>VFQN01000003.1_pt1 | contig 871525 bp, 834 predicted proteins | sample 3512371 | NCBI WGS metagenome assembly VFQN01 (sample SAMN10412370, study PRJNA504923) | tailings metagenome | isolation source: Replicate 2 from Balatoc abandoned mine | place: Philippines: Itogon, Benguet | collected 2017-08-28 | reverse complement strand
GCAAAACAACCGCCCGGCTCTAATCCCAGCTGGTGGAAAGCTGGGGGTCACGTCACAGTCCCTGTTGCAGGATCGAGAATCTGGACTCTATGGACCTCTTTCTTGATGGTGACGGGCCTGCCTTTCCTATCGGACTGGCCAGTATCCCAGTCGATGATCACCTTGCTGGTGTCGGCAAGGCCCTGCGACAGCCCAAACTCTGTCTTGAGCACCTCATCAACGGCCCGGACAATGAAATTGACCACAGGCTCCGGCGTATACCAAACGCCACGTGCCTTACGCTTGGCCGGATTGTATTCGGCAAGAAAGTCCTCGTAGAAATGGAGGAAGGGATCTCGCCTACCTGTGACCTTACCGAAATCCTTGAGAACCTCGCCCATATCGGTGGCAAGGAACACAGCGCAGAGATCGTCGATCACCTGGACAAGGCGGTCATCAAGCTCCGGTCCGGCAATGTAGACAAAGAGCGCACGCAGGAATGGGTTCGATTTGGGCAGGAGATCCAGAGCCTCCAGCCTGGTGAAGGATTTTGGAGTGGTATCGTGGAGGCGGGCTGCAAATAGCCCGTAGGCGATCGTTTCGGCGTAAACGTCCGCGAACTCCGCAACGGTGATTTCTTGCAGCAGGTTTGACCGGAACGCCTCATATTGGCCGATCAGGTCGGTAGTGGTGCCGTCCCGTTCACGGGCCTTCATATCGGCCACCAGAGCGTTACCCATGATCTCTTTGATGAGCGCCGCCTTACCGGCCATCAATGCAGCCAAGCGCTTAGAGGTTGTTACGCTGAGAGGTGTGGCACGAACGAAGTCAGCAAGGCGCTGCTCGAGCATGCGGAAAGCGTCAGGCTTTGCAGGCAGGCCAGACGAGAAGTCAGCGATCGATATGAAATCGACCACCTCACCATCCCGTATGAACTCGAAATCGAGGCCATTCGTGTAGATCAGGTTGGGCAAGCCCTTCTTGTAACGATCCTTCTGGGCCTTGCTGTAATCCGTGGTTGCGAACTTACGGATATCCTTCCCGAGGTCCTTGGCTTCGCACCACCCAATCGGAACTTCGCCATAACGGAAGGCAAAGTCCGGCGCCCCCACATCGGTTCGGCGACGCGGTTCATTGATGACAATCAGATTCGAATCAATGGATTGGAACAGCCTTTCAAGAGCTGGTCTGAAACTATGTTCCGTGGTCTCGCCGCTAGCGTGAAGGCGACGAATCTCGTTGAGGTAGGCGTTGATATCCATGGTCATGCCTACTCTGCTTCTGGAGCCTTACGTGTGCGTCTGGCGAGCACCTGGGCACCACCCTTCTGCGCCCCCTCTTCGATAGACTCCGGTATCTGGATCCATTCGACCCCCAATGCCTTCATGACCTGAAGGAAGAACACGATAGTGAACCGCCCCCTGCCGACCTTGTTACGCAGATTTGTCTCGCTGTCGGTCACACCGACTTTTGCCAGCAGATCGGGAAGCGTGGCGAAGGATACGCCCCGACGCATCATCTCTGCCCGAACGAGGTTCTTTGCGAGCTCCTCCCAGGATTTCTCGCTGGGAAATGAAGGGCTTTCCGGGGTCTGATTCTGTTCCATGGCATTGTTATAGGTCGGTCCAGAGCCACGGCCAAATTTTTAATGCACCGCAAAGGGTGCGAGATTCATCATAAACGATGAATCAGGCTGGACATTGGGTGTAATGCATCATATATGAGGTGCAGGACATCGCAAACGTGCCGCAACACTTCCTCCTCTCTCCTCCGGCGATCAGCCTAACGATGGGAGAAGTGTGGACGCTGACCGACGATGAAGCCCACGAGAAGCTCAAGGCCATCAGATGGCCGGATGGCATCCCAACCTGCCCCGTGTGTGGCTCGAAGGAGTCCTGGAAGGTTGGTGAGCGCAAGTGGAAGTGTCGGGGAAAGCGGATCGATGCCAAATCTGGCAATGAGCGCTGGTGCTACTATCAATACACCATCACTACTCAGACCCACCTTCACAGCCGGAAGCGCTCCTTGAAGCACATCCTGGCTGCCTGCCTGAGCTTCGTGAACGGTGTCCTTGGTGCCGCTGCCTTGCGTCAACGCAGGGAAATCAAGAACTCCTACAAGACCCCCTTCGTGTTCCAGCACCGGATCAGGGCAGCCATCGACACGGCGAATCAGGCAGAGATGGCGGACGGCCCCTTCATGGAAGGGGAGGTCGAGGTCGATGGGATGTTCGTTACAGGCCCCAAAGTAAAACAGAAGAAACCAATCCTTGACGAAAAAGAATTGGAAAAGTTCTTCGATGAATATCGCAAGACTCACACAGCATTAGTGGTGGTTCGCGAAAGAAAAACTCAGGGCAGTGATTCACCTGGCAAGGTCCGGACGATTCACGTGGACAAGGAAGGCGACGCGATCCCATTCATCCGGCGTGTGGTCAAGCCTGGAAGCACGGTGCATACTGATTACAACAACCAGTATCTACCCATGCGGATGTTCTTCAAACACGAGCGGGTAAACCACAGCAAGACCTACAAGGATGGTGACGCTTGCACCAACCAGGCCGAAAGCTTCTTCTCGAGAGTAAGTGCGGCAAAGGAAGGCGTCTACCGGTCATGGCGGAAAAAATTCGTCAGCTGGTATGGCGTTGAGTTGGCTTGGAGAGAGGAAAACTCCCGGATCCCCAACGGTGACCAGGTGGATTTGCTCCTGAAGGCCCTGCTGCAGGTTGGACGATCACCCGTCGCCGGCTATTGGCAGCAGCACAAGGAAAAACCCCTATTCTGACCGTCAGGAAAGGGGTTTCGGCATCTCCATTTCTTCAGGTGGTATGATTTGCCACCTCGACGGACGGCCGCCGACATTCTTGATGTATGCGCTATGGTTCCGAAGGCTGTTGTCGAGATTGGAACGAACCCGGTCGAGAAGGTCCGGATCTTCGGGGTCGCTTCCAAGGCGGGCTATGGTCTTCTTGGCAAGTTCAAGCGTAGAGATAGGCTCGCCGAGTTCTCGGATGATCTCGAACGCTGTGGAGGTGGTCGCACCGTGCTCCCACGGAAGAACCTGTCTGTTGGTCAGGTGAGGCTGGATCTTCTCGGGCCGCCACGCGGGATCGAGCTCTGACATCAGCGTCTCAGTTGCCAGGGTCAGTTCGGCGATCCGCGCTAGCCGCTGTTTCTTCTCATCAAGAAGCGCGACTGCCTCTTCGATCTGCTTGATGTCCTTGGTGAGCTGCAAACGCTCGCCGAGCCATCGAGCATACTGGCGTTGCAGGCCTGTGGTGTAATTGGAAGCTGCCATCCTGAAAATTCGGATAGCGCGTCAACGCCGATTCGGGAACAAGTAGGAACAACTAAACCCTTGGTTTTTTTGCTCCATAAGATTGCAGTACCTATAGCGCCCCCACTGGCATCGCCGCCGCGCTCACCGCAGCCTGTATCGCGCTGCGCTCGGCGGGCGACAGGTCCGGGTGCCACAGGTCGAAGATCAGGATCACCCGCAAGGCGTCGGTCTCGTTCATGGCTTCGTGCTCGATCGTGTCGTCGAACACCCATGCCTGTCCTTCCATGAAATCGCGGGTTTCGGCGCCGACCCTGAACCAGCAGCGGTTCGGCACGATCAGGGGCAGGTGGCACAGGAGCCGGAAATTGGCGACGCCGACATGGGGCGGAATATGCGTGCGCGGGGCGAGCAGCGAGAACATCGCGTTCGCAGCACAACCCGCGATCCGCGGCTGATCCATCCGCGCGAGGAAGTCCATCGTCACGGGGCAATGCGCGGTGTTGGCGGTCACCGCTTCGCCGCGCTCGATCAGATGGATCGCGGTCCAATCGCGGTTGTGGTTGAGATCGCGCCACTGGGCGAGCGGCTCGCTGTCGGCATAGTTGACGTAGGGTACCAGCGCCGCTGCGGGCGCGTTCGCCACGGCGTCCATCTCGGCGCGAATGGCGGGGGTCAGCGCCTCGAGTTCCTCCAGCCAGGAGAAGGTGGCGCGATAATGGAACTCGGCCTCGCGAAGGCCCGGCCAGGCAAAGTGGGTCGGCTCGGAATGGTAAGGCCGCGTGGTGCGCGCGATGTTGCTGGCGAAGCGTTCCGCACGGGCGCGCTCGGCGGGCGTCAGGTCGGCGCCGCTTGCCTCGACCGCCCCGGCGAGGCGCGCCGTCATGTCGCGCTGGTGCGCGGCCCACAGCGCCTCGGCCCGCGCGAGGGTGCGCTGGAACATCGGCGGCAGCGGATCGGGGCGCGGCTGCGCGAGGGCGCGGCCATAGGCCTCGCCTGCCTCGGGATGGCCCGCGCCGTCGAGCAGGTGCGCGCGCATCAGCAGGTTCACGAAGTCGAGCGGCGCAAGCGCAAGTGCCCGGTCGATCGCTGCGATCGCGAGGCCGGTTGCGCCGGCCATTTTCCTGACGGTCGCGAGCCGCTGCCAGAAATCGGGGGTCGGCGGATCGCGCCGCGCCGCCTCCTCGAGGATGTGCCGCGCCTCGGCGAGGTTGCCGCCCGCAAGCGCGCGGTCGGCGGCAGCGATGCGGTCGGAAAGATCGGGCGCGATGACGGTCACGCACCGAATACTTACCTATGTTAGGAACTCGCGCAAGGCGGCGTGCCTGTGCTGCTCAGGCGCTGGCACTCACCAGCCATGCCTTGCAGGCCAGCATGACCCCCTCGCCCGCGCGATGATGGTGGGCGAACATGGCTTCCAGATCGGCCCGTGCCGCCGCCAGCACGCTCTCGCCCTGCTCGGCGAGGATGCGTCCTGCGGCCATCGAGGCGAGGACGAAGTCGGTCGCCTCGGACGCGCTCACACCGGGGCCGCCGACCGGCTGCTGGCCCTCGTAGGCCTCCACGGTCATCCCGCCGAAACCCGCGCCGGACAGCACCTCGGCGAGGTAATCCAGATCCTCGAAGGCGAAGGGACCGGGTGCGCGGGGGATGGCGGGCGGCACCTCGACATGGGCGCGCACCACGCCCATGACCTCCATCATCCACGCATTGTCACGCGGGTGCGCCCAGACGGCGAGGTCGATCCGCGCGCCGGGCTTCAGCATGGCCCTGATATTGGCGAAGGCCGCCACAGGCTCGGCGAAGAACATCGATCCGAAGCGCGAGAACAGCCGGTCGAAGGGCGGCTCGTCCAGCGTGGCAGTGGCGGCATCGGCGCAGACGAAGCGTGCCGTGCTGTGCGCATCGGCGGCGCGGCGGGTTGCGGCCTCGACCAGCATCGGCGCGATGTCGAGCCCGACCGCCGCACCTTCCGGGGCGACAGCCTCGGCAATCGCGAGCGTCGTCGCCCCGCCCCCGCAGCCGAGATCGAGCACCCTTTCGCCGGCGCGATAGTCCGCGCGGGCCAGCAGCGCGGCCCCGATGGGGGCGATCATGCCCTCGAAACGGTCGAGGCTGGCGAGCCAGCGCTCGCCCATCTCGCCCGCCCAGTCTTCGCCCTTCAGGGCATCGGGTGCGCTTTCGGCCATGCGGGTCCTTTCGTCAGAAGTGCAGCGCCCTCCCGTAGGCGTCGAGCACGCTTTCGTGCATCATTTCCGACAGGGTCGGGTGCGGGAAGACGGTCTGCATCAGTTCGGCCTCGGTGGTCTCCAGCGTCTTGCCGACGGTGTAGCCCTGGATCAGCTCGGTCACTTCCGCGCCGACCATGTGCGCACCCAGCAGCTCGCCGGTCTTCGCGTCGAACACGGTCTTGATGAAGCCCTCCGCCTCGCCGAGCGCGATGGCCTTGCCGTTGCCGATGAAGGGGAAGTTGCCGACGCGGACCTCGTAGCCCGCCTCCTTCGCCCTCGCTTCGGTCAGGCCGACAGAGGCGACCTGCGGGTGGCAATAGGTGCAGCCCGGGATGTTGCTGCGGTTGAGCGGATGCGGGTGGACCTCGGTGTTGCCCAGTTCCTTCGCAATGGCCTCGGCGGCGGTGACGCCCTCGTGGCTCGCCTTGTGCGCCAGCCACGGGCCGGGGGTGCAATCGCCGATTGCCCACAGGCCCTTGGTCCTGGTGCGGCCATAGGGGTCGATCTGGATGAAGCCGCGGTCCATGTCGGCAAGGCCTTCGAGGCCGATGTTCTCGGTATTGGGCACGATGCCGATGGCGACGATCACGTGGGTGAAGTCGCTGGTGGTGGTGGCCCCGGCCTTGTCCTTGATGGTGGCGGTGATGCCCTTGTCCGAGACCTTGATCGCTTCGACCCCGGCGCCGGTCATGATCGTGATGCCCTGCTTCTTCAGCGACTTCTCGAGGAAGGTCGAGACGTCGGCGTCCTCCACCGGCACGATCCGGTCGAGCATTTCCACGACGGTCACCTCGCTGCCGAGATCGTTGTAGAAGCTCGCGAATTCGATCCCGATGGCGCCCGATCCGATCACCAGCAGCTTGCTCGGCAGTTCGGTGGGGGTCATGGCGTGGCGATAGGTCCACACGCGCTTGCCGTCGGCGGGCGCGAAGGGCAGGTCGCGGGCGCGCGCGCCGGTGGCGACGATGATGTGCTTGGCGGTGAGTTGCTCCTCGCCCTTGTCGTTCGTCACGGTGAGGCTGGTCGGGCCGGTCAGCCGCCCCTCGCCCATGTGCACCGTGATCTTGTTCTTCTTCATCAGGTGCGTGACGCCCTGGTTGAGCTGCTTGGCCACCCCGCGGCTGCGCTTGACGATGGCGGCGAGGTCCGCCTCGATCTGCCCGGCAACCTTGAGGCCGTAGTCGCCCGCGTGCTGCATGTAGTGGAAGATCTCGGCCGAGCGCAGCATCGCCTTGGTCGGAATGCAGCCCCAGTTGAGGCAGATGCCGCCGAGGTTCTCGCGTTCGACGATCGCGGTCTTGAGCCCGAGCTGCGCGCAGCGGATCGCCGCGACATAGCCGCCGGGGCCCGAGCCGAGCACGATCACGTCGTATTGATTGTCAGCCATTGTCGTTGTCCTTGGGGAGGAAATTGTGTCGCGACGGGGGCACCGGTCCTCAGACCAGCAGCCCCATCGGGTTCTCGACGAGGTTCTTGAGCGCCTCCATCAGCTGCGCCCCGTCGGCGCCGTCGATGGCGCGGTGGTCGAAGCTGCCGGTGGCGCTCATCACGGTTGCCGCGACGATCTGGCCGTCCTCGACCCAGGGGCGCTGCTCGCCCGCGCCGACCGCGAGGATCATCGCCTGCGGAGGGTTGATCACGGCGTCGAACTGCTTGGTGCCGAACATCCCGAGGTTGGAAAGGCTCGCCGTGCCGCCCTGGAATTCGTGCGGTTGCAGCTTGCCGTCCTTGGCCTTGTTCGCGAGCGCCTTCATCTCGGTGCTGATCTCGGCAAGGCCCTTGCGGCCCGCGTCGCGGATGATCGGGGTGATGAGGCCCGAGGGCGCGGCGACCGCGACCGAGATATCCTGCCGGGTGAATTGCAGCAGCGTGTCGCCCTGGAAGCTGACGTTGCACTTGGGCACGCGCTGGAGCGCGCGGGCGAGCGCCTTGATGAGGAGGTCGTTGACCGACAGCTTCACCCCGTCGGCCTCAAGGCTCTTGTTCAGTTCCCCGCGCAGCTTGAGCAGCGCATCGAGCCGGATGTCGACCGTGAGGTAGATGTGCGGGATCGTCTGCTTGGCCTCGGTCAAGCGGCGGGCGATGACCTTGCGCACGTTGTTGAGCTTCTGGACCTCGTAAGGCGCGTCGAGATCGCCGCCGAGGCTGGGGATGGCTGCGGGTGCCGGGGCTGCGGCAGGGGCAGCGGCGGATGCCGCAGGGGCCGGGGCCGCCGCAGCAGCAGCCGGGGCGGCGGCGGGGGTGAAGTTTTCAATGTCGTCCTTGACGATCCGGCCATTCGGGCCGGTGCCCTTCACCTGCGCAAGATCGATCCCCTTGTCGGCGGCGATCCGCTTGGCGAGCGGGGAGGCGATGATGCGCTCGCCCGAAGCGGCAGGCGCAGGCGCGGCAGCGGGGGCAGCGGCGGGGGCTGCAGCCGGCGCGGGCGCGGGCGAGCCGCCGCCCTTGGCGATCGCGGCCTCGACATCCTCCTTGGTGATCTTGCCCTTGGGGCCGGTCCCGGTCACGCTGGCGAGGTCGATCCCGGCCTGCTCGGCCATTTTCCTCGCGGTCGGCGTGGCGGCGGGGCCATCGGCAGCGGGAGCTTCGGCAGGCGCCTCGGCAGCGGCGGGCGCGGCGGCAGGGGCAGGTGCCGGCGCGGGTTCCTCACCCTCCACCGCCAGCCGCGCGATCACCGCGCCGACCTTCACGCCCTCGGTGCCCTCTTCGATCAGGATCTCGGCGATCACGCCCTCGTCGACCGCCTCGAACTCCATCGTCGCCTTGTCGGTCTCGATCTCGGCCATCACGTCGCCGGAGGACACCGTGTCCCCCACCTTGACCAGCCATCTGGCGAGCGTGCCCTCTTCCATGGTGGGCGACAAAGCCGGCATCTTGATGTCGAGGGCCATGATCCGATGTAACTCCCGTAATCGATCCTTGGGGCTGTCTCTGGCCAATTCCCTAGCGTCGGGCAAGCCCCGAGCGGCGGGGGACTTGCCATTCCATACGAATGCATTGATACCCGCGCGGTAACGGGGCCTGACGAGATGCGCACATTCCTGGTCATCATCGACGAGAGCGAGGAGGCGACCGCCGCGCTGCGCTATGCCGCGCGCCGGGCGGTGGCGGTGGGCGGCGCGGTGCATCTGCTGGCGCTGGTGCCGCAGCAGAACTTCAGCGCCTTCGGCGCGGTGCAGGCGACCATCGAGGCCGAGGCGCGCGACCGGGCGGAGATGCTCGCCCACGGCGTGGCGGGCAATCTCCTCGCCGAAAGCGGGATCATGCCTACGATCTCGGTCAAGATCGGCCAGGGGCAGAAGATCGTCAGCGAATTCCTCGCCGAGCACGCCGAGGTCGCCGCGCTGGTGCTGGGCGCGGCCAAGGGCGCCGCGCCCGGCCCTCTGGTGACGCATTTCTCGGCTGCCGCCGGATCGCTCCCCTGCCCTCTCTACGTCATCCCGGCCGATTACGACGAGACCCAGAGCGACCACGGCGCCTGAGGCGACGACCTATTTCTTGCGCCCCTGATGCCGGATGTTGCCGGGCCGGCCGCGCTTTCCGACCATGAACTTTCCGGCTTTCTTCGGTGTCGCTCCGCCCGGGGCGCGGCGACGCTCGGGCGGGCGGTTGCCGCGCGGCTCGATCGCGTTCGCGTCGGCATCGGGCAACACGAACTTGAGCGCGCCGGTGAGCGGATTGGCCTCGGCGAGCTTGAGCTTGAGCCGGTCGCCGCTGGCATAGGTCGTCCCGCTGTCGCTGCCGACCAGCGCCTGCGCCGCCTCGTCATGGCGGAAATATTCGCCCCCGAGGGTGGAGATCGGCACCAGCCCGTCGCCGCCGAGGCCGACGATGGTGGCGAAGAAGCCGAAGGCCTGCACCCCGGTGATGCGGGTGTCGAACACCTCGCCGACGCGGTTCGAGAGCCAGGCGGCGACATAGCGGTCGATGGTGTCGCGCTCGGCCTCCATCGCGCGGCGCTCGGTCTGGCTGATCGCATCGGAAACCTGTTCGAGACTGGCCCGGTCACGGTCGGACAGGCCGCTGGTGGCCGGGATCGACCCCGGCGGGGCGGGCTGTTCCAGCTTGTAGGCATCGACCAGCGCGCGGTGGACGAGGAGGTCCGAATAGCGACGGATCGGCGAGGTGAAGTGGGCATAGGAGCCGAGGCTCAGCCCGAAGTGTCCCGCGTTCGCCGGCCCGTAATAGGCCTGCGTCTGGCTGCGCAGCACCGCCTCCATCACCAGTGCCTTCTCGGCCTCGTCGGAAATGTCCTTGAGCATCCGGTTGAACAGGCCCGGCGTCACCACCTGCCCCAAGGCCAGCTTCTTGCCCATCGTGGCGAGATAATCGCGCAGGGCGATCAGCTTCTCGCGGCTCGGCGGTTCGTGGATGCGGTAGACGACGGGCGCGGTCTTGGCCTCGAGCGCCTTGGCGGCGGCGACGTTGGCGGCGATCATGAAATCCTCGACCACGCGGTGCGCATCGAGCCGCTCGCGGATGGCGATGGAGGTGATGCGCCCCTGCTCGTCGAGCACCACGCGGCGTTCGGGCAGCTCGAGTTCCAGCGGATCGCGCGCCTCGCGCGCCGCCGACAGCGCGCGCCATGCGGCCCAAAGGTTGGCGAGGATTTCGGCCACGTCCCCGTTCGTGTCGAGCCCTTCGGCAGTCTCAGGATGAACTGCCGACATTCTGTCGTCGGTCGAGACACCTTCCTCAGCGCCTCTCGACTTCGCTCGAGGCGAACGGATTTCTCCATCAATGATCGCCTGCGCGTCCTCGTAAGCGATATTGTGAGCGATCCGCACCAGCGCCCGGGTGAAGCGGAAGCTCGATACCTTGCCGTCGGCATTGATGTGCAGGTGGCAGGCCATCGCCGCGCGGTCCTCGCCCTCCTTGAGCGAGCAGACATCGGCCGAGAGCACCTCGGGGAGCATCGGCACCACCCGGTCGGGGAAATAGACCGAATTGCCGCGCTTCCTCGCCTCGCGATCCAGCGCCGAGCCGGGGCGGACGTAGAAGCTCACATCGGCGATCGCGACCACGGCGTTGAACCCGCCCTGACCGTCGGGCTCGGCCCAGATCGCATCGTCATGATCGCGCGCGTCGGCGGGGTCGATGGCGACGATGGGCAGGTGGCGCAGGTCCTCGCGCGCCTTGTCCGAAAGCTTCAGCTTCGCCGCGCGCGGGGCTTCCTCGAGCACCTCCTCGGGGAAGATGTGCGGGATGCCGTGCTTGGCGATGGCGATGAGGCTGAAGCTGCGCGGCGCAAGCGGATCGCCCACCACCTCGATCACCTTCACGCCCGCGCGTTCGGAGCGCCCCACCCGCTCGGCGATCACCAGTTGGCCGTCCTCGGCATTGCCCAGATCTGCGATGGGGGCGGACTGGCGCACCCGCTTGTCGACGGGTGCAAGCCATGCCTTGCCGGTCCTGTCGATCTCCACCACGCCCATCAAACCCTCGGTCCGCGCCGGGAGTTTCTTCATCACGTGGGCGACCCAGCCCCGCTCGGTCTCCTCGGTCCGGGCAAGCACCCGGTCGCCACGCTTCAAGGCGGGCGGCCGCTTGGCGGACTTGGCGTTTCTCGGCATCTTCGGTTCCCGCACGACCAGGCGCGGCGGCTTTCCGGGGGCCTCGGGGTCCCAGTTGTCGGGCTCGGCAATCAGATCGCCCTCGTCCAGGTCGACGATCTTCAGGGTCGTCACCTTCGGCACACCGCCCATGCGGTGATAGGCGCTCTTCCTGCCGTCGATCAGGCCTTCCTCGGCCATGTCCTTGAGCAGGGCCTTGAGCGCGATCTTCTCCTGCCCCTTGAGGCCGAAAGCCTTGGCGATCTCCCGCTTGCCGGCGGGAATGTCGGAGGACTGGATGAAGTCGAGCACTTGGCTGCGGCTCGGCATCCCCTGGGGGAGCTTGGGAGGTTTGGGCATGGGATAGCCCTATTCTCCCAACCCGTTCGTGTCGAGCGCAGTCGAGACGCGTTGCGCCGAACGGCCTTTCGAGTTCTGCCTGCGGCAGTGCTTCGCAACCGCTCGAGGCGAACGGGGTTTATTCCTTCGCCACCGGCTCGAACGCCCCGCCGGGGACCGCGCTGGAGACGGGCGAGCAATAGCCGCCCGCACAGGCAGCCACGCCGAACATCCAGTCGTCGCCGCGCAGCTTCTTCACATGCTTGAACTCGCGGTCACTGTTGGCGGCGGCATCGTTGGCCGTCTGGGGCCCGTCAATGGTGACCAGCGCGACATCCTTGCCCCATTCGGGCGCGTCGGTCGCGCGGGTGGCGACGGCGTAGACTTGCGCGCCGGGCACGGCCTTCCACGTCAGCTCCGTGTCGGTCCGAACTGCCGCATCCACCGTCACTTTCGGCGGCATCGGCGCACGGGCCAGCGCATCGAGCGCGCGGACGTTCAGCTTTGTCACCCCGGCGAGATAGGCGAAGTCCATCTCGTCGATGGTGTCGCCATAGACCACGCCGTTCTCGGTCCGCAGGTCCTGGTGCTGGTGGTCGTAGTCCTCGACGCCCACGGAGAAGCGGATCGCGGGATAGCCTTTCTGCAGGAACGGCACCTGGTCCCCGCCCCGCCCCATGCGGTCGGTGCGCCAGATCTGGCGGACCTGCATTTCCTCCGGGTGCTTGGCCGAAAGGTCGGCCACCCAGCGCGACAGGTTGCGCGAGGGCGTGTCGTTCTCGCCCCCGAAGCGCGTGGCGGCGGCGCGCAGCCGCTCGGTGAGGTCGGCGCGCGGACCTTCGGAGAAGACGCGCACCACCTTGGGCTCGCAATAGCCGTCCGACCCGCAGGAATTGCCGACGATGTCGTTGTTGAGCACCGCCTTGACGGTGAAGCCCTGTGCAGCCGCCCAGTCGGCAAGGATGCGGCCGCCGTGGAGGCCCTGCTCCTCGCCCGAGAGCAGGGCGTAGATGATCGTGCTGGGGTACTTCGTGCCCGAGAGCACCCGCGCCGCCTCGATCACCAGCGCGGTGCCGCTGCCGTCGTCATTGGCGCCGGGGGCATCGGAGGTCGCGTCCATCACATCGGAGACGCGGCTGTCGATGTGGCCCTGCACGATCACGACCTCGTTCGGCCGCTCGGTGCCGCGCTGGATCGCCACCGCGTTGCGCACCAGCGTCGGGGTCGGAATGCGCGGGCCGGTGACGGTCTCGCCGACGGGCAGCACCTCGAGGCACCCGCCGCACTTTGCGCCGATGCGCTTGAACTCGGCCAGCCCCCAGTCGACCGCCGCACCGATCCCGCGCTCGGGGTCGGTCTGCGAGGACAGGGTGTGCCGCGTGCCGAAGCTGACGAGCTTGGCGACGTCCTGCTCCAGCCTTTCGGCGGAGACGTTCTCGGCGGGGTGGGTCTGAGCGGAGAGGGGCGAGGCCGCGAGCGCGGCGAGCAGCAGGGCACGTTTGATCATGCCGCCTGTCTGCCCGCCCGCTGGCGCGGGCGCAAGCCTAGTAAGCCCGCGCCACCAGAATGCGTTCCACCGCCGGTGCGCCGGTGAAGATGCAGGCGCCGCCCGCAGGCTCCGCGCCGCGCGGCACGTTGCGGATGGTGAGCTTCACGGCCTTGAGCTTCTCGACCACGGCTTCGAGCGCCGCGCCGGTCGGCTTGGCCCATTCGACCTCGACCCAGCCGGGATACTTGCCGCCCTTCTCGAAGTGGTCGACGACCTGCTGCCACTCGGTCACACCGCGCGTGATGTTGGCATCGCGCCGCGCGCGGGCTTCTTCATAGAGGCCCTGCTGGATCGCTTCGAGCAGCGTGCCCGCCTCGGCCACGAAGTCTGCGTGCGCGGGATAGGTGAAGGCGGGCTTGCCGTTCGCCTCGTTCCACAGCCGGTCGCGCCGCAGCACGGCGATCTTGCCTTCGGCCATGTCGCGCGGACCGACCTCGATGATGACGGGGGCACCCTTCCTCACCCAGTCCCAACGCTTGGCCGCGGCCTTGCCCGGCTTGGTGTCGAGCAGCACGCGGACGCGTTCGCCGAGCGCGGTCTGGCTCGCCAGCGCGGCGCGAACGGACTCGCAATAGGCGATCAGTTCCGCATCCTCCGGCGCCTCGCGCAGCATCGGGATGATGACGATCTGCTGCGGGGCGATGGCGGGCGGCACGCGGAGGCCGTCGTCGTCGCCGTGGGTCATGATCACCCCGCCGATCATGCGGGTCGAGACGCCCCAGCTTGTGGTGTGGCAGTATTGCTGCGTGCCCTCGCGGTCCTGGAACTGGATGCCAGCCGCATGGGCGAAATTGGTGCCGAGATAGTGCGAGGTGCCCGCCTGGAGCGCCTTGCCGTCCTGCATCATCGCTTCGATCGACCACGTCTCGACCGCGCCCGGAAAGCGCTCGTTCTCGGGCTTCTCGCCGGCGATGACGGGAAGCGCCAGATCATCCTCGGCGCAGGCGCGGTACATCTCGAGCGCGCGGTGCGTTTCGGCGAGCGCATCCTCGCGGGTCTCGTGCGCGGTGTGGCCTTCCTGCCAGAGGAACTCGCTGGTGCGCAGGAACATCCGCGTGCGCATTTCCCAGCGCACCACGTTGGCCCACTGGTTGGTGAGCAGCGGCAGATCGCGCCAGGACTGCACCCAGCGCGCCATGGCATCGCCGATGATCGTCTCGGAGGTCGGGCGGACGACCAGCGGCTCTTCCAGCTTCGCCTCGGGATCGGGGATCAGCCCGCCCTTGCCGTCGGCGATCAGGCGGTGGTGGGTGACGACCGCCATCTCCTTGGCGAAGCCCTCGACGTGCTCGGCCTCGCGGGTGAAGTTGGCGAGCGGGATGAACAGCGGGAAATAGCAGTTCTGCACGCCCGCGGCCTTGATCCGGTCGTCCATCAAGCGCTGGATGCGTTCCCAGATGCCGTAGCCCCACGGCTTGATCACCATGCAGCCGCGCACCCCCGATTCCTCGGCGAGATCGGCGGCGGAGATCACCTCCTGGTACCATTTGGCAAAGTCGTCTTCGCGCTTCACGGTGAGCGCGTGGCGGATCTGGGACACTGTTAGGCTTTCCTGCTTGGAATTGCGGCAGGGCGCTATGCGCTATTTGCCGAGTTCGTCCAGCTTCTTTTGCATCGCCGCCATCTGCTCGCGCAGCACTGCGATCTCGTCGCGGTTGTCGCCGGCGGGCGGGCGCGGCTTGTCCTTGGGCTTGCCGATCCCCGGCATGAACACATCGGCCGCGGCGCGCATCATCGCCATGTTGGTTTCATGGATCGCGGCGAAGGGCGTGGCGCTGATGCCCTTCTCGAAGGCCTCGCGGATCTTGGACTGGTTCTCGCGGAAATTGGCCATGCTGGCTTCGAGATAGGACGGCATCATCGCCTGCATCGAATTGCCGTACATGCCGATCAGTTGCCGGAGGAAGCTGACGGGGAGCATCTGCTGGCCGCCGCTGGCTTCCTCGTCCATGATGATCTGGGTCAGGATCTGGTGGGTGATGTCGTCACCGGTCTTGGCGTCGAGCACCTGGAACTCGACATTCTCGCGAACCATCTTGGCCAGATCCTCGAGCGTGATGTAGCTCGAGGAGGCCGTGTTGTAGAGCCGCCGGTTGGCGTATTTCTTGATGATGATCGCATCGCCCGCTTCGCCCGATGCCGATTTCGCCCTGCCCGCCATTGTGTGTCGATCCCGAATTGCGTCCCGTCGCACACTCCTTAGCACCTGCACACGCTGCGGTGCAACAACCGCGCCCGAATCTGTCAACCGCGGCGCAGGCGCGCGCCGATCACCGTCAGCATTTCATACGGAGACAGAGCACTTTGCTGCGCAGCATCGGCGATGTCCCAGGGCACCTCGAGCCAGTCCCCGGCCGCCAGATCGGGTGCCGCGCCCAGATCGACGACCACCATGTCCATCGAGACCTTGCCCAGGATCGGCAGCGGCCGGCCCTCGTGACGGAGCGCATTGCCCGGGCCGCGGCTGCGCAGGAACCCGTCGGCATAGCCGATCGACACCGTGCCGACCCGCATGTGGGTGGGCGCGATGAAGGTGGAGTTGTAGCCCACGCCCTCGCCAGGCGCGAGCTGGCGGCATTGCAGCAGGCGTGCCTCGACGCGGGCGACGGGACGGATCACGCTCGCCAGTTCGGGGCGCGGCACCCCGCCGTAGAGGGCAAGCCCGGGGCGCGTCACGTCGAAGGCGAAGCTCTCTCCCAAGGCGATCCCGGCGCTGTTGGCGAGGCTGAGCCGCCGGTGCGGGACGATCTCTGCCGCCTCGCGCAGCAGTTCGGCCTGCATCCGGTTCATCGCCGTGGTCTCGTCGGCGCTGGCGAGATGGCTCATCAACATGTCGATCTCGAGCGCGGCGATCCGCGGATCGCCCGCTTCGGCCAGCGCGATGCCGAGCCGGTTGATCCCGGTGTCGACCATCAGATGGCAGCGCCCGCCCCCGCTGTTCGTCCACATTGCGGCCTGCTCGAGCGAGTTGATCACCGGCACCGCGCCGGTCGCCCGCGCATAGGCGCAGTCTTCGGTCGTCAACGGGCCGTGGAGCACCGCCACCTGTTCGGCGGGGACGTGGGCGATCACCCCCATTACCTCGCTCCAGTGGGCGACGAAGAAGGTCTCGCACCCCGCATCCCTGAGCACCGGAACGCAGCTGTCCACACCGAGGCCGTAGCAGTCCGCCTTGACCGCAGCGCCCGCGCTCGCCGCGCCCGAGAGCGCATCGAGCGCCCGCCAATTGGCCGCGAGGGCCTCGCGATCGACGGTCAGGCGCAGGCTGGGCGGAGGCGGCAGGGGGTCTGGAACGGGGCCCATCGCCGCCCGGTAGCTGTCATTCATCGACAAAGTCTCGCGGCGGGCCTCCCGGAATGCCCCACCATGCGACCAGCAGGCCGAAGGCGACCACCGCCCAGGTGTACCACAGGCCGGAATAGATATCCCCCGTCCGGGCCACGATCACGCCGGCGATCAGCGGCAGGAACCCGCCAAGATAGCCCGCGCCGATGTGGTAGGGGATCGACATCGAGGAATAGCGGATCCGGGCCGGGAACATCTCCGAAAGAAGTGCGGCAACCGAACCATAGGTCAGCGCCGAGAGCAGCCCCAGCACCAGCAGCACGCCGACGATGCCGATGATGTTCGCGAGAGGCGGTTGCTGCTTGGCGAAGTCGAACCCGTATTGCCCGAGAGCGCCCTGGATCCCCGCCTTGCGCGCTGCTCCGTCGGCGAACCATGCCGGATCGACCGGCACAGGCTCCCCGCCGACGCTGAGGGTGACCGATTCCCCCGCGATCAGGGTGTAGGGCACGCCTGCGGCGGTCAGGGTCTCGAGCACCTTGCCGCAATCGGTCTGGTCGCGCTGGAACAGCTCGGCGAAGGGATCGGTCTCGCAGGCCGGGCCGCTCACCACCACCGGCGCGCGCTCCGCCGCCTCGGCGATCGCGGGGTTGGCGAGGCTGCCCATGAGCCAGAACAGCGGGAACAGGAGCGCCAGCGTCAGCACCGATCCGACGATGATCGGCAGCTTGCGCCCGACCCGGTCGGACCACTTGCCGACCACGATGTAGAAACTCATGGCGATCAGGCCCGAGACCAGCAGCACCAGTTCGACCGTCAGATCGTCGACATGCATCGGCCCGCGCAGGAAGCTCATCCCCGAGAAGAAGGCCGTGTACCAGATCGTCGTCAGGATGCCGGTGATCCCGAACAGCGCGACGAACAGGCGCTTCGGATTGCCGGGATAGGTCATGCTCTCGACGAAGGGGTTGCCCGAGGTCTCGCCTGCCGCCTTCATCGCCTGGAACACCGGGCTTTCCGACAGCTTGAGGCGCATCCACAGCGAGATCAGCAGCAGGATGATCGAAAGCAGGAAGGGCACGCGCCAGCCCCATGCTGCGAAGGCATCGGCCGGGATCAGCGCGCGGCAGGCGAGCACGACGATGATCGACAGCACGAACCCCCCGGCCACGCTCGCCTGGATGAAGCTGGTGTAGAAGCCGCGCTTTTCGGGCGGGGCGTGCTCGGCGACATAGATCGCCGCGCCGCCATATTCGCCGCCGAGCGCGAGGCCCTGTATCACCCGCAGCAGGATCACGATGATCGGCGCCGCCATGCCGATGGTGTCGACTGTCGGGATCAGGCCCACGCCGGCGGTGGCGATTCCCATGAGGGTAACAGTGACGAGGAAAGTGTATTTGCGCCCGAGCCTGTCCCCCAGAAAGCCGAACAGCACTGCACCCAGCGGGCGGAAGGCGAAGCCGACTGCGAAGGTCGACCACACCAGCAGGAGACCCAGCGTCTCGTTGTCGGTGGCGTAGAAGGCGTCCTTGAGGATGTAGGCGAGCGTGCCGTAGATGAAGAAATCGTACCACTCGAAGATGGTGCCGGCGGACGATGCGCCGATCACCAGCCGGATTTCCTGTTCTGACGGCTCGCGGTCAGCGAGCGCCTGCGCCTCTGCCATGTTTCTCTTATCCCCTTTGCCGCCCGAGGCAGCTTCTCGGGACACGTCCCTAGCGCGCGTCCGCGCCGCTTGAAAGCGCCGCGAGAGCGGCCTTCCACGGCAAGAGCAGCGCGCCGTGGCGCCCGGGGTGCGCCTGTGCGGGTGCGAGCGCGGTGATTCCCGGCCAAGACGGCAGGGCGCCCTCGCCCGCCAGCCACGCCTCGAGCGCGCCGAGGGTGCGGGGGAAATCCTCCGGATCGGCGCCCGCCGCGCCTTGGGCCAGCAGCGCCGCCGAGGCCTGTCCGATGGCGCAGGCGCTGACCTGCATTCCGACACGCTCGACCTGCCCCGCCCCGTCCAGCGCCAGCCCGAGCGCGATCACGCTGCCGCAGCTGCGCGAGCGCGCCTCGGCACGGAGCGGCAGGTCGTCAGCGAGCGGAAATGCCGCAAGCGCCGTAGCCAGCGACAGGAGTTCGGGCGAATAGAGCCTCGTCGATGCGCGCGCAGTCACCGGGCGTCACTTGGCGAACCTGGCCGCCGCCGCCTCGCGCGCCTCGTTCTCGCCGCGCAGCCGGTCGCGCCGGATCGCGATCGATGGCAGGAGCTGGCGCGAGAAGGCATCGGCGGCCGGATAGGTGCGTGCACCGGTGATCCATTGCGGGCGACCGGTGTAGCCCCAGCTCTCGTCGAAGCCGGTGACCAGCATGGCGAAGGCGAAGACCGCTATCAGCGCGCCCTTGACCGCGCCGAAGCCGAAGCCGAGAACCCGGTCGATCGGCCCCAGCACCGCCCCGTCCGATGCCCCGCTGGCATTGCCGATGATGACCTTCATCGCGGCATAGGGGATCAGGAGCAGGAGCGCGAAGGCCAGCAGCGAAACGGCCGGTTCGGCACGGTAGAAATTGCGCAGGCCCTCGGTCAGGCCGGGGTGGACAAAGTGCAGCGCGATCGCCGCCATGATCCACGAGGCGAGGCTGAGGACTTCCTGCACAAGCCCGCGCATGAAGCCGCCGATGGCGGCGACGCCCACGATGATGGCGATGATGATGTCGAGACCTGCCATGGGCGCGAGGTCTATGCGCTGCCCATCACCTGGTCAACGAGGTTCGCAAGCGCCGGCAAGCCGCGATATTGCGCGCCCTTGTCGCCCGTCGCGGCGCCCGCGGGGCCGTAGCAGCGCGCAAAGCCCAGCTTGGCCGCCTCGCGCAGGCGCAGCGGCGCGTGGGCGACGGGGCGGATCTCGCCTGCAAGGCTGACCTCGCCGAACCACGCCGCCTTGTCGGGCAGCGGCCGGTCGGCGAGGGCCGAGACCAGCGCGGCGGCGACGGCAAGGTCGGCGGCGGGGTCTGTCAGTCGATAGCCGCCGGCGATGTTGAGATAGACTTCGGCGGAGGAGAAGTTGAGCCCGCAGCGCGATTCGAGCACGGCGAGCAGCATCGCGAGCCGCCCGCTGTCCCAGCCCACCACCGCCCGGCGCGGGGTCGCGCCCGATTGTAGCCGCACGATCAGCGCCTGGATTTCGACCAGCACCGGCCGCGTACCCTCCAGCGCCGGGAAGACCGCGCTGCCCGCGAGCGGCGTCTCGCGGCCCGAGAGGAACAGCAGCGAAGGGTTGGCGACCTCCTCCAGACCTTCGGTGGCCATGGCGAAGACCCCGATCTCGTCGACCGCGCCGAAGCGGTTCTTCAGCGCGCGCAGGATGCGGTACTGGTGCGAGCGTTCGCCCTCGAAGCTCATCACCACATCGACCATGTGTTCCAGCACGCGCGGGCCGGCGATGGTGCCGTCCTTGGTGACATGGCCGACCAGCACCAGCGCGCAGCCCGACTCCTTGGCGTAGCGGATCAGTTCGAGCGCGCAGCCGCGGACCTGCGAGACGGTGCCCGGTGCCCCCTCGATGGTGTCGGAATGCATGGTCTGGATCGAATCGATCACCAGCAGCGCCGGCGGCTCGCCCTGCCCGAGCGTCGTCAGGATATCGCGCACCGAGGTTTCGGACGCGAGCCGGATCGGGGCATCGGCCACGCCCATGCGGCTTGCGCGCAGCCGCACCTGCCCGGCCGCCTCCTCGCCGCTGACGTAAACCACATCATTGCCGCCCCGCGCGATGGTCGCGGCGGTCTGCAGCAGCAGGGTCGACTTGCCGATCCCCGGATCGCCGCCGAGCAGCACCGCCGAGCCGGGCACCAGCCCGCCGCCCAGTGCGCGGTCGAATTCGGCGAGGCCGGTCGACTTCCTCACCGGCAGGGTCGTGGGCGCATTGAGGGGCTCGAAGGCCACCGGCCGCCCGCCGCTCGAAAGGTCGTGCTTCTGCGAGAACACCGTCGCCGGCACGTCCTCCACCAGGGTGTTCCACTGCCCGCAATCGGCGCATTGCCCCTGCCAGCGGTGCGAGACCGAGCCGCATTCCTGACACACGTAACGGCGCTTGGTTTTTGCCATAGGCACGCGCCATAACGAGAACAGATGCTGAACGCAATTGCATCCCGCCTGTCTTCCCCGCTAGACAGTCGCCATGCGCCAGAAGGAATTGCGCCTAGCCCTGGTATGTTATGGCGGGGTCAGCCTTGCGGTCTACATGCACGGGATCACCAAGGAGGTCTGGCACCTCGCCCGCGCAAGCCGCGCCTTTCATCACCCCGCCGCGGTGCCGCTCGAAGGCGTGGCGGCCGCCTATCGCGATTTCCTGCGCACCATCGAGCAGCAGCAGGGTCTGCGCCTGCGCGTGCTGCCCGACATCCTCACCGGGGCGAGCGCAGGCGGGATCAACGCGGTGTTCCTCGCGCAGGCGATCCACGCCGGGCACAGCCTCGAGCCGCTGACCGACCTGTGGCTGACCAATGCCGACGTGAGCGAGCTCACCGATCCCGAGGCCGAGCCGATGTGGCGCTATGCCAAGCTCTGGGCGCAGCCGATCGCCGAATGGTTCCTCTCGCGGCCGGGCAACGCTGTCAGTGCGACCGTCTCGCCCGAGACGCGGGCCGAGGTGCGGGCCAAGGTCTCGCGCCTCGTGCGCGGGCGCTGGTTCAGCCCGCCCTTTTCGGGCGCACGCTTTTCGGCGATGCTCTACGAGGCCTTCAAGAAGATGGAGGCGGAAGGCGACGGCATCCCGTTGCTGCCCCCCGGCTACCCGGTCGACCTCGCCGTGACGGTCACCGACTTCCGCGGGCACCCGGAGACATTGCGCCTCAACTCCCCGCTCGAAGTCGAGGAGACCGAGCACCGCCTGCCGATCAATTTCCGCGCACGCACCGGGGATGGCGGGATGCTGGCCGATCCGCTCGAACTGGTGCTCGCCGCGCGTGCGACCGCGAGCTTCCCCGGCGCCTTCCCGCCGCTGACCCTCGCCGAGATCGACCGGCTCGCCGAGACCGAGGGGCATCGCTGGTCCACCCGCGAGTCGTTCCTTGCCCGCACCATGCCCGCGCACGTCGCGCGCGGCACCGTCGGCGAGGTCGCGCTGATCGACGGGGCGGTTTTGGTCAACGCACCCTTCGGGGCGGCGCTCGCGGCGCTCCACGGGCGGCCCGCCCAGCGCGAGGTCGACCGGCGCTTCGTCTATCTCGACCCGCGCCCGGAAGGTGCAGCCCCCACCCCGGCGATGCGCGCCCGCGATGTCGGCTTCTTCGGCGCGATCTTCGGCTCGCTCTCCACCATCCCGCGCGAACAGCCGATCCGCGACGATCTGGAACGCATCGAACAGCAATCGCGCGACGCCGCCCGCCTCAAGCGCATCGTCATGGACCTCCAGGGCGATATCGACCGCGCGGTGGAGAAGCTGTTCGGCTACACCTTCCTGCTCGACCGGCCCACGCCCAGGCGCCTTGCCGGATGGCGGGCCAAGGCGCAGCAGGCCGCCGCCGAGCGCGCGGGCTATGCCTTCGGGGCCTATGCGCTGACCAAGTTCGAGGGAATCCTTGACCAGCTCGCGCGCCTGACGCTCAAGGCCGCGGGTCAGCCGCTCGGCGACACGGCACCGCTGGTGCGGGCGCTGCGCTGCGAGCTCGAGACGCGCGGGCTCGACGGGCTGACCGACGCGCATGGCGGCGCCACGCCCGGCGCGATCGCCTTCTTCCGCGCCCACGACACCGGCTTCCGCATCCGCCGGTTGCAACTTCTCGCCCGCAAGCTCGCGCGCGACTGGCAGGTCGATCCCGACATCGCCGAAGACGCCCTCGACCGTGCGCGCGACCGGCTCTACGAGATCCTCGCGCTCTACTACCGCGCCGACGAGGACGTGCTGCGCGCGCCCCGTTTCCGCGAGCTTGCCGCCGACGCGATCCGCAACCCCGGCGCGGTGCTCGATCTGCTCGCCACCCAGCGGCTCCTGCCCGCGACCGATCTGGCCGCCGAGGAGCAGCTGATCGACGCGCTCGAGGACATGCCGAAGAACCTCAAGCGGCGGATGCTGCTCACCTATCTCGGCTTTCCCTTCTACGATGTCGCCACCCTGCCCCTGTCGCGGCGCGAGGGGCTCGACGAGTTCAACCCGGTGAAGATAGACCGCATCTCGCCCGACGATGCGCTGAGCATCCGTTGCGGCGGGACGGCGGCGACGCTCAGGGGCATCGAGTTCTACAATTTCGGTGCCTTCTTCAGCCGCGATTACCGCGAGAACGATTACCTGTGGGGCCGGTTGCACGGGGCGGAGCGGATGATCGACCTCGTCGCATCGACCGTCACCGGCGGCGTCTCGGGCGAGGCGGTGCGCGCCGCCAAGCGGGCGGTGTTCCTTGCGGTGCTGGAGGAGGAGGAAAGCGTCGGGCGCTGCCAGCGCGGGCTGATCGAACAGGTGCGGATGGAAGTGCGCGAGCGGATGGGGTGAATCACCTTGCGTTCGTGTCGAGCAAAGTCGAGACACATGGCGCGGGGCCTCTCGACTCCACTCGAGGCGAACGGGCCTCAGTTCTGCACCACCCCGAAGAACAGCAGCATCACGAGGCGCGAGTCCTCCGGCGTGGTGCCGAAGCCCGGGGCGGCGTCGTGGAACTGCCAGGGCGAGAACAGCAGCAGCCGGTTGAAGCGCGCGGGCACGCGCATGACGCGCTCCCACTTGGCCGGACTGGTGGTGTCCTTGTTGACCACGTCCTCGACCAGCGTGTTGATGTCCCCATAGCCCGAGGCGGCGATCTTCGCCGCGTCCTGAGGCACGGCCTCGAGCCCGGTGCGCTTGTGGCGGAAGAAATCGGTGCCGCCCGCATCCGGTTTCGCGCAATCCTCGGGACGCGAGAGGTAGAGGATGCCGGAATAGGCGGCCGGGTCGATATGCACCCCGCTTCGGCCCTTGGCGCCCTTGCGGGTGAGGCGGCAATGCCCGTGCTGCGTGCCGGGCGCGGCGGTAAGCCTCACCCCGAGCAAACGCGAGACCGCAGCATCGATCGGCGCGGTGTCGAGCGGAGCAGAGGAATTGAGCCCCGGGAAATTGCCGTGCTGTCGCGCCGGATCATAGTCCAGCCCGAGCGCCGCGCGCCGCGCTGCCCAGGGGTCGGCAAGGAAATCGTCGATGATGAGGAGCGAGGGAAGCACGCGCCTCAGCCGCCGAACGCGTCCTTGAGCTTGGCGAAGAAGCTGCGGCTTTCGGGGCATTCGTCGCCCGTCTCGGTCGCCTTGAACTCCTCGAGCAGCTCCTTCTGGCGGCGCGTCAGCTTGGTGGGCGTCTCGACCCCGATCTCGACCACCAGATCGCCGCGCCCGCGCCCTTGCAGCACCGGCATTCCTGCGCCGCGAATGCGAAGCTGCTTGCCCGACTGGATGCCGGCCGGAATGTCGAGACGGTTGGTCGAGCCGTCGAGATCGGGAATCTCGACGCAGCCGCCGAGCGCGGCGGTGGTGAAGCTGACCGGCACGCGGGTGGCAAGCGTCGTGCCCTCGCGTTCGAACACCGGGTGGGGCTTCACGTGAAGGAAAATGTAGAGATCGCCCGGAGGCGCGCCGCGCTGGCCGGCCTCGCCCTTGCCTTGCAGGCGGATGCGGGTGCCGGTGTCGACGCCGGCGGGAATATCGACCTTGAGCGTCTGGGCCTTGTCGACACGGCCCTCCCCGCGGCAGACGCGGCAGGGGTTCTCGATCACGGTGCCGCGGCCGTTGCAGGTCGGGCACGGGCGCTCGATCACGAACAGGCCCTGCTTGGCGCGCACGCTTCCCATGCCGTGGCACAGGTTGCACTGGCGTTCGCTGGTGCCCGGGGTGGCGCCGGTCCCGTCGCAGGTGTCGCAGGATTGCGAGACTTCGATCTCGATCTCGCTCGACTTGCCGTGGAACGCCTCTTCCAGCGTAACCTGCATGTCGTAGCGCAGGTCCGCGCCGCGACGGGTCTGCTGGCGCTGGCCGCCCCCGCCGAAGGCCCCGCCGAAGATCGTCTCGAAAATGTCCCCGATATCGGCGAAGTCGCCGCCGCCCCGGCCGCCGAAGCCGCCGCCGAACGGGCCGCCCCCGCCCCCGCCGTTCATCCCCTGCGTGAAGGCCTCGTGCCCGTAGCGGTCATAGGCCGCGCGCTTCTGCGGGTCCTTGAGGCAGTCGTAGGCCTCGTTGATCGCCTTGAACTTGGCCTCGCAGGTCGCATCGCCCGGATTGCGGTCCGGGTGATACTTCATGGCGAGCTTGCGGTAGGCGCTCTTGAGGGTCGCCCCGTCGCAATCGCGGGTGACCTCGAGCGTGGCGTAGTAATCGAGCTGGGCGCTGGACATGTGCGTGACCTAATCCCCGTGACCACCGCCCGTCGCCGCGCCGGATAGTTGATCCGGGCGCTGCGACGGGCATGTGGGTTGCATCGGGGCCTTAGCCCTTCTTGTCTTCGTCGACCTCGGAGAACTCGGCGTCGACCACGTCCTCGGACGGAGCCTCTTCGGCCGGCGCGGCCTCGCCTTCCGGCCCGGCAGCCTGCTGGGCTTCGTAGATCTGCTGGCCCATCTTCATCGCCGCCTGGGTGAGCGCCTGCGCCTTGGCGTTGATGTCATCCGGATCGCCGCCTTCGAGCGCGGCCTTGACCGCGGCGATCGCGGCCTCGACGTCGGACTTGGTTGCGGCGTCGATCTTCGAGCCGTGCTCTTCCAGCTGCTTTTCGGTCGCGTGGACGAGGCTGTCGGCCTGGTTGCGCGCTTCCGCGGCGGCCCGACGCTTCTTGTCCTCCTCGGCGAACTTCTCGGCATCCTTGACCATCTGGTCGATGTCAGCGTCCGAGAGACCGCCCGAGGCCTGGATCTTGATCGTCTGCTCCTTGCCGGTGCCCTTGTCGCGCGCCGAGACCGAGACGATGCCGTTGGCGTCGATATCGAAGGTCACCTCGATCTGCGGCACGCCGCGCGGTGCGGGCGGGATGCCGATCAGGTCGAAGTTGCCGAGCAGCTTGTTGTCCGCCGCCATCTCGCGCTCGCCCTGGTAGACCTTGATCGTCACCGCGTTCTGGTTGTCCTCGGCGGTCGAGTAGGTCTGGGTCTTCTTGGTCGGGATGGTGGTGTTGCGGTCGATCATGCGGGTGAACACGCCGCCCAGCGTCTCGATGCCGAGCGAGAGCGGGGTCACGTCGAGCAGCAGCACGTCCTTGACGTCGCCCTGAAGCACGCCCGCCTGGATCGCCGCGCCCATCGCGACGACTTCATCGGGGTTCACGCCGGTGTGCGGCTTGGCGCCGAAGAACTGCTCCACGACCTCGCGCACCTTGGGCATGCGGGTCATGCCGCCGACGAGGATCACCTCGTCGACCTGGTCCTTGGTGATGCCCGCATCCGCCAGCGCCTTCTTGCAGGGCTCGAGCGTGCGCTGGATCAGCCCGTCGACCATCTTCTCGAGGTCGGCGCGGGTGATCGTCTCGACGAGGTGCAGCGGGGTGGTGCTGCCGCCTTCCATGCGCGCGGTGATGAAGGGCAGGTTGATTTCGGTGGTCGCCGCGCTCGACAGCTCGATCTTGGCCTTTTCGGCGGCTTCCTTGAGCCGCTGGAGGGCGAGCTTGTCGGTCTTGAGGTCCATCTGCTCCTTCTTCTTGAAGGAATCCGCGAGGAACTCGACGATCGCGTTGTCGAAGTCTTCACCGCCGAGGAAGGTGTCGCCGTTGGTCGACTTCACCTCGAACACGCCGTCGCCGATTTCGAGGATCGAGACGTCGAAGGTGCCGCCGCCAAGGTCGTAGACCGCGATGGTCTTGCCGTCTTCCTTGTCGAGGCCATAGGCGAGCGCCGCCGCGGTCGGCTCGTTGATGATGCGCAGCACTTCGAGGCCGGCGATCTGGCCGGCATCCTTGGTCGCCTGACGCTGGGCATCGTTGAAGTAGGCGGGCACGGTGATGACGGCCTGCGTCACGCTCTCGCCGAGATAGCTCTCGGCGGTTTCCTTCATCTTCTGGAGAATGAAGGCCGAGACCTGCGAGGGGCTGTAATCCTCGCCGCCGGCGTTGACCCAGGCATCGCCGTTCTTGCCCTTGGTGATCTTGTAGGGGACGAGCTCCATGTCCTTCTTGGTCATGGGATCGTCGAAGCGGCGGCCGATCAGGCGCTTGATCGCGAAGAGCGTGTTGTCGGGGTTGGTGACCGCCTGCCGCTTGGCGGGCTGGCCGATCAGGCGCTGGCCATCCTTGGTGAAGGCGACGATCGAGGGCGTGGTGCGCGCGCCTTCCGAATTCTCGATCACCTTGGGCTTGCCGCCGTCCATGACAGCGACGCAGGAGTTGGTGGTGCCGAGGTCGATACCGATTACTTTACCCATTGTTTCCCCATCCATAAGGACAATTGTTGGACACCGCTGCCTTCGGCTTCCCGAACATCGGCAAAGCACCTCGGCGGCTCGTTTGTGACGGCGATATAGGTGTGGTTTCGCTTGGCACAAGAGAGGCCCCGCCCTAGATTCGGAGGCCTTCCACAAGGAGACAGAAACGTGATTTCCCTTCGACCCGTCGCATGTGCCGCTCTGGTTGTCCTCGCCCTGCCCGGCCTTGCCGCCTGCGCGCCCGAGGCCGGCGCGCCCGCAGGCGAGACCGCGACCCCCGCAGCCAGCGGGCTTTCCGTGAGCAATGCGCGCGTGGTGCTCCCGCCCGTCGCGGGCAATCCGGCGGCGGTCTATTTCGACCTTGCCTATGCCGGCGCGGCGGGCGTGACGCTCGAGGATGTGACGGTCGACGGCGCAGGCATGACCATGATCCACGACTATGCCGAGACAGCGGGGAAGATGGAGATGACCATGGCCGGGCCCGTGACCCTCGCCGAGGGTGCGCCGGTGAGCTTTGCGCCGGGCGGTCTGCACGTGATGGCGATGGAGCCGACCGATGCGCTCAAAGCTGGCGGCACTGCGAAGGTCACCCTGACCCTGTCCGACGGCAGCACCACCACCGTCGATGCGCCGGTGCGCGCCGCCGGGGACGAACGCTGAACGAGGCTCAGGCCCTCGCCCCTGCCTGCCCGGTCGGCGGCGAGCGGCCCCTGACGGCGGGCGAGGTTGCCCTTGCGCGCTCGGTGTTCGGCGATGCGATCGATTATGCGCCGGTGCGCATCCGCCGCCGCAAGTTCTTCGCTCTGCACCCGCGCGGGGTGACGATGGCACCGATGGGCCATCTGCACTTCCACCCGCTCGCCACCCATTACTGCGACGACTTCGCCGCCGCCCCGCTGGAACGGCAGGCCCATTTCATCCACGAGATGGTGCATGTCTGGCAGACGCAGACCCGCGGGCGCTGGTATCTGGTGACGCGCCGCCATCCCTGGTGCCGCTACGACTACGCGCTGAAGCCGGGCTGGCCGCTCGAACGCTACGGGATCGAGCAGCAGGCCGAGATCGTGCGCCACGCCTTCCTGCTGCGCGAAGGCGGCGAGGTCGCGGGGGCGCCCGACCTCGCAACCTACGCCGGAATTCTGCCCTTCCGGGCGGTTTAGTCGGGACAGCGCACCGCGTATTCGCGCCCCTGCGCATCGACACGATAGCAATCGCCGTTGTCGCGCTTCTTGATCAGCGTGCCGCCGACGCCGCCTGCGGCAGCACCGATGGCGGCGCCCGTGCCGATGTCGCCGCCGGTCACTGCGCCGACGGCGGCCCCTGCGGCCGCGCCGACACCGGCGCCCTCGACGGCATAGTTGTCGGCACAGGCGGCAAGCGACAGGGCTGCGGCCGCGCCGAGGATCGGGGTTGCAAGGCGATAGTTCATGTCATCTCTCCGATGGATCGGGTTAGGCCCAAGCCTACCGGAGAGGGGACAGCGATGTTCCTCGGCTCGCCGTGCCGCAGAGTGCGTGCGGCGCGAAAGCCGATTATTCGGGCGCCTTCGCCACTGCGACCATCGCCGCGCGCAGCAGGCGGTCCTTGATCATCCAGCCCGCCTGCATTTCCGAAACCACCGTGCCCGGCTCGTGATCCGTGGTCGGCACCTCGAGCATCGCCTGGTGCTGGTTCGGATCGAGCGGCAGGCCGACGGCCGCGATGCGGGTGATACCGTTGCTGGCGAAGACCTTCTCGAGCTCGCGCTGGGTCGCCTCCAGCCCGATGACAAGGCCCTTCATGCTCTCGTCCTCGCGCAGGGACTGCGGGATCGCGTCGATCGCGCGCGACAGGTTGTCGGCGACGCTCAGGATGTCGCGGGCAAAGCCGGTCGCGGCATAGGCGCGCGCCTCGTCCTTCTCGCGCTCGAGGCGGCGGCGCACGTTCTGCGTCTCGGCCTGGGCGTAGAGCACCTCCTGCTTGGCCGCCTCGAGATCGCGCTTGAGCGATTCGAGCGCCTCGGCCAGCGGCTCGGCTTCCTCGCCGCCCTCGCGCAGGTGCTCGGGCACGCCCTTCAATTCGTCTTCCGCCGCCTGATCCAGCGGCTTGTCGTTGTCGGTCATGTCGTGTGGCTTTCCATTCAAGCGATAAGCTTGCCCAGCGAACGGGCGGTGAGGTCCACCATGGGGACAACCCGCGCATAATTCAACCGCGTGGGGCCGATCACGCCGAGCACGCCGACCACCCGCCCCTCGCGGTCGCGGTAGGGCGAGGCGATCACCGACGAGCCCGAAAGCGCGAAGAGGCGGTTTTCCGAGCCGATGAAGATGCGCGTCGCCTCGGCCTCGCGCGCCGAATCGAGCAGTTCGGCGACCGACTGCTTGTTCTCGAGGTCTTCCAGCAGCATCCGCACCCGCTCGATGTCGCCGAGCGCCGCCTCGTCGAGCAGGTTCGCCGCGCCGCGCACGATCAGCACGGGCCGTTGCGCGGCGTCCTGGCTCCATACCGCGAGGCCGCGTTCGACCAGATCGCGCGAGGCATCGTCGAGCTGGGACTGCCCGGCGCTGATCTCGGCGCGCATCGCGGCCGCCGCCTCGGCAAGGGTGCGACCGGCGAGGCGCGCGGTGATGTAGTTCGACGCCCGGTCGAGCGCGCCGGGGCTCAAGGCGCCACCGATGGTCAGCACCCTGTTCTCGACCCCGCCGTCCTCGCCCACCAGCACCGCCAGCGCGCGGCCCTGCCCGAGATCGACGAGGGAGAACTGGGCGAGCCGCTGTTCGCGCGGCGCGACCAGCACCATGCCCGCCGCGCCCGAAAGATCGGAAAGGATCGCGCTTGCCTGCTTGAGCGCGGCCTCGACCGGCCCGGCCTCGGCAAGCCGCGCCTCGATCGCGGCCTGCTCCTGAGCGGTCGGCTCGGCCACCCGCATCATGCCGTCGACGAAGATTCTGAGACCCGCATCGGTCGGCATCCGCCCCGCGCTGGTGTGCGGCGCGGCCAGCAGGCCGAGCATCTCGAGATCCGCCAGCACAGAGCGGATCGAGGCGGGCGACAGGTTCAAGGTGCCGTCCGCCGCCAGCGTCTTCGATCCGACGGGCTGCCCGCTCGCGATGTACTCCTCCACCACCCGCTGGAAGATGTCGCGCGCGCGCTGGGTCAGTTCTGTGACGGGGAGCGAGGTCATGAGCGCCAAGCTAGGAAAACTCGGGCCCAAACTCAATTTCCGTTCGGCCCGAGCTTGTCGAAGGCCTGCACTTTCCTTAGCGCCCTCGCCAACCAGCAAAGGAACACACATGCGCCCTTCAGGACGCGCGCCCGACGAAATGCGCGCCATCACCATCGAGACCGGTTTCACCAAGCACGCGGAAGGCTCGTGCCTGATCGGCTTCGGCGACACGAGGGTGCTGTGCACTGCAAGCGTCGAGAGGGGCGTGCCACCGTGGATGCGCGGCAAGGGCGAAGGCTGGGTTACGGGGGAATACTCGATGCTCCCGCGCGCCACCCACACCCGCGGGGCACGCGAGGCCGCCAAGGGCAAGCAATCGGGCCGCACGCAGGAAATCCAGCGGCTTATCGGCCGGAGCTTGCGCGCCGTGGTGGACCTGCAGAAGCTCGGCGAGCGGCAGATCACGCTCGATTGCGACGTGATCCAGGCCGATGGCGGCACCCGCACCGCCGCCATTTCCGGGGCATGGATCGCGCTCAGGCTCGCCATCAACGGGCTGATGGCGGCGGGCGAGATCAAGCATGATCCCATCACCGCGCAGGTCGCGGGCATCTCCTGCGGCATCTACAAGGGCACGCCGGTGCTCGATCTCGACTACGACGAGGATTCGAACGCCGAAGCGGACGGCAATTTCGTGCTGCTGTCGGGCGGCAAGATCGCCGAGGTGCAGGCCACCGCCGAAGGCGCGACCTATGACGAGGAAGGCCTCCTGCGCCTCCTGCGCCTCGCCCGCATCGGCTGCGACCGGATCTTCGCGGCACAGCTGGACGCGGTGAAATGACACGGCGCCTCGGCTCCGGCACCCTGGTGATCGCCACGCACAACGCGGGCAAACTGAAGGAGATCGCCGCGCTGCTCGATCCGTACGGGGTCAAGTGCATCTCGGCCGGATCGCTCGGCCTGCCCGAGCCGGCAGAGACCGGCACCACCTTCGCGCAGAACGCCATGATCAAGGCGCGCGCGGCGGCGGAGGCTTCGGGTCTTGCCGCGCTCGCCGACGACAGCGGGCTCAGCGTCGCGGCGCTCGATGGTCGCCCGGGGGTTTACACCGCCGACTGGGCCGAGCGGCAGTGGTTCGAGGGCGCGCCGGGACGCGACTGGTACATGGCGATGGGCAAGGTCGAAGGGATGCTTGCCGAAAAGGGCCCCGGCGTCGACCGTTCGGCCGCCTTCCACTGCGTCCTCGCGATCGCCTGGCCCGACGGGGAGCACGCTATCTACGAGGGTCGCTGCGACGGCGCGCTGACCTGGCCGCCGCGCGGGACTCTCGGCTTCGGCTATGATCCGGTGTTCGTGCCCACGGGGCGCGCGCAGACCTTCGCCGAGATCGCGCCGGAGGAAAAGCACGCCATCAGCCACCGCGCCGATGCTTTCGCGAAGCTGGTGGCCGAACAGTTCGGCTGAGCCCTCAGCGCCGCGCGACGTGCTCGCGCGGGTCGATCCGCTGGCCCCAGATGTTGCCCGCCGGCCAGTAACGGCACACCAGCACCTCGTCGGTGGCGGTATGTGCCAGGGCGCAACCGACCTCGCGGGTCTCGGGCCAGATCACCTGGGTGTAATGCCCGACATCCGCCCAGTGACCGGTGCGCGAGACATCGGGGAAGCGGCCAGGGCGGAAGTGGCGCCTCTCGGCCACGAAGAAGCCGACCTTGTCCCATGCCGACCAATGGCCCTTCGGCCCGCGCCACAGGTTCTCGCCCTGCCCGTTGCGCCGATCGGGCGAGGCGTGGTCGTAGAGATCATGGCGCGCCAGATGCCGCGCCCAGTCTCCCGCGTCGCGTGCCAGCCTCTCGTTCCACGCCAGCGGCGGCAGGCCCACATCCTCGCGGGCGAGGTTGTGGGCGTCGAGCAAGTCGCGCGCCTCGGCCCCATTGCCAGCGGAGGCTTGCGGCAAGGCAGGCGCGGCTGCCATAAAGAGTGCAAGGCAGGCAAGGCGGGCGATGGTGCTCAAGCGGCGGAAACCTTCCTTCGGGCGGGGACTATCCACGCAAACGATTAAGCGAGGCTGAAAATTCCACCCGTGGCGCGCGCGCTCTACATCCACTGGCCCTTCTGCGCGAAGAAGTGCCCCTATTGCGACTTCAACTCGCATGTGCGCGACAGCGTCGACGTGGCCGCATGGCAGGCGGCGCTAATCGCCGACATGCGCGCCGAGGCGGCGGTGGCAGGGGGCGAGAGCCTCGCCTCGATCTTCTTCGGCGGCGGAACGCCCTCGCTGATGCCCCCTGCCCTCGTTGCGGCGCTGCTGGCCGAGGCCGAGCGCCTGTGGGGCTTCGATCCGGCGATCGAGATCACGCTGGAGGCCAATCCCTCCTCGGTCGAGGCGGCGAACTTCGCGGCACTTGCGGGCGCGGGGGTGAACCGGGTGTCGCTGGGGGTGCAGTCGCTCGACGATGCGGAACTGCGGTTCCTCGGGCGGCTCCACGGGGCCGGTGAGGCGCTGGCGGCGCTGGATACGGCGCAGCGGCATTTCGCGCGGGTCAGCTTCGACATGATCTATGCCCTGCCCGGCCATACCCCGGCGCTGTGGGAGGAGCGCCTGGCGCGCGCTCTGGGCTTCGGCACCGGGCACCTCTCGCTCTACCAGCTGACGATCGAGCCGGGAACGCGCTTCGCCAGCGACGTGCGGCGCGGGCGGCTCGTGCCGTTGGATGACGACGCGGCGGCCGAACTCTTCGACATCACCCAGAGCCTGACCGGCGCGGCGGGTCTGCCGGCCTACGAGACCAGCAACCATGCAAGGCCGGGCGCGGAAAGCCGCCATAACCTCGTCTACTGGCGCTATCAGGATTACGCCGGGATCGGCCCCGGTGCGCATGGGCGGCGGGGCGGCATGGCGACGGTGCGGCACAAGAAGCCCGAGAACTATCTCGACGCTGTGGCGCGGCAGGGCGACGGGATCGCCGAGGCCCGCGCGCTGGCGATCCCCGAACAGGCTGCCGAGGCGCTGCTGATGGGCCTGCGTCTGACCGAGGGGGTCGATCTTGCCGCGCTTTCGGAGCGCTTCGGCCTGCCGGTCGCCGGACTGGTCGACGAGAGCGCCCTCGCCCGGCTCGCGGACCTCGGGATGACGTGGACTCAGGGCGCGCGGATCGGGGTCGCACCGCCGGGGCGGGGGGTGCTCGACGCGCTGCTCGCCGAACTCGTCGCCGACACGCTGGTCGCGGCATGAGCGCCGCCGACCTGCTCGAGGCCTGGCGCGCGCACCTTGCCGACAACCGCCGCCGCTCGCCCCACACGGTGCGCGCCTATGTGGCCGCCGCCGCAAGGTTGATGGCGGCAAACGCGCTGGAGGACTGGCCATCGGTCGCCCGGACCGAGGCGCATCACCTGCGGGCTCACCTCGCCGCGCGGCGCACCGAGGGGCTGGGCAACGCCAGCACCGCCCGCGAGCTTTCGGCATTGAAAGCCTTCATCGCTTTTGCCCGCACGCAATCGGGCGACCCGGACCCTGCCGCACCGCGCCTGCGCGGACCGCGCCTCAAGAAGGGCCTCCCCCGCCCCGTCACCCCCGACGAGGCCGCGAACCTCGCCGACCTCGTCGATGGCCTCGCGGGCGAGGACTGGATCGGCGCGCGCGACCGAGCGGTGCTGCTTCTGCTGTACGGATCGGGCCTGCGCATCGCCGAGGCGCTCTCGCTCAAGGGGCGCGACGGGGCGATGGGCGAGGTGCTGCAGGTGACCGGCAAGGGCGGAAAGCAGCGCATGGTGCCGGTGCTGCCGATCACGCGGGCAGCGGTGGCGGATTATGTGCGCCAGTGCCCCTGGCCGCTCGCTCCGGCAGAGCCGCTGTTCCGCGGGGCGAAGGGCGGACTGCTCTCGCCCGGCATGGTGCAGCGGTCGATGGCGCAGGCGCGGCGCGCGCTCGGGTTGCCGGACACCGCCACGCCGCACGCGCTCAGGCACTCCTTCGCCACCCACCTGCTGGGGGCGGGGGCGGATCTCAGGAGCTTGCAGGAACTGCTCGGGCACGCCTCACTGGGATCGACCCAGATCTACACCCGCGTCGATGCGGCGGCCCTGCTGGAAAACTACAGGAAGGCCCATCCGCGGGGTTAGGCCTTGTCGTCGGCCTCGTGCGCCTTGACCGGTTTCCAGGTCACGACGCGGTAAATGTAGAACACCACGCCGGCGAGGACGATCGCGACCACGCCGTAGCCGGCGAGCTTTTCGAACCGTTCGACCAGCGGGGCCGCCGCCTGTCCGCCGAAGATCAGCACCGCGTTCCAGATCCCCGAGCCGAGGAAGGTGAACAGGCAGAAGCGCCACAGCTTCATCTGCGCCAGCCCCGCCGGCAGCGAGACGATGGTGCGCAGGATCGGCGAGAACCGCAGCGCGAAGACGATCCCGTCGCCGTACTTGCGGAAGATGTTGCGCGCCTTGGTGAACTCGTCCCACTCGAAGGTCAGCCAGCGGCCCCAGCGGTCGATGATCGCCTTGAGCTGCTCCTCGCTCCAGCGCACACCGATCCAGTACCAGAACAGGTTGCCCGCGACCGTGCCGAGCGTGGCGACCACCCACACCGCCCAGAAGGTCATCTCGCCCCTTGCGACCAGCAGCCCTGCCCCGCCCATGATCACCTCGGACGGGATCGGCGGGAAGACGTTCTCGGCCATCATCAGCAGGAAGATGCCGAGGTAGCCGCCCTTGTCGAGCAGTTCGAGGAGGAATTCGGTCATGTGATCCCAGTCGAGAGGTTGCGGGACGGATCGGTCTATGCGGCGCGGCGCGCGGCGAGGCGCCGTTCGATCGCGTCCCAGATCATGCCCGCCGTATCAGTCTGGTTGAAGCGGTCAATCGCCACGATGCCCGTGGGGGACGTCACGTTGATCTCGGTGAGCCATTTGCCGCCGATCACGTCGATCCCGACGAAGGTGAGGCCGAGCCGCTTGAGGTCCGGCCCGAGGGCATCGCAGATCTCCCGTTCGCGCTCCGTGAGCTGCGTCGGCTGCGCGGAGCCGCCCATGGCGAGGTTGGAGCGGAACTCGCCCTCGCCCGGGATGCGGTTGATCGCGCCCGCGACCTCGCCGTCGACCAGCACGATGCGCTTGTCGCCCTGCGCCACCTCGGGGAGAAAGGGCTGCACCATGTGCGGCTCGGGCCAGGTCTGGTTGAACACCTCGAACAGGGCGGTGAGGTTTTCACCGGATTCGCCGATGCGGAAGATCGCCTTGCCGCCGTTCCCGTGGATCGGCTTGACCACGATCGCGCCGTGCTTCGCCATGAAGCGCCGCACCTCGTCCACCGAGCGCGTCACCAGCGTCGGCGGCATGAAGCGGCGGTAGTTCAGCACCATCACCTTTTCGGGGCTGTTGCGCACATTGACCGGATCGTTGACCACCAGCGTGTGCGGCGCGATCCGCTCGAGCAGGTGCGTCGCCGTGATGTAGCCCATGTGGAAGGGCGGATCCTGCCGCATCAGCACGACATCGACATCCTTGCCGAGATCGAGCCTGACCTGCTCGCCGCGGGTGAAATGATCGCCCTCGACCCGCTGCACCGTCACCGGGAAGGCGTGGGCAAAGAGCCGGTCGTCCTCGTCCAGCGTCAGGCTTTCGACGTGGTATTCATAAACCGTGTAGCCCCGCGCCTGCGCAGCCAGCATCAGCGCAAAGGAGCTGTCGCCCGCGATGTTGATCCGGTCGATGGGGTCCATCTGGACGGCAATTCTCAGGGTCATGTCCCAAATCCGTTCGTGCTGAGCTTGTCGAAGCACCGTGTTTCTCAGGTGCGGCGGTTTAGAAGGAAGGACGGCCCTTCGACAAGGTCGGTGGGAACGGAAGAGCGGGCCGTTACCCGAAAGGCATCCATGCGTTTTCGATGTGGGTGGGTTTGCGGCCGGGGGAGAGCAGGATGACGTCGATGCGGATGTCCTCGCCGCCTGTCGCATAGTCCTGCCACACGCATTCCACAGCCGCCGCGACGCGCCTGAGGCGCCTCTCGTCGATGGCGTCTGCGAGGCTGGCGGCGCGCGCCCGCCACTTCACCTCGACGAAGGCAACAAGACCGGCCTTCCTGGCGACGAGATCGATTTCGCCCGCCCTGGTTTTCACCCGCTCGGCCACGATCCGCCAGCCCCGCTGGGCGAGGAACATCGCCGCTTCAGCCTCGCCCTCGCGGCCGCGGGCGTCGGCCTCGTGGCGCTCTTCCGGGGTTCGGGGCGCGATCATTCGCCTTTCAGCTCCAGCGCGCGGGCATAGAGCGTGGCGCGGTCGATACCGGTTTGCTTCGCCACCTGCCCCGCCGCCTTGCCCGGCCCCGCGTCGGCCAGCGCCGCACGCAGCAGAGCGTCGGTGTCGTGGACGGGCGCCTCCGCCTCCGAAGGCGGGCCGACCAGCAGCACGATCTCGCCCTTGGGGGGATGCGCGGCGTAATGGGCCGCGAGCGCGGCGGCGGTGCCGGTGCGGCATTCCTCGTGGAGCTTGGTCAGCTCCCGCGCCACGGCCACCTCGCGCTCCGGCCACAGTGCGGCAATGGCCTCGAGCGATTTGGCAAGTCGCGGCGCTGTCTCGTAGAACACCAATGTCGCCGTCACGTCCGCCACGCCCTCAAGCGCCTCGGCCCTGGCCTTGTCCTTGACCGGCAGAAAGCCCGCGAAGAGGAAGCGGTCGGAGGGCAAGCCCGCCATCGCCAGCGCCGAGACCGCGGCGCAGGCACCCGGAATGCTCGTCACCGTGACGCCCGCCGCGCGCGCCTCGCGCACCAGGCGATAGCCCGGATCGGACACCAGCGGCGTGCCCGCATCCGACACCAATACGACCGGCGCCTGCCTCGCCTCGTCGATCACCCGTGAACGAACCTCGGGCGGGGCGTGATCGTCGAGCCGCTGGAGCCGCGCCTTGATACCGTAATGTTTCAACAACTTGCCCGTCACCCGCGTATCCTCGCAGGCGATCAGAGCCGCGCCCCCGAGCACCGCCAGCGCGCGCAGCGTGATGTCGCCGAGATTGCCAATCGGGGTCGCGACGATATACAGCCCGGGGACGGGTTCCCATGCGGGAATGGAAGGAAGCTCCGAGGGTCTCACGGGACGTTTCATGGAGCACGGCTGAGGGGTCGGCAAGAATGAAGCTTTGGGCGGGATCGATTTGGGCCGCACGGCTCGGGCACGCGGCGCAGAGCATCGCGTCTGCCGTTCCGGCGCGCAACGTGGCGCTGGCCGGCGCGGCGCTGCTGGCGGCGGGGTGCCAGGTGATCCCCAAGACCGACGTGGCGACCACCGCCCCACCCGCGCCCGCGCCCGAACCCTCGGCTACCGCGCTCCCGACCGACACGGGCCGCCACCGCATCGCCCTGCTGGTGCCGATGTCGGGCGATACCGGACCGGTCGGCCAGGCGATCGCCAATGCCACCACCATGGCGCTGCTCGATACCGGCGCGGACAATCTGCGCATCACCACCTACGACACCTCGGCCGGGATCGGCGGAGCGGCGCAGAAGGCGATCGCCGACGGCAACAAGCTGATCCTCGGCCCGCTGACCTCCGATGCCGTCCCTGCGGTGCAGATGGCGGCGCGTCCGGCAGGCGTGCCGGTGATCGCCTTCGCCAACGACGCCTCGGTCGCCAGCGCCGATGTCTTCGTGATCGGCCACCTGCCCGAACAGTCGATCCGCCGCACCGTGCAATATGCGCGCGGCAAGGGCGCAGGCCGCTTCGCCGTGCTGGCGCCCGAAGGCGACTACGGCACCCGCGCGGTCTCGGTGCTGGAGAACGCCCTCAGGGAGTTCGGCGGCGCATTGGTGCGGCGCGAGAGCTATGCGCGCGGCAACACCTCGATCGTCAGCGCTGCGGCTAGGCTGCGCGCGGCGGGCGGCTACGACACAGTGCTGATCGCCGATTCCGCGCGGCTCGGGGTCGATGCTGCTGGCGAGCTCAACAAGACGAGCCGCAACCGCACCCGCATTCTCGGCACAGAACTCTGGAGCGGCGATGCCGCGCTCACCCGGGTGGCCTCGCTCGAAGGGGCGCTGTTCGCCGCCGTCTCGGACCAGCGCTACGCCCGCTTTGCCGACAGCTACGCTGCCCGTTTCGGGGGCCAGCCCTATCGGGTGGCGACGCTCGGCTATGATGCGGTGCTGCTGACCCTCAGGGTGGCGCGCGACTGGAAGGTGGGCACGCCCTTCCCGAAGAACGAGCTCTACGACAAGGGCGGGTTCCTCGGGGTCGACGGGGCGTTCCGGTTCGGCCGGGGCGGCGTGATCGAACGGGCGCTCGAGGTGCGCGAGGTCCGTGGCGGCGAGGTCGTGCCGGTCGATCCGGCGCCGACCGGCTTCGGCAAGTGAGTATAATCGCGGGGGATGGCTTGTGAGGCTCGGCGCGGCGGCCCTATAACCGCGCGCATGGCCGATACCTCCCCCGACGATCTCTTCGCCAACACCCCGACCTCCAGCGGCGACTACAACGCCTCCGCCATCGAGGTGCTCGAAGGGCTGGAGCCTGTCCGCCGCCGCCCGGGGATGTATATCGGCGGGACCGACGACCGCGCCTATCACCACCTTGCCGCCGAAGTGCTCGACAACGCGATGGACGAGGCGGTGGCGGGGCATGCGACGCGGATCGAGGTGCGTCTGGACGAGGGCAACCGCCTCTCCATCGCCGACAACGGGCGCGGCATTCCGGTTGACGAGCATCCCAAGTTTCCCGGCAAGTCGACGCTGGAGGTGATCCTTTCGACGCTCCACTCGGGCGGCAAGTTCTCGGGGAAAGCCTATGCCACCAGCGGCGGCCTCCACGGGGTCGGGATCAGCGTGGTCAATGCGCTGTCGTCCCACACCCGCGTCGAGGTTGCGCGCGACAAGCAGCTTTACGCGCAGGAGTTCTCCAAAGGCGTTACCCAAGGCCCGATCCAGAACCTTGGCCCCACCCCCAACCGGCGCGGAACGACCGTCACCTTCGTCCCCGACACCGAGATCTTCGGCGAGCGCAGCTTCAACCCGAAGCGGCTGTTCAAGCTGGCGCGTTCCAAGGCCTATCTCTTCGCAGGTGTCGAGATTCGCTGGAAATGCGCGCCCTCGCTTGCGTCCGAGGAGGTGCCGGCCGAGGCGGTGTTCAAGTTCCCCGGCGGGCTTGCCGATCACCTCGCCGAACAGGTCGGCACGCGCGAATGCGTCACCGCCCAGCCCTTCACCGGCTCGCAGGACTTCCCGCAGGTCGACGGCGTCCAGCAGGGCCGGGTCGAATGGGCGATCGCCTGGCCGCTCTATTCCGACGGCGCGACGAGCTGGTACTGCAACACCGTGCCCACCCCCGATGGCGGCACGCACGAGCAGGGCCTGCGCACCGCCCTGACCCGCGCGCTGCGCGCCTTCGGCGAGCTGGTGGGTCAGAAGAAGGCCAAGGACATCACCGCCGACGACGTGATGACCGGCGCCGAGGTGATGCTCTCGGTCTTCATCCGCGATCCTCAGTTCCAGTCCCAGACCAAGGACCGCCTCACCTCGCCCGAGGCCGCGCGGCTCGTCGAGAACGCGGTGCGCGACCACTTCGACCATTTTCTCGCCGACAACATGGAGCGCGGGAAGGCGCTGCTGGGCGAGGTGATGGAGCGCATGGACGAGCGCCTGAAGCGCAAGCAGGAGCGCGAGATCAAGCGCAAGAGCGCCACGAATGCGAAGAAGCTGCGCCTGCCCGGCAAGCTCACCGATTGCTCCGGCGAAGGCGGGCGCGAGACCGAGCTGTTCATCGTCGAGGGCGACAGCGCGGGCGGCAGCGCCAAGCAGGCGCGTGACCGCAAGAGCCAGGCGATCCTGCCGATCCGCGGCAAGATCCTCAACGTCGCCAGCGCCACCGCCGACAAGATCCGCGCCAACTCCGAGATCGCCGACCTGATCCTTGCGCTCGGCTGCGGCACCCGCAAGGACTGCGACGCGGGCAACTTGCGCTACGACCGCATCATCATCATGACCGACGCCGACGTCGACGGCGCGCATATCGCGACGCTGCTGATGACCTTCTTCTTCCAGGAAATGCCCGACATCGTGCGGCGCGGGCACCTGTTCCTCGCCCAGCCCCCGCTCTACCGCCTGACGGCGGGCAAGGAGAGCCGCTATGCCCGCGACGACGCACACCGGGCGGAGCTGGAGGCCACGGTGTTCAAGGGCCGGAAGGTCGAGGTCAGCCGCTTCAAGGGTCTCGGCGAGATGAACCCGCAGCAGCTGCGCGAGACCACGATGGCGCCCGAGACGCGCAGCCTCATCCGCATCACCCTGCCGCAGGAATTCGAGCAGCGCGCGGGGATCGCGCGGCTCGTCGACGAGCTGATGGGCCGCAACCCCGAACACCGCTTCAACTTCATCCAGAACCGCGCGGGCGATGTCGACCGTGACCTGATCGACGCCTGAGGCGGCCTTTTCCGTCCGCCGCACAAAAAAATCGCCCCTCGTGTAAGGAAACCGCTCCGGCGGGGACTAAGGGGGCATGACCGAAGCGATCGAACAGCTCTACCTGCAGGCCGGCGCGCAATTCGCGCCCGCGCTGGCGCGTCTCGCCCGTTCGGTCGAGCGTGACGCCGACAAGGCGCGCGATCTCGAGCAGGAGATGCACTGCGCGCTGTGGCGCAGCCTTGCCCGGTTCGAGGGGCGATGCGCGCTCAAGACCTGGGTCTACCGCGTTGCCCACAATGTCGCCGCCGATCACATCGCGCAGGCCGTGCGCGGGCCCAGGCGGGTGCCGCTCGAGGAGATCGAGGCGCTGCCCTCGCCCGGCAATATCGAGGCAGAGGCCGGAGAGGCGCTGGTGCTGGCGCAGGTCGGCGAGTTGATCCGCCGTCTCCCGCCCGTCGACATGCAGGTGATCGTGCTGTGGCTCGAAGGAGAAACTGCCGCCGCCATCGCCGAGATCACCGGACTTTCGGCCGGCGCGGTCAATGTCCGCGTCCACCGGATCAAGGCCCTGCTGGCCCGCCACTTCAACCCCGAGCAAAAGCCGGAGAGCGACGGATGAGCAACGCCCCCTTCCCCCTGTGGACCGCCGCCTCGAATGATGCGGCCTTCACCGATCCTGCCGCCTGCGCGGCACGGGCGGGCAGCTTCGAGCGCCAGATCGCCCGACGCAACCGGCGCGAGAGGCTTGCCGCGTGGATCCAGCTTCCGGTCTGGGCCGGAATGGCGGGGTTCTTCCTATGGGAGGGCGAATGGCTCATCGCGCTGTCGCTGGTGCTGACCGGCGCGGGCGTGCTGCTGGTGCTGCGCAACCTCGCGCGCCGCGCCGACAATCTCCCGCCCCGGCCCGAAGAGCCGTGCCTTGCCCATCTCGAACGGCAATACCGCCACCAGCTCGCCGCGCTCCGCAGCGTTCCCCTGTGGTATATCGGCCCGCTGGTGCCGGGCACGCTGGCCTTCTTTGCAGCCGTCACTCTCCGCTCGGCCGAAAGCAGGGGCTGGAGCGCCGCGCTTGAGGGCGCGATCGTGCCCTTCGCCGTGACCTTCGGGATATTCCTCGCCGTGATCCTGCTCAACCTCCTCGCTGCACGCTCGATCGCCGCCGACATCGCGCGGATCAGGGCGCTGGCGCCCGACGGACATTCGACCTAGACCATGCAGACGGGAGAGGAGTGAAGCCCATGATCCGCAGTGTCTTTCTCGGCCTCGCGCTGGCGGCAGGAACGGCGCTCGCCGCCCCGCTCGCCGCGCAGACGCAGGGGCCCGCGCCCGCCGCTGCACAGGAGCGGACCGCTCTCGAAGCGCGCGCCGATCAGGTCGTGGCCCTGCTCAACGGCGAAGTGCAGCCCGAGGCGATCTTCACCGCCGGCTTCCGCGCCGCCATCGCCGATGCCCAGATCAAGGCCCTGAGCGCCAACCTGACCGCGCAGTTCGGACGGGCGGTCGAGGTCGCCGTGCTGCTCCCCCGCGAGGGCACGCGCGCGGCGCTGGAAATCCGCTTCGAACGCGGGCTCGCCAAGGGCGGCATCGCCATCACGCCCGGTGAGGACAACCGCATCAACGAGTTGCGCTTCACCTCGGTCGATGCGGTCGCGGTGCAAGGGGACACGGCGGAAAGCATCGCCGCCGATCTTGCTGCCCTGCCCGGAACCGTCAACGCCCTGTTCGCCCCACTCGGCGGGGGCGCGCCGGTGATCGGCATCGACGCCGCGCGGCCGCTGGCGCTGGGATCGACCTTCAAGCTCTATGTCCTCGCCGCGCTTGCCGAGGACGTGAAGGCGGGGCGGCGCAAGTGGAGCGACGTCGTGCCGCTCTCGGAGAAGAGCTATCCCAGCGGCCGGTTGCAGGACTGGCCGAAGGGCGCGCCGGTGACGCTCCATACCCTTGCCGGGCTGATGATCTCGATCAGCGACAACACCGCGACCGACCAGCTTGTCCGCCTGCTGGGGCAGGAGCGCCTGCAGAAGGTGCTGCGCGACAGCGGCCATGCGAACCCGGCCTTGAACGACCCGTTCCTGACGACGCGCGAGATGTTCCTCCTGAAGGCCGGATCGCCCGCACTGATCGAGGAGTGGCGCAGGGGCGGCGCCGTCAGCCGTGCCGCCATCGCCGCGATGACCGGGCAGACCGACTTGCCGCTCGACTCCATCAACGCCGCCTTCGCGGGCGGGCCCAAGGCGCTCGACATCGAGTGGTTCGCCTCTCCGGCCGATCTTGCCCGCCTGTTCGCGCACATGCGCCGCACCGCCGATCCCGAGGCCTTCCGGATCATGGCCATCAATCCCTCGGCCACCGACGCGATCAAGGCCAACTGGCCCTATGTCGGCTTCAAGGGCGGCAGCGAGCCGGGGGTGATCAATCTCACCTGGCTGCTGACCGGCAAGGACGGGCGCGACTGGGTGCTCAGCCTCGGTTGGAACAACCCGGCGGCGGTGGTGGACGAGGGCAAGTTCGAGGCGCTCGCCCAGCGGATCCTGCTGCTGCCTCGCTGATTTGCGAGGGGGAGCCCCCTTGCGCAGCGCCAGTGTGCCGCTTATCGCTGGCGCGCCGAATTCAGTCTCACAAGGAAACCCGATGTCAGAGCAGCAGCAGCGTTTCGAAGGCACCAAGTCCTATATCGCGACCGAGGATCTCAAGGTCGCGGTCAATGCCGCCGTCACCCTGCGCCGCCCGCTGCTGGTCAAGGGCGAGCCGGGCACCGGCAAGACCGTGCTGGCGCACGAGATCTCCAAGGCGCTGGGCGCTCCGCTGATAGAGTGGAACATCAAGTCCACCACCAAGGCGCAGCAGGGCCTTTACGAATACGACGCGGTGGCGCGCCTGCGCGATGGCCAGCTCGGCGAGGAGCGGGTCCACGACATCCGCAACTACATCAAGAAGGGCAAGCTGTGGGAGGCCTTCACTAGCGAGAAGCTGCCCGTCCTGCTGATCGACGAGATCGACAAGGCCGACATCGAGTTCCCGAACGACCTCCTCCAGGAACTCGATCGGATGAGCTTCGACGTCTACGAGACGCAGGAGCGCATCGAGGCCAAGGAACGCCCGATCGTCGTCATCACCTCGAACAACGAGAAAGAGCTGCCCGACGCCTTCCTGCGCCGCTGCTTCTTCCACTACATCAAGTTCCCCGACCGCGAGACGATGCAGGACATCATCGACGTCCACTTCCCCGGCATCCAGAAGACGCTGGTGAAGAAGGCGATGGATATCTTCTACGACCTGCGCGAGGTGCCGGGGCTCAAGAAGAAGCCCTCGACCAGCGAGCTGCTCGACTGGCTCAAGCTCCTGCTCAACGAGGACATGCCGCTGGATGTGCTCCAGAGCAGCAATCCCGCGAGCGCCATCCCGCCGCTCCACGGCGCGCTGCTGAAGAACGAACAGGACATCATGCTGTTCGAACGGCTCGCCTTCATGGCCCGGCGCAACCCGAGCTGACGGCGCACGGGCGGGGTCAGTCGAAGCTGTAGGCCAGCTCGAAATCGCCCCAGCGGCGGCCGCCGATCACCAGCGGCACATAGACGTTGCGCACCACCCGGTAAGTCGTCCCGTCGCCCTCCTGGCGATAGACGGCCATCATGTAGGCCTCGTTCGAGACCTTGGCCTTGCGGTCGATCGCCTCGAGCATGATCCGGCCGTTACGGCAGAACTGGGTGTCGTGATTGATGTCGCCGGTGGGGGTGCGGCTGCGCTCCGTGAGGTGGGTCGGCAGGAAGCCGTTCATGTCGGTGCAGGCAGCGGCCAGCACGCGGGGATCGCTCGCCTTGGCGCGGTCGAGGAAGGGGCGCCATTCGGCGTGGGCCCAGTCGGTGAGGCGCGTGCGGTAGAGCTGCGGGTTGGTGCCGGGGACGGGCTGGTATTCGGTGTCGAACAGCGCCGCCATCGTCACCGCGCCCTTGGCCAGCGCGGCTTCGGTGTGGGCGGTGAGTTCCTGCATCATCGCCTGCGCCTGCGCGACCATCGCGCTGTCCTCGGGGCTGAGGCCGGCGTGGACGATGCGGTCGAACATTTCGCTCGCCGTGATCTCCAGCTCTTCCATCTTGCGGTGCGCACCGTGGAGCCGGTCCTCGTTGGAGCGCGCCGCGGCATCGAACCCGGTCAGCACGCGCTGGACCTTGTCGACATGGCTGCTGATCGTCCCGGTCGAACGGGCGATGACGTCGTTCTGCTTGTCGACCTCCTCCACGAGGGCGCCGACATTGGCGATGGTGCTCTCGATCCGGGCGACCGAGGCGCGCGCCTCGCCGCTGGCCTTGGAGCCCGCCTCGATCCGGCCGATCACCACCTCCGCCTCGCCGCCGAGCGCGTCGATGGTGGCGGCGATTTCCTCGGTCGCCTTGCGGGTGTCGCTGGCGAGGCTCTTCACCTCGCTCGCGACGACCGCGAAGGTGCGGCCCGCGTCCCCGGCGCGCATCGCCTCGATCGTCGCGTTCAGCGCGAGGATGTTGGTGGTTTCGGCAATCTCGCCGATGTCCTGCGCCGAGCGGCGGACCTGCTCCATCGCGGCCGAGAAGCTGGTGACGTGCTGGCCGAGGGTGTCGACCAGTTCGATCAGCGAGGCGATCTGGCCCAGTGACGACTGGATCAGCGCCGTGCCTTCCGACAGGCGCTCGATCGCGCGCTCGGACAGCAGGCGCGCCTCGTCGCTCGCCTCGGCGACCTTGGACTGGTCGGCCTCGAGCGCGCGGACCGTCTCGGCCAGCGCCTCGTGTTCCGAGCGCAGGGTCTTGGACGAGGCGATCACCGCCTCGACCACGCCGGCCACATCGGTGCAGCCGACGGTCACCGCGCCGCAGCTCTCCGGAATCATCCCAAGGGCATGGGCATTGGCGGTATCGATGGCGAGCTGGTTCATGTGCGGTTCGCGGCCCCTGTTTGGCGTGCGGCGACCCTAGGCGCGGGATGGTAAGCGAAGCGTTAAGCGGCGCGGCCTTCCCCTCGCAAGAATGGGGACTGGTCAGCCTGCGGCGCGCGGGTTAAGCAGCGCCCATGTTCTTCAATTTCGTCGACGAGCTTCGCGCCGCCGGGATCGGCGCCTCCTTCAAGGAGCACCTCACGCTGCTGGAGGCGCTCGACAAGGACGTGATCGAGCAGACGCCCGAAGCGTTCTACTACCTCTCCCGCGCGACCTTCGTGAAGGATGAAGGCCTGCTCGACCGCTTCGACCAGGTGTTCCAGAAGGTCTTCAAAGGGATCATGACCGATTACGGCCAGAACCCGGTCGACATTCCCGAAGACTGGCTCAAGGCCGTCGCCGAGAAGTTCCTCACGCCCGAGGAGATGGAGAAGATCAAGTCGCTGGGTGACTGGGACGAGATCATGGAGACGCTCAAGAAGCGGCTCGAGGAACAGGAAAAGCGCCACCAGGGCGGCAACAAGTGGATCGGCACGGGGGGCACCAGCCCCTTCGGCAACTCCGGCTACAACCCCGAAGGCGTGCGGATCGGCGGCGAGAGCAAGCATGGCCGCGCGATCAAGGTGTGGGAAAAGCGCGAGTTCAAGAACCTCGACAACACCAAGGAGCTTGGCACCCGCAACATCAAGATGGCGCTGCGCCGCCTGCGCCGTTTCGCCCGCGAAGGCGCGGCGGACGAGCTTGATATTCCCGGCACCATCGAGGGCACCGCCAAACAGGGCTGGCTCGACATCCGTATGCGGCCCGAGCGGCGCAATGCCGTCAAGCTGCTGCTGTTCCTCGATGTCGGCGGGTCGATGGACCCCTTCATCAAGCTCGTCGAGGAGCTGTTCAGCGCCGCCACGGCGGAGTTCAAGAACCTCGAGTTCTTCTACTTCCACAACTGCCTCTACGAAGGCGTGTGGAAGGACAACAAGCGCCGCTGGCAGGAGCGCACCAAGACCTGGGACGTGCTCCACAAGTACGGGCACGATTACAAGATCGTGTTCGTGGGCGATGCGGCGATGAGTCCCTACGAGATCACCCATCCGGGCGGCTCGGTCGAGCACATGAACGAGGAGGCGGGCGCGGTGTGGCTCCAGCGCGTCACTAACACCTATCCCGCGACCGTGTGGCTCAACCCGGTGCCGGAAAAGCAGTGGGGCTATTCGCAGTCGACCAAGATGATCAAGCAGCTGGTCGGCGACCGGATGTATCCGCTGACGCTCGAGGGGCTGGACGACGCGATGCGGGAGCTGTCGCGGAAGCACGGGGCTTGAGCGACGGGATCGAATTGCCCGAGGGGATCGCGCTCGAAGATCCGCGGCCGATCGCGGCCGGGGCACCCTACACCTACGCGATGCCGTGGCCGCAGGAGCTGGCGGCGCTCGAGCCCGGTGACGCGGTGCAGGCCATCTTCCGCGAGACCGCCGGCGGCCGCCGATATGGTGCCGAACGGATGTGGGTGACGATTGAACGCATCGAGGAAGGCTTTGTGCTCGGCCGCCTCGACAACGAGCCTTGCGACATGCCGTCGATCAGACTTGGCGATCCGGTCAGGCTCCCGCTGTCGCACGTTATTTCCTGCACCTACTCAAAGGGCAAGCAGCGTCCCGAGGTGCCCAACCGCCGCTGGTACTGGGAACGATGCTTCGTCGATGCCTGTGTCGTCGAAGGCCGCTCCCACGCTGATTACCTCTACCGTGAGGAGCCGGACATGACCCGTGAGGGCGACCAGGAGCCGGACAGCGGCTGGCGCATCCGGGGCACCGACGAGGCCATCGCCGAGGACGAGCGGCTTGGCGAGAAACCGATGTACATCGCTCTAGGCAAGGTTCTGAACGCGGACGATCGCTGGCTGCACTTGATCGACCGCGACATCGGCTGTGCCTTCCAGTGGGACGCGGAACGCGCCGACTACATCGAGCTCGAATGACGCCAGCCCGTCGGGCCCGCTTCCGATCCGCCCGCCTCCGGCTCGCTGAGCCGCAAGCACGGGGCGTGATCGGGGCCTTCTGAAGCATCCGAAATCGTGCTATTCTCCTTTCTGGAGGAGAACGCCATGCAACAATTCGTCCTGCCGCTTGTCATCGCCCTTCTCGGGGCCAGCGATGCGCCCCCTGCCCCGCAGCCCATCATCATCGCCGCCCCGGAAGCGGCCGGGCGCGAATTGCGGCCGGACTTTATGGCTGGCCCCAAATGCCGCGACGCCAAGCTGCCCACGGCCGACAATCCCGGACAGCAGCCGCGCTTCGAACGCGGGCCCGCGACGGCGGATATGGGGCAGTATATCTATGCGGTCGACCGGCGGATCGACGGCTGCTCGGTGGTTCTGGCGATGAGCCCGAGCCTCAAGCCTCGTGGTGGGATGAAGATCACCCCAGAGGAAATGGCAGAGGTGCTTGGTCGTCGTTGACGGCCGCAATCGGGTTCAGGATTAGAGAGCCCGTTCAGCCCTTCTGATCAAGCTCTGCATCGAGGTGCAGGCTGCAGCGCCAGAAGAAGAACGCCGGCACCAGCCCCAGCACTGCCGCGCCGTAGAGCACGTAGCGCACCGAATCCGCGCCATAGGCCGGTTGCAGCCAGTCCGACAGCATCCCGAAGAACAGCGGCCCCAGCCCCAGCCCGATGAGGTTCTGGAAGAACAGCAACGCGGCGGCCGCAATCGCCCGCGCCTTGATCGGCACCAGCCCCTGCGCCGCCGAATAGCACGGTCCGTAATAGAGCGAGTTGCACACCTGCGGGACAAAGATCAGCGCCAGCGCGAGCGGCCAGCTCGGCGCATTGTAGGCGGCGATGGCGAGCGGCACGGCAAGCGCCATGCCTACCGCCGGCGCGGTCAGCACATGACGGCGGTTCCGCGCGCCGAAGCGGTCGGCAAGATAACCGCCAAGCCACGTGCCGAGGATGCCCCCCACCCCGCCGATGATGCCGAACCACAGCCCGACCTGCCCCGGCGTCATGTCGTGGGTGCGCTGGAAGAAGATCGTGGTCCAGGTGGTCTTGCCGTAGGACAGGAACGCGGCCGCCGAGCCCGCCAGCACCAGCAGCACGAAGGCCCGCGAGCGCATGACCTCGGCCACCGCCTGACCCAATGGCAGCGCGGCGGGCTGGCTGCTTGCACGCAGCTGGGCTGCGGCGTCAGAGCGGCGCGGGTCTTTCAGCACGAACCACACGACCAGCGCGAGGGCGACGCCGGGCAGCCCCACCACCACGAAGGCCTCGCGCCACCCGAGGTAGTCGGCCAGCAAGCCCCCGATCACCATGCCTAGCAGCGAACCGATCGGAATGCCGAGCGAATAGAAGGCCAGCGCCGAGGCGCGCTTCTCGGGCGGGACCATGTCGCTGATGAGCGAATGGGCCGGAGGCGTGCAGCCTGCCTCGCCCACGCCGACACCGATGCGGGCGAGCAGCAGCTGCCAGAAGTTCTGCGCCACCCCGCACAGCGCCGTCATCCCCGACCACAGCGCCAGCGCCACCGCGATGAGCTTCGGGCGGCTCGTGGTCGGCCGGTCGGCCAGCCTCGCGATGGGGATGCCCAGCACGGTGTAGAACAGCGCGAAGGCAAGGCCCGTCATCAGACCGATCTGGGTGTCGGTGAGCTCGAGGTCGACGGCGATGGGCTCGGCCAGGATGTTGACGATCTGGCGGTCGATGAAATTGAAGATGTAGACCGTCAGCAGGATCCACAGGGTCAATCGAACGGACTGCGAGCCGGACACGGAGTCCGCTGTGGTGGCCATCTTGTCTTCTCTCCCATCGGTGGCGGTTCGTCCGCCATCCCTTGTCATGTCGTGGCCCGGTGGTTGTCTGGGCGTTGACGCCAATCAGTAAAGCAGGTGCCCTCGCACCGCGGCAACCCACGCCGCCTCGTCATGTGACGTCATGGCGTCGAGATCATGCGGCGTCGCGGCCGGGTCGTCCACCCATTCGCGCAAGGAAGGGCCGCCGTTGATGACGTCGATCGCAAGGCGGGTGAGCTCGTATTCATAAGGGAAGTCGCGCCACAGCGGATAGTCGGGATAGAGCAGCCGGATCGCCTTGAAGGCCAGCGCCTGCATGCGCCAAGGGCGGAAGGCGTGGTGGCTATAGAAATCACCTTCCGCATGGATCATCAACGCGTTGCAGAGCTTTCCTGAGTGCTTGTGGAAAGTCGGCTCGAACCAGCATTCGCGGATCGCGGCACCCTCCAGCCAGTCCGGCGCGAGCTTCCTCATCACCTTCAGCACCCCGCCCGCATCGACATCGGGCGCACCGAAGAGCACCTCGAGAGGACGGGTGGTGCCTCGCCCTTCGGACAGCGTCGTGCCCTCCAGCATCACCGTCCCGGCATAGCAGCGCGCCATGTTGAGATTGGCGGCATTGGGCGAGGGATTGATCCACAGGCGTGACGTCGGCCAGCCAAAGCCGGGCGCGGCGTCAGGCTGCCAGCCTTCCATCGCAACCACCCGGTAGGCGACGTCGAGACCGAAATGCTCGATGAACCAGTGGCCCATCTCCCCCATGGTGAGCCCGTGACGCATCGGCATCGGGGCGGCGCCGACGAAGCTTTCCTGCCCCGGCACCAGCAGCGTGCCCTCGACCGGGCGACCGGCGGGATTGGGCCGGTCGAGCACCCAGACCTCCTTGCCCGCTTTCGCCGCCTCCTCGAGCAGGTAGAGCAGCGTCGTCACGAAGGTGTAGATCCGGCAGCCCAGGTCCTGAAGGTCGAAAAGGAACACGTCCGCGCTCGACATCATCTGCCCCGTCGGGCGGCGCACCTCGCCGTAGAGCGAGAAGATCGGGATGCCGTAGCGCGGATCCATCTCGTCCGCGGTCTCGACCATGTTGTCCTGCTTGTCGCCCTTCAGCCCGTGCTGCGGCCCGAAGGCGCTGTTGACCTGCACGCCCGCTGCGATCAGCGCATCGAGGCTGTGGGTGAGGTCTGCCGTCACGCTCGCCGGATGGGCGACCAGCGCCACGCGGCGGCCCTTGAGTTGCTTGAGGAGTTCGGGGTCGGCGAGCAGCCGGTCGATGCCGTTCTTCATGGCCGCCAGCGTTGGAACAGCCCGCGCGCAAAGGCAATGCCTCGCGAGGCCCCCGGGAACATTGCCGCCCCCGCCACCGTTAGGGTGGCATGGACATCGACTGGACAGCCGCCGCCATCGCCGCCGGATGGGCGATCATTCTCGGCGGCGCGGGCGGCGCGCTGACCGAAATCGGGCAATGGTACCGCGACCTTCGCAAGCCGCCGTGGCAGCCGCCCGACTGGCTGTTCGGCCCCGCATGGACGGTGATCCTCGGCCTTGCGGGGTGGAGCTTCTACATCGGCCTCACGCAGGCGCCCTCTCCCGAGGCGCGCATGGGCGTCTGGGCGCTGTTCATCGTCAATTTCGTGCTCCACTTCCTGTGGTCGCCGCTGTTCTTCAAGCTGCGCCGACCCGACTGGGCGCTGGCCGAGAACGTGCTGCTGTGGCTTTCGGTGACGGCGCTGATGGTGGTGCTTCCCCGCCTCGCGGGAGACAGTTTCGCGGGCTGGCTCAACGTGCCCTATTTCGTCTGGGTGAGCTTCGCCTTCGTGCTCAACTGGAAGATCGTGCAGCTCAATCGCCCCTTCGGCCGCGCCGCGACCACGCCCTAGCGTTCGACGATGATCGCGCGGCAGGCCTCGGAGTGGAACTCGGGCTTGCCGGGCGGGAAGGCGAGCGCCCAGAATTGCAGGCTGCCGTCCGGATGCTCGACGATCGCGTTGAGCGCGACCTGCGCGGGATCGGGCAGGTGCGCCGCGATGCTGGCCTTCAGCACCAGAGCCCCTTCGTCATGCGAACAGGCGACGGCGATCGCCTCGACCGGCGCATCGCGCATCCCTTCGCGGAAGGAATCGAAATCGTAGGCCGCCCATTGGCCGGAGGGCGAGAGGTTGAACTCGCGATACCAGGTGTCGCCGATCGGCTGCCAGAAGATCTCGAAGCAGGTGGTCTTCCACAGATTGTCGCGCCGGGCGGGCGTGGCCGGGGCCGGCACCACGATCGAGGGGACATGCCCCTCGAGCCGGAATTCGGCCTCGCAGCCCTGCGGGGTGGGCGAAATGGCGGCAGTGACCGCGCGGACAGGGCCGAGATCGCAGGTCTGGTGGAGCATCAAGGGGTGCATCGCCTCTCCATGCCCCGCGCGCTGGCGGCGGGCAAGCCACTTCCCGCCGCGCCCTTGCGCTGGTAGGGCCGCGCGCCATGAACACCTACGAATCCGCCCTTTTGCGCCTGCTTGACGAGCGCGGCTACATCCACCAGCTGACCGATGCGGCGGGGCTCGATGCCCTTGCGGCCAAGCAGATCGTGCCGGGCTATATCGGATTCGATGCCACCGCGCCCTCGCTCCATATCGGCAGCCTTGTGCAGATCATGATGCTGCGCCGCCTGCAGCAGGCCGGGCACAAGCCGGTGGTGGTGATGGGCGGCGGCACCACGCGGATTGGCGACCCCACCGGGCGCGACGAGAGCCGCAAGATGCTGACCGACGAGACCATCGAGGCCAACATCCGCTCGATCTTCACGGTGTTCGACAAGCTGCTGAAATTCGGTGACGGCCCGACCGACGCGGTGATGGTCAACAATCACGACTGGCTGGGCCAGCTCGGCTACATCGAATTGCTCCAGCAGGTCGGCACCCATTTCACCATCAACCGGATGCTGACCTTCGATTCGGTCCGTCTGCGGCTCGAGCGCGAGCAGCCGATGACCTTCCTCGAATTCAACTATATGATCCTCCAAGGCTACGATTTCAGGCACTTGAGCCGTGAACTTGGCGTGCGGTTGCAGATGGGCGGCTCCGACCAGTGGGGCAATATCGTCAACGGGATCGAGCTCGGCCGGCGCATGGACGGGACCGAGCTGTTCGGCCTAACGACCCCTCTGCTCACCACGGCCGACGGCGCGAAGATGGGCAAGACGGCGGCGGGCGCGGTGTGGCTCAACGAGGACAGCCTGCCCGCCTACGACTTCTGGCAATACTGGCGCAACGTCGACGACCGCGACGTCGGCCGCTTCCTCCGGCTGTTCACCGACTTGCCGCTCGATGAGATAAACCGCCTCGAAGCCCTTGAGGGCGCTGAGATAAATAGCGCCAAGGTAGTGCTCGCCAACGAGGTGACGAGGCTGGTGCGCGGCGCGGAGGCCGCGACCCGGGCCGAAGCCACCGCGCGCGAGACCTTTGCCGGGAGCGGCGCGGGCGAGGATCTGCCGAGCCTTGCCACCGGCCCGGAGGGAATGCGCCTTGCCGCGCTCTTGACCGAGATCGGCCTCACCGCCTCCAACGGCGAGGCGAAGCGCAAGCTCGCCGAGGGCGCGGTCAAGCTCGATGGCGAGACCGTTACCGATCCCGCGCTGCTGGTCCTGCCCGCCGATGGCCAGACCCTGCGCCTCAGCCTCGGCAAGAAGCGTCACGCGCTCGTCCACCGCTGAGGAGCGCGTCCTTTACCAATTGTCAGGCTTTCTGCGGCATCCCCGTCTCCGTGACCAAGCGGAGGGAAGGATCGCAGCGCGTGGCGGGTGGAGCTAACCTGAGTGTGACCGATCTGCGGCGCGCGGCGCGGCATCCGGTCGATTTCCCGGCGATCGTCGAGCACTTCGTGCACGGCGACCTGCATCTGCACATCTGCAACCTGTCCGCCCACGGCTTCATGGTCGACGATGCGCGCCAGCTCCAGCGCGGCGACCGCATCATCATCCGCCTCCCCGTCGTCGGCCGGATCGAGGCCTACGTCATCTGGACCCGCGACACCCGTGCGGGCTTCCAGTTCGAGCGGATCATCCGGCTCGACGATTTCCTCGCGATCATCGACCAGCTCCAGCCCAACCCGCGCCTGCGCCGGCCGCGATAGGCCAGCCTTACCGCGCGCAAGTTTCACCTGCTTGGCAGGGCCCTCGCCGCCTGCCATGGCGCGCTGACGATGGAACCTGCCTCCCCGCTCCAGATCGGTGATTACCGGCGCTACTGGCTCGCGCGCTTCATGGGCGTGTTCGCCACCATGTCGATGGTGGTGCTGCTCGGCTACCAGCTCTACGCCGTCGCGCGCGACGATTACGGGATGAGCGTGGCCGAGGCCTCGTTCCAGCTCGGCCTGCTGGGGCTGGCGCAATTCGTCCCCCTGTTCCTGCTGACGCCCCTTGCGGGTCTGGCGGCCGACCGGTTCGACCGCCGCCATGTCGCGGCCTTCGCAAACGGGATCGACGGCTGCGTGGCAGCGGTGCTGGCGCTGATGACATGGGCCGACGCGCTCAACCTCCCGATCCTGTTCGTCCTCGCCGCCGCTCATGGCGCCGCGCGAATCTTCCTCGGCCCCTCGATGAGCGCCATCGCGCCCAATATCGTGCCGCCTGCCTTGCTGCCGCGCGCCATCGCCCTGTCCTCGATCGCGTGGCAGAGCGCGAGCGTCGCCGGCCCTGCGGTGGGCGGCCTCATCTTCGCCAGCGCCGCGTGGCTTCCCCACGCGCTGTCGGCCGGGCTGCTTTGCTGCTCGATGCTGCTGATCCTCACCGTTCGCCCGGTGCGGGCCACCCACGAGGGCCCGCCGCTCAAGCCGCTGCGCCAGATCATCGACGGGCTGGTCTATGTCTGGCGCGAGCGGTTCCTGCTCGGCTGCATCACGCTCGATCTGTTCGCGGTGCTGCTGGCGGGCGCCACCGCGCTGCTGCCGGTCTTCGCGCGCGACATCCTGTTCGTCGGGCCCGAGGGCCTCGGCCTGATGCGCGCCGCCCCTGCCCTCGGCGCGGCGAGCGTTGCGCTGTGGCTGTCCTTCCGCCCGCTACAGCGCGAGGTGGGAATGAAGATGCTCTGGGCGGTGGCGGCCTTCGGGGCACTCACCATCGTCTTTGCCTTCTCCCGCCACTTCGTCCTGTCGCTGGCGATCCTCGCGATGATGGGCGCGGTCGACATGGTCTCGGTGTTCATCCGCTCGTCGCTCGTGCAGTTGTTCACGCCCGATGACCGGCGCGGGCGGGTCTCTGCGATCTCGGGCCTCGCCATCTCGGCCTCGAACGAACTCGGCGAGATGCAGTCGGGCCTTGCCGCCGCGCTGCTCGGCGCGGTCGGTGCGGTTGTATTCGGCGGGGCCGGTGCGATATTCGTGACACTGGTATGGGCGTGGTACTTCCCCGAACTGCGCCGCGCCCGCAGCTTCGAGCCGCAGGAGCTCAAGAGAGAGGTATCGACATGAAGGCTGACAACATCCTCGCCACCATCGGCGGCACTCCGCATATCCGCCTTTCGCGGCTGTTCCCCGACCACGAGGTGTGGGTGAAGTCCGAGCGCGCCAATCCCGGCGGGTCGATCAAGGACCGCATCGCGCTGGCGATGGTCGAGGATGCCGAAGCGCGCGGTGCGCTGAAGCCCGGCGGCACGATCGTCGAGCCGACCTCGGGCAATACCGGCATCGGCCTTGCGATGGTGGCAGCGGTGAAGGGCTACAAGCTGGTGCTGGTCATGCCCGAATCGATGTCGATCGAGCGCCGCCGCCTGATGCTGGCCTATGGTGCCAGCTTCGATCTTACCCCGCGCGAAAAGGGAATGAAGGGCGCGATCGAGCGCGCGCAGCAGCTGGTCGACGAGACGCCGGGCGCATGGATGCCGAGCCAGTTCGACAACGGTGCCAACCCCGCGGTCCACGCCCGCACCACCGCGCAGGAAATCCTCGCCGATTTCGCCGACACGCCGGTCGACGTGATGATCACCGGGGTCGGCACGGGCGGGCACCTGACGGGCTGCGCCGAGGAGCTGAAGAAGCACTGGCCGGCGATGAAGGCCTATGGCGTCGAGCCCGCGCTCTCGCCGGTCATCAACGGCGGCCAGCCCGGGCCGCACCCGATCCAGGGCATCGGCGCCGGCTTCATCCCGGGCAACCTCCACACCAACGCCATCGACGGCGCGATCACCGTTGATGCCGAGGAGGCCAAGGACATGGCCCGCCGTGCCGCGCGCGAGGAAGGGATGCTGGTCGGCATTTCCTCGGGCGCGACGCTGGCCGCGATTGCGAGCAAGCTGCCTTCGCTGCCCACCGGTTCGCGGGTGCTCGGCTTCAACTACGACACCGGCGAGCGGTACCTCTCGGTCCCCGACTTCCTGCCGGTCGAATGAGCGCGCTCGAACGCCTTGCCTATGCCGACGGGCCGACGCCGCTGACGGGGTGGCTGGCCCGTCCGGCCGGTCCGGCACGGGTGGCGGTCGCGGTGTTTCCGACCTTCATCAACACCTCGCCGGGCGTCGAGGCCAAGGCACTGGCGCTCGCCGAAGCGGGGTGCCTTGCCCTTATCAGCGACTTCTACGGTCCCGATGGCCCGCATGATGCACAAAGCGCCTTTGCCGCGATGGGGCGGCTGCGGGCCGACCCCCTCGCGATGCGCCGAAGGCTCCGGGCAACGCTGGCCGCACTGGGCGAGACCGCACCCGGCCTCCCGCAGATCGCGATCGGCTTCTGCCTCGGCGGAATGGCGGTGCTCGAACTCGCGCGCGACGGGGCGGACATCGTGCTGGGTGCCAGTTTCCACGGTCTGCTCGCCACCCCCCTGCCCGCCAATGCGCCGATCGTGCCGCGCCTGCTGGTCTGTCACGGAGACGCCGATTCGCTCGTTTCGCGCGCCGACGTGATCGCCTTCTGGGAGGAGATGGACCGGGTCGGTGCCGACTGGCACTTTCTGTCCTTCGCGGGCGTCGAGCACGGCTTCACCAACCCGCTCACGCCGGCCCGCACGCCGAACCCCGCCTATCACCCGCTCGCGGACGCCCAGTCATGGCGCGCGTTGATGGGGCTGATCGACGAGGTCGCGCCGCTCTGATGGGCCCTCAGCGCGGCTCGGCGCCTGTCTGGGCGAGGATGATCGCAAGCCCCACCGACACCCCCGCGACGAACCGCTGACGCTCGGTCTCGAGATATTCCTCGATGCTGTGAGTCCGCCCGCCTCCCGCGCCGGTGCCGATGGTGAGCGCCGGGATGCCGAGGCTCATCGGGATGTTGGCGTCGGTCGAGGATTCGTCGAGCCTTGCCGCGAAGCCCGCCGCTTTCGAGGCCGCGAGCGCGTCGCGCACCAGCGGATGATCGGGCGGGGTCGTGCCGGCCGGGCGATCGCCGATCAGTTGCGGCTCCACACTGATGGCCCCGCTCCGCACCGAGCGGGCGGCATTTTCCGCTGCCACCCCGGCCTCGACCGCGGCCGTCAGGTCAGCCTCGAGCTGGCGCAGCGCCGCCGGGTCGGGCGAACGCATGTCGACCTCGAGCGTCACCAGATCGGGGATCGCATTGACCGATGTGCCGCCGCTGACGACGCTGGCGGCATAGGTGGTCTTCGGTTCGGCGGGGACTTTGATCGCGTAGATTCCGCGCACCGCCTCGGCCATCGCGGCCATCGGGTTGACGATCCCGAAGGCGCCGTAGCTGTGACCGCCCGGCCCCTTGAAGCCGAGCCGGTAGCGGCGCGAGCCGACGGCGGCATGCACGACCCGCCCCGCATCGGCATTGTCGACCGAAAGGAAAGCCCCGATGCGGTCCTTCCAGGCGCCCTTGGTGAACAGGTGGCGCACCCCGCGCAGGTCGCCCGCCCCTTCCTCGCCCACCGTGCCGACGAACAGGACGGGCTGGCGCGTGACGATGCGGTTGGCCTCCAGCACGCGCACCCAGGCGACGATCGAGGCGAGGCCGAGGCTGTCGTCACCGATGCCGGGCGCCAGCAGACGATCGCCTTCGCGCGTCACCTTGATCGGAGTGCCCTCGGGAAAGACCGTGTCGAGGTGGGCCGAGACGACCAGCGCAGGGGCATCGGTCCGGCCCGGGCGCAGCGCTAGGACATTGCCCTCCTCGTCGATGGTTACGTCGGTAAGGCCCGCATCGCGCAGCATCTGGGCGAAAAGCGCGGCGCGCTTCTCTTCCTTGAACGGGGGCGCGGGGGTTTCGGTGATGCGGATCAGATCGGCGATGATCCGGTCATACTGCGCATCGAGCTGGGTCTTGAGCGACTCGGATAGCTGGCCCGCCTCCACCGGCGCGGCGGCGAGCGGCGCGGGAGGTGCGAGCGTCGCTGCCGCCAGCGCTGCCGCGAGGGCGATCCATGTCCGTGCCATTGCTCCGTCTCCCTTTGTCTCCGAACGCGGCTCTGGCTTATCGCGCCCGTGCTGGCCAGCCCCTTTCGGCACGCGCCCGTTGGGCCCTCCGGCGGAAAAGCGCGTCCGGGTAAACCCTTTGCTAAACCGCTTGGGCCTATGTCTGCGGATCAATCGGCGGCCATTCGCCGCCAGAGGCCGGAAACGCACAGGCATGAAGTTCATCAAGCTCGAATCGCGTGGCGGCAACTATCTCGTCGTGGCCTCGAACGTGGCATGGCTGCGCACGGCCGAGAACGGGCAGACCAATGTCGGGATCGTCGGCGGTCAGCCGCTGCTGGTGGTCGGTTCGATCGAGGAAGTGGCCGAGAAGATCCTCGCCGGGCTTGCCGGAGGCGACGAGAGCGCCGCACCCGCACCCGCGCCCGCTGCCCCTCCCCCGGCCGTCGCACAGGCGCCCGCGCCTGCGCCTGCCGCTGCCCCTGCCCAACCCGCGCCCGTCGCGGCCGCTCCCGAGCCGGAGCCGGAGCCGGAGTCGCAGGGCGAGGCGGAGCCGGAACCTGCCGCCCCTCGCCCTAACCCGCCTGCCCGGCCGCGCGTCGGCTCGGCCCGGTCGGCCAGCATGTGGGAACGGCCTGCCGCCGCCGCCCAGAACCTCAAGATCAAGGCCGGATCGCAGCGGATGATGGGGCGGCTCGACTAGGCCTGTCACAAAGGCCGTTGCGAAACGCCGTTCGCCTGATACCTCTCGCGCTGTCACGGACAGGGAGAGAGGGCATGACACGACCATTGGCAGCATCGGGCATGGCGGCGGTGATCGCCCTGATGGCGGCCCCGCTCGCGGCGGAGACGCCCGAGCGCGCGAAAATCGAGGCGGTCGTCGCCGCGCAGCATGACGCCAGCGTGAAGGCGCTGAAGGACTGGATCGCCCTCCCCACCATCGCCGCCGAGAAGCGCGGGACGCCGGAGGGCGCGGAATACATGCGCAAGCTGGCGCTCGATGCCGGGTTCCAGCAGGCCAAAATCATCCCCACCGACGGGGTGCCCGCCGTTTTCGCGACGCTCGATGCCGGGGCCAAGACCACGGTCGGCGTCTACTTCATGTATGACGTGAAGCAGTTCGATCCGGCGGAATGGGACACCCCCCCGCTCGAGGGAACGCTCAAGCAGCGCGAGGGCGAGGGGCTCGTCCTCTACGGACGCGGGGCGGTCAACCAGAAGGGTCCGGAAATGGCCTTCCTCGCCGCGATCAAGGCGATCCAGGCGAGCGGGCGCAAGCTGCCGGTGAACCTCGTGCTCGTCGCCGAGGGCGAGGAGGAGGTGGCCTCGACCCATTTCGATCAGGTCGTCGCCGTTCCCGAGGTGCAGGCGGCGCTGTCAAAGGCGGTCGGTGTGTTCATCCCCGCCGCCAACCAGTCCAAGGACGGCAGCGCCGGCATCACGCTCGGGGCCAAGGGCGCGGTCGAGTTCCAGCTGGTGGTCGGCGGCGAGACCTCCGACCGCTATCCCAAGACCGATGTCCATTCCTCCAACCACGCGCGGATCGAGAACCCGGCGTGGCGGCTCGTCAAGGCGCTCGACACGCTGGTCGCGGACGATGGCCACACCCCGGCGATCGACGGGTGGTTCGAGAACGTGCAGCCGCTCACCGTGCGCCAGAAGGAGCTGATCGCCGAGAGCGCGAAGCCCGGGCTCGAGGCGCAGGAGAAGACCTCGCTCGGCGTCGGCCGCTGGATCGGCGACGAGGATTACGTCACCAGCCTCGAACGGTTTTATTCGCAGCCCACCGTCAACATCCAGGGTCTCGTCGCAGGCTATACCGGCGAGGGCGGCAAGACCGTCCTGCCGGGCCGTGCCGAGGCGAAGCTGGAATTCAGGCTCGTTCCCAAGATGAGCAAGGCCGAGGCCGTCTCCAAGCTGCGCGCGCATCTGACCAAGCGCGGCTTCGACGATGTGCAGGTGACGGTCTCGGGCGGCTATGGCCCGAACGAGACCGAGGAGGATTCGGCCCTGATCCGCGCTCAGAAGCGGCTGTTCGACGAGCGGGGCGTCCCCTACACCATCCGACCGCGCAATGCGGGGAGTTGGCCGGGCGTGATCTTCAACGGCCCGCCGCTCAATCTGCCCGCCTCCCAGTTCGGTCTGGGGCGCGGCGCCGGGGCTCATGCGCCCAACGAATGGTTCCTGATCGAGAGCAGCGATCCCAAGGTCTATGGGCTCGACCAGGCGACGATGGCCTATGTCGACTACCTCTATGTGCTGGCCGAGGAAGCCGCCAAGTAGGCGCACAGGAAAAGGGCCGCCCCGCGACGTGCAGGGCGGCCCTTATTGGATGATGCGAGCGAAGCTTACGCGGCGGTCGCGAAGGCTTCGGCCGGAAGCTTCATCATGTATTCGCTACCCGCCTCGAGCTTGCGGCGCAGTGCGCCCGCGTCCGGCAGGAAACGTTCGGCGTAGTAGTTGGCCGAGACCAGCTTGGCCTCGTAGAAGGCCTTGTCGTCCGAACCTTCGGCGAGTTTCGCCAGCGCCACCTTGGCCATCTTCAGCCAGAAGAAGCCGAGCGTCACGATGCCCATGATGTGCATGTAGTGATGCGCGCCCGCGCCGAGGTGGTTCGGGTTCGCCATTGCGTTCTGCATGAACCACATGGTGGCCGCCTTCTGCTCGCCCAGTGCCTTTTCGAGGCGCTCGGCGACGCTTTTCAGTTCGTCGACCTGCTTGGCGGCAGCGATTTCCTCGTCGATCATCGCGAAGAAGGCCTGGATCGCCTTTCCGCCCCCGGCAGCCAGCTTGCGGCCGCACAGGTCCATCGCCTGCACGCCGTTGGCGCCTTCGTAGATCATCGCGATGCGGCTATCGCGCACGAACTGCTCCATGCCCCACTCGCGCACATAGCCGTGGCCGCCGAACACCTGCTGCATGTTGTTGGCGATGTCGTAGCCCTTGTCGGTGCCGTACCCCTTGATGACCGGGGTCATCAGGCCGATCAACAGGTCAGCCGTCTCGCGCTCCTCGGGGGTCTGCGCCTTGTGGGTCAGATCGACCTGGAGCGCGCCCCACAGGCACAGGGCCCGCATCGCCTCGGTGAAGACCTTGGCGTCCATCAGCATGCGGCGCACGTCGGGGTGGACGAAGATCGGATCGGCCTTGGCCTCGGGATCGGCGGGGCCGGTGAGCGCGCGGCCCTGACGGCGGTCGAGGGCATAATGCACTGCGTTCTGGTAGGCGACCTCGGCCTGGGCATAGCCTTGGATGCCGACACCGAGACGCGCGGCGTTCATCATGATGAACATCGCGGCCAGACCCTTGTTCTCTTCGCCCACGAGATAGCCGGTCGCCCCGTCGTAGTTGAGGAGGCAGGTCGCGTTGCCGTGGATGCCCATCTTCTTCTCGATCGACCCGCACGTGACGCCGTTGCGCTGGCCCGGATTGCCGTTCTCGTCGAGCAGGAACTTGGGCACGATGAAGAGCGAGATGCCCTTGGTCGAATCCGGCGCGCCCGGGGTCTTGGCCAGCACCAGGTGGATGATGTTGCTGGTGAGGTCATGCTCCCCGGCCGAGATGAAGATCTTGGTGCCGGTGATCGCATAGGTGCCGTCGCCGTTCGGCACGGCCTTGGTGCGGATCATGCCGAGATCGGTGCCGCAGTGCGGTTCGGTGAGGTTCATCGTGCCCGACCACTCGCCCGAGATCATCTTGGGAACGAAGGTCTCCTTCTGCTCCTGCGAACCCTTGGCGATGATCGCGGCGATCGCGCCGTTGGTGAGGCCGGGATACATGGCGAAGGCCTGGTTGGCGGTGCCGGTGTATTCCTCGAGCACGAAGCCGAGCACGTGCGGCATCCCCTGCCCGCCGAATTCCTCGGGCTGGGCGAGCGTGCCCCAACCGCTTTCGACATAGGCCTGATAGGCCTCCTTGAAGCCCGGAGGCGTGGTGACCGAGCCGTCCTCGTGGCGGGTGCAGCCGTGCTCGTCGCCCGCCTGGTTGATCGGGGCGAGCACCTCGGCGCAGAACTTGCCGGCCTCGTTGATGACCGTGTCGATCATGTCGGGGGTCGCGTTCTCGAAGCCCGGCAGGTTGCCGTAGCTGGCAAGGTCGAGCACCTCGTTGACGATGAAACGCGTGTCGCGGGTGGGCGCGGTGTAGGTCGGCATCACTTGTTCCCTTGGGTGAGCGGCGTGGTTGAAGCGGTGTTGGGCCTAGCGCATCAGCGCAGGTCGAGCTTTTCGATTTCGGCCACGAAGTCGGTCAGTTCCTTGATCGACGAATCGATATCGTCGCGCTGAGCCTTGAGCTTGGCGATATGCGCGCGGCATTTCTCGATCGTGACGCGGCGCTGTTCGACGCGGCCGTCGTCGAGATCGTAGAGGTCGATCATCTCGCGGATCTCGGTCAGCGAGAAGCCGACGTTCTTGGCGCGCATGATCCAGGCAAGCCGGGCTCGGTCGCGCTTGGAATAGACTCGGGTGAGCCCGACACGTGCCGGGCTGATCAGCCCCTCGTCCTCGTAGAAGCGCAGCGCGCGGGCGGTGCAGCCGAATTCCGAGGTGAGGTCGGAAATGGTGAACTGTTCGCGCGCGTGAACATCCGGTCGGTCGAGATGGGCGCCGTTGCGGCGCGACTCGGTAGCGGAATCGGCGGGATGAGCAGGAGCGGTAGCCATGCCCTGCGCCCTACCTTACGTTTACGTGAGCGTCAAGTGGCGATGCGCGTCAGCACCGGACCCCGGCCATCCAAGGCGACTTCGCGGTAGAAGCAGCTTCGCGCGCCGGTGTGGCAGGTGGGGCCGGCAGGCGTGGCGCGGATCAGCAGGGCATCCTGATCGCAGTCGACCAGCACCTGCTCAACGACAAGCACATGACCAGAGGTCTCCCCCTTCATCCACAGTGCGCCGCGCGAACGTGACCAGAAGTGCACCTTGCCCGTCGCGAGCGTCGCTTCCAGCGCCTCGGCGTTCATGTGCGCCACGACCAGCACCGTGCTGTCGGCATGATCCACCACGATCGCGGTCAGCAGCCCCGCCGCATCGAATTTCGGCGCGAATACAGTGCCGTTCTCGCGCTGGTCGGTGGTGAGGGGAAGATCGGTCACACGCGCAACTCCAAGAATGCCGGGACGGCGCCCATGCGCCGATTGTTGCAGCCACACAACAGCGGACGACAAAAAAGCGCAAGCGGCACGGTTTCGTCTTCCGCGTTATCCAACTCGGTGGAAGAAAGCCTCCGGAGCCTTCGCAAGGGGTTCTCCACCGAACAATGGCACCGCCCGGTGTCAGGTTCAGGGGGTGACCGGACCGCAGATCTGGCAGCGGGGTGCCAGCGCGCCGGTTGAACGATAGGGACTGGATCCCGGCAGCGAAGTTAGGGGGTCGCTGCCTCGGCCCGCAAGGGTGGATCCGCACCGTTTCGTCACGTGGCGCCCGGGGTCGAAAGGCCTCGGGCGTTATGTGTTTCAGGGCATGGAGCCGCGGTGGCCCTCCTCAACCCGCGCGAAGCAGGCAACCGTGATCGAGGCCGGTCCTGCCGCGGCAATCGCTGCGATGCAGGCCCGGCTCGTCGCGCCGCTGGTGAGCACATCGTCGACCAGCACCACGTCGCGCCCCGCGAGCCGCAGCGCCTGGCGGGGATCGAGCCGGATCGACCCGCTCAGCATCCGCTCCCTCGCCTCGCGCCCGAGGCCGCCGAGATTGGGTGTACGCCGATGCCGGACCAGCGCCGCCACTGCTGCCTCGCCCCTGCCCATTCGCGCCAGTTCCCGCGCGAGCAGCGCCGCCTGGTTGAAGCCGCGGCTCAACAACCGCCAGCGATGGAGCGGGACCGGCACCAGCAGGGGCGGCGCGCCGCCCTCCCCCCGCTCCGGCAGTTGCGCCGCGATCAGCCGGGCCAGCAACCGGGAGAGCGCGATCCGTCCGCCATGCTTGTAGGCCAGCACGAGCCTGCGCGAGGTGGCGTTGTAGATAGTGGCCGCGTAGACCGGCACGCCATCGCCCGCGGCATCGTCCTGATCGGGCACTTCGAGCGTGCTCCAGCATTCCGCGCAAAGCCCTGCCTGGCTGGCGATCGCCACCCCGCAGGACGGGCAGCGCGGCGGATAGACCAGATCCACCACGGGCGCGAGATGCCGGGCAAGTTGAGCGACCACTGCCATCGCCTCTCGGTGTCGCACGGCTTGCGCTCCCGAGGCAAGCGCGGCAGGGCGCGTCACATGAACACTGCCGGAGTCCCCACGATCTTCGCCGAGAGCCGCCGCGTGGCCCGCGCGCTGCGCTCGGCGCAGCGGCTCCGCAGCGCGGCGGACCCAGCAACCTTCCTCCTCGACGACATGGCCGAGGACATGATCGAGAGGCTGACCTTCGTGCGCCACACCCCGGCGCGCGCGCTGCTCGTCGGCGGCTGTACAGCCCAGTTGGAGGCGCACCTCAAGCAAGGCGGCAGCGAAATGGTGGTCGATGTGGCAGCCAACCCTGCGGAGCCGATTGCGGGCGGCCCCTACGACTTCATCGGGGTGATCGGCCAGCTCGATGCCGTCAACGACCTGCCCGGCTCACTGATCCACCTGCGCGGCGCACTCACTCCGGGCGGGCTGGTAATCGCGAGCTTCATCGGCGGACAGAGCCTCCCTGCCCTGCGCGCCGCGATGCTGGCGGCCGAGCCGGACCGACCGGCGGCGCGGCTGCATCCGCTGGTCGACGCCCGCGCCGCCCCGGCCCTGCTCCAGCGCGCCGGGTGGAAGGACCCCGTGGTCGATACCCACACGCTGGCGGTGCGCTATTCCTCGCTGGGCCGCCTCGTGGCCGACCTGCGCGACCAAGGGCTCGGCAATGCGCTCGCCAGGCCCGCCGCGCCGCTCGGCAAGGCTGCCCTCGCCCGCGCCCGCGCCGCCTTCGCCGCGCGGGCCGATGCCGACGGCAAGACAACCGAGAGCTTCGAGATCATCACCCTGACCGGGCGGCGATCCCTCGCGGGAACCTAGCCCTTCTTCAGCGCCGCCTGCGCCGCGGCAAGCCGCGCGATCGGCACGCGGTAGGGCGAGGCGCTGACGTAATCGAGCCCGACGCTCTCGCAGAAGGCGATGCTCGCCGGATCGCCGCCGTGCTCGCCGCAGATGCCGAGCTTGATGTCGGGCCGGGTCGCGCGCCCGCGTTCGGCCGCCAGCTCGACCAGCTGGCCGACGCCCTCGATGTCGAGGCTGACGAAGGGGTCGCGCGGGAAGATGCCCTTGTCGACATAGACGCTGAGGAACCGCGCCGCATCGTCGCGGCTGACGCCGAGCGTCGTCTGCGTCAGATCGTTGGTACCGAAGGAGAAGAATGCGCCCTCCTCCGCGATCTCGCCCGCCATCAGCGCGGCGCGCGGCAGCTCGATCATGGTGCCTACGAGATAGTCCACCCGCGTACCGGTCTCGGCGAAGACCGCTTCGGCTTCCTTGTCCACCAGCGCCTTGAGGATCGCGAGTTCGCGCTTCGTCGCCACCAGCGGGATCATGATCTCGGGCAGCGGCGCCTCGCCCGAAGACAGCTTCACCGCGCATACCGCCTCGAAGATCGCGCGCGCCTGCATGGCGTAGATCTCGGGGAAGGTGATTCCCAGGCGGCAGCCGCGGTGGCCGAGCATCGGATTGAATTCGTGAAGCTCCCCCGCCCGCCGCTTGAGGTGATCGACCCCGAGGCCGGTCGCATCAGCCAGCTCGGCGAATTCCTCGTCGCCGTGGGGCAGGAACTCGTGCAGCGGCGGATCGAGCAGGCGAATCGTGCAGGGCAGCCCCGCCATCACCTCGAAGATCGCGGTGAAATCGGCGCGCTGTTCGGGCAGCAGCTTGTCCAGCGCGCGCCGGCGCCCGGCCTCGTCATCAGCCAGAATCATCTGACGAACCAGCGAGATGCGCGAGGCTTCGAAGAACATGTGCTCGGTGCGGCACAGCCCGATCCCCTCCGCCCCGAACTGGCGCGCCATGCGGCAGTCCTCGGGCGTCTCGGCATTGGTGCGCACCTTCATTCGGCGGAGCTTGTCGGCCCACACCATCAGCGTCCCGAAGTCGCCCGCCAGCTCCGGCTCCACCGTGGGCACGATACCGAGCATCACCTGCCCGGTCGCCCCGTCGAGGGTGATGGCATCGCCCTCTTTCAGTTCGGTCGAACCGATGCGCAGAGTGCGGCTCGCACGGTCGATCGACACGGCGCCCGCGCCCGACACACAAGGACGGCCCATGCCGCGAGCGACGACCGCCGCATGGCTGGTCATGCCGCCGCGCGCGGTCAGGATGCCCTGCGCAGCGTGCATCCCGTGAATGTCCTCCGGGCTGGTCTCGACCCGCACCAGGATCACCTTCTCGCCCCGTCCGGCCCATTGCTCCGCGGTGTCGGCATCGAGCACGATCTTGCCCGCTGCCGCGCCCGGCGAAGCGGGCAGACCCGTGGTCAGCACATTGCGCTCGGCATTCGGATCGAGCGTCGGGTGGAGCAGCTGGTCCAATGCCATCGGATCGACCCGGCGCACCGCTTCGCGCTCGTCGATCAGGCCCTCGGCCACCATGTCGACCGCCATCTTGAGTGCGGCCTTGGCGGTCCGCTTGCCCGAGCGGGTCTGGAGCATCCACAGCTTGCCGCGCTCGACGGTGAACTCGATGTCCTGCATGTCGCGGTAGTGCCGCTCGAGCAGGTCAAACACGCGGGCGAGCTCGGCATAGGCCTCCGGCAGCGCCTCCTCCATCGAGAGCGGCTTCGCCCCCGCCGCCTCGCGCGCCGCCCGGGTCAGGTATTGCGGGGTGCGGATACCGGCAACCACGTCCTCGCCCTGCGCATTGATCAGGTATTCGCCGTAATAGGCCCGCTCGCCGGTGGCGGGGTCGCGGGTGAAGGCGACGCCGGTGGCGCTCGTCTCGCCCATGTTGCCGAACACCATCGCCTGCACGTTCACCGCAGTGCCCCAGTCGCCCGGAATGTCGTTGAGGCGGCGGTAGACCTTGGCGCGGTCCGAATCCCAGCTGTCGAACACGGCCCGGATCGCGCCCCAGAGCTGTTCGTTCACGTCCTGCGGGAAGGGCCGGCCGAGTTCCTCGGCGACGATCCCCTTGTATTCGCCGACCAGCGCCTGCCAGTCTTCAGCCGCCATCTCGGTGTCGTTGTAGAAGCCCTTGTCTTCCTTGGCGATCTCCAGCGCTTCCTCGAACAGCCCGTGATCGATCCCGAGCACCACGTCGGAATACATCTGGATGAAGCGGCGGTAGGAGTCCCAGGCGAAACGCGCATCGCCGCTGGAGGCCGCCAGCCCGTCCACCGTGCTGTCGTTCAGCCCCAGGTTGAGTACCGTGTCCATCATGCCCGGCATGGACACCCGCGCGCCCGAGCGGACCGAGACAAGCAACGGGTCCGCCGCATCGCCGAAGCGCTTGCCGACCGATGCTTCGACATGGGCGAGCGCGTCCGCCACCGCGGCCTTCAACCCTTCGGAGAAGCCCGCGCCATCCCTCAGATAGGCCACGCATTCTTCGGTAGTGATGGTGAAGCCCGGCGGCACCGGCAGGCCGATCGAGGCCATCTCGGCGAGGTTCGCGCCCTTGCCCCCGGCCACGGTCTTGTCCTTCTGGCGCGGATCGGAGTGGTCGGCATTGCCTCCGAAAACATAGACAGTCTTCAATGTCATGGCTCTTCCCGGGTCAGACGTTAAGCGGACAAAGCGGACACCCTGTCCGCCCCGAAATGCGTTATATTCCCTTGATATCGCGCGCTTTTGCAAAGCGGACGGACAGGGGAACGGGGGCTTTCATCCCTCGATCCGGCTGAAATCGGCGACCCGGTGGACCGCATCGCGGAAACGGGCGAGCAGGGCAAGGCGGCTGCTGCGCTTGTTCGCCTCATCGGCGTTGACGGTCACCTCTTCAAAGAACCGGTCGATGGGGGCGCGCAAGGTGGCGAGCGCCGCCATCGCATCGGCGAACTTCTCGGCCTCCACCGCGGCGGCAGCCCGCGGAGCGGCAGCGTCGAGCGCGTCGATCAGCGCCTTTTCCGCCGGTTCGGGCGTGTAGGAAAGCGCCGCATTGTCCCGCGCCTCGGCAGCGAGGATATCGCCCACGTCGGGATCGTCGACCAGCGCGAGCGGGTCTTCCTCGCCGGTGTCGGGAATGCCCTCATTGCCTTCCTTGAGGCTGGCGAGCACCTGCGGATCGGGCGTGCCGGTCGGGCCTTCGTAGCCCTCCTTCTTGAGGATGTTCGCCGCGCGCTTGTAGCCTGCGAGGAGGTTTGCGCCGTCCTCGGTCCCGACGAAGGCTTGGAGCGCATGGACGCGGGCGAGCAGGCGGACGAGATCGTCCTCGCCGCCGAGCGCGAAGACCGCGTCGATCAGGTCGTGCCGGACGCCGGCCTCGCGCTGCTGGACCTTGAGGCGGTCGGCGAAGAAGTCGAGGAGGTCGCTGCCTACCTCCGTTCGTGCTGAGCCTGTCGAAGCACCGTCCTTGCCTTCGGACGAGAAGTGCGGCCCTTCGACAAGCTCAGGGCGAACGGAGGACAGGTTCAGGCGCAGGGCGTTGTGCTGAATGAGCCGGATGATGCCGAGTGCGGCCCGGCGCAAAGCGAAGGGATCCTTCGAGCCGGTCGGCTTTTCGTCGATCGCGAAGAACGAGCGCAGCGTATCCAGCTTGTCCGCCAGCGACACAGCCACCGTCACCGGCGCAGTCGGCACTTCGTCGCCCTGCCCGACCGGCTTGTAGTGATCGCGGATCGCCTCGGCGACCGCCTGCGGCAGGCCCTCCTTCGCGGCGTAGTAGCCGCCCATCAGGCCCTGCAATTCGGGGAACTCGCCGACCATCTCGGTGACGAGATCGGCCTTGGCGAGGCGCGCGGCCTGTTCGGCCATGTCGGCGAGGTTCCGCACCTCCGCCCCGTTCGCCTCGAGCGAAGTCGAGAGGCCGTCCTCGGTGTCTCGACTACGCTCGACACGAACGGAGGTCGGTTTGACGATGCCTTCCTCCACCAGCCACCGCGCCAGCTTCGCCACGCGCTCGACCTTGTCGGCGACGGTGCCGAGTTTCTCGTGGAAGGTGATCCGCGCCAGCTTCTCGGCATGGACGGCGAGCGGGGTCTTCTGGTCCTGCTCCCAGAAGAAGCGCGCATCGGACAGCCGCGCGGCGAGGACCTTGCGGTTGCCGTCGACCACCACGGCCGGATCGCGCGGCTCGATATTGGCAGTGCAGACGAAGGCATTGGCGAGCTTGCCGTCCGCGCCCTCGCACACGAAATACTTCTGGTTCACCCGCGCGGTGAGCTGGATCACCTCGGGCGGCACGTCGAGAAACGCCTCGTCGAAGCGGCCGAGCAGCGGCACGGGCCATTCGGTCAGCCCGGCGTTCTCGATCACCAGCCCCTCGTCCTCGACCAGCGTCAGGCCTGCCTCGGCGGCGACGCGGGTGGCGCCTTCGCGGATCATGCGGCAGCGTTCGGAGAAATGGACAATCACATGGGCCGCGCGCAGCGTCTCGACGTAGGAGCCGGCGTCGGCGATCTCGACCGGGCCGGAATGGTGGAAGCGGTGCCCCATGGTGGTGCGCCCGCTCGCAATCCCGTCGACCTCGAACGGCACCACGGCGCCATCCAGCAGCGCGACAATGCCGGAGAGCGGTCGGACCCAGCGCAGGCTTTCGGTCGAGAGAGACCCGGCGCCCCAGCGCATCGACTTGGGCCAGGGGAAGGCACGGATGATCGTCGGGACGGCCTCGGCCAGCACATCGGAGGTGTCACGCCCCGGCTTCTCGACGACGGCGAAATAGACGCCGTCGCGAACGACCAGCTGCTCCTCGGCAAGGCCGACCTTGCGCAGGAACCCCTCGAGTGCCTGAGGCGGCGCGCCGACCTTCGGGCCCTTGGTTTCCTCGCTCACTGCCGACGTGGCGAGCGGCAGGTCCGTGGCGATCAGGGACAGGCGGCGCGGCGTGGCGAAGGTTTCGACCTGCCCCGCCGTCAACCCGGCCTTGGCCAGCGCGTCGGCAAAGAGGCGCGCCAGATCCTCCTTGGCCTTGGGCTGCATCCGTGCGGGGATTTCCTCGCAGTGCAGTTCGAGCAGGAAGTCGGCCATTACGCCCGCCCTCCTTTCGCCTCGAGCGGTTGCGAAGCACTGCCGAAGGCAAAACGCGAGAGGCTGGTGAAGGACGGTGTCTCGAATACGCTCGACACGAACGGGTTGTGGGTGATGGCCATCAGACGAGGCTCCACCCGGGATATTTCGCCTGCCATTCCGGCGTCATCTTCTCCGCATAGGCCTCGCAGGACGAGCGCGCGAGGTCGCGCACCCGGCCCATGTAGCTGGCGCGTTCCTGCACGCTGATCACGCCGCGGGCCTGGAGGAGGTTGAAGACGTGACTCGCCTCGACTGCCTGTTCATAGGCCGCGATGGGGACACCTGCCGACAGGGCATTGCGGCACTCGGCCTCGGCCTTGGCGAAGAGATCGAACAGCGCGTCGGTATCGGCGACCTCGAAGTTCCACTTCGACATCTGACGCTCGTTCTCGAGGAACACCTCGCCATAGGTCACCCCGGCGGAGTTGAAGGCGAGGTCATAGACGTTGTCGACGCCCTGGATGTACATCGCGAGGCGCTCGAGCCCGTAGGTCAGCTCGCCTGCGACCGGTTTGCAGTCGAAGCCGCCCATCTGCTGGAAATAGGTGAACTGGGTGACTTCCATCCCGTCGCACCAAACCTCCCACCCGAGGCCCCAGGCGCCGAGAGTGGGCGATTCCCAGTCGTCCTCGACGAAGCGGATGTCGTGCGCCAGCGGATCGATGCCGATCGCGGCGAGGCTCTTGAGGTAGAGCTCCTGGATGTCGGGCGGGCTCGGCTTCAGGATCACCTGATATTGGTAGTAATGCTGCAGCCGGTTGGGGTTCTCGCCATAGCGCCCGTCGGTCGGACGGCGGCAGGGCTGCACGAAGGCGGCGTTCCACGGCTCGGGTCCTAGGGCGCGCAGGGTGGTCGCCGTGTGGAAGGTGCCCGCCCCCATGCGCATGTCGTAGGGCTGGAGGATGACGCAGGAACCTTCCGCGCTCCAGAAGTCGTGGAGCGTCAGGATCATGTCTTGGAACGAGCGCGCGGGATCGCGGGCTGCGGGGGTGAAGGCAGGGACGGCGCTCATGGCGGCTCGCCATGGCGGAAGGGCCTGCAAGCGTCAATGCCGCAGCGCAGCAATTCGGGGAAGGGCCACGCCGGCGTCAGGATCGCACGACATTAAGTCAGGTCATCTTGACATAGTCAGCGAATCACGACATATAGTCAGGGAAACCTGACAAACGTTGGCTGTTGGCCGCAAACTTCCCGAGGTTACCCATGCAGAAGCTCAGTCGCACCATCTGCGTCAAGCAGTGGCAACTCTACCTGATGCTCGGCCTTAGCGGCTTCGCGGTGGGCAACGTGATCGCCAAGATCACCACGGCACTCGGCTACTGAGGTCGCCGTGAAGAACCGTCTCAAGGTCCTGCGCGCCGAACGCGACTGGAGCCAGGCGGAGCTTGCCGGCCGGCTCGATGTGTCGCGCCAGGCGGTCAACGCGATCGAGACCGGCAAGCACGACCCCTCCCTCCCCCTCGCCTTCCGCATCGCCCGGCTGTTCGACATGCGGATCGAGGACATTTTCGACGATGGAGACGTCGCATGATCTGGAAGCCCAAGACCAGCCTAGGTCCCGGCGAGGCCCGCACGCGCGAGCGAAACATCCGCCAATGGCTCTATATCGGCCTTGCCGCCGTGATCGGCGGGGTCATCGGGATCGCGACCGGCTTCTTCGACCAGGGCGACGGCAATCTCTTCGCCGGCGACTGGGAGAACCTGAAGCTGCCCCCCTCCCTCGCCATCGGGGTTGCCGTCCTTCTGCTCGCCGGCTTCGTGGTCCTGCCCCTGTCCGGGTTCCGGATGATCGACGACTATAAGCGCGAGCAGAACTACATCGCCTTCACCGGCGGCTGCGTGGCCGTGCTGGCGGGCTATCCTGTCTGGGCCGTGCTCCATGCGGGCGGGTGGACGCCCCCGCCCCACGCCTTCGGCGTGTTCGCCCTCGCCTATGTCGCGATGCTCCTGTCCTTTCTTTACGCCCGCTGGCGTCTTTAGTCTGCGGATCGTTTCGCCAGCCCTGACCGTTCCACCCCCAACCCCTGTTGAACACCACCCCCGAAAGGAAATGCCCATGAAGCTTGCCACCCTGTTCAGCCTCGCGGTCGCCCCCCTTGCGCTCCTCGCCGCCAACCCGGCGCTCGCGCAGGACCACGCCGGCCACACCGCCGCGGCTCCTGCCGGCAAGGGCCCCGCCCTGTGGAAGGTCGCCGACGAGGACACCACCATCTACCTGTTCGGCACGGTTCACGTGCTGCCCAAGGACCTCGAATGGTACCACGCCACCATTGCCGAGGCTTTCGACAGCTCCGGCACCATCGTGACCGAGATCCCGATGGATGCCGCGAGCGAGGCGCAGATGGCCCAGCTCACCCAGGCCAAGGGGATGCTTCCCGCCGGCACGACCCTGCGTTCGCTGCTCAATGCCGAACAGACCGCCGCCTATACCGCGGCAATGGGCAAGATCGGCATTCCGGTCGAGGCCTTCGATCCGGTCAAGCCGTGGCTCGCGGGCCTCACGCTCTCGATCCTGCCGCTGATGCAGCAGGGCTATGACCCCAACAGCGGCGTCGAGAAGGTGTTGCTCGCCAAGGCCGAGGGCAAGGAGAAGGGCGCGCTCGAGACCGCCGAGTTCCAGCTCGGCATCTTCGACGGCATGACCCAGGAGGCGCAGGTCGCCTTCATGATGGAGGCGGCCACCGGCATCGACGAGGTCAAGCCGACGCTCGACCGCATGGTCGCCGAATGGGCCAAGGGCGATGCCGACCGGCTGGCCGAGGTGATGAACGAGGGCATGAGCGATCCCGCCGTCGCCGAGGCGCTGCTCTACAAGCGCAATGCCAACTGGGCCGAGTGGATCGACACCCGCCTGGATACGCCCGGCACGGTGTTCATCGCGGTCGGCGCGGGCCATCTTGCCGGTCCCAAGAGCGTGCAGGATTACCTCGCGCAGAAGGGCATCACGGTGACGCGGGTCAAGTGATGCGCACAGCTTTCGGGGCGATGGCGCGGCGGCTTGCCGCGGGCGTCATCGCCTCGCTCCTCCTCATCGGTCTTGCCGCCTGCGGCAATCGCCCCGCGGACGGCCCTCCCCCCAACCCGCTGCTCTACGAGATCGCCTCGGCCGATGGCGCAGTGGAGGGATGGATGCTCGGCACCATCCACGCCCTGCCCGACGGCACCGACTGGCGCACCCCTGCAATCGGCCGTGTCATCGACACGGCCGATTTGCTCGTGGTGGAAGTGGGCGAAGTGAAGGGGCGTGACGAGGGGCCCTCGATCTACAGGAGCCTCGCGCAAAGCCCCGGCCTCCCGCCGCTCGCCCAGCGCTTGCCCGCCGATCTGCGCCCGCAGCTGGCCTCCCTGCTCGAGCGCGGCGGACTGGACGAGAGCGCCTTCGCCGCCGAGGAAAGCTGGGCGGCAGCAATCGGCCTTGCACGGATCGAGGCAGCCGGCGATCCCGCCAACGGGGTCGACCGCGCGCTGATCACCGACTTCGCGGGCCGCCCGGTGCGCCAACTCGAAGGATTGCGCAGCCAGCTTTCGATCTTCGACCGCCTCCCCGAGAGCGCACAGCGCGAGATGCTCGCCGCCGTGGTGCGCGAAAGCACAAGCGCCGGAAGGGATCCCGAACGCCTGGTGCGCGCCTGGCTGGCGGGCGATGCGGCAACCATCGAACAATCGACCCGCGAGGGCTTTCTTGCCGATCCGACCGTGCGCGAGGCGTTGCTGACGGGGCGCAACCGCCGCTGGACGGCGGCGCTCGTGCCGCTGCTTGCAGAGGCTCCGCGCCCGCTGATCGCGGTCGGGGCGGCGCATCTGGTCGGACCCGAAGGGTTGGTCGCCCTGCTGGAGGCGCAAGGCTACCGCATTCGCCGCATTCCCTAGACGGGTTGCCAAACCGGCCTCGTCTCTCTATGGGCCCGCGCTTCGATGCTTCCGGTCATCCCTGGAGGCGGTTGCATCGCTGACTACTTCTATCAACACGCATTCGAAAGGCATCCGTATGAGCGAGACTCTCACGCTGCCGGCCGAAGCGCGCGAACGGGCTGGCAAGGGAGCCTCCCGAGCACTTCGCCGCGATGGTCGGACCCCTGCTGTCATCTATGGCGGCAAGGAAGAACCCACCCTGATCCACGTCGAGCAGAAGGAACTGGTCCGTCAGCTGATGACCGGCCACTTCATGAACTCGATCGTCAACATCGAGATCGGTGGCAAGACCGTTCGCACCCTGCCCAAGGATGTCGCGTTCCACCCGGTGACCGACCGCCCGACCCATGTCGACTTCCTGCGCCTCACCGGCGACAGCAAGGTCGAAGTGGCCGTGCCTGTGGTGTTCATCAACGAGGAAGCCTCGCCGGGCCTCAAGAAGGGCGGCGTGCTCAACATCGTGCGCCATGAGCTCGAACTGGTCTGCGCGAGCGACTCCATCCCGGAAGAGATCCAGATCGACGTGACCGGCCGTGACGTGGGCGAATCGATCCACATAAGCGACGTGACCCTGCCCAAGGGCGTCACCAGCGCGATCACCGACCGCGACTTCACCATCGCAACGCTCGTCGCCCCCTCGGCGCTCAAGAGCAGCGAAGGCGACACGACGCAGGCCGACGCGGAGTAATCCGCCCTGCGCCTTTGACGGCTTACGAACGCCGGGCTTCGCAAGAGGTCCGGCGTTTCGTTTTGCCCTGCCCCCCGCTAAGGACACGCCATGCAGATCTGGGTCGGCCTCGGAAATCCCGGACCGCGCTATGCGCTCCACCGGCACAATGTCGGCTTCATGGCCGTGGACGTGATCGCCGACATGCATTCCTTCGGACCCGTCCAGAAAAAGTTCAGCGGATGGGCGCAGGAAGGGCGCATCGGCAGCCAGAAGGTGCTGCTGCTGAAGCCCGCGACCTTCATGAACGAAAGCGGCCGCTCTGTCGGCGAGGCGCTGCGCTTCTACAAGCTCGGCACCGACGCGCTGACGGTGTTCCACGACGAGCTCGACCTTGCCCCGTTCAAGGTCAAGGTGAAGCAGGGCGGCGGCCATGCCGGGCACAATGGGCTACGCTCGATCGACCAGCATCTGGGCCCCGACTTCCGCCGCATCCGCCTCGGCATCGGCCACCCCGGCCACAAGGACCGCGTGACCGGCTACGTGCTCGGTAACTTCGCCAAGGCCGAGGAGGACGACCTTGCCGCCATGCTCGGCGCGATCGGCGCGGAGGCGGAGTGGCTGGCGAAGGGCGACGACGTGCGCTTCATGAACGATGTCGCGCTCAGGATGCAGGGCTAGGCGGCATTGATCGCGCGGGGCCGCGTGCTAGTCTTGCGGCCATGAGCAACATCAATCGCCGCACCCTCCTTGCAGGAGCCGCCGCCACCGCCTCGCTCGCCGCCACTATCCGGGTAGGCGCGGCCGAACCGGTCTACACCCCGCAGCTCGACTTCAAGGGCAAGAGCGTGCTGATCACCGGCTGTTCGTCCGGGTTCGGCAGGCTCGCGGCGGAACTGCTCGCGCGGCAGGGGGCGAAGGTCTTCGCCACGATGCGCGGCCTGCCCCGCCCCGAGGCCGAGCAGCTGCGCATCATGGCGCTGAACGAACGGCTCGACCTTCACGTGATCGAGATCGACGTCACCTCCGACGAGCAGGTGAAAGAGGGCGTTGCCGAGGCGGAGATGATTGCGGGCGGCGGGATCGACGTCCTCGTCAACAATGCCGGCATCGGCATCACCTCGCCGGTCGAGGTGCAGGACATGGAAGCCACCCGCCTGATCTTCGAGACCAACGTCTTCGGCCCGCACCGGATGGCACGCGCGGTGCTGCCGGGGATGCGCAGGAAGGGCGCGGGTCAGATCATCCAGATCTCGAGCCAGCTCGGTCGCGTCATCTCGCCGTGGTCGGGGCACTACTCGGCCACCAAGTTCGCGCTTGAGGCGATGAGCGAGCAGCTCGCCTACGAGCTGGTGCCGCACAGTATCGACGTCTCGATCATAGAGCCGGGCGGCTATCCGACGAAGGTCTGGGTCAACCGCAACACCTATTCCGCCGCGCTCAAGGAGCGGGCCGAGACGGTGCACACCGAGGGATACCCGCAGCAGGTGGCGCGGATGGGCACCGAGGACGGATCGGGACGCAGCAACGATCCGGCCGATGTCGCCAAGGCGATCGCGGGGCTGATTGCCCAGCCTCCCGGCACCCGCCCGCTGCGCCTGCCGGTGTCGCCCGGCAACAAGCCGCAGGTGCCGATCAACGAGGTCACCGCGCGGGTGCAAACCGAGTGGCTCGGAGGGTCGCCGGTGGTCGGCCCGCTGGTCAGGGCCGTGCACCAGCGGTGACAGTCTTTTCCCCGTTCATCCTGAGCTTGTCGAAGGATTGCATTTCTCTATAGGCGCAGCGCGTCATCCAGTAGTGCAGCCCTTCGACAAGCTCAGGGCGAACGGTTTAGAGAAAGTCACATCATGGGTTTCCGTTGCGGGATCGTCGGCCTGCCGAATGTCGGCAAGTCCACTCTGTTCAATGCGCTCACCGAGACGCAGGCGGCGCAGGCGGCGAATTATCCCTTCTGCACGATCGAACCCAATGTCGGGCAGGTCGCCGTGCCCGACGAGCGCCTGCAGAAGATCGCTGCCATCGCCAAGAGCGCCAAGATCATCGAAACCCAGCTCGGCTTCGTCGACATCGCCGGCCTCGTGAAGGGCGCGAGCAAGGGCGAAGGTCTCGGCAACCAGTTTCTCGGCAACATCCGCGAGGTCGACGCGATCGTCCACGTGCTCCGCTGCTTCGAGGATGACGACATCCAGCACGTCGCCAACAAGGTCGATCCCATTGCCGATGCCGAAGTGGTCGAGACCGAGCTGATGCTGGCGGACCTCGAAAGCCTCGAGAAGCGCGTCCCCGCCGCCGCCAAGCGCGCAACCGGCGGCGACAAGGAAGCCAAGGCGATGGCGAGCGTGCTCGGCCAGGCGCTCGAGCTGCTGCGCGAAGGCAAGCCTGCGCGCCTCACCGTGCCGAACGACGACGAGGAAGCGCGGCTCTTCAAGCAGGCGCAGCTGCTCACCGCCAAGCCGGTGCTCTACGTCTGCAACGTCGCGGAAGAGGACGCCGCGACCGGCAATGCCCTCTCCGAAAAGGTCTTCGCCAAGGCCGCCGCCGAAGGTGCCGAAGCCGTCGTGGTCTCCGCCGCGATCGAGGCCGAACTGGTCGCCATGCCGGAACAAGACCGGGGCGAGTTCCTCGAAGCGCTCGGCCTCACCGAAAGCGGCCTCGCCCGTGTGATCCGCGCCGGCTACAAGCTGCTCGGCCTCAAGACCTTCTTCACCGCCGGCCCCAAGGAAGCGCGCGCTTGGACCTTCCCCGCAGGCGCCAAGGCGCCGCAAGCGGCGGGTGAGATCCACTCGGATTTCGAACGCGGTTTCATCCGCGCCGAGACCATCGCCTACGAGGACTACATCGCTCTTGGTGGCGAAGCGGGCGCCAAGGAAGCAGGCAAGCTGCGGCAGGAAGGCAAGGAATACGTGGTGCAGGACGGCGACGTGCTGCTCTTCAAGTTCAACGTCTGATCACGGGCCGTCTCGCATTTGTCGCGCGCCGCGCCTAGGGCGAGCGTCATGCGCCACATCCTCGTCCTGATCGCCCTCCTGTTCCTTCCCGCCGGGCTCGCGGCGCAGGAGGCATCCCGCCCCGTCACCGTGCTCGTCGGGATCGACGGGTTCCGCCCCGATTACCTCGACCGCGGCATCACCCCGCACCTCTCCGCGCTGGCGGCGCAGGGCGCGGCAGGCCCTATGCGGCCGAGCTTTCCCACCAAGACCTTCCCCAACCACTATGCGCTCGTCACGGGCAAGCGGCCCGATCGCAACGGGATCGTCGGCAATTCGATGATCGACCCGCGCCGCCCGGGGGTGATGTTCAGCCTCGGCAATGCGGCGCAGGCGCTCGATCCCTTCTGGTGGAACGAGGCCGAGCCGGTCTGGATCACTGCCGAGAAAGCGGGATTGCGCAGCGCCACGATGTTCTGGCCGGGCAGCGAGGTCGCGATCCAGGGGTTGCGCCCGTCCGACTGGCTGCGCTTCGACCAGAACGTGACCAACGTGCAGCGGGTGAACACCCTGCTCGACTGGCTCCGCCGTCCCGCCGATATCCGCCCCGCCTTCGCCACGATCTACTTCGACACGGTCGACACGCAGGGCCACCGCTTCGGCCCCGAAAGCGCCGAGGTGAACGCTGCCATCGCCGAGGTCGACGCGCGGATCGGCGATCTCGTTGCCGGCGCGGCGAGGCTGGGTGTGGCGGTCAACTGGGTGATCGTCGCCGACCACGGGATGCGCCAGACCGACGAGGCGCGGGTGATCCAGCTCGACACGCTCATCGACCGCGCAAGCTATATCGCGGTCGAGACCGGCCCCTATGCCGCGATCGAGCCTGCCGCGGGGACGGACAACCGCGTCGCCGAAGCCCTGCTGAAGCCGCACGAGCACATGACCTGCGCCCGCAAGGAGGAACTGCCGGCGCGGCTCCACTACGGTGCCAATCCGCGGGTCGCCGCGATCATCTGCCTTGCCGAGCCGGGCTGGACGATCCTCTCCGGTCCCTCTCCCTATCCGGTGACGGGAGGCGCGCACGGCTACGACAATGCCGATCCCGAGATGCTCGCCCTGTTCATCGCCAGCGGCCCCGCCTTTGCCGAGGGCGCGCGCCTGCCGCTGTTCGACAATGTCGCGGTCGCCGCCCTGCTGCGTGCGGTGCTGGGCCTTCCGGAGGATGCGCAGGCCGACGGCAGGCTGGCCGACCTGAAGGCCGCGCTTCGCCCCTGACGCCTCGGTATATCCCGACACCCGCTCTTTCCGACCTTGCGGCGTGCGCCCTCTGCGGCGGACGGGGCGGTGCGCGGAACACCGCACCGCCCCGGCTGTTCGCCCCTTCCAAACCCAAGGGAGGAGCGTTCGCGTGGCTGGAACAGACGGCAAGTTCGAGACTCTGGTGCGGATCGGCTATTTCAGCCGCGCCGTGCTCTACATCGCCCTCGGGCTGCTCGCGCTGACCGGCGCAAGCCGGATGCGCGAGGGGATGGACGGCATCTTCCGCGCTGTCGAGGACCTGCCGGCAGGCGACCTGCTGCTGTGGGTGCTGGTGGTGGGCCTCGTCGCCTATGCGCTGTTCCGCCTCGCCTCGCCCCTGTTCGATATCGAGCACAACGGCTCGGACGCGAAGGGATGGGGCAAGCGCATTGGCCATGCCGGGAGCGCCGTCGCCCACCTCGCTCTGGCCTGGACCGCCTTCCGCTTTGCGACCGACGAGCCCGGTGGCGGCGGAGCGGGGGCGTCGCAGGCTGCGGCCGGGGTGCTGTCGGTCGACTTCGGTGCGCTCGCGCTCGGACTTCTCGGCATCGCCTTCTTCATCGCCGCCGTCGCGCAGGCACAGAAGGGCATCACCGGCAGCTTCATGCGCCGCATCGCCGCCGATGCGCCCGATGCGACCCGGTGGCTGGGCATGGCGGGCTATCTGGCGCGCGCTGCGGTCTTCGCGGTCATCGGCTGGTCGCTGGTGGAGACGGGCTTCCTCTCGCAGGGCGCATCCAACGTGAAGACGCTCGGCGAGGCGGTCGCATCGCTGGCGGACACCGGATGGGCCTTCACGCTGGTGGCCGCCGGTCTGCTGCTGTTCGGGCTGTTCAGCCTGATCCTTGCTCGCTGGCGGATCATCCCCGATCTCGACCCCCACGGACGGGTGCCGTCATTCCGATCCTGAGATCAGTGGCGGCCGAAGAGCTTCTCGACGTCTTCCATCGAGAGCTTCACCCAGGTCGGGCGGCCGTGGTTGCACTGGCCTGACCGGGGGGTTGCCTCCATCTCTCGAAGCAGGGCGTTCATTTCGGCGACACTGAGGACGCGGCCCGCGCGCACCGACCCGTGGCAGGCCATCGTGGCAAGCACCAGTTCGAGCCGTTCGGCGAGCAGCAGCGCGCCGCTGTCCTCCTGCTTGCCGTGCTTGGCGATGTCGTCGGCAAGGTCGGTGAGGAGCTTGGCCGTATCCGCCCTGGCGATGGCCGAGGGCACGGCCCGCACCAGCATCGCGGACGGGCCGAAACGTTCTATCACAAGGCCATAGCGGGCGAGCCCCTCGGCAGCGTCCTCGAGGCGGTCGCAATCGACTTCGTCCATCTCGACCACGTCGGGGACCAGCAGCGCCTGTGAGCGGCGCACGCCCTCGTCCGCGCCTGCCGCGCGCAGGCGTTCGAGCACGAGACGCTCGTGCGCGGCGTGCTGGTCGACCAGGACGAGCCCGTCTGCAGCCTCGGCGACGATGTAGGTGTTGGCGACCTGTCCCCGCGCGATGCCGAGCGGGTAGGACTGGGCTTCGGCGGGTACGGGTGCCGCTTCCTCGGCCCGGCCCTGTGGTTGCGACCATGCGAGCGAGGCTTCGCGCAGCAATAGCCCCTCCCGCTCGCGGGAGGGGTTGGGGTGGGCCTGCATAGGCCAGAGCGGGGTCTGTGACTCGCCCACCCCCAGTCCCTCCCGCGAGCGGGAGGGGAGAATGGGCTCACTCACCCAGCGCGCCATCGCCGCGCGGTCCGGACCCTGCGCGCTACGCCTGTCCCCGGTCGCGAGCGCCTGCCGCAGCCCCGAGACGATGAAGCCGCGTACCCCTGCGCTGTCGCGGAAGCGCACCTCGGTCTTGGCCGGGTGGACGTTCACGTCGACATCCTGCGGCGGCAGTTCAAGGAACAGGGCAAGCACCGCATGGCGATCGCGCGCGAGCATGTCGGCATAGGCCCCGCGCACCGCGCCGACCAGCAGCCGGTCCTTCACCGGCCTGCCGTTGACGAACAGATACTGGTGATCGGCAACGCCCCGGTTCCAGGTCGGCAGCCCCGCCACGCCCGTCAGCCGCATGACCCCGTGCGGGGTGTCGCGGGCAAGGTCGATAGGGACCGAATTGTCCTTCAATTCATGCGCGATGATCCGGGCAACGCGGGTCGCGAGTTCCTCGTCCGCCTGGAGCGAGAGCACGGTGCGCTTGGCACCGTCATTCAGCGTCTCGAGGGTAAAGGCAATGTCCGGCCGCGCCATCGCGAGGCGGCGCACGACGTCGAGGCAGACAGCATGTTCGCTCCGCGCCGAACGCAGGAACTTGCGGCGCGCGGGCACCTTGGCGAACAGCTCCTCGACCCGCACGCGGGTGCCCGGCGGGAGCGCGGCGGGCTCGTCGGCGATGTGCGCGCCGTGATCGACCACCCGCCGCCAGCCCTCCGCGGCCCCGCCTTCGCGGCTCTCGATGGTGAGGCGCGCGACGCTGGCGATGCTGGGTAGCGCCTCGCCGCGAAAGCCAAGGGTCGTCACCAGCTCGATCGCACCGTCCGGGCCGATCAGCGAATCGGGGAGCTTGGATGTCGCGTGCCGTTCCAGCGCCAGGGCCATCGCGGCAGGCCCCATCCCGCAGCCGTCGTCGACCACCTCGATGCGCTGCAATCCGCCCTCGGCCAGCACCACGCCGATTCGCCGCGCGCCCGCGTCGATGGCGTTCTCGACCAGCTCCTTGAGCGCCGCCGCCGGGCGCTCGACCACCTCGCCCGCAGCGATGCGATTGACGAGTTCGGAGGGAAGGCGACGGATTTCCGGCATTTCCCGCTAGGCTAGCGACGAGCCGCCACAATTTCGAGGGCAGCCGCGCCAAAATCACCTCGGCAGTGGACAAATATTTTGGCCTTTTGCCCACGGATTCGCTAGGCGCGCGCAGTCATGTCATAACCGGGCCGAATTCCCCCGCAGCCGCACTCCCCCGAAAGCGGTCTGCGGAGCAAGTCCCCCCATTACCGGAACCCAATCACCGATGAGCTTCCTGTCCAATCTCTTCAAGTTCGGCTCGCAGAACATGGCGATCGATCTCGGCACCGCCAACACGCTGGTCTATGTCCAGGATCAGGGCATCGTCCTCAACGAACCCTCGGTGGTGGCGATCGAGACGATCAACGGCATCCGCCGCGTCAAGGCCGTGGGCGACGATGCGAAGATGATGATGGGCAAGACCCCCGACAGCATCGAGGCGATCCGCCCGCTGCGCGACGGCGTGATCGCCGACATCGAAGTGGCCGAGCAGATGATCAAGCACTTCATCCAGAAGGTGCACGGCAAGAAGTCGATGTTCCGCTACCCCGAAATCGTCATCTGCGTGCCCTCGGGCTCGACCTCGGTCGAGCGCCGCGCGATCCGTGACGCCGCTTCGAACGCGGGGGCATCGGACGTCCACCTGATTCTCGAGCCGATGGCCGCAGCCATCGGAGCTGACATGCCCGTGACCGAGCCCGTCGGTTCGATGGTGGTCGATATCGGCGGCGGCACCACCGAAGTCGCGGTGCTCTCGCTGCGCGGCCTCGCCTACACCACCTCGGTGCGCACCGGCGGCGACAAGATGGACGAAGCCATCGTCAGCTATGTCCGCCGCCACCACAACCTCCTGATCGGTGATGCCACGGCCGAGCGCATCAAGAAGGATTACGGCATCGCCATGATCCCCGAGGACGGCGTGGGCGAGATCATCACCCTCAAGGGTCGCGACCTCGTCAACGGCGTGCCCAAGGAAATCACCATCAACCAGGCGCATGTCGCCGAAGCGCTGTCCGAACCCATCGGCGCGATCGTCGAGGGCGTGCGCATCGCGCTCGAGAACACCGCGCCGGAACTGGCGGCGGACATCGTCGATCAGGGTATAGTGCTCACCGGCGGCGGTGCCTTGATCCGGCGGCTCGACGAGCACCTGCGCGAGGAAACGGGCCTGCCCGTCTCGGTCGCCGAGGATCCGCTCACCTGCGTCGCCATCGGCACCGGCCGGGCGATGGAGGATCCGGTCTACCGCGGCGTGCTGATGACCGCGTGACGCGGAGCGCCATTAGCCGGAAGGGACTCTAAGCCATGGCGCCCCCCTCTTCGCGCCGCTCGGGCTTCTCGAAGAAAGCGCAGTATTCGCTGTTCACCGGCTACCTGCTGGCCGGTGCGGGAGCCGTGGTGGGTGCGGCGCTGCTGGCGCTGTCGCTGTGGCAGCCGGCCGCCTTTGCCCCCTTGCGCGGCGTGGCGGGCGACGCCGTTGCCCCCGCCGGACAGGCTGCCGCGGTGACGCGCTCCGGCTCGCAGGGGGTGTTCGCCGCGATAGCGGGCTATTTCAACGCCGGTGCCCAGAACGCCGAACTCCGCCGCGAGATGGAGATCGCCCGTATCCGCCTTGCCGAAGCCGAGGCGGTCAAGGCCGAGAACCGCCGCCTGAAAGGGCTGCTCGGCCTCGCCGAGGGCGAGGCCAAGCCTGTCGCGGTTGCCCGCCTCGTCGGCTCGACCGCGACCAGCGGGCGGCGCCACGCCTTCATCAATGCAGGGTCGACCGCCGGCGTTCTGCCGGGGATGCCGGTGATCTCCGAGCGCGGGGTGATCGGCCGCGTGCTCGAGACCGGGCGGATCTCGGCCCGGGTTCTCCTGCTGACCGACAGCGAGAGCGTGCTGCCGGTGCGCCGCGCCACGGACAATGTCATCGCCTTTGCCGAAGGTCGCGGCGACGGCCTGCTGCGCATCCGCCTCGTCAATCTCGGGGTCAATCCGCTGAAAGTCGGCGACATGATGGTGACGAGCGGCGCCGGCGGCTATTACCGGCCCGGCGTGGCGGTGGCGGTGATCGCCAAGATCACGCCCGACGGCGGGATTGCGCGGCTCGTGGCCGAACCTGCGGCGACCAGCTTTGTTGCGATCGAACCGGTCGCGCGGCCCGCCGCCATCACCGAGATTGCCGACGACAGCGAGATCGCCGGACCGGCGGAAAGCGCAGCCGCGCCCGCCCCCTCCCCTTCCCCCGCCGAACCGGACGCGGAGTGATGGAGCGGCTCGATCCCCGCGCCCGTTCGGACATCTACGGGTTGCGCATCAATCGCGCGCCGGACCCGTGGCGGGTGCGCGGGGTGCCCTATGCCTCGATCATTCTCGGTTCGCTGCTTCCGGTTCTGCTGATCGCCGACCTGATGCCGCTGCTGCCTTCCTTCGGCTTCCTGATGCTTCTCGCCTGGCGGATGGTGCGCCCCGGCCTGCTGCCGCTCTGGGCCGGAGCCCCGCTCGGCGCTTTCGACGATCTGGTCAGCGGCCAGCCTTTCGGCAGCGCGATCCTGCTGTGGTCGCTGACCATGATCGCCATCGAGATCATCGAGACCCGTTTCCCGTGGCGCGATTTCTGGCACGACTGGTTCACCGCCAGCGTGCTGGCGCTGGCCTACTGGCTGGCGGCGCTGCTGGTTTCGGGTGCGAGCGTGACGCCGGAAATGATCTCGGTCGCCGCCCCGCAGGCCTTGCTGTCGGTCCTGCTCTATCCGATAATCGCGCGCATGGTAGCCGGACTCGACCGCTTCCGTCTGTCACGGGCGCGGACCATCGACTGATGAAGATCCCGTTCCTGCAGAAAGGCCCTGAACGCCCCGCGCGGATGATCAGCGCCTCGATCCTGCGCAGCACCTTCGAGCGGCGCGCGGTGGTGATCGGCGCGGTGCAGGGCGGGATTGGCGTGCTGCTGGCGCTGCGGCTCGGCTATCTCTCTGTGGCCGAGAACGAGAAATACCGCCTCGAATCCGAGAGCAACCGCGTCAACCTCACTCTCATTCCGCCGCGGCGGGGCTGGATCCTCGACCGCGACGGTGCACCGCTCGCCTCCAACCGCGCCGATTTCCGCGTCGACCTGATCCCCGAGCGGCTCGTCGATGCAGATGCCACCATTGACCGGCTCGGCGAACTGCTGTCGCTCGAGCCCGCGCGGATCGCCGACATCAAGGACAAGGTCGCGACCTCGCGCGGGTTTCAGCCGGTCGAGGTCGCAAGCGGCCTCCGATACGAGCAGTTCGCCGCGCTCAGCGTGCGCCTGCCGGACCTCCCCGGCGTGGTGCCCCAGCGCGGCTTTTCGCGCTTCTACCCGACCGCCTCCAGCGTCGGGCATCTGATCGGCTATGTCGGCCCGGCTTCGGCGGAGGAATACGAGAAGGACCCCAATCCGCTGCTGATCACGCCCGGCTACAAGATCGGCAAGGACGGGCTCGAGAAGCAGTTCGAGAAGGAGCTGCGCGGGGTGCCCGGCGCGCGACGGGTGGAGGTGACGGCCGGCGGGCGGATCGTGCGCGATCTCGAAACGCGCGAGGATGTTCAAGGCAACCCCGTGCGCCTCACCATCGACGGTCCGGTCCAGGATTACGCCGCCCGCCGCATCGGGCTCGAAAGCGGCTCGGTGGTGGTGATGGACTGCCGCACCGGCGACCTGCTCTGCATGGCCTCGATGCCGAGCTTCGATCCCAATTCCTTCTCGGACGGGATCGGCGGGGTCGAATACGCGATGCTGCGCGAGGACGAGCGGGTGCCGCTGCGCAACAAGGTCCTGAAGGGGCTCTATCCCCCCGGATCGACGGTCAAGCCGATGGTGTCGATGGCGCTCATGGAGCAGGGCATCGACCCCGAAGAGACGGTTTTCTGCGGCGGCGGCCTGCGGGTCGGCAACCGCGTCTTCGGCTGCTGGAACCGGCGCGGCCACGGCGCAACCAACATGGCAAAGGCCATCTACCAGAGCTGCGACGTCTATTTCTACGCCATGGCCCAGCGCACGGGCATGGACCCGATTGCAGCGATGGCGCGGCGCTGCGGGATGGGGCAGGAATTTCCCCTGCCCGTCACCAGCCAGTTCTTCGGCACCGTGCCGGACCCGGCATGGAAGATGAAGAAGTGGGGCCGCGAATGGCAGGCCTTCGACACGGTCAACGCCACCATCGGGCAGGGCTACATGCTCTCGAGCCCCTTGCAGCTCGCGGTGATGGCCTCGCGCCTTGCGACGGGCAAGCACGTGATGCCGCGCCTCACGCTCGACACCAAGCCGCAGGGGTTCGACAAGATCGACTTCCCCGCCGATCAGGTCGAATATGTGCGCAAGGCGATGAGCGACGTGGTCAATGGCCCCGGCACGGCGGGCCGCGCGCGTCTGCCGGTCGAGGGCACGCTGATGGCGGGCAAGACCGGCACCGCGCAGGTCGTCTCGCTCTCGATCTCCAACGGCAAATCCGGGCCTTGGAAATATCGCGACCATGGCCTGTTCATCTTCTTCGCCCCCTATGACAACCCACGCTATGCCGGCGCGGTGGTGATCGAGCACGGCGGTGGATCGGGCGCGGCCTATCCGATCGCGCGCGACGTGATGACCTTCATGTTCGATCCGGCCAAGGGGCTGGAGGCGCTCGCCGCGCTCGAGGCCGGATGGGGCGGGACGGCGCAGCAGCGGCTCGAGCGGCGCTACGCCGCCTATGCGGCAGAGCGCGGTGCGACCGTCAGCCGCCCGCCGCGCCGGGACGAGGAGATCTTCGACCGCGTCGAGGCCGAGGCCCGCCGCGCCGCCACCCAGACCGAGGCCATCGCCGACGAGGTGATCGCTCCGCGGCCCGAGGCCAATCCTTCGGGCGCCCCGCCGGGGGCAGCCGCCGCGCCGACGCCCGCGCCGCCCACCGCCCCGGCCCCGCCACCGCCGCCAGCCCCCGCCCCTGCCGGGACGACGCCATGAACACGCTGGCCGCCCGCGGCGGGATCGTTCCCGAACCGATCGCCCGCCAACCGTGGGAGATGCTGATCCCGTTGCTGTTGCTGACCGGCTTCGGCGGGCTGGTGCTCTATTCGGCGGGCGGGGGTTCGATGCAGCCCTTCGCCCTGCCCCACTTCATCCGCTTTCTCGTCTTCGCGGTCATGGCCGGCGTGATCGCCGCCCTGCCGCGCGATTTCGTCCGGGTGGTGACCTATCCGGGCTATCTCGTGGTGCTGCTGATGCTGCTCGCGGTCGAGATCGTCGGACAGGTCGGAGGCGGGAGCCAGCGGTGGCTCGAGGCCGGGCCGATCCGGATCCAGCCTTCCGAGATCATGAAACCTGCCGTGGTGCTGGCGATGGCACGCTTCTACGAGACGCTGCCGTCAGGGATGATAGGATCCTGGCGCTCGGTGGTGCCGGCGGGGATGCTGATCCTGCTCCCGATCGGCCTCGTGCTGATGCAGCCCGACCTCGGCACTTCGGTCGCAATCGCCTTCGGCGGGGTGGTGGTGATGTTCCTCGCCGGTCTCCCCCTGTGGTGGTTCCTGACCGCGGGAGGCCTAGGGATCGCGGCCCTGCCGCTGATCTATTTCTTCGCACTCCACGATTATCAGCGTGCCCGCGTGACGACCTTCCTCGATCCCGAGAGCGATCCGCTGGGCGCAGGCTACCACATCGCCCAGTCGAAGATCGCGATCGGATCGGGCGGGATCTTCGGCAAAGGGTTCAACAACGGCACGCAAAGCCACCTCAATTACCTGCCGGAACCGCACACGGATTTCGTCTTCGCCTCGATGGCCGAGGAATGGGGTCTGATGGGTGGGCTGTTCGTGCTCGCCATGTACACGCTGATCCTGCGCTGGGGGTGGAAAGTCGCGGCCGAGAGCCAGGACCGCTTCTGCGCCCTGCTCGCCGCGGGGGCGACGGCGACGATCTTTTTCTACATCGCGATCAACCTGCTGATGGTGATGGGGATGGCGCCCGCCAAGGGGATTCCGCTGCCGTGGATGAGCCACGGCGGCTCCTCGATGATGACCAACATGATCTGCATCGGCTTGCTGATGATGGTCAACCGCTGGAACCGCGAGGCACCGCGGCGGGGCCTTGCAGTCTGATTTCCCGCGACTGCGAAAAGGCGCTTGCCATCAGGGCGGGACGCGCTAAACGCAGCGCCTCACGCGAATCGGGATGCGGCCTCGCTCCCGTCTTTCGCGGTCCGACCAGGTCGGAATGGACGCATAGCTCAGTTGGTAGAGCAGCTGACTCTTAATCAGCGGGTCCTAGGTTCGAGCCCTAGTGCGTCCACCATCCTCAAAAACAAGGCTTTTTCGGGTGTGCCAGCGCACCAATTTGCTCCCCCGAAAACTTGCCTAGCAATCACCTAGCTATCACCGTGGCACATCAAGGCGCGCTCTTTAGCGAGGGCAGAGCCAGCGAATTGCCCTCGCACCGATGCAACGTCCAGTCCGCTGGGGCCTCGCCCTGCCTACCGAAGCAATAGCCAGCAGATCGCAAAGGCGGCCCTAGAACGTCGTCCCTTTGGGAGCAGGCGGCATCCCTTTCGCTTTGGTCGCTGCTCCACAGGCATTTGTCGTTCGCATCGAGCCACATCAGAAGAGTCCCGGCGTCTCGCTTTGTTGCCTTTGGCTCGGGCGGGGCTTTAGGCACTGCGGGTTGAAGGATCCATTGCCCAGCGTTGCTTGAGCGATATTCGGCGAGCGCCAGTCTGCCAGCTATCGCATCAGCAAACGCGGCCCCGATGATTGAACCCTCGGTAAAGCCGTATTGCCTGCCATCGGCCAAGGTTATTACTCGGCACGGATTACCGCAGTAGGCTGTTTCTAAGGGGCGACCGTCAGCCGTGACCCTAACCAATACGTGCTTACCGTCTTGTTTGCCGAGATAGGCATAGGTCAGCACGTTCCCCGCACCCTGACCGGCTTTTCTTTCCTCTTCTGAGATCGCTGCGATGTAGGAGTAAAACACGCCCTCCTTTGCGTCGTAGTTGTGCGTTCGCCGTGGTGGCACGGTTGGCGTCGGCGTCGCTGACGGGGCCTCAGTGGGAGTGATGAAAGCTTGCGGGCGTGGGTAATCCGAAGTTTCGTAGTCCGCCTGCCCGCCATTCTGACCACACCCGCAGACCAGCAAGCAGAGTGACCCTAACAATAGCCGCTTCACAATCATCGCCCCACCCCTCTGAGAAGACGAGTTAAATCATCATCCAGAGCGTGAGGCAACTGCGAGCATTACCCCGCCGGATTGCGCACTCCAGCCGCAGCCGCCCCGCCCAACGCGGGCGCGCCCTGCCAATCAGGGAACGTCACGTGCAGATGATCGCCCTCGGGAAGCATCCGCGCGCCTGGTTCAACCTTCCGCACTCGCTGCATTAGCTGCCCCAATGTCATACCGCGAGGCGGCACCAGATCGAGCGCGGAGCCGGTCAGGTGTGCGCTGTTCTTGGCGGGCGTATAACCCCGCCGCCGCATATCAGCCTGATACTCGCGCGTCCGATAGCCCGATGTGATCGAGACGCCGGGGATCGCCCGTTGAAGCGCCCCGAGGACGTCGCGCTGTTCGGCATCGGGGAAGCTATCCCAAGCGTCCGCAGGAGCCGCCTGCGAGGCACGAGAACGCGGCGCGGCCCCTTCATCGGGGAAATCGCCCCAAGGATCATTGCCAGCGTCCACAGCGCCCCGAGCGGGCAAGGGGTAAGACGGATCATCAAGCAGCGCCCGCGCCGACTTGCGCGCCGAGGCAATCGCCTTTTCAGCAGCCTTGCGCTTGCCCGCGTCGCTCATTTGGGAATAGCCCTCGGAACCAATCAAGGCGAGCAGCCGGTTATAGGTGAGACGCCCCGCAACCTCGTGATAGCGGTCGTATTGTTCGGGCGTGTAGTCCAGCCGCTCCCCGTCCTGGGTGAATTGCTTGCCCGGAGCCGACACGCTCTTGCCGATACGCATCATTTCAGCGGCCACCGGATCATTGCGGGCGAACGACTGCGAGAACGGCGAGAGGAAATCAGGGCCGAGGTTGTCCAGAGCGACAGGCTCCCCGAACACATCGCGGCGGGGCAGCAGATCGTCGGAGAGGCCGGGGATACGCGCCCGCAAGGCGTCGAACACGTCTTCCCGCTTCCGCGCCACGGGATCGACAGCACGCGCCGCACCAGCCACGCCAGCAGGCACAGCGAACGAACCGACCGTGCGCTGCAACCAGCTATCGGCATAGCGCTGCGGATCGGACAGACCTTCAACCAGCGAGGACACGCCCGAAAGCCATGTCTTGTTCGCAAGGTTGCTCATAATCGAGGCGACCAGCATCGTTGCCTGATCGTCCTTTTGACGGTCGCTCAAGCCTTCCGGCAGCGTCGCCATGTCCGCCGCGACACCAATCAGCGTAGCGAACGGATCGAGCCGCGAATAACTGATATACCTGTCACCGACCTTGATCGAATAGGGTTGCCACCCATCCGCATAGAGCAGCTTGGCCTTGGCGGGATCGGGAGGCACCGCCCCCGTAATCATGCCATCGAGCGCCATCTGATAGAACAGCGTCGCAAAGCCCGTGCCGAGCATCGCGCGGGCAACGGCAAGGTCACGCCTCTCGCCGCCCGCCCTGAAGTCCGCCCGCCATTCCTTGAGCAGCGGCGCGGCAGGGCTACGCTCGGTCGCAAACTTGAGAAGATTGATCGGTGTGCGGACGAAGGGGACAACCACCTTGGCGGGGAAGCTGTCCGAGGTGATACGGGTGAGGCCCTGACCGAACGCACCTAGCGGGCGCTGGAAAGTCAGATAGCGCCCATAATCCAGAGAGCGCGCAAGCATTTCGTCCGTAGGGTTTGCCACCAGTTCGGCAATCCGCGCCTTGCGCTCGGCACCCTTCAGGCCTTCGCGGCTGGCAATCCGGACCGCTTCCGCGTTCAGTTCCATGCGGCGGGCAATGCCCTTGAACAGCTGATCTTCGGCAGTCAGAAGCCGCGTCGGCACCCGGATAATCTCGCCCTTAAGGCCGGAAATCGCCCGATACTGGTCGCCTTCGATCTTCGAGGCGAAGTCATCAGGCTCGCCCGTCTTGAGCGCCCTTGCGAACATCGCCGCGCCTTCCCGCGTGCCTTGGAGCAGGCCGAACGCACGTGCGCCCACTTCGCTCCCCAAGATACGCTCGCCAGCGCGCTCCCCGAACGCAGCGCGCCTTGCCCCGCCAAGCGCCGAGGCAACGGCATATTCGGGGATTTGGCTAATCATGGTGAGCGAGTTCGACACCATATTGACAATATGCGTCGGCGGATTGCTCAGCAGCGAGTTGATGTAGAGTTCGCTGATCTTGTCCCGAAACTTGGGCTTGGCGACTTGCTCGGCCAAGGTGTTGAACACCCCCGGCCCCATCTCGACAGCATCGAGCAGCGCGTTAGCCGCGTCTTGCAGATCATCCTTGCCCCCGCCCCCACGGACGAACGCAGAGAGGACTTCACGGCGAACGGCGCGGCTGTCCGCCGCCATCCGGAATTGTTGCAGCACACGGCCCGCTTCAGCCGTGATACCCGCCACCTGTTCCTGAATAGCGACATGGCGCATCCACTTTTGCCGAAACTCGGCAAGCAGTTCGTCGCCGGGATCATCCACACGCGAAATCTTTCGCGCCGCGTTGACCAGTTCGTTGGACGACTTGGCGAGGATTTGACGAGCTGCAAGCGCTTCCTCGGCATTGAAGGCTTGCCCCTTCCGCCGCGAAAGCAGTTGATCGGGCGTCAGGTTCAATTCCGCCGCAAGCCGCTCAGTCTCGGCATTGGCGATACGCCCGCGCGTTGCATCATCGAAGCCGCCCAGCGTGTTGTAGGACTGGCGCAGAGCCCGCCCGATATCCTGCGGGGTTTCAAGCTTCGAGACGTCCAGATTGCCCACACGCGCCACCGCCTCGGCAGGCCATTCCTCGTAAGCCTCAATCGGCGGGAACGGGCGTTCCTCGGCAGGCACGGAGCGGTCAACGTAGAGCGGCCCGCCGTTCTCAATCGTGGCTTGCTCAAGATCATAGCGCTCGGCGCGCATGGCGTCGAAGGCTTCGACTTGCGCCATATCCTCGGCAAGGAAGCGCCGCCCATAACCGCCATTATAGGTATCGCGCAGCGCGTCGAGGAAGGTGTTGATGTCCGGGCGTTCCGAAAGTTCGGGGAAATAGCCCGCTTCCCAAGCCGCAAAGGCCGCATCATCGAGCGTCATGCCCTCGGGATCGACCAGAGGCCCAAAGCGCGTTTCCTGCCCTACGTGATCCATGCCACGGCGCGCGGCATTGGTCAGGCCGATAGTCGCCAATTCCCCGCCCTGATCGCGCAGACCGCCTTGAGAGCGCAACCAGCCGACCATATCGAGCGGGCCGACCTTGGGGACAGCTTCGCCCCGCCAGTTGGTCACAGTGCCGCGCAGGAGAGCGCCGCGCTCGTTCATCGGCTTGGCCTCGGCAAAGCGCCCCTTATTGATGTTGGCCGCGTCGGCAGCGTCAACCGTATTGGCGGGGATAGGCAGCATGTCGCGCGGCTGGACGCGGGAGGCCGAAGCCAGCAATTCCGCCCGCGTGTTTGGCGACATGAGAGGACGAGGCCTCGGCACAGCGCCGCCATCGTTCGCGGCAATCAGGCTTTGCCCAAGGCTGCGCGCTCGCTGCACCAGAGGATCAACCAGCGGCGCATCATCAACCACAGGCGCGGCATCGGGCATAGCTTCAGGTGACACCGCAGGCCCACGGCTCAACCCCTCAACCCCGCCAGCAAGCAAGCCGGACAGGATCGCAGAACCAGCCGTGCGGCGAAGGTCGAGATTGTCTTGAGCACCGTCCCGGATCGCCAAGGCTTGCCCGGTCAGATCGCCCGAAACGGCAACCGCCGCCCCCTCGCCGGCCTTTTCAAGCACCCGCCCCGCCCGAGTCGCCGCCTTCGCGGCACGCCCGACAGGCACGACGTCATAAGGCTCAACCGCGAGGAATTGCCCAATCAGCCAGGGCGCGAGGCTATCGCCCTTCACGCCCTCGCTTGCAGCCTTGGAGCGCATCCGCGCCATATAGCCGATATACTCGTCTTCGAGGCGGGCGATTTGTTCGGGCGTTGCGTTGGGGAATTGCTGGCGAAGGCGATCTTCGTAGACGTTGAAAAAGTCCAACTTGCCACGGTCGAGCGCGTTCATCAGCGAGGCAGGGTCAGACCACCCCTCAACCATACTGCGACCAATCTGCGCAAAGACCCCGTCGCTTTCCGGCGCATACTCCGCCGCGAGCGCATCCTGATCGACCATCCCCGCAAAGCGTTCATCGCCCGACGCGACAGCGCCGAACGGCACACCCGACCGCCGCCCCGCTTCGATACTCTGCCACGTCGCGTCATCGACCGTGCGCCCGAAGCCTTCGAGAAAGCCGGTAAGCTGGCGGCGATCAACGCGGGGATCGTTCACCATCTGGAGATACTGGCGCTGCTGAATGTTCGTCATGGCAGGCGAGGGCGGCGAGAAGTCTAGGATACGATCCATCCCGAACTCATAGTCACCGGGGAGAATGTCCACCTTGGGAACGCGAGGCGGCACCGCTCCCTGTTGCGGGGCACCGTTGCGCAGCGCATCGCCAAGCCGCTTTGCCTGCGTCGGCAGATCGGGCGTCGGCATTGCACCGGCAGGACGGGCAGGCGCGGGCAAACCGCTAGCTTGCGGCACGGCTGGCGACGCCTTGGGAGCGCGCGGCTGTTCGTCCCCCGGAGCGTCCGGGAAGGTGTCCCAATCGTCAGGGAAGGCGTCCCACGGGTCCACTAGGGCACCACCTTCACACGACCGTCAGGCGTTCGGAAGCGCGTTCCCTTGGGCAGCCGCGAAGCCTCGGCAGGCGAGGACACGACAGGCAGGCCGTCACCACCCTGACCAGCCGTAGCGCGCCCGCCGCCACGACCGGCAGGCGCAGGCCGTGCGCGGATCGTCTCAAGCCGGTTGTTCTGGCGCAGCCCTTCCATCCGCTGACGATTGCCGAAGCGCAGGCCTTCCATCCGCTCATCGTTGGCCGTGCGGTAATCATCAAGTTCAAGGTCGCGCGAGTGCGCCGAGGGGCCGGACGAGCGCAACACGTAGTCTTCGACAGCGCGGAAATAGCCATCAGACCCCGGCTCAAGCCCGAGTTCCGCCGCATACAGTTCGAAATCTTCAGCCCCGTCATACAGGACTTGCGATTGCCCGGTCGCAGGATTGAATTGCACGCGATCGCGCCCGATGGTGAAGGGAGCGGACGCCCCCAGGTCGGCCTCATTCTGTCGAGCAAAATCCTGATATTGCCACTTGGCAATTTGCGCCTGCGCAGCATTGGCGCGGGCGCGCTGGCCAAGCTGCATCTGGTTCAGCATCGACACGGCGTTGCCGCCACCGTTGCCGTAGTGATTGACTAGCGCGTCACCGATTGCGGCAAGGGCATATGGCAGTATGCCCGGCCTCTTTTGCTCGCCAGCCAGAGCCCGCATTGCCGCATCATAGTCGAAGCCTTGACGCATCGAGCTGCCGAGAGGCCGGTTCTGCATCGTAGCAGCCGAGGGCGCGCCATTGCCCTGCTGCGGCTGGGGCATGGGCGGCAGCCCTTCCCTGATCGCATAGCCCCGCAGCGCCTTGTCGCTCATGTCGGCGGTCTGCAATTCACCCGTAGCAGGCGTTGCCTGTGTCCCGTCCATGTTGAAGGTGCCACCCCCATAGCCTGAGATAACGCCGGGCATGAGAGCCGCCATCTCAGCCCCTCCCCGACCAAGCGCCGCAAAACGCTTCCCACTTCCAAACAGCGCCATCAGTCGCCCCCTTCCATCATCTTGAGTATGTCTTTCCCGGCAAGCGTCGCCTCGGCCCCGCACTTCGCCACGATTGCCGACAGGTGTTGCTCAGCGAAGGCGTCGCCCTGATCGGCCAGCCGGGAGGCAAGCGCGACCGTCTCGGCGCTCCAGCTGAACAGCATTTCTCTTTCGTCAGGGCAGAACTCGGAGGCGAGCGACAGGATCGCCAGCGTCATCCCCGCGTCGTCAGGATTACGGGTTGCCGCATAGGCCAACCGCGCGAACACCAGCGCCTCCACAAAGGCGATAAGATCGCTTTCCTCGACACCTTGCCTGCACGCAGCGCCCGATAGCGTGCGCATCGCATCGACGTCGCCAGCCGCAGCCTTGGCGAGAAGCGGATACGGGTTGAAGTCCTCAGCCATCAGTGCACCGTGGGCCTGTAGCCGAACGGAGCGAAACCGAGATCAGCCGCGACGTATTGGGCCAGCGCCGACCAACCTTCGGGGTAGTCGAGCAACGAAAGCATGTTTTCGGGAAGGTAGGAGAGCGCGCGCAACAGAACGCCGGAGGAGATGCCCGTGCAGTCGGACAGGCATGAAACGAGGTGTTTGGCGCTCGCGATGGTCGCGGGATCGGGGGGAGCGGTCATTGCAGCCCGACCTTCTCGCGCACGATACCGCGCAGATATTCGGAAACAGAGCAACCCGTCTGGCGCGCCCGTTCGGACAGCGCCTCAACCACCACGGCATTTGCCCGGAAAGATACTCTTTCGTCCTGCACCTTCTTCCCCTTCAGTCATCCCGACGATGGGTTTTAGCAATCGCGCCCTGCTAGCATACTTTTCCGCGTCAGTCAATCGCCCGACAGGGATTGCGAAGGGCTATTGTTCGCCTATTGTTCCAGCAATGACCCGACGCACCACACCAGCCGCCAAGCGCGACGACGACGCCTTTCCTGTCAGGATCAAGCTGGCAGTCCCGCCAGAGGGGCTAGGGACGACGCTGGACGCAATCATTGCATGGCTGCGGGCAGAGCTGCCCCGCGACGCCTGCGCAGTCCACAGCGCCCGCACAATCGGCGGAAGTGCAATGGCGGTTTATTTCCTTGGGATCGAGGACGCGGGCCGCTTCCTCGCAGCCTTCCCCGAGGTGCCGCTTGCTATAGCAGCGCAGCGATAGCCGAGGGCAGCAGCACCGCAGCGCCAGCCAGCGCCAGGGCGATACCGAGCGCCAGAGACGCAACGCCGAGGCGACGCATCACGCCTGCCTCACGATTGGGGCCGATTGCCGCCTGATAGACGCGCCACCACGCACCAGCCGCAGCCAGAGCGAACACCGCCGCAAGGATCATCAGGGGATGCGAGACAGCCACAAGCGAGGACTAACCCGCCTGTGCCGCGAAGGTCAATCGCCGGACGTCTCGCCCGGATGAACCGCGCCCGCATACTTGCCCGTCTCGACAAGCGTGACGCCCTGCGCCTCAAAGGCCGAACGCATCGCGGCCACGCTGGCAGGCGCAACCGTCTCGCCCAACTCAAAGCGCGCAGCCGTGGCGCGACCGACGCCCGCAGCGTCCGCCAGATCGGACAGCGACCATTTGAGAGCCGCGCGGGCCATGCGGGATTGAACAGGCGTCATGGTGATAACATTAGTATCAATCGGGGCTTGACGCAACCCCGCCTATACTGATAACACTGTTATCACTTCCCGAGGGGGAAGCGGACCGAGCGGTCAGCAGCAACTTTCCGCCCGGCCCTAACCACAACGACCGATAGGAGATCGTTATGACTGTCCTGCACCTACAGACCCAGCCCGCCGACGCAACCCCAACCGAATGCGAAACCCTCTACCGCGCTTGGCGCTATGCCAAGGCGCAATGGGACCTCGCCGACCACGACCCCGCGAAGCCCGAGGGCCTCACAGAAGAGGAAACGGACGCGTTCTGCGACGTCGAGCATTCGGCGCTTGTCGCGTTCTTCCTCGCCCCTGCCGCCAATCTCCAAGACGTCGCCCGCAAGATGCAAGTTTTGCGCGAACAGGCGGCATGGGAGCTTAATCAGGCGAGCGCGATCTTCGAGCGCTTGCAGCGCGACATTCACCGCTTCGCCTTCGGCTTCGACCCATTCGGGAACTGACACACCCGCGCCAGATCAGCGCAGATGAACCATCAGGCGCGGCCAATCGCAACCTTGGCCGCGCCTCTCCCCCTCATTCACAAGGACACGCAACCATGAGCACCAAGCAAATTTTCGCGGCCGCGCTGGACGCCTACATTTTCGCCCGCGACGCCCTCAACAATCAGCCGACCACGAACAGCATCGTGCAGGACGACTTGCACAGCGCAGCCTATGACGGCGCGCTTGACCGACTGCTTACCGCCCGCGCGGCGGACGTCAGCGACCTTCGCGCCAAGATGGAAGCACTTTGGGAAGACCCGCAGGCAATCCCTCTCCCGCGCCACATGCAGGCAGTCATGCAGGACTTGCTTGCCCTCACCGGCGCGGAGCCGAGCCGGACATTCAACCCCGACACTTGGTTGCAAGCCTTCGAGCGCTTCGGAGGCGGCTGGATTGAGCGCCACGGCGAGCTTGTCTTGATGGTGCCGCACGACCCCAAGGACACCAGCACCCGCGACGCCATCGCAGACCTGATGTTCACGCTCGAAGCCTGCCACGGACGCCCCGCCGTGATCGACGCAATCAGGGCCAAGGATGGACGCCTAGCAGCCTGACACCCGCGCCAGACCGGCACAGGAAGGCCCTCGCTTCGGCGGGGGCTTTTCTTTTGCCTTGACCGGCTTAAGATCGACTGGGCACGAACAGAGGGAGGGGCCGAGAATGCGGCAGGCTTTTGTTCTGATGGCTGCGCTGTTTTTCGCGGTGGCAAGCCCTACGAGCGGGAAATCGGTTCAGAAGGAATTTGCAGAAGCGTGGGCGCAGCGAGATGATGCATACGCAGAAGAGTTCACGCGGCAGCTCAAAGAGGCGAACGAAGCGGTAAACGCCTTCACTACAGCAGTAGCCGAAAACCAGCCCGTCGAGACGCGCAGGCAACTTTTCCATGTGGCCATGGACAAGGCTCACTCTGCCTCGGCCGCACGGGGCCGAGGCTTGCTCCTGATCGAGTTCAGAGAGTTCATCGCTGGGAAGCCCTCGGCGGCTAGAACAGAATTATGGATACAGGAAAAGGCGGCAGAGCTTCAGCGCGAGGACGACACCGTCAACGCTCAGCGGCAAAGCATCGAGACTTTCCCGGCTGGAACGCCGGAAGGTGAAATGATCGCAGCAACGCAATCCTGGATCGAGGCGCATGGCAGATTGCAAGGCCGTGTCGGCGAGATATTACTGATCGACGCAAACTTGCGCAGCTACTTCGCTGCGCGGGGAGAGGAAAAGGCAAGATCGCGGAGCGCATTGGCAGCGATCTTGGGGGGCATGGCGGCTGGCCTTCAACAGCAGCAGGGTGGGCTTGCGTCCGCCCCACCTTTGCCGCTGACGACGCGGTGCAACACCTATTTCAGCGGCACTGTCTGCACGACCAATTAACGCCCCGTCCTGCGCTTCAATCCCCCGAGCAGGATCGACGCCACCTGCTCCACGGTCGCATCGAGCAATTCGCCCATTGTCGCCACGTGACCACCGCAGCACGGGCACGTGATCGGCTCGCCCTTGTCGCCAACTGCCAGCCGGATAGTCAATACGCCGTTGCATTCAGGACAGCGCGTGCGGACACTGTGTTTCAGCTCGCCTCGCGCCACAGGCAGCTTTTGATTGTTTGAAAGTCTTTCAGCCATCGAGCGCCCCCGTGTATCCCGCCCGCGTCTTGCACCATGCCAGCAGCATCCGCAGGGAATGCATCTGCTTGTTGATCGTGCTGCGCTCGGCTTTCGTCCTGGCAGCGGCTTTCATCCCTTGCAGTTCGTCCAGCCGGTCAGCACACAGGCGCGCCATCCCGTCAGGGCCGCTAGGGTAATCGTCAGGATCAATCTCGCTCTTACACATCCCGCAGTTCCTTCAACAAATGCCGCACCTGAGCCCGCAGCGCCCGCGCCTCTTTCGTCTCGCCACCGTGGCGATAGCTACCGTTGCGCTCTCCCCGAGGCGCGCCCGCTCTTGCTCCGTGGAAGCGGCACCGTTCCTTCCCCCGCTCGGCTGGGGCTTGGCAGGGATTGCCTGCCCGGTTCTTCGCTCCACACCGCTTCGCACGGCTGAACCCCGGCGCGGCTTTCATGGGATTGGGGCTCAGATCGTGCGCCCCCCCGGTTGTCATGGTAATGGACATGCTGTTCCTTCGTCACATGGATGGATTGATGGGCCACACGGCTCTTGCCTTTGAGTGCCTGCATAGCGTCGCACTGGATTGCGAAGGTGCGCGCCAACTTCGAGGCCAGCGCGGCATCCGCTTCGTAGATAGAACTGCCCCTGAGCGCCTGCGCACTCAGCCGCATAACCATCATGTGCGTCGCGGCCATCTGCGCAGCGAGCGCAGCCTGTGCCGAATTTTCCGGCTGGTGATCGGCCACGAGCGCAAGCAGCGCGTTCCATTCGGTTTCGTCCACCTTCCAGATGCGGCGGTCGGCATCCCACACTTGCGGGCACAGCTTCGACAGCTGAACGAGGAAGGTATCTAGCAGCGCGTAGGACCGCGTGCCGAACGCCTGCACGAGCTGGAGGCCCCACAGCGTTTCGTCATTGTGCGGGGACTGCAATTGCATCTCTTCGCCGCGTTCCTCGCAGACTACGCTTGGCAGGATCGGCAGCGTGTCGGCGAACGCCCGTGCGGCAGCCTTCCCCGCCTTGAGGTTGTCGGGCGGTTCGGGCTTCTTGCGATCCTTGCGGCTGCGTTTCGGAGGCGAGCCGGCATCCATGCGCCGCAGGTTTAAATCGGACTTCGGGCGGGCCATCAGACAAAAACCGTAGCCAAGTTGCTGCTAGCTGCTGCTTGCGCGCGCGACACAGGAAAACATGCAGACCAATAAGAGGATGGCGCTTTTTTTATTTCTATCTCATGCGCGCAAGCAGCAACTGACAGCATCTAGGCCCCCAACGTCTTCTGGATGAGCGCCCGAGCCTTGGCGCGCCGGGCGGTTTCGGCTTCGCCGCGCTTGGCAAAGAGTTCATGGACGCGCGGGTTGACGAGAAAGCGCGGGCGGTTGCTCTTGGCGACCGGCTCGCCCCAATCACCCCAGCCGAACGCTTCCAGCTTCTCGCAAAGCCTGCGCACTTCATCCGCCGAAATGCCGCGAAAAGATTGGCCCGAGGCCAGAACGTCGCGCGCCTTCACTTCATGGACCCGCGCCGACACGATCCACGAGGCAAGATCCACAAGCTGTTCGTGACCCGCTGAGACACCGAGCAGACCGGCATAGAAGGCCACTGCGCTAGGCCGGATAAACTGCACCATGAAATCACGCACGCGGCGCGCCGTCTCATAGGACACCGTTTCAGGCACCCGCCCGCCCTTGTGATGCTCGACACAATGCCAGATGACGCAGAGCCGCGCGAACAAGCCATCATGCTTGCCGAAGTGCGCCGCCATCTTCGGGGACACCCGCTCCAGCGAGGACACCAGATCCAAGTGTTCGCGCTCTAGTTCCTCACGGATGCCGCGTGCCCGGTCGTCAAAGGTGAGCCGCTGGAATTGCGCATAGCCACCGCCCCGCGCCTCATTGGCCCGCAAGAGGTCGAGGGCTTCGATAAGCCGGGCATACTCGGCAGGCGTCCCGTCGCTCGGAGCATCGCGCCCGACATGACCGGGTCGCAGCATCACCGGAATGAGGCGCTGCACAAGGCCATCGTCGTGCGTATCGCCTGCGATCGCGCGGAAGGGTTCAGGCTGGATGCCACCGAGCAGACTGACAGAGCAATTGGGGATAAACGATGCCCCGCGCGAAATCCGGTTCAGGCTGTAGCTGCCGCCGTTATACGCTTGCAGCCAGAAGCCCCGGTCAGCCTGTGCCCCCTTCCCCGGCGCGTATTTGTCCATCTGACCGAACCAGCCGGACATCTCATCTTGCAGCGACAAGACGCCGCGCGGGCTATCCCGCAAGACTTCCTGCGCAGCCTCAACCGTTGCATCTTCGATAATCCGGCGCTCTTGCCGAGGGCGCTGCACCCCCTTGCGTTCTTTCGCCGTCAGATCGTCATATTCCCGGCGCTTCTCGATATAGGCCCGCATGAGGCTGCTATCTATTCGCTTGAGCGGTGCAGACGCGGCCCGCAAGATCGGGCTTTTCTTCATGGAGGGCGCGCCGACAATGCCCACCCAGATACGCCCGTTCTCGCACCAGGTCGGATCATGACGTTTCACTTGCAGGGCAATGTCGTCCGTGATCGCAGCGCCGCAAACCGCAAGGCAGGCCATCGCAAGCCCCGCAGGATCGACACCCATCGTCTCACCATGCGAGCGGGCGAAAGTCTCAATCACGCTCGGCAAGAGGCCGTGCGGCAATTCCGGCGCGGTGTAGTGCTGCCACAGATCGACAGGCTCCACACCCGCACAGGGCGGCGCGGCGGATTGTGCAGGCGCGGGCGCATCCTCGATAATCTCGCCCGTCTCGGGATCATGGCGCGGCTGGGATGCAAAGTTCATGCGTTCCGGCACCTTCTTAGGTTGTGCCATCCCGTCCCGCAGAGCGCGGTCAATCTTCGCACTCAGCCCCTCAGCAGTCCAAGGGTTGCGGGGATCATGGGAGGGCATGGACAGGGCCGCGCTCAGAAGGCGATTGCGGGCCGTGTCGAAGGCGAGAACGCCCCCGCCCACATAATGCCCCATCTTCAGCGCCGCAGCGTTCAGCGTGCTTTCCTGCGCGCCCTGGGGGGCTTTGCAGATCGCGATGCATTCCGCCTCCAATGCAGCGAACGCGTAGGGGTGACAGCCAGAGGACGCGGGCACCGATGCGAGGGCAGAAGGACGCGCCGGAGAAGGAGCGGACGGAGCCTTGCCCTTGGCAGGCGCTTCGAGCATCTGCGCGAGCCAGTTCGGCACGGGCGCGAGCTCGAACAACCCCGGCGGGTTGGCCCACTCGTAACGCTTGCCGGACGGGTGCAAGCTACCCGGCGCGACGACATAGCCGCCATCGCCCCGAATATCCCAACCGGGCTTGAGGCCCGCGCGATTGCCGACCTTGCCGCCCGGATGCTTGAAATAGGCGTGCAGGCCCTTCCCGGTCTTGACGGTCAGCGTGTCGGGCAGACCCAAGGCTTTCGCCTCGGCCACCGCCTCGGCGCTATCTAGGTCGAGGACAAGCAGTCCAGACACCGCACCCGTTGCAATCCCGATGTTGGTTTCACGCCGCGCCCATTCCTCAAGCGTCGCCAGATCGGGACGCTCGGATTGGAACCGCTCCCACTTCACAGCAGGAGTCTTGCCGCCACGCTTAACGGGGAAGGTCGAGAAGCCAAGGCGGGCGAGTTCATGGAACGGACTAGCCGTTGCTGCGCTGGTCATTGGCAGGCCCTTTCTTCGCAAAGGGGATGCACGCGGATCGGCAGACCCCGGCGATAGTCCTTCGCCATCATCATCACGCGCCAGAGCGGCCCGCGAAACGAAAGCGCTTCGCCATCATCAAGCGGGAAACCGCCGAGCAGCGCACGACAAGCGTTGCCCTCGCCATCGGGCACAATGACAATCGCCCGCACCGTGCGGCCCGTGGAGGGAAACGGGATGATCTCGGCGCTCATTCCTGCACCTCCCCCAGCATCGCGCCGGGATAAAGCGGCAGGGCATCGAGTGCGGCGCTCAAGGCATCCTCCCGCGTGTCGAGACGGTCGAGCAGCGCCCAGCTGTCGCCGTGGCGGCTTTCGTGGTGAAGTTCCCAAGCATCGCCAGCGCGCCAGACATGCAGGCGGGAGCAAGGACGGTCAGGAACAGGGAAGGCGATAACGTCAGCCATGTGCGCCCCCTTCCGGCTTGCTCACCGAGTAGGACATGACCTTGAAGCCCATGCCGCCCGTGCGCTTGCCTGCCTCAAAGAGCAGACCGCGTTTCACCAGTTCCCCGGCGCGAGGACGGACCACATGGACAGGCAGGCCGAGATCGGTTGCAATGGTTTCGGGGATCGCACCAGCTGCGCCATAGCGCGACCATGCGGCCACCATTTGCGCATGGCGACGCCCGAGGGTCTTCCCCACCTTGTGCGCAGCGCTAGCGCTATTCTGGCGAGCCTCAGGGCTATTGCCCTTCCAGCCCGCAGCCGTGCCGCCGCTGTAGTGCGGTTTCGTTTCGTCAGACATGGCGCGCCCCCTTCCGATAGCCGAGGCTGTTCGGCTGGCGTTCGGCGGTCGCGTCAGAGTAGCGACGACCACGGCGGTTTTCGTCCGCCCATGCGTCCCGAGCGCGCAGCAAGGCATTGCCCCAGCGCGTCGCTTGCTGTATAGTTTCGCCGTCGAAATCAGCCGCCTGCAAAGCGTTTTCGATAAGGGGGTTGCGCGCTGTCAGGGTTGCGCGCCCCCTCAACTTTTGGGGATCGCCCCCGCTAAGGTTGTTCCCCATAAGTCACGCAGCCCCCGCTTCCGAAGTGGACTGGTAGCGGTTGGCTTCGCGCCACGCGGCGATGTCGTCGGGATCGTAAAGAACCCGGCGACCGGACTTGATGAACTTCGGGCCAATGCCGAGACAGCGCCAGTTCTCAAGCGTGCCTTCGGACAAGCCGCACAGTGGAGCGGCGGATTTGGTGTCAAGCAGAGCCTTCATCACCTGTTCCTCTTGGCGAACGCGGGATGCGTTGCCTTGCGGGAACAGGAATGGAGTCGGATAATCTGAACGCCTAAATCTGAAAATTGAGGGCAAATTTCAGATTATCGCAATGCCTTCTTGTAGGTGGTTTTACTCCCTTTCGGGCGACCGGGTTTTACTGGTCGCCCCGCCTTTTGATAAGCGGCACGAAGCAGCCCGCGTGCAAGTTCTTGATCCGGTGCTTTGTCGCCGAGGCAGCGAACAGCGTCCTCCCGTGCGTCGGTGATTGTGACGTCACGATCAACTGCACTCTTTGCCCATTCTTCTTGCCTCGCCCTTATATCGTCTGTGTCGGGCGCAATCATGGGTGCGGATTCTTCTAGTTGCGGCGGTTGCAGGCCGATTGCAGGAAACGCCGCCCGAACGTCTACTGAAGGCCAGCTAACCCGATACAGTCCGGGCACAACGGAAAACCCGTGTTGATCGTGAGCCGACACCATGCCGAGCCATTCAGGTTTGCCAATTTCACGATAGGCCCGCGACTTCTCGTCATAACCCATGCCTTGCGACAAAATGTCGTCGGCAACAGCATCTACAATCTGCGTCAGCGCCTGCGACATGGTAACACCGAACCGCGCACCCATGATATTGCCTACGATAAGCCAAGCGCCTGCGGAGTATGGTCCGCCCCGCTCTACCATCTGTGCCCGCTCATAGGCTTGTGTTGCCGCCGTGAATTGCTCGCAACGCGAGCCCACCCACGCGCAGGCGACAAACGCCGACCAAAAGCCGCCTTTGAGCGCCCGCCCTTCGCTCTCGATTGCAGCGAAAGTCTCGTAATCGCCTGCGAGCGCATCATCGAGATTCTCGCGTGCTCTCTCTCCTTCCAAATGATCGGCCCACGCCATGACTTGTTCGCGCGGCAAATGGATGTCGGAGAACCACACCACCCGCTCACCGTTTAGGGCACGGTCTACGCCTTCCAGATCGCGCCACCCTTCCCGCACAAGGTCGCAAGTGTCCGAGCAATCAACTTCGCCGCCGACCCAATCAGACGGCTTAATCTCGACAGGCGTAAGGCGCGGCGACGTCCGTCCCCACGCCCTCACATGGCCCGTCCTAATCGCCATCATCAGACGATCCTCAGCGCGCGTCTGCCACTGCCGGAACGTCTTGCTATCGGGATCGTCGGTGCCAGAAAGCACGGCCACGACACGCCCCAGCGCCCCGACAGCATCAACGCTGCTACCCTTGAAGGCCAGGTGCGTTTCTACCGCGCCGCGCAAGGCCTCATACCGTTCAGGCTTCGGCTGCACAAAGGCGACAGCAAACCACCACGGCCAATAGGCTTGTTCAATCTGGCGGTTCACCGCCTGATCCAGTTCGTAACGATCCATAACCCTCCGCAGGGCATCCGCTGATCTAGGTGGGGCGACAGGGCCGAGCGGTTCCGGCCTGTTCGGTAGCTATCCTAGTCGCCCCTGCGATCACGCCCGCTTGTCAGCGAGCGCAACCACGTTCGAACTGTCCTTCTCCACAAGCAGCCCCGCCACATGGCAGGCCCACGCCTCAATTGCCGTGCGCTTTTCGTCCGCCCAATGGTAGCGCTGATAGACACCGGCCACGCCCGACTTGGCGCCGCTCACGTGGTTCAGGATCGCCTCGGTCACTTCAAAGCGCACCCCGAGGCGCTGCATCCCCGTTGCCAGCGTCCGCCGCAGATCATGCAGCCGCCAAGGCTCTAGCGCCTGCTTGTCGTTCAGCTTGGCAATCTCGGCATCGAGACGCGCCTTGGCCTTCGAGAACCCGCTAACCGACGTCTTGCCCGTGGTGGAGAACAGCAAACCCTTGCGCGGCCACTTGTCGCCCTTGCCCTTGAGCGCGGCGAGTTCCTTCACCGCCAGCGACGACAACGGCAGATCGAGGGGATTGCCCTTCTTTGCCCGCTCGGCTGGCAGGTGCCACATCGCGGCATCCTCGCGCAGTTCCGCCCAAGACAACCCGGCGACTTCCTCACGCCGCGCCCCCGTCAGTATCAAGAGCCGCACCAGAGGCCCAAACGGCGAGCCGAGTTTGTGCGAGGCCTGCCAGACCAGTTTCAGTTCCCAATCCTCAAGCACCCGGTCGCGAGACGCAGGGCCGGACGGGCGCTCCATACCGACCATAGGCGAGGCCGCTAGATCATCCTCTGCGACAGCGAAGTTGAACAGGCGACGCAGGATCGCAAACAGCTTGCGCGCGGTCGCAGGCTTGCCGAGGACAGGCTTGAGGACGTCGCGCAGATCGCGGCGTTCAATGGCAGGCAAGGGCTTGCTCTTGAGGACGGGCACGGCGAAGCGGTCGAGCGTCGCGCGGGCATCGGCATAGGACGCAGGCCATTCGCGCTTGAGATAGTCCGTCTCGAAGCGCTCAACATACTTGTCAAAGGCCAGATCGACCGCCTCGCGCCGTTGCTTGGCCTTGGCCTGTTGGGGATCGGTGCCTTGCGCGACCAGCCGCGCCAGATGCTCAGCCTCGTTCCGCGCCTTGTCAGGGGTGAAGGGACCAAACTTGCCGATGGTGTAACGCCGGACCTTCGCACCCCGCCCGCCGAGGCGATATTGGTAGACGAACACCTTGGACCCCGAGGGCGTCACCTTCACCCCGAAGCCCGCAACCTTGTTGTCCCACACGAATGCGTCTTTCGCCCCCGGTTTGAGGCCATCGAGCAGTTGCTTGGTAATGCGCGCGGTCGCCATGTGATTGCTAATCCCGATTTCAGCAATCACGGTAGCAGGAACACGCGGGAACAGCAAGGGAACGGCGGGAAGTATCCCTACGGGAAACAAGGAAGGGCGGACATTCCGCCCCCGAGGGTAGCCACTAACTCTTAATCAGCGGGTCCTAGGTTCGAGCCCTAGTGCGTCCACCACCCTCTTCATTCCGAAGCGCCTTATTTGCTGATCCATCACGGCTGCCGTCTCGCTGTGACCGGTCGCTGCGCGGCTTCATGCATTTCATCCACGCTCGCATTTTTGGCAGCACCGCCCCGCATTGCATTCACATTGTAATGTGATAATGCAGGCGCATGAACACATCGCTCATCACACGCGTTCGCGATCTCGTCACATCGGGCACGATGACCCGCGCCGGCCTCGCCCGCGCCGCCGGGCTCCACGCCAACACGCTGCGCGATTGCGGCGACGATGGCTGGAACCCCACCGCCGAGACCCTCGCCAAGCTAGAGGCCTTCCTCGCCGCCAATGATGATCGCCCGGTGCTCGCCACCATCGAGGAAATCATCGACGAGGCGCGCAACGGCCGCATGTATATCCTTGTCGACGATGAAGACCGCGAGAACGAGGGCGATCTCATCATCCCGGCGCAGATGGCGACCCCGCAGGCGATCAACTTCATGGCCACGCACGGGCGCGGCCTCATCTGCCTCGCGCTCACCAAGGACCGCGTCGAACACCTCGGGTTGCAGCCGATGAGCCGCAACAACAAGGAATCGATGCAGACCGCTTTCACCATCTCGATCGAGGCCCGCGAAGGCGTGACCACCGGCATCTCCGCCGCCGACCGCGCGCGGACCATCTCTGTCGCGATCGATGCCGCCAAGGGTGCCGACGATCTGGTTACCCCCGGCCACGTCTTCCCGCTGATGGCGCGCGACGGCGGCACGCTGGTGCGTGCCGGGCACACAGAAGCGGCGGTCGACATCTCGCGGCTCGCCGGCCTCAACCCCTCGGGCGTGATCTGCGAGATCATGAACGAGGACGGGACCATGGCCCGGCTCGACGACCTCATCGCCTTCGCGCGCAAGCACGATCTCAAGATCGGCACGATCCGCGACCTCATCGCCTACCGGATGCGCAACGATCATCTGGTCGAGCGCCTGTCCGAACGCGCCTTTACCTCGGACTATGGCGGCCAGTGGCGGATGATCACCTACCGCGACCGCGTGGCGGGAAGCGAAGCCTATGTCCTCCAGAAGGGCCATGTCATTCCCGGCGAGCCCACTCTCGCCCGGGTCCACCCGATCTCGGTGTTCGACGACGTGCTGGGCCAGCCCGGCCCCCGCAAGCGCACACTCCAGCGCGCGATGGATGCCATCGGCGCGCACGGCTCGGGGGTGATCGTGATCCTCACCGGCCGCGTCGGCACCGGCACCTGGGCAGCGGGCGAGGAGCAGCGCAATATCGGCATCGGCTCGCAGATCCTCGTCGATCTCGGGGTGAGCGAAATGGTGCTGCTGTCGAACAGCCGCCCCGATCTCGTCGCGCTCGAGGGCTACGGCCTTACCATCACCGACTTCCACCCCATTCCGGAGTAAACCCCATGGCCGACATCCTCATCGTCGAAGCGCGCTTCTACGCCCATCTCAACGACATGCTGATCGCCGGCGCCCGCGCTGCGCTGGAATCCGCAGGCCACTCGGTCGAGGTGCTGACGGTGCCCGGGGCGCTCGAAATTCCCGGCGCCATCGCCCTTGCGGCAGAGAGCGACCGCTACGACGCCTTCGTCGCGATCGGCGTGGTGATCCGCGGCGAAACCTACCACTTCGAGATCGTCGCCGGCGAAAGCGCGCGCGCGATCATGGCCTTGACGATGGACGGCATCGCCATCGGCAACGGCATCCTCACGGTCGAGAACGAGGCCCAGGCGCTGGTCCGCGCGGACCCTGCCCAGAAGGACAAGGGCGGCGAGGCGGCCAAGGCTGCGCTGGCGCTGCTGGCGCTGCAGGACCGCTTCGGTTGACGCTTGCCCGGGCGGATGTACTGTTCCGGTACAGGTCCCCACTACGTAGTTTTCCTCTGTAGATTTGCGTAAGTCATTTACGCGATATCCGACGAGCTTATTGTGTTCCCTGCTGGTCGCGCGGGGTAGAAGGGCCGTAGAGCTCATATCGGGAACCGGGTTTGGAAAACCAACTGGCAGGCGCGCCATGCGACACTGACGCGCATCACATCATTGCCGTACTCGAGCAGCAGCTCGCCGCGCTCGACAAACGCGGCGCGCACATCGCGGCGGCGCATCTCGACGCGGCCATCCAGCAATTGCGGCTCGACTGCGCCCGCCGATGAAGCTCCTCCATGCTCCCGCTTTCTGCTGCGAAAAGAGGGCTATGCGTATTAACCCGTAAAGCCATGGTCGGTACCTGCGCCTATCATTGCGCCCTGGGGTAGCCGGCGCAGCCGTGCGCGGGCACTTCCCGAAGGCAGCAGGATGGGCAAGATCTCAGGCGATACAGGGGCGGACGCGCGGGACAAACAAGCGTCCGCGGCGGCGCTGTTCCATCCGCTCGCCGAGGAACTGATGGCGATCGCCGAGAGGCTGCGCGATGCAGCGGAGCAATATCCGGATGCCGCCTACCCCGAACAACCAGCCTCTGTCCGGTCGTCCCGCCCGGGCCATTCCCACCTCGTCCTCGCCCGCAAGATCTATGCCCTTCGCCGCAAGCGCGCCTCGATCTTCGGCAATCCCGATCTGTTCGGCGAGCCTGCCTGGGATATCCTGCTCGACCTCTACATCGCGCAAGGCGAAGGCAAGCAGGTCTCCGTCTCGAGCGCATGCATCGGCTCGGCCGCGCCCGCGACCACCGGGCTGCGCTGGCTCAGCGTGCTCGCCGACCAGGGCCTGGTGGTGCGCGAGAACGATCCCGAAGATCACCGCCGCGTGCTCGTCAGGCTGACGGGTGCCGGGTTGACGGCGATGGACCGCTTCTTCGAGGCTGTCGACTTCTAGCCGCGCGCGCCAAAGCAGGCGCGGCCCGCATAGGCGGCGCTGTCGCCCAGCTCTTCCTCGATGCGGATCAGCTGGTTGTACTTGGCGAGCCGGTCCGACCGCGCGAGCGAGCCGGTCTTGATCTGCCCGCAATTGGTGGCAACCGCGAGGTCGGCGATGGTCGCATCCTCGGTTTCGCCCGAGCGATGGCTCATCACGCAGGTGTAGCGAGCGCGGTGCGCCATATCGACCGCCGCGAGCGTCTCGGTCAGCGTGCCGATCTGGTTGACCTTGACCAGCAGCGAGTTGGCAAGGCCACGGGCGATGCCGTCGGACAGGCGCGCGGGGTTGGTAACGAAGAGATCGTCGCCGACAAGCTGGACCTTCTCGCCCAGCTTGGCGGTGAGCGCGGCCCAGCCTTCGAAATCGTCCTCGCTCATGCCGTCCTCGATCGAACGGATCGGGTAGTCCGCGCACAGCTTCGCAAGATAGTCGGCCATCTCGGTCGGGGAGAGGCTGAGGCCCTCGCCGCTGATCTCGTACTTGCCGCCCTTGAAGAACTCGGTCGCGGCGCAGTCGAGCGCCAGCACGATGTCCTCGCCCGGAGTGAAGCCGGCCTTGGTGATCGACTCCATGATGAAATCCAGCGCCGCACGGGTGCTGGCGAGATCGGGAGCGAAGCCGCCCTCGTCGCCGACCGAGGTCGCGAGGCCCTTCTGGTGCAGGCCCTTCTTGAGGGTGTGGAACACCTCCGCCCCCCAGCGCACCGCCTCGGCGATGCTGTCGGCACCGACCGGCATGATCATGAATTCCTGGATGTCGATCGGGTTGTCGGCGTGCTCGCCGCCGTTGATGATGTTCATCATCGGGACCGGTAGCATGTGCGCCGAAACGCCGCCGAGATAGGAATAGAGTGGCAGGCCCCGCGCATTGGCCGCCGCCTTGGCCACCGCCAGCGAGGTGCCGAGCAGCGCATTGGCACCGAGGCGCGACTTGTTGGGCGTGTCGTCGAGCGCAATCAGCGCAAGGTCGATGTCGCGCTGGTCCTCGGCATCGAAATTGTCGATCAGCAGCTCGCGAATCTCGGTGTTGACGCCTTCGACGGCCTTCAGCACGCCCTTGCCGAGATAGCGCCCGGCATCGCCGTCACGCAGCTCCACCGCCTCGTGTGCGCCGGTCGAGGCGCCCGAGGGCACCGCCGCGCGGCCGAAGCTGCCGTCCTCCAGCAGCACGTCGACCTCGACGGTCGGATTGCCGCGGCTGTCGAGGATTTCGCGGCCGTGGATGTCGATGATCGCGGTCATGTTTGGCTCCGGCTGTAATGTGGTTTAGGTTGTTAAGACACTCGAAGGCTATGCTAATGGGAACGGCATGATTCTGGCTCGATGATTCCAGCCCAGGCCGGACGCGAGTTGTCCCTATGCGCGGGAACTGCCTCGCGCAAGCGGGCGGCGCGAGCGGGGCCGGAACGAGCGTAAAGGACAAGGAGCACCGCGATGGCAGACACCACCCCGACCATGAAGACCCCCGCCAAATCGGCCAAGGGCGCGACCGCGAAGAGCGAAGGTCCGGCCAAGGCCGCCCCGCGCAAGACCGGCGCCACGGTGAAGGCGCCCGACGCCGAACCGGCTCCGGCCACTCCGACCGCCTCGGCGCAGGTGGTGGAGGCCAAGAGCCGCTTCAACGCCGCGCTCGAGGAAGCCAAGGCCGGCGCCGCCGCGCTGCGCGCCGAGGCCGAGAACCGGCTGACGGCTGTCGGCGGGCAGGCCAAGGGCAAGGGCACCGACCTCGTTGCCGAAGCAAAGACGTATGGCGAGCAGGCGATGGGCAAGGCGGGCGAACTCGCCGTCGAAGGCAAGCAGGTCGCGACCGACGCGATCGCCTCGCTCGGCAAGGTCGTTGGCGACACCGCCCCGCAGATCGACGAACGCCTCGGCGAGCAATATGGCGACTATGCCCGCAGGGCCGCGCGCACGCTTCAGGAAACCTCGGCCAAGCTGGAAGCCAAAAGCGTCGAGGAACTGGGTGAGGATGCGCGTGCGATGGTGCGCAAGAGCCCGGGCGTCGCTGTCGGCATCGCGGCGGTGTTCGGCTTCTTCCTCGCACGGATGCTCGGCGGACGGCGGCGCTGACGGATAGCGCCGGAAAGGCGACAGGATGCACGACACCGAACCCGGCCCCCGCGCCGGCCCGACCGGGCCGGTCGAGGACGCGTCGCCCGATCCGGCGGCAGCCATGCCGGGCGAGGACAGCACGGGCTTTGCGGCCCTGTGCGATGATGTGGGTGCGCTTGTCGAGGACGCGCGCACCTATGCCGAAGCCGAGATCGCCTTCCAGAAGACCCGCGCCAGCCTTGCCGGCAAGCGCGGCGGGCGGGCGCTGGTCCTGCTCGTGCTGGCGCTGGTGCTGCTGCACATCGCGCTGATCGCACTTGCCGTGGGCGCGGTGATCGCGCTCGCTCCGCTGGTGACGATCTGGGGCGCGATCGCGATTGTGGTCGGCGTGCTGCTGGTCGGGGTCGTGGTGCTCGTCATGGGCGCGGCGGCCGACGGGCGGATGGTCGCGGCGATGTTCGGTTCGGGGGAGGAGCGATGACCCGCCTTCCCGACCGCTTCATCGAGGACCGGGCGATCCGCGACGCCGCCCGCGCTGTGCTCGTCGAGGATATCGAGCACCTGCGCGCCAGCCTTTCGGAAGAGGGTATCGCGAGCCGCGTGTCGTCGGGCGTCACCAGCACGATCTCGAACCGCATCCGCACCGGCGCGCGCGACGTGCTTGAACAGGCCAAGGCCCAGGCCGGCGACAACAAGGGCGTGCTCGCGCTGCTCGTCGGCGCGCTGATCCTGTGGATCGCGCGCGGGCCTATTCTCGAATGGATCGAGGGACTTCTCGAGGAGAGTTCCGACGAGACCGACTTTGATATGGACAGCGCCGGAGCCCCCGTACCGGCGCCTGTGGGAGACCCCGAATGACCGACCTTGCCCCCCTCGACCGGCGCGACGCGCTGCGCGCGCGGATCGAAGCCGCCGAACGCCGCAATGCCGAGCGCACTCTGGCCGAACAGGCCCGCGCCGCCGCCGATGCCGCGATCGACTACACCCGCGCCCATCCGCTGACGGTGATCGGCGGGGCCGTGGCGGCGGGACTGGTGATCGGCCTGCTCACCCGCCCGGGCCGCCGGGTCGCGGGCCGTGCGTGGCACGGCGCGGGCGAGGCCATCTCCGGGGCCGCAACAAGCGCATCGACAAGCGTGAAGAACGTCGCCTCGCGCGGTGGATCGCGGCTCGGGACGATGATCGGCGAGGCCGCGGTCGCCTATGCCATGTCCATGCTCGACGAGTTTCTCGATGCCGCGCGCACCGGGCAGGAACGTGCCGCGGAACTGGGCGATGCCGCCGGGGCGCAGGCGAAGAAGCTGTCCGCCGACGCCTCCGAGGCGGCTGGATCCGCGGCGGAGGGCACCCGCGCCCTCGCCCGCCGGACCCGCGAGGCTGCGCTCGGCGTGGTGCGCGACATCCGCCGCCAGACCGGGGACTGATCGTCCCCCACGCCCCGCAAGGCTTGCCCTTGGCGGCGAGCGCGCTAAGGGGCGCGCATCGTTCCTCCCCAAGGGCTTAAAACATGGCAGAAACCACCCCCACCCAGCGGCTCCACCTCGTCATGGGCGGCCGCGTCAAGGACCCGCGCGGCCTCGAGTTCCAGGACCCGGAGAGCATCCACGTCGTCGGGGTCTTCAGTTCCTATGACGCCGCGGTCGACGCGTGGCGCGCGCAGGCGCAACGCACGGTCGACGATGCGGAGATGAAGTATGTCGTCGTCCACATCCACAAGCTGCTGACTCCCGAGGAATAGTCGCCTCGTGGCGGAGATCCGCCCCTATCGTGAAGGCGATGCCGAGGAAATCGCGGCGCTGACCCTGGCGGCGATCCGCGAGACGGCGCTGGGCGCCTATTCGCCCGCGCAGGTCGCGGCATGGTCGGCGCGCTATTCGGTGCAGCGATTGCTGGACGGAGCCGCGCGGGGCGACGTGATCCTCGTCGCGGCAGCTGCGTATGACCAGCCCCTCGCCTACACCGTTCTGGAGGCCGACGGGCATCTCGACATGCTCTACTGCCATCCGGCGCACACCGGAAAGGGACTTGCCGTCGCCCTGCTCGCCGCCGCCGAGACCGAGGCGCGCGGGCGGGGGCTGACCTGCCTGTTCACAGAGGCAAGCGAACTGGCCCGGCCGGTCTTTGCACGGGCGGGCTATGTGCTGCTCAACCGCCGGGACTTCACCATTCCCGGCGAGGGCGGCGAAGTGGCGATCCACAATTACGCGATGGAAAAACGCCTCGGCTGAGGCGCGGCGCGACGCGGCCTGTTCCACGTGAAACCGGCAATGACCGGGCAACGACAGTGCAACGACCGCGCGACGACCCGCCTAGCGCAGCGCGGCGAAGGCCCCCGCGGCGGCAACCGCCAGCATCGTCAGAACAACCCGGGTGCGGCGATCGGAGCGGCGGCCGTTCCAGCGCTCCTCGTCGAGCCACCACTTGCCCTGCCCGTCGGTCCTGAGCACGTCGGCGCCCTTCAGCCGCTCGAAGGCGCGCCGGCTGCTCGGGCGGGTCGGCGCATAGGCGATGGCATCGGCCATGCTGACAGCGCCCGCATCGAGGAAATCGGCGGCAACCCTGCGCTCGGCAAGGGGCCTCACCGGAACAACGGCCATGTCGCGCGCCCCGGCCCGTTCGTCAGATGAACTCGATCTTCTCGACGAGGTAGAACTTCTCGCCCGAGGGCACCGTCACCTCGATCTCGTCGCCGACCTGCTTGCCGATCAGCGCGCGCGCCAGCGGCGAGTTGTAGCTGATGCGGCCCTTGTTCGCGTCCGCCTCGGTCTGGCCGACGATCTGGTAGCGCACCGGCTTGTCGTTCTCGTCGAGCAGGGTCACGGTCGCGCCGAAGATGATCTTGTCGCCCGACAGCGTGGTCGGATCGATGATCTGCGCGCGGCTGACCTTGTCCTCCAGTTCGGCGATCTGCGCCTCGACCTGGCCCTGCCGCTCCTTGGCGGCGTGGTATTCGGCGTTTTCCGAAAGGTCGCCGTGGGCGCGGGCCTCCTCGATCGCCTCGACGATCCGGGGGCGTTCCTCGCGCAGGACCTTGAGGTCGGCGGTGAGCCGCTCGTAACCCTCGGCCAGCATCGGGACCTTTTCCATCGTCGCCATATGTCTTTTCTTTCTGTCTGTTGTCCCTCCCCCTTGTGAACCGGGAAAGAAAGCCCTTGCCGCCGTCCAACTGGCTCGACGTCAGGCACTCTCGATGTCGGGGGGAGGTGTCAGTCAGGTCCCATAATAGTCCTGCAAGCTGCGGACTTCAAGCTGCTCGGGCCGGATCGCCGAAATCGCCGCCGCCGCCGCGACCGAGGCGGTCGCGGTGGTGTAGTAGGGCACCTTGCCCGAAAGCGCGGCCTGGCGGATCGATTTGCTGTCGAGCAGCGACTGCCAGCCTTCGGTGGTGTTGAAGATCAGCGCGATCTCCCCGTCGATGATCTTGTCGACGATGTGCGGCTGGCCTTCGGCAACCTTGTTGACCCGCTCCACGGCAAGCCCCTGTTCGGCAAGGTAGCTCTGGGTGCCGCCGGTGGCGAGCACGCGGAAGCCGTGCTCGATCAGCCGCCGGACGCCCGCCACGATCACCGGCTTGTCGGTGTTCTTGACGCTGACGAACACAGTGCCCGCCTGCGGCAGGATCGAGCCTGCGCCGATCTGCGACTTGAGGAAGGCGGCCTCGAAGGTGGAGTCGATCCCCATCACCTCGCCGGTCGACTTCATCTCCGGCGAGAGCACCGGGTCCGATCCCGGGAAGCGCGCGAAGGGGAAGACCGCTTCCTTGACGGCGATATAGGGCAGGTCGCGCTTGAAGGGCTCGAAGCCGGAGAGCTTCTCGCCCGCCATCACCCGCGCGGCGATCTTGGCGACCGGCTGGCCGATCGCCTTGGCGACGAAGGGCACGGTGCGGCTGGCGCGCGGGTTGACCTCGATGAGGTAGACGTTGCCGTCCTTCACCGCGAACTGGATGTTCATCAGGCCCTTCACGCCCAGCGCGAAGGCCAGCGCCTCGGCCTGACGCTCCATCTCGGCGATGATCTCGGGCGAAAGCGAATAGGGCGGCAGGGTGCAGGCGGAGTCGCCCGAATGGACGCCCGCTTCCTCGATGTGCTGCATCACGCCGGCGATGCGCACTTCCTCGCCGTCGCACAGCGCATCGACATCGCACTCGATCGCGTCGCGCAAATACTGGTCGATCAGCACCGGGCTGTCGCCCGAGACATTGACCGCGGTGGCGATGTAGTCGTCGAGTTGCGCGACGCTGTCGACGATCTCCATCGCGCGCCCGCCGAGGACGTAGGAGGGGCGCAGCAGCACCGGATAGCCGATCCGCGCGGCGACCGCGGCGGCCTCGTCGCGGCTGCGGGCGATGCCGTTCTCGGGCTGCTTGAGCTTCAATTTGCTCACCAGCTTGGCGAACCGCTCGCGGTCCTCGGCAAGGTCGATCGCGTCGGGCGAGGTGCCGAGGATCGGGATGCCCGCATCCTCCAGGGCCTGCGCCAGCTTGAGCGGGGTCTGCCCGCCGAACTGGACGATCACGCCGAGGAGTTCGCCCTTCGACTGCTCGACGCGCAGGATTTCCAGCACGTCCTCGTCGGTCAGTGGCTCGAAATAGAGGCGGTCGGAGGTGTCGTAATCGGTCGAGACGGTCTCGGGATTGCAGTTGACCATGATCGTCTCGAAGCCCTGCTCGGCGAGCGCAAAGCAGGCGTGGACGCAGCAATAGTCGAACTCGATCCCCTGCCCGATCCGGTTCGGCCCGCCGCCGAGGATCACCACCTTGCGGCGCTCGGAGGGGTCCGCCTCGCATTCTGGTTCCCCGAAGCTCGGCGCCTCGTAGGTCGAATACATGTAGGGGGTGATCGCCTCGAACTCGGCGGCGCAGCTGTCGATGCGCTTGAAGACGGGGAACACGCCGAGCTTGTGGCGCAGCTGCCGGACTTCCTCCGCGCTGGTCGCGCCCGCCATCGCCACGAGCGCATCATGGAGCAGGCCGGAGCGCCGGGCCTGGGTCTCGGCGAGTCCGCCCGCAACGCCCACCGAACGCACCGCGAGGGTGGCAAGACGGCGGTCGGAAAAGCCCATCGCCTTCAGGCGCCGCAGCCCCGCGGCATCGCGCGGCAGGCCATCGGCCTGGATCGCCTTCTCGGCGGCGATGATCGCCTCGATATGGCGCAGGAACCAGGGATCGTAATGGGTGACGGCGGCGATCTCCTCGACGCTCAGACCCTCGCGGAAGGCCTGCCCGACCTTGAGCAGCCGGTCCGGAGTGCGGCGCGAGAGGGCGGCGGTGATGACCTCGGGGCCCGCGCCTTCGAGCTCGGGCACGCGGTTGAACCCGTCGAGCCCGGTTTCGAGCCCGCGCAGGGCCTTCTGGACGCTCTCCTGGAAGTTGCGGCCGATCGCCATGACCTCGCCGACCGATTTCATCGCGGTGGAGAGGTCCGGCTGTGCGCCCTTGAACTTCTCGAAGGCGAAGCGCGGGATCTTGGTGACGACATAGTCGATGGTCGGCTCGAAGCTCGCTGGGGTCGCGCCGGTGATCTCGTTGGTGAGCTCGTCGAGCGTGTAGCCGACCGCCAGCTTGGCCGCGACCCGCGCGATCGGGAAACCCGTCGCCTTCGATGCCAGCGCCGAGGAGCGGCTGACGCGCGGGTTCATCTCGATCACGATCAGGCGCCCGTCCTTCGGGTTGACCGCGAACTGGACGTTGGAGCCGCCCGTCTCCACCCCGATCTCGCGCAGGCACGCGATGCTCGCGTTGCGCATGATCTGGTATTCCTTGTCGGTCAGCGTCAGCGCCGGGGCGACGGTGATGCTGTCCCCGGTGTGGACGCCCATCGGATCGACGTTCTCGATCGAGCAGACGATGATCGCGTTGTCCTTGCGGTCGCGCACCACCTCCATCTCGAACTCCTTCCACCCGAGGAGCGATTCCTCGATAAGGACTTCGGTGGTGGGCGAGGCGTCGAGGCCCTCGCGCACGATCTTCTCGAACTCGGCCTTGTTGTAGGCGATGCCCCCGCCGGTGCCGCCGAGGGTGAAGGAGGGGCGGATGATCGAGGGCAGCCCGGTGCGCTCGAGGATGGCGAAGGCTTCCTCGACCGTGTTGGCAACGCCGCTGCGTGCGCTTTCGAGGCCGATCTTGTCCATCGCATCGCGGAACCGCTGGCGGTTCTCGGCCTTGTCGATCGCGTCGGCCTTGGCGCCGATCATCTCGACGCCGTATTCGGCGAGCACGCCCATCTCGTCGAGCTTCAGCGCGCAGTTGAGCGCCGTCTGCCCGCCCATCGTCGGCAGCAGCGCATCGGGGCGCTCCTTGGCGATGATCTTGGCGACGATCTCGGGCGTGATCGGCTCGATATAGGTCGCATCCGCGAACTCCGGATCGGTCATGATCGTCGCGGGGTTGGAGTTGACGAGGATAACGCGGTAGCCCTCCTCCTTCAGCGCCTTGATCGCCTGCGTGCCGGAGTAATCGAACTCGCAGGCCTGGCCGATGATGATCGGGCCGGCGCCGATGACGAGGATCGAGGAAATGTCGGTTCTTTTGGGCATCAGGGAAGAAGGTCCTTGATCTTGGGTCTGTCCAGTTCTTGCACCGCGCGGATTTCGGCGGCGGTCGGGCCGGAAGGCAATTTGCCGTCCTTGATGAAATCGGCGCGGGCGGCCTGCCAGCTGACGAGCCGCATTCCGGCGCGCTGGCCCTCGCACCCCTGTCGCAGCAGATCGCGGTTGAGACCGGGCTTGCCGCGCACCTTGTAGAGCGCGGGATCGCCCGCCAGCACGACCGCGCCAGCCTCGGTGGCGGGCATGTCGTTGAGCTTGTCGCGCTCACGTTGCAATTGCTGTTCGGGAGGTCGGCTGCCCTGCCATCCCACCCACCAGAATTTGCCGCCACGCTTGTGCACCTCTTGTCCGAAGGCGTGCGGGTCCGCCACCTTCGTCACGTCGTAGGTGTAGGACGGCACCCACTGGTTCGTATCATCGGCCAGCGGATCGACCGCCCCCTCTTTCGGCGCGAACCGCTTCAGGCAGGCCTCGACGCCCTCCTCGCCCTCCCGCCAGTCACTGCATCCGGCGAGCGCGAGAACGGCCAAGGCGGCGAACATGGTGCGGCCCATCACCCTTCTCCACCGCCATGGGCTCCGGCATCGGCGCCGAAAGCGAAGATCAGCCTGGTGTAGCGGTTCACGTAGGGCAGCACGTCGGGCTTGGAGGCAGCGGAGCCGAAGATGAAGGTGCAGTTGCGGCGAATGTCGATCAGGCGCTCGCCGTCGCGCGCCATGATGTAGCTCAGCACGTAGTGGGAGCGCGGCCCGTTGCGGCGGCCGATGACGTCGAGCTGCTTGATCGCATCGGTGCCGCTGGCGAGGCGCTCGGTGTCGATATAGCCCTGTTCCTTGCGCTGCCCGGCCACGGCCTTGTGGCGCGCCTGCGGATCGAAGGCGGCGTCCTCGAACGGGCCCTCGCTTGCGGCGATGCGGCAGTCCATGCGGCCCGCGACGGGGTAGCGGGTGTTCTCGTCATGGAGCACGGGACGCCAGAAGGTGACGACCGGAAGACCAGTCTCGGGCGAGGCTTCGAGTGTCACGGAGCCATCGCCCTGAAAGGCAACGCCCTCGGCGATCTCCGCGCCGGGCCATTCGGCAACGGGCGCGGGATTCTGGCCGAGCGCGGGGGCAGCCAGCAGCGCGGCGGGGGCCAAGGCGATACGGCTATTCATCGGCCTGATACTTCTCGTTACCGACGAAACCGAACTTCGTGGCACCCGACTGCTTGATGTAGCGCAACACACAGGCCGAGGCTTCATAATCGGCGTACGGACTCGGCTCGAACCTGATTTCGCCGTCCGGCCTGACCTCGAGCTCGACGTCCGTTGCACCGCATTTGCGACGGATGGCATCGGCATCGGCTTGCTGGAAGCCGTCCGAGAAATCGATCGTGCTCGGAAGATCGACCGAAATGGTCGTGGATTCCGGCCCGCACGCCATCACGGCGAAAGGCGCGGCAAGCACGAAAGCAACGCTGCGAAGCGTGCCGATCACCCCAGCCCCCCGACGAACTTCTCGAACAGGTAGAAGCTGTCCTGCGGCCCGGGGCTCGCCTCGGGGTGATACTGCACCGCGAAGGCCTTCTTGCCCTTGATCGCAATCCCGCAATTGGTGCCGTCGAAGAGCGACACGTGCGTCTGCTCCACCCCCTCGGGCAGGGTCGCCGCATCCACCGCGAAACCGTGGTTCATCGAGGTGATCTCGACGAGCCCCGTGGTCTCGCCCCACCCTTCCCCGACGCGCTGGACGGGGTGGTTCGCGCCGCGGTGGCCCTGGTGCATCTTGATGGTCTTGGCTCCCGCAGCGAGCGCGAGCAGCTGGTGGCCGAGGCAGATGCCGAACAGCGGCACGTCCGCATCGAGCAGTGCCCTGATCACCGGCACGGCATATTCCCCGGTCGCGGCCGGATCGCCCGGGCCGTTGGAGAGGAACACGCCGTCGGGCTTCAAGGCCATCACCTCGTCGAACGAGGTCTTGGCCGGCACCACCGTCACCCGCGCGCCCGCCTTCACGAGGTTGCGGAAGATATTGTCCTTCGCGCCGTAGTCGATGGCGACCACGTGCGGCTTGGCATCGAACGGCGCGCGGCCATAGCCCTTGCCGAGCGTCCAGTAGCCGCCTTCCCAGCCCTCGTGCTTGTCGCGGGTGACGCGGATCGCGAGGTCCATGCCCTCGAGACCCGGCCATTCCTGCGCACGCTTGACGAGCGCCGGGATGTCGAACTTGCCGTCCGGCGCATGGGCGATCACCGCGTTGGGCGCGCCCGACTGGCGGATGCGGCGGGTGAGCGCACGGGTGTCGACGCCCGAAAGGCCGATCTTGCCGTTCCGCGCCATCCACTCGGCGAAGCGTTCGATCGAGCGGAAGCTGCTCGGCTCGGTCACGTCCTCGCGCACCACGCAGCCGACCGCGCCCTCGACGCGGCTCTCCACGTCCTCGCCATTGGCGCCGACATTGCCGATGTGCGGGAAGGTGAAGGTGACGATCTGCGCCGCGTAGGAGGGATCGGTCATCACCTCCTGGTAGCCGGTCATGGCGGTGTTGAAACACACCTCGCCGACGCTCGCGCCGACATGGCCGAAGCCGCGGCCCCAGACCACGGTGCCATCGGCCAGAACGAGGATTCCCGTGGCTCCCGAAGGTTGCGCGCGAGAAGGTGCGGGGTCGGCCATGGGGCGCTCCGTTGAACAGGTTTTCCGGCGATGGTGCTAAGTTTTGCCCGCTAGGCCTGCCGGCCCCCCGCGTCAACCTAGGCTTGGCGATTGATTTGCGTTAGGGGCGCCGGCCAGAAACCCCTTCCACAGGAAAGATGCGATGATCCGAGACGATATCAAGGCCGCCACCATCGCGGCGATGAAGGCGGGCGAGAAGGACCGCACCGCCGCGCTCCGCCAGATCAGCGCCAAGATCAAGGACCGCGACATCGAGGAACGCACCGCCTCCAAGCCGACGCCCGACGACGAGCTGGTGGTGAGCGTGCTCCAGAAGATGGCCAAGCAGCGCCGCGAATCGATCGAGATGTACGACGCGGGCGGGCGCACCGAGCTCGCCGCCGTCGAGCGCGCGGAGCTGGCGGTGATCGAGGAATTCCTGCCCGCGATGATGGACGAGGCCGCGACGAAGGCCGCGATCGAGGCGATCAAGGCCGAGACCGGCGCTTCGACGATGAAGGACATGGGCACCGTCATGGCCGAGCTGAAGGCCCGCCACGGCGCGGTGCTCGACGGCAAGCTCGCCAGCGGGCTGGTGAAGGCGGCGCTTTCGTAATTCACACTGTTCGCCCCGGATACCCCAACCAACCTCCGTTCGTGTCGAGCGTAGTCGAGACACCCTGCGCTGATGGCCTCTCGACTTCGCTCGAGGCGAACGGGTATGGATAGGCAATGGCCTTCTGGTGCTACATTCTGCGCTGTTCCGATGGCAGATATCACACCGGCCATACCGATGATCTGGAGCGCAGGCTGGCCGAGCATCAGCATGGCGGCTTCTGCGACTTCACCTTCAGACGCCGGCCCGTGACGCTGCTCTGGGCGCAGGATTTCCCTTCGCGCTACGAAGCCCTCCAAGCCGAGCTGGGCGTGAAGAAGTGGTCGCGCGCCAAGAAGGAAGCGCTTGCCCGGTCCGATTGGCGCTCCCTTTCATAATTCGCCAAGCCGCCGTCGGAACGATCCACAGGTGATCCACCGATAGGTGTCTCGACTTCGCTCGACACGAACGGGGTGGAAGAGCAGTAGGCTAGGATGGCCATCACCCCGCAATGGAAGGACGAGCTGCGTGCGCGGATCACGCTCTCGACACTCGTCCAGCGCAGCGTCAAGCTGACGCGGGCGGGACGCGAGTGGAAGGGGTGCTGTCCGTTCCACGACGAGAAGACGCCGAGCTTCTACGTCAACGACCAGAAGCAGTTCTACCACTGCTTCGGCTGCGGGGCGCATGGCGATGCGATCAGCTGGATGGTCGATCATGCGGGCCTCCAGTTCATGGACGCGGTCAAGGAACTCGCCGCGATGGCGGGGATGGAGGTTCCCGCCCCCGATCCGGTGCAGGCGAGGAAAGCGGAAGCCCGGGCAAGCCTGATCGACGTGACCGAGGCGGCGCAGCGCTTCTTCGTCGATAGCCTTGCCGGACCCGGCGGCGCGGCAGCGCGGGACTATCTGGAGCGGCGCGGCTTCTCCCCCGCGGTGATGCGCGAGTTCGGCTTCGGCTGGGCGCCGGACGACCGGCAGGCTCTCCCCAGGGCGCTTTCGCAGTTCGGCGAGGAGATGCTCGAAGGCGCAGGGATGCGCGCAGCGAGCGAACAGGGCGAACGCTACGACCGCTTCCGGGGCCGCGTCATGCTCCCGATCCAGGACGCACGGGGGCGCGTAATCGCCTTCGGGGGGCGCATCCTCGACAAGCGTGAGGGGGTCGCGAAATATCTCAACTCCCCCGACACCGAGCTCTTCGACAAGGGCCGGACGCTCTACAACCTCCACCGCGCCGCCCCCGCCGCGCGGCAGAGCGGGCGGGTTGTGGTGGTCGAGGGCTACATGGACGTGATCGCGCTCGCCAATGCGGGGATCGCCGATGTGGTCGCCCCGCTCGGCACGGCGCTCACCGAGATGCAGCTCGAACTGCTGTGGCGCATGGTCGAGGTGCCGGTGCTGTGCTTCGACGGCGATGCGGCGGGCCAGCGTGCGGCGATGCGCGCGATTACCCGTGCCCTGCCGCTGCTCGCGCCGATGCGCTCGCTGGGGATCGTGCGCCTGCCCGCGGGGCTCGATCCCGATGATCTCGTCAAGCAGCAGGGCAAGGCGGCGATGGAACGTCTGCTGGCCGAGCCTGCCAGTCTCATCGATACCCTGTGGGCTTTCGAACGCGACGCGCAGGTGCTCGACACGCCCGAGGCCAAGGCGGGCCTCAAGGCGCGGCTCATGGCCCATGTCGAGACCATCGCCGATCCTGAGATCAAGGGCCTCTATCGCCGCGAGCTTTCCGACCGCTTCTCGGCTTTCGCCTATCCGCCCCGCCCGCCGCGGCCCGCCCTCGCCCCGCGCGCGCCTGCCGGTCAGCGCGGCGGCTGGCGGGGGGCGCCGCTGCCGCCGCCGGGGCTGTCGGAGGAGGCGCGCGCGCGGCTCGCGGCGATCATGGCGGGGAGCCAGCGGCAGGGCCTGCTCAGCGCCGTTCTGGCCGGATTTGCACGCCATCCGCAGGCGATCGCACGCCATGCCGAGGCCCTCTCGACCCTCGCCCGCAGTGCCCCGGCGGCGGCCGCCGACATCGAATCGCTGTTCGAGCTTGCAGAAACGCTTGATTCGCGCGCCCCTGTCGCCATATGCAACGCGCAAGGCCAACCCGCCCCGTCGGCAGATATCCGTTACGCCTTTCTCGATGAAGGCACCGATCCCGACGCCGCGCGCGAGGAACTGGCTGAAGCTGTGTCGCTGCTGGTCGAACGGCCGGCGCTGGAGGCTGCGCTTGCGGCCACCATCGCGCGTTTCGAGGACGATCCCGAAGGATCGTTCGCCGAGCAGACCCGTCTGCGCGCGCAGCTCATGGCAGTCGAAGAGCGCCTCAAGGCCTTCGGTCGCCGCAAGGCGGCGGCGGGGCCCGGCACGGGTGACGATGCCGCCCCGGCGGCGGACAGGGATTAACAGGCGGCTCCCCCTCGCGGCGGGCCGCCCGGCAACGGATAGACACGAAAAATATGGCCGAGAAGGAAGATGCCCCGCTGATCGATCTCAACGAGGCTTCGATCAAGAAGCTGATCAGCAAGGCGAAGAAGCGCGGCTATGTCACCTATGACGAGCTGAACGAGGCGCTGCCCTCGGGCGAGATGAGCCCCGACCAGATCGAGGACATCCAGACTGCCCTCAGCGAAATGGGCGTGCAGATCGTCGAGAGCGACGAGGATGCCGAGGCCGAGGCCGAGGACCGCGAGGACGGCGAGAGCGACGACATCGTCGCCGACGACGATGACGAGGACGACGACGGCGAGAAGCGCGGCCCCGCCAAGGACGCCCGCGCCGCCAACAAGAAACTCGCGACCGGCGAGCGCACCGACGATCCGGTGCGCATGTACCTGCGCGAAATGGGCGCGGTCGAGCTGCTCAGCCGCGAAGGCGAGATCGCCATCGCCAAGCGCATCGAGGCCGGCCGCGACATGATGATCATGGGCCTGTGCGAAAGCCCGATCACCTTCCACGCGATCATCCAGTGGTCCGAGGCGCTCAACAACGGCGATATGCAGCTGCGCGAGATCCTCGATCTCGACGCGATGCTCTCCAAGGAACCCCCGGCCGAGAAGATGGCCGAGGGCGCCGAGGACGACGACGACGACGAGATCTCCGAAGCCACCGCCGGCCCCACCATCCGCGAGGATGACGAGGTCGAGGAAGAGCCCGAGGAAGCCGACGAGGACGAGGACGGCGAGCCCCGCGCCAAGCGCGAGGAGGACGACGAGGAGGACAACACTCTCTCCCTCGCCCAGATGGAAGCCGCGCTGAAGCCCGAGGCGCTCGAACGCTTCGCGCGCATCACCAAACTGTTCGGCGATTTCGAGAAGCTCCAGGCCGAGCGCGTCGAAACCCTCGCCGCCGGCAATGCCTTCCCGCCGGCCAAGGAAGCCAGGTACGAACAGCTGCGCGAGGACCTCACCGCCGAGGTCGAGTCCGTGCAGTTCCATGCGACCAAGATCGAATTCCTGGTCGACAACCTCTACGCCTTTAACCGCCGGCTGACGACGCTGGGCGGGCAGATGCTGCGCCTGGCCGAGCGCCACAAGATCAAGCGCGTCGACTTCCTCGGGGCCTACATGGGCAACGAGATGGACGATGCCTGGCTCAAGGAGCGGGCGAAGAAGGACAAGAAGTGGGCCGCCTTCGCCGAGCGCGAGGAGGACGCGATCGAGCGCATCCGTGTCGAGATCGCCGATATCGCCGCGCAGACCGGCATGAGCCTCAACGAGTTCCGCCGCATCGTCAACATGGTCCAGAAGGGCGAGCGCGAGGCGCGTATCGCCAAGAAGGAGATGGTCGAGGCCAACCTGCGCCTCGTGATCTCGATCGCCAAGAAATACACCAATCGCGGGCTGCAATTCCTTGATCTCATTCAGGAAGGCAATATCGGGCTGATGAAGGCGGTCGACAAGTTCGAATACCGCCGCGGCTACAAGTTCTCGACTTACGCGACGTGGTGGATCCGGCAGGCGATCACCCGCTCGATCGCCGACCAGGCGCGCACCATCCGCATCCCGGTCCACATGATCGAGACGATCAACAAGCTGGTCCGCACCTCCCGCCAGTTCCTCCACGAGGAAGGCCGCGAGCCTACCCCGGAAGAAATGGCTGCCCGCCTTTCGATGCCGCTCGAGAAGGTTCGCAAGGTGATGAAGATCGCCAAGGAGCCGATCTCCCTCGAAACCCCGATCGGTGACGAGGAAGACAGCCACCTCGGAGATTTCATCGAGGACAAGAACGCGATCATCCCGGTCGATGCCGCGATCCAGGCGAACCTCAAGGAAACCGTCACCCGCGTCCTCGCCAGCCTCACCCCGCGCGAGGAACGCGTGCTGCGCATGCGCTTCGGCATCGGGATGAACACCGATCACACGCTCGAGGAAGTCGGCCAGCAGTTCTCGGTGACCCGCGAGCGTATCCGCCAGATCGAGGCCAAGGCGCTCAGGAAGCTGAAGCACCCGAGCCGGTCGCGCAAGATGCGGTCGTTCCTCGATCAGTAAGCGCGCCTCGCGTCCCCGTTCGCGATCATTCCTTCCGTTCGGGGAGCGATTTGCGCTTGGTGCTCGCCAGTTCCTCGAGTTCCTTTTCGCTCATCGATTGGGCCATGTCCTTCGATGCGCCCTTGAGGTTCTTTTTCGGCGTTTCGCCGCGCTTGGCGGACAACGCCGCTCCGGCGGCCTTTTGCTGAGCCTTCGACTTGGCTGGCATCGCGCGTACTCCTGATCGCACTGGCAGGGTAATCTAGGCGCGCGCGACTGGGTGGCCCTAACCTGGGTCAGCCGCGAAACGGCCACACCAGCTGCCGCACCCAGCCCTCGGGCGCGCGTTCGCCGGCGATGCCGTAGCCTTGGGGCCAGCGGTCCTCGGGCATGTGATGCGAGCCGAACCAGCGGTCGATCATCGGCAGGTGGACCGCGAAGTTCACATCCCTCGCCTCTTCCTCCACCCCGTGGTGCCAGTGGTGGAAACGCGGCATCGCGACCCAGCGCTCCAGCCACGCCCAACGCGGCCCGAAGTTCGCGTGGATGAACACCGCGTGGAAACTCACCAACGCGAGATAGGCGTAGACCGCGCCCTCCTCAAACCCTGCGACCAGCAGCGCCAGCAGCACCAGTCCGCGGGTGACGATCACATCGACCAGATGCAGCCGCGATCCGGCGAGCCAGTCCATCGTCTCGACCGAATGGTGCACCTTGTGGAAGCGCCACAGGAAAGGGACGGCATGGAAGGCGCGGTGCACGCCATATTGCGCGACGTCCGCGACCAGCACCGCAAGCGCGAATTGCATCAGCCACGGCAGGCTCTGCACCGCGCTCTGCATCTGCGGCACCGCCAGCACCGCCCCCAGCGCCACGGCCGGTGCCAGAACGGCGATGCTCATCACCTGCGCCAGAACGTGGCTGGCGAAGAAATACTGCGTGTCGGTCAGCCAGCCCCGCCGGAACGCACCCTGCCCGCGCCGCAGGGGGAATGCCCCCTCCAGCGGCACGAAGATCGCCGCCGTCGTGAGCACGCCGAGCACGAACCAGTCGAGCCCCAGATAGACCGCGCTCGCTCCCCCGCGCGGGATGTCCACCCCGCCCGCCCCCAGGGCCAGCGCCGCCCCCGCCAGCGCGAGCGCCGTCACCCCCAGCGCCTTGCGTCGGCGCAGCAGCATCGACAGCCCTGCCAGCCCCATCGCCGCCAGCAGCGCCACGTCGATCGCGAGCCGCACCAGCGGCAGCGGATAGCGCGCGCGCAGTTCGGGCAGGGTCAGGTATTGCGGGAAGTGCAGACACAGCACCGCCAGCAGCGCCAGCAGCGCGAGCACGATCCCCAGCACGCCCGACAGCCACCCCGTGCCGAAATGGCGCGGCCGCCCGTCCGCGAAGACACGGGCGAGCCACTGTTCGGCGGTCGGGCGGGGCGCAGGCGCATCCATCACCGCCCGCATAGCATGAAGTGGTGCTCGGGAAGGTTAAGGCCGGTCGAAAAGGCGTAAGCCGGGGGTGGAGAATCTCCGGCCCTGCGCCTATAGCCCTACCATGCGCATCGCCATCGCCTCCGATCACGCCGCCGTCGAACTGAAGGCGGAACTTGCCGAATGGCTCGTCGAGGAAGGCCACGAGGTCGCCGACCTCGGGCCGGAACCGGGGCAGAGCGTCGACTATCCCGACTATGGCTACCGCCTCGCCGAGATCCTGGCAGAAGGCACGGCGGAATTCGGCGTCGCGCTGTGCGGGTCGGGGATCGGCATCTCGATCAGCGTCAACCGCCACCCCGAGGTGCGCTGCGCACTGGTGAGCGAACCCCTCTCGGCTGCGCTGGCCCGCGAGCACAATGACGCCAATTGCATCGCTTTGGGCGCGCGTCTCGTAGGGATCGAAATGGCGAAGTCCTGCGTTGCCACCTTTCTCGACACCGAATTCGCCGATGCCGGCGATCCGGCCGGGCGCCACCAGCGCCGGGTCGGCAAGCTCGGCAAGCCGCCCTTCTTCCCCGATCACATCGAGACCCACCAATGAGCACCGCCCCCGTCGATTTCGCCGCCCGCACCGCCGCCCATTCGATGGATGGCTTCTGGCACAATGATCTCGCCGCCGCCGACCCCGAGATCGCGGCCGCGATCGGCAAGGAGCTCGCCCGCCAGCGCGACAAGATCGAACTGATCGCCTCCGAGAACATCGCGAGCCGCGCGGTGCTGGAAGCGGCCGGGAGCGTCTTCACCAACAAGTATGCCGAGGGCTATCCGGGCAAGCGCTACTACGGCGGCTGCGACTATGCCGACGTGGTCGAAACCCTCGCCATCGAGCGCGCCAAGCAGCTGTTCGGCTGCAACTTCGCCAACGTGCAGCCGAACTCCGGCTCGCAGATGAACCAGGCGGTGTTCCTGGCGCTGCTGAACCCGGGCGACACCTTCATGGGGCTCGACCTCAATTCGGGCGGCCACCTCACCCACGGCTCGCCCGTGAACATGAGCGGCAAGTGGTTCAACGTGGTGTCCTACGGCGTCACCCGCGAGACAGAGACCATCGACATGGAGGAAGTCGCCGCCAAGGCGCGCGAGCACAAGCCGAAGATCATCATCTGCGGCGGCACCGCCTATTCGCGCACCTGGGACTTCCCCGCCTTCCGTGCCATCGCTGACGAAGTCGGCGCGGTGCTGCTGTGCGACATGAGCCACATCTCCGGCCTCGTCGCGGGCGGCGCGCACCCCTCGCCCTTCCCGCATTGCGACATCGTCACCTCGACCACCCATAAGAGCCTGCGCGGGCCCCGCTCGGGCATCATCCTGTGGAACGACGAAAAGTACACCAAGCCGCTCAACATGGCCGTATTCCCGGGCCTTCAGGGCGGCCCGCTGATGCACATCGTCGCGGCCAAGGCGGTGGCCTTCAAGGAGGCTCTGGACCCCTCGTTCCGCGACTACGCCCACCGGATCGTCGAGAACGCCCGTGCGCTGGCGGCAAGCCTCGAGGAGAACGGCCTCAGGATCGTTTCGGGCGGCACCGACAATCACTCGATGCTGGTGGACCTCACCGCAAAGAACGTGACCGGCAAGGACGCCGAGAAGGGCCTCGATCGCGCCTTCCTCACCTGCAACAAGAACGGCATCCCCTACGACACCCGCTCGCCCTTCGTGACCAGCGGCATCCGCCTCGGCACCCCCGCCGGCACCACCCGCGGCTTCGGCCCGGAGGAGTTCCGCACCGTCGGCAAGCTCATCGCCGAAGTGGTCGAGGGTCTGTCCAAGAATGGCCCCGAGGGCGACGCCCAGATCGAGGAGAGCGTGCGCCGCCGGGTAAGCACCCTTTGCGCCGCCTTCCCCGTCTATCCGGGCATGTAAGGAGCCGCCCGCATGGATCAGGATCCCCGCGAAGGCCCGGACTGGGTCGAGGACGCCAAGACCGAAATCTCGGGCATGGCCAAGGAGGGGCTCGATCACCCCTCGAGCAAGCCTGTCATCGCCGGTGCCGTGATCGGCGCGCTGGCGGGGGGCTTGCTGCCCGTGGTCACATGGCCGATCGGGCTGGTGGCCGGGGCGGGCTTCGCGCTCTATCAGAGAATCAAGAAATAAGACCCTGAATGCGCTGCCCCTTCTGCGCCCATGACGATACCCAAGTAAAGGACAGCCGCCCGACCGAGGACAACGCCTCGATCCGGCGGCGGCGCCAGTGCTCGTCCTGCGGGGCGCGCTTCACCACCTTCGAGCGCGTGCAGCTGCGCGAGGTGGTGGTGGTGAAATCCGGGGATCGCCGTGAGCCGTTCGAACGCTCCAAGCTCGAACAGTCCGTCGCCCTCGCCTGCCGCAAGCGTGCGATCGACCAGGAGCGGCTCGACCAGCTCATTTCCGGCATCCAGCGCCAGGTCGAAACATCGGGCGAGGCCGAGGTGCCTTCCTCGCATATCGGCGAGCTGGTGATGGAGGGTTTGCGGCAGATCGACTCCGTCGCCTATATCCGCTTTGCCAGCGTCTATCGCGATTTCTCCGAAGCTCGCGATTTCGAAGAATTTGCCAGCACCGTCCAGCAAGCAGCGAAAGAATAACCGGAACATGGCCGACCTCAACAAGCCGGTGATCGTGCTGGTGCGCCCGCAGTTGGGCGAGAACATCGGCAAGGCGGCCCGCGCGATGCTCAATTTCGGGCTCACCGAGATGCGGCTCGTCGCCCCGCGCGACGGCTGGCCCAACCCCTCGGCGGGGCCGGCTGCGGCGGGGGCGGACATCGTATTGGAACAGGCGAAGGTCTATGCCACCACCGCCGAGGCGGTGGCCGACTGTGCCCATGTCCACGCCACCACCGTCAGGAAGCGCGGCGTCACCAAGCCGGTGATCGGCGCCGACGAGGCCGGAAGGCAGGTCCACACCCTGCCCGGCCGCCACGCGATCATCTTCGGCCCCGAGCGTTCGGGGCTGGAAACGGAGGACGTCGCCCTCGCCCGCAACATCCTGACCATCCCGATCAACCCCGAGTTCGGCTCGCTCAACCTTGCCCAGGCGGTGATCCTCGTCGCCTATGAATGGTCGCGGATCGGGCGCGAGATCGCGGATGTGGGCGATGCGCTGGTGCAGCCGACGCTGGAGGAGACCCTCCCCCCCGCCCCGCAGGACGAGCTCGACGCGATGATCGCCCACTTCGAGAAGCTGCTCGAACCGCGCGGCTACTTCTTCCCCGAAAGCCGCGCCGAGGCGACCCGCCGCACCTTGCGCGGGCTGCTCACCAAGCCCGGCTGGAACCATCTCGAGGTGCGCACCCTGCGCGGCATCCTCAGCAGCCTCGAGCGCGAGCGGGAACGCTGACGTCGTTCGTCGATTGGGGGGTGGACAGCACCCGACGGCGCGCTACCCCTCACCTTCCTCTCACAACCTCGCGAGTTTACTGATGAATCCGTTTCGCCCCTTCCTGCTCGCGATCGCGGGCGGCGCCCTGCTCGCACCGCTTGCCGCCACGGCCAACCCCCAGACCGCGCCCGCCGGGACCCCTGCGCCGCGCGAGGAACCGGCCGAGGCCGAGACACAGCCTGCCGAGGGTGCCGAGAGCGAGGCCGATGCCGACAAGCGCGTGTGCCGCTACGTCAAGCTCGACGCCTCGAGCCGCCGCAAGACCAAGGTGTGCCGCACCGTCGAGGAATGGCGGGACCTCAACAACATCCGCTGAACCCTGCGCGCCGTCGTTCGGCGCTTGACGCGTGCGCCTGTCCTGCTATGGGCGCGCCTTCGCAAATGGGCCCTGCACCCCGGTGAAGCAGCGGCCGCGTCGGGAATATCGTCCCGGCGGAGCGATACCGGGTTCAAGGCCGCCCGCAGTGGGCGGCTCAGCACATTGAAGGATACGACTTATGTCGAAGCGCAAGAGCGCCAAGCACAAGCTTGATCGCCGCATGGGCGAGAACATCTGGGGCCGTCCGAATTCCCCGGTGAACAAGCGTTCCTACGGTCCCGGCCAGCACGGCCAGCGCCGCAAGGGCAAGATGAGCGACTACGGTCTGCAGCTGCGCGCCAAGCAGAAGCTCAAGGGCTATTACGGCGACGTCACCGAAAAGCAGTTCAAGCGCAACTACCTCGAAGCCTCGCGCATGAAGGGCGACACCAGCCAGAACCTCATCGGCCTGCTCGAGCAGCGTCTCGACATGGTGGTCTACCGCGCCAAGTTCGCGCCGACCATCTTCGCCGCGCGCCAGCTTGTCAGCCACGGCCACATCCGCGTCAACGGCCAGAAGTGCAACATCGCCTCGCGCCGCGTGATGGTGGGTGACGTTGTCAGCCTCGGCGCCAAGGCGAAGGAAATGGCCCTCGTGATCGAGGCCCAGGGCCTCGCCGAGCGCGACATTCCCGACTACGTCATGCCCGACGGCAACGACAAGGTGACCTTCACCCGCGTGCCGAAGCTCGACGAAGTGCCCTATCCGGTGACGATGGAGCCGAACCTCGTGGTCGAGTTCTACTCGCGCTGATCCTTCGGGCATCGCAAGAGACACCAGAGGGCGGCCCTGCGGGGCCGCCCTTTTCTTTTGCGGGGCGCGCTGCGATTGTCCCTCGCCAAGGGGGAATCGCGATGAACGCGCTCTTGATCGACGGCCATCCCGACGAGGGCCGCCTAACCACCCATCTGCTCGACACCTATGCCGCCGCTCTGCCCGCACAGGCGACAGTGACCCGCGTGGCGGTGCGCGATCTCGCCTTCTCGCCGGTGCTGCGCCAAGGCTACAGGCACCGCACCGACTGGGAGCCCGACGTGCAGCGGGTCGCCGGACTGATCGACGCCTGCGATCACCTCGCGGTCGCCTTTCCGATGTGGTGGGGCGCGGAGCCGGCGGAATTGAAGGGGCTGATCGACCGCGTGCTGCTGCCGGGCTTCGCCTTCGCCTATCACGTCGGCGATCCCTGGTGGGACAAGCTTATGCAGGGCCGCTCGGCCGACATGATCGCGACGATGGACACCCCGCCCTTCGTGCTGCGCTGGTATTACGGCAATCCGCTGATCCGACGCTGGAAAGGTCAGATCCTCGGCTTCTGCGGCTTTGCCCCGGTGCGCACCCTTGCGCTAGGTCCGGTCGGGGAGAACACCCCGCCGCGCAACATCGCGAAATGGGAAGCACGGGTGGCGAAGCTGGCGCGCTCGGTACGACAGAAGGCGCCGGAGAAGAAGCAGCCGCGTCTGGCCGCCTTTCTGGGACGGGAGCCTAGTCCCTGATCCGGTCCCACTCGCCGAATTCGTAGGCGATCGAGCCTTCGACGAGGCGCTCCCAGATGTCCGCAACGACGTCGGCCGGGATACCGTGCGCCCCGGCCTCGGCAACCGCGGCGGCAATGACGCTCGCCTTGCGGGCCTCGTCGCGCACCGCATCGCGGCTCGGCTTGATCCGGGCGGCGGCGCGCATGTAGCCGAAGCGTGTCGCCAGCAGCGCGACCAGCTCCCGGTCGAGCGCATCGACGCCCTCGCGCACCTCGACCATGGTCTCGCAGTCTTCGGGGGCTTTGGGCATCAAGCGGAACTTCCAAGGTAATCGCGCCGGAACGTGGCGGCGAAATCGGCAAAGGTGCCCCCCGCAATGGCATCGCGCATCCCCTGCATCAAGGCCTGATAGAAGCTGAGGTTGTGCTCGGTCACCAGCATCGCGCCGAGCATCTCGCCCGACTTCACCAGGTGGTGGATATAGGCGCGGCTGTAGGTGGTGCAGACCGGGCAGGAGCACCGGTCATCCAGCGGCCCGGTGTCCTCTGCAAAGCGCGCGTTGCGCAGATTGAGGGGGCCGTTCCAGGTGAAGGCCTGCCCGTTGCGGCCCGAGCGGGTCGGGAGCACGCAGTCGAACATGTCGATCCCGCGCTCGACCGCGCCGACGAGATCGTCGGGCTTGCCCACGCCCATGAGGTAGCGCGGGCGGTCTGCGGGGAGCATGCCGGGGGCATAGTCGAGCACGCCGAACATCGCCTCCTGCCCCTCGCCCACGGCAAGGCCGCCCACCGCATAGCCATCGAAGCCGATGTCGGTGAGCCTGTCGGCGCTGATGCGGCGCAGGTCCTCGTGCAGCGCGCCCTGCTGGATGCCGAAGAGCGCGGCGCGGGAGGCGTGTTCCTCGCCGCTGTCGAAGCCCTCGCGGCTGCGCTTCGCCCAGCGCATCGAGAGCTCCATCGAGGCGGCGATCTCGTCGCGCGGCCGGTCGGCGCGCGGGCATTCGTCGAAGGCCATGACGATGTCGCTGCCGAGCAGGCGCTGGATCTCCATGCTGCGCTCGGGCGTGAGCATGTGCTTCGAGCCATCGAGATGGCTGCGGAATTCGACCCCGAGCTCGGTGAGCTTCCGAAGCTCGGTAAGGCTCATCACCTGGTAGCCGCCGCTGTCGGTCAGGATCGGGCGCTGCCAGTTCATGAACTTGTGGAGGCCGCCCAGACGGGCGACGCGCTCGGCGCCGGGGCGCAGCATGAGGTGGTAGGTGTTGCCGAGGATGATGTCGGCGCCGGTCTGGCGCACGGCCTCGGGCTTCATCGCCTTGACGGTGGCGGCGGTGCCGACCGGCATGAAGGCGGGCGTGCGGATCTTGCCGCGCTGCATCCGGATCGTGCCGGTGCGGGCCTTGCCGTCGGCCGCGTGGAGAGTGAAGGCGAAACGGGGGTTCGTCATTGCGCGAGCGCGCTAACGGGCCCGCACGCCCCTGTCACCCCCAAACGGAACGGGCCGCCTGCCTACGTGGCAAGCGGCCCGCCTCCGATCGATACCTTTGCGGAACGATCAGAACTTGAAGCCGACGCCCACCGTGCCGCGCAGGGTGTCGAAGGCGATGGTGTCGACGTTGGCGCGCAGCACCACGCGGCTCACCGGCACTTCCACGCCGACGCCGAGGAGGTAGTCGCCTGCGGTGGTGTCGAGATCGAAGTCGTCCTCGTCGAAATCGGGCACGCCGATGACGTTGCCGGCATCGAGATCGACCCACTGGTAGCCGCCGCGGGCGTAGATCTTGCTGCCGCCTTCGGTGCGGATGCCGAGACGGGCGGCAAGGCCGTATTCGGCGTCGATCGGGCCGCTGCCGAAGTTGGCGTTGCCTTCGACACCGGCGAACAGGGTCTCGCCGAGTGGGAAGTCGGCTGCGATGAAGCCGCCGTAGATTTCGCCGCTGTCGTCGATGTCAAGATTGTTGAAGTCGCCATCATCGGCGTCGAGGTCGCCGAGGTCGATGCCGAGATCGTGGAGACCAACCTGGGCCCCGACAGTGATTTCGGGACGGGTGTCGCTTTGTGCATGAGCGGCGGTCGGGAGCGCGATTGCGCCCAGAGCGGCGAGCGTGCCGAATGCGATCTTGTTCATCCTGTTTTTCCTTGTTTTACCGGTCGCTAAGGGGGGTGCGACGCGAACAAGGAACTAGGAATCGGCGCGTGTCTGCGCAATGAACGAACAGGATACTTTCCGTTAATGTCGGGCGAACGGTGCCTGCGACCCGACCAAAGCCTGCCTTGGCTCGACGAAGGCCGTCACTCGCGCAGGCGCCATCCGGTGCGGAAGATCACTGCGATGACGATGGTGCAGGCCGCGAGGAAGCCCAGCGTCAGGCCGAGCGACAAGCCAATGGGCACATCGGAGACGCCGTAGAAGGAATATCGCAGGCCGCTGACCAGGAAGGCGATCGGATTGGCGAGCGCGACCGCATCCCACGGCGCGGGCAGGTCGCGGATCGAGTAGAAGGTGCCCCCGAGGAAGGTCAGAGGGGTCAGGATCAGGAGCGGGATGATCCCGAGCTTCTCGAAGCTGTCCGCCCAGATGCCGAGCACGAAGCCGAACAGCGCGAAGCTCGCCGCCACCAGCATGATGTAGAACGCGGCGAGGAGCGGATACTTGATCTGATAGTCCACGAAGAAGGTTGCCGTGCCGAGGATGATCGCGGCAAGGATCAGCCCCTTGGTCGCCGCCGCGCCGACGAAGCCCGCCAGAGTCTCGGCGACCCCAACCGGGGCCGAGAGAAGCTCGTAGATCGTGCCGGTGAAGCGCGGCATGTAGATGCCGAAGCTGGCGTTGCTGGTTGTCTCGCCAAGCAGGGTCAGCATCAGCAGGCCGGGGATGATGAAGGCGCCGTAGGGAACACCGCCGACCGGTTCCATGCGCGCCCCGATGACAGAGCCGAACACCACGAAATACAGCGAGGTCGTCAGCACCGGCGAGAGGATCGACTGGAAGGCGGTGCGGAAGGCGCGGGCCATCTCGCGGCGGTAGATGGCATAGGCGCTGCGCAGGCTGAAATGCATCACGCGGCCTCCTTCTCGCCCAGCAACCCGACGAAGATGTCCTCGAGCGAGCTGTCGTGGATGTCGAGGCTGGTGAAGCCGACGCCGGCGCGGGTCAGCGCTTGCACCAGCTGCGCGATCTCGGATCGGCCCCGCCCTTGCCCGTTACCCCCGCGATAGGTCAGCCGGGTGCCGCCTTCAGACAGTTCCACCCCGAAACCCGCCAGCGCCTCGGGCACGGCCGCGAGCGGAGCGGCAAGTTCGATCACCGCCTCGGTGGTGCCGAGCCGCTCCATCATCGCGCGCTTCTCGTCGACCATCAGGATGCGCCCGCCCTGGATGATGCCGACGCGGTCGGCCATTTCCTCGGCTTCCTCGATATAGTGGGTGGTGAGAATGATGGTGACGCCGCGCTGCTTAAGTGCCGCGATCTGCTCCCACATGCCCTTCCTGAGTTCGACATCGACGCCCGCGGTAGGCTCGTCGAGGAACAGGAGTTCCGGTTCATGCGCCAGCGCCTTGGCGATCAGTACGCGGCGCTTCATCCCGCCGGACAAGGCCCGGATCTGCGCGTCCTTCTTGTCCCATAGCGACAGGCTCTTGAGGATCACCTCGAGCGCCGCCGGATCGGAAGGGCGGCCGAACAGCCCCTGCGAATAGGAAACCGCGCTCCACACGGTCTCGAACATGTCGGTGGCGAGCTCCTGCGGGACGAGGCCGATCCGCGCCCGCGCAGCGCGCCAGTCCTTCGACAGGTCCTTCCCGAAGGCGGTGATGGTGCCGCCCGAGGGCCGCACCAGACCGCACACCGCCCCGATCAGCGTCGTCTTGCCCGCCCCGTTGGGCCCGAGCAGCGCGAAGATCTCGCCTTTGCGGATGTCGAGATCGACCGAGTCGAGCGCGCGCGGGCCGTTCCTGTAGGTCTTGGTCAGGCCACGGATCGAGAGGATGGGTTCGCTCATTGCCTGCCGTTACGGGAGCAGCAGCGAGGAGTCACCATAGGAATAGAAGCGGTATTCGTTGGCGATGGCATGGGCATAGGCGGCCATCATGCGCTCGCGCCCCATCAACGCGCTGACCAGCATCATCAGGGTCGATTTGGGCAGGTGGAAATTGGTCATGAGCCCGTCGACCGCCTTCAGCTTGTAGCCCGGCGTGATGAAGATCGCGGTGTCGCCGGCGAAGGGCTGGATGATCCCGTTCTCGTCCACCGCGCTTTCCAGCAGGCGCAGGACCGTGGTGCCGACCGCGATGATCCGCCCCCCGGCAGCGCGCGCGGCGTTGAGGCGGTCGGCGGTCTCCTGCGAGATGCGGCCGAACTCGGCGTGCATCCGGTGGTCGTCGGTGTCGTCCGCCTTGACCGGCAGGAAGGTGCCCGCCCCCACGTGCAGCGTCAGCGTCGCCCGCCCGATCCCGGCGGCGTCGATCGCATCGACAAGGCGCTGGGTGAAATGCAGCGAGGCCGTGGGCGCGGCGACGGCCCCTTCCTCGCGCGCGAACATCGTCTGGTAATCCTCGAGGTCCTGCGCATCGACCCCGCGCTTGGAGGCGATATAGGGCGGCAGCGGCATGGTGCCGGCGCGGTCGAGCAGGACTTCGACCGGCTCCTCACCCTCGAAGAACAGGGTGAGCGAGCCGTCCTCGTGGCGCTCCTCGGCAATGGCGGTGACCCCGCCGCCGAACACCAGCTGATCGCCGATCTTCACGCGCTTCGCGTTCTTGAGGAAGGCCTGCCAGCGGCGCAGGTCGATGCGCTTGTGCAGAGTGGCGCCGATCTTCGCCTCACCGTCGGCACGGCGGCCCTCGAGCTGGGCGGGGATCACGCGGGTGTCGTTGAACACCAGCACGTCGCCGGGATCGAGAAGGGTCGGGAGGTCGCGCACGCCGCGGTCCTCGAAGGGGGCATCGGCGCCGCGCACCACCAGCATCCGCGCCGCATCGCGCGGGCGCACCGGACGCAGCGCTATGCGCTCGGGCGGAAGCTCGAAATCGAACAGGTGAACTTTCATGGCCCGCGCGCATAATGCGCTGAGCCCGCCGCGAAAAGAGGCTTAGCGCAGCGGCGCGTTCAGCATGTCGGCCGAGATCGGCGCGTCGTTCGCGGGCGCGGGCATGGCCGGCGGCGCCTTGTTGTCGCTGCCGAGCGAGGCCTGGAGGATGTAGGTCGGGCTTTCCGGCGGCTCGCCGCGGTTGATCGCGTCGACCGCTTCCATGTTCTCGATCACCCGGCCGAAATTGGTGTATTTCTTGTCGAGGCTGAAGCGCGGGTAGAAGACGATGAAGAACTGGCTGTTGGCGCTGTCTTCCTCGGCCGCGCGGGCCATCGACAGGGTGCCGCGCACGTGGGGCATGGGGTTGAACTCGGCCTTGAGGTCGGGAAGCTCGCTGCCGCCCTGCCCCGTGCCGGTGGGATCGCCGCCCTGCGCCATGAAGCCCTCGATCACGCGGTGGAAGATGACCCCGTCGTAGAAGCCGGCGCGGGTCAGGGTCTTGATCCGCTCGACATGGCCGGGCGCCCAGTCCTTCTGGAGCCGGATCTTGACACGCTGGCCGTTCGACAGGTCGAGCACCCAGACGTTCTCGGGATCGACCGAAGGGTCATATTCGATCGGCGCATAGGTGCGCAGCGCCGCCGGGGCGGCCTCGTCCTCGTCGGGCTTGTCGGCATTGTCGCCGAAGGCCACGGGCGGGGTGTCGTCCTTCTGCTTCTGGGCGAAGGCGGCCTGCGGCGCGGCGAGCAGCCCGAAAGCGGCGAGGGAGACGGCAAGGTTGGCGGCGAACTTGGCTTTGATCATGGTTCCATCCGGATTTCCGGGGCCGTTTAGACCCGCCGGGCTGACACTGCAATGAATGAAGGGCGAGGCCCGGGGCGGGCGACGCTCAGTAGTCGCCCTTCAGCCCCTGTTCGCGCACACGTGCGACCACTTCCTCGCGCACGGGCGGGCTCACGAACCTCGCGATGTCGCCGCCATAGATCGCGATCTCCTTGACCAGCTTGGAGGCGATCGGCTGGAGCGAGACGTCGGCCATCAGGAACACGGTCTCGATATCGTCGTCGAGCTGCTGGTTCATGCCGGCCATCTGGTACTCGTACTCGAAATCGGCGACGGCGCGCAGGCCGCGGATGATGACGCTCGCGCCCTGCTTCTGCGCGAACTTCACCAGCAGCGCGTTGAAGCCCACCACCTCGACATTGCCGAGCCCCATGTTCGCCACCTCGCGCTCGACCATGCGGAAGCGCTCCTCGGTCGAGAACATCGGGTTCTTGCTGGGATTGGTGGTGACGCCGATGATCAGCCAGTCGACCAGCTTGGCGCCGCGCCGGATGATGTCGGCATGGCCGAGGGTGATGGGGTCGAAGGTCCCGGGATAGATCCCGACGCGGCGGCTCATGGGCTGTTCCTCTCCTGTCGCGGACGCTCAGTGGTCGCGTTCGACGATGTAGCGGGCGAGCGCGCGCAGCACATCGGCCTCGCTGCCGTGCGAGGCAAGGCGCTCCACCGCCTGATCGACCAGCGCGCGTGCCTGCTCGCGGGCGCGCTCCACCCCCAGCAGGGTGACGAAGGTCTGCTTGCCCTGTTCGTCGTCCTTGCGCAGCGCCTTGCCGGCCTTGCCGGCATCGCCCTCAACGTCGAGCAGGTCGTCGGCGATCTGGAAGGCGAGGCCGATATCGCGGGCATAGGCCCTGAGATGCGTGCGGCCCGCCGGGGGAACCTTGCCGAGGATCGCCCCCATCTCGACCGCCGCGGCCAGCAGCGCGCCGGTCTTGAGCTGTTGCAGGCGGGTGATCGTCCTGAGATCATAGACCACACCCTCCTCGTCGGCGACCATGTCCATCATCTGGCCGCCGGCCATGCCGTTCATGCCGCTCGCCTGGCCGAGGGTCAGGATCAGCTCGCTGCGGGTGAAGGGATCTTCGGATGTGGCATCGTCGGCGAGAATCTCGAAGGCGAGCGCGTGGAGCGCATCGCCCGCCAGTACCGCGGTCGCCTCGTCATAGGCCCTGTGCAAGGTCGGCTTGCCGTGCCTGAGGTCGTCGTTGTCCATGCAGGGCAGATCATCGTGGATCAGCGAATAGACGTGGATCGCCTCGATCGCCGCCCCTGCCCTGAGCGCCGCATCGCGCGAGACGCCGAACAGGGCGGCGGTGCTGCACACCAGCAGCGGGCGCACCCGTTTGCCCCCGCCGATCGCGGCATAGCGCATCGCTTCGACCAGACGCGCGCTGGTGTCATCCGGCACGGGAAGCAGCGCATCGAACAGCGAATCGATCTCCGACTGGGTGCGCCTGATCGCGTCCGCCAGCACATCGCCCGTGGTCTCGGCCAGCATCGCCCTCAGCCCTCCGTGTCGAAGGGCCGGGTGCCGGCGGCGCGGCCATCGGCGGCGGTGACGATCCGCTCGATCCGCGCCTGCGCCGCGTCGAGCCGCTGCTGGCACGCCGCGCGCAGGGCCTCGCCGCGTTCGTAGAGGGTGATCGACTGGTCGAGCGGCACGTCGCCGCGTTCGAGCTGCTGCACGATCGCCTCGAGGGCGGCGAGCGCCTGTTCGAAGCTCATGGCGGAAATGTCCGGCGCGGCGGCGGCCGGTGATGAAGTGCCCTCGTCCATGGCCGGGAGCATTGACGGGGCGTGCGGGCGCGGTCAAGGCTGCCGGTGACGGGCGGATCAACCAGCACAGGATAACCGGACAGATGTTGAAGTGGATCATCGCCTATGGCGTGGCGGCCGTGTCGTTCCTGGCGCTCGATGCGGTGTGGCTGCGCTGGGCCTCGGTCAATCTCTACAAGCCGGTGATCGGCGAGATCATGGCCAAGGATTTCAACCTGCCCGCGGCGGTCGCCTTCTACCTGATCTACATCGCCGGGATCACCTGGTTCGCGATCCGCCCGGGGATCGAAAGCGGGACGGTGCAGGCCGCGATGCTCAACGGCATCCTGCTGGGCGCGCTGTGCTATGCGACCTTCGACCTGACGAGCCAGGCGGTGATGAAGGTCTGGGCGACCCACATCAGCGTGCTCGACATCCTGTGGGGCGCCTTCGTGACCGGCGCGGCGAGTTCGATCGCGACCTGGGCGGTGCTCAAGTTCGCCCCCGCCACGCCTGTCGCCGCCGGCTAGGATGTTCATCGGCCACTTTGCCCCCGCGCTCGTCGCAGCTGCCCTGAGCACGGAGCGGCCGAAACTCGGGACGCTGTTCGTGGCCGCGCAGCTGGTCGACTGGGGGTTCTTCACCCTCGCCCTGTCCGGGATCGAGGCGATGCGCGTCGATCCCGGAGCGAGCGTGATGGTGCCCTTCGACCTCTATCACATGCCTTTCACCCACAGCCTGCTCGGCACGGCGATCTGGGCGGGCGCGTTTCTCGGGGTGGTGGCGATCCGGCAGCGCGATGTGCGGCTGGCGGTGCTGGCGGGGCTGGTGGTGCTGTCGCACTGGCTCCTCGATTTCCTCGTCCACGTGCCCGATCTGACGCTCGACGGGACGCCGCCCAAGCTCGGTCTGGGCCTGTGGAACATGCCGTGGATCGCGATGCCGCTGGAGCTGGGCCTGACCGGCGGGGCGCTTGCCTTCTACCTGCGCCGCACCCGTGGTCCGGCGGGGCCGCCGCTGGTGCTGGCGGGGGTGATGCTGCTGTTCCAGCTGGTCAACTGGTTCGCCCCACATCCCGCCAGTGCGGGGCCGTTCCTCTACATCCAGGCGCTGGTCGCCTTCGGGGTGCTCACCGCGCTGGCGGCGTGGGTGGGGGAGAATCGCTGGTTCAGGAAACGCGGCGGCTTGGCGATGCAGGGCAGGTGATCTAGGGGGCCTGCCCAAGGAGTCCCCACATGAGCGCCATCACCCCCGAAATCGTCGAACAGCACGGCCTTTCCCCCGAGGAATACGAGCGCGTCCTTTCGGCGCTCGGCCGCGAGCCGAACCTCGTCGAACTCGGCATCTTCTCGGTGATGTGGTCGGAGCACTGCTCCTACAAGTCCTCGCGCATTCACCTGAAGAAGCTCCCCACCGAGGCGCCGTGGGTGATCTGCGGCCCGGGCGAGAACGCGGGCGTGATCGACATCGGCGACGGTCAGGCGGCGATCTTCAAGATGGAGAGCCACAACCACCCCTCCTATATCGAGCCCTACCAAGGCGCGGCGACGGGCGTGGGCGGCATCCTGCGCGATGTTTTCACCATGGGCGCGCGGCCCATCGCCAATGCCAACGCGCTGCGCTTCGGGCGGCCCGAGCACCCCAAGATGAAGCATCTGGTGCAGGGCGTCGTCGCGGGGATCGGCGGCTACGGCAACTGCGTCGGCGTGCCGACCGTGTGCGGCGAGACCAATTTCCACCCGGCCTATGACGGCAACATCCTCGTCAACGCCATGACGGTGGGGGTCGCCGTTCAGGACAAGATCTTCTACTCGGCCGCCACCGGCGTCGGGAACCCCATCGTCTATGTCGGCTCCAAGACCGGGCGCGACGGCATCCACGGCGCGACCATGGCGAGCGCCGATTTCGGCGAGGACGCCGAGGCCAAGCGCCCCACGGTGCAGGTCGGCGATCCCTTCACCGAGAAGCTGTTGATCGAAGCCTGTCTCGAACTGATGGCGACCGATGCGATCGTCGCGATTCAGGACATGGGCGCGGCGGGGCTGACCTCCTCCTCGGTGGAGATGGCCTCCAAGGGCGGCGCGGGCATCCGGCTCGACATGAACAAGGTGCCGTGCCGCGAAACCGGCATGACGCCCTACGAGATGATGCTCTCGGAAAGCCAGGAGCGCATGCTCATGGTCCTCAAGCCGGGCCGCGAGGCCGAGGCCGAGGCGATCTTCCGCAAGTGGGAGCTCGATTTCGCGGTGATCGGCGAGGTGACCGACACGGGGCACATGGTGCTCGTGTTCGATGGCGAGGCGGTGTGCGACATCCCCCTCGCCCCGCTCGCCGACGAAGCCCCGCTCTATGACCGGCCCTACCTCTCCAAGGAGGAATACATCGCCTGGGCAGGCGTGAAGCCGCTCGGCGAAGTGCCTTCGACCGACGATGTGGCTGCCGACCTCCTCACCCTGATGGCCTCCCCCGACCTCGCCTCGCGCCGCTGGATCGCGCAGCAATATGATTCGCAGGTCGGCGCCGACACACTCCAGACCGGGGGCGATGCGGGCGTGGTGCGGGTGCACGGGACGGGCAAGGCGCTCGCCATCACCACCGACTGCACCCCGCGCTATGTCTTCGCCGACCCGTACGAAGGTGGTAAGCAGGCCATTGCCGAGGCATACCGCAACCTTTGCGCGGTCGGCGCGCGGCCGCTGGCGGTGACCAACTGCCTCAACTTCGCCAACCCGCAGCGCCCGGAGATCATGGCGCAGATCGTCCACGCCCTCGAAGGCATGGCCGACGCCTGCCGGGCTCTCGACTTCCCTATCGTCAGCGGAAATGTCAGCCTTTACAACGAGTCCAAGGCGACCGGCGGCGGCAGCGCGATCCTCCCCACCCCGGCGATCGGCGGCGTCGGCATCATCACCGACCTGTCGAAGATGATGACGATGCACTTCAAGCAGGCGGGCGATGCGATCTACCTCGTCGGCCCCGAGTTCTGGGCCAAGCCCGACCCCACCCGCTCGCACCTCGGCCGCTCGCTGTGGCTGCGCGTGGTCAAGGGAATGGAGGCAGGCCGCACCCCGCCGACCGACCTCACCGTCGAGCGCACTGCGGGCGAGATCATCCACGAACTGATCGCCGACGGGCTGGTGAACGCCGTCCACGACCTTTCCGATGGCGGCCTTGCGGTCGCGCTGGCGGAAATGGCCCTTTCCGGGAACATCGGTGCCGAGGTCGATCCTGCCGGCAACCCCGCCTACACCCCCGCGCAATGGTGGTTCGGCGAGGACCAGGGCCGCTATCTCGTCACCGTCCCCGATGTTGCCGCGCTCAACGAGGCCCTGTCCAAGGGCACCCGCGACGACGAGACGGCACAGATCGGCTTCCAGCGCATCGGCACGGTCGGCGGCGACAGCGTGCTCGGCGTGCCGCTGGCCGAGCTGCGCGCCGCGAACGAGCGGTTCTTCGAGGAGTGGATGGAGGCCTGAGCCCCCTCAGGCCGCCTGCGCGCTGCCGAGCGTCAGTTCCTCGCTCAGGATCCCTTCGCCAGCGAGGATCGCGAGGCACTGACGATAGATCTCGGGCTTGCCGATCCCGAGCCGCGCGCGGGCCGCGCCGATATCCTCGCGCATCAGCGCGGCGATGTCCTGATGCGCGATCTTCGCCGCCGCACGGCCTAGCCTGCGGCCTTCCTTGATCGCGGCAAAGACGGGCGCCTTCGTGCCGCTCACCTTCCTGATCTGGCGGGCGCCGGCATAGGCGATGAACAGGATGCCCTTGTTGTGGTTCTGCTCGTAGCTGAAGCCGAGCAGGCTCGCCTCGCCCAGCGCATCGCGGCCATAGCCGGTCAGCACGTGGAACAGATCATGGGTGTCGCGCAGCCGGTCGAAATACCACTGGGTCTGGTCCTTGGGCAGGCTTTCGGGCGGAGCCCACTTGTGGCTTTCGGCCACCAGCCCCGCCGCCGAAAGCCCCTCGCGCTTCATGAAGGCGATGTAATGCGCCGCCACCGTATTCGGCCCGCAATCGGCCCAGCGGGCGTGATCGTCGAGCATGGCGGGGATATCCACACCCTCGCGCATGAAGCGCTGGCCCTCGTTCGACCGGATGAAGGCGTGCGCCTGGGCATGGCTCTTCCGGCCCTTGGTCGCCTCGATGATGTGGAACACCTGTTCGGTGTCTTCCTTGTCCTCGACCAGCTTGCCGAAGTGGTGCAGCACCTTGAAGGGGCGGAAGCCCGAGGTCTTGCGGTCGGGAGCCACGAGCGGGAGATCGGTGACGGCCATCGTGGAAGGTCCTTCTGCGCGAATCGCGGTGTCGTGCGAGGATACTAACATCGGTGTCAGTTAACTGTCGATGACGACGGATCGGCGGGCAGGATGCAAAGCGGCTTTTGCGCCGTCAAGCAGCGCGATATAGTCGCGCACGCAATCGGCAATGGGGGGAAGGCCTTGGGAAAGAAGACGATCGTCGCCGCACTCGGCGGCTTTGCAATGGCGGCGCTGGCCGCCGTGCCGGCGTTCGGGCAGATGTTCGAGAAGATCACGATCGTGAACTCGACCGGCTATACCATCTCCGAAGTCTACATCGCGCCCTCGGCCAATCGTAGCTGGGAGGAGGACGTGCTCGACCGCGACGTCCTCGCCGACGGGCAGGAGGTCGAGATCGACTTCCGCCGCTCGGAGAATACCTGCGACTGGGATCTGATGGTCGTCTATGACGACGGCGAGCAGGCGATCTGGCAGGGCCTCGACCTTTGCGAGGACTGGCATTTCGAGCTGTTCTACAACGCCCGAACCGGCGACACCCGGCTCGTCTCCTCGCACTGAGCGGGCACATCGGCTAGGGACGGCGGGATGCAGCAACACGACGCCCTCCCTTATGCCCTTGCTGCACTCGACGACGAGAACGCCGTTTCCCGCGCGCGCGCCCTTGCCGCCCGGCTGCGCGGGCGGCGGACGTGCCGGGACTTCTCCGATGAACCCGTGCCCCGCGCGGTGATCGAGGCCGCAATCGATGCCGCGGGCAGCGCGCCCTCGGGAGCGAACCACCAGCCCTGGCACTTCACCGTGATCGGCTCGCCGGAGCGCAAGCGTGCGATCCGCGAGGCGGCCGAGGCCGAAGAGCGGCGCTTCTACGGCGCCGATGGCGATGCACCCAAGGCGGGCGAGGAATGGCTTGCCGCGCTCGGCCCGCTGGGCACGGATGCCGACAAGCCCTTCCTCGAAATCGCGCCGTGGCTGATCGTCGTCTTCGCCCAGCGCAAGGGCGGGATCAACGAGGACGGGATGACGCAGAACTACTACGTGAACGAAAGCGTCGGCATCGCCTGCGGCCTGCTGCTGGCGACGCTGCACGAGGCAGGCGTGGCGACGCTCACCCACACGCCCTCGCCAATGGGCTTCCTGAGGAAGCTCTGCGGTCGTCCCGAGTGGGAGAAGCCGGTGATGATCATTGTCGCCGGGCGGCCGGCCGCCGATGCGACGGTGCCGGCCCACGCGCTCGTCAAGAAGCCGCTGGAGCAGATCGTCAGCTGGCTGTGAGGCCGGTCAGGCCGCCAGCAACTCCGGTTCGGCCGGCGTGCGGCTGGCGAGGAGGTTGAAGGGATCGATCCCCTCGGCCTGCCACACGCGGTGGCATTCGCGGTACTTGACCGGCTGCGGGATGCGCAGCTCGGCACGCACATCCTCGAGCGGGCGTTCGAGCAGCTGGCGGATCGGCTGGTTGATCAGCGGCGGCGCGCCCTTGCCGATGCGATGGGCTTCGCGCACGGCACCGAAGACAGGAGCCTTGGTGCCCTTCGCCATCTTCTTGATGTTGGCCGCGCCCGCATAGCCGATCAGCAGGTGCCCCTGGCTCGGCGCCTGACCGTGGGTGAACAGCAGCACCGATGCCTCGCCCAGCGCGTCGCGGCCATAGCCGGTCAGCACGTGGAACATGTCATGCGTGTCGCGCGAGCGATTGATGTACCACTCGACAAGATCCGGGAAACGCGGACGCCCGGCGCGGTCGCTTTCGGCGACGAGGCCCGCGGCCGAAAGACCTTCGGCCTCCATGAAATCGCAATAGGCATGGGCAAGGCTGCCCTTGGGCGTGCGGCGCAGCGCGGCGTGATCGTCGAGGATCTCGGGCAGGCAAGGCTCGGTCTCGCGCAGATAGGTTCCGCGTTCGGACAGGGCGAGGCCCGCAATGCGCGGCAGGAAATCCTTCGAGGGAAGCGATTCGAAGATCCGGAACACCGCAGCCGTGTCTTCCTTGTCCTTCATCAGCATCTGGAAATTCTGGATCGCACGCAGGGGGCGATACTTCGATTCCGGCCGCTCGGGGTGCAGCAGCACCGTGCCGTCGGCGGCGAACATCCGGGTGTAGGCATCACGATCGGTTCGGGGCATGGTCGTGCAATCCTTGAGGGCTGGGTTGGTCTAGCGCCCACTTGCTTACACGAGTGTTAATAGCCGATTCGGTTCGCGGACGAAACCTTTTTGTGCGCTTCCCCGCGCGCAGCGCCTTCAAGCCTCGCGCCACTCCCCACGCGGAACGCCAAAAAGCGACAGCACCGCAGTCAGATCGCACGCGTCGACCCGGCCATTGGCCACGGCCCGCGCCTTGGGCTTGGCGCGATAGGCAAAGCCGTAGGTCGCCGCCTCGATCATCGGGATGTCGTTCGCGCCGTCGCCCGTGGCAAGGCTGTGGACGCCCTCGCCCAGACTGGCCGCTTCCTCGGCAAGCACCGCCGCCTTGACCGCGGAGTCGGTGATCGGCCCGACAAGCCCGCCGGTGAGCTTCCCACCCTCGACCCCGAGCCGGTTGCCGACCACCCGGTGGAAGCCGAGCATCTCGGCGACCGGATCGGCGAAATGGTGGAAGCCGCCCGTCACCAGCACGGTGCGCGTGCCCAGCGCCGCGAGCGTCGCCACCAGCGTCTTCGCGCCCGGCGTGGCGGTGATGCGCTCGGCGAGGCAGGCGTGGATCGCGCTCTCATCGAGCCCCGCCAGAAGCGCCACGCGTTCGCGCAGGGCGGCCTCGAAGTCGAGCTCTCCCTGCATCGCGCGCTCGGTGATGGCGGCGATCTGCGGCTTGATCCCGGCATAGTCGGCCAGCTCATCGATGCATTCCTGCCCGATCATGGTGGAATCCATGTCCGAGACGAACAGCGCGGGCACTTCGATGGCATCTCGCGCGACCAGCATGGCGGGGGGCGTGAAGGTGGCGTCGATCGCCGCCAACACCGCCGCCGGATCGCCATCCTCGATATGGAGTTCGAGCACCTCGTCCTCGCCTGCGGGCATTGCCGCAGCCGCCAGCGGCGCCCCGGCCCCGGCCAGCGCGCGCGACAGCGCATCGAGACGCGTTTCACATTCACTTGTCTCTGCTATCAGCCGCGCAATGAGCATCCCTGTCACTCCTGAAAATCCGCTCGCGCTCATCGCAGGGCCGACCGCCAGCGGCAAGAGCGCGATCGCGCTCGCCCTCGCCCATCGTCTCGCCGCCGATGGCAGGCAGGCGGTGATCGTCAATGCCGACAGTGCGCAGGTCTATGCGGACCTGCAGATCCTCTCCGCGCGCCCCGCCGAGGACGAGATGGAGGGCATCGAGCACCGGTTGTTCGGGGCGTGGGACGGCAGCGAGGCCTGCTCCGCCGCCGCCTGGGCGAACCGCGCCAAGGCCGAGATCGCGGATATCCATGCGGCCGGCGCGGTGCCGATCCTCGTGGGAGGCACGGGCCTTTACCTCAAGGTGCTGCTCGAGGGCATCGCCCCCATACCCGAGATCGACCCGGCCGTGCGCGCACAGGTGCGGGCGATGGACGAGGCTGACGCCTGGAAACTGCTCCAGATCGAGGATCCCGAACGCGCCGCGATGCTCGACCCCGGCGACAGCCAGCGCATCGCGCGCGCGCTCGAAGTCAAGCGTTCGACCGGGGTGACGCTCGGCGACTGGCAGCTCGCCAAAGCGGGCGGGATCGCCGAGGAGGTGACGCTCCACCCCCTGATCGTCGAGCCGGAGCGCCAATGGGTCTACGACCGCTGCGACGCACGATTTGAGGCGATGCTGGATCAGGGCGCAATAGCCGAGGTCGAGACGCTGCTCGCGCGCGGGCTGGATCCCGAGCTTCCGGTGATGCGCGCCATCGGCGTGCCGGAGATCGCCGCCTGGCTCGCCGGCGAGATCGAGGCCGACGAGGTTATCGCCTCGGGTGCCCAGGCGACCCGCAACTACGCCAAGCGCCAGTTCACCTGGTTCCGCCGCCAACCGCCAGCGGACTGGCCGCGCGTGCACCCCGATTGGGAGTCTGAAAATATCGACATCGAGGCAGCTTTCGCATCATTATTGCGCAAATAGGTGTTGACTTATCAGATTATGATATTTAGCGGCGGTGTCACTCGGCCCGATGCGCACCCCCCTGCGTCGGGCCGGTTTTCTTATCGACGCCCGCAATGATGGAGTTCCCCGTGCCCGGTCAGCCGGCCCCTGCCCCCTCGGACAATCCCTCCGCCATGAGCGGTGCGGCGATCCTCGTGCAGAGCCTGATCGAACAAGGCGTGGAATTCGTCTTCGGCTATCCCGGCGGCGCGGTTCTGCCGATCTATGACGAGCTGTTCGGCGACGAGCGCATCCGCCACATCCTCGTCCGCCACGAGGCAGGCGCGGCCCATGCCGCCGAAGGCTACGCGCGGGCCACCGGCAAGCCGGGCGTGGTGCTCGTCACCTCCGGCCCGGGCGCGACCAATGCCATCACCGGAATTGCGGATGCGTGGATGGACTCGATCCCGATGGTGGTCATCACCGGACAGGTGCCGACCGCGCTGATCGGCACCGACGCCTTCCAGGAAGCCGACACCATCGGCATCACCCGTCACTGCACCAAGCACAATTACCTCGTGAAGGACCCGGCCGATCTTGCCGCGACGATCAGGGAGGCCTTCCTGATCGCCACCACCGGCAGGCCCGGCCCGGTCTTGATCGACATCCCCAAGAACGTCCAGATCGCCGTCCCGTCCGAGCGCCGCGCTCTGGTGCGCCCCGGATCGCACCGCTACGCGCCCCAGACCGTCGCCCCGGCGGAGCAGATCATCGAGGCCATCGAGATGATCGCGGGGGCCGAGCGGCCGATCCTTTACACCGGCGGCGGCGTGATCAATTCCGGCCCCGAGGCGAGCCGCCTGCTGCGGCAGTTCCAGGACATGACCGGCGCCCCCGTCACCTCGACCCTGATGGGCCTCGGCGCCTTCCCCTCGCGGCACCCCGACTGGCTCGGGATGCTCGGGATGCACGGCACCTACGAAGCCAACATGGCGATGAACCAGTGCGATGTGATGGTCTGCATAGGCGCGCGGTTCGATGACCGGGTAACCGGTCGGCTGGATGCGTTCTCGCCGAACTCGAAGAAGATCCACATCGACATCGACCGCTCCTCGATCAACAAGACGGTGCCGGTCGATCTCGGGATCGTCGGCGACTGCGGCACGGTGCTCGCGCAACTGATCGAGGCATGGGGCACAAGGCAGCCGAGGAACCTCGGCGAATGGAAGGCGCGGATCGCCGGATGGCGCGCGCGCGAATGCCTCGCCTATCCGGAACGCTCGACCAAGAACCCGGGCATGATCATGCCGCAGAAGGCGGTGGAGCGGCTCCATGCCCTCACCCACAAGCGCAGTCCGATCATCACCACCGAGGTCGGCCAGCACCAGATGTGGGCGGCGCAGTATTTCGGCTTCGAGGACCCGAACAAGTGGCTCACCTCGGGCGGGCTCGGCACGATGGGCTATGGCCTTCCGGCAGCGATCGGCGCGCAGCTCGGGCACCCCGACGCGCTGGTGATCGACATCGCGGGTGAGGCCAGCATCCAGATGAACATCCAGGAACTCGGCACCGCGAGCCAGTATCGTCTGCCGGTCAAGATTTTCATCTTGAACAACGAATACATGGGCATGGTCCGCCAGTGGCAGGAGCTGACCTATGAAAGCCGCTATTCGAACTCCTATTCGGACAGCCTTCCGGATTTCGTGAAGCTCGCCGAAGCCTATGGCTGGAAGGGCATCCGCATCACCGAGGAGCGCGATCTGGACGACGGCATCATGCGGATGCTCGACCATCCCGGCCCGGTGATCGTCGATTGCCTCGTCGCGCAGGATGCGAACTGCCTGCCTATGATCCCGTCGGGCGCGGCACATACCGAGATGCTGCTCTACGGCGACAAGGTCGACGGCACGATGGACGACGAAGCCAAGGCGCTGGTCTGAGGACAAACCCATGCCCATGAAGATTGCCGAAGCGGCCTCCGAGCGCCACGTGCTCGCCGTCACCGTCGACAACGAGCCGGGGATCCTCGCCAAGATCACCGGCCTGTTCACCGCGCGCGGCTACAACATCGACAGCCTCACCGTGGCCGACATCACCGAGGACCACGCGGTCAGCCGCATCACTATCGTCACCAAGGGTCCGCCGCAGGTGATCGACCAGATCGAGGCGCAGCTCGAACGGCTGGTGCCGGTGCACAAGGTCACAGATCTCACCACCGCCGGACCCCACGTGGAGCGTGAACTCGCGCTCATCAAGGTCACCGGCACGGGCGAGAAGCGGGTCGAGGCGCTGCGTCTCGCCGACATCTTCCGCGCCCGGCCGGTCGACACCACCACCGAAAGCTTCATCTTCGAGATCACCGGCCCGCCCGACAAGGTCGACAGCTTCATCGCCCTGATGCGCGAGCTGGGGCTGGTCGAGGTCGGCCGCACCGGGATCGTGGGAATGATGCGCGGGGCACAGCCTGCCTGAACAAATTCAACGAATACAATTCATAAGAGAGAATAGTGATGAAGGTCTATTACGACGCCGATGCCGATCTGAACCTGATCAAGCCCAAGAAGGTCGCCATCGTGGGCTACGGCTCGCAGGGCCATGCCCATGCGCAGAACCTGCGGGACAGCGGCGTTGCCGAAGTCGCCATCGCCCTGCGCGAAGGTTCGGCCACCGCCAGGAAGGCGGAAGCGGCGGGCTTCAAGGTGCTCTCGAACACGGCGGCCGCGCAGTGGGCCGACATCATCATGATCCTCGCGCCCGACGAGCATCAGGCCGCGATCTGGGAGAACGACCTCAAGGGCCACATGAAGCCCGGCGCCGCGCTCGCCTTCGCCCACGGGCTCAACATCCACTTCGGCCTGATCGAGGCGCCTGCCGATATCGACGTCATCATGATCGCCCCCAAGGGCCCGGGCCACACCGTGCGTTCGGAATACGTGAAGGGCGGCGGCGTGCCCTGCCTTATCGCGGTGCATCAGGATGCCTCCGGTTCCGCGCATGACGTGGCCCTCGCCTATGCGAGCGCCGTCGGCGGCGGGCGTTCGGGGATCATCGAGACCAACTTCCGCGAGGAATGCGAGACCGACCTGTTCGGCGAGCAGGCGGTGCTGTGCGGCGGGATCACTCACCTGATCCAGGCCGGGTTCGAAACGCTGGTCGAGGCCGGTTACGCCCCCGAAATGGCCTATTTCGAGTGCCTCCACGAAACCAAGCTGATCGTCGACCTGCTCTATGAAGGCGGCATCGCCAACATGCGCTACTCGATCTCGAACACCGCCGAATATGGCGACATCACGACGGGTCCGCGCATCATCACCGCCGAAACCAAGGCCGAGATGAAGCGCGTGCTCGCCGACATCCAGTCGGGCCGCTTCGTCAAGAACTTCGTGCTCGACAACCGCGCCGGCCAGCCCGAACTCAAGGCCGCGCGCAAGATGGCCGCCGCCCATCCGATCGAGCAGACCGGCGAAAAGCTGCGCGCCATGATGCCGTGGATCGCCGCCAACAAGCTGGTGGACAAGGCCAAGAACTAGGCGGGAAAGATTTCCTCCGCCCGCCCCTTGCGGCGGGCTGTGGAACCATCGCGAGGCGTCGGGTATTGGTCCCCTGCACCTACAGGAGACCCTGCCCGATGAACCGTTTCGTCCTTGCCCTCGCCGCGACCGCCATCGGCGTAACCGGCGCGATCACCGCTGCCCCCGTCCTTTTCGCCCAGAGCGCGCCGCAGGTGCCCGGCGCCAAGGCCCCCTCGCGCGTCACCGCCGGGACCTATGCCGCCGATCCGGCGCACTCGCTGATCGGGTGGGAAGTCAACCATTTCGGGTTCAACGACTATTACGGCATCTTCGGCGACGTTGCGGGCACGCTGGTGCTCGATCCGGCGAACCCGGGTGCCGCCAAGGTCGACGTGACGATCCCGGTTGCAAGCGTCACCACTGCCAGCAAGGGGCTGACCGAGCACCTGCTGCGCGCCGGCAAGGACGGCGGCGCGCCCGATTTCTTTGGCCCGGCCCCCGCGCCCGCACGCTTCGTCTCCACCGCCGTCACGGTCGATTCCAAGGACGTGATGAAGGCGACGATCACCGGCAATCTCACGCTGAACGGCGTCACCAAGCCCGTCACTTTCGAGGCGGAGTTCACCGGCGCCGGTGTCAACCCGATGAACAAGAAGGAAACCGTCGGCTTCGAGGCCGAGACCGAGATCAAGCGCTCGGACTTCGGCGTGAACTACGGCATCCCCTTCGTCAGCGACGAGGTGGAGCTCGACATCAGCGTCGCTTTCGAAAAGCAGTAGGCGCCATAGGCGACTGGCGGGCCGCAAAGGGGTGAGCCCGCCAGCCACCCGGCGTGAGGCCGGTCAGAACCCGAACCAGGACGATCCGCCATAGGTCTTGCCCGCCGGGATCTTCGCCCAGTTGGGCCCGCCCCTGGCGATGAAGCCGGAAATGTCCTTGCGCCACTTGGCCCGGATGCCCTGATCGTAGTTGAGATAGAGCTTGCCGCCGACAATGTCGTAGGCGCTCGGATCGCCCGGCGCGAGATAGCCCTGCGCGATCGCCCAGGCGCAGTGCCCGCCATATTGCGGCGCGAAAGCGGCGGGGTTGGCCTTGAAGGCTGCGGCGTTCTCGGCGCTGGCGAAGTGCCATTCGGCGCCCTTCCATGTCACCTTGAACTTCGCGCTGCCCTTCACCGGCGCGCCATTGCCGCGGAAGTAGCTGACGGTGTCGTAGCCGCCGACCGCGATCTTCTCGCGGGCACTGGCGACATAGACCCCGCCCTCGGCAGCTGCGGGGGTGGCGAGCACGAGCGGTGCGGCGAAAGCGGCGAGCGCGAATATCAGGCGGGCAGTTTTCATCGGGGGTGTCCTTGCTTTGAGGCAAGGCCCGGATATCGGCCTTGCCTGCCCTGGTCTTTCGCGTGGTCGCTGCCATTGGTGACAGGCCCTCAACAAAATGTTCGACTTGCCGAAGCGGCTGCTTCAAGACTGCCCTCCGATGCGCCTTGCCGACTGCCACAACATCGACGATTTCCGGAAACTCGCGCGCGCGCGGCTGCCCTTCCCCGTGTTCGACTACATCGACGGCGCGGCCGACGACGAGCTGACCAAGGCGCGCAACACCGCCGCCTTCGCGGGGGTCGATCTGGTGCCCGACGTGCTGGCCGGGGTCGAGACGATCGACACCTCCTGCACCATCCTCGGGCGCCGCTCCGCGCTGCCCCTGATGCTCTCGCCGACCGCCGTCCAGCGCGCCTTCCACTGGCAGGGGGAGACGGCGGTGGCGAAGGCAGCGGAGAGGTTCGGCTTGTGGTTCGGCATCTCCAGCCTCGCCACGCGCAGCATCGAGGAAATCGCCGCGCTCACCAGCGGGCCCAAGCTGTTCCAGCTCTATGTCCACAAGGACAAGGGGCTGAACGCGAGCATGATCCAGCGTTGCCAGGCGGCGCAGTTCGACGCGCTGGCGCTGACGGTCGACACCATCGTCTCGGGCAAGCGCGAGCGGTGCCTGCGCAGCGGCTTCACCACCCCGCCGCGCTTCACCCCGCGCGCGGTGTGGAGCTATGCGACCCGGCCCAAGTGGACGCTCGACTACGTGCTACGCGAGAAGTTCCGCCTGCCCAATCTCGACACCCACGTCGCCGAGGGCACCGGCAAGGCGGTGAGCATCGCCGAATATTTCAACGCCATGCTCGACACCGCGATGGACTGGGATACCGCCGCCAAGATCCGGCAGGACTGGGGCGGCACCTTCGTCCTGAAAGGCGTGATGAGCGCGGGCGACGCGCGCCGGGCTGTGGAGATCGGCGCCGATGCGATCATGATCTCGAACCACGGCGGGCGGCAACTTGACGGGAGCCGCGCCCCCTTCGACCAGCTACCAGAGATCGTCGATGCGGTCGGCGGACGGATCGAGATCATCTGCGATGGTGGCATCCGGCGCGGCACCCATGTCCTGAAGGCGCTGTGCAGCGGGGCGACGGCGGCATCGGGCGGGCGGCTCTATCTCTATGCGCTCGCGGCGGCAGGTCAGGAGGGCGTGGAGCGCGCGCTCGGCATCCTCAGGGACGAGATCGAGCGGGGGATGCGGCTGATGGGGGTGACGCGGCTCGAACAGCTGACGTCCGACCGCATCCGCAGGCGCAACTAAAGCGCGCCTTGTCATAATCCGGTAACGCAAGGCGCGCTTTTGCGTGCGCACGCCAATCCGGGGACCGATCCATGACCACTGCCGCGCGCGCCCTCGCCTTCGCCCTACCCGCCCTCTGCCTCACTCTCGCAGCTTGCGGCAGCGAACCCGCGCAGCCCGGCAACGATGCCGAAAGCTTCGCCGCGCGCATCGGCGCAGGCGAGGCGACGCCGGTCGCGACGCCTGCGCCTGCCGCAACCGCCACACCCCAGATCGCCGAGCCGCTTCCCGGCGCCGCCCCCGGACCTTTCGCGCGCGGGACGCTGACCGATCCGGCCTCCAGGACCTGTGGGGCGCCGCTGATGGGGCCCTTCATCGGAAAGCTCGCCGACCAGGCGACCCGCGCCGAGATCGCCAAGCTGCTCGGGCGCACCGAAAACCTGCGCTTCGTCGCCTATGGCAGCGGTGGCTTCGTCAACCCCGATCCCACCAATCCGCGCCTGTCGATCATGCTCGATGCGCAGAACATCATCCGCGATGCGCGCTGCGGCTGAAATCGGGGCCATTCCCGGCTTGCGCACCGCGCAATAATCGGCAATGAGAGCCCCCATGACGGGACACGGACTTTCGCTGCTTCGACTTATGCGCCCTTGGGCGTAGGCAGCCGCGCGCGAGGAACGCGGGCGGCCCGCTCCCAAGGGTAACCCGCAGCTTCCCCCCTTCCTTCTCGCGACGAGCCATCTTCCATGCCCATGCTCAAAGAGCCTTCCGCCAAGTATCGCCCGTTCGGGCAGATCGACCTGCCGAACCGCCAATGGCCCTCAAAGCTGATCGAGCGCGCGCCGCGCTGGCTCTCGACCGACCTGCGCGACGGCAACCAGTCCATCATCGATCCCATGGACGCGGTGAAGAAGCGCCGCTTTTTCGACCTGCTGGTCGAGATCGGGCTGAAGGAGATCGAAATCGGATTCCCCAGCGCAGGCGCGACCGAGTTCGACTTCATCTCCGGCCTCGTGCAGTCGGATGCCATCCCCGATGACGTGATCGTCCAGGTCCTCACCCAAAGCCGCGAAGACCTGATCCGCACCTCCTTCGCCAGCCTCGAAGGCGCGAGGGCGGCGATCGTGCACCTCTACAATGCGGTCAGTCCGGCGTGGCGCGACATCGTGTTCCGCATGAGCCGCGAGGAGGTGAAGGCCATCGCCGTCGCCGGCGCGAAGGTGATGCGCGACGAGGCCGCACGCTATCCAGGCACCGACTGGCACTTCCAGTATTCGCCGGAGACCTTCTCCACCGCCGAACTCGATTTCTCGATCGAGGTCTGCGCGGCGGTGATGGAAGTACTCCAGCCCAACCCCGAACAACCGATCATCCTCAACCTGCCCGCCACGGTCGAGGCAGCGACGCCCAATATCTACGCTGACCAGATCGAGTATTTCTGCCGCCACCTGCCGAACCGCGAGAGCGCGGTGATCTCGCTCCACACCCACAACGACCGCGGCACCGGCGTGGCGGCGGCGGAGCTGGGCCTGATGGCGGGCGCCGACCGCGTGGAAGGCTGCCTGTTCGGCAATGGCGAGCGCACCGGCAATTGCTGCCTCGTGACGATGGCGCTGAACCTCTACACGCAAGGGGTTGATCCGAAACTGGACTTCTCGGACATCGATCGGGTGATCGAGACGGTCACCTATTGCAACGACCTCCCCGTCCACCAGCGCCACCCCTATGGCGGCGAACTGGTCTACACCGCCTTCAGCGGCAGCCACCAGGACGCGATCAAGAAGGGCTTCGAGGCGCGCGAGACGCAGAACGACGAGCTCTGGCGCGTGCCCTACCTGCCCATCGATCCGGCCGATCTCGGGCGCTCTTACGAAGCGGTGATCCGGGTCAATTCGCAGTCGGGCAAGGGCGGCTTTGCCTGGGTGCTGGAGAAGGACCAGGGGCTGAAGCTCCCCAAGAAGATGCAGGCCGATTTCTCGAAGCACGTCCAGCGCATGGCCGACGAACTGGGCCGCGAACTGAACGCCGCCGACATCTGGGACGCCTTCCGCCGCGCCTATCACGTCAAGATCCACCCCAAGCACTTCCAGCTCGTGCGCTACGAGGAAAGCCGCGCCGCCGACGGCACGCGAATCTTCGCCGGGACCATCGCGGTCGACGGGCAGGAGCGCAGCGTCTCCGGGCGCGGCAACGGCCTCATCTCGAGCGTCATGGGCACCCTGCGCGAGGCCTTCGGCGTGGAGCTCGAAGTCGTCGACTACACCGAACACGCGCTCGGCGCAGGCACGGATGCGCGGGCGGCGGCCTATCTCGAATGCCGCGATCCCCAAGGGCGGACCATCTGGGGCTGCGGCATCGACGAGGACATCGCAACGGCCAGCGTGCGCGCGGTGCTCTCGGCGGCGAACACGGCTGTGGCTTCCGCCCCCGCCTGAGCCCGGCCGCCCCTTGCGCAGGCCCCGATTTGCGCGCAGGTTCGCCTCCGAGGGAGGGAGAGCCCACGCATGCAAACGCAAACTACCGGTATTGCCGTGCCGCCGACCCCGCCGACCCCGAAGGTCGCGGACGATCTCGCCTGGAGCGATCTGGCGGCTGCCCTTGCCGCAGGCTGGCGCGACTTTGTCGCCATGCCGCGCTTCGGGCTGTTCTTCGGAGGGGTATATGTGCTCGCCGGTCTCGCGATCGGCTGGGCGACGATCGCCGGCGGCAATCTTACCTGGCTGATCCCCGCCATCGCCGGCTTCCCGCTGGTCGCCCCTTTCATCGCGGTCGGGCTCTACGAGGCAAGCCGCCGCCGTGCAGCGGGCGAGGCGCTCACGTGGCGTGCGGTGCTCGGCGCCCTCAAGGGCCACGGCGACGACCAGATCCTCTCGATGGGGGTGATCGTCTTCGTCGCCTTCTCCTTCTGGATGATCGTCGCGCACGCGATCTTCGCGGTGTTCGTCGGCGAGAGCGGGATGGGGCGCGATCCGCTCGCGGCGCTGCTCACGCCCTCGGGCCTGACGATGCTGGCGGTGGGAAGCGCGGTCGGCGGGGCAATGGCCTTCGCCTTCTACGCCATGACCGTCATCAGCCTGCCGCTGCTGGTCGACCGCCGGCATGACTTCCTCACCGCGATCATCGCCAGCCTTTCGGCGGTGCGCCGCAACTTCCAGGTGATGCTCGGCTGGGCCGCGCTCATCGCGGCGATCCTGTTCGTGGCAATGCTGCCCGGCTTTCTCGGCCTGATGGTGGCGCTGCCGGTGCTGGGCCACGCGACCTGGCACCTCTATGCACGAACAGTTGACTAGAAAGAGACCGGACGAATGACCGAAGCGATCATCGAACCCGAACTGCCGATCATCGACCCCCACCACCACCTGTGGGACTTGAGGCCGATGCTGCCGATGTTCCCGGCGCCGCACCACCATTTCATCGCCGCGCTGGTCGACAATGCCCACTACACCTTCGACCAGCTCCACGCGCATATTGCCGGCAGCGGGCACAACATCATCGGCACGGTCTTCATGGAATGCGGCGCCTTCTACAACGGGGCCTATGGCGAGGCGCTGAAGCCGGTCGGCGAGGTCGAATACGTGAACGGCGTCGCGGCGCAATCGGCGAGCGGGCTCTATGGCCCGGCGCGCTACTGCGCCGCAATCGTGGGCCATGCCAACCTGATGCTGGGGAGCGGCGCGGGCGAGGTGCTCGATGCGCTCGCGGCTGCCGCGCCCGGGCGGTTCCGGGGCATCCGCCATGCCGCCGCTTGGGATGCCGATCCCGAGGTCCTTGGCCCGCCGTTCCACCATCCCGAAGGCCTCTATCGCAACACCACCTTCCGCGAGGGCTTCGCCGAGCTCGGCAAGCGCGGCCTCACCTTCGATGCCTGGCTGCTCGAACCGCAGCTGCCCGACGTGATCGACCTCGCCCGCGCTTTCCCCGATCAGCCGATCTGCCTCGACCACTGCGGCACGCCGCTGGGGGTGGCCGCCTACAAGGGCAAGCTGCACGAACGCTTCGACACCTGGCGCCATAACATCAAGGAACTCGCCCGTTGCGAGAACGTGGTGGTCAAGCTCGGTGGCCTCGCCATGGCGTTCTGCGCCCTGCCCGAGGATGGCCCCGCCGCCGGCCACGGCTCGGAACATCTCGCGGCGCTGTGGCGCCCCTATGTCGAGACCTGCATCGAGGCCTTCGGCCCGTCGCGCGCGATGTTCGAAAGCAATTACCCGGTCGATTACTGGGGCGCGGACTACGCGGTGCTGTGGAACGCCTTCAAGCGCCTCGCGCGCAGCGCCAGCCCCGAGGAGAAGGCGGCGCTGTTCGCCGGCACGGCGGCGCGGTTCTACGGGATCGAGCACCTGCTCGGTTGACGCTGCGTCACCATCAAAATCACGCTTGGCAGGTCCGGAACCGGCGCTAGAGACGCGGGTTGATCGCAAAAGCGTTTTGAGGAGAAACCGATGCCCCTTCCCGCCCCCTTCGATCGCCTGCGCCTGCCGCTGATCGGATCGCCGCTGTTCATCGTCTCCGGCCCCGAACTGGTAATCGCGCAGTGCAAGGCGGGGATCATCGGCAGCTTCCCTGCCCTGAACGCGCGGCCGCAGTCGCAGCTCGACGAGTGGCTCCACCAGATCACCGAGGAGCTCGCCGCCCACAACCGCACGCACCCCGACCGTCCGGCCGCGCCCTACGCCGTCAACCAGATCGTCCACAAGACCAACGACCGCATCGAGGCCGACATGGCGACCTGCGAGAAGTGGCAAGTTCCGATGGTCATCACCTCGCTCGGCGCGCGCGAGGAGGTCTATCAGGCGGTGAAGAACTGGGGCGGGATCACGATGCACGACGTGATCAACAACCGCTTCGCGCAGAAGGCGATCGAGAAGGGTGCGACCGGCCTCATCCCCGTGGCGGCCGGCGCCGGCGGGCACGCGGGCGCGCTCTCGCCCTTCGCGCTGATGCAGGAAATCCGCGAGTGGTTCGACGGCCTCGTCGCCCTGTCGGGCTCGGTTGCGCACGGGGCGACGATCCTCGCCGCCCAGGCCCTGCGCGCCGACTTCGCCTATGCCGGCAGCGCCTTCATCGCCACCAAGGAGGCGAACGCGACCGAGGGTTACAAGAACGGCATCGTCGAAGGCTCCTCGGAAGGGATCGTCTACACCAACCTCTTCACCGGGGTGCACGGCAACTATCTGCGCTCGTCGATCGAGGCGGCCGGGCTCGATCCCGACAACCTGCCCGAGAGCGATCCCAGCAAGATGAACTTCGGCAGCGGCGGCAACACCAAGGCCAAGGCGTGGAAGGACATCTGGGGTTCGGGCCAGGGGATCGGCACGATCAAGGAAGTGGGCACCGTCGAAGACCTCGTCGCCCGGCTCGAGCGCGAATATCACGCCGCCAAGGCGCAACTGCTCGCCAATTCGGGCTATTCATCGTGGGGCGCGATGGCGGAGGCCGCCGAATAGCGCCTATTCGGCCGCCCAGAGCAGCTCGGCCATCGCATCGAGCTCGGTGAAGTCGAAGCCGGTGCCGAGCGGGTCCTTGCGGTTGAGCACGACCCGCCGGCGCTGCGCCGGCAATTGCCGCCGGAGCGCCGATTGCAGCAGGTGCAGGCGCATCAGCGCCTCGACCAGCGCCGCTTCCTCGTTCGCCCCGCGCGCCGCCGACCAGCGCGACTCGATCCGGCCGACGCGGGCGATCACCACCTCGTTGTAGCGCCGGTGCGGCCCGCGGTGGAGCGGCATCCCGCTGCGCATCGCCGCCGCCTCGCTCGCCGGAAGCAGCAGGCCGTTGCGGCGGAAGTCGTCGAAGCCGACCCGCGAGCGGCCGACCTCGCCGAACATCCGGCCGAAGCAGCGCTGCGAGAGAAGCTGGCGGGGCAGCAGGTGATGGCGCTGGAGGCCGGGGTCGTATCCCGCCGCGCCCGGCGCATTGACCGAGCGGAAGGCGATGATCGCTTGGCTGGCGGCGTGATCCCGGCGCCCTATCTCATTCCCGCCAGACGCTGATCACCCCGCGGCTGTGTGAGGGGCGCAGGACGAGGCGCGTGCCGTCGGGTGCGATGATGCGGTCGTCCTCGGCCGGCGCGCCGGTGATGACAAGGTGGTTGACCAGCCTGATGCCAAGCCTGGTGGCGGCAACCCGGTCGGCGCTGAGCGGGGGTTCGATGCGCAGTTCCTGCCCGATCCAGAAGCCGAGGCCGATACTCTCGAGCGCGCCATCGGGTGCCTCGACGAAGGCGGTGAGGCCGAGCGCCGGGAAGGGCCCGCCGTCGAGCCACGCGCTGACGACGGATTCGAAGAATCGCGGGCCGATCGCGGTGCCGGCGGGGCCCCAGACAATGGCGATGCAATCCTCGAATTGGCGGACGAGGTCGCAGGCGACGGCTAGCAGCCCGCGCATCACCGGCTGGCTGTTGCCACCTGCCGCGAGATGCGGACCGGGGCGCAGCACCACGGCCTCGCACGCCTCGGACACGGGCATGGCAGGCAGGTCGAAGCGGTGGGCAAGATCGGGGAAAGGCGCGGCTTCTCCGGGAACAAGGCCGCTGAGATCGAAGGTCAATCCGTCGCGCAGCAGCTCGATCCAGTGGAGCTGACCGGGCCACAGCGCCTCGGGATGGGGGGAATCGCCGGGCACAGGGTCGAGGCTCACGCTGAGCGAGGGCAGCCGTTCGGCACAGGCCCTGATGGCATGGCGATCGGGCCGCTTGCCGAGGGCAAACAGCAGGTGCAGCTCGGCATCCCTAGCGCGCTGCGACTGTGAAATTGGCCAGCCCCCCTCCGTAAGTCGCGCAGTTGTCGACTAAAAAGCTGTCCACATTTGGCGCGTTTGCTGCAAATCGTCGAGTCCCCAAACGGCACACCCGTCCCGTTTCGGAGCAATCTCAGAACAGCCCGAGCCGCAGACCTTCCGCCAGCGCCGCGCCGGTGTCGCGTGCCTGAACAAGGGCCGATCCGGGCACCTGCTTGGGCGCGGCGATCGCCTCGGGCGTCTGGGCCGCAAGATTGACGATCATCGGCTCCGCCACCCGCCGCAGCCGCCAGCCGGTCGCGATCCGGTCGATCTGGCGCTGGGCGCCCTCCCCGTCCGATCCGGCGGCGATGATCGTGGCATAGGGGCGCCCCTCGATCCGGCCGAGCACGGGATAATAGGCGCGGTCGAACATTTCCTTCATCATCCCGCTCATGCTTGCGAGATTCTCGGGGCAGCAGAACAGATAGCCCTGCGCGGCCAGCAGCATGTCGGGCGTGGCCTCTGCTGCCGCCACCAGCCAGCCTGCCTCCCCGGCCCCGTCCGCCGCCGCCCGCGCCAGCGCCGCACTGGCGCCGGTGCGGCTGTGCCAGACGATCAGCAGGCGGGGTTCGGCGGTCATGATGCTCATGGGAGAGAAGGCTGCCGCGCAGGGCTGTCGATTGTCAACGCCGCGCATCTGTATGGCGCGGAGCCTTTGCGCTATCGCACCTCGCGATGGCCTCCCGCTCGCTTCCCTCCATGCCCGGTCTTGCGCCGGTGCTCGGCGTTGCCGCCTCACTCTCGGGCAAGGCATGGCGCTGGCGCGGCGGGAACATGGAGCTGGGCGACGGGGTGCATAGCCTCGACCATTCGATACTCGAACAGCTGCTGCTGACCCGCGGCGTCGCAGAGGACGATCTCGCCCGCCACGCCCAGCCAACGCTGCGCGCCTTCCTCCCAGACCCCTCGACGTTCCGCGACATGGACGCCGCCGCCGAGCGCCTCTCCGCGGCGGTGATGACGGGTGAGCGGGTGACGATCTACGGCGATTACGACGTCGACGGCGCGACCAGCGCGGCGCTGCTGATCGAGCTGCTGCGCCAGTTGGGGCTTGAGGCGGGCTACTACATCCCCGACCGCCTGCTGGAAGGCTACGGCCCGAGCGGAGAGGCGCTGGTCAGGCTTGCCGAGGCCGGATCGCAGCTGATCGTCACCGTCGACTGCGGGGCGATGGCGCACGAGGCGCTCGGCATGGCGCGCGATGCGGGGGTGGATGTGATCGTGGTCGATCACCACAAGTGCGCGCCCGACCTTCCCCCCGCCCACGCGCTGGTCAATCCCAACCGCCTCGACGAGAGCGATCTCGGCGCAGCCCACGGCCATCTTGCGGCGGTTGGTGTCGCTTTCCTGCTCGGCGTGGCCTTGGTGCGCTCCCTGCGTGGGCGCGGCTGGTTCGCGGGCGGCCGAGCCGAGCCCGACCTGATGGGCCTGCTCGACCTTGTTGCCCTGGGCACGGTCGCCGATGTCGCCGCGCTCCACGGCCTCAACCGCGCCTTCGTGGCGCAGGGGCTGAAGGTGCTCGCCCGCCGCGGGCGGATCGGCATGGCGGCGCTGATGGACGCAAGCCGCCTCGCCCGTGCGCCGCAATGCAGCGACCTCGGCTTTGCGCTCGGCCCCCGGATCAACGCGGGCGGGCGGATCGGCGAATCGACCCTCGGCGTGCGCCTGCTCACCACCGCCGACCCGGAGGAAGCCCGCGTCATCGCCGCCCAGCTCTCGCAGCTGAACGAGGAACGCCGTGCGATCGAGGCCGAGGTGCAGGAAGCGGCCGAGGCGCAGCTCGCAGGCCAGCACAACATGGCGGTGCAGGTGCTCAGCGGGCATGGCTGGCACCCCGGGGTGATCGGGATCGTCGCGGGACGGATCAAGGAGAAGACCGGGAAGCCCGCGGTCGTGATCGCGCTCGACGAGGCGCAGGGCAAGGGCTCGGGCCGCTCGATCAGCGGCGTCGATCTCGGTGCTGCGATCATCGCCGCGCGCGAGGCCGGGCTGCTGGTCGCGGGCGGCGGGCACGCGATGGCGGCGGGGCTGACGATCGACGCGGCGCGGCTTGCGGACTTCGCGGGCTTCCTCGACGAGCGTCTCGCCCGCGATGTCGAACGCGCCCGTGCCGGGGCGGCGATGCTGCTCGATCTGGCGCTGGCGCCCGGCGGCCTCACCCCCGATCTGGTCGAGACGCTCGAGGCGGCAGGCCCCTACGGCGTCGGCTGGCCCGCGCCGCGCGTCGCGGTCGGGCCGGTCCGAATCGTCAAGGCGGACATCGTCGGCAAGGATCATGTCCGGATCATCGCCAGCGGCAATGACGGCAAGAGCTTCAAGGCGATCGCTTTCCGCGCCGCCGAGACCGAGATGGGCCAGACCCTGCTCCACCGCCACCAGGGCCGCCGCTTCCATCTCGCCGGCCGCGCGCGGATCGACGATTGGGGCAGCCGACCTGCTGCGGAATTGCAGCTGGAAGACGCAGCCTTCGCCGATTGAGCGGGGGCTTTTGCACCGCCTGCCACGCCCGTGCGAATTTTTGCGTAAGTCGGGGGTTGACCGTCTCGAAGCACCCCCCTAAAGGCGCGCTTCCGCACCGGACGTGGCCCGTTCGTCTAGCGGTTAGGACGCGGCCCTTTCACGGCTGAAACACGGGTTCGATTCCCGTACGGGTCACCACTCTTCCGGAAGCGGACAAGCGGGCGGCAGGCTTCGGCCTCGCCGCCCTTTTTCGTGGCACCGCGGCACCGCTCGACGCTTCCCACCGGGGCTGCCAGCCTGTAAGGCGCTTGGCCATGGGCAGCGGCCAGAACATTCCCATCGCCGGCATCAGCCTTGCGGCGGTGACCTTCGTGGCGCTGCTGATGCTGGGAACCGACGTCGTCATCGCGCTTGCCGTGCTGACGGTGTGGGTCGGATCGCTGCTCGTTGCCGCAGGACGCCCGCCCGAGCCGCCCAAGGCCAAGGTCAAGCAGCGCCTCACGCTCGAATCGATCCGCGACCTGATCGAGAACTCCTCGATTCCGCTCGTCATCACCGAGCGCAACACCATCGCGCTCGCCAACCGCGCGGCGCGCAGGATGCTGGGGCCGCACATCATCGGCCAGGACGCGCGCGTCGCGCTGCGCCAGCCCGAGGCGATCAGCCTGCTCGGCGAGAACCGCCAGAGCGAGGCGATCGTGCGCGGGCTCGTCCGGCGCGGCGACATCTGGCAGATCAGCCGCCAGAGAATCGACGATCGGCTGGCGATGCTCGAATTCATCAACCAGACCGCAGAGGCCGACATCAGCCGCGCGCACACCGATTTCGTCGCCAATGCCAGCCACGAGCTGCGCACCCCGCTCGCCGCGATCATCGGCTATGTCGAGACGCTTCAGGAAGGCGACGGCGACATCGACACACCGACCGCGCGCAAGTTCCTCGGCATCATCGAGCGCGAGGCGCAGCGGCTACAGGCGCTGGTCAGCGATCTCATGAGCCTCAGCCGGGTCGAGGCGGAGAAGCACGATCTGCCCACCACACGGATCGACCTCGCCCCGCTCGTCGAGCGTGCGGCGCGCGATGCGGCGGGGCCGCAGCGGATCGAGCGGCTGAAGCTCGATCTCGCCGCCGAGCCGGTGGTGCTGGGCGATCTCCAGCAGCTCGAACAGGTAGTGCGCAACCTCGTCGACAACGCCCTGAAATACGGCGCGGCCAATGCGCCAGTGCACGTCACACTCGATCTGGCGCAGGGCGATCTGGCGCGCATCGCGGTGCAGGACGAGGGCGAAGGCATTGCGCCCGAGCAGATCCCGCACCTCACGCGGCGCTTCTACCGCACCGACCCGGGCCGCAGCCGCGCCTCCGGCGGCACGGGCCTTGGTCTCGCGATCGTCAAGCACATCGTCGAGCGGCACCGCGGGCGGCTCGACATCACCAGCGAGCTCGGCAAGGGCACGCGCGTGGTGGTGCGGATTCCGCTCGCGGAACGCGATCCGCCCGAGGCGGTGCCGCTCGCCGAAAGCGACAATGCAGCAGGGGACAGCGACCCCCGCGCACCCCAAACACAACAAGTGTCATAAACGTGTCTTATTTCTTCAACATGGCGCGCCCATGGCGTGAAGGCTGGCTTCGCGCAGCCCGTGCCGTGGCTTTCTCACTCGGCCCGACGCCCGACGCGCACCTCCGGCAGGAACCACAGGTCTGAACATGTCGCCGATCACGCTGATCCTGATTGCTCTCGGCCTCGGCCTGCTCGGCTGGCTGGCGGGGCGTGCCAAGGCGTGGAGCTTCCAGACGGGCGATGCAGCAACGCGGCCCGCCTCGCGCCCGATCTACCACGCCTGGTATGTCGCCCTGTGGGTGGTGATGCCGGTTCTCGGCTTCGTCGTCGCCTGGAGCGTGATCGCACCGCAGTTGGTGCTGCAATCGGTGCTCGCCTCGCCCGCGGCCGAAAGCCTGCCAGCCTTCGGATTCGAGCGGGACGCCTTCCTCGGCGAGGCGCGCGCGGTGGCGCTGGGCCAGGCGCCCGGGGTCTTCAACGACGAGGCCGAGGCGCTGATCGCGCCCTTCCGCGATGCCTTCGCCCATTACAACACCATCGGCATCATCGTGACCGTGCTGATCGCCATTGCCGGCGGCGCGCTCGCCTTCCTTCGCCTCAGGCCGCAGTTCGGCGCCCGCACCCGGGTCGAACGCACGGTGATGATGATTCTCCTCGTCGCCTCGCTGGTGGCGATCCTCACGACCTTCGGCATCTTCGCGAGCCTGGTGTTCGAGACGGTGCGCTTCTTCGGCATGGTATCGCCGGTCGATTTCCTGTTCGGGACCAAGTGGGGCCCGGACACGATGACGAGCGCCAGTTCGGTCGATCCCTCGCGTTACGGCGCGGTGCCGCTGTTCTGGGGTACGATCTTCATCGGCGCGATCATCGCCATGATTGTGGCGATCCCGCTCGGGCTGATGAGCGCGATCTACCTCACCCAGTATGCCGACCCACGGGTGCGCACCTGGATCAAGCCGCTGCTGGAACTGCTCGCGGGCGTGCCGACGGTGGTCTACGGCTATTTCGCCGCCCTCACCCTCGCCCCGATGATCCGCGATGCGGCGGTCGCGGTGGGCATCACCAGCGCCTCGACCGAGAGCGCGCTTGCAGCGGGGATCGTGATGGGGGTGATGATCATTCCCTTCGTCTCCTCGATGGCGGACGATTCGATGGCCGCCGTGCCGGGCGCGATGCGTGACGGGAGCCTCGCGATGGGCGCGACCCGGTCCGAGACGATCCGCCGCGTGCTGTTCCCCGCGGCCCTGCCCGGCATCGTCGCCGGGATAATGCTCGCGGTCAGCCGCGCGATCGGCGAGACGATGATCGTCGTCATGGCCGCCTCGCCCGCCGCCAATCTCACCGCCAATCCGCTGGAACCGATGTCGACCGTCACCGTGCAGATCGTCAAGCTGCTGACCGGCGAGCAGAGCACCGATCACCCGGCGACGCTCAGCGCCTATGCGCTGGGCTTCGTGCTGTTCATGGTGACGCTGGCGCTCAACTTCATCGCCTTGCGCGTGGTCAAGCGTTTCCGGGAGGCCTACGAATGAGCAGCATTCCCATGTCCGAAACCGCTCCCGCCTCCGCCGCGCAGCCGCTCGGCCCGACCCGCACCCCCGCCTTCGAGCAGCGTCTCGCGAAGCGTTACCGTGCCGAGCGCAATTTCAAGCGCCTCGGCCTTGGCGCGGTGGTGTTCTCGGTCGCGGTGCTGGTATTCCTGCTCGGCAACATGCTGATGAACGGCATCGGCGGCTTCCAGCGCGCCGAACTCGAGGTCACGATCGATTTCCCGGCGAGCGGCATCACCGGCGATGCGACGTCGCTGACCGCGCCGAGTGCCAGCCAGACCCTCGAGATGCAGGGCCTGCCGGACGTCGTGACCTTCTTCGCCGAGGAGCAGGTCGGCAAGGACGCCGCGGCCCAGATCTCGCCCGAGGCCTGGCGCGATGTCGCCGCGGCGCTGGCGGAGGATCCCGAACTCGTCGGCAGGACCGCGACCTTCAACCTGCCCGTCTCCTCGGCGCTCGCCGCCGGTCTCCAGGCCGAAGGCCCGGCCGAGACGCAGGCGCTGGCGGACAGGCTCGCCGCCGAAGGCAAGCTCGCGCGCAATTGGGACTGGGGCTTCCTCGCCCGCTCGGATGCCACCTCGCCGCAATCGGTCGGCATCTGGGGTGCGCTCAAGGGCTCGATGCTGACCATGCTGGTGACGCTGGTGCTGGCCTTCCCGATCGGCGTGCTCTCGGCGCTCTATCTGGAGGAATACGCGCCCCGCAACCGCTGGACCGACATCATCGAGGTGTCGATCAGCAACCTTGCCGCGGTGCCCTCGATCATCTTCGGCCTGCTCGGGCTGGCGGTGTTCCTCGCGCTGTTCCCCAACCTGCGCTCGGCCCCGCTGATCGGCGGGATGACGCTGGCGCTGATGACCATGCCGGTGATCGTCATTTCCGGGCGCAACGCGATCAAGGCGGTGCCCCCGTCGATCCGCGACGGCGCGCTCGCCATCGGCGCATCGCCGGTGCAGGTGGTGTTCCACCATGTCCTGCCGCTCGCCCTGCCGGGGATGCTGACCGGCACCATCATCGGCATGGCCCGCGCCCTGGGCGAGACCGCGCCGCTGCTCCTCATCGGGATGCGCATCTTCGTGGCCACCCCGCCCGAAGGCTTCGCCTCCCCCGCCACCGTTCTGCCGATGCAGATCTTCCTGTGGTCCGACGAGATCGACCGCGGCTTTGTCGAGCGCACCAGTGCGGCTATCATCGTGCTGCTCGCGTTCCTGCTGACCATGAACGGCGTCGCAATCTACCTCCGCAACAAGTTCGAGAAACGCTGGTGACAGTCATCCATCCCAACATGACCGACGAAAGCGCGAAGATCCGCGCGCGCGATGTCTGCGTCTTCTATGGCGAGAAGAAAGCCATCGACGAGGTGTCGATCGACATCTCGCCCGATTACGTCACCGCCTTCATCGGCCCTTCGGGCTGCGGGAAGTCGACCTTCCTGCGGTGCTTCAACCGGATGAACGACACCATCGGCGCGGCCAGGGTGACAGGGCTGATCGAACTCGACGGGGAGGACATCCACGGCAGCCGCATGGACGTGGTCCAGCTGCGCGCCCGGGTGGGCATGGTGTTCCAGAAACCCAACCCCTTCCCCAAGTCGATCTACGAGAACATCGCCTACGGGCCCAAGATCCACGGGCTGGCCGAGAAGAAGGCCGATCTCGACGTGATCGTCGAACGCTCGCTGACCCGCGCGGGGCTGTGGGACGAGGTCAAGGACCGGCTCGACGATTCGGGAACGGCGCTTTCGGGCGGCCAGCAGCAGCGCCTGTGCATCGCCCGCGCCATCGCGGTCGATCCCGAGGTGATCCTGATGGACGAACCGGCCTCGGCGCTCGACCCGATCGCCACCGCCAAGATCGAGGAGCTGATCGACGAGCTCTCCGGCCGCTACGCGATCGTGATCGTCACCCACTCGATGCAGCAGGCCGCGCGTGTCAGCCAGCGCACCGCATTCTTTCACCTCGGCAAGATGGTCGAGTATGGTCCAACCTCGGAAATCTTCACCAATCCCATCGAGGAACGGACGAAAGATTATATTACAGGACGTTACGGCTGATGGCTGAGCATACCGTCAAGGCATTCGACGAAGACATCACCCGCCTGCGCGGGCTGATCGCGGAAATGGGTGGCATCGCCGAGGTCGCCATCGCGGAGAGCTTGGACGCGCTGGTGCGCGGCGACGAAGCGCTGGCCGAACAGGTCGTCGCCCGCGACAAGCGCATGGATGCGCTCGAAATGGAGGTCGACAAGCTCGCGGTGCGAATCATCGCCCTGCGCGCGCCGATGGCGGACGACCTGCGCGAGGTGATCGCGGCATTGAAGATCGCCGGCGTGCTCGAGCGGATCGGCGACTATTCGAAGAACATCGCCAAGCGCACCGGCATGATCGACGGCCGCGCCCGGTTCGAACCGCTGACCCTGCTTCCGACGATGGGCGAACTCGCCGGCGAGATGGTCCACGACGTGCTCACCGCCTATGCCGCCCGCGACCCCGATCTCGCGCGCGAAGTGATCGCCACCGATGCGAAGGTCGACGGGTTCTACAACTCGATCTTCCGCAATCTCGTGAGCTACATGGTCGAGAATCCTTCGACCATTTCGAGCGCGGCACAGCTGCTTTTCGTGGCCCGCAACATCGAACGGATCGGCGACCATGCCACCAACGTCGCCGAGATGGTCCATTTCGCCGCAACCGGCGTCTATCCTCCCGAGGGCGACCGCTGAGGCGCCGGGCTTGTCACTGTCCTGTTGAAAATTTGCCATGTGCGTTTTCATCAAATTGTCGCGCAAGTGAAACATAGGCTTCGGTGACGCGCGCTCCAGGGGGAGCCGCAAGGAGGCATCATCCGCATGTCCGCTGCCAAACTGCTGCTGGTCGAAGACGATCCGGCGCTCTCCGAACTGCTCGAATACCGCTTCCAGAACGAAGGCTACGCCGTGCGCTGCACCGGCGACGGTGACGAGGCGCTGGTGCTCGCGGCGGAGGAAGTGCCCGATCTGATCATTCTCGACTGGATGATCGAGGGCACCAGCGGGATCGAGGTATGCCGCCGGTTGCGCCGCGACAAGGACACCGCCCACGTCCCCATCATCATGCTCACCGCGCGCGAGGCCGAGGACGACCGCGTCCGGGGCCTTGAGACCGGGGCGGACGATTACCTGACAAAGCCCTTCTCGCCCCGCGAGCTGCTGGCCCGCGTAGCCGCCGTGATGCGCCGCATCCGTCCCGCGCTCGCCGGCGAGACCATCGAGGTGGGCGATTTGCGGCTCGATCCGGTCGCCCACAAGGTCCAGCGCCGCGGCCGTGCGCTGCAACTGGGGCCGACGGAATACCGGCTGCTCAAGTTCTTCATGGAAAGCCCGGGCCGGGTGTTCAGCCGCGGCCAGCTGCTCGACGGGGTGTGGGGCACCGGCTCCGACATCGAGCTGCGCACGGTCGATGTCCACATCCGCCGGTTGCGCAAGGCGATCACGGTCGAAGGCGCGAAGGACCCGATCCGCACGGTGCGCTCGGCCGGCTACGCGCTCGAGGCGAGCTGACGCCGCACAGGCGGCGGAGGGGAGCGGGCGCGCTTTCCTACCGGACGGGGCGTGATTATGGTGTGGACGGCTCTTTCCGATTGTCCAGCCTCCCGCGCACTTTTGTCGGCTACAGGTGCTTTGCCGGAGCGTCCGGCCGAAAAACGCCGTGCACAGTGTCAACTTCGGTTTTGACGTCTAAATCGCTAATATATATAGATAATTCTCGTAGGATTGCGAAGTTTACAGTGTCAACTTTGTAAACTTCGCCTGCCCCGGCCTAACGGCACAACCCGCTCCAGCGCCCGTCCTGATCGAGATGGAAGTGGTCCGCATGGGCCGCGTTGTATTCGGGCGAGAGCACTGTGGCGAAGCTCTTGCAGGCGCCGTCGCGCACCTCTCGCAGGAAGCGTGCTTCGGTGCCTTGCCCGTCCCAGTCGCCGAGCACGCTGATCCGCCGGCCGTCCTCCAGCACGAAGCCGGCGATGTCGATGGCGTTGCCGGTCGCGTGTTCGCTCCAGCGACCCTCGCTCGCGCCATACATCCGGCGGCAGGAGAAGGCGCCAAGGTGCTCTATCCGGGCAATGTCGCTGCCGAGGATCCGGCGCGCGGCAGGCGCCACCGAATCGCGCCGCCACAGTTCGAGGGCGATGGCGACAGGGCAGGTCACCGGCGGCGTGTCGGGGCTGAGCGGGTAGTCGCCGAGGCGGGTGCGGTCGGGCCGGGCGCACTCCCCCTCCCCCGCCGCATCGAGCGCGGTGAAGGCGATGTCGCTGCGCGCCAGCACCGCCCGGCACGCGCCGACGTCTTCCTTCAGTCGGGCCAGCTTGGTGCGCGTCGCCCAGCCCGGCGGGTCGCGCAGGTCGAGCGGAGCCCAGGGGTTGTGCTGGGGGTGGTTCTGGAGCCACTGCCAGCCCGCGATGGCCAGCAGCAGCGGCACAATGGCGAACAGGGCGCGGCGGGCGGCGCGGAAATGGGGGTTGGGCGCGGCGGGTGGCATCTGCCGGACCCTAGTGGAAGTCGCGCGACTTGGGCAAAATCCTGTGATCGCGCGGGTGGCCGGTCACGTTGGGCCGTGGCGCAAGTTCGTCGATCAGATCGCGAGGGAGCGGCGGGCCGCGTTCGGGCATGGGGCGGTTGACCTCGTCGGCCCGGGCTAGAGGTGCCTCGAGCAGGTCGTCCGACAGGGCGTGGAGCCGCGCTGTCGCATCGGTCATGTGGGCGGCGATGACGTGGATCACCTCGTCGTCGTACTCGACCCGGCCCCGCACCTCCATCAGCCGCGCGCCCATCACCACCTTGCGCTGCTTCTCCTTGAGGTCGGGCCAGACGACGAGGTTGATGACGCCGGTCTCGTCCTCGAGGGTGATGAAGGTGACGCCCTTGGCGCTGCCCGGTCGCTGGCGGATCAGCACCACGCCGGCGACCTGAACCATGGAGCGGAACTTGCGGGCGCGCAGGTCGCAGGCCCGCACGAAGCCGCGCTGGGCGAGGTCGGCGCGCAGGAAGGCCATCGGGTGCGCCTTCAGGCTGAGGCGGGTGGTCTGGTAGTCGGCCACCACCTCCTCGGAGAGCGGCATGGCGGGAAGCGCGATCCGTGCCCGTTCCGCCCCCTCCTCGCGCACCCCGGCGGCGCGGAACAGCGGCAGGTCGGGCGCGGGGATGAGGCTGCGGGCGTCCCACAGGGCCTGCCTGCGGGTGAGGCCCAGCGAGGTGAAGGCATCGGCGCTGGCGAGCCGCTCGATATGCGCCGGCGAGAGGCCCGCGCGCGCCCGCAGGTCGGCGACGTCGCGGTAAGGCCCCCCGGCCTCGCGCGCCGAGACGAGCATAGCGGCGACGTGTTCGGGCAGGCCGTCGATCTGCCGGAGGCCGAGGCGCAGAGCCCCGCCCTCCAGGGTGCAGTCCCACAGGCTCGCGTTCACATCCACCGGCAGCACCGCCACCCCGTGCTCCCGCGCATCCCGCACGATCTGCGCCGGGGCATAGAAGCCCATCGGCTGCGAATTGAGCAGCGCGCAGGCGAAGGCCGCCGGGTAGTGGCACTTGAGCCAGCTCGAGACATAGACCAGCTGCGCGAAGCTCGCCGCGTGGCTCTCCGGAAAACCGTATTCGCCGAAGCCCCTGATCTGGTTGAAGCACCTTTGCGCGAAGTCGCGGTCATATCCGCGCGCGACCATGCGTTCGACCATCATGTCCTGGAGCTCGTCGACCATCCCCCGGCTGCGGAAGGTCGCCATAGCCTTCCTCAGCCGGTTGGCCTCGAGGCTGGAGAACTTCGCCGCGTCGAGGGCGATCTTCATCGCCTGTTCCTGGAAGATCGGCACGCCCAATGTGCGGCCGAGGATGCTGGTGAGCTCGTCGGGCGGCCCGTGTTCGGGCGCGGGTGCGGGGATGCGGACGGGCTCGGCGCCGCGGCGGCGCTTCAAGTAGGGGTGCACCATGTCGCCCTGGATCGGCCCGGGGCGCACGATCGCGACCTGGATCACGAGATCGTAGAATTCCCTCGGGCGCAGGCGCGGCAGCATGTTCATCTGTGCCCGGCTCTCGACCTGAAAGACGCCGAGCGAATCCCCCCTGCGCAGCATGGCGTAGGTCTCGGGGTCCTCGCGCGGGACCGTGGCCAGCGTGAGCGGGCGGTCGTGGTGATCGGCGAGCAGGTCGAGGCACTTGCGGATGCAGGTCAGCATCCCCAGCGCCAGCACATCGACCTTGAGGATGCCCAATGCGTCGATGTCGTCCTTGTCCCATTCGATGAAGGAGCGTTCGGGCATGGCGCCATTGCCGATCGGCACGGTCTCGGTCAGCGCGCCCTCGGTGAGGATGAAGCCGCCGACATGCTGGCCGAGATGGCGGGGCATCCCGATCATCTGCTCGGTGAGCTTGAGCACCCGGCGCAGGTGCGGATCGGTCACGTCGAGCCCGGTTTCGGCGGCGTGCTTCTCGCTGATCTCGCGCCCCCACCCGCCCCACACGGTCCGCGCAAGCGCGGAGGTGACGTCCTCGGAGAGGCCCATCGCCTTGCCCACCTCGCGGATCGCCATGCGCGGGCGGTAGTGGATGACGGTGGCGCACAGCCCGGCGCGGTGGCGGCCATATTTGCGGTAGATGTACTGGATCACCTCCTCGCGCCGTTCGTGCTCGAAATCGACGTCGATATCGGGCGGTTCCTTGCGCTCTTCCGAGATGAAGCGGTCGAACAGGAGCTGGTGCTTGGCCGGATCGACGCTGGTGATGCCGAGAACGTAGCACACCGCCGAGTTGGCGGCGGAGCCCCGCCCTTGGCACAGGATCGGCGGCTCCTGCCCGCGCGCGAAGTCGACGATGTCCTTGATGGTGAGGAAGTAGCGGGCGAGATCGAGCGTGGCGATCAGGGCGAGCTCGCGCTCCAGCGTCTGGCGCACGGAGTCGGGCACGCCCGACGGGTAGCGCCGCCCTGCCCCCTTCCAGACCTCGCTCTCAAGGAAGGCCTGCGGGGTCTGCCCGTCGGGATAGATCTCCTCGGGATATTCGTAGCGCAGCTCGTCGAGACTGAACCGGCAGCGATCGGCGACCTCACGGGCGGCGCGGATCGCGTGGGGCCAGCGGGCGAAGAGGCGCTGCATCTGCTCCGGCGACTTCAGGTGCCGCTCGGCATTGGGGTGGAGCAGGTGGCCGGCCGCCGCGACGGTGGTCTTGTGCCGGATCGCGGTCATCACATCCTGCAGCGCGCGGCGTTCGGGAGCGTGGTAATGGACGTCGTTGGTGGCGAGCAGCATCAGGCCGTTTGCTCGGGCAAGGCTGTCGAGCCGCTCGATCCGGGCGATGTCGTCGCCCCTGTAAAGGTAGGCGGCGGCGATGTGCCTGAGACCGGGAAGCTGTTCGGTGATGTGCGGCAGGAGCTCTTGGAACGGAGCGGTGCGCTCCATGCTCTCCCCGCCCTGGACCTGATCCGGCGGCCCGTTCTCCTGCGGACGACGAAACGGGACGACGTTACTCGGCACCGCGATCGTGAGCTCGGCCTCGAGATCATCCGGAGGTAGGAGGATCAGCTGCACCCCCTCGGCATGCGCGGCGAGCATCGCAAGGTCGATCTCGCACACACCCTTGTCCTGCCACCCGCCGGTGAGTGTCTGCATCCGGCCGGCACTGATGAGACGGCACAGGCGCCCATAGGCGGCGCGGTCCTCGGGGTAGGCGAGGAAGGCGAGGCCCTCGACCGTCTCGATCCGGCAGCCGATCACCGGGCGCAGCTTGAGCGTCCGGGCCTCGGTATGGATGCGCACCACCCCGGCCATCGAATTGACGTCGGCAATCCCCAGCGCGTCATAACCCGCGGCGTGCGCTGCCAGCACCAGGTCGACCGCATCGGAAGCCCCGCGCAGGAAGCTGAAGCAGCTGACGAGGCCGAGTTCGACGAAAGGCGCGCGTTCGGGCGGCGCGATGTCGGCCGGGTCGATGGCGAGCGTGCGCTTGTCGGGGGTGAGCGGGGCGTCGGGCATGTCAGCCCGCCAATTCCGCGAGCCGCTCCCTCACCGCAGCCAGATCGCCTGCGAACAGGCGCGCCTGTTCCTCGCGCGCCTCACCCTCGAGGCGCAGCAGGTAGGAGGGGTGCGCGGTGACCCACAGCTCGGTGCCGTCCTCGAGCCGCATTGGCGTCCCGCGCGCCTTGGAGATGCTCACCGTCTTGCCGAGGAGCCCCCGCGCCGCGCTCGCCCCCAGCGCCAGCACGAGGCGGGGCTTGACGATTGCCCGCTCGGCCTCGAGCCACCAGCGGCAGGTGTCGATCTCCTTTGCGCCCGGCGACTGGTGGAGCCGGTGCTTGCCCTTCCACACGAACTTGAAGTGCTTGACCGCATTGGTGACGTAGGCCTGGCTGCGGTCGATCCCGGCGCGTTCGAGATAGTCGCCCAGCAGCTGGCCTGCGGGGCCTACGAAGGGCCGCCCGGCCTTGTCCTCCTGATCGCCCGGCTGCTCGCCGACGATCATCAGGGGCGCTCCAAGAGGCCCCTCGCCCATGACGGCACGGTTATCCAGCTCGCCAATCGGGCAATTGCGGCAGGCGTGGATCGCCGTGCCCACACCCTCCAGCGTGGAAGGCCGTTCGCCCATATCGAGGCTGCCCGATGCCACCATCCGCGCCTCCCGCGCCTGCGCTCCGGCGATGAGCTGCGGGATCAGCGCGGCCTCGGGCAGGTTCTTCCAGTACTTCTTCGGCATCTCCGAGAGCATCGCCCCGACCTTCAGCCGTGCGGGATTGAATATCGAGGCATAGTAGGAGCGCCACAGATCTTCGACCGGGTCACCCCCGGGTGCGTCGGAGCGGCGGGCGGGCGGGCCTTCGCGCATCGTCTCGCCATCCCAGTGGATGCTCCCGCGCGGGGTGAGGATCGACCAGCGCATATTGGCGAAGCGGCGCATGAAGAAGGCGGCCTCGGCGCGGACGATGTGGTGATCGGGCTCGAACCAGGCGACGAAATGCGGTGTGCCGTCTTCCTCCTCCACTTCGCGGAAGCGGACGAAGGCGTGCATCTTGTGCGCATCGCGGCGCACCGATTTGGCGAGTTCCTCGATCCGGCGCACCTCCGGGTCAGCCTTGTCCTCCATCAGGCCGGGATTGCGCTGAAGCCGCCACAGCACGCGGTAGAGCAGGCCGAAGCGCGCCGGATCGGAGTGCAGCGCGGCATGGCGGGCCAGTTCGAGAAAGCGCTTGCTGGCACGCACCGGCGACGCATCGGCGGGCGGCACGGGCAGACGCTTCTCGCTGCGTGACGGGCTTTCGGCCGCGAACAGATCGCCTGTCCCGCCCGGCTCCACCCACGAAACCCGGTCGGGCGGCACATCGCATTGCACCAGTCCCCGCGCCCGATCGCGCCAGACGGCGAAATCGTCGGGCGCAGGCAGGTGGACCGCGTAATGCGCGCCAAGACTGACATGCTGCATCGCGGTCATGCCCCCCTCCGTTCGTGTCGAGCGAAGTCGAGACATCTTGTGCCGAAGCCTCTCGACTTCGCTCGAGGCGAACGGATGAACGACCAGAGCCCCATCAGAACAGCTCCAGCTGCTCTGACTTCGGCGTCAGCAAGCCTCTCAGATCGGCACGATCGGTGAGGAAGGTCGGACGCCAGTCCACGGTGCAGATGAAGGGGCGCACCTTGGCGAGGGAGGCCGTGAGCCGCGCCACGTCGTCAAGCCGCAGCCGCCGGTGCCTGCGCGAGGCGAGGATGCGCGCCACTGCCTTGGTCCCGAGCCCCGGCACGCGCAGCAACAGCTCCCTGGGCGCGCGGTTGACGTCGACCGGGAAGCTCTCCCGGAACTTCAACGCCCACGCCAATTTCGGGTCGATGTCGAGCGGCAGGTTGCCGTCCGCCCCGGCAGCGTCCGCCACCTCCTGCGGGGCAAAGCCGTAGAAGCGCATCAGCCAGTCGGACTGGTAGAGCCGGTGCTCGCGCAGCAAGGGCGGGCGCTTCAGCGGCAGCACGGCGGAAGCATCGGGGATCGGAGAGAAGGCGCTGTAATAGACGCGTCTCAACCCGAAATTGTCGTAGAGTCGGCTCGCCTTGCCGATGATTGCGGCATCATTGGCATCGTCGGCGCCCACAATCATCTGGGTCGACTGGCCCGCGGGCGCGAAGCGCGGCGCGTGGCGGAAGCGCTTGCGCTCGTCCTTGGCGGTGAGGATGCGCTCTTTTGTGCGCCCCATCGCGCCCTCGATCTGCCTTGCATTCTTGTCGGGCGCGAGCCGGGTGAGACCGGTGTCGGTCGGCAGCTCGACATTGATCGACACGCGATCGGCATAGAGGCCCGCCTCGTGGATGATCTCGGCATCGGCCTCGGGAATGGTCTTCAAGTGGATGTAGCCGCGGAAATCATGCTCCTCGCGCAGAATCCGGGCGACCTCGACCAGTTGCTCCATCGTGTGGTTGGCGCTCTTGACGATGCCCGAGGAGAGGAACAGCCCCTCGATATAGTTGCGGCGGTAGAAGCTCAGCGTCAGGTCCACCACCTCCTGCGGCGTGAAACGCGCCCGCGCGACGTTCGAGCTCTTGCGGTTGATGCAGTAGTGGCAGTCGAAGATGCAGTGGTTGGTCAGCAGGATCTTGAGCAGCGAGATGCAGCGACCATCGGGCGCATAGGCGTGGCAGATCCCCATCCCCTCGGTCGAGCCCACGCCCTTGCCGCCCAGCGAGTTCTTCTTCGCCGTGCCGGACGACGCGCAGGAGGCATCGTATTTCGCCGCATCGGCGAGGATCTCGAGCTTCTGGCGGAGGGTCTGCTGGGGCATGGGAACGAGGAACACCTTTCGTGTGTTCCTTATATGTTCCTACATCGCCGCTGCCAAATGCAAAGCTTGCAAGCGGGTCTGGCCTGCGATCAGTAGATGCGCCGCAGCCTCGGGCCCTCGTCGCGGGCGGAGCCGCCCTCGCACAGGAAATCGATCACGGCCGGGTGCATCGCGCCCTCGAAGGCGACGCCGGCGAGCCCGCCCTCGACCCAGGCGATCGAACCGAGCGGGGCGTTGATCCCGTTGACCTTCATCGTCACCCGGTCGCCCACCTCGGCAAAGCCGGGCTTTGCGCGGATCTTGCACCCGCCCTCGGACAGATCGAGCAGGTCGACGAACACCACGCGCGAGCGCACACGGCTCTTCACCGTCAGGCTCATCGGCCTGCGATCGGACGCACGCGGGATCGAATCGAGGTTCATGGAAGCAGCGTCGCACAAAGCGGTAAAGGAAAGCTGAGCGGGAGCGCCGGGATCCATCAGGCATAGAGGCCCTGCAGGAACCAGTCCGGCACCCCGCCGCGCCCGTCGCCGATGATCCCCTGCCGGTAAATCCAGTAGCGCCGGCCGGCCTCGTCCTCGATGCGGTAATAGTCGCGCAGCCGCGTGGTGGAGCGTTCGCGCCACCATTCAGGCGCAATCCGCTCCGGCCCCTCGACCCGGGCCACCTCGCGCACCTCGCCGCGCCAGCGGAAGCGCTGGGGCACGCCGTCGGGCGCGGCATGGAGCACCGCGATCGGCTCCGGGCGGTCGAGCAGCTTCAGCGGACGGGTGTGGAAGGCGAGCGCCTGCTGGACGGCCGGAACGGGAGCGAGCGGCGGCTGCCAGCTCTGCGCGCGCTCGGGGATGTGGCTGGCGCGGGCGACCGGGCGGGTGACGGCCCGCGGCCCGAGGCGGATGGTCAGCCGGTCGATGCAGGCGGCAAGCGCGGTCCCGTGGCTCTCGGCGGCCGCATCGAGATCGGCCTGAGTGAGCGCCAGCGGCTCGCTCCAGCTGGCGCGCAACTGGAGCATCTCGATCCCGAACCCGGCCTCGACATCGTCGAGCCGCGTGGCGAAGAGCCGGGTGATGTGCGCCGCCTCGCGGGTGGCGGCGGCAAGTTCGATGCGGCGTTGCAGGACCTCGCCATCGACCCGCCACAAGGCCAGTTCGAGCCGCCGCGCGCCCTCCCCCCGCGCCTCGAGTGCGCGCACCATGTCGGCGGCGAGATCGGCGAGCACGGTGTCGAGCGGGGCGCGGTGACGCAGCGGCTCCATCAGCCGGCGCTGAACCAGCGGCATGGGCCTGTCGATCACCGGCAGCAGCGGCTCCGGCACGCGCCCAAGCAGCTGGTCGAGGCGCAGCAGCGGGTTGGCGGCGGGTGCATGGCGGTTGCGGAACCGGCGGCGCAGGGCATCGCGCGCGGCGGCCTCGCGCGCCGGATCATCCTCGGCGCCGCTCACCCCCGCCAGTTCGCCGAGCCGCTTGATCCCGAGACGGCGCAGCACGGTCAGCACATCGTCATCAAGGCGCAGGGCGGCAACCGGCAGATCGGCCAAGAGGCGCAGCGGATCGTCTTCGGGCGCGAGGATCGCCGCACCCCGCCCGTAATGCGCCAGCGCCCAGGCGGCACCGGCGGTGGGCGCGAGGGCAGCGCGGGCGGTGAGGCCGCGCGCGGCGAAGGCGCCGGCGACATCGGCGAGCAGCCGCTCCTCGCCGCCGAACAGATGCGCCGCACCGGTCACGTCGACCAGCAGGCCATCGGGCGGATCGAGGGCACTCCACGGCCCCCAGCGCTGCGCCCACAGGGCGAGCTTCTCGAGCGCGGCGAGATCGCCCGCCGGGTCGGCCGGGACGGCGGCGAGATCGGGGCACAGGGCGCGCGCGTCGGCGAGCAGCATCCCGGGCCGCGCCCCTGCCGCGGTCCCGGCCTCGTTGGCGGCGGTGATGCGTGGGCCGTGCGCCGTCTCGAGGATCAGCGCGGTGGGGGCGGCATCGGCCTCAGGCGTGGACGCGCGCCGCCAGCGATCGACCGACAGTCGGGCGAGCCAGACGGACAGGATCCGGCGCGGCGGTTTCGAAGTCGGGATCGCCGGCGAGGCGCAGGGTTCCGGCGTCATCGCTGAGGCTCCATTGGCCCGGTGCGTGGGCACGCGCGCGGAACAGTTCGGCGTGCCAGGTGGCGGTGCCGGGGGCGGCGGGATTCCAGCGCGGGGCGGCAGAGGGCGCCGCACGGGCCTGCCAGCGCATCCGCGCCGAGGACAGGTCGGGCTCCGCATCGAGGCGCACCAGCCACAGCCGCACCCCATGCTTCTCGGCAGTGAGGCTGAGGCGGCGCGAGGCGGTGAAGGACAGCGCGCGCGGGTTGCCGGCGATCTCGCCGATCACGCAGGCGAGGTCGCGGCACTTCAGCCCCTCCTCCAATGCGAAGAGCGCGTCCTCGGGCGTGGCGGCGGCGACGTGGATCAGGCGGTGGCGCAGGTCCGGCGGCAGGCCGGCAAGGCAGGGGCGCCCGCCGAGCCGGATCGCGGCGCGGTCCTGCACCCACAGGACCTGGCGGGTCTCCTCACCCTCCCCTGCTGCCGCCAGAGCATCGCGCGCCAGCGCCAGCGCCAGCCCCGCCCCGCTCCCCTCTCCGGCAGGGGCGAAGATCTCGGAATGGAACGGCTGCGCAGGCAGGCCCGGCCGCCAACGCGGCTCGGGCACGGCGCGGGAAAGGAGACGCGCGGGAGAGGGTCTGAAAGACGGGGAGGACATGGGCGAACGACTCATTTGTTCGCATTATGTTCCAACATGCCCGGCTTGGCAATCGTCCCGTCCCCCAAAGCAGAAGGGCCGCCCAAGCGGGCGGCCCCTCGTGGTTCAGGTCCGACAGGACAATCAGTTGTCCGGGGTCTGGATCGGCACCATCTTCTCCTCGCCCTCGATGTCGTCGACCACGACCACGACGCCGCGGCCCAGATGGCTGTTGCCGCGGCTGTAGGCGAAGTAGATCACGAAGCCGATGATCGTCCAGATCGGCAGGACCAGCATGGCCTCGGTCGGCAGGTTGAGGAACAGGAACAGGCAGCCCGCAATCGTCAGCGGCCCGATCAGCCAGAGCGCGGGCACGGTGAAGGGCCGCTCGCGGTCGGGCGCCTGCTTGCGCAGCAGCATCACCGCGATCGCCACCATGAAGAAGGCGTAGAGCGTGCCCGCGTTGGCGATGTCGGCCAGCTGCCCGACCGGCAGAAACGCCGCCGCGACCGCCACCAGCAGGCCGGTGAGCCCGGTGACGATGTAGGGGGTCTTCCACTTCGGGTGGACCTCGGCCAGCTTCTCCGGGAACAGCCCGTCACGCGCCATCACGAAGAAGATGCGGGTCTGGCCGAAAAGCAGGATCAGGATCACCGAGGGCAGCGCGAGGAAGGCGGCGATGCCGAGCACGTTGCCGATCCCCGAGAAGCCGATCTGGCGCAGCACGTGGGCGAGCGCCTCGTTGGAGCACACCAGCGCATCGCGGTGTTCGGGCATGAGGCACTGGCGCGCCAGCTCCTCAGAGCCCGCCGGGAAGGGCACGCCGTTCGGCCCCATGATCGGCTGGCCGCCGATGGTGCCGATCGCGCCGGCGGCGACGAGGATGTAGAAGATGGTGCAGATCAGCAGCGAACCGACCAGGCCGATCGGCACGTTGCGCTGCGGGTTCTTGGTCTCCTCGGCCGCGGTCGAGACCGCGTCGAAGCCCACGTAGGCGAAGAAGATCGTCGCCGCCGCGCCGACCGCACCCACGCCGCTGCCGAAGCCGCCGAAGACGCCGGCCGGCAGGAAGGGGTTGAACTTGTCGGGGTCGAAATAGGCGCTCGTCAGGGTGAGGCCAATGAACGCCGTCAGCGCGGTGATCTTGATCGCCACCAGCACGGCATTGACCCGCGCGCTCTCGGTCGTGCCGACCATCAGCAGCCAGGTAACGAGCAGCGCGATCACCAGCGCCGGCAGGTTAATCAGCCCCCCTTCCGATCCGCCCAGCACCAGCGGCCCGGCGCTGAGCCAGGCCGGCAGGCTGAAGCCGAAGAACTCGTTGAGGATCGTCCCCGCGAAATAGCCCGACCAGCCCACCGACACCGCCGAGGCGGCGATCGCGTATTCGAGCACCAGCGCCCACCCGACCGTCCAGGCGAGCAATTCACCCATCGTCGCATAGGTGTAGGTGTAAGCCGAGCCCGCCACCGGCACCATCGCGGCGATCTCGGCATAGCACAGGGCAGCGACGATGCAGACGGCCCCCGCGATGATGAAGGCCAGCATCAGCCCCGGTCCCGCCTTCTGCGCCCCGGCCGAGGTAAGCACGAAGATGCCGGTGCCGATGATGCAGCCGATGCCGAACAGCGTCAGCTGCACAGCGCCCAGCGAGCGGTGCAGCGATTTCTTTTCCGCCGTCGCGAGAATCGCATCGAGCGGCTTGATCCGGTCAAGAAACATCTGGAATTGGTCTCCCATTGATCGCAGGCAGTTCCCCCGCGCGATCGTCAGGGCGCAACGCTAGCGAAACACGCCCGCAACACAAGCGGCAAAGCGAGGCTTTCCCCCGGGGCGCGCAGACGCTAGACCCCCGGCCCATGTCCACGACCTTCCAGCTCGACACGAGCACGAGCCGCGCCAACCCCACGCCCGCCCCGATGCGGCGGCTGACCGTGCCGGCGATCCGGGCGCGCAAGACGTGCGGGGTGACGGCCGAACCGCTGGTGATGCTCACCGCCTACACCGCGCGGCAGGCGCAGATCCTCGATGCGCATTGCGATCTCCTGCTGGTCGGGGACTCGCTCGGTCAGGTGATCTACGGCCTGCCCTCGACCGTGCCGGTCACGCTCGAGATGATGGCGAACCACGGCGCGGCGGTGGTGCGCGGGTCCTATCATTCGGTCGTGGTGGTGGACATGCCCTTCGGAAGCTACGAAAGCTCGCCGCAGCAGGCATTTGAAAGTGCAGCCTTTCTTCTGAAGCAGACCGGGGCGGCAGCGGTCAAGCTCGAAGGCGGGGCGGCGATGGCGCCGACGGTCGCCTTCCTGAACCAGCGCGGCATCCCGGTGATGGGCCATGTCGGCCTCACCCCGCAGGCGGTCAACGTGCTCGGCGGCTACGGCGCACGGGGCCGCTCCGACGCGGAGGCCGAGAAGATCGTCTCCGATGCCAGGGCGCTCGACGAGGCCGGAGCCTTCGCGATCGTCGTCGAGGGCGTGGTCGAACCCATCGCCATCGCCGCGACCGAGGCGGTGGCCTGCCCCACCATCGGCATCGGCGCCTCGGCCCGCTGTGACGGGCAGGTGCTCGTCACCGAGGACATGCTCGGCATGTTCGAGCGCGTGCCGCGGTTCGTGAAGCGTTACGAGGACATCGCGGGCGTGATCGACCGGACCGTGGCGAAATATGCCGAGGAAGTGCGTGCCCGCAGCTTCCCCACCGCCGACCAGACCTATCAGCCCAAGGCCTGAGCCCTCCGGGCGAAGTTTACAAAGTTGACACTGTAAACTTCGCAATCCTACAGGATTCCGGCAGGAAATTCATGGTCTTGTGGGTCAAAAGCGAAGTTGACACTGTGTTTTCGCTTTTCGCGCTTTCGCCCATGGGGGCGGTATGGCGGACGATGGGAAAGAGCCCGCCTGCCATAGCGCGGTCAGCGCCCTGTAGGAAACACCTCGGCCCCGCCCCCCTGCGCTAGCCGGGTCGCCAGCGGCGCGGCCAGAACCAGCTGGGCGAGGTGGTAGAGCAGCAGCGGCGCGATCACGAAGCCCGCGCTCGCCGGCGGGAACAGGATCGCGGCGAGCGGCGCGCCGATGGCGACGCTCTTCTGCGATCCGGCGAACAGGAAGGCGATGCGGTCGGGTCGCGGCAGGCCGAGCAGGCTCGCCATGCCCCACGCCGCGCCGAGCGCCAGCGCCAGCATCGCCAGCACCAGCACGACCAGCACCGCCCAGTCGGTCGCGGCGAACATCGTCGCCAGCCCCTGCTCGACCGCGCCCGAGAAGGCGACATAGACCGCGATCCCGATCACCGCCCGGTCGAGCCACGCGATCCGCGCGCGGTGCCGGGCGATGCGGTCGATCACGCGGTCCTGCACGATCTGGCCCAGAACAAAGGGCAGGACGAGGATCAGGCCGATGCGCAGAATCGCCTCGCTGCCGATCTCGCCCGCCCCTCCGCCGCCCAGCAGCGCGAAGAGCGGGGCGCTGACGAAGACACCCGCGATGTTGATCAGCGCCGCGCCGACCACCGACAGGGCGACATTGCCCTCGGCAAGGCTGGTATAGGAGGTCGCCGATTGCACGGTCGAGGGCAGCACCCCGAGATAGACGAAACCGAGCGCCACCAGCGGCGGGAGCAGCCCTGCGGCAACGTGCGCAAAGCCGACTCCCGCCAGCGCCATGCCGCCGAACACGAACAGCATCAGCGGCCCGAAATAGCGCCAGTTGGCGAGCCCCCGCGCGATCTCGGAGCGGCGGATGCGCATACCATTCACGAGGAACAGCACGAAGATGCCGATGTTGGACACGCTCGTCGCCGTGGCTCGCGCTTCCCCCGCCGCGGGCAGGACCAGCGCCAGCACGGTCGCGATCACGAGGACCGTGATCATCGGATCGGTCAGGAAAGGCGCGCGCGGGGGCTTGGACATCAGGTGGAGCCCCCTGCCCTGCCCGCCCGGCTATGTCGAGAGCGACCGGCGCTCAGCGCGGCGCGAGGGGCGTGGGCCGCACCTCGGCAAGGGTCGCGGCAAGGCGTTGCTCGTCCTCCGTCGCCTTTGCCTCGCGGGCCGCACGCAGGCGCAGGCCAAGCAACGCGGGATCATGCCCCGCACCCAGCACCGCCGCGTGATCGAGCAGCAGCGCGGTGCGTTCCCAGTCCCCGCGCGCTGCCCGGCGTTCGGCGAGGGCAACGAGGGCGCTCGCATTGCTGCGCTCCCCGCCCGCGTGACGCGCCAGCAGATGGTCCGCCGCGGCGGTCTCGCCTGCCCGGTCGAAGGTCCAGGCGACCTTGCGGGTCAGCGGCCAGGCGCGGCGATAGCGGGAGGCGCGGGCATAGTCCGCCAGCGCCGCGCGCACGTCGCCTGCACCCAGCAGCGCATCACCCACCAGCACCGCGACATCGGCCGAGGCCGGGAAACGTCTGCGCAAGGCCAGCGCCTGATCGCGCCCGACCGGCGCCTTGCCGGCGGCCAGCGCCGCGCGCACCCCCGACGTCGCCGGCGGCAGGCCTTCGCGTGCCGGCAGCACCACCGCGCCCGGTGTCCCGCCGCCATAGGCGCGCGCCAGCAGCGGTGCCGCCGCCGCCCGGTCACCAAGGCGTTCGTGCGCGCGGGCGACCAGCATGAGGAGGTAGGCTGACGCATCGGCAGTCTCGGCCTCGGCGCCGAAGCGCGCGATAACCTCGGCCTCGCGTCCGCCCACGAGCAGCGCCCGGGCGAGCAGTTCGCGCACCCGTGCATTGCCGGGCTGGCGCGCAGCGAGGCCATCGAGCGTCGCGGCGGCGCTGTCGGCATTGCCTTCCTCAAGGCTGATCGCGGCATCGAGGAGCAGCGCCGCCGGCACGCCCCGGGCGGCCATGCCGCTGCGCGAGAGGAGGCTGCGGGCAATCGTGAACTTGCCCCCGCGGGCAGCAAGCACCGCCTGGAGATAGGGCACGCGCGGATCGCCGGGCGCGGCCTCTGCCAGATCGCGCACCATCGAGAGCATCGCGCCTGCCGCGCCGCTGTCGCCGAGGGTGGCGGCATATTCCGCGAGGATATCGGGATTGTCGGGATCGGCCTTGCGCGCCGCCTCGAACCACACCAGCGCCTCGGCCGCGCCGTGGGCGTCGCGCACCGTCAGAGCGCGCAGCAGCAGGGCGGGCGCATGGTCGGGCGCAATGGCGAGCGCGCGGTCGGCGGCCTGGATGGCGGTCAGGTGCTCGCCGCCGCGCAGCCGCAGACGGGCGATGGCGAGCCACAGGTCGGGGCTGTCGGGCGCGAGCGCGCGCGCCTCGTCGAGCTTCACGCCCGCTTCGGCGAGCGCCCCTGCCGCCATCGCCGCATCGGCATCGGCGAGCAGCCGCCGCACCGCCGGATCGGCGGCGGCGAGGCGCGCGGCCGCATCCTCGCCGGCATCGGCAGAACAGCCCGCGAGCGCCAGCGCAGCGAGGACGGGGAAGGCCCTAGGTCTGGAGATCATACTGCTTGAGCAGGTCGTAGAGCGTCGGGCGGCTGATCCCGAGCAGCTTGGCGGTGCTCGAGATATTGCCCTCGCTGCGGGCGAGCGCGTGGCGGATCACCTTGCGGTCCGCCGCCTCGCGGGCCGCCTTGAGGTTGAGCACGTCGGCCTCCGCGTCATCGGCTCCGGCCAGATCGAGGTCCTCGGCACTGACCAGCTTGCCGTCGGCCATGATCACCGCGCGCTTCACGCGGTTTTCCAGTTCGCGGACATTGCCCGGCCATTCATGCGCGTCGATCGCGGCGAGCGCGTCGGGGGCGAAGCCGGTGACCGCAGGGTTCATCTCGGCGGCGAACCGCTTGAGGAAGGCCTTGGCCAGCAACACCGGATCGCCGTGGCGCTCGGCAAGGCCGGGGATGCGCACGACGATCTCGGCAAGGCGGTAGAACAGGTCCTCGCGGAAGGCTCCGGCCGCGATCATGCCTTCGAGGTCCTGGTGCGTGGCGCACACGATGCGGGTGTTGACCGCGATCGCCTTGCGCCCGCCGACCCGCTCGATGGTGCGTTCCTGGAGGAAGCGCAGCAGCTTGACCTGAAGCGGCAGCGGGATGTCGCCGACCTCGTCGAGGAACAGCGTGCCCCCATCGGCGCTCTCGATCTTGCCCTCGGTGGTCTTGACCGCGCCAGTAAAGGCGCCCTTCTCGTGGCCGAAGAGCTCGCTTTCGAGCAGGTTCTCGGGGATCGCCGCGCAGTTGATCGCGACGAACGGCCCGCCCGCGCGGTCGCTCGCGTCATGGAGGCCTTTCGCCAGCAGTTCCTTGCCCGTCCCGCTTGCGCCCAGCAGCATCACCGAGACGCTGGTGCGCGCTACGCGTTCGATGGTGCGGGCGACCTTGACCATCTCGGGCGCGCCGGTGATCATCCGACCGAGCACGGTCTTGTCGGCGCTGGCGGAAGCGACGAGGCGGCGGTTTTCCTCCTCGATGGCGCGCAGGTTGAAGGCGCGGCGCACGATCAGGCCGAGCGCGTCGATGTCGATCGGCTTCTGGTAGAAGTCGTAGGCCCCGCGCGCGATCGCCGCCAATGCGCTTTCGCGCGCGCCGTGGCCGCTCGCGACGATCACCTTGGTGTCGGGCTTGAGCTGCATGATCGCATCGAGCACGGCGAAGCCCTCGGTCGTGCCGTCGGGATCGGGCGGCAGGCCGAGATCGAGCGTCACCACGCCCGGCGCCTCGGAACGCAGCGCCGCGATGGCGCTGTCGCGGTCGCCCGCGATCACCACCTCGAAATCGTCATAGGCCCATTTGAGCTGGGCCTGCAGGCCGGGATCGTCCTCGATCACCAGCAGAACGGGTTTCCTGTCCGCCATCACATGGCCTCCTGAACGGGTTGATGGCCTTGCGCGCCCGCATCGAGCAGTCGCACTGCCTCGGCGAGCGGCAGGACGACGGCAAAGCGCGTCCCCAGCCCCTCGCGGCTCTCGACCGCGATCCGCCCGCCCATCGCCTTGACCAGCTCGCGCGCCTCGAAGGCGCCGATGCCGAAGCCGCCGTGCTTGGACGAGACGAAGGGCTTGAACAGGCCGTTGCGCACGAATTCGGGGCTCATGCCCTTGCCGGCGTCGACCACCTCGATGGTGCCGTGGAGGCCCTCGCCGGTCACATCGAGGAACACCGGGCTTTGCGGCTCGCTCGCGTCGATGGCGTTCTGGACGAGATGGATCAGCGCCTGTTCGAGCGCCTCGCGGTTGCCCATCACCCGCACCGGCGCCTCGCGGGACAGCGCCACCGGATGCACCCCCGCAAAACGCCCTGCCACCCCGCGGGCGAGGTCGATCAGGTCGATCGGCGCAAGCTCCGCCACCTGCCCCGCCCCATAGCGCCCGAGCCGCGCCAGCAGCGCCGAGAGCTTGTCCGCGGAGTTCCGCAGCGTCACCAGCATGTCGGCGCGGAAGGCGGGATTGTCGGCGTGTTTCTCGGCATTGGCGGCGAGGAGCGAGAGCTGGCTCACGAGGTTCTTGATGTCGTGCATGACGAAGGCCATGCGCCGGTTGAACTCGTCGAAGCGGCTCGCATCCATCAGCGCCTGCTGCCCGGCCTGTTCGGAAAGGTAGCTCGCCAGCTGCTGCCCGGCGACGCGCAGGAGGTCGAAATCCTCCCAGTCGAGATGGCGCGGGCTGCGCGGGCGGGCGAGCACGATCACGCCGACGAGGCGGTCGAAATGGATCAGCGGCACCATCGCCCAGGCATCATCGGCATCGCGCAACCACGCGGGCACCTCGCGCGCCTCGCCATGGTGGTCGATCCCCGCGCGGGCCTCGTCGAGCGCGAGGATGAGGTTGTGCTGTTCGAGCAGCGCCGAGAGCGCGAAATCGCCCGCCACCGCCGGGACCGCAAGGGTCGGCCAGTTCCAGCGCGCGGTGAGTTCGAGCTGGGCCTGCTCGTTGGGCATCAGCAGCAGGCCGGCCGGGCTTTCGGTGATGTCGGCGAGCGCCTTGACCACGCGCTCCTCGAGGCTTGCGCCGCCCGTTCCGCCGCGCCCGATGGTGCGGGTGAAGCGCATCCATTCCTGCCGGTAATCGTAGCGGTGCTGGAACAGGTGCTTGGTCGCCGTCACCCGCAGCCATGCGCGCATCCGCGGCGAGGGCAGCGCCGCCCCGGCCGCGACGATCGCCGCGACCACGAACACCACCTGCCCTGCGCGCGCCACGTCGCCGCCGAGCAGCGCCAGCGCCTTGGCGACCAGCGCCATGCCGGCAAGATAGCCTCCGATGAGCAGCAGCGAGAGCGTGCGGAAAGTGACCGCGCGCGAAGGGCTGAACTGCACGCGCGGTCCGGCCGCGTTCACCCCGAGCGCAAAGATCACCGCCATCGTCCCGGCGAACACCCCGCGCAGATCAGCCAGCGCACGCGGCGTCTGGCCGCCGAGATAGGCCAGCGTGTGGAGGTTGAGATCATAGGCGAAAATGCCCGCCAGCGCGACGCCGGTCCAGCGCAGCACCGGTCGCAGGGCACTTGCCGCACCGGCATAGAGGTTGTGGAGCAGCATCAGCGCGCCGATCGCCACCAGCATATCGATCAGCACCCGCGCCTCGAAGGCGGCGCGGCCTCCTTCCAGCGGACTGCCGGCCAGCAGCACCACCGCCTGCAGCAATTGCACCAGCACCAGCGCGACGATCACCGGACGCACCGGCTTGAGACTGGCGGTGCGGCCGTCGGCGGCGAAGAGCGAGAAGATCGTGGCGATCAGCGCGAGGTTGCGTACCATCCCCGCCAGCGCCGTCGCACCGTGTTCGGGGCCGATGGCCGCCGCGAGTGCGCACCACACGGCGCTCGCGCCCGAAGCCGCCAGCAGCCCGGTCCGGTCGGGCCGCGCGCGCTCGCCGTTGCGCCAGATCCACAGCATCGCACCCGCGCTCAGCACGGCCCCCGCAAGCCATGCGAGGAAGCCCGCCAGCGGCACGAGACTGCCCGGCCAGATCACCGCGCGCCCTCCGGCCACAGGATCACCCGCAGCGTCTGGAGCAGGATCACGAAATCGAGGAAGGGCGTGTAGTTCTTGGCGTAGTAGAGATCATACTCGAGCTTGCAGCGGCTGTCCTCGACCGAGGCGCCGTAGGGGTAGTTGATCTGCGCCCATCCGGTGATGCCCGGTTTCACCATGTGCCGCTCGCCATAGAAGGGGATCTCCTCCTCGAGGCTCTCGACGAAGGAGGGGACTTCGGGGCGCGGGCCGACGAAGCTCATCTCGCCCTTCAATACGCTCCAGGTCTGGGGGAGTTCGTCGATCCTGACCTTCCGAATGAAGCGGCCGAGGCGGGTGACGCGCGGATCGTTCTTCTCGGCCCACTTGGCGCCGTCCTTCTCGGCATCGGCGCGCATCGAGCGCAGCTTGATGAGCGTGAAGGTCTCGCCATAGAGGCCGACGCGCTGCTGGCGGAAGAAGGCCGGCCCCTTGCTGTCGAGCTTCACCAACAGGGCAAAGACGATGATCACCGGCAGGGTGACGGCGAGCAGGATCAGGCTCGCGGTGATGTCGAAGATGCGCTTCACCGCGCTCGAGAACATCCGCGAGCTGGAAAAGCCGTCCGAGAAGATCAGCCACGAAGGGTTGATCGTGTCGAGATCGACGCGGCCCGTCTCGCGTTCGATGAAGCTCGAGAAATCGTTGACGTGGACGCCCTTGGTCTTGATGCGCAAGAGGTCCTTGAGCGGCAGGGCGTTGCGGCGTTCCTGCAGGGCGAGCACGACCTCGGAGACCCCGAGGTTCTCGACGAAGCGCCCCAGATCGTGGATCGCGGCGCGCGGGATGGCTTCCTCGACCACGCGGTTGTCGTCGCTCATGGCGATGTAGGCGACGATGGCGAAGCCGGTCTCGGGCTTCTCGCCCAGCTCGCGCAGGCGCTGCGCCCGGTCGCCCGCCCCTAGCACCATCACCCGGCGACGGAAGGCCGAGGAGCCGAGAAAGGAATTGAGCAGCAGCCGGTCCGCCACCAGCACCAGGATCGCAAGGCCCATCGTGTAGAGCAGGGTCGAGCGCCAGAACATATCGCTCGGGAAGACGAAGTCGATCACCGCCAGCGCGATGATGCCGAGGCTGATGGCGACGAGCACGCGCGCGCCGGCAAAGCGCAGCGATCGCAGGGCGTGGGGGCCGTAGACCCCGACCGCGATCATCGCCAGCCAGATCACCAGCGATGTGCCGATGAGCGGCAGCCAGCGTTCGCCGACGGCGCCCGGCGCAATCGCGATCTGGTGCGCGCGCCACTGCCAGGCGACCTCGCTGGCAATCACCAGCAAGCCGAGATCGAGCAGGCCGAGCAGCAGCACGGCGTGCGGGATATAGTGCTTGAACAGGCGGATCATTGCGCAGGGGGCCTCTGGTGCATGCCCCGATGCTTCTAGGCGCGAGACCTTAAGTGTCGGTAAACTTTACACCGCCTGCGCAGCGCCTGCTTTCCTGCGGGTTGCGAGGGTTAACGCCAAGGCTAGGAAGCGGGCCTCGGCCGGGGCAAGGTGCCGGCAAGGCGCAGCGGCGCGGGGGTGAGGCATTCCGCTCGCCCGCAGCGGCCGCAGGGCGTGCCGAGCGGCACCGCATCCGCCCGGTCGAGCGAGATCCCCCGGGCATGGGCGAGGTCGCCGGCGAAGCGCGCCTCGAGCCCCAGCACCACTGCCCGTCGACCGGCGCACATCACCCCGTCACCGTCGACCGTGCGGGTGATGGTGAACCAGTGCCGCGCCGCAGCCTCGCCTTCGCCGAAGGTCACGGCCTGGGTGAGCACGGTGCCCGGGCGCTCGAACGCGGCGTAAGGCACCCAGGCCGGCCAGCGCGCGCTCTCGAGCGGGTAGAGCGCGCCGCTGCCGCCGGCGGTGAAGTGGGTCATCCGTCCGGCGCGGTCGATGGTCGCGGTGAAGAAGGGCAGGCCCCGCTCGCCCACCCGGCCGAGCGTTGTGAGGCGCTGCGCGACCTGATCGAAGCTGACCGCAAAACGGCGTTGCAGCACGGCGAGATCATATCCGGTCGCCTCGCAGGCGCGCAGGAAGCGGCGGTAGGGGAGCAGCAGCGCCCCGGCGAGGTAATCGGCGATATGTTCGCGCAGCATATCTCGCGCTTCGGGGCTGGCGAGGTTCGCACCCACCACCAGCGTCTCAATCCCCTCGCGCATCTCGAGCATCCCCACCTGCCGCGCGATCTGGAAGCGCCGGGCCGCGCCCGGTAGCATTTCGGAGAGCTGCAACTGCCGGGCGTGGAGATCGAGCCGGTGGACCTGCCCGGGCATCACCTCGGCCGGCAGGATGCGCACCTGCAGCTGGTGCTTTTCGCGCAGGCGTTCGGAAAGCGCCGCGCTGATCTCCCCCCGGCTCAGGCGCAGTTCGTCGGCGAGGTCCTCGGCGGCATGGTCGAGGTCTGCAAAGTGGTTCTGCCACCGCTCCACGGCCCGGCGCGCGGCGGCCGCGGCGTCCTCGGCAAGGATGCGCTCGCCCCCGCCCCCGGTGTCGTAGAGCCGCGCGAAGGCGGCGGCGATCTGGGGTGCGGCGGCGAGGAATTCCTGCACCTCCTCGCGGTCGATCCCGAGATCGGCGAAGCGCTTGTCGGCCATGCGCCGCGCCAGCCCGTCGAGCCCGCCGATGGCATCGTCCTCGCGCAACGAGCGCGGATCGAAGTCGAAGCGTTCGATCACCTGCACCAGCACGCGTGCGGAGAGCGGGCGCTGGTTCCTCTCGATGAGATTGAGGTAGGAAGGCGAGATGCCGAGCAGGCCCGCCATGCCGGCTTGCGTGAGGCCCTCTCGCTTGCGCAGGCGGCGCAGGGCGGGTCCGGCGAGGAGGTTTGTGTCGCTCATGGCGCCTTGTAAAGAAATTTACCGATTTACACAAGATCGGGCACCAAAGTCCGCATAGCGACAAGAATTCTTGTAACTTTCCCTGTCATGCTGCGGCGCAACACGGCACAGCGAGGCCATGCAGCGGCGCGAGTCCGGCAATCGGGCCCGAACCACTCCCCAGGATGGACAGGAGAAGACCATGACCTACCAGAACACCATCACCCGGATGCGCGACATCGTCACCGCCAATGGGCCGAGCTGGGCCGCGATCGACCCCGAAAGCGCCGCGCGCATGGCGATCCAGAACCGCTTCGCCACCGGCCTCGATATCGCCAAGTACACCGCCAAGATCATGCGCGAGGACATGGCCGCCTATGACGCCGATCCGGCGCAGTACACCCAATCGCTCGGCTGCTGGCACGGCTTCGTCGCGCAGCAGAAGCTGATCGCGATCAAGAAGCACTTCGGCTCGACCAAGCGCCGCTACCTCTATCTCTCGGGCTGGATGGTCGCCGCGCTGCGCAGCGAGTTCGGGCCCCTGCCCGACCAGTCGATGCACGAGAAGACCTCGGTGCCCGCGCTGATCGAGGAACTCTACACCTTCCTCAAGCAGGCCGACGCCCGCGAACTCGGCATGATGTTCCGCGCGCTCGACAAGGCCCGTGAGGCCGGTGACGCGGTCGAGGCCAAGCGGCTCGAGAACGCGATCGACAACTACGAGACTCACGTCGTGCCGATCATCGCCGACATCGACGCCGGTTTCGGCAATGCCGAGGCGACCTACCTCCTTGCCAAGAAGATGATCGAGGCGGGCGCCTGCGCGCTCCAGATCGAGAACCAGGTCTCGGACGAGAAGCAGTGCGGCCACCAGGACGGCAAGGTCACCGTGCCGCACGAGGACTTCCTCCAGAAGATCCGCGCCTGCCGCCACGCCTTCCTCGAACTCGGCGTCCCCGACGGGATCATCGTCGCCCGCACCGACTCGCTCGGCGCCGGCCTCACCAAGCAGATCGCCTTCTCGAAGGAGCCGGGCGACCTCGGCGACCAGTACAACAGCTTCCTCGATGCCGATGAGGTCGATCCGGCCAACATCACCAACGGCCAGGTCTTCATCAGCCGCGACGGCAAGCTGCTCGCGCCCAAGCGCCTGCCCTCGAACCTTTACCAGTTCCGCCCCGGCACCGGCGAGGACCGCGTTGTGCTCGACTGCATCACCTCGCTCCAGAACGGCGCGGACCTGCTGTGGATCGAGACCGAGAAGCCGCACGTCGAGCAGATCGCCGGCATGGTCGACCGCATTCGCGAAGTCGTGCCCAATGCCAAGCTGGTCTACAACAACTCGCCCAGCTTCAACTGGACGCTGAACTTCCGCCAGCAGGTGTTCGACGCCTGGGAAGCGGCGGGCAAGGACGTGTCGGCCTATGACCGCAGCAAGCTGATGAGCGTCGACTACGACGGCACCGAACTGTCGAACGAGGCCGACGAGAAGATCCGCACCTTCCAGCGCGATGCTGCTGCGCGGGCCGGGATCTTCCACCACCTCATCACCCTGCCGACCTACCACACCGCGGCGCTCTCGACCGACAACCTCGCCCGCGAGTACTTCGGAGAGGCCGGGATGCTGGGCTACGTCAAGAACGTGCAGCGCGAGGAAATCCGCCAGGGCATCGCCTGCGTGAAGCACCAGAACATGTCGGGTTCCGACATCGGCGACGATCACAAGGAGTACTTCGCCGGTGAAGCTGCCCTGAAGGCGGGCGGCGTGCACAACACGATGAACCAGTTCGAGGCGGCCTAAGCCTCAAGGGGTGGGAGAGAATCCCGGGAGGACCGGACGATCCGGCCTTCCGGGATGCACCCGAACCGCCTAAGGAAACGCGGGTGACATCACCCAGCGGAGAGTGACATGACCGAGACCGATACCCCCAAGACCGAGCCCGCCCGCGCCCGCGCGCTGCTCTCGACCGCCGACATGAAGCTCCTGCGCCGCGCGCTGGAAAGCCATGCCCGCGCCACCGAGGACCGCGAGGAGCTGGCCAAGATCAACGCCCTTCACCACCGCCTCGGCACCTACGTGCCCGCATCGGGCGAATAACCCGTTTCACAGTTCTCCTGGGGAGGAGAAACGGCCGCCGGAATGCCTCCGCAAGGGGGCGCTCCGGCGGCCGAATTTATTGGCGGGACGGGAAAGTTCCTGGCGAAACGCACGAAATCCGTTCGTCCTGAGCTTGTCGAAGGACTGCACTTTCCTTGAGTTCAGCGCGAACCCGAGAAGCGAAGGACGGCCCTTCGACAAGCTCAGGGCGAACGGGTCGGATGGATGACGCGGCCTACCCGCCCTTCTTCGCCAGCAGATCCAGCGTCGCCGCCGTCAGCGCCTCGGTCGCGGTGGCGATCACCACCGGAGCGTCGGGCGCCCAGAAGGGGGAGTGGAGCGAGGGCAGCGACAGCTCGCCCCTCTGCGCCTTCTCCCAGCGGTCCTGCGGCACCCCGCCGACCCAGAAGATCAGGCTTTCGACATTCTCGCGGTCAGCGCGGTAATACTGGCTGAAATCCTCCCCCGCCATCGCCGCCGGAACCTCCGAGACCCTGCCGGCAAAGCGCGCTTCGAGCCCGGACATCACCTTCGTGGTCAGCTCGGCCGTGTTGAAGGTCGCCGGCGTGTAGACCTGCTGCACCACCACGCGGGGCATCCTGTCCTCCGGCATCCCGGCGGCAACCGCCTCGCCCCTGGCGATCCGCGCTATCCCCTCGAGCAGGTGCTGGCGGGTCGCATCGGCATAGCTGCGCACGGTGATCTGGAGCCGGGCCTCGTCTGGGATGATGTTGTGCTTGGAGCCGGCCTGGAAGCTGCCGACTGTGACGACGGCAGGTTCCTGCGGATCGATCTCGCGGCTCACCAGCGTCTGCAGACGCATCACGATGCTCGAGGCGATGACCACCGGATCCTTGGTCGTATGCGGCGAAGCGCCGTGGCCGCCGATGCCGGGCACGATCACGTCGACCGTATCGACATTGGCGAGCGCGAAGCCGTTGGAATAGCCCAGATGCCCGGCCGGGGCCTGCGCCGAATCATGGAAGGCGAGCACGTAGTCGGGCTTGGGGAAGCGGGTGTAGAGCCCGTCGTCGAGCATCGCCTTGGCGCCCTCGCCGATTTCCTCGGCGGGCTGGAGGATCATCACCAGCGTGCCCGACCACTGGTCGCGCCGCTCGCTCAGCAGCTGCGCAGTGCCGACCCAGGCGGCCATGTGGGTATCGTGCCCGCAGGCGTGCATCACCCCGGTCTCGACGCCCGTCGCGGGCACGGCGCGGCGCTTCGAGGCATAGGGCAGCCCGGTCTGCTCGATCACCGGCAACCCGTCCATGTCGGCGCGCAGCATCACCGTGGGGCCCTCGCCGTTGCGCATCACAGCGACGACGCCGGTCTTGCCGACGCCCTCGGTCACCTCGAAGCCCAGCGCGCGGGCGCGGGCGGCGAGCTTCTTCGCGGTCTCGACCTCCTGGAACGACAGTTCAGGATTGGCGTGGAGGTCCTTGTAGAGCTCGACCAGCGCCGGCAGGTCCGCCGCCACCGCATCGCGCAGCTCGTCCGCTTGCGCCGGCGCCGCCACCAGCGCGAGGACGCTCGCACCCGACCATGCCCGTCGCTTCATCCTCGCTCTCCCCTTCCCTGTCCTCACAAGCCGTACCACAGCACCAACAGCACCGAGAGCACCGTCACCATCAGCGCCACCACCGGCAGGCCGGCGCGCACGTAATCGCCGAATTCGTAGTCGCCCTCGGACATGATCAGCAGGTTGGTCTGATAGGCAATCGGCGTGGCAAAGGCGAGGTTGCAGCCGAACAGAACGGCCAGCACCAGCGGCTCGGGCGGAAGACCGAGCTGCAGCGCGATGCTGTAGGCGATCGGCGTCCCGATCGTCGCGGCGGTCGCATTGGAGGCGAAGTTCGTGAGCAGCGTCACGAACAGCATGATCGCCGAGAGCACCAGCGCGGGCGGCAGGTAGGCGAGGCCCAGCGAGAGCGCCTGCCCCAGCCACGCGGCCGCCCCGCTCTCGTCGATCACCCGGCCGATGGCGAGGCTCGCGGCGATCAGCACGATCACCTTGGCCGAAAGCGCGCGGCCCACGCGGTCGAACTTCACGCAGCCGGTCACGAACATCGCGATCGCCCCGGCAAGCGCGGAGATCGCGATGGGGAGCTTAATCGGCGCATAGCCGCCCGCGCTGTCGAACCACGGCACCCCGAGCGACGCGGTGGAGATCGCCCCCAGCATGATCGCGCCTGCCAGCACGGCCTTCGAGCGGCGCGGCAGTTCGCGGGCACCCTCTAGCCGGAGCAGTCCGTCGCTGCGCGCGAAGCTCTGGAGGTCCTCCTCGATACCCATCACCAGCAGAACGTCGCCCTCGAGGATCCTGAGATCGCCCGCCTCGCTGTAGATCTCGCGCTCGCCCAGCACGCGGGCCGGACGATGGATGCCGAGCACCGCGACGCCGTAGAGGTCGGCAATGCCGGAGCTTGCCAGGGTGCGGGTGACGAGGCGCGAATCGGCGGTCACCGTCATCTCGACAGCGACGATGTCCTCGCCCTTCGCCTTTGAGACATTGCGGATCCTGTCGATCACCCAGGTCGGGGCAAGATCGCCCTTGAGCGCGCGGGCGGCCTCCTCGATCGCCTCGTGGGTGCCCGAGATGTGGAGCCTGTGATGGGGCGGCAGGGGCCCGGCGGGGGCATCGTGGACCGTGATCCCCTCGGGCAGCTTGGCGTGGACACTCGTGAGGTCGGCGCCCGCCAGCGCGCCGCTCGACCCGACGCGCAGACGGGTGTGGAAGATGCGCCGGGCATTGTCGGGCAAGACGGAGTTGTCGGGCAGCATCCGCGGCATCACCAGCCACAGGTAGGGCACCGCCACCAGCCCGGCCATCAGCACGATGGGCGTGAACTGGAACACCCCGATGGGGGCCATGCCGATATCGTCGGCGATGCTGACCACCAGGATGTTGGTCGATGTACCGATGGTGGTCGCCATGCCGCCGAGCAGAACCGCGGTGTTGAGCGGCATCAGCACCTTGGACGAGGCCATCAGCCCCTTGGCCGCGATGGCGACGACGATCGGGATCAGCAGCACCATCACCGGCGTGTCGTTGACGAACATCGACAGGAAGAACGCCAGCAGGAGCGCCGCAAGAAGCCCGATCTGGCCATTGAGGCGGAACACGTTTTCCAGCAGCCGCGCGAAGGGTTCGAGCGCGCCCGTGACCACCAGCCCCCGGCCCATGATCATCAGAGCGCAGATCGTGATCAGCGCCGAATGGCCGAAGCCTCCGAAGGCGAGCGCGAGGCCATCGGTCGGCTTGGTCCCGGCCAGCGGCGCAAAGTAGAGCCCCACGCCGATCACCGCGATGGTGACGAGCGAGACGATCTCCTCGGGGTAGCGTCCCCGGGCGAAGCCGATGAACATGGCGATGGTCACCGCCATGGCCGCTATCGCGTGATAGGAGGGAGCTTCCAGCATGGCGTTGCCCGCAAGGCTAGCCACTGGGGGCCGCTGCGGGCAAGCGGTTTGTCGCTAACGCAAGTGGGTGGTGCCCCTGGCCAGACTCGAACTGGCACATCTTTCGATAACCGATTTTGAGTCGGTCGCGTCTACCAATTCCACCACAGGGGCCCCGGAGCGGACCGGGCGCCTCTAGCCCGCATTGCGCGCGGCATCAAGCATGACCCCGGCTTGTTCCACGTGGAACACCGCGACGGCAGCGGTACGGCGGGGCGATGACCGCGCAACGACCTGCCGACGACTAGCGCATGATCGTCAGCGCAGCGCGCCCGCCAGCAGCTTGTGCAGCTTGGAGTGCAGCGCATCGTTCGCCGCCAGCACCTGCGCCGAATGGATCGCTTCCGAACGCCCGCGGAAATCGGAGACGAAGCCGCCCGCCTCGCGCACCAGCAGGCAGCCAGCGGCGGTGTCCCAATCGGAAAGGCCGCTTTCCCAGAACCCGTCGAAGCGACCCTGCGCCACGTAGGCCAGATCGAGGGAGGCCGCGCCGAAGCGGCGGATGCCTGCGACCTCGGGGCCGATGGCGCCGAAGATGCGGCTCCACTCGGCAAAGTCGCCGTGGCCGAAGAAGGGAATGCCCGTCGCCACCAGCGCGTCCGACAGGCGCGAGCGGGCCGAGACGCGCAGGCGCGCATCATGCAGCCAAGCCCCGCGCGACTTTTCCGCCCAGAAGGTTTGGTCGGTGATCGGCTGGTAGACCACGCCCGCAACGACATCGCCCCAGCCCTTCCCGTCGGGCCGCGGCTCCTGCGCTGCGATGCTGATGGCGAAGTGCGGGATTCCGTGGAGGAAGTTGCTGGTGCCGTCGAGCGGATCGACGATCCAGCGCGGCATGCCCGGATCGCCCTCGATCACGCCCGCCTCTTCCATCACGAAGCCCCACCCGGGCCGCGCGGCGGAGAGTTCGTCATAGAGCGTGCGCTCGGCGCGCATGTCGGCCTTGCTGACGAAATCGGCCGGGCCCTTGCGGGAGACCTGAAGGTGCTCGACTTCGCCGAAATCGCGCCGCAGACGCCCGCCCGCCTTGCGCGCGGCGCGTTCCATGACGCGGATGAGGCCGGAAATAGCTGCCATTGCAATACTCTCTGCCGTTCGCCTCGAGCGCAGTCGAGAGGCGGGTGCGGCGCTATTGTGTCTCGACTACGCTCGACACGAACGGGAGGTGTCGCCCCTCAGTTCGCCTTGCCGACGTAGGCCTGCTCGTAGACGTCGACCACGATCCGCGTGCCGCTTTCGATATGCGGGGGCACCATGATGCGCACGCCGTTGTCGAGGATCGCGGGCTTGTAGCTCGAGGAGGCGGTCTGGCCCTTCACCACGGCGTCGGCTTCGACGATGGTCGCCTCGATCTGGGCGGGCAGCTCGACGCTGATGGGCTTCTCGTCCCACAGTTCGAGCATCACCTGCATCCCGTCCTGGAGGAAAGGACGCGCGTCGCCGAGGAGGTCGGAGGGCAGGTTGATCTGCTCGTAGGTGTCCTGATCCATGAACACCAGCATGTCGCCGTCTTCATAGAGGAACTGGAAGTCCTTCGTATCAAGGCGCACGCGCTCGACCGTGTCGGCGCTGCGGAAGCGCACGTTGGTCTTGCGGCCGTCCTGCAGGTTCTTCATCTCGACCTGCATGTAGGCCCCGCCCTTGCCCGGCTGGGTGTGCTGGATCTTGGCGACCTTCCAGATGCCGCCTTCATATTCGAGAATGTTGCCGGGGCGGATGTCGACGCCGCTGATCTTCATGGGCTTCAGGCCTTTTTACGAGGTGGAAAGAGCGTGCGGGGGCGCGCTGCCGGAAAGGCGCACATCCCCGAAAGATGCGCGCCCATAGCCGAGCGCGCTCCGATCGGCAAGCGGGCCGGCGCGCAGCGGCAGCGCGCGTGGTTAATGACATGGCGCGGCCGATGCGGGGCTGGTAGAGGTGCCCGTCATGAAGATGCGTTACGTGTTCCTGCTCGTCCTTTCCGCCGCCGCGATGGCCGCCTTCATCCCCGGCGAAGCCGAGGGACAGGACCGCAAGGCCTCGCGCCCGACCGGCAGCGCCGCCATGCCGACCGGCGGGATGCTCGGCATCCTGCGCCACGGCAACTGGCAATGCGCGCTTCCCGGCGATGCGGGGGGCGAGGCCTTCGTCGAGGTGCCCGAGGAAGCCTTCCGGATCGGCACCGCCTCGAGCTACGAGAGCCCGGCGGGCAACGGCATCTACCTGCTGCGCGGCACCGAACTGGTCTTCACCCGCGGCCCCAAGAAGGACGAACGCTTCCGGGTGCTGGGCGAGAACACGCTAAGGAAGCTGGCGCCCGACGGGAGCGACAGCAAACTGATCTGCACCCGTATCGGCAGCGGCGGCGTCTGACCTAGCCTCGGCAAAGCAAGCATGGTCGATCCCGCTCACAGCCGCGCCCTGCCCAAGGCTCTCGCCTTCGACGTTTTCGGCACGGTGGTCGACTGGCGCACCAGCGTGGCGCGCGAATCCGCCCGCTTTCTCGCGATTATCGGCGAGGATCCGCAAGCCGCCGAAAGCTTCGCCGATGCCTGGCGCGGTCAATACATCGCGGCGATGATCGGGATGCGCAAATCGGGCCGGGCCTTCGTTCCGCTCGACGTGCTCCACCGCGAGATGCTCGAGACGGCCCTGCGCGAACGCGGCGTCGATCCCGCTGGGCTCGACGAGGCGCTGCTGGGGGACTGGAACCGTGCCTGGCACAGGCTCGATCCGTGGCCCGATGCCGTGGAGGGCCTCACGCGGCTCAAGAAGCGGTTTCCGATCGTCACCTGCTCGAATGGCAACATCGCGCTGATCCTCGCCATGGCCCGCCGCGCCGGCCTGCCGTGGGACGCGATCCTCGGGGCGGAGGTGAGCGGCGCCTACAAGCCCGACCCCAGGGCCTATCTCCACACTGCCGAGGTGCTGGGCCTTGCGCCGGGCGAGGTGTGCCTTGTCGCCGCGCATCACGGCGATCTGGCCGGCGCGCGGAATGCCGGACTGATGTGCGCCTATGTCGACCGGCCCGACGAATATGGCGGCGCCCCTGCCCCCGATGCCCACCACGAACAGGCGTGGGAATGGTCGGCGACCAGCTTCACCGACCTCGCCGACCAGCTGGGCTGCTGATCCGCCGGAAGCCTTGATCGCGGCGGCCTAGTTCGTGCCCCCGGGCTGATCGAAGCACTTTTCGGGTTCGTAGGTCTGGTATCCGACGAGCTTGACCTTCGAACGGTCGTTCTTGCACACCCAGACCTCGATCCGGTCACCGACCTTCAGCTTGTCGAAGGAGGGGTTGGACAGCATCACACGGCGGAATTCCTCGCGCCGCTCGCCGTTGTCGTCTCGATAGGCGAAGCGGATGCTGCCGGCCTGGATGGCATCGGGCTGGCTGCTCCGCCTGAGTTCGATCACCTCGCCGGGGATCGTTTCGTGCGCCATCGCCCCGGCGAAGATGACACCGCCATAAAGCATGACGAGCGCCAGCAGGGTCTGTCCTGCCTCGGTCCGGGCGAAAAGCACCAGCAGGGCGGCCACCAGCCCGAGGACCACGAGGCAGCCGCCGCAACCGATTTTCCTGATCATCGAGGTCCGCCCCCAGCACCGAGATCGCACAGCCTCGCGGGGCTACACGGCGCGGCGGGGGCCGACAAGGGCCGCTAGCCGCGCATGACCTTGGCGAAGGCCTCGATCGCGGCGACCTCGTCCCCGCCCCAGACCGCGTGGCTGACGGCGAGGAAATCCGCCCCCGCCTCGACCAGCGGCGCGCAATTGTCGGGCGTGATGCCGCCGATGGCGACGCAGGGGATCTCGAAAAGCTGGGTCCACCAGCTGAGGAGTTCGGGGGTTGGGCGTTCCGCATCGCCCTTGTCCTTGGTCGACGAGGGATAGAACGCCCCGAAGGCGACATAATCCGCCCCCGCCTCGCCCGCTTCCATCGCGAGGTGGCGGCTGGCGTGGCAGGTGACGCCGATCTGCGCCTCGCGCCCCAGTTCCGCGCGCGCGTCCTTCGGCGAGCCGTCCTCCTGCCCGAGATGCACCCCGTCGGCCTTCAGCCGCTTGGCGAGCGCGATCGAATCATTGACGATGAAAGCCACGTCATGCGCGGCGCAGATCGCCTGGAGCGGCGCAGCGAGGCGGGCGGCCTCGTGCTGGTCCAGCCCCTTCACCCGGAACTGGAAGGCGGTGACAAGATCGCCGTGCCGACGCGCTCCCGCCGCCAGCGCACGCTCGAGCCGGGCGGGGAAATCCCCGCCGACATCGAGCGGGGAAATGAGGTAGAGCTGTGTCTGGGTCATGGGGGCGGTTCGCTAGCGGCTCGCGCCACCGCTGTCACGCCCCCTTGCCCGCAGGCGCCTCAGACGCTCGCGCCGGCGATCTGGTCGATCGCCTTGCCGAGGACGGTGTTGAACTCCTCGTCCGACTGGCCCTTGCGCAGGTCCTGCAGGAGCCCGCGGCTGAAGCTCGCGATCATGCCGGGGTTCTGCGCCAGGCGGGCGCAGGCCTCGTCGGTCGAGAACCCGCCCGACAGCGCCACGACGCGCAGCACCTTGGGGTGCGCGATCAGCGGCGCATAGAGCCCGGCGGTCGCGGGGATCGAGAGCTTGAGCATCACCTGCTGGCCCTCGGGCAGGGCATCGAGGTGCTTCGTGATCTCGGCCAGCAGGATCGCCTCGCCCTCGGCGCGGTCTTCGGCGGTGATGTCGTATTCGGGCTCGATGATCGGCATGAGGCCCGCCGCGATGATCTGCGCGCCCACCTCGAACTGCTGGGCGATGATCGCGGCGATGCCGGCGGGGTTCGCGGCCTTGATGACCGAGCGCATCTTGGTGCCGAACATTCCGGCGGCAACCGACTTCTCCAGCAGCGCGGCGAGCTTGCCCATCGGCTTCATCAGCTGCACCCCGTCGGCCTCGTCGGCGAGGCCCTCGTCGACCTTGATGAAGGGCACGATGCCGCGCGCCTTCAGGGCATCGGCGGTCGGCTTGCCGTCGACCTCACCGTCCATCGTCTTCTCGAACAGGATCGCGCCGATCACCTTGCCGCTGGCGAAGCACGGCGCGGTGATGACGCGGGCGCGCATCGCGTGGATCTGGGCGAACATCTCGTCGTCGCCCGACCATTCGCTGTCGTCCACCCCGTAGCCGCGCAGCGCCTTGGGGGTCGAACCGCCCGACTGGTCGAGTGCGGCGATGAACCCCTGTCCGGTGGCGATGCGGTCGGTCATTTCACGGGTGTTCATGGCAAGCGTTCTCCAAGTCGCGAGAGGTGGTTCGACTGCGTCCCTGAAGGCCCTGTGCATAGGTATGCAGAGCCCTGTGCGCGCGGCCTTAGCGAGGCCTTGCGGATGCTGCAACCGCGAAGGTCAGCGTTTCGAAAGACGCCTGATGATCCCGGTGAAACTGAGCGCCGGGGCGCCGTCGCCGGTCACGAGGCCGCGCACGAAGATGGTCTTGCCCCCGCCCCGCGTCACCTCGCCCCGCGCCTCGACAAGCGCGCCGGACTGGACCGAGCCGAGGAAGTCGCCCGAAAGGTTCAACGTCACCGCATGGTCGCCGTTCAGCACATCGGTGGCGATGGCGAAAAGGGCGAAGTCGGCGAAGGTCAGCAGACAGCCGCCGTGCATGAACCCGCCGCCGTTCATGTGGCGCGGCTCGGCGCGGAAGGCGCTGGTGTAGGTGCCGTCGTCCTCGCGGCGGTAGAAGAACGGGCCCGAGCGGGTCTCGAAGGGGTCGCCCTCCCAGTAGCGCCACCCTGCGAACTCGCCCGATTCCATCACCTTGAGGGCGCCGTAGGAGGTTTCGACCGCTTCGCTCATGCCTATTTCCACAATTGCAGCTTGCCGATGGCGCCGGCGATGCTGTCGTCGCTGTCGAGCCGCCCGAGGCTCCTTTCGGCGAGCTTCCATCCGCCGATCGTGCCCTTGCGCCACAGGTCGGTGACGAGGAAGCTGCCGGTCCAGGTCTTCGGCCCGAAGGCGAGCTCGAGCTCCGCCCCCGCGACGAACCACGCCGCCTTGCCCTGCGCGCGCACGATCACCTCGCGGAAGGTGAAGCGGGTGCAAGCAAATGCGCGCTCCATCGCGGCAAGGAAGCTCGGGCGATCAAGCAGTTGCGGCGGGGTGCTGCCGGCCAGCATCATGAAATCGCGGGCCAGCAGCTTCTTCATTGCCTTGGCATCGCCCGCCACCCAGGCGCGCATCAGGGTGAGCGCCAGAGCCTCGATTTCTGCTTCCGTCGCAGCCATGCTCAGGCTTCGAGCGCCGCCACGCCGGGCAGGACGCGGCCTTCCATCCATTCGAGGAAAGCACCGCCGGCGGTCGAGATGTAGCTGAAGTCCTCCGAAGCGCCGGCATGGGCCAGCGCCGCGACCGTGTCCCCGCCCCCGGCGACGCTGGTGAGTGAGCCTTCGAGCGTCAGCGCAGCAGCCGTGCGCGCCAGCGCGACGGTTGCGGCATCGAAGGGTTCGGTCTCGAAGGCGCCCAACGGGCCGTTCCACACCAGCGTGCGGCAGGTCTTGAGCACGTCGGCCAAGGCTTCCACCGCCTGCGGGCCGAGGTCGAGGATCATCTCGTCCTCGGCAACCTCGTGGACGTTGCAGACCCGCAAGGAGGCCGGGTTGGCTGCGAATTCCTTCGCCACGACCACGTCATAGGGCAGGTGAACAGTGCAGCCGGCATTCTCGGCCTCGTCCATGATCTTCGCGACCGTGGGGGCGAGATCGTGTTCGCACAGGCTCTTGCCGACATTCACGCCCCGTGCGGCGAGGAAGGTGTTGGCCATGCCCCCGCCGATGATGAGGTGCTGGACCTTGCCCACGAGGTTTTCCAGCACGGCGAGCTTGGTCGAGACCTTGGCCCCGCCCACGACAGCGGCGACCGGCTGTTCGGGCGCGCCGAGGGCGGCGTCCAGCGCCTTGAGTTCGGCTTCCATCGAGCGGCCCGCATAGGCGGGCAGATGATGCGCGAGGCCCTCGGTGGTGGCATGGGCGCGGTGCGCGGCGCTGAAGGCGTCGTTGACGTAGAGCGTCCCGTGCGCCGCGATCGCCTGGGCGAGGTTGGGATCGTTCTTCTCCTCGCCCGGCCAGAAGCGGGTGTTGTCGAGCAGGCCGATGTCGCCCGGGCGCAGGATCGATTCCACCGCCTGCGCCACCACCGGGCCGGCGATCTCGGGAATGAACATGATCTCCTTGCCGATCACCTTCTCGACATCGCCGATCACCATGCTGGTGGAGAGGGTCGAGGAGCGCTGCCCGCCCGGACGCCCGAAATGCGCGAGCAGCAGCACCTTGGCCCCGCGCCCGGCGAGTTCGAGGATGGTCGGCTTGACCGCCTCCACCCGGGTCACGTCGGTGGCCGAGCCGTCCTTCATGGGAAGGTTGAGATCGACGCGCACCAGCGCGACTTCGCCGGTGAGGTCGGCGGGCAGATCATCGAGGGTCTTGAAATTGGGCATTCTCATCTCCTGACCCCCTCCCGCCTGCGGGAGGGGAGCGAGACTTGCCAGCTTGCTGGCTAGTCGCAGCGGGGTGGGAGATGATCCACGCGCCCACCCCCGGCCCCTCCCGCAAGCGGGAGGGGTGAAGGGTTTACAAGAACTTCGCCACCACCCCGGCGGTGTCGATCATGCGGTTCGAGAAGCCCCACTCGTTGTCATACCAGCTGACGACGCGGGCGAGCTTGCCCTCCATCACGCTGGTCTCGAGGCTGTCGACGGTCGAGGAGGCCGGATAGTGGTTGAAGTCCGAGCTGACGAGCGGCTGGTCGGTGTAGTCGAGCACGCCCTTCATCGGGCCTTCCGCAGCCGCCTTCAGCGCAGCGTTGATTTCCTCGGCGGTGGTGTCGCGGCTCGGCACGAAGACGAGGTCGACCATCGAGACGTTCGGGGTCGGCACGCGCACCGACGAGCCGTCGAGCTTGCCCTTGAGTTCCGGCAGCACCAGGCCGACCGCGCGGGCGGCGCCGGTGGTGGTCGGGATCATGTTCTGCGCACCCGCGCGGGCGCGGCGCAGGTCCGAGTGGATCTGGTCGAGCATGCGCTGGTCGTTGGTGTAGGAGTGGATCGTGGTCATGAAGCCGCGCTCGATCCCGATCGCGTCGTTCAGCACCTTTGCCACCGGCGCGAGGCAGTTGGTGGTGCAGCTCGCGTTGGAGATGATCACGTCCTCGGCGGTCAGCGTTTCGTGGTTCACGCCGTAAACGATCGTCTTGGACACGCCGGTCGCGGGCGCCGAGATGATCACGCGCTTGGCGCCTGCGGCCAGGTGCGGGCGGCTCGCTTCGTCCGACTGGAAGAAACCGGTGCATTCCAGCACGATGTCGACGCCCATCTCGCCATGCGGCAGCTTGCCCGGATCGCGCTCCTTGGTCACCGCGATGCGCTTGCCGTTGACGATGATCGCATCGCCGTCGGCCGTCACTTCGCCGTTGAAGCGCCCGTGGATCGAATCATGCGCGAACAGCAGCGCGTTGGCCTTGGCGTCGGCAAGGTCGTTGATCGCAACCAGATCGAGATCGTGGTCGGTGCGCTCGAGGATGGCGCGGGCGACGAGGCGGCCGATGCGGCCGAAGCCGTTGATGGCGACTTTGGTAGCCATGAGAGGTACTCCTGCTTAGTTCTTGAGCTTGTTCAGGATTTGCGGAACGATACTCTCCGCGGTGAAACCGAAATGGGCAAACAGGTCGCCCGCCGGGGCCGACGCGCCGAAGCGGTCGAGGCCGATGGTGAGGCCGCCCGTGCCGGTGTAGCGCTGCCACCCGAAGGTGCTCGCCGCCTCCACCGAGACGATCAGCGCGTCGGCGGGCAGCAGGTCGGCACGGTAGGCTTCCGGCTGATCGTCGAACAGCTCGGTGCAGACCATCGAAACGACATCCGTCCCCACGCCCTGTTCTTCCAGCTTCGCGGCGCAGGCTGCGGCGAGTTCGACTTCCGATCCGGTAGCGAGGATCACCACCTTGCGGGGCGCCTCGGCCGCCTTGAGGCGGTAGCCGCCCTTGGCCGAGAGGTTTTCCGTCGACGCGGTCAGGCGCAGCTGCGGCAGGTTCTGGCGGGTCAGCGCGAGCACCGCGGGGCGGCCCTTCTGCGCCAGCGCGATCTCCCAGCATTCCGCCGTCTCGACCGCGTCGCAGGGGCGCATGACGAGGAGGTTCGGCATCGCCCGCAGCGAGGCGAGATGCTCGATCGGCTGGTGGGTCGGTCCGTCCTCGCCGAGGCCGATCGAATCATGGGTCATCACGTAGATCACCCGGGCGCGCTGGAGCGCCGACAGGCGGATCGCGCCGCGCGCATAGTCGGTGAAGACGAGGAAGGTGCCGCCATAGGGGATCACGCCCCCGTGCAGCGCCATGCCGTTCATCGCCGCGGCCATGCCGAATTCGCGGATGCCGTAATAGACATAGCGGCCCGCGTAATTGTCGCGCGTGAAGGCCCCGATCCCGCCCGCGAGTGTGTTGTTCGAGCCGGTGAGGTCGGCGCTGCCGCCGATGGTGTCGGGCAGGCGCGGATTGATCGCGGCGAGCGCGATTTCGCTCGCCTTGCGGGTGGCGATCTTCTGGGGCGTCTCGATCAGCCCGGCGATGTGATCGGCGAGGCTGAAGTCCTCCGGCAATTCGCCCGCCATGCGGCGCTCGAATTCGGCCTTGTGCGGGCTCGCCTCGAGGTGTCCGGCCCAGGTCCCGTGCGCCCGGCGCCCCGGCTCGCCCGCGCTGCGCCAGTCGGCGAGAATCTCGGACGGGACCACGAAGGGCTCGTGCGTCCACCCCAGCGTCTCGCGGGCGGCGCTCACCTCGGCGGCGCCGAGCGGGGAGCCGTGGGTGGCGCTGGTGCCCTGCTTGTTGGGCGCGCCCTTGCCGATCAGCGTGCGGCAGGCGACCAGCGAGGGCCGCGGATCGGCCTTGGCCTCCTGCAGGGCGCGCTCGATATCTTCAAAGTCGTGACCGTCGCACTCGGTGACGTGCCAGCCCGTCGCGGCATAGCGCGCCTTGATGTCCTCCGAGGTCGACAGGTCGGTCGCGCCGTCGATGGTGATGCGGTTGTCGTCCCACAGCACGTTGAGATGCCCGAGACCGAGGTGCCCGGCGAGCCCGATCGCCTCGTGGTTGATGCCCTCCATCAGGCACCCGTCACCCGCGATCACCCAGGTGCGGTGGTTGACCAGGTCATCGCCATAGACCGCGTTGAGGTGCCGCTCGGCCATCGCCATGCCCACCGCCATCGCGAGGCCCTGCCCGAGCGGGCCGGTGGTGCACTCCACGCCCTCGAGCAGGAAGTTCTCCGGATGTCCGGCGCAGGGGCTGGTGAGCTGACGAAAATTGCGGATGTCGTCGATCGTCGGCGCGGCATAGCCGGTCAGGTAGAGCAGGCTGTAGATCAGCATCGAGCCGTGCCCGGCCGAGAGCACGAAACGGTCGCGGTCGGCCCAGTTCGGAGCGGAGGGATCGAACTTGAGGTGGGCGGTGAACAGCACCGTCGCCACATCGGCCATGCCCATCGGCATGCCCGGGTGGCCCGAATTGGCTGCCTCCACCGCATCCATCGACAGGGCGCGGATGGCGTCGGCCATGGGCTTGAGGCGGGCGGCGTCGATGCTCATCGGCACGATATTCTCCTGGCTCGGCGACAGCGTCCGCGTTGCACGATTCGACCCCTGTCACGGTGCGCTGTGCCATTGCCGAGGCCAAGGGGGAGGTCAACCTCGCGCGCGCACATCACGCGCCTCCGCCCTCGGCACACTTATCAACAGCCCGCCCCAAGCCTTTGCGCGTCATGATTTCTGTTGGTATCGGTAGCCATCATGACCGCCGAACGCATCGCAACCGCGCTGGCCCGTATCGAGAGCGCGATGGCGCGCATCGATGCGGCGCGGGAGGTGGCGGCGGGCGCGGACGGCAAGGGCGGCGGCGGCTCGGGACGGGTCGTGGAGCTGGTCAACGTGCACGAGAAGCTGCGCGAACAGGTCGCCGAATCCCTGCGCGAGCTCGACGATCTGCTCGCACAGCTGGAGGATTGAGCCGCGCCATGAGCACCGTCACCCTCAGCATCGGCCCCAAGAGCTACACCATCGCCTGCGCCGACGGCGAGGAAGCGCACATCCGGGCGCTGGGCGCGATGATCGCTGAGAAATATGCCCAGCTGGGGGCGGCACGTGCGCCGCTCGAGGCGCAGAACCTGCTGTTCGCGGCCCTGTTCCTCGCCGACGAGCTGGCCGAGGCGAAGAAGCGGACGGCATCGCCACCTGCGCCTGCTCCGACCCCCGAGCCCGACACCGCCGAGCTCGACGCCCTGCGCAAGACCGTCGCCCGGCTCGAGGCCGAGCTTGCCGCGGCGCGAAAGACTCCGCCGGCCGCGCCTGCCGCAACCCCGCAATTCGACCTGTTCGGCACCCCCGCCGCACCGTCCCCGCTCGCCGAGGACATGGCCGAGCGGCTCGAAGCCCTCGCCGCGCGCGCCGAGGCGAGCGCCGCCGCGCTTGAAGCGGCCGCCGCAAACGCCTAGATTGGCAAGCGGCGGGACTGCCCGGCACGAGCCGATTGAATATCCCTGAGGCTATAAGCAATCCATGGGAGCTGTCCCTGCCCCTGTCTGCCGGTCCGTCCGGAAGGCTCGGGTAAACGGCGCCCACCTGACGTTACTGGCGTCAGAGGATTTCGAGTGCAAACGACCCATGGTGGTTCCGCCACGCATTTGTTTTGGCCTCAGGCGCCGGCGCGCGCATCCGCGCGCTTGGCTCTCCTCCGGGGGCCCGGCCCCTGCGGGGCCACCCCTCCGGGCGCGCGGTCGCGCTTGCGGGCCTGCGGCCCGTTCCAATCCTCCCCTTTAGGGGAGGGGGACCATGCGCAGCATGGTGGAGGGGCGGGTCGACCCAACGTGCTTGCGGGTCGATGTGCCGGGGTCTACCGCTCCTGCGATGACCAAGGACCAACTCCGGAAGGAACTCCGCGCCAGGCGCAAGGCGCATGTCGACGCGCTGCAGGACAACCTGCGCGCGCTCATGTTCCATCGCCCGCCCGCCCCGCTGCTCGCGCGGATTCCGCAGGAGGCGACCATCGGCCTCTACCACGCCGGCCCCTTCGAGGCACCCGCGGCCGCCTATGCGCGCTTCTTCCGCGACGCGGGGCACGTGATCGCCCTCCCCCACTTCGCCGATCGCGCCGCGCCGATGACCTTCCGCCATCACACCGATCCTTACGCTCAGGAGGATCTCGAGGTCGGGCCCTTCGGCATCCTCCAGCCTGCCTCCGACGCCGAGGCGCTCATCCCCGACGTCCTGTTCGTCCCCCTCGTCGGATTCACGCCCGAGGGCGCACGGCTCGGACAGGGCGGCGGGCACTATGATCGCTGGCTGGCGGAACATCCCCCCGTCCTTGCCGTTGGGCTCGCATGGGACGCGCAATTGTGCGAGGCCCTACCCACCGAACCGCACGACGTTCCGCTCGACGCGGTCGTCACGCCCACCCGGATCTACGGAAAGCCCTGATGCGCGAGACCCCGACCTGGCGAATCCCCTTCGGCATCGTCAGCCTGTTCTTCCTGCTGATGCTCTACGGCGTCACCATCGCGCGCTATGCGCCGGGGATCATAGGTCACTGGTCGGGCGGGGCGCAGACGTTGGTCTATGTGGTGCTGGGGCTGATCTGGCTGCTGCCCTTGCGGCGCTTCCTGATCTGGATGGAGACCGGCCGCTGGAGCCCCCCGCCCCCTGCCCCTGCGCCCGAGGAACCGCGGGGCTAGACCTCGCCCGTTCGTGCCGGACAGGCATCGCTGAACTCCTCTGACGCGCCCCGCTTGCCAGTCGTGCAGGCACCCCGCATAACCGCCCCCGGGGACGCGAACGGGGGAGAGTGACGATGAAGCGGATCGCGTTGGTCGCGGTTGCGGCGCTGGTGCTGGCAGGCGGTCTTGCCTGGACTTTCGGCAAGCAGGCCATCAGCGAGCGGCTGTTCCTTGCCGCGATCCAAGAGCGCGTCGGCGAAGATCCCTCGGCGGCGCTGCCCGATGGCCTCCATGTCTATGCCTGCGGGACGGGCTCTCCGCTGCACGATGCCGACCGTGCGGGACCGTGCCTCGCGGTATTGGCCGGGCGCACGGGGCTCGTGTTCGATTCGGGCTCGGGCTCGGTCCGCAAACTGGGCGCGATGGGCTTCCCGATGGAGCGGCTGGATGCGGCGTTCCTCACCCACCTCCATTCCGACCATATCGACGGGCTGGGCGAGCTGCTGCTCCAGGCCTGGATGGCGGGCCGGCGCGGCGCGCCGCTTCCCGTCCACGGTCCGCCAGGCACAGAGGCGGTGGTCGAGGGCTTCGCGGCAGCCTATGCCACCGACCGCGGCCTGCGCATCGCCCATCACGGCCCCGAGGTCGCCCGCCCGGGCGGCTTCGGCGGCGCACCGCGCGAATTCGTTCCCGAGGCGCTGGACGGCGGCGTGGTCTATGCCTCAGGCGGCGTCACCGTCACCGCCGCGCGCGTGCCGCACGATCCCGTGAAGGACGCCTTCGCCTACCGCATCAGCTATGGCGGGCGCTCGGTGGTGATCAGCGGGGACCTCAGCTACCATCCCCCGCTCGGCGCCTTCGCGCGCGGCGCGGACGTGCTGTTCCACGAGGCGCTCAATCCGAAGCTGGTGGGCGAGATCGGCAAGCAGGCGGCGAAGAACGGGAACCGCGATGTCGCCAAGATCATGGCCGACATCCCCTCCTACCACGCCACGCCCGAGCAGGCCGCCGCCATCGCCGAGGACGCAGGGGTGAAGGCGCTGGTGTTCTACCACGTCATCCCCGGCCCGCCCGTGTGGTTCCTCGAGCCCGCGTTCCTCGGCGAGGCGCGAAGCCGCCTCGGCGGCGAAATGCGGATAGCCGATGACGGGCTGATCGTCAGCCTGCCCGCGAAGGCAGACACCATCGGTTACGATCAGGTTCTGTAGGAGAGAAGGGGCAGCAATGGCGCGAGTGACGGGGCTCGAACCCGCGACCTCCGGCGTGACAGGCCGGCGCTCTAACCGACTGAGCTACACCCGCGCACTGCTTGCCCAAGAGCGTTCCGGCGTTGCCTTCCCGCTCGTGGAGCGCCGCCATTAGGGCCGGTGCACCGGGCTGTCAACGGCCCAATCGGCAAAATTTCGGGGTGGCTGCAAGCTTCAGCACTTATCGTACTTCCAGTTGCGCTTGCGACCCTCGGCAAGCCATTCGACCGTCTGGGCGACCCGCCCCGCGCGGGTCTCTGCGCGCTTCGCCCCGGTGATCCATTCGATGTATTCGCGCCGGTGCGAGGGGGCAAAGCCGTCGAACACCGCGCGTGCCTGAGGGGCGGCATCGAGCGCGGCGGCCAGGTCGGACGGCACGGGCAGTTCGGGCTTCGGCGCACGCTTCGGCCGGGGCGTGCCGAGCGCTGCCGCACCTGCCCGGATGCGCGCGACCAGTTCAGCGTCGGGCGGCAGGTCGGCGAGACTCGCAAGCTTGCCGAGCGAGCCCATGCCCTCGCCCGACTGGTCCTCGTGGTGGATGACGACCGCGGCGTGCGCCTTGAACGCCGCCAGCCCCACGACATTGCGCCCGCCGAGGATGAAGTGCGGCATCCCCCACTTGATGCCCTCCTCCGCCTCGGGCAGCGCCTCGTGCACCAGCGCCCGCACATGCGCGAGGATGGGCTGCGCGAAAGGCGCGGCCTTCGCGATGTAATCGTCGATGCGCGGATCGCGGGTCATGCCGGCTCCTCCCTCGGCGCCGACATTAGCGCCTTCAGTCGACCAGCAAAAGCGCGGGCGCCTCGATCAGCTTCTTCACGCCCTGGACGAAGCTCGCCGCATCGTGCCCGTCGACCACGCGGTGATCGCAAGAGATCGAGATGTTCATCAGCTTGCGCTTGGCAATACGCTCGCCGCCCATCCCGTCGGGCACGAACATCGGGCGCTCGACGATGCGGTTAGGGCCGATGATCGCGACTTCCGGGCGGTTGATGACCGGGGTGGTGGCAACGCCGCCGAGCGGCCCGAGCGAAGTGACGGTCAGGGTGGAGCCCGACAGCTCCTCCGACGTCGCCTTGCCGCTGCGCGCAGCCTCCGCGAGGCGACCGATCTCGCGGGCGAGCTGCCAGAGGTTCTTCGCCTGCGCGTCGCGAATCACCGGGACCATGAGGCCGCTGTCGGTCTGTGCCGCCATGCCGAGATGCACCGCGCCGTAGCGGGTGACGACATTCGCCTCGTCATCGTAGCGCGCGTTGATCATCGGGTATTGCGGGATCACCTTGCAGATCGCGGTGATGAGCAGCGGGAGCATGGTGAGCTTGGGCCGCTCGCCGCGCGCCGCGTTGAGCTGCGCGCGCAGGTCCTCCAGATCGGTGACGTCGCACTCCTCGACATAGGTGAAGTGCGGGATGTGGCGCTTGGCCGCGGCCATGTTCTGGGCGATGCGCTTCCTGAGACCGATCACCTTGATCGTCTCGTCGGCGCGCGCCTTGCCTGCGGCTCCAAAGCCGCCGTTGTAGGCGAGGAAGGCGTCGAGATCGGCATGGCGCACACGGCCATCCGCGGCGGGCTTCACCTCGGCGAGGTCGATCCCGAGGTCCTTCGCGCGCTGGCGCACGGCGGGCGATGCGAGGACCTTGGCACCAGCATCCGTTTGCCCTGAGCTTGTCGAAGGGCTGCTCTTTTCTTCGAACGCGGTGCCGGAAGAGGAAGGCAGTGCTTCGACAGGCTCAGCACGAACGGAGGGATCTAGAGCCGCCGCATCCTCCTGGTCGCTCGCGTCCGACGTCTCGACCTCGATCCGCTCGGCAACCTCATCAGAGGTGGGCGCATCGGACATCTCGTCCTCGACCCGCTCGGCAGCGGCTTCAGCTTGCTCAGCGGTCGCCTCCCCCTCACCGTCGGTCTCGATCACCAGCAGCATCGCGCCGATGGCGATGGTGTCGCCGACCTCGCCCGCGAGCTGCGTGACCACACCCGAAACCGGGCTCTCGATGTCGATCGTCGCCTTGTCGGTCATCACGTCGACGAGGTGCTGGTCCTCCTCCACGCGGTCGCCGACCTTGACGTGCCATTCGACGACCTCCGCCTCGGCAACGCCCTCGCCCACGTCGGGCATGTTGAAAGTGAACTTGGCCATTGCGCGGTCAGTCCTTCAAAAGCTTGTCGATCGCCTCGCCGATGCGGACGGGGCCGGGGAAATAGGCCCATTCGAGGCTGTGGGGATAGGGCGTGTCGAAGCCGGTCACGCGTTCAACCGGGGCTTCGAGATGGTAGAAGCAGCGTTCGGTGACGAGGGCGGAAAGCTCCGCCCCGAAGCCCGAGGTGCGGGTCGCTTCGTGCACGATCAGGCAGCGCCCGGTCTTCTCGACCGAGGCCTCGATGGCCTTGATGTCGAGGGGCACCAGCGTGCGCAGGTCGAGGATCTCGGCATCCACGCCCTTCGCCTTGCACACGGCCTCGGCGACATGGACCATCGTGCCATAGGCCAGCACGGTCAGCGCCTCGCCTTCCTGCACCACCCGTGCCTTGCCGAGCGGCACCTTGTAGTAGCCTTCCGGCACCACGCTGTCGGGGTGCTTCTTCCATGGCTCGACCGGCTTGTCGTAATAGCCCGAGAACGGCCCGTTATAGATGCGCTTGGGCTCGAAGAAGATCACCGGATCATTGTCTTCGATCGCGGCGATCAGCAGGCCCTTGGCATCGTGCGGCGTGCTCGGGATCACGGTTTTGAGGCCCGCGACATGGGTGAACAGCGCCTCGGGGCTCTGGCTGTGGGTCTGTCCGCCGAAGATGCCGCCACCAAAGGGCGAGCGCACCGTGAGCGGCGCGATGTAGTCCCCCGCCGAACGGTAGCGCAGCCGCGCCGCTTCGGAGATCAACTGGTCGAGGCCGGGATAGATGTAATCGGCGAACTGGATCTCTGGCACCGGGCGCAGGCCATAGGCCCCCATCCCCACCGCCACGCCGATGATCCCGCATTCGCTGATCGGCGTGTCGAACACGCGGGTCTTGCCGTGCTTCGCCTGAAGCCCCGCCGTGGCGCGGAAGACGCCGCCGAAATAGCCGACGTCCTCGCCCATCACGATCACGTCCGGATCACGCTCGAGCATGATATCGAGCGCCTCGTTGATCGCCTCGATCATGTTGAGGCGGCGTTCGGCCTGCACTTCGCTCGCGGTTTCCATCTGCTCGCTCATCCGAAGGGCCTTTCCGTGCCGAACTTGGCGATGCGCTCGCGGATCGCCTGTTCGGCCTGTTCCTCGAGGTGCCAGGGCAGCTCTTCGTAAACGTCCTCGAACATGGTGTGGAACGGGTGGTGGAGGCCATGGCCCAAAATACCGTTCTTCTCGGCTTCCTTGGTGGTGGCCTTGACGCGCTCGGCGCATTCGAGGTCCATCGCCGCGTGGCGTTCCTCGTCCCATTCGCCGATGGCGATGAGGTGCTTCTTGAGGCGGTTGATGGGATCGCCCAGCGGCCACTCCTCGCGCTCCTGTGCGGAGCGGTAACCCGAGGGATCGTCCGAGGTGGAGTGCCCTTCGGCGCGGTAGGTGAAATACTCGATGAGGGTCGGTCCGTGATTGCCCCGCGCGCGGTTGGCGGCCCATTCGGTTGCCGCATAACACGCCAGCGCATCATTGCCGTCGACCCGCAGCGCCGCGATCCCGTAGCCCAGCCCGCGCGCGGCGAAGGTGGTCCGTTCGGCCCCCGCGAAGCCGCTGAAGCTCGAGATCGCCCACTGGTTGTTCACCACATTGAGGATCACCGGCGCGTTGTAGACCGCGGCGAAGGTGCAGGCGGAGTGGAAGTCCCCCTCGGCTGTGGAGCCCTCGCCCACCCAGGTCGCGGCGATCCGGCTGTCGCCCTTGATGGCGCTCGCCATCGCCCAGCCCACCGCCTGCGGGCACTGGGTGGCAAGGTTGCCCGAAATCGAGAAGAAGCTGTGATCCCGGCTCGAATACATGATCGGCAGCTGCCGGCCCTTCAGCTTGTCGGCCCGGTTCGAATAGATCTGGTTGATCATCTCGATCAGCGGATAGCCGCGCGCGATCAGGATGCCCTGCTGCCGGTAACTCGGGAACACCATGTCATCGCCGGCGAGCGCCATCGCTGCCGCCACCGACGTCGCCTCTTCGCCGGTGCACTTCATGTAGAAGCTGGTCTTGCCCTGTCGCTGACCGCGGAACATCCGCTCGTCGAAGGCGCGCACCAGCGCCATGTGGCCGAGCATCGCCCGCAGGGTTTCGGGATCGAGCCGCGGATTCCACGGGCCGTGGGCCTGATTGTCGTCCCCCAGCACCCGCACGAGACCATAGGCGAGGCCCGCCATCTGCGAAGGGTGGATGCCTTCGTCCGGACGCGGCTGGTCGCCGGGCGCACCGATGTCGATATGCGAGAAGTCGGCCTGGTCGCCGGGCCGGTATTTCGGCTCGGGGACGTGCAGCGCGAGGGGTGCGCGGTTGCTGTCTGACGGTCTTGCCGGATCGGCCATTGGCTCGCGCTCTCCCGTGCTCGCAGGGCCGCGAACAGCGGGTGCGATCATTGCTTGCATACGTATTTTTATTTCACCGCCGGGGAGCGGTCAAGCATGGTCGCAGGCGCGCGGTCACACCGCAACAGGGGCGCTGATCGGGGGCAGCGGCGCGTAATCATGCACCACGAAATCCTCGATCCGGTAGCCGAAAATTGTTTCAGGCCTGCGGAGGATCTCGAGGCGGGGCTGACCCTGCGGCTGGCGCGCAAGCTGTTCCTCGATGAGATGCGCGTGGTTGAGGTAGAGGTGCACGTCACCCCCCATCCACACCAGCTCGCCGGGGAGCATGTCGACCTGCTGCGCGATCATGCGCGTGAGCAGTGCCGCGGACCACAGATTGAAGGGCAGGCCCAGCGCGACATCGCAGCTGCGCTGGTAGAGCAGGCAGTTGAGCCGCGCATCTGCCCCCACGCCCGCGACATGGAACTGGTAGGTCTTGTGGCAGGGCGGCAGCGCCATGCGGTCGAGCTCGGCGACGTTCCAGCCCTCGATGATGTGGCGGCGACTGCCCGGGCTGGTGCGCAGCGATTCGATCACCTGCGAAACCTGGTTGATGCCCTCGCCCTTCTCGTAGAGGCCGTCGGGGCGGTAGCGCCAGGTCGGCCAGTCCACCCACTGCTTGCCATAGACGGGCCCGAGATCGCCCCATGCTTGCGCGAAAGCCTCGTCATCGGCGATGCGCTGAACGAACTCCTCGAGGCTGACCTGATCGCCCGTCTCGCGGACATATCGGGCGTGCGGCCACTCGTTCCAGATCTTCACGCCCTGCAGCACCAGCGGCCGGATGTTGGTCTCGCCGGTCAGGAACCACAGCAATTCGCGCGTCGCGGTCTTCCAGTAGACCCGCTTGGTGGTGAGCAGCGGCATCGCTCCCCCGCGGAGGTCGAATCGCAACACGCTGCCGCATACCGAGCGCGTGCCCACCCCGGTGCGATCGACGCGCTCGCTGCCGGTCTCCCAGATCTGCCGCATCAGATCGAGATACTGCTGTTCGGGGTGCGGATTTGCGTCGGTGGAAAGGGGAATCGCTGCGCTGGCCATGGCGGCGACTATAAGCCGCATTTGCCCGCTTGCCACTGTGCTCATCCACACCTATAGGGCGCGCCTTGCCTCGATCCGCAGGGGCATTTGCCCGCGCGGAGCCGACACGGTCGGGGAGTAGCTCAGCCTGGTAGAGCACTGTCTTCGGGAGGCAGGGGCCGGAGGTTCGAATCCTCTCTCCCCGACCAATTTCGCATCCATCCGGAAATCTGTCCGCGGCACATCATACGGGCTTGGGGCCCGTGCCTGAGGTTTCGGGAAATCCGGACGTTAACGATGATTCGAAATTGGAAGGCCGCGTTCACGTGCCAGCGGGGCACGCGGCATAATCCGGAGCGGGCATCCCGCAAAAAAGAAAAGCCCCGGTTTCCCGGGGCTTTTTTTACAATATGATCAGCGTCTTAGCGGACGCCGCCAGCGTTGACTACCCATTCCCACATAACAGCCTCCTGTTAGCATTGATATGCCGTAGGAGCCTCTGATAGCACTTTATTAACCTTAATCAACCGTTAAATGCTGCCCGCCTCTCTCCCAACATCGCCAGCAGTTCGGGCATGGTGATCGCCTGCGAGAAAAAATAGCCCTGCGCCTGGTCGCAACCCATCGCCCTGAGCTCTGCGACGACAGCAGCGTCCTCCACCCCTTCCGCGACGACGATCTTGCCCAGCGAGTGCGCGATCTCGATGGTCGCCCGCACCACTGCCCTGCTCTCTTCCGAGGTCGCCATGTGCTGCACGAAACGCTTGTCGATCTTGAGCTCCGAACTCGGCAGCTTCTCGATGTATTCGAGGTTTGACTCGCCCGTTCCGAAATCGTCGATCGACAGCCCGATCCCCCGCGCCTTGAGCGCGGCGATCTGCGGAGCGATGCGGTGATCCTCGAGCTTGGCGGTCTCGGTCAGTTCCAGCGTCAGGTTCTCGGCCGGAAAATCGTAGCGGCCCAGCAGCGTCATGATATCGAACAGAAGGTGGGTGTCGGACAGGCTCTTGGCCGACATATTGACCGCCAGCTTGAAGCGCGGGTCGAGCGCGATCGCCTGCTTGGCCTCGAGCAGCGCGCCCTCCATCACCACCAGGGTAAGTTCGTTGATCCGGTCGCCCGCCTCGGCGGCGAGCACGAGATCCTGCGGGTTGACAAGCTCTCCCCCGTCGGGCCGCCAGCGGATCAGCGTTTCGGCCCCAACGATCCGGCCCGAGGCCAGATCGACTTTCGGCTGATAGGCGACTCCGATATCCCGATCGCGCAGCCCCTTCTCCAGCAGACGGATCATCCCGAGCCGGTGGTTGCGCGCCTCCAGATGGGCGGCATCGTTGATGATGAAGCGCACGCCGCGCGCAGCCGCCTCGTCGGCGGCCTGCATCGCCTTCTTGATGCGCTGGCCGATCGGCAGGGCGTAATTGATGTCGATGCCAAGCGCCGGCGCGCTATTAGTCGATTGCCAGTCGTAGCTGATCGCGGTCTTGAGCATCAGCGCCAGACCGTCGGCATGGCGTTCAAGGCTGGCGGCATCCATGCGCGGAGCGAACCACACCAACACGTCACGCTCGAAGGCGACATCGGCGACCTCGCCCGGTTCCTTGACATAAGCGATCAGGCTGTTGACGAATTCGCCGAGCTCGCGCTCGCTCCAGTCCTCGGAAATCTCCGACAGGTTGGAGATCTTCAGCGCGTAGACGTCCCGGCCCGCATTGGCGCGATCGAGGCTGAGCGCCGAGGTCGTCATCGCATCGACATCGCCGCTGTAGTACTTCTTGGTTATGCGGTGGAAGCCGAAGCCGGCGACACCGAGCGCGAGCAGACCGGACATGATGTCCATGCTGACAGCGGTCTCGTCGAGAATGAACGTGACGGCCAGCAGACCACCGGCCGCGATCCACAACACACGGGACGAACGGGTGCGCCTCGATGCCTGCACGATAATGGCGAGGGCGCCGATCAGCAGGGCAGGATACCAGTAAAGATCGACGGGGGTGCCGCGCTTGAGCGTATGGGCGCCGACGATGTGCAAGGTGGCCCCGGGAAAGCGGCCATAAAGCGGATGCTCGAATACATCGACTGAGGCGATATAGGCCTCACCAACGATGACTCTCTTCCCCTTCAGCTGGTTTGCTCCCACGCGACCGTGCAAGACATCGACGTAGCTGTAAGTGGGCAGAGAGCGCGGATCGATCGCAAGGTCGGGCCGGAACCGACGAATCGGCCCGTCGTAGTCGGCCAGGACCGCTGCAATGGCGGGATATTTCGCTCCGCTCGTTTCGACCTCGGTGACGATCTTCGCACCCTGGCGGAATGGGGCTGACTCATAGACCATCGATGCCACCCCGGCGCGTTCGCGGAACTGCGAATGGGGAAGGACTTCCTGGATCTTCTGAAAAGATTTCTCGAATTGAGGAATCATGCCCAGCCAGACCATGCCGCGATACCGGTCGAGGGTCGCGGAGAACCGCGCATCGGCTTCCGGGGAAGAGGGGTCGGCGTGTGCGCGGTCCCACACGATCTGGTGGACCCCGGCAGCAACCAGCCGGTCCATCAGCAGACTGTCGTCGAGCCGCGATGGCGTGCCCTTGCCGATTGCGTTGAGCGAGGCGTCATCGAGCGCGATCATCACCACGTCCTGCGGAGCCGGTCGGGCCCTCACGTGTGCGCGCATGACGCGATAGAAGTCTTCGGCCGGCAGAGGCAGTTCGATCCAGCCCGAAAGCGAGCCCAGCGCAATCGCGAGCACGGCCACCTTGATGCGCTTGCGCAGGACGATGTCCGTGCCCGAGCGGCCTTCCAATTCTCCTGCAGATACAGCAACTTTCCCGCCGGTCCTGCCGAACGCACGCCGGATCCTGTCGGCCAGTGACTTAAGCGAGGCAATGATCAAGCGCGCTGTCCCGTGGGGAAACTCAAGCTTCTCCCTAGGGTGCAGTGGTTAATTCATCGCAAACAAGACGCCCTTGCCCGCTTCCACGGCGCCGTCACAGGACCTGCGGCGCCAGCAGTCCGAGCCCGATCGTCAGCCCGCCCAAACCGAGCGAGAGGTGCCAGCGCAGGCGCAGGAAGTCCGCGTCGGCAAAGCCCAGGGCGCGGTCGACAAGAGGCGAGAGCAGGATCAGCGCGCCGAGGTAGAGCATCGCCGGTCCGGGCCAGTCCCAGCCGAAAGTCCAGGGCAGGAACAGCGCCACAGCGATCAGGCTCGGGAGCACGGCGAGGATATAGGCACCCGTGCCCGCCCGCCCGTGTCCGAGCGCCTGTCCCCACCATACACCGCCAAGAAAGCTGAAGATCGCCGCCGCATAGGCGAAGCCCCCGGCAAGCGCCGAATAGCGCCATTCGTGGCCTGTCAGGATCAACGCGATGCAGATGACCTGCGGCAGCAGCCCGGCATAGCCGAGCGCCCGCGCTGCGGGTGAAAGCGAGGTCTGTCCGTCCATGCGGGCACAAACCGGCAGCCCTTGCAGCGGTTCCCGCCCGTCTTGCACCGGCGCGGCGTTTGCGCCACGTGGGACGGCATGGACCTGTTCGATCTCACCGGCCGCGTGGCCCTCGTCACCGGCGGCAATGGCGGGCTCGGCCTTGCGATGGCCCGCGGGCTCGCCAAGGCGGGTGCCCATGTCGCCATCCTCGCCCGCAACCCCGCCAAGAACGCCGCCGCAGTGGAGGAACTGCGCGGTCTGGGCGATGGCGACGTGCTGGCGCTGACCTGCGACGTGGCCGAGGAGGACGCGATCGCCGCTGCTCTGGAACAGACCCTCGGCGCCTTCGGGCGGGTTGATGTCTGCTTCGCCAATGCCGGGATTTCGGGCGCGGGGGCGGCTATCCCCGACATCACCGCCGAAGGCTGGGACCGGACGCTCGCGGTCAACACCCGCGGGGCGGCGCTGGTCTACAAGTACGTGACCCGCCACATGATCGCGCGGGCGAAGGAAGGCGATCCCGGCGGAAAGCTGATCGCGACCTCCTCGGGCCAGTCGATCATGGGGGTGAACCGCTCGTCGGATTACGCCGCCTCCAAAGCCGCCCTCAACGGCCTCACCCGCGCCGCCGCCTTCGAGCTCGCGCGCTACGGCATAACCGCCAATGCCCTCCTCTTCGGCTATTACGAAACCGACATCACCGCCAAGGCCGACCCCAAGTTCGCGGAATGGATGAGCCGCCGCATCCCGCTGCGCCGCCCGGGCGACCACGCAGGGCTCGAAGGCGTCGCGGTGTTCTTCGCCTCGCCCCATTCGGACTACATCACCGGCCAGTGCCTGCCGGTCGACGGGGGTCTGTGCATCAGTTGATTACGCCAGGATCGGCCCCACCTTGGCCGGAACGCGCGGCTCCGCCAGCCGTTGCCGTCTGAAACGCCTTCCCGAACCGGAACCCTCTCCCGTGGCCGACGACAATATTCCCGACTTCAAGGATCTGCCCGAAGACCGCAACCGCCAGCGCCCCGTGCCGGCGGGGCGGATGGCGCGCTTCGGCACTTTCGGCAAGCTCGTCGGAGGGGTGGCCGGCGGCATGGTCGCAGAAGGGGCGCGGCGGCTCGCCAGCGGTGAGGGGATCACGGCACGCGACCTGATCCTGACACCCGGCAATGTCCAGCGCCTGACCGACCGCCTGTCGCACCTGCGCGGCGCGGCGATGAAGATGGGGCAGATGATCAGCCTCGATGCCGGCGACTTCCTGCCCGACGAGCTCTCGCGGATCCTCGCGACCTTGCGTGACCAGGCCAATTTCATGCCGACCCGCCAGCTCGATCAGGTGCTGAAGGCCGAGTGGGGCCCCGACTGGCGCAAGCAGTTCCGCTGGTTCAATCCCCGACCCATTGCCGCCGCCAGCATCGGTCAGGTCCACAAGGCCCTTACCCGTGACGGCGAGGAACTGGCTATCAAGGTGCAGTATCCCGGCGTCGCCAAATCGATCGACAGCGATGTCGACAACGTCATGACCCTGCTCAAGGTCGCCGGCTTCGCCCCGCCGGAGCTCGAGATGGACAAGCTGATGGCGGCAGCCAAGCAGCAGCTTCACGAGGAGGCCGATTACCAGCGCGAGGGCGCGCAGATGGCGATGTATCGCGAGCGGCTTGCCGGGACCCCCGGCTTCGTCGTGCCGCGCCTCCACGAAGGGCTGACGCGCGGCGCGATTCTGGCGATGAGCTTCGAGGAGGGAGTCTCGATCGAGGAGCTCGGCAAGGAAAGCCCCGAACGCCGCGACGAGGTCTTCGCCCGGCTGATCCGCCTGGTGGCGCGCGAGCTGTTCGAATTCGGGGTGATGCAAACCGATCCCAACTTCGCCAATTTCCGCTACCGGCGCGAGACGGGCGAGATCGTGCTGCTCGATTTTGGCGCCTGCCGGCCGGTCGATCCGACAGTGGCGAACGGCTATCGCAAGATGCTGCTTGCAGGCCTCGAGGGCAATGCGGAGGACGTGCTCAAGGCAACCATCGAAGCCGGGTTCATGATGCCGATCGTGGCCGAGAAGCACCCCGAGCGGGTGGGACGGATGATCGACATCGTCATCAACGAGATGCGCGCCGATGCGCCCTTCGACTTCGGGGACCGCGCTTTCGTGCCGCTGCTGCGCGAGGAAGGCTATGCCATCGCGCAGGACAAGGACACCTGGGCCTTCCCGCCGATCGAGACCCTCTTCGTGCAGCGCAAGGTTTCCGGCACGGCGCTGCTCGGCGCACGGCTGAAGGCCAAGGTCAACATCCGGCGGATCACCGAGGAGGTGCTGGCAAGCACCTCGCCCCTCCCCGCCGCCGCCGCCTGAGCGCCGTTCTCCCCCGGCTTGGTGCCCGCCCCGGCCTTGTCCCGGCAGCAGCAGACAGGCCGTGCATGTTCCATTGGAAACCAACGAGATAGGCGATGGACAGCCTGCAGGAATTGTAATACTGCGAGGCCATGCATGGGGGGATCGACCACAGGATCGGCGTGCTGTTCGTGTGTCTCGGCAATATCTGCCGGTCACCGATGGCCGAAGGCGCATTCCGCGCGGCCGCGCAGGCGCGCGGACTTGCGGTGAATGTCGATTCCGCCGGAACCGCCTCCTATCACGTCGGCCATCAGCCCGACCCGCGGGCCATTGCGATGGCGAGCCTCAAGGGGATCGACATCGCCGGCCAGTCGGCGCGGCAGATCGAGCGGGACGATTTCTACCGCTTCAGCCACATCATCGCGCTCGACCGCGCCAATCTCGAAGGCGTGCGCGCCAAGGCTCCACGCGACGGCACCGCCTCGCTCGCGATGCTGCTGGATGCGGTCGAAGGCCGGCGCGGGGAGCCGGTGCCCGATCCCTATTATGGCGATACCGCCGCTTTCGAGCACGCGTGGAGCCTGATCGATCTCGGGGTCCACGCCTGGGCGGACCGGCTCCTGCGCGAAGTCGACGCGCTGCGCGCCTGATCTAGCCGCCCCGAAGCAACTGCACGCCCCAGTCGCGCTCGAACAGGTAGACCAGCAGCCGCGCCGCCTCTCCGCGCGGGCTTGTCAGCCCGCCGTCGCGTTCCATCAGCAGCCGCGCATCGCCGTGGGCGACGGGGAGCAGGCGCTGGGTCTGTTCGAGATCGGCGATGCGGAAGCCCGCCTCCCCCGATTGCCGCGTGCCGAGCAGCTCGCCCCCGCCGCGCAGTTCGAGGTCTTCCTCCGCGATCCGGAAACCGTCCTGCGTCTCGCGCATCAGGGCGAGCCGCTTTTTGCCCGTCTCGGAAAGCTCGTCGCCGCGCAGCAGCACGCAGCGGCTTTTCATCGAGCCACGCCCCACCCGGCCGCGCAGCTGGTGAAGCTGGGCCAGACCGAAACGCTCGGCCTGTTCGATCACCATCAGGGTCGCGGTCGGCACATCGACCCCTACTTCGATCACGGTGGTCGCGATCAGCAGCCGGGCGTCACCGGTCACGAAGCGCTCCATCGCCGCGTCCTTGACCTCGGGGCGAAGCTGGCCGTGGACCATCACCACCGCATCGCCGAACCGCTCGCGCAGCGCGGCATAGCGCGCCTCGGCGGCGGCGATGTCGGCAAGGTCGGGAGCACCGTCGAGTTCGCGGACCATCGGACAGACCCAGTAGGCCTGCTGCCCGCTGGCAAGGTGCCGCTCGACCCCGGCGATCATTTCTTCCATGCGCGCCTGCGGGAAAACGAGGGTTTCGATCGCCTGCCGCCCCGGGGGCAGTTCGTCCAAGCGGCTCACATCCATTTCACCATATTGCGCAAGGGTCAGCGAGCGCGGGATCGGGGTTGCGGTCATGGCAAGGGTATGGGGCGCGCGCCTGCCCTTCGCGGCCAGCGCAAGCCGCTGCGCCACCCCGAAGCGGTGCTGCTCGTCGATCACCACCAGGCCGAGGTCGCGGTAATTGACCGTGTCCTGAAAGATCGCATGGGTGCCGACGAGCAGCTGGATCGAGCCATCAAGCAGCCCCATCAGGATCGACTCGCGCTCGCGCCCCTTGGCGCGGCCCGTCAGCAGGGCGATCTCGACTCCGGTCGGGCCAAGCATCTTCCTCAGGGTCTCGAAGTGCTGGCGCGCCAGGATTTCGGTCGGTGCCAGCAGGGCCGCCTGCTTGCCCGCCTCGACGGCGATCAGCATGGCATTGAGCGCCACCACGGTCTTGCCCGCGCCGACATCGCCCTGAAGCAGGCGCAGCATCGGCGCCTCCTGCGCCATGTCGCCCTCGATCTCGGCGATGGAGCGGCTCTGGGCTCCGGTGAGGCCGAAAGGGAGTTGCAGCTTCGCCCTGAGCACGCCGTCGCCGACCAGCGCCTGCCCGCGCCTGCGCCGTCCGTCGGCCTTGACCAGCAGCAGCGCGAGGCTGTTTGCCAGCAATTCGTCATAGGCCAGCCGGTCGCGCGCCTTGGCATCGCTGCCCTCGTGCGCCAGCCGCAGGGCATCGCGCCATGAGGGCCAGCCGGCGCGTTCCAGTTGCCCCGGCTCGATCCACTCCGGCAGTTCCGGCAGCCGCGCCAGTGCCTGCCGTGCGAAATCGGCGATGCGCGGCTGCACCAGCCCTTCCGAGAGGCGATAGACCGGTTCGCTCAGGCGCCCCATGTTCGCGGCGCTGTCCGCCTCGATATGCTCGGGATGGACGATCTGGAGCATGTCGCCATAGCGGTCGAGCCGGCCCGCCACCCAGCGCTTCTCGCCCACCGGCACCAGCTTCCTGGCGCTGTAGGCGGCCTTGCCGAACCAGTTGAGCGAACAGACGTTGCCCTTGTCGTCCTGTGCCAGCACGCGATAGGGTCCGCGGCTTCCGGCGCGCGGGGCGCGATGTTCGACCGGCGTGAGCGGGATAATCACCTGCTCGCCCTCGCTCGCCGAATCGAGATCGGCCACCGCCCGGCGGCTGACGAAGCGTTCGGGCAGGTGGTAGGCCACATCCTTCACCCGCGTCAGGCCAAGCCGCTCGAGCGGCTTCATCAGCTTCGGCCCGACCCCGTCGAGCGTCGCCACTTCGGCAAAGAGCGGATTGAGAGCCTCGGGACGCATGGGCAGCATGGCTAACACCTGACTTGCGTCTTTGCGAGTTGAAGGCACGCAAGGCTGTGGCTAGGTGCAACGCCATGACCGATGCGCCCTCCTTCGAACAACGTCTCGCCCGCGCCAAGTTCCGCGCCTGGCATCGCGGTACGCGCGAGGCCGATTACATGATCGGCGGCTTCTACGACCGCTACCATGCCGCCTGGGGCGAGGCCGAGCTAGTGTGGTTCGAGGCGCTGCTCGACGAGGACGACGTCGATGTGATGGCATGGGCGCTGGGCACGCAGGCCCCGCCCGAGCACCTTGCGGGCGACCTGCTCGCAACCATGCAGAAGCTCGATTACGTCGACATTCCGCGCTGATCCGCAGCGCCGTTCGACAAGCCGTCGATGCGCCGCTAAGGCCCGGAACAAATCGCGCGCGCCCGCGGTTGTGCGGGGGCGTGCGCCCTTCCCCATACCCCCCTCGATCCGAGCCGGGGGCCCTCGTGCTTTGCCGCTGATCCTTGTGAAGTGACCCGATGCCAGACCTGAACCGCATCCTCGCGGCCCGCGATCCGCTCACCCTCGCCTCGCTCCCGCGCGGAAGCGTGCCGCTGGTGCTCGCCGATCTCGCCCGTGCCGCGAAACGCCGGGCGGTGTTCATCGCGCCCGACGATGCGGCAATGCGCGCAGCCGCCGAGGCTGCGCGGTTCTTCGCCCCCGAGATCGAGGTCGTTACCTTCCCCGCCTGGGACTGCCTCCCCTATGACCGCGCCAGTCCCGCCCTGTCGGTCAGCGCCGAAAGGCTCGCCGCGCTCCACCGGCTGCAGCAGCCGGGCGCAGCGCAGCAATTGCTGGTCACCACCGTCAACGCCGTGCTCCAGCGCGTGCTCACCCCCTTCCGGGTGCGCGAGAGCGTGCGCGCGTTCAAAGTCGGCACGACCATCGGGCACGAGAGCCTCGCCGCGCTGCTCACCCGGCAGGGCTATTCGCGCACCGACACGGTGATCGACCACGGCGAGTTCGCGGTGCGCGGCTCGATCGTCGACATCTTTCCCTCCTCGCTCGAGAGCGGTCTCAGGCTCGACTTCTTCGGCGACGAGCTGGAATCCCTGCGCCTGTTCGATCCCGCCACCCAGCTGACGATCGAGCGTATCGACGAGCACCTGCTGCTCCCCGCCTCCGAGGCCCTGCTCGACGAGGAGAGCATCAAGCGTTTCCGCACCCGCTACCGAGAGCTGTTCGGCGCGGGCGCGACGCAGGACCCGCTTTACGAGGCGGTCAGCGAGGGGCGGCGACTGGCGGGCATGGAGCACTGGCTCCCGCTGTTCGAGGACAAGCTGACGAGCCTGTTCGATCACCTCGCCAAGGACGATGTGGTCGTGATCGACCAGAACGCGCTGGGGGCGGCGGAGGAGCGGCTGGCCGACGTCGCCGATTATCACGAACAGCGCGGGCGGATCGCGGGCGAGCGAAAGGGCAGCTACCGTCCGCTCAAGCCCGACGCGCTCTACCTCTCGCGCGCGGAGTTCGACGCGGCGCTGGTCGCGCTTCCGGCCCACCGTGCCTCGGCCTTCGTCGCCGAGGAAAGCGCGAACGCAATCGACTTTGGCTTTCGCTCGGCGCGCGACTTCGCCCCCGAGCGCGGGCGCGGCGAGAATGTCTACGAGGCCGCCGCAGCGCACCTCAAGCCCGTCGCCAAGTCGCAGCGCAAGTCGCTGGTCGCCGCCTATTCGGCCGGAAGCGCGCGGCGCATGGCCGCGATCCTCGAGGAAGCGGGCGCCCCCACCGCCATTGCCGAAAGCTGGCAGCAGGCGCTGGGACTGGCGGCCAAGAAGACCACTGCGGTGGTCGTCCTGCCGCTCGAGACCGGCTTTGCCTCGGACACGCTAGAGATCCTGACCGAGGCCGACATTCTCGGCGACCGGCTGGTGCGGCGTAAGAAGAAGCGCAAGGATTCCGATGCCTTCCTCGCCGAACTTCAGGCCCTGTCGCAAGGCGATCTCGTCGTCCATGTCGAGCACGGCATCGGCCGCTATCTCGGGCTCGAGGCGATCCCCGTCGGCAAGAGCCAGCACGATTGCGTCGCGCTCGAATATGCCGGCGGGGACAAGCTGTTCATTCCGGTCGAGAACCTCGACGTCCTCACCCGCTATGGTTCCTCGGAACAGGCGGTGGCGCTCGACAAGCTCGGGGGCGAGGCGTGGCAGCGCCGGCGGGCGAAGCTCAAGGAGCGCATCACCGCGATCGCCGGCGAGCTGATGCAGGTTGCCGCCGCCCGCGCATTGAGGCAGGCCCCGGCTCTCCCCGCCGATCCCGCCAGCCTCGGCCAGTTCACCGACCGCTTCCCCTGGGCCGAGACCGAGGACCAGGAACGCGCCATCGCCGACGTGCTCTCCGACCTCGAAAGCGGACGCCCGATGGACCGGCTGGTGTGCGGCGACGTGGGCTTCGGCAAGACCGAGGTGGCGCTACGGGCTGCCTTCGTTGCGGCAATGAATGGTCAACAAGTGGCCATCGTTGCGCCAACGACCTTGCTTGCCCGCCAGCACTACCAGAACTTCGCCGAACGCTTCGCCGGCTTCCCGCTCAAGGTCGGACGGCTATCGCGGCTGGTCTCCGCCAAGGAAGCCGCCGAGACCCGCGAGGGGCTGGAGAACGGGCAGATCGACCTTGTGGTCGGCACCCACGCGATCCTGTCCAAGTCCACCAAGTTCAAGAACCTCGGCCTCGTGATCGTGGACGAAGAGCAGCGTTTCGGCGTCACCCACAAGGAGAAGCTGAAGCAGCTGCGCGCCGACGTCCACGTCCTGACCCTCACCGCCACCCCGATTCCGCGCACGCTGCAAATGGCGATGTCGGGCCTGCGCGAGCTGTCGACCATCCAGACCCCGCCGGTCGACCGCCTCGCGGTGCGCACCTATGTCATGGAGTGGGACGACATGGTGATGCGCGAGGCCCTGCTCCGCGAACATCACCGCGGCGGGCAGAGCTTCATCGTCGTGCCGCGCATTTCGGATATGGCCGATGTCGAGGACTGGCTGCGCAAGAACGTGCCCGAGGTGAAGGCCGTCACTGCCCACGGCCAGATGAGCCCGGGCGAGGTCGAGGAGCGGATGGGCGCCTTTTACGACCGCAATTACGACGTGCTGCTCTCGACCACCATCGTCGAGAGCGGGCTCGACATCCCCAGCGCCAACACGATCATCATTCACCGCGCCGACCGTTTCGGCCTCGCCCAGCTCTACCAGCTGCGCGGGCGCGTGGGCCGCGCGAAGCTGCGCGCCTATGCCTATCTGACGCACGAGGCCGGGGTGGCCCTCTCCGAGATCGCGCAGAAGCGGCTCAAGGTGCTCGGCGATCTCGATTCGCTCGGCGCCGGTTTCCAGCTCGCCAGCCACGATCTCGACATCCGCGGCGCTGGCAACCTGCTCGGCGACGAGCAGTCGGGTCATATCCGCGAGGTCGGATTCGAGCTTTACCAGGCCATGCTCGAGGAGGCGATCCTCGCAGCCAAGGTGGGCGAGATGGGCCTCGAAAAACCGCGCGACAAGATCACCCCGCAGATCACGGTCGATGCCCCGATCATGATCCCAGAGAACTACGTCCCCGATCTGGCCGTCCGCATGGCGCTCTACCGCCGCCTCAATCAGGCCGAGGGGCAGAACGAGATCGAGAGCCTTGCCGCCGAGATGATCGACCGGTTCGGCGATCTGCCGCAGCCGACCAAGAACCTGATCCGCCTGATCGAGGTCAAGCACCAGGCGATCGCGGCCTGCATCGCCAAGATCGACGTCGGCGCACGCGGCACGCTCGTCACCTTCCACAATGACGATTTCCCCGATCCGGCAGGCCTCATCGCCTATGTCGAGCGGCTGAACGCGAGCGCGCCGGAAACGGCCAAGCTACGCCCCGACATGAAGCTGGTGATCAACCGCGCCTGGGGCGATCCGCTGAGCCGCCTCAACGGGTTGTTCCAGCTGACCAAGGGCCTGAGCGGGATCGTCAAGAAGGCTGCGAAAGCGAAAAAGGCGGCGTGACCGGGGCAATTGCCGAGCGGACCATCTGACGCCCGCCCTTTTACCCTACTCCCTGCGAATTCGGCAGGTTTCTCCGGGAGTCGTAAATGGCCGGCGAGGGCTGACGACACCGCTATCGTCAGCTGCCCCGCGCCCTACCCGTGCCCCATCCCCCGCGCGGTGCGCGCCAGCGCCAGCACACTCTCGCTCGGCATCGGCTGGGCGCGCAGGAAGCCCTGCCAGCAGTCGCAGCCTTCAGCGGTGATCGCGGCGCGCTGGATCTCGGTCTCAATCCCCTCGGCGTAGATCGCGAGGCCAAGCGCCTTGCCGAGCTGCACGATCGCGCGGAACACCGCCAGCGCGGTGGGATCGCCGGGCACCCCTTCGACCATCACCTTGTCGAGCTTCAGCACATCCAGAGGCAGCTCGCGCAGATAGCGGAAATTGCAGAACCCCGCGCCGAAATCGTCGAGCGCGGTGCGGAAGCCGAGGCCGCGCAGCGCCTTCAGCGCGCTCGCCGCCTGGGCGAGGTTGCGCAGCAGCAGGTCCTCGGTGATCTCGAGCATCAGCCGCTGGGGGGCGATGTCCGACTGGCCGATGAGCGCGGCGAAATCGGCGGCGAAGCGCGGGTCGCCCAGTTCCTCGGGGGTGATGTTCAATGACAGGGTCAGCCCCTCGGGCCAAGTGCCGGCATCTTCCAGCGCACGGGCGACGACGTGGCGCGACAGGGGGGCGACCAGCGCCGCGCGTTCGGCCACGGCGAACAGGTCGCGCGCCCCGATCGGCCCCAGCGTCGGGTGCCGCCAGCGGGCCAACGCCTCTGCCCCCGTCACCGCGCCCGTGACGCAGGAGAACTGCGGCTGAAACAGCACCTCGATCTCGCGCCGGTCGAGCGCGCGCAGCAGATCGGCCTCGAGCACGCCCGGTCGCACGCCAGGCAGGTGCCCGCGCGTTGCCGGTGCGCGCAAGGATGTCCGACCCTGTTCCATCACGCTCCTCTTTGCCCCGCCCTCCCTTAACCCTTGATCGCGCGCCTGCCTCGCATCAATTGCAATCCGAGCCGATATGGCACATCAGGGCAACCGCCTGGCACGGCGTCGGGGATAACCCAATTCGCGCCGCTTTTCTGCCGGAGGGGGACGAATGGCGAGCAACGGCATGACCTATCAGCGGCTGGCGCTGCTCGCGTCGGACACCCCGCGCGCGGCCGAGGCCTACGACGCGCTGCTCGCCCAAGGCGAATGGGTGCCGCTCGACGAGGCCGATGCCGTGGTGGTGCTCGGCGGCGACGGCTTCATGCTCCAGACGCTCCACGCCATGCTCGATGCGGGGCGGGTGATCCCGGCTTACGGGATGAACCTCGGCACCGTGGGATTCCTGATGAACCGCTACGACCGGCGCGCGGCGATCGCCGCGAAGGTCAACAAGGCGCGCCACTGGACGATCTCGCCGCTCAGGGTCGAAGCGGTGACGCAGGATGGCGACACCCACGTGATGAGCGCCATCAACGAGATCTCGCTGCTGCGCGAGACCCGCCAGACGGCCAAGATCGAGGTCACGGTGGGCGACCGCGTTCGCATCCGCGAGCTGGTGTGCGATGGGGTGCTGGTGGCGACGCCGGCCGGCTCGACCGCCTACAATCTTTCGGCGCAAGGGCCGATCCTGCCGCTCGACAGCAAGATGCTCGCCCTCACCCCGATCAGCCCCTTCCGCCCGCGCCGCTGGCGGGGGGCGATCCTGCCGGACCGGATGAAGATCATCCTCAAGGTGCTCGACCCCGCCAAGCGCCCCGTCGCGGCGGTGGCCGACCAGAAGGAACTGCGCGACATCGCCGAGGTGCGGCTCGAGATCGCGCGCGACTGCGACCTCACCCTGCTGTTTGACCCCGGCCAGAGCCTCGAGGAGCGGATCGTGGCGGAACAGTTCGTGACGGCCTGAGGATCATCCGAGGACCGGCCAAAAGCCTCTTGCAATCCCGTTTTACGCCACATATAGGCGCGCCTCTGCCAGCGGTTTCGGCTGCCGGTTGCTCCCCGATAGCTCAGCGGTAGAGCCCTCGACTGTTAATCGAGTTGTCGTAGGTTCGAATCCTACTCGGGGAGCCATTTTCTTCCAGACCCCAGACCGAATTCCTGCCCGCCCGGTTCAGCGCGGCGCCTCGGATTGCGGCTGCGCAGGGCACATCAAGGTCACGGTGCCCGCCGCGAAGTCATAGGTGATCGAGGCGCAGTGCCCGATCGTGTCCATGCCGATATAGAGCCGCTGGTTGGGAACCTTGCGCTTGCTGTCGCCGGTCACGACGATCTCGTTGGGGTCCTGCTCGGCGGACGCCCCTTCGGCTATGCCCTCCGCGCTCCCCATGTCCGAGACCCGCACGGCGAGATTGCGGATCTCCAGTTCCCCGAGCTTCAGCGGGCGTGCCAGTTCGAGCGGGCGGACGGGGCGCGATACGCCGTAGAGGATCGGTGCCGCGCGCGCCCCGCCGGCGAACTGCCCGCCATTGGCATCGGCGATCCAGCGTCCCCCCGTTGCGGTCACGAGGCTCTCTGGCCGGTCGAGACTGAAGGCCGCGTAGATCGGGCGGCCGCCGACATCCAGCCGCACGCTTGTCTGGCTGCGGCCCATCTCGCGGTCGAGAGGGAAGGTGACGGCGCGGTCGTCCGGTCGCGGATCGCGCAGGACGAATGTGGTCCGCGCGGCGGGGAAGGCTTCGGGGCCTGCAATACCGTCGGCACCTGAAACAACCTGTCTGTCGCTGAAGGCGGTCCGGCGGCGGAAGGACGCATCGCGCGGGCCGTAGCGCACGTTGTCCGTGCGGAAGGCGATCTTCTTCGGGCCAATGACGTAGATGTATCCGATCATGCTCGGCTTCAGTCCGGCCCTTGCGGCGGCATCGGCATTGATGGTCGGAACGGAAATCGCATCGGGCGCCAGGCGGAACCGCATGGGCTGGTCGTTGATGGTCATGTCGACCGCCTCGCCGGCGCGGACGACGATGTTGGCCTGCTCCGGTGACGGTGCCTTCGCCAGAACAGGCATGGCGATCGCGAGAGCGGCAAGGACAGCCGAGGGCACCCGAGACATCATTGAAATCCCATGAAAATTTCAGGATTTCAACTCCATGGCCACTGAATGGCGACTGAATGACGGGCCGGTAACCTATGTTCGGGCAAGGCACCCCCGCACAGGCGATGGTGCGGCTCGCGGCGCAGGGATCCGGCTTGCGGCCGCTCGTCCACGTCAAACGGGGGAAGATATGGAGAACCGCCGCATCGCCGTGCCTTTTGCGCAGCTTCCGGAGATCGGCGGCGGGAAAGCCGCGTCCGGCGGGGCCCGTCTGCATCCTGTTTCCCGCCCTTCGCCAGCCGCACTGACGACCTTCGACGTGTTCGAGACGCTGCTCGTGCGCTGCGTCACCCCGCATCACGAGATTTTCGACCGGCTCGGCCGGGCCGCCGCAAGCCGCGGGCTGATTCCCTGCTCGGCCCACGCATTCGCGCGAACCCGCGAGGCCGCGAACCACCGCGCCCGATCGCTTCACGGCGATGCGATGTGCCTGCGCGAGATCTATGCCGATCTTGCGGCGGCGCTGGGCCTGTCGGCGGAGGTCGCGCAGGAGCTGATGGCGCTGGAGATTGCCGAGGAAGCGCGCGCGCTGCGTCCGGTCGAGAGCGCGAGGCCGCTGCTGGCCGGGGCGAGACAGGCAGGACGCGGCGTCGCCTTCGTCTCCGATATGTATCTGCCGTCGGACTTCATCCGCGAACAGCTCGAACGGCATGGCTTCTGGGAGGATGGCGACCGCCTCTACGTCTCGCACGATCACGGCTGCGAGAAGCGCGGCGGGCGCCTGTTCGCAATCGTCGCAGCAGCCGAGGGCGTCTCCCCCCGCGCCATCACCCATTTCGGCAACGACACCGCCGCCGATCTGCGCGGGCCGCAGAAGGCGGGGGCGACCGGTAGGCTCGTCACGGCCGGCAACCCCAACCGCTACGAACGCGCACTGGAGTCCTTCCGCCACGAGACCGACGGCCGGGCCGCGATCCTCGCGGGCGCCTCGCGTCTGGCGCGCACGTCGCTCCCGGCGGCATCGGGACGCGATCAGGCGATGATCGATGTCGCGGCCGGAGTGATCGCCCCGCTGCTCACATCCTTCGTGCTGTGGCTGTTTCAGCAGGTCGAGGAGCGCGGCCTCAAACGGCTTTATTTCCTCTCGCGCGATGCCGAAATCCTGATGGAAATCGCGCTGCAACTCGCGCCCAAGCTCCGCAACCGCGTGGAGCTGCGCTATCTCTATGCCAGCCGGCTGGCGTGGAACTCGGCAGTCTCCGGGCCCGATACCAACCCTCACGTGTGGTACAGCGTCATCTACCAGTCGGCGACCGGCTTCACCAATGCCGAACTGCTCGAGCGCGTCGGGCTGGAGCAGGACCAGATCGAGCGGATCACTGCCGCAGACCGCAGGGAATGGAGCGGGACGCGCGACCGCACGATCCTGCGGACCACGCTCGAGGGCCTGCAGGCCGACGGGACGCTGCGGCGACTTGCCGAGCGGAACAAGGAACTGGTGCTCGACTACCTCGGGCAGGAAGGCCTGTTCGACGATGTCCCCCACGCGGTCGTCGACGTGGGCTGGCGCGGGACGCAGCACGACGTGCTGATCGAATTGCAGCGCGAACGCAGCGTCGCCCCGGCCTATGGGCTGTTCTTCGGGCTCGACCTCAGCGGCAGCCGGTGGGGGAGCCTGCGCAGCGGATTCTATTTCGATGCCCGCCGTCACGCCGCGGAAAACGCCGGCGAAGTCCATGACGGCCCGTGGGGCTACCAGCCACCGCGCGTGCCCGAGGAACTGGGCAAGGTGGCCCCGCGCGAGCTCTATTCGCTGTTCGAGATGTTCTGCGCCGGCCGCGAGGGTTCGCTGCTCGGCTATCGCCGCGAGGACGGCCGCGTGCTCCCGGTCACCGATGCGCGCAGGCCAGCCGAGGTCCGGGCGTGGAACATCGACCGAGTCTACGAAACTGTCGCCGCCTTTGTCGCCAATGTCGACCTGGACGAGACGTCCTTCCTCAATGTCGACGTGAGGCCTGCCCTCGAACGCGTCGTCGACCTCCTGTGGCAGCGCCCGACGCGGCTCGAAGCCGAGGCCTGGGGCACCTTCCCGTGGGAACTCGGCCTCGGCAGCAGCCGGTGCACCCGCGATTTCGCCCCGCCCTACGATCACCGCTACATCGGCACGAAACTGGGGCTTGATGCGACGCTGAAGACCCAGTGGCCGGCGGCATCGCTGGCGCGCAGCAACCCGGTGATGCTTGCGTGCAAGACGCTGAAGGACGGATCGGCCTATCCGCGCCTGATCGGCAAGTCGAAGGCGGTAGTGAGACGGCTCGTGGGCTGAGGCAGCGCGGCGGCCGGGGGCGGATTGCCTTGGCGGGCGGAGCGGTTCATCCTGCCCGCCGTGAACCCTGCCGCGACCATCGCCCTGATGTTCCTGATCGGCTATTCCAGCCAGCGCAGCGGCGTCTGCATGGTGCGGGCGATGCGCGAGGTGATCGAGCGGCGGCGGGTGCACCGCCTCGCGGGCTTCCTCCTCGCCGCAGCGAGCGCGATGGTGGTGATGGGGCTCGCCAAGGCGCTCGGGGCCAGTCCGTTCATGACGATCCCTGGCGCCCCGCCCGACGCGCTGGCGCTCGCGGGCGGCGTGCTGTTCGGGCTCGGCTCGCTCGTCAACGGGCACTGCGCGATGGGCACGCTCGCGGCGCTCACCGCCGGAGAGGTGTCCCGTCTCGCGACCCTCGCCGCGCTGTTCGTCGCCGCGCTGCTTCTGGGGCCGAGCATGTCGGGCGCGGCGCTGATGCTGCCGGAGCGCCCGGTGGTGATCTCGCCGCTTGCCCGCGACGCCGCCGATGCGCTGATCCTCGGAAGCGTGCTGTCGCTGATTTCGGCGGGCTATATCCATCGTCGTCTGCGCTGGAAGAGGCCGCGCGGCGGATGGTCACCGCTGATAGCCATGACCCTGATCGGCGCGGCATCGGGGTTGCTTTTCGCGCTCGACCGTCATTGGGTCTACACGAGCCGCATCGCGGAAATCGCTTACGGCAAGGCCTGGGCCCTGCCGGCGGTGGTCGGGCTGGCCGCACTGATCGCCGGGATGACGATCGCGACGGTGGTCGCCGGCACCTTCCGGCTGCACACCGGCTCGTTCTCCCAATGGCTGCGCGCAGGCGGCGGCGGGCTGCTGATGGGCACCGGCGCGACGCTGGTGCCCGGCGGGAACGATGCGATGCTGTTCACCGGGGTGCCGCTGCTGCTGCCCAACCTGCTTGCGGGCTACGCGGCCTTCACCGCGACCTTGTTCCTCGCGTTGGCAATCCGGCAGCAGGCGGTGCCGATGGACGCCTGAACCTAGACGCCGACCAGCAGGCGGACGCCCACCACCAGCACCAGCAGCGCGGTGAGCCAGCGGATCCATTGCTGCGGCAGCAGGCGGGAGGCCATCAGGCTGCCGACCTGACCGCCGATCACCACCGCAAGCAGCAGCGGAAGCGCCGCGCCGATCGCCTGTCCGAACAGCGCGGGGCCGTTCTTGACCATCTGCCCGGCCAGCCCGAACAGTGAATTGACGAGGATGAACAGGCTGGCGGTTGCCGCGATCCCCCGCGCTTCGTGCCAGCGCACGAGGTGCAGCAGGGGCGCAAGAAAGATCCCTCCGCCGATCCCCACCAGCCCCGCGAGATAGCCGAGCGGCGCGGCGGCGAGCGGCATGAGGCGCGCGGCCGGTGTCGGCGCGCTGCCCGCGCCCTCACGCACCGGGATCAGCATGGTGAGCGCGGTCAGAACGAGGCTCCCGCCCAGAAGCGTAAGGAAGGTCGCCTCCCTGATCGGGGTCAGGCCGCCGAGGAAGCTCGCCGGAGCGCCGAGGGCGACGATCACCAGCGCCTTCTTCCACGGGGTCACGCCGGCGCGGGCGAAGCGGATGCTTCCGCCCGTCACCACCACGATATTGCAGGCGAGGCTGACCAGCGGGATCAGCCGGTAGTCGAGGTCCGACAGCGCCAGCAGCGCCGAATAGGTCGATCCGCCCCCGAAGCCGACACTGGCATAAAGCAGCGCCGTCACCCCGAAGGCGAGCGCCAGCAGCACCGGAACCGCTCCGATCATCATCGCCCCCCGCTCTCAGGCGTCAGACGTTCTGGGAGGCGCCCACCGCACCGTGGCAATGCTTGTACTTGCTGCCCGAACCGCAGGGGCACGGCGCGTTGCGGCTGATATCGAGGTTGGCCCAGGGGTTTTCCGGGTTGGCCCCGCCCGGCCCGAACGCCGCGCGCGGGCTTCCCGCAAGCGAGCCGAACAGCTCGGGACGCAGTTCCGAACCGTCGCCGTCGGCCGAGTTGTCGAGCCCGGTCAGCGGGTCGATATGGCCGGTGAGGAAGTCGGGCAGTTCCGGCAGGGCCTGCGGCGCGGGCTGTTCGATCCGCAGTTCGGCGCGGAACAGGATCTTGGTGACCTCCTCGCGCAGGGTTTCGAGCATGGTCTCGAACAGGCCGAAGGCTTCCTGCTTGTATTCGTTGATCGGCTGCTTCTGGGCAATGCCGCGCATCCAGATCACCTGGCGCAGCGCATCGAGCGTGGCGAGGTGCTCCTTCCAGTGGTGATCGAGCTGGCGCAGCAGCACGTCCTTCTCGACGATCCGCCAGATCGAGGGATCCGATGCAGTGACCTTCTCCTCCATCATCGCGTCGGTGAGCGCCCGCAGCTTCTCCTCGAGCAGTTCCGGCTCCACCTCGTCCTCGGCGAGCCATTCGTCGTAGGGCGGCTGGAAGCCGAAGATCTCCTCGGTGCGCGCCTTGAGCTTCTCGATGTCCCACTGTTCGGGATAGGAGCCCGGCGGGCAGGCGGCGCCGACGATGGCGTTGATCGTGTCGTGGCGCATGTCGACCACGACATCGTCCACGGCCTCCGAATCCATGATTTCGGCGCGCTGTTCGTAGACCACCTTGCGCTGGTCATTCATCACGTCGTCGTATTGCACGACCTGCTTGCGCATGTCGTAGTTGCGCGCCTCGACCTTCTTCTGCGCAGTCTCGATCGCCTTCGACAGCCACTTGGAACCGATCGCCTCGCCGTCGGCGAGGTTCGAGTTCATCATCTTGGCGAACAGCGTGTCGGGCCCGAAGATGCGCAGCAGATCGTCCTCGAGGCACAGGTAGAAGCGCGAGAGGCCCGGGTCACCCTGGCGGCCCGAACGGCCGCGCAGCTGGTTGTCGATACGGCGGCTTTCGTGCCGCTCGGTGCCGAGCACGAACAACCCGCCGGCCGCCTTGACGCGCTCCTTCTCCTCGGCGACCTCGGCGCGGATGCGGGCGATCGCCGCATCGCGCTCCGGCCCCTCGGGCATCTCGGCGAGCTCGTCGTTGATGCGGAATTCGACATTGCCGCCGAGCTGGATGTCGGTCCCGCGGCCCGCCATGTTGGTGGCGATGGTCACCGCCCCGAAGCGGCCGGCCTGCGCCACGATGTGCGCTTCCTGTTCGTGGAAGCGGGCATTGAGGACGGCGTGCTTCACGCCTTCCTTGTCGAGATACTGGCTGAGCAGTTCGCTCTTCTCGATCGAGACCGTGCCGACCAGCACCGGCTGGCCGATCTCCTGCTTTGCCTTGATCGCGCGGGCGATGGCCTGGAACTTGTCGGCGGTGTTCTTGTAGAACTCGTCCTCCTCGTCGATCCGCGCGACGGGCAGGTTGGTCGGGATCTCGACCACGCCGACCTTGTAGATGTCCCAGAACTCCGCCGCCTCGGTCGCCGCCGTGCCGGTCATGCCGGAGAGCTTGGGATACATCCGGAAGTAGTTCTGGAAGGTGATCGAGGCCAGCGTCTGGTTCTCGGGCTCGATCCGCACGCCTTCCTTTGCCTCGACCGCCTGGTGAAGTCCGTTCGACCAGCGGCGGCCATCCATCATGCGGCCGGTGAACTCGTCGATGATGATGACCTTGCCGTCCTTGACGATGTAGTCGGTGTCGCGCTTGCGGGCGAAGTTGGCGACGAGCGCCTGATCGAGATGGTGGACAACCTGGGTGTTTTCGACATCGAACAGGTTGTCGGTGGCCAGCAGGCCCTTCTCGATGAGCAGCTTCTCGACCTCCTCCATTCCCTCCTCGGTGAGCTGCACGCGCTTCACCTTCTCGTCGATGTCGAGCCATTCCTTCGGGATTTCGCGCGCCACCTGATCGAGCGCGACATACAGCTCGGACTTGTCCTCGGTCGGGCCGGAGATGATCAGCGGGGTGCGCGCCTCGTCGATCAGGATCGAATCCACCTCGTCGACGATCGCGAAGTTGAAGGGGCGCTGCGCCATCTGCGCGCGCTCGTGCTTCATGTTGTCGCGCAGATAATCGAAGCCGAACTCGTTGTTGGTGCCGTAGGTGATGTCGGCGTTGTAGGCGTCGCGCTTGTATTCCTCGGGCATGCCGGGGACGATCACGCCGACCGTCAGGCCCAGCCAGTTGTAGAGCCGCCCCATCTCGGCCGCGTCGCGCCGGGCGAGGTAGTCGTTGACGGTAACGACATGGACGCCCTTGCCCTCGAGCGCGTTGAGATAGACGGCAAGGGTCGCCATCAGCGTCTTGCCCTCGCCGGTGCGCATTTCCGCGATCTCGCCGCGGTGGAGCACAAGGCCGCCGATCAGCTGCACGTCGAAATGGCGCATCCCGAAGACGCGGACCGATGCCTCACGCACCGTGGCGAAGGCTTCGGGCAGGATGTCGTCGAGCTTGGCGCCGCCGTCGATCAGGGCGCGCAGCTTGGCCGTCTGGCCCTGCAGCTCCTCGTCAGAGAGCGCCTGAATCTGGGGCTCCAGCGCGTTGATCTGTGCAACGATCTTGCGCGCGGACTTGATGTAGCGGTCGTTAGACGAACCGAAGACCGATTTGACGATGGCATTGAACATGAAGGCAAACCTTTAATGCGCACGGCAGCCCGGCGGGCGGGCCTCTAGCGGGTTATGGAGGGTGGCGCGCGCGGGCTCGGCGGGTCCGACGCGCGCGGAAAGCACGGGGGGAAAGCTCGGGCGCGCCTATTCGTAGGCGCGTTCGATCCCCATCAGCACCGGCAGGCGCAGCGCCTCGGGCTCCGCCGGCGGCGGGCAGGCAGCCTCTGCCGCGCGGGTGGCGATGATCGTTGCGGGCGCGGGCTGGACCGCCACGCTTTCGCCCGCCATGTGCTCCGTGCCGCTTGCGGCGGCAACGCTGGACGAGCACGCCAGCGCCTCGGCCAGCGACGACGCCGCCGACGCTTGGGCCGTGCCGCCGATCGCGACAAGGCCGGTAAGCAGGGCCAGAAGGGCTAGGAGACGCCGGGTCATGGTCATGTGCAGATAGAGAATCGGTCGCGTTTCGTCCACCGGGTTTCGCGGATTTACTGCGCCGCGTCCCGGGCCTAGAGGCCACACCCATGCAGATCGACCGCTCCCCGCTCGCCCGCCCCTTCCCCGCCCTGCCCGCGATTGCCGGCGTGACGCTGCGCGTGGCCCGGGCGCGCTACAAGACATGGGACCGCTGCGACCTGACCTTCGCCGAACTCGCCGAGGGCACGAGCGCTGCGGGCGTGTTCACGAAAAGCGCATGCGCTTCTTCCGAGGTCGAACTCGGGCGCGAGGCGGTGAAGCTCGGGCGCGCGCGGGCGCTGATCGTCAATGCCGGCAACTCGAACGCCTTCACCGGCTGGCGCGGCCGCGCCGCTGTCGAGGCGATCCGGGCACAGGTCTCCGAGGCGCTGGGCTGCACGCTCGACGAGGTGTTCGTCTCCTCGACCGGCGTGATCGGCGTGCCGCTGCCGGTCGACAAGGCGCAGGCCGGGATCGCCGCCGCGCTCACGGCCGAGGCCTGCGGATGGGAGGATGCGGCGAACGCGATCGGCACCACCGACACCTTCGCCAAGGGCGCGGGTGCCAGCGCCATGATCGGCCCGGTCCGGGTCGAGCTTGCCGGGATCATCAAGGGTTCCGGCATGATCGCCCCCGACATGGCGACCATGCTCGGCTATGTCTTCACCGATGCCGACGTCGCCCCAGCCTTTCTCCAGGAGGCGCTGGAGCGTGCCAATAGCCAGACCTTTTCCTGCATCACCGTCGACGGTGACACATCGACCAGCGACACGGTGATGGTCTTCGCGACGGGCAAGGCGGGAAATGCGCGGATAGAGGGCTGGGACAGTCCGGGCGCGGATGCCTTCGCCGCCGCGCTCACGGACGTGTGCCGCGAACTCGCGCAATTGGTGGTGCGCGACGGGGAAGGCGCGCGCAAGTTCGTCACCATCCGCGTGTCGGGCGCGGCCAGTGACGCAAGCGCCCGCCGCATCGGCCTTGCCGTCGCCAATTCGCCGCTCGTCAAGACCGCCATCGCCGGCGAGGACGCCAACTGGGGCCGCGTCGTCATGGCAGTCGGCAAGGCCGGGGAACCGGCCGACCGCGACCGGCTCTCGATCGCCTTCGGCGGCGTATGGGCAGCGCGCGATGGCGTGCCGGTCGAGGACTACGACGAGGCGCCTGTGGCCGCGCACCTCAAGGGCGAGGAAATCGACATCGCGGTCGACCTCGGGCTCGGCGGCGGCGGCGCCACGGTGTGGACCTGCGACCTTACCCATGGCTACATCGCGATCAACGCGGATTACCGGTCTTGAGCGCGCTCGACGACGAAATCCGCGATCTGATGCGCTTTGCCGCGCAGCGTTCGATGCTGCCGCGCTTCCGCAATCTGGCTGCGGGCGAAGTCGAGATGAAGGGAGCGGACGATCCCGTCACCGTGGTCGACCGCGAGGTGGAGGCCTTCCTCACCGAGGCGCTGACCAAGCTCGCCCCCGGCGTTGCTGTAGTCGGCGAGGAGGCAGTGCACGCCGACAAGGGCGTGCTCGATCACCTCTCCGGCCAGTGCTGGATCATCGATCCGCTCGACGGCACGGCGAATTTCGCCGAGGGCAAGGAGCCTTTCGGCATCATCGTCGCGCTGGCCGACGCGGGAGAGGCTGTCGCAGGGTGGATCTACGATCCGGTCAGGGACCGCTTCTGCCATGCCCGTCGCGGCGAAGGGGCTTTCGTGAACGGGGAGCGCATCACGGCCCGCACCACCGGGCAGACACCGCCCGTCACCGCCGTCAGCCGCATCTTCCTCACCCCCGAGCAGTCGGCGATGGTCGATGCGAAGCTCGCGCCCCACTACACCCTCGTCGACATCCCCCGCTGCGCCGCCGAGCAATATCCGCGCCTCGCCCTCGGAGAGAACGATATCTCCAGCTTCAAGCGCACCCTCGCCTGGGATCACGCGGCGGGCGTGCTGTGGCTGAACGAGGCAGGCGGCAAGGCGGCGCGGCTCGACGGCAGCGCCTACCGCGTCGACCAGCACGATGCGCCCGGGCTGGTCGGCGCGTCAAATCCGGCGATCTGGGACGAGTTCGTCGCGCGGGTGCTGGGCTGACCTTACATTACACCGTCACAGCTGATAACAGCGGCGCGCCCCGCACCAAGGGTGCAACGACAGGAGGCCGCCATGGCACGCAAGACCAACAACCCTGCCGACCTGCCCTGCTTTCGAGCGAACGTCCAAGCGGCGTAAGGGCTTCCCCAGCGAGACACGCGTCAAGCGCGGCCTGCGCTTTGTCCATGGCGACAAGGAACTGGTCGAGAAACTCGGCCGCAAAGACCTCTGCCCCTGCGGCTCGGGCAAGTGCTTTCAGGCGGTGTTGCCTCGCATCGGGCCGGTTTCGACGGGGCCGAACGCCATGATTACTGGCGGTGAGGAAGGGGCGCCAATACGGCGCCCCTTGAACTCAGAGCTCGCTTTCGAGCCAGGCCTTGAGCGCACCCTTGGGCGCGGCGCCGAGCTTCTGGGCGACGGGCTGGCCGTTCTTGTAGAGCACCATCAGCGGGATCGACTGCACGCCGATGGCCGTCGGCGTGTCGGTGTTCTCCATGATGTCCATCTTGGCGATCACGACCTTGCCGGCGAGCTCGTCGCTGATTTCCTCAAGCGCGGGTGCGATCATCTTGCAGGGGCCGCACCAATCCGCCCAGAAATCCACCAGCACGGGGGTGTCGCTGTCCAGCACGTCGGCCTTGAAGCTCGCATCGGTCACGTTGACGGTCGCCATCATCTGTCTCCTTTTGCCGGAGCATAGGAGCGCCGGTCACGGAAATGCAATCTAGTGAGCGCGGCTTTTCACTCAATATCGGGCAGCGGCAAGGATTGCTGCGGGGTCTGCAAGGCGTGCTTGTGCGCCGCGATCACCTCGGGCGCGATTTCGAACAGCACCGGAGCGTGGGTGTAGAGCACCCCTGCCCGCACCGTGCGGCCCGGATGGATCGCCTCCAGCGCGGCGACATAGGCGGCCATCTGCCGCAGGGTCGAAAGCGGGATTTCCTCGGCACTGCCGGGCGGGCGGCGGGTGGTCTTGAAATCGACCACGGTGATGGAGGTCTCCCCGATCAGCAGGCGATCTGCGGTGCCGGCGACCACCACTCCGTCCACCGTTGCGGCCAGCGGCACCTCGGCGAGCGCCCCGGGAGAGAACAGCACGGTAAAATCGGGATGGTCGAGCACGCCGAGGGCAGCGGCCAGCATCTCCTCGCGCGCGGATTCTTCAAGGTCGGACGCCTGCCGTGCCAGCCACGCGCGCGCCGCCTCAGCCCGCCCATGCGCAGGGACATCGGGCAGGCGTTCGAGCAGCGCGTGGATCAGGCTCCCGCGCCTTGCGGCATCGCGCGCGGCCTCGGGCGGGAGCGGCGGCGCGGCGGCCGTGTCCTCGCCCGCCGACGACGGCGCCAGCGGGCGCGGCGGACGTGGCTCGGGGCCAATCGGGGTGGTCACCCAGCCCGGGAGCGAAATCGCCTGCGCGGACGGCGGCGCGGCGTCGGCGTCGGGCACCAGCGGGCCGGCACGCTCACCCCATTCCTGGCGCCAGTGCCAGACCGGATCGGACAGCTCCTCGCCCTCGAACAGCGGCGCGAGGCGGGCATACCAGCTGTCCTCGTGTGGGACGCCCTTCTTTGCCTCGTTCTTGTTGAGCGATCCGCCGATGAAGAGGGCCTCCTCGGCTCGGGTCAGGGCGACGTAGAGCAGCCGCCAGTGTTCCTGCAGCGCGGCGGCCTTCTTCGCCTCCTCGGCCTCGGCGATGCGGCCCTTGCGCTCCTCCTTGCCCAGCGGCGGGAGCGGCACCTCGCGCTTGCGGTCACCCGCGAGGCCGAAGGGATCGTCCTCCAGCGACAGATCGCCCGGATCGCCGGGGGCGCCGGTCGCATCGGCGAGGATCACGATCGGCGCCTGAAGGCCCTTGGAGCCGTGCACCGTCATCACCCGCACCTGCCCGCCCCCGCCGCCGGAATCGCGCTTGAGATCGCCCGTCCCGGCATCGAACCAGGCGATGAAGCCCGCAAGGCTCGGCCAATGTTCGGCCTCGTAGGCGAAGGCGGCGTTGATCAGCTCGTCGAGCGGATCATTGGCCTCGGCCCCCAGCCGCTCGACCAGCCGCGCGCGGCCCTGCCACGGGCCGGTCAGCAGCCAGGCGATCAGCGCCTGCGGGGTCTGGTAATCGGCGCGGCGGAGCAGATCGCGCAGCCTCTCGGCCGTGGCGGCAACCTCAGGCGGCGCATCCTTGCGGCGCAGGTGATCCCACAGCCGCACCTTCTCCGGGCGCGGGACATGGGCGAGAATATCGTCCTGAGTCCATCCGATCAGCGGCGAGGCGAGCAGGGAGGCAAGGCTGAGGTCGTCCTGCGGCTGCGCGGCGAAGCGCAGCGCGGCGAGCACATCGCGCACCGCCAGCGGCGCGCCCAGTCGCAGCCGGTCGACCCCTGCGACCGGCACGCCCTTGGCATAGAGCTTGGCGACGATCTGGGCGGCGAGCTCCTTCCTCTGGCGGACCAGCACCATGATGTCCCCCGCCCGGGCGTAGCGGTGCGTACCCTTGGCGAGGACGAAGGGATCCTCGAGGCTTACCCAGCGGCGCACCTGTTCGGCGATGCGTTCGGCAAGCAGCGTGTCGTGGCGCGGCAGCCAGTCGCGCTCGCCAGCCTCCTCGGGCTCGTCGTCTTCTGCCTCGCTTTCGGCCTTCTCGGGCACGACCGGCGGCCACAGGGTGACGAGTCCGGGCCGCTCGGCCCCGACATGGGGCGCAGGCGCGCGGTCGAGCCCGAAGGCGGGGAAACCCAGCAGGTCGATCATGCGGTTGACGAACCCGAGAACGATGTCGGCAGTGCGGAACGACTGGCCGAGATCGAGATCCTGCCAGCCCGGCGCGCGTCGGTGGACACGGCCGGTGGCGATACCCTCGCGCGCGGCGGTGATGCGGGCATGAACCCGGCTCTTGGCGCGGGCGAAGTTCTCCGGGCTGGTGCCCTGGAAGCCGAAGATCGCCTGCTTGTAATCGCCCACGGTGAAGATCGTGCGCAGCTTGTCCCCGCGCGCGCCCTCGCCCGAGAAGAAGTCGTCGATCAGCGCCTCGACGATGTCCCACTGGCTGCGGTTGGTGTCCTGCGCCTCGTCGATCAGGATGTGGTCGAAATGGCGGTCGAGCTTGTAGCGGATCCAGTCGGCGGCCTCGGCCTCGCCGAGCAGGCTTGCGGCCTTGCGGATCAGGTCGCCGAAGTCGAGCAGGCCCTCGCGGGCCTTCCTCGCCTCCCAACGGAGCGCGAAGGCGCGGCCGATCTCGAGCGCGGATGCGACGATGTCGGCGCAGGCGACGAGCGCGTGGCGGTCCTCGTATTCGCGCAAAGCCTCGGCGATGTCCTCCTGACGGCGGGTGAAGAGCGGATCGAGCTTGGCCGCACCCTCCATCTTGCGCGGCTCGCCGTCTTTCTTGAGCAGCGTCTCGCGAAAGCGCGATGCCTCCCCCACCCGCGCCGGGAGATCGAGCGACAGCCAGTGGCGCACGAAGGCGGCCGCCTCCTGGCCGGTCTTGGCCTTCCAGCCCTGGAGCGCGGGTAGCAGCGCCAGCAGGATATCGTCAGGAAACAGATCGCGATGGAGCACCTCGCTTGCCCATTCCTCGCCCGCATCCGCCGGCATCCCGAGCGTCTGGCGTACCCGCGCAATCATCGGCGATTGCCAGCTGCCCGGGCCTTGCCACAGGTCCTGGGCGTCGGCAGCGCGCATCAGCCACCCATGCAACGCGGAGGGATCCTTGCGGGTGGTAAACAGCCGGATCCCGTCCAGCACCGCCACGTCATGCGTCCGCTCGGCCTCCTCGACGAGGTCGGTCAGCACCTCGCGGGCGAGCAGTTCGCGGCTGCGATCGTCGAATACCCGCGTGCCGGGGGCAAGGCCCGCCTCCTCGGGGAAATTGCCGATCAGGAACTGCGCGAAGGCATGGATGGTGTCGATCCTGAGCCCCCCGCCGGGACAGTCTAGCACGCTCGCGAAGAGGCTGCGGGCGCGCTCGCGGGTCGCCGGATCGTTCGGCGCGCCGAGATGGCCGAGCTCCTCGAACAGCTTTGTCTCGGGCAGCCGCACCCAGCGCGCCAGCACCGCGTTGATGCGGTTCGCCATCTCCGCCGCGCCCGCCTTGGTGAAGGTGAGGCAAAGGATCTGCGATGGCGCCACATCCTCGCGCAGCAGCAGCCTGAGCACGCGGGCGGAGAGCACCTGCGTCTTGCCCGTCCCCGCAGAGGCGGAGAGCCAGACGTTGTCGTCCGGATCCGCCGCAAGCAGCTGGTTGCCCGCCAGAGGAAAAACGAGACCGCCCCCGCCGCTCATGCCGCGCCTCCGCCGGTGCCGCTGTCAGGCCCGCTCATCCGCACCAGCCATTCCTCGAGCCGCATCAGCTGGTCGTATTCGTTGTAGCCCTTGTAATCGGGGTTTTCGCGCGCGGTGAAGGGATCGGTGCCCCTGATGAAGCGGCCGATCGCCAGCGAGAGCTTGTCGGCATGGAACGGGAGATAGTCCTCGGGCTCGATCCCGGTTCGGGCCTTATCGATCCGCATCGGCGTCTCGCGATAGCCGAAGCCCTCTTCCTTCCTCGCCTTGCCGAGCGACCAGTATTCGAAACGGGTCGCCTCGCCCGTCACCACCTCGCCTGTCTTTTTGTTCGAAAACCGACCCTCCTGCGCGATCAGCCCCAGCAGCCCGAGTTGCAGCGCATAGCCGGCGGTCACCTGCGTCTTGGACGGCGGGGCGCCGGTCTTGTAGTCGACGATCGCGAGGCTGCCATCGGCGAGTCGGTCGATCCGGTCGGCGCGGCCGATGATCCGCACCCCGTCGAAGGTCATCTCGCCGTCGATCTCGGTGGCCAGCACCTCGCGCCCCTGTTCGGCAGCATCATCGGCGATCATCCGCTCGAAGCGCTCCATCGCGGAGATCAGGCGCGGTTGCCACAGCGCGCGGAACAGGGGGTGGACGCGCTTTTTCTCGAAATGCGCCGCGGCAAAGGGCGCGAGCGCGAGGCCGGGCTCTGTCGCCTTGGCCTTGTGCCATGTGTCGAGGATGTCGTGCACCAGCGTGCCGCGCAACGCGGGATCGCTGAAGGGATCGGCGGCGAGCGGATCGAGCTGACGCAGGCCGAGGATCGCCTGGGCGTAGAACTGGTAGGGATCGCCCAGCAGCCGGTCGAGCGCGGTCACGCGGATCGGCACGTCGCGCAAGGCCGCCGAAGGCTCGGGCGCCGGACGGGGATACTCATCGGCGGGCGGACGCTGGCGGTCGAGATGCGGGAGCAGCGCCGGCACCGTGAGTTCGAGGTGCTCGCGCTCGAGGTCGTCGCCAAGCAGCGCCTCGACCCTGAGCAGGAAACGCGAGGGCAGCGTCGGCCCCTCGGCATCGCGCAGGGAGCGCGAGAGCACCACCTGCGGCGCGCCCATCGCGCCTGCAAGGTCATGCGCGGCGAGCCCGATCCGGAACTCCGCGCCCGGCACGCCCAGCGCCCGCAGGATCGCCGGCGCCAGCAGCGCGTCGGCACCCGGCGCCTGCGGCCAGGACCCCTCGTTGAGCCCGGCGCAGATCACCAGATCGGCTCGCGCCATGCGCGCCTCGAGCAGGCCGTAGATGGCGACGCGCGGGTGCCCGCCGTAGCCGGGGCGCACCGCCACGGCCTCCATCTGGTCGCGCAGCACGCCGGCAAGGTCGGCGGTCTCGATCATGGTCTCGAGGCTGGCCGCCGTCCCGCGCAGTTCCTCGACCATCTGGCCGAGCGCGCGCCCGTCCTCGCGCTCCCAGATCGCGGACCGGGCGAAGGCCTCGGCGGCAGCCGAGAGCCGGGCCAGCGCCTCGGTAAGGGGGATGTCCTGCGGCCATTCGGCAAGTGGAGCAATCAGCGCCTCGGCCTCGTCCCACCACGCGCCAATCTTCGCCTTGCCCGCGATCTCGCGCAGCGGCTCCAGCCCCGGGGCAGGCGACGGCCCGCGCAAGGCGCGGTCGAAGACGCGCAGGCCGGTGAGCCATTCACGCCGCGCGCCATCGTCCCATGCGCGCACCAGCGGATGGCCGAAAGCGGCGACAAGGCTGGCGGGATCGGGCCCCTTGCCGGCGATCTCGGCGAGCAGGCCGAACAGCCGCCCGGCCGGGGTCAGCGCCAGCGGACGACCTGCGGAATCGTCGGCGGCAATGTTCCAGCGTTCGAGATGCTGCACCACGCGGCGCGCCAGACCGCGGTCGGCTGCGACCACGGCAATCCGCTTGGCCGGCTGTTCGAGCGCCTGCCGCACGAGCAGGGCGATCGCCTGTGCCTCCTCCTCGATCGCGGCGCAGGTCATCAGCCGCACCCCGTCGAGCCGCCGCCTGTCGGCATCGAGCCCGACCCAGGCGCGGCTCGCCTGCGGGGGAAGGAACAGCGACGAGATGGCGCGGCTGCGCGCAGGCTCGGCGGCGGTCATCCCGCGGCGGTGCCAAGGCTGCACCTCGGCGCGGTTCACGCCCATGCGGTTGAGCAACAGCTTGAGGTGATACTGGGGATGGGTCACCGCGTCCGCGGCGCCGAACACCGGACCGCCCGGCTCGGCAGCGGCTCCCGCGAGGCCCAGTTCGTCCCACGCGGCGTCATCCATCGCAAGATCGCAGTCGGGCAGCACCACCGCGCCCTCGGGCAGCTCGGCCACGACCCGCAGCAGCCGCGCGAGCGCGGGGGCGGCGCTGGTCACCCCGGCAGCGATCACCGGATGTGGCGGCGGGACCTCCTTCCAGCGGCGCGCGGCGTGGTCGAACAGCAAATTGCGGCGTGTGGCGGCATCGACCTCGCCGCGCTGCGCCAGTTCCGCCTGCCAGCGGGCGGCGACCCGCGCGAACAGGCGGATCGAGCGTTTCCAGTGTTCGGCCAGTTCGGCCACGCTGTCGAGCACCGCATCGCCCAGCAGGTCGGCAACGGTCTTCTCCTCGACCAGCAGGCGGTCGATGGTGCGCGCCATCTCGCGCGCGAGATTGAGCCGCGCACGCCCCGGCAGCGCATCGAGCCCCTCGGCCGCGCGTTCCTCGGCGATCAGGCGGTCGAGCGCCAGCCAGCGGCGCACCGGATCGCAGGCGGGGGGGATGTCGGTCGCCCCCAACGGATCGAGCGCAGCCCCCAGCTTCTCGTCGAGATCCAGATCGCCCACCGCGATCATGCGCGGCATGAGCAGCCCGCCCATGCCGTTCTCGCCCGCATGGCGGATGAAGGCCTCGGACAGGGTCCGCGCGGCACGGCTCGAAGGGACCAGCAGGGTCAGGCGGGCAAGGCCGAAGCCGTCCTCGCGGTAGCGGGGCACCAGTCCGGCAACCAGCGCATCGGCAAAGCCGCGATGCGCGGCGATCGAGCGGACACGCGGACCGGAGCGGCGCGGCTCAGCCACCCGTCAGCGCCTCCTCGGTCGGGCGGATCGCCTGCGGCGTGCCGACCTCGAACCAAAGGCCGGTGAAGCTGATGCCGTAGAGCCGTCCCTCGGCCATCGCGCGGTTCCAGAGGATGTTGGTCGAGAAAGGTCCCTCCGGCGCATCGCGCAGCAGGCGGTGGCTGACGAGCTGGATGCCGGTGTAGATGAAGGGCGCGATACGCCCGTCGCGGCGGCGCGAAAGGCGGCCCATGGGGTCCATGTGGAAATCCCCCGGCCCCTGGAAGTTCAGCGCCCGGGCGTGCGGAACGACGAGCAGCAGCGCGTCCATCGCGTCTGGATCCCAGCGGCGCGAGAGATCGTGGAAGGCGCTCTTGGGCCCGTCGAGCCAGATGTTGTCGGCATTGAGCGCGAAGAAGGGATCGGGCAGCTGCCCCAGCGCCTTCACCATCCCGCCGCCCGTCTCGAGCAGCAGCGCACGCTCGTCCGAGACGCTGACCTGCGGGACCTTGCGCGCAAGCACGTGGGCCTCGAGCGCGTCGGCGAGATAGTGGACATTGACCACCGCCCGGGCGATTCCCGCCTCGGCGAGGCGATCGAGTGCGTGGTCGATCAGCGCCTTGCCCGCCACCCGCACCAGCGGCTTGGGCTGGCTGGCGGTGAGCGGCCGCATCCGCTTGCCGAGCCCGGCAGCGAGGATCATCGCGGTGTCGGAGGCGAGCGCCGTCACGCCGCGAAGGCCCCGTTCGCCGCGCGCAGATCGGCAGGGATGTTCGCATCGAACCATTCCGCGACCGGCGCGAGCGCGGGATGCGCCAGATCGCGTTCGAGCGCCGCCCAGACACGCGGGATCATGGCGAGATAGCGCGGCTTCCCGTCCCTCCGGTCGAGGCGGGTGAAGATCCCCACGATCTTGGCGTTCCGCTGCGCGCCGAGCGTGGCGTAGTCGGCCAGGAAATCCTCGCCCGCCCCGCCCGCATGGTGGGCGTAGTGGACCAGCATCGCTGTCTCGAGAGCGACATCGACATAGCGTCGCGCGTCCTGGAGGAGCGAGACGAGATCATAGGCCGGATGGCCCACCAGCGCGTCCTGGAAGTCGATCAGCCCCTGCGGCGCCCCGGCCTTGCCGCCGAGCAGCATGATGTTCTCGGCATGATAGTCGCGCAGCACGGTGACACCGGGGTTCTGTCGCGCGAGGACCGGGGCAAGCACTTCGGTCCATGCGGCCGTGTAGCCCTTGGTGTCGACGGCAAGCTCCTGCGCCGGGCACCACCATTCGGTAAGCAAGGCCGCCTCGCGCTGGTACACCGCGAGGTCGTATGGCGCGAAGGGCCCGGGCGGGAGGCGGTGCAACGCCGCCAGCGCCTCGACCGCGGCCTCGTAGGCCGTGCGCTCCTCGCCCGGATGGGCATCGAGCCAGTCGCGCATCCGATCATTGCCGAAATCCTCTGTCAGCACCCAGCCAGCCTCCGGCTCGGCAGCGAGGATCGCGGGGGCGCGCATCCCGCCCGCGTTCAGCCAGTGCGCGACATGGAGGAAGGGCGCCGGATCCTCGTGCGGCGGCGGCGCGTGCATCAGCATGGCGCTGTCGCCACCGCGCAGCAGCCGGAAATAGCGTCGGAACGAGGCATCGCCCGGCAGCGGCTCTATCGTGGCGTCGCCCCACCCGGCACGGGCGACGAATTCGGCAAGTCCTTCGGGAAGCGAGATCATGGCAAGCGCCCTACCCAATCCGCCCCGCCCCGGGCAATCGCAATCCGCCCGCCTTCCCCGTTTTGTCCGGCAGGCTCCAGCGTGACCGAAAGGCAGCCCGGCTCATGGACGAAACCACCAGCGTTTCCGGGCCATTCGGCGATCAGCACCGCGCCCTCGCGATAGTCGTCGAGACCGATCTCGGCGAGTTCGCACGGGTCTTCGAGGCGGTAGAAATCGGCGTGCACCACGGGCAGGCGCAGCGGCGGGGCGGCGTATGTCTCAATGATGGTGAAGGTCGGCGAAGGCACCTCGCCTTCATGCCCCAGCGCGGCGAGGATTGCGCGGGCGAGCGTGGTCTTGCCGGCGCCGAGACCACCCTCGAGGGCGATCACGTCGCCCGCCCGCAGGGCCGCGGCGATACGCGCGCCATAGGCCGCCATCGCCGCCAGATCGGGAAGCGTCTCGCGCGTGGCCGTCACGGCAACCTGATGGTGGCGGTCGTGCCCGCGCCCTTGCGGCTCGCGATGTCGAGCGTCCCGTCATGCGCCGCGATCAGTTGCCGCGCGAGCGGGATGCCAAGCCCGGTGCGCCGCTCCGGTGCCCCCACGCCGCGCGGGACAGTGCCGCCGGCGGCTCGGGCGAGTTCCTGCGAGGTCATGCCGCGGCCATTGTCGGCTATGCCGATCTCAACGGCATAATCCGCCCCTTCGGGCGCCTTCCTGATCTCGATCACGATCCGGCCTCCTTCCGGCGTGTGCGCGATGGCATTGTCGATCAGGTTGCCCACAGCTCGGCCCAGCTGGCGCGGATCGGCCGAGATGATCCGCCCGCGCCGCCCCTTGAGGTCGAGGCTCAGTCCCGCCGCGATGATCGCCGCCTCACGCTCGCGCACCAGCATGGTGAGGAAGTCCAGCACATCGAGCCGCTCCTTGCGGATCGGGAGCAGGCCGGCCTCGCTTTGCGACAGATCGAGCACGTTCTCGACCTGCTCTGTCAGACGCTCGACGGCGGCGAGGATCGCATCGACATACTCCCCCGCCTGTGCCGGGTCGCTAGCCACGCCGCTCTTGAGCAGCTCGGCATAGCCGCCGATGGTCGTCAGCGGCGTGCGGAATTCGTAGCTCATGTTGGCGAGGAAGCGCGCCTTGACCGCGTCGGCCTCCTCCAGCGCCTCGGCACGTTCGCGCAGGGCCTGCTCGGCCTTCTGCGAGGCGGTGATGTCGAGCACCGTCAGCAGCCCGTTGCCGTCGGGCAGCGGTATGCCGGCAAAACGTAGCGTGCGCCCGTCGGCCAGCTCCACCCGGCCCTCCTTCTCGCGCCGGTCGAGCGTTGCCGCCCTCACGGCAGCGCCGATCAGGCTCGCCTCCTCGGGATTGACGAGGTTGCGGCCAATCGCACTCAGCAGTTCATCGGCGCTGGGGTGCTGGTCGAGCAGCTCGCCCGACAGGCCCCATGTGCCCGCGAAGCTGCGGTTCCAGAGCTGAACCGATCCGTCGGGCGCAAAGATCGCGAGCGCCTCGAAGAGGCTGTCGAGGGTGGCCGTGCGAGTGCGCAGCAGCGTGTCGCGCACGGCGGAGAGCGCGAGGCTTTCGGTGCGGTCCTCGGTGATAAGCACCAGCCCACCATCAGGCATCGGCTGCGCAACCACCCGCAGATGAGTGCCACCAGGCAGGGGCCAGGCCTCCTCGATGCTAGCCTGCATCCCGAACCATCCGCCGCGCTCGCGCCGCCATTCGGGGAAATCCCGAACTTCAGGCGTCCGCCCGCGCTCTCGCGCCTCTGCGAGGAAGCGGTCGAAGGGCGTGAGCGCCTCGATCGCTTCGTCGGTGAGGCTGAACAACCGGCGGAACGGCCGGTTGGCGAAGGTCAGGCGCTCCTCGGCATCGAACAGCGCGACGCCCACCGACAGCTGGTCGAGCAGCGCGCGCTGGGCATCGCGGAAAGCGCGGAACTCGCGCGCGACCTGCTGCTGCTCCTCGATGTCGATTGCATAGCCCGCCACGCCCTCTTGGCCGAGTGGAAGGTCGGAGACGCGCAAGGTGCGCCTCGCGCCATGGATGGTGGCGGCGACGATGCGTTCGGACTTGTCCTGGCTCTGGAGCGTCGAGCGCGCGATGTCGGCGGGCGAGCGGCCGTCCTCTGGCTCGAGCAGCTCGATCTGGCCCTGGACCACCTCGGCCGCGCCCATCGCGCCCACAGCGTCGACATAGGCCTGGTTGACGAGCTGGAGCTTCAGATCGGCATCGCGGAACCACATCGGCATCGGCGCAGCCTCGATCAGACCGACGAGCGCGGCGAAATCTCCCGTCGCGCGCGCGGCAGCGGCACGCAGGCGCGCCATCTCGCCGTGGCTCTCGGTGAAATCGAACACCCACACCAGCGCCGCCCCGCCCGGCGAGACCTGCGGATCGGCGAGCGTGCCGTAGAGCGCGAGGCTGCGCTGCGAATTCGGGAGATTGAGCGCCATGCGGAAGGGGGCGGCGCTTTTCTGGGTGGTCTGGATCTTCGCCCACAGCTGGTCCAGCTGCGCCTGGGCAAGCCCCCCGCCCTTAGGGCTGCCGGGCGTGGCGGCGAGTTCGGAGAGGTATTTGGGCATCGCCGCCAGCCCGAGCATCCGCGCGAGCCGGTCGGGCGCCTCGATCCGCCCGTCGACCCGCACCAGCAGCGGCAGCGCAGGCGCGACATCGAGCAGCGTCTGCATCCGCTTGAGGCTGGTGCGCATCGCCTTGGCGCGCCCGACGCTGCGGTTCGCGCGCAGCACGACCAGCGCCGCGCCCGCCGCCCACGCGGCGAGCACCAGCGCGATCAGCACCAGCGAAAGGGGCGAAATGTCCATCGCTCAACCGCTATGCGCGCGCGCGCGCCAGCGCAACGGTGATGAACCCGCCCGCCCCCAGCCCCGTAACAAAACGGGGCGGAGCGGGCGGTTCGCAGCATCAGTAGCGGTAGTGATCGGGCTTGAACGGCCCCTGCGCCGGCACGCCGATGTAATCGGCCTGCTTCTGGCTGAGCTGGGTGAGCTTCACGCCCAGCTTCTCGAGGTGGAGCGCCGCCACCTTCTCGTCGAGATGCTTGGGCAGGACGTAGACGTCGTTGTCGTATTCGTCCGACTTTGTGAACAGCTCGATCTGGGCAAGCGTCTGGTTGGTGAAGCTCGCGCTCATCACGAAGCTCGGGTGACCGGTGGCGCAGCCGAGGTTCACGAGGCGGCCCTTGGCGAGGACGATGATCGACTTGCCGTTCGGGAAGGTCACGAGGTCGGTACCTTCCTTGATCTCCTTCCACTCGTAGTTGGAAAGCGCGGCGATCTGGATCTCGCTGTCGAAGTGGCCGATGTTGCAGACGATCGCCATCGGCTTCATCGCCATCATGTGATCGGCGGTGATAACGTCCTCGTTGCCGGTGGCGGTGACGAAGATGTCGGCGCGCTTGACGGCGTCTTCCATCGTGACGACTTCGAAGCCGTCCATCGCCGCCTGGAGCGCGCAGATCGGGTCGATCTCGGTGACCATCACGCGGGCGCCGCCGTCACGCAGCGAAGCGGCCGAGCCCTTGCCGACGTCGCCGTAGCCCGCGACGCAGGCGACCTTGCCGGCCAGCATCACGTCGGTCGCGCGGCGGATCGCGTCGACCAGCGATTCCTTGCAGCCGTAGAGGTTGTCGAACTTAGACTTGGTGACCGAGTCGTTCACGTTGATCGCCGGGAAGGGAAGCTTGCCCTGCTTGGCGATCTGGTAGAGGCGCATGACGCCCGTGGTGGTCTCTTCCGAGACGCCCTTGATCGCCTTGACGGTCTTGGTGAGGTAGCCCGGCTTGGCGGCGATGAAGGCCTTGAGCGCGCGCTGGAACTCGATTTCCTCGGCGTTGGTCGGCTCGCCCATTTCCTCGCCCGCTTCGAGGCGCGCGCCCCACAGCGCGAACATGGTGGCATCGCCGCCATCGTCGAGGATCATGTTGGCAGTGAGGTCCGGATCGGCTTCCGACGACCAGTCGAAGATGCGGCCGACGTAGTCCCAGTAATCGGCCAGCGTCTCGCCCTTGATGGCGAACACCGGAATGCCGCGTTCGGCGATCGCTGCGGCGGCGTGGTCCTGGGTGGAGAAGATGTTGCAGGTCGCCCAGCGCACTTCCGCGCCGAGCGCCACGAGGGTCTCGATCAGCACCGCGGTCTGGATCGTCATGTGCAGCGAGCCGGTGATGCGCGCGCCCTTGAGCGGCTGCGAGGCGCCGTATTCCTCGCGCAGGGCCATGAGGCCCGGCATCTCGGTTTCGGCGATCATGATCTCGTCGCGGCCGAAGCGGGCGAGGGCGATGTCCTTGATGACATATTCGTGGGTCGGGGCGGCAGCGAGGGTGGCCATCTTCTATGTCTCCTATGCACAGATACGCACCCGCGACGGCGGGGGTTCTGCTTTTGCGCCTTGCCCCCTAGCGGCCCGCAGCCCCGGAGGCAAATATAAACTTATCTTTATATGTCTATTTGTTGCCCCCCGGCCAAGTGCGGGCTAGAGAGCCCGGACAATTCCCGCACAGGCAAGGATGCACCCCAAATGACGATTTCCGTTGGCGACAAGATCCCCGATGTCACGCTGGTCAAGGCCACCCCGGAAGGCCCGCAGGCCGTCAAGTCCTCCGAATATTTCGCCGGCAAGAAGATCGCGCTGTTCTCGGTCCCCGGGGCCTTCACCCCGACCTGCTCGGCCAAGCACCTGCCCGGCTTCGTCGAGAAGGCGGGCGACCTCAAGGCCAAGGGCGTCGACGAGATCGTCGGCACCGCGGTCAACGATGCCTTCGTGATGGGCGCCTGGAACAAGGCGCAGGGTTCCGAGGACATCACCATGCTGGCCGACGGCAATGCCGAATTCGTCAAGGCGATCGGCCTCACCATGGACGGCTCGGGCTTCGGCATGGGCACGCGCGGCCAGCGCTTCTCGATGGTGATCAACGACGGCGTCGTCGAACAGCTCAACGTCGAGGAGCCGGGCGACTTCAAGGTCTCGAGCGCCGACCACCTGCTCGGCCAGCTCTGAACCGGCAGGGCCTCCCCGTTGCCCGGCAGCGGGGAGGCATCCCGGAGGGCGCTTCAGACAAAGCGCAGGCGGATCGCCTCCGGCCGGGCCGCGCGGTCGGCCAGAATGACCGCGATGAACAGGATCACGGCGCCCCCTTCGAGCGCCTCCTCGAGGTTGGCGAGCAGGCGATAGGCGCCGCTGCGCAGGACCTCCTCCGAACCCGCACCGATCGCGCCCGCCGCCATCTCCATTCCGATCGCACCCGTCAGGAAGGCGGCTGCGGAAACGAGCAGCCATGTCCGCAGCCGGGGCGGGAATGACTGGATGAAGGGGATGAACAACACCAGCCCCGCCGCACAGGCGAACATTGCGGGGATCACCCAGGCGAAGTGCAGCAATCCGCTGGTGCCGAGCCCGGCTGTCAGGCGGCCCGAAAGCGCCTCGTGGACCGAACAGGCCTCATCCGCCGACAGGGCGAGAAAGATCGCGGCGAGCAGAGCCCAGTGAAACCGCAGCCGGTCGCCCGCGGCCTGCTTTTCCAGCGCAACCACGCCGCAAACAAGTGCCGCGCCCGCCAGCAGCAGGGTGGAGAACCAGGTATAGATGCCCGTCTCCACCTCGACGTCGAGCATCCAGACCCGGTCGCCAAGCAGCCCCAGGGCCGCCATCGCATCCTGAACCACGCTCGCCCCGATCAGCACCGCCCAGAACGCCAGCAGGGTGCTCATGATACCGGTACGCGACAAGCGGGGCACACCCGCAGCGGAATGCGCGGCATCGCGCGGGGGGAATATGGTTGCCATGCCGCAATGTTACGATTGCGTGAACGTTCTACTACAAACTGCTTTAATCTGTCACATTCGCTGAGGTCACGCAGGCGCGCCCGGCGGACTTTCGTCGGTGATGCGCAACGAAAGGCTCACGTCAGCGGCGGCACCCCGAACGCGACCCACAGCGCCAGCGCCGCCGCCAGCCCCACCGCCAGCAAGCCCCTGCCCCAGGACGTCGGCCCGATACCCTCGACCCCGCCCATCGGCGGACGGCTGCCGCCCACCATCGGGCTCAGCAGATCATCGCCGCGCACCGCATAGAAGCTGATCGCCGCCAGATGGAGGCCGATCAGCCCGGCCACGACCCAGAAGAAGGTCTCGTGGATCTCGGTGATCGTGTCGGCGAGCGCCACGCCGATCAGCGGATTCAAGGGCCCGGTCATCCCGTCATAGGGATCGCCCGCGAACAGGCCGAGGCTCACCTGGAACAGCATCGCGCCCAGCAGCGCGAGGGTGCTCCACCCGCCGAGCGGCGAATGGCCGATGGCCGGCCCTTGCGCCCGATCGCCCCGCAGATAGGCGAGCACCGCTCGCGGGCCCTTCACGAATTGCCCGAAGCGCGCCGTCTCGGGCCCGACAAAGCCCCACAGCACCCGGAACACGAGCAGCCCGAGCAGCACCAGCCCGAGCCGCTTGTGCAACGCCCAGCGCGAGTTTTCCGCCGTCCACCACAAGGCCGGGACCAGCAGCGGGAAGCTCCAGTGGGTGAGGCGCAGGAACGGGTCCCACACCGTCACGTCACGCACCCGCAGGGGCGATTCGCCCGCCGGATCGCTCATGCCGGCCTACTTCTTGTCGTCGTACCGGAACTGGTCGTGGCAACCCTTGCAGGCCCCGCCCATTGCCATCGCCTGCGCGCCGACGGCCGCCTTGTCGCCGCCCCCGGCGAGGCTGGCGAGCTTGGCGCTCTCGTCGACGAGCTTCTGTTGGGCGGCCTTGAACTCCTCGGGCTTCTGCCAGATCGTCGCAAGCGCCTCGGTGTCGTAACCGTCCTCGCGGGCGGTGCCGGCGGGGAAGTGGGTCTCGATCTTCTGTGCGCGGGTGTTGATGTCGGTGGCCTTGGCCGCGATCAGCGCGAAATCGGGCGCGTCCTTGTCGAGCTCGCCGCGCACCGCCTTGAAGGCATCGCCGATCGCCTCGAAATTGTCGTGCCGCTCCTTGAGCACCGGCGGCGCATCCTTGGCGGCGGTCGCGGCGTCTCCGGTGGCACCCTCTCCCGAACAGGCGGCGAGGCTGGCGGCGAGCGCGGAGGCGAACAGCAGGCGGGAAGCAGACAGGGTCGACATAGGCAATCTCCTTTGGCAGACCGCTAGGGATACAGCGTCCGCAGGCTATGCCGCTTCTGCGCTGATCGCAAATACGAAAAAGGGGCGCCTCCGACCGGAAGCGCCCCCAATCCTGCGACCCTGAGGTGGCGATCAGCCGCCGCGGCTGCCGTCGGCGTTGCTGTCGGCCTCGGCGAGGATCGCCGCGCGATCCTGTTCGACCAGCGCGAGCATCGCGCCGCGGAAGGTTTCGCGGCGGGCGTCGACGAGACGGTCGATGGCCTTGGCATTGGTTTCGCACCAGCCGGGCTTGCGGCCGCTGGCGACGTCTTCCTGGGTCATGGCGCGGCGCGAGCGCAGCCCCTCGCCGACCTTGGCGACGCGCTCGACATTGAGCGTGGCGGACCACTGGCAGGCCAGAGTGCTCGGACGCCCGGCCACGCCGGCGGTGCCGAGCTGGGTGGTCTCGACGGTCACCGAACCCTTGTAATCGGCCGCGATCGGGCCGGCGACGTGGTCGATCACGACTTCATGCTCCAGCGCCGCAGCGGGCGACACGAGAGCGGCGCACAGCGCAAGGCCTGCAACAACGCGATAATTCATGGATGTTCTCCTGCATCATCCCATCCCGGTCTATGGATGCCGGGTCGGGAGACAGAATAACAACACTCGTCCACGAATCCAAGTGCGGGATGATGCAAAACCGACACAGGCAAGTGAAAAATCTGATTCGCGAATATCTGCAGATATCGGCGTCAGTAGCCCATCAGGCTCATCACTTCCTTGCGGCTGCGATCATCCTCGAGGAAGCAGCCGAGAATCCGGCTGGTGATCATGCCCACGCCCGGGGTCTTCACCCCGCGCCCGGTCATGCAGCCGTGCTGGGCCTCGATCACCACCGCCACGCCGTGCGGTTCGAGATGATCCCAGATGCACTGCGCGACCTCGGCGGTCAGCCGCTCCTGGATCTGCAACCGGCGGGCATAGCCGTGCAGCACGCGCGCGAGCTTGGAGATGCCCACGACCTTGTTGCGCGGCAGATAGGCGATCGCCGCCTTGCCGATGATCGGCGCCATGTGGTGCTCGCAATGCGACTGGAAGGGGATGTCCTTCAGCAGCACGATCTCGTCATAGCCGCCCACTTCGGAAAACTGGCGGGTCAGGTGGACCGCAGGATCCTCCTTGTAGCCTTCGCAATATTCCAGCCACGCGCGCCCCACACGCTTGGGGGTGTCGAGCAGGCCCTCGCGCGAGGGATCATCGCCCGCCCATGCGATCAGCGTGCGGATCGCCTCCTGCACGTTCTCCGGCACCTCGGGCTTGCCCAGCGGGTTCTCGGGATCGAATTCGTCGTCGTGATCGTGGGCGGAAATGTAGTTCATGTGTCTGTCGTCTTTCTCACTCATCGGCTCTGCCGGAGCCCCCTCGCCTGTCGATCCCGAGTGACGTCAACCATCGACCGCGCGAGGCGTTCCTTCGAAGATACGCCGATTGCACCGGACGGATGCGTCCCCACATGGGGTGATGTAATAGATAATTCGCGCAAATCATCCCCCGGACCGCAGAAAGGCGAGCACCTTGCGATATCCCTCCGCCGCCGATTTCGAAGCCGCAGCGCGCGCCGTGCTGGCGCGGTTGCCCGAGGTTTTCCGCCGCGAGCTGGAGGGCGTGGTGCTGCGGGTGGAGCAGTTCGCGAGCGACGAACAGCTCGATTCGCTCGGGATCGAGGATCCATACGAGCTCACCGGCCTTTATGAAGGCGTCGCCCTGACCGAAAGATCGCAATGGGACAGCGAGGGCCTCCCACCCGTCATCACCCTGTTCCGCGAGCCGCTGCTGGCCGAGATGGAGGAAACCGGCGTCGGCTTTGCCGAACTGGTGCGCCATGTCGTGATCCACGAGGCGGGCCACCATTTCGGCCTCTCGGATGATGACATGCACGCGCTCGAGGACAGCGTCGGCGACTGAGAGCGGCGCGAATCACTTGCCGGAACCGACAACGCCCGCCCCTCGACCGAGGAGCGGGCGTTGTTGGCGCACCCGAAAGGATTCGAACCTCTGACCCCCAGATTCGTAGTCTGGTGCTCTATCCAGCTGAGCTACGGGTGCGCGCTGAGGGGCGCCCAATAGGGGGGGCGTCCGGGCTTGGCAAGGGGCTTTTCGCGGCCTGTCAGCGATTTTGGAGAAGCCGCTCTGCAAGCAGGATGTCGAGCGGCGGCTTGGGCAGCGCCAGCACGTCGTCGGCCGTGAACCAGCCCACCGCCCCGCCTTCGAGCGCCTCCGGCTCGCCCTCCCAGGTGCTGACCGTGTAAAGCAGGATGACAAGCGCCCTCGCCCCCTCGTCCGCCTCGCTCTGGGCGAAGCAGGCCGGCACGCAGGCTTCGGGCAAGCAGCGGATGCCGAGTTCTTCGGCGAGCTCGCGCACAAGGGATTCCACGGGAATTTCATCGGGTTCGACCTTCCCGCCGGGAAATTCCCAGAGCCCCGCATGGTGCTTGTCCGGCGGGCGGCGATGCATCAGCCAGCGCCCGTCCGGCCGGTGCAGCGCCGCCGCGACGACGGGTATCCAGCGATGCGTCATGTCGGATTTCTTTCCATGCAAGGCCGCCTTCTCAACCTTTTCTTAACTCCCGCGCGCGATTCTTGCTGCATCAGTCCAAAGGGAATGGGGAAAATCCCGATGTCGTCGACTTTCATGAAAGAGCTGATCGATGACACGTCGGGGGGAACCGCCATCGAGTACGGGCTGGTCGTCTCGCTGATCGTGATCGCCATGATCTTCTCGCTGCAGAGTGTTGCAACGACGACGATCGAGATGTGGAACGACATCGAGGCCCAAGCGGTCGATGCCATGACGAATTAATTCCGGTTCAACTTTCGAATTAGGAATTTCTCAACAGGTAGCGATCTAACAAGACCACAGCCCGCCGCGAAACAGGGGGGCACGGGTACCGAAGACCAAACCAGGAGACTAGACATGACCTTCTTCAAGAACCTCGTCCGTGACGAACAGGGCGCCACCGCCATCGAATACGGCCTGATCGCCGCTCTGATCGCCGTCGCCGCGATCACCGCCATGTCCCAGCTCGGTGGAACGCTGTCGCAGACCTTCACCGACGTCAACAACAACATGACCCCGGGTGGCGCGGCCGCGTAAGGCCAACGCCTCAGGCAAAAGGAAGACGGCGGGGAGCAATCCCCGCCGTTTTTCTTTGTGTGCAGCCTGTTTGTGGCGCGGGCGGCCTGCGGTCCGCCCAAGCGCCCCCCGCGACTACCGCGCCCGCACCACCAGCTTGACCTTCTGGCCTGGCGTGAGGGTATCGTTGCTGCCGAGGGCATTGAGCACCCGGAAGCGTTCTTCCTGCGCGCTGTCGTAGGCCATCCGCCGCGCGAGGCTCGCGATCGTGTCGCCGCGCGCCACCGTCACCACCTGCAATTTCTTGGGCACCACCGATCCGGCCTCGCTCGGCGTGATCCGGCGCATCGACTGGAACATCGGATTGAAGGTCGCCGCCCGCCCCGCCGGCGCAATCGCGGTGAAGTGATAGGCCCGGTCGCGCGCGAATTCATAGGCGAACACCACCAGATCGACCTGGCTGCGCCCGTTGTTGACGCGCGCCACCCCGTAAACCGCCGGCAGACCGTTGACGGTCGTGCGCTCCAGCTGCTGCGGGGCGAGATTCCCGTTCTGGCCGCCCGCCGCAGCGAACTGCTGGCGCACATAGGTCTCGAGATTGCCGTTATAATTCGCCAGCGTCATCTGCGCCTGCGCGCCCTGCCCGTTGATGCTGACCGCGCGCGTCCCGTTGACCATGTAGAAGCCCTGGGGCGCGGTGAAGGCGAGACGCAGCTCGGGATGGATGAAGGTGCTGCCCTCGATCAGTCCCTGCGCGGGATCGTCGCCATAGAGCAGCCCGTCGATCCGGGTGAGAAAGGTGTCGCGATTCGTTACACCGGTTGTGGCACCGCCGGCGGTGCGCGCCTTGGCGAGCGCGCTCTGCACGCGGCTCGCGGGATCGGGGTGGGTCGAGGCCCATTCGGGCACGCTGGCATTGCGGCCCTGAAGGCGCGCATCGAGCGCGTTCTGCGCGGCGAGACTCGCCAGCACCGTGCCCATCGCCCGCCGGTCATAGCCCGCACGGCCCAGATACATGATCCCCAGATCGTCGGCCTCGAGCTCCTGCTTGCGCGAGAACTTGAGGGTGAAGAGCTGCGAGCCCTCGAGCGAGAGCTGCTGGCCGAGTCGCCCGAGCTCGCTGTTGCCGAACAGCACGCCCGAGAGAATCGCCCCGCCCAGCCCGAGCAGCGAGTTCTTCTGCGCCGCCTGCTGGCGCCGCTGCGAGTGGCGCGCGGCGACGTGGCCGACCTCGTGCCCCAGCACAGCGGCCAGTTCCGCCTCGCTGTTCATCAGCGTCACCAGCTGGCGGGTGGTGTAGATATAGCCGCCCGGCACGGCGAAGGCGTTGTGGACGGGCGAATTCAGCAGGCTGACCGTGAAGGCCTCGCGGGCATTGCCGAGGCCCGACTGGACCGCGATGTTCTTGCCCACCTGCTCGACATATTGCGCATGGGTGCCGCTCATCGCGCCGCCGAATTCCGCGAGGAATTGCGGGTGATACTGCGCGCCCATCTGGGCTTCCTGCGGCGTGATCGGCGACGAGGCCGAGGGCACCTGCGCCCCGGCGCCCATGCACCCGGCGAGCGTGATGCTTGCCGCGCCGAAAGCCAGCCACTTGCGTGAAATCCGTGCCATGTTCAGTCCTCGCTTGCGCCTTTTCAGGTCTTTCCCCAGCCTATCGGGAAAGCAGCGCGCGACAAGGGCTTGGCAAACGAAAGCTTAACCTGGGTTGGCCGCCCTAGCCCCCGATGGCGAGGAATCGTGCCTCGCGTGCGGCAACCAGCTGTGCGCGGTCCTGCCCGGCGAGCCTGTCGAGCTCCTCGGCGAGTGCCTCGCCGAGCATCCGCGCCGCGCCGACGGGATCGCGATGCGCGCCGCCGACCGGCTCCTTGACGATCCGGTCGATCACGTTGTCGCGCTTAAGATGCTGCGCCGTCACCTTCATCGCCTGCGCGGCCTCGGGTGCCTTTTCCGACGTGCGCCACAGGATCGAGGCGCAGCCTTCGGGCGAGATCACCGAATAGACCGCGTGTTCCATCATCAGCACCCGGTTGGCGCTGGCGAGCGCCACCGCGCCGCCCGATCCGCCCTCGCCGACGATCGCGGCGACCATCGGCACCTCGAGCGCGAGGCAGGCCTCGGTCGCGCGGGCGATGGCTTCGGCCTGACCGCGTTCCTCGGCCTCGATCCCCGGAAAGGCGCCCGAGGTGTCGACCAGCGTCACCACCGGCAGGCCGAATCGGCTCGCCATTTCCATCAGGCGGATCGCCTTGCGGTAGCCCTCGGGCTTGCCCATGCCGAAATTGTGCGCGATCCGGGTCTTGGTGTCGTGGCCCTTCTCGTGCCCGATCAGCATCACCCGCCGGCCATCGAGCCGCGCGAAGCCACCCATGATCGCGAGATCGTCGGCATAAAGCCGGTCCCCGCCCAGCGGCATGAAATCGGTGAAGGCGTGCGCCACGTAGTCGCGGAAATGCGGCCTTTGCGGGTGCCGCGCGACCTGCGTTTTCTGCCACGGGGTGAGCGAGGCATAGGTGCTGGCGAGCAGTTCGGCGCTCTTGGCCTCGAGCCGGGCGATCTCGCTCTCCACATCCACATCGTGCAGCGCGTTGACGCTGCGCAACTGGGTGATGCGCTCCTCGAGCGCGGCGACCGGCTTCTCGAAATCGAGATAGGAAATCATCGGGCGGCGCTAGTCCGATGTTGCCCTGCTTGCAAGCGGGTGGCGGGAATTGACGAGGGCAACCAGCCGCGCGGCATCGACATGGGTGTAGATCTGCGTGGTGGCGATGTCGGCATGGCCGAGCAGGGTCTGGAGCACGCGCAGGTCCGCCCCTCCCTCGAGCAGGTGGGTTGCAAAGGCGTGGCGCAGCACGTGGGGGCTGATCCCGGCAGGGTCCAGCCCCGCCCTTGCCGCCAGCGCCTTCAGAAGCTGGAACAGGCGGACGCGGCTGAGATGGCCGCTCTTGCCCGACGGGAACAGGTAGCGCGAGGCAGGGGTCGCCGGGCGCAGCACCCGCCAGCGCCCCAGCGCCTCGAGCGCCCGCCCGCCGACCGGCACCAGCCGCGCCGAGCCGCCCTTGCCGGTGACCGTGAGGAAGGGCGCATCGCGCGGCACCGCGGCCAGCGGCAGGCTGACGAGCTCGGTTGCGCGCAGGCCCGAGCCGTAGAGCAGCTCGATCAGGGCCAGCAGCCGCACCGCTCGCGGATCATCGCCCGCCGCCTCCGTCTCGGCGCGGGCGAAGAGGGCGGCGATCTGATCGTGTCCCATCACCTTGGGCAGTGGGCGGCGGGCCCGCGGCGCGGGCAGCGCGCCCGAAGGATCGTCCTGCCGCCAGCCCTCGTCGATCGCGAAGCCGAAGAACTGCCGCAGCGCCGATGCCTTGCGCGCGACGCTCGACGGGGCAAGGTCCGCCCATTCCCCCGCCAGCGAGGCGACCGCATCGCGCGGCGCTGCGGCGAGATCGCCGATCGCCTCCTCGGCCTGTTCGAGATCGCGGCGATAGGCGGCGAGCGTGTTGAGCGCCGCACCCCGCTCGGCGGCGAGCATGGCGAGGAACGCCTCTGTCGCCGCAGACATTACCCGCGTGCGACCGCCTCGGCGGCGATCATCCGGGCCTCGGCCTCCAGCCCCACGCGGGTCAGCGCGGCGGTGATGTGGTAGAGGTGCAGCGGGGTCATCTGCGACCAGCTCGTGCCCTGCATCCCCAGCCCTGCCAGCAGCACCACCAGCGCCGGATTGCCGACTTCGGCCGCGCGCGCGATGGCGCTTGTCCAGCGGGTCCGGCGCGCCAGATCGAAGTAGAGATCGCCGGCAAGCGAGGCGGCGTCGCCCGGATCGAGACGTCCCAGTCCGGCAAGTCCGGCGACGAGGAAGGCCGATTTGCGGCTGTCCTCGCTGGAGTCCCCGCCGATGAAGCTCTGCACCGCGCCCTGTCCCACGGCATCGCCGCGCGGGCTGGAAAGCGCGATCAGCGCCCAGCCGAGCGAGCCTTCCTCGACCACGCCGGCCCAGCGGCCCGCGTTGCGATCGAGCCCGGCGGCGAGCATGGCCGCGATCAGCTCGCCCGCCGCGGAGGCGTGATCGGCCGAGGGCGGAATCCGTGCCGCGGCATAGGCCGTCAGCACCCGCGCGCCGTAACCGTCCCCGCCGCCAAGGGCGGGCCCTGCCGACCACAAGCGCTCCATCGCGTCGATCCGCGCAGCGGGATCGGTGGCGAGGTAGGCCTCGCGCAGGGTGGCGGCATGGGTCTGCGGATCGCCGCTCGCGGCGGGATCGGCGTGGATCTCGGAATAGAGATCGACCATCGCATCGGCCGAGAGAATCCCCTCGCGCGCCGCGCGTCCGGCGAAAGGCGCGCGCTGGCGGGCGGGCAGCATCGGCAGCAGCGCGCCGGCGCGGGCATAGTAGGCGCCGCCCCTCGCCTTCAACGCTCCGTCGAGCAGGCCTTCGGGCAGGGGTTCGCCCAGCGCATTGGCAAGGCCGAAGCGCCAGGGGTTGAGATCATCGACCCCCTGCCATTCGATCTGCACCGCGCGCTGGCCGCGCCCCGCCGCTCCGGCGAAGCGGCGCGCCAGCAGCACGTCGATGCGCGGCGCGACCCCGCGGAACAGCGCCCGGTCGAGCTGCGAGGCGGCAAGCGCGGCCTCGCCCGCATAGGCATTGCAGATCGCCTGCCACAGCTGCCATTCCCCGTCCTCGCGGGCAGAGCCCTGGAGCCGCACGGCGGGGCAGGCGCCGGTGACATCCCCACCCGCGAGATAGGCGCCGAGCGCCTCCTGCGTGAGCGCGGGCGACCAGTTCGCCGTGTCGATATCCTGCACCACCGCGCGGGCCAGCGCGAACTCGCCCATCCGGTTCAGCACGCCGACGCGCAGGGCGGCGAATTCGATCGGGTCCATGCCGAGCGGCGCGGCAAGGCGGCTCGCCAGCGCGCGGCGCAGGAGGATGTGGCCCCAGCGCGACACCATCGGCCCCTGCGTGCCGTTCAGCACCGCGCGCACGAGCTTGTCCGACTGGTTGGCGAGCGCCACCGGCGGCAGGCCGCCCTCATCCGCGGCAAGCACGCCGACGCGGGTCAGCGCCCGCTGCGCGCCGGGCGGAATGTCGGACTTGGGCTTGAGGCCGAGCAGCTGGTCGAGCTCCTCGGTCGACATGTTCTCCAGCTCCGCAAGGCTCGGCAGGCGGGCGAGATCGTCGCGCGTGATGCTCGGCAGCGGCGGGAGGGACGAAGGATCGACCGGCACGCCCGGCGGAGGCAGAGCGATCGCGCCGCCGGGCGGCGGCGGGGTGCCCGGCACGGTGGCAGGGGCCGCCCCGGGGGTCGGCGCCGGGCGCGGGCTCGCGCTGGAGCGCGGACTGGGCGTGGGTGCGGGATCGTCGAAGCCGGGAGGCAGGAGCGATTCGGGCTTGCCCTGCGCGCCGGCGAGGCCTGCAAGCCCCGCCCCGCCCAGCGCACCCGCAAGGCCAAGCGCCAGCACGCTCGCGCCCCATGTCACCCGCCGCGCGCTCATTGCACCTGCTCCGGCAGGGCCACATCCTCGGCGATCGGGCGCAGCGGCTCCTCGCCGCCGTCGATCCAGGCAAGCACGAGCAGACCCGCAACAACGAGCACGGCCACAGGCCACCACGCACGCACGGCGAGACGCGGCGGCGGGGCAGCCTCCTGAAGGCCGGTCGGGGAGAGACGCGGGGGTCGCGGGCTTCGCATATTGCGCGTGCCCTAGCCCATCTATAGGCCTTGCGGCAATGTCCGCCGCGCCCTCCGCCTCGCATCACAGCGATCTTGCCGCCATCGCCGCGCGCATCACGCGGCCGGTGGTGCTGGTCGGGCTGATGGGGGTCGGCAAGACGACTGTCGGGCGCAAGCTCGCGGGCCTGCTGAAGCGCGATTTCGTCGATGCCGACGAGGCCATCGTCGCCGCCGCCCAGCGGTCGATCCCCGAGATCTTCGAGACCTATGGCGAGGCCTATTTCCGCGACGGCGAGCGGCGCGTGATCGCCCGGCTGATCGAGGAAGGCCACGGCGTGATCGCCACCGGCGGCGGGGCTTTCGTCGATCCGCAGACCCGCGCCGCCGTGCTCGAGAAGGGCATCGCGGTGTGGATCGATTGCGACATCGACACGCTGGTCGAACGCACCTCGCGCCGCGCCACCCGCCCGCTGCTCAAGCAGGGCGACCCGCGCACCATCCTGACCCGGCTGGCGGCAGAGCGCGCGCCCTTCTATGGGCAGGCGCATATCCGCGTCGTCAGCGAGACCGGCCCCCACGCCGACACCGCCCGCGCGATCATCGAGGCGATCGACAAATGGCTGTAATTCCCGTCGCGCTGGCCGGGCGCGCCTATGACGTGGTGATCGAGGAGGGGCTGCTCGAGCGCCTCGCCGAGGCTGCCGCACCGTACCTCAAGGGATACGGTCCGCAGCGCCCCGTGCCCTTCGTGGCCGACACCAACACCCACCGCCTGTTCGCCGCTCCGGTGGACGCGCATCTCGCCGCGCAGGGAATGGCGGCGGAGTGGTTCGTGGTCGAACCGGGCGAGGACGCCAAGAGCTGGGCCGTGCTCGAGCGCCTGTGCGACTGGCTGCTCGCGCTCGGCGTGACGCGGTCGGATCATGTCTTCGCGCTGGGCGGCGGGGTGGTGGGCGACCTCGTCGGCTTTGCCTGTTCGGTGGTGAAGCGCGGGGTCGGTTTCGTGCAGCTGCCCACGACCCTGCTGGCGCAGGTGGATTCCTCGGTCGGCGGCAAGACCGCGATCAACACGCGCGCGGGCAAGAACCTCATCGGCGCCTTCCACCAGCCTTCGCTGGTGCTGATCGATCCGCGGGTGCTGGCGACCCTGCCGCCCCGCGAGATGCGCGCAGGCTATGCCGAGGTGCTGAAATACGGCCTGCTTGGCGATGCGGCCTTCTTCGCCTGGCTCGAAGCGAACGGCGACAAGGTGCTCGCGCGCGAACTTCATGCGCTGGAACACGCCATCGCCACCAGCATCGCGATGAAGGCAAGGATCGTCGCCGCCGACGAGCGCGAAACGCTGGATCAGCGCGCCCTGCTCAATCTCGGCCACACCTTCGGCCACGCGCTCGAGGCGGAAACGGGTTTCTCCGACCGGCTGCTCCACGGCGAGGCGGTGGCGATGGGCATCGTGCTGGCGGCGAAGTATTCGGCGCGGCGGGGGGCGATTTCGGCGGCGGATGCCGCGCGGGCGACGGCGGCGATCGCGGCGGCGGGCCTGCCCGCGCACCTGCCCGATCTCGGCCTTGCCTGCGACGGCGCCACGCTGGTCGATCACATGCGCCACGACAAGAAGGCGGAAGGGCGCACCCTGCCCTTCCTGCTGCTGCGCCGGCTGGGCGAGGCCCATGTCGCCCGCGATGTCGATCTGACCGACATCGCCGCTTTTCTGGACGAGGAACTCAAGGGATGACGCGCTTCATCGACCTCTCGATCCCGATCACCAACGCCGTGGTCTCCGATCCCGAGGTGATGCGGCCCAAGGTCGCCTACATGACCCACGAGACCACGTGGGAGCAGATCGCGATGTTCTTCCCCGGCCTCCAGCGCGAGGACCTGCCCGACGGCGAAGGCTGGGCGGTCGAATTCGTCGAGCTCTCGACTCACAACGGCACCCACATGGACGCGCCGTGGCATTACCACTCGACCACGGATGCGGGCGCCCGCCCCGCCCCGAGCATCGACGAGGCCCCGCTCGACCGGTTCTTCCGCCCCGGCGTGAAGCTCGATTTCAGCCACCTCCCCCACGGCCATGTCGTCTCGGCAGCCGAAGTGGAGGCCGAGCTGGCGCGGATCGGTTACATGCTCGAACCGCTCGATATCGTGCTGGTGCAATCGGGCGCGGTCTACGGGACCGAGGGCTTCACCGATCAGGGCGTCGGGCTCGGCGCAGAGGCGACCCTGTGGCTCACCGAAAGGGGCATCGAGGTGGTGGGCACAGACGCCTGGAGCTGGGACGCGCCCTTCAGCCACACCGCGAAACGCTGGGCCGAGACGCGCGATCCCGCGATCATCTGGGAGGGTCACAAGGCGGGGCGCATCCGGCCCTATGACCAGATCGAGAAGCTCGCCAATCTCGCCGCGCTGCCGCCGCACGGCTTCATGGTCAGCTGCTTCCCGGTGAAGATCGAGCGGGCGAGCGCGGGCTGGATCCGCGCGGTGGCGATGTTGGAGGAATAGGGGTGCGGATCGCGCTGGCCGACCTTGACGATCCGGAGGTCCGGGCGCTGATCGCCTACCACCAGCGCAACATGATCGAAGGCTCGCCGCCGGGACTGAGTTTCGCGCTCGACCTGTCCGGCCTCAAAACGCCGGGCGTGACGGTCTGGGCTGTGCATCTGGACGGTCGCGCCGCCGCGATCGGCGCGCTCAAGCGGATCAACGATGCGGCTTGCGAGCTCAAGTCGATGCGCACCCATCCCGATTTCCTGCGTCGGGGCTGCGCGGCGGCGCTGCTGGAGACGATCATCGACCATGCCCGCGCCGAAGGGTTCCGGGTGATGAGCCTCGAGACCGGCACCGGCCCCGCCTTCGAGCCGGCGCTGGCGCTCTACCGCAGGCGCGGCTTTGCCAATGGCCCTGCCTTCGCCGACTACACCCTGACCGACTTCAACCAGTGCCTGCACCTGCCGCTCGGGTGAGCGGCAGCGCGGCCCGGCCTCAGGCGACCGGGCGGCTCGGCAGCTTGGCGACGTTGCCGAGCGGATCGCCCTCGCGCGCCGCCTTCATCGCCGCCTCTTCCTCGAGCATCTTGTCATGCTCGGCGAACAGGCGCTCGATCTCGGCGCGGCGTTCGAGCAGCATGTAGGCGATGCCCGGCGCAAGGCTCTCGCCCTCGCCGATCTGGCCGAGCAGGCCCGCCAGATCGCTCACCGTCGCATCCCGCGCGGTCTTGAAGAAGTTGCCTTTCCGGTCGAAGAAACCGGTCCCTGTATGTGCCATGATCAAATCCTCCCACTGAGATTCAATCCCTCGCGCGGAGAATACCGCGACTCGGCAAGGACAGAGTTTCTCACGAAGCGCAGTGTAGGACAGAGGGGTCGGCAAATTTCCGTCGGAAATCATTAAACTGGCGCAAAACTACAACAAATCTTGGAAGAATCTTGCCGTGCGGCGCAGCTTTGCGCCGAGTTGACGCGGCTGGGCCATTCTCGCCGACTTGGTCAAGCGCGCCGAAAGCGTGCTCCCGGCGCGCGACAGTGCCGGATCGACCGGCACCGCCACAGTCCGCGCCGACAACGCCTGCGCCTATTCGAGCTCGAGGATCACCGCATCGACCGCGAGGCTTTCGCCCTCGGCGGCGTTGATCTTGGCGATCACGCCTTCCTTCTCGGCGCGCAGGATGTTCTCCATCTTCATCGCCTCGACCGTGGCGAGGGGCTGGCCGGGCTGCACCTTCTCGCCTTCGGCCACATGAAGCTTCACCAGCATCCCCGGCATCGGGCAGATGAGGAGGCGCGAGAGATCGGGCGGGACCTTCTCGAGCATCAGCGATTCGTGCCGTGCGAGGCGCTGCGGCAGGACCAGCGCGGTGTGCGCCGCGCCGCGCGTGGTGACCTTCCACTGGTTGCCGACGCGCTCGACGATCAGGCCGAAACGCTGTTCATCGCCCTCGCCCACCTTGCCGGTCGCTTCGGCCTGCACCATGCCGGGCTGCCAGTTGCAGGTGCCTTCGACCCGTACGCCATCGACCACCGCATGGCCGTCGCCGAGGGTGACATGAAAGCGGTCGTCGCCAAGCTTCACCAGCCATTCGGTGGTCACCGGCAACGGCCCGTCGAGCTGGCCGGAAATGCGGCGCGCACGGCTTTGCAGCGTGAACTCGTTGCCCGCGCATACCGCTGCCAGCAGCCGCTTCACCTCGTCCGAAGTCGCCGCGCCGTGGAAGCCTTCGGGATATTCCTCGGCGATGAAGCCCGTGGTGAGCTCGCCCGAGCGGAAGCGCGGGTGCTGCATGATCGCGGAGAGGAAATCGACATTGTGCCCGAGGCCCTTGATGCGGAAATTGTCCAATGCCTCGATCTGGAGATCGGCCGCCTCGTCGCGGGTCGGTGCCCAGGTGATCAGCTTGGCGATCATCGGGTCGTAGAAGCGCGAGACCTCGCCGCCCTCGTAGACGCCGTCATCGACGCGCACCGAGCCGGTGCCGCGCGCGACGCCCCGCCGGGGCTTGCCGGCGACCGTCTCGTCCTCGCTCCAGCCGGGGAGCGGGGGCGAGTAGTGCACCAGCCGTCCGGTAGAGGGCAGGAAGCCGCGATAGGGGTCCTCGGCATAGACGCGGTTCTCGATGGCCCAGCCGTCGATGCCGATATCGTCCTGGGTGAAGGCGAGTTTTTCGCCCGCCGCCACGCGGATCATCTGCTCGACGAGGTCGATCCCGGTGATCGCTTCGGTAACGGGGTGCTCGACCTGAAGCCGGGTGTTCATTTCGAGGAAGTAGAAGCTCTCGCCCGTCGGGTCGGCCCCGGACACGATCAGCTCGACCGTGCCCGCCGAGTAATACCCCACCGCGCGCGCGAGGGCGACGCACTGCTCGCCCATCGCCTTGCGCATCTTCGGCGTGACGAAAGGCGACGGCGCTTCCTCGACAACCTTCTGGTGGCGGCGCTGGATCGAGCATTCGCGCTCGTTCAGGTAGAGGATGTTGCCGTGCTGGTCGCCGAGGATCTGGATCTCGATGTGGCGCGGGTTGAGGATGAACTTCTCGATGAACACGCGGTCGTCGCCGAAGCTGTTCAACCCCTCGCGCTTCACGCTTTCGAAGCCCTCGCGCACGTCGGCCTCGGAATAGGCGAGGCGCATCCCCTTGCCCCCGCCCCCGGCGCTGGCCTTCATCATCACCGGATAGCCGATCTCGTTCGAGATGCGCACCGCGTGCTCGGTATCCTCGATCTCGCCGACAAAACCGGGGACGACATTGACGCCCGCTTCCTTGGCGAGCTTCTTGGATTCGATCTTGTCCCCCATCGCCGCGATCGCGCCGACCGGCGGGCCGATGAAGGCGATGCCTTCCTTCGCCAGCGCCTCGGCGAAGGAGGTGCGTTCCGACAGGAAGCCGTAGCCCGGATGCACCGCCTCGGCCCCGGTCTGCTTGCAGGCGGCGATGATCTTGTCGGCGATCAGGTAGCTCTCAGCCGCAGGCGAGGGCCCGATATGCACCGCCTCGTCGGCCATGGCCACGAAGGGCGCGCGGGCGTCAGCGTCGGAATAGACCGCGACGGTCTTGATCCCCATTTTACGGGCCGTGGTGATGACCCGGCAGGCGATCTCGCCGCGGTTGGCAATCAGGATTTTCGAGAACAAGGGCGGAAAACCTCTCTCCAAAGGGGTGCCGTTACGGCCGAGGGCTATGCCGAGGGTTTGGCCGGCAGGCAAGCTAGCGGATTTGCGCTCTCAGCCCGGCACCTCGACCAGTTCCTTCAGCTCGGCGGTGCGCAGGCGGGTGAGGCGCGTCTTGCAGGTCGCGGCGAGGAAGGGCTCGAGGCTCCCCATGCGCGCCGTGTAGCCGTCCACCCGGCAATGCGCGTCGCGATAGCGCAGCCAGCCGCGCTGGCCGTCGAGCAGGCTCCTGAAGAAGCCCGGGCGCTTGTCGGACGATCCGAGTTCGGCCCACTCTGCATCGCGCTTCTTCATCACCTCGGCGGTGATCGCCCACTGGGCGTTGAGCGCGGCATCGGCGGCCTCGTAATCCTGCCCGGCGCACCAGTTCATCTCGGCCTGCACCTGCGGGTCGGCGCAATTCCATTCGGGCACGGGCGGCTGCGCGGACTGGGCGAGCAGCGGGAGGATCAGCGTGGCGATCATGCGGCGTTCCTTTCGGCGTAGGCGATCAGGCTGGCAGCATAGGCGGGCGCGCCCCTGCGGTCACCCTCGCCGCTGACGAGGGTCTGCACCGCCTTGCCGAGCATGGCGACGTTGGCGGGGGAGAGCTTGCCGAGCGGCTCGACATAGATGCCGATGGTGAAGAGGATCGCGCCGGTCTGCGGCAAGCGGCGCAGGGTCTGGCGTTCCGAGCGCACGAACAGAGTGCTCCCTGCGTTTTCCGGCGTCACATGGCTGAAGGCCTCGTGCGGGGGCCGGTCGGGGAGCCAGCGGCGCTCGCCGGTCGCCGCAATGAACCAATTGCAGCGGCCGTAGATCGGGCCGGGACGCAGGGTTTCCATGAAGCGGTCGACCCCAGTCGCAAGCTGTTCCTCGTAGCCCGCAATCGGGGCGTGGAGCGCGCGCAGGGGCAGGCCGATCTTGTCCGCGGGGTGCCAGTCAGAGGGCCACGCCACCGCCGCGCCGATCAGGCGATAGACCTCCTCGCCTTCGCGCTTCGTCAGCAGGCACAGGTCCTCGTGGACCGCCAGCGCCGCCTCGGGGAGCGCGCCCTCGACGCCGAGCATGGCGGCAAGTTCGCGGCCCGGCGGGCCAACCTCGGGGGTGAGCTGCACGCCCTCGGGCCAGTCGGCGAACCCGGCGGCACGGGCGGCAAGGTCAGGCTCTGGCTGGAGCCAGTCACGCTCCTCGAGCTTGACCAGCCCCATCCGAAGTTGCCCGCCCCCGCGTGCCTTGGGCAGCAGGCTATCGACGGAGAAGCCGAGGGTCATTTGGTCCGCCCCACTTCGTGCTGAGCTTGTCGAAGCACCGTTCTTCTTCTTTCTCAACGTCTACTGGAAGAAAAGCGGCCCTTCGACAAGCTCAGGGCGAACGGCTTGCGGCGTTACCCTCCCCGCCGCTCGCACCTCAGCGTGAAGCCGTAGTCATCCAGATAGTCGACCCCGGTCGGCAGCAGATATTGCAACGCCTCGGGCAACAGGCCGTGCAAGGCCGTGGCGTGGCGCAGTTCCTTGCGGCGGTCGGAGAAGCAGTAGGGCTGCGAGGGCGGCAGGCTGTCGAGCAGCCGCATCATCCCCGTCTCGGTCGCCCCGCCCTCGTCGGCAAGGCTGAGGTAGAGCGGCGGGCGCTTGCCCTCGCCCGGCGCGCGGCGGCTCAGCGCCTCGCTATCCCATTGCAGGCTGGGCGAAATCGCGGCGTAACCGGCGAACAGGCCGGGTGCGCTCACCCAGGTCTCGACCACGAAATGCCCCGCCGCGCTTTCGCCGACGAGGAAGGCGGTGCCATCGTGGCGATAGCGGGCTTCGATCAGCGGCTTGACGGTCCCGGCAATCCACGCCCGGAATGCCGCGCTCTCGCCCGCCGTGGGCCAGCGCGTGCGTTCGGCGGCATCGCCGGTGGGTGGGAGCAGCTCGCGCTGGCGGTCCTTCGTCTCGATCCCGACGATGATCGCGTCAGCGCTGCGGCCCCAGATCGTGTTCCAGCGCTGGAGCCCCGCGCCCATCATGAGGTCCTGCGTCACGCCGCCATCGAGCAGGTAGACCACCGGCCACTGCTTGTCGGGTTCCTCGGCATACCCGATCGGCAGGACGATGTTGACCTGCCGCTCCGCGCCAAGGGCTTCCACTGTCACCGTCTCGCCGATAGTCAGCGGTTGCGGCTCCGGCAGCGACGCGGGTGCCATTGCGAGCGCGGCGGCAGCGATCATGTTGAACAGCATCAGCTAATGACCCGTTCGTGCTGAGCTTGTCGAAGCACCGTCCTTCTCCTTTGCGGCTTCAGACTGAAAGAACGACAGCCCTTCGACAAGCTCAGGGCGAACGGAAGGTTATGCCGCCACCGCCGCCTTGCAGGCCCGCGCGGGCTCCTCGCCCTTCAGTGCGGTGAGGCCGAGCTTGGCGAACAGCGCGCCGTCCTTGTCGTCACCCGCATTGGGCGCGGTCAGCAGCTTGTCGCCGGTGAAGATCGAATTCGCGCCCGCGAGGAAGCAAAGGGCCTGGGTCGCCTCGGACATGGACTCGCGCCCCGCCGACAGCCGCACCATCGAGCGCGGCATGGTGATGCGCGCGACCGCGACCGTACGGACGAACTCGATATCGTCGATCTTGGCGAGCGGGGTATCGGCGAGCATATTGCCCAGCACCGTGCCCTTGACCGGCACCAGCGCATTGACCGGCACGCTTTCGGGATGCTGCGGCAGGGTGGCGAGGGTGTGGATGAAGCCCACCCGGTCCTCGCGCGTCTCTCCCATGCCGACGATCCCGCCGCTGCACACATTGATCCCCGCCTTGCGCACGTGATCCAGCGTATCGAGCCGGCACTGGAAATCGCGGGTGGAGATGACGCGCTCGTAATACTCGGGCGAGCTGTCGATATTGTGGTTGTAGTAGTCGAGCCCCGCCTCGGCCAGCATCTCGGCCTGGTGCGGCTCGAGCATCCCCAGCGTCATGCAGGTCTCGAGGCCCATCGCGCGCACGCCCTTCACGATCTCCACGATCGCGGGCATGTCGCGGTCCTTCGGATTGCGCCACGCGGCGCCCATGCAGAAGCGCTGGGAGCCCGCATCCTTCGCCTGCGCCGCGCGCTGGAGCACGGCCTGCACGTCCATCAGTTTTGTGGCTTCCACGCCGGAGTCCGCATGGACCGACTGCGAACAATAGCCGCAATCCTCCGGGCACCCGCCGGTCTTGATGGAGAGCAGGGTGCAGAGTTGCACCTCGGTCGCGGGGTGGTGCGCGCGGTGGACGCTCGCCGCCTGGAACAGCAGCTCGGTGAAGGGCAGGTCGAAGAGGGCCGCGATTTCGGCGCGGGTCCAAGTGGTGCGGGGGTGTGTCATTTAGACTTCAACCAGTTTGAAATAGAGATAGGCACCTTCAGCCCCCTCGGGGCCGATCCGATAAGCAAGATCAACTGCGTCGCTTTCTGCAAACCTCAAATAGGTATCCTCGCGATGGCTATCTCTTACCCGTGCGATCAAAAGGCCTGCCGCATCATGGTATTCATTGCGGTCAATACAGGCGACGTCCTTATGGGCAGAGTACATAACTTCGGCCAAGTTTTTCATTGTTGCCGAGAGGTAAGCCCGCTTAGCCTCGAATGAGTAGCATCGTCTTCCACTATCGAACCACAGATCAGCACGACCATCACCACGGGTCCGCTTGTCCGCAGCCCCTTTCTTGATAATCTCGTACTCATTGAGCGGAATGAAGCCTGCGATCGCTGCAGCGGATGCCAAGAAACCCACAGATGCGACCTCATGATAATAAAATGGAGAGTCTCCGGTCCGCTCAAAAAAGCGAATATAAAGATCATCAGCAGCGGTCAGCCAAGCTTCCCAATCTTGAATAAGGCTTCTCTTGCGCCCGTCGCAAAGTTTTAGTGTCCGCATGCTCACTCCGCAGCCTCGTCCAGCCCCTCACCCAAGGGCGGCATGTTGTGGCCGAGCAGCACGAGGATATCCGCCGCGCATTCCACCACGTTGCTGCCCGGGCCGTAGATGCCCTGCACCCCCGCCTCGCGCAGGAAGTCGTAGTCCTGCGGGGGGATGACGCCGCCGGCGGTGACCTTGATGTCGCCGCGACCGGCTTCCTTGAGGAGCCGGATCAGCTCGGGGATCAAGGTCTTGTGGCCCGCAGCGAGGCTCGATGCACCGACCACGTCGACGCCGTGTTCCAGCGCCATCGTGGCGCTTTCCTGCGGGGTCTGGAACAGCGGGCCCGAGATCACCTCGAAGCCCATGTCACCGAACGCAGACGCGATCACGTTCGCGCCGCGGTCGTGGCCGTCCTGGCCCATCTTGGCGATCATGATCCTCGGCTTGCGGCCGAGGCGGCGGCCCACGGCCTCGACCCCGTCCACCACCTGCGCCCATCGGCGGTCGAATTCATAGGCGCTCTTGTAGACGCCCGTGACCGGCGCGGGAGTCGCGTCGTGACGGCCGAAGACCTCTTCCATCGCCGAGGAAATTTCGCCCAGCGTCGCATCATGGCGGGCGGCCTCGACCGCGAGTGCGAGCAGGTTCGCGCCGGTCTTGCAGCCTTCCGTCAGCGCCGCCAGCGCCGCGCGGCAAGCGGCCTCGTCGCGGCCTTCGCGGACCTTGGCGAGGCGGGCGATCTGCCCTGCGCGGACCTTCTGGTTATCGACTTCGAGTGTCTCGAGCGCGTCTTCCTGTTCCTTGCGGTACTTGTTGACGCCGACGATGACGGTCTCGCCCTTGTCGACCTTGGTCTGCTTTTCCGCCGCGGCGCGCTCGATCGCGGCCTTGGGCGCGCCGGTGGCGACGAAGGCGGTCATCCCGCCCGCCGCGTCCACTTCCTCGATCAGCTTCCACGCCTCGTCCACCAGGGTGGAAGTCAGCGCCTCGATATAGTGCGAGCCGCCGAGCGGATCGACGACGCTGGTGATCCCGCTTTCCTCCTGCAACACCAGCTGGGTGTTGCGGGCGATGCGCGCCGAGAAGTCGGTGGGCAGCGCGATGGCCTCGTCCAGCGCATTGGTGTGGAGCGACTGCGTGCCGCCCAGCACCGCCGCCATCGCCTCGACCGTGGTGCGGATGACGTTGTTGTAGGGGTCCTGCTCCTGCAAGCTCACGCCCGAGGTCTGGCAATGGGTGCGCAGCATCTTGGAGCGTTCGTCCTTCGCGCCCAGCCCGTCCATCACCCGCCACCACAGCGTGCGCGCGGCGCGCAGCTTGGCGATCTCCATGAAGAAGTTCATGCCGATGCCGAAGAAGAACGACAGCCGCCCGGCGAAGGCGTCGATATCCAGCCCTGCGTTCATCGCCCGCTGGGCATATTCCTTGCCGTCGGCGATGGTGAAGGCGAGCTCCTGCACCGCGGTCGCCCCGGCCTCGTGCATGTGGTAGCCGCTGATCGAAATGCTGTTGAACTTCGGCATGTTGGCCGAGGTATATGCGATGATGTCGGAGATGATCCGCATACTCGGCTCGGGCGGGTAGATATAGGTGTTGCGGACCATGAACTCCTTGAGGATGTCGTTCTGGATGGTCCCGTCGAGCTTCTCCTGCGACACGCCCTGACGTTCCGCCGCGACGATGAAGAAGGCGAGCACCGGGATCACCGCGCCGTTCATCGTCATCGAGACGGACATGGAATCGAGCGGGATCTGGTCGAACAGGATCTCCATGTCCGCGACCGTGTCGATCGCCACCCCGGCCTTGCCGACGTCGCCGACCACGCGCGGGTGATCGGAATCGTATCCGCGGTGGGTGGCAAGGTCGAAGGCGACCGACAGCCCCTTCTGCCCCATCGCCAGATTGCGGCGGTAGAAGGCGTTCGATTCCTCTGCGGTCGAAAAGCCCGCATATTGCCGGATCGTCCACGGACGGCCCGCATACATCGAGGCCTTCACCCCGCGCGTGAAGGGCGCGAAGCCGGGCAGGCCGGGATCGAAGCCGGCGTGATCTTCCGCGGTGTAGAGCGGCTTGATCGCGAAGCCTTCCGGCGTGGTCCAGGTGAGGTCGCGGCCCTTCACTTCCTTGGCGGCTAGGGCGTTCCAGTCGGAGAGGGTCGGTTTGTCGGTCATGTCTCAATTACATCCGTTCGTGTCGAGCGAAGTCGAGACACCGCACCCGCGTATCTCGACTGCGCACTTCGTGCTCCGCTCGATAGGAACGGAGATGGGCGCGATTAGTGCCCCTTGAACTCGGCCTTGCGCTTCTGGAGGAAGGCCATGCCGCCCTCCATCGCGTCCTTGGTCGCGCCCGCGATACGCTGGCCCTCGGCCTCGGCGAGCAGCACCATCTGGAGGTTCTGGTCCAATGCGACCGCGATGTTGCGCTTCATCGTGGCGTAGGCGACGGTCGGGCCGTTGGCGAGCTTCTCGGCCAGCGCGCGAGCCTCGGTCATCAGGTCGGCATCCTCGACGCACTTGTAGACGAGGCCCCATTCCTCGGCCTGCTGCCCCGAAATCTTCTCGCCCAGCATCATCATCCGCGTAGCGCGGGCGCGGCCGATGGCGCGGGTGAGCAGCCAGGTCGAGCCGCCGTCGGGCACGAGGCCGATGTTTACGAAGGCCTGGAGGAAGTAGGCGCTCTTCGCCGCGATGGTGAAATCCGCCGCAAGGGCGAGCGAGCACCCCACCCCCGCCGCCGGACCATTGACCGCGCAGATCACCGGCACCTGCGCGCGGATCAGCTGGCTGATCGCGGGGTTGTAATGGTTGATCAGCGCCTCGTGGCTGCCGCCCTTGCCGCCCAGCGCCGAGCCCGAGCCGCGCGCCGAAAGGTCCGCGCCCGAGCAGAAGCCCTTGCCCTCGCCGGTGATCAGCACCGCGCGCGCATCACCGAGGTCGTAGAACGCCTGCCCCAGCTCGTCCGCCATCTGCGGCGGCATGGCGTTGAGCCGCTCGGGGCGGTTCAGCGTGATGGTGAGCAGCGGGCCTTCGCGGGTGACGCGGATGGTTTCGTAGGACATTCGTTCAACAACTCCCGTTCGCCCTGAGCCTGTCGAAGGGGTGTTCTTCCTTCGTGGCTTCGGGCTTGAAGAAAAGTGCGGGGCTTCGACCAGCTCAGCCCGAACGGTTCAAAATCAATTCGACCAGTGGGTGCCCTCTTTGGGCGTCTCCATGATCTCGGTAAGCATGCCGCCCATGTCCTTGGGATGGACGAAAAAGATAGGGGTGCCGTGCGCGCCGATGCGGGTGGGGCCGAGGATGCGCTTGCCGAGCGCCTCGAACTCGCTGCGCGCCTCGGCGATATCGGGCACCTCGAAGCACAGGTGATGCTGCCCGCCCAAGGGGTTCTTGGCGAGGAAGCCTGCCAGCGTGGAGTTTTCCCCCAGCGGCTCGATCAGCTCGATCTGGGTGCCGTTCATTGCCCCGTCCGCGCCGGGGGTGTCGACGAAGCAGACCTTCACGCCCTGCTCCTCAAGGTCGAAGGGCGTGTGGATCTTGGTCGCGCCCATTACGTCGCGGTAGAAGGCGATGCTATCGGCGATGGAGGGCGTGGCGACCCCGATGTGGTTCACGCGGCCGAGTTTCATTCCATTCCTCTCTCAATCGTCATTGCGAGGCGGCGCAGCCGCCGTGGCAATCCAGAGCTGTTCGCGCGGCGCTCTGGATTGCTTCGCTGCGCTCGCAATGACGGCCCTTCAGTCAATGTGCAATTTCCTCGAACCGGTCGTCCCAGGTAGGGTTGTTCGCTTCGATCAGCGCCAGCTTCGCTTTACGGCTTCCTGCCTTGATCTGCTTTTCCCGCGAGATCGCGCTCTCCATCGTGTCGTGCCGCTCGAACCAGACCAGCAATTTGCATCCGTATCGCTTGGTGAACCCTTCAACCGCCCCCTCACGGTGCTGCCACGCGCGCTTGGGCAGATCGGAGGTGACACCCACATAGATCGTTCCGTTCCGCTTGCTTGCCATGATGTAGACGCAGGGCAACTTCGTCATTGCGAGGAGCCGCAGGCGACGTGGCAATCCAGGGCCCCAAGCGAGCCACTCTGGATTGCTTCGCTACGCTCGCAATGACGAGAGGAGAGCATCAGATCACCTCACAGCGGAATATTGTCATGCTTCTTCCAAGGGTTCTCCAACTGCTTCGTCCGCAGCTTCCTTAGCCCCAAAGCAATCCGCCGCCGGGTCGAGTGCGGGTGGATCACCTCGTCGATATAGCCGCGCTGGGCCGCCACGAAGGGGTTGGCGAAGCGGTCTTCGTATTCCTTCGTCCGCTCGGCGATCTTGGCCGGGTCGTCCTTCTCGGAGCGGAAGATGATCTCCACCGCGCCCTTGGCGCCCATCACCGCGATTTCCGCGGTGGGCCAGGCGTAGTTGAGGTCGCCGCGCAGGTGCTTGGAGGCCATCACGTCATAGGCGCCGCCATAGGCCTTGCGGGTGATGACGGTGATCTTGGGCACGGTCGCCTCGGCATAGGCGAAGAGCAGCTTCGCGCCGTGCTTGATGATCCCGCCCAGCTCCTGCGCCGTGCCGGGGAGGAAGCCGGGGACGTCCACGAAGGTGATGATCGGGATCTCGAAGGCATCGCAGAAGCGCACGAAGCGCGCGGCCTTCTTCGAGGAATTGATGTCGAGCACACCCGCGAGCACCATCGGCTGGTTCGCCACCACGCCCACGGTGCGGCCCTCCACACGGCCGAAGCCGCAGATGATGTTGCCCGCGTGGGCCGGCTGGATCTCGAAGAAATCGCCCTCGTCCAGCACCTTGGTGATCACCTCGTGCATGTCGTAGGGCTGGTTGGCGTTGTCGGGGATCAGCGTGTCGAGGCTGTTCTCCAGACGGTCCCACGGGTCGCTGGTCGGCAGCGTCGGCCCTTCCTCGCGGTTCGACAGCGGCAGGAAGTCGAAGAAGCGGCGGGTCGCCAGCAGCGCCTCGACATCGTTCTCGTAGGCGAGGTCGGCGACCGAGGTCTTGGTGGTGTGGGTGATCGCCCCGCCCAGTTCCTCCTGCGTCACGACCTCGTTGGTGACGGTCTTCACCACGTCGGGGCCGGTGACGAACATGTAGCTCGAATCCTTCACCATGAAGATGAAGTCGGTCATGGCGGGCGAGTACACCGCCCCGCCTGCGCACGGCCCCATGATGAGGCTGATCTGCGGGACGACGCCGCTTGCAAGCACGTTCCTCTGGAACACCTCGGCATAGCCGCCGAGACTCGCCACGCCCTCCTGGATGCGCGCCCCGCCCGAATCGTTGAGGCCGATGACAGGCGCGCCGACCTTCATCGCGGTGTCCATCACCTTGCAGATCTTCTCGGCGTGGCGCTTCGACAGGGAGCCGCCGAAGACGGTGAAATCCTGCGAGAAGACGTAGACCAGCCGCCCGTTGATCGTCCCGGACCCCGTCACCACCCCGTCACCCGGGATGCGCTGGGTCTCCATGCCGAAGTCGATGCAGTCATGTTCGACGTAGGTGTCGATTTCCTCGAAGCTGCCTTCGTCGAGCAGCACGTCGAGCCGCTCGCGCGCGGTGAGCTTGCCCTTGGCGTGCTGGGCCTCGATGCGCTTGATCCCGCCGCCGAGGCGGGCGGCTTCGCGGCGGCGTTCCATTTCGGCGATGTTGGCGGACACGGGGGTTCCTCTCCTGTGGCTCTCTTGACCGGGTGCGTTGCCTTAGCGCGTCCCAAGCGTCAACGTGGCAAAAGTGGCGGTCGGCAGGAGGTGCGCGGGTGAAGATGGCGGATGTGGTGGTGATCGGCGGCGGGATCGCGGGGCTTTCGGTCGCCGCACGCATGGCGCCGGACGCACGGGTGACGGTGCTCGAGGGCGAAAGCGCGCCCGGATACCATGCCTCGGGCCGCTCGGTCGCTTTCGCGCATTACGGGCTCGGCGAGACAGTGGTGCGCACCCTGACCGCGCTCAGCATGGCCGAGTTGGCGGCGCATGGCAGCATCCACCCGGCCCTGCATATCGCCAGCGGGGAGCAACGCGCCGCGCTCGATGCGCTGGAGGAGGTGCATCGCCAATTCCGGTGCGATTACGCGCGGATCGGACCGCAGGAGGCGCGGGCGCTGATGCCGGCGCTCAGGCCCGAGGCCTGCGTGGCGGCGCTGGTCGATCACGGATCGCTCAAGCTCGATACCAACGCCATGCTTCAGGCCCATGCGGCCGCGCTCAAGGCGGCGGGCGGAACGCTGGTGACCGGCGCCCTGGTGAGCGCGATTGCGCGCGAGGGCGATGTGTGGCGGGTGGAGAGCCCCGCCGGGGAATTCAGCGCGCCGATCCTCGTGAATGCGGCAGGCGCCTGGGCCGACGGGATAGCACGCATGGCAGGCGTCCGTCCGGTCGGCATCCAACCGCGCCGCCGAACCGTCATCAGCTTCGCCGCACCCGAGGGGGAGGATGTGCGGCGCTGGCCCTTCACCAAGACCGTCGGCGAGGGCTTCTACCTGCTGCCCGAGGGGCGCGGCGCGCTGCTCGCATCGTCGATGGACCAGACCCCGTCAGGCCCCTGCGATGCGGCCGCCGAGGAACTCGACATCGCCATCGCCGCCGACCGGGTGGAGCAGGCGACCACCCTCGCGATCCGCCGCATCGCGCATAGCTGGGCGGGTCTCAGGAGCTTCGCGCCGGACGAGGTGCCGGTGATCGGCCCTGCTGCCGGTGCGCCGCGTTTCGTGTGGTGCGCCGGGCAAGGTGGCGCGGGGTTCCAGACCGCGCCCGCACTTTCGCGCATCGCGGCGGCGGCGGCGCTGGGTCAGCCCTTCCCTGCGGATAGCGCGGCGGCGGGACTGTCGTTCGAGACCTTCGCCCCGGCGCGGTTCGGGGCCTAGAACCGCCGCATCACGCTGCGCGCCAGCGCGGGCGAGAGCGAATAGACCGCGCGCAGCACCTTGACCATGCCGACATTGGCCTCGTCGTGCCCCTTCTCCAGCGCGGCGATGATCTGGCGGGCGCATTCCTCGGGCGGCAGCTTCTTCGTCTTGCGGTCGGCGGTCATCTGGGTGTCGACGACGGGGGGCAGCGCCTCGATCACATGAATCTTCTCGTCCGCCAGCTGCGCGCGCAGGGCCATGGTGTAGCTGCGCAAACCCGCCTTGCTCGCGCAATAGACCGAGCTTGCGGTGTTGGGCGCGATGGCGAGGCCGCTCGTCACGTTGATGATCGCCGCCTCGGGGCGGGTGCGCAGACGCGGAAGCAGCGCGGTAATGAGCCGCACCGGCGCAGAGAGATTAGCGTAGAGACAACCGTCGGCCGCATCGGGATCGGGCATGCCGTTGCGGACATCGTGCGGCACGCCGAGCCCCGCATTGTTGATGAGGATGTCGATCACGCGGTCCCCGAGCGCCGCCACCAGACCATCGACGCCCGCGGCGCTCGACAGATCGGCGGCGAGGGTCTCGAAACCCTCCGCCTCCATCGCCGCCAGCCGCGCCGGATCGCGTCCGGTGAGGATCACCTTCGCGCCCTTCGCCTTCAGCTGGCGGGCAAGCTCGCGCCCGATGCCTGCGCTGCCGCCCGTCAGCAGCACATTCTTGCCGTTCACATCCATCAGACCTTCACCACTCCATGCGCGATCAGGCTCTCGCCGCAGTCCGCGATCGTGTCCTCGACGGGGCGCATCGTCCAGCCGAGCCGCTCCCGCGCGTGGCTCGCATCGACGTTGCGGACCTTGCCGATCTCGGTCTTGATGCCGCGGACCTCGGCGTTGAACAGCGCGAGGATGTTGACCATCCAGTCGGGCATGGGCCGGGTCGGGGCCTTTCGCGCCTTCACGCCGAGCCGCGCGCGCAGCACGCCTGCAACCTCGAGCGCGGTGAGGAAGGGTCCCGCCCCGAGGAACCGCTCGCCCGCCAGCCCCGGGGTCTCCAGCGCCAGCACGTGAAGCGCGGCGATGTCGCGCACGTCGACGATGGGGAAGCCGAGGTTCGGCGCCATCGGCATCGCGCCCGAGAGCAATTGCTGCACCAGCTCGACCGAGGCCGAGAAGTCACCGCTGTCGACCGGCCCCAGCACCATGCCGGGATTGACCGAGACGAATTCCAGCGCGCCGCCCTCTGCCGCCACCCAGTCGCGCGCGGCACGCTCGGCGATGGTCTTGGATTTGACGTAAGGATAGGCGTCAGCGTGGTCGACATTGGTCCAGTGGCTCTCGTCGAAGGTATAGGTGCCGCGGTCGACACCATAGACCACCGCCGCCGTCGAGGAGGTCTGGACGAAGCGCGTGACGCCCGCATCGCGCGCAAAGCGCAGCGCCCTCAGCGTGCCCTCGCGCGCGGGAATGATCAGGTCGTCCTCGTGCTTGGGTGCCTGGGCAGGGATCGGCGAGGCGACGTGGGCGACATGGGTGCAACCGGCCACCGCCTCGGCCCAGCCCTTGTCGGACATGAGTTCGGCCTCGAACAGCTTGAATGCATCCGCCGAAGGATTGCCGAGCCGCGCGCGCAAGCCCGCTTCGCTCTTGGCGACATTGCGGACCGTGCCGTGCACCGTCCAGCCCTTCGCCAGCAATTGTCGGATCAGCTCCCCGGCGATGTAGCCGGTCGCCCCCGTCACCAGAACCGTGCCTGCCATGCGCACCCTCTCCCCTCGATCGACCGCAGCCTAGCAGGTGGGTTTCGGCCTGCAACCTATTTGAAGAGCACCAGCTCCTCGGCCATGGTCGGATGGATCGCCACCGTCGCGTCGAAATCGGCCTTGGTCAGGCCCGCCTTCACCGCGATTGCGGCGGCCTGCATGATCTCGGGCGAATCTGGCCCGATCATGTGGATGCCGACGATCCGGTCATTCGCCGCATCGACGATCATCTTGTAGAGGCTGCGCTCGTTGCGGCCCGCCACGACGTTCTTCATCGGGCGGAAGTCCGACTGGTAGACCTTGACGTTGCCGAGCGTGTTGCGCGCCTCGCTCTCGGTCATGCCGACCGCGGCGATCGGCGGGTGGCTGAACACGGCGCTCGGCACGCAGGAATGATCGACCGCATAGGGCTCGCCCGGGCCGAAGACAGAGTCGGCGAAGGCCTGGCCCTCGCGGATCGCGACGGGCGTCAGCTGCACCCGGTCGGTCACGTCGCCCACGGCGTAGATGTAATCGACATTGGTGCGGCTGAAGGCGTCGACCACGATCTCGCCCTTCCGGCCGAGTTCGACCCCGACCGTCTCCAGCCCCAGCCCCTCGACATTGGGTACGCGGCCCGTCGCGACCATCACCGCGTCATATTCGCAAGGCTCCTGCCCGGTGAGCTTGACCATCAGCGTGCCGTCGGCCTGCTTCTCGATGCTCTCGAACTCGGCGTGGAACAGGAAGGTGATGCCCTTCACCATCGAGATCTGGAGCAGCCGGTCGCGCAGCGCGGCATCGTAGCTGCGCAGGATCGTGTCGGAGCGGTTGGCGATTGTCACCTTGCAGCCGAATTCGTTGAAGATGCCCGCGAATTCATTGGCGATATAGCCCCCGCCCGCGATCAGGATGCGGCGCGGCAGTTCGTCGAGGTGAAATGCCTCGTTGGAGGTGATGACATGCTCGTTGCCCGGAAACTCCGGCACGTGCGGGCGCGCACCGGTGGCGACGAGGATATACTTGGCGGTCACGACCTTGCCGCTCGCCAGCGTGATTTCATGGTCGCCGGTGATCGTCGCGCGCTCGTTGTAGATCGTGACATTGTGGTTGCCGAGGGTCTGACCGTAGAGCCCCTCGAGACGCGTCACATCCTTCTGCACATGGTCGCGCAAGGCCGCCCAGTCGAAACGCTTGCCCTCGATCGTCCAGCCGAAGTGCTGCGCATCCACCAGGTCCTCGGCGAAGTGCGCGCCGTAGACCAGCATCTTCTTGGGCACGCAGCCGCGGATCACGCAGGTGCCGCCGACGCGGTATTCCTCGGCCACAGCCACGCGCGCGCCGTGGGCAGCGGCAACGCGGCTGGCGCGCACCCCGCCGGACCCGGCGCCGATGGTGAAGAGGTCATAATCGTATTCGTCGGCCATCGCCTGCTCCCGCTTTGTCGCAAGCGCATATGGGCGAAGGCCCCGATGGCGGCAACCATCGGGGCCCGAATTGCCGTATTTCAGACAAGAGTCCTGAAAGGGCGATCAGCCCTGCGCGGCACGCGGACGCCCGCCGCCACCGCCGCCGCCGCCGCGACGCCCGCGGTTGCGATTGCCGCCCCCGCCGGTGGCGCCGCCGCCGTGGCCCTGCCCCTGCCCCTGCGGACGGCCACCGCCGCCCGGACGGCCGCCCTGCCCGGCCTTGGCCGAGGGCTGGCGGCGATCACCCTGCGGGCGCTGTTCGCCCTGCTGCGGGCGACGCTCGCCGCGCGGAGCATCGGCATGGCGACGCTCGCCGCCACCGCCGCTGCGATCATGCTGCGGACGGCCCTGCGGCTTGCCCTGCTGCGGACGACGTTCGCCCCTGTTCTCGCCCTCGCGACGCTCGCCCTGCGGCTTGCGCTGCCCGAGCGGGCGCGGCTGGACGCGCTTCATCGGCTGGCGCGGCGCGGGCTTTTCCGGCCCCTCGCCTTCCACCACCGCGCGGAAGTTATCGGGGAGCGGCAGGCGCTCCAGTTCGGCACCCGTCGTCTTGCGGATGTCCTTCAGATAGGCGCGCTCGTCCTCGGCACAGAAGGCGATGGCGACCCCGTCACGCCCGGCGCGCGCGGTGCGGCCGATGCGGTGGACATATTGCTCGGGCACATTGGGCAGTTCGTAGTTGATGACGTGACTGACGCCCGGAATGTCGATGCCGCGCGCGGCCACGTCGGTCGCGATCAGGATCGGCACGCGGGCCTTCCTGAACTCGTCGAGCGCGCGCTGGCGCTGCGGCTGCGACTTGTTGCCGTGGATGGCGTTGCTTTCAATGCCTGCATGGGCGAGCTTCTTCACCACCCGGTCGGCACCGTGCTTGGTGCGGGTGAAGATCAGGATGCGCTCGAACTCGCCGGGCACCGTGTGGCGGCCCTTGAGGATCATCTCGAGCAGCGCGGTCTTCTCGTCCTGCTGGACCATGAAGAGATACTGGTCGATGCGCTCCGCCGTGGTGCTCTCGGGGGTCACCGAGACCTGCACGGGGTTGTTGCAGTATCCGCCTACCAGCTCCTTGATCGCCTTGGGCATGGTCGCGCTGAAGAACAGCGTCTGGCGATCCTTGGGAGCGAGCTCGCGGATCTTGCGCAGGGCGTGGATGAAGCCGAGGTCGAGCATCTGGTCGGCCTCGTCGAGCACCAGCACCTCGATGCCGTTGAGGTTGAAGGCCTTCTGGTCGACGAGGTCGAGCAGGCGGCCCGGGGTCGCCACCAGAATGTCGGTGCCGCGGTGGAGCTTGTTGCGGTCCTTGCCGACGGAGGTGCCGCCGACGATCACCTGCACCTTGAGGCCCGCGAGCGCGCCGTAATCCTTGGCGCTCTGGCCGATCTGCACCGCGAGCTCGCGGGTCGGTGCGAGCACCAGCATCCGGCAGGACTTGAAGGGGATCTGCTTGTCGTTCTCGCGCAGCCGATCGATGCTCGGGAGCATGAAGGCGGCGGTCTTGCCGGTGCCGGTCTGCGCGATGCCGAGCAGGTCGCGGCCCTTGAGGACGGGCGGGATCGCCTGTTCCTGGATCGGCGTGGGAGTGGTGTAGCCCTTCATGTCGAGGGCCTGGAGCACGGGCTGCGACAACCCGAGTTCAGCGAAAGTGGTCATGTGAATACTCGCAATATGTGCGACGCGCGCAGCCCGAACGGGGCGCGCGGCGCGGGGGTTCAAACCGCCCGCGTGAAAAGGGAAGTCCTTGGAAAAAACCGAGGCGCGGCCGGGGCGGATGCTTTCAGAATTCCGCCGCTTCACGCTGGCTAGCGCGCTTCGATGGGGCGCAAATGGGGCCTCGGCACCCGAATGTCAAAGGATTATCGGTCGTAGGTGATGACATTCACCATCATGACCTCGCCGTTGTAGGTGCTGGCAACGGCCTTGCCCTCGGCATCGCGGGCGGGATTGAAGCGGGCCACACGCATGATCTGGCGGCACATCTGCCGGTCGGTCGCGGCGTAGCGGTAGTCGCGGCTCAGCGCGCAATCGGTGGGCCTGCCGTCCGCCCCGACGGTCAGCTCATAGGCGATCCGCTGGGTGGGGATCCCGAGCCGGAAGGCGCGCTCGAAGAAGCGGTGGTAGTCGAAATCGACCAGTTCGGCAGGCTGGGCCCCACCCCCCGCTGCCGGCGTGGCAGAGGCCTGGGCCTGCCCGATCGCGGCACGCACGGCAGCACTTTCGGTGACCGGCGGCGTGGACGCCGACGCCTGAGCGGACACGACAATGGCGGCGATTGCGGCAAGCGAGAGACGAGCGACCTTCATCTGCGACCCTTTCCAGTGGCAATGCCTTGGAAACGGCTGAAGGAAAACACGGTTCCGGCGGAAAATCAATCCTTCTCGCGCATTTCCAGATAGTTGAGCTTGCCCTCGTAGCTGCTCTCGACAGCCGCGCCGCTCGCGTCCACGGCAGGCTCGAAGCTGTGGTGCTTGAGCAGCACCTCGCAAAGCTTGTGGTTGACGTAGTTCATGCGGAACTTCTCGGTCAGCTCGCAATCGGTGGGCGTTCCGGCCGCGTCGACCTCCAGCGTGTAGCCAACCTCGCCGCGCCACACCCTGAGGCGCGAGGATTCCTTGAGAAACTCGCGGTCGCCGGTGAACTCGATCAGCCGGGCCGGCTTCACCTTCGAGCGCGCCGTGCCGTCGTTCTGGGCCTTCTCGTCGGCGAGCGCGGGAGCGGCAATCACGGCAAGCGCGGCGACAGGGGCGAGGAGAAGCGCGAATTTCATGAACGGGCCTTGGTCGAGAATGGAAGAATGCGGACAGCGCCGCCGAATCTACACCTTAACCCATCATGACTGCGGTGCAATTCGAACGCGCCCAACCGTTTAAATCAGCGGTTTCTTGCACAGCTTCGGCGCGCGGAAGTAATTAAGTTACCCGCCCGAGAAAGACTGCAACTTCCGCGAGGAACAAGAATAGCCTGCCGCGCAATGTCGCCCACGCGGTGTGGCGATTCTGCACCAGCGGCAGGTGAGGTCAGGCGAGCCCCGCTGCCGCCATCAGCGCGCGGGTGCTGGGATCGAAGGTTCCTTTCCCGGATTCGATCTGCTTGGCGATCGCCTTGCCGAGCTCCACCCCGAACTGGTCGAAGGGGTTGATGCCCATCAGCACGGCATTGGCGAAGGTGCGGTGCTCGTGGAAGGCGATCAGCGCACCGAGCGCGCCCGCATCGCAATCGTCGACGAGGAAGGTCGTCGAGGGGCGGTCCCCGGCATAGGCGCGCGCGGGATCGTCCGACGACTTGCCCGCCATCAGCGCCGCCCCTTGCGCAAGGCAGTTCATCAGCAGGATGCGGTGATGCGCCGGGTCGAGATCGTCGCCGGGCGCGATCGAGGCGATGAAGTCCACGGGAATGAGGTGTTTGCCCTGGTGGAGCAGCTGGAACACCGCGTGCTGCGCATCGGTCCCAACCCCGCCCCATGTCACCGCCGCGGTCGGCCCGTCGACCGGCTTGCCATCGGCGGTCACGCTCTTGCCGTTCGACTCCATTTCGAGCTGCTGGAGATAGTCGGGCAGCAGCGCGAGGCGCTCGTCATAGGCGAAGACCGCGCGGGTCTGGCAGCCGCGCAGACGGGTGTAATACTGGTCGCAGAAGGCCGCGAGCAGGGGTGCGTTGGCGCGGCCCTCGGTCTCGCGGAAATGGTCGTCCACCGCCTTGGCACCCGCCAGCATGGCGCGGAATTCGTCCATCCCGATCGCCAGCGCGACCGGAAAGCCGATGCTCGAGAACAGCGAATAGCGCCCACCGACGCTTTCGACGAAGGGCAGCACGCGGGTTTCGTCCACGCCCCATTCGACCGCCTTTTCGGGCGAGGCGGTGAGCGCCACCACGCGCCCGCCCGGGTCCTCGACCCCGTTGTCCGCCAGCCACTTCAGCGCGCTCGCGGCGTTGGTCATGGTCTCGATGGTGGTGAAGGTCTTGGAGGCGACCGCGATCAGCGTCGTCGCCGGATCGCAGGCGCGGAACGCGGCTTCGAGCGCGAGCCCGTCGATGTTGGAGACAACGTGCACATCGACCAGCGCCAGATCGCGGGTCAGCGCGTCGATGGCGAGCGCAGGTCCGAGCGCCGAGCCGCCGATCCCGATGGCGATGCAGTGCTTCACTTCACCCAGTGCGCCTTCGTGGATCGCCTCGACCAGCATCCCCATGCGGGCGAGCAGGGCCTCGGCCTCGTCCACCTGCGCGGGCGTGCCGCTGCCGCGCAGGGCGCCGTGAGTGGCGGCGCGGCCTTCGGTCGGATTGACGATCCCGCCGCCGAACAGCGCCTCGCGCGCCGCGCCGAAGCCCTGCACCTCGGCCAGCGCCTCGAACAGGCCGAGCGTCTCGCCTGCAAGGTGGGTCTTGGAGAAGTCGATCAGCATCCCTGCGCGGGTCTCGCTGCCGGGCTCCACCGGCCAGTCGATCCGCCGGGTCAGGGCAGCGGGACGACCGGGATCGGCCGCGAACAGCCCAGCAAGGGTCGGGTGCTCCGCGGCGCGCAGGCTCGCCCATACCGCTGCCGCATCGCCGCCGCCAGACCCGTCCATGCCGCTCATCATCGTTCCCCTTTGCGCAACTGTGCGGCTGCGAGTAAGGGCATGAGCGATGGATGTTAAGACCCAATCGCTGGGCGCGGCGCCGCCCGCCGCAGCCGGGCCCCGCACGGGCGATGGCTGGGGCAGCTTCGCCTGGTTCCTGGTCAAGCTGCTGCTGGCCGTGCTCGCCTTCCGCGTCTTCGTCTTCTCGCCCTTCTCGATCCCGTCCGAATCCATGCTGCCGCGGCTGATGAACGGCGACTACCTGCTCGCCGCCAAGTGGCCCTACGGCATCTCGCGCCATTCGCTGCCCTTCGATCTCGCCCTGCCCGAGGGGCGGCTGCTGGCGGCAACGCCCGAGCGCGGGGACATCGTCATCTTCAAGCACCCCGTCGACCGGCGCGACTACATCAAGCGCGTCATCGGCCTGCCGGGCGACCGGGTGGCGGTGCGGGGCGGAGAGGTGGTGCTGAACGGCGCGCGCGTCGCGCGGGTGCGGGCGCAGGACGCGCTGGTCCCAGTCACGCCCAACACCGGCTGCGCCTGGGGCGGCGACATCGAGCGCGCCGCCGACGGGAGCGAGGCGTGCCGCTATGGTGCCTTCCGCGAGACCCTGCCCGGCGGCGGCCCTTCCTACCGCGTGCTCGATTTCGGCCGCACCGGTGCCGACGACTTCGCCGAGGTCACCGTGCCCGAGGGCGCGCTGTTCGTGATGGGCGACAACCGCGACAGCTCGCTCGACAGCCGCTTCCCCGCCTCGCCGGGCGAGGGGGTGGGCTTCGTCGCGCAGGACCTGCTGGTCGGGCGCGCCGCGGTGATCGTGTGGTCGACCGACGGCGGCGCCGACTGGCTCAAGCCGTGGACATGGTTCACCGCCGCGCGCTGGGACCGGATCGGGGAACTGCTGTGACCGGGACGCTCGATCCCGCGACCCGCGAATGGCTCGAGCAGCAGGGGCTGGCGCCGGTCAGGGAGGCGACCTGGCTCGAGGCGCTGACCCACGGCAGCTTCAACGGCTCTGGCCCAGCCGATGCCGCCGATTACCAGCGGCTCGAATTCCTCGGTGACCGGGTGCTCGGCCTGTCGGTCGCGGCCTGGCTGTTCCGCGCGGGCGATGCGCCTGAGGGCCGGCTGTCCCAGCGGCTCAACGCCCTCGTCAGCGGTGCCACCTGCGCCCGGATCGCGCGCTCCATCGGCCTTCCCGTCCACATCCGCCTCGGCAAGCAGGCGCGCGACGACGGCGGGGCGGACAGCGACAAGATTCTCGGCGACGTGATGGAGGCGCTGATCGGCGCCTGCTTCATCGAGCACGGCTTCGATGCCGCGCAGGCGCTGATCTACCGGCTCTGGGCGAGGGAACTCGAGGGCGACGAGGGCAAGGCCAAGCACCCCAAGAGCGCGCTGCAGGAATGGGCCGCGGGCAACCGCCGTGCAACGCCGGTCTACGAGGTCACGGACCGCTCCGGCCCCGATCACGCGGCGCGCTTCACCGTCCGCGTCACGGTCCGCAATGTCGGCCACGCCGAGGCGACCGCGACCAGCAAGAGCGAGGCCGAAAGGCTCGCCGCCAAGGCCTTTCTGGAGGCTTTCGGGTAATCGACGCCCGCTCGCCCTGAGCTTGTCGAAGGGCCGTCCTTTTTCTGGTAAGCGGCATCTTCAAGAAAGACAGTGCGGGGCTTCCACAAGCTCAGCCCGAACGGATATTGTTCTGATATGACTGAAAATCCCCCAACACGCTGCGGTGTCGTCGCCGTGCTCGGCGCGCCCAATGCCGGCAAGTCGACCCTCGTCAACGCCCTCGTCGGCCAGAAGGTCGCGATCACCAGCGCCAAGGCCCAGACCACCCGCGCGCGGATGCTCGGCATCGCGCTGCACGACCTCGCCGACGGCACGCCGGTGCAGATGATCCTCGTCGACACCCCCGGCATTTTCGCCCCCCGCCGCCGCCTCGACCGGGCGATGGTGAGCGCCGCGTGGGAGGGCGCGGAGGCCGCCGATGCCGTGCTGCTGCTGGTCGATCCGATCAAGCAGCGCCGCCACGAGCTGGAACCGCTGCTCGAGACGCTGGCGGGGCGGCCCGAGCGCAAGATCCTTGTCCTCAACAAGGTCGACCGCGCCAAGAAGGAGCCACTGCTGGCGCTGGCGCAGGAGCTCACCGGCAAGGTCGATTTCTCGGAAGTGTTCTTCGTTTCCGCCCTGACCGGCGAGGGCGTGCCCGAAATGAAGGAGGTGCTCGCCCGCGCCATGCCCGAGGGCGTGTGGATGTATCCCGAGGACCAGGTCTCCGACGCCTCCGAAAGACTCCTCGCTGCCGAGATCACCCGCGAACAGCTCTACCAGCAGCTCCACGAGGAACTGCCCTACGACAGCGCCGTGCGGCCCGAGAAATACGAGGTCCGGCCCGACGGCAGCGTGGAGATCCACCAGCAGATCGTCGTCACGCGCGACAACCAGCGCGCGATCGTGCTCGGCAAGGGCGGCTCGAAGATCAAGGCCATCGGCGCCGCCGCCCGCGCGGAACTGGCCGAGGTGCTGGGGGTGAAGGTGCACCTCTACCTGCACGTCAAGGTGCTGGAGAACTGGGCCGAGGACAAGGAAATCTTCGAGGAAATCGGGCTCGACTGGGTGCGGTAAAGCGCGCGCCGTCGGCGGCTCCGGTCATGCCCCGTCGGCACGCCAGGCGGCGAGGTCCCGCCCGGCAAGGTCTTCCAGCCGCAGGACCGATTGGCGATACAGCGACCTGACGCAGTAGCGCTCTTCCGGCGACATCCGCGGTTTCGCCGCACGGGGGCTGAACAGCACCCGTTTGCGAAGCCGCATGAGCCTGCGCCGGCCCGGCTCGGAAAGGCGGGGATAGATCGCGCCCGCCAGCCGGTCTCCAAGGCCCGTTAGGCGCGGGGATCGCGGATAGGCCGTGGTGTTGGAACGCCGCGAAAGATCGAAGGCGAAGCTCTCGTCCACGCCGAGAAAGCGGCAGATCCCGGCCAGGCAACCGGCAAGGTCCGAGACGACATCCTCGAAAAACACCAGATGGATCTGCGATCGCGGAAAATGCTTCAGGAAAACGTGCAGATTGTCCGCGTAATTCCCCGCCGCGAACATCTCGGGGTCCTGCGCGAAAGCGACGAAGTCGCGCCGCTGGCCCATGCCGCCAAGGTCATGCGGACCGGCAACGCTGTATCGGAACAGGAAATGCGAATAGGCGCGGGCCACAGGTTCGCGCAGACAGAAGATCAGCCTCGCCTGCGGAGCCTGTGCTGCCATCAGCGGCGCGACCGCCGGCGCATGGTGCAGGTAGTGCGTGGAGCCCTCACCCGCCATCTGCCCGGGCAGGCATCCGCTGTAGAGAGCCTGATATGCCTCGGCTGAAAAGTCGTGCCGCATGAACGGACGCCCGAGCGCCGCGGAAGCGAAGTAGTGGGGTTCCTTGGGAACGGTCGCGAAGATTTGCGGATGCTGCGCCAGATAGTCGAACAATGCCGTCGTCGCGCATTTCGGTGCGCCGCCGATCACGAAGTCGGGTTTCATCCCGCCCGCGTCCGCAATCGCATTTCATCTGTCCACAACCCGGTAAGGGATTGCGGGCGACCTGTCCGATAAGCGGCGCAGGTCGCCGCAAGGCAAGGTCACCCCCGCCCGAGCTTCTCCAGCTTCGCCCGCAATGCCGCCTCGTCGAAAGGCTTCACGATGTAGTCGTCCGCGCCTGCGGCGATGCCGTCGTGGATGTCCTTGGCCTCGCCGTTCGAGGTGCAGAACACCACCACGGGTTCCTTGGGCGTGGGGATACTGCGCAGCTTGGTGACGAACTCGATGCCGTCCATTTCGGGCATGTTCCAGTCGGTCAGCACCAGATCGGGCATCGACTTCTTGCAGCGCGCGAGCGCCTCCTCGCCATTCTCGGCCTCCACCGGCACATAGCCGAGGCTGAGCGCGATCTTGCTCGAGACCTTGCGGATCACCCGGCTGTCGTCGACGATCAGGCAGGTGCGCTGCGGCGTGGCCTGCGCCTCGCGGCCGGGATAGCGGTCGCGCATCGCCTTGGCGGCGGCGACGATCGCGGCAGTCTCGTCGGGTTCGGGGGAACCGGCAGCGGGAGCGGCAGGAGCCGGGGCGGCGGCGGCAGCGGCGACGCGGGCGGCGTCCTCCTCGGCGGCGGCGGCCAGCATCGCCTCGTTCTGGGCGAGCTTCTCGGCGAGCGTCTTGCCCTCCATCGCCGGGCGGCGGTTGGGACCGGTCTGGCGCTTGATCAGGTTCTGCACGTCAGCGCCCCCCGCCCATCGCCGCATAGCCCTGTTCGTAGCCTTGCGCCGCGTAATCGTCGGAATAGGGGTCCGCCTCGATAGCGCCGACCACCTCGCCCGGGGTCACCCGGACATGGAGATAGGGCATCCAGACATCGCCGAACTCGGCCTTCTGGTACCACACGTCGAGCACATCGTAGCTTGCCCACATGCCGTCCGGCTCGCGCAGGCGCAGGCCTTCGCCGATGCGCGGCACCGCAGCGAAGCGGATCCGGCTCTGGGTCTGGTGGGTCTCGTTCTGGACTTCGATTTCGATCACGGCGCAGCCCTCGTCTGGCACCGGTTCTAGGGGGCAAATGCTTTATGTTTTCTCAACGCCGGAAGGCCCGGGGCGGCGTTTCGCACCGCCCTGCCCCTCATTTCGTCGCAGCCGCCTTCTTTTTGGCAGGGGCCTTCTTGGCCGGAGCCTTCTTCGCCGCCGTCTTCCTGGCCGGGGCCTTCTTCTTGCCCTTGCCCTTGGCCGGCCCCTTGGCCGCGCGCGCATCGATCAGTTCGATCGCGGCGGCGAGCGTCACGTCCTCGGGCTTTGTGTCGCGCGGGATGGTGGCGTTGGTGGTGCCGTCGGTGACATAGGGGCCGTAGCGGCCGGGCATGACCTTGATCTCGCCCCCGCTGGTGGGATGCTGGCCGAGCGTGGCGATGGCCTCGGCCTTGCCGCGTGCCGCCCCCGCCCCGCCGCGATTGGCGGCCTGCGCGAGGATATCGACCGCGCGGTTCATGCCCACCTCGAACACCTCGCGGGTGTTCGACAGCTTGCCGTACTTGCCGTCATGCCTGAGATAAGGACCGTAACGTCCGATATTCGCTTCGATTTCCAGCCCCGTGTCGGGATGGGCGCCGATGATGCGCGGCAGATCGAGCAGCTTCACCGCCCAGTCGAGATCGAAATCGTCGAGGTCCTTGGGGATGCTGGCGCGCTTGGCCTCCTTGCCGCTGCCCATCTCGACATAGGGGCCGTAGCGGCCCGTCTTGCGGGTGATGTCCTCGCCGGTCTCGGGGTGCTGGCCGATGACGCCGTCCTCGGCCCCGCCCTCGGCGCCCGGCTGGGCGAAGCGACGGGTGTATTTGCACTCCGGGTAATTGGCGCAGGCGACGAAGGCGCCGTAGCGCCCGCCGCGCAGGGAGAGGCGGCCGCCCGCCCGCCCCTCGGCGGCGCAGAGCGGACAGGCGCGCGGGTCGCTGCCATCCTCGCGCGGGGGGAAGAGGAAGTCCGAGAGATATTCGTCGAGCGCCTCGGTCACCTCCGAGGGCATCTTCGCCATCACCTCGTCGGCCTTGGGCTTGAAATCGCGCCAGAAGCGTTCGAGCAGGATCTTGTAGTCCTCGCGCCCGTCGGAGACGACGTCTAGCTCGTCTTCCATCCCCGCGGTGAAATCATAGGCGACGTAATTGGGGAAGAAGCGTTCGAGGAAGGCGGTCAGCAGCCGGCCGCTCTCCTCGGCGAAGAAGCGGTTCTTCTCCATCCGCACATAGGCGCGGTTCCTGAGGGTCTGGATGGTCGAGGCATAGGTCGAAGGCCGCCCGATGCCCAGCTCCTCGAGCCGCTTGACGAGGCTTGCCTCGGAAAAGCGCGCAGGCGGCTGGGTGAAGTGCTGGGTGGCATCGACGCCGAGCTTGGCGGGGCTGTCGCCCGCCTTCATCACCGGCAGGAGGCCGCTCTCGTCGTCGTCGGCATCGTCGAGGCCCTCCTGATAGACCGCGAGGAAGCCCGGGAAGCGGATCACCTGCCCGGTCGCGCGCAGCTCGTGCTGCCCGGTGGCATCGCGCAGGGTGACGGTGGTCCGTTCGAGCTGCGCGGTCGCCATCTGGCTCGCCATCGCGCGCTTGAAGATGAGATCGTAGAGCTTGGCCTCGTCGCCGCTACCGACGCGCTCGCGGGTGAAATCGGTCGGGCGGATCGCCTCGTGGGCTTCCTGCGCGTTCTTGGCCTTGGTGCTGTAGAAGCGCGGCTTCTCGGGGCGGTAATCCTCGCTGAAGCGCGCCGCGATGGCATCGCGCGCGGCGTGAATCGCGCTCATGTCCATCTGCACCCCGTCGGTGCGCATGTAGGTGATCGCGCCCGCCTCGTAGAGCGTCTGCGCGAGCCGCATGGTGTGCTGCGCCGAATAGCCGAGCTTGCGCGCGGCCTCCTGCTGGAGGGTCGAGGTGGTGAATGGCGGTGCGGGGTTGCGCTTGACCGGCTTCGTCTCGACGCCCTCGACGGTGAAGCGCCCGTTCTCGACGGCGGCCTTGGCCTCCATCGCGATACCTTCCGCCCCGAGGCTAAGGCGTTCGAGCTTCTCGCCCCGGAACTTCACCAGCCGCGCATCGAAGGCCGTGCCGTCGTGCTGCATGTGCGCGACGACGCTCCAGTATTCCTCCGCGCGGAAGGCTTCGATCTCGCGCTCGCGCTCGACGATGAGGCGCAGCGCCACCGATTGCACGCGGCCGGCGCTCTTGGCCCCGGGGAGCTTGCGCCACAGCACCGGCGAGAGGGTGAAGCCGAACAGGTAGTCGAGCGCGCGGCGGGCGAGATAGGCGTCGATCAGCGGCTGGTCGAGCTCGCGCGGGCGGGCCATCGCCTCGGTCACGGCCTGCTTGGTGATCGCGTTGAAGGTGACGCGCTGGACCTGCGCGGGCAGCGCCTTGCGCTTCTTCAAGAGCTCCAGCACGTGCCAGCTGATCGCCTCGCCCTCGCGGTCGGGGTCGGTGGCGAGCACGAGGCGCGAGGCCCCCTTGGCGGCATCGGCAATCTCGCGGAAGCGGCTCTGCTTGTCGCCGTAGAGCTCCCACTGCATCGCGAAGCCGTCCTCCGGATCGACGCTGCCGTCCTTCTCCGGCAGGTCGCGGACATGGCCGTAGGAGGCGAGGACCTTGAAGTCCTGCCCGAGATACTTCTCGATGGTTTTTGCCTTGGCGGGGGATTCGACGATGACGAGTTGCATGGCGAGAGGAGGACTGTCCCTTACGTGTACGTGTGCGCGAGGGTGGCGAGGAAGCTCCGGCCAAGTCAAGCCGCCTTACGCGAAGGGGCGGGCGGCGGTGAGCTTTGGAAAGCAGCGCGAGGGGTGAGGCGCGCATGATCGCCCCGCCGACGCGGGTGCCCGCCCTGCCGTGCCGGTCCGGAACACTGCCTCGCCCGCAGGCGTAGCGTCCGGGTGATACGAAGGAGCTCCTGACGATGAACCGACCCCTTGCCCTTGCCGCCGCCCTGCTCGCCGCCGGTGCGCCCGCGCACGCGAACGACCCCGCCCCCGCCGCCGCTGATGAGGCGACGGTCGCCGCGATGCGCCTTGCCGACGGCAGCGAGGTGGGCACGATCAGCCTCGCCCAGGCCGAGCACGGCGTGGTGATGCGCGTCGACGTGCGCGGGCTGACCGCCGGGAAGCACGGGCTCCACATCCACCAGACCGGCGCCTGCACGCCCGATTTCCAAGCCGCCGGAGGCCATTTCAACCCCGCCGATACCGAACACGGCTTCCACACCGCGGGCGGCTATCACGCGGGCGACCTGCCCAATCTCGACGTCGCCGATGACGGCACGGCGCGCGCGGAGTTCTTCGTACCCAAGGTGACGATCAAGGGCCCGGCCAGCGATGCCCTGCCCCACAGCCTGAGCGATGCGGACGGCGCGGCGGCGATCATCCACGCAGCGACCGACGATTATCGCACGATGGACTCGAGCGGCGGGCGGCAGGCCTGCGGGGTGATCGTCCCCAAGGGTTAGGCGCGCCGCACGGTCCCGTCCGCCTCGCGCACCAGTTCGCCCGCCAGTTCCAGCTCGAGCAGCGCCATGTGCACCTCGGCAGGGGAGGCCTGCGTCTGCCGGATGAGTTCGTCCACCTCCACCGGCGCGTTGGTCAGGAGGTGCGCGATGTCGTGGCTGAAGTCCGCCCGCGCCTCGCCCCAGTCGAGCTTCGCGAGTTCGGCATAGTCGAACAGGTCGGCCCCGTCGCTCACGCGGAAGCGCGAGCGCGGCGCGCCGGTGAAGCTCTGGAGCAACTCGATCACCTCGTCGGGCGCCTGCACCAGCACCGCGCCCTCGCGGATCAGCTGGTTGCACCCGCTCGCCCGGGCATCCAGCGGGGAGCCGGGGATCGCCATCACCTCGCGCCCCGCCTCGCCCGCCAGCCGCGCGGTGATGAGGCTGCCCGATTGCGGCGCGGCCTCGATCACCAGCGTGCCTGAAGCCAGTCCGGCGATGATACGGTTCCTCGAGGGGAAATGCCGCCCGCGCGGCTCGGTGCCGGGGGGCTGTTCGGCGATCAGCAGGCCATCGCTGGCGATGCGTTCCTGAAGCTCGGCGTGCTGCGGCGGGTAGGCGATGTCGATCCCGCTGGCGATGACGCCGATGGTCTGCGGGAACGCGCCCTCGTGCGCCGCACCGTCAATCCCGCGCGCGAGGCCGGAGACGACGGTGAAGCCCGCCTCGGCCAGCGCGGCGGCGAAATCGCGGGCGAGCTTGACCGCGGCTGCGCTGGCATTGCGCGCACCAACGAGGGCAACGCAGGGCTCGCTCGCCAGCGCGAGGCGGCCGCGACAGGTGAGGATCGGCGGGGCGGAGTCGAGCTCGCCGAGCAGCGCCGGGTAATCGGGCTGGTCGTGGAACAGGTAACGCGCCCCCGCCTTGCGCACCGCCAGAACCTCGCGCTCGATGCTTTCGGCGCTGGCCGGTCGATAGGGCGCGCGGCCCCGGCTGGCGAGATCGGGCAGCGCTTCGAGCGCCGCCCCCGCGCTGCCGAAGCGGGCAATGAGCTGGCGGTAGCTGACCGGCCCGATGTTGGGCGAGCGCAGCAGGCGGATGCGCGCGAAGGCCTCGGTTTGGCTGAGCACCGGATGCGACCCCTGGTGCTCCATCAGACGGGCGCCCCCGTCACGCCTTGCCCGAGGAACCGACCTTCGGCTCCTCCCCCCGCATCAGCCGCCCGATATTGGCGCGGTGCTGGACGATGACGATCGCGGCGATGGCGATCAGCGGCGGGATCACCTCCGGATAGCCGAGGCCCCACGCCACCACCGGCGCGGCAATGACGCTGACGAGCGAGGACACCGAGGAAATCCGGCTGAGAAACAGCGTAGCGCCCCAGATCACGGCACAGGCGAGCATCGCCGGCCATGCGAGGGCGCCCAAGGCTCCGGCGGCGCTGGCGAAGCCCTTGCCGCCCTTGAAGGCGAGCCACGGGGTGAAGCAGTGCCCCGCCACCGCCGCGACCGCCGCGATGCCCTCCGTGCCCGGCCAGACGGTCTTCGCCACCAGCACCGGGATCACCGCTTTGGCCGCATCGAGCAGCACGGTCGCCGCAGCAAGCCCCTTGTTCCCGGTGCGCAGCACATTGGTCGCCCCGATGCTCCCGCTGCCGATGTTCCGCACATCCCCCAGCCCCGCCGCGCGGGTGAGGATCAGGCCGAAGGGGATCGAGCCGAGGGCAAAGCCCAGAAGGGCGGCGAAAGCGAAATCCATTGAAATAGTCCCGTCCGTGCCGAGATTGTCGGAAGCGTAGCTGGGCGTTGCCCAACCACTGCACTTTCTTCTAATGGCCGATCCTGAAAAGAAAAGGACAGGGCTTCGACAAGCTCAGCCCGAACGGAGGTTTTCTTGTCGGACAACCCGTCCTCCCCCATCCTGCTGTTCGATTCCGGCGTGGGCGGGCTCACCGTCTACGACGCGCTGCGCAAGGTCCTGCCGCAAGCGCCTGTGATCTATGCCGCGGACCTTGCCGGCCTGCCCTATGGCACCAAGACCGAGGCGCAGATCGCCGCGCGGGTGGCGGGTCTATTGGGGCGGATGGCGGAACGCTGGCAGCCGCGCCTCGCCTGCATCGCCTGCAACACCGCCAGCACCATCGCGCTCGGCATGGTGCGCGACGTGCTGGAGATCCCGGTGGTCGGCACCGTTCCCGCGATCAAGCCGGCTGCGGCGCTGACGCAGACCGGCACCATCGGCCTCGTCGGCACCGAGGCGACGATCCGGCAAGCCTATGTCGATGATCTCGAGGCGCAGTTCGCCGCCGGCAAGCGGCTGCTGCGCGTCGCTGCCCCGGGCCTCGTGCAGGCGGCCGAGGCCAAGCTGCGCGGAGGGCCCGTCGACCCGGCGCTGATCGCCGACGTCCATGCGCGCCTCGCGGCGATGGCGGGTGCGGACGAAATCGACACGCTGGTGCTCGCCTGCACCCACTTCCCGCTGCTCGCGGACGAGCTTGCCGCCGCCTTCGGCAACGAGGTGCGGCAGGTCGACGGCGCGGACGGGATCGCTCGGCGCATCGCCCACCTGCTCGAGGGACAGGGCTTTGCCGCGACCGGGCCCGACCGCTTCGTCGTTACCGGCCCGCTGTCCGGTGCCGAGGGGCTGGAGGAGGCCCTCGCCGCGCGCGGCTTCGGGGCGGCCGAGGCCTTCTGAACCCGCGGCGCCTTGCGAGCCGCTCGCAAAGATCGTGATAGCCAATGCGCCCGCCCGCCCTTAAATACGCGGTCTGAAACCTTCCGCCCTCTGGCACGTTTGGGCGGGACGATAACAGCACAGCAGGAGCCGCGCCCGCCCCGGCAAGGTGGCCGCGAGAGCAGCGAGACGCGAGTGAACTACGACCAGATTTTCGATTCCGCGATCGACCGTCTGCACGAGGAAGGCCGGTACCGCGTCTTCATCGACATCATGCGCAACAAGGGTGCCTATCCCAATGCGCGCTGCTTTCACGGGCATAACGGCCCCAAGCCGATCACGGTGTGGTGCTCTAACGACTACCTGTGCATGGGCCAGCACGACAAGGTGATCGGCGCGATGGAAGCCGCGCTCCACGATGTCGGCGCAGGCTCGGGCGGGACCCGCAACATCGGCGGCAACACGCACCTGCATGTCGAACTCGAGGCCGAGTTGGCCGATCTCCACGGCAAGGACGCCGCGCTGCTGTTCACCAGCGGATACGTGTCGAACGACGCGACGCTTTCGACGCTCGCCAAGCTGCTGCCGGGCTGCGTGATCTTCTCCGACGAGCTGAACCATGCCAGCATGATCGCGGGCATCCGCAATTCGGGCTGCGAGAAGAAGGTGTTCCGCCACAATGACGTGGCCCACCTCGAGGAACTGCTGGCGAGCGTCGACATCGACACGCCCAAGCTGATCGCCTTCGAAAGCGTCTATTCGATGGACGGCGACGTCGCCCCGATCCACGCGATCTGCGACCTGGCCGAGAAGTACAACGCGCTGACCTATATCGACGAGGTCCACGCGGTCGGCATGTACGGCGCGCATGGCGGCGGCATCTCGGAGCGTGACGGCGCGGCGCACCGCATCGACATCATCGAGGGCACACTGGGCAAGGCCTTTGGGGTGATGGGCGGCTATATCGCCGCGTCCGCCAAGGTGGTGGATTGCATCCGCTCCTATGCGCCCGGCTTCATCTTCACGACCTCGCTCTCGCCGGTGCTGGTCGCAGGCGTGCTTGCCTCGGTTCGGCACCTCAAGGAGTCTTCGGTCGAGCGCAATGCCCAGCAGCGCGCCGCCGCGATGCTGAAACTGAAGTTCGCCGAAGCGGGCCTGCCGGTGATGGACTCGGTCACCCACATCGTCCCGCTGATGGTCGGCGATCCGGTCCGCGCCAAGAAGATCAGCGACATCCTCCTCGCCGAATACGGCGTCTACGTGCAGCCGATCAACTTCCCCACCGTTCCCCGAGGCACCGAGCGCCTGCGCTTCACCCCGGGCCCGCACCACACCGAACCGATGATGGACGAGCTGACCGCGGCGCTGGTGGAAATCTGGGACCGGCTGGAACTGGGGCTCGCCGAGGCGGCCTGAGCCGCCCTGCCGTAGCGTCCTTTGCGCCCTGCTGCCGGTGCGCTAGCACGGCTCCCGAAACAGATTCGGGAGAGAGCGAAAATGGGCGGCACGCCTGACCAGACCTATGCCGAGGTCGTCCTCGGGCGGCGCAGCATCCGGGGCTATCTCGACAAGCCGGTGCCGCGCGCGCTGATCGAGGAAATCCTCGAAATGGCGATGCGCTCGCCCTCCTCCATGAACACCCAGCCCTATCACTTCCACGTCATCACCGGAGAGCCGCTCGACCGCATCCGCAAGGGCAACACCGAGCGCATTCTGGCGGGCGAGCCCGACAGCCGCGAATTCCGCCGGGGGGAACCTTTCAAGGGCGTACACCGCGACCGGCAGGTGGGCTGCGCGATCCAGCTGTTCGAGGCGATGGGCATCGCCCGCGACGACAAGGAGGCACGACAGGACTGGGTGCTGCGAGGCTTCCGCCAGTTCGACGCGCCGGTCTGCGTCATCATCACCTATGACCGCGAGCTCGACGGCAGCGACGACACGCCCTTCGATTGCGGCGCGGTGACGACCGCGCTGGTCAATGCGGCTTGGAGCAAGGGGCTGGGCTGTGTGATCAACTCGCAAGGGATCATGCAAAGCCCGGTGGTGCGCGAACATGCAGGCATCCCTGACGATCAGGTGATCATGAAGGCGGTCGCGATGGGCTGGCCCGATCCGGATTTCCCGGCCAACCCGGTGAAGATCACCCGCCGCAGCGTGGCCGAGGCGGCGCGCTTCGTCGGGTTCGACTGACCGCGCCGCCACGTCACATCCGGTGCTGCCCTATTGGCCGGCTGCCTGCCCGGCGGCAGGAGCGGCTACGCCCGCGAGCTCCAGCGCCTTCGCCAGCGCGTCGCCGGCAGCAACCGCGACATCGGGCGCGACCCCGGTGCCTTCCCAGCCCTGCCCCGTGTCGGGATCGAAGGTGCGGCCGTTCGGCACGAAGGCGGCATAGGTGAAGGCCTTGTCGAGCGGCACCATGCCCCCGAAATTGCCCGCGCCGTAGGTCGTCTCGCCCACCAGCGTGGCGCGGCCTGCCCGCTTCAGCGACAGCGCGAGGTGTTCGGCTGCCGAGGCGCTGCGCTTCGAGGTCAGCACATAAATCGCGCTGCGCTGGAAGGCGCCGTTCGCCGCCGGCTCGACATAGTGCTCGTCGCGCACCACGCCCTCGGGCGCCGCGACACGGCGCAAGCGGCCCTCCGCCGGGCCTTGGCCGCCCATGCGCGCGACCACGCTGGCCCGCGTGTCCATCGTCACCAGCGTCGTCGGCGCGGAGAAGAGGTGCGGGAAGAGCAGGTCCATCTCGGCGAGCCCGCCGCCGCGATGCGCGCGGATGTCGATGATCAGCGCGCGGGCGCCGGCGTGCTCGGCGATGAACCGTTCGAGCGCGGCCATCGTGGCGGGCGTCCCGAAGAAGGCGTCGAATGCGATGTAGGCCACCCCGTCCGCCTCCCAGCCCGAACGGGTGATGGTGTTGAGCGCCGGGTCCGGTCCGCCGCCGCCCGGCCCTTCCTGCGGCGGGCCGCTGCGTGCCTCGGGCGGGACGACATGGACGCGCAGGTGGCCGTCGCGGTGGACCTTCTGCAGGTCCGTCGTCACCGCCTCGGCAAAGGCGCGCTGATCGGGGAAGCTGTCATAGGCGCCCTCGGCGAGGCGGGCGCGCAGCATGGCTGCATAGGCCTTGCCTGCCTCGGGAAAGACGAAATCCGCTTCGAGCCGCTCGGCGAGGCTGCCGACCGCCTCGCGCGCCACGGCGCGATCGAACGCCGGTGCCTGTGCCGCGGCGGGAGGGACCGGGGCCTCGCCGGAAGCAGGGGAAAACGGAAGAACGGCGGCGGCGGCCGCCAGCAGGACACGATGCATCTGCGAACCTCTACTGTGTTAGTCCAGCAGCACACTACCGCCATCGCCGGGGCAAGTCTGTGCAAGTTTCGTGCACCGCGTGCCAAAATCTGGCACAGAGAGGCCATGCTGGATTCCTTCGACCGCGCCCTGCTCAACCTCTTGCAACGCGACGATAGCGCGACCGCCGAGAGGCTGGCCGAGAGCGTTCCGCTCTCGCCGTCGGCGATTGCCCGGCGGCTGCGGCGGCTGCGGAGCGAGGGCTGGATCACCGCGACAGTCGCGCTGCTGTCGCGGCGGCTTACGGCGCAGCGGCTGCGCGCGATCGTGACGCTTCAGCTCACCGAACATGCCGACCAGGAGGGCAAGCGTGCCCTCCTCGCGCGGCTCGACGCCGCGCCGCAGGTGCAGTTCTGCTATGAGCTTGCCGGCACGGTCGATCTGCTGCTGCTGCTCGATTGCGGCGACATGGCGGAGTTCAACCACCTCGTCGAAACGCTGCTCGAAAGCGAGCCGATCGTGCGCCGCTACGAGACGAGCTTCGTCAAGCGCGAGCTGAAATTCGCGCCTTTCGTCGATCTCGCGCCGCGCCGGACCTAGGGGCAGGACGCCTCAGCGCGGGAGTTCGGAGACGCCCATCAGCGCCTCGTCGACCGCGCGCGCGGCCTGGCGGCCCTCGCGGATCGCCCAGACGACAAGGCTCTGCCCGCGCCGCATGTCGCCGCAGGCGAAGACGTTCGGCTCGCTGGTCGCGTAGCTGTTCGTGTCCGCCGCGACATTGCCGCGCGCATCGAGCGTCACGCCCGCCTGTTCGAGAAGGCCCGCCTTCTTCGGCCCGACGAAGCCCATCGCGAGCAGGATCAGGTCGGCCTTGATCACGAACTCGCTGCCCTCGATCTCGCGCATCTGGCGGTCGATCCATTCCACGCGCACGCATTCGAGGCCGGTGACCGTCTCGCCGTCGCCGAGCACGCGCTTCGCCAGCACCGCCCAGTCACGCTCGACGCCTTCCTGGTGCGAGGAGGAGGTGCGCAGCTTCATCGGCCAGTCGGGCCAGGTCAGCGCCTTGTCTTCCTTTTCGGGCGGCTTGGGCATGATCTCGAGCTGGGTGACGCTGAGCGCGCCCTGCCTGTTCGAGGTGCCCACGCAGTCGCTCCCCGTGTCGCCGCCGCCGAGCACGACGACGTGCTTGCCGGTGGCGGTGAGGCTGCCGCGCGGGGCGGCGCGCAGCTCGTCATCGCCGGCGACGCGCTTGTTCTGCTGGGTCAGGAACTCCATCGCGAGCCGCACCCCCGGCATTTCCGCACCCGGGATCGCCAGCTGGCGCGCATCTTCCGCGCCGCCCGCCAGCACCACCGCGTCGAAGTTCTCCTGAAGGGACTTGAACGAGATGTCGACGCCCACCTCCTTCGAGGTTTTGAACGTCACCCCTTCCGCCTCCATCTGCACGCAGCGGCGGTTGATGAGGTGCTTCTCCATCTTGAAGTCGGGGATGCCGTAGCGCAGCAGCCCGCCGACGCGGTCGTTCTTCTCGAACACCGTCACGCTGTGCCCGGCGCGCGCCAGTTGCTGGGCGCAGGCGAGGCCCGCGGGGCCCGAGCCGACGATGGCGACCGACTTGCCGGTCTTCTTTTCCGGCACCTGCGGCGTGATCCAGCCTTCCTTCCACCCGCGGTCGACGATTGCGCATTCGATCGACTTGATGGTCACGGGCTGGTCGATGATGTTGAGCGTGCAGGCTGCCTCGCAGGGCGCGGGGCAGATGCGGCCGGTGAACTCGGGGAAGTTGTTGGTGGAATGGAGGTTCGCCAGCGCGCGCTTCCAGTCCGCCTCGTAGACAAGGTGGTTCCAGTCCGGGATCATGTTGTTCACCGGACAGCCGTTGTGGCAGTAGGGAATGCCGCAGTTCATGCAGCGCGAGGCCTGCCCGGTCAGCGTCGCATCATCCGGCTGGATGACGAACTCGCGGTAATTCTTCAGGCGTTCCTTGGGATCGAGATAGTCCCGCTCGCGGCGGTCCAGCTCGAGAAATCCGGTTTCCTTGCCCACGTGTCGTTACCTTCGTTTCACTTCGTCATTGCGAGGGGCTGAAGGCCCCGCGGCAATCCAGGGCCGCACCGTGCCGCTCTGGATTGCTTCGCCTGCGGCTCGCAATGACGAGACATTATCAATTCACTCCGCCGCGACGCTTTCGGCTTCGTGGCGTTCCGCTTCCAGCTTGCGCAGCGCCGCCGCATAGTCGCGCGGCATCACCTTGACGAACCGCGAAAGCGCCGCGTCCCAGTCCGCCAGCAGCTCGCCCGCCAGCTTGCTGCCGGTGTGAAGCTGGTGCCGTTCGACGAGGATGCGCAGCCGCTCGGCATCGTGGCGCAGCATGTCGCCCATGCCGAAATCGTTGACGCTGCGCGGGCGCTGCGACGGACGGCCCGTTCCTTCGTCAGCGTCGGGCGCCGCCGAAATCGGCAGCAGATCGACCTGCGCGTGGTTAACGAGGTCCGTGAAGCGCCCTTCGGGGTCATAGACATAGGCGACCCCGCCGCTCATGCCGGCCGCGAAGTTGCGCCCGGTCTTGCCGAGCACGACGACGACGCCGCCGGTCATGTATTCGCAGCCGTGATCGCCGGTGCCCTCGACCACCGCGATGGCCCCCGAATTGCGCACCGCGAAGCGCTCGCCCGCGACGCCGTTGAAATAGGCCTCGCCCGCAATCGCGCCGTACATGACGGTGTTGCCGACGATGATGTTCTCCTGCGCCGCACGCGGAGCCTCGGCAGGCTGGCGCACGATGATACGCCCGCCCGAAAGGCCCTTGCCGACATAGTCGTTGGCATCGCCGACCAGATCGAGCGTCACCCCGTGGGCGAGCCACGCGCCGAAGCTCTGGCCCGCGACGCCCGTGAGGTTGATGCGGATCGTGTCGGTCGGCAGGCCCTCGTGTCCGTGCGCCTTGGCGATCTCCCCCGAGAGCATCGCGCCGACCGTTCGGTTGACGTTCCTCACCTCGTATTCGAGCTGCACCGGCTGCCTCGTGTCGATGGCCGTGCGGCAATCGGCAATGAGCCGGTTGTCGAGCGCGCCCTCGAGCCCATGATCCTGCACGCCGGTCTGGCGCAGCGATGCGCCTTCCTTCAGCGGTACCTGATGCAGGATGCGCGACAGGTCGATCCCGCGCGCCTTCCAGTGGCGCTCCATGCGGCGGGTATCGAGCCGGTCGACCCGGCCGACCATCTCGGCCACGGTGTGGAAGCCCAATTCGGCCATGATCTGCCGCAGTTCCTCGGCGACGAAGAACATGTAGTTGACCACGTGCTCCGGCTGGCCGGTGAAGCGCGCGCGCAGCACCGGGTCCTGCGTGGCGACGCCGACGGGGCAGGTGTTGAGGTGGCACTTCCTCATCATGATGCAGCCTGCGGCGATCAGCGGGGCGGTGGCAAAGCCGAACTCGTCCGCGCCAAGCAGCGCGCCGATGGCGACGTCGCGCCCGGTGCGAAGGCCGCCGTCGACCTGCACCGCGATCCGCTCGCGCAGATCGTTGAGCAGCAGGGTCTGCTGGGTCTCGGCAAGGCCGATCTCCCAGGGCGAGCCCGCATGGGTCAGCGAGGTCAGCGGCGAGGCGCCGGTGCCACCGTCATAGCCGGCGATGGTCACATGGTCCGCGCGCGCCTTCGAGACGCCCGCCGCGACCGTGCCGACGCCGACTTCGGACACCAGCTTGACCGAAATCCGCGCGACCGGGTTCACGTTCTTGAGATCGTGGATCAGCTGCGCGAGGTCCTCGATCGAATAGATGTCGTGGTGCGGCGGCGGGGAGATCAGGCCCACGCCGGGGGTCGAGTGCCGCACCGCGCCGATGCGCTTGTCGACCTTATGCCCGGGCAACTGCCCGCCCTCGCCGGGCTTCGCGCCCTGCGCCATCTTGATCTGGATATCGTCGGAATTGACGAGGTATTCGGTGGTGACGCCGAACCGCCCGGAGGCGACCTGCTTGATGCGGCTGCGCATCGAATCCCCGTTCGCCAGCGGCTTGAAGCGGAACGGCTCCTCCCCGCCCTCGCCCGTGTTCGAACGCCCGCCGATGCGGTTCATCGCGATCGCCATGGTCGAGTGCGCTTCGTGGCTGATCGAGCCGAGGCTCATCGCGCCGGTCGAGAAGCGCTTCACGATCTCGGAGGCGGGTTCGACCTCGTCGAGCGGAATCGGCGTGTCGGCTTTCTTGAATTCAAGCAGCCCGCGGATCGTCAGCAGCCGTTCGGACTGCTCGTTGATCGAGCGCGCGAATTCCTCGTAGTTCTTCGGGTCATTGCCGCGCACCGCGTGCTGCAACTGGGCGACGTTCTGCGGGGTCCAGGCGTGCTCCTCGCCGCGCAGACGGTACTGGTAGATGCCGCCGACATCGAGCATCCCGTCATAGAGCGGGTTGTCGCCGTAAGCCTGCGCATGGCGGCGCAGTGCCTCCTCGGCGACTTCGGCAAGGCCAATGCCCTCGATGGTGGTGGCGGTGCCGGTGAAATACTTCTCGACGAAGGCCGACGACAGGCCGACGGCGTCGAAGATCTGCGCGCCGCAATAGGACTGGTAGGTCGAGATGCCCATCTTGGACATGACTTTGCGGATGCCCTTGCCCACGCCCTTGATGAAGTTCGCCTGCACCTTGGCGGCGGGCAGATCGGGGTGGCGCTTGGCGCGCAGGGTCTCGATGGTCTCCAGCGCGAGATAGGGGTTGATCGCCTCCGCGCCGTAGCCCGCGAGGACGCAGAAATGGTGCACCTCGCGCGCCTCGCCGGTCTCGACCACGAGGCCGGTCTGCATCCGCAGGCCCTGCCGGACAAGGTGGTGATGCACCGCCGCCGTCGCCAGCAGCGCAGGCATCGGCACGCGGCTTTCGCTCTGGCCGCGGTCGGACAGCACCAGGATGTTGTGATCCTGAAGCACCGCTTCGGTCGCGGCCCAGCACATTTCCTTGAGAGCCATTTCAAGGCCTTCCGCCCCGCTCTTGGCATCCCATGTGATGTCGATGGTGGCGCAGCGGAACGCGCCGTCGAGCGCCTCCTCGACCGACCGGATCTTGGCCAGGTCCTCGTTGGTGAGGATCGGCTGGTCGACTTCGAGGCGCTTGTGCGTCCCCGCATCGCGGCCAAGCAGGTTCGGGCGCGGGCCGATCATGCTGGTGAGGCTCATCACCAGCTCCTCGCGGATCGGATCGATCGGCGGGTTCGTCACCTGCGCGAAGTTCTGCTTGAAGTAGTCGTAGAGCAGCCGCGCGCGGTTGCTCAGAACCGCGATCGGCGTGTCGGTGCCCATCGAGCCGACCGGATCGTCGCCCTCCACCGCCATCGGCTCGAGGAAGCGCGAGACATCCTCCTGCGTGTAGCCGAAGGCCTGCTGGCGCTGGAGCAGGGTCGATTCCTCGGCCGGAATCGCGGCAAGCTCGGGCACGATGTCAGTGATGTCCGACAGCTTGTACTGCGCCTGGTGCAGCCACTCGGCATAGGGCTCGGCATTGGCGAGATCGGCCTTGAGCTCGTCATCCTCGATGATGCGACCCTGTTCGAGGTCGATGAGCAGCATCTTGCCCGGCTGGAGGCGCCACTTGCGGACGATGTCCTCCTCGCGGAAAGGCAGGACGCCGCTTTCCGAGGCGAGGCAGACGATATCGTCCTTCGTCACGCAGAAGCGCGCCGGACGCAGGCCGTTGCGGTCGAGGGTCGCGCCGATCTGGCGCCCGTCGGTGAAGCACACCGAGGCCGGGCCGTCCCACGGCTCCATCAGCGCGGCGTGATATTCGTAGAAGGCGCGCCGGGCAGGGTCCATCAGCGCATTGCCGGCCCAGGCTTCCGGGATCAGCATCATCATCGCATGGGCGAGGCTGTATCCGCCCGCGATCAGAAGTTCGAGGGCGTTGTCGAGGCACGCGGTGTCCGATTGCCCGTGCGGGATGATCGGCCACATCTTGTCGAGGTCGGGCCCGAGCAGCTCGCTTTCCATGGTGCGGCGGCGGGCGTTCATCCAGTTGACGTTTCCGCGCACCGTGTTGATCTCGCCATTGTGGGCGATGAAGCGGAACGGGTGCGCGAGACGCCAGCTGGGGAAGGTGTTGGTCGAGAAACGCTGGTGGACGAGCCCCAGCGCCGAGACGCAATCGGGCGAACGCAGATCGTCGTAGAAGCTGCCGACCTGGGTCGCCAGCAGCAGCCCCTTGTAGACCAGCGTGCGGGTCGAGAAGCTCGGGATGTAGGTCTCGGTGACCCCCGGCAGGCCGTGCTTTTCGGCAAGCTGCGCGAGCGGGTTCTGGACCTGCTTGCGGATGGTGAGCAGCTTCCTTTCGAAGGCGTCCTGATCCGGGCAGTTCGCGCCGCGCCCGATCACCGCCATCTCGATCACCGGCATCGAGGCGATCACCGCCTTGCCCAGCCCGTCCATCGTGGTCGGCACCTCGCGCCAGCCGATGAAGTTCTGGCCTTCCTTGGCGGTGAAGGCTTCCATGCGCTGCTTGACGAAGACGCGCGCGGCCTCGTCCTGCGGCAGGAAGCACATGGCGATCCCGTATTCGCCCGGCTGCGGCAGATCGTGACCCTCCCCTTCCGCCCAGCGACGAATCAGCGGATCGGGAATCTGGATCAGAATTCCCGCCCCGTCGCCCAGCAGCGGATCGGCGCCCACCGCGCCGCGGTGATCGAGCTTCTCGAGGATCTCCAGCGCCTGCGCGATGATCGCGTGGCTTTTCTCTCCCTTGATATGCGCAACCATGCCGACGCCGCAGGCGTCATGTTCGTTGGCGGGGTCGTAGAGACCCTGGGAGGAAGGGTATCCCATGCATCAAGTCCGTTCTGTCAGATGCCGACAAGCGCGCACCCCGGCCATGATCGCTCATGCAGGGGAACACGCCTTGGGCAGGTCGCACGGGCCTGCCGGAGCCTTGGCTCAGGATCCGGCCGGGTCCGTTTTCGCGGCCCTCATGCCGACAGGAAGCGGGTTTGGCAATGGCTTTGCGCGAAGTTTTATTTCTCGCAGACCTATTCAGACTATCTTTTGATTGCGCACGCTGCATGGGCTGCGCCGTTCGGTTGCAGCTTTTGCGCCCTCGGCAGTCTCAGGCGGCGCCGCGGCGGGTCTGAAGCTGGGCGAGTGCGGCTCGCAGCGGCGCATCGCGCTCGCCAGCCGGGCTGTCGGCGGGCACGCCCCCGCTGAGCGCGGTGAGTGCCTTGAGCGCCTCGGCCAGCGCGGCCTCGCGCGCGGCGAGATCGGCGCCGCCCAGCGCCCGGGCCGGCGGCGTGTCGCGATGTTCCTGGAGCGCGGCAGCGAAGCGTTCGACCATCTCGGCAAGGCTGAGTTCGCTCGGCGGGACGGCCCGCAGACGCGCCAGCGCCGCGGTGCCCGGCTCGGGCGGCGATGGCGGGGCGGCGGGGCGCAGTTCGGTCACCGGCGCGGCGGGCGCAAGGGGTTCGGGAGCGGGCGCTGCCTCGCGCTCGGGCTCGGTCTCAAGCTCGGTCAATGGTTCGGCCCCGGTTTCGGGCATACCGGGTTCCTCTACCCACACCGCGTTGCGGCCCGGGATCTGGGCGAACTCGGCAAGGTCGAGCTCGCGCGGGGCAGGCGCCGTCTCGGCTGCGGCAACGCTGTCCGCGCCTGCTTCCTCCGGCTCGACGGCGCTGTCGCGCCAGGCGGGGGTGGCGAAGGGCATGGTCTCGATCGGATCGTCGATGCTCCGCGTCCCCAGGTCACGCACGGGATCGATCGGCCGCACGCGGCGTGCCGCCGCCCCGACGATCGTGCGCGGGCTGGCGCCGCGGCGGAACCCGCCCGACTTCATCATCGCACCCGCGAACATCAACGTACCCACCAGCAACGCGCTGAGCGCCGCGAGCACCGGCTGAACGGAAATGTCCCACAGGCCGATCATGGTTCCGCGGGTCGCTTCGGTGACCAGTTCAGACGGCAAAACCATTACCGGCAGTCCGCCGAGTAGCGCGCCCCACAGGCCCAGCAGCGGGGCAAAGGCGGGATGCGCGCTCAGAGGAACCTTCGTGCGGGCCTTCTCCTTGCGGCGCTTGCCCTTTTCCTTGCGCCCCTGCTTCCCGAGCTTCATGTCTCTGTCACCCCGTGCTGGCGGCGAGCCGCGTCGCGCCGCCGCTGTCGGCTCCGGCTAGCAACAGATGGTAAACAGAGAGATAATCGCGCGCATTCAGCGCCCAGTCGTGGCGCTCTCGCACATGGGCGAGCGCGCGGTCCTTGATTGCCTCCCACGCGCCACGGGCCTCCAGAAGCCCTGCTAGCGCGGCGGCGCAGGCCGCCGGATCGTCGGGCGCGAAGAGCGTGCCGGTGACCCCGTCCGCGATCAGTTCGCGGTGCCCGCCCACGCTCGATGCGGCGACGAGGCGGCGCTGGGCCATCGCCTCGAGCGGCTTCAGCGGCGTGACGAGGTCGGTCAGGCGCTGGGCCTTTCTCGGATAGGCGAGCACGTCGACCAGGGAGTAGTAGCGTTCGACCGCGCTGTGCGGCACGCGGCCGGCGAAGATCACCGCTTCCGGCTCCGGCAAGGCGGCCGCCGCGGCGCGCCAGGCGGCGTCCATCGGCCCCGCACCCACCAGCAACAAGCGCGCATCGGGATGCGTACGGCGCAGCAACGGCATGGCGGCGATGAGATCATCGACGCCCTCGTAGGCATAGAAGCTGCCGATGTAGCCGATCACCGGCGCTTGCGGGCCGATGCCCAGTTCCGCCGCCAGCGCCGCATCGCGCGGCGGCGGGTCGCCGAACAGGGTCAGGTCGACGCCATTGGGCATGACGCGGATGCGATCGGCAGGGATGCCGCGCGCGGCGAGATCGTCCTTCAATCCGTGGCAGATCGTGAACAGCGCATCGGCGCTGCGCGCCACGCGGGTCTCGAGCGCGCGGGTCAGGCGATACTTGAGATTGCCCTCGGTGCCCGACAGGTTGCCGACCGCGGCATCCTCCCAGAAGGCACGGATCTCGTAGACGAAGGGCACCCCGAGCGCCCGCGCGGCCCGCTCGGCGGCGGCGCCGCACAGGGCGGGCGAATGGGCGTGGATGATGTCGGGCCGCCATTCGTCGGCCATGGCGATGATCGCCGAGGCCAGCGCCTCGATCTCGCCGAGTTCGCGCAGGGCCGGCGGGCCGGAGGGCGTGCCGGGGGTGCGGTGGAAGACCAGCCCGTCGGCTTCCTCCCGCGCGCCCGTCATCGCCGCCTCGAGATTGTGCCGCTGCCCGGTGATCCCGCGCACCTCCAGCCCGTGGCCTTCCTGCGCCTTCAGGATCGCCCGGGTGCGGAAGGTGTAGCCGCTGTGGAGCGGCAACGAGTGGTCGAGGACATGAAGAACGCGGGTCATGGCAAGGGCACCTATCGCAGGCGTGCTTAACGCCGCGTCAACTGCCCCCCTGTAAACAGGGTCATTGCCCCGCACCGGAACGGCTGGACCATGATCGATTACCTCGCGCTTGCTCTCGGACATGGCCTGCTGGCCATTGCCCTGCTGCGGCTGGTGCTGCGGGCGGACCTCGATGCCGATCCGCTGATCGGCGAGATCGCCGAGACGACGACCAGCAACCGCAAGGCCGCAAGCCCCTCGGGCCGCAACGCCGCGCGCCGCGAGAAGACCGGAACCTCGCAAAACTCCGAGCCGGATGACCCTCCCCGCGCTCAAGCAGCGCAGCGGTAGCGCGACAAAAATGCTCGATCTCGTCTTCCTCGCCTTCATCGGCTACGTTCTGGTGCTCGGCCTCAAGCGCCCGTTCCTGTGGGTGCTGCTCTATGTCTATATCGACATCCTCGCGCCGCAGCGGATCGGCTATTCGCTGATCACCAGCCTGCCGGTCTCGCTGATCGCCTTTGCCGCGGCTTTCGGCGGCTGGGTCGCGCTCGACCGCAAGGAGGGTGCGCGCTTCTCGCTCAGGCAGGGGTTGCTGCTGCTGCTGCTCGCCTACTGCTTCTGGACGACCGGCAACGCCGATTTCCCGGAGGACGCGCAGACCAAGTGGGAATGGGTGTGGAAGGCGCTGCTGTTCGCGATCTTCCTGCCCTTCACCCTCACCACCCGCGCGCGGATCGAGGCGCTGGCGCTGGTGCTGGTGCTGTCGGTCGCGACCATCGTGATCGGGACGGGGATGAAGACCGTGCTGGGCGGCGGGGGCTACGAGAACCTCAAGTTCTTCGTCAACGACAACTCGGGGATCTACGAGAGCTCGACCCTCGCGACGGTCGCGATCGGGCTGATCCCGATGATCTGGTGGTTCACCCGCCACGGAACGGTGTTCCGCCCGCACTGGATGGTGACCGCCTTCGCGGCGGCGCTGACCTTCGCCTGCCTGCTCGTCCCCATCGGCACCGAGGCGCGCACGGGCCTACTCTGCATCGCCGCGTTGGCCGGGCTGATGCTGCGCTACACCAAACGCCGCTTCCTGTTCATCGCCGGCGCGGGCCTGCTGGGTCTGGCCGCCCTGCCCTTCCTCCCCCAGTCCTATTACGAGCGCATGGCGACCCTCGGCCAGCCGAGCGGCGACGAGAGCGCCTCGACCCGCGTGGCGGTGTGGAAGTGGACGCTCGATTATGTCGCCGAGAAGCCCTTCGGCGGCGGGTTCGATTCCTATCGCGGCAACCGCTTCACCTATGTCATGCCGGTCAAGCAGACCGAGGGGAACACCACCACCGTCACCTACCAGCCGGTGGTCGATGAAGGCCGCGCCTTCCACTCCTCGTTCTTCGAGATGCTGGGCGAACAGGGCTGGCCGGGGCTGTTCATCTGGCTCGCGCTCCATGCGGTCGGGCTGTGGCAGATGGAACGCATCCAGCGCCGCTGGAAGGGCGTGGAGGACGAGGCGGAACGCTGGATCGCGCCCTTCGCGGCGGCCTTGCAGATGGGGGCGCTGATCTATCTCGTGGGCGCGACCTTCCAGGGGATCGCCCACCAACCGGTGATGCTGATGCTGGTCGGCCTCCAGACGGGCCTTGCGAGCTATTGCGCGCGGATCGATTCGGCGCGCTCGGCGCTCGCGCGCAGCGCCTCGAGGAAGGCGGCGGCCGCTGGCAAGGTGCGCGGTGCCGTAGCGGCATAGCCCGCGCCGCTTCACGGGCGTTGCGCTCCCCCCTGTGTTGGGCCATGAAGCCCCCCGCAAATGCAAGCGCGGCGGGCACGGGATCTCGCCCGCGAGACACTAAGGAGGAGCCCGATGACCCCGCAGGATTTGGCCGCCAAGGTCGGCGAAACGATCGGCACCAGCGAATGGGTGGAGATGAGCCAGGAGCGCATCAACCAGTTCGCCGAGGCGACCGGTGACCACCAGTTCATCCACGTCAACGAAGAGATGGCCAAGATGACCCCCTTCGGCGGGACCATCGCCCACGGCTTTCTGACCTTGTCGATGATCCCCTATCTCGGCGCGCAGGGCGGTGCCCCGCGGGTCGACGGGGTGAAGATGGGCGTCAACTACGGCGGCAACAAGACCCGCTTCATCGCCCCCGTGCGTGCGGGCAAGCGCATCCGCGGCCACTGGAAGCTGGTCGAGATGGTCGAGAAGCGCCCCGGCCAGTGGCAGCAGACCGCCGAGATCACGATCGAGATCGAGGGCGAGGAAAAGCCCGCCCTGATCTGCGAGTGGATCACGCAGTTCTTCGTGTGATCGCGGCCGTGCGGGCCCTTGCCCCGCGCCGCCCGGCATGACCTGTCCCCCCGCCGCGCCGGCGGGGGACACCTCTCTCAAAAGGAATATCAGCATGGCACGTGACGCCGTCATCGTCTCCACCGCCCGCACGCCCATCGGGCGCGCCTACAAGGGCGCCTTCAACGCCACTCCCGGCGCCACGCTCGGCGCGCTCTCGCTGGCTCCCGCGATCGAACGCGCCGGGATCGAGGCGGGCCAGATCGACGACGTGGTGTGGGGCGCGGTCCTCACCCAGGGCACCCAGGCCGGCAATATCGGCCGCCAGGTCGCCCTGCGCGCCGGCTGCCCGGTCGGCGTTTCGGCGCAGACCATCGACCGCCAGTGCTCCTCGGGCCTGATGGCGATCGCGACCGCGGCCAAGCAGATCATCGTCGACAACATGGATATCGTCGTCGGCGGCGGCCAGGATTCGATCTCGATGGTCCAGACGCCGGAAATGCGCGTCTCGCCCGATCGCTCGCTGATCGCGATGCACAAGGACGTGTACATGCCGATGCTCGGCACCGCCGAGACCGTCGCCAAGCGCTACAACATTAGCCGCGAGGCGCAGGACGAATACGCCCTGCAGTCGCAGCAGCGCACCGCGCAGGCGCAGGCCGAGGGCCGTCTGGATGCGGAAATCGTCCCCGTCACCGTCACCATGAACGTGGTCGACAAGGAGACGAAGGAAGTCTCGCAGAAGGAAATCACGCTCTCGAAGGATGAAGGCAACCGTCCCGAGACCACCCTCGAAGGCCTCCAGAGCCTCCAGCCGGTGATGGGCCCGGGCATGAACATCACCGCGGGCAACGCCTCGCAGCTCTCGGACGGTTCCTCGGCCGCCGTGCTGATGGAAGCCAAGCTCGCCGAACAGCGCGGGCTCCAGCCGCTCGGCCGCTATGTCGGCATGGCGGTGGCGGGCACCGAGCCTGACGAGATGGGCATCGGCCCCGTCTTCGCGATTCCGAAGCTGCTCAAGCAGACCGGCCTCAAGATGGACGACATCGGCCTGTGGGAGCTGAACGAGGCATTCGCCGTGCAGGTCCTCTACTGCCGCGACCAGCTCGGCATCCCGAATGACATCCTCAACGTCAGCGGCGGCTCGATCTCGATCGGCCACCCCTACGGCATGACCGGCGCGCGCTGCACCGGCCACGCGCTGATCGAAGGCAAGCGCCGCGGTGCCAAGTATGTCGTCGTCACCATGTGTGTCGGCGGCGGCATGGGCGCGGCCGGTCTCTTCGAGGTCTTCTAAGCGGAACTTTTCATCTGCGTCGGCGCTAGCGCCTGTCCCATTCAAAGGAGACAGGCATGGCGACCGACGCGGAGATCCGTTCGAAGTTCTGGAAGGCGCTCAAGAGCGACATGACGATGTTCCTCGGCATGGCCGAGGGCGAGGACGGCCACGCCCGTCCGATGACGGCGCAGCTCGACGACGAGCTTTACAGGGATGGCGAATACCACGGCCCGCTGTGGTTCTTCACCGCCACCGACAACAACCTCTACCAGATGATCCAGCAGGCCGAGGCCGGCGGCGGGCAGCCCCGCGCGATGGCGCATTTCGCCTCCAAGGGGCACGATGTCTGGGCGACGCTGCACGGCGGCCTTTCGACCAGCCGCGACCGCGCCACCATCGACCGGCTCTGGAACCGCTTCGTGGCCGCGTGGTACGAGGGCAAGGACGATCCGAAGATCGCCCTCATCCGCCTCGATCCCGAGGATGCCGAGATCTGGGTCGACGCCTCGTCCCTGGTCGCGGGGATCAAGATGCTGATCGGCATCGATCCCAAGCAGGACTACAAGGACAAGGTCGCCGAGGTGAAGCTCTAGGCCTTGCGCCGGCCGGGACTGCCGCACCGGCAAGCAGGCCGGTAGTTCCCCCTAGCCTTCCCGACCCTGCTCTTCAGATGTGGCCGCTATCCTGAAACATGGATCGTGCCGCTCCTGACGCAAGCGACGTCAGTCGCCTGAACTGGACCATCTGATGGGAACACAACCTGACTGCACCGCCCCCCGGGCCGCCGACGCGCAGACACGCGGCGGCCGGGGCGCGCAAGGTTGCCACTGTCACGGGCTGCATCCGATCCGGCACTCAGAGGCCCCCAGGAGCATCATCCCATGACACAACAATCCCTCACCGAACGGCTGGACTATTACGGGCTCCAGGCCCGTGATCCGGACTTCAAGGCCGTAGCCGCGGCAATCGAACGCTTCATCGAGCCGACCCTCAACGGCTTCTACCGTGAAATCCAGACCCGCGACGAGCTTGCCGGCAAGTTCGTCGATGCCGCCTCGATGGCGCGCGCCCGCAGCGCGCAGGCAAGGCACTGGAAGGGCGCCTTCACCGAGGGGCTCGACGATGCCTTCCTCAAGCGCTCCAACCACATCGGCGGGGTTCATGCCCGCATCGGGCTGGAGCCCAAGTGGTATATCGGCAGCTACGCGCGGATCCTCAACGACCTGCTGATGCAGATGATCGCGCCGGGCTGGAGGCGCTACCTGCCGTGGAAGCGCGCGCAGGCGCGGCGCATCGCGGCGCTGGTCAAGGTCTCGCTGCTCGACATGGACATCGCGCTCTCGTCCTATTTCCTCGATGTCAGCAGCAAGGTGAACTCGCTCAACGCGGTGCTCGGCGAGGCACTGGCCAAGCTGGCGAGCGGCAAGCTCGATATCGACCCGATCGACCTGCCGCCCGAATATGCCCGGGTCGCGGCCGATTTCAACGAGACCGTCGCGGCGCTGCACGAAACCATCAGCACCGTGGTGAGCGGGGTCAATGCGATCTCTGCGGGGTCGAGCGAGATCCGCACCGCGTCCGAGGATCTCGCCCAGCGCACCGAGGAACAGGCCGCCAATCTCGAGGAAGCCGCCGCCGCGGTCGCCAAGGTGTTCAGCCAGGTGCAGCAGGCCCGCGAGGACGCGAGCAACGCGCGCCGCACGATCCGCGAGAGCAACGCCACCGCCGGAGAAGGCACGCGGATCGTCGCCGAAGCCGCGGCGGCGATGACCCAGATCGAGCAATCGAGCCAGAACATCGCCAACATCGTCGGGGTGATCGAAAGCATAGCCTTCCAGACCAACCTGCTCGCGCTCAACGCCGGGGTCGAGGCCGCACGCGCCGGCGAGAGCGGCCGCGGCTTCGCGGTGGTCGCCAGCGAGGTGCGCGCGCTGGCGCTGCGCTGTTCGACCTCGGCCGAGGAGATCAAGGCGCTGGTCTATGGCACCAGCGAGCAAGTGGTCTCGGGCGTCGACCTCGTCGGCAAGAGCGGCAGCGCCTTTGCCGAGATCACCGAGGCCGTGGCAAAGCTGACCGCGGCGGTCGAGAGCATCGCGGCCTCGACCGAGGCGCAGTCGGAAAGCCTTGCCCACATCAACAAGGTTGTGAGCGACATCGACCGTTCGACCCAGCAGAACGCGGCGATGGCCGAGCAATGCACCGCCGCGGCCGCCTCGCTCGCGCAGGAAGCCGACGGGCTGTGGCGCACGGTGCGCGCTTTCGAGGTCGGCGAGCAGACCGCCGAGGGCGCACGCGGGCTCTATGCCCCGCAGCCTTACGACAGAGGACGCGCGCGCGGCGGATTGTCGGTGGTGGCCCGCTAGGGGGCCGATACGGGCGGGGCCGCCGCCCCGCCCGTCACGGGCAGGGCGGCGCGCGCCGCATCAGCGCAGGCTGACGACGTTGTCCGTCGCCTCGCGGACGCGGGTGCCGTTAAACAGGCTCATCATCGGCTCGTCCTGCACGGTCACCGCGACCGCATTGCCGTAGCCGTTGAAGCCGGTCTTCATCGCCGCACCGTAAGCCCCGAGCATCCCGATCTCGATGTAGTCACCGGCCTGGATGTCGGCGGGCAGCGCGAAGGGGCCCTTCATGTAGTCGGCATCGTCGCAGGTCGGGCCGTAGAAGGCGAAGTCCTCGTCCTCCTCGATCAGGTCGTCCTCGAGCGCGCGCACCGGGAAGCGCCACGCGACGTGGGCGGCATCGTAGAGGGCACCGTAGGCACCGTCGTTGATGTAGAGCTCCTCGCCGCGGCGCTTGTTCACCTGCACGATCATCGAGGAATACTCGGCCGACAGCGCGCGGCCGGGTTCGCACCACAGCTCGGCGTTGTAGGCGATCGGCAGGCTCTCGAAGTGCTTGGCGATGATCGCGAAGTAATCCTCCATCGGCGGCGGCTCGAGCCCCGGATAGGCGCTCGGGAAGCCCCCGCCGACATCGATCATGTCGATCACGACCGACGCCTCGGCAATCGCCGCACGGGTGCGGTCGAGCGCCTGGACGAAGGCGAAGGGGGTCATCGCCTGACTGCCGACGTGGAAGCACACGCCCAGCCAGTCGCAATGCTGGCGGGCCTGCTGGAGCAGCTGGGGCGCTTCGATGAGGTCGCAGCCGAACTTCGACGCGAGGCTCAGCTCGGAATATTCCGAGGACACGCGCAGGCGCACGCACAGGCGGAGGTCACGGGGGGCCTCGCCGGTCGCGGGATCGGTGCAGGCGGCGATGATCTTCTCCAGCTCCTCGAAGGTGTCGAGGCTGAAGGTGCGCACGCCGTGCTCGAAATAGGCCTCGCGGATCGCCTGCGGGGTCTTCACCGGATGCATGAAGCACAGCACCGCTTCCGGCAGGATGCCGCGCACCAGCCGCACCTCGGTGATCGAGGCGACGTCGAAATGCGTGACACCGGCGTCCCACAGCACCTTGATAAGATCGGGCGCGGGATTGGCCTTGACCGCATAGAGCACCTTGCCCGGAAACTTCTCGACGAAGAAACGGGCGGCGCGCCGCGCGGCGTGCGGGCGGTTGAGGATGACGGGTTCGTCCGGACGAAGGTCGCGGACTACAGCCTTTGCGTCGGGATAGATGTGCAACTCAAGGGACCCCCAAAACGGCTCTGTTGAACCATAAAACGACAAGCTGCCTTGCGGTTTGGAAGTCCCCTTGGGGCAGCGGAAGCGCGCAGATAGGGCCTGGGGGGGGAAATGCAATCGAAAAATGCACCCCGCCGGGACGAAATGTTACTTTACGAAGACACCCTTCGAAACACGACCGGAATGTGACGGAAATGCCGGGATTTTTCCCGCGTCAGAAGGCGACTTTCGGGGTCTGGTCGACCCGCCCCTGCTCGCTCGCGTCGAGCCGGTGGAAGTCCGCCTCGGCGAATCCGAGGATCCCGGCGAACAGCACCGCGGGAAAGGATTCGCGCGCGGCATTGAAGCGCGCGACCGCGGCGTTAAGCGCGCGGCGGGCGGCGGCGAGCTTGTCCTCGACGTCGGCGAGTTCGTGCTGGAGCGACTGGAAGTTAGCCGAGGCCTTGAGATCGGGATAGGCCTCGCCCAGCGCCAGCAGATTGTCGAGCGCGCCGCGCAGCTGCGCCTCGCTCCCGGCGGACGGTGCGCCCGAGGCCGCGGCATTGCGCGCCGCGATCACCGCCTCGAGCGTGGCGGATTCGTGCCCCGCATAGCCCTTCACGGTCTCGACGAGGTTGGGGATCAGATCGTGGCGCTGGCGCAGCTGCGCGTCGATGTCGGCGACGCCCTGCCGCACGCCCTGCCTGAGGCGCACCAGCTTGTTGTAGATGCCGATCAGCAGCAGCACCACCGCCACCGCGATCACCACGATCGCCGAGGTCCAGAACCAGCCGAAAATCTCGATCACTTCGCGTCACTCCATTGCCAGCAACCCTGAGCATACGACACATATGTTAAGAGTTAGCCGCTAGGGATTCACAAAATGACGGCGACAGTGCAGACGGATATCGACGCCCTCATGGCTGGCGGCCTCGAAGACTGGCTCGCCGGACAGGGTGCGATGCGCGCCGAGGCCAGGGAGAAGGCGACGAGCCGCTGGGTGTGGAGCGCGGCGATCCTGATGCCGGTGCTCGCCTTCATATGGTTCAGCCCTGCCGCCAAGACCTCGCTCGCCCCGCTGCTGACGATGGCCGGGATCGGCGGGGCAGCATGGTGGGGCTATCTGCCGATCGCCGCGGCCAAGCAGGCGATCAAGATCGGCATCAACTCCGCCATCGCCGCCGCCTACGGCCTCGCCTACGAACACGAGGTCGAACCCGGTCCCGAATTCGCCGCGGCGCGCACCTTCGGGCTGGTCCCCGGCTTCGACCGCTCGAGCTTCGAGGACCGCTGGCACGGCACGCTCGAGGGCCATGCCTTCGAACTCTACGAATGCCATCTCGAGGAGCGGCGCGGATCGGGCAAGCACCAGCGCTGGGTCACGGTGTTTCGCGGGCCGCTGATCCGCATGGCCTTCGGCCGCCCGTTCCGCTCCACCACCCTGCTCGAACGCGCGGGCAAGCACCGCAAGTGGCTCGGGCTGGGCGGGGCGAGCGACCATGTCGCGATGGGGGGCAAGCGGCTGGAGCGGGTCGACCAGGTGCACCCGGCCTTCGGCGAAACCTTTGCGCTCTTTTCCGACGATCAGGTCGAGGCGCGGGTGCTGGTCCACCCCGCCTATGTCGAGCACCTGCTGCGCCTCGAGAGCGCCTTCGGTGCGCGCGAGCTGCGGGCGTTGTTCGCGGGCGGCGAGGTGATCGTCGCGCTCGAGGCGGACGACCTGTTCGAGAGCGGCGGGATGGATGCGGAGAAGGACCGCGAGAAGGCGGAGCGCGCCGCGCGCCAGTTCGGCGCGCTGGCGGGGCTGGCGCTGGCGATCAACCAGAACGAGCGCGGGCGGGTGCTGCGCGCCGACCCGCAGCCGGCGGGGAGGCTCTAGACGCCGGGCGCGGGGCTTTCGGGCTCGCCTGCCGCGATCGGGTAGACGTCCGCGACGATCGCGAGCATCACGTTCACGTTCTCGCGGATATTGGCCATCGTCACCCCGTGGTCGAGCACGACATAGCGGGTGAAGCCCAGCGTCCTGCGCTCGAAATCGGCCCACGTGTTGATCGCCGCCTGTTCGAGATTGGCCTTGGCGAGGCTCTCGAAGGTGGTGGTCGCGGGCAGATCGAAGCGCACCTGCATCATCACGCCCTGGCAGCCGCTCACCCCGTTCACCTCGCAGGCCGTGCCGTAGAGCAGATAGGTGACGCCTTCGGCATCCTCGGCGGCGACGAAGACCTCGCCCGGCTCGCCCTCTTCCTTGACCTGATGGCCGAGCGAGCCGACCAGCGCGAGCAGATCGGCCTGGCCGACCGACTTCACCACCCGCTGCGCCGCGTAATCCTGCGCCGATAGCGGCGTTGCGAGGAAGGCCGCTGCGGCGAAAGCCCCGATGATCCTCATGCGTCTCCCCCTCGCGCCCGCCCGCGGGCTGTGCGCCTCAGCTCAGGCGATCCCGGAAATCCTCGTAATCGAAGCGCTTGATGCAGTCGAGCGCGTCGGTCTCGGAGTCCCACATCCAGATGCTCGGCAGGGCGACGCCGTTGAAGGTGTTGGTCTTGACCATCGAGTAATGCGCCTGGTCGAGAAAGGCGAAACGCGCGCCCGGTTCGGCGGGCACCGGCAGGCGATAGTCGCCGATCACGTCGCCGGCGAGGCACGAGGGCCCGCCCAGGCGGATCGGGATCAGGTCGGGATCGGTCAGCTCGCCCAGCATGGCCGGACGATAGGGCGCCTCCAGCACATCGGGCATGTGGCAGGTTGCCGAGATATCGGTGATGCCCACCGGCATCTCGTTGAAGTGGGTGTCGAGCAGCGTGCCGACCAGAATGCCCGCATCGAGCGCCACCGCCTCGCCCGGTTCGAGGATGATCTGGCAGCCGGTGTCGCTCGCCGCATCCTTGAGGAACTCGACCAGCTCCTCGCGCTGGTAATCGGCCCGCGTGATGTGGTGGCCGCCGCCCATGTTGATCCACTTGAGCTGGTCGAAGTACGGCTCGATCACGTCGAAGACCCGGTCCCAGGTGGCCTTCAAAGGCTCGAAATCCTGTTCGCACAGGTTGTGGAAGTGGATGCCCTCCACCCCTTCCATGTGCTCCTCGGTCAGCTGGTCGAGCGGGAAGCCGAGCCGCGAACCGGGGGCGGAGGGATCATACTTGGCAACCTCGCCGGTCGGCACCTGCGGATTGATGCGCAGGCCCACGCTGACAGGCGCGCCATTGGCGGCGGCCTGTTCGAGGATCAGCCGGGCGCGTGCAAGCTGGTAGGGCGAGTTGAAGATCACGTGATCCGAAAGCCGGCAGATCTCCTCCAGCTCCTCGGGCTTGAAGGCGGCCGAGTAAGTGGCGATCTCGCCGTCGTAGAACTCGGAGGCGAGGCGCGCTTCCCACAGGCCGGAGGTCGACACACCGTCGAGATACTCACCGATGATCGGCGCAGCCGACCACATCGAGAAGGCCTTCAGCGCGGCGAAGACGCGGATATCCCCCCCGTCCGCCGCCGCCGCATCGCGCACGGCAGCCAGCGTCCGGCAATTGGCGCGCAGCTTCGCGGCATCGACCACGAAGGCGGGGCTGTCGACGCGCGACAGATCGAAATGGGCAAAGGCGCCCGGATCACCGGCCTTGGTCTGCATGGCTATTTGTCCGACTTGCTGGGGAGAGAGAAACGCACCACGCGGCCGCCGGCCACGTCGGTGACGTAGATATGCCCGTCCGGCCCTATCGCAAGGTCATGCCCGAGGCTCGCATCCTTGCCGGGCAGGCTGATGTCGTGGCTGGCCTCGATCGTGCCGTCCTGGGCATAGAGGCGGATCACCGCGCCCTTCCGGTCGGCCCCGTCCCGCCCCTCGACCGCGAGCAGCCGCCCGCCGCCCAGCGGCTTGAGACTGTAGGTGTGGTTGCCCGCCGCCGAGACCCGGCTTTCGACCAGCTTCCCGGCATGGTCGAAGATCTGGATGCGCGCATTCTCGCGATCGGCGACGTAGATGCGGCTCTCGTCAACCGCCACCGCATGGGCGACATCGAACTCGCCCCAGTCGCGGATGAATTTCCCGTCCGGCGAGAAATCGGCGACGCGGGTGTTGACGTAGCCATCCGCGACCAGCACGCGGCCGGGCAGGAAGGCGACGTCGGCCGGGCGGCCGAAATGGCCCGCGTCCTGGCGGGTGACGCCCTTCTCGCCGAGCGTGAGTTCCAGCTGTCCCTCGGGGCTGAAGCGGAACACCTGTTCATGCGCGACATCGGTAATCCAGACCTTGCCCTCGGGGTCGATCGAGATCCCGTGCGGCATGACGAACAGCCCCGCGCCCCACTTGGCCAGCAGCGTGCCGTCGGGCGCGAACTTGAAGACGGTGGGCTCGGCGATGGGCTCGCCGGGGAACGGCTCCTCCCATTTGCGCCCGGCGCGGTGAAGCACCCAGACATTGCCAGCCGCGTCGATATCGACCGCGCTGACCTCGCCGAACTTGGCGCCCGCAGGAATCGTGGGCCAACCGGCATCGACCGCAAGCTTCGGCACATCCTCGCGCGGCGACGGTGCGGCATCGCAGGCAGCGAGCGTGAGCAGCAAGGCCGAAAATAACGCAAGTCTGGTCATTGGCGCGGCCTTCGGTTGCATCGGAAGCATTTTGCCCATGTTTTTGGTTTCTCGCAGAGACGCGGAGGGAAGAGAGACGCAGAGAATTAGCGCGAGTTGTAGTCGTTCGCCACGCGGCGAATGCCGTCCTTCATCGTGCCTTGGGAGAAATTGAGAAGCAGCCCTACGGGCTGACGCAGCAAGCGAAGATAAGTCAGCAACTGCCGCATGTGGGTCTGTGTCAGCCGCTCGACCGCCTTGATTTCCAGAACCAGCGTGTCGTCGATCAGAAGATCGAGACGAAAGGCGGGATCAAATACCTGCCCGTCGAATGTGATCGGAACAGGCACTTGACGCGCGACTTTAAGGCCGCGCGCCTCAAGCCGTCCGGCAAGGACGGCTTCGTAGACGTTCTCGAACAGGCCGGGGCCAAGGTCACGATGAATGGCAGTGCATTCATCGACAACCACCCCGGAAAGCCGATCAATGTCCAAGCGCTGCCCCCCTTCTCCGCGTCTCACTTTCCTCCGCGTCTCTGCGAGAAACAAGGAAATCAGAAATCCACCGGTCCGCTCAGCTCCTCGACCGTCCACGGAAGGCCGTGTTCGTTCAGCATCGCCATGAAGGGATCGGGATCGAGCTGTTCGATGTTGAACACGCCCTCACCCTGCCAGTGGCCCTGCACCATCATGGCCGCGCCGATCATCGCAGGGACGCCGGTGGTGTAGCTGACGGCCTGGTTGCCGGTCTCCTCATAGGCCGCCTCGTGGCTGCAGATATTCTTGATGTAGAACGTCTTCTCGCCCGAACCGTCGAGCGCCTCGCCGGTCGCGATCACGCCGATGTTGGTGTTGCCCTTGGTGGTCTCGCCCAGCGTCTCGGGCTTGGGGAGGACGGCGGCGAGGAACTGGAGCGGGATGATGTCCTTGCCCTGATACTTCACCGGCTCGATCGAGGTCATGCCGACGTTCTGCAGGACGGTCAGGTGGGTGATGTACTGGTCCCCGAAGGTCATCCAGAAGCGCGCCCGCTCAAGCTCGGGGACGAACTTCGCGAGGCTCTCCAGCTCCTCGTGATACATCAGGTACATGTTCTTGGGGCCGACCGCCTCGAAGTCGAAGGCGACCTTGTTCGACATCGCCGGGGTCTCGACCCACTCGCCGTTCTCCCAGTGACGCGCGGGCGCGGTCACTTCGCGGATGTTGATTTCCGGATTGAAGTTGGTGGCGAAATGCTGGCCGTGGTCGCCACCGTTGCAGTCGAGGATGTCGAGCTGGCGGATGGTCTTGAGCTTGTGCTTCTTGAGCCACATGGTGAAGACGCTGGTGACACCCGGATCGAAGCCCGACCCCAGCAGCGCCATCAGCCCTGCATCCTTGTAACGCTCGTGATAGGCCCACTGCCACTTGTATTCGAACTTGGCCTCGTCCTTGGGCTCGTAATTGGCCGTGTCGAGGTAGTCGACACCGGCCTCGAGGCACGCGTCCATGATGGGCAGGTCCTGATAGGGGAGCGCGAGGTTGACGACGAGGCCCGCTCCGGTCTTGCGGATCAGGTTGACCATCGCCGGCACTTCCTCGGCGTCGATCTCGTAGGTGGCGATGTCGCGCCCGCAGCGTTCCTTCACGCTCCGGGCGATCGCGTCGCACTTGGCCTTGGTGCGGCTGGCGAGGTGGATCTCGGGGAAGATGTCGGGGTTGAACGCCATCTTGTGGACGCACACCGAACTCACCCCGCCCGCACCGATGACGAGGACCTTGCTGGATTGGGCTGCGGGCATGATAGGAACCTTTCGTGAAGCGATGCGAATCTTGCGCAGCGCCTTAAAGCAACGCGAGCGGGGGGACAAATGATCCAGACCGATGTCAGAATGCCCACCACCGAGGGCGTGCGCGCCGCCGCCGCCGCGGTGGCCGCGATCCTGCCCCCGACCCCTCTGCTGCCGGTCGAGATCGACGGGGTGCGGGCGCGGGTGAAGGCGGACAATCTCCAGCCCATCGGATCGTTCAAGATCAGGGGCGCGTGGTGGCGGCTGTTGAACCTGTCGGAAGCGGAGCGGCGTGGCGGGGTCGTCGCGGTGTCGTCGGGCAATCATGCGCAGGGCGTTGCATGGTCTGCGCGGCGGCTCGGCATCGCTGCGACCATCGTCATGCCGCATGACGCGCCCGCGGTGAAACTCGCCAATACCCGGGCACTGGGGGCCGAGGTGGTGCTCTACCAGCGTCCCGGAGAGGACCGCGACGAAGTGGCCGCAAAGCTGATCGCCCAACGCGGCGGCACCCTCGTCCATGCTTTCGGCGATCCTTGGGTGATCGAGGGCCAGGGCAGCGCGGCCATTGAAATCGCTGCGCAATTGGGCCGCGCGCCTTCGCGGATCCTCGCCTGCTGCGGTGGCGGGGGGCTGGCGGCGGGCCTCTCGCTCGGTGCGCCGACGAGCGCGATCCACCCGGTCGAGCCCGTGGGCTGGGACATGGTCGGTCAGGCCATGGCGAAGGGCGAGCTGGTCCCCGCTGCACCCGATGCGCCGAAGACCATCTGCGATGCGCTCCAGCCGACGGTCACCAAGCCGATCAATCTCGCCGTCCTTTCGGGCCGCGCCGAGCCGGGCGTCACCGTCACCGACGAGGAGGTGCGCAGCGCCCAGCGTTTCGCCTTCGCCAACCTCAGGCTGGTGGTCGAACCCGGCGGCGCGGCGGCGCTGGCGGCGGCGCTGGCGGGCAAGGTGCCGGTCGACGCGGACACCGTCATCATGATCACCGGCGGCAATGCCGACCCGGCCGCCTATGCCGCCACGATCGCGGCAAGCGGATAGCTGTGGAAACCGTCACATTGACGAAACGCGAGCCGAATACGACAAGCGCTTGACGTAACGTAAGGACGCTCCTCCCCCATGGCTACCCAGGCAAAGCGGATCATCGAAGATGCGGTGGTCCGCAAGGATGCAAAGGTCGGCGACAAGCTGCTCGACAGGGCCTTCGCGCTCGCCTTCAAGGGGCTTGTCTATGCCCAGATCTGGGAAGACCCTGTGGTCGACATCGAGGGCCTCGCGATCCAGCCCGACAGCCGCGTCATGTGCATCGCCAGCGGCTCGTGCAACGCGCTGTCCTATCTGACGGCGAACCCCGAGAGTGTCACCGCGGTCGATCTCAACCGCGCCCATGTCGCGCTGGGCAAGCTCAAGATCGCGGCGATCCGGCATCTGCCCAATTACGAGCGTTTCCACCGCTTCTTCGCCCATGCCGACCACAAGGAGAACGCCGAGGTCTACAAGACCATGATCGCCCCCCATCTCGACGCGGAAAGCCGCGCCTATTGGGAAAAGCGCGACATCCGCGGGCGGCGGCGCATCAGCTACTTTACTTCAGGAATCTACCGGCAGGGATTGCTGGGCAATTTCATCGGCCTGGCGCACGTCTTTGCCAAGCTTTACAAGATCGATCTCGCCAAGCTGCTGGAGGCCCAGACGCTGGAGGAACAGCGCGCCGTGTTCGAGCGCGAGCTTGCGCCGGTGTTCGAGAAGAAGTTCATCCGCTGGCTGACAGACCAGCCCGCCTCGCTGTTCGGCCTCGGCATCCCGCCCGCCCAGTTCGAGCATCTCGCGGGCGACGAACGCATGGCCGAGGTGCTGCGCCGCCGGCTGGAAAAGCTCGCCTGCGATTTCGAGGTCAAGGACAACTACTTCGCCTGGCAGGCGTTCGGGCGCGGCTACAACCGCTCGGAAAGCGCCGCCCTTCCACCCTATCTCCAGCGCGCCAACTGGGAAGCGATGCGCGAACGGATCGACCGGCTCGACGTCACCCGCGCCAACATGGTCGACTGGATCGGCTCCCGCGAGGAGGCGAGCATGGACCGCTTCGTGCTGCTCGATGCGCAGGACTGGATGAACAACCAGCAGCTCGATGGCCTCTGGAGCCGCATCACCCGCGCCAGCCGCCCCGGCGCGCGCGTGCTGTTCCGCACCGCCGCCGAGCCGAGCCTGCTGCCAGGCCGCCTCGACGATGCGATCCTGTCCAAGTGGCGCTACCTCGAGGAGACTTCCGCCGACCTTACCCGACGCGACCGCTCGTCGATTTACGGCGGCGTGCACGTCTACGAGCTCGCCTGATGGCAGCGAGTGGCGGTCATGCCGCGCTGATGGACGAAGTCTATCGCGGCCAGCGGCACATCTATGATTTCACGCGCAAGTATTACCTCTTCGGGCGTGACACCCTGATCGCGGGGCTGTCGGCGCGGCCGGGGATGCGCGTGCTCGAGGTCGCCTGCGGCACCGGGCGCAATCTCGCCAAGGTCGGCAAGGCCTGGCCCGGGGTGCGCCTGTTCGGGCTCGATATCTCCGCCGAAATGCTCAAGAGCGCGCGAGCCGCCCTCGGCGATGAGGCGCGGCTGGGGCAAGGCGACGCATGCGCCTTCGATGCGGCAGACCTGCTCGGCGAACCCGCTTTCGAGCGCATCCTCCTGTCCTATTCGCTCTCGATGATCCCCGACTGGCAGGGCGCACTCGATCATGCCGCGGGCCAGCTGGCACCGGGCGGATCGCTCCACGTGGTCGATTTCGGCGACCTTCAGGGGCTTCCCGGTCCCTTCCAGACCCTGCTCAGGGGTTGGCTCGCGAAGTTCCACGTGGAACCGCGCACCGCCCTGCCCGAAGCCGCCGCCCGCATCGCCGCCGCGCGCGGCCTGAGCCTCGTCAGCACCCGCGGACCCCTCGGGTACTACCAGCTCCACGTGCTGAGCGCGCGCTAGCCCGCACCCCGCGCGTCCTGCGCGCATTTTTCACGAGCCTATTTGCGCGTCTTGGCGTATGGGCGCGCGAACCGCCCCCGCACAGCCGCTCCGGCTCTGCCCCCTTCCTGCCGGATGCCTTGCTCCCCCCGAGCCGCGTTCGCCGCGCCGCCCCGGCGCATTTCCTGAAGACGAGCCCCCCGACGATGACATTCCCTGCCCTGCCCGCCCCGCTCGAAGCCGCGCTTGCCGAACGCGGCTATGCCGCCGCCACCCCGGTCCAGGCCGAGGTGCTGCGGCCCGAGGCGGCCGGGCGCGACCTGCTGGTTTCGGCCCAGACCGGATCGGGCAAGACCGTCGCCTTCGGCCTCGCGATGGCGGCCGAACTGCTCGAAGGGGGCGAGCGGATCGCGCCCGGCGGCAGCCCGCGCGCGCTGGTGATCGCGCCCACCCGCGAACTGGCGCTGCAGGTCAGCCGCGAGCTCGACTGGCTCTATGGCCGCACCGGCGCGCGGATCGCGACCTGCGTGGGCGGCATGAACCCCTCGGCCGAGCGCCGCGCGCTGCAACAGGGTCCGGCCATCGTGGTCGGCACACCGGGACGCCTGCGCGACCATCTCGAACGCGGCGCGCTCGACCTGTCGCAGCTTGCGGTCGCGGTGCTCGACGAGGCCGACGAGATGCTCGACATGGGCTTTCGCGAGGAGCTTGAGGCGATCCTCGATGCCACCCCGCCCGGGCGCCGCACGCTGCTGTTCTCGGCCACCATGCCGCGCCCGATCGAGGCGCTCGCCCGCCGCTACCAGGACGATGCGCTGCGCATCGCGACCATCGCCGAGGGTCGCGGCCACGGCGACATCGCCTATCAGGCCGTCACCGTCCCGCCGACCGAGATCGAACACGCGGTGGTCAACCTGCTGCGCTTCCACGAGGCCGAGACCGCGATCCTGTTCTGCGCCACGCGCGACAATGTGCGCCATCTCCACGCCATCCTGCAGGAGCGCGGCTTTGCGGTCGTGGCGCTGTCGGGCGAGCATTCGCAGGGCGAGCGCAACCAGGCGCTCCAGGCCCTGCGCGACCGCCGCGCGCGGGTCTGCGTCGCCACCGATGTCGCCGCGCGCGGCATCGACCTGCCGAGCCTCAGTCTCGTGATCCATGTCGAGATCCCGCGCGATGCCGAGACGCTCCAGCACCGTTCGGGCCGCACGGGCCGCGCGGGGCGCAAGGGCGTGGCAGTGCTGATCGTGCCCTTCGCACGGCGGCGGCGGGTCGAATCCATGCTGCGCCACGCCCGGATCGAGGCCGAGTGGCAGGAGGTGCCCGACCGCGAGGCGATCCTCGAACGCGACCGCGAGCGTCTGCTCGCGCGGCTGCTGGCGCCGGTCGAGGCTGACGAGGCCGACCGCGAGCTCGCCGCGCGGCTGCTCGCCGAACGCCCCGCCGAGGAGATCGCCGCGATGCTGGTGCACACCCACCGCGCCCGCCTGCCCGAGCCGGAAGAGCTCACCGCCGTCACCCGCGAGCCCGGCAAGGAGCATCACCGCCCCGGCTTCGATGACACGGTCTGGTTCCGGCTTGACGTCGGCCGCGCCGACAATGCCGATCCCCGCTGGATCCTGCCGCTGCTGTGCCGCCGCGGCCATGTCACCCGCGGCGAGATCGGCGCGATCCGGATTAGCCAGCACGAGACCTTCGTGCAGATCCCGCGCGCAATCGCCGACCGCTTCGCCGCCGCCGCCGCGCGCACCGGCGAGGCCGAGGGCGAGGAAGCCGCGCTGGCGATCGCCCGGTCGGACACCGGCCCACGCGAGGTGGCGCGCAGCAACCGCCAGCGCCGCCCCTCGCGCAGCAACGCCGATGCGGGTTTCGTCAAGGCGAAGCCCGTGGGCCAGGGCGCCGGTCGCAAGCCGCCCCGCCCCGCCTCGTCCTCCGGAGCGCCCGGCGGCAAGCCGCACCGCAGCCGCAAGCCCGGTTCCGGGCGCCCGCAAGGGCACCGGCACAGGCCCTCGTAAAGGGGGCTAGTGGGCGGCGGCTGCCTGCGGCTGCGCTGCGGGCATCGGCGGGAGCACGCCGTAACCGCGCAGTCCCAGCGCCATGATCTCGATCGCCAGCGCGCACAGCAGCAGCGCGACCACGCGCAGCAGCACCGGCGCGACCGAGAAGCCGCCCTCGGTGCGCTGCTTGCGCCCGCCGAGGAAGACGATCCCGTAGAGGATCGCGGCATTCAGCCCGAGGACGATGGCCAGCGCCAGCCACAGCGGACCCGTGCTGCCGCCGCTTTCGTTGATCCGGGTCGAGGCGATGGTCACCGCGACGATCGACTGCGGCGAGGCCAGCAGCGGCATCCCCAGCGGGTAAACCGCCATGCTCACGCCCGGGGGCGGACCGCGCTCGTCGCCGTGATCCTCGCCCAGCACCAGCTGGAGCGCGAACAGCAGCAGCACCAGCCCGCCCGCCACCTCGAGCGCCGCGACCGAGACGTGGAAGAAGTCGAGGATGTTTTCGCCGCGCAGGGCGAAAATCCCGAGCACCACGGCCTGGATCGCCAGCGCGCGGGTGACCACGGTGAGCTTTTCCGGCCGGCTCATGTCGCGGGCCTGCGCCACGAAGAAGGCGGCCGCCTTTGTGGCCCCGGCGGTGATCAGAAGGATCACCAGCAGATCGCTGAATTCCATGTTGTTTACCCCATTGCCCCAGTTTTTTGTCGTCTGGCGATACGGCGCGTCCGCCATGTGTCGAGCCCCTGCACCAGCACCGCGGCAAGCAGCGCCAGCGCCAGCATCACCGCGATGCGGCGGATGGTCAGAACCTGGATGTCGGTGCCCATGTCGCTGTCGGCGACCGTGCTTCCGAGCACCACGATCATCGTCGAGAGAGCCGGCGGCCACCACTGGCGGCTCGCCTCGCTGGCGGCGGGACCGTGCAGCCAAGGGCCAGCGACCAGCGCGGCCAGCGCGATCCCGCCGACCAGCAGCGGGAGTGCGGGCCACAATCCGAGCACCCACCAGAAGCCGAGCGCCATCGCGCCGCCCGCCGCCGTGCTGGTGACGATCGCCAGCGCGTTCTGGTGGAGGCGCTGCGCATCGGGCTGTTGGGCGAGCTGCGCGCCGTTCATCAGCGTCATCAGGAACAGGCCGGGGTTCTGCAGCGCGAGCACCACCGGCAGGACCATCACCAGCGCCGAACGCAGCCCGACCCAACCCGCGGCCGGGGCCGCAAGCGGCTCGGGGACCGGCAGGGGCACCGGCGCGGGCTCGTCACGCCGGTCGGGCAGCAGCACCGCCACCACCCACGCGATCGCCACCGCCAGCACGATGTCGACGCCCATCTGCACCGCCACGAACTGCGCGAGCGCCTGCGAATGGAAGGCCACCACCGCGATCAGCGTGTTGCCGACGATGAACAGCTTAAGCGGCACCGCCAGCCCCGGCCTCATTCCCGCGAGAAAGGACGACAGCGCGACGCCGGCGAGGATCACCGTCACCCCGGCAGGCGGCGCGTAGGTCAGGAGCGGCGTGAGCAGCAGCCCCCAGATGCAGGACAGGCCGGTAATCACCAAGAGCGCAAGCGCCTGACGCGGCGCGGGCGGCGGCGTGCCGGGGGCCAGCAGCAGCAGCGCCAGCAGCGGCAGGACATAGGCGAAGGGCCCGCCCCGCCCCCAGCCGATCAGCGCCGCGAGCGCGAGGCCCGCGGCAAACCGCAAGGTCGCGCGCCGCTCGCGCTCAATAGGCATAGGAGGCCCACGCCATCGCGCGGATGTAGAGGCTCCCGAGCGCGTCCATCACGGTGTTCTCGCCCGCATAGACGATGACGTCCGCCTGCCCGCCCTCGCGCAGCTGGCGCAGGGTTGCCGGATCGAGCCGCTCGAAGTCGATGATCACCGGAAAGCGCTGTGACTGGCGCAGGAAATCGCGGTTGTTGCTGACCTCGGTCAGACCGCCCGGCTGGCTGCGCCCGCCGCTCGCCACGCCGTAGCCGACCGAGCGGACCTTGCCCGTGATCACCTGGCCCGGCAGCGCGTCGAGCACGATCTCGGCCCGCGCCCCGGGGCGGATCAGGCCGAGGTTGTTCTCGGTCATGTCGGCGGTGACCCAGCCGTCGTTGAGGCTGATGAAGCTCATGATCGGGCTGCCCGGATTGGCGACCTGGCCGCGCTCGATCTTGAGGTCGGTGATGACGCCGGGTCCGGGCGCGCGCACGGTGGTGCGGGTGCGGTCGAGTTCGGCCTTGGCGAGCGCACTGCGCGCCGCGATCAGCCGGTCGTTGGCGTCGCTCGTCGGCCCGCGCGCCGCGCGCGCCTGCGCGACCTGCGCATCGGCGGCCGCCACCCGCGCCGCAGCCTCGATCGCGCTCGCCCGGGCAAGTTCCATCCGCCGCTCCGAGATCGCGCCTGCATCCGCGGCGCGGATGCGCTGGTCGCGCGCCCAGTCGAGATCGGCCTTGCGCTTTTCCTCGAGCGCGATGCGCCGCTGCGAGAGCGCAAGATCGATCGCGGCATCCTGCGCCGCCAGTTCGCGCATGGTCGCCGAGACATCGGCCTCGGCCTTTTCGACCCCGATCAGGAAGCTGCTGTCGTCGAGCGTGAACAGTGGGTCGCCGGGCTTGACGATCTGGTCGTTGCGCACATGGATCGCCTCGATCCGCCCGCCGACCTCGCTCGCGATCGGTACCACGCGCGCATGGACCCGCGCCTGCGAGGTGAAGGGGGTGAGGCGGTCGCCGAGCAGATGCAGTCCCAGCAGCACCACCAGCACCACCAGCAGGATCCGCGCCGCAAGGCCCGGACGCGCGGGCTTGGCGTCTTCGGGCGCATCATCGTTCTGTGTCATTGCCATCCCCTTGCGCGATATCGAGCAGCCTGCCCCAGTCGGTCCGCGCCCGCATCCGCTCGCGGACCGCAGGATCGACCGGATCGGCGCTGGCCGGCGCCACCCACCCGCCGCCGAGCGCCTTGTAGAGCTGCACCAGGCTGATCGCGATCTCGCCGCGGTTGGCGACGAGCCGTTCCTCCTGCTGCAGCAGCGTCGTCTGCGCCTCGAGCACGCGCTGAAAATCGATCATGCCCTCGCGGTAGAGCAGGTTGGCCAGATCGAGCGCGCGCCGCGCGGTCTGCCGGGCTTCGGCGAGCCTCACGTCTTCCTGCCGGTCCTTGGCGAAGGCGATCGCGCCGTTGTCGACCTCGGCCGCCGCCTGCAGCACTTTGTCGCGATAGGCGAAGACGGCCTGTTCGAAGCGGGCGTCCTGCACCCGGACATCGGCCCGGATGCGCCCGAAATCGAAGACGTTCCAGCGGATCGCGGGGCCGATCCCGAGATCGATCCCGTTGCCGATTGCAGGGCTGGTGCGGGTCAGCTGGAACGACCCGCCGAAGGACAGTGCGGGATAGAGCTCGGCCTTGGCAATCCCGATGCGGGTCGATTGCGCCGCGGCGCGCAGCGCGGCCGCCCGCACGTCGGGGCGGCGGACGAGGAGGTCGGCGGGCACCTCGACGGCGATCGCTTCGGGAACGACAGGCAGGCGCGGCGCAGACAGGGCCAGTTCCGGCACCTCGCCGGGCGCCCTGCCTAGCACGACGCACAGCGCGTTGCGGGTCTGGAGGATCGCTGCCTCGAGCGCAGGAATGGCCGCCTCGGTGGCGAGCAGCTGGGCCTTGGCCTGCTGGAGATCCAGCTCGTTCGCCGCGCCCTCGCGGAACAGCGTCCCGGTGATCGCCACGTTGCGCTTCTGCAGCTCGGCATTGTCGCGGATCACCGCAAGGCGTTCCTCGAGCGTGCGGTGCTGGAGGTAGAGCCGCACCGCTTCGGCCCGGACGATGATGAGCACGTCGAGCCGCGTCGCCTCGCTTTCGAGCCACAGCGCCCCGGCGCCCTCGATGGCGCGGCGGAAGCGGCCCCACAGGTCGAGCTCCCATCCGACCTGCGCGCCGACATTGCCGAACAGGAAATCGGCATCGCCGATCGAAAGCGGCCCGCGCGGCGCGGCGGCATAACCGGCACCCGCGGTCCCGCTCACCAGCTGCGGCAGGCGCAGCGCCTCGGCTCCGGCAAGCTGCGCGCGCGCCTCGAGCACCCGGAGGCCCGCGATCTTCGCGTTGTTGTTGCCCGCCTCGGCGGCAAGGACAATGGCGGTGAGAGCGGGATCGTCGAACTGCTCCCACCACGCCGCACCCGGCGCCGGCGCCTGCGGCAGCCCGGCAAGCGCCTCGCTGCGCCAGTCCTCGGCCCAGCGGTCCTCGTCAGGAAGGGCGAAATCCGGGCCGAGCGTCGCGCAGCCCGAAAGCAGCGCCAACGCCGGCACCAGTGCCCAGACCGGTCTTGCCACCCTTTGCCCCCGGATTATCATTGCCCCACACCACCTTATCGGCATGGCGCCGCCGATCAAGCCGGTGCCGCACGAAAGCCCCGGCGCGAGTTTCAGGCAGTGGTCTTGCGCTCGACCGTGAAGGGCGCGGCGTAGCCCGCTTCGCCGAAGGTCTGCGCGATCAGCCGGTTGGTGTCGAAATAGACCTGCCAGTAATGGTCGGTATGGCAATAGGGTCGCACCGCCAGCACCGTGCCGCGCTCGTTGAAGTCGAGGATTTCGACATCGGGCGCGGGTTCGGCCATGACATTGGGGATCGCCGCCAGCGCGGGCTTCAGGCGGGCGATGGCATCGAGCGGATCGACCCCGAAGGCGAGCTGCGCGGTGCGGTCGACCCTGCGGTAAGCGTGGGTCGAGAAGTTCTTGACCACATCGCCCGAGACCTTGGAATTGCCGACGATGGTCTGCACGTTGTCGGGGCTGGTGATGACGGTGTTGAACAGGCCGATCTCGGTCACCGTGCCCTCGACCCCGCCGCCCACGATGTAGTCGCCGACCTTGTAGGGGCGGAAGATGATGAGGAAGGCCCCGGCCGCGAAATTGCCGAGAAGGCCCGACCATGCCGCCCCGACCGCGAGGCCGACGCCGGCGAGCAGCGCCGCGAAGCTGGTCGTCTCGATCCCGAAGAACCCGAGGATCGCCACCACCAGAACGATGTTGAGCACCACCGCGAGGATCGAGGCGATGTAGCGTTGCAGCGTCGGGTCGAAGTTGCGCGCTGTGAGCACGCGCCCGAGAATCCCGATCGCGAGGCCGATCAGCCAGCGCCCGATCATGTAGAGCGCAAAGCCCGCCGCGACCTGCAATGCGGCCCCGGTCACCGCGGCGGAAATGGTTGCCCAATCAAGTTCCATAATGATCCCCCTGCTGGAACGAAGAATGTGCAGGAATAGCCGCTTGCGCGCAGAAGATTGCCCAATCCTGCACAATCTTGCGCCTCGCGATGGCGTCAGGGCACGGGCGGCAGGAACAGGGACGGATCGAGCGGCGCACCGACGCGCGTCTCGCGCCAGAACACGCTGTTGGCGATAAGCCCGTCATAGGCCAGCGTCACCCGCCGCGCCTGCACCCAGCCGTTCTCGAGCCGGACGAAATCGCCATAGAACCGCTCGTGAAAGCCGCGCGGGGTGGTGAAGGCCATGTAGGTGACGAAGCCGCTTTCGGCATCGAAGCCGAACAGGGTCTGCGCGCCCCCGGGGTCGAGAATGCGGATGATGGTCGTGCGGCGGCCGGCGATGTCGCGCGGCGGGGCGTTGTGCAGGGCAAAGCCCTCCTCCAGCGCGGAACGGATTATCCCGAAGCCGAAATTGCTCGCCCAGTAGGCGTCGGCCTCGGCGCGGGGCATGATGCCGCGTTCGGTCCAGGTGGTCTGGCCATCATAGCCGACCTCGAAGATCACCTTCTCGCCGGCCTTGGCGATGATCCGCACCTTGCCCGAAGCCTCGTGCGCGGCGGTACGGCCCTCCTCGAACGTGCGCCACATGCGATAGTCGTCCGCCTGCGAGCGCACGGCGCCGGTCGCCGGGTCGTAGAAGGTCGCCGTCCCCGCCAGTTCGAGCGTACCCGGATCGAGCCAGAGGGCACCGCCATGCGCCGCGACCGCGCGCTCGACGATCGCGCGCGGCTCGGGCGGAGAGGGTTCGGCATGCAGCGGCCCGGTCCACAGGCCCGCCAGAGCGATGATCGCCGCCGCCATGATACCGCGCATGTCCCGTCTCCCGCCCCGCAATTTGTCCGGACATCTTTTCAACCACGCTGCATTGCTCTAGGCAAGCGCCATGCGCTGCCTTCGCACACTCGCCGCCGCTTTCGTCGGCGCCGCGCCGCTTGCCGCACAGGCGCAGGACACCCTGCCCGCCGGCATCTGGACGAACACCGAGGACGCCTACTTCGCCGAGGAAGAGGGGCGCGCGCGGCCCGAGCCGGTTCTCGTCGAGGTCGGCGAGGACGGTCGTTGGCGCCCTATTGACGCCTTCGGCGCAGCGAAGGGCGAATGGCAGCGCGGCACGGTTCCCGGCCTCGCGCCGCGCGCCGGCGGCTCGGGCTGGCAGATCGCGGGCAGCGAGATCCGCCGCGCACAGCCCTTCACCTGCTGGGTTTCGGTGCGCAAGTTCGCCGCCAAGCCCGACGGCACGCCCGACTGGACCTTCGCCGGCGGGCTGACGAGCTTCGACCAGGGCGGACGGGTCGCCATCCCCGGGCAAGGCGTCGCCCCCGACCTGTCGATCCGCTTGCGCAACGTCACCTGGGCGAAAGGCAGCCGCAACAAGCCCTCGCTGGTGCTCTATGTGCACAAGGACGATCCCGAGCGGGCCGAAAGCTACGCCTGGGCCTCGCCCGATGCGCGCCTCGTGGGGATCAACCTGCGCTGGATGCAGGGAAGCTGCTCGGCCGCCGACATACCGCCGCCGGCCGGCGAGGCGGCGGCTGCCGGGCTGGTCGACGCGGGTGCGCGCTGGAAGGCGCTCTACGAAGCGGGCGACTGGGACGCGCTGCGGCGCCTTTACGCCGACGACGCGGTGCTGATGACGCAAGGCACCCCGAAGCTGACGGGCGCGGACGCGATCATTGCCCATCTGCGTCGGGTGCGCGATGCTGGCGGCAGCGCGACGATCGACTTCGCCCCGGAAGAGGCGCGGGCCGAGGGCGGGCACGGCTTCGTCACCGCGCGGTATGCGATGGCGATCAACTTCCCCGGCAAGCCGCCCGTCTCGGTCGCGGGCCGTTCGATGCTGGTCTACAAGTGGAAGGGCGGCCAGTGGCTGCTGTGGCGCGACATCGACAATCTGGCGCCGGACGCGACCGCCGCCCGCTGAGCCGGACTCACCGCTTCCACGCCGCGCCGCCGACCCAGTCCCCGGCGACGGCCCGGAACTCCTCGACCTCGACCGTCTGCCACACCCCGCCGGCAAAATAGGGGTCGGCCTCGAACCGCGCGCGCGCCTCGGCCATGTCGCGCGCCTTGATGACGAGCAGCGATCCGACAGTCACATCCCCGTCCCTCAGCGGCCCGGCGACGGCATAGTGATCGATATGCGCCTCGACGTGGGCGAGATGCGCCCCCAGCAGTTCCGCCCGGAGCGCCGCGCCGTTCGCGCCGTCACGGCACCGGAAGGCGAAGAGCATCACCCGCCGACCTCGACGCACTCGACCAGCTCGCCTGCCGCGCCGATGGCGGTGGCGCTGCGGCGCCCTTCGTAGAGCGCCCCTTCGCGCACCACTGGCGGCACGATCCAGCGGGCGTTGCAGGCATCGAGATCGCGCACCGCCAGCGTGACCAGCGCATTGCCCGGCGGAAGCATCGCTTCATGGCGGGCACGCGCGGTGGCAGCGGCGGGGTAATCGTCCACCTCGACGATCGGCATTCGCCCCGCCTTGACCATCGAGATCGTCGTCTGCGTGTCGGCCGGCAGGGCGAAGGCCTTGTTGATCATCGAATAGGGCAGCGTGTAGTCCGCGCCCCGCTCCAGTCCGAGGACATCGCGATACCACGCCAGCGCCGCTTCGCGATCGGGCGCGGCAAGGACGGTGATGAAGATCCGGTCGACCGGCGCCCCTGCCCGCGGCAGATCGGTGTCCCCCATGTCGGCCAGCACCTGGTTGAGATAGATCATCTCGCGCCCCGGCCCCAGTGCCTGCATGGGGATGAAGGCGGGCGCGACGTTTTCGAGCTTCTTCGGCGGGCCGACAATTTCCCACAGATCGCGCGGCAGGGCGTCGGGCCAGTGCCACACGTCCTCGACCGTGGTCTCGAATGCGGCCCAGCCGAAGGTGGTGGTCGGGCGAAAGGCGGGGTGCGCGGGCTGCTCGACCAGCCGGAACCAGCAGGGCGCGCCGCTCGCCGGGCGCAGGACGGCATAGGGCGCGCCTGCGTTGGCCGGGCAGCCCCAGCCTGCGGCAAGATCGGCAGGCATTGCGCCCTGCTCCACCAGCTCCAGCCCGAGCACGCCGTGATAGGCCGCAATGCCCTGCGCAAGGTCGGGGACGGTCGAGAGGCCGCCGAGGATGGTTCCGTGCGGGATGGTCATGCCTTGAAATCCGGCTGGCGCTTTTCCACGAAGGCTGCCGTGCCCTCGGCGAAGTCCGGCCCGGTGAAGGCCGCCGCGAAGGTTGCGAGCGTCTCCGCGTCATCGGCCACCTGTCCGTCGAGCACCCGGCGCACGAAGCCCTTGATCGCGCGCGCGCTGCTGCCAGAGGCGGCGGCGATCCGGGAAGCGATTTCATCGCTGCTTCCGGCGATGATCTCGACCAGCCCGATCCGCTGCGCCTCTTCGGCGGCAAGCAGCTCGCCGGTGTAGAGCATCCGCTTCGCCTGCCCGGGCCCGACCAGATCGACCAGCAGCTTCACATCGTGCAGCGGGTAGACGAGGCCAAGCCTCGCGGGCGTGATCCCGAACCTTGCCGCCGGGGTCGCCACGCGGATGTCGCAGGCCATCGCGATCCCGCAGCCCCCGCCCACGCAGTCGCCCTCGACGAAGGCGATGGTCGGCACGTCGGCCCGCGCGAGTTCCCATTGCGCGCGGTTGATCGCCGCCTGGTTGGCCGCGCGCCACGCGGCATCGTCCTTGTTGGCGAGCAGTTCGCGGATGTCGGCGCCCGCGCAGAACGCCGTGCCCGCTTCGGCGGCGCGCACCTCGAGCACCCGCACCGCCGGATCGGCGGCCGCCTCGGCGACCAGCGCGGGGAGCGCCTCCCACATGGCCATGTCGAAGGCGTTGCGCTTGTCGGCGCGGTCGATCAGCAGGCGCGCCACGGCGCCCTCGCGGGTCAGACGCAGGCTCATGCCGGGTGGGCCGCCATGAAGTGATCGGCGATGGCCTTGCGGGTCGTCACCCACACGCCCTCGTGCGCACGGACGTGGCGGAAGAATTCCTCCAGCGCCCAGATCCGGCCGGGGCGGCCGATGATCCGCAGGTGCAGGCCGAGGCTCATCATCTTGGGGAAGCCCTCCTCGCCCTCGCGGTAGAGCTGGTCGAAGTTCGCCCTGGCGTAGTCGAGCCACTGGTGCGGGGTCAGGGCCGGGTCGGTCCACATCTTCATGTCGTTGCTGTCGAGCTGGTAGGGGACGATGCACATGGGCTTGTTTTCGGAGGGCTTGCCGGGTCCGGTCCCGCGATCCCAGAAGGGCACGTCGCCGCTGTAATCGTCCATGTGGTAGGTGAAGCCCTCCTCGGAGAGCAGACGGCGGGTGTTGTCGGTGAGGAGGTAGCGCGAGAGCCAGCCGTAGGGGCGCACGCCGCAGGTCGCCTCGATGCTGGTAACGGCCTTGCGGATGAAGTCGCGCTCCTCGTCCTCGTCCATCTTGAACTGGTGGACCCAGCGCCAGCCGTGGCTGACAGGCTCGTGGCCGAGCTCGCGGATCGCTGCGGCAATCTCGGGGTGGTTCTCGAGCGACATGGCCGCGACCGTCCAGCTCGCCATGATGTCGTAGCGCCTGAGCAGCTTCACGATCCGCGGCGCACCCGCGTTGATGCCGTAGAGATAGTTGGATTCGTTGGAGTAGTTGCGCATCTTCGATTTGACGAAGACGCCCAGCTCGTCGACCGGCTCCATCCCGCGATCGCCGCGGGCGATGGTCATCTCGCTGCCTTCCTCGACATTGACAACAACGCTGAGCGCCAGCTTCGCCCCGCCCGGCCAGTCCATTCTCTCTTCGGTCAACACATGAAATCTCCGTTCGGTTCGAGCGAAGCCGAGAACCGTTCGCGCCTGTGTGTCTCGACTTCGCTCGACACGAACGGTGGGGATGATGCGGGGCTAGTGCATCTCCTCCCCGCCGCTGACATTCAGCGCCTCGCCGGTAACGTAGAAAGCGGCATCGCTCGCCAGCCACAGGCAGGCGGCGGCGGTGTCGGAGGGCAGGCCCGGGCGGCCCATCGGGTTCTTGGCGGCCATGTTGGCGAGATAGTCCTCGACACTCGCAAAGCCGAGCAGCTTGCTGAAATATTCGTTCTGCTGCGCGCCGAGGCCGGTCGTGACGTGATTGGGGCACACGGCGTTGACGGTGATCCCGTGCTTGCCGAGTTCCACGGCGCTCGCCCGCGTCAGCCCGACCATCCCGTGCTTGGAGGAGACATAGGCCGGCAGATGCGGGAAGCCGGTCTTGGCGGCCTGGCTGGCGATGTTGATGATCCGCCCGCCCTTGCCGGCCGCCACCATCGCCCGCGCCGCGGCCTGGGTGCAGTAGAACGCGCCCGAGAGGTTGACGGCGATCACCTGGTCCCACTCGTCGGCGGTGTCGACCTCGAGCAGCGGCTTCATCTTGAAGCCGATCCCGGCATTGTTGACGAGGATGTCGACGCCGCCGAAACGCTCCACCGCCTGATCGACGAGGGCGGTGCACTGGTCTGCCTTCGAAACGTCGCAGGCGATGGTCGCGACCGCCGCGCCGCGGGCGCGCAGGTCCTCGGCGACGGCGAGGGCCTCGGCATCGATCGCAAGGTCGGAGACGACGCAATTGGCACCTCCGTCGGCGAAGGCCTGAAGGATGCCCTGCCCCAGCCCCTTGTGCTTGCCCGATCCGGTGACGACGATCGTCTTGCCGGCGAATGCGACTGCCATGTCAGAGGTCCTCGGTCAGGATGAACTGCGGCGCATCGGCAAAGCCTTGGAAGGGTGCGGCGGCGGCCTGGAAGTCCGCGGTCGAGATGTCGGCGACAAAGGCGTCCATGCCGGTGATGTCGATTATCTCGATATACTGGTAGGCCGGGGTGGCGGCATCGTCGCCGAAGACGCCGGTGGCCTTGTGGACGGTGAAGCTGGTGACCGAGCCGAGGCCGTTGACGGTCGGGATGTCGCGGGTCTTTGCCCATGCCTCGTACTCGGCAATGCTGGCATCGGGCTTCAGGTTGAACAGGCAGATGATGCGCATCGGTCAGGCTCCTTGCTGGTGCTGGGACGGGCGATAGGCCCGCAATCTGTCGTCGAGTTGGCGGGCGAGCGCGAACAAGCCGCTTTCCGCGCCGGCGTTGCCCACCAGTTGCACACCCGTCGGCAGGCCGTCGGCGGTCCATCCGGCGGGCATGCTGAGCGCAGGCAGGCCTGCGATGTTGGCGAGACAGGTGAAATCGGCCTGCGCGGGCGGCTCGGGATCGCTGTGGGGGAACGGCGGGTTGGGCACTGTCGGCAGGATCAGGAAGCCGTGCTCCTCCACCACAGCGCGCACCTCGGCGGCGGTTCGTTCGAGAATGGCGCGGTCCTCGGCCCAGTCGGCAAGGCTGCGGCGCGGGCCGTAGATCAGGAGCCGGGCGAGCCGTTCCGAAGTGGGAACACCGCGAAGATGCGCCGCCATCTCACGCGAGACGCCGATGAACCCGGCGAAGCGGATGCGGGACAGGGGGTGGCTGAGCACCGCGCGCGCCGGCGTCTCGGGCAATGCGGCCAGCGCCGCCGCGAAGGCGCGGGCGACGTCCGGATGCACCTCCACGCCATGCTCCGTCAGCGTTGCGCCGGTGTCGTCCAACGGATCGTCGCCGAAGCCCGAGATCACGCGCGCCACCCGTTCCAGCGTGTCGAGATCGCGTGCCAGCGGCCCGATCGCATCGAGCGTCAGGTCGGCAGGCTCGAGCCCCTGCTGGCTGACGCTCGCGGTGGCGGGCTTGAAGCCGTAGACCCCGCAATGGCTGGCCGGGATGCGGATCGAGCCCATCGTGTCGGTGCCGAGGGCCGCATCGCACAGCCCCGCCGCCACCGCCGCCCCGCTCCCGCCGGACGAGCCGCCGGGGGAATAGCCGATCCGGTGCGGGTTGTGGACGGGGCCGAAATGCGGGTTGTCGGACTTTGCGCCGAGTGCGGCTTCCTCCATGTTGAGGACGCCGATGATCGCCGCCCCCGCCTGCCGCAGCAGCGCCACGGTATCGGCGTCACGCTCCGCCAGCCGCGTCTCGAAGGCGGCGAGCCCGGCGTGCCACGGCATTCCGGCAACTGCGATGTTGGCCTTGACCCCGATGGTCATCCCCGCCAGCGGCCCCGCGCCGAACACCGCCGTCCGGTCGAAGTCGCTGAAGGCGTTGAGCGGTTCGTTGGCCGCGTCGAGGGCGTCGAAGTCGATCATGGATGCGCGCTCAGACCCCGCGCTTGTCGATCAGCCGCAGCGGCTTCTGGCGGGTATCGATCTCGGTTGCCGCCGCCGTCTCGCCGGGAGCGACCAGCGCGACCTCGACCTCGACGCCGAGGCCCCGGCGCAGCAGGTCCGCAAGTTCCGACGGGTCGGTTCCGCCCCGGCTTTCGAGCGTCACCGTCATGTGATCCTTCTGGGCTTCGTCGCGGCGCAGGTGGCAGACATATTCGCCGGTAAGGTCGGGCCGGTTCTCGATGATGGCCCCGATCGCGTGGGGGAAGACGTTGATCCCGCGCAGCTTGACCATGTTGTCGCTGCGACCCTTGAACCCGGCGATGCGCTTGAACACGATCTCGCCGCGGCCATCGAGTTCATGCGTGATGTCGTGGGTGTTGAAGCGGATGCAGGGCGCGATGTCGTCCTTGTAGAGGCAGGTGACGACCATGTCCCCGGTCTGCCCCCGTGCCACCGGCCGTCCGGTCTCGATGTCGAGCAGTTCGAGATATTGCGCGTCCTCCCAGACATACATTCCGTCGCGCTCCGGCCCCTCGCCCGCGATGCTTCCGGTATCGCCGACGCCGTACCAGTCATAGGCCTTCGCGCCGTGCCACGCCGCTTCGGTCGAGGCGCGGTCCTCGGTGCCGAGATGGCCGATGATCATGCGGATATTGATCTTGTCGAACAGCCCCTCGGCCTCGGCGGTCTCTGCGAGCTTCCTGATGTAGTCGACGAAGCCGACGATCGCGGTGACGCCGAAATCGGCCATCAGCCGCACCTGGTTGACGGAGCGGGTCTCGATCCCCGTGCCGGCGGAGAGGAACACCGAATTGGTGAAGTGCGTCACTGCCTCGCGGATATAGTGCCCGCCGTTGATCATGCCGTGCCCGTAGACCGAGTGGACGACGTCGGTCGGCTCCAGCCCCATCCAGCGATACATCCGGCCGACGAGGAGATTCCCGACCTCGCGCCCCTTGGGGCCGAAGATCAGCGTCTGCGGCTTGCCGGTGGTGCCCGAGGTGGTGTGGAAGATGCTCGGCGCGCGCGAGGCGGGATCGCCCATGCCGTGGAAGTCACCGAAGGGCGGATGGTCCGCGATCGAGGCCATGAGGTCGCTCTTGTCGTAGACCGGGAGTTTGCCGATGTCCGAAAGACCGCGGATGTCGCCCGGCTCGATCCCCTTCGCGCCCCACAGCCGTTGGTAGAACGGTACCTGCCAACCGCGCGCCATCAGCCGCCGGAACTGCGCATCCTGCATCGCGAAGAGCTCGTCGCGGCTCATGCTCCTGTAGCGCGCGGTGAAGGCCTCGCCGATCGGATAGTCGGCGAGGATCTGCCGGTGGTCGAGCGCTTCGAAATAGGTCGGGTAGGTCATGGCGTTCCGGTGAAGTAGCTGAGAGGGTCGGCGAAGATGCGCGGGTCGGCATCGGCGGGGGCAAGATCGCGGGCGAGACGCAGCTTGGCCTCCGCCTGCGCAGGCGAAAGCGGGCTGGCCGGGCTGCCGAGCGTGTGAGGAACCTCCATGTCGATATGTCCATCCGCGACATGCACCACCATCCGCTGCGGGCTAAGCGCATTGGGATCGGGGTTGTCGTCGGGAAGAATGGCAATTCGCCCGGCCAACGCGGCGATGGCCGGGTCGGCGAAGGTTCCGGGGGTGAAGGCACGCGGGTCGATCAGCCCGTCGCGCAGGGCCAGCGCCGCCAGCAGCGGGCCGCACAGGCGGGCATAGGCCGGGGTCATGTCGGGCCGGAAGGGTCGGCCGATGAGGCGGTGCACCAGCGGCGGGACATGCATCTTGAGCGCCTCGACATCCTGCGCCCCGAGGCCGAGCTCGCCGATCGCGCCTATCAGCGCGTGGCTGGCCCGACCGCTCGGGAAGGGCTTCACGCTCACTTCGGCGATGCGCCAGACCTTGCCGATATCGCGGGTGTAGTGTGCAAGGTCGCCGCCGTCGAACAGGCGGAAATAGCCGAACTGGCCTTCCAGCGGGTCCCGCGGCCCGGGAAAGCCTGCGCGGGCGAGATCGCTGGCGGTCACGGCCGCGCGGGCGGCGTTGGCGATCTGGAAGGGTAGCGTCGCCAGCCCCTCGACATGGGCCTGCATGGTGCCCGCCGCGCTCGAGAAGGCGAGGCCCAGCGTGTCGTCCAGCGGTGCACCGTCGATCCGCGCCACCGCGAGCGCCGCGCCGATCACCCCGGCGGTAGCGGGGCGGAAGAAAGTCAGCGGGGTATCGGCAGCCAGCCCGAGTCCCGCGGCGACATCCACCCCCACCGCAATGGCCGCCAGCGCCGCCTCGGGATCGCAGCCGCCCCGCCGGTCGATCGCCGCGCCGAGAGCCGCGACCACGGTGCTGAGCGCGTGAACCACGGCAGGCTCGTGCACCGCGTCCCATTCGAGGCAGTGGATGCAGTAGCCGTTGACGAAGGCCGCTGCGGGCGCGGGCAGACGTTGCGGAGTGCCGATCAGCCGGGCCTCCTCGCCGCTTCCCATCATCCGGGCCGCCGCAAGGATCGCATCTGCGCCCGGCGCGCGCGCCCCCGCCGCGCCGACCGCCAGCGTGTCGGCAAGCAGGCGCAGCGCATCGGCGCGAACGGCTTCCGGCAGCGCGTGCTCGGCGCCTGCAAAGGCGAGAAGATCGGCGGTCGCGCTCACCGGATCCATGCCTCGAGCATGGCGTCTATGGCGGCGGCATCGTCGTCTTCCAGGGCGAGCCGCACGGCGCGAGCCGCCTCGCCCGAGGGCAAGCCGCCCCATCGCGCGAGGCTGTGCATCTTGGCGATGATGTGCTCCTCGCCCACCGGCCTTTCGGGATCGCCGAGCGTGTCGATCAGCTCCAGCCCGTTGACCCGCGCCCCGAAATGCGCGGGGTAGCGGGCGGTGATCGCAGTATCCTCGGCGACGATCACCTGCGCGCGCACAGGAGCGAGCGCGGCGATGGCCTCGGGCGTGAAGTCCTCCGGTTCGGCGTTTCGCCCGTCGGCTACCACCGCCACCGCGTGCTGAAGCGAGAATTTCGCGTCGAGTTCGGTGACAGGATCGGGCCGATTGCAGAAGGTCAGCGCGTCGGCATAGGTTTCGACCACGTAGGGCGCGACGAGACGGCCCTGCTTGCGCAGCTCGAGCGCCGCGTCGATGGTGGGGTGGGCATGGCGGCAGGCCGCGAAAGGCTTGAAGCTGACCGCGTGGATCAGCCAGCCCGTCTCATCCCCCGCCAGCGCACCCCGGCTTTGCGCCATCGCCGCGAACAGCCCCTGCGCCCCCTCGAGCAGTTCGAGCGGCCCGGTCGCGCCGTAATGGACATGCAGCGCCGCATCGCGTCCCGTGCGCACTGCGTGGTAGATGTGCCACTGCTTGGTCAGCACGCCCGGCGCGTGACGCATGTGCCAAAGGCCCCCGGCGACCGATCCGGCATTGGCGAGCGCGTGGGCATATTCAACCGGAGCGAAGCCGATCAGGGAGCCGAAGGCCGCCGCCGCGCCGAAGCCGCCCATTGTCGCGGTCGGGTGCCAGCGGGCATAGTGGTGCGCGTCCATCGCCGCGCCGACGGCGATCATCGCCTCGTAGCCGCGCACCGCCGCATCGAGCCGCGCCTCCAAGCGCGCGCTCGCCATGCTCAGCGCCGCCGGCCACACCACCGGACCGGGATGGAGCAGCGCGGTGCGGTGGACATCGTCCATTTCCAGCACGTTGCCGAGATAGGTCGCGCGCTCCCAGCCGGCGAGCGCGATGCTTGCGCCCAGCGCCCCTGCTTCGCTGCCCCGCGCACCGGCGACACAGGCGAGCCAGTCGAGCAGGTGCAGACGTGCACGCTGACGCTCGCCTTTTGTGACGGGGCGCGCTAACCTTGTGCCAAGTCCGGTCAGGAGCGGTCCGGTCATCGCGCCGCCTCCGCCCTGCCGCAAGAGATTCGGAGCAAAGCTTGGCCACTACCGCCACCGGAGCGAAGATGCAGCGCATCCCGCGCTATCTGCAACTTGCAGCCGAACTGCGCGAGGAGATCCTCAAGGGCGATTTCGCCGGCGGTCGGCAGTTCCCGACCGAGACCGTCCTGTGCCGCAAGTACGACGTCAGCCGCTACACCATCCGCGAGGCGCTGCGCCGGCTCGAAGCGGAAGGACTGATCCAGCGACGGCGCGGTTCGGGCACGACCGTCCAGCCGGCCGCCGCCCGCGGCGGCGCGCTGCACCAGCCGCTCTCCAACGTGGGCGAGCTGCTGCAATATGCCCAGGGCAGCGAAGTGGTCTACGAAAGGCAGGGTCACGGCCCGCTTCCCGGCGAGGTCGCGGTGCAGCTTGCCGATCCGACCGACGGCGAATGGACCGCGTTTCGCGGGGTCCGTCGTCATGCCGGGGATGCGCCGCCGATTGCTGCGACGGACGCCTATTTCCACGAGATGCTTGGCGATGCGGTCGAGGCTCTCGATCTCGGCGCCGGCACGCTGTTCAGCCAGATTGAACAACTCGCCGGCGTGCAGATCGGGAAGGTCACGCAGGACATTCAAGCGATCGCCGCCGACCCCGCGATCGCTGCCGCGCTCGAGGTCGACGAAGGCAGCCCGGTGCTGCGGATCCTGCGGTGCTATTTCGATCCCAAGGGACGGATCTTCGAGATCTCGGTCAGCCACCATCCCGGTGACCGCTTCGCCTACGCGATGCACATCGACGTCGAGGCTTGAGGCGGAGATCACGCGGCCCCTTCTCCCAGCCCCGGGACACGGCCCGGCGACCAGTTCTCACCGGCAAAACGGATCGCGGGCGCAATGAAACGGCCGCCGCTCGCGTCCGCCACCGTCAGGCCGCGCTCGGCGACGTGCGGGGAATCGAGCGCCTCGCGGAAGTCGAGCACCGGGGCGAAGGCGACATCCTTGTCGGCGAACCATTCCACCCACTCGGCCCGGGTTTTCGTGGCGAAGGTTTCGCGCAGGTAGGCGATCAGCTCGCCCTGCTCGCCGGCCGGGGCATCGGCGAGCGGATAGAGGTCCTCGCGGCCCAGTGCGACCAGCAGGTTGCGCGCGAATTTCAGCTCCCGTCCGCCCAGCACGATGTGGCGATCATCGGCGGTGCGATAGACCTGATAGAGCGCCGCCCCCCCGAGGCTGCGCTGCGCAGCCGAGCGCGGGCTTTCGCCGCCCGCGATGGCACTGCCGGCAATATGGGCGCACCAGGGCAGCAGGCTGTCGAACATCGCGCAATCGATATAGGCGCCCTCGCCCGTCCGGTCGCGCCCCACCAATGCCATAAGCACCGCGGAAAGGGCCGTCAGTCCCGCGGCCAGATCGGCGCTCGGCGCGCCGGGTACCACCGGCGTCCCGTCCGCGCCGTCATTCACCGAAAGGAACCCGCTCAGGGCCTGCACGGCCACGTCGTGCGCGGGGTGATGCGACAGCGAGCCTTCCTGCCCGAAGGCCGAGATTGAGCAATAGACGATATCGGGGCGGATGGCCTTGACGCTCGCGTAATCGAAGCCGAGCCGCGCCATCACCCCGGGCCTGAAGCCTTCCACGAACACATCCGCGCCGGCGACCAGATCCCGCAGCGCGGCCTTGCCGTCCTCGCTCTTGAGATCGAGCACGACGCTTGTCTTGCCGCGATTGAGATTGGCGAACCACACCGAATGGGTGGCATCGTCATAGGTGTCGAAGGGCGCCTGCTCGCGCGCCGGATCGCCTGCGGCCGGCTCGATCTTGATCACCTCCGCACCCTGGTCGGCCATCATCACGGTCAGCATCGGGCCCGGCAGGAACTGCGAGAGATCGATCACGCGTATGCCGCTGAGCTTGCCCATGCTCCTGCCCTCTCCCTCCCTTGCGGCCGGCGTCAGACGATCCCGTCCGCGCGCAGGCGGGCGATCTCGTCGGGATCATAGCCGAGGTCGGCGAGAATATCTTCGCTGTCGGCTCCGAGCAGCGGCGCGGCCCGGCTGGGCAGCCGCTTGCCGTCGAACTTGAGCGGGTTGGCCAGCACCTTGAGCTCCGGCGCGTCGGGGTGGTCCACGCTGTCGCGCAGGCCGATCTCGGCAAGCCACGGATTGTCGAGCGCCGCGCCAAGCTCATAGACGGGAGCGACGGGGACATGGCCGCCGAGCAGTTCCTGCCAATGGGCCATCGGCTTCCGGCTGAATTCCTCATCCAGCAACCGCGTCAGCACCTCACGGTTCGCCAACCGGTCGGCATTGGTGGAGAAGCGGGGGTCGGCAGCCAGATCCTCGCGGCCGATGCGGGTGGTGAGGATGTCCCAGAACTTGGGCAGCTGGCACATCACGAACATCCAGCCGTCGGCGGCGCGGAACATCTGGCTTGGCGTGGCGGTGGGATGGGCGCTACGCGGCGTGCGCTGGGTCTCGTCGCCGTTGTTCATGTACCACAGTGCCGGATAGGAGGTCTGGTGGACCGCGGCAGACAGCAGATCGGTGTCGACGTCCCGCCCCCTTCCGCTGCGCTGCGCGTCGACCAGCGCGCCCAGAAGGCCGATGCAGAAGATCGTTCCGGTGATGAAATCGACCATCGACAGGCCCATGCGCTGCGGGTCGCCGCCCGGCTCGCCGGTCAGCTGGCAATAACCCGCCTCGGCCTGCATCAGGTAGTCATAGCCCGGCCACTTGGCGCGCGCGTTGTCGCGCCCATAGGCCGAAAGGTGCGCGCAGACGATGGCCGGGTTGACCCTGCCGAGCGCGGCGTAATCGAGCCCCAGCCGCGCGGGCAGATCGCCGCGCATGTTGTTGGCGACGGCATGGCTCTGCCCCGCCAGCCGGTGCAGCACCTCCTGTCCGGCGTCGGTTCCGAGATCGAGCGTAAGCGACCGCTTGTTGAGGTTGAAGGCCTGGAAGTAGACGCTTTCCCCCGGGCGCAGGAAATGCGGCCCCACGGCGCGCGCCGTGTCGCCGCCGCCGCGCCGCGTGCCATCGGGAGCAGGCTTGCCGGGCGGCTCGATCTTGATGACCTCGGCGCCCATCTGGGCGAGGAACATCGTGCCGTAGGGACCAGCGCCGTATTGTTCGGCGCTGATGATCCGGAAGCCCCGGAGCGGAAGATCGGTTGCCGGCTCCATCGCGCGCCGCCCTCTCAGGCCGGGTTTTCCTTGAGGTGCTGCTTGGCGATGATCATGCGCTGCATCTCGTTTGTCCCCTCGCCGATGCACATCAGCAGGCTGTCACGGTAATAGCGTTCGATGTCGTATTCCTTGGAATAGGAATAGCCGCCGTAGATCCGCATCGCCTCCTGGCTGTTCTCCACCGCGGCCTCGCTGGCGAAGTACTTGGCCATGCCGGCTTCCTTGTCGCAGCGTTCGCCGCGGTCGTAGGCCTCCGAGGCATCGAGCGTCAGCAGCCGCGCGGCCCGTGCGCGGGTGACCATTTCGCCGAGCTTGAGCTGGATCGCCTGGTGTTCCGCAATCGGTTTGCCCATGGTCTGGCGTTGCTGAGCGTATTCGGTGGCGAGCCGGAGCGAGCCTTCGGCCAGCCCCACACCGCGCGCGGCGACGTTGATGCGTCCGAGCTCGAGCCCGCCGGTGGCCTGAAAGAAGCCCTGCCCCTCGACGCCGCCGATCAGCTGGTCGGCGGGGATGCGGTAGTCCTCCATGACGAGTTCCGCGCTATCGATGCTCTTGTAGCCGAGCTTGTCGAACTTCTTGCCGGTGGAAAGCCCTTCGCGCTTGTCGGCGATGAAAAGGCTCATGCCCTTGTAGCGCGGTTCGGCGGCAGGGTCGGTCTTGGCGAGCAGCGCGAAGCACTGGCCGTTGAGCGCGTTGGAAATCCACGTCTTGGTGCCGTTGAGGATGTAGTCGCCGTTCGCATCCTTCCTCGCCACGGTGCGGATCGCCTGAAGGTCGGTTCCGGCGTTGGGCTCCGTCAGCGCCAGCCCGCCGCGGATCTCGCCGGTCGCGAACCGGGGCAGCCACTTGGCCTTCTGCTGCGCCGTGCCGAAACGTTCGACCGCTGCGGCCATGATGAGGTGCGAGTTGAAGATGCCGGTGATCGCCATCCAGTGGCTCGAGATCTTCATCACGATCTTGGCATAGGTCGTCGCGGGCAGTCCGAGACCGCCGTATTCCTGCCCGATGGTGGCCCCGAACAGGCCCATCTCCGCCATCTGCGCCACCAGTTCGGCAGGCCAGATGTCGTTGTGATCGTGGTGCTTGATGACCGGGATTACCTCGCGCTCGAGCCAGCGGTCGATCGCGTCCATGAAGGCGCGTTCCTCCTCCGGGTCGATCGTGCGGATCGGGTTGGCGATTGCTGCGGCGGTGGCCATGACGTGGGGTCCTTGGGGTCTTGCAGGGTTACTTGTCGAGCGCGCCGAAGCCGCGCTTCCACACCAGTACGGTGCGCTTGTAATGGGCGACGATGTCGCCGTGCTGGTTCTTCGCGATGGTCTTGAAGGTGACGATGCCCTGTTCGGGGCGACTGGCGCTTTCGCGCTTCTCCAGCACTTCGCTCTCGCAATAGAGCGTGTCGCCGACGAACAGCGGCTTGACCATCCGCACCTCGTCCCAGCCGAGGTTGGCGATCGCCTTGCCGCTGGTGTCGGAGACGCTCATGCCGGTCATTAAGGCAATCGTGAACGGGCTGACCACCAGCGGCTTGCCGAATTCGGTGTCCTTCGACAGCTCGTAATCGAAATGGGCCGGGTGGGTGTTCATCGTGAGCAGCGTGAACCACACGTTGTCGGCATCGGTGATGGTGCGCCCGGGGCGGTGTTCGTAGACGTGGCCGACCACGAAATCCTCGAAATAACGCCCCTGCACCTCGCGGAAGCGGCCGGGGGAAACCTCGATGTAGCTGTCACGCATTCGCTTGCTCCTCGTGGCGCGTCACAAGCGCGCGATACCTGATGATGAAGGGCGCCTCGAGCATGCGCCCGCGGAACCGGATCGCGCGCCCGCCGCCGGCCTCGTAGGCGGCCAGCGCCTCGCGCGCCTCTGCAACCTCCGCCTCGGTCGGAAGGAAAGCGGCATGGATCGCGGGCAGCTGCGCGGGATGGATCGCCGCCTTGGCGGAAAAGCCGATCGCGCGGGCGCGCGCCGCTTCCTCGGCAAGGCCCGCTTCGTCCTCCAGCCGGATGAAGGGAACGTCGATCGCAGGCTTTCTTGCCTCGGCGCAGGCGAGCAGAAGCTGCTGGCGTGAAGCGAGCAGCGGCTCCCACGCCAGTTCGACGCCCAGCTCGCCCGAGAAATCGCCGCCGCCGAACATCAACGCAGCGACCTTATCGGCGGATGCGATGGCAAGAGCATGGCGCAGGCCCCGGGGTGTCTCGATCAGCGGGATCAGCTGCGGGCACCGGTCGCCCAGCGCGCCGGCGATGACCTCCAGATCGCCCGCCAGTTCGACCATCGGCACGAGCAGCACCTCCGGCAATGCGGGTGAATCGACCAGCGCGGCAAGATCGCGGACGCCGGCGGCGGTGCGCACCGCATTGATGCGGATCGCCCAGCCCTGCGGCGCTTCGGCCACCTGTCCCAGCGCAGCCGCACGGGCGGCGTCCTTGTCGTCAGCCGCGACCGCATCTTCGAGATCGATCACGGTCAGACCGGCCCCCGCCGCCTTCGCCTTGGCGAAGCGATCGGGCCGCGATCCGGGGACGAACAACAGGCTGGCTGCGGCAAACACGATGGCGGTCCTGATCCTATCGGCGCTCTACCGCACCACTCAGAATTGAGGCTTCACAATTTGTCCGGACAAATCTAAAGTCAAGGAGGAATTGTGCGATCCATCGCGCTTGTTCCGCATATCACGCTGGTTTGGAGGGAAAAGATGACATCCAGGAAATTCGGCCGTTGGGCTACCGCTTTGCTCGCCGGCGCGACGCTGGCAGCGGGGGCAGCGGATGCCCGCACGCTCGACCCTGCCAATCCGCAGGACGCGCTGGAGATCTCCAAGCGGCTGCAATGCGGCGTCTCTGCGGACAAGCCGGCGGTCTATCACTGGTCGGGCAACATCTACGGGCGCAGCCCCGGGGTGCGCGACAAGCTGCTGTTCAAGGGCGAAGGCATGAACATCCGCCGCTGCGTCGAGGTGAACGATCCCCAGCGCGGCAAGGGCTGGCGACTGGTCAGCCGCGAGGTCATGCTGATGCTCGACCCGAAGACCGGCGAAGTCCTCAAGCAATGGACCAACCCCTATACCGGTGAAACGGTCGAGGTGATGCACATCCACAACGACCCGGTGAACGGTCGCCCCAACTTCGCGATGGGTGCCGACGGGAAACCGCTCACGCTCGACAGCCTGCGCGAGGCGGGCGACTATGTCTTCATGCCCTTCGAGGCGCCGCTGTTCTACACCAATCCGCTCGCCGGCGATTATCAGGAATATGTCGGCGGCGAATATCACGCGATGGAGATCTTCGATTTCGGCGCGCTCAAGAGCGAGCTTTACGACAGCACCAAGCCGACGGCCTATCCCATGATCAGCTGGGTGCGGATTTCCGGCTGGGCACCCTGGATGAAGATGGGCAGCCGCCCCGGGCAGATGGTGTTCAATGCCATGGGGCGCAAGCTGCCCGGCGGCTTCGAGGACCTGCCGGCCGTGCTCAAGAACGAGATTCGGGCCAATTACCCGATCTACGAGCAGGCCCCGCCCGCCGACGATATGCGACCGAACGAGACCACCTGGACGAAGTTCAAGCTGCTGACCGATCAGGCGCGCAAGGCTGCGGGCACTGGCGGCAAGACCGGCGAGGGCCATTGATCCCGACGACGCGGCGCGCCTTTCTGGCCGGGGGGAGCGCCGCGATCATCGCCGGTGCCGCTCCGGCAGGGGCGCGCAGCAGGACCGAGGCCGATGTAGCGATCATCGGCGCGGGGCTCGCCGGGCTTCACGCGGCGCGGCTCTGCGAGGCGGCGGGCCTGTCGGTCGTGGTGCTCGAGGCGGGACAGCGCGTCGGCGGAAGGCTCCACACATTGCGCGACCTGCCGGGTGCCCCCGAAGCCGGAGGAATCCAGGTCGGGGCGGGATATGCCCGTCTGCGCGCGCTGGCCGATGAGCTCGGGATCGACCTCCCCGACGGCGCCGGCAGCGGTGCGGGCATCGCCGATGCGCCCGGCAATCTTTACGTGGTCAACGGTGCCGCCGCGGCACCTGCGGCGTGGGCAACCAGCGCCGGCAACCGCCTCGCCGAGCGCGAGCGTTCCGTCGAACCGGCCGCACTGATGCGCCATTACGCCCGCGCCTTCACCCGCCTGTCCGGACCTGCCGCCTGGCGCGATGCTCCGCCCGATGCCGACATCTCGGTGCGCGATGCGCTGAGGCGGGCCGGGGCGAGCGAGGAGGCGCTGAGACTGATCGGTGCCAATTTCAACGGCAATTCGCTCGACGCCATGTCGCAGCTCAACCTTGCCAGAACCTTCGCCATCTACGCCAGCCAGCCGGGCCCGGTCGCAACCATCGCGGGAGGATCGCAGCGCCTGCCCGAAGCGATGGCGTCGGGCTTGCGGCGCGAAGTGCGGCTCGGCCAGGTCGTTACCGGCATCCGCGAGGAGGCTGGCGGTGTCAGCCTCCGGCTCGGCGACCGGACCCTGCATGCGGCACAGGCGATCTGCACGATCCCCTTCGCCGCCCTGCGCCGGATCCCGATGGACGTCCCCCTTCCCCCCGCGGCAAAGCGGATGCTCGCGGAATTGCCCTACACCCGCGCCAGCTTCGCCTACATCGCGGCGAGCGATCCGTTCTGGGAAGCCGACGGACTGCCGCAAACGCTGTGGACCGACGAGCCGCTGATCGGACGCGTGTTCGTGCTCGGAACGAATCCGCCCATGCTCAAGCTCTGGACCACCGGGGCCGGCGCGGACCTGCTCGACCGGTTGCCGCCTGACGAGGCAGGACGCCTGATCGTGGCGCGGCTCGAGGCCATGCGCCCTTCGGCCAAGGGCAAGCTGCGCGTGCTGCGGTTCTTCAGCTGGCAGAAGGAGCCCGGCGCGCGCGGCATCTACCACCATATCGGCACCGGCATGGCCGCCGACCTCGCCGCCCTCACCCGCCACCGCGGAACCCGGATGCACTTCGCCGGCGAGCATCTCGGCCAAGCGGCGAGCGGCATGGAAGCGGCGCTGGAAAGCGCCGAGACAGCGGTCGAGGCGGTGCTGGCGCGCGTCTGAGCGGCCGAAAGGCGAACGGCGGAAGCACCGTGTGCTCCCGCCGTCCGATGCGTCATCTCGGAGGCTGATCCGTCAGAAGCGCACCTCGGCGATCACCCCGAAGCGGCGCGGCGGACGGAGGCCGGCGATGAAGCTGCGGCGCAGGTCGCGGTTGGCGTCGGCATAGCGGATCAGCTGGTTGACCGCCGTCTCGTCGAACAGGTTGCGGACATACAACTGGATGCGGAAGTTGTCGTTCTGCGCGCCGAGCCGGACATCGCTGATCACCGAATCGCCGGTTTCGGCCAGATTGTGGACCTGCGCGAAGCTGCTCGAGAGCAGATAGGCGTTGATCCCCGCAAAACCCTGCCACCCGGAATCGCCGATGTCGCGGCGATAGTCGAGATCGACGAAAACGGTGTGCTCGGGCGCACGCGGGAGCGACTTGCCGGTGATGTCGCCGAACCGCGACTGGCAGCCCGAGATGTTGGGCAGCTGGTCGCCGGTCGAGCAGTTGACGAGGCGATCATCCGCCACATCGTCGAGCACGCCCTGGTTCTCGTCCAGACCGCGACGGAAGCGGCTGTTCGCATAGGCGTAGTTGGCCGTGAGGGTCAGCTCGGGCGAAGGGCGGGCGATCAGCTCGAGCTCGAAGCCGTTAATCCGCGCGTCACCGGCATTGTTGATCGCGGTCACCTGCTGCGGAGCAGCCGGCGGGTTGATCACCTCAACCGGCTGCGTCAGCTGGTATCCCGTGATCTGGTTGTGGAACAGGGCGAGGTTTACCACCAGCGCGCCGTCGAGGAAGGTGTTCTTGGTCCCCACCTCGTAGGATTTCACATCCTCGGCATCGAAGGTCGAGCGTCCGACCGAGATCGCCGCTGCCCCGTTGAAACCGCCGGGCTTCTGACCTTCCGAATAGACGGCATAGAGCAGATTGTCCGGGGTCAGCTGGTAATCGACGGTTATGCGCGGAAGGAACTCGCGGAATGTCGCCTCGCCGCGGACGGGCGCGCCGATATTTCCTGCGGCCACGGTTGCGGTCTGCGCCAGCGTGCGGATGCGCTCTTCCTGATACCGCCCCTCGGCGCTGATCGAGAGCTGATCCGTCAGGTTGTAGCTGATCGAGCCGAACACCGCCATGTTGCGGATATTGTCGATCGAGCTGTTGCGGCTCTCCGCAAGGGTGCCGAGCGGGAAGGCCGGGCTCAGCGAACCGCAGCGCGGCGTGATCGCACAGCGTGCCTGCCGGGCCGCAAGCATGTTGGCATTGGCTTCGGCCTGCGCACCCGGGGGCAGCACGCGGTTGTCGCGTGAGACGCTGTCCTGATCCCAGTAGTAGCCGCCCAGAAGGACCCGCGCGCGCTCGGTGGTGTATTGCAGGCGAAGCTCCTGCGACCAGTCTTCGCGTTCAGAGGCATTCGAGAACGAGAAATCGGTCTGCGAGCTGGCAAAACCGAAGGGCACCGAAGGCGCCACCGGCGAGCCGAGCGGAATGGTGGCGAAGATCACCCCCTGGAAGCGGTTCGGCGAATAGTCGCCATCGGTGCGCTGCACGGCTTCCCGGTTGTTGTAGCCGGTCAGCGAGGTCAGCGTCAGGTTGTCGGTCAGATCGATGTCAATGCTGAGGCCCGCGTTCCAGGTGTCGATCGCGTTGCCGACGAACTCGCCCGCGAACTGGCGGCTGTAGTCGCTGCTGACCGGACGCGGCTGGATCACGCCGCAGAAATAGCGGCCACGCCCGGCATAGAGGGCACCGTTGTCGGGCAGGCAGTTGTTCTCGTTGGCATCGGTTGCGAAGATCGCCGGCTGGCCATCGCGCGTCCGGGTATAGTTGCCGCGCAGACCGACACGCAGCGCGCCGCCGTTGTCGTACTTGAGCATGGCAAAGCCCGAACTCGTCTCCTGCACACCGATCGGCGTGCCGTCGAACTGGTTCGTGAAGAGGCCTTCGTTCTTGAAGTAGCGCCCACCGACGATCAGGCCGAGCCCGGGGGCGAGCGGGCCGCTGATCGAACCGCTGACGTCATAGGTCATGCCCTCGGCCACATCGGCCTGAACCCGCCCGCCCCAGCGGTCGCCGGGCGACTTGGTGATGATGTTGATCGCGCCCGAGTAGGTATTGCGGCCGTAGAGTGCGCTCTGCGGTCCCTTCACCACCTCGATGCGGGCAATAGAGTCGACGTCGTAGTCGGCAATGGAGCCGTTGAAGTAGATGCCGTCGATGAAGAAGGCGACGCCGGAATCCCCGAGGATGTTGGCCTGCCCGCGGATCACCGGACGGTTGGCGTCCCGGCCGAAGCTGTCGTCGAAGACAAGGCCGGCGGTGGCGCGGGTCAGATCGGTGACGCTGTTGAAACCGAGCCGGTCGATCCCTTCCGAGGTCACCACCGAAACCGCCAGCGGCGCTTCCTGAAGCCGTTCCTCGGTCTTGCGCGCGGTAACGACGATCTCGTTGCCGCTGGGCACTGTCGATACCGCTTCCCGATCATCATCACCCGTCACGCTCTGCGCCATCGCCGTGGCCGGCGTCAGGATCGTGGCCGTCAGCAAGATGCTACGAACAAGCTTCTTCATGATGTGTTTGCCTCCCATTGGCCCCTGCTCCGCGGAGCGGCACCGTTAAGTCCCCCTAGCATTTCTGCCTGTGCCGAAAAATTTGTCCAGACAAATTTTTGTCGCAGACCAATCGTGGTGCTGGAGCGTGGCTTTGCTACGACACGGGATCGCCCCGGTCAGAGCGGCTTCGCGTTGCCGAGGAAGGCGGTTGCGACCAACAGCAGATAGACCGCGAACACCCAGATGCGGGTGCGATCCATCGTGCGGCGCAGCGGGATCTCGGTGGCGTCGCTCGACCCTTGCGTGAGCACCGCCGCCAGCTGCACCCCGACAGGCTTGAACGTCACATCGATCATGATCGCAGCGATGAAGATGCAGCCGAACAGCAACGCCTTGAGGGCGAGCCAATCCGGCTCCAGCGGCGCGCCGACCAGCAGGCTCTGACCGCCCAGCCACAGATAGAAACCGCCGACCAGCCAGCGCAGCCATCCCTCGATCCGGCGATTGCGCGCGGCGCGCGGGGTCTGGTCGTGGCGGTGCGAGTCCCACACCAGCCACAGCCAGCCCAGTCCGACGCCCCATGCGCCGGCCAGCAGTCCGCCGGGGACGTCCCACCACCCGCCTGCTTCGACGACACTCAGCGACAGCGGCACCATCAGGGCCCAGGCACTGCGCGGGATCATGTCGACTTCGACCAGCAGCGTGAGCAGGGCGATACGCTGGTCGAGCGACCATTTGTCCCGTTTGCGGAAATGCTGTCCCAGCATGAACACGCCGACGTCTGCGCCAAGCCACAGCACGAACAGCAGAAGATGCGCGTAGACGAGCGCCGGATAGGCGAGTGCGGCAAGATCCAAAGCGACGGCTCCCGTGTCAGAGTGTTGCGCATAAATCACGTCCGGCGACATTTTTCATGCACATTGTCCGGACAAATTGCATTTCCACGCTTGACAGGCAAGCTTTTGTCCGGACAACTTCAGGGTGCGCAGGAGAGCGGCGCTGGATCGTCAGCAGGCGACCAGGCTCACATTCGGTAAGGAGCCCCATTCCATGACAATCCGTGTTCGGCTGTATCCGGCGCTTGCCGGCATGACCTCCGCCCTTGCGCTCTGCGCAACCGCCGCTCCCGCCCTGGCACAGGACAGTTCCAGTGGGGACACGCAGGCCGGCCAGCAGCAGGGCGGCGTGTCCGACATCATAGTGACCGCCCAGCGCCGGCAGGAAAGCGTTCAGGATGTGCCTATCGCGATCACCGCTTTTGGGCAGGAGGAGCTCGAGCGCCGCGGGATCGCCAATGCGCTCGAAGTGGCGCAGTTCGTGCCGAACCTCGTCGGTCTCAACAACACCGGTCTGGGTTCGGCCAACTCCTACTACCTGCGCGGTATCGGCAACACCGAGTCGATCGCGACCTTCGATCCGCCGATCGGCACCTATGTCGACGATATCTACCTTTCGCGCCAGAATGCGAACAACCTGTCGCTGTTCGACGTCAACCGGATCGAGGTGCTACGCGGCCCGCAGGGCACGCTGTTCGGACGCAACACCACGGGTGGCGCGATCAGTGTCCACATGAACGAACCGGGCGACCGCTTCGGCGGCTATGCAGAGATCGGCTACGGCAGCTACGACCAGAAGCTCGCCCGCGCCTCGATCGACCTGCCTCTTGCCGACACCTTCGCCATCAAGGTGTCGGGCTACTGGCAGGATGACGACGGCTTCACGATCAACAACGTCACCAGAGAGCGCGACAACGAGAACGACGGCTGGGGCGTACGGCTCGGTCTGCGCGGCGAGCTGGCCGACTGGGCGCGCTGGACGGGTTCGTACATCAAGACCTCCTCGAGCGCGGGCAACACGCTCAATTTCGATTGCGATCCGACCAATCCAGCCAATTGCGACGGCCGCTTCGCGGCGACCGGGATCAGGCGCAACGGCAGTTTCGTCAGCTCCACGTTCGGGCCGCTGCTGACAGGTCGCAAGTCCGGCTTCGGTCTTGGCAACGAGGCGACGATGGACTTCATCTCGTCGAACCTCGAGTTCGACCTCGGCAGCGACTGGACGGTCAACATCATCACCGGCTTCGTCGATCTCAACCAGGACTTCGCCGTCGACTTCGCCGATGGTCGCGCCCTGCCGAGCCTGACCGCACCGGTCCCGCCGATCCGCGGATTCACGTTCGGCGGGTTCACCATCGTCAACGAGGGCCAGCACACCCAGTTCACGCAAGAAATCAAGTTCACCGGTTCCATCGGCGACGGGCTGATCGACCTGGTGGGCGGCGTGTTCTACTTCCACGAGGACAACCGCACCGATTTCGGTGACATCTTCTCGCTCGCCATCGCCCCGCTGCCCGACGGCTTCCCGCTGGTGCTTGCGGACCGCGTGATCGACAACGGCGCCGAGGCGTGGGCGGGCTATCTCCAGGCCGACCTCAACCTCACCGATCGCCTGACGGTGACCGCCGGCATCCGTTACACCGACGAAGAGAAGACCTTCGCGATCCGTGACAACCGCCCTCGCCTCGGCAATAATCTGTGCCGTGCTGCGGCGCAGCTCGGCCCGTCGCAGTGCATCGACACGGCCAATCTGATCGCCACCAACGGCCGGCCCATCCCGACCAACCAGTCCATCGACATCTTCACCCCGCGCTTTGCCGTCAATTTCCGGGCGACCGACGATGTGCTGCTGTTCGCCTCGGCGACCCGCGGCTTCAAGTCGGGCGGCTGGAACGCGCGCGGGACCACAGCCTCGGAACTGCTGCCCTTCGGGCCCGAGACCGCGTGGAGCTACGAAGCGGGCGCCAAGACCGAATTTCTCGACCGCAAGGTGCGCCTCAACCTGACCGCCTTCTGGATCGATCTGGCCGACCTGCAGACGCCCTCGGGCTTCATCCGGCCAGACGGATCGCTCGCGTTCCTGATCCGCAACTTCGCGGATTACCGCAACAGGGGTCTCGAACTCGAGCTGACGACTGTGCCGGTCGAGGGGCTTAACCTGTTTGCATCGGTCGGCTATCAGGACGACGAGTATCGTATCGACCGCAATGCCCCGGCCCTCGATGAATTCGGGGTGCAATCGGTCGCCGCGCAGCAAGCGACCTGCCTTACGCAGCTGGCCGCGCGGCGCATTCCCAATGCGCCCGCCGGTGCCAACAATGCCGCTGCCTGCGGTGTCGGGATCGTCGCTCCCGATGGCACGATCGCCGAACCCGTCCGCACGCCAGACTTCACCATTGCGTTCGGCGGCAGCTACGATATCGCCATGGGTGATCTCACCCTCACGCCCTCGGTGAATGCCAACTGGCGCAGCGAGAGCGAAGTGGGCACCAGCAACGTCACCTTCTACGACCAGGACGTGACCGGACCGACCGGGACGGTGTTCCCGGCCAACACGCTGCGGCTCGGGAACCTGATCGATCCGATCACCGGTTCGTTCAGCGAGGATCGCTGGATCGTCAACGCCGGCCTGACGCTCAAGCATGTCGGCGGCTGGGCGCTGGTTGCGGAATGCCGCAACTGCTTCGACGAGGAGGCGGTCGAGAGCTCTCTGGCCAACTTCAGCTATCTGAACCCGCCGCGCACATGGGTGGTGCGGGCGAAGTACGACTTCTGATCGGACTGTCCATGCAAGAGCAGCGATCCGGACCCAGACGATGCGTCTGACCGCTGCTCGTGCCCTCGCCGCTGCCGCGCTCGCCGTGGCGGCGGCGCTCCTCCCCAGCCCTGCCGCCGCCGTCGACGCGCCCGCGCCGCCGGCGGCGGTCCGTTTCGGGGTTGCGCCCTGGACCGAGGCGGTGGTGAGCGTTGCCGATCTCGACGCGAGTGCGGCATGGCTTCTCGCTGACGGTGGCTGGCGCGAGAGGATGCGCGGCGCCGTCTCGCGCGGCGAGCTCGATTACTGGGGGCTGCCGAAGACCGTCTCGGGCGCCTTCCTTCTCGTGTGCGCCCCGGCGGCCGAAACCGGATGCATCCGCTATGTCCGCTTCGACAATGCCGAAGGACAGCGCCCCATCCGCCTCGCTGCACGCCCGTGGGACACGGGTGGCATTTTCTCCATCATGCTGCGCAGCGAGAACGTCCCCGCGCTGTTCGATGCGGCGATAGCGCGCGGTTGGTGGGCGGAAAGCCCGCCCTATGCCTTCCGCTTCGGCGGCTCGGATCTCGTCAATGTCGTGGTCCGCGGGCCCCACGGGGTCAATTACGCGCTCTACCAGCGCGATGCCCCGCCCTTCGAGGGCTTTCCGGTGGGCCGATTGAGCCAGGCCTTCAATGCCATGCGCATGGTGAGGGACCAGCCCGCCGCGCTGGCCTTCTACCGTGACCGGCTGGGGTTCGGGGTGCTGTTCGACGCTCCCTTCACCGATCCCGAACCGCGCGCCAACAATTTCTCGGTGCCTGCCAACCTCGCCACCACCCTGGTCCGCCGCGCAGCGGTCGCCCAACCGGTGCTGCCGGGCGAGACAGGCCGGGTCGAGATGATGCAGTTCGAGGGCTTTGCCGGTCGCGACCTCTCGCAGTTCGCAGCGCCGCCCAACTGGGGCATCATTTCGCTGCGCTATCCGGTCACCGATCTCGAGGGATACCGCGCCTTCCTCGCAGGCAATTCGGTCGCGCCAGCCTACGCCGCCACTGCGGTTGCGATCACCGGGATCGGCAGTGCCGATATCTTCGCGGTCCGCGACCCCGACGGCAATCTGACGGAATTCTACCGTGCCCGCTGATGTCGCCGTCCCGGCTTCTCGTGATTTCGTGCTGGTGCACGGCGCATGGCACGGCGGGTGGTGCTGGGATCCGGTGCGCGAAGGGATCGAGGCGGCGGGGCACCGCGTCCACGCCCCTACCCTGCCGGGCCTTGCCGAACGGGCGAGCGAACTCGATGCGGACACATCGCTGGCCGGTCACATCGCCGATCTGGCGCGATACATCACCGACCGCGATCTGTCGGACATCGTGCTGGCAGGCCATTCCTATGGCGGAATGGTGATCACCGGCGTGGCCGACCGGCTCAAGGACAGGATCGCCCACATTCTCTACCTCGATGCCGCCCTGCCCCGCGACGGCGAGAGCATGATCACCTATGGCGCCCCGCGGCCGCCCGAGGCGATTGCCGCCACCGAGACCGGTCTGCGCCGCCTCGCGCCCGACGGTATCGCGATGGCTGCCTTTCCGCCGGCAATGCTCGGCATTCCGGAGGATCATCCGCTGCACGACTGGGTGGCCGAACGTCTCACTCCGCACCCGCTCAGGACGTGGCTCGACCCGATCCGGCTCGAGCACGGCGGCGCCGACGGCATCCCGCGCACCTATGTGCATTGCACCGATCCGGCGATGAAGCAGACGCAGTTCCCCTACATCGCGCAGATGGCCGCGTCCGACCCGACCTGGTCCTATGCCGAACTGGCGACAGGGCACGAGGCGATGCTGACCGCGCCGGACGACGTGGCGCGCCTGCTGCTGGACACGCTGCCGCGCCTCAGTCACCTTCCGCCAGCCCAACCCGCCAGTCATGTACAGGAGCACATGTGAGCCCCGACCCGACAAGGACCGAACCCGAGATCGCAGAGGAGCGCGGCGAATTCGCCAAGGGCTGGAAAGTCCTGCTGGCCGGCGTGCTGGGGGTGATGTGCGGCGCCTCGCCGATCCCCTACAACATCATCGGTTTCACGGTCGGCCCCCTTCGCGAGGAATTCGGCTGGAGCCAGACCGAGGCCGTCGTGCCGATCACCCTGTTCGGTGTGATCGCCAGCGTGCTCGCCCCGGTGTTCGGCTGGATGGCCGACCGCTTCGGCGTGCGCCCCGTGGCCCTGTGGTCGCTGCTTGCCTTCGCGCTATCCTTCGCCGCGGTGGCGCTCACGCCAACGGGCGATCCGCGCGCGGCGCTCTACATCTATTACAGCCTGTGGGCGGTGATCGGGCTGGTGGGGATCGGTTCGACCCCAGTGACATGGAGCCGCGCGATCAACCTGTGGTTCTACAAGAACCGCGGTCTTGCCCTCGGGATCCTGCTGCTCGGCACAAGCCTTGCCGCGATGATCGTGCCGCGCTTTGCCGTTGAGGTGATCGAGGCGCAGGGCTGGCGCGCGATGTTCGCCGCCGTGGCGCTCTTGCCGCTGGCGGCGCTTGCGGTCGCCTTCTTCCTGTTCCGCGAACCCCGTCCCGAGGAGCGCCCGCGCGCGATCGAGAGCGCCAGCGGTCGGCTCACCGGCGTGACGCTCGGCAAGGCGATGACCGACTACCGGTTCTGGATCATCTGGCTTTCGATCGCCTGCATCGCGACCGCCTTCGGAGGGGCCTTCATCAACTTGCCGACGATGCTTGCGCTGCGCGGAGTCGATGCCAAGACCGCCGCGAGCGTTATGGGCATCCTCGGCATCGGCATCTTCGCGGGGCGGCTCATCACCGGCGCGCTGCTCGACCGCTTCTGGCAGGGCTTCGTCGCCTTCCCGCTGCTGTGCCTGCCGGCCGCCTCGGGGTGGATATTGCTGGGGGATTTGGTCACTTTCCCCCTCGCCGCTCTGGCGGGTTTCCTGCTCGGTTTCGCCGCTGGCGCTGAGAGCGACCTCATTGCCTATCTGACGGGCCGCTATTTCGGCATGGCCAATTACGGGCGGATCTACGGGATGCTCTACATGCCCTTCGGGCTGGGGTCGGCCGCCTCGCCCGTCATCTACGCGCAGGCGTTCGACCGGACCGGGAGCTATGATCCGGTGCTGAGACTGGCGATCGGCGCCTTCATCCTCGGGGGCGCCTTGCTGCTGCTGCTCGGCCGCTATCCGCAGACCCTTCCCGAAGCCGAGGGCGAGGACGAGCCTGCTCCGGCAGGGCTGGAGCCGGCCTGATGGCGAGCCTCGCAAAGGACAATCCGTTAGCCGCGGTCACGGCAGCGGTCAGTGCCGCCGCGCTGCTGACCGACGATGCCGCGCTTTCGCTCTACAGCCACGACGTGCTGACTTGCGGCGCGCGCCCGCTGGCGGTGTTCCGCCCCTCGAGCGTCGCGGAACTCGCCGCCGGGATAGGCGCGGCGACGGCGGCCGGCATCGCCATCGTCCCGCGCGGCGGCGGCATGAGCTACACCCGCGGCTATCTCTACGACGGCGGGCCGTTCCTGCTGGTCGACACCGAGGCGCTCGACGCGATCATCGCCATCGACGAGACCGACATGCTGGTCACGGTCGAGGCGGGGATAAGCTGGGACAAGCTCCACCGCGCGCTCGCCCCGCGAGGCCTACGGGTCATGGCATGGGGCACGCTCTCGGGCATCCGCGCGACGGTGGGCGGCGGGATGAGCCAGAACGGCATCTTCTGGGGGGCGCGCGCCGGCAGCGTGGTCGACAGCGCGGTGAGCTTCGACGTGGTGCTGGCCGACGGGACGATCGTCACGACCGGTTCCGCGTTCTTTCGCCCCTATGGCCCCGACCTCACCAGCCTGTTCGCGGCCGATTGCGGTGCCTTCGGCGTAAAGGCGCGGGTGCGGCTGAAGCTCGTGCGCGAAGCCACTGCCTTCGCCTACGGCTCCTTCAGCTTCGCGGCGCATGACGCGCTGCTGCGCGCGATGAGCGCCATCGCCCGGGCGGAACTCGCATCGGAGAGCTTTGCGTTCGATCCGTTCCTGCAAGCCCAGAGGATGAAGCGCGACTCGCTGGTCAAGGACGCCAGGCAGCTCGGCAACATGCTCAAGGCAGAGGCGAGGTCGGGCGGGATCTTCAAGGCGATGAAAGAAGGCGCGAAGGTTGCGCTCGCCGGACGCTCGTTTCTCGACGGGGTCCCCTTCAGCCTGCACTGCATCGCCGAGGGGCGCCACCAAGGCGCTGTCGAGGCCGACATGCGTGCGATCGAGGCGATCGTGCGCGAGCATGGCGGCAGTGTGGTGGAGAACTCGATCCCCAAGGTCCTGCGGGCCAACCCCTTCCCCCCGCCCAATTCGATGCTCGGTCCGGGGGGCGAACGCTGGGTGCCGGTGCACGGGTTCCTGCCCCACTCCCGGCTCGTGGAGGCATGGGAGCGGTTGCAGAGACTGTGGGACGAAAACGCCGAGGAGATGGCACGGCTCAAGGTCGAAACGGGCGCGCTGATCGCGGCGACGGGGCGCTCGTCTTGCCTCATCGAGCCGGTGTTCTTTTGGCCGGGCGAGCACAATCCGCTCCACGTCCATGCGGTGGAGGCCGATCATCTCGCGCGCCTGCCGAAACTCGCCGACAGCCCCGAGGCGACAGCGCTGGTCGACCGGCTCAAGGGCGAGGTGATTGCGATCTTCCAGGGTCTCGGGGCGATCCACCTGCAGATCGCGCGGACCTACCCGCTGCGCGAGCGCCACGATCCGGCCGGGTGGGAGATCCTGCGCGCGCTCAAGCGGCAGGTGGACCCCAAAGGCCTGATGAACCCGGGCGCGCTCGGGCTGGGCGGCGATGCCGCTGATTGACCGCCGCCGCACGCTTGCCGCAGGATTGGGCGCAGCCGCCCTCGCCCGCGCACCGCTCGCATTCGCTCAAGGAGACGACGTGACCCAGACCGCCTCTTATTCCGCAATGGCGATGCAACTGACCGCGCGCTCGCTCGAGCGGCTGCCTGACATTGCAGCAGCGCGCGCGGCGATCCTCGCGCACATCGCCGAACTCGAAAACCAGATCCGCACCAGCGCGATCTTCGTCGCGCAGTATGCGGGCAAGCCGGTCAAGCTCGTGGTGCTGCCGGAGTATCTCTTCACGTCCTATCCGGGACGCATCTCCATCCCCGATTTCGCCGCGCGCGTGGGTTTCGCGGCCGACGGGCCCGAGTACGAGGCGCTTGGCGGCGTGGCCCAGAGGCTGGGGGTGTTTCTCGCCGGCAACGCCTACGAGACCGACGCGGCGTTTCCGGACTTCTACTTCCAGACCAGCTTCATCATCGCCCCTTCGGGAGCGGTTGTCCTGCGTTACCGGCGGCTGCTTTCGATGTTCGCCCCCTCCCCGCACGATGTGTGGGAAGCCTATCTCGACAAATACGGGCTCGAAGGCGTCTTTCCCGTCGTGCGGACCGACATCGGCAATCTCGCCTGCATCGCCAGCGAGGAAATCCTCTACCCGGAAATCGCCCGCGCGCTGGCGCTGCGCGGAGCGGAGGTGTTCTGCCATTCTTCCTCGGAAATCGGCTCGCCGCTCGCGACCCACAAGGACATCGCCAAGCAGGCCCGCGCGTTCGAGAACCTCGCCTATGTCGTCTCGGCCAATACGGCGGGAATTTCGGGCACGGCGATGCCGCTGGCGAGTGCCGATGGGAACAGCCAGGTGGTCGACTGGAAGGGCCGGGTGATCGCCCAGTCGGGCGACGGCGAGACCTTCACCGCCTTTGCCGCCATCGACCTTCCCGGCCTGCGCGAGGCGCGCCGCACGCCGGCGATGACGAACTACCTCGCCCGCCAGCGCCCGGCGCTGTTCGCCCAGAGCTTTGCCGCTGCGGCCGAACCCTTCCGCGGCCCTGACAGCATGATGGAGGGCGGCAAGCCCGCCGTTCCCGACCGCGACCACTTTCAACGCGCGCAGGCCGAAGTGATCGAACGGCTCGCCAAAGCAGGAGTGATCTGATGCGGCACAGGAATGTCAGGGGACGGATCAGCTACACCTCGACCAAGCCCGAATGGCAGGGGCGCGAGCGAGGGCGCGAGTGGTTCAACTTCTCGCACCATGCCGATGGCTCGGTGGTGATGAGCGCACAGTGCGAGATCGAGGAGCCCGATCCCACGGTGCTGCGCAACGTGACCTATCACATCGGCCCGGGCATGGTGCCGCAGAACCTGCTGGTGCACCTGACGGTGGGCGACGAATTCCTCGGCTCGGGCTGGATGCGTCACGACGCGGCTGCCGGGACCCTGTCCTGCGAGAGCTACGGGCCTTCGATCGGGCGCAATTCGGAACTGCGCGAGGACGTGGGCGCCTTCGACGGCTTCGGCACACACCCCATCGCGGGCGACGGATTCCTGACGCGGATCATGGATGTGAGCAAGGGGCCGCACAGGCGCAGGCTCAGGGTGTTCCTCCCCTCCCCCGATCACCGCGGCGCTACCCCGCCGCAGCTCGCCGAGGTGTTCATAACGCTCGAATATGTCGGCGAGGCGGAAAAGACCGTCGCCGCCGGCACCTTTGCCTGCCGCCACTTCCGCTTCGTCGACGACAGCGGTGACGGCATGGGCGGCAAGACCCACCCCGATTACGACATGTGGGTGACGGCGGACGCGGATTCGGTCTTCGTCTATGGCGCGATCGACGGCTACATGATGAACCGCTACGAGCTGGTCGAACTGGAACGCTAGATCCGGATCACGATCTTGCCGAAGTGGCTGCCGCTGTCGAGGCAGGCAAAGGCTGCGGGCGCATCGGCAAAGGCGAATTCGTGATCGACGGGGATCGCGATTCCCCGCTCGGCAACCACCGCCAGCGCGGCTTCGAGCATCGCGCGGCTCCCGCTGGCGATGCCCTTGATGGCGATGTTCTTGCCGATCAGCGCGCCCTGGCTCGCGCCGGCGACATCCTGCGGCGATCCCGCGAGCGCGCCGAGCGTTCCGATCCGCGCATTGGTCGCGCAGGCGGCGATGGTCTCTCCCAGCGCGGAGAAGCCCAGCGTGTCGACCACCACATCCGCTCCGCGCCCGCAGGTCGCTTCCAGCAGCGCCGCGCTCCAGTCGGGCCGGGCCTTGTAGTTGATCGCGTAATCGGCGCCCATGGCCCGTGCGCGCGAGAGCTTGTCGTCGCTCGACGAGGTGATCGCGAAACTTGCCCCGAGGGCTTTGGCCAGAAGCAGCGCGAAGATCGAGACCCCCCCTGTGCCCTGCGCCAGCACGAGGCTCCCCGCACCCGCCCCGCCGAAGGCAACCATCGCGTGCCACACCGTCGCGCCGACCACGGCGAAGCTCGCGGCGGTCTGGTCCCCGACCCCCTCCGGCACTTTGAGCGCCGCAGCCGCAGGGAGTACGATCCGCTCGGCCAGCCAGCCATCCGCGCTCACGCCCATATCCTGCGCGAACACCGCGGGGGAATAGGCCGCATCGTCGCGCCAGCCGAGGAAATGCGGCGCGATCACCCGGTCGCCCGGCGTGAGGCCGGTCACGCACTCGCCCAAGGCGATCACCTCTCCCACGCCATCTGACAGGGGAACACGGGTGTCGGGCAGGCCCGTTCCGTATTGCCCGCGCAGCACCATGAGATCGCGGTAGTTGAGACCGGCGGCGATGACCCGCACCAGCACCTCGCCCGGCCCCGGATCGGGCGCGGCACGCTCGGCGAGCCGCAACCCGCCGATACCCCGGCTGCCGATGTTGCGCGGCCCGATCTCCCAAGCCCGCATCATGCACTGCCCCTTTCGGCATAGGCGTCGACCGTCAAGGCCGTGCCGGTCTGGCGGATAAGCGCCTGTTCCCGCAGGAAGCGCGTCAGCCCGCTGTCGCCCATCCGGCTGGGCCCGAGACCCGAACCCTTGCGCGAAAGGTTGGTGGCATCGCCGACCATGCTGGTCAGCGCCCCGTCCTGCAGCGACACCGCTCCGGCATCGAGCAGCGGGGCAATCGCGGAAGCCTCTTCGAGGGAGCCCGCCAGCACCGCCGCCGACAGGCCGTAGTCGCTGTCATTGGCGAGCGCGATCGCCTCATCGACAGTGTCGAACACCGTCACCGGCAGCACCGGGCCGAAGGTCTCCTCGCGCATCACCGCCATTTGCGGCGTGACATCGACCAGCACGGTCGGGCGCAGATAGGCCCCGCCCTCCAGCCGCTCGACCGTGCCGCCTGCCAGCACCCGGGCACCCTCGGCGACGGCGGCGTCGATCTGCGCCTGCACCTTGTCGGCCTGGTCGGGGAAGATGAAGGGGCCAAGGTGTCCGCTCGCCGGATCGGGATGCGTGAGACGCACGCTTTTCGCTCCGGCGACCAGCGCGGCGAGGAAAGGCTCGGCAATGGCACGCGCGACATAGATGCGCTCGATCGACTGGCACGCCTGTCCGGTGGCGACGATCGAGGCGCGCAAGGCCACGCGCGCGGCCCATACCGGGTCGGCACCGGCGGTGACGATCATCGGATCCTTGCCGCCCAGCTCGAGATTGGCCGGGATCAATCGCCGCGCGGCGGCCTCGGCGACCTTGCGGCCGGTCACGGTCGAGCCGGTGAAGCAGACGTAGTCGACCTCCTCGATCAGCGCCTGTCCCACGTCCGCCCCGCCCATGACATAGGCAAGCGGAAGGTCCGGCACCCGGGCCAGCACCGCGCGCATCGGTTCGACAAAGCGGGGGGTGACTTCGGACGGCTTCACCAGCGTGGCCGATCCCGCCATCAGCGCGGGCACCGCGTCGATATGGCTCAGCACCACCGGAAAATTCCACGGTGCGATCGCCCCGAACAGCGGGACGGCGCTGTAATTCGTGACCAGCTCTATCCCGGGCGTCAGCGACGGCTTGGGGCCGCGCTCGAACCCGGCGAACAACTCGGGCCCGCGTTTCGCCCAGCGGCGGATGTTGGCGATGAACCCCTGCACCTCGATCGCCGCTATCGCCTGTCGTCCGGTGTCGACCGACAGGGCGGCAATGACGCTCCCTGCTGCGGCTTCGACGGCATCGGCGAGACGCATCATGACCGCTGCGCGCCCTTCCGGACCGAGGGATTCCCATGCGGGCTGCACCGCGCGCAGCCGCGCGGCTTCGGCGGCGATCTGCGCGCGTGTGCTTTCGGCAAAGGCGTAATCCGCCTCGCCGGTGCGGGGATTGCGCGCCTTCATGTCTGCGCCTCCCACGCGGCAACGATCTCGTCCCCGCGCGCGAACCACACCTCGGGCCGCGCGGCAAGATCGGCGAGCAGGCCTTCGAGCGCGCCGATACGATAAGGCAAGCCCATGATATACGGCGTTATATGGATCGGCAGCATCCGCGCCGCCCCCTGTTCCGCCGCCTCGCGGGCCAGCCAGTCGAAGGCATCGCGCATGCTCTCGGCCCAGCTGTCGGCGCTCTTCTGCTGGACGGTGATGATCTGACGATCGGACAGCTCGTGGTTGAGCGGGAGGTTGATGAGACCATTGGCGAAGCGATAGGGCAGCTCGTCATTAACCCAGTCGCAGCAATAGGTTAGCCCCTGATCCCTGAGGATGCCGGGCGTCGCGAAGCTCTGCTGGCGCGCGATGGAGAGCCACCCCGTCGGGCGCACCCCGCTGGCGCGCTCGATCCGCTCCATCGCGTCGGCCACCAGGGCGCGCTCCGCGTCGGGATCGAGGGTGGAATCCACCGTCCCGTTCATGTCGGTCGAATGGGCAATGACCTCGTGACCACCTGCCGACAACCCCGCGACGAGTTCGGGATAGCGTTCCGCAATCGCGGCATTGGTGGCAAAGCTCGCCTTTACCCCGGCCTTTTCGAACGCCTCGAGGAAGCGCCACGCCCCGACCCGGTTGCCGTAATCGCGGGCGGTGTAGTGGCGGTAGTCGGGATAGGCCGTGACCATGTGCCCCGGCGCGGCGAAGGGGCCGCCGGGGATGATCGGGAACCATTCGAGGCTGACGCAGACCCACACCGCCACCGACCCTTGCGGCCAGCGCAGCGGCGGGCGGGCGTGCATGTTCGACCATTCATAAAGATCATGGTCATAGCCTTCGCGGCGCCGCGGATATTGCGTGTAGCTTTCGGGCAGCGTGCTCATCCGACCTGCTCCCGCCACGCATCGACGATCTCGCCCGCCCGCGCGATCCATGCGCGGCCATCGGCGGCGATATGGCGCAGCGCTTCCTCGAAGGGACCGATCCGGTGCGGCTGGCCGATCAGATAGGCGTGGAGCGGAATGCACATGACCGTGCCCGAGCGTTCGCCCTCGGCCGCCAGCCGTTCGAACTGGCGGATCAGCGTCTCGGCATATTCGCGCCCGCTCATGTTGTAGACGAAGAAGCCGTAGTGGTCGTTCACCTCGAGGCTGTAGGGGATCGAGGCGAGCCGGCCCTTCGCCACCTTCACCTCCTGCACCTGATCGTCGTGATAGAGATCGCAGGTGTAATCGAGGCCGTATTCCGCGATCAGGTCGAGTGTGCGCGGCGTGTGGGTCAGCGCCGGGGCGAGCCAGCCGCGGATCGTCTGCCCCGTGGCCGCGCGCACGGTCGCGATCGAATCCTCGATGATCGCGCGTTCCTGTTCCTCCGTCATGTCATAGGAATAGCGGGTGTTGTAGATACCGTGACTGAAGAACTCCCACCCGCGCGCCGCCGCATCTGCGACCACTTCGGGATGATGCTGGCACAGCGCGACCGACAGGCTGACCGAGCCGGGAAAGCCGTGGCGGCTCATCACCTCGGCCATGCGCCAGTGACTCACGCGGTTGGAATGGTCGCGGTGCGAGAAGCCCACCACGTCGGGGTGCGGGCGCGGCCACGGCTTGCGCTTGGGGTGAACGGGCGGGTCGAGCTCGTAGTATTCGAGATTGGGCGCGACCCACACGGCGACTGTCTTGCCGCCCGGCCAGACGATCTTCGGCCGGGCATTGTAGGCATGATAGTCGTAAAGCTCCGGGTCGCCCGCACCTTCCCGCATCAGCGCGCCTCCAGCCAGTCGATCACCGCCTGCACGGGCTCCACGTCGGCATATTTGAGCTGGAGGTCGGTGAGGTTGGCGAAGTGGTAGCTCTCGTGCTTGTCGGCGCAGGTCTCGATCGGGACGATGGTCCTGTAGCCGTGGCTCAGCGCATCGACCGCGGTGGCCCGCACGCAGCCCGAAGTCGAACCGCCGGTCACCACCACGGTATCGACCTGGTGGAAGGTCAGGTAGCTCGCCAGCGGGGTCTCGAAGAAGGCGCTCGGCATGCGCTTGGTGTATTCGAGATCGTCGGGGTGAATGTCGCAGCGCGGGTCGAAGGCGTGGCGCTCGCTGCCGTACTTGATGTTCTGCAAGCTGTCCTCCGTGTCGGTGCGCGTGCCCCACACCCCCGCATCCCCGGCATCGGCCTTGTAGGCGACGCGGCTCCACACCACCGGCATCCCCCGCTCGCGCGCCAGGCGGCTGATCGTGTTGATGTATTCGATCTGGCGCGGGTCGGTCTCGTAGGCGGTCCTGAACATATCCACGCGGGTATAGGCCTGCTGGACATCGACATTGACGATGGCGAGCTTGCTGCCGAAACCGAACTTGCGGCGGGCGGGGTTCGCCATCACCTCATCGAACAGCTGGCGCGCGGTCCTGCCGTCCGAAATCATTCTCGTGCCGATCAATTCCGTCATGTCCGGGCTGTCCCTCGCACCTGTTCGATTCCGCTTTGACACGGGACAATAAACGGGCGTAGAGGCTTGTCGAGTGAAATTTGTCCGGACAACTTTTGCGCCATGATAACGCGGCACATGCTGACGATCCCCGGCACCGGCAGGCGCGTGCACTACCGTCGCTGCGGCAGGGGTCCGGCGCTGCTGATGGTCCACCAGAGCCCGCGATCCTCGGCCGAATACGAGCCGCTGATGCGCCAGTGGGGCGAGCATTTCACCTGCATCGCGCCCGACACGCCGGGCTTCGGCCTGTCCGATCCGCTGCCGGGCCAGCCCGAGATCGCCGACTTCGCCGATGCGCTGTGCGAGACTATCGATGCGCTCGGGATCGGTTGCTGCCCCGCCTACGGCTTCCACTCGGGCGGCATCATCCTCGTCACCGCGCTTAAGCGCCAGCCGCACCGGTTCCGCGCGCTTGCGGTCGGCGGCTACGCGATCTGGAGCGAGGCCGAGATGCGCATCTTCGGGGAGCGTTACCTGCCCGAGTTCCACCCCGCGCCCTATGGCGAACACCTCGCCTGGCTGTGGAACCGGATGCTCGAACAGAGCTGGATCTTCCCGTGGTTCGACACGCGCGAGGAAGCGCGGCTGCCCGGGGCCCATGCCGATGTTGCACGGGTGGCGCAGGCGGTGATGGAGATGCTGGAGGCCGGCAATGCCTATCAGGCGGGCTATGGCGCGGTGCTGCGCGCGCCGCGCGACATTCCTCCGGTCGAGGCGCAGGTGCCGCCCTGCCTCATCAGCGCCTATGCCGGCGATCCCCTGCAGGCGCATATCGATCGTCTCGGGCCGATGCCCACCGGGTGGGAGGCGAGGAAAGTCGCCACCCCCGCCGAGCATCAGGACGCCAGCCTCGCCTTCCTGCGCCGGCACGGCGGCGATGCGCCCTGCCCGCCCATCGCCGAGGATGCGCACGAGGGCTGGGTCGCTCTGGAAGGCGGCCTGATCCACTGGAAGGGCGAGCGCGGGGCCGATCGGCTGGTGCTCCATGCGCCCGCCGGCGAAATGACCGATCCGGAGGCGGGTACGCTCGCACTCGACGTTCCCGGCCACGGCCAGTCCGATCCCTTCGACGACCCGCAAGGCGCTCTCGAGGCGGCGGCGCTGGCGCTCGGGGCAGAGGCGATCCTGTGGCCCGCGCCGCCGCCGGGCGACCCGGAGCGGCTCTATCCCGACATGACGCCCGACCGCTTCGGCGCCTATCTCCAGCGTGCCTGGGCCATCGCCCGCGCCGAGGCCTTCTTCGCGCCGTGGTACGAGGCGAGCGCCGCCCATGCGATCCCGCTCGACGCGGCGGCGCTCGAGCCACCCGCGCTCCAGCGCCGCGCCCGCGCCCGGATCGTCGCGGGGGATGCCGCGCGCCGCTGGCATGATACACTCAGCACCATCAAGGGAGAGACCCGATGACCGACTTCGCCAAGGCCATGCCGCTGCTCGCGCGCCACGAGGGCGTGTGGGACGGCACCTATTCCTATTTCAACGCGAAGAACGAGAAGGTCGACGAGCACGCCAGCCGGCTGCTGTGCCGCATCACCGGCGACCCGGAGGTGCCCTATCACCAGACCAATCACTATCGCTGGCCCGACGGCCGCACCGAGGTGCGCGATTTCCCCGCGACCTACCGCGACGGGCGGATCTGGTGGGACAACGAGCTGATCCAGGGCTGGGCGGCGGAAGTCCCGCTCGACGAATACAACCGCACCATGATGCTCTACTGGCAGCGCACCGGCGATCCCTCGCTGTATCTCTACGAGCAGATCCAGATCTCCGATTGCGGCCAGCACCGCTGCCGCACGTGGCACTGGATCAGGAACGGGATGCTGGAAACGCGCACCGCCATCCAGGAAACCTTCGTGACGAAGGACTGGCGCGCGGTGGATGCGGAAATGAAGGCGAAGGGCTGACGCGGCACCCATGGGACAGACCCTGTTCGACAAGATCTGGGACGCGCACCGCATCGCCGAAACGGCGGGCGGCGCGCACCTGATCGCGATCGACCGGGTGTTCCTGCACGAACGCACCGGCGCGGCGGCGCTCCGGCGAATGGCCGAAACCGGGCGGAGCGTGCTCGATCCGGCGCGGGTCTTCGCGGTGATGGATCACATCGTCGACACCCGCCCGGGGCGCGGCGACGGCACGCTGATGCCGGGCGGCGAGGGCTTCATCACCGAGACCCGCGCGGCGACGCGGGCAGCGGGGATCAGGCTGTTCGACGTCAACGACCGCGATCAGGGGATCATCCACGTGATCTCGCCCGAACAGGGGATCGTGCTCCCCGGCCTCACGCTGGTGGCGCCCGACAGCCATACCTGCACGCAAGGGGCCTTCGGTGCACTCGCCTGGGGCATCGGCAGCAGCGAGGCCGAGCACGCGATGGTCACCGGCACGCTCAGGATGGAACGGCCCAAGACGATGCGCGTGACCTTCACCGGCCGGCTTGCTCCCGGCGTCACCCCCAAGGACATGGCGCTCGCCCTGATCGCGGCGCACGGCGCGGGCGGCGGGGCGGGCCATGCGGTGGAGTTTGCCGGAGAGGCGGTGGCGGGGCTCGACATGGAGGGACGCATGACGCTCTGCAACATGGCGACCGAGTTCAGCGCCATGACCGGGATCATCGCGCCCGACGCGAAGACTTTTGCTTACCTCGCCGGTCGCCCCTATGCCCCCGAAGCCTTCGATGATCCCTATTGGGCCACCCTCCGATCCGACGCCGATGCGCGCTTCGACCGGGAGATCGCGATCGACGCCGGCGCCCTCGCGCCGATGGTGAGCTGGGGCACCAGCCCCGAACACACGATCCCCGTCACCGCGTCCGTGCCTCAGGGTCCGCAGCGCGCGCATGACTACATCGGCCTTGCCCCCGGCGCGCCGCTCGCCGGGACGCCGATCGATGCCGCCTTCATCGGCTCGTGCACCAACAGCCGCATCGCCGATCTGCGCCGCGCCGCCGCGCTGCTGAAGGGCCGCCGGATCGCGCCCTCTATCCGGAAGGCACTGGTCGTGCCCGGCTCGCTCGCGGTCAAGCGGCAGGCCGAGGCCGAGGGGCTGGACAAGGTGTTCGAGGCGGCAGGCTTCGAATGGCGAATGAGCGGCTGCTCGCTGTGCTTCTACGCGGGCGGCGAGGGATTCCTCGAGGGTTCGCGCGTGATCTCCAGCACCAACCGCAATTTCGAGGGCCGTCAGGGGCCCGGCATCCGCACCCACATCGCCTCCCCCGAAACCGTCGCCGCGAGCGCGATTGCCGGAGCCATCGCCGATCCGCGCGCCCTCGCCCGCGAGGAGGTACCCGCATGAAGCCGGTCTCCACCATCACCAGCCCCGCCGTGCCGCTGCTGCGCGACAATATCGACACCGACACGATCATCCCCAGCCGCGAGATGAAGACCACCGGGCGCACCGGCCTTGCGGGCGGGCTGTTCGCCCCGTGGCGCTACACCGACGCCGCCGCGCGGATCGCCGACCCGGCCTTCGCGCTCAACCGGCCCGAAGCGGCGGGCGCCCGCGTGCTGCTGGCCGGAGCGAATTTCGGCTGCGGGTCGAGCCGCGAACACGCCGTGTGGGCGCTCGCCGAATTCGGGATCGAGGCGGTGATCGCCCCCTCCTTCGCCCCGATCTTCAAGGGCAACTGCATCCGCAACGGCCTGCTGCCGATCGAGCTGCCCGAGGCTGTCGTGCGCAGTCTCGGCTGGCGGACGCTGACCATCGATCTTGCCGCACAGAGCGTCAGCGCCGGCAGCGAAAGCTGGCCCTTCGCCATCGATGCGGAAGCGAGGGCGATGGTGCTCGAAGGGCTGGAAGCGATCGACCTCACCCTGAAACAGAGGCAGGCGATCCGCGACTGGCTGGCCGGCGACCGGCAGCTGCGGCCCTGGGCCTATCTGGAGAACGCCACATGACCGAGATCCTCGTCTCCGAAGTCGGCCCGCGCGACGGGCTGCAATCGATCAGCCGGGTCATGCCGCTCGAAGCGAAGAAACGCTGGATCGCGGCCGAGGCGGCGGCGGGCGTGCGCGAGATCGAGGTGGGCAGCTTCGTGCCCCCGAGCCTGCTGCCGCAGATGGCCGACACCGCCGACCTCGTCGGCTTCGCGCGCGGCATCGAGGGGCTCAACGTCGTGGCGCTGGTGCCCAACGCGAAAGGCGCGGCCCGCGCCGCCGAGGCCGGGGTGCACGCGATGAGCATCCCCTTCTCGATGAGCGAGACCCACTCCTTGAAAAACGTGCGCAAGGATCACCCGGCCATGCTGGCCGAAATCGCGGCGGCGGCGGCCATTGCGCGCGAGGCGGGCATTCACTTCGCCGTGGGCCTCTCCACCGCCTTCGGTTGCACGATGGAGGGCGCGGTGAGCGAGGATGCGGTGGTGCGCCTCGCCGAAAAGGCGGTCGAGGCCGGGGCGCAGGAGCTCTCGCTGTCGGACACCACCGGCTATGCCGATCCGGCCCAGGTGCGCAGGCTCGTGCGCCGGGTGCGCGCGGCGGTGGGCGCGGACAGGATGACGACGCTCCACCTCCACAACACCCGCGGCCTCGGCCTAGCCAATGTCGTGGCCGGGCTGGAGGAAGGGATCACCACCTTCGACGCCTCGCTCGGCGGTCTCGGCGGCTGCCCCTTCGCGCCCGGGGCCAGCGGCAACCTCGTCACCGAAGACCTCGTGCTGATGCTGAACAGCATGGGCCTCAAAACCGGGATTGACCTCGAGAAGCTGCTCGAAGTGCGTGCGATCCTCGCCGAGGCGCTGCCCGGGGAGCCGCTCTACGGCTTCACCCCCGATGCAGGACCCATGAAGGACTACGCGCAGAGGGTCGCCGCATGAGCGCCCCCACCCCGCTCGCCGGCATCCGCGTGGTCGAGTTCACGCACATGGTAATGGGCCCGGTGGTCGGCCACATTCTGGCCGGCCTCGGTGCCGAGGTGGTGCGGATCGAACCCATCGGCGGCGACAGCACGCGCCGCCTCAAGGGCTCGGGCGCGGGCTATTTCCCGATGTACAACCGCGGCAAGCAGTCGATCTGCCTCGACCTGAAAAGCGCCGAAGGCGTCGCGGTCGCCCGCGACCTCGTGGCGCAGGCCGACGTGCTGGTGGAGAACTTCCGCCCCGGCGCGCTCGACCGGCTGGGGCTGGATTACGAGAGCTGCGCGGCGGCCAATCCGGGGCTGGTCTACTGCTCGGAGAAAGGCTTCCTGCCCGGCCCCTACGAGAACCGCACCGCCCTCGACGAGGTCGCGCAGATGATGGGCGGCCTCGCCTACATGACCGGACCGCCGGGCCGCCCCTTGCGCGCAGGCGCCAGCGTGATCGACGTGACAGGCGGCATGTTCGGCGTGATCGGCGTGCTCGCCGCGCTCGAGGAACGCCACCGCACGGGTCGCGGCCAGAAGGTCACCGCCAGCCTGTTCGAGACCACGGCCTATCTCGTCGGCCAGCACATGGCGCAGTTCGCCGTCACCGGCAGTCCCGCCGCCCCGATGCCCGCGCGGGTTTCGGCCTGGGCGATCTACGACGTGTTCGAGACGAAGGACGAGCCGGTCTTCATCGGTGTCGTCACCGATGCGCTGTGGGAGAAGTTCTGCCGTCTGTTCGCGCTCGACGATCTGTGGGCGGACGAGACCCTGCGCGAGAACAACGCCCGCGTGGCGGCCCGTGACCGGATCATCCCTGCGATCCGCGCGCTCGTCGCCACCATGACGCGGGCCGAGGTGATCGCGAGGCTCGACGGTTCGGGCCTCCCCTTCGCCCCCATCGGCAAGCCCGAGGACCTGTTCGACGATCCCCACCTCCAGCACGGGGGGCTGGAGGATGTGACGCTCGACAACGGCACCGCGGTCCGCCTGCCCACCATCCCGCTGGAGATGGGCGGCGCACGGATCGGCGCGCCGCAGCAGCTGCCGACGCCCGGGCGCGATGCACGCGGCGTGCTGGCGGGGCTGGGCTACGACGAGGACAGGATCGCCGCCCTGATCGAAAGCGGCGCCGTGGGAGAAAGCGCATGAGGATGATCGCACTGGCCGCCGCCACAAGCCTGCTGGCGGGCTGCGTTGTCGATATCGGCAGCAGCGCCCCGCGCGCGGCCGCCGCGCCCGCGACCGCCTCTCCGGGCGTCGCCGCGCCGAAGGAGCGCCTGCCCACCGACGTGCGCCGCGCCACGATCATCGTGCGCGACATGGAGAAGTCGCTCGCGCTCTACCGCGACGTGATCGGGCTTCAGGTCAATTACGACACCACCGTCCAGACCTCGGGCGTGGCCCTGCCGGCGGGCGAGCCGGGCGCCACGGCGCGGCTGGTGCTGCTCAACGCCAATGACCCTTGGGTTGGCTGGGTCGGGCTGATGGAGTGGGTCGATCCCGCGATCCCGGCGGGCGACTATCCCAAGCGGATGGGCCCGGGCGATGTCGTGCTGGTGCTCAACACCGACGATGTTGAGGGCCGCTGCGCGCGGGCGAAGCAGGTCCCAGGCGTGACCTTCACCGCCGAGGCACGGCTCCAGACCTATCCGGGCCGGAACGGCGGGCCGGAGATCCGGGTGATGGGCTGCAACTTCTTCGACCCCGACGGTATCCTGATCGAGCTCAACCAGATCCTGCAATAAGATCGGGCCCGTCGATCAGCAGCACCTGCACATCGGCCAGCCCTTCGCGCAATTTCTTCGCCTCGGCATATTCGGGGCTGTTCCAGAAGGCCCTGGCCGCCGCGCGGTCGGGCCATTTGGAGATGACCATGCTGGCCCCCTCCCCGAACTGGCCCTCGAGGCATTCGGCGCCCGGACCGCGCAGCATGTATTCGCCTCCGAACTTCGGGATCAGGGCCGCCGCCGCCGCGCCGTAGCCCGCGATGAAGGCCTCGCGGTCGCGGATCGCGGCGGTGACGATCATGTAGGCGGGCATGGCGGCGTTCTCCTCAGAAGGGCTTCACCGCGCCGAGGAAACAGACCGAGGCGATGGTGATCCAGTAGATATAGGCCGCCACCCGCGCGAGCGCGATCTCGCGGGCGAGCGCGGCCTCCTGCGCGGCATCGGGGCCCATGGCGAGGATCCGGAACCGCTCGGTCCAGCGCCGCATCACGAGGCGCAGGAACAGCCCGATGCACAGCGCGAAGGCATAGAGCCCCATCTTCGAAGGATACCACAGGTTGCTCGGCCCCGAGGTGATCGGGCCGCTGTCCGCAAAGGCCAGCGCCGCCGCCCCGAACAGGGCGATGATCAGCGGATAGCGCAGCACCTCCTCGGTGCGGGTGACGGCGATGCCGATATCGGTCTCGCGCTTGATGAAGGCCGTCCAGGTCATCGCCAGCCAGACCGCGAAGAAGGCCCACATCCACCATACGCCCGCCCCTTCGAGCATCGGCACGAAGCCGTAGATCTTGCCCATGTGCAGTCCCAGCGGCAGGAGCAGCACGATGCCGGTCCGGGCGAGGATGTCGATGCGGTAGGCGGTCTCCATGTGCCGCCGCCGTTCCTCCAGCGAAAGCGCGGGATTGGTGACGTGATAGCTGGTCTGGAACACGCCCCATTCGCCGCCCAGCCAGTAGACCATCGCGAGGATGTGTATCCACCGCAGAATGGCGAGTTCGTTGCTCGCGAGAAATTCCATTATCGCTGTGACCCCCTCGTTTCAGCGCCCCGTCCGCGCCGTGATCCCTATTCGCGCGAAAGCTTGTCCACGATGTCCATGATCGGCGGATCGTGTGCTTCCATCGCCTCGACCTCCTGCTGGAAGCCGCGCATGATCCGCGCGATGTAGGCGCGCGTCGCCATCCCCCGCTCGTCGCCTGCCTCACGATCGGGCACGTAGCTCTCGATGTCCTCGCGCGAGAGCGTGCCCTTCGCATCGAGCAGCCGTTCGATGGTGTCCTGCCGCTCGCGCAGGGCCGAGACCTCGGCGGCGAGCGCGAAGACCGTGGAATAGAGCCGGTCGAGCGCGGGGTTGTCGAAGAAGTCGGGACGCTTGCCCTTGGCGCGGCGACCCGAGAGCGCGACCCAGTCGAGCGGGCCCTCGCCCGCGTTCATGCCGCCACCTGCTGTTCGCCCGCGAGCGGCTTCCACGCGCCGTAGGCATTCCAGATCGCGGCGCGGCCATAGTCTTCCTCGCCCGCATCGGGTGACGGCGGGAAGATCTCCGGATCGACCACCGCGCGCACCCCGGCGACGAACTGGCAATCGCGCGGGAAGCCCGCCTTCGCCATCACCTCCTTGAGATCCTGTCCGTGCATCGCCGACCAGAAGGGCTCGTTGTTGTTGAACGCGTCCCAATCGCGCATGAACTGCTCGAACAGCGGCATCTCGTCCGAATATTGCGGCTGCTCGATGTGCAGGATCAGCCCGCCCGGCGCCAGCACGCGGTGCGCTTCGGAGAGGATGCGCGGCATCGACTTCGCCGACAGCTCGTGCAGGAACATGGTCGTCTGCACCCAGTCGAAATGCCCGTCGGCCCAGCGCGACAGATCCTCGCCCGAGGCCTGGACGAAGCGGATGTTCTTCACCCCCATCGCCGCCGCCCGGGCCGCGCCATAGCGCAGCGAGGCCGCGGCAGTGTCGATCGCGATCACCTCGGCATCGGGGAAGGCCTGGGCGATCGGCACGGCGTTGTGGCCGATGGTGCAGCCGATATCGAGGATGCGGCGGGGCTTCCAGTCGGGTCGCTCGGACCTGATCCAGCCGACCACCGCTTGCCCGCCGCCGTCGTTCAGTCCGCCGAGCGCGCCGCCGGTGGTCGCGAACAGGCCGACATCGTAGTTCGCCCCGACCGTGACGTCTCCGGCACGCTCCTCGCCGTGATAGCCGCCGGGCTGGCAATGGATATCGACGGCGGTCTGGTATTCGGGCTGCTCGATCGCGGGATCGAGCTCGAGCATCCCCGAATGCTCGTTGAACTGGCGCGCCATGGCATCGAGCTCGTCGAGCTGGCGCAGCACCACCTGGCGCCCGTTGTGCTGGCGCATCTCCATCGAATTGCGCTTGAGCGCCGACCACATCCGGTGCCACGGATCCCGGTTCATCGCGTCGCGGATCTCGTACCGGTGCTCGGGATCGCGACCATGCTCGGCCCGGAAGGCCGGCAGAACCCGCTTTTCGTAGGCAAGCCGGTTGCCGCCGCCGATGGGGCCGGAAAGATAGCGGTTGAAGTGCGTCAGGAAGTTGAAGCGCGCCGCCTCGTCATGGGACGTGCGCGGCATCATCGGATGGCGGCTCATCGCGGTATAGGGCGGGGGCAGGTCTTTGGCCATGGCGGCACCTCTGGGCTGGGCCGGAAAAGTTGTCCGGACAAATTTCACGTGGAACGCGGGTTTGTCAAGCCTCGGGCGAGGCGTCCTTGATCTGGATCATACCGCAAGCACGACGCGCTGCACAATCAGCGCGCCCAGCCCTGCACCGCCTCGCCCTTCTGGAGCGCGCGGATCTCGTCCAGATCGCGCGGGGGGTTGAGCCACATCGGCTTTTCCCGCTCCGCCCATGCGCGCAGGCGCGGCGGCAGGGCGGCATTGCTTTCGACCCGCCACGAAAGCAGGTGGTAGATCGCCTGCCCCTTCCCCGCGAACGGCGGAAGCGCGCCATACCGCTGCCACGCCATCTGGTGCGGTTCGGCATTTGTGCCGGCGCGATGGATGAAGAAATCGTAGTTCTCCCAGGCCTCGTACCGCCCGCCGCCGGGGAGCGGGAAATCGAGGAACACCGGCGCCGTGATGGCGAGCGTGTCCTTGCCCATCCAGCGCCAGGTCATCCCGGTCTTGGCCTCGATCTTCTGCACCGCAGGCGCAACGCCCTGTTCGACGTCGCCATAGATGCGCCCGTTCTCGTAGCGGTAGGAGATCATCTGGTAGGGATAGGCGATCGGCTCGACCTTCCGGCCGTTGTATTCGGTCAGGATCTCGCCGGTTTCCGCATCGGTGTAGGCATAGGTCTTGCGGGTCAGGTGCACCACCGGATCGCCCGGCTTGGCAGGCCAGAACACCCGGCTGGAGTCGAACCCGATCATGCCAAACAGCTTCCTGCCGGTGGGATATTCGTAGATCGCCCCTTCCGACACCCAGTGCACCGGCTCACCCGTGCCCGCGCGCGCATCGATCCACATGCGGAATTCCTCCGGCGCGGCGGCGCGGCTGTCGGCGCTCGCGGCGGCGGTGGCGACAGACCCGCCCTGCGGCAGGGCAGGAGCGGCCATTGCCAGCCCCACGGCGGAGCAGACGAGGACAAGAGAGCGCCTGACGACTGGGGACGAATACAGCATGATCGCTCCTGTGCGGTTTCAATCATGCAATTTGTCCGGACAAATGCCGGATGGCAAGCCCCCTTCCTGCGCCCCGGCGCAGAGGCTGGCGCCGGAGACCTGCTCACAAGATTGCGCGGCCGTGGTCAGTTCCGCGCGTGGTCGCAGATGACAAGACAGGCAAAATCGGATGAGGCTTGACCCAGATCTGCGGGGTCGCACCACACTACCCGTCCGGGGCTGACGATCCGATCTGCAACCGCCAACTGCCCGGCCAGCGGCACAACCTGAAAGAGACCTTTCGGCAGCGCGGCAAGTGCGGCTGCCTTGACATGCCACACGGTGAAATGCGGGCAGCTCGTAAGCAACCGGGCGCTTCGGCATCGAAGCCGATTTCTGGAAGACGTCCGCGCAATTCCGGCGGGTGAGGCACGCGCCTCGCCAGCGCGAGGCCGGCGTCAAGGTGCAGTTCGCGACCCCTCCCGTAATCGAAGATCCGATAGGTGACGTCGGCGTTCTGCTGGACTTCGATAATCTCCACTTCGGGGCCGATGGCATGAACGGTGCCAGGAGGGATGTGGAAGAAGTCGCCAGCCCGGACCGGGAACCACTCCATCAGGTCGATGATCGAACCGTCGAGCGCCGCGAGACGCAGCGCCTCGGCTGCAACGGGGGCTTTCAGGCCTATACCGAGGACAGCATCCGCCGAGGCAGCCGTCACGAGCCACCACTCCTCCTTGCCCGATGACAGCCCCGCTCGCCGTGCCGCGTCATCGTCGGGGTGGACCTGCACCGACAGTCGTTGGGAGGTGAAGGTGGATTTGACGAGCACCGGCAAGCGCGCATCGGGATGCTGGTGCCACACTTCGCCTATCCTTCGCCCGCCGGCATGATAGGCCGAAGGCAAGTCTTCTCTGCCCCAGGGTCGTTCGTGAAGCGAGCGTTCGAGGATGGTCATGCGAGGCCGCCCCTCCATCTCACACGCCCTCGAGAAGATGGTCGGCTGCACAAAGGGTCGCGCCCGTGATCCCGGCATCTTCGCCAAGGCCGGGCGCTGTCAGATAATCCGGCCGCGCTACCGCATCAGGCGCATATCGCCCGAGATGCCGGACCATTGCCCGGTGCGCTGCGCCGATGATGCCGGGAGCATTGCAGACACCTCCCCCCAGAACGATGCGCTGCGGCGAAAGGGTCAGCACCAGCTGGCAGCACAATTGTCCGATGTAATCGGCGATCATGAGGAATTCCGGCGCCTCGGGCGCGAAGGTGTCGAGCGACGCGCCGAAACGGGCGGCGATCGCGGGGCCGGCCGTGAGCCCTTCGGCACAATTGTCGTGAAACCGGCAGGTCGATGGCGCGGTATCGCCGGGCAGGCGCTGGAGCGCGATATGTCCCATCTCGGGGTGCAGCAATGCCGGCAGCACCGTACCGTCCACGACAATCGCCCCGCCCCTTGCCGCGGATCATTGCCTCGCGGACCAGCCACGATGCCTGTGCAATCGGCGCGGCGATGCTTCCGCTTGAGCAGCGTTACTATTCCAGCATGCTTTAGTGCCCGAAGGGCCAGACATCCCGGAAGCCGCCCCTTGAATCAGGGGGGACGCAGCTCGCTTCTGCCCATGAACGAAATCGGTCAGAGGCCATCAACCTCGCAGAGACTTCCAAACCCGCGCGAATTGGAGGCACCCTTCCCCTTTTCTGTCACGCTACCCAGCTGCCATGGAACGTCAGCGGCAGGGCGACATCGCTGCGCCATGAAACGACAGGGCCGTCCGCGATGCGGCGGGCGTCGAAGACGTGGAGCTCACTCGCGCCTGCGGCGAGGTTGAGCGTCGTACCGATCAGGTGATCGCCTGCGGGCACGAATTCCTCGACCAGCTGCTGCACCCCGAAGTCGAAGCGGTCGGCGCGGCCCCTGTCCCAGTCCCAGATGCCGACCACGCGGGCGAAGGGTCGATCGTTGCCATAGTCGCCGACAAACACCGTCTGGCTGCGCGGCAGTCCCGCTATCTCCGGGGCGGCTCGGGGGAACTCTGCAGTGATCCCGGCCGGCGCGAGGTCGGCGCGGCCATCTGGCCGCAGGGTGACGAGGGTCAGCGCGGGCATCTCGCCATGCTCGTGCCGCCCCTCGACCAGCGCCGAAGCGCCGAGGATCGGGAAGACCGGGTCCTTGTGGAAGCACCCGTCGAAGCGGATCGTGCCGTCCGCCTCCTCCCACGCATCGCCCAGGTGGAAGAAGAACAGCGGTGGCAGCTCGTATTCGCGGTGCTTGGTGAGGTCGTCCTTGTCGATCACCAGCACACGGGTGCCGCGCTCGGGCTGCCATTCAAGGCTCTGGATATAGGGGACGTGCGAGGAGGTCTGCACCCAAGGCTGGCACAGGATCACGAGGTGCTGCGCGGTGGCGGTGAAATCGTGCATGTAGCTCGCCATCGGCAGGCGGATGGTCTTCCCGGCCTCGAACTGGCCGGTGGGCGACAGGCGCCAGATGAAGGCATGATCGCCGCCCGAGCCGATGTTCCAGATCCGCCCCGAAGGCTCGATCCGCGGGTGGGCGAGGAAGGGCATCTGCGCAAGGTCGGGCCGGAAGGTCACGGGGCCGCGCGTCGCCAGCGTCTCGGGGTCGAGCGCGAAGGGCGATCCCGCTTCCCACAGCGCCAGCAGCTGGCCTCCCGCCGCGATGACATGGGTGTTGGCGGCGTTGGCATCGTCCGGCCCGCCAAGCTCGCTGCCGGAGCGCGCCAGGGTGCCGAAACCGGGCTGGACGATGGCGCCCAGCCGCTCCTCGATCCGCCGCTTGGGGGTGTCGACAAAGCGTGCGGCCAGGCTCGCGCGTTCGCCCGCGATCCGCCAGGCGCGCACCAGCCCGTCGCCGTCGAACCAGTGCGAGACGCTGCTGGCCCCGCGCCGAAAGCGCGCAGGGCCGTTGCGGTAGAGCGTGCCCGTGAGGGCAGGCGCCTTGCCGTGGAGCCGAGTGAGCGGCCGGGGCACGATGTCCTCCAGCACGTCGGTGAGGCCGAGCGTCCAGTCCGCAGCCGGCTTGATCTGCGCGGCGAGCATGGAGGGCATGGCAGCGGCCCCGGCAGCGAGCATTCCGCGGCGGAGCAGTTCACGGCGGTCGAGCATGGTCCCTAGCTCCCTTACTTGATGGAGATGCGGATGGCGTTGGCCCCTGCGGCGACGGGGAAGCGCGCGGCCTCCCAGCGGGGCGGGCCGCCCTGCGCCTTAGCGTCGTTCGAGAAGGCGAAAGGCTCGAGCGGCATGCCGAAGGGATTGCTGCCCATCTTGCCATCCCCGTCGAGGTCGTGGAACGCCTTGACCGCATAGTCGCCGGGCGCGAGGCCCTCGAATGTGGCGAGGGCGGTGGTGCCCTCGACCGGCACGGCAGCGACGCGCACCGGGGCGCCGTTCTGGTCGTGCGCCGCGGCATTGTCGAAGACGCTCAGCATGATCTGACCCTTGGGGGTCTCGATCCCCTCGAAGCGGATCGCGAGCGTTGCAGCCCGCGCCGGCGCGGCGGCGGCAGGCGTGGGGGCGCCGCGGTCGCCGATCGAGATGGCGCATCCGCCCAGCGGCAGTGTGGCGGCAACGATCAGAAGCGGAGTGATGAGGCGGGTGTGCATGTGTCGTGTCTCCTTGATCCCGGCCCTGCCGAAGCGGGCCTTGCGAAACCCCCGATGCCCTCGCTAAGGCACGGCGTCGCGCCGACTTTCGCCAGCTGCCGCGCCGGATACGCGAGATGAACCAGCCTGCATTTCACGCTTCGCCAAATGCATCGCGCCTGCGCCGCCGGGCGGTTCGCGGGGTCGTGATCGGGCTCGCGGCAGCTTTCCTCCTGGCCTATCTCGGTGCCTTGGGGACGGGGCCTGCGCCCTTCAGCCACCGGTTGACCTATTGGGCGGCGGTGATTCTTCCCGGCTCGCTGATCGGCATGGCGGTGCAGGAAATGGTTGGCGCGTGGGGCCGACTCTCCGGCACCCGGGCGGGCGAGATCGTCCTCGTGGCGCTGCTGATCTCCGTCCCGCACAGCTTCATGGTGATCGTGGCCAGCGCGCTGTTCTTCGGCCTTGCCGCGATCACACCGGTGGTGGTCTTCGAGTTCTGGCTGGCGGTGCTGGTGATCGCGCTGGTGCTGACCGCGATCAACCATCTCGCAGCGGTGCCGGATGCGGCGAGCGCAGCCATGCCCGCACCTGCGCCGGAGCCTGCGGCGACGCCGGCACCGCAGAGCGCCGACACGTCGCCGCTCCCCGCCCTGCCCGAGCTGATAGCCGAGAAGCTCCCGGTGCGGCTCAGGCAGGCGCGGCTGGTCGCGATCGAGGCCGAGGACCACTATCTGCGCATCCACACCGATGCCGGGAGCGACCTCGTGCTCATGCGCATGACCGATGCCTGCGCGCTTCTGCCCGAGACGGCAGGCGCGCGGGTCCACCGCAGCTGGTGGGCGGCGCGCGGCGCGGTGGAGACGCTGGCGCGGCGCGAGGGCAAGGTCGAACTGACGCTGCAGGGCGGGCTCACCGTCCCGGTCAGTCGCGCCATGCAGGCAAGTCTGCGCGAACAAGGCTGGGGCTAGCCCCGCCCCGCGCACCACGCCGCCGCGGCTTCGATCACCGGATCTTCCGCCGCGCCGATCCACGCCGGATCGAAGGGCATCCGCACATCGGGGTCGATCCCCCGATCGGGCTGGGGCGGGCGGGCGATGTAGCCCTTGAGCGGCAGGTCGAATTCGATACCGCTATAGGGCAGCTTCACGAACAGGAAGGCGCCCCCGTTGATGCTGCGCCGGTTGCCGCCGGTGGTCTCGCCGAACAATCGCACCCTGCCACTCGCGCGGGCGGCATTGATGAAGCCGAAGGTCGCCGAGGAATTGGTCGGCCCGATCAGCGCCGCCACCGGGCAGGCGATGCGCTTTGGCGAAGGGTCGATGGCGTTCTGGATCACGTCCTCGCGCGGGCTCCACTCACCGTTGCCGAGCGGCCGCGCGCCCTCGCCCAGATCGTAGAAGCTCCGGTCCCACGTGGTCGAATGCGCGCGCAGCAGCGCGGGCATCTCGGTGAAGCGCAGCCGTGTCTCGAACGGCCAGCCCGCCAGCGGACGGTCGATCAGGCGGGCGATGATCGGATCGCCGCAATCGTCGCCGCCCTCGTTCTCGCGGATGTCGATGACAAGGCCCTTCGCGCCCGCGAGACTGTCGAGCCGCTCCTCCAGCCACCCGCGCCAGTCCCAGGTGCTGTTCCACATCGCCCAGCCGGGCATGGTGAGCAGGCGCACCCCGTCGGGCCGTTCCTCCCAGGTCCAGCGCGGGGCATCGCCGGTGTCGGGAGCACGGGTCATGGCGGCACGGCGCTGCTCGAGATCGATCGCTGGCAATTCGCGGGTCAGACGCCGCCCGTCGGGCGTGCGCAGCGCCACGCGGTGCAGCCCGTCCCTAGCCGGAGGGGCGACTAAGCCCTGGAAGATGTCGAAGGTCTCGTAGTCCTCCTGCCCCTGCACGCTCAGCAGCGCGCGGCGCTTGCCATCGTTGCTGCCGTCGCCGCGCGTCAAGGGCATCAACGAGGCGAGCAGATCGGCAGCGCGCTGGCCGTTCACGCTCTCGACCTCGCTGCCCGGCACCAGCCCGTGGCTCTCGGTGTCGCGGGTGACGATCATGCGGTTGCCCACCCAGCGGAACCAGAACGGCAGGCGGGTCTTCTGCGCGAACAGCGCCAGCACGTCCGTGTCGTCCTGGTTGAAGAAATTGGCGTAGCTGTGCCCGCAGCGCAGCGTCGTCAGATAGCGCGACAGGGCGAGATAGGCTCCGGCCATGTCCTCGCGCGCCGCGGCCGCGCGATAGGCTTCCTCGAAGGCGATCAGCCCGCGTTCCGCCGCGCGGGGGCTCTGGAAGCGGTAGAGGCCGGGGTGAATGCCCATTGCCGCGCGGATGATCGACAGGTCGAGATCGGCGTCGATCCCCGGCCTCAGGTCGAGCAGCGCGGCGGCGGAAGCGCGGGATGCGAGCAACCCGGCAAGCGAGGTTCCGGCAAGGGCGGAGAGAAAATGGCGTCGGTTCATGCCGCCCGCCTATCGACAAGCCCCGCCTCCGGTCGCCTCACATCCGCCAATCGTGCGCGATTTTCATGATCCGAGACTTCGCCGCCATGCCGAGGGGCTGGTGCCGAACCGCTCGGCAAAGGCGCGGTTGAAGCTTGCCTTGGAGGCGAAACCCGCCGCCAGCGCCAGATCGAGCAGGCCCGCAGCGGGCGCCTCGGCCATGGCCTCGGCGACCGCTTCGGCGCGCATCCGGTTGACGAGGGTGGAAAAGCTCACCCCCAGCCCCTCGTTGCAGGCACGCGAGAGATAGCTGGTGTTGGTGCCAACCAGCCGCGCGGCGCGGGCGAGCGTCAGGTCGCTTTCGCGCCAGACGCCCGCCACGCGCAACTCGGCCTGCCAGCGCGCGCCCAGCGCCGCCCAGTCGTGAACTCCCGGCGGAGGCGTGGAAGGCGTCGGCGCATCGGGCGCGTCCTGCGCCATCGCCGGCCAGGGCAGCGCCGCGTGCCGCCAGCCTTCAATGGCGAGGAACACCGTCACCGCCGCGATCCCGCAATAGAGCGGCATCAGCCCCTCGTAGCCGAGCGGGCGGACCAGATCGACCAGTTCGAACCCCGCCCATCCCGCGAACAGCACTCCCAGCGCGGCGATGGCGCGGGCTAGCCAGCGGGTGGCGAAGCGCGCATCGTCGCTGCGTTGGTTGCCGAGCCAGCCGGCATAGCGGCGGAATTCGCGCGCCAGCAGGCCCAGCGCGGCGATAAAGCCGGTCACCAGACCGATTGCCACGGCCGCGTTGATCCAGGGCGCGCTCGCATCGGCCCAGTCCTGCTTCATCGCCAGCGGCAGGCAGAAACCGGCGAACATGACCATGAAGTGCACCGCCCCCGGCACCAGCGCCAGACGCGCGCGGGGCGGCCAGCGCCCGTGCATCAGCGCATGGGCATAAAGGTAGGCGAGCGGCGGCACGAACAGCGGCAGCGCCACGGGGAGGAAGGTCAGCCACGGCCACTGGTCATAAAATCCTGCAAAGCCGATCATCCACGGGGTGATCACTCCCACCAGCACCAGCAGCAGCAGCGCGAGCGTGCGGTTGGCGGCCCGGTTGAGCGCGCTCTGCGCCAAGGCCACGGTGATCGGAATGATCACGAGCACCGCACACAGCAGCACCGCCGAGCGCCAACCGAAAAACAGCTCCATGGAGAAAGGGTGCCGGATTGCCGACGGTACTGCAATTATCAAATCACTGTCGGCGGTTCACGATGCGGCAGGGCTTGCGCGCGCAAGCAGATTTGGACTGTGGGGCCATGTGCAAATCTGCGGCTTCAGGAGACGCAACCCATCCGATGTTCGGAGTTGGCACAGCAGTCGCTCTGTGCCGGGTAATCGCCCTATTCGCGGGTGAATGCGTTCGGAAACAGCAGTCGCAGACAAGCGTCGATATGCTGCTCGATGAAGTCCGCAGCCAGACTGTCTGCCCCGGTTGCAATGCTGTATTCGGGCGCCAGCACGATTGGCAGGGAGAACATTCCCGAGACGAGAAACTTCGCATGGACCAGGTCCATCGGCGGAAAAAGCCCCTCTGCCTGCGCGCGCTGGATCACCGCCATCTGCATGGCGCTCAACCGGCTCTGATGGTTGGCGACAAGCCATTCGAGCCGGTCCGAGTGCTGGGTCCCCTCCTGAAACAGGATGCGCATGTATTCGGGGTGCGCCGCTAGCGCCGTGATGTGCGCCCGCGCCGCAATCCGGTAGAACTCCAGACCTTGCGCGCCAGCAAGCTGGGACGCAAATCCTTGAATGTGCTCTTCCACCCGGCCGCACAGAAGCGCAACGGCTTCCCGCCAGAGCCCTTCCTTCGAGCCGAAGTGATACATGGCGAGCGGCACGGGGACCCCGCTCGCCTGCGCAATCGCCGGCAGGCTGGTGCCGTCAAATCCCCGCTGCGCGAAAAGTTCGATCGCCGCATCGATCACCGCGGTGCGGGTTCTGATCCGCTGACGCTCCCGGGCGCCGGGTCGCCGCGAAGCCGTGCCCTCGTCGCTGACCGCATCATTCATTGACAACCCTTTCAGTCAATGAAATACACTAGCACAGCATGCGGAGAATGCGAGCGCTAACCGCCGTCGCCCAAGGCTGGAGGGTATTCATGCTATCGCTGGAGCCGCGTTCCTCGAACCATTCGCGAGGGCAATGACAGATGGATCAGGTGTTCGAGCTGTTAGCGACGGTCGCCCGCAAGATGGGCGATGGCTCGGGTTTCTGGATCGCTTTCGGCACGTACATGGCGATGATGCTTACCGAGCGCCTGCTTTACCTTTTCCAGGAGCGGCATCACTGGGATGAGGCTGACGCGCGCGCCAATGTCCTCAATTCGACGGTTCTGGCGATCGGGGAAGCGTTGCTGTTCGGTGGCCTCTTCATCGGCGCATACGTGGTTCTGTTCGAGCATGCCCGGCTCTGGACGATCCCCTTCGTCTGGTGGGGCTGGCTGCTGGCTCTGCTGCTCAACGATCTGGCCTATTATGTCGATCACCGGATCGCACACCGCACGGGTCTGTTCTGGGCCATCCATACCACCCACCATTCCAGCCGCGAGATGAACCTGCTGGTTGCAAGTCGCGGCACGCTTCTCGGCCTAGGCGGCCTGATGTCCCCCGCCTTCCTGCTGCTTGCGATCCTTGGCGTCCATCCGGCAATGTTCCTCGCGGCCAAGTTCTTCGGCAACCTGTGGGGGATCTTCAATCACACGAGGCTGGTCCACCGTATGGGGCCGCTCGAGCGCTGGATTGCCACCCCTGCCAACCATCGCGTCCATCACGGCACCGAGGCCAAATATCTCGACAAGAACTACGGCCAGACCCTCATTATCTGGGATCGCCTGTTCGGCACGTGGCAGCCCGAGGAGGAGATGCCCACCTTCGGGTTGGTCAGCCAGCTCGAAAGCAGGCGGATCTGGGACATCCAGACCTCGGGCGCGCAGTGGCTTTGGGGGCGGCTGAAAGCGGCGCCGACTTGGCGCGACCGGCTGCTCTATCTCGTCAAGCCGCCGGGCTGGAGCCACGATGGGGAACACGAGACGACCGAAGTTATCGTCGCCCGCGCGGCTGCGGAGCGCACGCCCGACGCCTGCTTCGACGGCTATCGCGGCAAAGCTTTCTATCGCTGATGAAGCCGCCTCCGAGTGAGCTTCCATCCGACCGCTGTGACCAGCCTTACGGGTGTGCTCTCGAACTCACGCACTCACGCCGGCGCTGGCGCTGGCGCGGCCATGCTTCTATGCGGACAGGAGTTCTGCCACGCGGCGTGCCGACTCTGGTGTTGCGGGGTTGTAGACCAGCATCCCGAGGTCAGGGCGACCCTCGACGGCAAAGACCGAGAACTCGAGTTCGATAATCCCGTGTTCCGGATGCCTCAGGCGCTTCATGCCATCGGCATGAGATGCAACATCATTTTCACGCCAGAGGCTTTCGAACTCGGGGCTGATGCGGCTCAGTTCATCGACGAGGGCCTTGATTTCCGCGCCCGCTCCGGCGCGGGCCGCGTCAGCCCGGAAAGCGCCGACCAAATACCTGGCGACATTCCACCAGTCATCTTGTGCAGTTCTGGCGACCGGATTGGTGAAGATCAGGCGTAGGACATTGCGCTCCTCGCGAGGGAGGCTGCCGTAATCGGTGAGCAGCCGGGCCGCCGCAGCGTTCCACGCGATCACGTCCCAGGTGGCCGTCTTGATGATCGCCGGGCTGTTCGGCAGGGCGTCAAGCACCCGTTGCAGCCGCGGCGTGACATGATCGGGCCGCGAATAGGTCACCGCCGGTGGCCGCCCGAGGGCAAGCAGAAACAGGTGCTCGCGCTCAGGTTCGGTCAGCATCAGTCCCTTGGCCAGACGGTCGAGCACATCGGCGGACGGCGACCCGCCCCGCCCCTGTTCGAGCCAGGTGTACCAGGTCGGCGAGATATTGGCGCGCTGCGCCACTTCCTCCCGGCGCAGGCCCGGAGTGCGCCGCCGGCCGCCAAAGCCGAAGGACGCCGGATCCATCCGTGCCCGGCGATCCCGCAGGAAAGCCCCGAGCGGTGTGGTTGTGTGGCTGCTTTCCGTCATCGGCGTCCCAGTTGAAGATTATAACATGATACCGTCACCACTTTAATGAGATGTCTTGTACGCTGAAGGAGCCTTCGCAACCATCGTGAAAGGCTCATCATGCGAATATTCCTGACAGGTGCGACCGGCTTTGTCGGCTCGCGGATCATTCCGGAACTTCTGGCTGCAGGGCACGATGTTGTGGGGCTCACACGCTCCCAAAGCGGCAGGCACCAGCTAGAGGCTGCCGGAGCCCGCCCGCACTTCGGGACCATCGAGGATCTCGAAAGCCTCGTAGGGGGTGCCTTGCAGGCCGATGCGGTCATCCATACGGCCTTCGACCACGATTTTGCGAACTATGCGGCGAACTGCGAAAAGGACCGCCGCGTGATCACCGCGCTTGGCGGAGTGTTGCAAGGATCTGACCGGCCCCTCATTGTCACCTCCGCCACCGTGCTCGGTGACAGCGGCGATGGCGAGCCCGCGCTCGAAGCCGTGTTCAACGCAGGCGCCCCCATTCCCCGGGTGGCGACCGAGAAGGCCGCAAGGGCGGTTCTTGCTTCGGGTGTCGATGTGCGGATCGTCCGGCTTCCCCAGGTGCATGATCCGGTCAGGCAGGGCCTCATCACCTTCTACATTGACCGCGCCCGCGCATCGGGCTTTGTTGGCTATGTCGGCACAGGCGATGATCGCTGGGCGGCGGCGCATGTCGGCGATGTCGCGCAGATGTTCGCCGCAACGCTGGAGCGCGGATCGCGCGGCGAGACCTATCATGCGGTGGGAGAGCCAGGCGTACCTTTCCGGCAGATCGCCGGCGCTGTCGCCGCCGGTCTCGACCTTCCGCTGGTCTCCCTCTCACCCGAAGAGGCCGAAGCCCATTTCGGCTGGCTGGCGCTGTTCATCGGCCGCAACGGTGCAGCGTCGAACGAATGGACAATGGCAAGGCTTGGCTGGGAGCCGAGGGGTCCGGGTCTGATCGCCGATTTGCAGGCCATGGATTACGGGCCTGTAGCGCCGGTAACCTGACCGATGCTGAAAGGGAGGCAGCAAGCCCTCTTGGCGAGACGGCTCGGCCTCCGCGGTGCTCATTCACGCATCACCCCGAGAAACGCGCGAAATGCCGCGGTCGGCTGACGTCTGCTGGGGTAATAGAGATAATTGGCAGGCAGCGGGGGCGCCCTGCCCGGCAGCAACTCCACCAATTCGCCCGACCGCAGAAAGGGCTCGGCCTGGGAGCGAAGGAGGCAGCCTATACCGAGGCCTGCGAGGACCGCATCGCGCATGAGATCGACATCGTTGGTCGCAAATGCGCCTGCGATCGATCGCTCCATGCGCTTGCCCTCGTGCTCGAATTCCCAGCGGTGCACCACGCCTGAGGTCGTGTGGCGATAGACGACACAGCGATGGCTGCCGAGATCGTCCGGGCCTTGAGGCATGCCGTGCGACGCAATGTAGCCCGCCGAGGCCACGAAGATCAGAGGCATGGGCTCGCTGATCCGCAACGCAATCATGTCCTGCTGGAGCTTGCCCTCGTGGCGAACCCCGCAGTCGAAGCGCTCGGCAACAATATCGACCATGCCGTCATCGACGACGAGCTCGACCTTTACCCCGGGAGCGATTTCAGCGAGGCGCGAAAGGCGCGGCATGACCACATAGACCGCCGCCGGCCGGTGGGCATTGATCCGGATGGTGCCAGCCGGCTCGTGACGGTCGGCATCCAGCGCGCCGAGCGCCTGTTCAACCGATGCCAGCGCCGGTTGCAGGCTGGCGAGCAGCGCCGCACCCGCTGCGGTCGGAGAGACCGAGCGGGTCGTGCGATCGAGCAGTCTGATGCCGAGCCTCGTCTCGAGCGAGCGCATGGCATGGCTCAGGGCGGACGGCGAAACGCCGAGGCGCGCGGCGGCCCTTGCGAAGCTCCCTGACTCGGCGATCTCGGAAAACACCGACAGTCCGGCCCAGATGTCCTTGTCCACTCATGAATTCCGTTCAGCAACCCATGCGGTCATCAGTACCTGATGTCATGCTGTTTCCATAGCTACATGGTCGCCGGACACGAAGGGACCTGCCATGAACCTGCGCACATACCGGCCGCTTGGCCAATCGGGATTGCTCGTCAGTCCGCTGTCGTTGGGGACGATGACCTTCGGCACCCCCCGCTGGGGCCTCGACGAGGCCGGCAGCCGCGCGGTCATGGAAAAATACTTCGAACTGGGCGGCAACGTCATCGACACCGCCGATGTCTATGCCGGTGGGCAGTCGGAGGAGATCGTCGGGTCCTTCATCGCGGAAAGAGGTTTGCGGGACGAGATCGTGCTTGCGACCAAATCAGGGTTTTCGAACGGCCGGGGCCTGCTGGCAGGGGGCAATGGGGCAAGGCACGTCAACGCCTCGATCGAGGCTTCCCTGAAGCGCCTGCGAACCGATTTCATCGACCTCTACTGGATCCATGTCTGGGACGGTATCACACCGGCTGAAGAACTTCTGCAGACGATGGCGAACGTCATTCGTACCGGCAAGGCAAGGTACTGGGGCATCTCCAATACGCCTGCATGGTACGTCGCGCAGCTCGCGACTCTTGCAGCGGTTCGGGGTCTGCCCGCGCCGGTCGGACTGCAGTATTTCTATTCCCTTGCTGATCGAACCGTGGAGAGCGAGCACCTTCCCCTCGCAGAAGCATTCAGCATGGGCCTTATGCCGTGGAGCCCGCTCGCCTATGGCCTGCTGACCGGCAAATATGATCGTGCGGCCGTCGAGGTGGCCGGTTCACGCAAGAGCGGCGTCCCCAATGAGGGGGCCCGCGACGGGAGTGACGGCCCCACAAGCGAAAGGCGGCTTGATGGCGACAATCCCTTCGGCGACATGCTCTTCACCGACCGGAACTGGCGCATAGCGGACGAGGTGAAGCGCATTGCGACCGAGACGGGAGAGACACCCGCGCGCGTGGCCCTCGCCTGGGTTATCGGCCGACCGGGTGTTACCTCCACGCTGATGGGCGTCAGCCGGCCCGCGCAGGTCACCGAAAATGCCGATGCCCTTGGCCTTGCGCTATCTACAGAGCAGCTCACCGCCCTCGACAAGGTGAGCGTCGGCAGCGAGAGCATTCTCTACAGCCTCGCGCGCGCGCCTGCGAGAAACCACGTCGTTTTCGGAGGGGCCGATGTCAGAAGCCGAGGCTGAAGCGAGCGCGACCATCGCGATGGCCTGCGCCACATCAGATCGCTGGACCGGGCAAATCAACCCGGCAATGTTCTGGCAGTCACGCGATGGACCACGAAAGCACGTCAGCCAGTGCCTCGTCCGACCATGTTTCCAGGCGTAGCAGGGCTTCATAGGGATTGCCGGAAAGGTGGAGGACTGCGGCAAAGGCAGGCTCTGTCTTCAGGCCTTTGCGCCGCTCGTCCATAACCAGGGTGCGGAGCGCTTCCCCGCCGATCGAAAGCAGTCGCTGCTCGATGCGAAAGTGACGCCAGCCAATCTGCTCTTCGGTCGGCTGCCGGGATCCGAAGAGTTCGAATGTCCAACCTTCAGCCTCGAAGTTGGCGATGACCGGGCGTCCGCCTGAGACCCATTGCCGGGCTGCGAAACCCGGATGGTTGCCGAAAGCAGCCTGTACGGCGAGCGTGAACTCCTTTGGATCCGGCGCGTGACACAGCACGTCTATGTCGCTGTCGGCGAGGTCCAGTCCCAGCGGCGGCGTACCCGCGACATGGGGGTCGAACCGTGCCAGTGAGGACAGCACCCCCACCCCATGCAGCGCGTCCAGATGATGCGGTCTGGTCATGGCAGACGGCTAGCGGGATGAAGCCGGGTCGAACAGGCCGTAGCGGATCATCCGTCCGCGCGGAGCGCTGCTGCGAGCATTCGGGCAAGGCGTGCAATATGATCCCTGTCGGCTCGCCCCCCCACAACCGCCAGACGCCAGTAAAGTGGTGCAGCGATGATATCGGCTGCCGTTTCGCGGTCGACGTCAGGCGACAATTCGCCTCGTTCGATGGCACGATCGAGCAAACCGTTGATACGTTCGCGTCTTGCACGCTGGAATGGCCGAACGGCCACTCCGAGCGCAGGCGTTCGCTCGATCTCGGCGTTGAGGTCTGTGATGATCCGCCGGGTCAGCGGGTACCGGAGCACCCTGCGAAGCGCGAGAAGCAAAGCCTCGAGATCGCCCTCGAGGGAGCCCTGGTCGCCGACATCGGTAATTGTCAGCCCGACACGCGACAGAAGATCGGCCGCCATCGCCGGCTTTTCGGGCCAGCGCCTATAGAGCGCCGCCTTGCCCACTCCGGCCGAACGCGCAACCCGCTCGAGGCTGAGGCCCGAATAGCCGGCGCGAGCCCATTCCTCGAAGAACGCCCGCGTCAGGGCCTCCGTGACGTCAGCACGCATGATGGCCGCGCCGCTCGGAGCGCGGCTCTTCGCACCAATAATATCGTCGGAACGGTTGCGTTCCATCGAAATTCCCCTACATATGGACGGAACGCAGTCGTTCCGACGGATCGGAGATAGATCATGAGTGATGATATTGAAAGCTTTTCGGCCATGCTTCGCAAGGCACTCGGCGACCGGATTGACAAGGGCGCCAGCTCCTTCATCGACATGATGGCCGAACACGCGGTGATGGAGTTTCCCTATGCACTGCCCGGTTTGCCCCTTCGCCTCGAGGGCCGGGACGCTGTCGCGCGCCATCTGGAAAGGGCGGCAGGCCTCATCGCCTTCGACCGGATGGGCGCGCCGACCGTCCACCCCTCGACCGATCAGGACCTCGTCATCATCGAGTTCGACGGCTTCGGTCGCGGTGTGGAAACGGGGGAGGCGTATGACCAGCGCTATATCTCGGTGGTCCGTACCGAAAACGGCCGCATCACCCGTTATCGCGATTACTGGAACCCGATCGCTGTGCTGCGCGCAATGAAGGGCGCGGCGTATGTCGATGCACTGGTAAGCGTGGATGCCGGTCGTGATTGATCGGGTCCTCGTCACCGGCGGCACGGGCAAGACCGGCCAGCTCGTCGCCCGGCAGCTGTCGCTTCGCGGGATCGAGGCACGGATCGCAACGCGAAATCCTTCCTCGGCCGATCAGATCCGGTTCGACTGGACCGACCCTGCGACCCACGGCCCGGCGCTCGAGGGCATCGGCGCCGTCTACATGGTCGCTCCGACCGACCGGATCGAGCAGCTGCCGGTTATCCGCCCGTTCCTGGAGCAGGCGGTGTTACAGGTTCCCGGCCGGCTGGTGTTGCTGAGCGCCTCGTCGCTCGAGGCCGGCGGCCCGATGATGGGGGGAGTTCACGCGTGGCTTGCCGCCAATGCGCCGCTCTGGACGGTTTTGCGTCCGAGCTGGTTCATGCAGAATTTCACGACCCAGCATCTGCCGTCGATGCTGCACGAGGGGTGCCTCTATTCCGCGACAGCGGACGGGCGCATCCCTTTCATCGATGCCACGGACATCACCGCCGTGGCGGTGGAAGCCCTGGCTGATCCGGCGCTTGCTTCGCGTGATTATGTGCTCACCGGTCCCGAGGCCTTGACCTATGACGAGGTGGCACAGGCGATCAGCGCCCGGATCGGCAGGCCCGTCCGGCACTGCCGGCTGTCGGTGTGCGAACTGGCCTCGCGCTACGCCACTTTCGGTGTTCCCGAAGCCTATGCCCTCACGCTTGCCCGCATGGACGAGGCCATCGCCCATGGCGCCGAGGACCGGACCACCGATGAGGTGCAGCGGATAACGGGACGGCCCCCGCACAGCTTTGCAGACTTCCTCGAAGATCAGCGTGCCGTATTCGCCTCGCCATTGGCTTAGCAGCCCAGTCTCAGCGGCGTATGAAGCCCGCTATCGTCGGGACGACAGCTTCGGCGAGCGGGAGGTCCGGGTTGCCATAGGTGACGAGGTTGTCCGCCGGACTGCTTCCCGCGACGTCCTTCAGCACGTGATTGGCGTCAGGCAGGATCTCGAGCACGGCGGACGGATTGGCCGCCGCCAGCCTTCTGGCATCCTCGGCGGGCACCTGCAGATCCTTGCCCCCCTGCACGATGAGCATCGGCAGATCAGCGCGCTTCGCCAGTTCTGACGGATCAAGCGCGAAGGCGCTGATCAGATAGTCCTGCACCGCCGGGCCGAACAGGGGCAGCAACGGCTGCGGCAGGGTCTCGGCTTCGACCTTCTCGCCAGCTGTCAGGCGATCGATCGCGATCTCGGCTGCGGGGAGCAGGGACACGTTCGCAGGGTTGGCACGAAGCTGTGTCCTGATCACCTCCCCCATCGGCTTTCCGGGGGCGGCGATCAGCACGAGGCCGCACAGCCCCGGGACCTCCTGCGCCGCCGCGAGCGAGACAAGCCCCCCTTCGCTATGCCCGATCAGCCAGACGCACGGGGTGCCGGTCTCCTCGCGGATCCGGCGCACCCACGTGGAGATGTCGGACACGTAATCGGCAATCGTGACGGCATTGGCGTCGGCAACCGCCGCGTTGCTGCCGAACATGCCGCGCTTGTCGATGCGCACGGTGGTGATGCCGTTTGACGCAAGCCCTTGAGCCAGAAGGCGGTAGCTTGCCGCCGCAATCCCCAAAGGGCTGTTTCCGTCGCGGTCGGTCGGGCCGGAGCCGGGAATGATCAGGGCAACCGGTCCTTCGCCCTCGATGCTGCGCGCCATCGTTCCCGCCAGCGCGCCTTGTGGCCCGGGTGCCTCGATCGGAACTTCCGCAGGGGCTGTCCCCGCTGCGGCGGGATGAGCAAGCGCCGCTGCGCAGGTCAGGATGATGGCAGGCTTGTTCATGAAAACCCCGTCGGCGCTGGTGTGCTGCTGGCTGTCACGTCTAGCAGGTGCAGGACAGCGGAGCTAACCGCGCAAGGCATGATGCTCTGCCCGCACGACAAGGCGCAGGGCGCGCAGTCTCGCTCTTGCTGCGCCTTACCGGGCGGGGCTTGCGCAGCACGGCCCTGCGTCCGGCGGCGGCTCCTTGGCCGGAGGCGGATCGCCGCAACACCGGCACGGTCCGGGATTTCCGGTGTTGCGCGTCGTGCCTGTCGACCCAAGTCCGGACCCTGCAACAAACGGAGATCAGACTATGCAATGGGAATACAAGCTCTTCACCGAAACCATGGATACCGATCAGTTGAACGCGCTCGGTGCCCAGGGCTGGGAACTCGTGATGGTCGTCTCGCCCGCCCATTTCGTGTTTCACTACTTCTTCAAGCGCGAAGTGCGGGGCTGATTACGGGAGGCCGTCCGATCCGACAGCTTCATGCAACCGCGCCTGCGCTTCGGGACTGATCGAGACGGGCACGGGAATGACGCGTTCCTCGACCTTCACTCGCGAGTGTTCGCCAGCGGTTTCGGTTTTGGACATCAAAAACTCCAGATTCTCGTGCGAGAGCTTGCCACGCGACGACTACAAGCCGGTTATGGCCACGTTCGTCGGAAAGCTCACAAGCCCGCCCGTTCGGATCGCTCGCTTGCAAGCGCCGGTGTCCGCGCGGGACCGGACATGCGCGTGGTCCACCAGATGACCGCGGTGATGATCGCGAGCCCTGCGCTCGGGACCAGGTTGGCAGGCGTGCCGACAATCTCGCCGCGGCTGCCAAGATCACCTCCCAGATCCATGTGGAGCGTCGTGGCAAGAACAAGGCCGCTGACATTGTAGACGCCGTGCAGCACGACGGCGATCTCAAGGCCTCCCGTCCTCCAAGTGATGATCGCCAATGCGGCGAAGAGCACCAGATAGGAGCCAAGGATGTAAGTGTCGAGGCTGCCGTGGAATAGCGAGAAGAGGACGGTCGTAAGCGTGATACCGAGGACTGCGCCGGAACGGGAACCGCGGGTCCAGCTACCGATCACACGGAACATCAGGCCACGCACTCCATATTCCTCGCCAGCGGCAGCCAGCGGGGTGAGCGTCATGCCGATGATGAAAAACGCAATGAGGTCGGCGGTGCTCCATGGAACCCGGTCATCAGGCGCAACAAAGCCGACGGACATGACAATAAGCATCATGGGGCCGAACACGATCAATGCGCGGCCGAAAACGCCGAAGCGGAAGCGGCCTTCGACCGAATGCAAGGTGTTCGCCGGGACCCCATAGAGCCAGCGGTGGAGCAGCATGCTGTAGGGAATGAGGAGGCCGAGCGAGAGCGCCCCGGCGGCATGCTGCAGGGGCGTGAAGCCGGTCCGTCCCAATAGCTGGCTGTCGATTGCCGAGGCGCCGGCAAGGCATGCCTGCGCTAGACCGATGAGGCCCGCGAACAGGAGGATGATCGCGGCCATGCCCCGGATGATGCGTCGCTTTCCGACGGCATAGGCCCGATGATATTCGACACCGGCAGGCAGGCCAGACGCCTCGCCGGACCTGTCAGGCCGAAGAAGACAGCTTTCGTTCTTTTGCTGAATGATCCCGCGCATGGGCGGCTGCTGGCGCACGCAGATTGCGTGAACATGGCGCCCGGCTGCGCCGCCCATTGCCCCGCAAAGGCCGGTCATGCGGTTCGCCGACAAGTCCCATGTGCCTCGGGAGGCGGTCAGGGACGATCGTCCATGTCTAAGCTGATGCGTCCATTGCTCGGACCAAGGCCGCCTCGTCTGTCCTCAGCGTCAGCACTTCGACCCCGTCCGAGGTCACTGTCACGGTGTGTTCGAACTGGGCAGACAGGCGTCCGTCGCGTGTCCTCACGGTCCAGCCGTCATCGTCCGTGACCACGTGCCGCCGACCGGCATTGATCATGGGCTCGATGGTGAAGACCATGCCCTCGCGAAGCCTCATGCCGGTGCCCGGACGGCCGAAATTGAGGACCTGCGGCTCCTCGTGCATCTCGCGGCCGATCCCGTGACCGCAGTAGTCCCTGACCACCGAGCAGCCATTTCTCTTCGCATGCGCTTCGATGGCGAAGCCCACATCTCCGAGCCGGGCGCCCGGACGCACCTGGCGAATGCCGGCCCACATCGCCTCATTGGCGATCCGGACAATCCTCCTCGCAGCCCCCGACGCATTTCCCACGACCCATGTCTTGCTCGAGTCCGCAATATAGCCGTGCTTTTCCAGCGTGATGTCGAGGTTGATGATGTCCCCGTCACGAATGATCTCGTTCGCATCAGGCACACCATGACAAACGACATCGTTCAGCGAGCAGTTGAGCACGAAGGCAAACCCGTACTGACCCTTGCTGGCGGGGCGGGAAGCAAGGCCGACGGTGATGTACCGCTCGACCAGGTCATTGACCTCGAGGGTCGACATGCCTGCAAGGTCAAGACCGTCCAGCATCTCGAAAACTGACGCCAACAGGCGTCCTGATATCCGCATCAGGGCAATTTCGTCAGGCGTCTTGACCATGTCAGGCCGCCGCACGCTCGTCGGGTTCGGGCACCTGGACGCTGGCCAGTTGCTGGCTGATGATCTCGTTGAACGTGAGTGTCGGACTGGCCTCGGCAAGCCTGCCGATCTTCATCCAGAATTCGGCCTGTGCATTGATGGACCGGCACATCACGGCGCTGGCCCGCCGAACCTCTTCGTGCAGTGCGTCGTCGATCTTGACTATTCCCAAAGCGACCTCCATTTGTGTACGGATCGTATACGCTTCGTATATAACGCGGTCAACCCGATCCGGGTCGCTGGCAGCTCTTGCCCAAAAACCCTGTGCGAGCCGGTGAGCCCTGTTCCTGCACTGCACGTGGCATAGCTGTCGATCGTTCAGGCTGTGGCTAGGTTGGTGTTCCAAGGCGGGCGCGCGCGGCGGTGCGAGCGTTCCGTGGCCAAAGGCGCTGAGATGGCTGCAAGACGGGTTCGATCAGTCGATCCGGACCGATCGTTAAATGCAGTCCATCGAGCGTATTCGCCGCTCGGCAATGACGGGAAAAGCTGTGAGAATCTTGCTGGTCGAAGACGAGCTCCGGCTCGCCGAATCCGTCTGTGCGGTCCTCGGGAAGGAGAGGTTCATCGTCGATCACGTCGATCGGCTTGCAACCGCTCGAGAGGCCGGGCTGATGGCCGCCTACGATCTGGCATTGCTCGACAGGAAGCTCCCGGATGGTGAGGGGCTGTCGCTGGTTCATGACTTGCGCGCCCGCAATCCGGGCATCCACATCATCGTGCTGAGCGCGTTTGGAGAAGTGGCCGACCGTGTGGCCGGGCTGGACGAGGGAGCGGACGACTATCTCGTCAAGCCCTTCGCAATGGACGAAATGCTTGCGCGCATCCGCGCCGTTCGCCGGCGCCCGGCTCAACTGGAAGGCGCCGAGATCCGCGCAGGGGCGGTGGTGTTCGATCTGGCCAACGAGGAAGTCGAGGTTGAGGGGGGACGGCTCGACCTTCCGCGCCGCGAACTGCGTGTCCTTGCCGCATTGATGAAACGCCGCGGCAGGACTGTGCTGCGCGAAACGCTCGAGCAGGCCGTGTTCGGCTTTGACGACGAAGTGCAGTCCAACACGCTGGATTCGCATATCTCGCGGCTGCGGAAAAAGCTGGCGGCATCGGGCGCCGGGGTCGAGATACACGCGATCAGGGGCGTGGGATATCTGCTCCGGGAGGGCGCATGAAGCGCCCCCCTTCCCTCCGGCGCCCGCTGATCATCTACCCGCTTGCCGTCAACTTCGCGATCCTGATCGTCTCTTTCGCGATCATCGTCGCGGTGGCGATCCGCTTCGACAGCGGCGGGCCATACACCGACGAACGGATCATCCCGGTGATCGCAGGGGCAATCGAGCGCGACGAGACCGGGCAGCTTTCCGTGACGATCACGCCCGAACTGGCAGAACTGAGGGCCGGGACACCGCAGCTGTGGTTCTTGGCAGAGGACGATACCGGCGCCAGCGTCAGTTACGGGCCGGTGCCGCGGCACTACAGTTCGCTCGTAGGACGTCTCGGGGATCTGTCCTTCGCCCAGTTGCGCGACAGAAACCCGCCCTACGCGCTCGCTGCGGTCGTCAGGAGGCACAGGACCGACATCGGGGAACTCACGATCCTCGGCCATGGCGCCCTTTCGGATCTCAACCTGATGGTGTTCCTCGCTTCCAACGTGATTGTCCTGCCGATCTTCGTGCTGCTGGCGTTGGCCTCGCTTGTGGTGACACCCTGGATCGTGCGGCGCTCGCTCGCAGGAATCCACCGGATCGCGCGCGAGGCGGAGGCGATCGATGCCGATACGCGCGGACGACACCTGAGCGAGAACCATGCGCCCCGGGAAATCGCGCCGCTCGTCAGCGCGGTGAACGCAGCCCTGCGGCGGCTGGATGAAGGTCAAGAGCGGCAAAAACGTTTCTTCGGCTACGCCGCGCACGAGCTTCGCACGCCGATCGCGGTGCTCCAGAGCAAGGTGGAGAGCTCCGAGAGCGAGGTCACCCGCGCCCTGGCAAGCGACATCCAGCGCCTCGCGACGCTCGCCGAGCAATTGCTCGACATCCAGCGCATGGAGAACCATGTCGATCGCAGCCGCTTCGATCTGGCCGCGCTGATCCGCGGGGTGGTGGGGGATATGGCGCCGCTGATCATCGCGGGCGGGCAGACCATCGCGGTCGAAGGTCTGGAGGATGCGCCGTGCCTCGGCGATCCCTCGGCGATCGAACGGGTCGTCATGAACCTCGTCCAGAACGCAGCCCGGCACGGCGGGCGGAAGATCATCGTTCGGGTGAACGCTTCCGGCTTCGAAATCGAGGACGATGGTCCGGGGATTCCGCCCGAAGAGCGCGAACGGGTTTTCGAGCCGTTCCACAGGCTGAGCCCGTCCGTGTCCGGGAGCGGCCTTGGCCTCACTCTCGTGCGGGAGGTGGTGGCCCGCCACAGCGGCAGGATCGATGTTCTCGACGCCCCCGGAGGAGGGGCGCTGGTGCGGGTCACGCTGGATGAGCCCCGGCTCGGCAAGGCAACCTGACCGGCGCCCGACAGAGTGTGACCCACAACAGATTCGTTGCTCGAATATGCCGTCAGGACAGGGACAATTGCGCCGCCATTGGTGGTCGTCATTGGGCTTGATCTGCAAGTGCAGGAAAGGAGGGGGAGCGCACTTGTCGCTCCCCCGGAGTGCTTGCTCTTCCTCGACATTCTGGCGACGTACGAGGAGCGCCCGTCAGGCCGGCAGGTCCGATCAGCGGCGGCGACATTCGCGGTGGGTGGGGTCACGCTCGCACCGCCACTCCCTGTCGCGCTCGGCCCGCTCGCGATCCGCGCGGGGACATTCCTTGCGGCTCGGGTCCCGATCGCAACGCTGTGCCCGTGCACGGTCGGAGATAATCTGCGCGTTGAGCGCCGTATCGCTGGCAAGGTTCGCTGCCGCGGCACTCCTCAGGCTGCCGCTATCAGTGGAACAGGCAGCGACAGAGGCGCCCAGCAGGGCGACGAGTCCGAGGGTTCGGAAGGGTCGGAAGATGGTGTTGGCACGGTACGGAGTCATGTTTGGTCCTTTCAATCGACGCATCATCACCGCCGCCGGATGACGGGGGAGAGATGCGGTTCGGACTGAACTGAAAGGCGTAGATTGCGTGAACATGGCGTGCCCCGGCCGTGAGCGGACCTTGTGCGTTAGCCTGATCCGATGGCAAGTCCGGTGGCCAATCCGGACCTGGAGCAGCCCCTCAGCCGAGATGGGCTGCGAGCCGGTCGGCCACGTGACGCAGCGCGGGATCGTTCTCGCGGCGGCGGTGCCATGCGAGGGACAGGCTGATATCCGGGACAGACACAGGCGGCCGGAAAAGAGCGAGGCCGGGTGTGCCGACCACCAGCTTCTCCGGTACCATTCCGATCATCGGCGTGCAGCGCAGAAGCGGTACCACCATGCCGAAAGTCGGAACCACCACGCCTACCCGGCGCCTGAGCCCGCGCGAGGCAAGTTCGCTGTCCAGTGCTGTACGTGCATCGCCCCGCCCTGAAACGACGATGTGCGGAAACGACAGCCACGATTCCAGCGTGAAGCCCTGCGCCGCAGGATGATCCTCGCGCATGGCCACGACATAGGCCTCCTTGCTCGCAGGTCGGCAGCACAGATCGTCATCGTCGGTTTCGAACACCGAGACGGCGATATCGGTTGAGCCGTCCTTCAGCGCGCGTCTGGCTTGCTCCGCTCCGGCCCACGGCTGCAGGACAATGTCGATGCCTGGAGCCGTCCGGGCAAGATCGGCGAGCAGCGGCTCAAGGACGAGCAGCGAGGAGAGGTCGGCCATCGTGAGCCTCAGCCTTGCCCTGAGCTCGGCAATCGGCACCGCCGGGGGCGCGATGATCTGGGTGGCCGCGGCAAGCAGTTCCTTCAGGGGGCGCCTCAGACTCTCGGCCTTGGGCGTGGGGCGCATCGTACCCCGGCTCCGCTCGAGCAGCTCGTCCCCAAAGAGGTGACGGCAGCGCTGGAGCGCGGCCGACATGGCCGGCTGCGACAGCCCCACGCGCTCGGCCGCCCGCCCGACGTGCTGTTCTTCGAGAAGGACGTCGAGGACGACGAGCAGGTTCATATCGACCGAACGCAAATTCATGGGCTCGATAATAGGATAAAATGAATATCGATTGGAAGGATCATTTGCGACTGCCCATGTCCTGCAGGTCACGAACGGACACAAGGCGAGCTCAACCCATGCACGACACACTCAGGCCAAGCGTAACGCAGATCCTGCTCTTCCATCCGGATTCCGAGCGATCGAGGGTCAACACAGCCCTGTCGCGGGCGGCGGCGGGACTGCATAATGTTGCGCTTGCCGACATGGCTGCTCTCTACCCGGCAGGGCTCGCAATGGAGCGCGACAGTGCACCAGAGGCGGCCCGACTGCTGCGCGCCGACCGCATCGTGCTTCAGTTCCCGATGCAATGGTATTCGACCCCCGCATTGCTGAAACAGTGGCAGGACGTCGTCCTGACCCGGATGGCCTACATGCACTGGAACACCGAAGGCGCAGGGCTCGCCGGAAAGCCTCTGATGGTCGCTGCGACCATGGGCGCCGAGGAGGCCACATACCGCCCGAAAGGGCGCAACCGCTTCACCCTCGCAGAGCTTCTGACTCCCCTGCAAGCCTCTGCGAACCGCTTTGCCATGGAATGGCAGGATCCCTTTCTGGTGTATGGCGCAGACGCACTGGGCGGCGACGATCTTGCCGAAGCCGGCCACGCCTACACCCGCGCCCTGTCACGCCTGGCATCATCGCCAGTCGCTCCACGGCCCTTGGACAGCCGCGCCGCCTGAGTGAGCCGGACCGACCTGGCACAGACCTCGAAGCACGCCCCGGCAGAAGGAACAAATGCGAATGAACAACCTGATCGACCTCGCCCGGCTCATTCCGACGCCGGAGCCGACCCTGGCCGCTTCCTTCAGCCCGGTGCCCTTGCCGATGCACGGGCGCCCGCAACCCTTGCAGCTGCGCGTCACCGCGCCGGTTGATCGCGATTCCCTGCCGATCGTGCTGCTGTCGCATGGTCACGGGCCATCGCTATATCTGCCCTCCAAGGACGGCTATGGTCCGCTTGCCAACTTTCTGGCCGAGCGCGGTTTCGTGGTGATCCAGCCCACGCAGGCCAACAGCAAGGTGGGCGGACTGCCACGCGACATGTCCGGAGCGCCCTTGTTCTGGCGGGAGCGCGCAGAGGAACTGACCGCCATCCTGGATGGCCTAGGCTTCATCGAAGCGGCTTTGCCCCTTCTGAAGGGCCGGCTGGATCACGAACGGATCGCTGCCGTGGGCCATTCGCTCGGCGGCCACACGGCTGCCTTGCTGCTTGGAATGCGGGTCACGATCGACGGCGCGAAGGTCGACCGGCGCGACCCGCGGATCAAGGCTGGCGTGCTGCTGGCAGCGCCCGGTGCAGGCGGCGGCAATCTCAGCGAGAACGGCAAGACCTATGGCCCCGCTTTCTCTCCCGACTTCGTCCATCTTGTCACCCGGAGCCTTGTGGTCTTCGGCGATCGGGACGTGAGCCCCCACCTGACGGTTCGCGGTGCCGACTGGCACGCTGACCCCTACCACCTCAGTCCGGGCGCCGAGGCGCTCCTGACAGTAACCGGGGGCCGGCATGGCCTCGGCGGTATCGCCGGATATGATGCGAAGGAAACCGATGATGAGGATCCAGACCGACTCGAACTGACCCTGCGCATGGTCTGGGCCTATCTGCGTTCGGCCCTCATGGAAGGCGACAGCGTGTGGGCACATGCCGGTGCCGCGCTCGCGGGCCCGGCGAGTGCCCTCGGCCGCCTTGACCGAAAGGTGCGGGAGGCTGTTTCCGGGTGACCCTTGCTCAGCCGACGCGGCTGACATCGGCACGCGGCGGCGCGCCGAACAGGCGGCGGTACTCGCGGCTGAACTGCGAAGGGCTGTCATAGCCCACGGCAAATCCGGCAGAGCCGGCGCCCACCCCCTCGGCGATCATCATCCGGCGCGCTTCCTGCAACCGCAACTGCTTCTGGAACTGCAGGGGCGTCAGGCCGGTGATCCGCTTGAAGTGATGGTGCAACGAGGAAACGCTCATTCGCGCGGCACTGGCAACGTCGCAGATCCAAAGCTGTTCATGCGCATGGCGGCGGATCCAGCCGATCGCGCGGCCGATCTGTCCCAGATGGCTGTCACCAGAGGCAGCATGGCGGAGCATGGGACCCTGAGGCCCTTCGAGGAGATGGTAAAGGATTTCGCGCTGCACCAGCGGAGCGAGCACGGGAATCGACCTTGGCCGATCAAGCAGCCGCAGCAGGCGAGCGGCCGCATCGAGCAGGTCTGTGCCGATGGGGTGCACCGCCAGCGGGGGTGGATCACCTCGCGGCAAGGCGCAGCCCTCGGCCGTGATCAGATCGGCAAGCACGGACTGATCGAGGTCGATCTTGCAGCACAGGTAAGGATGACCTGGGGTGGCAGCTGTGACCTGACCGATCAGCGCAAGGTCCACCGAAGCGACGAGACAGTGGGAAGGATCGTAATGCAGCCTGCGCTCGCCAAGGCACACGGTCTTTGCGCCCTGGGCGATAATGCAAAGCGACGGCTCGTAGACCGTCGGCATCGGCATGCCCGGAGCATCGGCCCGGATCAGCGATACGCCCGGCACAGGTGTCTCGAGAACCCCGGGCTGCGGCGTGTGCCCGGCAATGATCGGCGCGAGGTCCGGAGCGTCAGACATGATCACCCTGTCGCCGATCGTGAGCCCGCGCGCAAGCAAACATGCGGGAGTTTTGGAGGATCATGCAAGCATTGCGGATGATCGGACTAACGCCGCGAGCCCGGTTCCGGCACCTTGAACGCACCGGATGAAAGGAACGAAACATGGCTCAGCTCAACAACAGGACCATCCTCATCACGGGCGCTTCGAGCGGAATCGGCGAGGCCAGCGCACGCGAACTGGCAGACACCGGCGCCAATCTGTTTCTGGGCGCGCGCCGCACCGACCGACTTTCCGCCTTGGCAGAGGAGCTTGGCGAGCGCACCGGATGGCGCGCTCTCGACGTCACCGATGCGACCAGCTTCGATGCCTTCGTCGCTGCAGCCGAGGACCGCTTCGGCCAGATCGATGCGCTCGTGAACAATGCCGGCGTGATGCCGCTGTCGCCTCTGGCTTCGCTCAAGCGTGAGGAATGGAAGCGGATGATCGACGTCAACATTCTCGGCGTGCTAAATGGCATCGCATCGGTGCTGCCACGCTTCATGGCACAGCAGGACGGGCACGTGATCAATGTCGCATCCATCGCGGCCCACATGGTGGTACCCACGGCAGCGGTCTATTGCGGCACGAAGCACGCCGTAAGGGCGATCACCGAAGGCCTGCGGCTGGAGCACGACGAGATCCGCTCCACCCTGATCTCGCCTGGCGTCGTCGCCACCGAACTGGGTCACGATATTAGCGACCCGGCACTAGCCGCCGACCTAGTCGAATGGCGCAAGAAGTCGCTGACACCTGACGCCATCGCCCGCGCGGTGCGGTTCGCCCTCGAACAACCCGCCGGCGTCGACATCAACGAAGTCATCGTCCGTCCCACGGCAGCCGGGATGTGAGGTGCGCCACATCCCTTTCAGCGTCTTCCCCGAATGCTTGCGCAACTGGGTATCCGAAACAGTGCTCCATGCTTCTACCGTCTTGAGCGCGTCTCGCCGAACCATCCTTGCGGCTGGTGACAATCTTGCCGGATGCGTGAACTGAATAGTCGCACCGCTCATCGCCGATTGGCGCATTCCCGGCATGGTCGTCCCAATGCGCATCAACGGAAGGGCTCTTCAACTCGCGCTCGGGAATACCATGCAGCCCAGCTTCCTGACTCCAGCCTTTGCTCAATGTCTTGGCTGGCAACGGTACGATCCACCGGCCGCGCTTCCGCAGTTGCTCAAGGTGAACGGCCTGGAGTTTTATTGTATTGGTAGCGGAGGAGGGACTCGAACCCCCGACACGCGTATGATGATTCCAGCGGGTTAGCTCATATAGACGCGCTACGGAGCTGCATCTTGTTCTCCCGCATGAATGCGCGGGCGTCGCTTCGCCAGTGCCAGGTGAGGAGACACACATCCTTCCACGCTGGCGCAGGCGCTCGCCACGCCCAGCGCACGCTCCCGTGGTCGCAAGCGATGCAGATTGACCTCACATGAGGTTGGCGTTCAGCGCAATCGATCCGTAGACGAAATCGCCATTTGCACGCCTCAGCTCGTATACGAGAGCCGCTCCCGCCCCGCCGGTGCCGAGCACATTCTTGTCGTCGCTGACGAACGCGTAGGTCATCGTTCCTGTGAAGCCGGCGCCGGACAGCGCGATCGTGCCCGGCTGATCGAGTCGGATCCGCCCGGTAATCGTGCCGACCGGTTCGACCGCATTCTTCTCGAACTGGCCGAAGGGGTCGCTTCGTGCCATCAACTGGAACGTGAGATCCCCTTCGCGCCTTGCCCAGTTCATGATGAGTTCGGGGACGGTCCCATTCGTCTGCCAATAGAGGAACCGCTTGGGCACTCCGTTGATAATACCGAACCCATCCACGATACCGAAATACTGGACCGAGCCTGCGGTCGGGAGTGTCTTGGATGGAAGGCCCGCCGCGAAGAAGCACAGTGACGATCCGTTCTCCAGTCCATGCGCTGCGAAACTTATGTTGAACCGCGAGAGCAACAACTCACCCTGCAGAGGGTTTGAGTATCGCGTGAACCACTCGTTGGGCGCCGGTCGCTTGTCGCTCGGCGACCAGGAGGAACCACCAAAGCCGTTGATGTCGGTGGAATATGTATCGAGAGCGCGATAAGTGACGGCGATCTGGTTGTCGATCTTGACGCGGCTCACCGGACCAATCCCGACAATTCCGCCGTCGGTGGAGCGCGTAACCGCACCGTCGGAGCAGGCCATGGGGCCGGAGACGGTCTCGCCAATGCGCGCGCCAGCGAACCCCAAATCGCCGGTGGGCGGCGGAGTGGGCGTAGGCGTAGGCGTAGGTGTCGGAGTGGGAGTGGGTGTCGGCGTCGCTGTCCAACCCGTAGGGGGCGCCTGACCGTCCTCGCCGCCGCAGCCCCAGATCGTGAGCAATGCCGTGGCCGAAGCCAGTGCGCCAGCAAGCCTCATTCGCTTCATATCCCCTCCCTCGAAATCAATTCGTGCAAACACGCGCGAGTTTAGGCGATTAGCGCGTAATCGCCGTCCGAGGATTTGCCGATGGATTGCCGATGGTCCGCTCGGCGCCGGGCTTCAGGCGAGCCGCAGTGTGCCGCGCACGAAGGAGTCGGGGCCGATCCCCCGCTCGCGCCAGTAGGCGGCAAGTCCCGCGCTCTCGCATATCCCTGTGAAGCGCGAATCTGCCCTGAATGGCGCCATGGCGGGTATGAACAAGAACTGCGAGCGCGCCCAAGCCGTGTCCGAATAGGTGTCCTTGATCCCGCGCCCACGAGACTTCTGGACGATCGCGCCAGTGCCTGCAAACAACCCTTCCGCGATACGATAGGCCGCATCGAGCTTGCCTAGCCACGACATCGCCATGATCGCATTCGCCGCGAGGCCCGGTGCGAGGCGCGCTGCTTGGCTGCAAGCGCTAACGGCAGCAGCCACGTCAGCCGGTGACCGGGTGCGCACAGCATCAAGGATCGCCCTCCAGGTGACCAGACTGACAGGCTTGAGATCGGCCGGTCGAACCTCGGCATCGGCGAGGAACGCGAGCCCCGCTTCGGCACGATCTGTGAATGCGTAGATCATGAGGCGCGTATTCCACACATAGGGCTGGCGCGGCCACAACTCGACGCAGCGGTCGGCAACCCGGTCGGCCTCAGCGGTGCGGCCGAAGATCCAGTGCTTGATCGCACGGCGATTGAGCGGGACGGGATCGAGCGGCCGGAGCTTGGCAGCGCGCTCGTTCAGATCCCATGAGCTGACGCACCGGCCTACGCCTTGGTGAAAAAGCACCAGGGTATCGAGCGCGAGGTCGTGGTCGGGAAAGTCGGCGAGGACTGCATCGACTTTCGCTTCCCACTGCGCCCAATTGGACAATCCCCAATCCTGCACCAGCAGGGTCATTCGCGCATCGGGGTTGCGGGGATCGATGGCAAGCGACCGCATGGCGGCCTCACGCGCAGCCTCGCTCTTGCCGAGCACACGCGCCAACCAGCCCCACGCGCCCGCGTCCCGGCCATCGATTGCGATGGCTTCCCTGAACGCCTGCTCGGCCTTGCCGAGCGAGACCATATCCCCGCGCCTCTCGAAGCCCTTGCCGAGGGTCATCAACTGCTCGAATTTAATGCGGTCGCGATAATGCTGGTAACCGCCGATCCCGGCAAGCAGCAGGCCGGCGGTGGCGAAGCCGCCGATCAACAAAGGCCTGCGATCGATACCCTTGGCCTCACGAACAGCCGAACGTGAAGACCTCTTTGTGCCATCGGGCACGGTTAAACGGTAGCCAACCCGTGGTATTGTTTCGATCCCGATGTCAGCTCCTGTTTCGCGGATAGCCCGGCGGATCTCGGCGATCGCTCGATTGAGCGCATCATCGCCGACGAACACTCCACCCCAGCAAGCCGCCAGAAGATCCTGCCGGCTCATGACATCGGGAGCGGCATCGTGGAGCACGAGCAGCACCTGCACCACACGTGGTTCGACAACCACTATTCCCGTCGGCCCGACGATCGTCTTGATAGATGGGCGGATCAGCGCATTGCCGAGCTCGAAATCGCTGCGTCGTGCCAGGTCAGCTGCGGTGATCGACTTCGGCTGGTTCATCTGCGGCTATACTTGACCATCTCCTGACCTCAGAATAGCCACCGCCAAAGTCGACTTGGCAATCCTTTCTTTCGCCATCGGTGCCGAGACGCTGCTTACAAGCATCTAGGTCGCCCAACGGCGGAACACCGCGGCGCTAAGCAGCCATGAGCCCCCGCTTCATCCCGTCCATCAAATCCACGTCCTTGGCGGGGTCATGGAACAGGTGCCCATAATCGTCATTGGTCATCGTGATCGACGAGTGCCCGAACATGGTCTGGATTTTCTTCGGCGGCCAACCCTGTTCGATGAACAGCGAGGCAGCAGCGTGACGCATGGCGTGCAGTGAGAACCGTGGGCCGCCTTCCCCGTTCACGATGCCACACGTCAGCATGAGTAGCTTGAACATGCGATTGTAGATGTTCGAGTGCGTCTCGACGTTGCCCTTGTCGTTCGGAACACTAGGTCGAGCTCACCCAAGGGGCATACAACCTTCCACGCCGTGAGCACCGCGGCGAGTTGCGAGCCCATCGGGATCTTGCGCCGGCTAGACTTGCTCTTCGTGTTCCCCATGTCACAGTAGCGGTCAGCGCGCTTCCTCACGGTGATGATGCTTCGCTGGAAATCGACCGCATCCCCAACTGAGCCCGCGCAGCTCTGACATGCGCATCCCGGTAAACAGCGCCGTCATGATGAGCGGCTCGTGACGCTCCAGTGCATTGGTGACGAGCGCCCTGATCTCCTCCTTGGTGGGGAATACACGGTCGGGATGATGACGCTCAGAACGGCGCAATTTCACATCGCGCGCGACGTTGTGCTTGACGATCCCCCGCTCCTGGGCCGCGCTGATCATCGAGGGAGCGAGGTCAGACACCTCTTCGCCATTGCGTGGGTGCTGTCGAGGAAATCGCGGACATGGACGGCGGCCAGATCGTTGAGCAGCGGATGACCCACCTTCGGCTCAATGTGGTGGTTCACATGGCTGCGATAGGAATGGAGCGTGGTCCGTTCGAGCTGTTCGAGCTCGCAACGGTCAAGCAGCTGAAGTTCCTCCAGCACATCATGACGATCATGGAAGCGAACGGCCGCGCTGGCGTCTTTCCGCCGGACAACGTGCTGTTCTTCGACAAGCGCCCAGCTTCGCGGGAAGCCCAGACCAGTAGCGGAGCAGCCAAGCTCACGTCACTGCTGATGCGCTTCCTGATAGTGCTGCTCCAGCCACCGCGCACCGTAATCGTTCGACGGATCACGGGCGATCGAATGGACATGGTTGAAGCCCCCGTCCGGCGAGGCTTCACGGACATAATCAATGATGATCGAGGGACCTTGTACCCTGAACATGTAGCGCGCCTTGGGATCGTCGGTTGGTCCCCACCACGAGAAATAGAGCTTGTCCGGCCCGTCTGCTGCAATCGCGGCACGCTGGCGCGCCGCGGCCTCGTCCGAGGCATCGCCAAGATACTCGTCGATCAGCGCGGTCAGCAACTGGCGCTGTACGGTATCGAGCGCGGACGCCGGAATGCCTTGTGGAACGCGCGCCAGATCCTGCCTCCCCTTCCCGGCAAACATAGAGCCGTCGACCGCATCGGCGACAACCACCTGTCGCCTCTGGGCCGGAGTCAATGCGCCGACGAGGGCAAAGGCACGATCGGCCTCGTGCTGGAGGAGATGCCAGCCGGCGAAACGCCCGTCCGGCACGGTCTGCGGATTGGCGCCGAGAAACAGCGGAGTGAAGGCGATCTTCCCATCTGCGACCGTGAAATTGGCGGCATAGTGGTGGCCGGTCATCATCCAGCCCCAGTCCTTGCCCGCCGGATCGCCGAACACCGTCACGAAGAATTTCTCGCTGTCGAAATTGAGGGCAAGGGCAAGCCCCTGCGCCTTGCGGGGATCGCCATCCGGCAGCCTCGCCGCCGCTGCCAAGGTCATCTCGTGCAGCACATCCTCGTGCCACATGGATGTGATCGTCTTGAGGTAACCCTGGCTGGAAAAGGCGGCCGCCAGCATCGCGTGGAGCGCCTGGCGCTGCGCGGCGTTCATCTGCGCGACCGACACCCCCGAACGCGGTACGAAGCTGGCCGGGAGGTTCGACCAGGCGGTGCGCCGGGCGTTGTCGGCGAGGCTCGCCTGCACCGCGATGCGCGCGTCATCGTCGAGACTGGCAAGAAAGGCCACGGTCGCCGCACGCATGGCCTCGATGCGCCCCGCTTCCAGCGCATGCTCCGGCGATTCATGGGCTGCAACAGTGCTGGCCGGCACAACCGCAGCCAGAACAGCTGCGGAAACCGCGATCGTCATCAATCTCATGAAATGTTCCCCCGTCACCCCGGAACGAAGCCTACAGAAGGACCGCAGGTCTGACAACGGGGGGTGACAGTAAGGGGATTTGGTAGCGGAGGAGGGACTCGAACCCCCGACACGCGGATTATGATTCCGCTGCTCTAACCGGCTGAGCTACTCCGCCCCAAGGGGATCCGGCACACCTTGCCATGCCGGATTCGCGTCCGGGTGTCGGCCCGGGCGAGGCGCGCACTTAGGGCGCGCGGCTTGCAGGGTCAAGCCCTGTTGCGCGCGCGGGTTACAGCCGCTCGCGGCCCCGGAAGGCGCAGGTCTTGACCCGTTCCCACGGGCCGCCGCGATAGCGCCAGAGCGCCAGCGCGGGAAAGGTGAAGCGGCCCCTGGCGATCCACGGCGCGAGCACCGGCGCGAGGCTTGCCTGGAGCGCCCGCGCCTCTTCCTTCGTCACCTTGTTCTGGATGGTGATGTGCGGGCGCGGCTCGTGGAGGTCCTGCGCGGTAAGGCTGCCGCGGAAATGCTCCGCGATGAGAGCGCGCAGGGCGAGCAGCTGCGGCGCCTCGAGCGCGATGGCGGTGCCCTTGCCCAGATCCATCACTCCCTTCACCATTCCCTCTGGCGCGACGAACCCGGCGGCGATCTGCGGCAGGTAATCGCGCAGCTCCTCCAGCAGCGCCGGGGCGAAGGCGTGGAACAGGGTGACATGGGCGTAGAGGTGATTGCGCTCCGGCGGGAAATGCGCACGGCGCAGACCTTCCGCGAAGCCTTGCAAATCGGGCGGCAGGACAGCGGTGAGGATGAAAGGATCGGCGATGGGACCCGGCTCGCCTACATCTCGCCCCGCTCGCGGCGGATCGCGTACCACTTGGCGACATTGGCATTGTGTTCGGCAAGGGTGTCGGCAAACCAGTGCCCGCCCGTCCCGTCCGCGACCATGAACAACGCGCCCGTGTTCTCCGGGTTCATTACCGCGGCGATGCTGGCCCGGCCCGGATTGGTGATCGGCCCCTCTGGCAGGCCCACCTTGGTATAGGTGTTGTAGCCGTTGACCGCGGCAATCTCCGACTGGCGGATTCGGCGGCCCAGCGGCTTGCCCTTGGTGATTGGGTAGATGATCGTCGGATCGGCCTGCAGCATCATTCCCGTGCGCACGCGGTTGGAATAGAGCCCCGCCACCATGCGGCGTTCCTCGGGCTTGCCGGTTTCCTTCTCGACGATCGAGGCAAGGATCAGCGCCTCGCGCATTGTGTCGACCGGGATACCGGGGCGGCGCTTGGCCCATTCCTCGGCGAGCGCCTTGTCCATCGCCGCCTGCATCTGCTCGACGAGGCTCTTGCGCGACTGCCCGCGTTCGAAGGCATAGGTGTCGGGCAGGATCGAACCTTCCGGGGGCACGTCGATGTCGCCGGTCAGCAGCTCCTCAGCCATCAGGCGTTCCCACACGAGGATCGAGGGCATGCCTTCGGGAATGGTGACGAAGCGGCGGATCACGTCGCCCGACTGGAAGGCTTCAAGGATGTCACCCTGGCTCATGCCGCGGGTCAGCAGGAATTCGCCCGCCTGGATCGGCGCGTCGGAGCCGAAGATGCGCGCCTGCAAGGTGAAGCCGGAGGCCGAGGTAATCAGCCCCTCGGCCTCGAGCTTGTTGGCGACAGAGGACACCGAGGCGCCCGCGGGGATGGTGAAGCTCGTGTCCTTGGCGATAGTCGCCGAACCGAGCAGGCTCCATGCGAAGAGCAGCCCGGCGAGCGCCAGAGCGACCAGACCGCCGAGGACGAGCCGCCCGCGGGTCACGCCGTCAGTCCAGCTTCTGCATGATCAGCGAGGCATTGGTGCCGCCGAAGCCGAAGGAGTTGTTCAGCACCGCGCGCACCTGCCGCTTCTTCGCGACCAGCGGCACGAGGTCGATGCCTTCCGTGCCTTCGTCGGGATCGTGGAGGTTGAGGGTCGGCGGCACGATCTGGTCGCGCATCGCGAGGATGCAGAAGATCGCCTCGACCGCGCCCGCGCCGCCGAGGAGGTGGCCGATGGCAGACTTCGTCGAGGACATCGACGCGCCGCCGAGATCATCGCCCAGCACCCGCTTGATCGCGGCAAGCTCGATGGTGTCCGCCATGGTCGAGGTGCCGTGGGCGTTGATGTAGTCGATGTCGCCCGGGCCGAGGCCGGCCTTCCTCAGCGCCATGCGCATAGCCAGTTCCGCGCCGCGCCCTTCCGGGTGCGGGGCGGTGACGTGGTAGGCATCGCCCGACAGGCCATAGCCGGTGACTTCGGCGTAGATTTTCGCGCCGCGCGCCTTGGCACGCTCGTATTCCTCGAGCACCACCACGCCCGCGCCTTCGCCCATGACGAAACCGTCACGGTTGCGGTCGTAGGGCCGGCTCGCCTCGGTCGGGCGGTCGTTCATGCTCATGTTGAGCGCGCGCGCCTGGGCGAAGCCGGCGATGCCGAGCGGGTTGACGGTCGATTCCGCACCGCCTGCCAGCATGACGTCGGCATCGTCCATCGCGATCATCCGCGCGGCATCGCCGATCGAGTGCGCGCCGGTGGAGCAGGCGGTGACGACGGCATGGTTCGGGCCCATGAAGCCGTATTTGATCTGCACCTGCCCGGTGATGAGGTTGATGAGGCGCCCGTGGACGAAGTGCGGACTCACCCGGCCGGGGCCGCGTTCATGAAGATTGACGCTTTCCAGCTCGATGCCCGGAAGGCCTCCGATCCCCGAGCCGATCGAGCAGCCGGTGCGCTCCTTCTCGGCCTCGGTCATGTCGGTCAGGCCGGCGTCCTCGAGCGCCTGCCCTGCGGCATCGATCCCGTAGACGATGAAGGGATCGACCTGGCGCTGGACCTTGTGGTCGACGCGCTTGTCGGGGTCGAAGCCCCAAGGGTGATCCTTGGGCTTCACCTCGCAGGCGATGGTGCACTTCTGGTCCGAAGTGTCGAAGCGGGTGATCTGTCCCGCCCCGCTTTCACCGGCAATGAGGTTCGCCCACGATGTCTCGACGTCGCCGCCCAGCGGGGTGACAAGACCGAGGCCGGTAACAACCACACGGCGCATATCATTCTCCAAAACGCACAACAGGCTCAACCCGTCCGGGCTGAGCCTGTCGAAGCCCCGCATTGTCCTGCCGGCCATGTCGCCGGCAAGCACCCTTCGACACGCTCAGGGCGAAACGGGAATGGTCGGGCGATCAGCCCTTGTGTTCTTCGATGTACTTGGTGGCGTCACCGACGGTGGTGATCTTCTCGGCCGCATCGTCGGGGATTTCGACGCCGAATTCCTCTTCGAAGGCCATCACCAGCTCGACGATGTCGAGGCTGTCGGCGCCCAGATCGTCGATGAAGCTCGCATCCTGAGTGACCTTGTCGGCCTCGACGCCGAGATGCTCGACGACAATCTTTGCCACCCGATCGGCAGTATCGCTCATGGTAATCCCTCTTGAAACTGGGGTTGGGTAAACTCGTCCCTCGCCCTAATGAAGGGCGCGGGGATGTGCAAGTGGGCTTGAGGCTCAGTTTGCCGCTGCGGCTTCGCGCAGGGAAAACTGGCGTTCGGCCCTGAGGCGCGAGGCGATGCGATCAAGGCCCTGCTGCGGCGCGGGTTTGCGCGGACTGACCGCGAGCGCCTCCTCGTAGAGCCGCGCCGCCGTATCGAGCTCGCCGACGCTTTCCATGCACAGGCCGGTATTGAACAGGAGGGTAACGCTCTGTGGATTGGCTTGCTTGAGCTCGCCGAAAATCGCGCAGGCTTCGGACACATCGGTCTTGGTAAACCGGAGCGCTGTACGGAAGGTGGCCTGATCGGACTTGCTCATCCCGTCGCGGCTTTCGAGCACACGGATTTCCTCGTCGCGGAAGATCGGGGCGAGATCGCCGCGCACCACGGCGGCAAAGCCGCCCACCAGTTCCTCGACGATCGAATCGACGGACGGCGTACCCTGTTCATCCTTGCAGAAACGACGGCTCGCGGTCCGCGTGTCACCCTTGGCGTAAAGCAGCTCGCCCCCGCGCGAGACCATCCGCACTTCCGGGCGCAAGGTTACGTTGCGGGCGCGGCAGGTATAGCTGACCTTCTTCTTCTCGGTGCAGGTGCCCACGCTGTTGCGCGTGACGCATTCCTCGACCTCCTTGGTGCCGGAATCGACATCGCGCCACTCGACCTCGGCGATGCCGCGCATCACCGCATCTGCCCCGCCCCGCTGCACGCCGCGCGGATCGGCTCCGGCGTCATAGGTGTAGCTGTCGCCGAACGCCGGAGCGGTGAAGGTGAGGTCGAACCACGGACGCCCGTCGATCACCGCGCCGCGCAGGGCGGAATCGATCGCGAAGGCAAGCCGCTCGCCGCCGCGCCCGGAAAAATCGGCAATCGCGATCGAACGCGCGCGCGACGGGGCATCCGTCCCGGCAGCATAGACTCCGGCGACCGGCAGCGTCTCGCCCTGTGCCCCAGTTGGCACCAGCGCTGCCGCACCGGCTGCAAACCAAAGCGGATATCTCATCACACACCCCCCTGCCGCGTGCCGCCCCGTGCGGCGCTCAGGCAGGATTTATGCCGCGTCTGCCTGTCATCACAACAGGCAAAAGCGCATCAGGCGGCGGGCTTGGCCTGCGGCTCGACGACGCGCAGGTGGAGTTCGCGCAAGGCGCGCGGCTCCGCCGGGCTCGGCGCGCCCATCAGGAGGTCCTCGGCGCGCTGGTTCATCGGGAAGAGCGAGATCTCGCGCAGGTTCTTCGCGCCGCAGAGCAGCATGATGATCCGGTCGACACCCGCGGCCATCCCCCCGTGCGGCGGTGCGCCGTACTGGAAGGCACGGTACATCCCGCCGAAGCGCTCCTCAACGTCCGCCTTCGAGAGGCCGACAATCTCGAAGGCCTTGACCATCGTTTCCGGCTTGTGGTTGCGGATCGACCCGCTGGCAATTTCGTAGCCGTTGCAGACGAGGTCGTACTGGAAGGCCTTGATGGTGAGCGGGTCCTGCCCTTCCAGTGCCTCGATCCCGCCCTGCGGCATCGAGAAGGGGTTGTGGCTGAAATCGACCTTCTTCTCGTCCTCGTTCCACTCGTAGAACGGGAAGTCGACGATCCAGCACAGTTCGAAACGGCTCTCGTCGATCAGGCCGAGCTCCTCGCCCACGCGGATGCGCGCGGCGCCCGCGAGCTTGGCGGCGTCTGCTTCCTTGCCGGCAGCGAAGAACAGCCCGTCGTTCTCGCCGAGGCCAAGCTCGGCGTAGAGTTCCGCCATGCGCTCGGGCCCGTGGTTCTTGGCAATCGGCCCGCCGAACTCGCCGCCCTTGCGGGTGACGTAGCCGAGGCCCGCATAGCCTTCCTTGCGCGCCCAGTCGTTCATGTCGTCGAAGAACTTGCGGCTCTTTTCGTGGGTGCCGGGCGCGGGGATGGCGCGGACGACACCGCCGCTGCCGACGATCTTCTCGAACAGGCCGAAGCCCGATTGCGTGAAGTGCGAGGACACGTCGCTGATGATCAGCGGGTTGCGCAGATCGGGCTTGTCCGAGCCGTACTTCAGCATCGCCTCGTCATAGGGAATGCGCGGAAACTCGCCCGCCGGCGTGACCTTCTTTTCGCCCGCAAAGGCCGCAAAGGTGCCCTGGATGACGGGCTCCATCGTCTCCCACACCTCTTCCTGGGTGACGAAGCTCATTTCGAGGTCGAGCTGGTAGAACTCGCCCGGCAGGCGGTCGGCGCGCGGGTCCTCGTCGCGGAAGCAGGGGGCGATCTGGAAATAGCGGTCGAAGCCGGCGACCATCAGCAGCTGCTTGTACTGCTGCGGCGCCTGCGGGAGCGCGTAGAACTTGCCAGCATGGATGCGGCTCGGCACGAGGAAGTCGCGCGCGCCCTCGGGCGAAGAAGCCGTGAGGATCGGCGTCGAGAACTCGTTGAAACCGGCCGCATTCATCCGCGCGCGCATGTCGGCGATCACCGCCACGCGGGTCATGATGTTCTTGTGCAGCGTCTCGCGGCGCAGGTCGAGGAAGCGGTACTTGAGGCGGATGTCCTCGGGGTAGGGCTGCTCGTCCGCGACCGGCATCGGCAGCTCCTCGGCCGCGCTCTGCACCGTCACGCCGCGCGCGAAGACCTCGATCGCGCCGGTCGCGAGGTTGGCGTTGACGGTCTCGGCGACGCGCGCCTTTACCTCGCCCTCGATGGTGACGACGCTCTCGACCCTCAGGCCCTCCAGCACCGGTAGCGCCGGGCTGTCGCTGTCGGCGACGATCTGGGTGATGCCGTAATGGTCGCGCAGGTCGACGAACAACACGCCCCCGTGATCGCGCTTGCGATGGATCCAGCCCGAAAGTCGCACGGTCTGGCCGACGTGATCGGAAGAAAGCTGTGCGCAAGTATGCGTGCGATAGGGGTGCATCTAAACTCTTGTCCTGTTGGCGGCTATGACGCTAGGGCGCGCTCGCGCGGCGCCGTGAGGCCCTCGGCTCCGTCGTCGGCGCGCTAACAGGGCAAGCCTTGCACTTTGTCAAGCCACGCTTGGTAGGGCTGCAGGCGCAAACTGGGTTCGACCCGAGGGCGGCACTCCGCCCCCATTGAAGCAAGAGAACATGAAAATCCACCCGCTGATCACCACCACCGAGGCCCTCTCCGACCTCTGCACCCGCCTGGCGAAGTCCGATTTCGTCGCGGTCGACACCGAATTCATGCGCGAGAACACCTATTGGCCGGAACTCTGCCTGGTGCAGATCGCCAATACGGAAGAGGCCGCCGCGATCGACCCGATGGCGGACGGCATCGACCTGACGCCGCTGCTCGACCTGCTCACCGACAACGAGGATGTGCTCAAGGTCTTCCACGCGGGCGGGCAGGACGTCGAAATCATCGTCAACATGACGGGGCGCACCCCCCACCCGATCTTCGACACCCAGATCGCGATGATGGCGATCAGCCAGTCCGAACAGATCGGCTATGCCAACCTTGTCGAGACCTGGGTCGGCCTCACCATCGACAAGGGCGCGCGCTTCACCGACTGGAGCCGCCGCCCGCTGACCGACCGGCAGATCGAATATGCCATCGGCGACGTGACGCACCTTGCCGCGATCTTCCCCAAGATCCTCAAGAAGCTGATCAAGACCGGTCGCGGCGTGTGGCTCGATGCGGAGATGGAGAAGCTCGCCGATCCTGCGAACTACCTCACCGACCCGGGCCTCGCCTGGAAGCGCATCCGCCAGCCGGGGCGCAACCCGCAGGTGCTGGGCCGGATGAAGGCGCTGGCTGCCTGGCGCGAAAGCGAGGCGCAGCACAAGAACATCCCGCGGGGCCGGATCATGCGCGACGAGACGCTCGCCGACATCGCCAGCCACCCGCCCAAGGTACAGGCCGATCTCGCCAAGGTGCGCGGCCTCAGCCCCGCATGGAAGGACAATGACATCGGCAAGCGGCTGATGAAGGTGCTGGCCGAGGCCGAACCCCTGCCCAAGAGCGAGATGCCCGAGAAGATCAAGCAGGGCGCGCCGCTGGGCAAGGAGGGCGCGCTGGTCGCGGACCTCCTGAAACTGCTGCTGAAGATCCGGGCCCGCGAGATCGACGTCGCGCCCCGCCTTCTAACCCGCGCCGACGAAATGGAGGCGCTGGCCGCCGGCGTACGCAAGCTGCCGGTGCTCGAAGGCTGGCGCTACGAGGTGTTCGGCAAGGACGCGCTGGACCTCGTCGAGGGCAAGCTCGCCTTCGCCGTCGAGAAGGGCAAGCTCAAGATGACCCACATCGACGATGTGCCCGCACCCGGTGCGCTGGCGGCGGAATAGGAACCAGAACCGTTCGGGCTGAGCCTGTCGAAGCCCTGCACTTTCTTGTGTCCCTATGCACTTCGAGGAAGGACAGCCCTTCAACAAGCTCAGGGGCGAACGGATTAAGGAGGGAAGGCCGTGTCCACGTACCTGCCGACCATCAAGCAGCTGCAATACCTCGTTGCGCTTCACGAGCACGGGCATTTCGGCAAGGCGGCGGATGCGAGCTTCGTGTCGCAGTCGACCCTTTCGGCCGGGATCCGCGAGCTCGAATCGCTGCTCGGCGTGACGCTGGTGGAACGCTCGCGCCGGGTGGTGCGCTTCACCGCGCTGGGCGAGCAGGTGGTCGCCAAGGCAGGGCGCCTGCTGCGCGAGGCGGAGGAACTGGCCGATCTGGTGCAGGCCGCAGGCAAGCCGCTGGTGGGCGAACTGCGGATGAGCGTCATCCCCACCATCGCCCCTTTCTTGCTGCCGCGCATCCTGCCCCGGCTGAAGCGCGAGCGCCCCGACCTCAAGCTGATGCTGCGCGAGGAGACGAGCCACGATGCGCTTGAATCCCTCAATCACGGACGGGTCGATTGCGTGCTGCTCGCCCTGCCCTTCGACACCGGCGATGCCGCAATCGCGCATATTGCCGACGACCGCCTGTTCATCGCCTTCCCCAAGGACGATCCCCGCGATCCGCCGGCGACCATCAAGCCCGAGATGATCGACCAGGGCCGGCTTCTGTTGCTCGAGGACGGCCACTGCCTGCGCGATCATGCGCTGGCGGCGTGTTCGCGCTCCGAACTGCGCGCGAGCGCGGCGATGATCGGCACCTCGCTGCACACGCTGGTGCAGCTGGTCGACAACGACCTCGGCCTGACCATGCTGCCCGAGATGGCGCTCGAAGCGGGCATACTCGCCGGAACCGAGGTGGTCGCCCGCCCTGTGGACAGCCCGACAGCCAAGCGCGAGATCGTGCTCGCCTGGCGAAAGAACTCCCCGCGCGAGGCGGATTTCATGCTGCTGGCGGAGGAACTGCGGGCGGGTTAGCGCCCGGCGAGGGGCCCGCGCCGGTCGTTGATTTCCAGCACCCGAACTCCCGCTTGCCGAAAGCAGGCGTGCGTGAGAAACTTCCCGTGGGGAAATCGGGGGGGACATAGGCCGATGCCGGACATGGCACGCGCGCGCGCGCATGCTTTCGTGCTGACCGACAGCAGGCCGCTGCGGTTCACGACGCTGCTGCTTTTCTACCTCACGCAGGGCTTTCCGATTGGCTTGTTCTTCTTCGCCCTGCCGGCGTGGATGGCAGCAAACGGGGTAGGCACCGGAGCGATCGCCTCGGTCGTGGGGGCCGCGGCGCTGCCGTGGACGCTCAAGATCGCGAACGGCTTCCTCATCGACCGCTACACCTTCCTGCCGATGGGGCGCCGCCGTGTCTGGATCATCGGCGCGCAAGGGACGCTCGTCATGACTCTGATCGCAGGCGCGGCCCTGTCGCCCGAGGCCCATCACGTCGCCCAGATCGCCGCGCTCGGGTTCCTCGCCAATCTGGCGGTGACCTTTCAGGATGTGGGGATCGACAGTCTCGCCATCGACATCATGCCCGAGGAGGAGCGCGCCCGGGCGGGCGGGATCATGGCCGGGGCGCAGTTTGTCGGCGCTTCGCTCACCACCGCAACCGGCGGCTGGCTGCTGGCGCGGTTCGGCATCGCCACCTGCCTGCTGGTGCTGGCCGTCATCCCTGCCCTCGTGATGCTGTTCGCGACCGTGATCCGAGAGCGCGAGGGCGAGAAGCGCCTGCCGTGGAGCCCGGGCCGGAGCCACCCGCATAATGACACGCTGGTGGTCGAGGCATGGTGGCCGTTGCTGCGCAGCGCCACGCGCGCGGTGCTGGCGCCAGTCAGCCTGCTGCTGCTGCCGATCCTGCTCATCCGGGTGATCCCCGAAGGCGGCTTCGAGGCGTTTCACCCCGTGCTCTACCAGCAGCACGCGGGTTGGACGCCGACGCAATACACCGGTTTCATCTCCGCCCTGACGCTCGCGAGCGGGCTGTGCGGCATTCTCGCGGGCGGCTGGCTGGTCGGGCGGATCGGTCCCCAGCGCGCGGTCGCGCTGGCGCTGGCGATCGGCATGCTGTCGACTGCGGCGATGGGCGCGAACTCGTCGGCCTGGAGCGACGAGCGCGTGCTCATGGCCTTCCAGATCGCGATGGAAACGACGCGACTGATCTACTTCATCGCCGTGCTGACGCTGGCGATGCGGGTGTGCAATCCGGCGGTCGCGGCGACCCAGTTCACGATCTACATGGGCATCAGCAATTTCGGCCGGCCGATCGGCGCCGCGCTCGCGGCGAACACGTCCGGCGCGGGGAATGCGCCGCTGCTATACTTCAGCATCGCCGCGATCTGGGGCATGGGGCTGTTGCTGGTGCTTCTGGTGCGCTACCCCGGCGAGGAATGGCATGAACAGCATGGCGCAGAGCGGCTCCCCCATGGTGAGGGGCCGGCGCCCGAATACGATTAGCGCCAGCTCAGCACTCCGTCAGCGCGAGGCTCATGGCGAGGCTCGCGCCGATCGCGAGGCGCAGGCGGCGGCGGGGGAGCGGCAGTGAGGCAGGCCGGGTGCGGGCCTCCGTCTCGGCGGCGGCGTGGCCCATCAAACGGTCGGTCTCGCGGTGCTCGATGTCGTCGACGAGCCCGTGAACGTCCTCGGCGAGCATCTCCGCATCGCCGATCAGCGCCGAGGCGCGGGCGTAATCCCCCTGCGCGATGGCTCTTCTTGCCTCGCGCTGAAGCTTTCGTGCCTGATCCGCCAGCCGGCCGACAAACGCGCCCGGCTCGCCCGATGCATCCGATCCCATGGGAGATGATGTAACCCGAACCGGCCACGCGGTTCCAGTGACAATCCTGCAACTCAATCCATGTGCTTGAGGCCGACGCGCAGATAGTCCCAGCCGGTGATGCAGGTCAGCACCGCCGCGGTCCACAGGCTGACGAGGCCCACCAGATGCACCCAGCTGTCCGCGAGCGTGCCGCAGCCCTCGAACACCGACTGGCACGGCTTGCCATGCACCGCCCCGCCGAGGATCAGCGCGCCCAGCGCGACCAGCTGGAAGGTCGTCTTCCACTTGGCGAGCTTGGAGACCGGCACCGAGACCTGGATGCCGCCGAGGAATTCGCGCAGGCCCGAGACGGCGATCTCGCGCACGAGGATCACGAGGCCCGCGATGACGTGGATGTCCCCGGCATAGGGCCCGCGCAGGTATCCCTGCGCCGTCAGCACGAGGATCACGGCGGCGACCATGATCTTGTCGGCGATGGGATCGAGGAAGATGCCGAGCTTCGAGACCGTCCCCTGCGCGCGGGCCAGATAGCCGTCGAAGAAGTCGGTGATGGCGATGATGCAGTAGAGCACGAAGCCCACCAGATAGCCCAGCCGCCAGTCCGGCCACCACAGGAAGAAGGCCAGGAGCGGCACCGCGAAGATGCGCGAGAGCGTGAGGATATTGGGCAGGCTCGACATGGGCTTCCGCACCCCTCTAGCGCCGGACGAAGGCGCGCAAAACCCCTGATGATACGTCGGCGCGCGGAGCCGGCGCGCGGCCTATGCACTTGCCCTTGCGGCCCTTCGCGCTATGTGCCGGTAACACACAGGGAAGCGACAGCGTAACAACCGCATGACCACATCGACCGACCTGATGCGCAAGCGGCGCTTCCTGCCGCTGTTCCTGACCCAGCTCCTGAACGCGCTCAACGACAATCTCTACAAGAACGCGATGGTCCTGTTCGTGGTCTATTCGGTCTACGATTCGCCCGAGATGGAGACGCTGATCAGCGGCATCGCCACCGCGCTGTTCGTGCTGCCCTTCGTGCTGTTCTCGGCCACCGCCGGCCAGCTTGCCGACATGCGCGACAAGACCACCATCATCCGCTGGATCAAGTTCGCCGAGATCATCATCATGTCGGTCGGCGCGACCGGCCTGCTGCTCGCCTCGCGCGGGGTGCAGATCGAGGGTCTTGCCCTCCCCCTGATGTTCGCCGCGCTGTTCGCGATGGGGGTCCATTCGACCTTCTTCGGCCCGATCAAATACGCGATCCTGCCGCAGCACCTCCACAAGGACGAGGTGCTGGCCGGCACCGGCCTTGTCGAGGCGGGCACCTATGTGGCGATCCTCGTCGGCATGATGCTGGGCGGGGCGATGCACATCAACGATTCGATCATCGCCGTGATCGCCATCGCGCTGGTCGGCTATGCGACCTGCCGCTGGGTGCCGCCCGCGCCGCCCCAGACCGAGGAAACGAAGGTCGACTGGAACCCGGTCCGCGCCTCGAAATCGCTGATCGCCTTCGCGATGGGCAATCCTGAGCTGCGCTATTCGGTGCTGGCGATCAGCTATTTCTGGGCGATCGCGGCGATCCTCTCGGTGCAGTTCATCCCGCTCGCCAAGAACGTGCTGCTCGCCGACAAGCAGGTCGCCGCGGTCCTGCTGGTCGCCTTCTCGGCCGGCATCGCGATCGGATCGGTCTCGATCAACGCCCTGCTCAAGGGCGACATCTCGGCGCGTTATTCGGCCCGCTCGGTGCTGGTGCTCGGCGTGTTGCTGATCGCCTTCTACGGCATCACCCGCATCTGGAACCTCGCGCCCGCGAGCGGCGACCTGTTCACCGTGAGCGAGTTCCTCGCCCAGCCGCTGGCGCTGGTGCTGCTCGTCAACCTGCTGCTCATCGCGGTCGCGGGGGGTATGTTCGTGGTGCCGCTCTATGCCTTCCTCACTACCCGCGTCGACAAGTCTGAAGCCTCGCGCTCGGTCGCGGCCAACAACTTCATCTCCTCGGTGTTCATGGTGATCGGCGCAGGTATCGCGGGCGCGCTCGGCCCGCTCGGTATTCCGTTGCAGGAGCAGCTGCTGCTGAGCCTCGTGCTCTGCGTGCTCTCCGCTCACCTCGCGCGCAAGCTCCACGCGACCGAGGCGCTTCGGGTGCCCGAGCCGGCCTAAGGGTCAGGCGATAAAGGCGAAGATCGCCAGCGTCATCGCCACATAGGTGTTGGCGACGCCGCGCACATCCTCGAGCGTCAGCCGCCACAGCGCCTCGGCCGGGATCGGGATGAGATCGCGCTTCACATGCGGCGGCAGACTGGCGCGGAACCAGTGACGGGCGGTCTCGTCAGTGAGGACCAGGCTGCGGCGCATCTTGCGATTCTCCCGTGGCAGGAGCGTCAGTTTTAGGACTTTCTTAACCATTGGAAACGCTTTGCGGCGAAGCTGTCGCAAGCTGGGACAGGGCGTGACGGGCCTCCCCCGGGGTCGGCGGATTTGCGCCACATGGCGCGCGCGGGTAGAGGCGCAGTCCGACGGATCACGGGAGAGACATGCGATGACCGATTCCACCCGCAGCGCGGCGGCCCTGCTGGTCGACTGCCTCGCCGCCGAGGGCGCGAGCCGGATCTTCACCGTGCCGGGCGAGAGCTTTCTCGCGGTGCTCGACGCCCTGCCCGACCGGCCCGAAATCGAGGTCGTCACCTGCCGGCAGGAAGGCGGCGCCGCCTTCATGGCCTGCGCCGACGGCGCGATGAACGCGGCAAGTTCCGGCAGGCCCGGGATCGCCTTCGTGACCCGCGGCCCGGGTGCGACCAATGCCAGCATCGGCGTCCACGTGGCGCATCAGGATTCGCAGCCGATGATCCTGTTTGTGGGCGATGTCGCGCGCGGGGCGCAGGGGCGCGAAGGCTTCCAGGAGGTCGATTTCCCCGCCTTCTTCGGACCCATCTGCAAGTGGGCGGCGCGGATCGACGACCCGCATCGCATCCCCGAATACATCGCCCGCGCCCATCAGGTTGCCATCAGCGGGCGGCCCGGTCCGGTGGTGCTGGCCCTGCCCGAGGACATGCTTGTCGAGCAGGTGCCCGCCAGCCTCGCCCCGCGCCCGCCCGCGCTGCGCCCCGCGCAGGCAGTCTGCCCCGATGCGATGGGCGCCCTGTTCGACATGATCGCCGACGCCGCGAGCCCCATCGCGATCATCGGCGGCGCGGGCTGGAATGCAAAGGCGCGCGAATATTTCCAGCAGTTCGCGGAACGCATCGGCCTTCCCGTGGCGACCGCTTTTCGCCGCCAGGACGCGATTGCGCCAGATAGCCCGGTCTATGCCGGGAACCTCGGCTATGGACCGAACCCCAAGCTGGTCGAGCGGGTGAAGCAGGCGGACCTCGTCATCGTCGTGGGCGCGCGGCTGGGCGAGGCGACGACCGACGGCTACACCGTGCCTACGCTCGAACATCCCGGGCAGCTGCTCGTCCACATCCACCCCGACCCCGAGGAGCTTGGCCGCGTCTACCGCACCGACCTTGCGTTGTGCTGCGCCGTGGACGAATTCGCCGAGTGCGCGGCCCTGTGGGACAGCGAAGACATCATCCCCTTCGATGCCGGGGCCGAGGCCCATGCCGAATGGCTCGCATGGGCCACCCCCCAGCCCTCCGACGCGGCGATCGACCTCGGCGCCTGTGTCGCGGCGATGCGCGAGGCGCTCCCCGCCGACACGATCATCTGCAACGGCGCGGGCAATTTTGCTGGCTGGTGGCACCGCTACTGGCGCTACGAGGCCTATCCCGGACAGCTGGCACCCACCTGCGGGGCGATGGGCTACGGCGTTCCGGCGGCAGTGGCGGCGGCGCTGCGTTTCCCCGAGCGCACGGTCGTGGCCGTGGCGGGCGACGGGGACTTCCTGATGAACGGACAGGAGCTGGCGACGGCGGCGCAACATGGCGCGAACCTGATCGTGATAGTGGTCGACAACGGCGCCTATGGCACAATCCGGATGCACCAGGAACGCGAATATCCCGGCCGCGTCTCGGCCACCGCGCTCGCCAACCCCGATTTCGCGATGCTGGGCGCTGCCTTCGGGGCGTGGAGCGCGCGGGCGGAGACGACCGACGAGTACGTCGCTGCGCTGGAGGAAGCGAAGGGCCGCTCCGGCATACGCCTGATCCATACCGTGACCGACATTGAACGCATCGCGGCAAGCGGGGCGACGATCACGGGCCTGCGCGCGCGGGCGAAGGGCTGAACCCGACACAGAAAAAGGCCGCCTACCCCATCGGGGAGGCGGCCTCTTTTGCTTGCGCGGCGATCAGATCTTGTCGCCGGTCGCGCCCTTCACGGCACCCTTTATCTTGTCGGTCTTGCCGTCGATCTTGTCAGCCGTGCCTTCGGCGCGGGTTTCGGGATCGCGCGAATGCTGCTTGGCCTCGCCGATCGCTTCCTTGGCGCTGCCCTTCATCTTGTCGGTGAATTCACCCATGTTGGCCTCCTATATCAAGCCAATGAAGTTATTGGCTTTTCAAGAGATCAATCGGTGGCGGGGCCCATCGTTCCGACCCACAAGGCAAGCGGTGGCCGAGGCGGGGCAAACCGCCGGTGACGGGCCCAGCGACAGATCGCTCAGCCTTTGGCCATCTCGCAAATCACCGCCCATTCCCCGGGCGTGACGCCGCAGACCGACAGGCGGGAGAGCCGGACGAGCTGCATCTCGGCCAGACGCGGCTCGGCCTTGATCGCGGCAAGGCTGACAGGCCTTGCGAACTTCTCCTTCGCCTTCAGCTTCACCGCCGCCCACTTGCCGGTCTCGTCGGTAGGATCGCCGATTCCGGTCACGGTGATCTCGGCAATGCCGACGATCTCCAGCCCCTCGCGGCTGTGGTAGAAGAACGCCTCGTCGCCGACCTGCATCGCCATCAGGTTGTTGCGCGCCAGATAGTTGCGCACCCCGTCCCACGTCCCCTCGCCCTCGGCGACAAGGTCGTCCCAGCTGTATTTGAAGGGTTCGGATTTCATCAGCCAGTAGGCCATGCGCTGTGTCTGCTCCCCGTGTTGCGTCGCGTCCCGATAGCCCGCCCCCGCGTGCTTCGCCAAGCCCTGTCGCACACGGCCCCGGATTAACCCGATCTTTAGCGCGCTCTGCCATGAATCGCGAAACGAGGCGTGCCCTGTCCGCAAGGACCGGCGCGATCGGGACGCAGGGACTCACAAGGCAACCGACTTGACGGAGCACAATCCAGACGATCCTCTGAAGGCGGCCGAGCGCGACATTATCGCGCTGGGCATCGCCGTGGCCGCGATCATCCTCCTGATCGGGACCGCCGGCCCGGTGCTGCCGCAGACGGTGGCCGCGCTGCTCGGCGAAGGGCGCCAGCCCGATGTCATGCTGGTCAACGCCCTGCTGCTCAACATCGCGCTGATCATCTTCGGCTGGCGGCGCTACCGCGAGCTGACCCGCGAGATCGCCGAGCGCCGCCGCGCCGAGGCGCGCGCGCAACTGCTCGCCGCCACCGATCCGCTCACCCAGTGCCTCAACCGTCGCTCGATGCTCGAAGCCACTGAGGAGCTCCGCGGGCGCGCCGCGGTGCGCGGCGAGGCGGTCGCCTATTGCATGATTGATCTCGACAACTTCAAGCAGATCAACGACATGCATGGCCATTCTGCAGGCGATGCGGTGCTGGTGATGCTGTGCGAGCGGATCCGCGCCCTGCTCCCGCGCGAGGCCCGGCTGGCCCGGCTCGGCGGCGATGAATTCGCTTTCGTCATGCCCTATCCCGCGGGCCACGCCGATCGGGTCGACGATCTTGTCATCCGCCTGTTCGAGAGCATGACCCAGCCCTTCCGCATGCCGGAACTGACGGTCGAACTGACCATGTCGATCGGTCTTGCCGCCGATCACGACGCGGACGGTACCATCGGTCTCGTGGTCGACTCCGCGACGCTGATGCACCGCGCGGACATGGCGCTCTACCACGCCAAGAAGCAGGGCCGGAACCGCTACTTCTGGTTCGAGGCGAGCATGGAAAGCGAACTGAGGTTCCGCAACCAGCTCGAAACCGGCATTCGTCGCGGCCTTGCGCGCGGGGAATTCCTGCCCTTCTACGAGCAGCAGGTCGATCTGGAGACCGGCGCGCTGGTCGGCTTCGAGATGCTCGCCCGCTGGCGCTCGCCGCAACTGGGCCTCATCAGCCCCGACATCTTCGTTCCGATCGCTGAGGAGATCGGCCTCATCAACGAGATGTCAGAGCGGTTGATGGAGCAGGCCTTCGCCGACGCGCGCGAATGGGACGATTCGCTCACGCTCTCGATCAACATCTCTCCGGTGCAGCTGCGCGACCCGTGGTTCGCCCAGCGCCTGCTGAAGAAGCTGGTCGCCGCCAACTTCCCGCCACGTCGGCTGGAGATTGAGATCACCGAGAGCTGCCTGCACGAGAACATCGGCCTGGTGCGCTCGATGATCATGTCGCTGCGCAACCAGGGCGTGCAGATCGCGCTCGACGATTTCGGCACCGGCTATTCCAGCCTCGAACAGCTGCGCAACCTGCCCTTCGACCGGATCAAGATCGACCGCAGCTTCGTGAGCGAACTGAAGGACCCGTCCAACCGTTCGCGCATCGTCGAAGCCATCATATCGCTCGGGCGCGGGCTCGATCTCCCGCTGACCGCCGAAGGGGTCGAGGACGAGGCGATCCTCAATGCGCTGAGGTCGATGGGCCGTCTGAAGGCGCAGGGCTATTTCTACGGCCAGCCCGAGGATGCCGAGGGCGTGCGCTCCCGGCTGAAGGCGGCGGGCAAGCTCACCGGCATGCCCGGCGATGCGGCCGCGCAGCGCACTGCGGGCGAGGACGAGCCGACGCTTTACCGCATCGCGCGGCCCTGACGGCGTCCCGGGGGGCTGGACGCGCCCGCCCGCCGTGCATAGATGCACGGGCGTGACGCAGACGATCCCCTTCATCAAGATGCACGGCCTCGGCAACGACTTCGTCGTGCTCGATGCGCGTAACGCTGCCCTGCCCGCGATGACTCCGCAGGTGGCGCGCGCTCTGGGGGACCGGCGGACTGGGATCGGCTTCGATCAGCTGGTCCTGCTGGAGCCTAGCGAGACGCACGATTTCCGCGTCCGCTTCTTCAATTCCGACGGAAGCGAGGCCGGTGCCTGCGGCAATGGCAGCCGCGCCGTCGCCCTGCTCCACGGCGCGCCTGCCGTGGTCGAAACCGCGAGCGGGGCGATCGCGCTCGAACCACTGGAGGGCGGCGCGCGGGTCGACATGGGCGCGCCCCGCTTCGACTGGGACGCGATCCCGCTCGCCTATGCGATGGACACGTTCGCGATGCCGGTCGGCTGGGAAACGCTGGAAGGCCCGATGGCGGTCAATGTCGGCAACCCTCATGCGATCTTCTTCGTCGAGGATGCCGATGCCGTCGATCTCGCGGCGCTCGGTCCGGTGATCGAACACGACCCGCTCTTCCCCGAGCGGGTGAACGTCAATGTCGCGAGCCTTGCGGGGCCCGACCATCTCAGGCTTCGCGTCTGGGAACGCGGTGCCGGCCTCACCCGCGCCTGCGGCACCGGGGCCTGCGCCACCGCCGTCGCGGCGATCCGGCGCGGTCTCGTCGCCAGCCCGGTGCGCGTGAGCCTGCCGGGCGGGGACCTCGTGATCGCGTGGGAGCCGGGCGGCACCATCATGATGAGCGGCCCCGCGACCGAAAGCTTCCGCGGCACCTTCGACTGGGACGACTATTGTTGAACGCGCCGCAGATCATTTCCCTCGGCTGCCGCATGAACATCGCCGAGAGCGAGCGTATGCGTGCGATGCTGGTGGGCGAGCGGGACTTGGTGGTGGTCAATTCCTGCGCAGTCACCGCCGAGGCGCTGCGCCAGACCCGGCAGGCGATCCGACGTGCGCGCCGCGATCATCCGGCGGCGCGGCTGGTGGTGACGGGCTGTGCGGCGGAGATCGAGCGCGGCAGCATCGGCGCGATGGACGAGGTCGATGCGCTGGTGGCGAACGCCGCCAAGCTCGATCCTCGCGCGTGGAACCTGCCCGGCGAGGCCCCTCCCCTTGCCCCGGCGCGCACCCGCGCCTTCGTTGCGGTGCAGAACGGCTGCGACCATGCCTGCACCTTCTGCGTCATCCCGCAAGGCCGGGGTACGAGCCGTTCGCTGACGGTGCCGCAGGTGCTGGCCGAGATCGAAGCCCATGCCGGTGCGGGAGCCAAGGAGGTCGTCCTCACCGGTGTCGATCTCACGTCCTGGGGACATGACCTGCCCGGCGCACCGCGTCTGGGCGCGCTGGTCGAGGCGATCCTTGCCGCCTTCCCCGGGCTCCCGCGGCTGCGGCTATCCTCCGTCGACGGCGTGGAAATCGATCCGCTGCTGTTCGAGCTGCTGGCGCACGAGGCGCGGGTGATGCCGCACCTCCATCTCTCGCTCCAGCACGGGGCCGACCTGATCCTCAAGCGCATGAAGCGTCGACACCTCAGGGCCGACGCGGTGGATCTGGTGTGCCGCCTGAAGGCGCTGCGCCGCGACGTCGCCATCGGCGCAGACCTCATCGCCGGCTTTCCGACCGAGGAGGAGGCGCACCACGCAGCGAACCTCTCGATCATCGACGAACTCGACATCGTCCACGCCCATGTCTTCCCCTATTCCCCCCGCCCCGGCACCCCCGCAGCACGCATGCCGCAGGTGCCGCGCGAGGCGGTGAAGGCCCGCGCCGCAGACCTGCGCGCGCGCGCTGCACAGCGCCGGGCCGTGTGGCTCGCCGGGCTTGTGGGCGAAACCCTGCCGGTCCTCGCCGAACGGGGCGGCACGGGCTATGCCCCGAATTACGCCCCTGTCGCCCTGCCCCCCGGCACGGCGGCCGGCACGATCGTCGACGTGATCCCAAGCGGCCTCAGGGAGGGCCTGCTCGCATGAGTGAAACCAGCTGGACCCAGCGCCTGTTCGGCGGCTTCGCCAAGACTTCCGAGCGGCTCGCCGCCAACCTGCCCGGCAGCAGCGGGGGGACGGCGAAGCTCGACGATGCGACGCTGGACGAGGTCGAGGACGCGCTGATCCTGTCCGATCTCGGCCCCGCCGCCGCCGCCCGCATCCGCGCGCGGCTGGCCGAGAAACGCTTCGGGCTCGAGATCACCACCCGCGAGCTGAAAGAGGCCGTGGCCGAGGAGATCGCCGCGATCCTGCGGCCCGTGGCGAAACCGCTCGAAATCACCGCCTTCCCGCGCCCGCAGGTGATCCTCGTGATCGGGGTCAACGGCAGCGGCAAGACCACCACCATCGCGAAGCTCGCGCACCTGTTCCAAGAGGACGATTACGGCGTGCTGCTTGCGGCGGGCGACACCTTCCGCGCCGCAGCGATCGGCCAGCTGGCGACCTGGGCGGGCCGGATCGGGGTCGATCTCGTGCGCGGGCCCGAGGGCGGCGATCCGGCGGCGATCGTGTTCGATGCGGTCAAGCAGGCCACGGACACCGGCATCGACGCGCTGATCGTCGATACCGCCGGGCGCCTCCAGAACAAGAAGGAGCTGATGGAGGAGCTGGCGAAGATCCGCCGCGTCCTCGGCCGCCTCAATCCCGAGGCCCCGCATGACGTGGTGCTGGTTCTCGATGCCACCAACGGCCAGAATGCGCTCAGCCAGATCGATGTGTTCAAGGAGGTCGCGGGCGTCACCGGCCTTATCATGACCAAGCTCGACGGCACCGCAAGGGGCGGCGTGCTGGTCGCGGCGGCGGAGCAATATGGCCTGCCCATCCACGCCATCGGCGTCGGCGAAAAGATGGAGGACCTCAGGCCCTTCGATCCCGACCTCGTCGCCCGCGTGATCGCGGGGGTGGCGTGATGGCAGAGGACGAAGGCAAGAAGGCCGCCTCCAGCTGGCTCAACGTCGCGGTCGATTACGGGCCGCTGCTGGTGTTCCTCGGCGTCTATCGCTGGCAATCGCCGGCCGATCCCAATCCGGTGGGCGAGCTTGCCGCCATCGTGGCGGGAACGGGGGCCTTCATGGTCGCGGCGGTCGCGGCGCTGCTGGTTTCGAAGTGGCGGCTCGGCAAGGTCTCGCCGATGCTGTGGTTCTCGACCGCGCTCATTGTCGGCTTCGGGAGCCTCACGATCTTCTTCGGCGACCCGACCTTCGTGCAGCTGAAGCCCACCATCATCTATGCCTGCTTCGGCGTGGCGCTGCTGGGCGGGTACCTCGCCGGCAAGGCCCTGTTGCGCATCCTGCTCGAGACGGCATTCGAGGGTCTGAACGAGGAAGGCTGGCTCAAGCTGTCGCGCAACTGGGGCGTGTTCTTCCTCGCGCTTGCAGGCCTCAACGAGGCCCTGCGCGCCCAGCTTTCCTTCGAGAGCTGGCTGTGGGCGAAGATCTGGGTGTTCCTGCCGCTGACCTTCCTCTTCACCTTCAGCCAGATCCCGATGCTGCTGAAGCACGGTCTCAGCTTCGAGGACCGGGACGAGCCGCTCAAGAACGAGCCGCCGACGGGCAGCTAGATCTCTATCTGGCTCCCCAGCTCCACCACGCGGTTGGTGGGCAGCTTGAAGAAGTCCATCGCGCTCGCCGAATTGCGCATCATCCACGCGAACACCTTCTCGCGCCAGATCGACATGCCCGGATGATCGCTGGGGATCAGGGTCTGGCGCGAGAGGAAGAAGCTGGTGTGCATCATGTCGAACGCGCCGCCGCAGCGCTGCATGGTCGTCAGGCCCTGCGGCACGTCGGTCTCCTCCATGAACCCGTAATGCAGCACCGCCCGGTAGAAGCCGTCGCCCAGATCGGTCATCTCGCAGCGGGTTTCGGGGTCGATGAAGGGCATGTCGGCGATGTTGATCGTCAGGATCACCACCCGTTCGTGCAGCACCTTGTTGTGCTTGATGTTGTGCAGCAGCGCGCTCGGCACCCCGGCGGTGGTCGAGGCCATGAAGATCGCCGTGCCCGGCACCCGCTGCGCGGAGTTCTTGGCCGACTTGGCAAAGATCTCGAGCGGCAGGGCGCTCTCGCTCATGCGCTCGCGCATCAGCTTGCGCCCGCGTGCCCAGGTTGTGAGCAGGGTGAAGATCACGAAGCCGATCGCGAGCGGCACCCACCCGCCTTGCGGCACCTTGATGAGGTTCGCGCCGAAATAGGCGATGTCGACGATCAGGAATACCGCGATCAGCGGCAGCGCCTTCCACAAGGGCCAGCGCCACAGCGCCGTCAGCACCGCGGCGAGCAGGAGGGTGTCGATGAACATCGCCCCCGTCACCGCAATCCCGTAGGCGGCGGCAAGGTTGCTCGACGACTGGAAGAACAGCACCAGAAGGATCACCATGACCATCAGGCCCCAGTTGATCGCCGGAATGTAGATCTGCCCGGCCGCCGTCGCGCTGGTGTGCTGAATTTCCATGCGCGGGATGAAGCCCAGCTGGATCGCCTGCTGCGTAAGGCTGAACGCGCCCGAGATCACCGCTTGGCTGGCGATGATCGTGGCGAGCAGCGCGAGTATGATCACCGGCACGCGCACGACATCGGGGATCATCAGGAAGAAGGGATCCTTGATCAGCGCCGCGGTCGCCTCGGGCGAGGTCTGCGACAGCACCAGCGCGCCCTGCCCCATGTAGTTGAGCATCAGCGCGGGGAAGACGAAGGTGAGCCAGGAAATCCCGATCGGCTTGCGCCCGAAATGGCCCATGTCGGCATAGAGCGCCTCGGCCCCGGTCACGGCCAGCACCACGCTGCCCAATGCGATGAAGGCGGTGAAGCCGTCGGTGAGGAAGAAATTGAGCGCGTTGAGCGGATTGATCGTCTCGAGGATGATCGCCGGATTGGCCGTTAGATGCATGACGCCCAGCGTCGCCAGCATGCCGAAATAGGTCAGCATGATCGGGCCGAACAGCTTGCCCACCCGCTCGGTCCCGCGCGATTGCAGCGCGAACAGGCAGACGAGGATCGCGATCGCCGTCGGCACGATCCAGCGCTCGAAGCCGGGGACGATGTATTGCAGGCCCTCGGTCGCGGAGAGCACCGAGATCGCCGGGGTGATCATGCTGTCGCCATAGAACAGCGCGGTCGCGAACACGCCCAGCAAGACCAGCGGCGCCGTCCACCCTGCGCTGTCGGAGGCGCGGCGGATCAGCGCCAGCAGCGCAAGGCTCCCGCCCTCGCCCTTGTTGTCGGCGCGGGTGATGGTGAGGACGTATTTGACCGTCACTACCATCATCATCGACCAGAACACGAGGCTCAGCACCCCGTGGATATGCGCCGCGTCGGGTGAGATGCCCGGTGCACCGTGGTGCGAGGCGAAGGTTTCGCGGAAGGCGTAGAGCGGACTGGTGCCGATGTCGCCGAACACCACACCCACCGCGCCCACGGCGAGCGTGAGCGTGGAGGCGCCGTGGCCATGCCCGCCCGGAGCCTGGGCAGGGTCGAATGTGGAGGCGGGTGAGGTGCTCATGACTGTCGGATTTCCCGTATCCCCCCGGTACTGCCCATTCGGCGCGAACGACTCACCGCCGGTAAGGCGGCGCGCCTAGCACCGTCAGTTCGCACCTGCAACAACGGCTCCGTCGTGGCACGTGCCGGACACGTCCCGTCACTGTCCCTGCAACATCGGCGCACGGGCGATCATGTCGTCGAGCCGGGCGACTTCCGCCGCGAGGCCCTCGCGCCACGGCGCATCGGCGGGCGAGCGTTCGACCAGCCCCTTCCAGACATTGCGCGCGGCAACCACCTCGCCGCTCTGGTAATAGGCGTAGCCGAGGAAGTATTCCGCCCCCGGATGCCCCGGATCGATCGCGCGTGCGCGGCCGAAGGCCTGCACTGCGGCCGGGGTCACGAAGCCATCGGCATGGCCGACCAGCGCCATGCCGAGCGCGAGCCAGCTCTCGAGGTCGTCGGGATTGTCGCGCAGCCCCTTCTGGAGCAGGGCGGCGGCATCGGCGAACTGGCCGCGGCGGGCGAAGGCATCGGAGGTAACGAGGTAATTGGGCGGCGGGAGCGTGCGGCTGAACAGCGCCGCGCGGCCCTCGACCATCGCCGCGCCCTGCTCACCCGCCTCCGCGGCGGGGGGCTTGGGTGCGGCGGGCTGGCCGGGCGAGCCCTGCCAGGCATAGCCCGCAAGCCCGAACACCAGTGCCGCGCCGAAAAGGGTGAACCCTTCGCGCGGGAGCTTGAGCAGCAGCACCGCCAGCGCGAAGGCGGCAAGCGTCAGCGATCCGACCGCGAGCCAGCCGTCGATCATGCCGCATCCCCCCGATCGCTGCGCCGCCGGCCGAGCCGCCGCAGCAGCACGCCCGCCACGACGAGGATCACCAGCACGGGCACCGCGAAAAGCGGCCAGGTGGTGGCGCTGACCTCGGGCTCGTAGCTGACATAGTCGCCGTAGCGCGCGATCAGCCAGCGCCGGATCTCGGCGGGGCTTTCGCCTGCGAGGATGCGGCTTCTCACCTGATGGCGCATGTCGCCGGCCATTGGCGCGTCGGAATCGGCGATGCTCTGCGACTGGCACTTGAGGCAGCGCAGCGTGTGCATCAGCGCGGTCGCCTCGGCCTCCAGCGCGGGGTCTTCGAGCTGGGTAAAGGCATAGGGTGCGGGCGGCATGGTGTCCTGCGCCTGACCGGGCAGCGCCAGCAGGGCGAGCAGCAGCGCGGCAAGGGCGCGGATCATTTCGCCTTCTCCAGTTCGGCCAGCAGCTTGGGCACGTCGCTTTCGCGGATGTCGCCGATGTGCTGGTAGCGGATCACGCCCCTGGCATCGATCACGAAGGTCTCGGGCACGCCCGAGGAGCCGATCGCCAGCTGCACCTCGGAAATGGGATCGCTGCCGATGCGGGCATAGGGGTTGCCGTGGCGGCCGAGGAAATTGGCGACATCCTCGGGCCGGTCACGGATGGCGATGCCTATAATTTCAGCACCCTGCGCCTTCAGGGCTTCGAGCTGGGGTGCCTCGGCGATGCAGGGCAGACACCAGCTTGCCCATATATTGAGCAGCCGCGGCCTGCCCCCCGTAAAATCCGCAGTGGATGCGCCGGGGAGCCCTGCGAAGGCGGGCTCGAGCGCAAAAGCGGGCAGGGGCTGGCCGATCATCGTGCTCTCGACGAACTGGTCCTTTTCCTGCGTGAGCATGTAGCCGGCGAGCCCCGCGAAGAAGGCGAACAGGGCGAGCGGCACCCAGAGATAGAGCGAGCGCATGGCGTGCCTATTCCGCAGGCAGCGGCGTGGCCGCGCCCAAGGCTTCGATATCCGCGCGCCGCTGGTCGCCCATGGCGGTGGCCTTGCGGCGCCGCACGTCGACCTGCACGCGGCCGGCGATGGCGAGGATGCCGCCCAGCCCGATCAGCAGTCCGCCATACCAGATGAAGGTCACGAAGGGCTTCCACCACACGCGGATCTGCCAGCGCCCGTCTTCGGCCTGGTTGCCGATCACGGCGTAGAGCTGGCCGTCCCAGCGGGTGAGCAGCGCGCTCTCGGAGGTCGCCTGCGGGGGCGACCAGAAACTGCGCGCCTGCGGGTTGAGGATCACCGGTTCGCCGCCGTCATGGCTGACGGCGAGCCGGGCCTCGATGGCGGTCCAGTTGGGACCGGCGACGGGGGTGACACTCTCGAGCGTGACCGCGAAATCGCCGACCTGCTCGGTCCCGCCCGGGGCGACCGCAGCGAGGCGCTCCTGCGAGAAGGCGCCCTCGCAGGCCATCCCGAACAGCGAGACCGCGACACCGAAATGCGCAATGACCATGCCCCAGGTCGACAACGGCATGCGCATGACATTGCGACCACGCAGCGGCAGCAGCGCCGCAACCGCCAGCGCCGCCGCGAGTCCGAGCCCGAGCAGCGGCAGCAGCGGGAACTGCCCGAAGAAGCTGACCAGCGCGATGGTGCCGATCACCAGCGCCGCGATCAGCGCGAGCTCGAACTGGAGCCGGGCGGGCTTGTCGCTTTTCCAGCGCAGCAGCGGGCCGACCGCCATCACGAGCAGCATCGGGATGGCGAAGATCGCCGAGGCCGGGTTGAAATAGGGCGGACCGACCGAGACGCGCACGTCGAAGGCCTCGGTCAGCAGCGGGTAGAGCGTGCCCAGCAACACGATCGCGAGGATCGCCGAGAGCATCACGTTGTTGAACACAAGCGCGCCCTCGCGGCTCATCGCCGCGAACCGCTTGCCCTCGGCCACGGCCCCTGCGCGCAGGGCGAAGATGGTGAAGGCCCCGCCGATGTAGAGGCCGAGCAACCCGAGGATGAAGGCCCCGCGCTCCGGATCGACCGCAAAGGCGTGAACGCTGGTCAGCACGCCCGAGCGCACCAAGAAAGTGCCGAGCATCGACATCGAGAAGGCGAGCACGCCGAGCATGATCGTCCACGTCCTGAGCGCATCGCGCGCGGCGAGGACGCTCACCGAATGCATCAGCGCGGTCGCGGCGAGCCAGGGCATCAGCGAGGCGTTCTCGACCGGGTCCCAGAACCACCAGCCGCCCCAGCCCAATTCGTAATAGGCCCAGTAGGAGCCGGCCGTGATCCCCAGCGTCAGCAGCACCCAGGCGCCCAGCACCCAGGGCCGCATCACCCGGGCGAAGGCGGGATTGACCTCGCGCGTCAGCAGCGCGCCCATCGCAAGGGAGAAGGCCACCGAAAGGCCGACATAGCCCGCATAGAGCGTCGGCGGATGGATCGCGAGGCCGATGTCCTGCAACAGCGGGTTCAACCCCGTCCCCTCGGCCGCGGGGACCGGCAGGCGCTCGAAGGGGTTCGAGGACAGCAGCAGGAACGCGTAGAAGCCCAGCGCCACGAAGCCCTGGATCGCCAGCGTCGCGCCCATTGTCCGCTCCGGCAGGCGCTTCTCGAAGGCGGCGAGCAAGCCGCCCGAAGCGGCAAGCACCCCGACCCACAGCAGCATCGATCCCTCGTGGTTCCCCCAGGTGCCCGTCAGCTTGTAGAGCAGCGGCTTCATCGAGTGCGAGTTGGACGCGACCAGCTTGATCGACAGATCGGTGATCGCGAAGGCATAGAGCAGCAGCAGGAAGGCCAGCACCGCAAGAAAAGCCTGCACCACCGCCGCCGGACGCGCATAGATCGCCAACGGATTGGCTTCTCCTTCTGCGCTGCGCAGGGCGAAGGCGCCCGAGACCATCTGCAGCACGGCCAGCGCGGCGGCGAGCCACAGCGCGGCAAGGCCGATTTCCGCGATCATGTGCTGGCCCTCACCCCGGTTCCGATCCCTTGCGTCACTGCGCTACTTCAGCCCCACCGTCGTCTCGGCGGCCATCTTGGCGGCCTGCTGGCTGCCCATGCCCTCGAGTTCCTTGGGGACGTAGTTCTCGTCATGCTTGGCGAGCAGGTTGGTCGCCATGAACACCCCATCGGGGCCAAGGCTGCCCTCGGCGACCACGCCTGAACCCTCTACGAACAGATCGGGCAGGATGCCGCTGTAGCGCACAGGAACCGCATCGGCGGTGTTGCCGGTGACGAGGAAATTGACCGTCACGCCGTCGGCCTCGGTCTTGATCGAGCCCTTCTGCACCATCCCGCCGAGCCGCACCGCCTGGCCGACTTCGGGCGGATCGGAGGCCATCTGTTCGGGGAGGTAGAAATAGTTCGCCTGGTTGCGCAGCGACCACGCCGCCAGCAGCCCCGCGCCCACGATGGCGAGAAGCGCGATGATCACCAGGACCAGACGTTGATGCTTGGCCTTCATGCTGCGTCCCTCATCAGCGCCGCTTGGCCGCGTCGCGTCGCGCCTCGGCCCGCACCATCGCGCGCCACGCCCAGATAATCAGCAGGGCGAGCGCAAGGCCACCCACACCATAGGCCAACCACACGAAATCCCACTGGTTGAGCTCCTCGCGCATCACGCCTGCTCCATCGCCGGCGCGGCGGCGGCGGCCGCGGGCGCATCGTCGTCGAGCGCGCGGCGGCGCAGGCGCGCCTCGACCTGCGCCTCGGCGATCAGGGTGCGCATCCGCATCAGCACGATCGCACCGAACAGCAGGGAGAAGCCCACCACCGCGACCAGCAGCGGCACGAGGAAGGTCGGCTCGATCGCGCTCTTCCCGGCGGTGATGCTCGGCGGCTGGTGGAGCGAGTTCCACCACACCACCGAACGGTTGATGATCGGCACGTTGACCGCGCCCACCATGCCGAAGATCGCGGCGATCTTGCTGGAGGAGCCTTCCTTCTCGGCCGCCTCGGTCAGGGCGATGTAGCCGGCATAGAGGAACAGCAGCACCAGCATCGAGGTGAGCCTTCCGTCCCACTCCCACCAGGTGCCCCAGGTCGGGCGGCCCCAGATCGAGCCCGTGGCTAGGCAGATCGCGCAGAAGACCATGCCCGGCACCGCGATCGCGCGGGCCGAGAGCGCCGCCAGAGGGTGCTTCCAGATCAGCAGCATCGCCGAGGAAATCGCGATTCCTGCCCAGCCGCCCATGCCGAGCCAGGCGGCGGGCACGTGAATGAACAGGATGCGCACCGTCTCGCCCATCAGCCGGTCGGGCGGGACCATGAACAGGCCCCAGGCGACCGCCCCCAGCGACAGCACCAGCCCGCTCCAGAACAGGAGCGGCATCAGCCACTTCGCAAGGGCAAGGAATCGGGTGGGGTTGGCGTAGATGTGCATCGGTTTCGCAGTCAGGGCGGGCTTGTAGCCTTACACCCGATCCCGACAAGAGCGCAAATGGCACCGGCGCGGAATTGTTCCCGCCGCCCGCCCCTTCAGCCGCGTCCGATCAGGGCCTGCGCCATGCGGTCGGCGACGACATCGGAGGACACGCCGCTCGCATCGCTCTCGGCCCAGATCGATTCGAGCCGCCCGGGGATCTGCGCGATGAGCGCATCGACCTCGGCGATATCGCCGTCGCGCCCGTCGCGGCGGGCGAGGTATTCGGTCGCGACCGAGATGATGCCGCCCGCGTTGATGACGTAGTCGGGGGCGTAGAGGATGTCGCGCGCGGCCAGCACCGCGCCGTGCTCCGGACGGGCGAGCTGGTTGTTGGCCCCGCCCGCGACGATCGCGCAGTCGAGCCGGGCGATCCCGGCATCGTCGAGGATCGCGCCCAGCGCATTGGGGCTGAACACGTCGCACGGGGTTGCCATGATGGCATCGCTCGCGACCGCAACGCCGCCCAGTTCCGCCGCCAGCGCAGCGGCGCGGGCCTCGTCGATGTCGGCGAGAGTCAGCTTCGCCCCGTCCTTCGCCAGCAGGCGCGCGACACCGCCCCCGACCGAGCCGGTGCCCTGCACCGCGACATGGACGCCCCCGAGGCTGTCCTTGCCGAGCTTGTGCCGGACTGCCGCCTTGATGCCGAGATAGATGCCCTGCGCCGTGAACGGGCCGGGATCGCCGCCCGCGCTGCCCGCGCCGGTGACCGGGAGGCCGGAGACATGGGCGGTGCGCTTCGAGACCGCGACCATGTCGGCCTCGGAGATGCCGACGTCCTCGGCGGTGACATAGCGCCCGCCCAGCCCCTCGACCGCGTCACCGAAGGCGGCGAGCATCTCGGGGGTCTTGATGCGCTGCTCGTCGGCAAGGATCACAGCCTTGCCGCCGCCCATCGGCAGGCCGGCCATGGCGTTCTTGTAGCTCATCCCGCGCGACAGGCGCAGCACGTCGCGCATGGCGCCGGCGGGGTCGTTGTAGTGCCAGAAGCGGGTCCCGCCCGCTGCCGGGCCGAGGTGGGTCGAATGGACCGCGATGATCGCCGTGAGCCCGCTCGCCCGGTCGTGAACCAGTGTCACCTGCTCGTGCGCGTCGAAATCGGGCTCGGCCCAGAATGCGGTCATGTCAGTCCCCTGTCCGGCGCGGGACGCGAGGCAACGAAAAGGGGACGAGAGGGGGAAGATGGGGCGACCAACGGGGTTCGAACCCGTGACCTCCGGTACCACAAACCGGCGCTCTAACCAACTGAGCTATGATCGCCACACGCCCCTGCCCGCATACCACCGTTCCGGTTGCTGCCAAGCCCTGCGCGAAGCGCTGCGGTTGACGCAAGGCAGGCACACCGTCAAGTGCGCCGACAAGGGAGGCGCGCCTCTTGCACAAAGCCCTGCTGAAGGGAAGCGAAAACTGCGCTGGCGGGGCGTTCGCGCAAGAATGTTTCGCGGGCCCAAAACCGTTGCGACGAACGGGGCGCGTCCTATCCTGCCGTGCCATGACCACGACCAGCGAATCCGTCGCCGCGCGGCTGGCCACGCAGCCCGCCATGCAGCGCGTACCCACGCCCAAGGCCGAGCTGTTCCAGCTGCGCCGATTCGTCGCGCCCGATCTTGCCGCCGAGCTGATCGCGCTGATCGACGCCGACCGCCGGCCCTCGACCATCGCCGACGACAACGGCGATGCCTATTTCCGCACCAGCGAGACCTGCGATCTCGCCGCCGGCCTCCCGGCCGTGCAGCGCATCGAGACGATGCTGACCACGCTGTCGGGCATCGACCCGGCTTATGGCGAGCCCTTGCAGGGCCAGCGCTATGCCGAGGGGCAGGAGTTCAAGCCCCATACCGACTATTTCGCACCGGGAGGCCGCGATTTCGAGCGTTACTGCGCACTCTCGGGCAACCGCACCTGGACCTTCATGATCTATCTCAATGACGTCGCTGCGGGCGGCGCTACCCGGTTCAAGCTGCTCGACAAGACCTTCCAGCCCGAGGCCGGCAAATTGCTCTGCTGGAACAACCGGCTGGCCGATGGCGGGGTGAATCACGCGACGCTCCACCACGGCATGAAGGTCAGGAAGGGCGTCAAATACGTGATCACCAAGTGGTATCGCGAGCGCGAATGGAGGGGTTGATGGCGGAATATGCGGACATCGCGGCACGGCTGCAGGCGCGGCTCGCCGAACTGACGGCGCGGGCCGAGGGCATCGAGGATGACCTGCGCCAGCCGCTCGATGCGGATTTTGCAGAGCAGGCGATCGACCTCGCCGACGACGAGGCGCTGGAGGGGGTCGACGAGATCCTCAAGGCCGAGGCGGTGCAGGTGCGCGCGGCCCTCGGACGGATCGCGCAAGGCACCTACGGCACCTGCGCCAATTGCGGCGCCGACATCCCCCGCGAGCGGCTCGAGGCCCAGCCGGTAGCCACGCGCTGCATCAGGTGCGCGGCCTGAAACGAAAAAGGCGACCCCGTCGGGCCGCCCTCCTCGTTGCGGGCCGAAGCCCGCGCAGCTTGTGATGAAGCTTACTTCTTGAGGCTGAGGCCGCCGAAGCGCTTGTTGAACGCGGCCACGCGGCCACCTTCGGAAACCTGCTGCTTGCCGCCGGTCCAGGCGGGGTGGCTCAGCGGATCGATGTCGAGCGCGAGCACGTCGCCTTCCTTGCCCCAGGTCGAGCGGGTCTGGAATTCGGTGCCATCGGTCATCTTGACCGTGATCATGTGGTAATCGGGGTGACCTTCGGCCTTCATGGTGCAATTCCTTGTCAGCGTGGCGCCGGTTCCGACCGGCACAGCTATGAATGGGAAGCGCGCGCCTTAGTGGCCAATGCGCCGGAATGCAACCTCGATGTTCTCCCTCGCCGATCAGGCGGGGGGATCGGTCATCATCGCGGTGAATTCGACCTCGCAGGTGGTCTTGCCCTCGACGCTCGCCACGCCCTTGAACTTGTAGACGCGGCTGCGCTTCTGGGTGAATTCGACGTGGAGGTCGAGCAGGCAGCCCGGCGTCACGGGGGCGCGGAACTTGGCGTTCTCGATCCCCATGAAGATGACGAGCTTGCCGGTCCCGGCCAGCTCCATCGTCTCGATCCCGAGGATCCCGGCGGCCTGCGCCAGCGCCTCGATCTGGAGCACCCCGGGCATGATCGGCGCGCCCGGGAAATGGCCTTGGAAGAACTGCTCGTTCATGCTCACGGCCTTGACCGCGTGGATGCGCTCACCAAGGGTGATCGCCTTCACGCGGTCGACCAGCAGAAGCGGGTAACGATGCGGCAAGGCCCTGAGGATCTTGACGATATCGTAATCGAGCACCTCTGCCGGCGCGCTCCCCGCTTCGCTCATGTTGCCTGCTCCGCCTGCGTTCAGCGACCGACCGGCGCGGCCGGGTTGCCCTGCTGGGCGCCCGCAGCCTGCTGCTGCTGGGCGAGCTGCGCGGCGATGGCGAGACGCTGCTGGATGTCCTGGAAGATCTGCACGCCCTCGCGGCTCGGCTGCCAGCCCGACGGCGGCACCACGCCGACGGCCGGAACCTTGGTGTTGAGCGCCGCGGTCACCTGCTGGGTGATGTCGGCTTCGGGCGGCGCGAACAGCAGCGAGGAAGGCTCGATCACGAACTTGATCTGCTGCTTGGTGGTGACGTCCTGGAGCGCGGCCGGATACTGCATGATGATCTGCTCGATCGCGTAGACGCGAGCGGAATCGATCTGGTTGCTGAGGCCCTGGATTTCCTGCTCGAGGGTCTGGAGCTTGGAGAAATCGGGCGACTTCTGCATCGCCTGCTGCTCGGTGTCGTCGACCTGCTTGTCGCCGTTCTTGTCGAACTGGGCGAGCAGGGTCTGGCGCTCCTGCGCCTTGGTGCGGCGCAGCTCGTTCTGCTGGGCGTAGGTGGTGTTCACCTGCTCGTAGGCGGTCTGGAAGGCGGTGGTGCCGATGATGGTGCGCGAGATGTCGACCGTGGCCATCCGGCCTTCGACCTGCGCCTGCGCGGGCAGCGCGGCGGTGGCAGCGAGGATCAGGCCGGCAGGGGCGATCAGTTTGGCAAGACGTGTCATCAGAATTGGGTTCCTACGTTGAAGGTGAAGCGCCGCTCGTCGTCGCCTTCCACCCGGCGGATGGATTGGGCGAAGTCGATGCGGAAAGGACCGAAGGGCGAGTTCCAGTTGACCCCGATCCCGGCGGTGATGCGCGGGCTGGGAGTGTTGCCGAGGAAGAGCTCGCGGATGTTGGTGTTGGGCTGGATCAGGCGGATATTGGGCGATCCGTCCGGCCGGGTGGCATCGATCGTGGTCGTGTTGGTGCCCGGGATCTGGTAGAGCGGGCGGCCCTGATCATCGAGGATCGGCGTACCGCCCGGGTTGACGGTGAGGACCGGGGTCTCGACGCCCCACAGCGCGCCGACGTCGGCCCAGATCGAGGGCCTGAGGCCCAGTTCGCGCGCGCCCGTGCCGAGCGGAATCTCCAGCTCGGCGCGGCCGAGATAGTAGTTGCGCCCGCCGATCGCGTCGTCGCGCACCTGGCGCCGCTCGGTGAAGAACAGGATATTACCGTTCTCGTCGAGCAGCGGGCGGTTGAAGTTGTCGAGCTGCGAAGTCTGGGTCAGGATGCGGGGGCCGACGCCGCGGATCGCATAGCCGCGGAACTGCGGCTCGCCGAGGAAGAAGCGGTCGGTCAGCAGCACGTCGTCGACGCCCGCGCCAGGGCGTTCCTGGAGCGGGATGATCGTCCCGCCCTCGGCGAGGATCGAGAAGATGAAGCCCGAATTGCCGACGTTCCAGAACTGCTGCGCGCGGCCGCGGAAGCGGGTGTAGCGCACGTCGCCGCCGAGGCCGGCGAATTCGGCGCTGAGCGAGACGGTCCTGCCGCGCGTCGGGCGGATGCGCGAGTTCAGCGAGTTGTAGTTGAGGCTGAGGCCGACGATCGAGCTCAGCCGCTCACCGATCGCGTCGCACAGGAAGCGGCCCGCGCGCAGCGGATCGCATTCCAGCGTGCCATCGCCGTTGATGTCGGAGAAGAACAGGTTCTGGTCGAGCGACACGTCGTCGTAGTTGAGCGTGTAGCTGCCGACGAGCGACATGTATTCGGTCAGCGGCACACCCGCGCGCATCGAGAAGCCGGTGGTGGCCTGCTGGAAGGTCGTGTTGCGGTTGTTGCCGGTGAAGTTGAAGCTGTTGAAATCGCGCCGGTAGATGTCGATCCCGCCGGAGATGTTGCGATCGAAGATGTAGGGATCGGAGAAGCTCACCTGAGCCGAGCGCGAGAACTGCGAGTAGTTGACGCTCAGCCCGATGGTCTGCCCGCGCCCGCGGAAGTTGCGCTGGCGGATGCTGCCTGCAAGGATGAACTGCTCGATCGAGGAGAAGCCCGCCGAGAACTGCAATTCGCCGGTCGGCCGCTCTTCCACATTGGCCTCGAGGATGATCCGGTCGGGCGCGCTGCCCTCGGTCTGGGTGACCTCGAAGTTCTCCTGGAAATAGCCCAGCGAGTTGATGCGCGCGGTGGTGCGCTGCACACCGAGCGAGTTAAAGGCGTCGCCCTCGGCGAGGCGGAACTCGCGGCGCACGACCTTGTCCTGGGTCAGGGTGTTGCCGTTGATGTCGACCCGCTCGACATAGACGCGCGGCGCCTCGCGCAGAACGAAGGTGACGTTCATCTTGCGGTCGGCCGGGTTGCGGTTGAAGCGCGGCTGGACGTCGGCGAAGGCATAGCCGTAGCGGCCGGCAAGCTCGGTCAGCTGCTCGACCGTGTCCTCGACCGTCTTGGCGTTGTAAACATCGCCGTTCTTCATCGGCAGCTGGGTGCTCATCACCTCGCTGTCGAAGTCGCGCAACTGGCTGTCGACCTTGACCTCGCCGAAGCTGTACTGCTCGCCTTCCTCGACCACGTAGGTGATGATGAAGTCGCGCTGGTCGGGGGTCAGTTCGGCGACGGCCGAGACGACGCGGAAATCGGCGTAGCCCTCGGTCAGGTAGAACTGGCGCAGCTTCTGCTGGTCGAAGGCGAGACGATCGGGATCGTAGCTGGTGTTCGAGCTGAAGAAGCTGGTGAGGCGCGCCTGCTTGGTCACCATCTCGCCGCGCAGCTGCCCGTCGGAGAACTTCTCGTTGCCGAGGATGTTGATCTGGCGGACCTTGGACTTCGGGCCCTCGGAAATCTCGAAGACGATGTCGACGCGGTTCTGCGGCAGCTGCACCAGCTTGGGCTCGACCTTGGCGGCGAAGCGGCCCTGGCGCTTGTAGAGCTCGATGATGCGCGCAACGTCGGCGCGGACCTTGGAACGGGTGAAGATCTGGCGCGGCGCGAGCTTGATCTCGGGCACGATCTTGTCGTTCTTGAGCCGCTCGTTGCCTTCCAGCACGATGCGGTTGATCACCGGGTTTTCGGTGACGTTGATGACGACGTTGCCGTTCTCGTTGCGGATCGAGGAATTGGCGAAGAGCTCGGTCGCGCCGAGATCCTTGATCGCCTCGTCCGCGGCGGCGGCGGTGTATTCCTGGCCGACCCGCAGGCGGATGTAGCTGAGGATGGTGGTCGGCTCGAGCCGCTCGGCCCCGACCACGGTGATGGTGCGGATCACGTTGCCGCGCGGCGCGGGCGCTGCGGGTGCGACGGGCTGGGCGGCAGGCGCGGGTTCGGCCTGCTGCTGCGCGAGCGCGAGCGAAGGCACGCCTGCAAGGATCGAGCCGCAGCACAGCAGGCTCGCCAGCCGCACGGCGGGACGCGGGTGGGCAGGATTGCAATCGGCCGGCACCGCGCCCGTCTCGCTCAATCGGTTCATGCAGCTAAAATCCCGTTCTCAACCCTGTGCATCGCGCGCCTTGCGGCCCGTGATGCGATCCTGCCTGCTACCTGCCGCGCCCGCCCTTGCGCCGCCTTGTGTCCCGAGCCACGCCTCTGCCCGATGTGCCCCGCGCAATCAAGCCGCGACCGCCTCGCCCCGGCGTGCCTATCCACCGCCCGGATCAGCTGCCGAAGATCGGCAGCGTGACGATGTCGTTCACCGTCACCACCACCATCAGCATCAGCACCAGCGCAATCCCGGTGCGATAGGCCCATTCGGTCGCCCGCGGCCCCACCGGCTTGCGGCGGATCGCCTCGGCCAGGTAGAACATCAGGTGCCCGCCATCGAGCGCGGGGATTGGCAAGAAGTTGATGAATGCCAAATTAAGCGAGATCAGCGCGGCGAGGCTGATGAAGTTCAAAGGCCCCAGGCTCATCTGCTCGCCCGAGAACTTCGCGATCTTGAGCGGCCCGCCCATCTCGCTGAAAGACCGGTCGCCGCGGATGATCTGGGCGATGCCGGTGATCATCATCCGCCCGGTGTCGAGGCACTGCTGCACCGCCATCGTCGCCGCCTCGCCGACCGAAAGGGGCGCGAAGCGTTCCTCGGTTTCGAGGGTGCGGATCCCGATCAGGCCGACGGTCTGGCTGTTGCCGAAATTGTCGGTGAGCTGCTGCGATGCGGTCGTCACCGGCAGGTCGCGGCGCGCGCCGTCGCGCAGCACGGTGATGACGAAACGGTGATTGGGCTGGAGCATGATCGTCTGCTGGATCTCGCGCCAGCTGGTCATGTCCACGCCGTCGATCGCCACGATCCGGTCCCCGACCCGGATACCGGCCGCCTTTGCGCGCGAGTCCTCGGTGAAGGCGGCAACCGTGCCGACCTCGTCGGGCTCGACCGGCAGGGGCTTCCCGAAAGCGATGTTGAAGGCGAAGAAGATCGCCAGCGCGACGAGGATGTTGGTGACCGGCCCCGCGGCCACGATCAGCGCGCGCTTCCACAGCGCGGCGCTCTGGAAGCTGCCCTCCTCGACCGGCGCGTCCGGATCGGGCACCGAAGCGGGGTTCATGTCGCCCTTGAACTGGACATAGCCGCCCAGCGGCAGCGCCGAGAGCTTCCAGCGGGTGCCCTGGCGGTCGGTGAAGCCCGCCAGCTCCTTGCCGAACCCGACCGAGAAGGCCTCGGCGCGAACCCCGAACAGCCGCCCGACGAGAAGGTGGCCGAGTTCGTGGAGGGTGACGAGCGGCCCCAGCAGAAGCAGGAAGCCGATCACGTACATCCAGAAAGGCGGGCTCTCAAACAAGGGCGTTGGTCTCCAGCAGGGCCTGTGCCTGCATCCTTGCGGAATGGTCGACGGCGAGCACTTCCTCGAGGCTCGCCGGGCGCGGCGCGTCATTGCTGCGCGCGAGGGTTTCCTCGACCAGTGCCGCAATGCGGGTGAACCTTATCTGACCGGCGAGGAAGGCCGCGACCGCGACCTCGTTGGCGGCGTTGAGGATCGCGGGCGCGCTGCCCCCTGCCGCAATCGCCTCGCGGGCAAGGCGGGTGGCGGGGAAGCGGTCCTCGTCGGGCGGGAAGAAGGTCAGTTCGCCGATGGCGGCGAGATCGAGCGGCGGAAGCGGCGTCTCCATCCGCTGCGGCCAGGCAAGGCACGAGGCGATCGGTACGCGCATGTCGGATGGGCCAAGCTGCGCCAGGGTCGAACGGTCGCGGAATTCGACCATCGAATGGATCACGCTCTGCGGGTGGACGACGATCCCGAGCCGGTCGAGCCCCACCGGGAAGAGGTGATAGGCCTCGATATATTCGAGCCCCTTGTTCATCATCGTCGCGGAATCGACGCTGATCTTGGCGCCCATCGACCAGTTGGGGTGCTTGACCGCCTGCGCCGGTGTGGCGGCGTGGAGCTGCTCGAGGGTCCAGGTGCGCAAGGGGCCGCCGCTGGCGGTGAGGGTGATCTTCGCCACGTCCTCGATACGGTTGCCGGCCAGGCACTGGAAGATCGCGTTGTGCTCGGAATCGGTCGGCAGCAGCGTCGCGCCGTGGCGGGTGACCGCCTCCATTAGCACCTCGCCCGCCGAGACCAGCGCCTCCTTGTTGGCGAGCGCGATGGTGCCGCCGCGCTCCACCGCCGCCATGACGGGCGCAAGGCCCGCGCAGCCGACGATCGCCGCCACGGTCATGTCGACGGGCCGCGCCGCCGCCTCGACCAGCGCCGCGCGGCCACCGGCGGCCGCGATCCCGCTGGAACCCAGCGCCTCGCGCAGTTCGGGCAGGCAGGTCTCGTCGCCGACCACCGCCAGCTTCGCGCCGAATTCGATGGCAAGCGCGGCCAGTTCCGCCGCGCTGCACTGCGCAGTCAGGGCCTCCACCTGCCATTCGTCACGATTGCGCCGCACCAGATCGAGCGTCGATGCCCCGATCGAGCCGGTCGCGCCAAGCAGGGTGAGCGTCCGCGTCATCGCTGCATCATCCCAGCAAAGCGGGCAGCGTGGCAATCACAAACAGCACGAAGAACACCGCGATGAAGCCGTCGAGCCGGTCGAACAATCCGCCGTGTCCCGGAATGAGGCTGCCCGAATCCTTGAGGCCCGCGCGCCGCTTCATCCAGCTTTCGAAGAAATCCCCGGCCTGCGCGATCACCGCGATCAGCAGGCCGGCAAGGCCCGCCATCGCGAGATCGAGGGCGGTATAGCCCGGCACGAGCGCGGCAGGGCCGATATCCAGCAGTTCGACGACCACGCCCACTAGGGCGGCCAGCACGGCCCCGCCGCCCAGCCCCGCCCAGGTCTTGGCGGGGCTGATGCGGGGCGCGATCTTTGGTCCGCCGATGGCGCGGCCCGCGAAATAGGCGCCGACATCGACCGCGATGATGGGCAGGATGAAGCCCGCCAGCACGCCCAGAGGCGCATAGCCCGACAGTTCGGGATCGGGCAGGATCTGGCGGCCGTTGCGCACCGCCATCATCGCCAGCGCCGCCCCGCCGACATAGACCACCCCGGCGAAGAACCAAACGGTCTCGGCCACCGCCGACTGGCCGAAGCGCCCGACCAGACGGTTCCATTCCCACAGCACGCCGAGCGCGAGCAGCGCGACGAAGACGGTCCAGAACCAGCCGCCCAGCCACAGCGCGCCGCCCGCCAGCACCAGCATGACGATGGCGCTCGCGAGCCGCACCGGCAGGTCGCTCACCCCCGCCTTGGGGTCGCGCACCCGCGCATCACCGTCCGCCATAGCGCCGCTCCCTCCGGGCAAAGTCGTCGAGCGCGCGGGCGAGGTGCTCGGGCGCGAAATCGGGCCACAGCGTGTCCACGAAGAGCATCTCGGCATAAGCCGCCTGCCACAGCAGGAAGTTGGACAGGCGGATCTCGCCGCTAGTGCGGATCAGCAGGTCGAGCGGCGGCAGATCGGCGGTGTCGAGATGCGCGGCGATGGTCTCGATGCTGACCTCGCCCTCGCCGGCCGCCTTGGCCGCCGCCCGCGCGATCTCGTGCTGCCCGCCATAGTTGAGCGCGACCGCAAGCGTCTGCCTGCCGTTCGCCGTCTGCGCGAGCGCGTCCTCCAGCATCGCGACGATATCGGGAGCGAGGCTCTGCCAGTCGCCGATTATCTTGAGCTTCACATTGTTGGCGACGAATTCGGGGAGGTCCGATTTGATGAACCGGCGCATCAGGTTCATCAGGTCGTCGACCTCCTCGTCGGGCCGCTTCCAGTTTTCCGAGGAGAAGGCATAGAGCGTGAGGCATTCGAGCCCGGTCGGCTCCAGCGCGCGCACCAGCCGCCGCACCGCCTCCACGCCGCGCTGGTGGCCCACCGCGCGCGGCAGGCCCCGCTTCTTGGCCCAGCGGCCATTGCCATCCATGATGATGGCGACATGTCTGGCGCGATCTGCTTTCAAGACGCTATCCACCACCGCCGTTCGCCTCGAGCAAAGTCGAGAGGCCTTGCGCCTGTGTCTCGACTACGCTCGACACGAACGGAAAAGGAAGCACCCGTGCCGGTCACTGCGTCAGGATTTCCTGTTCCTTCTTGGCCGCCGCCTCGTCGGTTTCCTTGACGTACTGGTCGGTCAGCTTCTGGACCTGGTCCTCGGCGCGCTTGCGCTCGTCCTCGGAGATTTCCTTCTTCTTCTCGTCGGTCTTGAGGCTTTCCATCGCATCGCGGCGCACGTTGCGGATCGCGATCTTGGCCTTTTCGGCGTACTGACCCGCGAGCTTGGCCAGTTCCTTGCGGCGCTCCTGCGTCAGATCGGGGATCGGCAGGCGCAGGGTCTGGCCGTCGATGATCGGGTTGAGGCCGAGATTGGCATAGGCGATCGCCTTCTCCACCGCGTGAAGGTTCGACTTGTCCCACACCTGCACGCTCAGCATCCGCGGCTCGGGCGCCGAGACCGTCGCGACCTGCTGGAGCGGCATCATCGAGCCATAGACCTCGACCTGCACCGGATCGAGCAGGGTGGTGTTGGCGCGGCCGGTGCGCAGGCCCTGAAGGTCGCTCTTCAGCGATTCCACCGCGCCCTTCATCCGGCGCTCGACATCGGCCTTGTCAAATTGCGGCATGGCTGGGTTCCTCTCTGATGTCAGTTGTCTTGAACGATGGTCTGGACGCCCTCGCCCGCCAGCACGCGGGCAAGGTTGCCCTTCTCGCGGATCGAGAAGACCACGATCGGGATCTTGTTGTCGCGGCACAGCGCCACGGCCGAGGCGTCCATCACCTTGAGATTGTCGGCGAGCACCTTGTCGTAAGTGACGGTTTCGAAACGCACCGCTTGCGGATTGTGCTTGGGGTCGCTGTCATAGACCCCGTCGACGCTGGTGCCCTTCAAGAGCGCGTCGCAGCGCATTTCCGCCGCGCGCAGGGCCGCGCCGCTATCGGTGGTGAAATAGGGCGCGCCGACACCGGCGGCGAAGATCACCACGCGGCCCTTTTCGAGATGGCGCTCGGCGCGGCGGCGGATCACCGGCTCGCACACCTTGTCCATCTCGATCGCCGATTGCACGCGGGTCTGGACGCCGAGCTGTTCGAGGGCGTTCTGCATTGCGAGCGCGTTCATCACGGTCGCCAGCATCCCCATGTAATCGGCCTGCGCGCGGTCCATCCCCTTGGCCGCCCCCGCCATGCCGCGGAAGATGTTGCCGCCGCCGATCACGAGGCAGATCTCGAGCCCGGTTTCCTTGGCCGCCTTCACCTCCTTGGCGAGTTCAGCGACGAATTCGGGATCGATCCCGAACTGCTGGTTGCCCATCAAGACCTCGCCCGAAAGCTTCAGGAGAACGCGCTTGATCGTGGGGAGAGACATGAGGCCTCGGGGCTCCTGCTGAAATCGGGTGGGGGGCACTTAACGGGACCAGCGCCAAATCGCAAAGGGTAAGCGCGCTGCCCGGCATGGAAACGGCCGCCGCAGCATGTCGCTGCGGCGGCCGCCCTGAGTGTTCGAAGCCGGATCAGCCCTTGAGGGTCGCCGCCACTTCCGCGGCGAAATCGACTTCTTCCTTCTCGATGCCTTCGCCGAGCTGGAAGCGGACGTAGTCGACGAGCTTGATCGACTTGCCGGCTTCCTTGGCGGCCTTGGCGATGTATTCCTCGACCGTCGCCTTGCCGTCCTTGACGAAGATCTGGCTGAGGAGCGCGTTTTCCTTGGCGAACTTCTTCACCGCGCCCTCGACCATCTTGGCCTGCACGTCGGCGGGCTTGCCGCTTTCGGCAGCCTTTTCGGCGGCGATCTTGCGCTCGCGCTCGATCACGTCGGCGTCGAGGCCGTCAGCGTCGAGCGCCTGCGGGAACATCGCCGCGGCGTGCTGGGCGATGTCCTTGCCCAGAGCATTGAGCGTGTCGGCGTCGGCGTCCGATTCCAGCGCGACCAGCACACCGATCTTGCCGAGGCCGTCGGCAGCCGCATTGTGGATGTAGGGCACGACCGCGCCCTGCGTCACCGCGACCTGCTTGATGCGGCGGATCTGCTGGTTCTCGCCGATGGTGGCGACGTTCTCGGTCAGCTTGTCGCCCACGGTGCCACCGCCCGGATAGGCCGCGGCCTTGAGGGCTTCGACATCGCTGGTGCCGGTTTCGAGCGCGACGGCAGTGGCGTTGCGCACGAAGCTCTGGAACTGGTCGTTCTTGGCGACGAAGTCGGTTTCCGAGTTGATCTCGACGGCAACGCCCTTGGTGCCCTGGACGAGCACGCCGACGAGGCCTTCAGCGGCCGTGCGGCTCGACTTCTTCTGGGCGGTGGCGAGGCCCTTGGCGCGCAGCGCGTCGACCGCGGCCTCGATGTCGCCATTGGCTTCGGTCAGCGCCTTCTTGGCGTCCATCATGCCAGCGCCGGTGCGCTCGCGCAGCTTCTTCACGTCGGCGACGGAAATATCGGCCATGGGTGTTTCCTTTTCGTGTGTGTTCGGGCGCCCGGCCCTGCCGTCCGCAAGGGAGGCAATGCCGGGCGCGCTAGAGGGGGATTGTGACGGGCGATTGACGGAGCAACCGACCGTGCCGGAAGATCAGGCTTCGGCGTCTTCCGCGGCCGGCTCTTCGGCGACCACGTCTTCGGCCGGGGGCTCGGCCATCGCGCCGAAATCGCTCGACACGTCGGCCTGGAACTTGCCCTTGCCGGCGAGCGCGGCTTCACCGACCGCCTGGCAGTAGAGGCGCACCGCGCGGCTCGCATCGTCGTTGCCCGGGACCGGGAAGGCGATGCCGTTGGGATCGACGTTGGTGTCGAGGATCGCGATCACCGGGATGCCGAGAACGTTGGCTTCCTTGATCGCCAGATCTTCCTTGTTGGCGTCGATCACGAACATCACGTCCGGGATGCCGCCCATGTCGCGGATGCCGCCGAGCGACATTTCAAGCTTCTCGCGCTCGCGGGTGAGCTGGAGGACTTCCTTCTTGGTGAAGCCCGAGGTGTCGCCCGAGAGCATTTCTTCCAGCGACTTCAGACGACGGATCGAACCCGAGATGGTCTTCCAGTTGGTGAGCATGCCGCCCAGCCAGCGGTGGTTGACGAAGTGCTGGCCCGAGATGCGCGCGGCTTCCGCGATCGGCTCCTGCGCCTGGCGCTTGGTGCCAACGAACAGCACCTTGCCGCCCGAACGCACGGTGGCTTCCACGAAGTCCAGAGCGCGCGCGAAGAGCGGCACGGTCTGCGACAGGTCGATGATGTGAACCCCGTTGCGCGCGCCGAAGATGTACGGCTTCATGCGCGGGTTCCAGCGGTGGGTCTGGTGGCCGAAGTGGGCACCGGCCTCGATCAATTGCTGCATGGTGACGACGGGAGCCGCCATAGTCATTTCCTTTCCGGTTGTTCCTCTGGAAGGCTGGAACCGCGCTGGCGGAGATCCCGCCGCGGCACCGGTATGTGCGCCTTCCATGCGAATTTGCCGACCGGCCGGACCTCGTGCCCGAGCCGGGGCGAGCGGGCCCTTAGCCGCCTTGCGCCGTGAAATCCAGCCCCGATTGCCGGCCCTTGCGAGATTCCGCATCAAGGGCGGAGAAAATCGCGCTTGACAGCCCGGAACATGTAGGGAACAAGGCTGAGGAACAAAGAACGAACAGTCAACCGCCCGACGAATCGGAGACCTGCCATGCTCGCGCTTGCCATCACCGCTCTGTTCACCTTCGCCGCGCTTGTCGCCGCCGCGGTCATTGCCGACAGCCTGGTGAAGGCGCGCGCGGCCTACCTGCGGCTGCTGCGCGAGGGCGAGGTGCTGCGGGCCGGTTTCGCCCTGAAGGCGGCGGCGGTCGAGATGAGCCTGCGGCCCGCTCCGCGCCCGGCGGTCGGGCGGGCTATGGCCGCGCGGCGTCCGGCGCCTGCGGCGGCACAGCCGCGGCCGCGAGCGCATCGAGCCTGCGTCGCCGCTTGATCCGGGCATATTTGACCAGGCCCCAAGGCATTAGCGCGAGATAGACCGTGCTGATTGCCGCCAGCGTCCACCACGGCTCGAGCAGCAGCGCGGCGAAGGCCAGGCCGATGAAGGCGATCAGCGGCAGGCGGACCGAACGGCGCGGGCGCAGCGAGGCCCAGCTCAGCGTCGGCAGGTTGGAGATCATCAGGATCGCGATCAGCGTCAGCCACACGACCATCAGCACCGGATCGCGGAAGAAACCGATCCCGGTCTCGTACCACAGGTAGAAGGGCGTGAAAGCCAGCCCCGCCCCGACCGGCGCGGGAACGCCAGTGAGAAAGCCCGCCGATTTGTGCGGCTGATCGTCGACGTCGATGCGGGCGTTGAAGCGCGCCAGCCGGAGCGCGCAGCAGATCGCGAAGGCGAGCGCCGCGAACCAGCCGAACCGCTCCCAGTCCTGCAGCGACCACAGGAACAGGATCAGCGCCGGGGCGACCCCGAAAGACAGCGAATCCGCAAGGCTGTCGAGCTCGGCACCGAAGCGCGACTGCGCGTTGAGCAGGCGCGCGATGCGCCCGTCGATCCCGTCGAGCACGCCCGCCAGCACCACCAGCCCGATCGCGAAGGTCCACTGCGCGTCGATCGCGAAGCGGATGCCGGTGAGGCCCGAGCACAGCGCCGCCGCCGTCACCGCGTTGGGCAGCATCGCCCGGAGCGTCAGCCCGCCGCCGCGCAGATCACCCGCGCGCAGTTCGTCCTGATCCTCGTCCTCGGCCGCCTTGGGGCCAAGTCGCGCCGGCAGGAAGCGCGCACCCGGAAGCCGGCGCATCCCGCGCCCGCGCACTGCGGATTTGCGCGGCGGGCGGCTCATTGCGCGATACCCTCGATAAGGCAGCGTTCGCCGATCTCGGCGATCACCGTCTCGCCCGCGATCACCGTCTGGCCGATCATCACCCGGGGGTCGGTGCCGGCAGGCAAATAGACATCGACCCGGCTGCCGAAGCGGATCAACCCGACGCGCTGGCCCTTGGCAAGGATGTCGCCGGGCTTGACGAAGGGCACGATCCGCCGCGCCACCAGCCCGGCGATCTGGGTGAAGCCGATGCGCAACCCGTCGGTCCGCTCGACGAGGATATGCTGGCGCTCGTTCTCCTCGCTCGCCTTGTCGAGCTCGGCATTGATGAAGCGGCCCGGGATGTAGACCACCCGCCGCACCGTCCCGCCCACGGGCGTGCGGTTGATGTGGACATCGGCCACGCTCATGAAGATCGACACCCGCGTCACCGGCCCCGCCGGCAGGCCGGGAAAGCCCGACCCGTCCTCGATCTGGAGTTCCAGCGGCGGCTCGACCTCGGTGATCAGCGTCACCCGGCCATCGGCAGGGGAGAGAATCGCGGTGTCGCTCTGCGGCACCACGCGTTCGGGATCGCGGAAGAAGGCGAAGACGCCGGCCGAAAGCACCAGCATCGGCCAGCCGAGCAGTTCCCAGCCGAGCACGAGCAGCACGAACAGGCTCGCCGCCAGCGCGATCAGGCCGAACCTGCGCCCTTCCGGGTGGATTGCGGGCCAATCCCAGCCCGCCTCGCCGCGGCCCTTGTTATCGACGATTTCGCCTGCCATCGGCTATGACTTCTAGGCAGACGCGCCCGCGCCCGCAAGCGACACCACCCTAACCTGCTTTGCGCACGAACACCGTGCCGGCCGAATAGCCCGCCCCGAAGGAGCAGATGAGGCCGGTGTCGCTCGCGGCAAGATCCTCGCAATGCTGGTGAAAGGCGATAATCGAGCCAGCGCTCGAGGTGTTGCCGTAGGTGTCGAGCACGGTCGGGCTTTCGTCCTCCGAAGCCTCGTGGCCGAGCACCTTGTGCGCGATCAGACGGTTCATCCCGGCGTTCGCCTGATGCAGCCACAGCCGCCGGAGCGATTCCGGATCGATACCCAGCCGCCCGGCCTCGTCGAGGATCATCTGCGCGACCATCGGCACCACTTCCTTGAAGACCTTCCGGCCTTCTTGCACGAACAGCTTGTCGGCCTTGCCCTCGCCCTCGGGCGCGGCGCGGTTGAGGAAGCCGAAATTGTTGCGGATGTTGTTGGAGAACACCGTCTTCAGCTTCGTGCCGAGAATTTCCCAGTGCGCCGCCGGGGCAATGGCGGCATCCTCGACCAGCACCGCGGTCGCCACGTCGCCGAAGATGAAGTGGCTGTCGCGGTCGCGCCAGTTGAGGTGGCCCGAGGTGATTTCCGGGCTGACCACCAGCACCGACCGGGCATTGCCCGCGCGGATGTAATCGGCCGCCGTCTGGATGCCGAAGGTCGCCGAGGAGCAGGCGACGTTCATGTCGAAGCCGAAGCCGTCGATCCCCAGCGCCTGCTGGATCTCGATCGCCATCGCCGGATAGGCGCGCTGCATGTTGGACGCGGCGCACAGCACGGCATCGACATCCTCGGGCTTGCGGCCCGCCCGCTCCAGCGCCTGCTTCGCGGCGGCGACGCCGATCTCGGCCATCACCGACAATTCGTCGTTCGGCCGTTCGGGCAGGCGCGGGCACATGATCTCGGGATCGAGGATCGCGGCCTTGCTCATCACGTGGCGCGCCTTGATCCCGCTCGCCTTTTCGATGAATTCGACCGAGGAATAGGCCAACGGCTCGGCCCCGGGATTGGCCGCGTTGTGGCGGTCGACGAAGGCGTTGAAGCTGGCGACCAGCTCTTCGTTGGTGATGCTCTCGGCCGGAGTGAACAGTCCGGTGGCGGAGATGACGGGGCGTCCGGTGAGCGACACTTGCGATTCCTGCATGGAACTCTCTGGCTTGCGAAGGGCGCGGCCTTACTGCGCGCCGCCGCCCCCCGCAAGGCCCCGCACCGCCGCTGTCCGCACGATGCGCGGCGCGCGGGTCAGGCGCTCTCCGCCAGCGCCTCGCCCATCACCTCGCGCAGCAGCGGATTGGGGAAGGTGCGGGCGATGGTGACGGCATGGAACTCTTCCGTCAGCCCGGGCAGCTGGGCAAGCTCGTAGAGCGTGCCGCTCGCCAGCTCGTCGCGCACCACGATCGGGGGGATCACCGCCACCCCGGCATCCGAGCGTGCGAGCAGGCGCAGCATCGCCATGTCGTCGGCCTCGGCGGCGATCCGCGGGACGATGCCGAGCTGCTCGATCAGCGCGTCGAAACCGGCGCGCAACTGCGTCTCGGGCGTGGGCAGGATCAGCGGCGCGCGGGTCAGCAGCACCGGCAGGCCCTGCGCCGCCAGCGCCAGCCGGCTGCGTGCGCCGACGAGGCTCACCGGCTGCTCGGCGATGCGCCGGACGAGATAGGGGCTGGCGGCATCGCGCGCGGGCACCTGGTTGGTCAGCAGCACGTCGATCCTGAGCGCGTCGAGCGCCCGCAGCAGGCTCGCCAGCGTGCCCGAGCGCAGCACCACCTCGACATCGTCGCGGCCCAGCAGCGGCGCGAGGAAGCCCATCTGGAAGTTGCGCGAGAGCGTGGCGAGCGCGCCGATGCGCAGCACCTTCCTCTGCCCGCCGACCGCGCGGAAGGTCGCCTGGAGCTGTTCGGAGGCGCGGAAAATCTGGTCGGCATAGTCCAATGCGATCCGCCCCGCCTCGGTCAGCACGAGATTGCGCCCGCGCCGCTCGAACAGGTCGTGGCCGAGATCCGCCTCGAGCGCCTTGATCTGGGTGGATACCGCGCTCTGCGAGATGTTGAGCGCCTTGGCGGCCGCGGTCAGGGTGCCCTCGCGCGCGGTGGCGCGGAACAGGCGCAGGTGGTGCAGATTGAGGCTCGCCATGGTCGATTTCCCGCCTGATCGTTCGTTCAAGCCGAACGTTTCGGCGCAAAATATGTATTTTCTTTAATTTCGTCCACCCCCTATCCCGACGGCATCCGCAAACCTCTCGCTGCCGGAGTGCCCGTCCATGCCCGACGCCCTCGCCCTTTCCATGCTCGCGCCGCTGGCGCTCGTGCCGGTGATCCTGCTTGCCCTCGCCCGCCCCGGCAAGCGCCCCGGCAGCCTGCCGCGCTGGTCGGAAGGCGCGGCCTTCGCCAGCTTCGCCATCGCGCTTGCCGGGCTCGCCCAGACAGCCGTCGCCTCCTCCCCGGGTCTTTCGCTGCTCGACGGGCCCTTCGCGCTGGGCCTGCGCAGCGATCTCGTAGCGGCAAGCATGGCGAGCCTCGTCGGCTTCATCGGCTGGATCGTGATGCGCTACAGCCGCACCTATCTCGACGGCGAGGCGCGCGAGGGGGCCTTCCACGGGTTGATGCTGACCACGCTCGCCGCGGTGCTGGTGTTCGTGCAGGCCGGCACCCTCCCTACGCTGGTCATCGCCACCTTCGCGGTCGGCCTGACGCTCAAGCAGTTGCTGCTGTTCTACCCCGATCGCCCCGAGGCGCAGCGCGCCGCGACGAAGTTCTCCCGCGTCTGGTTCGCCGGCGACGTGATGCTCGCCTGCGCCGCCGGGCTGCTTTACGCGAAGTTCGGCACGCTCGACGTGACCGCGCTTCCCGCTGCCGCGACCGCCACCGGTCTCGGCCTTGCCGGCACGCTCGGCGTCGCCGCGATCGTCGCGGCGGCCGCGCTCAAGACCGCCGCCTTCCCGCTCCACGGTTGGCTGACCGAGGTGATGGAGGCCCCCACCCCCGTCTCGGCGCTGCTCCACGCCGGGATCATCAACTCGGGCGGCGTCCTGCTGATCACCGCCGCCGGCCTCGTCCAGCAGAGCACCGGGGCCATGGCCGCGCTCGTCATGATCGGCGGCTTCACCGCGCTGTTCGGCGCTGCCGTGATGCTCACCCAGAGCGCGATCAAGACCGCGCTCGCTTGGTCGACGGTGTCGCAGATGGGCTTCATGCTGCTCCAGTGCGGCCTCGGCCTGTGGACGCTCGCGCTGCTCCACATCGTCGCCCACTCGCTCTACAAGGCCCACGCCTTCCTCTCCTCGGGGAACGCGGTCGCCGAGGTCGCGAGCATTCGCCGGCCCGGCCCGGTCGCGGTGCCGAGCGTGCCTGCGGTGCTCAAGAGCTTCGCCCTGGCGCTGGCCATCTTCGCCGCGATTGCGACTGGCTTCACCTTCGCCTTCGGCCCCAAGTCGCCGCAGGCCCTGGCGCTGGGCGCGATCCTGATCTTCGGGGTGGCCTACCTCGTCGCCCAGGGCCTTGCCGGCCGCGCCCCGGCCGCGCTCACCACCCGCACCATCACCGCCGCTCTGGCGGCCGCGGTGGGCTACTTCACCTTCCAGACCATCGCGCAGGCGATCTGGGGCCCGCTGCTGCCCGCCGCGCCCGCGCCGACCGAGCTTGAATGGGCGCTGCTGGTGGTGGCGGTGGCGAGCTTCGGTCTCGTCGCCTTCGCCCAGGCGCTGTTCCCGCTCTGGGCGCACCATCCGGCGACCGCGGGCCTGCGCGTCCACCTCGCCAACGGCCTCTACATGAACGCCCTGCTCGACCGCGCCATCGGCGGCTTCCGCATCACCACGACCCGCTGACCCGAGCCCCCAAGGAGACAATGCCATGCTGATGAATCACGCCGACATCGCCCCGGCCCGCTTCTCGGCGGTGCTCGAAGCCGCCGAAGCCGCCGGGCGCATGGTCCCGCCCGCCTTCCCGCTCGATGCGACCGTGGCGGTCAACCCCTTCCTCGGTCAGACCGGCGAAGACCTCGCCACCGCCGCCGCGCGCCTTGCCCGGGTCGCCGGGGTGCGCGTGACGCGGACCGGCGCGGAGTATGCCGCCGCCATCGCCGAGGGCCGCATCGCCGAGGCCGATCTTGCCGAGGCGCTCGCTGCCTCCCCCTCGCCGCTCAAGCCTGCCGACACCGCCTCGCTGCGCGCGCTCGTCGAAAGGCTCGGCGAGGGGTCCTCCCCGCGCGCCCTGCCGACGGTCGCCGATCTTGCCGCGCAGGCGACCGGCATCGACTGGCCCGCACTCATCGACAAGTGCATCGGTCTGTGGGCCGCCGGCCACTTCGACCGCGGGCAGGCGCTGTGGAGCCCCGCCCCGGGCGCCGAGGCCTTCGCCGCGTGGCGCGGCTGGGCGATGCATGATCTCACCCCCGAGATCGCCGGCCTGGCGGGCTTCTGCGCCCATGTCGCCTGCGCGCCCGACACCACCGAGCGCGCGATCCTCTCCGCCGCCGAGACCCTCGGCATCGCCGACGCCGCCGCGCCGACCGCCTTCCACCGCCTCGCCATGAGCCTCGGCGGCTGGGCGCAGCACGCGCGCTGGCTGCTGTGGCAGGCGGAACTGGTCGGCGACACCGACCGCACCCTCATGGATCTCCTCGCGATCCGCCTGATCTGGGACGAGGCGCTGCTGGTGCAGACCCCCGCCATCGCCGAGCAGTGGGCCGCCACCGTCGCCGCCCACGCCGCGCCGGTCGCGCCGACGGCCGAGGACGTGGCGCTCGCCATCCTTCAGGACGCTGCCGACCGCGGCCACCAGCGCCGCCTCGCCGCCGCGCTGGACGGCGCTGCGCCCGCCGCCGAAACCCGCCCCTTCCTGCAAGCCGCCTTCTGCATCGACGTGCGCTCGGAAGTGTTCCGCCGCGCGCTCGAGAGCGTCGATCCCTCGATCGCCACCATCGGCTTCGCGGGCTTCTTCGGCCTTCCGCTGGCGCACCACGCCCACGGCTCGGACATCCTCGAGGCGCGCCTGCCGGTGCTGCTCAATCCGGCGATCACCACCACCAGCGCGGGCGATCCGGCCAAGGACCAGGCCGACCGCATCGCCGCCCGAGGCGCGCGCGCCTGGGGCCGCTTCCGCCAGGCGGCGGTCTCCTCCTTCGCCTTCGTCGAGGCGGCGGGGCCGGTCTATGCGGTCAAGCTGGTGAAGTCGGCGCTGGGGTTCACGCCCAAAACCAAGGCCGAACCCGCCCCCGAAGTCATCGGCGGCATGAGCGCCGAGGCCAAGGCCGACACCGGCGCTGCCGTCCTCAAGGCGATGAGCCTCACCAAGGGCCACGGCGAGATCGTCCTCCTGCTCGGCCACGGCGGCAACGTCACCAACAACCCGCACGAGAGCGCCTATCACTGCGGTGCCTGCGGGGGCTACACCGGCGAGGTGTCGGCGCGGCTGCTGGCGATCCTGCTCAACGATCCCGAAACCCGCGCAGGTCTGGCCGCACGCGGGGTCGAGGTGGCCGAGGACACTCTGTTCGTCGCGGGCCTCCACGACACGACCACCGATGCGGTCACCATCTACGAGGACGGCCTGCCCGCCGCCCGCGCCGGCGACCTCGCAAGGGTGCGCGACATGCTCGCGATGGCGGCCAAGATCGCCCGCGCCGAGCGCGCCCTGCGCATCCCCGGCGCGCGCGGCGAGAGCCTTCCGGCGCGCGCCCAGAACTGGGCCGAGATCCGCCCGGAATGGGGCCTTGCCGGCTGCGCCGCCTTCATCGCCGCCCCGCGCGCGGCGACCGCGGGCCGCGACCTCGGCGGCCGCGCCTTCCTCCATTCCTACGACTGGCAGGCGGACGAGGGCTTCGGCACGCTCGAGCTGATCATCACCGCGCCGGTGGTGGTGGCGAGCTGGATCAGCCTCCAGTACTACGGCTCCAGCGTCGCGCCCGAGATGTTCGGCGGGGGCAACAAGCTCATCCACAACGTCGTCGGCGGCATCGGGGTGGTCGAGGGCAATGGCGGAGCATTGCGCCCCGGCCTCCCATGGCAGGCGGTGCACGACGGCGATGCGCTCCAGCACGAACCGCTGCGCCTCAGCGTGATGATCGAGGCCCCGCGCGAGCAGATGCTGGCGATCCTCGAGAAGCACCCGGGCGTGCGCGCGCTGTTCGACAACGGCTGGCTGCACCTCTTCGCCCTCAAGGACGGCAAGATCGACGCCCGCTACGTCCCCGGCCTCGCCTTCGCGGAAACGGCCGAACAGAGCCTCGCCGCGTGACCGGATAGCCCGGCGGGTCGCAACGCTGGTGGCACCGCCCGCCCCGCACCTGCGGTGGCGGGCGGTTTGCTGTCGGGGTTCATGACGCGGATTGCCCGAAGGTGCTTTCGACCGGAAGGGAAGTGGTGGACAGGGCTGGATTCGAACCAGCGTACGCTTGCACGGGCAGATTTACAGTCTGCTGCCTTTAACCACTCGGCCACCTGTCCACACAGTCCCCTGGCATCAGGGGGGCGTCCCGGGCCTCGTGAGGCCCTGAAATCGTGCGAGTCCCGCTTGGGGCCTGCCGCCGAGAGGCGCCCCTTTGGCGAAGCGTCGCTTGCCTGTCAATGGCCCTGCTGGCAGGGGGCGGTCTGGAATGGCCCAGCCGGGGAACGATGATGAGCAAAGGTGAAAGAAAGCGCGCCCTCAGGGGCCGTGCGGGACGCATGAAGGGCGGGCGCGGTTCGGGCCGGGCGTCGAGCGGGCAGGTGCGCCTGTGGGGCCGCCACGCGGTCGAGGCGGCGCTGAAGAACCCCGAGCGTTCGCATCGCAAGCTGTGGGCGACGCGCGAGGGAATCGACAGCCTCGACGGCGAACTGCCGGCCGATTTCCCGGTCGAATATGCCGACGGGGCCGATCTCGCCCGCCTCGTCGCCAAGGACGCGCCGCATCAGGGGCTGGTGCTGGAATGCGCGCCGCTCGAGGACGTGTTCCTCGACGAGGTCGCGCTGGGCGAGGCGGCGCATCCGATCGTGGTGCTCGACCAGGTGACCGATCCGCACAACGTGGGCGCGATCCTGCGCTCGGCGGCGGCCTTCGGGGCGGCGGCGATCGTGACGCAGGACCGCCACGCCCCGCCCGAGGGCGGCGTGCTGGCCAAGGCCGCCTCGGGCGCGCTCGAGACGGTGCCGTGGGTGCGCGTCGTCAACCTCGCCCGGGCGCTCGAGGAACTGGCCGATGCCGGTTACTGGCGCATCGGGCTGGCGGGCGAGGCCGAGGCGGTGCTCGCCGACATCATGCCCACCGGCCCGCTGGCGATCGTGCTCGGCGCGGAGGGCGAGGGTCTCAGGCACAACATCGCCGCGCATTGCGACGTGCTGGCCAAGCTGCCGATCTCCTCGGCGATCGAGAGCCTCAACGTCTCGAACGCGGCAGCGATTGCGCTTTATGCGGCGGCGACGCGGGGGTAATGTCGGGGCCGAGGGAGGGGAAGCCATGACCATATCGACGACCATCCGCCTGCGCGCGGCTGCGCTGCTTTCGGGGCTCGCGCTGGCGCTGGCCGGGTGCTTCATGTCGCCGGGCAAGTTCACGTCCGAGCTCGCGCTGACCGGGCCAGACAGCTTCACCTTCCGCTACGACGGCGAGATCTTCTTCTTCGGCCTCTCCAAGCTCGCGCAGATGGGCGTGGCAGCCGAGGAGGCCTTCACGCCCTCCGAATGCTTCAGCGACGAGACCTTCGAGCCGCGCGAATGCACGAAGGAAGAACTCGACGCGCAGCGCGCCGAATGGGACGCAGGTGCCCCCGAGCGCGCAGCCAAGGCGAAGAAGGACGCCGAGGCGATGAAGGCGATCATGGGCGGGATCGACCCGTCCGATCCCAAGGCGGCCGAACAGCTCGTGAAACTGCTCGAACGCCAGAAGGGCTGGAACCGCGTGGTCCACAAGGGCGACGGGCTGTTCGAGGTGAGCTACGCGGTGAGCGGCACGACCGGCCACGACTTCATGTTCCCGATGATCGAGGGCTTCGCGCCGGTGAACCCCTTCGTCCAGATGTTCCTGCGCGACGGCAGCCAGGCACGGATCAATGCGCCCGGCTTCGCGATCCAGAACGGCGACAATCCGATCGGCGGCATGGCGGGCGGCATGGGCGCGCTCGCCGGGCTGGCGGCGATGGGCGCGGCGCAGGGCAGCGACGCGGCCGACGGCGGGACGCCCCCGGTGCCTCCCGGCGGGCCGGTGCTCGAGGGCACCTTCACGATCCGCACCGGGCCCGGAATGCGGATCCTCGCCAACAACACCGACGAGGGGCCCGAGGCCGCGCCCGGCGGCGGCGAGGTACTGCGCTGGAGCATCTCGCAAGCCACCACCCAGGCCCCCACCGCGCTGATCGCCACCGCGCGCTGAGGCTTGCGCCGCGCGGCAAAGAGAAACCCCGCCGGCCGCGAGGCTGACGGGGTTCGCTCGTGCCGGAAAGGCGGTGTCAGACGCGGATCAGTTGACCGCGTCCTTCAGACCCTTGCCCGCCTTGAACTTGGGCTGGTTCGAAGCCTTGATCTTCATCGGCTCGCCGGTGCGCGGGTTGCGCCCGGTCGAGGCCTTGCGCTTGGCGACCGAGAAGGTGCCGAAGCCCACCAGCCGCACCTCGTCGCCGCCCGAAAGCGCCTTGGTGATCGCGTCGAACACGCTTTCGACGGCATTCGAGGCATCGTTCTTGGAAAGTCCGCTTGCGTCGGCAACGGCGCTGATAAGGTCGTTCTTGTTCATCGGGGACCCCCTCGCTTCAGGATTTCGTTGTGTGGGTGAATCGCGCTTGTCGAAAGCCGGCAAATTGAGACCTTTTTGCTAGGGCTGTCAAAGGCAAATGCCCCCTGTCGGGCAGCCCCTGCAAAAAGCCGTGCAACTTCCCGCGCCTAACATGGGTTGGACGCGCAAGCGGTCTGCACAAAATGCGTCTTCGAAAATGCGACCCTGCCGCGAATCACGGCAAGAGCGGCCCTATTAGCGGGTCAATGGGCGGTTGGCACCTCTCCCGATGCACCCGATGCGCCCGAAGCGGTGGGAGCCGGCTGGCTGGCGAGATCGTCGGCCTCGGTCCATTCGATCGGTTCGAGCGGCTCGGTCAGCGCGCGGGCGAGCACCTCGTCGACATGGGCGACCGCGATGATCTCCAGCCCTTCCTTGGCATTGGCAGGGATCTCGGCGAGATCCTTGACGTTCTCCTCGGGGATGAGGACGGTCTTGATACCCCCGCGCAGCGCGGCCAGCAGCTTCTCCTTCAGCCCGCCGATCGCCAGCACCCGGCCCCTGAGCGTGACCTCGCCGGTCATCGCCACGTCGGGGCGCACCGCGACGCCGGTGAGGGTCGACACGATCGAGGTGACCATGCCGATCCCCGCGCTCGGCCCGTCCTTGGGCACCGCGCCCTCGGGCAGGTGGATGTGGACGTTCTTGCGGTTGAAGACCGATGGCTTGATCCCGTAGGCGGGCGCACGCGCCTTCACGAAGCTGAAGGCGGCCTGGACGCTCTCGTTCATCACCTGACCGAGCTTGCCGGTGGTCTTGATCTCGCCCTTGCCCGGGGTGGTGACGCTCTCGATGGTGAGCAGCTCGCCGCCGACCGAGGTCCACGCCAGCCCCGTCACCGCGCCGACCTGCGGCTCCTCCTCCGAGACGCCGTGCTTGAAGCGGCGCACGCCGGAGAAGTCGCCGAGGTTCTCGGGCGTGATGGTGACGCTCTGCTCCTTGCCTTCGAGGATCTGCCGCAGGCTCTTGCGCGCCAGCTTGGCGATCTCGCGCTCGAGAGTGCGCACCCCCGCCTCGCGGGTGTAGTAGCGGATGAGATCGCGCAGGGCCTCCTGCGTCAGGGTGAACTCGCCCTTCTTCAGCCCGTGCGCCTTGACCTGCTTTTCGATCAGGTGCCGTTCGGCAATCTCGACCTTCTCGTCCTCGGTATAGCCCTCGAGCCGGATGATCTCCATGCGGTCGAGCAGCGGCTGGGGAAGGTTGAGGCTGTTCGCGGTGCACACGAACATGATGTCCGAAAGGTCGAGGTCCAGCTCCAGATAGTGATCCTGGAACTTGGCGTTCTGCTCGGGATCGAGCACCTCGAGCAGCGCCGAGGCCGGATCGCCGCGGAAATCCTGACCGAGCTTGTCGATCTCGTCGAGCAGGAACAACGGGTTGCTGGTCCCGGCCTTCTTCAGGTTGGCGACGATCTTGCCCGGCATCGAGCCGATATAGGTGCGCCGGTGGCCGCGGATCTCGGCCTCGTCGCGCACGCCGCCGAGCGATTGGCGCACGAATTCGCGGCCCGTCGCCTTGGCGATCGACTTGCCCAGCGAGGTCTTGCCCACGCCCGGGGGGCCGACGAGGCACAGGATCGGCCCCTTCAGCTTGTTGGTGCGCGCCTGCACCGCGAGGTATTCGACGATGCGGTCCTTGACCTTCTCGAGCGCGTAGTGATCGGCATCGAGCACCGCCTGGGCGCGCGCGATGTCCTTCTTCAGCTTCGACTTTCTGCCCCACGGCAGGCCGAGCAGCACGTCGAGATAGTTGCGGATGACGGTCGCCTCGGCGCTCATCGGCTGCATCGAGCGCAGCTTCTTCAGCTCGGCCTGAGCTTTCGCCTTGGCTTCCTTGGAAAGCTTGGTCTTCTCGATCTTCTCGGCGAGTTCGGCGATCTCGTTGCCCTCGCCGTCATCGCCGCCGCCCAGTTCCGACTGGATCGCCTTCAGCTGCTCGTTGAGGTAGTATTCGCGCTGGGTCTTCTCCATCTGGCGTTTCACGCGCCCGCGGATGCGGCGCTCGACCTGGAGGACGGACAACTCGCCTTCCATGAAGGCCATGACGAGTTCCAGCCGCTTGAGCGGGCTCGCCTCGGTCAGAAGGCTCTGCTTGTCCGCCACCTTGGCGCTGATCGCGGCCGCGATGGTGTCGGCGAGCTGCCCGGCATCATCGACCTCGCCGAGATCGACGCCCGCATCCTCGCCCATCTTCTTGTTGAGCTTCACATATTCGCCGAACTGCTCGGTCACCTGCCGCATCAGCGCGGTAACCTCGCTGCCCGACACGGTTTCGGGCTCGATCGGCTCGACCTCGGCAAGGAGATACGTTCCGGCTTCCTCGAGCGCCGCCAGCCGCGCGCGGGTCTTCCCCTCGACCAGCACGCGCACCGTGCCGTCGGGCAGCTTCAACAGCTGGAGCACCTGCGCGATCACGCCGACATCGTAGAGGTCGTCGCCCTCGGGATCGTCGCAGCCCGGATCGAGCTGGGCGATGAGGACGATGTCCTTGGAGGCTTCCATCGCCGCCTCGAGCGCCGCAACCGACTTGTCGCGCCCGACGAAGAGGGGAACGACCATGCCGGGGAAGACGACGATGTCGCGCAGGGGAAGAAGGGGATAGGTCTGGGTCATGCCCGAGATATGGGAAGGGCCACGCGGTCCCGCAATGGGGCACGGGGGCTAGCCTGTGGACGGTCGCCCCGCCCTGCCGCAAGGAGGGCGGAGCGGTCCGCGGGGCTTTCCTACAGGCGTACGGCGCGGCAGGGTGGTCAAGCTCTTTCCCATCCCTGGTTCGCTGGCACGCAGGCGAAAAACGCCGCGCACAGTGTCAACTTCGGTTTTGGTCCGGAAGCTTCTGAATTGGATCCGGAATTCCTGTAGGATTGCGAAGTTTACAGTGTCAACTTTGTAAACTTCGCACGGCCCCGGCCCTTACCCCAGCCCGGGCAGGTTGAACCCGGGCGGAAGGCCCATCGAGCCCTGCATCTCGCGCATCTGCTGTTCCGAGACGCGGTCGGCCCGGTCGCGGGCGTCGTTGAAGGCAGCCGCCACGAGGTCCTCGAGGATCTGCTTGTCGTCGGGCACCATCAGGCTGTCGTCGATCGACACGCCGAGGATGCGGCCCTTGGCGCTGGCGCGGACCTTGACGAGGCCGCCGCCGGCGCTGCCCTCGACCTCGATCGAGTCGAGCTTCACCTGCATCTCGTTCATCTGCTTCTGGATGGTCTCGGCGGCCTTCTGGGCTGCGGCCATCATCTCTTCCATCGATTTCATCGCGGGGGTCTCCTCAGTTCCACGGGGGGCTGCCGCCAGCAGCGGCACGGGGGGCGGTGCCGATCAGCTCGGCATCGGGGAAGGCCTCGAAGGCGGCCTTGACGAGCGGATCGGACCGGATGCGCGCATCCTCGGCCGCGGCGGCGGCCTCGGCGGTCTCGCGCAGGGAAGGCTGCGCTTCCCCGGTGCCGCGCTCGACCTGCCAGCGCTTGCCCGTCAGCCTGAACAGCGCTTCGCGGATGTCGGGCGCGGGGTCGTCGGGGAAGCTGTCGGCCTGCTGGTAGACGAGGCGTTCGGGGCCGAGTTCGATCACCCGCACCCGGTCGCGCATGATCTGGGCGACGCGCAGCTGGCCCGAGGCATCGACCTCGTCGACCAGCGCGGCCCATGATCGGGCGGGCGCGGCGGCGGCCGGAGCCGTGGCGGGCGCGCCGTCCGGTCCGGCGGCGGGGGCAGCGGCGATCCCGTTGGCGGCGAGTTCCTCGATCCGCTTCGCCAGCTTGCCCGGATCGGGCATCTGCGCGGCATGGAGGATGCGCAGCAGGGCCATCTGGAGCGAGACCAGCGGATCGGGGCCGGTGCGCACCTCGTCGTGGCCCTTGAGCAGCAGCTGCCACAGGCGGTGCAGTTCCCCCGCCCCCATCCGTCCGGCGAAATCGGCGAGCGCCCGGCGCTCGTCCTCCGCCGGGGCCTCGGGCTCGGTGCCGGAGACCTGCGCCAGCGTGATACGGTGGACGAGGTCCATCAGCGCCCGCATCAGCGCGAGCGGCTCGACGCCGAGGGCATATTGCTCCTCGACCGCGGCGAGCAGCGCCTTGGCATCGCCTTCGAGCAGGTGCCCGAGCAACCGGCGCTGCGCGCTCTTGTCGGCGAGGCCGAGCATGTCGCGGACCCGGGAAGCGGCGACCTTGCCCTCGCCGTCGAGGTCGGCATGGGCGATCGCCTGGTCGAGGATCGAGAGGCCGTCGCGCACCGACCCTTCGGCGGCGTTGGCGATGATGTTGAGCGCCTCGCCCTCCGCCTCGACACCTTCGAGGGCGCAGACCTTGGCGAAGTGCTCCGCGAGTAGCTGCGCCGGGATGCGCCGCAAGTCGAAACGCTGGGTGCGGCTCAGCACGGTGACGGGGAGCTTGTCGACTTCAGTGGTGGCGAAAAGGAACTTCACATGCGGCGGGGGTTCCTCAAGTGTCTTGAGCAACGCATTGAAAGCATTGCGCGACAGCATGTGGACTTCGTCGATGATGTAGATCTTGTAGCGCGCCGAGACTGCAGCATAGCGCACCTGCTCGATGATCTCGCGTACGTCGTCGACGCCGGTGTTGGAGGCCGCGTCCATCTCGATCACGTCGATGTGGCGGCCTTCCGCGATCGCGGTGCAGGGCTCGCACTGACCGCAGGGATCGATCGTCGGCCCGCCCTGCCCGTCAGGCCCGACGCAGTTCAGCGCCTTGGCGATGAGGCGCGCGGTCGAGGTCTTGCCGACCCCGCGCACCCCGGTCATCAGGAAGGCATGGGCCAGCCGGTCGCGGGCGATGGCATTGGCGAGGGTTCGCACCATCGCCTCCTGCCCGATCAGCTCGGAGAAAGTCTGCGGGCGGTACTTGCGGGCGAGAACGCGGTACGGCTGTGCGGCGCCCGGCTTCGGCGCGGCGGGCGTCGGTGCGGGCGCAGCTGCGGGCGCGGGCGCGGGCGCGGGATCGCCGAAAAGGGCGTTCTGCCCCGCAGCCTCGAGCTCGGCGAGGCTCGGACCCGTCTCTTCCTCGGGCAATTCAGGATCGGAATCGTTCATCGCCCGCCATCTTAGGCCCGGCATCGCCCAATGTCGAAGATTCGCGGGCGGTCATCACCCGAACTCCGCACGCGCCTCGGCCTTGACTCCGGTTGCAATTCGCAATTGAAATGGCGCCCAAGCGAGACCGTCATGAGCATCATTCCGGACCGAATGACCGACAGCCATACCGGCCCTCTCGTGGTGTTCCTGATCGGCATGCGGATCAACCACTTCCACAAGGTCGGCCGGTGGTGGCCGGTGTTCCGGGCGATGGGCCCGATGATCCGCGAACTCAGCCGCAATCCCGAGAGCGGGTTCCTCGGCACGGAGTTCGCCCTGTGCTCCCCGCGCCAGATTTTGCTGCTCCAGTACTGGCGCGATTTCGACAGTCTCGAGGCCTATGCCCGCAACCGCGACGCGCAGCACTGGCCGGCATGGACCGCCTTCAACCGCAGGATCGGCAATGACGGGACGGTGGGGATCTACCACGAGACCTACGTCGTCGCGGCCGGCGCTCACGAGACGGTCTATGGCAACATGCCGCCCTTCGGCCTCGGGCGCGTCAGCGGGCTGGTGCCGGCGACCGGATCGCGCAATGCCGCGCGCGAGCGGATGCGCGCGGGTTCCGGAGCTTTCGCCGACGATGCATGAGGAAGGAGCCGGGCGACCCGCCGCAATCCACCTGGGCTGCTGCCTTCCGGCCCTGACCCGGTGAGCGGACGCAAACGTCCACCCGACTCCCGGGTGGGCATATGGCGCCCGGCAGGCGAAACGTCAACTCAGCGGAAATTGTCCGCGTAGGCCTGGAGCTTCAACCGCCGCGGCGGCGTGGCGATCACGCGCGCAGGGATGCCGTATTTCTCGGCATAGGCACGCGCCGCATCCTTCGACGGGAAGGTGAGCTTCACTTGCGACTGCGTGTCGGCGCTCCCGGTCCAGCCCATCAGCGGATCGGCGAAGCGTGCCTCGGACTGCTCGAACTCCAGCACCCATTCATCGGTATGGGCCTTGCCGGACTGCATCGCGTGCTTGGGCTTCTGGTAGATACGTGCGCTCATGGCCCGCCCTTAGATCACGAATCGCTGCGGTTGAAGGCGTTTTTGGTCTTCGTGCTCGGCTTTTCCAGCCACGGCTGATCGGGCCAGCGATGCTTGGGATAGCGGCCCTTCATGTCCTTGACCACGTCGCGCCAGCTGCCGCGCCAGAAGCCGGGAAGGTCGCGGGTCGACTGGATCGGGCGGCCCGCCGGGCTGGTGAGCTTGAGCAGCAACGGGGTCCTGCCAATCATCGGTTGCGCGTCGAGCCCGAACAGCCCCTGCACCCTGACCTCGACGCTCGGCGCGTCGTCGCCTGCGTAGTCGATGGCGTGGCGCGTGTCGGCGGGCGAGGTGAAGTGGGTGGGCGCAGCCTTGTCGAGCATGGCGCGGGCATTCCAGTCGAGCAGCCCCAGAGCGGCCTCGGCTAAGCGATGCGGCGGCAGGTCGAGATCGCGACGGCCCGCCAGCAGCGGGGCGAGCCACTCGCCGGCACGCGCAGACAAGGCCTCGGGCGAAAGCGCCTCAACCCCGGCGAAGCGGGCGCGGGCGAGGAAGCCTTCGGGCATGAGTTCGCCCAGTTTCTCCAGCGCTTTTTCCACGAGGATATCCACAAGCAGCGCCGGATTGGGCGCAGGCTCAGGTACGCTTGCCAGCACGATCGCCCCGAGCCGCCGCTCGCGCCGGGCTTCGACCCGGTTCTTCTGCTCGTTCCAGCGGGTTGTGACGCGTTCCTGAAGTTCGTCCACAAACAGGGCCGCGATGCGGTCGGACGCGATCTCCGCCCCCGCCGTGATGCGCGCACCCTTGGCCTGACCCTGCGCATCGCCGATCACGATCCATTCGGCCCGCGCGAGCGGTGAGGCGGAGTCGAGGATATAGCCCCTCCCCCCGGCACTGATCCAGCTCTCGCCCGAAGGGTCGCGGCGGCGGGCGACGAAATCGGGACGGGCGAGCGCGAGGGCCTCGGCAGCATCCTGCGCGGGGCTCGTGCCGATAACGCCTGCAAGTTTGGCCGCCTGCCCTGCCCAACCCCTCGCGATCCCCGCCGCCGCCGTGCTGCGCGGCGCGCGGTCGCCGCGCCAGCGGGCGAGGCGCTGCATCAGGTCCTCGCCGCGCCCACCGAGGCCGCGTTCCTGGAGCAGCATCACCAGCCGCGCGGCATCCTCGCCGCAACCCGCCGCAGCGCCGTGGAGCACGGCGGCGGCCTGATCGGGGGCCATCGGCAGGCTCGCCACGGCTTGCCCGAGCGGCGTGATCCGCCCGCCTGCGTCGAGCGCGCCCAGCGCCTCAAGCGCCCGCCGCGCGGCGGCGACGGAAGCCTCGGGGGGCGGGTCGAGCCACGGCAGGCTGGCGGGATCGGCAGTGCCCCATTTCGCCAGCCGCAGCAGCAGTGGTGCAAGGTCGGCCTGCAAGATTTCGGCCGGCGCGAATTCGGGCCGGCCGGCGTGGCCCGCCTCTTCCCACAGGCGGTAGGCAACGCCCGGCCCCTGCCGCGCCGCGCGCCCCGCCCGCTGCGCCGCCGAGGCTTGCGAGGCGCGGCGGGTGACGAGATGCGTGGTTCCGGCTGCCCGGTCGAACTCGGCGAGGCGCGCGAGGCCGCTGTCGACCACCACGCTCACCCCGTCGAGGGTCAGCGAGGTTTCGGCAATCGCGGTTGCAAGGACGATGCGTCGCCGCCCTTCGGGATCACGACGGATCGCGGCGCGCTGGGCGGCGGGTTCGATCTGGCCGTGGAGCGGGTGGATCGGGGTGCCTGCGAGGCGCGGCTCCAACCGCTCGCGCACCCGCTCGATCTCGCGCACGCCCGGCAGGAAGGCGAGAATGTCGCCGGCCTCTTCACGCCACGCGATGAGGATGGCGCCAGCCATACGATCCTCGATCGCCTGCGAAGCGTCGCCGCCAAGCCACTTTATCGCCAAGGGAAAGCTGCGCCCCTCGCTTTCGATCACGGCGGCGCCCTCGCCGAGCAGCCGGGCAAAGCGCGCACCGTCGATCGTGGCCGACATCACGAGCACGCGCAGGTCCTCGCGCAGCACGGCGCGGGTCTCCAATGCCAGCGCAAGGCCCAGATCACTGTCGAGCGCGCGCTCGTGCGCCTCATCGAACAGCACCGCCGAGACACCGGGCAATTCCGGGTCCTCCACCAGCCGGTTCACCAAGATCGCCTCGGTCACGACGAGTATGCGGGTGCGCGCGGAGACCTTGCTGTCGAGCCGGGTCATGTAGCCGACCGTCTCGCCCGGCTTCTCGCCGAGCAGTTCCGCCATGCGCTCGGCGGCGGCGCGGGCTGCGACGCGGCGCGGCGAGGTGAGGATGATCTGGCCGGTGCACCACGCCTCGCCCAGAAGGTCGGGAGCCACCGCAGTGGTCTTCCCCGCCCCCGGCGGTGCGATCAGCACGGCAGCGCCTGCCCCGGCCAGCGCGGCGCGGATCTGCGGCAGGACGGCGTGGATGGGAAGGTCGGGCTTCACGCCCCGCCCGATAGCTTGCTCAATGCCCCCGCGCGACCGCGAATTGCGCGGCTTCCGCCATCGCCTGACGCGCCTTGCCGTCCGGGAAGATCGAGATCGCGTCGATCGCACGGTGCGCGAAGTGGCGCGCCCGTTCGCGCGTGTCCTCGACCGCGTTGTGCCGGCCGATCAGCCCTATCGCATGGGCGAGGTCCGCGTCGGAGGTGCGGTGGCCGAGGATCGCGTCCTTCCAGAACCGGCGCTCTTCCTCGTTGCCGCGGGCATAGGCGAGGATCACCGGCAGGGTCATCTTGCCCTCACGGAAATCGTCGCCCTGGTCCTTGCCCATCTCGGCGGCATCGGAATCGTAGTCGATCGCATCGTCCACCAGCTGGAAGGCGACCCCGAGATTGCGCCCGTAGGCCTCAAGCGCGCGCTCCTGCTCCTCGGAGCATTCCGCCACCACCGCGCTGATCTGGCTGGCGGCGGCGAACAGGGCGGCGGTCTTGGCGCCGATGATGTGGAGGTATTGTTCCTCGCTCGTGGTGATCTGGCGCTGGGCGGAGAGCTGCGAGACCTCCCCTTCCGCGATCACCGCGCTTGCCCGCGAAAGGATCGAGAGGACGCGCAAGGAGCCGTCCTCGGTCATCAGTTCGAAGGCGCGGGAGAACAGGAAATCGCCGACCAGCACGGTCGCGGGATTGCCGAAGATGATGTTGGCCGCCGCCTTGCCGCGCCGCAGCTCGCTGCCGTCGACCACGTCGTCGTGGAGCAGCGTGGCGGTGTGGATGAACTCGACCGCGGCGGCGAGCTTGTGGTGGCGCGTGCCCTTGTAGCCGACCAGTTCGGCGCCCGCGAGGGTCAGCATCGGCCGCAGCCGCTTTCCGCCGCCGCTGATAAGGTGCCCGGCGAGGCGCGGAATGAGCGGGATCTCGCTCTGCATCCGCTCGAGGATGACGGCGTTGACCGAATTCATGCCCGCTGCCGTGAGCGACAGCATGGGATCGAGTGTCGGTGCCTTGCGCGGCAGGGGAATGATGTCGGCACTCATGCTGGCCAAGGCTCTAGGGCGGCCCCAGCGTGCTTGGCAAGCGCAGAATTGCTGCTAATCCTGCGCCCCATGTCGCATGATCCGCAACACTCCGGCGCGCCCGATCCGGTGCTCGCGGCCTTCCGCAAGAGCATCGACAACATCGATGCGGCGCTGATCCACATGCTCGCCGAGCGGTTCCGGATCACCCAGGCCGTGGGCGAATACAAGGCCAAGGCGACCCTCCCCCCTGCCGATCCGGATCGCGAGGCCCGCCAGATCGCGCGGCTGCGGAAGCTGTCGGAAGAGGCCGATCTCGACCCCGAATTCTCCGAGAAGTTCCTGCGCTTCATCATCGACGAGGTGATCCGCCACCACGAGCGCGCGCAGGCGGGCTGAGGCGCGTCAGGGCGTCTCGTCCTGCGGCGGCTCGCTGGGCGGGGTAGCGGGCGGAGGAGGCGGCGGCGCCTGATCGCGCAGGCTTTCGAGCAGTTCGGCGCGCTCGCGCAGGATCCGGGCCTGGTTGCGGGTGAGGCGCTCGGTCTCGCCATTGGCGAGCAGGACGAACCGTCCCCGCCGCGCCTGGATGATTGGCGCGCCGAGACAGGTGGCGTCGCGCCCCAGTTCCTCGTCGCATTGCGGGCCGATCCCCGTGCGGTCGAGGGTCGGCACAGCATAGGGATTGTTGAAGACGGTGCGCTCGCCCGCCTGCGGGTCGGGGCTGGCGCAGCCGGTCAGCGCGGTTGCGGCGAGGATCATGCTGCACCTTGCCTTGCCCATGCTCCGACCCTTCCTCCACGAACGGCTTTTCAATGGCTTGCCAGCCGTGAACCGCGGCTGAACCGGGTAAACCGGGCAAGGGCACGCAGGCTCTTGGGCGAGCCTGCGTGCCCCCGCGCGCTCCATCGGGGATGGCAGGGCTGCGGGGCGGCAAAGCCTGCCTGGCAGCGCGCGGAGCGGGTCGGTCAGCCGCGCGGACGGCGGCCGCGGGGCGGCTTGGCGCCCTGGGGCCTGCTGCGCGAGACGCTGTGGTTCACCTGTCCGTCGCCGCGGGTGGTGGCGCGGCTGCGGGAGCCGATCACCTCGCCGGCGGAATTGGTGACGCTCTGGCTCGCCTGCGAACTGCCCCGGCCGTCACGGCTGCGGCTTCCCGCAACGCCGTAGCTCTGCCCCCTCGCACCCGTGGCGGTGCCTTCGAAGGTCGAGCCGTTCTCGGTCCGCGTGCGCTCCCCGGCGAAGCTGCGCGAGTTGCCGCGCGGGCCGGTCTGGACGACATCGACGGTGGCGCCCGTATCGGTCCGCTGGCGCACCGCGCTGCTGGTGGCGGTGTTGCCCGTGGCGGTGCTGGTCACGCTGCGGTCCCGCGTGGCGGTGCCGGTGTCGGGGTTGACGGTGGTGGTCTGGACGGCGCTGACATTGGGGCCTTCATAGGTCTTGGTGCGGCTCTGCTCCTGCGCGGCAAGAGGCGCGGCGAAGGCCAGCGCGGTCAGCGAGGCGAGAATCAGACGGGTCTTGAACATGACAGATTCCTCCGTGCGAACATGGGTTAGCGGGGTCTTCGGCAGGCAAGGGGGTGATGCCGCCGGTGACATGGAGGAAACGTGGAGGGAGCGATGACCCTTCGCGCCGGGTGCGGTTTTTCGCTCAGTTCTCCGGGACAACGCCGGGTTCGTCCGGAGCCGTGCCGGATCGGGACAGGTCGGTGCCCGCATCGGGTGAGGCAGGGGCCGGCGCGGCACCTTGCAGACGTTCGGCACGAAGCTGGCGCCATTCCTCGATCAGGGCGCGGCGCTCCTCGGGAGAGGCCTGCTGCAAGGCGCGGCGCCGTTCCCCGGGCGGCATCCGGCGCAGGCGCTCGATCCGTTCGCGGCGTTCGAGCGTGCGGCGGTCCTCGCGCAGCGGCCGGAGGATGTCCTCGCGGGTCAGGGCTTCCCCGCTTTCGACCCTTCGCTCCATTTCCTCGCGTCGCACCTTCACCCGCTCGTCGAAAGCCTGTTCGCGGCGCGTGCGGGCGTCCTCGATCCGCTGGCGCAGGCGAGCCTCCTGCTCTGCGGTCGGCACCGGCAGGCCGGCGGCGCGGCGACGCTCGATTTCGCTGGCGATGCGCTGGTCGATGATCTGGCCACGCTCCTCGCGGCGGCCCTTGCGCACCTCGTCGATGCGGCGGAAGGCCTCGCCGAGTTCCTCGGGCGTGTCGATCGGGCCGACGATTGCGACGGGGGCCGGGGTGACGGGATCGGCAGCAGCGGGGCGCGGCGTCGACGGCGCGGGCGCCGGCGCGGCGGCGGCCGTGCCGGTCAGGCTCACCCAGACCTTGCCCGCCGAGGGCACGGGAAGATCGAGCCGCCCGAGCAGACCCGTCGCCGCCGCCGCCGTGGCGAGCGCACCGAAACTGGCGAGGCCGATCGCGATGCGCCGACCCATCCGCCAGCCCCGCCCGCCGCGCGTCGGGCGGCGCAACTCGGGCAGCGGTGCCAAGGTCGTCGCGGGCCGCGCCTCGGCAGCCGCAAGGACGCGATCGGCAAAGCCCGCCGACAGCGGGGGCGGCGCATAGCCGTCGAGCGCCCGCGCGAGCGGGCTGCCGGGACGGATCGGCGCGCCCTGGTCCTGATCGTTCACGCTCATCGCGTGCCTCCTTGCGCCGCGAAGGCCTGGCGCAGCGCCGCCCGGGCGCGATGCAGCAGGGATTCGAAGGCCTTGATGTTCATCTCCATCGCCTCTGCCGCCTCGGCATTGGACAATTCCTCGTAATAGGTCAGCACGATCGCCGCGCGCTGGCGCTCGGGGAGCGCAAGCACGAGACGACGGGCCAGCCCGTCGCGCTCGTCCGCCTCGATCAGCGCGTCGGCGAGCGGCGCCTCGTCCTCGCGGTCGGGGACCTCGCCATCCGACAGCCGCCGCGACCGGCGCAGGCGGTCAATGGCGAGATTCGTCACCACCCGCTGCAACCACCCGCCGAGCCGCAGGGTGCCCGCCGCCTGGCTGCCGGCCGGATGACGCGCCGCGATCGCCGGGGCCTGGTCCCACAGCCGCAGGCACGCCTCCTGCACGATGTCCTCCGCCTCGTGCGCGTCGCCCGTCATCCGGAAGGCGGTGCGGTGCAGAGCGCCTGCGTGCCGCGCGATGATGTCGCGCAGCGCCGCGGGGTCGCGGGCCGCCAGCCGCGCCGCCAGCGCCGCATCATCGCCGGGGCCGGCGACACGCGGTGCACGGAGGGAAGGCTCGCTGCCTGCAGTCATCTCGTCTCGCGCAAATGGCCCCGTTTGCGTCAGTCTGTCGCGGCCTCAACGCTGCGCCTGCCGGAACCCTTCGCGGCCGGCGCGCGAAAAAATCAGTCCGCGCGCGGCAGGCGCAGCTCGACCAGCAGCCCGCCGAGATCCTCGCTCTCGCGCAGCGCGACGCTGCCGCCGTAGATTTCCGCAACGTCGCGCACGATCGCAAGGCCGAGACCCGTACCGGGCTTGTCGGTATCGAGCCGCACCCCGCGATCGAAGATGCGGATGCGCTCGGCCTCGGGGATGCCCGCGCCGTCATCCTCGATCCAGATGAGGCACATCTTCGGATCACGCGGGGCCTCGTCCTCGTCGGGATCGATGGTGACGAACACGCTGCCGCCGCCATATTTCGCAGCGTTCTCGATCAGGTTGCCGAGCAGTTCGTCGAGGTCCTGCCGCTCCAGCGCAACCGTCACGGTCTTGTCTCCGGCGATATCGAGGCGCCCTTGCGGATAGAGCCGCTCGACGGCGCGACGCACCGCCTCTGCGCTCGCCATGACATTGGTGCGCGCATGACCCACCGCCCGGCGACCGACGGCACGGGCACGGGCGAGGTGGTGGTCGACATGGCGCTGCATGGTGCGCGTCTCGCGCATCACCGCATCGCCGAGATCCGGCGCCCGGGCGGTGGCGGCGTTGGTGAGCACGGTCAGGGGGGTCTTGAGCGCGTGGGCGAGATTGCCCGCATGACGGCGCGCTTCCTCGGCCTGCTTCTCGGAGTGTTCGAGCAGTGCGTTCAGTTCCTCCACCAGCGGCTGCACTTCCAGCGGCAGGGGATCGGTGATGCGGTTCGCGCCCGTGGTGCGCAGGTTCTGGATCGCCGCACGCACCCGCCTCAGCGGCGAAAGGCCGTAGCGCACCTGCATCACCGCCATCAGCAGCAGGCCGAGGCCGAGGATGGCGAAGCTCCAGATCAGGATCAGCCGCACGCGCCCGATCTGGGTGTCCATCTGCTCGGTGGCGCTGGCGACCGCGAAGGTCCAGCGCGTCTCGCTCCCCGGCAGGATGATGGTCCGCTCGGCGATCCGCAGCGGCTCGCCGGGGAACTGGTCGGAATTGTAGAAATGAACCTCGCTGTCGAAATGGTCGCCCTCGGCCTCGACACCCTGAAGGCGCAGCGTGCGGTCCCACAGGCTGCGCGAGGGCCAGGGGTCGTGCCCGACGCCGCTGACCTGCCAATAGAGCCCGCTGCCCGGCTCGAGGAACCGCTGGTCACCGAGCGTGCGGTAGAACTGCACTTCGCCGAAGGCGTCGATCTCGGCGGCGGAGATCATGGCGGTGAGGATGTAGTCGAGCTGCTCGTCGAAATTGGCCTCGACCTGCGTCGTCAGGGTGCGTTCGAGCGCGATGCCGCCGCCGAGCAGGAGCACGGAGATCCACCCGGCCGCGATCAGCGTCATGCGCCGGGCGAGGCTGGCTCGGGGCCTTGCGCCGGGCGGAGGCGGGGCGCTCTCTTCCGGCACGATCACCGCCCCGCCCGCAGGCAAGGCTGATGCGCCATCGCCGCCGGCTGCCGGCGCCTCAGGCGCGCGGCTGGTCGGCGGGGTCGTCGAGGCTGTAACCGAGGCCACGGATCGTCGTAATCACGTCTGCGCCGAGCTTCTTGCGGATGCGGGTGACGAAGACTTCGATGGTGTTCGAATCCCGGTCGAAATCCTGGTCGTAGATGTGCTCGATCAGTTCGGTGCGGCTCACCACCTTGCCCTTGTGGTGCATCAGGTAGCTGAGCAGCTTGTATTCCTGCGCGGTGAGCTTCACCGGCTCGCCGGCCAGCGTCACCCGGCCCGAACGGGTGTCGAGCCGCACGTCGCCTGCAGTCAGTTCGGACGAGGTGTTGCCCGAGGCGCGGCGGATCAGGGCGCGCAGGCGGGCGATCAGTTCCTCGGTCTGGAAGGGCTTGGCGAGGTAATCGTCGGCCCCCGCATCGAGGCCCGCCACCTTGTCCGACCAGCTATCGCGCGCGGTCAGCACCAGCACCGGGAAGGTGCGCCCCTCGCGCCGCCACATGCCGAGCACGGTCAGCCCGTCGATCTCGGGCAGGCCGAGGTCGAGCACCACCGCGTCGTAATCCTCGGTCGAGCCCATGAAGTGCCCGTCCTCGCCATCGGTCGAAAGGTCGACGGCATAGCCCTGCCCTTCGAGTGTCGCCTTGAGCTGGGCGCCGAGAGTGGGTTCGTCTTCGACGATCAGAATGCGCATGATCCACCAATTTCCTGCGTGTTGATGGGCCGCGTGGTGCGCTTTTGGTGCGGGGGCGTCAAGCGAACCCCTCGCGCGCCCGGCCCTGCTGTCCCCCGCCGATTGCCCATGCGTCCGGCCGTCAGCGCGAGCGGCCGATGATCCGCCCGGTGCGGGCATCGACATCGACATAGGTCACGCGGCCATCCTTGATGAACTTGAGACGATAGGCCCGCGCGGTCGAATCGTAGGCGAAGCCGAGATATTCGGCATCGCGCATCGTCGGCAGGATCCGCGCCTCGATCTCGCCCGAGCGCATGATCGTGCCCGCCTGCGCCTCGCGGCGCGCCTCGCCCTGGTCGCCGCGCGCCTGCTCCTGGGCGCAGGCGGGGGAACCGGCGAGGACGGCGGCGGCAAACAGGCCGGATATCAGGGCGGAACGGAGTTTCATGACACGATCATGCCTAGGCTGTGTCCATTGAACAAGCCGTGAATGGTTCAGCGCGGCGTTGCGGCGCCGCCCTGGCCGACCAGCTCGTAGGTGACGGTGACGCTGATCCCCGCCGCCACCAGCCCGGGCTGCACAGGCGGCGGCGCGGCGGCGACGTCCAGCGAACGCTTGGCCATCATCATCTCGGGCATGGGCCCGCTGCCCGCCATGCTCTCGCTGATCGCGAGCACCCTGACGCCCTCGTAGCCGAGCATTGTGGCATAGGCCTCGGCCTGCCCGGCGGCACGCGCCAGGGCCCGCTTGCGCGCCTCGGCCTTGGCCGGCTCGTCATTGTCGATGCCGAAGCTCGGGCCGCTGAGGTCGGTCGCCCCGGCCTCGACCAGCGCATCGAGCACCCGTCCGGTATCGTCGATCTTACGCAGCACCACGCTGACCCGGTTCGCGGCCTGATAGCCGCGGAACACCTGACGCTGGGTCTGCTGGTCGTAATCGTAGCGGGCGTTGAGGTTGATGCCGGTCGTCTGGATGTCCTTTTCGGCGATCCCAAGCGCCTTGATGCGCGCGACAACCTTCTGCATCTCTTCCGAATTCTGGCGCAACGCCGCGGTCGCGGTGGGCGCCTCGGTGGTGACACCCGCACCGATCGTGGCGGTGTCCGGCGCGACCTCGACGCTCTCGAACACGTTGAGTTCGACCACTGGTCCTGCGGGGGCGATGGTGACCTGCGGCGCGGCCATCGCCGCGGCGGGCAGGGCCAGCGACGAGGCAGCGGCGAGAGCGAGGGCGGGCTTGATCATTGTGCAGCATCCTTCTTCGGTTCGCCGCGCCCTTGGACCGGACGGCCTTTCGCGCGACTGAACCGGATCGCGGCAGCGGGCTTGCCGCCGGCCAGCCCAGTCCCTAGGGGCTGCGCACCATGGCGCAACCACCCATCTTCTCGTTCGAGGGCCTCGCCTTGCAACAGGGCGGGCGCTGGCTGTTCGGCGGCCCGACCCCGACGACGGGCGCCGCCCCGATCGATCTCCATGTGCTTCCCGGCGACCGGCTGGCGCTCATCGGGAGGAACGGGGCGGGCAAGACTACGCTCCTGCGGCTCATCACCGGGCGGATCGAGGCGGACCGCGGGCAGCGCCGGGTCAAGCCGGGGACGCGGATCGTGTTCCTCGAACAGGAGCCTGATTTCACGCCCTTTTCCACCCTCATGGAGTTCGCCACCGGCGGCGAGGACGCGCCCGCCGTGCACGAGGTGGAGGCCATCGCCGGCCAGCTCGGCATCGACATGAGCCGGCCCGCCGCCACCGCCAGCGGAGGCGAGAAGCGGCGCGCCGCGATCGCGCGCGCGTTGGCGCAGGAGCCCGATCTGCTGCTGCTGGACGAGCCCACCAACCACCTCGATCTGGGTGCGATCGACTGGCTGGAGGACTGGCTCTCGCGCTACCGCGGGGCCTTCATCACCATCTCCCACGACCGCACCTTCCTCACCCGCCTGACGCGGGCGACGCTGTGGCTGGACCGGGGCACCTTGCGCCGGAAGGAGATCGGCTTCGGCGGCTACGAGGCGTGGGAAGAACAGGTCTATGCCGAGGAGGCCCGGGCCGCGGAACGCCTTGATGCCAAACTGAAAATCGAGGCGCACTGGCTCGAGCGCGGGGTCACCGCGAGGCGCAAGCGCAACCAGGGGCGGCTGGAGAAGCTCCACCAGATGCGCGCCGTGCGGGCGGCGATGATCTCGGGCGCGGGGACGGCCAAGCTCAAGCTTGCCTCGGATGACGACTTCAAGTCCAAGTCCGTGATCGTTGCCGATAATATCTCAAAGGCTTACGGCGAGCGGCCAATCATCAAGCCGTTCTCGCTCAGGATCCAGAACGGCGACCGCATCGGGATCGTCGGCGCGAATGGCGCCGGCAAGACCACCCTCTTGAAATTGCTTACGAAAGAGCTCGAGTCCGACACCGGCAGCGTCACCCACGCCCGCACGCTATCGGGGGTGATGATCGACCAGCAGAGGAAGATCCTCGAACCTGGCGCCACGGTGCGCCAGATCCTTGCCCAAGGGGGCGACTGGATCGATGTGCGGGGGGTCAGGAAGCACGTCCAGGCCTATCTCAAGGACTTCCTGTTCGATCCCGGCCTCGTCGACACCAAGGTCGGCATCCTCTCGGGCGGCGAACGCTCGCGCCTGCTGCTCGCCCGCGAGTTCGCGCGCACAGCGAACCTCCTCGTGCTCGACGAGCCGACCAATGATCTCGACCTCGAAACGCTTGATCTTCTTCAGGAAGTCATCGCCGATTTCGAGGGCACCGTGCTGATCGTCAGCCACGACCGCGACTTCCTCGACCGCACCGTGACGATCACGCTCGGCCTCGACGGGTCGGGCAAGGTGGATATCGTGGCGGGCGGCTATGCCGACTGGGAAGCGCGGCGACGGCCGCTGCGCGAGGCGGCAAAGACCCCGCAACGACCGCGCGACGACCATGCAACGACTGCGGCAAGGAGCGGCAACGACAAGGCCCCCCCGGCCAGCGTCAAACTGTCCTACAAGGACCAGCGCGATTACGAGATCCTGCCCAGGCGGATCGAGGAACTCGAAGCTGCCATCGCGAAGGGCGAGGCGCTGCTGGCCGATCCGGACCTCTACGCGAAGGACCCGAAGAAGTTTGCGACCATCAGCCAGGGGATCGCCAATGCCCGGGCCGAGAAGGACGCGGCGGAGGAACGCTGGCTGATGCTCGCGGAAATGGTCGAGGGGTGAGCGCCCCCGCACCGGGGCACGATCACGTCGAGGACCTGAGGCGCCGCATCGCCGCCTGCACCCTGTGCGCAGCGCACCTGCCAGCGGGCCCCCGCCCCGTCGCCCGCTTTTCCGCCACCGCGCGCATCCTGATCATCGGGCAGGCGCCGGGCAGCAAGGTCCACGCAAGCGGCATTCCGTGGGACGACGACAGCGGCGACCGGCTGCGCGGCTGGCTGGGTATCGACAAGCAGACCTTCTACGACGCGGCCAAGGTCGCGCAGATGCCGATGGGCTTCTGCTATCCGGGCAAGGCGAGCGGGGGCGACATGCCGCCGCGCCGGGAATGCGCGCCGCAGTGGCACGATGCGGTGCTGGGCGTGCTGCCCGAGGACCGCCTGACCCTGCTCGTCGGCATCCATGCGCAGGCGCGCTACCTGCCGCACCTGAAGCGCCTCTCGCTTGCGGAGCGGGTCGCGCGCTTCGGCGAGGACCTGCCTTTCGTCGCCCTCCCCCACCCGGCCTGGCGCTCACGGCTGTTCATGGCGAAGCACCCGTGGTTCGAGGCCGAGGTGCTGCCGCCGCTGCGCGCCATGATCGCGCAGAGGCTCAGGTGATGCGGTAGAATTCCGCCACCCGCTCAAGCGCGATCCGCAGGACCAGCTTGCCGCTGCGCGCCGGCCAGCCGAGGCTTTTCTCGGCATCGGGCAGCGCCTCGCCGGCGCAGACGACGCGCCACAGGATGTCCTCCAGCCCCTTGCCCGCCGCCCGGATCGCGCCGTCGAACCGCCGTCGCGCGGCGATCTGCTTCTCGGTCGGGGCGAGACCGCGCTCGCCCGTGGCCTTCACCCGCACCGGGTCCCAGCGCATCGTGACATTGGCGGGCAGCTGAGCGCGCTCGTAATCGGCGCGCAGGGCCTCGCCCGCGTCGTGGAGCCGGTCGGAGAGGTGCCCGCGCGCATGCAGCCAGGCGAGCGGGCTTTCGGCGAGGTTGACCGTCACCGAGCGCGAACGGCGCAGCGCGGCGGGGCGGCGGCGTGGGCCTTCGGGGGTGAGTTCGCGTTCGACGAGATGGCGTGTCATGGCTGTTCCTCCACTGTGAGAAGCGGGGCTTGCCAATCAGGCCCATCTGTAGGAAAGGGAAAACCAATCCGGTTATATTTCGCCTGCGAGGCCTTCCGCATGACCAACCGCATCCGCGACATCCGCAAGGCCAAGGGCCTCACCCTCGCCGACCTCGCCGCCGCCTGCACGCCGCCGACCACCGCCCAGACCATCGGGCGGCTCGAGACGGGGATGCGCCAGCTCTCGCTCGGATGGATGAACCGCATCGCCGCCGCGCTCGAGGTCGAGCCCGCCAGCCTGATGCGGGCCGAAAGCGGCGCGCCCGCGCAGGTCGTCGCCCAGCTGGGCGCGGGCGGTCCGGAAGCTCTATCGGCCCCGCGCGAGGCGCTGCTCCCGAACGCGCTCTCCCCGCAGTACGGTCCGCCTACCCTCGTGCTCGAAGTTACCGCCAGCGTCGGGGAATACCGCCCGGGCGACCTCGTTTGGCTGCGGCGGCTCGACCCGGCGGACACCGCCGGCGCGATCAACCGCGACTGCCTCGTGCCGCGCTCCGGCGGTCGCTTCGCCTTCGGGCGGCTGATTGACCGCAAGGGCACGTTGGTCGGCCTGCTGCCGCCGGGCGCGGGGCAGAAACAGGTGGTGGTCGACGATCCGGCATGGGTGGCGGTCGCCTTCATGCTGGTGAGGACGCTTTGAGCCGCGCGTGCTAGGACGCCATTCCGTGAAACACGTCCTTGCCATCTCGACGCTCTATCCCAACCCGGTCAATCCGCGGTTCGGCACCTTCGTCGCCCGCTCGATGGAGGCGCTGGCGAAGCGCGGCGACTGGCGGGTGACGGTGGTCAGCCCCATCGGCCTGCCGCCGCTGGCGCTGGGGCGCTACCGCCCGCTCGCCACCCTGCCCGAGATCGCCGAGGAAGGCGGCATCACCATTCACCGGCCGCGCTTCACCCTGATCCCGCGCATCGGCGCGCGTCGCAACGCCGCCGCCATCGCGCGTGCCGTCCTGCCGCTGCTGCAGCGCATCCATGCAGCAGCGCCGATCGACGTGCTCGACGCGCAATTCTTCTTCCCCGATGGCCCCGCCGCCGCAGCCATCGCGCGCGCGACGGGTCTGCCGCTCTCGATCAAGGCGCGCGGGAGCGACATCGCCTTCTGGGGGGAGCAGGATTTCGCCCGCGCGCAGATGCTCGATGCGGCGCGCGCGGCGACCGGGCTGCTGGCGGTCAGCCGCGATCTGGCCGGGCAGATGGCGGCGATGCGGATGGATGCGGGCAAGATCACGGTGCACTACACCGGGCTCGACCGCGACCGCTTCCGCCCCTTCGCCCATCCGCAGCTGCGCCGCCAGCTTTCCGAGGAACTGGGCTTTGCACTGCCCGACAAGGCGCCGCTCCTCGCCTGCGTCGGGGCGCTGATCGAGCGCAAGGGGCAGGACATCGCCATCGCCGCGCTGAAGGCGGTGCCCGAGGCGCGGCTGGTGCTGATCGGCAAGGGCGAGGACGAGGGGCGCCTGCGCGCCCTTGCCGCGCGCGATGGGCTGGGAGAGCGGGTGTTCTTCGCCGGGTCGATCGATCACGACCTGATGCCGCTGATCCTCTCGGCCGCCGACGTGATGGTGCTACCGACCGTGAGCGAGGGGCTCGCCAATGCCTGGGTCGAGGCGCTCGCCTGCGGGACGCCGGTGGTGACCACCGATGTCGGCGGGGCGCGCGAGCTCATTTCCTGCGACACCGCCGGGCGGCTGGTCCCGCGCGATCCGGCGGCCGTGGCGGCGGCGGTCAACGCGATCCTCGCCGACCCGCCCCCGCGCGAGGCGGTGGCGGCGCTGACCGAGCACTTCAGCTGGGAGGCAAACGCCGCCCAGCTCGCGGCGCATTACGAGAGACTGGCGAGCGGGGTCTGAGCCCCGCCCCCCTCACACTTCCCCGCGGGCGATCTTTTCCTGCCGGTCGGCGGCGCTCTCGGTGGGCACGAAGCTGTTCGAGGTCACCCCCATCCAGATCAGCAGCGGGCCGGCCATGTAGATCGAGGAATAGGTCCCGATGAACAGGCCCGCGGTGATCGCCGCGACCATGCCGAACAGGCTCGGCGGGCCGAAGATCAGCAGCGGGATCAGCGCCACGAACAGCGTCAGCGAGGTCATCACCGTGCGCGCGAGCGTCTCGTTGACCGACAGGTCGAGCAGCTCGTTCATCGGCATCTTGCGGTATTTCTTGAGATTCTCGCGGATGCGGTCGTAGACGACGATGGTGTCGTTCAGCGAATAGCCGATGATCGCGAGGATCGCCGCGACGATCTGGAGGCTGAACTCCATCTGCGTCAGCGCGAACAGGCCGAGCGTCACCGACACGTCGTGCACCAGCGCGAACATCGCGCCGACGCCGAACTGCCATTCGAAGCGCACCCAGATGTAGATCGAGACCGCCGCCATCGCTGCCAGCAGCGCGAGGATCGCGGAGTTGCGGAACTCGCCTGCGACCTTGCCCGAGACGGTGTCGTTGCCGTCCTTGCGCGCGTCGGGATATTCGGCAGCGATGGTGGCGATCACCCGGTCGCCGATCGCGGTCGCGGCGCCCGGCGTGTCCTCGGCCCCCTCGGGCAGGGGAACGCGGATCGAGACCTGGTTGGGCGCGCCGAATTCCTGCACCACCGGCTCGCCGTAGCCGAGGCCGCCGACGAGTTCGCGCAAGCTCGGGATCGGCGCGGTCTCGCGCTCCTCGAAGGTCATGCGCACTTCCTGCCCCCCGGCGAAATCGACGCCGAAGTTGAGGCCGTTGACCGCCACCGCCGCCCAGCTGCCGAAGATCAGCACGAGGCTGAGCACGAAGAACGGCACGCGCAGCTTCAGGAACTTGATGTTGGTGTTGTCGGGGACGAGCTTCAGGAGTTTCATGGGGGCGCGCTCCTCAGATGACGATGTCGTTGGGGCGCGCCTTGCGCAGCCATCCGGCGACGAACATGCGGGTCAGGGTCACGCCGGTGAAGACCGAGGTGACGATGCCGATGATCAGCACCACCGCGAAGCCCTTGACCGGCCCCGAACCGAAGGCGAACAGCGCCACGCCCGAGATGACGTTGGTGAGGTTCGCGTCGAAGATCGCGCGGCTCGCTTCCTTGTAGCCGGTCTCGACCGCGGCGACGACCTTGCGCCCGCGCGCGCGCTCCTCGCGAATGCGCTCGTTGATGAGCACGTTGGCGTCGACCGCCGCGCCGATGGTGATGACGAAGCCGGCGATCCCCGGCAGGGTCAGGGTGAAGCCGCCCAGCGCCATGATCCCGAGCAGCATCAGCACGTTGAACACCAGCGCCACGGTGGCATAGACCCCGAAGCGGCCATAGGTCGCGATCATCAGCGCGATCACCGCAAGGCTGCCGATGCCCATCGCGATCAGGCCCTTGCGGATCGAGTCCGCGCCGAGGTCCGGCCCGACGGTGCGTTCCTCGACCACCGCCAGCGGCACCGGCAGCGCGCCCGAACGCAGCGCGATCGCGAGGTTGTTGGCGCTTTCGGGCGTGAAGCTGCCCGAAATCTGCGCGCTGCCGCCGATGATCGGCTCGTTGATGTTGGGCGCCGAGAGCACCTGCCCGTCGAGGATGATCGCGAACGGCTTGTTGACGTTCTCGGTCGTCAGCTTGGCGAACTTGGCCCCGCCCTGCGCGTCGAAGGTGATGTTGACGATGTTCTGGTTGGTCTGCGGATTGACCCCGGCCTGCGCGCCCGTGAGGTTCTCGCCGCGGATCCCGCCGAGGCGGCGCACCGCGAGGAAGCTGCCCTGTTCGGGCGTGCCCGGCGCGAAGGGGAAGATCTCGCTGCCCGCCGGCGCGATCCCCGCCTGCACGTTGCTGGGCAGGGCGTTCAGATCGACCAGCTTGAATTCGAGCTGCGCGGTCTGGCCGACCAGCGCCTTGAGCGCCTCGGGATCCTGGAGGCCCGGCACCTGCACGACGATACGGGTGTCGCCCTGGCGGATGATGGTCGGCTCGCGGGTGCCCAGTTCGTCGATGCGGCGGCGCACTACCTCGGTCGCGCTCGCCATCGCATCGTCGATCGCCTGGTTGACGCCCGCATCGGTCTGGCTGAGCACCATCCGCTGGCCGTCGACGACGTTCAGCTCCCACTCGCGCACCGTGGTCGCGCCCTGCATCGCCGGCTCGATCAGCCCGCGCGCACGGTCGATATCGGCGGCGTTCTCGAGGATGAAGGACAGCTGCCCGCCCGCGGTCGAGACATCGCCGATGCGGATGCGCGGCTTGGCGTTGCGCATCAGCTGGCGGACGGTCTCCTCCATGTTCTCGAGCCGCTGGGCGCGCACGTCGCTCGCCTTGGCCTCGAGCAGCAGGTGCGAACCGCCGGCAAGGTCGAGCCCGAGATTGACCTGCGGGTCAGGCAGCGCCGAAGGCCAGTCCAGCCCCGAGACATTGAACAGCGAGGGTAGCGCCAGCAGCGAGGCCGCCAGCGTCAGCGCCCACAGGCTGAGCTTTTTCCATAGGGGAAAGTCGAGCATTGCGTCAGGGTCTCACACGCAAGGAAAAGGGGTGCGGCGCGCAGGCGGGGCCGGCGGCCGGATCAGTCGTTGGCGGGCGAGCCGCCGGGCGGGATGATGTCGCCGAGCGTCGCCTTGATCGCCTTGACGCGGACATTGGGGCCGAGTTCAATCTCGGCATAGGTGTCGTCGACCTTGACGACCTTGCCCACGAGCCCGCCCGCGGTGACGACCTGGTCGCCCTTCTTGACCGCGGCGATCTTCTGCTGGTGCTCCTTCTGCCGCTTCATCTGCGGGCGGATGATCAGGAACCAGAAGATCGCGATCATGCCGATGATCGGCAGGAAGCTGATCCAGGCGGGCGGGGCAGCGGCGGCGCCCGCTCCGGCGGCGGCGAGAAGGTCGATTGTCATGCGAATAAAGCCTGTCGGATCCCGTGAATATCGTGCGAGGCGTGCGCCTCGTGCGTCCAAGTGGGCGCGCCTAGCAGCAATGCAAGGAAGCCGCAATCATGGCGCCCGAGAGCGTTGTGAACCGGCCACACCCCGTCCCCGCCCAAACCCGCTTGCCAGCCCCCAACTGCCGCCCTATAGGCGCCGCTCCACTGGTGTCGGGACGTAGCGCAGCCTGGTAGCGCATCACACTGGGGGTGTGGGGGTCGGAGGTTCGAATCCTCTCGTCCCGACCAGTGGTTTCCTCCTCTTCACGGCTTTGATGCGCCGCGCGGCGGCGCGATTGCACGGCGGCGGCGCGCGCGGTAGGCTGTGGGTCTTCGCCTCTCACGAAAGCCGTGCCCGTCCCATGAGCCGCTGGCGCCTTGCCGCCCCCGTCGACGATATCCGCGAGGCGCTGCTGGCTGCGCCCGTGCTGCCGGAACGCTTCGCCATCGCCACGCTCGTGGCGGTCGACGGTTCGGCGCCGCGCGATGTCGGCGCGCAGATGCTCGTTACCGACAGCGAGCACTGGGGCTTCCTCTCGGGCGGCTGCATCGAGGACGATGTCGCCCGCCACGCCCGCACAGCCCTCGCCGAGGGCGCGCCGCGCCTCCTGCGCTATGGCGAGGGCAGTCCGTGGATCGACATCCGGCTCGCCTGCGGATCGGGGATTTCCGTGCTGGTCGAGCCGGTCGCGGCGGCGGAACCGGCGGTCGCGGCGCTGCTCGATGGCTGGCACGCGCGCCGCGCGGTGCTTTGGGTGAGCGACGGCGTCACCCGCCGGGTCGAAGCCGCAGGCGAGGCACCCGCCGATGCCTGGGACGGCGCGCACTACACCCGCCTGTTCGTGCCCCCGCTGCGTCTCGTGCTGATCGGCGAGGACGGCGCGACGCTTTCGGCCGCCGCGCTCGCTCAGGCGATGGGCTGGCAGGTGGCGCTCGTCACCCCGGGCGGGCCGGAGACAGCGCCCCTCCCGGGCATAGCCTATCATCGCGGCGATCCGGCAGCCGCGCTTGCGGCGATCGGGATCGACCGCTGGGCGGCCATCGCGGTGCTCTCGCACGACCGCGAGGACGACGAACGCGGGCTTGCCGCCGCCTTGTGCAGCGAGGCCTTCCACGTCGGTGCGATCGGCGCACGGGCGCGGCTCGAGGGCCGGATCGCGCGGCTGCGCGCCCACGGGGTGAGCGAGGCGCAGATTGCACGGCTGCGCGCACCGATCGGGCTCTACGGCTTCGGCAAGGCCCCGCGCGAGGTCGCGCTGTCGGTCGTCGCCGAGGTCGCGCAGGCCTTCCACGCGGCGGTGGCGGCGGCGAGGTCGGCAGGCGTGTCGATGTCGAGCAGCACGCCGCTGTCGGCGGTTTCGAGGTAGGCGACCGCCTCGGGACGCGCCTTGAGCAGCGCGGTCGCGCCGGTGTCGCCCTCCAGCTTGGCGAGATCGGCGAAGGCAGCGCGGGTGAAGGCAACTGGGTGGCCCGGCTCGCCTGCATGGCGCGGCCTTGCTCCATAGCCCGCCGCCTGCGCCGCGGCCGCGAGAGGGGCGCACAGCGCAACCGGCACCAGCGGCATGTCGCCGAGGAAGACGCACACACCGCGCGCTTGCAGCGCCAGCGCGGCGACCCCGGCGCGCAGGCTCGCGGCCATGCCCTCGTCCCAGTCGGGGGCGTCGACGATCCGGCAGGCGAGCCCCTCGAGGGCCGGGCGAAGCGAGGCTCCATCGGCACCGGTGACGACGACAACCTTGGCGAAACCCGCCCCGAGCACGCGCTCGGTGACCCGCCGGATCACCGGCGCGCCCGCCAGATCGGCCAGCAGCTTGCCGCCACCGAAGCGCCGCCCCGCCCCGCCGGCGAGGATCAGCGCCGACCAGCCATCGAGGCTCAAGCCTTCGCCTGGGCGAGCACCGGGAGGTTGCGGATCCGCTTGCCCGTCGCCGCCGCCAGCGCATTGGCGAGCGCCGGCGAGGCAGGCGGCAGGCCGGGTTCGCCGATGCCGCCGGTCTTGGCCCCGCTCTGGATGAAGTGCACGTCGATCTGCGGCGGCGCGTCGGCGAGCTTGAGGATCGGGTAGTCGTTGAAATTGCTCTCAACCACCGCGCCCTTGTCGAGCGTGACCGCCTCGCCCATCGCCGAGGACAGGCCCATGATCAGCCCGCCCATGATCTGCGCCTCGGCATTGAGGGGGTTCACCGTGGTGCCGCAGTCGACCACCGCCCAGGCTTTCAGCACCTTCGGGCTGCCGTCTTCCTTGACCGTCGCCTCGATCACCTCGGCGACGATCGTGCCGAAGCTCTCGACAATGGCAATCCCCCGTCCCGTGCCCTCGGGCAGGGGGGTGCCCCAGCCAGAACGCTTCGCCGCCTCGTCCAGCACCTTCACGTGCCGGGAATCGGCCGGGAGATGCTTGCGGCGGAATTCGTAGGGGTCCGCCCCTGCCGCCGCCGCCAGTTCGTCCATGAAGCTTTCGGTGTAGAAGCCGAGCTGCGTCGCGTTGACCGAGCGCCACGGCCCGTCGATCTGGTTCGACTGGTAGGCGAAGTGGCGGCGTGAGGTCGCGGGCAGGTTGTAGATGAAGGGCACCTCGCCTTCGGCGCTGCCGCTCTGGGCGTAGTCGATCCGCAGCGCGGTGATCGCGCCATCCTTCACCGCGCCCTTGAGCCGCGCGAGCGACTGCGGGCGGTAGGTGCCGTGGCGCAGCTCCTCCTCGCGGCTCCAGACCAGCTTCACGGGGTATGGCACCTGCTTCGCCAGCAGCGCCACCTGGTCGATGATCTCCACCAGATCGGGGAAACGCCGGCCGAAGCCGCCGCCCATGATCATCGGGGTGAAGATCACGTCGTCGACCGAAAGGCCGGCGGCCTTCGCCGCCTTGGTGCGGGTGCTCAGCGGGTCCTGCATCCCGCCCCACAGGTGGAGCTTGCCGTCCTTGAAGTGGCCGGTGAGCGCGAAGGGCTCCATCATCGCGTGGTGCAGGAAGGGAACGCGGTATTCGGCCTCGACCAGCTTGGCACCGGCCGCGCCGAAGGCCGCATCGACATCGCCCTCGCCACCCTCGTTGTCGGCCTTGCCGCCGGCGATAAGCTTGCCCTGCGCGGCGTAGATCGCCGGGGTCGAGACCGCCGCATGACCGCCGTCGGAGAACTTCGGCGAAAGCGCATCGAGGCCCTTCTTCGCCGGCCAATAGCCCTTGGCAACGACGATCACCGCGTCATCCAGCTTCACCACCTTCTCGACGCCCTTGACCGCAAGCGCGGGCGCCTCGTCGACGCTTTCGAGCCTGCCGCCGCGCACCGGCGCTGCCGCGATGGTCGCGACGCGCATCTCGGGCAGGGTGAAGTCGATGCCGTAGACCGCGCTGCCATCGACCTTGGCGGGGATGTCGCGCCGGGCGACGGGCTGGCCGATGAGCTTCCACTGGTCGCGGGTCTTGAGAACGGGATCGCTCGCCAGCGACCGCTCAGCCGCGCCCGCTGCCAGCTCGCCATAGCGCAGCGACTTGCCCGACTTGGCATGGGTGACGACGGAATCGGCGGTAGTCAGCTCGCTTTCCGGCACGCCCAGCCGGTCGGCCGCTTCCGCGAGCAGCGCCGCGCGCACCGCTGCGCCAGTCTTGCGCATCCCGACCTCGCCGGTGAAGCGGATCGCCGAGGAGCCGCCGGTGATCTGCAACGGCATCGAGCGCGCCATCATGCCCACCACCGCGTCGGGCAGCAGCCCCGCGACGGTCTGGCCGACCATCTCGGGCAGGAAGCCCTTGGCCAGCGCCGCATTGGCGAAGGCGAGATCGGAAGGGGCCTGCTCGATCTTCACCTTGTCCCAGGCTGCATCGAGCTCGTCGGCGAGCATCTGCCCGAGCGCGGTGTGCGAGCCCTGCCCGAAATCGATGTGCGGCGAGTAGACCGTGACGGTGTCGTCCTCGGCGATCTTCATCCAGGTCGCAAAGCCGTGCTCGCCCTCGCCCACGGTCAGCGCCTTGGCCTTGGCCTTCACGCTGCTGTCGGTCCACCACACGCCGAAGATGCCGCCGCCCACCAGTAGCGCCGAACCTGCGAGGAAGATGCGGCGCTTGACGCCCTTCTTCTTCGGCTTGTCCGCCGGGGCTGCGGTTTCGGGCCCCTTGGTTTCAGGCACGTCGAGTTCGGGATTGGGATTGTCGGCCATCACGCGTCTCCCTGCTGGGCGGTGGCGGCGGCGCCGGTCGCCGCGAGGATCGCCTTGCGGATGCGCGGATAGGTGCCGCAGCGGCAGATGTTGGTCATGGCCTCGTCGATCTGCGCGTCCGAGGGCGTGCCGACCGCCTCGATCAGCGCGACCGCGGCCATGATCTGGCCCGACTGGCAATAGCCGCATTGCGGTACCTGCGCATCGATCCAGGCCTGCTGCACCTTGTGGAGCGTCCCGTCGGCGGCCTTGAGCCCCTCGATCGTGGTCACCGCCTTGCCAGCGACCTCGGAAAGCGGCACGCTGCATGAGCGGGTCACTGCACCGTCGACATGGACCGAACAGGCCCCGCAGGCCGCGATGCCGCAGCCGAACTTGGTTCCGGTCATGCCGAGATCGTCGCGCAGGACCCACAGCAGCGGCGTATCGGCCTCGGCCTCCACCTCGACCTGCTTGCCGTTCACGGAAAATGCGATTGCCACTGCCGGCTCCCCCGCTGGATGGTTATCCCGTCTCATATAGCAACCGGATCGTCGCGGAGCCAATGGAAAGAGACGCCGCCCGGGCAAGCCCGCTTCGCGCCTTCGCGTCCATCGGTCAGACGCCCCATTGACGGGCAACGCTGGTCGATACCCGTAGCCGCTTCGACGAGGCCGCCCGCCCTTGCCTCTCGACAGCGCAGGGCGCTTGCGGGCAAGGGCTGCCGATGATTCCCCGCATTCCCGGACGTTCGATGCTTCTGGCGGCTGCCGCCGTCCTGCCCTGCGCGGGCGGTCTTGCCGCGCCGGCGGCCGCGCAGGACGCGCCCTCCGCGCCCGAACCGGAAGCCGGGACGGCTGCGACTGCCCCGAGTGGCGCCAGCGCGACCACCCGCAGCACCTTCCTGCCCGCCGATTTCGCCCGCTTCGCCCCGCGCAGCGCCTTCGACATGGCGCGCAATGTCCCCGGCTTCTCGATCCAGGAAGGCGACGGGGCGCGCGGGCTCGGCCAGGCGGACACCAACGTGCTGATCAACGGCCGCCGGATCTCGGGCAAGTCCAACGGCCCCACCGAGGCGCTGCGGCGCATCCCGCTAGAGGATGTGGTGCGGCTCGAACTGGTCGATGGCGCCAGCCTCGGGATCGGCGGGCTGACCGGGCAGGTGCTCAATGTCGTCACCAGCGCCAGCGGACGGGTGAGCGGCCAGTTCCGCTACAACCCCGAATTCCGCACCTTCGGCACCCCGGCAAGGCTGTTTCAGGGCAGCATCGCGCTGGCCGGCGGCGGCACGAAGAACGAATGGAACCTCGCGCTGCGCAACGATTCGAACCGTCGCGGCAACGAGGGGCCGGAAGAGGTGTTCGACGGCAGCGGCACACTCGTCGCGCTGCGCGACGAGAAGCTCAATGTCGACACCGACCGCTTCGGCCTGTCCGGCTCATTCACCCGCAACGCCGACAATGGCGCGATCCTCAACCTGACCGGCCAGGTGCAGGGCTACCTGTTCCGCGAGCGCGAGATTTCCTTCCAGCGCCCGCCCGGCGGGACGCTCGACCGCACGCGCTCGCTGCGGCGCACCGAGGACGAGTTCAATTACGAGATCGGCGCCGATTACGAGTTCGGCTTCGGCCGGGGTCGCCTGAAGCTGATCGGCTATCACCGCTACGAGGACAGCCCCTTCACCAACACGGTGCTGACGACCTTCACCGACGGCACCCCCGACACCGAAACACGCTTCGTGCAGGACGCCGACGAGGGCGAGACGATCCTGCGGTCGGAATATTCGGTCGGTGCTGGCGGCGGCAATCTCGTCGCGGCGGTCGAGGGCGCGCGCAACCATCTCGAGATCGTCTCGGCCCTGTCGGCCCGCGATGCGGCGGGCGTGCTGCAACCGGTCGACCTTGCCGGATCGAGCGCGCGGGTGGACGAGGATCGGGTCGATGCGGGCCTGACGTGGAGCCGCGCACTGGCGGCCAACCTCCAGCTCCAGCTTTCGGCGGGGGGCGAATATTCGCGCATCAGCCAGTCGGGGCCGTTCGGCCTCACCCGCAGCTTCTGGCGGCCCAAGGGCTTCGCCGCGCTCGACTGGAAGGTGACGCCGAACCTCAACCTCGCCGGCCGCATCGAACGCGTGGTCGGCCAGCTCGATTTCTTCGACTTCATCGCCTCGGTCGATCTCGATCAGGACCGCGCCGACGCGAGCAACGCCGACCTCCGACCCGAGCAGAGCTGGCTCTACGACGTCGAGGCGAGCTGGCGGATGGGCGCGCTCGGCAACCTGACGGTGAGCGCCTATCTCGAGGACCTCGTCGACGTGGTCGACCAGATCCCCCTGCCGGGCGGCGGACAGGCGCCGGGCAACCTGCCCTCGGCGCGGCTCTACGGGATCGAGGGTCAGACGACACTGCTGTCGGACGGGCTCGGCTGGAAGGGCACCCGCGTGGACCTCACGCTGGGCTGGAACGAGAGCTCGGTGCGCGATCCGCTCCTCGGTTTCCTGCGCCAGGTCTCGGGCAACGAGCTGTTCACGCTCGAATTCCGCGTGCGTCACGATGTCCCGAACAGCGACTGGGCCTTCGGCACGCGCGGCGACTGGACGAAGAATGTGCGCAACGTGCGGCTCGACGAAATCTCGCTCAACCAGCCGAGCTTCGCGCAGATGTTCGCCTTTCTCGAGAACAAGGATGTGGCCGGCATGACGGTGCGGGCACGGGTCGGCAACCTGCTGGGCCAGCGCGACCGCTTCGAGCGCACGGTCTTCACCGATCGCGCGGCCGGCATCGCCGCCTTCAGCGAACGCCGCGACCGGCGCTTCGGGACGATCGTCAGCTTCGATATCGAGGGTTCGTTCTAGGCTTGTCGCGCTGACTTGCGCTCCGTAAGCGGCGGGGCAAGAGAGGAACCCGACATGGCACGGACGACACCGACCCCGCCCCGCATGCGTTCATGGCTGTTCGCGCCGGGGGACAGCGAGAAGAAGATGGGCAAGGCGATTGCCGGCCCGGCCGACATCGCGCTGATCGACCTCGAGGATTCGGTTTCCCCCGAGAACAAGGCGGCCGCCCGCGCGATGGTGGCCGAGACGATCGCGGCGGAGGATGGCCGGGCGCGGCTGTGGGTGCGGATCAATCCGGTCACGACGTCCGACTGCATCGCCGATCTCGTCGCGGTGATCCCCTCGCGCCCCGGCGGGTTGTTCCTGCCCAAGGCCGAAGGGGCCGCCGACATCACCCGGCTGCACCACTACCTGACCGCACTGGAGGCCGCGAACGGCATTCCGCAGGGGCGCACGCTGATCGCGGCGCTCGTGACCGAGACCGCGGCGGCGATGTTCCGGACGGGCGACTATGCGGGGGACTATCCGGGCCGTGAGCGGCTGGTGGCGATGAGCTGGGGGGCGGAGGATCTGTCCTCCGCACTCGGCGCGCGCGAGCAGCGAGGGCCGGACGGGGAATATTCGCACACCTACGAAATGGCGCGCAGCCTGTGCCTGATCGGCGCGGCGGCGGCTGGCGTTGCGGCGATCGAGACGGTGCAGCCCGAGTTCCGCGACCTCGACGCGCTGGCCGCGCGCGCGCGGCGGGTGCGGGCGCAGGGTTTCCGCGGGATGCTGGCGATCCACCCCGCGCAGGTCGAACCGATCAACGCGGCTTTCACGCCCAGCGCCGAGGAACTCGCCCACGCCCGCGCGGTGGTGCAGGCCTTTGCCGACCATCCCGGCGCAGGCGTGGTGGCGCTCGACGGAGCGATGCTCGACCGCCCCCATCTGGTGCTGGCGCAGCGTTTGCTCGCCGAGGCGGATGCTGAATAGGTTAAATCATTTTCCTACTCTAACCTATTTGGTCATTTCTTGGCGCGACTCACCTTTGAAGGAGCGCGCCCATGTCCCTCGTCGACGTCCTTGTCGGACCCATCGCCTCGATCATCGACAAGATCATCCCCGACAAGGAGGCCCGCGCCAAGGCCAAGCTCGAACTGATCGCTCTCGAGGGCACGCAGGAGATGAAGATGATCGAGGCGCAGCTTCAGGCGATTGTCGCCGAGGCGAACTCGAAAGACCCCTGGACCAGCCGCGCCCGCCCGAGCTTCCTCTATGTCATGTACATCCTGCTGCTCGCCTCGCTGCCGATGGGGGTGCTCTCCGCCTTCAACCCCGCCGCCGCCCGCGAGATCGCGGCGGGGATGAACGCCTACCTGGCAGGCCTGCCCGAGCCGCTCTACGCGCTCTTCGGCACCGGCTATCTCGGCTACACTGCGGCGCGCCAGTGGGGGAAGGTCAAGGGTGTGGACCGGTAGGGGATTTCCAACCGTGCCGCCGTGACCTAAGCCGTCGCGGATCGGCGCGGGAGAGACCGGCATCATGCCCATCGTCAGGCTATTCAGGGTTCGCATCCACGCCGACCTGCACGCCGAATTCGCGGGCAAGTTCGCCACGTTATCCGTCGATGCCGTGCGAGGCACCGAAGGCGCTTTGTCAGTCGAGATCCTGAAGCCGGCGCGCTGGGCACCCGACGAATACCTGATGATCTCGCGCTGGCGCGACGAAGCCGCGCTCGCGGCATTCGCCGGCGAGGACTGGAACCGCGCCGTGATCCCGCCGGGCATGGAACGCTATGTGGCCGATTGCTCGGTCCATCACTACACCACCTGGGAAGAGGCCTGAGGCGCCCTTCCCCCTGCGGCTGCTCGGCGCTATCCCTGCCTCATGACCAACCTCGTCTACGTCCTCAACGGCCCCAACCTCAATCTCCTCGGCACCCGCGAGCCGGAGATCTATGGCACCACCACGCTCGACGACATCGCCGGGATGCTCGAGGACCGCGCCCGGGAACTCGGGCTCGAGATCGAGATGCGCCAGACCAATCACGAAGGGATGCTGGTCGACTGGCTTCACGAAGCGCAGGCCGAAGGCGCGCGGGCGGTGCTGCTCAATGCGGCGGCCTATACCCACACCTCCATCGCGCTGCTGGACGCGATCAAGGCAATCCGCACGCCGGTGATCGAGGTCCACCTGTCAGACCCCAAGACCCGCGAGAGTTTCCGCCACCTCTCTTATGTCGGCATGGCCGCCGCCATGACCGTCGAGGGCCACGGTGCCGACTCCTACCGGATCGCGCTCGAAGCCGTAGCGGCAGGCAAAGTCTGAAATCGTCACCGGACTTTCACATTTTGCACCGCTGCCACTTGCCTGCCGCAATTGGCGGCAATAGACGCTCGCGGTCTACGGTCGCACCACACAGCAAGGGGCATACATGGCAAATGACGCTGGCCAATCCGGCAAGGCAAACGGGCGCAAGTCGGGCATGAACATCGACACCGCACTGGTGCGTGAACTGGCCGAACTGCTCAACGAAACCGGCCTGACCGAGATCGAGGTCGAGGACGACGACCGCAAGATCCGCGTCTCGCGCGGGGCGGTGGCCGCCGCCGCTCCGGTCTATGCCTCCGCACCGGCCCCTGCGGCCGCCGCGCCCGCTCCGGCTGCCGCCGCACCTGCTCCGGCCGAACCGGCCGCACCCGCCGGCCCCGATCTCGCCAACGCGGTCAAGTCGCCGATGGTCGGCACCTGCTACCTCGCCCCCGAACCGGGCGCGGCGAACTTCATCGCGGTCGGCAAGCCGGTGAAGGAGGGCGACACCCTGCTGATCGTCGAGGCGATGAAGGTCATGAACCCGATCACCGCGCCTAAATCGGGCACTGTGACTGCGATCCTCGTCGACAATGCCCAGCCGGTCGAATTCGACCAGCCGCTGGTCGTGATCGCGTAAGAGCCATGGGCATCAAACGCATCCTGATCGCCAATCGCGGCGAGATCGCGCTGCGCATCCACCGCGCGGCGCACGAGATGGGGATCGAGACGGTCGCGGTGCACTCCACCGCCGATGCCGACGCGATGCATGTCCGCCTCGCCGACCATGCCGTGTGCATCGGCCCGCCGCCGGCATCGGAGAGCTATCTCAACATCGCCAACATCATCTCGGCCGCCGAGATCGCGCAGTGCGACGCGATCCACCCGGGTTATGGCTTCCTGTCGGAGAACGCCAAGTTCGCCGACATCGTCGAAGCCCACGACATCATCTGGATCGGCCCCAAGCCCGAACATATCCGCACGATGGGCGACAAGGTGGAGGCCAAGCGCACCGCGGGCGCGCTGGGCCTGCCGCTGGTGCCCGGCAGCGACGGGGCGGTGAGCGACTTCGACGAGGCGCGCCGGATCGCGGCGGAAATCGGCTACCCCGTCATCATCAAGGCCGCCAGCGGCGGCGGCGGGCGCGGCATGAAGGTGTGCGAGAGCGAAGACAAGCTCGAAACCCTGATGCAGCAGGCCGGCAGCGAAGCGAAGGCCGCCTTCGGCGACGCGACGGTCTATATCGAGAAGTATCTCGGCAACCCGCGCCACATCGAATTTCAGGTGTTCGGCGACGGCAACGGCAACGCCATCCACCTCGGCGAGCGCGACTGCTCGCTCCAGCGCCGCCACCAGAAGGTGCTGGAGGAGGCCCCCTCCCCCGTGATCTCCGCCGAGGAGCGGATGCGCATGGGCGAGGTCTGCGCCCAGGCGATGCGCGACATGGGCTATCGCGGCGCGGGGACCATCGAGTTCCTGTGGGAGAACGGCGAGTTCTACTTCATCGAGATGAACACCCGCCTCCAGGTCGAACACCCTGTGACGGAACTCATCACCGGGGTCGATCTGGTGCGCGAGCAGATCCGCATCGCCGAAGGGCGCCCGCTCTCGGTGAGCCAGGACGAGCTCGAGTTCCACGGCCACGCGATCGAGTGCCGGATCAACGCCGAGGACCCCTTCAATTTCGCGCCCTCGCCGGGCCTCGTGACCTATTACCATGCCGCAGGGGGCATGCATGTGCGCGTCGATTCAGGGCTTTACGCAGGCTACAAGATCCCGCCCTACTACGACAGCATGATCGCCAAGCTGATCGTCTACGGCCGCACCCGCGAGGGCTGCATCATGCGCCTGCGCCGTGCGCTGGAGGAGATGGTGGTCGAGGGCGTGAAGACCAACATCCCGCTCCACCAGGAGCTGCTGCGCCAGACCGACGTGCTCAACGGCGACTATTCGATCAAGTGGCTGGAGAAGTGGCTGGAGGAACGCGAGGTCTGAGCCTCCACAGCGAAGCCTACCGGTGCATTTATGTTGCACTGCAACGCAAATCGATACTCCGCGCGGGCGGGAGGGGTTGTCCCTTCCGCCCGCTTGTTTATTCGAACAACCGACCTCCCCTTCGAGAACCATCATCGCTGCCACCCAGCGGCATGATTCAACGCGCTTTTGTTTCTCGCAGCCGCTAACATGGCTTCGGGATTGCGCTGCACGGCTGTGCGAAGGAGTGACGGATGAGCCGCAAGACCCAGATTGTCGTCGTCGGCGGAGGCGCGGGCGGGCTCGAGCTGGTCCGCAGGCTCGGTGCGAAATACGGGCGCAGGCGCCACGACATCATTCTCGTCGACAAGAACCTCAGCCACATCTGGAAGCCGCTGCTGCACGAGGTCGCGGCCGGATCGCTCGACGCCAATCTCGACGAGGTCGGCTATCGCGGGCACTGCTACCGCTGGGGGTATCGCTTCTTCCAGGGCAGCCTCGAGCGCGTCGACCGCGCGGCGAGGACCATCAGCCTTGCGCCGGTGATGGACGAGGACGGCAGCGAGCTCATCGCCGGGCACACGATCCGCTACGATATCCTCGCGCTCGCTGTGGGATCGGTGTCGAACGATTTCGGCGTGCCAGGGGTCAACGAGCACTGCCTCTACCTCGACAGCCGCACCCAGGCCGACCGGTTCCGCACCCGGCTGCTCAACCACTGCCTGCGCGTCAGCCGGGCGATGATGAACGATCCGGGCGCGAACGAGCAGGTGCGCGTCGCCATCGTCGGCGGCGGGGCGACGGGGGTCGAACTGGCGGCCGAGCTCTACAACGCGGCGGGCGCGCTCAGGCACTACGGGCTCGAGGTGTTCGACGAGAGCCGTCTCAACGTCACCCTGCTCGAGGCGGGGCCGCGCATCCTCCCCGCCCTCCCCGACAAGCTGGCCGCCGCGGCCAAGCACGAGCTCGAGGTTCTCGGCGTGCAGGTGAGGCCCGGCGTGCAGGTCGTCGAGGCGCGCCCGCGCCAGCTGGTCACGAAGACCGGCGAGGTGATCGAGGCCGATCTCATCGTCTGGGCGGCCGGGGTTAAGGGCGCCGAGTTCCTGTCCGACCTCGGGCTGGAGACCAACAGCCGCAACCAGATCATCGTCACCGACACGCTCCAGACGACGGCGGATCCCTGCATATTCGCGCTCGGCGATTGCGCCAGCTACACGCCCCCGGGCGAGGACCGCCCCGTGCCCCCGCGCGCGCAGGCCGCGCATCAGATGGCCGAGACCGTCTTCGCCAACATCGTTAGGATGCAGCAGGGGAAGCCTCTCAAGCACTTCGTCTACCGCGACAAGGGCTCGCTGGTGTCGCTCTCGCGCTTCTCGACCGTGGGGAGCCTGATGGGCAACCTCATCGGCGGGAGCATGGCGATCGAGGGGCGGCTGGCGCGGTTCATCTACACCTCGCTCTACCGCCTGCACCTCATCGGCATCCACGGCTGGGTCAAGGCGACCTTCCTGATGCTGGTCGGGCGGGTCAACCGCATCGTGCGGCCCCGGCTCAAGCTGCACTAGGCGGATCGCGCGAAAGCCGCCGTTCGACTTCGCCGACAAAGGCGGCGGCTGCCTCGTGATCGACCATCGCCACCTCGACCCGCCGCCCGTTCGCCTGCCGCAGCACCAGCGACGAGCGGATATCGTCCGCGTCGTGGCTCACGTCCACCAGCAACGCGAGCGGCATCGGCGGCTGGCGCAGGGACGGATGGAAGCGGATCGTGTCGCCCTCGATCCACACGGCGCGCGGATCGACGAACTTGCGCGCCATCCTGATCGCCTCCCAGCCGATATAGGCGACCAGCAGCAGGACCGCGATGTTCACCCCGCCCGAACGGAACGGCGCGAGTGCGCCCAGCCAGTTCCGCGGAGCGGGACTGTCGGCCAACTCGGTAAAGAGCTGCGCGTCGAAGGCGGCAATCGCGAAAAGGCAGCCGCTGAACAGCATCACGACCAGCAGGCATCCAAGGCAGCCGGTGTCGAACGCCACTTCGGGCGGCGCGGGGGCGCCGGTGCTGTCGGAGGGGTCAGGCATCAGGCAAGGCGTAGGACAGCGTGGCAAGCGCGGTCAACCACGCGGCGAGGGCATTGCAAATACGTCAGAAATCGATCTTCAGGCGCACTTCCGCCCCGTCGGCATCGAAACCGCCGACCGGGGTCTTGGCGAGGTTCGCCTCGGCCTCGGCGCGCTCCGAGAGCTTGATCCGTGCCCGGGGAATCGCGCTGCCGAATTCTTCGTCAACCGGCCCCACCACAGGGCCGAGGCGCGGCGAGGGGCCGGTCGCGGTGTCGCACACGACAATCGCAGGGTTCAGCGGATCGGGGTCGTCCGCGATGCAATCCCCGGGCGGCGGCTGGGGGACGAGCTGGGTGAGGTCGATCACCACACGCCCCTCGGCGGGTTCCGGCAGCAACGCCTGCGCTTCGGCCTCGGCGCGGAGCGAAGCGGGTTCGGGCGGAGGCGGCTCGTCGAACATGGGGCACCGCCTCCCTGCGCGGTCAATCGAAGCTAAGCCCCTGCGCCATCGCCTCGGCCATCACTTCGGGCCCGGTCTTCATCGGGCTTTCCTGAAGGATATCATACCAGTCGGGCTTTTCCTCGACAAAAATCTGCTGCTCGATCCCGAAGCCTTCGGGCAGGTCGAACAGCCCCGCGAGGAACGAGCGCCCGCCGGTCGGCAGGAAGCGGTACCACAGGTTGCTGCCGCAGGTGCCGCAGAAGGCGCGCTCGGCCCACGGGCTCGAGCGGTAGACCGTCACCGCCGCCTCTCCGCCGACCTCGGCCGCCTCGCCCTTCACCCCGGCATAGAAGGCCCCGCCCCAGCGCTGGCACATCGCGCAGTGGCAGATGTCGACTTCGGCGCGCATCGCGGTGACGGTGATCGTCACCGCACCGCACAGGCAGTGCCCGGTGACAGGTTCGGCGAGGCGCGGGATATCGGCGGCGGTTTCTTGGCTCATGGACCTGTTCTCCGGAGTCGCGGTCTCGACCCCGCCGCGAAGGTCCTACTTCGCCTCGCTCTTGGCAAGCGCCGCTTCAATGCAGATGCGCGCGCGGGCGGCGATCGCATCGGGCCGGTCGCCGGCGAGGAGTTCATCGCGCTTGCGGTTGACGAGATCGTACTGCTCGCCCTTGCTCTGGGGGACCGCATAGGCATTGTGATGCCACGCCACGGCAAGCACGGCCTGCGACAGCATTTCGCGCTCCTCGGGCAGCTTCCCGTCCGCCACGAGATAGGTCCAGGCGCTGATGTCCACCGCGCAGGCGAGATGCTCTTCCGCCGTCATGTCGTCGAAGCTTGCCGGACCCGACATCGCGCCACCTCCCAAGTCCGAACACCCCGTCACGGCCACCACTGCCGCCACAAGGCAGAGCCTCGCGGCGATCCTCACAAGGGGACGCCCGGTTCCTGCTTGGCGGTGCGGATGGTGAGCGAGGTCTTGACGCTTTCCACATTGGGCGCGGGCGTCAGCTTGCCGGTCAGGAATTCCTGGAAGCTCTGAAGATCCTTGCTCACGATCTTGAGAATAAAGTCGATTTCCCCGTTCAGCATATGACACTCGCGCACTTCGGGCAGGGCGCGCATGTGCTCCTCGAACTCGCGAAGCGAGCTTTCGGCCTGACTCTTGAGGCTGACCATCGCGAAGACGGTGATCGCGAAGCCGAGCTTGGAAGGGTCGAGATCGGCATGATAGCCGCGGATCACCCCGTCCTCCTCGAGCCCGCGCACGCGGCGCAGGCACGGCGGCGCGGTCAGTCCGACGCGCTGGGCGAGTTCGACATTGGTGACGCGGCCTTCCGCCTGCAGTTCCGCCAGCAGGCGGCGATCGATTTCGTCGAGATTGGCCACGTGGCTTAAGCTCCCCTGGCTCCAGCGGCTCGGCCGGTTGGCGAGACGCGGGCGCTTTGATCCCCAAGTAACAAGACGCGTGCCATATGGCTCGCTTGGCTAATATTATTAGGTCTGCCAGCAATTGTCCCGCTTTGCAACGCACCTTTCGCGTCAGACTGTGACAATCGTTCCATCCTGATAAGACGGCGGGCCCGGCACAGGCTATTGTCGCGCCCTGCCCGCCCCAGCGGTGCGCGATTCGGCCGCCCGCGCCGACCGTGAGGAGTGCCCGTGTTTTTCGACGACCGCCTTGCCACCGTGCTGCGCCAGCGCGCCACCGGCGAGGCGAGCCTGCGCACACAATACCGCCAGTTGCTCGACCTGCTCGGCCGCGACCGCGTGGCTGCGCAGGGCGGCGACCGGAGCCTGCTGGCGGCGGCATGGCTGCGGATGGACGCGCTTGCCGAGGCGATCCCCGTCGAGACGCGCGCGCGGATGATCCGCGAACCCGGCTGGCGCTTTCGCAGCCCCGATCTCGCCGCGCATCTCGCCGATCACGAACCGGAGGTGGCGGCCGCGGCGCTGACCAGGGCGGACCTGTCGGTGGAGGACTGGAGCGCGCTGATCCCGCGCCTGCCGGTGCGTGCGCGCGGCTTCCTGCGCCTGCGCCGCGACCTGCCGGTCGACGTCGAGGCGCTGCTGGCGCGGCTCGGGGTCCATGACCGCGGCCTGCCCGCTCCCCCTGCCGATGCCGCCGCGCCCGCGTCCGAGACGCCCGCTGCCGCGCCGATCCCGCTGCGCCCCGTCCCCGCCCCTGTCCCCCCCCCCGAACCCGACCGCGGGCGCGAGCGGGCGCGCGACGATAGCGGACGCACCGAAATCTCCGCCCTCGTCGAGCGCATCGCGCGCTTCACGCGCGAGCGCGGCGAGAGCCAGGCCGAACTCGAACGATCGCCGCGCCTGCCGCTCGGGGAACTGCCCGAACGGGCCGAGCGCGCGATCGGCAGCTTCGGCTTCGTCGCCGACACGGGCGGACGGATCACCTGGGCGGCGGGCGAAGCGGCGCCGATGGTGATCGGCACCCGGCTCTTCACTGCCCATCCCGGCGGCGAGGACACACCCGGCAGCGCCGGCCTCGCGCGCGCCTTCGCCCGCCGCCAGCCGGTGACCCGCGCCGAAATCGCCCTTGCCGGTGCGCCAGCCATAGCCGGGGACTGGATCGTCGATGCCGAGCCGCGCTTCAGCGAGGAAGGGCATTTCACCGGCTATTTCGGACGCTTCCGCCGCGTGCCCGATGCCGCCGCCCCGCTCCCCGGCCCCGAGGCGCACGAAGCCGACCGCATCCGCCAGCTACTCCACGAACTGCGCACGCCCGTCACCGCGGTGCAGGGCTATGCCGAGGTGATCCAGCAGCAGCTGTTCGGCCCCGCCCCGCACGAATACCGCGCGCTCGCCGCCGCAATCGCCGCCGATGCCGCGCGGATCCTTGCCGGGTTCGAGGAGCTCGACCGGCTCGCACGCCTCGAAACCGGGGCGATGAGGGTGGAGCCGGGCGAGACCGATCTGGCAGCCCTGCTCCAACGCACTGCCGCGCAGATCGACCCGGTGCTGGAGGCGCAGGACGCGGGCTTCGCGCTCCGCCTTGCGCCGGGTGCGAGCCTCCTCGTCGCGGTCGATGCCGAGGATGCCGAGGCGCTGGTGTGGCGTCTGCTGGCGAGCCTCGCCGCCGCGGCCGCGCCGGGCGAGCGGATCGCGGTTCGCTCCGACCCGCTGATCGGACCCGGCGGCGCGCTGGCGCGGATCGCCTGCACCCTCCCCCCACGGCTGGCGGCACAGGATAACCTCTTTTCGGCCACAACGCGCGCCGGTGGCAGTGCGATCAGCCCGGGGCTGTTCGGCACCGGATTTGCCCTGCGCCTCGCGCGGGCCGAGGCGCGTGCGGCAGGCGGCGCGCTGCGGCGCGAGGGCGACACGCTGGTGCTCACCCTGCCACTCTTGACCGATATCGCCGCCCTGCCTAGCGCCGGGGTGGCCTGATACGCGGCATCGGGAGGGGGCGCAGGGATGACCACAGGATCGATGCTCGATGTGCCGCCCGCCGGACGCGGCGCTGCCTTCGCCCCCGGCTTCGGCCAGCGGGTGCTGCTGACGGTCGACACCGAGGAGGAGTTCGACTGGACCGGCCCCTTCCGGCGCGAGGGCTACGGCCTCAGCCATGTCGAGGCGATCCCGCGCTTCCAGGCCTTCTGCGAGGGGATCGGCGCGCATCCCGTCTACCTCGTCGACTGGCCGATCGTGCAGGACCCGCGCGCAGCTGAGATCATCGGCGATGCGGTGCGGCGCGGGACGGCGGAGGTGGGCGTGCAGCTCCACCCTTGGGTCAACCCGCCCTTCGAGGAGGAGGTGTGCGTGCACAACTCCTATGCCGGCAACCTTCCGCGCGAGCTGGAAGCGGCCAAGTTCATGGCCCTGCGCGACGCGATCGAGGCAGCATTCGGCGGCGCGCCGCTGATCTACCGCGCGGGCCGCTATGGCCTCGGGCCCCACACCGCCGAGCTGCTGAAACGGGCCGGAATCCGGGTCGATACATCGGTCCGTTCGCTGTTCGATTACAGCGACCAGGGCGGGCCGGATTACAGCCGCCACCCGCTCGCGCCCTATTGGGTCGACGGGGCGATGCGCCTGCTGGAGCTGCCGGTCACGACCGTCCATTCCGGCCTGCTGCGCGGTGCGGGGCGGCAGGTGCAGCCGCTCGGCGAGCGCATCCCCAAGGCGATGGGCGCGCTCTCGCGCCTCGGCCTGCTGGAACGCATCGCGCTCACCCCCGAAGGCGTTTCGCTCGAGGAGGCGCTGCGCGGGGTCGACATTGCGCTCGATCAGGGCCTGCCGGTGCTGGTGCTGTCGTTCCACAGCCCCACCCTCGCCCCCGGCCACACGCCCTATGCGGCAGACGAGGCCGAGGTCGAGACGCTCTATGCCTGGCTCGAAGGGGTCTACCGACACCTCGGCGCACGGGGAGTCGCGACCTGCACGGTTGCAGAGATCATCGCCGCCACCGGCGGATAGAAACGTTCGGGCGCTTGTCTGCAACCGCCTGCACGCGTAGAGGCTGGCCATCGCCCCGCCTCCCGGCGCATTGCGCGCATGGGCCTGTAGCTCAGCGGTTAGAGCTGGCCGCTCATAACGGCTAGGTCGCGGGTTCGAATCCTGCCGGGCCCACCGGAGGGGGCGATCACCCGGAACGGCGCAGCACGGGCGCACCGCGCCTTTTCCGCAGGCGATTGTCCCGAATTCGACAATCCGGTGCAAGCCATCTGATACTCTCCATCGCGCCCCCGGTCTTGCCGGCGGCAAAAGGGGGAAACAGGATGCGTGCCTTTCACTACGCGACCGCTGCGCTGATGCTGTCGACCGGCACCGGGGCCATGGCCCAGACCGCCGACCGGATCTGGACCGGCGGCACCATCATCACCATGGAAGACGACGCGATGCGCGCCGAGGCGATCGCCGAGGACGACGGCAGGATCATCGCCGTCGGTACGCGCGCCGAGGTGATGAAGCTGAAGGGCAAGGGCACGCAGGTCATCGACCTCAAGGGCCGCACCCTGCTGCCCGGGTTCGTCGATGCCCACGGGCACGTGTTCCTCGGCGGGTTGCAGGCGCTGGCGGCCAACATGCTCGCCGCGCCCGATGGCGATGTGACCGACATCCCCGCGATGATCCGGACGCTCAAGGAATGGCAGGCCGCCAACCTTGGCGTCGTCGCCAAGGGCAAGATGATCATCGGCTTCGGCTATGACAACGCCACGCTGGCCGAACAGCGCCATCCGACCAAAGAAGAGCTCGATCAGGTCTCGACCGAATACCCGGTTCTGGTGATCCACCAGTCGGCGCATATCGGCACGGCCAACTCCAAGATGCTCGAACTGCTGGGCTACAATGCCGACACCAAGGACCCCGAAGGCGGGGTGATCCAGCGCAAGCCCGGCACCACCGAGCCCAATGGCACGCTGGAGGAAACCGCGTTCTTCGCCGCAATCCCGATGGTGCTGAAGAACGCCGGGCCCGAGGGGCTCAAGACCTTCGTGCGCGAAGGCTCCAAGCTGTGGGCACGGTTCGGCTACACCACCGCGCAGGAAGGGCGCGCGATCCCGAACGTCGCCAACGTGATCCGCGCGGTCGGTGCCGAGGGCGGGCTGGCGATCGACGTGGCGGTCTACCCGGATGTGCTGGTCGACCGCGACTACATCAAGGCCAACCGGTCCGGCACCTATGCGGGCCGCGTCCGCATCGCCGGGGCCAAGCTCACCATCGACGGCAGTCCGCAGGGCTTCACCGCGTGGCGTGACAAGCCCTATTACGACCCCGTCGGCAACTACCCCGAGGGCTATTCGGGCTATGCCGCCGCCAATGCCGAACAGGTGTTCGACGCGGTAAAATGGGCCGCCGAGAACGATATCCAGCTGCTCACCCACTCCAACGGCGAGCGCGCGTCCGATCTGCTGATCGCGGCGCTGGCGGGCGCGCAGGCCCGGTTCCCCGGGATGAAAGCCAGGCGTCCGGTGCTGATCCACGGCCAGTTCCTGCGCGAGGACCAGATGGACAGCTTCAAGGATCTGGGCGTGATCCCCTCGCTGTTCCCGATGCACACCTTCTACTGGGGCGACTGGCATCTCGAACATACGGTCGGGCCGGAGGAGGGGCAGAACATCTCGCCGACCGGCTGGGCACGGGAGCGCGGCATGATCTTCACCAGCCACCACGATGCGCCGGTGGCCTTCCCGGATTCGATGCGGGTGCTCGATGCCACCGTCACCCGCCGCAGTCGCGGCAAGCAGGTGGTTGTCGGCCCGGACCAGCGGGTGGACGTCATCACCGCGCTGAAGGCGATGACGATCTGGCCCGCCTATCAGCACTTCGAGGAAGCGAGCAAAGGCTCGCTCAAGGTCGGCAAGCTGGCCGATTTCGTGATCCTCACGGGCGATCCGACCGCAGTCGATCCCGAGGCGCTCGACAAGCTCAGGGTCGCCGAGACGATCAAGGAGGGCCGCACGGTCTATGCCATGCCTGCCGGAAGGCGCGCCGAGGCGCCCCCGGCCGACATCTCCCCGATGCTGCATGCGCTCGTCGCGGGCGGCCCGGGTCACAGGCACGAAGACGGGAGCGAGTGCCCGGGCGATGCAGCGATCGCGCTCGCCGCGCTGTTCGCGCGCGCCGACGGCCGCCAGTGATGCCGGAGGGACTCCTTGTTCCGATGCCGCATGCAACGCGCAGGCGGTGAGTTCCGCCGCGCGCCGCACGCTGGTGCTCGGCGCGAGGCCGGGGCTGCATTTCCGATGAGGAGAGGACGAAAGATGACCAAACGACACATGCTGGCGGGGCCGATGGCGGCGCTGCTGATGCTCGCGGCCTGCGCGCCGCAGGGGGAGACGGAGAGCGGCGAGGAGACGGCGGCCGCTGCGCAAGCGCCTGCCGAAAGGCCCAAGCTCGCGCCCGACGATCCGCTCACTCGGATCACCTGCGCCGATTTCCTCGCCACCGCCGAAGTCGCCACCACCCAGCCCGCCGACGACGCCGCACTCGCCGCGCAGGACGAGCTCGCCAACGGGCTGACCTGGCTCCACGGCTACCTCTACGCCAAGAAGGACGGCGGGATCGAGCCGCTCAGCCAGACCTGGATGCAGGCCAACGCCAAGCGCGTGTTCGAAGCCTGCTCGGCGGCGGAAAGGCCGGGCGAAACGAGCCTGTTCGAGGTCGCGGTGTCATGAAGGGGGCGAGGACCATCGCCCTCGCAGTGATCGCCGCGATCGGATTCACCGGCTTTGCGGCAGACGCGCTTGCCAAGGACCGCTGGGATCGCGACCGCGACCGGCGCCACCGCCACTACGATCGCTGGGAGGACTGGGACAACCGCCGCGATGCCCGGCGCGCGGGGGTGATCGCGGGCACTGTCGCCGCCGAAGTGGCAGCCGGCGCCGCCCGCCAGAACGCGCGCGAGGACTACGAGGAGTGCATGGAGTATTACGGCCGCGACTATGGCTACGACCGCTATTGCCGCGAGCAATATTACTACGACCGCGCCGCCGGCCGGCGCGCGGCGCGGCGCACGGGCGTTGTGGTGGGGCTCGGCGTGCGCGAGATCGTGCGCGACTGAGGCCGTGCCGGGGCAAGTGTCCGGGGACCGCGCTTGCCCCTTGCCCCGCAGCGGCAGGAAACCTAAGGCGTCCCCCGCGTCGGGGAGTGGCGCAGTCCGGTAGCGCGCTTGCTTTGGGAGCAAGATGTCGCAGGTTCGAATCCTGTCTCCCCGACCACTTCCCCCCTCAAATCCGCCGAGCCACCTACCGCCCCGCGCTTCGCCTCACAGGTCGTAGGGCACAAGCCCCCTGCGAAACAGGTCGACCGCGATCTGCTGGTGGTTGGGCGGGTAGGCGCGCTGGTCGCAATCGGGGCGCGGGCAGATGCGGCACGAGACGCCGATCGGCGTCACGGCGCGCGTGGAGCCCGGGTCGATCCCGTCGGCATAGACGAACTCCGCCGCGTGCCGCACCTCGCAGCCCAGCGCCACGGCATAGCGGCGCGGGTTGCGGTCGAAGCGGCCGGAGGCTTTGACCAGCCCTTTGGCGATCGAGACGTAGCGCACCCCGTCCGGCGTCTCGGCCAGCTGGACGAGGATGCGGTCGGGGATCGCGGCGGCCTCATGGACGATCCACAAGGGGCAGGCCCCGCCAAAGCGGGCGAACTGGAAGCGGGTCGCGCTGTGGCGCTTGGTGATGTTGCCCGCCATGTCGACCCGGCAGAAGAAGATCGGCAGGCCGCGCTCGCCCTCGCGCTGCATGGTCGAGAGGCGGTGGCAGGTCTGCTCGAAGCTGGTGCCGTAGGAGAGGGCGAGCCGGTCGACATCGTGGCGGAACGCCCGCGCCGAGCGGCGGAAATGGCCGTAGGGCATCAGCACCGCGCCGGCGGCATAGTTGGCAAGGCCGATCGAGAGCAGGTCGCGCGCAACCTCGCTGCGGAGCGCCGCCGAACCGGCGGTGTCGCGGATCGCATCCCCGAGCGAAGTCACCGCGACATGATAGGCGATCTGGAAGCGGATGCTGGCGGCAGGCTGCCCGGAATCGACGAGCAGCACGCGCCGCCCGGCATCGAAACTGCGCAAGCTGCCCGCAGGCCGCAGATCCACTTCGATGCCGTGCCGTGCGCGAAGGTGCCCGACAAGCGCGTCGGTGATCGGCACGTCGTCACCTCCGGCTATCTGCGCCGCCAGAGCCTCCGCGGCACGGTCGATCGCATCGACATAGTTGTTCGAGAAATGGAACCAGTCGCGCACCTCCTCCCACGGCAGGCGCGAATCCTCGGGTGCGTCGACGCCCAGTGCCTCGTCGATCATCTCGAGACGCTGGTTGGCGCGGCGCAGCGCCGCGTGCAGTTCGACGAAGCGGCGGGCGAAGGCAGGCTGCTGTTCGGCCAGCCGTGCGATGGCCTCGGGCGCGAGCGGCGCGTCGAACATCGGATCGTCGACCGCATCGCGCAGCAGCAGCGAGAGCTGTTCGGCATCGTTGCCCGGAACATCCTGCCACTCGATCGGGAACAGGCTCGCGAGCCGTTCGATCAGGCGTGGAGTGAGCGGGCGGTCATCGTGCTCGATCTGGCTGAGATAGGACGGGCTGATCGCCAGCAGGCGCGCGAGGTCGGCCTGCTGGAGCTTGCGTCGCTCCCGCAGGAGCCGCAGGTGCTCGCCTGCGAATATTCTGTGCCTTGCCACCATGAAGGCGGCATAGTTTGCAAAGTGTGCCTTTGCAAATTTGCAATTTTACATTGGACGGGCCGTCACTCTTGGGCAATCCCACACCTGCGGACAAATCCCGCGCACAGACTCGGGATCGGGAAAGCGTATCTCAGGGAGATTGCGGATGGCCACCAACGTGCTCGAACTTCGTCGCTTCGACCGCGCCGCGAGCCGCTCGCAGGATGGCTACCGCCTGCCTCTGCGCAGCCGGACCGACCTCATGCCGGCGGCCGAACAGCTGGCGCGCGAGGCTGAGGATCTCGGTCTGCGGATGCTGGTCTGGCACGATCTTGCCAGCCTCGCGCCGATGACCTGCGCCGAGGGCCACAACCTCAACAAGGCCGTCTTCGGCTGGACCGATGCCGGTCTCGCCGCGTGGGAGAACCGCGACAGGGCCCTGCGCTCGCCGCTGCTGCGGGCGGCGCGGGTCGCGGCAGAGCCCGTGCTGGTCTCGCGGCGCGGCATCCGCTCACCGACCGCGAACCGGCTGCTCGACCAGATCGACCTCCTTGATCTCGACCACTGCCCCCTCGCCCGCGCGGCCATCGTGGTGCCGGTGCACATGCCGCTGGGCCAGGTCGGCGCGGCGATCCTTGTCGGCATCGACCCGGAGGGCGAGGATCTCTCCCGGGCGTTCGGTCCTTGCAGCGGTGACTTCGGCGATCGGATCGTCCGCTTCGTGACCGCCTATGCGACCCTGTGGCGCGACGGGCGGTACCTGCCGGAACAGGGCCTGCTCACCGGCCGGGAGATCGAGTGCCTGAACTGGGTCGCCCACGGCAAGACCGACTACGAGATCAGCATCATCCTGGGGTGCAGCCACGCGGGCGTGCGCTACCACATCACCCGCGCCTGCGCGAAGCTCGGCGCGGTGAACCGTGCGCAGTCGGTGTTCCGGGCGGCGCAGCTGGGTTATCTCGGGACTCCCGCCTTCTAGACGCTGACCCCGAACAGGCGCCCGACCATCGCCGTAGTCGCCATCGCGAACACCCCCCAACCGACCACCCGCACAGTCGCGGGGACCAGCGGCGCCGCCCCCGCCCTTGCCCCGAGCGCGCCCAGCACCGCCAGCGCGAGCACCGACACGACCACCACGCTCGCCATGATCATCCCTGCCGGCGCGAGCCATGCCGCCAGCAGCGGAACCGCGGCAGCCGTGCTGAAGGTCGCCCCGGAGGCAAGCGCCGCCTGCAAGGGGCGCGCGGCAAGATGCTCCGCGAGGCCGAGTTCGTCGCGCACGTGCGCGGCCAGCGGATCGCGCGCCGTCAGTTCGCGGGCGACCGCCGCCGCAGTCTCGGCGCTGAGCCCGCGCTCGCGATAGATCGCAGCGAGTTCCGCCTCCTCGTCGGCGGGCGTGGCGGCAATCGCCTCGGCCTCGCGGCGGATGTCGGCGGCTTCCGAATCCGCCTGGGAGGAGACCGAGATGTACTCCCCAGCGGCCATCGACATGGCCCCGGCGATCAGCGCCGCGACCCCCGCGACCAGCACCGGCCCGCGATCGGGCGTGGCCGCCGCCACCCCGATGATGAGCGATGAGACCGATATGATCCCGTCATTCGCCCCCAGCACCGCGGCGCGCAGCCAGCCGGTGCGGTGGACATAATGCGGATCGTCGGGATGGGCGCTGGGCAGGGTCATGGCGCGGGTCTTGTCCGCTGTCATGGCCCGCTTGGCAAGCGGGCTGCTCAGCCGGCGGCGTTGGTCGCCGCGAGGATCCACTCGGGGATCGCCTCCTGCCGGAGGTCGGCCATTTCCACGCCCTGCGCGCGCACGGCATCGTAGCGATCGCGCGGGGCATAGTCGGCGGGCCGCTGGTGGAATACCTTGCCCTGTGCTTCGGCAAGGATCGCGAGGCCGCGCACACCGTCGGTGCCGCTCCCGGTCAGAAGGCCCCCGAGCGCAGGCAGGCCGCTTCTCGCCAGAGATCCGAACAGCAGGTCTGCCGAGGGACGGCACCCGTTCACCGGATCGCGCTCGACCAGCCTGAGGCGCGGCGGCTCGCCCGCCTCGACGATCACGTGGCGGGTGGGATCATGCGCCAGCCAGACCTTGCCCGGCTCGAGCGAGACGCCGTCCACCGCATCGCCGAGCTGACAGGGCAGCGAATGGCGCATCGCGCGGACCGCGTTCTCGACCGCGCCCGGATCGGCATCGAACAGCACGATGGTCGGCGGGCAGGCGGCATCATAGGCGGCAAGGACCTGACGCGCGGTCTCGATCCCCGCAGCTCCGCAGGCGAGCGCGACGATCCGGCCATCGCTGCGATAGGCGCCGCCCGCGCTGCCCTCCGCGCCGCCGCCGCCCGGCTGCAACTCACCCGAGGCAGCCCTGAGAACGATATCGCCGAGCTGGCGCACGGTCGCGTCGAATTCCTCGCGCGAGGTGTGCAGCGGCTTGGGGAAGCAGTGCACCGCGCCCAGCTCCAGCGCGCGGCGGGCGGTGCCGGTGCCGGCCTGGGTGATGCTCGAGAGCATGATTACCGGCATCGGACGGGTTGCCATCACCTCCTCGAGGAACTCCATGCCGCTCATCCCCGGCATCTCGACATCGAGCGTGAGGACATCGGGCTTGAGCTTCTCGATCTGGTCGCGGGCCTCGTCGGCATTCTTCGCGGTGCCGCAAACCGTCACGCCCTTGGCGTTGTCGAGAATGTCGCAGAACAGCGCCCGCATCGCGGCGGAATCGTCGACTACCAGTACCCTTACATTGGCCATTTTCACTCAGCCTCTCGATGAATTCGGCACGCCCGCAGGCGCGGTGCAGGGCGTGGCTCTACCGTTGCGAGAGCGAAGAAATCCGTCCCCCGCCGTTAGGGGCCTCTGCATAGGCAGGCGGCAAAGCGGCCTCATCGCCCTCCCGGATAGACGGCAGCCTCAAACAGGGCCGACGCGAGGGAAGGCGCGAAGCCGCAACCGGGTGAGACGACATGAACATCGAGGAAAAATCGCGGGTTGGCGCCATGGCGCTCGGCGGTCTGGTGGCGGCGATCCTGATGGTCGCGGGCATCGGGGTGAACCACATCAGGGACGGCGGCGCACTCGACAGCCGGGAGACGACGCTCGCCGACTTGCGCGCCGACATCCTGCCCCCGCCGATGTTCCTGGTCGAGGCTTTCAGCAACGCCAGCATCATGACCATCCATCGCGATGCCTATGCAATCAACGAAGAGCGGCTGGCCAAGCTCGAGCGGGAGTTCTGGGAGGCCCAAAGCAAATGGGCCCAGAGCCCGATCGAAGATGAGCTCAAGGCAGGCATTGCCGACAATGCGCGGACGACCGGCAAACCCTTCTGGGACGAGATCAACAACAGCCTGAAGCCCGCCGTCCGGCGCGGGGACGAGGCGGCGATCCTCGCTTCGCACCGGCGGCTTCTCGAGATCTACCGCGCCCACCGCAAGGCCAACGACGCGCTCGTGGCCCGCAGCGAGAGCCTGTCTGCAGAGGTCGTCGAAGAGAACGCCGCAACGACCATGCTCGTGCTCGCCGGTGCTCTCCTGGCGGTGCTGGTCATCCTCGGCGCGCTCGCCGGGGCCTACCTGTACTTCAGGCGCAAGGTGCTCTGGCCGATCTGGGAGACCGCCGAAACCATGCGCAACATGGCGGCGGGCAACCACGACAGCGGAATTTTGCTCGATCACCGCGACGACGAGATCGGCGTCATGACCCGCGCGATCGAGACCTTCCGCGCTGCGCTCAAGTCCGACAAGTCCCGCTCGACCGCGCAGGCCGAGGTCGTGGAGACGCTGTCGGGCGCCCTTTCGCGCCTCGCCGACGGCGATCTCACCCACCGCATCACCTCGATGCCGGCGGGCGAGCACCAGCGGCTCCAGGAGGCCTTCAACGCCGCCGTCGCCCGGCTCGAGACGATGATCGGGGCGGTCCGCGCGACCGCGACCGGAGTGCGCACCAGTTCGGACGAGATCCGCGCGGCGAGCGAGGATCTCGCCCTGCGCAACGAACAGCAGGCCGCGAGCCTCGAGGAGACCGCCGCATCGGTCGGCACCACCGTCAGCCTCACGCGCCAGTCTGCCGAGAACGCGATCGCTGCCCGTAGCGCCATCGCCCAGACCCACAGCCGCGCCACCGAAGGCGGCGAGGTGGTGGGCAAGGCGGTCACCGCGATGGGCGCGATCGAGCAGTCCGCGCGCGAGATCACCCAGATCATCGACGTGATCGACGGGATCGCCTTCCAGACCAACCTTCTCGCGCTCAACGCGGGCGTCGAAGCCGCGCGCGCGGGCGAGGCCGGCAAGGGCTTCGCCGTGGTCGCCAATGAGGTCCGTGCCCTCGCCCAGCGCAGCGCCGAGGCCGCTCGGGACATCAAGGCACTGATCGACAAGTCCACCGCCCATGTCGGCGACGGGGTGAGCCTCGTCGGCGAGACCGGCACGCTTCTCGCCGAGATCGTCGCGCAGGTCGGGGCCGTCACCCAACAGGTCAACGAGATCGCCGAGACCACCGCCGCGCAGGCCAGCAATCTCGAACAGGTCAATGTCGCGGTCGGCACCATCGATCGCATGACCCAGCAGAACGCGGCGATGGTCGAGCAATCGACCGCCGCCACGCGCAGCCTTTCGGGCGAGGCCCAACGCCTCGCGGAGCTGGTCGCGCAGTTCCGGGTGAGCGCAGGCGGTCCCGAGGGTCTTGGCGCAACCGCTGCGCTCGCTCGACCCGCCCCCGCTCCCGCACCGGCCACACGCCAGACGCGCCCCCCGGCCGCGCCGGCGCGCAAGCCGGCCAGCGCGCCGCCCGCGCCGGTGATCGGCAATCTCGCCCGCAAGGCAGAGCCTGCGCCGGCCCGTGCACCGGCTCCGGTTGCGGCTCCCGACGAGGACGATTGGAGCGAGTTCTGATGCCTCTGCTGCCGCCGCTTCGCGCCGGTCCTTGCCACGCACCTAAGTGATTTGCCGAGGGGACGCCCTGCAAATTGCCAAGGCCGGATCGCTAGGGTCGCGAAACAACCGGGAGCAGGACATACCGATGTTGAAGCAGATCCCCGTCGCCGAACTCCAGCTGGGCATGTTCGTCCACAAGTTCGAGGGCGGCTGGTTCGACCATCCGTTCTGGAAAGCGAAGTTCCTGATCGAGGATGCGGACCGGCTCGCCGCGATCAAGGCGAGCCGGGTGCGCAGCGTGGTGATCGACACGGAAAAGGGCCGGGATCTCGCGCCATCCGGGGCGGCTCCGACCGAGCCCTTCGCGCCCCCATCACCCTCTTCCGCCGCGCGTATCCGCAGCATCAGGCAACGCACCGCCGTGCAGTTGACCGCGACAACGCCGGTCTCGATGGCGCAGGAGCTGGAAACCGCAGGCGCGATCGCAGAAAAGGCGCGCGAGCAGCTCAACCGGGCCTTCATCGCTGCGCGGCTCGGCAAGGCCCTCGACGTGCGCAAGGTCGAACCCGTGGTGAGCGACATCCTCGCCTCTGTGCGGCGCAATCCCCAGGCCTTCAGCGGGCTGATGCGCTGCAAGCTCAAGAACGAGGCGGTTTTCCGCCATGCGCTGTCGGTCAGCGCGCTGATGGTGGCGCTGGCCGACCGGTTGAAGCTGCCGGCACAGGACATCCACAATTGCGGGCTGGCGGGGCTGCTGCTCGACATCGGGGTCAATTACCTGCCGCAAGCCAGCGATCCCCCGGGAGGCGATTATCGCAATCTCGAGGCGCGGGTCTGGCAGAGCCACGTGCTGCTCGGCCACCGGGCGCTGAGGAACGACGGCGATCTGCCGCAGCTCGTGCTCGACGCCTGCCTGTTCCACCACGAGCGGATGGACGGCCGCGGCTTTCCGCAGGCCTGCCAGGGCGAGGAGCTTCCGCTGGTCGCGCGCATGGCGGCGATCTGCGACACCTTCGATTTCCACCTGACCGGCTCGGACCGCACCCAGGCGCTCGATCCTGCGGCGGCGATCGCGGCGATGCGGGCAGACGAGGGGGCATTCGACGCGGAGATCCTGCGCGCCTTCATCGAGACGGTCGGCTTCTACCCTGTCGGCTCCTTCGTGGCGCTGAGCAGCAAGAAGCTCGCGATGGTGATCGACGAGGACCGGAAGGACCCCATGCGCCCGGTGGTGCAGGCCTTCTACTCGTTCGAGACGGGCGAGCGCATCAGGCCCTATCGCATCGCGCTCGCCCACGGCAACGACAACGAACGGATCACGGGGATCGCCGATCTGACCGGGCTCGACCTGCCCGATCACGCGCAGCTGCGCGAGCTGGTGTTCCTCAGCGCCTATCGCAATCACGCCGAGGCCTGACCGGGTCTGTCCCGGGTGCCATGCAGAAAGGGCCGGCGATCGCTCGCCGGCCCTTTCCCGTATCACCGATGGTGCCGGTCGTCAGAAGGCGAGGCGCAACGAGGCCTGCACGGTCCGCCCGTTGGCGGCACGGGCAAAGCCGATCCCGTTGGAGGGTACACTCGCCTGATTGACCTCGAAGATGCCGAGCGTGTCGAACAGGTTCTGCGCGCTCACGGTGAGGCGCAGGTTCTCGGCTGGCTCGTATTCGACATAGGCGCCGACGGTGGTGAAGCCGGGCATCCGCAGGAGGTTGCTGTCCTGGGCATAGCTGCCCGTGATGGTGACGATGTTCGCGCCGGCGGCGAAGCGGCCGAGATCGACCTGCGGCACGGCTACGAACACCCAGTCCGGCTGGTGGCGCGGCTCGCGGCCGGTGAATACGCCCCCGACCCGGTCCTCGGTGATCTTGGCCTGGGTATAGGTCGCAGCCAGCATCAGGTTGAACACGCCGCGGGTGAAGGTGCCTTCCAGCTCCACGCCTTCGGCCTCGTAGGTGCGGTTGGTGGCATTGGCCGCGCCGTTGAGCACGTTCTGGTCCTCGGCCTCGACATGGAAGGCGGTGGCGTTGACGGTGATGCCGTTCTTGCGGAACTTGAAGCCGCCTTCGTACTGGATCACCGTGTCCTGCCGGTCGCCGCTCGGGACATCGCCGGTGAGGGGATCGACCGTGGGAGTGAAGAGCACCTTGTCGGCCGCCGCGCGCGCGCCGCGGCTGTAGCGGGCGAAGACCGAAAAGCTCTCGGCCACACGGTAGTTCACCCCGGCGGAGTAGCTGAGGTAGCCGTAGTCGTAATCGACGGGCGCAGGCCGGTCGAGCGGGAGGAAGGCGGTGCGCCGTTCGGCCGGGTTGATCGTCCCGTCGCGGTTGAAATCGAAGCTGGTCAGGCCCTGCCGTCCACCGCCGAGGTCGGCTCCAAACAGCTGCCCGCGCACCCGCCCGGTATCGTAGCGCAGCGAACCGCCGACCGCGAGCTTGCCGACATGGAAGTTGACCGAGCCGTAAGGCGCGAGCACCCGGTAATCGACATCGAAGATGCGCCGGAAGAGGCTGCTCTCGCGCCCGAAGGCGAAATAGCCGTTCAGGGTCTGGGGCTGGCCGGCGGCGTTGAAGATGTCGACCTGCGCGGTCCGACCGCCGCCTGCCGCATCGACGATCATCGCGGTGTGCAGCCAGGTGGTGTCGAGCTCCTGCGTTGCGAGATAGAGCCCGCCGGTGGTTGTCAGCTTGCCGCCGCCCATTTCCCACACCTTGCTGGCGCGCAGGTCGTTGGTGAAGTTGTCGAGCGAGCGAGCGCGCACGAAGCTGACGAAATAGAGCGACAGCAGCCCGTTGCCGTTGATCGCGCTCCCGCCCGGGATCGCCTGCCCGGCGAGCGGTCCGCTGGCATAGGCGGCAGTCGACCCCGCTCCGCCGATCGAGGCGGCGAAGGCGGACACGGTGTTCTGGCGGTTGGGGAACATCCGGCTGAAATCGCCGCCGTTGACGGCGTAACGCATGCGGTTGGTGACGGTCCATCCGTCCAGCTCGAACTGTGCCTCGAGGCCCAGCGAGTGCGACTTCGCGCTCTGGCCCGTCGCGATCGGGAGGGCGACCGGCTGGTTGTTGCGATCGAGGGTGATGACCGGGCCGAGGAAGCCCGAGAGCGTCGAATCCCGCCGGAGATCGAAGCCCGGGAAGCTGCGGATCACGGGGTCGGCGTCGGTGCCGGTGATGTTCACCGCATAGGGCGCGAATGTCGGCGAGCGGTCGTCGAGCAGCTTGAAATAGGCGCGCACATAGCCGCCCTCGAAGGTGCGGGTGATGTTGGCCTTGATCTGCCCGCCGCGCACGCCCGTGAAGCCGATGTCGCGCGGCCCTTCGCCCTGGCGGTAGAAGCCGCCGATGTACATGCGGGTGTTTTCGCCCAGCTTGGCGCCGTAATCGAAGTCGATCCGCTTCTCGTCGAAGTCGAGCCCGGCGGTCACCTGTGCGCGGCCGCCCACCTGCTCGCCGGTGCGGGAGATGACGTTGACGATCCCGCCCGGCGAGTTCGAGGCGAAGGTCGAGGCCGAACCGCCGCGGATCGTCTCGATCGCGCCGACGGTGAAGTCGTTCCTGAGGTAGACGTCGGTGGCGACGTTGAAGAGGTCGCCGAATTCGAGCACCGGCAGGCCGTCTTCCTGGAACTGCATGTACTTGGAGCCGCCCGCGGCCAGCGGCAGGCCGCGCACGGTGTAGTTGTTGTTGCCCTCGCCGATGCCGGTCGCGACCCTGAGGCCGGCCATCGTGCGCAGCACCTCGCCGAGCGGACGCGGGCCGAAGCGGTCGATCTCCTCGCCCCTGAGCGCAGAGGTCGAGGTCGCGCTGTCGAGCCGGTCGCGGCCCTTGGCCATGCCGGTCGAGAAGATCTCGGCGGGCGGGCGGGCAGGTGCGGCGGACTGGACGGCTTCGGCCTCGGCTTCGCCTTCGGCCGCGTCACTCTCTTCCGCCAGCGCCGGCATGGCGAAGGCGCTGGTGGCGGCAAGCAGCAGCATTCTGGTGTGCAGTTTCATGGCTATCTCCCCCCGGTTGTGCCGTGCTCGGGATCGGCCCGGCTTCATCGAGTGCAGCCTGCCCGTTAGACCTGCGGGAATTGGCAGGTTTGAAAGCCGCACCTAGGGAGTGACGCTAGGGAATGGCCACAAGGGCCTTCAGGCGAGGCCGTGCCAGTCGATCCATTCGCCATAGGGGTGGCAGTGCGCGGCGATGCGGCTCTCGCCCGCGTTGCCCGCCCCGTCCCACTGTGCGATCCGCAGTTCCACCGCGCGGCGATCGGCGCGCCATTCGATGCCGACCCGCGCCAGCGGACGATCGGGCTGCGCCCGCGCTCCTGCCGCGGCGAAGGCTGCGTCGATCGCGGCGCGCTCGGCGGCGTCGGCATATTGCAGCACCATCGAATGGAACACCACGCGGCGCGTGTCCGCTGGCTGAGGTTCATCGAGGCGGCAGGCGAGCCATGCGCTCGCACGACCGGTCTCGACGTGCGGCGGATGGCAGCGCGCGATCCCGATCGCGGCCTCCAGCCGCTCGGCGCGGGCGACCTCCCCGGGCCAGACATAGGCCCTGAGGCTTTCGCGGTCGGCGGGCATGGCGACATCGAGCGGATGGAGATCGACCCCGCGCGCGGCGGTGATCGCCACCTCGCCCGCCGCCGCCGCGCGCCCGCGCCACGCGGGAGCCAGCGTGACCGCGCTCGTCGGCGCGCAGGCCGCGACTGCGCCGAGCCGGACGGCATAGCGCGGGACATTGAGATTGAGCCCGGCGCTCGCGCCCAGTTCCAGCACCTCGCAGGGCATCGCCCGCGCGCGCCCGAGTTCGAGCAGCGCGGCGACGAGGCCCGCCACGCGCGCGACCTCGTTGGTCTGGGTGGGATGGGCAAGCCAGCCGAGCAGCGTGTCGGCATGGCCGCAGAGCGCCTTCGTCAGCGTGCGGTCGAGCAGCGCGGGGGGCAGCAGCAGGCCTTCGCAGTAGAGTGCGCCCAATGCCGGCGCCTGCCCCGTGAGGGCAAGGGCGTGGAGCCCGGCATTCAGCCGGAAGATCACGCCGTCGCTGGCGAGATCGCCCGGCCAGTGCTCGATGCATGCGAACACGGGCCCGCTGCGCGGCAGCACCCGCGCCAGCGACTCCATCAGAGCGGCGGCGAGCGGCTTGCCGAAATCGGCGGCCTTGCGCGCCTCGATGCGCAGCTGGCGGACCGCGCGGCCCGGGCGATCGGCCAGATCGGGCCGTGCCAGGGCGAGCTGGTCGGGAAGGAATTGGAACGTCAAGCGCGCGGCCTCGGATCACGGACAGGAACCGCAGCCATAGGGCGCGCTCCGGCAAATTGTCTGGCTGCCGTCCTAGGGGAAAGTGCGCAGGCGCTTCGTCCCGGGGGGTCACCGCTCGCCCCGTAACACTACCGATCCGCGCCGCGCCGCCCGGTTAAAGGGAGCGGTTCTAGGGCGACGCTCCGACCCATTTGGCTCAACCCCGGAGTTCCTCGAAGAATGCGCCTCAGCACCGCCTTTGTCGCCACCCTGTTCGCTACCACTGCCGCACTTCCGCTCCGGGCGGAGGACGCCGCCATCTCCGAAGAGACAGGCGCCACCCCGGCACCCGCCCCCTCTCCCAAGGCCTTCACCACCGGCGTCGCCAAGGGCCGCGACCTGCTCGATACGGCCATCTCGGCGAGCGTGCTCGACGATCACGACCTCGCCCAACTCTCGGTCAGCTCGATCGCCGGGATCATGCAGAACATCCCCGGCATCCGTTCCGAAACCTCCGATATCGACGGCTTCTCGGCGATCACGATCCGCGGCCTGCCGCTGGCGGCGGAAGGCTCCAAGTTCCTGCAATTGCAGGAGGACGGCCTGCCGGTGCTCGAATTCGGCGACATCCAATTTGCCGGGATCGACCAGTTCCTGCGCGCCGACCTGACGCTGTCGCAGGTCCAGGCGATCCGCGGCGGCTCGGCCTCCACCTTCGCCTCGAATTCGCCGGGCGGGCTCATCAACTTCATCTCGAAGACCGGCGAGACGGCGGGCGGCCTCATGCAGGTCTCGAGCGGGGTCGGGCATGACCTCAAGCGCATCGATTTCGCCTATGGCGCGCCGCTCGGCGATGGCTGGCGGTTCCATGCCGGCGGCTTCTTCCGCACCGGCGAGGGCCCGCGCGATATCGGCTTCAACGGTTTCGAGGGCGGGCAGATCAAGGCCAACCTCACCCGGGAGTTCGAACGCGGCTACATCCGCCTCTACGGCAAGTATCTCGACGACCGTCAGCCCAATTACGGCACCCTGCCCGTGACCATCCGCGGGACCGATGCCGACCCTGAGATCGGCTTCCTGCCCGGCTACGACATCCGCGAGCAGGGCTATCTCTCGCCGCTCACCCGCAGCTATGCCGAGGTTGACCGCAACAACCGCCCGACCGTGCTCGACGCTGGCAACGGCCTTGCCGCGCGGGTCGCGGCGATCGGGCTGGAAGCGCAGTTCGAGATCGCCGGGTTCACTGTCACCAACCGCTTCCGTTTCTCCGACATCAGCGGCGAATACAACGACAACGTGCCCTTCGTGGCGGCGCCGGCACCCTTCTTCGCAGGATTCGGCGGACCGGGCGCGCGCCTGACTTATGCCGCCGGGCCGCAGTCGGGCCAGCCCATCACCGACGCGCGCCTGCTGGCGCTCTCGGCGCGGATCCATGCCGATCTCGAGAGCCTCGACAACGCCACCAACGACCTGCGCGCCACGCGCGTGTGGGACGTGGGCGAAGGCAAGCTGACCACGACCGCGGGGGTCTACAATTCGAGCCAGGACATCCGGATGTTCTGGAACTTCACCAGCACCTTGCAGGATCTCGCAGGCGGAGGGCGCAACGCACCGGTGAACCTCGCCACGGCGGCCGGCGTGCCGCTGACCGACGCGGGGACGCTCGCTTATGGCTTCGCGGTCGGTCTGCCCTTCACCATCTATCACAACCGCTACGACGTGACCTACGACATCCTCGCGCCCTACGGGTCGGTGAACTACCAGATCGGCAAGCTCGCCATCGGAGCCAGCATCCGCTGGGACCGCGGCGATGTGCAGGGACAGGTGTTCTCCTCGAACTTCGGCGGCGGACGGGTCGGCGTCGCGCCGATCGACGTCAACGGCAACGGGCAGATTTCCTTGCCCGAACGCACCGTGCCGATCCTGCCGCTCAGCCAGCCCGCGCCGGTCGACTACGATTACGATTATCTCTCCTACTCCGCGGGGGTGAACTACCGCTTCACCGACAGCTTCTCGGCCTTCGCCCGCTACAGCCGCGGCGGGCGTGCGAGCGCCGAGAACGCCATCGGGACGGAAACGCTCAATCCCGTCACCGGCCGTCCGCGCGATCCGGGCGTGCAGGTATCCATCGTCAATCAGGCCGAGGCCGGGGTGAAGTTCCGCAAGGACAGTCTCAGCGCCTTCCTCACCGGCTTCTGGGCCTCGACCGACGAGCGCAACTTCCAGATCAACGCCAATGCGGCCGGGCAGGCCCAGGTGGTGCCGGTCAACCGCACCTACAGCGCCAAGGGGCTCGAATTCGAGGGCGAGTGGCGCGAGGGGCCCTTCGCTCTCGTGGTCGGCGCGACCTGGACCGACGCCGCCATCGACCGTGACGAGATCGACCCCGCCTTCGACGGCAACACCCCCCGCCACATCCCCGATTTCGCCTTCTTCGCCCGGCCCGAAGTCGCGCTCGACGCGGTCAGCTTCGGCGCGGTGATCAACGGCACCACCTCGAGCTATGCGCAGGACACCAACCAGCTGCGCCAGCCGGGCTACGTGCTCGTCAGCCCCTTCGTGCAATACCGCCCCGCCGAGGGCGTGACGGTCGCGCTCAACGCCTTCAACGTCTTTGACGAACTGGCCGTGGTCGCGATCCAGGCACCCACCATCCCGCCCTCGGGCCTTGCCAACGCGCAGGTCATGAACGGGCGCACCGTCACTGCATCCCTGCGCTACGCCTTCTGAGGGGCGGGCGCGAACGACCTGGACGAGAGGACCTCCCGCCATGCTTGACCGGATGAACATCCCGCGCCGCCTCGGCTTTGCCTTCGTCTCGCTGAACGTCGTCGCTGCGGCGGTGATGATCGCCTGCGGGGTGAGCCTCGCGATGATCTCCTCGGTCACCGCGAGGAACACCGCGAGCCAGGAAATCCTCGCCGACGTGCTGGCGCTCGAGACGGCGCTGCTGCGCCAGAACAGCCAGATGCGCGGTTTCCTCGTCACCGCCGACGAAAGCTACCTCAAGTCCTACTACGAGGGCCGCGACGATTACGACGAGGCCTCGCGCAAGCTCGAAGCCGCGCTCGCCGACCCGGCGCTCAAGCAGCTCGCCCGGGTCTCGCGCGAGGAAACGCTCGAATGGCGGCGCGACTGGGGCGACAAGTACATCGCCGTGGTGAAGGCCGGTGGCCGCGACGCGGCGCAGGAGGCGATCCGTGCGGCGGGCAAGCGCGTGCTGGTCACCGACGCCGTCAATCCCCTGCGCGAGATCCGCGATGCCCAGCACGCGGCGATCGCCAGCGAGACCGAGCGGCAGGCCGGCGTCATCACCATGGCATGGGTCGCGATCGGCCTCGGCGGCACGATCCTGATCGGCCTTGCACTGGTGCTGTCGCGCGGACTGACCAGGTCGATTGCGCAGCCCATCGTCGCCCTCACCAGGGCGGTGACCGACCTCTCCAGGGGATCCAACGACATCGCAATTCCGGGCACGGACCGGAGCGACGAGCTTGGCGCGATGGCGCAGGCGATGCTGGTGTTCCGCGATGCCGCGATCGAGCGTGAGCAGGCCGTCGCCGAGCGCGAGGAGGCGGTTGCCCGCATCGGCCGGACCCTCGCGGCGGTGGCGGATTCGGACCTGACCGTGCGCCTCACCGACATGCCCCCCGCCTTCGCCGCGCTCGCGCGGGACTTCAACGGGGCGATGGAGCGCCTCTCGCAAGCCATGGGTGCCGTCAACGACAGCATCGGCTCAATCAATCTTACCTCGAACGAGATCGAGCACGCCATGACCGACCTCGCCAGCCGCAGCGAGGACCAGGCCGCGCGCCTCCAGCTGTCCTCGAGCACGATGGCGAGCCTCTCCGCCAACATCGAACAGAACGCCAAGCTCGCGGTCGGTGTCAGCGACTCGATGCGCGAGGCGCGGGCCGAGGCGGAGACCGGCGGCGAGGTGGTCGGCCGCGCGATCCAGGCGATGGGCAAGATCGAGACCGCAAGCGTCGAGATCTCCGAGATCACAGCGATGATCGACAACATCGCCTTCCAGACCAACCTCCTCGCCCTCAACGCCGGGGTCGAGGCCGCGCGCGCCGGCGAGGCGGGCAAGGGCTTCTCGGTGGTCGCATCGGAGGTTCGCGCGCTCTCGATGCGGGCGACCGAGGCCGCGAGCGAGATCAAGTCGCGGGTGGAGGCGGTCGGCGGACACGTCCAGACCGGCGTCTCGCTGGTCAACGAGACCGGTTCCGCACTCGAGGCGATCATCGCCCGGGTCGGCGAGGTGACGCAGGCCGTCACCAGCATCGCCGATGCCGTGAGCGAACAGAGCATCGCGCTGCGCAAGGTTTCGGAGACGATCGGCGCGATGGACAAGATGACCCAGCAGAACGCGGCGATGGTCGAGGAAACCAACGCCGCGACCAAGAACCTCAACCACGAGGCGCGCCAGCTGGCGGCCACCTTTGCCGGTTTCCGGATCGGCGGCGGGACGGACCGCGCAGGGGCGGCAGGGAGCGGCTGGGGCGGAACCCTCGCGGCCTGACGGCCGCGGCTAGGGGATTGCCCCCGGGCCTTGCGAAAACCGCTCTTTAACCCTGTCGCCTATGACCTTGGGCAGGCTTGCGCACCCCGCCAGGGGCTAGGAGCCGCCGACCGCTTCTTCTCTCTAAGCGAGGCCGCAAGGATGATCACTCTTCCCTCCATCTGCGACCGGAGCGCCGCCGCGGCGCTCTATCCCGAGATCGCGGATTCGCTCGGGTCCGCGCCGCTTCCGGTCGATGCCGCCCGCGTCGAGCGGATCGGGCAGGCGATGCTGCAACTGCTGGTCTCGGCGGCGCGCAGCGAAGGCGGGATCGTGATCCAGCACCCCAGCGAGGCCTTCACCGCCGCGCTGCGCCTGGCCGGTCTCGACCACATCCTTCTGGAGGGCGTGACGGCATGACCGAAGACGACATCAAGCAGATCTTCTTCGTCGAATGCGAGGAATCGCTGGAGGCGGCGGAAAGCGGCCTGGCCGCCTGCCGCGAGGGCACCCACGATGCGGAGACGATCAACGCGATCTTCCGCGCGGTGCATTCGGTCAAGGGCGGCGCCGGCGCTTTCGGGCACACCGCGCTCGCCGCCTACACCCATGGCTTCGAGAACCTGCTGGGCGACATCCGCGAGGGGCTGGTGCCGCTCGAGGCGGGGCTGGTCGATCTGCTGCTGCTCGCGCTTGACTGCCTGCGCGACCATGTCGAGGCAGCACGCGGCGGTGGCACCCCGCCCGACGATGCCGATCTTCTCGCGCGGCTCGAGGCTGCGCGGGCGGGCAATGGCGGGGAGGTTGCCCCTCCGCCCGCCGCGCCCGCCGCGCCCGCGCCTGCGCCGGTCGCAAGCGATCCGCTCGACGATCTCGACGCGCTGCTGAACGAGCTTTCCGCCCCCGCCCCGCCCGCCAAGGCGGCACCCGAAGGCTGGCTGGTCCACATCCGCCCCCATGCCGGGGCCATGACCAAGGGCAGCGAACCGCTGCTGTGGCTGCGCGAGCTGTGCGATCTCGGCGGCACCTGCGAGCTGTGCGACATCGCCGCCGTTCCGACCTTCGAGCGCCTTGCCGTGAACGAGGGCTATCTCGGCTGGACCTTCCGGATGCCCGGCCATGTCACGCGCGAAAGCGTCGCCGAGATCTTCGATTTCGTCGGCGACGAGGTCGCGGTCGCCTACGGGCCGGAGGGTACCATGCCGCCGCCGCGCATCGCCGCGCCCCAGCCGCCCGTGGCATCGGCTACACCGGCGCCCGCGCCAGCGACGGCAGTGGGCGACGCCGGCGCAGCGGCCGCACCCCAGCCAGCCGCCCCGGCGGGCGCAGGACCGGCCGCGCCCGCAGCAGCAACCGCCGCCGCCGCTCCTGTGACGCAATCGGTCCGGATCGACCTCCGCAAGCTCGACATGCTGATCGACGGCGTCGGCGAGCTGGTGATCGCGCAGGCCATGCTCGCCCAGCGGCTCGCCAACGAGAACCTCGCCCATATCGAGGAGCTGGCGCTGATCGAGACCCTGGTGCGCGACATCCAGGAACACGCCATGGCCTTCCGCGCCCAGCCGATCAGTTCGGTGTTCGGCCGCGTCCCCCGCCTGTTGCGTGAACTCGGCACCTCGACCGGCAAGCACGTCAAGCTGGAAGTCTTCGGCGAGACGACGGAACTCGACAAGACCGTGATCGAGCGGCTCTCCGAGCCGATGACGCACCTCATCCGCAACGCTGTCGACCACGGGATCGAGCCGCCCGAAGAACGCCGTGCGGCGGGCAAGGACCCGGAGGGCACCCTCACCCTCTCGGCCGAGCAGAAGGCCGGGCGCATCATCATCCGCATCGCCGACGACGGGCGCGGGATCGACCGCGACCGGGTGCTGGCGAAGGCCATCGCCAACGGCCTCGTCGCGCCCGAGGCGCAGCTGACCGATGACGACATCAACCAGCTGATCTTCGCTCCCGGCTTCTCCACCGCCGCGCAGGTCTCGAACATCTCGGGCCGGGGCGTGGGCATGGACGTGGTCAAGCAGAACGTGAAGGAGCTGGGCGGGCGCATCACCATCGAGAGCGTGCCCGGCAAGGGAACGACCTTCAGCCTCGCCCTGCCGCTGACGCTCGCGATCTCCGACGGGATGATCGTGCAGGTCGGTGACCAGTCGCTCGTGATCCCGCTCACCCACGTGATCGAGAGCCTCCGGCCGACCCCTGCCGACGTCAAGGGCATGGGCACCCGGGCCCAGATGCTCAACGCGCGCGGCAGCTTCGTTCCGATCGTGCCGCTGGGCGCGCTGACCGGGGCGAACGAGGCGGTCATGAACCCCTGCGAGGGCGTGCTGGTGCTGGTCGAGACCGAAGGCCACGGCCGTGCCGCACTGCTTGTCGATTCGATCACCGATCAACGCCAGTTCGTCATCAAGGCATTGGATGCCCATTACCGCCAGATCGACAGCGTGGCGGGGGCGACGATCCTCGGCAACGGCAAGGTGGCGCTGATCGTCGATGTCGATTTCATCGCCAGCACCGCCGCACACGCGGGCGGCGCCGGCGGCATGGCTCTGGCGGCTGCGGCCTGACCATGCACGCCTCATCCGCCGCGGCGGCGACCGACAGCATCGTGCCCGGCGTCAGCCCCGCCATCTACAGCGAAGCCGACTTCCGCCGCATCGCCTCGCTGATCCATGACCGGAGCGGCATCGTCCTGTCGGATCGCAAGCGCATGCTCGCCTATTCGCGCCTCGCCCCGCTGGTGCGGCGCAGCGGCCTCACGAGCTTCGGCGCGTTTCTCGATGCGCTGGCGGAGGACCCGCAGGGGCAGACCGCCGTGATCGCGGCGCTGACCACCAACCACACCTATTTCCACCGCGAGCCGCATCACTTCGACCACTTCGCCGCGGAACTGCGCCCCGACCTCGTGCGCCGCGCGCTGGCCGGCGAGGACGTGCGCATCTGGTCGGCGGGGTGTTCCACCGGCGAGGAGATCTGGACGCTGCTGATGGTGCTGCTCGGGCCCGAACGCGAGGCGGGCCTGCGGATCGCGCAGAGCCGCGTGCTGGCGCTCGCCAGCGACATCTCGGTCAATGCCCTCGCAGGCGCGCGGGGTGCGACCTATCCGGCCAGTGCGCTCGAGGCCCTGCCCGAACCGCTGCGCCGCACCTGGTGCGTGCCTGCTGCCGGGGCCGGCGGCGAGCCGCGCGTCGCGATCGACCAGGCGCTGCAGGCCATGGTCCGCTTCCGCGAACTCAACCTGATGGGCGATTGGCCGATGCGGCGCCCCTTCGACGTCATCTTCTGCCGCAATGTGATGATCTATTTCGACGCCCCGACCAAAGAGCATCTGGTCGCCCGTTTCGCCCGCCAGCTGGCACCGGGCGGCCATCTCTACATCGGTCATTCCGAAAGGGTGAGCGGTCCGGCAGCGGCGCTGCTCGAACCGGTCGGCCCGACAATCTATCGCCGGAAGGGCACGGCATGAGCATCCGCGTCCTGATCGTCGACGATTCCCCGCTGATGCGGGCGCTGCTCCAGCACCGGCTCGAGCGCGAGAGCGACATCACCGTCGCCGGCACCGCCGCCGACGCCGCCGAGGCGCGCCAGCTCATCAAGGCTCTCGATCCGGACGTGGTGACGCTCGACATCGAGATGCCGGGGATGGACGGGCTGTCCTTCCTCGAGAAGATCATGGCCCTGCGCCCGACGCCGGTGATCCTCGTGTCCGGCGCGACCGAGGCCGGCGCGAGCGCGACGGTACGCGGACTGCAGCTCGGCGCGGTGGGCTGTATCCCCAAATCCCAGTTGCGGATGACGCAGGGCGGCGCCGACGACGGCGCCTTGCCGGCAATGGTGCGCGAAGCCTCGCGGGTGCGCTTCGCCACCGCCCCTGCGCGGCCGGCTCGCACATCCTCCGCCGCTGCCCCCACCCCGGCCTCCGCCACCGCCCTGCCCGACGCCATCGTGATCGGCGCCTCGACAGGCGGGGTCGAGGCGCTGCACACCCTTCTGGCGAGTTTCCCTGCGGATTGCCCGCCGACCCTCGTCGTCCAGCACATCAACGGCTGCTTCGCCGGGGCCATCGCCCAGTCCCTCGACCGCGCGGTGCGCCCGCGCGTCATGCTGGCGGAAAGCGACATGCCGCTGGAAAGCGGCACGATCTTGCTCGCGCCGGGCAACGAGCGCCACCTGCAGGTCGCGGCGGCCGGCGCGCGGGGGCTACGCTGCGTGTTGCGCGAGGGCGATCCGGTGTCCGGCCACCGCCCCAGCGTCGACCGGCTGTTCGCCTCGCTCGCCTCCACACTCGGCCCCGCGCGCGGCCCCCGGGCACTCGGCATCCTGCTCACCGGCATGGGGCAGGACGGCGCGCAGGGCATGGTCGCGCTCGCCAGTATCGGCGCGCGCACCATCGCCCAGGACCAGGCGAGCTGCGTCGTCTTCGGCATGCCGCGCGCGGCGATCGAGCTGGGCGCGGCCGGCGAGGTGCTGCCGCTCGAGCGCATTGCCCCGGCCATCTTCACACCCAGCAAGGCACCCGCGCCATGACCGCCATGACCCCCTTCTCCGCTCCGGCCGGATCGCCCTCCGAGGCGATCCGCGTCACCATCGTCCAGGGCGAGGCCAAGGCGAGCACCGATCCTCGCGTGGAGATGAGCACCATTCTCGGCAGCTGCGTCGCAACCTGCCTGTTCGATCCCGTGGCGCAGGTGGGCGGCATGAACCACTTCCTGCTCGCCGAGCCCCCGGCCCATGTCCGAAACCAGACCTTCGACAGCGATTACGGCCTGTTCCTGATGGAACTGCTGATCAACGAGATGCTCGCGCTGGGCGCAAACAAGAGCCGGATGCGCGCGCGGCTTTACGGCGGCGCGAACCTCAATCCCGATCTCTCCCCGATCGGCACCGCCAATGCCGCCTTCGCCCGCCAGTTCCTCGAGCGCGAGAACATCCCCAAGGTGTTCGAGGATCTCGAGGGCACCCAGGCGCGGCGCATCCAGTTCCGCCCCGCCAGCGGGCAGGTGCGCGCCCGGCTGGTGCCTTCCGACAACGCCCCTACGCAGAAACCACTGGGGCGGCCGCAATCGGCATTTGGGACGGTCGAGCTATTCTAGGGCCAAACGGAGCACATCATGCAAGCCAGCAACCCCTCCACCATCCGTGTCCTGACGGTCGACGACAGCGCCTCGATGCGCGCGCTGCTGCTCGGCGCCCTCACTTCGCGCGGCTTCGCGGTCGAACAGTGCGAGGATGGTCAGGAGGCGCTCGAATGGCTCGCCTCGAACGAGGTCGACGTCATCATCACCGACATCAACATGCCGCGCCTCGACGGCTTCGGGCTGATCGAGAAGCTGCGCTCGAGCGCGCTCCATGCCGAACGCCCGATCCTGGTGCTGACCACCGAAAGCTCCGAGGAAAAGAAGCAACGCGCCCGCAACGCCGGAGCGACGGGGTGGATCGTCAAGCCCTTCGATGCCGACAAGCTCACCGCCGCGCTGCGCCGCGTGATCCACTGATCCTGCCCGAGGTAACGCCCCCATGCGCCACGAACTCATCACCTTCGGGATCGCCAGCCAGCGGTTCGGCATCGACATCATGACCGTGCGCGAGATCCGCGCCTGGTCGCCCGTTACCCGCCTGCCGCGCGTGCCGGACTATGTCGCGGGGGTGGTCAACCTGCGCGGCGCGGTGCTGCCGGTGATCGACCTCGCCGCCCGGCTCGGGTGGGAGCCGACCGACGCAACGCCGCGCAACCCTATCATCGTCATCGAGCACGAGGGCCAGATGCGCGGCCTGATCGTCCACGACGTCGCCGACATCGTCGGGATCGAGGCCGGCACGCTCCAGCAGCCCGACGCGATGGGGCACGAGACCATCACCCACTTCCTCGAAGGCATCGCCCCGCTGGGCGAGGACATGGTGATGGTGCTCGATCTTGCCCGGCTGATGGCGGACGAACCGGTCGAACTGGCGGCCTGAGGATGGTTCCGCCTCCCGAATCCCGTGCGGCTCCCTCTCCGGCCCTGCTCGAAGGCATCGCCGCGCACCTTGCCGCACTGGCTGAGGAGTCCGAGACCTTCGGCATCGTGCTGTGCAGCGACCCCGATGTCGCGGGCCGCTATCTGGTGCAGTTGCAGCAGATTGACCGGCTGGCGCAGTCGCTGCGCGAAATGGCCGGCGTGCTCGCCGCCGCCGATCCCCGCGCGGCGGTGGCGGCGATCCGGCTCGGCGACCTGCGTCACGCGCTGGAGGAGGCCGGTGCGGCTTGAACGCGCCCTGATCGGCCTGCATGCGGCGGGCGTGGTGTTCGCGCTGGTCGCAGCGCTGGCATGGCCGCGTCCCGGGCAGGCGGCGTTGCTGGTGCCGCTCGGCACCGGCGGTCTCCGCGGCGTGCTCGCATGGGCCGACCGAACGGGGGCACCGCTGCTGGCGCTCGACAGCGCAAGCGGGCGGGCGATCGCGCGCATTTCCGACAACCGCAGCCTGCTCCATGCGCTGTCGCAAGGCATCGTGCCAGTTGCCGCGCGTGCGCCGGGCTGCCGGTCCGATGGGGGGTGACATGACGATGATTGTCGACGAGATGCGTGAGCTGCGGGAAACCGGCGTGCGGGTGGTGGGCTCGCTCGCGGGCGTGGTGGGATCGATCCTCGTGGTTTGGGGACTGGCGGGCGGCGCCCCCTTCATTGCACTGAGCTCGGCACTACTGGTGGCGGCCCCGGTCTGGTTCGCCGCCACACGCCGCTGCGATCCGCTGGCGCGGGTCGTCATCTCGGTGACCCATCCGCTGCTGGCAGCGCTCCTCCTGGCGATGGCGAGCGACAGCGGCTGGATCATCGACATGCACATGCTGTTCTTCGCCTTCCTGGCGGTGCTCGCGGCGCTGGCCGACTGGCGCACCATCGTGATCGGTACAGTCGTCACCGCGCTGCACCACCTGCTACTCAATTTCGTCGCCCCGGCCTATGTCTTTCCGGACGGTGCCGACATCTCGCGGGTAATGTTCCACGCAGTGGTGGTGCTGATCGAGGCGGGGGTGCTGATCGCGCTGTGCCGCCATTTCGAGGCGCTTATACGGCGGCTGATGGAAACCCGCGCCGCGCAAGCCGCCCGCGATGCCGAACTTCACGCCGAGCGCGAAGCGAAGGCGGCCGAGCAGCGCAGCGTTCTCGCCAGCCTCAGCGAACGGCTGGTCGCGATGTCCGGCGGGGACCTCGGTTCGCAGATCGCGACCCCCTTCCCCGGCGACTACGACAGCGCGCGCACGCTGCTCAACGAGACCTGTGCGCAGCTCGACGGGCTGGTCGGCGCCGTGGCCTTCACCGCCGAGCAGGTCGCCACCGGCGCGCACGAACTGCGCGAGGCCTCGGGCGATCTGGCGGCCAAGACCGAGCAGCAGACCGCCGCGATCGAGACCGTCGCCCGCACCGCCGCCGAACTGCTGCGCGATATCGAGGCGCAGGCGCGGCTGTGGGCCGAGACCCGCGAAACCGCGCTCGGCGCGAAGGCCGACGCCGACAGCGGCGCCGCCGACGTCGCCGGCGCCGCCGAGGCGATGACCCGGATCGAGACCTCGTCGACCCAGATCGGCGAGATGATCGCCTTCATCGACACCATCGCCTTCCAGACCAACCTGCTGGCGCTCAACGCCGGGGTCGAGGCGGCGCGGGCGGGCGAGGCGGGCAAGGGCTTTGCCGTGGTGGCAGGCGAAGTGCGCGAACTTGCCCAGCGGTCGGCGCAGTCGGCCGGAGCGATCAAGCAGCTGGTGGCGACCTCGAAGGAGGAGGTCGCGCTCGGCGTTGCGCGGGTGCAGCAGCTGGTTGCCCTGCTCGGCTCGCTGGTGAGCCGCTTCTCCGACATCGCCAGCCAGGTCGACAGCATCGCGCAGGGCTCGGGCAGCGCGGTCGAGGCGATCCGCCAGATCGACGCCGCGATGGGCCTGCTCGACCGCGGGATGCAGCAGAACGCGGCAATGGCCGAACAGACCAGCGCGGCCTCGGTCGAATTGCTGCGCGGGGCGGAGGACCTGCGGGGACAGGTCAGCCACTTCCGCCGCGAGGATTGCGAACCGCGCCCGATGCGCCTGCGCCCGGCAGCCTGACGGGCGGCGCTACTCGGCGGGCTGCATCAGGGGGCCTGCATGATCTTGGGCGCCGAAGGGATCGGCCCGCCCGTGAGGATCGAATTGGCCTCGTTGGCGAGGATCCCCACCACCATCGTCCACACCGCGACGTTCTGGCGCAGTTGCACCGGATCGATCTTGTCGAGCGTGTCGTCGGGGGTGTGGTGCAGGTCGAAATAGCGCATCCCGTCCTGCTGGAGATCGATCAGCGCGCCCTTCTGGTCACGCACGATGTTGAGGTCCGCGCCGCCCGTGGCGATATCGCTGCCGGCCGAGACGCCGAAGCGCGCGACGGCGGCGGCGATGCGCTTGTGGAGCGCAGGGTTGCTCTCGCGGAAGTTCGAATCGAAGCGCCACACCCGGTCCGCACCGAAATCGCTCTCGATCCCGACCGCGATCGCCTCGTCGAGGTGCGCCTCGCTATAGGCCTTGCTTCCCCACAGGCCGGTCTCCTCGGCCCCGGCCATCAGGACACGCACGGTGCGCAGCGGCTGGCCGGCCTTGGCGGCATTGAGCGCGGCCGCCGCGACGATCGCGCAGCCCGCGCCGTCGTCGAAGGCGCCCGGCGAATTCCACCAGCTGTCGATATGGCAGGCAAGCAGCACCGGCGGGAGCGAAGGGTTCTGCCCGACGATCTCGCCCACGACATTGCCGCTCTCGGTCTTGCCGAGCTGGCGCGGGTTCATCTCGAGCCGCAGCGTCAGCGGCCGCCCCTTGGCCCGGGCGAACATCCGCTCGAGGTTTTCGGCGTCCGGCAGGCTCAGCGCGCCCGCCGGGATCGGCTTCACGCCCTCAGGGAAGCTGGTGCCGCCGGTGTGCGGGTTGCGGTGGTGATCGGTGCCGACCGACTTGATTACGACACCGACCGCGCCCTTGCTCGCGGCGAGGCCCGGGCCGACCCAACGCACCGGGCCGGCAAAACCGTAATGCGATCCGTCCTGGGCGGGGCGCATCTGGTGGCTGATATAGGCGATCTTGCCCGCGAGGCTCTCGGCGGGCGCGGCGCGCAATTCGTCGACGGTGCGGAAGAACACCACCTCCGCCTCGATCCCCCCCGCGGGCGTCGCGCCGGAATTGCCGAGCGGCAGCACGGTCAGGTCCTGCGCGAAAGGCGCGGTGACGCGGGCGCGGGCGATGTCGCCGGGCACCCAGGTGTCCATCATGAAGGGCTCGTCGGCGACATTGGCGAAGCCCTTGGCCTTGAGCCAGGCCACGGCCCAAGCCCGCCCGCGCGCCTCGGCTTCGGTCCCTGCCTGACGCGGGCCGACCTCGGTGGTGATCCCCTCGACGAAATCCCACGCGTAGGTGTCGCTCTCGAGCGCGGCGGCGGCGGCCTGTTCGAGCGCCTGGGTCTGCGCGAAGGCGGGGGTGGACAGGAAAGCGAGCGGGAGCGCGGCGAGCACTGGGACGAGGCGGTTCATGGCCACAGGTGCTATCGGCAGGGCGCACGCAAGTCTAGCCGCTTGCCCTCGCCCCTCCCCTTCCCTATCTGCGGCCCACAAATTTCCCGCTGATCACTCGACCCGAAGGACCATCCGATGGCCGCGCAATACGCCTATGTCATGAAGGGCATGACCAAGACCTTCCCCGGCGCCCAGAAGCCGGTGCTGAACAACATCTCGCTCCAGTTCTACCAGGGAGCGAAGATCGGCATCGTCGGGCCGAACGGGGCGGGCAAGTCGACGCTGATCAAGATCATGGCCGGGATCGACAAGGACTTCACCGGCGAGGCCTGGCCGGGCGAGAACATCACGGTCGGCTATCTGGAACAGGAGCCCGAGCTCGATCCGACCAAGACCGTGCTCGAGAACGTGCGAGAGGGCGCCAAGGAGACCGCCGATCTGGTGGCGCGTTTCAACGAAGTCAGCGCGCTCATGTGCGAACCCGATGCCGATTTCGATGCGCTCGGTGCGGAGATGGGCGAGCTGCAGGACAAGATCGACGCGGTCGATGGCTGGACCCTCGACAACCAGCTCGAAGTGGCGATGGAAGCGCTGCGCTGCCCGCCGGGCGACTGGCCGGTCAAGGACCTCTCAGGCGGTGAGAAGCGCCGCGTCGCGCTCACCCGTCTGCTGATTCAGAAGCCCTCGATCCTGCTGTTGGACGAACCGACCAACCACCTCGACGCGGAATCGGTCCAGTGGCTCGAAAACCACCTCAAGGAATATGCCGGCGCGGTGCTGATGATCACCCACGACCGCTACTTCCTTGATAACGTAGTCGAATGGATCCTCGAACTCGATCGCGGCTCCTACTACCCCTACGAAGGCAACTACTCGACCTACCTCGAGAAGAAGGCCAAGCGCCTCGAGCAGGAAAGCCGCGAGGAAAGCGGCAAGCAGAAGGCGCTGGCCCGCGAACTCGAATGGATCCGGCAGACGCCCGCCGCGCGCCAGACCAAGTCCAAGGCGCGTATCCGCAAGTTCGAGGAGCTTCAGAACAGCCAGGACAACCGCCAGGTCGGCAAGGCGCAGATCGTCATCCAGGTGCCCGAGCGCCTCGGCGGCAAGGTGATCGAGGCCAAGAACCTCACCAAGGCTTACGGCGACAAGCTGCTGTTCGAGAACCTGTCCTTCATGCTCCCCCCTGGCGGGATCGTCGGCGTGATCGGGCCGAACGGCGCGGGCAAGTCGACCCTGTTCAAGATCCTCACCGGCAAGGAACAGCCCGACAGCGGCACGATCGAGATCGGCTCGACCGTACGCCTCGGTTACGTGGACCAGAGCCGAGACCATCTCGACCCGAAGAAGAACGTCTGGGAGGAAATCTCCGACGGGCTCGATTACATGAAGGTCAACGGCCAGGACATGAGCACGCGTGCCTATGTCGGTGCGTTCAACTTCAAGGGCGCGGACCAGCAGAAGAACGTCGGCAAGCTCTCGGGCGGTGAACGCAACCGCGTGCATATGGCCAAGATGCTGAAGCAGGGCGGCAACGTGCTGCTGCTGGACGAGCCGACCAACGACCTCGACGTCGAAACGCTGGCGGCATTGGAAGACGCGATCGAGAATTTCGCGGGCTGCGCCGTGGTCATCAGCCACGACCGCTTCTTCCTCGACCGGCTCGCCACCCACATCCTCGCTTTCGAGGGCAACAGCCATGTCGAGTGGTTCGAAGGCAACTTCGAGGCCTACGAGGAAGACAAGCGCCGCCGCCTCGGCGATGCGGCGGACCGCCCGACGCGCCTCGCCTATAAGAAGCTCACGCGCTGAACCTGATGCGCCATCCCGGAGCCGCCCCGGGATGGCCGCATCAGCCGAGCTTTACCTTCCCGCGCATCACCTCCTCGCTGAACATCATCAGATGGATGGTGGCGTATTTGCGCGCTTCCTCCGAGAGGTCGGCGCGGGTCGCGTATTCGTGCAGCTTCTCGCGCTGCAAGGCGACCAGGCCGTCGGCATAGCCGTTCTCGGCATCGGGGTTGTAGAGCACCATGCCGAAACGCGCCTTTTCCAGCGCGCTACGCAGCGGGCTTTCAGGGTCCATCGCCAGAAGCTTGGCAATCGTCGACGGGCTCTTGAGCAGCGCGAGTCTGTTGCCCGCCATGTGCGGCTTCAGACCGTTGCGTTCCAGCATCGGGCCGATCGCGGGATCCGTCCACAGGCTGGGAGCGAAGATGAACCCGCTCTCGAAATCGAGATCGAGCCCGAGCGCCTGCGAGAGCATCGCTATCGCCGCATCGGCGCCGTCATTCGCGCCGGATTGCGACGGGCGCGGCTCGGGGGCGAAGCGCTGCGGCTCCGGGCGGGGCTGGGGCTGCGGCTTCTTGCGACCGAAAATGGGCATGGGGCGCTCCTTGCGCGGTGATGCGATATGCCATCTTTACCAGCGAGGCGTTGAGCAAGCGTGAAGACCCGCAGGAACTCCGGCAAATTGCTGAACCCTGCGAACCGCTTGTCGCAAGTGTTTACCCCTTCTTAATCAGGCCTACGTCACTCTCCTTAACAACCAACAAGGTCGCATAAGGGGCAGCAGGGGCAATGACAGGGATCGAGGTGCCGCTGGAGCTGGCCTTGCTGCTGTGCGCGGGCTTTGCCGCAGCCGGGGCTTGGGCCGGGCAGGCGCGCGCCATTCGCCGGCTGGATCCCCGGCGCAATCCGCTGCGCGACCTGTTGAAGCCCGAGGTGCTCTCCGAGGCGATCGACCTTGCCGCCCGCCGCAACGCGATGCGCGCCGGCTCGCGGGCGGTGCTGCACGGGCGGATCGACCAGCTCTCGGCCTGCTCGGGTACCTGGAACAGCGCCACGCGCGACGAGGTGCGCGAGCATGTCGCCGCTGTGATGCGCGCGGGCCTGCGCCGCGACGACCGCATCGTGCTCTCGGGTCGCGAGGGCTTCACCATCACCATCGGCGGTGCCGACGAGCGTGCCGCTACCCGCATCGCCGATCGGCTGCGCAGGGCGCTGGCGCAGCTCAGCCTCCCCCAGCTCGGCAGCGAGGCGCGGCTGACCGCCAGCTTCGGTGTCGCGGCCGAACGGTTCGGCGACGGAGAAACCGGGCTCGACCGGCGGGCGCGACAGGCGCTCGATGCGGCGCTGGCCAAGGGTTTCGACCATGTCGTGCCGGCGAGCGAAATCGAGGAGGTCATCCTCCTGCCCGGACCGTCCGGTCCGACAGCCTCGGCCGCCTAGGGCGAAACCCAGCGCCCCTCCCACGCTCCGTCTTCGGCCGCGCGGGAGAACTGCGCGCGGACATGGCCGGTGTGGGCGAGATAGAGCCAGTCGAGCGCAGTCAGCGTGATCTGCAGCAGGGCGAAGTTCTCGCGCGCCGGGATGAGCTGGGCATCTTCGGGTTCCACCCCCTCGAACTCGGGCGGAAGGCCCGAGGTCGGCCCGTCAGCGCTGGTGCCCGGCCCCTCGCCCAGGTAACAGCGCCGCGCGAAATTGGTGCTCGCGGCCCAGGCCGCATCGACCTCGCCGCCCTCGCGCAGGATTGCGCCGGTGCCACGCGCACGGATCTGCACCTTGGCGCCCTTGTCGTAGAACAGCACAGCGATCCGCGGGTCGGCGGCGATCACCTGCGCCTTGGGAGCGCGCGAATCGGTGTGGAGCCGCAGCCGCCAGCCTTGCGCATCGAAAGCGCGCAGCACCATCACCCGGGCATCGACATCGGCGGTCACGATCACCGGCGTGTGCATCGGCGCCTTGCGGTCGCGCGGCGCGCGAATCAGCCGGTTGCGGCAATCGGCAAGCACATCGTCGAGCGTTTCGGACATGGTAGGACGGTTTGGCACCGGACGCGCGCGCGTCAAGCGCAGCGAGAAATGTTAAGCTCACGCGCTTTTTTTCTGAACACAGGCGCCTCGGTTCATCGCCGCGACAACTTGCCGGGCGTAAGGCTCGGCCCATCGACATGCCGCTTGTGGTGGGCTGGCGTTACTGGAGGCAACACAATGACCACCCTCTTTGCGAGGGGCGGATCGCTGGCGGCGCTCGCCGCGGCGCTCGCCCTTGTCCTTCCCGCCACCGCTGCCGCCGCGCAGGAAGTCCCCTTCCAGCCCGACGAATCTGATCCTCCCGGGATCAGGGTCGAGCGGCCCTCCTCCGGCACCGAGTTCGGGGGCGGACCGGCGCGCGCCGAAATCGCGCGCCCCGCGGCGCCGCCGCCGAGCTATGCCCGTGCCGATGCCGACACGCCTGCCCCGCGGTTCGAGCGGGTCGCTGCCGAGCAGCGCCAGCCGCGCCCGCGCGGCGAGGGACGGGCGGAACGCGGTGCACCTAGCGGGTTTGGCGGCGACGTGATCGCCCGCGCTCGCGCCGCCCAGCAGGCGGAACGGCGCGGACCCGACCGGGCCGAACGCGTCGACCGCCGCAGCGAACAGCGGGCCGACCGGGTCGACTGGCGCAGCGAACAGCGCGCGAACCGGGTCGACCGGCGCAGCGAACAGCGCGCGGACCGGATCGAGCAGCGCGGCGACGTGCGGGCGGACCGGCTTGAATGGCGCGGCCGCGACAACGCCGCCGACCGCGTGGACCGGCGGACCGAGAACCGCGCCGACCGGGTCGAGCGCCGGGGCGATTTTCGCGCCGACCGCATCGAACAGCGTGGCGACAACCGCGCGGGCCGTATTGAACAGCGCGGCGACAACCGCGCCGAGAGGGTCGACGGACGCCGTGGCAACTGGCGCGACGGCCGGGGCGGAGGCTTCGACGGTCAGGTCCGCGACATTGCCCGCGATGCGCGCCGAGCCGACCAGTGGCGCGACGGGCGCCGCGACGATTGGCGCGACGGGCGCCGTGACGACTGGCGCGATGGCCGGCGAGACGGCTGGCGTGACGGGCGCCGCGACGACTGGCGCGACAGCCGGCGCAATTGGCGGCGCGACGACTGGCGCTGGGGCTGGAATGGCCGTCCGGGCTGGGACAACCGCGACTTCCGGCGCTGGAACCGCGGCTGGCGCGGCAACCGGTCCTACGACTGGTTCGATTTCCGGCGCGGCAACCAGTTCCTGTTCCGCCCGGGCCCCTACTTCGCGCCGTTCCGCAGCCACCGCTACAGCCGGGTGGACATCGGCTTCTTCCTCGACAGCCTGTTCTTCCAGCCGCGGTTCTTCATCAACGATCCATGGGCCTACCGCCTGCCGCCGGCCTACGGGCCGTATCAGTGGGTTAGGTATTATGACGATGTCCTGCTCGTCGATATTTACACCGGCGAGGTCGTAGACGTGATCCACGGCTTCTTCTGGTAGGTCTCCTGGTCGGTCTCCACCAGATGCAGGAAGCCCCGTCGGACCTGTCCGGCGGGGCTTTTTCGCGCCCTGCGCGCTTGCTACCGCTAGATCATGACCACGCCCGATCCCGCGCCCGACCGGCAGGCCCTCGCCCGGCTCGGCGAGGCGGTGCGCGCACGGCTGGCTGCGGACCCGGCGATCTACCGCATCGAGGACGAGCGGATCGAGCTCTTCGCCGTCGGCGGCTTCCTTTCCGATGAGGAATGCGCCCGTCTCGTGGGGATGATCGACGCGGTCGCCCGGCCCTCCTCGCTCCACGAACTCGACTATGCGAGCGGCTTTCGCACCTCCTACTCGGGCGATCTCGACCCGCGCGATCCCTTCGTCGCGGAGATCTCGGCGCGGATCGACGCGCTGCTCGGGCTGCCGCCGGAGATTGGCGAGCCTGTGCAGGGCCAGCGCTACCTGCCCGGCCAGCAGTTCAAGCCGCACAACGACTGGTTCTACACCTCCGAGAGCTACTGGCCCGGGGAACAGCGACGCGGCGGGCAGCGCAGCTGGACGGCGATGGCCTATCTCAACACGGTCGAGGCGGGCGGCGCGACCGCCTTCACCCTGCTCGGACTCGAGATCGAGCCCAAGCCGGGCGTGCTCCTCTTGTGGAACAACGCCCTGCCTGACGGCCTTCCCAACGAGGCGACCCTGCACGCCGGGTGTCCGGTCGAACGGGGCGCGAAATACGTCATCACCAAGTGGTATCGCACCCGCACCTGGCGCTGAGCGATCAGGCCTTCGCCAGCGCCTCGGCGATCAGCTGGCGCGTCGGCGCGATGCCGTAGAGCGCGATAAAGCTGCCCATGCGCGGGCCCTGCTCGCTTCCCAGCAGCGTCTCGTAGAGCGCCTTGAACCAGTCCCGCAGCGACTCGAAGCCGAACTCGGGCTGCTTGCCGATCTCGTAGACGATGGTCTGGAGGTCCTCCGCGCTCGTCGCCGGGTCGGCCGCCGCGAGTGCCGCGTCCAGCGCCTTCAGCGCCTCGGCCTCGCCCCCCGCAGGGGCGCGCTTGGCGAGCGTCGGGGCCACGAAATCGCGGTTATAGGCGAGCGCGCGGCCCACCAGCGCATCGAGCGCGGGGTGCGCGGCCGGATCGGCGTCCGCGACATAGTTTCCGAGATAGGACCACACCGCCTCGCGCGTCGCCCCGGCACCCAGAACGCCCACGAGGTTGAGCAGCAGGCTGAAGGGCACCGGCAACGCATCGCCCTGTCCCGGCGCGTCGGCGCCTTCGTGATGAGCATTGGCGCGCAAGAGGTGCCACACGGGGTTGCCGAGCCGCTTGTCCACGTCCTGCGTCGGGATCGCCGCACGAAATTGCCAGTAATCGTCCACCGCCTTGGGGATCACGCCGGCGTGAAGCTGCTTGGCGCTCTTGGGGTTGGCGAAGATGTAGTAGCCGAGGCTTTCCGGGCTGCCGTATTCGAGCCACTGCTCGATCGACAGGCCGTTGCCCTTGGACTTCGAAATCTTCTCGCCCTTGGCATCGAGGAACAGCTCGTAGATCAGTCCCTCGGGCTTGTTGCCGCCGAGCACGCGGGCGATCTTGCCCGACTGGATGCCGCTGTCGGTCAGGTCCTTGCCGTACATCTCGTAATCGACGCCGAGCGCCACCCAGCGCATCGCCCAGTCGACCTTCCACTGGCACTTGGCCATACCGCCGAGCGCCGATTGCTCCACCACGCTCCCGTCCTCGTCGGTGAAACGGATGATCCCGGCATCGGCATCGACCACCTCGACCGGCACCTGAAGCACGGCCCCGGTGGTGGGGCTGATCGGCATGACGGGGGAATAGGTCCTGCGCCGCTCCTCTCCGAGGGTCGGGAGCATGATGTCGAGGATCGCCTGGAAGTTCGCCAGCACGCCGCGCAGCGCATCGTCGAAGCGGCCCGAATTGTAGCAGTCCGAGGAGCTGACGAACTCGTATTCGAAGCCGAACCGGTCGAGGAAGTCGCGCAGCATCGCATTGTTGTGCGCGGCGAAGCTTTCGAACTTCTCGAAGGGATCCGGGATGCGCGACAAGGGCTTGCCGAGATGCTCGGCCAGCATCGCCTGGTTGGGGACGTTGTCCGGGACCTTCCTCAAACCGTCGAGATCGTCCGAGAAGGCCACCAGCCGCGTCGGCGAGCCCCCGGTCAGCGTCTCGTAGGCGCGCCGCACGAGGCTGGTGCGCAGCACTTCCTGAAAGGTGCCGATATGCGGCAGGCCCGAGGGGCCGTATCCGGTCTCGAACAGCACGCCGCCGGGCTTGCCTTCCGGAAGGCGCTTGGCGAGGCGCTGCGCCTCCTGGAAGGGCCAGGCCTTGGAGTTCTGTGCAGCGGCGATGAGGGCATCTTGGGTTATCGTCATGACGGCGGGGCTATTAGGGATGCGAAAGCGGCTTGCAAGCGGAATGGCGCGCCCGAAGCGGACAAAGCGGACACCGTGTCCGCTTGTCGCAACCGCGTTTTTCGGCCGCATTTCATCGCACTGCACTCCTTTTCGTGCTGCGGACGGACAGGGAAGCGGGGCCTTTTCTTCCGCCCACCGGTCCGCAGCACCCGATGATCTACCAATCTGCCAGCGTGTAGGACAGCGGATCGGGCACAGCGGCAGCGCGATGCGTTTACATCGCCCCTGCCCTCGCCCATCTTGGTCGGCGTGACGCCGCCTGCGACCCTGCCCGCCCCGCTTCCGCTCCCCGCGCTCCACGCCAGCCATGGCGGCCACTGGCTGCGCCCCGCCAGCGGGACGACGAACGCCGTGTCCAAGGGCGATGCGATCATGGCTGCCGCCGATACCCCGGTGCTGCTCGTCAACGCGCCGCTGGTGGCGAGCCGGCTCGGCTATCCCGACCTCTCGGGGCTCGACCTGCTCGAAGCCTTCGCCTTCATCCACCCGGCGCGCTTCTGCGTCCCGACCCCGCGCGGTCTTGCCGAGGCGCTGGGGCTGCCGGTGCCCGAGAACGACGCTGCCGTGCCCGAGATGCTCCAGCGCGCGGCGGGCGCGCTGATCGCGGCCTGCCACGATCCCGAGTGGTTCGAGCGCGAGGGCGCGTGGAGCGCAGTGCAATCGCTCGAACGCCTGCGGTGGCCGTGGGCGCAGGTGCTGCGGCCCCATATCGCCAAGCCCGAGAAGGCCGAACGCTGGCTCTTCGCGCGCCTGCCGGAATGGGAGGAGACGGGCGAGCGCCCCGCCCCCCGGCAAGTGGACATGCCGGCAGAGGCGGTGCAGCAGCAGCTTGCCCGCCTCACTGGCGAAGGGGCGGAACAGCGCGACGGGCAGCGCGCCTATGCCGCCGATGTTGCCCGCATCTTCGCCCCGCGCTCCGCTCCCGGCAGGCCGCATCTGGCGCTGGCACAGGCGGGGACGGGGATCGGCAAGACGCTGGGCTATCTCGCACCCGCCTCGGTCTGGGCTTCTGCGAGCGGGGGCACGGTGTGGGTCTCGACCTTCACCAAGAACCTGCAACGCCAGCTGCGCGCCGAGAGCCGCCGGGCCTGGCCTGTGAAGCGCGCCGACGGCACCCCGCCGGTGGTGGTGAGGAAGGGGCGGGAGAACTACCTGTGCCTCCTCAATCTCGAGGATGCCTTGCAGGGCGGCTTTGCGGGGCGGCCCGCGATCCTCGCGCAGCTGGTGGCGCGCTGGGGGGCCTATACCCGCGACGGGGACATGATCGGCGGCGATCTGCCGGGCTGGCTCGGCACGCTGTTCCGCAAGCGCGGGATTGCCGCTCTCACCGACCAGCGCGGCGAGTGCATCTATGCCGGCTGCCCGCATTACCGGAAGTGCTTCATCGAGCGCGCGGCGCGGGATTCCGCGCAGGCCGATCTGGTGATCGCCAACCACGCGCTGGTGATGGTCAACGCCGCCCGCGCCCGCGACCCGAACCAGCGCCCGACGCGGCTGATCTTCGACGAGGGCCACCATGTCTTCGACGCTGCCGATTCCACTTTCGCCGCAACGCTTTCCGGTCAGGAGACCATCGAACTGCGGCGCTGGATCATCGGGCCGGAGAAGGAATCGCGCGGACGGCGGCGAGGCCTCGCGGCCCGGCTCGCCGACCTTGCCAGCTATGACGAGGCCGGGTCCGAGGCCATCGCGGCGGCCTGCAAGGCGGGGCAGCTGCTCCCGTCCGACGGCTGGCTCCAGCGCCTCGCCGAGAACAGCCCCTTCGGACCCATCGAGGCCCTGCTCGCCGCCGTGCGCACCGCGACCTATGCCCGCGACGAGAGCGGCGGGATCGACGCGGGCTACGGGATCGAGACCGAGGCGGCGGGCCTTCCGGGCGAGGTGATCGAGGCGGCGGGCGCTGCCTCCGAGGCGCTCGCGAGCATCCGCGTGCCGCTGATCCGGCTGGGCGGCAGGCTGGAGGCGATCCTCGCCGAGCCGCCCGACTGGCTCGACGCGCAGGGGCGCGCGCGGATCGAGGGGGCGCGCTTTGCGCTCGGCTGGCGGATCGAATTGCTCGCGGCATGGGAAGCCCTGCTGGACCGTCTGGGCGGCCCGGCCGATCCCGAATTCGTCGACTGGCTCGCGGTCGACCGCTCCGATGCGCGCGAGTTCGACGTGGCGATCCACCGCCGCTGGCTCGACCCGATGAAGCCCTTCGCCCGCGTCGTGCTCGAACCCGCACACGGGGTGCTGCTGACCAGCGCCACCCTCACCGACCGGACCGAAGACGACGACAGGTGGGCGAGCGCCATCGCCCGCTCCGGTGCGGCCCATGTCGAGGTCGCCCCCTTGCTCTCGGCTGCCGAGAGCCCCTTCGATTACGCCTCCCGCGCCGAGGTGCTGATCGTCACTGACATCGCAAAGGGCGATCTGCCCGCGCTCGCCGGGGCCTATGCCCGGATCATCGAGGCCACACAGGGCGGCGTGCTCGGCCTGTTCACCGCGATCCGGCGGCTGCGCGCGGTCCACGGCCGCATCGCCGACCGGCTCGCGCGGGCGGGCCTGCCGGTCTATGCCCAGCATGTCGATCCGATCGACACCGGCACGCTGGTCGACATCTTCCGTGACGATCCGCGGGCAAGCCTGCTCGGCACCGACGCCCTGCGCGACGGGGTGGACGTGCCGGGGCACAGCCTCAGATGCGTGGTGATGGAGCAGGTTCCCTGGCCCCGCCCCGACATCCTCCACAAGGCGCGCCGCCTTGCCGGGGGCGGGTCGGCCTATGACGACCGCATCATCCGCGCGCGGCTGGCGCAGGCCTTCGGGCGGCTGATCCGCTCGAAAGAAGATAGCGGCCACTTCATCGTCCTCTCGCCCGCCTTCCCCTCGCGCCTGCTCTCGGCTTTTCCGAAAGGCACGCCGGTGGTGCGCGTGACGCTCGATCAGGCTTTACAACGCTGCGCGGCTGGTGTTGGAGGCCTTGCCTCTCCGGTTGCGCAAGGAGCCCTCGATCCATGAAGATTCTCGGTCTCCTGCGCCACGCCAAGTCGGACTGGGACGACACGAGCCAGCGCGATTTCGACCGCGGCCTCAACGCCCGCGGCCGCAAGGGCGCGGAGCTGATCGGCAGGCACATCCGCGATCACGGCATCCGGTGGGACAAGCTGATCGCCAGCCCTGCGGTACGGGTGAAGCTCACGCTGGAGGGCGCCCTGCCCGAGATCGAGCCGATCTACGACCAGCGGCTCTACCTCGCCAGCTTCGACACCATCGTCGAGACGATCGAGGCACATGCCGGCACCGGCGACGAGGAAGCGCAGGCGATCCTCATTTCGGGCCACAACCCGGGCCTTCAGGACGTGCTGCTCGAACTGGTCGCGCCGGGCAAGGAGAACGCGCTGTTCAAGGAGGCGGTCGTCAAGTTCCCGACCGCCGCCTATGCCGTGCTCGAATGCGACGTGGCGCACTGGAGCGAGCTGAAACGCTACTGCGCCGAGCTCGTCCATTTCGCGCGCCCCCGCGATCTCGACCCCGATCTGGGGCCGGAGTTCTAGCTGACCTCCACCAGGTTGTCGTCCGAATCCCGGTCGATGTAGAAGTTGTAGGGGTCGATCCCGGCGAAAACCGGCTTCTTCGCGGTCACCACCTCGATCACCTGCTTGCCCGCCCGCACCGGCATGCGCTGCATCGACAGCACCGCCGCCTTGTCGAAGGCACCGCTGCCGGGCCGGTCGGTGAACAGGCCGACCTCGATGCTCTCGGCGAGCGGCGCGGGCGTCTCGACACCCTTGCCGTCGGCGTAGAACTTGCCCGCCTCGATCGTGATCCGCGTCACCCACCTGCCATCGGCGCGCTTCGTGCTGGCGGCTTCGGTCGCCTTCAGATCATAGATCGTGATCTTCTCGAACAGGTCGGTGATCAGCGCCTGATCCTCCGCCGATTTCGCCTCCTTGCGCAGTTCGCCGAGGAGGTCGAGGCTGCGCGGATAGGGCGCGCCCTTGAAGCGATACTTCGCCACCAGCCGCGCCAGCGCGCGGTTGACCGCATTCTCGCCCAGCCGCTCCTGCAGCAGGTACATCACGAGGCTGCCCTTCTGGTAGTGGATGTGCTGCTGGTTCTCGACCCGGTAGAGCGGCTGTTCGGGCAGCGGGTCGCCCTTGCGGCCCGAAAGGTAGCGGTCGAGCTCGAACTTCAGGAAGCGGCGGATCTTGTCCTCGCCATAGAGCTCTTTCATCACCATCAGCGCGGAATACTGCGCCAGCGTTTCCGACAGCAGCGTCTGGCCCTGCATGTTCGCGCCGATCACCTGGTGCGCCCAGTACTGGTGCCCCACCTCGTGCGCGGTGATGTAGGAGACGTAGTCGATCGTCTCGGGATCGCGCACGTCGGCGGCAAAGCCGATGCTTTCCGAATAGGGCATCGTCCCAGCGAAAGCCTGCGCGAAGCTGTCATACCCCGGGAACTCGATGATCCGCGCATAGCCGAACTGGTAGGGGCCGAAATTGCGCTCGTAATAGGCAAGGCTGGTCTTCAGCGCCTTCTGCATCGCCGGCACGTTCCACGCGTGGCGCGGATCGTGGTAGACGCTGAGCAGCACCGGCCCGACCTGCTCCTCGGCCACGGCATAGCGCGCGGATTGCACCGAGAAGAAGTTGAGGATCGGTGCGGGGCTCTGGAACACCGCGATGCGGCGATCGCCCTTGACCTCGTCGGACAGCTTGTTGCCAGGCGCGATCGGAACCTGATCGGCCGCGGTGCTGACGGTGATGCGCGAATTTACCCAGTCGGCGCCGATGTAGTTGCTCGCCTGCGCGCGGGTATCCTCGAGCTTCGCCATTCGCAGCTCGGCCGGCAGGCCCTGCCGCCGCCGCGCGGTGCGATCCTGCAACAGGCCGCGCCGGTCCATCCCGATGATGGGCGCGAAGGTGTAGTTGTTCACGAAGGTGCCGTTGTCGACCAGATCGGTCGCCGCCCCATCGTTGGCAAAGCCGCGCCGCCAGACATCGCTGGCGAAGTCGAGCCGCACGGTCGCGCCGGGCGCGAGCGGGGTGTCGAAGCGGTAGATGCGGTAGAGGTGGACCTTGTCGTGGCTCGCCAGCCTTGCGCCCGCGATGTCGAGACGGGTGAATTCCGCGCCCTCATCGCCCTGCCGCACGTGCAGTTCGCTGATCGGAACGCCGCTGTCGTTGCGCAGGGCATAGCTGCCCGTCACCTTCATGCGCCGCTGGTCGGGATAGATCGCGACATCGAAGACCACATCGGTGACGACGGGGCGCGGCAGGGTTTCGTATTTGAGATATTTGCGCTCGTAGTCGGCGAGACGCTCCTCGGCCTGGTCGGAAGTCTCGAAGGTGTTGAGCTCGTTGATGTTGCGGTGGATGACGAGGCCGGTGCCCGCCATCACCGCGACCGCCGCGACCGCGATGCCGCCAGAAGCGAGACCCGTGCGCCGCGCGATGCCCTTGAGCCGCGGGACCACCGCGACCACGGTGCCGCGCGGCCATGCCCAGTGGGCGAAGACCAGCAGCAGCACGGCGAACGCCGCCCAGTAGGTGCGGGCGATCGCTGCCCCCATCCAGAAGCCGCCGGTGCCGTTCATGTCGGAGAGCGGCTCGGACGGGGTACCCGCGTAATTGTAGAGGATGTTCGAATAGCCGAGGTTCGACATGAAGATGCGGGCCAGGAACCACGCCAGGAACAGGCCCCAGCCGACATACTTGTTGGGGCTGAGCACCTGGAAGAACACCGCCAGCACAGCCAGCAGCAGCAGGTCTACGCTCTGCGGGAGCACATAGGCCGAAAGGTACAGGCCATAGTCGATCGATCCTGCGCCCTTGCCCAGCTGGTAGAGTACGCCCGTCGCCATCCCCGCCAGCGCCATGGCCAGCAAAACGGTAAAAATGGCGAGGATCTTGGGCACGAACATCGCCCATGCAGGAACAGGGGTCGCGTCGATGATCTCGCCCATCTTCACGTCGCGTTCGCGCCACACCAGTTCCCCGCCGTAGAACACGGCGACGATCAGGCTGAACAGCGCCGCGCTGCTGATCACCGTCTCGATGACATTGGCCGTCAGCGGATAGGACGGCGTGCCGTAGGCGGTCTCGGAAAAGACGAGGTTGAGCGTCGCAAAGGCGACCGAGATGAGCAGCAGGACGATCAAGCCCGGGCTCTTCAGCACGAACATCACCTCGGCGCGCAGCCGCAGCCAGAAGGTGGCGAGCGCATGGCCGGAGCCGAAGCGGCGGGCGACGGGCGCCGTCAGCGCGCGCGGCGCGACGCGCTCGGCCCTGGCGACCTTGGCCGCCTGCCGTGCCAGCCGGCGCTGCTGCCAGCGCGACGGCGCGCGCTCGGTCATGCTGAAGCGCAGCCAGGCGATGCCGAGGAACACCGCCGACAGGCCCAGCACGAAGATGCGGTTGAACAGCAGGTTGCCTTCCAGCGGAACGGCGCGCGTGTTCATCTCTGCCGCGGTCCAGTAACGCGCGACCTCGGAGATCGCGCCCGTGCCGAGCGGCTCGTAGCGCGCGACCACGTCCTGCATCGACGGATCGGCCGACAGGATGATGCTGACCGCAAGGTAGCCCATCACCAGCACCAGCACGCCGATATAGCTCGCCAGCATCGACCGGGTGAGCGTTGCAAGGCTGAACAGGAACGCGGCCGACAGGATCAGGTTGGGGACGGCAATGACGAGGAACGGCCAGGCGTAGAGCGCAAGGCTGTTTGGCCCCACCGTCTCGGCATCGACCCACGGCATCGCCGCGCCGAGTGCGATCCCGGCGGGAATCGCGACATAGCCGAGGATCGCGATCGCCAGCCCGCCGATGAAGCGTCCGGCAAGGAAGCTCGTCCGCCCCACCGGGGTGGCGCGGATCATCGGTCCGAAGCCGGTCGCATCGTCGCGCACCACCGCATTGGCGACGAAGGCCGTGATGACGAAGAGGTAGAAGGTCGCGAACACCGCGGTCGCCAGCGTCACGGTATAGGGTGAATTCTCGTTCACCGCGCCGGGCGCGCCGAAGCTGACATTGTCGCTGGCGCTGAGGCCGAAACCCAGGAGGAAGAAGATAGCGACCGATACCCAGAACACCGGATTGCGGAGCTGGTAGCGGATTTCGAATGCGGCGAGGCGGGCCGTCAGCATGATGCGCGCTCCTCTCAGGCCGCAGCGGCGGCAGGGGCGCGACGGGTTTGCGCGAGCGTGGCGAAATACACGTCCTCCAGCCCGCCGCTGACAGGCGCGAAGCCCTCGGGCTGGGTGTCGCTGAGCACGTGGACCACGATCTCGCCGGCGAAGAAGCGGTGCGAAATGACCTCGTATCGCGCCTGCATGTCGGGCAGCTCGGTGTGCGGCACGGTCTTTTGCCACACCTGCCCCTGCGTCTGGCGGATCAGTTCGAGCGGTGCGCCCTCGAGCCGCACCTTGCCCCCGGCGAGCACCGCCATGCGCGGGCACAGGTCGGCGACGTCGTCGACGATGTGGGTCGAAAGGATCACCACCACGTTCTCGCCGATCCCGGCGAGCAGGTTGAGGAAACGGTTGCGCTCTTCCGGGTCGAGGCCGGCGGTGGGTTCATCCACGATGATCAGCTGCGGATCGCCGATCAGCGCCTGGGCAATGCCGAAACGCTGGCGCATCCCGCCCGAAAAGCCCGCGATCGCCTTGCCGCGCACCGCCCACAGGTTGGTCTGGTTGAGCAGGTGCTCGACCATCGCCTTGCGCTCGCCCGCGGCGGTCACGCCCTTGAGCACCGCCATGTGATCGAGCATCGCCTGCGCCGAAATGCGCGGATAGACGCCGAAATCCTGCGGCAGGTAGCCCAGCGTGCGGCGCAGGCGATCGGGCTCGGCCAGCACGTCGATGTCGCCGAAACGGATGCTTCCGTGGGTGGGTGCCTGGAGCGTGGCGATGGTGCGCATCAGCGTCGATTTGCCCGCGCCGTTGGGGCCGAGCAGGCCGAACATCCCCTTGGGGATCGACAGCGTCACATCGTCGAGCGCGCGGGTGCCGTTGGGATAGGTGTGGCTGACGCCGGCAAGTTCGAGCATGGAAGGAGGCCCCTGTTTCAATCCTTTGCATGGTAACGTGGGCCGCGCGGAGTTAAAGCCGGTTTGGTGGAGCGGCACCGGCGATTGATCGACCGTGATTGCCGTTCGTCGACCGCAGTCGGCGTTGCGGGGTTCAGGCCAGCAGCTTGCGCGGCCCCGGTCCCTGCGCGCCGAGCTCGTCCCCGGGGTTCCAGATCGCGCAATGGGAAAGGCTGAGGCAGCCGCAACCGATGCAGCCGTCGAGCCGGTCGCGGGTGCGGACAAGCTCGGCGATGCGCTGATCGAGCCGCGCCCGGATTGCGCCGCTGATCGCCTCCCAGTCGCGTGTCGTCGGCGTGCGGCCATGCGGAAGCCGCCCAAGCTCGGTCTCGATCTCGCCGAGCGAGAGGCCGAGCCGCTGGGCGATCAGGATGAAGCTGAGGCGGCGGATGTCCGAGCGCGGGAAGCGCCGCTGGTTGCCGCCGGTACGCACCGGCTCGATCAGGCCCCGCTCCTCGTAGAACCGGATCGCCGACACACTGAGGCCGGTGCGGCGCGCGATCTCGCCGATGGTGAGCAGGTCGGTCGATTTCGGGCGGCGGGCGGCGGCCATGCAGGAGCTCTCCGATAAAGCTTGACCTCAAGTTAGGTTGAGATTGCACCTTCGGCAAGTTCGTCGATTCGCACCGCCTTTTTCAGGTGCGCGTCGGCACATTGCGAAAGGACTTCTGCCATGCCCTCCGGACATCTCGAACACCTCAACATCACCGTCAGCGACATCGACCGGAGCGCCGCGCTGCTCGCGCAATTGATGGGCTGGCGCATCCGGTGGCGCGGGCCCTCCCAGCTTGGCGGGGAGACCATCCATGTCGGTGGCGACGACGATTACATCGCGGTCTACACCCGCGGCGCCGTGCCCCGGCCGTTCGCCAAGGGCGTGCCGCTCAATCATGTCGGGCTGGTGGTCGACGATCTGGATGCGGCCGAAGCGGTGGTGACGGCGGCCGGGCTCGAACCCTTCAACCATGCCGATTACGAACCCGGACGGCGGTTCTACTTCTTCGACTGGGACGGGATCGAGTTCGAGATAGTGAGCTACGCCTAGAACAGCCCCGGCTGCTGCAGGGCGGGCGCAGGGGCGGCAGCCTTGCCCCAAGGGTCGCCGGTGCGCTCGATCGCCAGCGGCCCCGCCCATGCGCGGCACAGGGCGAAGGCGTCCTGCGGCGACGCTCCGAGCCAGCGCGCTTGATCCGAGGGCGCGAGCAGCACCGGCATGCGTTCGTGCACGGCAGCGGCATCGGTGCCTTCGCTGGCGGTCATCACCATCGAATAGCAATCGCCCCATTCCTCCGAAGGCCGCCACACGCCGGCCGCGGCGAACAGGGGCCGGTCGGGAAGCGACAGCCAGGTGCGGGTCATCCGGCCCTTCGGCCCCTCGGCCTCGCCCCAGGCCTCGAGCGGGATCAGGCAGCGGCGGTGCTCGAAGGCGTGACGCCAGAACCCGGTCGCGAGCTTGTCGGAGCGCGCGTTGTTCACCGGCTTGGGCTTCAGCGGCTGGCCCTTCGCGCCCTTCAGCACCAGCGGAAAGCCCCAGGTCATCGCCCGCACCGCCCCCTCGGCGACGACGAGGCCGGTGTAGCCCGGATAGACCTCGGCAGCGAAGTTCGCGCCCCTTGCCCCCTCCACCGCATCGAACCACGCGGCGACCTCGCTCGCGTTCTTCGTCATGCGGTAGAGATTGCACATCGCGCCTAGACCCCGGCGTTCCCGACCACGAAGCAGGCCGCCGCCATCAGCGCCCCCGCCGTACGGTTGGCGCGGAAGCGGGCGAGCGGGTTGGCGGGGTCCTGCGGGTCGAGGGTCGCCACCTGCCAGGCGAGGTGCCCCGCCACCGGCAGCAACGCGAGGCAGGCGATCGGATCGGCGCGGTAGAGCCAGAAGCCGAGGCCCCACAGGCCCACGGCGGCGGCATAGAAGGCCGCGATCCCGCCCCTAACCCGCGTGCCCATCGCCAGCGCCGAGGAACGGATGCCGACCATCGCGTCGTCCTCGCGGTCCTGCAGGGCATAGATCGTGTCGTAGCCGATCACCCAGCAGATGCACCCGGCATAGACCGCCGCAAGCGCGTCCCAGTTGTCGAAGCGCAGCTCGGCCCAGGCCACCGGCAGGCCCCAGCTGAACACCATCCCCAGCCACGCCTGCGGCCACCACGTGATGCGCTTCATGAAGGGATAGGCGGCAACCAGCGCAAGGCTGGCGAGCGCCACCAGCTGCGCCTCCCAGCGCAGTTGCAGCAGCACGACGAGGCCGACAAGGCTGAGCGCGACGAGCCAGCCCCAGGCGAGACCCTTCGGCACCCGCCCGCTCGCCACCGGACGCAGCATGGTACGCGCCACCTGCCGGTCGAGATCGGCGTCGACGATATCGTTGTAGACGCATCCCGCTCCGCGCATCGCGATCGCGCCGGCAAGCAGCCAGGCGAGCAGCACCGGCTGCACCCCCGCGCCTGCCAGCCACACGCCGAAAACGCAGGGCCAGAACAAGAGCCACCAGCCGATCGGGCGGTCGAAGCGGGCCAGCAGCGCAAGGTCGCGCGGAAGCTGCGGCAGGCGCGCGACAAGGCCGCGGTGCTCGGTATCGGGGACGATCTGTTCGCTCATGCCCGTCGCTCCGCAATCCGCGCTGACCGCCAGCCGACGAGCGCGCACGCCAGCATCACCACGTTCCCGGCAAAATCGAGCATCCCGATGCTGGTCAGCACCGGCACCTCGTAGTGGAACCAGTAGTTGAAGCCGAAAAACGGCAGGAGCAGCAGCGCGAACACGAGAAAGCCGCGAGCGCTCCAGCCCACCGCCAGCGCCATCAGCCCGAACAGCACCGCCTGTGCGCCGAAGCAGGCAACGGCGAAACGGGCCAGGAAGCCCTCGTCGCGGAAGGGTTGTGCGATGGCGAGATCGATCACGTTTGCGGGTGCCAGCAGCGCCCAGCCGCCGAGCAGCAGGAAGATGGCAGCGATCAGGACCTGCGCGATCCGCGCGGCACTCGGCAGAGCGGTGGCCGGGAAGGTAGTGGGAGCAGTCACCCGCCCCCACTAGACCAGACGGATCAGAAATTCACTACCGCCACGCTCAGCTGATAGGGATAGGCCTTGCCCGAGGTTTCGGCGGCCCCCATCAGGTAGACGCGGATGGTGTAATCGCCCTTCACCGTCTTGATCCCGGTCGCGTCATTGCCCTCGACCGAGCTGTTGTAGACCGCCTCGCCCTTGCTGCCGGGCGGCAGGATGTTGAAGTTGACCGAGCTGCTGCCGGTCAGCGACACCGCCATGGTCTGGCCGTTGCCCACGCCCAGCTTGTAGTCGCGATAGGCCTTGCCCTTGATCGTGCCCTTGACCGAGGCATTGTCGTTGCCCTTGGCAAACGTGATGCGCGACACGGTCTGTGCGACGGCCGGTGCGACGACAACGGCGCCCGCGAGCGCCGCGCAGGCCAGCGGCAACAGGAACTTGCTTTTCATCCCGATTATCCCCCTCATAAGCGACCGCGACGACTCGCGGGCTGCCGGAATTGTAGACGCGGAGAATATGCCGACCTACAGAAATCAGCAGATCGCATGACCCACACGCCCCTCCCCCGCACACCCGCTTGGCCGCCCCGAAGCGCCCCGCGCCTGTTCGTCACGGACACTCTCGAGGAAAGCCGCAGCCTCGCGCTCGATGGTCCGCAGGCCCATTATCTCGGCAAGGTGATGCGGCTGCGCGAGGGCGACACGGTGATCCTGTGCGACGATGTCACCGGCGAATGGGCCGCGCGCATCGGCGATGTCGGCAAGCACCGGGTCGATGTGACCATCACCGAGCGCGTGCGCGGGCGCGAGGCCGTGCCCGACCTGTGGATGTGCGCGGCCCTGCTCAAGAAGGACCGCTTCGACCTGATTCTCGAGAAGGCGACCGAACTCGGCATCGCCTGCATCCGGCCGGTTCTTACCCGTCGCTGCGTCGCGGACAGGCTGAACATGGAGCGTGCCCGCGCGATCACCACCGAGGCGGCCGAGCAATGCGCCCGCACGGCGCTCCCCGCGCTCGCCGAGCCGGTGAAGCTCGACGCGCTGCTCTCGGGCTGGCCGGAAGACCGCGCGCTGTTCTTCGCCGACGAGAACGGCGGCGCGCCTGCGGCGGCGGCCTTCGCGGCCCATTCCGGCCCCGCAGCGATCCTCACCGGCCCGGAAGGCGGCTTCGACGATGCGGAGCGCGAGCGCGTGCGCGCCCATCCTGCGGCGCGCGCCATCACCCTCGGGCCGCGCATTCTGCGGGGCGAGACCGCCGCCATCGCCGCGCTGTCCCTCTGGATGGGCACCGCGGGCGACTGGTAGGCCCCCACTCCGTCACATTCCGGCAAGACATTTCGGCTTCACGGCGCCAAAGGCGAATTCGGCTTCCCACCGGCAAACCCGTTTTCTAAAGCAACCGGCCAGAGAGGGCCTATCGAGCGATGAGCACACGCGAAGCTTCCACTGCCGACGATCCGGTGATCGAAGGCTTCGACCAGCTGGTTGCGCCGATGATCGGGGGCGAGAAGCCGCCGGAACGCTGGCGGATCGGCACCGAACACGAGAAGCTGGTCTACAAGCGCAAGGATTTTCGCGCGCCCTCCTATGACGAGCCCTGCGGCATCCGCGATCTGCTGAAGGGCCTCGAACCCTTCGGCTGGTCCCCTGTCGAGGAGGGCGGCAACGTCATCGCACTGAAGGGGGATGACGGGGCGGTGAGCCTCGAGCCGGCGGGCCAGCTCGAGCTTTCGGGCGCGCCGCTCGAGAACCTGCACCAGACCTGCGCCGAGACAGGGCGACATCTCGCGCAGGTCAAGGAAGTCGGCGAGAAGTGCGGCGTCGGCTATCTCGGCCTCGGGATGTGGCCCGACAAGACCCGCGAAGAGCTGCCCATCATGCCCAAGGGCCGCTACGACATCATGCTGCGCCACATGCCGCGCGTCGGCTCCATGGGCCTCGACATGATGCTGCGAACCTGCACGATCCAGGTGAACCTCGATTATTCGAGCGAAGCCGATATGGTGAAGAAGTTCCGCACCAGTCTCGCGCTGCAACCGCTGGCGACGGCGCTCTTCGCCAATTCGCCCTTCACCGAAGGCAAGCCCAACGGCTTCCTCTCCTATCGTTCGCACATCTGGTCGGACACCGATCCGGCACGCACCGGGATGCTGCCCTTCGTCTTCGAGGACGGCTTCGGCTACGAGCGCTGGGCGGAATACATGCTCGACGTGCCAATGTATTTCGTCTTCCGCGACGGGAAGTACATCGACGCGGCGGGCCTTTCCTTCCGCGATTTCCTCGAAGGGAAGCTCTCCGTCCTGCCCGGCGAGCGTCCCACCCAGAGCGACTGGTGGGACCATCTCTCGACCGCCTTCCCCGAGGTGCGGCTCAAGAGCTTCCTCGAAATGCGCGGTGCGGACGGCGGCCCGTGGAGCCGGATCTGCGCCCTGCCCGCCTTCTGGGTCGGGCTGCTCTATGACCAAGGTGCGCTCGATGCGGCGTGGGATCTGGTCAAGGGCTGGTCGATGGAGGAGCGCGAGCGCTTGCGCAACGAAGTGCCACGCCTAGCGCTCGCCACCAGGTCACCGAGCGGCGGCACCTTGCAGGATCTGGGGCGCGAGGTCCTGAAGATCGCGCACGCAGGGCTCAAGGCCCGCGCGCGGCTCAACGCGGCGGGCGACAACGAGACCGGCTATCTCGACACGCTCGACGAGATCGTCGCCAGCGGCAAGGTGCCGGCCCAGCGCCTGCTCGATGCCTATCACGGGGAATGGAACGGGGACATCACCCGCGTCTACGAACAATCGTTCTGAGGAGGGGGAAAGAAGATGCTGATCGTGCTAGCGAAAGCGCAAGTCGGTGAGGGCGCGATGGAGGCGGCGAAGGCGGCGATTGCCGACATGGTCGCAGCCTCCAACGCCGAGGAAGGCTGCATCGCCTATGCCTTCACGCAGGACGTGCTCCAGCCGGGTGTGCTCCACATCGTCGAGAAGTGGAAGGACGAGGCGGCCCTCGCCGCGCACTTCGCCACGCCCCACATGGCGGCCTTCGGCGCAGCGATCGAGGGGCTCGATTTCAAGGTGATCGAGGCGCTCAAGTTCCACGCCGACGAAGGCGCGCCGGTGATGTGATCCTACTCGGCGGGGAAGGCTTCGGCCTCGCCCGCCCTGTCAGCGGCGCCCCCGGTGAGGCGCGCCTTCAGCCGCGCGAGCGGGGCGGTGATCAGCCCGTGGCGCTCCATCCACGCGTGATATTCCCGGTACTTGGGGTCCTCGGCGAGCAGGTGCGCCTCCTCGGTGCGGGCGCGCCAGTAATAGATGGCGTTGACCGCCAGCAGGAAGACGCAGTTGCGCAAGGCCTCCAGCAGCGAACCGCCGTTGACGAGGAACGGCAGCACGCTCGCCCACCAGAACAGGTTCTTCGAGAGGTAAGCCGGGTGGCGGGTGAAGCGGTAGGGCCCGTGGGTCAGCACACCGCGATAGGTGAGGTTCGAGAAGCGGATCCCGAACACCACCGTCGCCCAGGCGTAAACGCCTGTCAGGAAAAGCAGAAATCCGCCCCAGGCCCAGAGCAGCGCCGTGTGGCCGCCCAGCCAGTGCGCCCAGCCGGGGGTGGCAAATTCGTAGCTCAGGATCTGGTTGTCGGGCCCGATGATCCCCCACACGAAGGGCGGATAGCACAGCAGCGCGGCGAGCCAGCCAGCCAGCAGCGGGTTGCCCGAGCGAATGTGCGAATCGAGCGGGCGCAGCGTCAGAAGGTAGCCCACGGTTCCGATCTGCACGTCGATGACGAACAGCAGCGTCACCAGCAGCATCACGAATTCAACAGGATTGCCAAGCAGTTGCGCCGGGTCAGCTTCGACCACCTGGGCAAAGCCGGGGGGCAGGATCGAGATCATGAAGGCCCCGAAAAAGCCCTTGATCGCCCAGGCCCGCCAGTGCTTGGCGATCGCCGCGCCGTCCCATTGCTCGCGGCCCACGATCCCGCCGCCGGCGACGAAGGCGCCGAAGTGGAAGCACCCGTCGCGCGGCTCGACCAGATGGCGGTCGAGCCAGATTACGTAAGGAACAGAAAGGATTACCAGCGGCAGGATGGCGATCGACAGGACCTCCATCGCGAACAGGTAACTGCCCGTCCAGTACCACCGCCCCAGAACGTAGAAGGCCGCGAGCAGCGCCCAGGTCGCCCACAGGCCGACGAGCTTGATCACCGCCACCGGCATCACCTCGGGCAAGGGACGCTTCAGGTTCCAGTCGATGCCGGTCGAGGGGCGCAGGTGGACCTTGTCGACCAGCACCGACCACGCCGCCATCGGCAAGGCGGTGAAGACCATCGCTGCAAGCGAGGCATAAGGTCCTGAAAGGACGCCCCTTTCCCCCGAGAATCCACCACTGAGGCCGAGCACCCCGGCAATCACCGGATAGTTGCGGCAGAACAGGATCCACGCGAACAGCCCGAGCAGCCCGACCAGCCCGACGCCGGTCGAGACGTCGCTGGGCGGCAGCGCGGGGCGCGCGGTCGGGGCGGAGGAATGCGGCGGATTCATCGCCGCACACTCCTACAGCAGACTGGTTAACAGCTCGGCAAAGGCCGGCTCGCGCGGGCGATGCGGATGCAACGACGCGGCGACGACCCGCACACGACCTGCCGACGGCCGCGCAACGGCACGGTGCAGCCGGTTGGGCCTACTTCCAGGCGTGGATCGTGCCGCTGTCGTCCAGCAGGTAGAGGTAGCCGTCGGCCACAACCGGCGGCAGGCTGACCGGCTGGCCGACATCGGCGAAGAGGCTCGCCGAGCCTTCGCCCGCGCTCACCTTCCACACCTCGCCGCGCGAGCTTGCCACCCACAGGTTGCCGCCGGCGAGCACCGGGCCGGTCCAGAAGATCGGGCCCTTCTTGTCTTCCACGTCCTTGTAGGCCTGGAGCTGGGTGATCCAGCGCACCCGGCCGCTCGACCGGGCGATGGCGAGCAGGCGCGCATCGTCGGTCAGGGTGAAGATCCACTCGCCCGCGATCGCGGGGGTGGAGATGCCGGCGAGGTTCAGTTCCCAGATGCGCTGGCCTGTGACCAGTTCATAGGCCGCCATGCGCCCGCCCTGCCCGAGCGCATAGACGCGGCCCGAATCGATGATCGGGTCGGCGTCGATGTCGGTGATCGAGCCCACGGTGGTCGAAATGTTGGTGCGCGCCAGCGCGTCCGACCACAGCACGCGGCCGTTCTCGTAGCGGTAGGCGGTGAGCTCGCCGCTCGAATAACCCGCGACGATCGTGCCCTGCCCGGCGGCCGGTGCGGCGACGCCGAACACGCCCGACTGTGTGTTCGATCCGCTCTCGTCCCAGACCAGCGAGCCATCGTTGATGTTCAGCGAGATCAGCTGGTTGTCCTGAGTCATCACGAACAGCTGGCCGAAGGCGATGGTGGGCGAACCGCGCAGGGGACCTGCCGGCTTGACCTTCCACAGCACCTCGCCGGTGTCGGCGTTCACCGCCTTGACCTCGCCCACACCGTTGGTGGCGTAGAGCTTGCCCGCCTCGTAGCTGACCCCGCCGCCGAAGGCCGAGGGGGCCTGGTCCTTGGTCATCTCGTCATCGCCGCGGGTCCACAGGCGCGCGCCGGTGTTCTTGTCGAAGGCGACGATCACGCCGTCGGTGCCTTCCGCGAAGAGCTTGTTGCCCCCCACCACCGGTGCGGCGGCAAGGCGCATGCGGTTGCTCGAACCGGCGACCCGTGCGGTCCAGACCTTCGCGGGATTGTCGGCCAGCGCGAGGTGACCGTAGGACTTGCCCGCCGCCCCGCCGACCTGCGCCCATTCGGTGTTGGCGCGCTGCGGGGGCAGCACCACAGAGATCGAGGCGAGCGCGGGATCGACCTCGGCCCCGCTCTCGATCCGCGAGAGGATCGGCACGCGGTTGCCGACGGTGGGCGTGACATCGTCATCGTCACCCCCGCCGAACAGGCCGCCCTTGCAGCCGGTCAGCCCCGCGGTCATCAGGCCCGCGAGCAGCGCGGCGCGGGCAAGTTTCGTGTTCATCATCGAAGTAGCGTCCAATCCTCGTCCTATCGGGGCGCGGCAGTGCTGCCGTCTTCCCCGCCCGCTTGCGCGACCCCCTGATCCTTGAGCAGTTTCTCCACGTCCACCACCGCGTCGACGCCCATCAGCCCGGCCATCTGGCGGGCGCGGCTGCGCAGGGTTTCCGGCTGTTCTTCGTCCTTGGCGATGGCGGCGAAGATGCGGCCCGCCTCGGCGCGGTTGCCGCCCTCGAGATGGGCCATCGCCACCAGTTCGCCGGCGCTGCCGAAGAAGGGATTGCCGGGCTTGGCGAGATCGCCGAGCTGGGCGATCACGTCGGACGGCTTCATCCGGTCGAAATTGATGCTGATCTCGCGGATGCGCGCCAGATCGCGCAGCACCGGCGGCGCCTCTTCATCGGCGGCAATCGCCTTGTAGAGCGTGCTCGCCTTGGCATTGTCACCCGCCTCGAGCGCCGCGCCGGCCTGCATGAACCGCGCCGAGGCGCGCGCGCCGGGCGAGGTGTCCTCGCCGAGCAGGCCCGCGACCTTTTCCGATGCGGTCTTGAAATCGCGCTGTTCGGCATAGTCGAGCGAGGAGATCAGCGCCTCGGACTGCCGCTCCAGATCCTGTTCGGCGTAGTGATCCCACACGAGGTAACCGCCGAGACCCGCGATGCCGAGGCCGATCACGCCCAGCACCTTAAGCCCGTGATCGCGCAGGAAGGTGAGCACGGCATCCTCGCGCACCGCCTCGTCGATCTCGCGGATCAGGACTTCGTCCTCGCGCGAGGGCGTGGAGCCTTCGGGGATGGTGGTCGGAGTGCGCGCCATGGGGCCTTGGTGTTCCTCGGTTGGTCGTGCGCCGCCATGTGGTGACGGGCAGCGCGCTCTTTAGGCAGGTGACGCCTCTCGTGCAATGGCACCGGCCAAATGGCCCGGGGCAATTGAACGGGGGATGAAGCGATCTGCGCAGGTTGGCAGGTATCAGAAGCCCCGCCCCATCGCCCCGGCATAGACCGCCTCGTAGGCGGCGCGCATGGCGGCGATGTCGAACAGGGCACGGGCGCGCGCGGCGTTGGCCGCGCCGAGAGCAGCGCGCCGCGCCGGATCGGCGCCGAGGGCGACGAGGCTTTCACCGAGCGCGCGGGGGTCACCCGGCGAGGTCAGCAGGGCGGCGTTTTCGGGCGCGAGGATGTGGCGGATGTCTCCCACGTCGGGCGCGGCGACCGGCAGCCCCGCCGCCATCGCCTCGACCACCGACAGCGGGAACTGCTCGGAGGCCGAGGAGAGCGCGAAGATGTCGAACAGGCCGACCGCTTTGGCGGGGTCGACGTTTCCGGGCAGGTGAACGCGCGCAGCGATGCCCAGCGCCTCGGCCTCGGCGAGGATCGCCCCGCGCTCCGGCCCCTCGCCGCAGATCACGAGGTGCCAGTTGGCGGGGAGGTTTTCGAAGGCGGCGACCAGATCGGGCAGCCGCTTGACCGGGCGCAGGCCGGCGAGCGTGCCGACCCAAAATTCCCCCTCGCCCTTGCGGATCGGCAGCGCGACGGGATCGGGCGCGGCGACGAAGGCGGCGGTGTCGATGCCGTTCGGGATGCGCCGGACGCGGGCTTCGGGCTGGCGCCAGACCTTGCGGGCGATGGTCTCGAGCGCGGTCGAGGGCACCACCAGCGCCGCCGCCCGCCCCAACGCAGCGCGGCGGTAGAGGTTGCGCTTGGGGTCGAGCCGCTCGGCCTCGTCCTCGTTGAAGCCGTCCTCGTGGTGGACCAGCGGCGGCAGGCGATAGGCGGGCGCGAACAGGCGGTGCGCCATCACCGCGTCCATCGCGCCCCAGTTGTAGGTGCATACGAGGTCGTAGCCCCGCATCGCCCGCGCGATCCTCGCCAGCCGCCAGGGGGACGGCTTGCCGGTGAGCGGGGGGAAGTCCCGCGGATAGGCGACCGGCACGCCCGGCCCGATCAGCGCGGCGGCCGCCATTGCCTGCGGCTCGGCGGAGACGACGGTGTGATCGAGGCGCGGCCCCCAGGCGTTCATCAGCCGGGCGCAGCGCACCTCCTTGCCCCCGGCGCTGAAGGTCGAATGCAGGTGCAGGACGCGGGGGCGCACCCCCGGGGCCTGGTTCACTCCACCCCGTCCAGCAGTTCGAGGATCGCCTCCCGCACCTCGGGCTCGTCGAGCGTCGGGGCGTGGCCCACGCGCGGGACGGTGATGGTGCGCATCTTGGGGTTGCGCATGCCCATCTGCTTGACCGTGTCGGGGGTGATGAGATCGGACAATTCGCCCCGCACCAGCAGCATCGGCACGCCCGCCAGCGCCTCGAAGGCGAGCCACAGGTTGGGGGGCGCGGCATTGCCGGGCTTTCCGAAAGGCTCGGCGATGGCCATGTCGTAATCGAACACGATCCGCCCGTTCTGGCTCACCACCATGGTGCGCTTGGCCATCTCGAGCCACTGGTCGAGCGTGTAGTCGGGGAAGGCCGCCCCGTGCGCCTCGGCCAGGCCCCGCGCGGCGTGGACCCAGGTCGGGAAGCTGCCCCCATGCCCGACATAGCCGGAAATGCGCGACAGCCCCTCGGCCTCGACCACCGGGCCGATGTCGTTCATCACCACCGCCGCCATTCGCCCGGGCGCGCCCGCGGCCATCAGCATGGTCATCAGCCCGCCCATCGAGGTGCCCACCGCCACGAAGCGGGTGATCCCCTGCTCGGCCAGCAGCTTTTCCACATCCGCGACATAGGTGACCGGCGAATAGGTGTCCGAATCCGGCGCATAGTCGCTCATGCCCCGACCGCGCATCTCGGGCACGATCACCCGGCGGGTCGTGGCCAGCACCTCGGCGAGGCTGGCGAAGTCGCGCGAATTGCGGGTGAGGCCGTGCATGCACAGCACCGGCAGCCGCTCCCCGCCGTCGGGGCCGGGATAGTTGCGGTAATGCAGATCGAGCCCGTCGCTGCTGGTCCAGAAGCGGTCTTCGTAAGTCGCGGCCATGAGCCCTGGTCGTTCCCCGTGATGCTGCGGGCGGCGCGCCTTGCGCCCGGCCCTGCTTGCGCCCACTATCGCGGGATGAGCGATGCTGTGCAACACCCCGATTTGCCCCCGACCTATCACGCCGATCCCGCGATCCTCGCATTGGCGGGCTGGTTGGGGGACATGGTCGCACCCGCCGACTTCCCCGAGAGCCGCATCCGCTTCCGCAACGACCGCGCGGCGGCGGGCGTGGGGCTGGCGGAACTGCCGGATGCGCAGTGGGCTGCGCATTTCGGGCGGTTTGCGCCCTTGCCGGACAACCTGCCCCACCCCCTCGCGCTCAGGTATCACGGGCACCAGTTCCGCGTGTACAACCCGGAAATCGGCGACGGGCGCGGGTTCCTCTATGCCCAGATGCGCGATGCAGGCGGGCGGTTGATGGACCTCGGCACCAAGGGGTCGGGCCAGACGCCCTGGAGCCGCTCGGGCGATGGTCGCCTGACCCTGAAGGGCGCCGTGCGCGAGATCCTCGCGACCGAGATGCTCGAGGCGCTGGGCGTCAACACCTCGAGGACCTTCAGCGTGATCGAGACCGGCGAGAGCCTGTGGCGGGGTGACGAGCCCTCGCCCACCCGATCGGCGGTGCTGGTGCGCCTCAGCCACTCGCACATCCGCATTGGCACCTTCCAGCGGCTGCTGGCGCTCGAGGCGGCGGACGAGATGGAGCAGCTGATCGACTACTGCCTCACCCATTTCCCCGCCCCGCCCCCGCCCGAGGACGCGCCGGGCCGCGACGAGCCCGCGATCCGGCTGATGCACGCCGTGGTCGAGCGCATGGCCGATCTCGCCGCGAGCTACATGGTGGCAGGCTTCGTCCACGGGGTGCTCAACACCGACAACATGAACATCACCGGCGAAAGCTTCGACTACGGCCCGTGGCGCTGGCTGCCCGCGTGGGACCCGGGCTTCACCGCCGCCTATTTCGACCACGCGGGCCTCTATGCCTTCGGCCGCCAGCCCGAGGCGCTGCACTGGAACTGCGGGCAGCTCGCCGTCGCGCTGCGCCTCCACGCCGAGACCGCGCCGCTGGTCGCCGCGCTCGAACGCTTCGGGCCGCTCTACATGGCGGCGGTGGCGCGGCGCTGGTGCTGGCGGCTGGGGGTGCAATCGCAGGGGGTGGAGGCCGACACGCAGCTCGTTGCCGCCTGCGAGCAGGCGATGCGCGAGGGCGCGCTCCAGCCCGATGCCTTCTTCTTCGCCCACCGCGGCGGGCGCGGCGATGCCGCCGGGGCGCTCGGCGAGGTGCTCGCATCCTATGCCCCGGTGGCGTCCGATCACCCGTACTGGTCGGACCCCGCCCCGCAATCGATGCTGATCGAGGAGGTCGAGGCGATCTGGGCCGCCATCGCCGAGGGCAACGACTGGGGCCCGCTCGACGCCAAGGTGGAAAGCCTCAGGCGCATGGGCGAGGCCCATGGCGCACCCCCCGTTCCTGCGGGTCATGCGTAGCGGGCTTCCCCCTATCTTTTCAGAGACAACCGCGATAGTGCCCCAGACACACGGGAGCAGGGCACAACGGGCATATAGCGCGAGCGTGAGCGAGAACATTCTCATCTCCTACGAACCCGCGAGCGGCGAGGAGCTGTGGCGCGGCACGGTGTCCGACGTCGATGCCGCGGTCTCGGCCGCGCGCCGCGCCTGGGCGCCCTGGGCCGCGCGCGCGCTGACAGACCGGATCGAGGTCCTTCGCGCCTTCGCCAACACCGTGCGCCGCGACGCCGACATGTTCGCCGACCTGATCGCACGCGAGGCGGGAAAGCCCCTGTGGGAAGCCCGCAACGAAGTCGACGCGGTGGTGAACAAGGTCGACATCTCGGTCGGCGCCTATGCCGAGCGCACCGGCAAGAAGAAGCTCGACGCGGGCGTGGGCGCCAGCGCGGCGCTGCGCCACAAGCCCCACGGGGTGATGGCGGTGCTAGGCCCCTACAATTTTCCCGCGCACCTGCCCAACGGCCACATCGTCCCCGCCCTGATCGCGGGCAATGCGGTGCTGTTCAAGCCCTCTGAAAAGACACCCGCCGTGGGCGAGGCGCTGGTCGCCGCCTTCCACCGCGCGGGCGTTCCGGAGGACGTGATCCAGCTGGTGATCGGCGGGCCGGACGAAGGCAAGGCGCTGGTCGCCCATCCGGGGATCGACGGGGTGCTGTTCACCGGCTCGGCGCAGGCGGGGATCGCCATCAACCGCAAGCTCGCCGCCAATACGGGCAAGATTGTCGCGCTGGAGATGGGGGGCAACAATCCCATCGTCGTGACCGACACACCCAAGCTCGCCGATGCCGCCGCGATCATCGTCCAGAGCGCCTTTGCCACCGCCGGCCAGCGTTGCACCGCGGCGCGGCGGCTGATCGTCAAGGACAGTGTCTACGATCCGCTGATGGCTGAACTCGTGCCGCTCGCACGGAAGCTGATGGTCGGCGATCCGCTCGGCGAGCCGCAGCCCTTCATGGGGCCGGTGATCGACAACGAGACCGCCGAGCGGCTGATGGAAAGCTTCGTCGCTCTCATCACAGCCGGGGGCCGGGCGCTGCTCAACATGCGCCGCGCGGTGCCCGATCTGCCCTTCCTCAGCCCCGGGATCATCGACGTCACCGACGTGCCCGAACGCCCCGACATCGAGCTGTTCGGGCCACTTTTGCAGGTGATCCGTGTGCCCGATCTCGATGCGGGGATCACCGAGGCGAACAACACCCGCTTCGGCCTCTCGGCCTCGCTGATCGGCGGCTCGCCCGACGATTATGGGCGCTTCTGGGCGAATATCCGCGCCGGGATCATCAACTGGAATTCGCCGACCAACGGCGCCTCGTCCAAGGCGCCCTTCGGCGGGATCGGGTTGTCGGGGAACCACCGCCCGGCGGCCTATTACGCCGCCGATTACTGCGCCTATCCGGTCGCCAGCACCGAGATGGACCAGCCGCGCGCGACGATCAACGTCGGCCTCAGGCCCTAGTTCGCGCGGTAGACCAGCGTCACGCCGGTCAAGGCGTGGGGCGCGGCGCGGACATGGGCGACGAGCTTTTCCGCACCCTTGCCGCTCGCCGCGATCGCATCCCCCTGGCGCTGCGAGGTCAGCCCGGCGCGCAGGGCCCGGGCGTGGTGATATTGCAGCACGTCCTCGCGCGGCGCGGCGGTGAGGTAGCGGACGATGCGCAGGCGGCACCCCGGGACGTCCGAGCCTCCGGCCTGCTGCACCATGCCGCGCGGCGGAAGGGCGGCGGCAGGCGGCAGGCTGGCCGCGAGCGCGAAATCCTCCGTCAGCCCCGCGGCGCAGGGCGCAGGTGCGCCGACCGCCGCAAGCAGATCGGCCGCGCCCGACATGGGCCCGAGCGCCTTGCCCCCGCTCTCCTGCGCCAGCGGTAGATCGGGGATCGGTCCGCTCTCGAGCAGTTCGAGCCGCAGCGCTTCGCGCGCGGCCTGGGCATCGGCGCTGCTCGCGGGCAGCACCGGCAGGGCGGTCGAGTCGGCAAAGCCGATGGCGGCATTGGCCTCGTTGCGGGCGGCGAGATCGGGATCGCTCATCAGCGGGTCATTGAGCGCCCGGGCGATCACCGGGTCGCGGTCGATCAGCGCCGCATCGCGCGCGGCGTCGCCCTCGCCGGAGGAGCAGGCGGCGAGCATCAAGACGGCCGGAAGGATCAGGACAGGGCGCATGATGGCCCCCATGCCACGGCGATGGTTAACCGGCCCTTCACCCGCGCGCATGAAAACGCCTCCGGCATCCTGCGACACCGGAGGCGCTTTCCGCACCGGCCCCAAAGCCCGGCGCGCCGGCGGCCCCTGGTGGGAAGGACCGCAAGTCGATTTCGTTCATCTATAGTGGTTCAAAACTGAACGAATCGGCAGCAGGTTCGACAGCCGCCGTTCAGTCATCGCTCCGCTTGCGCCCCGCGCCCGGTCCCCCTAACGCCGCGCGATCATGAGCACCCCTGCGCCCGACCCTGCCGTCGCCACGCCGCCTGCCTCGGGCCTCGCGCCCGCGATCGGGGCCTATCTGATCTGGGGCTTCCTGCCGCTCTACCTGATGCTGGTCCGGAGCGTCCCCGCCTTCGAATTCGTCGGCTGGCGGATCATCTGGACCTTGCCGCTGTGCCTCGCCATCGTCGCGGTGCGCCGCCAGTTTCCCGAGCTGCTGGCGGCGCTCAAGTCCCCGAAGAGCCTGCTCGCCCTGCTGGCGAGCAGCGTGCTGATCGGCGGGAACTGGTTCATCTACGTTTGGGCGATCATGGCGGGCGAGGTCTATGCGACGAGCCTCGGCTATTACCTCAACCCGCTGCTCAACGTGCTGCTGGGCACGCTGTTCCTCGGCGAGCGCCTGTCGCGCCGGCAGTGGGTGGCGGTGGCAATCGCCTCGGTTGCCGTGGCGCTGCTGGCGGCGGGCGCGGTCACGAGCCTATGGATCAGCCTCAGTCTTGCCCTGAGCTTTGCGCTCTATGGCCTTGTAAGGAAACAGGTTGCCGTCGGCTCGCTACCCGGTCTCACGATCGAGAGCGCAATCCTGCTGCCGGTCGCAGGCGCGGTGGTCGCGTGGTATGCTGCCGGCCCGCAAGGCTCCGCCTTCGGGCAGGATGCAGCCATGAGCGCGCTGATCGTCTTCTCCGGCGTCGTCACCGCCGTCCCCCTGCTGATGTTCGCGATCGCCGCACGGCGGATGGATTACTCGACGCTCGGCTTCATCCAGTACCTTGCGCCGACCATCGTCTTCATCCTCGGCCTGACCGTGTTCAAGCAGCCCCTCGCGCCCGCCAAGCTGGCGAGCTTCGTGCTGATCTGGGTGGCCGTGGGCGTGTTCGTGTGGGACCTGTGGGCGAGGCGGCGGGCGGGCTGACCAACGATCCGTTCGTGTCGAGCGAAGTCGAGACACTTGCCACAGCCTCTCGACCACGCTCGAGGCGAACGGGCTCAGGTCAGCCCAGGAATTTCCACCCGATCGTCTGCCCGCCGTGCCAGGGGACGATCTCCTCGCCCGTCACGTGCAGGACCGGCGGCACCGCCACCTCGGCGCGTTCGAGCGTCACGCTCTCCTCGTTGACGGGGAGCTTGTAGAAGGCCGGGCCGTGGAGCGAGGCGAAGCCTTCGAACCGGTCGAGCGCGCCCTCCTCGTCGAAGACGGTGACGTAGCTTTCGAGCGCATAGGGCGCCCCGAAGATCCCCGCGCAGCCGCAGGCGCTTTCCTTGTCCTTCCTGAGGTGCGGCGCGGAGTCGGTGCCGAGGAAGAACTTGGGATTCCCGCTCGTCGCGGCCGCCCGCAAGGCCAGCCGGTGCGTCTCGCGCTTGGCGACGGGGAGGCAGTAGTTGTGCGGCTGGATCCCGCCCACCAGCATGGCGTTGCGATTGATGTGGAGGTGCTGCGGGGTGATGGTCGCGGCGACCTGCGGCCCGGCGGCGGTCACGAAGTCCACCGCGTCCGAGGTGGTGATGTGCTCGAACACGATCCGGAGCTTCGGAAAGGCCGCAACAATGCCGCGCAAGTGCCTCTCGATGAATTCCTTTTCCCGGTCGAACACGTCGACCGAGTGATCGGTGACCTCGCCGTGGATGCACAGCACGATGTCCTCGGCCTCCATCCGCGCGAGCACGGGATAGAGCTTCTCGACATTCGTCACCCCCGCCGCCGAATTGGTGGTGGCGTTGGCGGGGTACATCTTGGCGGCGGTGAACACCCCGTCGGCCGCGCCGCGCGCGAGATCGTCTGCGTCGGTGTTGTCGGTGAGGTAGCAGGTCATCAGCGGCGTGAAGCGCACGCCCTCGGGCACCGCTGCCATGATGCGCTCGCGATAGGCCGCGCCCAGCTCGGTCGTGGTCACCGGCGGGGTGAGGTTGGGCATCACGATCGCCCGGGCGAACTGGCGCGCGGTGTAGGGCACCACCTCGCGCATGATCGCGTTGTCGCGGAAATGCAGGTGCCAATCATCGGGGCGGCGGATGGTGATGCGGTCGGGGGATGACATCGACAAAGACTCCGTTCGGGCTGAGCTTGTCGAAGCCCTGTCCTGCTTGCGGGTTGGCGGGCCAATAGAAGAAAATGCGGCCCTTCGACAAGCTCAGGGCGAACGGTGATTGATGCGGGTGGCCGCGCAACCTACTTCAACCGCATGGCAACGCACCTCTCCTCCCGCGCGCTCGTCCGCCTCTCGCCGCTCGACGAGGGCGAGGACGTCGCGGCCTTCCTCCAGGGCCTCGTCACCAACGACGTCATGGGCCCACTGCCCTGCTATGCCGCGCTGCTGAGCGCGCAGGGCAAGCACCTGTTCGACTTCCTCGTGTGGCGCGATGCGGCAGGGCTGCTGCTCGATTGCGAGGCCGCCGATGCCGACGAGCTGGTCAAGCGCCTGTCGATGTACCGCCTGCGCCGCAAGATCGCCATCGCGCGCGACGAGAGCCTCGCGGTGCACTGGAGCCCCGAACCGCAGGAGGGGGCCGTCCCCGATCCGCGCCTGCCGGAGCTTGGCCACCGCTGGCTCGCCGCTGCCGAAGGCGGGAGCGCCGATGCCGAATGGCTGGCGCACCGCCTCGCCCTCGGCGTGCCCGAGGGGAGGGCCGAGATGGGCGACATCCTCTGGCTCGAGACCAATGCCGTCGAGCTTCACGGGGTGAGCTTCACCAAGGGCTGCTATGTCGGGCAGGAGAACACCGCGCGGATGAACTGGCGCCAGAAGGTCAACCGCCGGCTGGTGGTGGTGCCCCTCGCCGCCTCGGACGAGGCGCGGCGCACGGCGGCCCATCCGGATCTCGGCCTTGCGGTCGATCACCTGAGGGTGGAAGGCCTCGATCCCGCCACGCTGCCCGCATGGCAGGGTGCAGGGATGGCGGCGCCCGAGGGCTAGCCCGGCTGATGCTCGGCGAAGCTCGTCTCGAGCATCGCTGTCGCCCGCTCGCGCGCGGCATCGCGCGGCAGGCCGAGCGACTTGGCCAGGGCATCCCCGATCAGCGCGTCGCCAAGCGCCAGTAGAACCAGGCTCAGCGTCTCGCGGTGCATCCGGCGGTCGGCGATATGCTCCGGCGGCTCGCCCGGGGCGAGCTCGTCGAGCAGGTCGTGGATCGTGCCGATGATCGGGTCGAGCGCATCCTCGTTGCCGGTCAGCAGCATCCAGCTCGTCAGCGCCCCCGCCCCTTCGCGGTCGAAGGCGTCGAAGGCCAGATCGACCACCTCGCGCGGGTGGCCGAGCCCGGCGCGGCTGGCATGGACCGCCTCGCGGATCGTCTCGCACACCGTGCGCGCGAGATGCTCGGCAAGCGCCTTCTGCAACCCCGAGGCCGAACCGAAGTGGTGCAGCAGGTTCGCATGGGTGCGCCCGATACGCGCCGAGACCGCCTTCAGGGTCACCGACTGCGGCCCCGTCTCGATCAGCAGCGCGCGCGCGGCCTCGAGCGCGGTGCTGCGCGATTCTTCCGGAGTCAGTCTTTTTCTGGCGACCATAGGGCTGCGGCACTAGGGGATTATGCAGGCACGGACAAGCCGCCCGCCCCCGGTTCAGGCGGCGCGCTGGCTCGCAACCGCCTCCTGCCCCAGCAGGCGGCGGTACTGCACCGCATCGACCTCGGCTCCGCGCCCGCACGACCAGCGCGGCTCGACCCGGCCCGTGGGCTCGAAGCCGAGCTTGCGCAGCACCCGCCCCGAGGCCGGATTGTCGAGGAAGTGCGCGGCGGTCAGCACGCCGTGGCCGAGCGTCGCTGCGATTTCCAACACCGCTGCGCCGGCCTCGGTCGCATAGCCCTGCCCCCAGTGCTCGCGGGCGATCCAGTAGCCGAGCTCGCACTCGCCGGGATGGCTGCTGCCGGCATCGCCCGGCTGGCCGATGCCGATGCAGCCGATCGCTGCGGCGTCGGCGGCGCGGGTGATCAGGAAGCGCGGATGGAGCGGATCGGCGGGCATCGCTGCGAATTCGCGCGCGTCGGCCTCGCGATAGGGCCACGGCGCGCGCGCCAGGTTGCGCACCACGCCCTCGTCCGCGATTCCCGCGAACAGCGCCTGCCAGTCCTCGGGCCAGATCGGCCGGAGCAGCAATCTTTGACTGCGATGGAACACGAGAACTCCCTTCCTCGCCCCGCGACGCCTCTAGGGCGACCGCATGACAATTTTAAGGCCGCGAAACATTATGATTCCGCAGCTTTTCGAGGGAGAACGCGAAAAAGGGAGACGGACCCCCTCGGCTGAGGACGGTCCTGTCTCCCTCGTCTGGTCGGTCTTTCACCGACCGGGACCGTCCTTTCGGACGACCCCTTTATCGAATCGTCCGCTTATTCTGCGGCTTCGGCCATGGCGTCCACGGAGACGTATTTGCGGCCGAGCTTGCCCGCGTGGAATCGGACCACACCGGCTTCGAGCGCATAGAGGGTATGGTCCTTGCCCATGCCCACGTTGACGCCCGGGTACACCTTGGTCCCGCGCTGACGGATGATAATGTTGCCGCCGATCACTTCCTGACCGCCGAACTTCTTCACGCCGAGACGACGACCGGCCGAATCACGACCGTTGCGCGACGAACCGCCTGCTTTCTTGTGTGCCATGGCTCAGTCGCTCCTTATTCGGCCGACGCAGCCGCTTCGGCGGCCGGGGCTTCGGTCTTGGTCTTCTTGGCGGCGGCCTTCTTGGCCGGCTTGGCGGCTTCGCCAGCGCCCACGGCGGTGATGCGCAGCAGGGTCATCTGCTGGCGGTGGCCGTTCTTGCGGCGATAGTTGTGACGGCGGCGCTTCTTGAAGACGACCACCTTCTCGCTCTTGGCCTGGGCGATGATCTCGGCCGAGACGGTCACCGACTTGGCATCGGCGAGGGTATCGCCTTCACCGGCCAGCAGGACATCGCCCAGCGTGATCGTGTCGCCGGCTTCGCCTGCGAGCTTTTCAACGGCAATCTTGTCTCCGGCGGCAACCCGATATTGCTTGCCGCCCGTGCGCACTACAGCGAACATGGCTCTAAACTCTCTTGTCTCACGCGGTGACCGGAACAGGTGGTGACGCCCACAGGAACCGACCAGCAATGCGGGGCTTGCGCAAGTGCAGCCCCGTAAAGGATGCGTGCCGTTAGGGGAAAGGCGGGCCCAAGTCAACGCCCCAGCCGCGCCCGCGCCGTCAAAAAGTCGCACCCCTGTTTCCGTAAGCACGCTTTGCCAGCATCGAGTGTCATGCTAACAAGACACGGGATCTTTATGCGTTCACGACTGACAAAATCCGTTGCTCTGGCTGCGCTTGCTGCGGGCCTTGCCGCCTGCGCGGGGGGCGACGGCGACTATCCGTCGCTGGCGATGCGCCCGTTCGAGAGCGGCCCCGCGCCCGCGACACCCGCCGCGCCCGCGCCGATTCGCCCCGCCACCCCGCCCGCCCGCCTCGCCGAGCTGCGCGAAGCCGCCGCAGCCTCGCACGCGGCCTTCCTCGCACGGGAAGACGATGCCGCGCGACTCGCACGCGCCGCCTCCGGGCAGCCGTTCGAGAGCCGGGCACGGGCCTCCGCGCTGGTCGCGCTCGCCGATCTCGATGCGCAGCGCGGGCGGACGGCCGGGACGCTCGCCGCGCTCGACGCGCTCGCCGCAGAGGCCGCCGCCGCGCTCGGCCCGGACTCGGCGCTCGCTGCGCTTCAGAGCGAAGTGGCGGCGAGCCTTGCCCGCGAGGATGCGGGCATTGCACGTTTGTGGGAGACGATGGGATCATGAACCTCGCGTGCAGCACCTGCCCGGTCAAGGAAACCGCCGCCTGCGCGGTGCTCACCCCCGAGGAACGCGACGCGATGGCCGCCGCGGGGCGCACCCGCGTGTTGAAGCGCGGCGAGATGCTGTTCGCCGCTGGCGACGAAGAGGCCGCCTGCGCGACGCTGCTGACCGGCGCGCTCAAGGTCTCGGCGATCGACCAGGATGGGAACGAGCAGATCCTCGCCCTCGTCCACCCCGCAGGCTTCATCGGCGAGCTGTTCGCGCCTTTCGCGCATCACGACGTGGTGGCGCTGACCGAGAGCCGGCTGTGCACCTTCGCGCGGCGCGACATCGAGCGGGCGATCGAGGATTACCCCGCCCTCGCCCGCGCGCTGCTGCGCCGCAGCCAGGCGGACCTGCTGGCGACCCGCAACCTCCTCGAGCTGACCGGCCATGCCAGCGCCGAGGCGCGGCTTGCCGCCCTGCTCCACGATTTCGCGGCGGCCGCGAGCGAGAGTTCGTGCCATCTCGCCAAGTTCTTCGAACTGCCGCTGACCCGCGGCGAGATCGCCAACATGCTCGGCCTCACCATCGAGACCGTGAGCCGCAAGCTCGGCGAGCTGGAGGACATGGGCGCGATCAAGCGCGAGGGCAAGCGCGGCATCGCGCTGCGCAATCCCGAGTTGCTGCACGAGATTTCGGGACGTTGAGAGCCCAGTTCCGTTCGTGCTGAGCTTGTCGAAGCACCGTCCTTTTCTTCAGGCTTCGTCTCGAGAGAAGAGCAGCCCTTCGACAAGCTCAGGGCGAACGAAGGTGGTTCTCATCCGAAACAAACCGCCCGCCCCGACTCCCCACCCGGCAGCCATACCCTGACGGTACACTTGGCGGGCCGGATGGAGAGACGGGGCGGGCGCGTTGAATTCAGGAAAAGTTGGGGCGGCAGCGGGGGGAGAGGAGCCGCCGCCCCTAGGGGAGAGCCTTTCAGGCCACCACGGCGGCGATCACCGCCACCGCAAGGCCCCAGATCACCAGAAGGACCGGCAGGATCAGCACCTGGATGGCGGCGTCGCGCGGCGCGAGGCGCCCGGTGTTGGTCATGATCCCGCGCGTCTCGAACTCGCCGAGGGTCTGCGGCGCGCTGGCATTGCCCGCCAGCCGCGTCCAGATCGCCGGAATGCCGAAGCCCGCGATGATGAACAGCACGAAGATCGCCATCGGGATCGCGAGGACGGGGTTGGCGAAGGCGCTGCCGACGATCACCAGAAAACCGAGATAGCCGGCCACGGTCGCCCCGTAGAGCGCGGTGGGCAGGCCGAAATTGCGGTCGACATCGACCTGGTGGCGGACGGGTGCCGCTTCGGGCAGCTCGACGACGCGCGCGTCGCCGCGGGCGATGAGATCGTGGACGATGTGGCTCATGGTGATCCTCCTGATGTTGGAAGGAGAATTACCGGTGCGGGGGCGCGCCTGCTTTGATCCCGGTCAAATCACGCCTGCCAGCGCGCAAGATCCCTGTGATCCTGTTCGCGCGGCTCGATCCAGTGCCATTGGCCCGCGCGCTTCTCGCGCTTCCAGAACCACGCGGCGCTCTTGAGGTGGTCCATGCAGAAATCGACCGCGTCGATCGCGTCGCGGCGGTGGAGCGCGGCGGCCGAGACGCAGACGATCGGCTCGCCCGGGCGCATCAACCCGACGCGGTGGACCATCAGCAGGCCCATCAGGCTGAATCGGTCGAAGGCGCGATCCGCGAGGTCATGCATCCCGGGCAGGGTCAGGGGCTCGTAATGGGTGAGCTCGAGCGCTTCGACCCCGTCATCGTAGCGCACTTCCCCCACGAAGGTGCACACGCCCCCGAGGCCGGGGTTGGCATTGGTGAAGGGCCCGATCAGCGTGCCGGGGATGAACATCTGCGGCAACAGGCGGATATCGCGCATCATCCCCCCGACACCGGCGGGAGCAGGGCGATCTCGTCGCCCTCGCCGGCCCGCAGTGCGCCCTTGTCCGCGAGCAGCGCGCCGTTCAGCGCCACGCGGTTGCGCGGATCGTCCGCCGCCTCGGCCAGCGGTCCGGGAAGCGCCGCCTTCAGCCCCGCCCAATCGAGCGGCGCAGCGAGCGCCAGCGAAGGCGCGCCCGCAAGGTCGGCAAGCTTGCCGAGGAACACCACCGTCACCACCGGCCCCTAGCCCCCCGTCATCGACATGTGCCGCGCCAGCGCCGGGGCCGCGCCGCGCTCGTCCATGCGGAAGTGGTGCTTCTCGGGCTTGATCCGCAGCGCCTCATCGAGCGCGGCGGAGAGCTTCGCCTCGGGCGCATCGGAGCGCAGCGCCGCGCGCAGATCGACCCGCTCGCCTCCGCCGAGGCAGGGGTAAAGCTGCCCCGTGGCGGTCACCCGCAGGCGGTTGCAGCCTTCGCAGAAATTGCCGGTGTGGGGCGTGATGAAGCCCAGCCTGCCGCCGGTCTCGGCGATGTCGACATAGCGCGAAGGGCCGCCGGTGCGGTGCGCGCTGTCCGTCAGGGTCCAGCGCCGCGCGAGGCTCTCGCGCACGGCGTCGAGCGGGAGATACTGGTCGAGCCGCTCCTCCTCGACATCGCCCAGCGGCATCACCTCGATCAGGGTCACGTCATGGCCCTGCCCGTGACCCCAGGCGATGAGATCGGGAAGCTCGTCCTCGTTCACGCCCTTGAGCGCCACGGCGTTGAGCTTGACCTTGAGTCCCGCCGCCTTGGCCGCCGCAATCCCTTCGAGCACCTGCGGCAGGCTGTCGCGGCGGGTGAGCTCGGCAAACTTCGCGCGGTCGAGCGTGTCGAGCGAGACGTTCACGCGCCGCACCCCCGCCTTCGCCAGCGCCTCTGCATGGGCCGCGAGCTGCGTGCCGTTGGTGGTGAGCGTCAGCTCTTCCAGATCATGGCCGAGCCTCCGACCCAGCGCGGTGAAAAGGTCGACAATGTCGCGCCGCACCAGCGGCTCGCCGCCGGTGATGCGGATCTTGGTGACCCCGCGCGCGATGAAGCCGGTGGCGAGTTCGTAGAGCTCCTCGAGGCTGAGCACGTCCTTCTTGGGCAGGAAGGTCATGCGCTCGGGCATGCAATAGGAGCACCTGAGGTCGCAGCGGTCGGTGACCGAAAGCCGCAGATAGGTGATGCGGCGGCGGAAGGCGTCCACCAGCGGCCGCGCCGTGCCCGGCTCGGGGAGCAGGATCAGATCGGGCTTGCGGGGCGGGGAGAGCGGCACGGCATCATTCATCGCACACGAGATACTGGCCTGTCACCCCCGGCGCATTTGCCAAAAATCGCAGCGTCTCCGTGAGCGTCCCGCCCTCGCGGCCGGCAACGACATTGACCCGCCTGGGCGCCGCCTCGCGCGCCAGATCGCGGGCGAGCGCGAGGCGCCAGTCGCGGTGGTCGGGCCCGGCGGGCGGCAGGACGATGGCGAGCGCAGTGGTTTCGGGATCGGCCAGCAGGGCGCGGGCGGCTTCGAGGTGGAAGGCCATGAAGGCCCCCGCGGCATCGAGCGCGCCTTCGGGCAGCAGGCCGACCTCGAGCTGCCGCTGCATCCGCTCAGCCCCCGTGTTCCGGCCGCCGTTCGCGGTGGAGGGTGATGCCGATCTGCTCGTCCGCCTCGGCGATGGCGAGCTTGACGATCTTGACCGTCACCGTCTGCACCTTCGCGTCCTGCACGAACAGCGTCTCGCAGATGTGGTCCGCGACCGCCTCGATCAGCTTGAAGTGCACGCCCGCAGGCAGGCCTTCGGAGGCAGCGAACTTCAGGTCCATGTAGTTCTTCGACGCATCGAGCGGGGTGTCGGGCTCATAGCGATCCGCCACCGCATAGCGCGCCGCGACCGAGATGCGCAGCGGCTGTGGCTTGCCGGTTTCCTCGGAATAGATGCCGGTCAGGACATCGACGACGAGATCGTTGACTTCGAGGGTAAGCGAATCATGCATGGGAGCGCCTTTAGACAGGATTGCTCCATCTGGCGAAGATTGCGGTGGGCAGCAGCCGCCCGCCTTCCCCGTCCTCGCGCACGGCCAGATCGCCGTGCTCGATCACGCCGGGGAGATGGCCGAGCGCCTCCTCGAGCAGACCCGCGATCGCGAGGCTGCTCATCCGCACGGCATAGACGGTGAGGAACAGGAAGCGGCTGTCCCCGTCGAGCAGGCGCGCGCAATCGGTGATGAGGCCGGGGAGGTGTTCCTCCAGCCGCCATACTTCGCCCTCCGGCCCACGGCCGAATTTGGGGGGATCGAGGATGATCCCGTCATAGCGCCGCCCGCGCCGCACCTCGCGCGCGGTGAACTTGGCGGCATCGTCGGTCAGCCAACGGATCGGGCGCGCCTCCATGCCCGAGAGTGCGGCGTTCTCGCGCGCCTGGGCGACGGATTTCTTGGAGGCATCGACGTGGGTGACCTTGCCGTGCCGCGACAGCGCCAGCGTGCCGAGTCCGGTATAGCCGAACAGATTCATCGTCTCGGCCGCGTCCATCCCTTCGAGCTGCGCGCGCATCCAGTCCCACACCGGAGCCATGTCGGGGAAGAACTGCAGGTGGCGGAAGGGCGTGGGGCGGGCGGTGAAGCGGACCTCGTTCCACGAAAGCTCCCAGCCCTCGTCGGGCAGGCGACCGGTGAACTGCCAGCGTCCGCCGCCATCCTCGTCGGAGCCGGGAATGAACTCGCCCGCGGCCTGCCAGTTGTCGCGGCGCGGCTGCCACAGGGCCTGGGGTTCGGGGCGGATGAAGGAATGGGGGCCGAAGCTCTCCCACTTGCGCCCCGCGCCGCTGTCGAGGAGGCGGTAGGAGTCCCACCCAGCGCACTCCATCACCAGCGGTTGCTGGACGAGGCGTGCCATCAGGCCTGCGTGCCGGCGGCGTGGGCCAGCACGTGATCGCGGGCGGCGGCGTAATCGCCGGCCAGTTCGGTGAAGCTCTCCGCGCGGCCGAACAGGTCGCCGACCCGCGCCGGAAGTGCCGGGCGCATGCCGATGGCGCGCTCGACCGCGTCGGGGAACTTGGCCGGATGGGCGGTCGCCAGGGTGACGACCGGCACGCGCGGATCGACCGAGCCGTCTTTCACCGCATCGCGCGCCGCCGACAGGCCTACTGCCGTGTGCGGATCGATGATCTGCCCGCTGGCCTGCCAGGCCCATTGCATCGCCCGCGCTGTCTCGATCTGGTCGGCGCGGAAGGCGGTGAAGAGCTCCTTGATGCCGGTGCTCTGGGCATTTGTGAGCCGCATCGCCTTCGACGCCTCGAAGCCGCGCATCTGTTCCGCCAGCGCCGCCCCGTCGCGCCCGCCCGCATCGAACAGCAGCCGCTCGAAATTGGAGCTGACCTGGATGTCCATCGAGGGCGTGATCGTGGGCGTGACGCCGCCGGCGGAATAGTCGCCCTCGTTGATTGCGCGGCGCAGGATGTCGTTGACGTTGGTGGCGACCACCAGCACCTCGATCGGCAGGCCCATCTTGGCCGCGACATAGCCGGCAAAGACATCGCCGAAATTGCCGGTGGGGACGGAATAGGCCACCGTCCGGTCGGGCGCGCCAAGCTGGAGCGCGGAGGCGAAGTAATAGACCACCTGCGCCATCAGCCGCGCCCAGTTGATCGAGTTGACCGCGCCGAGGTTGAGCACGTTCGCCACGTCCGGATCGGTGAACATCCGCTTCACGTGGGCCTGCGCGTCATCGAAGCTTCCTTCGATGGCGAGGTTGTGGACGTTGGGCGCGCGCACCGTGGTCATCTGGCGGCGCTGCACCTCGCTCACCCGCCCCTTGGGGTGGAGCATGAAAATCTCGGTCCGCTTGCGCCCCGCGACGGCATGGATCGCGGCCGAGCCGGTGTCGCCGCTGGTCGCCCCGACGATGGTGAGGCGCTGGTCACGACGTTCGAGGAAGGTTTCGAACAGCCGCCCGAGCAGCTGCAGCGCGATGTCCTTGAACGCCAGCGTCGGCCCGTGGAACAGCTCGAGCAGCCAATGCTGCTCGTCGAGCTGCACCAGCGGGGTCACTGCGGCATGGGCGAACTGGCCGCCATAGACATCCCGACAGATCGCGGTGAGCTCGGCCTCGGTCAGGGCATCGCCGATGAACGGGCGCATCACCGCGACCGCGACTTCCCAGTAGGCGCGTCCGCGCAGGGCGCGGATCTCGTCCTCGGTGAAACGCGGCCATTCTGACGGGACATAGAGCCCCCCGTCGCTGGCGAGCCCAGCCAGCGTCACCCCTTCGAAATCGAGCGCCGGTGCGCTTCCCCTGGTCGATACGTACTGCATGGGGGACAGCGCCTACCCGCGACGCCGCCTTAATGCCAGCACGTAGATGACAAGCGCGGTCAGGGCGAAGAAGAACCATTGCCCGGCATAGGCGAGGTGGTTGTTGGGAAGGTCGCCCGGATCGGGCTTGGCCATCGGCTGGAGGCCAGCGACCGGCGGATCGGCGACAAGCCGCGGACCGGGGGCGATGATGCCGGTGATCGCGCCTCCGGTGAACGCAGGCGTGGCGAGATCGCGGCTGAAACCGAGATCGACCGTGACGGTGACATCAGGGCCGACCGCGCAGGTCGCGCGCTGCACCCAGCCCTTCTCGCCCCGCGCCGAGGTGCCCGAAACGGCAGCGATGTCGCTCACGTTCGTGCAGTCGAACCGGCTGCGGCGAAACAGCACGCCCTCGCCCCCGGCACCTACCGGAAAATCGACCGCCTCGCTCGATGCCGCCACCGCCTCGTAACTGGCGATCAGCGCCTCCTTCTCGGACCGGCGCCCCAGCTGCCACATCCCCAGGGCAATCATGGTGGCGACCGCAGCGAGGACGACAAGCGTCGCGAAGAAAGGCAATGGGCGGCTCATGGCTGGCGTTCCCCGAATTGGTGGTAAACCCACATCGTCTTGTAGAGCCTGAGCCCGCCGATCACCGTTGCCACGGTCACCGGCCCCCAGAACAGGAAGGTCGCCCACAGCGGCGGGCGCAGCCATTCGTCGACCGCGAGCGCGGCAAGGATCAGCACCAGCGCCAGCAGCATCGTCACGACGCCGACGAAGCGTCCGCCCCGCTCCAGAGCGAGGAAATCGAGCCCGCAGTTCGCGCATTCGTCCGCCAGTCCTGCGGGTGCAGAGAAAAGCGTCTTCGATCCGCAGCGGGGGCACAAACCGGAAAGGGCAGCCGAGACGAGTCCCGGCTGCCCCTTCTGATCACGCGGACCGGATGGCCCGTGTCGCATCAGTGATATTCGGCACCCCAGCCGCCCCACACGTAGACGGCGACGAAGAGGAACAGCCACACCACGTCGACGAAGTGCCAGTACCACGCGGCCGCCTCGAAACCGAAGTGCTGGCGCGGGGTGAAGTGGCCGAGATAGGCACGGTAGAGGCACACGGCGAGGAAGATCGTGCCGATCAGCACGTGGAAGCCGTGGAAGCCGGTCGCCATGTAGAAGGCCGAGGAATAGGTGTTCCCGCCGAAGCCGAAGGGCGCGACACTGTATTCGTAGGCCTGGATGCAGCTGAACAGCACGCCCAGCGCGATCGTCGCCCATAGGCCCTGCTTGAGGCCCTGGCGGTCGCCGTGGATCAGCGAGTGGTGCGCCCACGTCACCGTGGTGCCCGAGCACAGCAGGATCAGCGTGTTGAGCAGCGGCAGCGCGAAGGGATCGAGCACCTCCATGCCTTCCGGGATGAAGGCGGCGATGGCGCCCTCGGTGCCGAACAGGCTGGTGGTCGCGCCGGTCGCGTGGTCGAATTCAAGCGGCGTCGGGAACAGCGCGAAGTCGAAGAAGCTCCAGAACCAGCCGACGAAGAACATCACCTCCGAGGCGATGAACAGGATCATGCCGTAGCGCATGTGGAGCTGCACCACCGGAGTGTGATCGCCGCGCTGGGCTTCGATCACGATGTTCTTGAACCACATGAAGAAGGTGGCGATCAGGCCCGCAAGGCCTGCCCACATGACGAAGCTGGCCGAGGCCCCGAACAGGTCGGGGTGCCAGCTCAGCACCATGCCGCTGGTGAAGGTCAGCGCCGAGATCGAGCCGACGAGCGGCCAGATATCGGGTTCGAGAATGTGGTAATCGTGGTTTGCCTTGCCAGCCATGTGGTCGTTCCCGTCCCTGGGTTTAGCGGATCAGTTCGTGCCCGAGGACGCCGGGCGGGCCAGGTCCTTCGCGCGGTGGAAAGTGTAGCTCAGCGTGATCTGCTCGACACCCTTCATGTTCGGGTCATCGAGTGCCGCCGGATCGACGTAGTAGAGCACGGGCATGGTCACTTCCTGCCCGGGCTGCAACGTCTGCTCGGTGAAGCAGAAGCACTGGATCTTGTTGAAGTACTTGCCGGCCTGTTCGGGCTCGACGTTGAAGGTCGCCATGCCGGTGATCGGCTGATCGCTGTCGTTGCGGGCGATGTAGGTCGCGATGTCGCGCTCGCCGATGGTGACGGTGTCGGTCGCCTGCGCAGGGCGGAAGGTCCACGGCATCCCCATCGCCGTCGTGGCGTCGAAGCGGATCGAGATTTTCTGCCCCGTGGCAAGCGAAGCGGCGCGGGCGGCGTCGCTCTCGGTCGCCTGCATAGTGGTGCCGCCGAAGCCGGTGACCTGGCAGAACAGGCGATAGAGCGGCACCGAGGCATAGCCGAGGCCGAGCATCGCCAGCGCGCCCGCAAAGGCGAGCAGGCCGACGCGCAGGTTGCTGCGCGCGGTTTCGATGCTGACGGGCGCGGCACTCGCCATCAGCCCTGCCCTCCGATACGGACCATGGTGATGGCGTAGAACAGGATCACGAAGAACAGCAGCGTTCCTGCGACCACCAGATTGCGCGCCTTGCGGCGGCGCAGGAATTCCTTCTCTTCCTCGGGGGTCATGCAATCCACCCCTGATAGGCCGCGACGCGGTCGGCAACCAGCGCGGCGAACAGCACGAAGAGATAGACGATCGAGAACTTGAAGAGCGTCTTTTCCGGCGTCATGGCGTCGACCTCGGCGCGCATCCGGGTGAAGACCGGCATGGCCAGCACCACGAACAGCGCAGAGAGCACCACCGCGACCGAACCATAGATCCAGCTCGTGCCGCCGATGGCCCAGGGGGCGATGGCGATGGGTGCGAGCACCAGGGTGTAGAGCATGATCTGGTTGCGGGTCGCCTTCTCGCCCGCGACAACGGGGAGCATCGGGATGCCGACCTTGGCGTAGTCCGACTGCACGAACAGCGCGAGCGCCCAGAAGTGCGGCGGGGTCCAGAAGAAGATGATCGCGAAGAGGAGGATCGGCATCGCCGTCACCTCGCCCGTCACCGCCACCCAGCCGATCAGCGGCGGAAAGGCCCCGGCGCCGCCGCCGATGACGATGTTCTGCGGAGTGCGCGGCTTCAGCCACATGGTGTAGATCACCGCGTAATAGATGATCGCGCCCAGCAGCAGCGCCGCCGCGAGCCAGCCCACCGCAAGGCCCATCAGCACAATCGACACGCCCGACAGGAAGATGCCGAAGTCGCGCGCATCCTCGCGCCGCATCCGGCCGCCCGGAAGCGGACGGTTCATGGTGCGCTTCATGCCGGCGTCTATGTCGGCTTCCCACCACTGGTTGAGCACCGCCGAGCCACCGGCGCCCATCGCGATCGCCAGGATCGCGGTAAAGGCGATCACCGGATGGATCGAGCCCGGCGCCGCCAGCACGCCGCAGATCGCGGTGAAGATCACCAGCGTCATGACGCGCGGCTTGGTCAGCGTGAAGAAGTCACGCCATTCCGTCGGCATCGTCGCGGCAGTCTGGGGTGCGGTGCTGGCCATTCTCTCGTTTGCTCTAAGGGCAAGGAGCGCGAGGTCACTGACCCGCGCTCCCCCCGTTTGTCACGCTCCGGCGAGGGAGCCGATCACGCCGTAACCGGACGGTGATCGTGGTAGTCGTGCGCGTCGGTGATCACCGGCAGCGTCTCGAACTGGTGGTAGGGCGGCGGGCTCGGCAGGGTCCATTCGAGCGTCGTCGCGCCTTCGCCCCACGGGTTGGCCTCGGCCTTGCGGCCCGCAACCAGCGCGTAGAGGATGTTGACGAAGAAGAAGATCATCGACCCGGCCATGATGTAGTAGCCCAGCGTGCTGATCTCGTGCCAGAAGGTGTAGGCTTCCGGATAGTCGGGGTAGCGGCGCGGCATCCCCTGCATGCCCAGGAAGTGCTGTGGGAAGAAGATCACGTTCACGCCGATGAAGAAGGTCCAGAAGTGGAGGTGCGACAGCAGCTCGCTGTGCATCCGGCCGCTCATCTTCGGGAACCAGTAGTAGAAGCCGGCGAACATCGAGAACACCGCGCCCATCGACAGCACGTAGTGGAAGTGCGCGACGACGTAGTAGGTGTCGTGCAGGTTGTCGTCGATCCCGCCGTTGGCGAGCACGACGCCGGTCACGCCGCCCACGGTGAACAGGAAGATGAAGCCCATCGACCAGACCATCGGCGACTTGAAGCTGAGGCTGCCGCCCCACATCGTCGCGATCCACGAGAAGATCTTCACGCCGGTCGGCACAGCGATCACCATCGTCGCCGCGGTGAAGTACATCTTCGTGTTCACGTCGAGGCCCACTGTGTACATGTGGTGCGCCCAGACGATGAAGCCCACGACGCCGATCGCGACCATGGCGTAGGCCATGCCGAGGTAGCCGAACACCGGCTTCTTCGAGAAGGTCGCCACGATCTGCGAGATCATGCCGAAGCCCGGCAGGATCATGATGTAGACTTCCGGATGGCCGAAGAACCAGAACAGGTGCTGGTAGAGCACCGGATCGCCGCCGCCGGCCGGATTGAAGAAGGTGGTGCCGAAGTTGCGGTCGGTCAGCAGCATGGTGATCGCGGCCGCAAGAACGGGGAGCGCCAGCAGCAGGAGGAAAGCGGTGACCAGCACCGACCACACGAACAGCGGCATCTTGTGCAGGGTCATGCCCGGCGCGCGCATGTTGAAGATGGTGGTGATGAAGTTGGTCGCGCCCAGGATCGAGCCGGCACCGGCAAGGTGCAGCGAGAAGATCGCGAAGTCGACCGCCGGCCCGACCGAACCGCTCGTCGAGAGCGGGGCATAGACCGTCCAGCCGGTGCCTGCGCCCGGACCCGTGCCGCCGGGCACGAAGAGCGAGAACAGCAGGCTGAAGAAGCCCGCGACCGTCAGCCAGAAGGAGACGTTGTTCATGCGCGGGAAGGCCATGTCCGGCGCGCCGATCATGAGCGGCACGAACCAGTTGCCGAAGCCGCCGATCATCGCCGGCATGACCATGAAGAACACCATGATGAGGCCGTGCGCGGTGATGAACACGTTCCACATGTGGAGCGCGGTGTTCAGATCGCTGCCGCCACCCATGAACTGGGCCCACCACTGCAGGTACTGGATGCCCGGCTCCTGCAGCTCGACGCGCATGATGCCCGAGATGGCACCGCCGACGATCCCCGCGATGATCGCGAAGATCAGATACATCGTGCCGATGTCCTTGTGGTTGGTCGACATGAACCAGCGGGCGAAGAAGCCCGGCTTGTGGTCCGCATGATCGTGGGCGTCGTGCCCGTGATCGTGATGAATGTCGAAGCCTTCTGCGGTGGTTGCCATGATCAGCTACTCTTCTGCTTCAATTCTTGTTTCTGTCTCAGCCGGCCGCGGCCGGGGCGGCGGCCTCGGTCGCTGCGGGCGCCGCGGGGGCGACCGTCGCCGCGCCGTTGTCGGCCTCGCCCGGCATCGTCCCGCCCTGCGCCCGGACCCAGGCAGCGAACTCGGCGGGCGGAAGCGCCTCGACGACGATCGGCATGTAGGCATGACGCGCGCCGCACAGCTCGGAACACTGGCCGTAATAGACGCCCGGTTCCTTGATGGTCAGCATCTTCTCGTTGAGCCGCCCGGGAACCGCGTCCATCTTGAACCACAGCGACGGGACGGCGAAGGCGTGGATCACGTCGCTCGCGGTGGTCTGGATGCGCAGCGGGACGCCCGCGGGCACGACCATGCGGTTGTCGACCGCGAGCTGCCCGGGCTCGCCGCGCTTCACGGCCTCGGCCTCGTCGAGCATGTTCGAGATCACCTCGATCTCGCCATGGTCGGGATAGGTGTAGCCCCAGTACCACTGGTAGCCGGTCGCCTTGATGGTGACGGCATCGGCGGGAGGAGTCTCGTACTGGCGCGCCAGCAGCGTGATCGAGGGGATGGCGATGATCACGAGGATGATCACCGGAACGATCGTCCACACCACCTCGATCATGGTGTTGTGCGTGGTCTTGGAAGCGACCGGATTGGCGCGGCGGTTGAAGCGCACGACGACGTAGAGCAGCAGGCCGAGCACGAACAGGCTGATCACCGTGATCACCGGCAGCAGGATGCTGTCATGCATCCACAGCGCATATTCGCCGTTGGCCGAATACTGGTCCTGGAAGGTCAGGCTCTTGACCGGATCCTCCTGATAGGAGGTCGGCATGCCCTTGCCCTTGGTCGGGGCCATCGGGGTGTAGGCACCCTCGCCCGCGGGAGCGGCAGCGGCTTCGGCGGGGGTGAGATTGCCCGGCAGGGCCTCAGGCCCGGGCGCGGTCTGCGCGCCTTCGACGACACCCGCTTCGGACGCGTTGGATCCGGGCGCGATGGTGTCCTGCGCCGCAACGGCCAGCGGCGTGAACGCCGCCAGCCCGGCAGCCAGCGCCGCCAGAATAGCCTTCTTCATACGGGTGTCCCTCTGACCCATCGTCATGTGCCTAAATGCTACGTATCTGATCCCATACTGCCCGGCGACCGGCCCCCCTGAGACCTGCTGCGGACAGCGTTTGGCCGGCCGAGGGCCAGCTTCAACCCCGCCCTTAGCGATGCTTGCCGAGGGCCTCAAGCGCTTCTAGGGAGAAAATTATGCACCGGCCCATGTGGCACGCGCAAGTCGGCGCTTTCCCTCAGGTTTTCTAAGGAGTTCGTTCGTGACGCAAGAGGAAGTTCTGGCCGAGTTCCGCAGTTCCGGCGCCCTGCTGGAAGGCCATTTCAAGCTGTCCTCGGGCCGCCACAGCGGACATTACCTGCAGTGCGCGCGGGTGCTGATGAACCCCGCCCGCGCCGCCCGGCTGGCCGAGGCGGTGGTCGCGGGCCTGCCTGCCGAAGTGGTTGAAAAGGTGGATGTCGTCGTCTCGCCGGCGATGGGCGGGATCATCATCGGCCACGAGGTCGGCCGGGCGCTGGGCAAGGACGCGCTGTTCCTTGAGCGGCCCGAGGGCACCTTCCACCTGCGCCGCGGCTTCGCGCTCGCGCCGGGCGCGAAGGTGCTGATGGTCGAGGACGTCGTCACCACCGGTCTCTCCAGCCGCGAGGCCATCGCTGCCGTCGCGCGCGAAGGCGGCGAGGTGATCGCCGAATGCGCGATTATCGACCGTTCCTGCGGTTCGGTCGATCTCGGCGTGCCGTTCTACCCGCTGCTCGCCATCGATTTTCCGACCTATGACGAAAGCGACATCCCTGCGGCGCTGGCGACCGTAGAAGTGACCAAGCCCGGCAGCCGGAAGGAATGACCCTGACCCAACCCCACCACCTGCGTCTCGGCGTCAATATCGATCACGTCGCCACGATCCGCAACGCGCGCGGCGGGGATCACCCCGATCCGGTGCGCGCGGCAGAGATCGTCGCGGCGGTCGGCGGCGACGGCATCACCGCGCACCTGCGCGAGGACCGCCGCCACATCCGCGACGAGGACTTGGCGCGCATCCAGGCGGCGACCGACCTGCCCCTGAACCTCGAAATGGCCGCCACACCGGAGATGCTCGCCATCGCCCTGCGCCACAAGCCCCACGCCGCCTGCATCGTCCCGGAGAAACGCGAGGAGCGCACCACCGAGGGCGGGCTCGATGCGGCGGGGATGCACAACACGCTGGTCCCCATCGTCGAGGAGTTGCGCGCGGCAGGCATCCGCGTCTCGCTGTTCATCGAGGCCGAGGAACGCCAGCTCGACGCCGCGCTGCGGCTGGGCGCACCCGTGGTGGAGTTCCACACGGGCGAATATGCCCACGCCTTTCTCGATGGCGACAGGGAGAAAGTGGCGCGCGAACTGAAGCGCACCGCCGATATGGCCGCTCTCGCCGCCAAGAACGGGATCGAGCCGCACGCAGGCCACGGCCTGACCTTCGACAATGTCCAGCCCATCGCCGCCATCCCCCAGATCGCCGAGCTCAATATCGGCCACTATCTGATCGGCGAGGCGGTGTTCGTCGGACTCGAGAACGCGATCCGGCGGATGCGCGAACTGATGGACGAGGCCCGCTAGTGACCGCGCCCGACCTTCCCCCGCTCACCGGCGAGCAGAAGCGCTGGGCCTTCGGCGCGGCGGCGCTGTTCCTGGTGGCGGTGGGCTTCCTCGGCTTTGCGCTCAATACCGGCGTCATGCGGGTTTTCGCGGTCGGCTGGGTGGCGCTGATGATCTTCGGCTTCGTCGGCGCTGGCCGCGTCGCCAAGGGGGACTTCGCGCACCCGCTGTTCAAGGCGCAGGTGATGCTCCACGTGGTCGCGGTCGGCCTGCTGGTGGCCGTGATAATCAGGGCGTTCAAATGATCATCGGCATGGGCTCCGATCTCTGCAACATCGAGCGGATCGCCAACTCGCTCGCACGCTACGGCGAGCGGTTCGAGAACCGCGTCTTCACCGAGGTCGAAATCGCCAAGGCGCGCCGCCGCCCCTTCACCATCGCCGGCACCTATGCCAAGCGCTTCGCCGCCAAGGAGGCGTTCAGCAAGGCGGTCGGCACGGGCTTCAAGCGCGGCGTCTTCATGAAGGACATCGGCGTGGTCAACGCGCCCTCCGGCGCGCCGACGCTCGCGCTCACGGGCGGGGCGGCTTTGCGGCTTGAAGAAATGACGCCGAAAGGCCATGAGGCGCGCATCCACCTGACCCTCACCGACGATCATCCCTGGGCGCAGGCCTTCGTGATCATCGAAGCCATCCCCCTGCGCTAGGCCCTCCGTTCATGGCAACCACCGAAAGCCCGCAGATGACCGACAGCCCTGCCCCGGACAGCGCAGCCCCCGAAGGCGAGGCCCCGGCCGCCCCCGCAACCGCCGCTGCGGCGCAGAGCGATGCTCCCGAGAAGGTCAACTGGCTCGCCGAGATCCGCGGCCTTGCGCTGATGCTGCTCGCGGTGCTGGCCTTCCACAGCCTCGTGGCCAAGCCCTTCTACATCCCCTCGACGTCGATGATGCCGACCCTGTGGGTTGGCGACCGGCTGGTGGTGAGCAAGTATCCCTATGGCTGGTCGTGGGCCTCGGCGAGCTTCCACCTCCTGCCGCGCGGCGACTGGCGGGTGCTGGGATCGACCCCGGAGTATGGCGACATCGTCATTCCCGTGCACCCCACCCGCGACGAGGACTACATCAAGCGGGTCGTCGCCTTGCCCGGCGACACGATCGAGGTGCGCGGCGGCCAGATCATCCTCAACGGCACCCCGATCCGGCGGGAGGTCGTGCCCGAGGTGCGCATCCCCTTCGAGCCCGAACTCATTTGCAAGGACGGCCCCTGCCTGACCGCCTTCGAGCCCTTCCGCGAGACCAGCCCCGACGGGCGCGAATACTACGCCCCGCCGACTTGGCGCGAGACCCTGCCGAACGGCGCGACCTATCTCACCATCGACTATACCGACCAAGAGCTCGACAACTTCGGGCCCTACACCGTGCCCGAGGGCAATGTCTTCGTGATGGGCGACAACCGCGATCTTTCCGCCGACAGCCGTGCACCGGCCATCGCCAACGGGCTGGGCGGCGGCGTGCCGCTGGCCAATATCGGCGGGCGGGCGGAGTTCATCACCTTCAGCCTCAACGGTTCGACCACCTGGAACCCGGCGACCTGGTTCTCGAGCCTGCGGGGCGACCGCGCGTGGACGACCCTGCGCCCGCCGCTCGCCGAGGGCGCCGCTGCAAAGTAAGCTGAGGATACAGCCTTAGAATGGCCCGCAAGTTCCTCTATTTCATCGCCTTCTGCCTCATCCTCGTGATCGGCGGGCGCATCCTTTACGAGCTGTTCCAGGAGGAACTGGCCGAAATCGCGCTCGTGCCCTCGGCCGCCTTTGCGCCGGTCGAGCCGCTTGAAGCGAACGCCTACGAGGACCCCAAGCTGTGGCATTCGCGCCCCGGCATCGGCGTCAGCGATCCGGCCCGCTGGCAGCCCGCCTGGGCCTCGGACCGCGGCGTGCTGCCGACCCCGGCCGAGCCGAAGGTTCCCTTTGCGGTGTTCTTCGTCCACCCGACGAGCTACCTCAACCGCGCGAGCTGGAACGCCCCGCTCGCAAACGGCGGCGATCCCGAGGCCGAGCGAATCGCGCGCATCTATCTGCGCGGCATGGCGAGCCCCTTCAACGCCGCCTCCGAAATCTGGGCGCCCCGCTACCGCCAGGCGACCTTCGGCGCCTTCCTCACCGATGCGCCCGAGGCAAGGCAGGCGATCGATGCCGCCTATGCCGACGTGCGCGAGGCTTTCCGCTATTTCCTCTCCAGCGTCGATCCGGGGACGCCGATCGTGCTGGCGGGCCATTCGCAAGGGTCGTTGCACCTCAAGCGCCTCATCGCCGAGGAAGTGAAGGGCACGCCCGTCGCGTCGCGGCTGGTGGCGGCCTATGTGATCGGCTGGCCGGTCTCGACCCTGCACGACTTGCCGGTGATGGGCCTGCCCGCCTGCGCCGCGCCCGAGCAGACGGGCTGCGTCGTCAGCTGGTCGAGCTTTGCCGAACCGGCCGACCCGGGCACGCTGCTCGAGACCTATGCAAGCACCCCCGCGCTTGACGGCAAGGCGCCGGGCAACGAGCCGATGCTGTGCACCAACCCGCTCACCGGCACCCCGGGCGCGGGCGCGCCGGCCAGCGCCAATCTTGGCACGCTGGTGCCCGAGGACAGCATGGAGAAGGGCACGCTCCAGCCCGGGCTCGTGCCCGCCCGCTGCGACAGGCGCGGGTTGCTGCTGATCGGGCCGCCGCCGGAGATGGGCTCCTACGTGCTGCCGGGGAACAATTACCACGTCTACGACCTGCCGCTGTTCTGGGCGAACACCAAGGCGGACGTGGCGCGGCGGGTGGGCGCGTGGAAGCCCGCGAACTGATCTTCGAGGACGCGCGCGGCTTCGGCGAAGCCGTGGGAGACGGCGGCGTGCTGCTGGGGCTCGACCTCGGCACCAAGACACTCGGGACCGCGACATGCGATGCGGGCTGGCGCTTCGCCACCAACGGCACCACGATCCAGCGCGGCAAGTGGGGCAAGGACCGCGAGACGCTGGCGGCGCTGATCAAGAGCCGCTCCGTGCGCGGGATCGTCCTCGGCCTGCCGCGCAACATGGACGGCTCGGAAGGCCCGCGCGCGCAGGCTTCGCGCGCCTATGCGAGGAACTGCGCCGAGGCATTCGCCCTCCCCATCCTGCTGTGGGACGAACGCTGGTCGACGCAGGCCGCCGAGGCGGCGATGATCGGCATGGACATGAGCCGCGCCAAGCGCGCCGCCGCGATCGACAGCCATGCCGCCGCCGTGATCCTGCAGGGCGCGATCGACCGGCTGGCGGGGGGCGTGCTCTAGCCCAAACTCCGTTCGCCTCGAGCGAAGTCGGGAGGCGATGCGCTGGTGTCTCGACTACGCCCGACACGAACGGAACAAGGCTTGCGCTCGCAAAAAAAGGGCGTTGCCACCCCGGCGTCCACGCCCCTATGCCCGCGCCCATGAACACCCCCACCCCCCGGTTCGACGCGCGCGAGGCGTCCAAGTGGTTCTTCCGCCACGGCCACACCGGCTGGCTCGGCCTGAGGTTCACCGATCAGGGCGAGAACTGGGTCGAGCTCGAACTCCCCTGGCGCGAGGACCTGTTGGGGGACGCCAGCCGGCCGGTGCTCGCATCCGGCCCGATCATCAGCCTGATGGACATGGGGAGCGGCATGGCGATCTGGCAGACGCGCGGCAGTTTCCAGCCGGTGGCGACGCTCGACCTGCGCGTGGATTACCAGCGCCCGGCGCGCGAGCGGTCGAGCGTGAAGGGCCGGGTCGAATGCTACCGTATCACCCGCTCCGCCGCGTTCGTGCGCGGCATCGCCTATGACGACGATCCGGCCGATCCGGTCGCTCACGTCGCGGGCTGCTTCATGACCATCGGCGCCGATCCGCGCGAGAGCAATCCGGCCCTGCGAGGAGGCGAGGATGCCTGAGGGGCTTGAGCTTCCCGCCTACGCCCGTTCGCTCGGGGTTACGCTCACCGGCGAGACCGAGGGCGGGATGCCGGTGCTGACGGTCGATTTCGGCGGAAACGTCGAGGGCCGGCCGCAACATTTCCACGGTGGTGCGACCGCGGGTCTGCTCGAGAACGCGGGCTATGCGGCCCTTCGCACCGCACTGCTGGCGGCGGGGCGCGATCCGCTGCTCAAGCCGATCAACATCACGGTGCAATATCTCGCCGCGGGCAAGTCACAGGCGAGTTTCGCGGTGGGACGGATCACGCGGCTCGGCCGGCGCAATGCCAACGTGACCGTGGAGGCATGGCAATCCGACCGCGCGCGCCCCATCGCGACGGCCGTGATGAATATCCTGATGGTCTAGGGCGGGGGCGCCGGGCTCGGCGAGGCCGAGGGCTGGACCACCACCCCGCCGCCATCCACGCGCACCTCCACCGGCACGCCGGGCTGGCTGAGGGTCACGCCGCCCTGTTCGATCCTGAGCGTCGTGCCGTCCTGCCCGACCGGGATTTCCTCGCCGTCGAGCACGTCGAGCGGCTGGACCGGGCCTTCGGGATCGGGCGTGTCCTCCGCCTTCGGCGCCGGCGCGGCCTCGATCTTGAGCGCGCCGCGCAGGAAATCGCGCCAGATGCGCGCCGGGGTGCTGCCGCCGGTGACGCCGTTCAGGGGCGTGTTGTCGTCATTGCCGACCCACACCCCCACCACGAGGTCCCCCGCATAGCCCACGAACAGCGCGTCGCGGTAATCCTGGGTCGTGCCGGTCTTGCCGTAATTGGCGATCGGAAGGGAGGCGTTGCGCCCCGTCCCGCGATTGATCGCGGCGCGCAGCATCCCTTCGAGATCCTCGTGATCGCCCGAGGACATGGAGTCCCTGCGCGTCGTCAGCCAGTCCCACCAGCTGCGCTCCCCGCGAGCGAAGGCGTGGGGTTCGACCGGGTATTCGTTGGCCGCGATCCCCGCATAGGCGGCGGTCAGCTCCATCAGGGTCATCGAGGAAGTGCCGAGCGCGAGGCTCGGGTCGCCCTCGGTCATGGGCGCGGTGATGCCGAGGCGGCGGGCGGTGCGGATCACCTTGTCGCTGCCCACCGCCTGGAACAATCGCACGGCGGCGACATTGCTGGAGGAGGCGAAGGCGTCCTCCAGCGTGATCTGCTCGGAATATTGCTCGCGTGCGTTCTTGGGGCGGTAGCTGCCTTGGGTGATCGGGGTGTTGGGGATGGTGTCGTCGGGCTCCCAGCCCTCTTCCAGCGCTGTCAGATAGACGAAGGTCTTGAAGGTCGATCCCGGCTGGCGGCGCGCCTGCGTGGCGCGGTTGAAGGGGCTCTTGCGGTAATCGCGCCCGCCGACCATCGCCACGACCTCGCCGTTGCGGCGCATCGCCACCAGCGCGACCTGCGCGCCGCCGAGCGGGGCGCGCGCGACGATGCGGTTCGCCAGCGCCTGAAGGCGGGAATCGAGCGTCGTGGTGAGGGTCTGCTTGGAATAGCTCGCCTCCATCCCCTCGCGCGCCAGCGGCAGGGCCCAGTCGGCGAAATAGGTGCCGGTCGGCAGGTTGTCGTCGCGCGTGCGCACGTCGATGCGCGGATCGGGCAGCGCCTTGGCCTCGGCGGCGGTGAGATAGCCCTCGTCGACCATCGAGCCGATCACCAGCTCCATGCGCTTCTTGGCCTTGTCGAAGTGCTTGGTCGGCGCATAGCGCGAAGGTGCCTGGAGCAGCCCCGCCAGCATCGCCGCCTGCTCGGGGCGAAGCTTTTGGGGCTGGCGGTAGAAATAGTGCAAGCTCGCGGCGCGCAGGCCGTACTGGTTGTCGCCGAAATAGGCGTTGGACAGATAGCGTTCGAGGATCTCGTCCTTGGTCAGCCAGCTTTCCAGCCACAGCGCGATCAGCGCCTCGCGCGCCTTGCGGCTGAGGCTCTGTTCGGGGGTGAGGAAGGTGAACTTGGCAAGCTGCTGCGTGATCGTCGAGCCGCCGCCATAGCCGGTCCACGCGGCGCGGGCGATGCCGCGCGGGTCGATTCCCCAATGCGAATAGAAGCGCCGGTCCTCGATCGCGATGAAGGCCTGCACCACGTGGGGCGGCAGGTCGGCGACCTTCACCGGCGCCTCGACGATCGCCCCCTGCCGCGCGATCGGGGTGCCGTCGCTGGCGAGCAGCGTGACCTGTGGCGGGGCGATGGGTTCGAGGCTCTTGGACAGCGGGGCGGTGACGGCGAGCCAGCCGATCAAGGTGACGAACAGCGCCAGAGCGGCGAGGATGCCCCGTCCCGTCCACCACAGCTTCGACCGCGCCCGCCAGTAATCGCGCTGCCACCAGCGCAGGCGGCGCTTCTCCTCGACCGCCAGCGCCTCGTCGACAAGACCGAGCTTGGCGTCCCAGGCGTCGAAATCGGGCGTCCCCGAGACGCGCGGGCGCGGCAGGTCGTCCTCGTCGTCATCAAGGGGCCGCTGCGATTCGTAGAGCGGGTAGAACCCCGCAGGCGTACCCGTCCCGTCCGGAGCACCGGCACGCGAGCCTTTCCAGAATCGGTCGAAGAACGCCATGGTGACGGCTGTGTTACCAGCCTAGGACACTTGGTAGCAAGCGGATGGTTACCGCTTCTTCGACGCGCCCTCCGGCAGGTCCTCGCCGAAGACGCGCTGGTAGTATTCGGCCACCAGCGTGCGCTCCGCCTCGTCGCACTTGTTGAGGAAGCTGAGGCGGAAGGCGAAGCCCACCGAGCCGAAGATCGCGGCGTTCTGCGCCCAGGTGATCACGGTGCGCGGGCTCATCACGGTCGAGATGTCGCCGTTCATGAAGCCCTGCCGGGTCAGCTCGGCGACCTTGACCATGTCGGCGATCAGCTTGTCGTCGGCCTGCGGGGTCTTGGACTTGACGATCTGCTGCTCCACCTCGGGCTTGAGGTAGTTCAATGCGACGACGATGTTCCAGCGGTCCATCTGCGCCTGGTTGATCGCCTGCGTGCCGTGATAGAGCCCGCTGGTGTCGCCGAGGCCCACGGTGTTGGTGGTCGCGAACAGGCGGAAGAACGGGTTGGGCGTGATGACGCGGTTCTGGTCGAGCAGGGTCAGACGGCCGTCGAACTCGAGCACGCGCTGGATCACGAACATCACGTCGGGGCGACCTGCGTCATATTCGTCGAAGGTCAGCGCCACCGGGTGCTGGAGCGCCCACGGCAGGATGCCCTCCTTGAACTCGGTGACCTGAAGCCCGTCCTTGAGCACGATCGCATCGCGCCCGACGAGGTCGATGCGGCTGATATGCGCATCGAGGTTGACGCGGATCGAGGGCCAGTTGAGGCGCGCGGCGACCTGTTCGATGTGGGTCGACTTGCCGGTGCCGTGATAGCCCTGCACCATCACCCGGCGGTTGTGCGCGAAGCCCGCAAGGATCGCCAGAGTGGTGTCCGGATCGAACACATAGGCGCCGTCGATCTCGGGCACGTGCTCGTCGCGCTGCGAAAAGGCGGGAACCTGCCAGTCGACATCGATGCCGAAGGTCTCGCGGACATCGATGGTGGTGTCGGGCTGGGTGGGCATGGCGCTGGCGCCGGAAGGGATCGGTGAAGTCATTGCCGCGTCCGGTTAGAACGCATGGGGCCGGGCTGCAAGCGGTGGTTTGACAGGCGGTGCTGGCATTTTGGCGAGTCCCGATAGCAGGGCGGCAGAGTTGTCCCTATATCCCTGCCCATGGCCGATCCCGTCGAATCCCTGCGCCTCAAGCTGGTCAGCCAGGTGCGCGGCGTGTTCCACGATACGGCGAACGGCCAGACCCCCACCCCGCCCTCGGACGAGGCCCTGTTCCAGCGCGACACGCCGATCCGGCTGGTCCATGCCGATCTGGTGGGCATGATGACCGGCGGGGTGCGCGCGCTGCTGCTGCAGATGCTCCATCCCCATGCGCTGCAAGGGGTGCTCGACCATTCGAATTTTCGCGAGGACATGCACGGACGCCTGCGTCGCACCGCGCGGTTCATCGCGGTGACGACCTTCGGCCATCGCGACGAGGCGATGAAGGCGATCGACCGCGTCAACCGCATCCATGCCAAGGTCGGCGGCACGTTGCCCGACGGCTCGCGCTACGAGGCGACCAATCCGCGCACGCTCGCCTGGGTCCATGTCACCGAGGCGCAGAGCTTCCTTGCCGGCTATGTCCGCCACGTAAGGCCGGCGATGCCGGTCGCCGAGCAGGACGAATATTACCGCCAGTTCGCCGTCATCGCCCGCGCCCTGGGCGCCGATCCCGTTCCCGAGACGCGCGGCGAGGCGGAGCGGATTTTCCGCGAGTTGCGCCATGATCTTGCCACCTCGCCCGAGGCGCGGGAGGTGGCCCAGCTGGTGCTCTCGCAGCGCCCTCCCGGCGCGCCGCGCAGCGTCCAGACAATGATCACTGCCGATGCGGTGTCGATGCTGCCCGACTGGGCGCGGCACATGCTCGGGCTCCAGCGGCCCGTCCTCACCGCCCTCCCCGCGCGTGCGGCGACATGGGGCATGGGGCGGACGCTCCGATGGGCCTTCCGGCAGAACTGAGGATACGAGGGAGAGGACAATGGCCGAATTCACTTTCTACACCGTGGCCATGAGCCGCGGGCAGATCTCGCGCTGGGCGCTGCACGAGGCGGGCGCGGATTACGAGCACGTGGTGTTCGACTGGGCGACGCGGCCCGAGAGCTTCAAGACCATCAACCCGATGAACAAGGTGCCCGCGCTGGTGCACCACCATGGCGGCCACGATCACGTCGTCACCGAATGCGCGGCGATCAACCACTACCTCGCCGAGACCCACCCCGAGAAAGGCCTGCTGCCCGACGCGCACGAGAAGGCCGGCTATTTCCGCTGGCTGTTCTTCGCTGCAGGGCCGCTCGAACAGGCGGTGGTGGCGCAGGCGATGGGCTGGCAGGTGCCCGAGGGCAAGACCGGCATGGCGGGCTTCGGCAGCCTCGAACTGACGCTGGATGCGCTCGACAGCTGGCTGTCGGCGAACGATTTCATCGCCGGAGGCCGCTTCACCATGGCCGATACCTATGTCGGAAGCCAGTTCGTCTGGGGCCTGCGCTTCGGCTCGATCCCCGAGCGGCCCTCCTTCAGGGCCTATGTCGAGCGCATCACCCAGCGTCCGGCCTATGCCGAGGCGAATGCCATCGACGCGAAGATCATCGCCGCGGCGCAGGCCAGCGGGTGAGGGTGCGCCCCGCCACCCTTGCGGATGTGCCGCAATGGGCCGCGATGCGCGCGCAGCTCTGGCCGGACGATCCGCCCGCGGCCCATGCCGAGGATATCGTCGGGACGTTCCTCTCCGGCGACCCCGACCAGGTCGCCTTCGTTGCCGAGGGCCATGACGGCGCCCTGCTCGGCTTTGTCGAAGCGAGCATCCGGCACGACCATGTCGACGGCTGCGACACCTCGCCCGTGGCTTTCGGCGAAGGCGCGTTCATCGTGCCGGGCGCTCGCGGTACCGGCGTGGGCCGGGCGCTGGTGGAGGCGGTGGCCGATTGGGCCCGCGCCAACGGCTGCACCGAACTCGCCTCCAACGCCTTGCTAGACAACACCGCCAGCCACGCCTTTCACGAAGCGGTCGGCTTCGAGGAGACCGAGCGGGTGGTGTTCTTCCGCCGGATGCTGTGAGGCCTCAAGCCAGCGCCGCGCTCCTGCGCAGCAGCTGGTAGGCGTCGACCACCGCGGTCAGCTGCGCCTCGTGACGGCGGTCGCCGCCGTTGCGGTCGGGATGATAGCGGCGCACGAGTTCGGAATAGCGGCGCCTGAGGCGCGTGCGGTCGGTGTCCGAGCCGAGCCCCATGACCTCGAGCGCCGCCGCCTCCTCGCGGCTGAAGCGCCCGGACATCGCCGCCTTGGCCTCGCGCTCGGCGCGCGACCTGATGCCGCGGGCGCGGGCGGAGATGGCATCGAGCGGATCGGCATAGTCGGCCCAGCGCGGGGTATCGCCGATGCCCGCCGTGGGCCGGAACACGCGGCTTTCGGTCTGCCAGCCGGCGATAGGGGACTGGGCGCGCAGGATCTCCTCGGCGCTCATGCCCTCGAACCAGTCGTAGCCCGCGTTGAATTCGCGCACGTGCTGGAGGCAGAACCAGCGCCACTCGCCCGGCCCGTCAAAGCCGTGCGGACGGCGCCCGGGCGCGCGGAATTCGCCCGCCTCGCGGCAGCCGGGAGCTTCGCATTGCCGTCCGGGGCTCTCGACGCGGCCGTGGAATCGTGGTGAAGGCATAAGCGTGTTGAATGGCGATTGGGCGCCCAAGTTCCAAGTCCGATCCGCCCCTGCCTGCTTGCGAAAAAGGAAAGCCGTGATGAGTGTCGCCGAGGAAATGCACGCCCTGCTGACCGAAGCCTTCGCCCCAACCCGCCTCGCGATCATCAACGATTCCGCGAAGCATTCGGGCCATACGGGCGACGACGGTTCGGGCGAATCGCACTTCACCGTCGAGATCGAGGCGGCGGCCTTTGCGAGCATGAACCGCCTCGCCCGCCAGCGCGCGGTGATCGCAGCGCTGGGCGATATCGTCGGGCAGCGCGTCCATGCCGTGGCGATCAAGGCGAGCGTGCCGGCCGAATGACGCTGAACCCCGCCCTGCGCCTGCGCCGCGCGGCGCGGCTGATCGTGCTCGATCCGGAAATGCGCGCACTGATGTTCCGCTACGACGTGCCGGGGCGCCCGCCCTTCTGGGTGACGGCGGGCGGCGAATGCGATCCGGGCGAAAGCTTCGAGGATGCGGCGCGGCGCGAACTCTTCGAGGAAACCGGCATCACCGCCGATCCCGGCCCCGAGATCGCGCGGATGACGCCCGAATTCATAACGGTCGAGGGCGAGCCGGTGCAGGCGGACGAACGGTTCTTCCTCATCCGCGTCGCCGAGACGAAGGTCGATACGGCGGGCCACACCGAGCTCGAACAGAAGCTGATGACGCAGCACCGCTGGTTCACGCTCGACGAGCTGGAAAGCTGGCATGAGGCGGTGTTTCCGATGAACCTTGCCGACATGATCCGGTCCCATATCGCAACCTGATTGCACCGCGCCGGAGCGCCCGCTACTCCTCCCCTCAAAGGGAGAGAGACATGGACTATGCAGGCAAGGTGGCGTGGATCACCGGCGCATCCTCGGGCATCGGCGCGGCGCTGGCGCGCGAACTGGCCGCGCGCGGGGCGCATGTGGTGCTGTCGGGGCGCGACGCCGAGCGCCTCGCCGAGGTTGCCGCCGATTGCGGCGGCGAGACGCTGATCCTCGCCTTCGATGTGCGCGACGAGGCAGCGCTGGCGGACGCCACAGCCAAGGCGATGGCCTGGAAGGGCGGCGTCGATCTTGCCATCGCCAATGCCGGCATCTCGCAACGAAGCCGCGCGCTCAAGACGTCGATGCAGGTCTATCGCGACATCATCGACATCGATCTCACCGCCCAGATCGCCTTCTCGCAGGGGCTGATCGGCCATATGGCGGAGCGGGGATCGGGCGGGCTCGCCTTCATCTCCTCGGTCGCGGGCAAGGTCGGGGTGCCGATGCGCACCGCCTACTCGGCCGCCAAGTTCGGCCTTGCAGGCTATGCCGATGCGCTGCGGGCGGAACTCTCGATCAACGGCGTGTCGGTGCACACCATCTACCCGGGATCGGTCGCCACCAACGTCTCGCGCAATGCGCTCACCGCCGAGGGCACCGCACGGGGCCGGTCGGACAGGGCGATCGACGAGGGCATCCCCGCCGACGTCGCCGCGCGCGCGATGCTCGACGGGATCGCCGCCGGGACACGCGAGATCATCGTCGCCGAGGGCATGGAACTGGCGATGGGCGAGGCGCGCCGCACGCCCGATGCGCTGTTCGATCAGGTCGCGGCGATGGTCGCCAAGGGCTACATGGACAAGCTGGAGCAGCAGTGATGACATTCGACCTCAAGCGTGTGGCGCTGCCGAACGGCATCCACCTCGACATCATCGACGAGGGCCCGACCGATGCGCCGGTGCTGATCTTTCTGCACGGCTTTCCCGAAAGCCACCGCACTTGGCGGCACCAGATCCGGCATTTCTCGGATCGCTACCGCTGCATCGCCCCCGACCAGCGCGGCTATCGCGGGTCCTCCAAGCCGCAGGAGGTCGCGGCCTATACCCCCGACAAGCTGATCGGCGACATCTTCCTGCTGGCCGACGCGCTGGGGATCGGCAGCTTCACCATCGTCGGCCACGACTGGGGCGGCGCGATTGCCTGGGGCGTCGCGCTCGCCGGGCAGCACGCCCGCGTGACCCGCGCCGTGATCGCCAATGCGCCGCATCCGGTGGTGTTCCAGCGGCTGCTCTACACCAACCGGGTGCAGCGCGAGGCGAGCCAGTACATCCGCGGCTTCCGCGACCCCGCCAACGACGCGCTGGTCAAGGAGCACGGCCTCACCGGCCTGCTGCTCAAGGAAGTGAAATGGGACCGCCCCACCGCGATGGAGCCCGAGGAGCGCGACCAGCTGCTGCGCGACTGGCAGAACCGCGACGCGGCCTTCGGGATGCTCAACTACTACCGCGCAAGCCCGATCGACGTGCCGACGATGGACGCGCCCTTCGAGGTCCCCGAGGGCTGGACGCCCCCTGCCCTGCCCAAGCTGACCATCCCGACCCTCGTAATCTGGGCGCTCGACGATCTCGCCCTGCCGCCGGAAAACCTCGAAGGGCTGGAGGACATCATCGACCCGCTCACCATCGTGCGCGTGCCCGATTGCGGGCATTTCGTGCCGTGGGAAGCGCCCGGGGCTGTGAACGCGGCGATGGAGGAATTTCTCGCGGGCTAACCCGCCAGCCACTCCACATCCGCCCCGTGCGGGTGGGACCAGGCTAGCTGCACCTCCTCGCTCCTGCCGGGCCAGTGGCGCACGGTCAGCTTGTGACGGTGGACGGTGCGGTCGGCCTCGACCTGCACCCATGCGAGCGGGCGCTCGGGCGTTGCCTTCGCGCCCGCCGCTTCCATCGCCGCCGTCACCCGCGCCTGCTGGTCGGCAGGCACATATTGCCAGACGATCGAGTGCATCAGCATCCGCGTGGTGCCCTGTTCCTGCGGCCTTGCAAGTTCAGCCTCGACGAAATCGGCGGCGTTCATCGCCACGATGTCGGGCTTGCTCTGCGAGGCTGCGCGGATCGCGGCGTCCATCCGCTCGAAGCGCACCGCGTGTTCGGGCCAGATATAGGCCTTGAGCCTGAGCGCCTGCGCGGGATCGGTCAGATCGACCGGAGCGACGTCGCAGCCCCTGGCCTTGGCGATCTCGATCCGGTGCGCGGGCGGCGGCGCCCCGTTCCATGCAGGCGCGAAGGTCATCACCGGATCCTCCGGCCCCACCTTCACCCCGCCGAGGTCGTAGACATAGCGCCCCAGCATCAGGTTTATGCCGGCGCTGGAGCCGATCTCGAGGCATTCGAACCGCGGCGGCAGGCCCCGCTCTGCCAGCCACAGCATCGCGGCGATGAAATTGGCCGAACGCCCCGCCTCGTTCGTCTGCGGCGGACCGTCCAGCCAGGGCAGCAGCGCCGCCTCTTGCGCGGCGATGACCTGAGCGATCACCGCCGCATCCTCCGCCGTCTCCCCGCGGTAGATCGGCCCAAGCTCAGGCGCAGCGCCCGACAGGTGGAGCGCGTGGAGCCCTCCCGCCACCCGCAAGGGCAGCGCATCGGCGAGCGGCGCGCCCTGCCAGCCGCGCACCCGCTCCAGCAGCTCGCCGCGCGCCTCCGAGGCCAGCACCGCGGCGATCCCGGCGCATACCCGCGCGGTGATGTGCGCGCCGGCCGCCTCGCAATAGGCGATCTGGTTGGCGAAGGCCGCCGCCACCGCCCCCGGACCTGCCGTGTTCATGTCGACGAATTCATAGGCCGGCCGCGCCCCGGATCCCTGCATCACCATTGCCCTTTACGCCTCCCAGCCCTAAGTGCGCGACCGATCATGACCAGCATCGGCCTTCCCGACAACAGCTTCTTCCGGCCCGGACAGCTCACTTTCGCTGTCCCCAAGGGTCGCATCCTCGACGAGGCGCTCCCCGTCATGGCGCGCGCCGGGGTGGAGCCTGCCGCCGACTTCCACGACCCGAAAAGCCGCGCCCTGGCCTTTGCATGCACCCGCGACGACATGCGGATGATCCGCGTACGGGCCTTCGATGTCGCGACCTTCGTCGCCCACGGCGCGGCGCAGGTCGGAATCGTCGGCTCCGACGTGATCGAGGAGTTCGACTACGCCGATCTCTACGCCCCCGTGGACCTCGGCATCGGCATCTGCCGCCTCTCGGTCGCGCGCCTCGCCAGCGACACGGACGAGGCAGGCAGCGCCAGCCACCTGCGGGTCGCGACCAAGTATCCCAGCCTCACCCGCCGCCACTTCGAGGCCGCGGGCGTGCAGGCCGAATGCGTCAAACTGAACGGCGCGATGGAACTCGCCCCCTCATTGGGCCTTGCGCGCCAGATCGTCGACCTCGTCTCGACCGGCACCACCCTGCGCGAGAACGGCCTCGTCGAGACCGCCACCATCCTCGAGATTTCCGCCCGCCTGATCGTCAACCGCACCGCCCTCAAGACCGACCCCCGCGTGCCCGCGCTGGTCGATGCCTTCCGCCGCGAGGCCGAGGCGCGCGCACAGAAGGCTCCCGCCGCCGCATGACCGTGTCGCTCCTTTCCACGCTCCAGCCCGATTTCGAGACGCGCTTCACCCGCATCGTCGAGGCGCGGCGTGAATCCGACACCGATGTCGCGGGGCAGGTCTCCGCCATCCTCCAGGCGGTGAAGGGTCGCGGCGATGCGGCGCTGGTGGAATACACCCAGCGGTTCGATGGCCACGCGCTGATCGCCGAGAGCGACTGGGTGATCCCGCGCGAGGCCTGCGAGGCGGCCTACAACGATCTCGCGCCCGACCTGCGCGACGCGCTCGAACTCGCCGCCGCCCGGATCCGCGCCTATCACGAGGCGCAGCTGCCGCAGGACCGCGACTACGTGGACGCGGCGGGCGTGCGCCTGGGCGCGATCTGGCGGCCGGTCGATGCGGCGGGGCTCTATGTGCCGGGCGGACGCGCGGCCTATCCCTCCTCGTTGCTGATGAACGCCATTCCGGCGCGCGTCGCGGGGGTCGAGCGGCTGGTGGTGGTGACCCCCACGCCCAAGGGCCAGACCAACCCGCTGGTGCTCGCCGCCGCGCACATCGCTGGCGTGGACGAGATCTGGCGCGTCGGCGGGGCGCAGGCGGTGGGCGCGCTCGCCTACGGCACGCAGCGCATCCGTGCCGTGGATGTGATCACCGGCCCCGGCAATGCCTGGGTGGCAGAGGCCAAGCGCCAGCTTTACGGCGTGGTCGGCATCGACATGGTCGCGGGGCCTTCGGAAATCCTAGTCATTGCCGACGGCAAGAACGATCCCGACTGGATCGCCGCCGATCTGCTTTCGCAGGCCGAGCATGACCCGACCTCGCAGTCGATCCTCATCACCGACGATGCCGGCTTCGCGCGGCAGGTGGAGGACTGCATCGACCTCCAGATCACCCAGCTGGCGACAGCCAAGACCGCCCGCGCCTCGTGGGATGCACACGGGGTGATGATCGTGGTGAACGACCTCCTCGCCGAAGCGCCCGCCCTCGCCAACCGCCTCGCCGCAGAGCATGTCGAGATCGCGGTCGACGACCCCGAGCCCTACCTGAAGGCGATCCGCCATGCCGGGAGCATCTTCCTCGGCCGCCTGACGCCCGAGGCGGTCGGCGATTACGTCGCCGGACCGAACCACGTGCTGCCGACCGGACGCCGCGCCCGCTTTTCGAGCGGGCTTTCGGTGCTCGACTTCATGAAGCGCACCAGCTTCCTCGGGCTCGATGCGGCCTCCTTCAAGGCGATCGGCCCCGCCGCCGCCACCCTCGCCCATGCCGAAGGGCTGCCGGCGCACGCCAAATCCGTGGAATTGAGAATCCGATGAACAGCCCCGCCCGTTCCCAGGCCCGCTCGGCCGCGCGTCTTGCCGCCGTGCAGGCGCTCTACCAGCAGCACATGGAGGGCACCCCGCTCGCCCGGCTGCTCGACGAGTTCCACCAGCACCGGCTGGGTCGGACTATTGACGAGGATGCCTTCGACGAGGCCGAATATGCCGAGGCCGAGGTGCCCTTCTTCGACGACGTGGTGCGCGGGGTGGATGCCCGCCGCGACGAGATCGACGCGCTGGTGGCGAGCAAGCTCGCAAGCGGCTGGAGCCTCTCACGGCTCGATCGGGCGATGCTCCAGGTGCTGCGCGCCGGCACCTACGAGCTGATCGCCCGCGCCGACGTGCCCGCGCCGGTCGCTATCAACGAATATGTCGAGGTCGCCAAGGCCTTCTTCGACGACGGGCAGGCGAAGTTCGTCAACGGCATCCTCGATGCGGTGGCGAAAGAGGCGCGGGGCTAGAAACCAGAACCGTTCGGGCTGAGCTTGTCGAAGCCCCGTCCTTTCTCCGAAGAGAAGTGCAGCCCTTCGACAAGCTCAGGGCGAACGGATATTGGTGAGGGGGATGAACGAACCCGACTTCATCGCCGCCCTGCGCGCCCTGCCGCTCCACCCGGGAGCGCGCGGGCTGTCGGACGATTGCGCGGTGATCGAGGTCGGCACCGAAACCCTCGTCATCACCCACGACATGATGGCGGAGGGCACCCACTTCCGCCCCGATGCCGACATGGCCGACGTGGCGTGGAAGCTGGTGACGACCAATCTCTCCGACCTCGCGGCCAAGGGCGCGGTGCCCGTCGGCGTCCTGCTCGGGCACACGCTCGGGCGGGACGATGCGCGCTTCATCGCGGGGCTGCGCGAAGCCCTCGAGGCCTTCGGCACCCCCCTGCTCGGCGGAGACACGATTGCCGCGGCAGGCCCGCGCGCCCTCGGCCTGACGGCCATCGGGCGGGCGAGCCACACCCCCGTCCCCTCGCGCAGCGGCGCGCAGGCGGGGGACGCGGTCTGGCTGACAGGGCCGGTGGGCCGCGCGATGCGCGGTTTCGAGGGGGCCGAGGAGCACCGCGCCGCCTTCGACCGCCCTGTCCCGCGCCTCGCCGAGGGGCAGGCGCTCGCGCCCCATGTCACGGCGATGATGGACGTGTCCGACGGGCTCCTGCTCGATGCCTTCCGCCTCGCCGAGGCGAGCGGCGTGACCCTCGCGCTCGATCCCGCCGCCATTCCTGTCGCCGATGCGGCGCGGGGCGATGCATGCATCCGCTGGGGCGACGATTACGAGCTGCTGTTCACGGCGCCTCCGTCCGCAAGGCTGCCCGTCCCCGCGCACCGGATCGGCACCGTCACCGACCGCGCCGACGCACCCCTGACGCTCGGGACGGAGACCTTCGGCGACCCTGCCAGCCTCGGCTATCGCCACGGCGATCCCTCCCAAAACTGCTGAAACCGTCGCAAAACCGGGATTGGCACTCTCGGTGAGGCTTGCCAGCCTTCCCTTTGTGCCTATGACTGTGCGCCTCGCGCCCGAGGGATCAACAAGAGGCGCGCGTCTCCATCATCGGGGACAGGACATAACGAGAGGGGATTGCTCGTGAATCTATTGCTCATTTCGATTGGGCTGGGGGTGCTTGCCATCGTCTATGGCATCATCACCAGCTCGCAGGTGCTCGGCGCCAGCGCCGGGAACGCGCGGATGCAGGAAATCGCAGCCGCCATCCAGGAAGGCGCGCAGGCCTACCTGAACCGTCAATACACCACCATCGCGATCGTCGGCGTCGTCGTCGCCGCGATCGTCGCCTTCGCGCTCGGGACCACCGCGGCGATCGGCTTCGTCACCGGCGCGGTGCTTTCGGGCGTCGCCGGCTATATCGGCATGAACATATCGGTGCGCGCCAACGTGCGCACGGCCGAGGCGGCCAGCACGGGCCTTCAGGCCGGCCTCACCCTCGCCTTCCGCGCGGGTGCGATCACCGGCATGCTGGTGGCGGGCCTCGCGCTGTTGGCGATTGCCGTGTTCTTCTACGTCATGGTCGGGCCGATGGGCCTCACCCCGGCGAGCCGCACGGTGATCGACGGCCTTGTGGGCCTCGCCTTCGGCGCCTCGCTGATCTCGATCTTCGCGCGTCTGGGCGGCGGGATCTTCACCAAGGCGGCGGACGTGGGCGCGGACCTCGTCGGCAAGGTCGAGGCGGGCATCCCCGAGGATGACCCGCGCAACCCCGCCGTGATCGCCGACAACGTGGGCGACAACGTGGGCGACTGCGCAGGCATGGCCGCGGACCTCTTCGAGACCTACGTCGTCACCGTCGGCGCCACCATGGTGCTGACCGCGCTGCTGCTCACCCAGCTGGGCGACCTGCTGCTGCCGATGATGGCGCTGCCGCTGCTGATCGGGGGCGCGTGCATCGTCACCTCGATCCTCGGCACCTACTTCGTGCGCCTCGGCGGCGGGACCAACGTGATGGGGGCCATGTACAAGGGCTTCATCGTCACCGCCGTCACGTCGATCCCGCTGATCTGGTTCGTCACGCAATATGCGCTCGGCTCGGTCGGCATGGACATGAACACGGTGATCAACCCGGGCCAGGGGATGACCGAGTTCAACGGCCGCGAGCTGTTCTACTGCGCGCTGCTCGGCCTCGCCATCACCGGGCTGATCATCTGGATCACCGAGTACTACACCGGCACCAAGTACCGCCCGGTGCGCTCGATCGCCAAGGCCTCGGAAACCGGCCACGGCACCAACGTGATCCAGGGCCTCGCGATCAGCCTCGAGGCGACCGCGCTGCCGACGCTGGTGATCGTCGCGGGGATCATCATCGCCTATGGCCTCGCCGGCCTCATGGGCATCGCCTATGCGGCGACCGCGATGCTGGCGCTCGCGGGCATGGTCGTGGCGCTCGACGCCTATGGCCCGGTCACCGACAACGCCGGCGGCATCGCCGAGATGTCGGGTCTGGACGATAGCGTGCGCGAGAAGACCGACCTTCTCGACGCCGTCGGCAACACCACCAAGGCCGTGACCAAAGGCTATGCCATCGGTTCGGCGGGCCTCGGCGCGCTGGTGCTGTTCGCGGCCTACACCACCGACCTTCGGACCTTCTTCCCCGATGCGAACGTGGACTTCAGCCTCGAGAACCCCTTCGTGATCGTCGGGCTGCTGCTCGGCGCCCTGCTGCCCTACCTCTTCGGGGCGATGGGCATGACCGCGGTGGGCCGTGCGGCGGGCGACGTGGTGGTGGACGTGCGCGAGCAGTTCCGCACCAACCCGGGGATCATGGCGGGTACTTCCAAGCCCGACTATGCCCGCACCGTCGACCTCGTGACCAAGGCCGCGATCAAGGAGATGATCATCCCCTCGCTGCTGCCGGTGCTGGCGCCGGTGGTGGTGTACTTCGTGATCACCGCGATCGCGGGGCAGGACAACGGCTTTGCGGCGCTGGGCGCGCTGCTGCTGGGCGTCATCGTGGGCGGGCTGTTCGTTGCGCTCTCGATGACCGCAGGCGGCGGGGCGTGGGACAACGCCAAGAAGTACATCGAGGACGGCAACCACGGCGGCAAGGGCTCCGAAGCCCACAAGGCCGCGGTGACCGGCGACACGGTCGGCGATCCCTACAAGGACACTGCCGGCCCGGCCGTGAACCCGATGATCAAGATCACCAACATCGTCGCCCTGCTGCTGCTCGCGGCGCTGGCGCACGGGGTGGCCTGAACCCATCAGGCCTGCCTGAAAATCCTCACCCCGCCGGGAGCAATCCCGGCGGGGTTTATCTTTGTCTTTCGCCCTGTCCCCCAACCGGACAGCACCCGACAGGGCACAAGCTTTCTTAAAACCTATGTGACATTGCAGCTGCCGAAGGCGCGGAGGGCTGCGCCCGAACGGGGTTAACCGCAGATGGACATGGCACGTGCGGACAGTTTTCGCACCGGCGCGCCGCGCGGCTATCCGCCCGGCGCCCTGCCGCATGGCGAGCTGCACCTGCTGACCGCCGCCGAGCTTGCCCGGCCCGCCTTCCTCGCCGCCTGGGAACGGCTGGTGCTCACCGCGGCGGAGCCCAACCCCTTCTACGAACCGTGGTTCCTGCTGCCCTCGCTGACGCAATGGGGCGACAAGGATCGGGTCGTCACCAAGGCCTGGTATCACGAAGGCCGGCTCGCAGGGCTGCTGCCGGTCGTGCGCAGCGCGGCCTATTACGGCCACATCGTCACCCATGCTACCGGCTGGTCCCACCCCAATTCCTTCTGCGGCGCGCCGCTGATCGCGGCCGGGCACGAGGACGCCTTCTGGCGCGACATCCTCGCCCATTTCGACCGCCGCGCGCGCCGGGCGCTGTTCCTGCACCTGCCGATGATGCCCGCCGACGGCCCTGCCAATGCCGCGCTCGAACGCGTGCTCACCCGCCACCCGCGCGCGCAATACATGGTCGCCGAGGAGAACCGCGCGCTGCTGGCCGGGGATGCGGGCGCCGCCGCCTATCTCGAGGCGGCGATGAGCGCCAAGAAGCGCAAGGAACTGCGCCGCCAGCACAACCGCCTCGCCGAGGAGGGCGCGCTCGTCTTTGAGCGGTGCGAGGACGATGCGGGCCTTGCCGAATGGACGGCGGAATTCCTCGCGCTGGAGGCGGCCGGGTGGAAGGGCGAGGCCGGCTCCGCCCTCGCCAGTGCGCCCGACACCCGCGCCCTGTTCGAACAGGCGCTGGCCGGCGCTGCGGCGGCGGGGCGGCTCGAACGGCTCGCGCTCAGGCTCGACGGGCGCGCCATCGCCATGCTCGCCAATTTCATCACCCCGCCGGGCGCCTACAGCTTCAAGACCGCCTTCGACGAGGCCTATGCGCGCTTCTCCCCGGGGATGCTGCTGCAGCTGGAAAACCTCGCCCTTATCGAACGCCCGGACGTGGCGTGGGCCGACAGCTGCGCGGTCGAGGGCCACCCGATGATCGAACGCCTGTGGCGGGACAGGCGCCGCATGATCAGCCGCAACATCGCCATCGGCGGGCCGCTGCGCCGCGCCTGCTTCCGCCTGCTGATGGCGTGGGAAACCCGACCGAGGAGGATTCCATGAACGCCCCTGCCCGTTTCACCGATGCCCTGCCCGCGACCGTCTTCGACGGCCCCGCCCGCACCCGCTTCGCCGCCCATTACCCCGAGACGCCGCACATCCTGACGCACAGCCTCACCAGCCACCCGCTGCTCGAGATCGAGGCCCTGGCCGCCCTCGCCGAGAGGCTGCCGCTCGCCTCGGTCGAATACAACCGCGGCGACCTGCCGATCGGGGTCGACGGCAAGCCGGGCTCCAACGGCATGACCATCGCCGAAACCATCCGCCGCGTCGCCGAGGCGGAAAGCTGGGCGGTGCTCAAGAACATCGAGCAGGTGCCCGCCTATGAGGCGCTGCTGATGAGCCTGCTCGAGGAAATCCGTCCGGAGATCGAGGCGGCGACCGGCGCGATGCTGACCCCGCAGGGCTTCATCTTCGTCTCCTCGCCGAACTCGGTCACGCCCTACCACTTCGATCCCGAGCACAACATCCTGCTCCAGATCAGGGGCAGCAAGGTGATGACCCAGTTTCCTGCGGGCGACACCCGCTTCGTGCCGGACGAGGCCCACGAGACCTACCATTCGGGCGGCCCGCGCGAATTGAAGTGGGACGATGCGATGCTCCCCCACGGCACCGAATTCGCGCTTGCGCCGGGAGAGGCGCTGTTCGTGCCGGTGATGGCGCCGCATTTCGTGCGGAACGGCCCCGCCCCCTCGGTGTCGCTGTCGATCACCTGGCGCTCGGAATGGAGCTACCGCGAAAGCGATGCGCGCATCTTCAACGCGATCCTGCGCGAGCGCGGCTTCAGCCCCAGCGCGCCGGGGCGCTGGCCGCAGCAGAACTATGCCAAGGCCTATGCCTTCCGCGCTCTGCGCAAGCTTGGCTTGACGGGTTCGTAAGCCGCAAGCATGGCCTCGCGCCATGACTGACACGCCCACGAACGAAGAACTGGTCGCCGGCCTCGTCCGCCTGCTGACGGTCGAGAAGCGCGCCGCCGACGTCTATGCCGGGCCGCCGCAGGCCGACGGGATCGGGCGGGTGTTCGGCGGGCAGGTGCTCGCGCAGGCGCTCCAGGCGGCGCAGGCGAGCGTCACGGACGGCAAGTGCGCCCACTCGCTCCACGCCTATTTCCTGCGCGGCGGGCGCGAGGGCGCGGGGATCGAATACCGCATCGAACGCGACTTCGACGGGCGCAGCTTCGCCAACCGGAGGGTGGTCGCCTCGCAGGAAGGCGAGGACGGCACGCCGGTGCCGATCCTCAACCTCACCGCCAGCTTCCAGCTGCCGGAAGACGGCCTCGAACACATCGATTCGCCCATGCCCGATGTCGCGCGTCCGGATGATCTGCGCCCCGACATGGAGCTGCGCCGCGAGATCGCCGAACAGTGGGGCGACAGGCTCTCCGAGACCCAGCGCCGGATGATGCTGCGCCCGCGTCCGATCGAGATGCGGACGATCGACCGCCTGCACTGGATGAGCCGCGAACCGAGGGAGCCGCGCGCCCACACCTGGTTCCGGGTCTGCGCCCCGATCACGGGCGAGGCCGACACCCCCGAACTCCACCGCGCGATCATCACCTATGCCAGCGACTACACCCTGCTCGGCACCAGCGCACTGCCGCATGGCCTCAGCTGGATGCGCAACGAGTTGGTCGGCGCCAGCCTCGACCACGCGATCTGGTTCCACCGTGACGCGCGGGCGGACGAATGGCTGCTCTACGCCACCGACGCGCCGTGGTCGGGCGGCGGGCGCGGCTTCAACCGCGGTCGGATCTTCAATCTTGCCGGCGAACTCGTGGCGAGCGTCGCGCAGGAAGGCATGATGCGAAAGCGTTCTTGAGTTCCGCAGCCCGTCCGGGCTGCGAAATCCTCGCTCATGCGACCTGAAGGTCGCATCGCTACGGGCGGCCGTTCGGCCTTGCGGTCGCTTTGCGACCGAGCCTGCACCTGGACAGCGGCGCACCCGCCAAGCGCCTTGCCCGTCATGCGCCGCTGGCCGATAAGCGCGCCATGCCCCGGATCGACCCGTTCCACGCGATTCTCGCCAACAGCCTGTTGCAGAACGTGGTCAATTTCACGGTCTGGTTCGCGCTCGTCTTCTGGGCCTATCTGGAGACGCAGTCGGTCTTCGTGACCGGCATGATCGGCGGCATCCACCTGGCCTTCACCGGCGCCTTCGCGATCTGGTTCGGGAGCCTCGTCGATCACCACCGCAAGCGCCCGGTGATGCAGGGATCGAGCGCGGCCTCACTGGCGCTCTATGCGGCGGCGCTCGGCGTATGGCAGTTGAGCCCGCCGGGGGCGATGGCCGATACCGCCGGACTGGCGCTGTGGGGCTTCATCGTGCTCGTCATGCTGGCGGTGATCGCGGGCAACATCCGCATGATCGCGCTGGCGACGCTGGTGACGGTGCTCATCCCGCCCGACCGGCGCGACCGGGCCAACGGCCTTGTCGGCATCGTCGGCGGAGTGGGATTTCTGGTGACCTCGGCGATCAGCGGCTTTCTGGTCGCATGGGACGGCATCCGCGGGCCGCTGGCGCTGGCGGTCGGCTTCAGCGCGCTCGCGATCGTGCATCTGCTGACGGTGAGGATCGGCGATCCCGAACCCGAATCCGCCACCGGGGGCGCGCGCCGGGAGATCGACCTTCGCGGCACGATCCGGGTGGTGGCGGCGGTGCCGGGGCTGTTCGCACTGATCCTGTTCGCGACCTTCAACAACCTGCTGGGCGGCGTGTTCATGGCGCTGATGGACGGATATGGCCTGTCGCTGATGAGCGTCGAGGAATGGGGCCTGCTCTGGGCCGCCGCCTCGAGCGCCTTCATCCTCAGCGGCATGGTGCTCGCCCGCACCGGCCTCGGCAGGAACCCGCTGCGCACGCTGCTGCTGGTGAACCTCGTCATCTGGATCGCGGCGAGCCTGTTCACCATCCAGGCCTCTATCCCGCTGCTGATCGCCGGCTGCGTGGTCTGGATGTTCTTCGGCCCCTTCGCGGAAGCCGCCGAGCAGACCACGCTGCAACGCGTCGTCCCCTTCGAGCGGCAGGGGCGGGTGTTCGGCTTCGCGCAGTCGGTCGAACAGGCGGCAGCGCCCCTCACCGCCTTCCTGATCGGGCCGCTGACGCAGTTCGTCGCGATCCCGTGGATGACGACCGGAGCGGGCGCGTCGCTGATCGGCGGGTGGTTCGGCACGGGCGCGGACCGGGGCATGGCGCTGGTGTTCTGCCTCACCGGCCTGCTCGGCGTGGTGCTGACCCTCGCTGCCTTCGCCTCGCGCTCCTACCGGCGGCTGTCGCAGGCCTACGCGGCAGCGCCCGCCGGGGCGCCGCCGGTGGTCGTCACCCCGCGCGAACCCTAGGACGAAATCGGCAGCGCGTAGCCGCAGGGCGTGCGGACACCTAGTGGGCCAGCAGCACTGGCATCTGCGGCTCGCTCAGCATCCGCCGCGTCACCCCGCCCATGATCAGCTCGGCGAGGCGCGAGTGGCCATAGGCGCCCATCACCAGCAGCCCGCATTCGCGCAGCTGCGCCGCCGAGAACAGCGTGTCCGCCACCGTCGCCTCGCCGCGCGGAATCTCGACGATCTCGCAGTCGATCCCGTGCCGGCTGAGATAGCGCGCGCCCTCGGTGGAAGGCAGGTCGAAGCGCGCGCGTTCGCTTTCCTCGACCACGCAGGCGAGCATCACCTTGCACGAACAGGCAAGCAGCGGCACCGCCGCCCGCAGCGCATGGGCGCTCTCGGAGGAGCCGTTCCACGCGACCAGCATCGGCGCGCCGACATCGAAGCTCTTGGTGCCCTCGGGCACCACCAGCACCGGCACCGGCGCCTTGAGCACCACGTCGCCCACCAGCGCCGAGGGCCCGCGCCCGTCGCTGCCCGCTTCGGCCGGGCCGACGATGACGATGTCGGCCAGCGGCGAGGCTTCGAGCAGGCGGTGCGGGGCGATGCCGTAGACGAAGCGCCAGTCCCACGGCACGCCCTCGTGCTCGAGCTCGCGCTCGATCTCGGCGCGCAGCTTCTCGGCGTTCTCCTTGATGACAGGCATCGCGGCCGCGATCGCCGAGCCGTAGAAATCGCCGGGCGCGAAGACCTCGTAGCTGATCGCCTGAAGGCAGGTGATGTGGCCGTTGGTCGCCCGGGCGATGTCGAGCGCCACCTGCAGGCGCGCCTGCATCGCCTTGTCGTGATCGATGTGCAGCAGGATGGATTTCATGGCGTGTCTCCCATTGATGATGAGGATGATCGCCCCGAGTGTCGCGCTGTGCCTTGACCCGGATCAATTTTGCGGGCCGCGCTGGCGCGCGCATAGCACCTTGCCATCGACAAGGCGCGCGATCATTCTGCGGCCCGAGGGAGAAAGCCATGCAGATCACGCGCCACCCGCCGGTGAAGACCAGCCTCGAGCCGTCGAACCACCCCTACCTCACGGGGCCGTGGACGCCGCTGCACGAGGAAGTCGATGTCGCCGAGCTGCCGGTGATCGAAGGCGAGATCCCCGCGGACATCGACGGCATCTACCTCAGGAACACCGAGAACCAGGTGCACCAGCCGCTCGGGAGGCATCATCCTTTCGATGGCGATGCGATGATCCATCAGGTCAACATCAGCGGCGGCAAGGCGAGCTATCGCAACCGCTTCGTGCGCACGCACTGCTTCGAGGCGGAGCAGATCGCGGGCCGTAGCCTGTGGGGCGGGCTGATGGACCCGTGGGGCACATCAGTGCGCCCCGGCTTCGGCGCGCACGGCGGGCTGAAGGACACCGGCAGCACCGACATCATCGTCCACGCCGGGACCGCCTATGCGACGCTCTATCAATGCGGCGAGGCGTGGATGCTCGATCCGGTGACGCTCGGCAGCCGGGGCAAGGCGCCGTGGGTGCCGCTCGACGGCATCTCGGCCCACCCCAAGGTCGACGAGGCGACCGGGGAGCTGATGTTCTTCAACCATTCCAAGCACGCCCCCTTCATGCATTACGGCGTGGTCGACCGCACCGGCCAGCTGGTCCACTACGTCCCCGTCCCCCTGCCCGGCCCGCGCCTGCCGCACGACATGGCAATCACGCCCAACTGGTCGATCCTCAACGACATGCCTTTGTATTGGGACGAGGAACTGCTGGGCCGCAACATCCACGCCGCGCGGCTGCACCCGGGCGTGCCCACCCGCTTCGCCCTGATCCCGCGCCGCGGAAGCCCGCAGGACATCCGCTGGTTCGAGGCCGCGCCCACCTACGTGCTCCACTGGACCAATGCGTGGGAGGAAGGCGACGAAGTCATCCTCGAAGGCTATCACCAGGCCAAGCCCATGCCCGATCCGCTCGAGGAGATGGGCCGCTACAGCCACATGATGGCCTATGTCGACGAGCATTCCTTCCAGTCGCGCCTGCACCGCTGGCGCTTCAACCTGAAGACCGGCGAGACCCGCGAGGAGCGCCTGTCCGAACGGATCGTCGAGTTCGGCATGATCAATCCGCTCTTCGCCATGAAGAAAAGCCGCTACGTCTGGTCCACGACCACGCGCCCCGGCTGGTTCCTGTTCAACGGCTATGTCCGCCACGACACCGAAACCGGCGAGGAACAGGTCTATCGCCTGCCCGAGGGCATCTATGCCAGCGAAAGCCCGATGATCCCGAGAAAGGGCGGCACTATCGAGGACGACGGATATCTCGTCACCTTCCTGATCGACGAGAACACCGGCACCTCGGAATGCGCGATCCTCGATGCGAGCGATGTGACCAAGGGCCCGATCTGCCGCCTCGCGCTGCCGCACAAGATCTGTTCGGGAACCCATTCGGTGTGGGTCGAGCATGACCAGTTGCGGGCCGATGCAGCCTTCCATGCAAGCCGTTTCGCCGCCGCCCGGGCCTGACCGCACGCGTCAACTCGTCGTATCCTCTGCCCTGATGACCCCCTCCTGCGGGGTGCAGGGCGGGTGCGTTCATCTGAGAGCAAGGTTTCGAACAACAACCACGCCTCGCTCACGAAGCCATCGAGGGCCAACAAGGGATCGCGGCCCGCACCGCAGGAGGATTACCACTGTGACCACCACCATCTTCACCCCGCGCAAGATCGCGCTCGCCGCCCTCATGGGTGCTGCCGCAGCGTCCGGTCTCGGCGCTCAGACCATGCCTGCCAACGTTCCGCCCGGCGAACAGCAGGGCGAAGTCCTGACCACCGTCTATGGCTCGCTCCCCCCGCTCGCCGAGATGGAAGCCGGGCCGCGCGTCACCGGGATCATCTCGGCCCGCAAGGGATCGCGCCTCCAGATCACCGGCGATGACGGCGCGACCACGATGGTCACGCTCCACCCCGACACCGAGATCCGCACCCGTGGCGGTTTCCTCGGCATCGGCAACAAGACCCTCGACCAGAGCGCGCTGATGAACGGCCTGCCGGTGATCGTGAAGACCTCGCAATACGGCGAGGGGCTGGTGGCGAGCGAGGTCCGCTTCACCAGCGACGACCGCCAGATCGCGGCTATGATCCGCGGCGGCACGCAGCAGCAGTTCGGCGAACAGGGCGCGGCGATCCAGGCCAACGCCGCCGCCACCGAGGCCCTGCGCGGCCGCCTCGGCGACATCGACAAGTACAACCTCAAGAGCACCACCAACGTCTATTTCGACACCGGCAAGTGGGCGCTCTCGCCGAGTGCGAAGAACGAGCTGTGCAACGCCGCGCAGCAGGCGAACGCCAACGAGAACTCGCTGATGCTGGTGCTCGGCTACACCGACATCACCGGTTCGCAGGAGTTCAACCAGACCCTGTCGGAACGGCGCGCGGCGGCGGTGGTCAACCACCTGCAGCAGGTGTGCAAGTGGAAGCCCTACCGGATGCTGACCCCGACCGGCATGGCGACCGCCGATCCGGCCGCCGACAACACCACCGCCGCCGGCCGCGCGCAGAACCGCCGCGTCTCGGTCAACGTGCTGGTGAGCAAGGCGCTCGACGGGCAGTAAGGACGAACGGGGCGGGCCTCGCCGCGGCCCGCCCCCTTCCCGCGCCGCGCCTCAATAGGCGTTGGTGCAGAGCACGTCGGCGAGATAGACCCGCTGGCGCACCGTTTCGAGGGTCTGGCGGGCCGAACGCCGCCACCCCATCGCGGTGCAGAACTGGTTCGCGGTGCGCTCGGCGCAGTTGGCCGTGGGGGAACCCGTCGAACAGGCCAGAACCCGGTAGCCGCGCTGGGCCGGCGCCGGATAGAACTCCGAGGCCATGCCCCTGAGCGAGGGATTGCGCCCCGGCTCGAGGCTGCCCCAGCCGCCCCCGCCCCCGTTTCCGCCGATCGGGCGCATCGATTGAACCCGCCGCCCCTTGAACGCCGCGCCGAACAGCGGCGTGTCGCGGTCGACCGTCCAGCAATCGCCGCGATAGCCCGGTTCCTCGCACAATTCCCACCGCCCCGAGCGCACCCGCACCGACTGGACCCGCCAAGACAGGCCCATATTCGGCTCCGCCCGGGTGCCAGTGACGGCGGGGCCGTTGTAGCCCGCATCGCGGTAGACCGTGGCCTCGGCATTGTTGCCGAACAGCCCGCGCTCCTGGGGCTCCTGCGCCGTGGCGCCGCCCATGCCCGCCAACGTCATTCCCGCCAGCGCCGCCGCGCCCGCGCCGATTGTCCAGATTTTCTGCTGCATCACCATCTCCCCCTCCACGCGCCGCAGCGCAGCCCGGTGGCGAAAGTGACTCACCTTGAGCGGGCTGGCAAGCCCGTCGCGGGCGGGCCGTGTCAGCCGCCCGCGTGGTAGAAATCATAGACCTTGCGCGCCACCGTGGCGCTCACCCCGGGGGCCCGCTGGAGGTCCTCGAGCGCCGCCGCGCGCACCTTCGACGCGGTGCCGAAATGCAGCAGCAGCGCGCGCTTCCTCGCCGGGCCGATGCCGGGGATCTCGTCGAGCGGGCTGGCCGTGATCGCCTTCGACCGCTTGGCCCGGTGCGCGCCGATGACGAAGCGGTGCACCTCGTCGCGCAGGTTCTGGAGGTGGAACAGCAGCGGCGAGTTCACCGGCAGCATCTTCTCGCGCCCGTCGGGGAAGTGGAACACCTCGCGCCCCTCGCGCCCGTGATGCGGCCCCTTGGCGATGCCGACCACCGCGACCTCGTCGGCGATGCCGATCTCCTCGAGCACCCGCATGACGCTGGAGAGTTGCCCCTTGCCGCCGTCGATCAGGATCAGGTCGGGGAGGATGGTTTCGTGCCCGCCCGCCTTCGCTTCGGGGTTCTCCTCCCCTTCCGAGAAGTTGCGGAACCGCCGCGCCATCACCTCGCGCATCATCGCGAAGTCGTCGTTCGCTTGCGCCTCGCGGATGTTGAACTTGCGGTATTGCGACTTCTCGAAGCCGTCCGGCCCGGCGACCACCATCGCGCCCACCGCCTTGGTGCCCTGGATGTGGCTGTTGTCGTAAACCTCGATTCGCTGCGGCGGCGTGTCGAGCTCCAGAAACTCGGCCAGCTCGCGGTTCAATCGCGCCTTGGTGCCGGTCTCGGCCAGCCGCCGCTCGAGCGCCTCGACCGCATTGCGCTGCGCCTGCTCCATCAGCTTGCGCCGGTCACCGCGCTCAGGGACGGAGAGCCGCACCTTGCGCCCCGCCAGCTCGGACAGAGCGGCCTCGATCAACTCGGTCTCGGGCAGTTCGCGGTCGACGAGGATGGTCGGCGGCGGCGGCACTTCCTCGTAGAATTGCAGCATCACGTCGGCGAGCACCTGCGCCTCGTCCACATCCGCCGTGTGGCGCGGGAAAAGCGCGCGGTGGCCCCAGTTCTGCCCGCCGCGGATGAAGAAGGACTGGACGCTCATCTGCCCGTTCTTGGCCGCCAGCGCGAACACGTCCGCGTCGCCCAGCCCCTGCGCATTGATCGCCTGCGAGCCTTGGATGAAGGTCGCCGCCCTGAGGCGGTCGCGCAGCATCGCCGCAGTCTCGAAATCGAGGTTCGCCGCCGCCTCGGCCATCTGCCGCTCGAGATCGGCCTGCACCGCGCCCGACTTGCCCGAGAGGAAATCCTGGGCCTGCCGCACCAGCGCGTCATAGCCCGCCTCGTCGATCCGCCCGACGCAAGGAGCGGAGCAGCGCTTGATCTGGTAGAGCAGGCAGGGCCGGTCGCGGTTGTTGAAGAAGCTGTCGGTGCAGCTCCTGAGCAGGAACAGTTTCTGGAGCGCGTTCAGTGTCGTGTTGACGCTCCCGGCGCTGGCGAAAGGTCCGTAGTAATTGCCCTTCGCCCGCCGCGCGCCGCGGTGCTTCTGGATGCGCGGGAAGGCGTGGTCGGCGCGCAGCAGGATGAAAGGGAAGCTCTTGTCGTCGCGCAGCAGCACGTTGAAGGGCGGGCGGAAGCGCTTGATCAGCTGGGCCTCGAGCAGCAGCGCCTCGGCCTCGGAGCGCGTGACGACGATCTCCATGCTGCGCGTCTGGCTGACCATGCGCTGGAGCCGCCCCGAAAGCTGGGCGATCTGGGTGTAGTTGGCGACGCGGGCCTTCAGCGAGCGCGCCTTGCCGACATAGAGCACCTCGCCCCGCGCATCGAGCATCCGGTAGACGCCGGGGACGGGCTTCAAGACCCTCACCGTCTCGCGGATCGCCTTCACCCCGGCCTCAAGATCAGGCTGCGCCGAGGCGACCACATAGGCGGCACGCTCCTCGTTGAAGCGTTCCGCGCCGCGGGGATCATGGGGGGTGCCTGCCGGGGTTCGGGCCATGCCCGCCAGATAGGGATGGTAGGGGGCGATTGGCAATTGCAGTGCGCGCCCCTATCGGCAAGTTCGTGGAACAAAGCGACGTCATCATCCTCGGCGCGGGCGCGGCCGGACTGTTCTGTGCCGGGCAGGCGGGGCAGCGCGGGGTGCGCGTGGCGCTGCTGGAGAAGGCCGAGGCTCCCGGCAAGAAGATCCTCATATCCGGCGGGGGACGGTGCAACTTCACCAATCTCGGGGCGGGACCGGCGAACTATCTCTCGGCCAACCCCCATTTCGCCAAGAGCGCGCTCGCCCGCTACACCCCGGCCGACTTCATCGCGCTGGTCGATCGCTACGGCATCGCATGGCACGAGAAGACGCTGGGGCAGCTGTTCTGCGACGGCTCGGCGAAGCAGATCGTGGCGATGCTGCTGGAGGAATGCTCGCCCGAATTCGTGACCCTCACCTGCGGGGTCGATGTCGCCAAGGTCGTGCGCGGAGAGGATGGCACCTTCACCGTCAACGCCGCCGATGGCCGCGCGTGGCAGGCCCCCGCGCTGGTGATCGCCACCGGCGGGCCCTCGATCCCCAAGATGGGGGCGAGCGATTACGCCTACCGGCTGGCGCGGCAATTCGGCCTGAAGGTGGTCGAGCCCCGCCCCGCCCTCGTCCCGCTGACGCTCGGGGGCGAGGAGGCGCTGTTCCGCGAGCTTTCGGGTGTCGCCGCACCGGTGCGCGCGCGGGCGGGAAAGGCAGAGTTCGCCGAGGCGGCGCTGTTCACGCACAAGGGGCTCTCCGGCCCCGCGATCCTGCAGGTGTCGAGCTACTGGCGGCACGGCGAGCCGGTCGGCATCACCTTCCTTCCCGAGGCCGCGACCGACTGGCTGATCGAGGCCAAGCGCGACCGCCCCCGCACCCACCTGCGCACACTCCTGCGCGAGCGGCTTCCCGATCGCCTCGCCGATGCGCTGGCCGACCGGCTGGGGCTGGACCGCGAGCTCGGGAACCTCGGCGACAGGGATCTGCGCGCCGCACAGGCCAAGCTTGCCGACTGGCGCTTCGCCCCGAACGGGACCGAGGGCTATGCCAAGGCCGAGGTCACCGCCGGGGGTATCGGCACCGCCGAACTCTCCAGCCGCACGATGGAAGCGAGCAAGGTGCCCGGCCTCTATGCCATCGGCGAGGCGGTGGACGTCACCGGCTGGCTCGGCGGCTACAATTTCCAGTGGGCCTGGGCGAGCGGCCATGCCTGTGCCGAGGCGCTGGGCACGCGCACCGCCTGAGGCGCAGCGGGCGTTTTCCTACTGCCGCGCCGCGCGCTATGCCCCTTGCGGCTCTCTCCCATGGTCGATCCCCCGCGCCCGCGCCCGCGCCACCTCGCAACGCCGGGGCCGCGAAAAAGCGAAAACACAGTGTCAACTTCGCTTTTCGCGCCTTACCCCATGAATCTACAGAGCAATTCCTGTAGGAATGCGAAGTTTACAGTGTCAACTTTGTAAACTTCGCCACCCCGCTCAGAACAGCTTCCTGAGATCGATCCCGAGATAGAGCCCAAGCGGGTCGATCACGAAGGGATTGTAGTTGACCGGCGTGACACCGGCCGAGTCCCGCACCCGGCGCTGCGCATCGAAGACGTTGTCGGCGACGAGGCTGACGCGCAGATCCTTCATCAGGCCCTCGTTCTTCCCCGTCACCTCGCCCATGTTGGCGAAGATGCGCAGGTTGAAGGTCACGATATCGTCGAAGAACAGGTCGCTGGTGCCGACCGCCCCGTCGAGCCGGGTTTCGCCGGTGTAGATGCCCGAGAGGCGGAAGCCGACGCCCTTGCCGAACAGGCCCGCTTCCAGCCGGCTCGAATGGCGCGGCAGGCCGAAGGCGCCGGTGGCCTGCCCGTCGAGCTGGTCGAGCGGGGCAATGCCCGGCGCGATCAGGATCTCGTTGGCGAGCTCGATCGTGTGGGTCAGGTTGAAGAAGTAGCGCCAGCCCTGCATCTGCCGCCCGCCCGCGAGCGGGTTGAAGGCCGGGCCGCCCGCAGGCGCACCGCCGCCACCCGGAGCACCGCCGGCGCCCGGAGCACCGCCGGCGCCCGGAGCCCCGCCCGACGGCGGTGCCGCAGCGCAGAAGCGCTGCCTGAACTGCTCGAGCGCCTCGGGCGGGATCGTGCCGTCGGGGCGGCGCGAACGGTCGAGCGCCATCTTGATGAAGGCCGGATCAACGCCCGGCAGTTCGGCCGAGACATCCTCGCCGCGCTCGATCTTGCCGACCAGCTCGGCGATCGCCGCGGTGCCGTCGGGGCCGCAGGCCCGCTCGCGGAAGGCGGCGAGCGCCGGGGGCATGGCCTGCCCCGCCGGACGTCCGGCAGGCGCGCCGCCGGGAGCACCCCCCGCCGCGCCGCCGCCCATCATCGCCGGGTCGATGGCGCAGATGCGGGTGCGGAACTGGGCAAGGCGCGCAGGGTCGATCTTGCCGTCCGCGCCGCGCAGGCGGGCGAGCATCGGGGCGAGCCGCGCGGCGTCGATCCCGGGGTATTCGGCCGAGATGTCCGCGCCGCTGTCGATGGCGGCGACAAGTTTGGTCAGGAAGGCCTCCCCATCATCGGCGCAAAGCCGGGCGCGGAAGGCCATGAACTGCTCGCGCTGTTCGGGGGTCGGGGCGAAGCCGCCGCCAAAGCCTCCGGCGGGAGGCCCACCGGCGCCCGGTTGGGGTGCGGGGGCCGGTCCGGTGGTGGGCGGGGCCGGCTGGGCAGCCGCGGCAGGCGCGCCGCCCCCACCGCCGGGGCGTCCGCCGCCACCGCCACCGCCGCCGCCGAAGGGTCCGCCGGGGCCGCCCGCCGGCGCGCCGATGCTGCCGTTGGTCGAGAAGGTGAACTGCAGCCGGTCCGCGCGAGTCTCGGCGAAGCTCACCGGACGGCGGTCGACGGCGATCAGACGTCCGGCGGCATTGCGGGTGACGCGGCCCGGGAAGGCGGCCTCGATGTCGGCGGTGATCTGCGGGAAGCCGCTGACCACGTTGTCCGAGCGGTTGCGGATGTAGTCGACCGCGAACCGCGAGTTCTCCCAGAAGGGCAGCGACCAGTTGGCCGAGAACTTCCAGTCGCGCTGGGTCTCGGGCGGGAGCGCGGGGTTGCCGCCGGTGGTGACATCGGCCAGCACCGTCTCGCCGCGCACGAAGTCGAAGACGGGCACGTTGAGGTTGACGATCTGCGGATTGCCGAGCTGCGCCAGCCCCGGTGCCACCTCGCGCCAGATATAGGTCGCCGACAGGTCAAGCCCGTCGAACGGCTTCCAGGTCAGGCCCGCGTTCCAGTCGCCCAGCACGCCGAAGTCGCTGAGGTCGTCCACCCCTGCCTGCAGGTTGAGCGTGAAGTCGCCGAGCGCATCGAGGAACTCGTCGCGGCGGCTGGTGAGCGGGATCACGACATTGGCCCCGGTCGACAGGTTGCGCCGGGTCAGCGTGACCTCGGTCGCTGAACGGGTGTCGGCGCTCTCGATCCGCTGCCAGTCGAGGCGCAGGTCGAAGGTCGCCAGCACCTCGCCCGCCGGAAGCTCGCCGAGCGGGCCTTCGAGCGTGGTCAGCGTGCTGCCGTTGATCACCCGGCTGCGCGCGGTGTCGAAACCGTTGGCGGTGTCTGCCGGCAGAGGACCGTTGAGCGCCAGCGTGCCGGCAAGCGCAGCGGCCTGGAAGACCGCGAGCTGGTCGGCGCGCAGCCGCCGGTCGATCTCGGTCTCGCTCTCGGTGAACGAGCCATCGAAGGTGCTGGTCAGGCGGAACGAATTGACCGGCCTGGTCACCGATCCGGCGGCCGAGATCGTGTCGCTCGAATTGCGCCGCGCCAGCGGGGTATCCTCGCCGAAGGTGCGGCGCAGGCCGTCCGGGTTGGCCGCATTGCGCAGTACCACGGTGTTGAGCCCGTCGAGGCTGCGGCTTTCGTTGCGGGCGTAGTTGAGGTTGGCACTCAGGGAGGTGCCGCTGTCGATGATCGCCTTGGCCCAGGACACGTTGGCGTCGATGCCGAAGGTGTCGGCGAGCAGGCTGCGGAAGGCGGCCTGGTCGGGGTCGGTCGCGACCTGCGAGATCGAACCCGGCGTCTGGGGAACGTCGCGTTCGTCCTCGGTCAGGAGGTTGGTGTCCTCCACCCGGATGCTGGCGTTGATCCGCCCGCCATTGGCGATCTTCAGCAGGCCGAGCTGCTGCTCGTTGCGGCTGTAGCCCCCGCGCGAGGGCGCCTCGAACTCGAGGTCGAGCTGGCGGTTGGCGTAATTGTCCTTGAGGATCAGGTTGATCACGCGGCGATCGGGCGGGAAGCCGAAGCGCTGGGCGACTTCCTCGGGGAACACCTCGACCCGCGCGAGCGCCTCGGGCGGGTAGTTGGCGAATTCGCGGAAGGAGCCGATGCGGATGCCGTTGACGAGGATCACCGGTCCGCCGCCCCCGCGCCCCCGCGCCGAGCCGGTGCGGGCGCTGATCTGGGCGATGAGGTCGGTGATCGAGGTGACGCCTTCCGAAGCGATGGCAGTCTCGTCGAGCTCGAGCAGCGGGGCCTGATCGACGAACAGCTGGCCCTTGAGCCGTCCGGAGCGCACGATGATCTCGTTGGGGGTGACCGAACCCGCATCGCTGGCGCTGGCGGGCTCTTCCTCCTCCGGCTCGGCCGCAGGGCCGGGCTGCGGCTGCACGGCCGCACCGGCGGTGGCGCCGGTCTCGGCAGCGACCGGCGGCAGCGTCATGGCCAGCCCCAGTGCACAGGTGCCTGCGCGCAGCATCGCGCGGGAGAGCGGGGAGAGGTTCATGGTGTCCCTTCGATTGCAGTTCTTCGGTCAGGGCGGCTTTTACCGCTCCCGTGCAGGCCGTCGGCGACTACAGGTCGCGGATCGGCAACGCATAATGCGCCCGATCCCGAACCTGCGAAAACCCGCAGATCACCGCCCTAACGCACGAGCCTTCCCTTTTGGTTCCCGCATCGCTAAAGCGCAGCCCCACATCGACGGGCGTATTGTGCGCCGCAACGGGAATACGAAGGAATTTCATGGCCAAGGAAGAACTCCTCGAAATGCGCGGGCGCGTGGTCGAACTGCTGCCCAATGCGATGTTCCGGGTGGAGCTTGAAAACGGCCATGAAGTGCTCGGCCACACCGCGGGCAAGATGCGCAAGAACCGCATTCGCGTGCTGGTGGGCGACGAGGTGCTGTGCGAGCTGACGCCCTACGACCTCACCAAGGCGCGCATCACCTACCGCTTCATGCCGGGTCGCGGCGGCCCCGGTCCGCAGTAAGGCCCAAGGGCCCGCCGAATGGGCTCTCTCCATCTGACACTGGCATCGGCCTCCCCCCGGCGGCGCGAGCTGCTGGGCCGGCTCGGCCTGGCACCCGACGCCGTTACCCCTGCCGATATCGACGAGACCCCGCTGAAGGGCGAGCAGCCGCGCGACTATGCCTTGCGCATGGGACGCGAGAAGGCGCTTGCGGTGAACGCCCCCGGCTTCGTGCTGGCGGGCGACACCGTGGTGGCGGTGGGTCGGCGCATCCTTCCCAAGACGGAAGACGAGGCCGAGGCCCGCGCCTGTCTCGAACTGATGAGCGGGCGGCGGCACCAGGTGCTCTCGAGCGTCGTGCTGCGCGCGCCCGACGGCGCGGTGCGCGAGCGGCTGGACGAGACGGTGGTGTGCTTCAAGCGCCTCTCTTCCGAAGAGATCGCGGATTACCTCGCCGGCGGCGAGTGGCGCGGCAAGGCCGGCGGCTATGCTATACAGGGTGCCGCGGAAGGGCTGATCCGCTGGATCCACGGCAGCCATTCGGGGGTGATGGGCCTGCCGCTCTACCATGCCCGCGCGCTGCTCAAGGCGGCCGGGTTCCCCATTGGCTGAGTGGCTTGTCGAAAAGGGCATCGGGGAGACCCGGGCCCTGCTGGTGGAGGGCGGGCGCGTGCTGGCGGCACGGCTGCGGTGGCCGGGCGAGCCGGTCTGCGGTGCGGTCCACGCGGCACGCCTGACCCGGCGATTCGCCGGCACCCGGCGCGGGATCGCGACACTCGACACCGGCCGCGAGGCGCTGATCGACCACCTGCCGCGCGAGGCGACGGAGGGCGTTGCAGGCAAGGTGCGCCTTTCCCGCGCACCGATCCACGAACGCGGACGTCTCAAACGCGCGCAGGCCCGCTGGCTGGGCGAGGCCGACCCCGGCAGTGATCCGGTCGGGATCGAGGGCGAGATCGTCCGCCGGTTCCCGCAAGGCCTGTGGGAGGATGTCTGGCACGCGGCATCGGCCGGCGCGATCGCCTTTGCGGGCGGCGAGATCCTGTGCGCCGCGACGCCGGCCATGACCGTCATCGACATCGACGGCGAGCTCGCCCCGACCGCGCTGGCCCTCGCCGCCGTCCCCGCCATCGCGACCGCGCTGGCGTGGTTCGAGAGCGGTGGCAACATCGGGATCGACTTCCCCACCATCGAGGCCAAGGCGGATCGCCGCGCGGTCGACGACGCGCTGGCGGCGGCGCTCGACCACTGGCCACACGAACGCACCGCGATGAACGGGTTCGGCTTCGTGCAGATCGTCGCGCGGCTCGAAGGGCCCTCGCTCCTCCACCGTTTCGCCACCTCTCGCACCGGGATGTGCGCGCGCTTTGCCCTGCGTCAGGCCGAAAGGGTCGAAGGCGCGGGCGTCACGCTGCTGACGGTGCACCCCGCACTCAAGGCGAAGCTCAGGCCGGAGTGGCTCGAGGACCTGCGCCGCCGCACGGGCCGCGCGGTGCGGGTGGAGACCGATCCCGGACTTGCGCTCGAAGCGCCCAGTGCCCAAGTCGTGCCGGCATGATCACCAAACCCAAGCCCTGTCCGATCTGCCGCAAGCCGCGCTCGGAAACCTACCATCCCTTCTGTTCGCAGCGCTGCAGGGACCGCGATCTGGCGCGCTGGTTTTCCGATTCCTATGCCGTTCCCGGCCCTCCGGCCGATCCCGAGGAACTCGCGCAGGAAAGCTGGCGCGAGCAGGATTGAGGCACCTCATAGAAAGGCGAAAAAAGGGCGTGAAAACCCCTTGCCAACCCCCGCGCCCTTCGCCATAGGGCCGCTCTCATTTGCTCGCCGGGGCAGCCAGATGGCTTCGTCCCGTCGCTCGCAGCGAATGCCCGGGTAGCTCAGGGGTAGAGCAGCGGATTGAAAATCCGCGTGTCGGTGGTTCAAATCCGCCCCCGGGCACCATTCGCTGAAAAGGGAAACCGTCGATGTCCCGCCGCACCAAGCTCTACGAAGGCAAGGCCAAGATCCTCTACGAGGGTCCCGAACCCGGCACGCTGATCCAGTATTTCAAGGACGATGCGACCGCCTTCAACGCCGAGAAGAAGGGCACGATCAACGGCAAGGGCGTGATCAACAACCGCATCAGCGAACACGTCTTCACCCGCCTCGGCCATATCGGCATCCCCACCCACTTCATCCGCCGCCTCAACATGCGCGAGCAGCTGATCCGGCAGGTCGACATCATCCCGCTCGAAGTAGTGGTGAGGAACGTCGCCGCCGGCTCGATCTCCAAGCGCCTCGGGATCGAGGAAGGCGAGCCGCTGCCGCACACGCTGATCGAATATTACTACAAGGACGATGCGCTCGGCGATCCGCTGGTGGCCGAGGAACACATCGCCTGCTTCAACTGGGCCTCGAACGACGAGATGCACGACATCTCCTCGATGGCGATCCGCATCAACGATTTCCTGTGTGGCATGTTCGCCGCGATCGACATCCGCCTGATCGACTTCAAGCTCGAGTTCGGCCGCCTCTACGACGGCGATTACAGCCGCGTGATCCTCGCCGACGAGATCAGCCCGGACGGCTGCCGGCTGTGGGACATGGCGACCGGCGAAAAGCTCGACAAGGACCGCTTCCGCCGGGATCTCGGCGGCGAGGAGGAGGCCTATCGCGAGGTCGCCCGCCGCCTCGGCCTGCTCGGCGCGGAGGACAACGGCCCGGGCGAGGTCTTCGACCTGTCGCACGCACGCTCGCGCCTGCGCGGCCCGCCGCCGCTCAAGAAGTGAGCGGGCCCGAGAAATAGGCTGACAGCGGCGTTTCCGGCGCTAGTCTCGGCACGGTAACCATCAAGCCGTGAGAGACCTCTGAAATCCATGCGGAAATTTCCCTTAACCGCCGCGCTGATGCTGGCGCTCTCTCCGCTTGCCCTGACGTCGGCGCTCGCCGCGCAGGATACCCCGGTCGCCGCAGCCGCCGCCCCGGCCGAAGCACCCGCACCCGTCTGGGCCTTCGAGACGAGCGACGTGCCGGTCGATCCCGGCTACACCTTCGGTCGGCTCGACAACGGAATGCGCTACATCATCCGCCGCAACGCTACCCCCGCGGGCACGGCGCTGGTGCGGATGCGGATCGATTCCGGCGCGCTCGAGGAGACCGAGACCGAACGCGGCCTTTCCCACTATCTCGAACACATGGCCTTCAACGGATCGAAGGGCATTCCCGAAGGCGAGATGATCAAGCTCCTCGAACGCGAGGGCCTGGCTTTCGGCGCCGACACCAATGCCTCGACCGGCTTCGAGGCGATAACCTACATGCTCAACCTGCCGCGCAATGACGAGGCGCTGCTGGGCACGGCGCTGAAGCTGATGCGCGAGACCGCGAGCGAGCTGACTATTTCCGAGGAAGCCGTGGCGCGCGAGCGCGGGGTCATCCTCGCCGAACGGCGGGACCGCGCGGGCTTTTCCCTGCGCAACTACGAGGACAACGCCGCCTTCCTGGCGCCCGGCGCGCGCTACACCCAGCGTCTGCCGATCGGCACGCTCGAGGTGCTCTCGGGCGTCACCGCGGCACAGATCAGGGCCCTTTACGAGCGCACCTACACCCCTGCCAACACGGTGCTGGTGGTGGTCGGCGACTTTCCCGTCGAGGTGGTCGAGGCCGCGATTCGCGCCCGCTTCGCCGACTGGACGCCTGCCCCCGCCCCTGCCCGACCGGTTGCAGGGCCGATCGATGTGACGCGCAAGGGGCTGACCGACATCCATCTCGACCCCTCCCTGCCCGAGCTCGTCACCATCAGCCGCCTCGCCCCTTGGCGCGACGAGCCCGACACCATCGCCAACCGCCGGGGGACGACATTCCGCAGCGTCGGCTACGCGATCATCAACCGCCGCCTCGCCCGCCTTGCCCGCGGCGCAGATGCGCCCTTCCGCAGCGCCACCTTCGGTTCGGGCGACATCTTCGAGGATGCGCGCATCACGAGCCTGCAGGTCGGCAGCGCCGATGGCGAGTGGCGCAAGGGCGTGCTCGCCGCCACGCGCGAGGTGAACCAGGCGCTCGCCTACGGCTTTACCCGCGCCGAGGTCGACGAACAGCTCGCCAATATCCGCACCGCACTGGAAAACGCCGTGAAGGCCGCCGACACGCGAGGCAATGCGGTTTTCGTGAACGCCGCGCTCGGGCTGGTCGGCAATGAACAGGTGCCGGTGACGCCCGAATGGCAGCTCGCCGAGTTCGAGCGGCTGGCTCCCGAAATGACCCCGCAGGCGATCTGGGAGGCGGTGAAGGACGATGCGGCGCCGCTGGTCGATCCGCTGATCCGCTTCGAGGGCCGCACCGCGCCCGAAGGCGGCGAGGCGGGGCTACGCAGCGCCTTTGCCGAAGGCATGGCGCTCGCCATCGCCGCGCCCGCCGACAACGGACCGCTCGCCTTCGGCTACAGCGACTTCGGCCCGGCGGGAACGGTGGTGTCGGACACGCTGGAGCCGCGCCTCGGCCTGCGCCTGGTGCGCTTCGCCAACGGCGTGCGGCTGACGCTCAAGAAAACCGATGTGCGCAAGGACCGGGTCGCCTTCACTCTCGCGGTCGATGGCGGCGATCTGATGAACACGCGCGAGGCACCCTTGCGCACCTACCTCACCAATTCGTTGGCTGCGGGCGGGCTCGGCAAGCACAGCCAGGACGAGCTCACCAGCGTGCTGGCCGGGCGCAGCGTCGGCTTCAGCCTGTCGAGCGATGCGGACGCCTTCGGCAGCGGCGGCACCACCACCCCGCGCGACCTCGCGCTGCAGATGCAGGTGCTCGCGGCGATGCTGACCGATGCGGGGTACCGCCCAGAGGGCGTCGAGCGCTATCGCAAGAACATCGACAACTTCTTCAACACGCTCGATTCCACCCCCGGACGGGCGCTGTCCTCGGCGAGCGGAGCGATTCTGTCGGACAACGACCCGCGCTTCAGCCTTCAGCCGAAATCCGCCTTCGAGGCGCTCGACTTCGTGCAGCTGCGCGACGCAATCGGCGACAGGCTGGCGCACGGCGCGATCGAGCTCGCGCTGGTGGGGGATCTCGACGAGAACGCCGCCATCGTCGCCGTCGCCGCGACGCTCGGTGCGCTGCCGCCGCGCGAGGAGGCCTTCCAGCCACGCGCCGAGAACCGCAACCGCAGCTTCACCTCCACCCGCGGCCCGCGCACGCTGACCCACAAGGGCGAGCCCGACCAGGCGCTGCTGCAATGGGTGTGGCCGACGACCGACGACCGCGACCAGGCCGAGGCGCTGCGCCTGCAACTGCTCGCCCGGATCGTGCGACTGGAACTCACTGACCGGCTGCGCGAGAAGCTGGGACAGGCCTATTCGCCCTCGGCCGGATCGAGCAACAGCCGCATCTATCCCGGCTATGGCACCTTCGCGATCAGCGCCTCGGTCGCCGCCGATCAGGTCGCGCCGACGCAGGCCGCCTTGCAGGAGCTGATCGCCGATCTGCGCGCTGGTCCGCTCGATGCTGACGTGATCGAACGCGCGCGCAAGCCCTTCCTGGAGGAATACGCCAACCTGCTCAAGGATCTGGGCGGCTGGCTCGGCCTTGCCGCTAGGGCGCAGAGCGAGCCCGAGCGGCTTGACCGCTACTTCGCGACGCCCGTCCTGATGGCGGCGATCACGCCTGCGGATGTGCACGCCGCCGCGCTCAAGTATCTCGATCCCGCAGGCGCGGTCGCCTTTGCCGTCCTGCCCGAAGCCGCAGGCGAGGGCCCCCGCCCATAGGCAAAAGAAAAAGCCGGCAGGTCGCCCCCTGCCGGCTTTCCCCTTTCGGTGCGCTCCCCGTTGCCGGGCAGCCTACCCTCAGTACTTGACGCCGAACATCACCCCGATCACGCGCGGATCGTTGACGAAAGCGGTGTTGTTGTTGAAGTCCACCACGCCGAGCACGTTGTCTTCGTCGGTGATGTTGCGCGCGAAAGCGGCGACTTCCCACTGGCCGTTGTCGCCCGAGTAGCCCACCTTCAGACCGCCCTCGATCCGGCTGCCCGCGTTGAACTCGCGGCTTTCGTAAAGGAGAAAGTTGGTCTCGCCGAGGAAGATCCAGTCGGTGAAGATGAAGAACTCGCCCGAGTTGCCCACCGGAATGCCGTAGCGGGCGGTGAAGTCACCGCTCCATTCGGGCGCGTTCGGGAAGGGATTGCCGTCGATCAGCGCGCGGCGGTTGCCGGCAATCACGCGGGTCGGATCGGTCACGGTGCACTGCGCGCAGATGCCGACCGCGAGGTTCGGATCCTGAATCTCGGTGTTGTTGTAGGCAACGCCGAGCGTCACGAGGAACTGCGGGCTGATCTGGAACGCGCCGTCGAGTTCGAAGCCGTAGGCCTCGCCCTTGTTGGCGTTGATCAGCTGGACGAGGTTGCCCGCCCCGCCAACGGCGGTGAACTGCGGGTCCTCGACGGTGTAGTAGTAGACCGCACCGTTCAGGCGCACGCGGCGATCGGCCAGCTCGCTCTTGAAGCCGACTTCGTAGGAGGTGATGTTCTCCGACTGCGCGACCGAGGGGGGCGAGAAGAAGGCGACGTCGCGGCCCTGGATGGTCGGCCCGCGGAACGAGTTGGCGACCTTGGCATAGACGCTCGCGTCATCCGAGACGTCGGCGAACAGGCTGATGTCCCAGTCGAACTGCTCGTCGCCCACGCTGCGCGGCTGGCGCGCGGCGCCCGAGCGGACGAAGAAGTCCTTCTGGTCGTCGGTGTAGCGCAGGCCGCCCGTGACGCGCAGCGTCTCGGTGAGCTGGTAGCCGAGCTGGCCGAACAGCGCCCAGGCCTCGTTGGTGTGGTTGACGGTGACCGGCGGCGGGAAGGTGAAGCCGACGGTGGTGACGTCGAAATCGCTCTCGAAGTAGAAGCCGCCGACCTGCCACGTCAGCGGGCCGTCGGTGTTCGAGGCGAGACGCACTTCCTGGGTGGTCTGCTTGAGGTCGATCGAGTCCTGCGTGTCCGAGGGGAACGGGATGAAACCCGGGCCCATAACAGGCAGGAAGGACGCGCCGAAACCGCCGTCGATGTCGCCGCGGCTCGAGCCCTCGCTGGTCCAGTGGCTGGTGATCGAGGTCAGGGTCGCGCCGTCGAACTCGTAGGACGCGGTCAGGGTCGCGCCGAACTGCTGGTAGTTGGCAAGGTTGCCGCCGCCCGCATCGTAGAACACGGTGTTGCGGTCGTAGTTGTTGTTGAGGCGATTGTTGCCCGGGCCGAGAATGTTGGCGCGGAAGAAGGTCGATGAGCCGTCGAGGTCGCGGAAATTGACGGCGGCAAGGATGCTCGCCCGGTCGCTCGGGGTGAACAGCAGCTGGCCGCGCGCAGCGATGTCGGTGTAGCCGCCGAGCACGTTCTCGTCGTTGGTGAAGCCGTTGTCGATCCAGTCGCCGCGGCGCTGGAGCTGGACCGATGCGCGGAAGGCCAGCACGTCCTTGGCGATCGAGCCGCCGATCGCGCCGTTGAGCGAGATCGTGTCGAGGCTGCCGAAGGAAAGGTTGGCGACCGCCGAGGTGTCGTGGCTGGGCTTCACGGAGTCGATCTTCACAATGCCCGCCGGGGTGTTGCGGCCGAACAGCGTGCCTTGCGGACCGCGCAGGACCTCGACCCGCTCGACGTCGAAGATCGGGAAGCTCTTGAGCGTCACGTTCTCCATCACGACATCATCGAGCAGCACCGAAACCGGCTGTGAGGCGGCAAGGTCGAAGTCGGTGTTGCCGAGGCCGCGGATGTAGAAGCGCGGGGCGACACGTCCGTTCGAGCTTTCGACGTTGAGGCCCGGCGCGGTGCCGGCGAGCGCGGTGATGTCGGCCGCCGCGCTGAAGATCGCGCCGACCCGCTCCTGATCGAGGATGTCGGCCGAGACCGGCACGTCCTGGAGGTTTTCCTCGCGGCGGTTCGCCGTGACGATGATGGTGGCGAGCTGGCCCTCGGTTTCGGCGGCGGCAGTGTCCTGCGCCGCAGCGGGAGCAGCGAAGCCGAAGGCGGCGGCGGCGAGCACGGTGGAACCGGCCCATGCTGCACGGATGGCAGAGAAGCGGTGAGACATCGGACAACCTCTTTGGTTGGAGCGGATGGAGAGGGGGTGCGCGCGCGGTGACATTTTTGCGCGATTCGCGCGAGGATGCAGCTTCGCAATGCTGCGAGAATGCGCAGGATCGGCGGCGATCTTGGAGCGCATGTTGCAAGAAGGTTACAATCATGGATCATGATTGACCGCTTTGTGACAGGGGCGCGACACATCCCTGCGCGAAGCCTGCGTGCACAAGCCGCATCAGCGCGATTGCACCCGCGCGGTCACACGCTATAGCGACGCCGCAACGGCCCTGCGCCGGTCCCTCGCGAAATATGGAGCATCAGGTCATGCAAGTGCGCGTCCTCGTCAGGTTGAAGCCCGGGGTGCTCGATCCGCAGGGCCGCGCGGTGCACCACGCGCTCGAAGGGCTCGGCTTCACGGGCGTCGAGGAGGTGCGGATCGGCCGCTTGATCGAACTCGATCTGGCCGAGGGCACCGACGAGGCGACGATCCGCCAGATGTGCGAGAAGCTGCTCGCCAACACGGTGATCGAGAACTTCACCATCGAAGGCGCGCAGTGATGGCGTTCCGGGCGGCGGTGATCACCTTCCCCGGCTCGAACTGCGACCGCGACATGGCGGTGGCGCTCGAGGCGGTCTCGGGCAGCCCTGCGATCCGCGTGTGGCACGGCGATGCCGAGCTGCCGGACCGGCTCGACCTGATCGCCCTGCCGGGCGGCTTTTCCTACGGCGACTACCTGCGCTCGGGCGCGATGGCGGCGACCAGCCCGATCATGCGCGCCGTGATCGCCGCATCCGGGCGCGGCGTTCCGGTGCTCGGCGTCTGCAATGGCTTCCAGGTGCTGACCGAGGCGCGCCTCCTGCCGGGCGCGCTGCTGCGCAATGCCGGCCAGCGGTTCGTGTGCCGCACCGTGCCGCTGACTGTCGCGAACGCCGCCTCGCCCTTCACCGCGGGCTATGCGGCAGGCGAGACGATCCGCATCCCCGTCGCCCACCATGACGGCAACTACTATGCCGATGCCGAAACGCTCGACCGGCTCGAGGGCGAAGGCCGCGTTGCCTTTCGCTACGCCGAAAGCTGCAACGGCTCCTCGCGCAACATTGCCGGGGTGCTCAGCGCCAATGGCCGGGTGCTGGGCATGATGCCGCACCCCGAACGGGCGATCGAACCGGCCGCGGTGGCGGCGCTCGGCGGGGCCGACGGACGCCGGCTGTTCGAGAGCATCCTGTCGAGCTTCGCCACGGCCTGACGGCGGGCGTCAGGCGCGACGCTCGCGGATTGCGGCGAACAGACTGCGCGCGTCCTCGGCGGTCATCGGCCGGCCGAAATAGAAGCCTTGGATCTTGTCGCAACCGAGGTTGCGGATCAGTTCGGCTTCCTCGGAGGTCTCGACCCCTTCGGCGGTCGTGGTCATCTGCAGGCTCTTGGCCATCGCCACCACCGCGTTGATGATCGCGAGGCTCTCCGCGCTGCCCTGCGCCGCCCCCTGCACGAAGGTGCGGTCAACCTTGATCGTCGAGAACTTCAGCTTCCTGAGGTAGCCGAGCGAGGAATAGCCGGTCCCGAAATCGTCGAGCGCAACCGAGCATCCCAGCGCCATCACCTGTTCGAGCGCATTGCGCGCAACGCTGGCGTCGCGCAGGAAGATGCTCTCGGTCACTTCCACCTCGAGCCGCTCGGGCCTGAGGCCGCTGGCGGCAAGCGCCTGCACCACCTGATCGTGGAAGCCCGGTTCGAGCAGCTGTTCGGGCGAGACGTTGACGTTGACCTTGACGTGCTCGGGCCAGTTCCGGGCCTCCTCGCAGGCGCGTCGCAGCACCCACTGGCCGATCGGGACGATGAGGCGGGTATCCTCGGCAAGGGGGATGAACTTGCCGGGGCTGACGAAGCCGTGATCGGCACTGTTCCATCGCACCAGCGCCTCGAAGCTGACAACGCTCTCGCTGCGCGCATCGACCACCGGCTGGTAGTGCAGCACCATCTCGTCGCGCCCCAGCGCCTTCCTCAGCGCAACCTCGAGCTGGCGGCGTTCCTCGGCCGAGGCGTGGAGCACCGGTTCGAAGCGGCAATGTTCGCCGCCGCCCATGTCCTTGGCCCGGTAGAGCGCAAGGTCAGCGTTACGCATCATCTCCTCGACGCTGTTGCCGTCGCGCGGACCCTCGGCCGAACCGACGCTGGCACCGACGTAGAGGGTGTGGTGATCGACCTGATAGGGTTCCGACAGACGGTCGATCACGCGCCGCGCCAGATCGCGCACGATCCCGACCTGGCTTGCGTCGCGGATCACGATCGCGAATTCGTCGCCGCCCAGACGCCCGCATAGATGGTTCTCGCCCATCAGGGACTGCAGCCGCGCGGAAACCTGCGCGAGCAACTTGTCGCCCGTCATGTGGCCGAGCGAATCGTTGACCGCCTTGAACCGGTCGAGATCGACCATCAGCAGCGCGCAGCGCGTGCGCCATTGCGCGGCATAGCGCAGCGCCTCGCCCAGCGCCTCGGTAACCTGGAGGCGGTTGGGCAGCTGGGTGAGCGTATCGTAGCGCGCCAGATAGGCGATCTTCTCCGACGACTTGCGCTGTTCGGTCACGTCAGAGCCGACCCCTCGGAAGCCGGTGAATCTCCCCTGTTCGTCGCGCACCGGGGTGCCGGAGAGTTCCCACCAGCGTTCCTCGCCGAGGATCGAGACCTGCACCAGCATGTTCGAGAAGTTCTCGCGGTTCTTCAGTCGCTCGGCGAGATCGTGGAGGCTGGGCGGAAACTGGCCGCTCGCCCAGTTCTGGCCTGCGACCATCTCGAGCAGCGGCTTGCCCTCGACCTCGCCCTGGGCACGGCCGAGCGCAAAGGCGAAGCGCGGGCTGACCGAACGCAGACGCCGGGCCGGATCGACCTCCCACAGCCAGTCGGCCTCGTTCTCCTCGAATTCCCGCAGCAGCAGCGAGACCACCGCTTCCTTCTCCGCCACGGCAGCCTCGGCAAGGCGCGCCTTCACGAAGGTGGTGCGGATCTGGATGGTCGCGACGAGACTGGCGATGGTGAACAGGATCGCCCCGCCCACTGCCTGCCACTGGCCCGCGAGCGCCAGCGACAGGATGACGCCGAGCCCGAGAATACCGATATAAAGCAGGACGCTCAGCGGGGAAGTCGAGAACACGAAGGTCGAGGCGACCATCAGCGTCAGCAGGATCATCTGCAGGGTGTAGGCCTGAGCGCCCCCCGAGAGCAGAGGAAAGAGCAGCACTGCCCCCACCCAGCAGGCTGCGCCGGCGATGGCGTGGAGGTTCTGCCAACGCTCGAGCGTGGCCGGCCCGACGCGGGTGCCGCTGGCTGCCAGCAGCAGGTCGGTCTGCCGCGAGCGGTAGAGGACGAAGGCAAGCAGACCCGCCCAGGGCACCACCACCAGAAAACCGATCAGCGGCGCGAAGACCGCAGCCGTGAAGAAGGCTACCAGCGCATTGGCGAGCATCCGGTTGCGGCTGGCATAGGCGAGTTCGGCATATTCATCGCCACGCAGGCGCATGGGATCGAACGCCGGATTGCGCGTCAATCCGAGCACATCGGCGATCGACAATTCGGCAGAAGGTGCCGAGGCGGAAGAGGTGCGGTTGTTGCCCACGCCCGCGGCCTTAACGCCGAATGGTTAGGCCCCGGTAAAGCGCCCGAGAATTTCGCGCGCCGCCATGGTTAAGGCTCGGCCGGCTTATTCGACTGTCACCGACTTGGCGAGATTGCGCGGCTGATCGACATCCGTGCCCTTCACCACCGCAACGTGATAGGCCAGCAACTGCACCGGCACGGCATAGACCAGAGGCACGATCAGCGGGTGGACCACGGGCATCTCGATCGTGGCGATGCAGCCCTCGCCGGCGTGGGCGATGCCCTGGGCGTCCGAGATCAGAACCACCTGCCCGCCGCGCGCGCGCACCTCCTCCATGTTCGAGACGGTCTTCTCGAACAGAGGGCCCGAGGGCGCGATCACCACCACCGGCACGGCGTCGTCGATCAGCGCGATGGGACCATGCTTCATCTCCCCCGCGGCATAGCCCTCGGCGTGGATATAGCTGATTTCCTTGAGCTTAAGCGCCCCTTCCAGCGCCAGCGGATAGTCCTGCCCGCGCCCGAGATAGAGCACGTCGCGAGCAGGGGCGACGAGGTGCGCCATGGCCGCGATATCGTCATCGTGCTCGAGCGCCGCGTTTAGCGCGGCCGGGGCCTCGAGCAGGTGGCGAACGATCTCGGCCTCCTGCTCGCGGGTCAGGCGCCCCTTCTTCACCGCCATGTGCGCGGCCAGCGCGGCGAGAACAGCCAGCTGGCAGGTGAAGGCCTTGGTCGAGGCGACACCGATTTCCGGCCCGGCGTGCGTGGGCAGCAGCAGGTCGGCCTCGCGCGCCATGGTGCTGGTCGGCACGTTGACCACCACGCCGATGGTCTGCCCGTTCGCCTTGCAGTGCCTGAGCGCCGCGAGCGTGTCGGCGGTCTCGCCGCTCTGCGAGATGAACAGCGCAAGGCCGCCCTCCTCCAGCACCGGCTCGCGGTATCGGAATTCCGAGGCGACATCGATGTCGACCGGCACGCGGGCGAACTGCTCGAACCAGTATTTCGCCACCATCCCGGCGTAAAAGGAGGTGCCGCAGGCGACGATCGTGAGGCGGCGCACCGCAGAAAGGTCGAAATCGATCTGCGGCAGCGCGACCGAATTGTCCGAGCGCCTCAGATAGGAGGCGAGCGTCTGTGCCACCACGGTGGGCTGCTCGTAGATCTCCTTCTGCATGAAATGGCGGTAATTGCCCTTTTCGACCGCCGCGGCGGACGCGCCCGAGGTCTGGATCTCGCGGGTGACGGGGTTGCCCTCGACGTCGAAGATTTCCGCGCTGCCGCGGCGGATCACCACCCAGTCGCCCTCTTCGAGATAGGCGATGCGCTGGGTCAGCGGGGCGAGCGCGAGGGCGTCGGAGCCGAGATACATCTCGCCCGCCTCGGCATCCTCGCCATAGCCCACAACCAGCGGCGAACCGAGGCGCGCGCCGATCAACAGATCGGGGTGGCGGCGGAAGGCGATCGCGAGCGCAAAGGCACCGCGCAGGCGCGGCAGCACGGCGCGCACTGCAGTAACCGGATCGGCCCCTGCCTCGACTTCGACCGAGATGAGGTGGGCGACGATTTCGGTGTCGGTCTCGCTCTCGAAGACGCGGCCCCTGGCGGCGAGTTCGGCGCGCAGTTCCTTGTAGTTCTCGATGATCCCATTGTGGACGATGGCGAGTTCGGCCGTGGCATGGGGGTGGGCATTGGCAGCGGTCGGCGCACCATGGGTGGCCCAGCGGGTGTGGGCGATGCCGACATTGCCCGGCGCCGGGTCGGCGCCGAGCACGGTCACGAGATTGGCGAGGCGCCCCTCGGCGCGGCGGCGCACCAGCGCGCCATCGTGCAGGGTGCAGATCCCGGCGCTGTCGTAGCCGCGATATTCCATCCGCTTGAGGCCGTCGACCAGCCGGTCGGCAACGCTGCTCTGGCCGACGATCCCGATAATCCCGCACATACGCCTGACTCGTCCCCTGTGACCGTTACCGCCGCTCTACCCGCACCGGACGCGAGGGCAAGCCCTGCGAGTGCTGCCCTTTCGGCAGCTTAGGAAAAAAACAACCATTACCGCCTATTCACCATTCTTCGTGACGCACCCTTCGCTTGTCATGGGCGAGGTGCCAGATTGATTGAGACCCTCGGGGGCTGGGAATGAGCGCATTCGGCAAAAAGGGCAATGCAGGCGGAATGAAGCCGGGCGCGCGGCCCGCCTTCGGTGTCGCACGACCCATGAAGGGCGCAGGTGCGGTTCCGCGCGGCGGTGAGCAGTTCCCGCCGATCCCCGGTGAAGCCGTGCCGCCCCGCCCTGCTCCGACACCCCAGCCCGCCCCGGCCCGCCCCGCCTCGACCTCGGAGGCGATCGACCGGCTCAACGAGCGCATGGCCGCGGTGAACGAGGCGAATTCTGAGGTCGGCGGCTTCGAGGCGAGCGTTCACAAGATCAAGGAACAGGTGCTCCCCCGCCTGCTCGAGCGCGTCGACCCGGAAGCGGCGGCGACGCTGTCCAAGGAGGAGCTCTCCGAGGAATTCCGCCCGATCATCATGGAAGTGCTGGCCGAGCTCAAGGTCACCCTCAACCGGCGCGAACAGTTCGCTCTGGAGAAGGTGCTGATTGACGAGCTGCTGGGCTTCGGTCCGCTGGAGGAGTTGCTCAACGACCCGGACGTGTCCGACATCATGGTCAACGGCCCGGACCAGACCTACATCGAAAAGAAGGGCAAGCTCCAACTCGCTCCGATCCGCTTCCGCGACGAGCAGCACCTGTTCCAGATCGCGCAGCGCATCGTGAACCAGGTCGGCCGCCGCGTCGACCAGACCACCCCTCTCGCCGACGCCCGCTTGAAGGACGGCTCGCGTGTGAACGTGATCGTCCCGCCGCTCTCGCTGCGCGGCACCGCGATCTCAATCCGTAAGTTCTCCGAAAAGCCGATCACGCTCGACATGCTGCGCGACTTCGGCTCGATGTCGGACAAGATGTGCACCGCCCTGAAGATCGCGGGTGCGTGCCGGATGAACATCGTCATCTCGGGCGGTACCGGTTCGGGTAAGACGACCATGCTCAACGCCCTGTCGAAGATGATCGACCCGGGCGAGCGCGTGCTGACCATCGAGGACGCGGCGGAACTGCGCCTGCAGCAGCCGCACTGGCTGCCGCTCGAAACCCGCCCCCCGAACCTCGAAGGACAGGGCGCGATCACCATCGGCGACCTCGTGAAGAACGCCCTGCGTATGCGCCCGGACCGCATTATCCTCGGCGAAATCCGCGGCGCGGAGTGTTTTGACCTCCTCGCTGCGATGAACACCGGTCACGACGGTTCGATGTGTACGCTCCACGCCAACAGCCCGCGCGAATGCCTTGGCCGTATGGAAAACATGATCCTGATGGGCGACATCAAGATCCCCAAGGAAGCCATCAGTCGCCAGATCGCCGAATCGGTCGACCTGATCGTGCAGGTGAAGCGTCTGCGCGACGGTTCGCGCCGCACCACCAACATCACCGAGGTGATCGGGATGGAAGGCGACGTGATCGTGACGCAGGAGCTGTTCAAGTTCGAATATCTCGACGAGAGCGAGGACGGGAAGATCCTCGGCGAATTCCGCTCGTCGGGCCTGCGTCCCTACACGCTGGAAAAGGCGCGGCAGTTCGGCTTCGATCAGGCTTATCTGGAGGCCTGCCTGTAATCGGCTAGGACGCGCCGAGCACCACCGGCAGGCTCATCGCGAGGCACCCGCCGCCGAGGATCGCGGCGAGCATGAACAGGCCCGTCCACGGCACCCAACCGACTTGTTCGAGCCGTGCCAGATTGCGCCCGCGCGTCCGGCGTCGCTCCATGACCCCTGCAAATCCGGCAAACAGCCACAAGGCCCCGCCCGCCAGCGCCAGCTGCGCCGCATCGCTCAGCAGTTCGAATTGCGCGATTAGGTTCGCCGGCAGGTCCATCGCGCGCCCATGTAGGCGCGCGCGGCGCTTGCGCAATCCCTGCCGCTCGGCCAAGCCCGCCAGCGATGGATGGCTCGATCGCCCGCCCCCGCCCCCTGCTCGCGCTCGGCGTGCGGCTGCTGGCCGCCTTCGCGCTCGCGACGATGGGGATGCTGGTGAAGCTTGCCGGGAGCCGCGGCGCGCACCTCGTGGAGCTGATCTTCTGGCGCCAGCTTCTGACCACGATCCTGCTGGCAGGCAGCCTCGCCCTGACCGGCCGTCTGGCGCTACTGAGGACGCAGCGCCTGCCCGCCCATGTCCGGCGCGCCGCCGCCGGGGTGGTCGGCATGGTCTTCACCTACGGCGCCGTGCTGCTCCTGCCTTTGGCCGAGGCGACCACGCTCGGCTTCACGGCGCCCGTCTTCGCCGTGCTGCTCGCGATCGTGCTGCTCGGAGAGCGCATCGGCCCCTATCGCTGGGGCGCTGTGGCCATGGGATTTGCGGGCGTGATCGTGGTGATGCAGCCCTTCGACGGCCTGCACGAAGGCGTGACGGCGGCAGGCGTGGCCGTCGGCCTCGTCGCACCCTTCATGGTCGCGGTGATCAGCTTCCAGATCCAGGACCTCAACACCACCGAGAACCCTTGGAGCATCGTCTTCTGGTTCGCTGCACTCTCGACCCCGGTTGCCGCCTTGGCCCTGCCCTTCGTGTGGGCCGCGCATGATCCTGTCACCTGGGCGCTGATCCTCGGGATGGGGCTGGTCGGGGCGGCCGCGCAGATGCTGCTGACGACCTCGCTGCGCTTCGGCTCGGCAGCAGTTATCCTGCTGATGGACTACACGGCGCTGCTCTGGGCGAGCTTCTACGGTTTCTACGTCTTCGACCGCGCCGCGCCCGCAAGCCTGTGGCTCGGCGCGCCGCTGATCATCGGCGCCGGCCTTCTGATCGCGTGGCGCGAGCGGCAGCTTGCCCGATCCCGGGTGCATTCCGGCGAATAGGATGGACCTTGGGCAGCGCAGCTCCGGTTGCCTTCCCAGGGACCATCACGAAGGAGCACCCTGCCATGAACAGTCGCATTCTCATCACCGCCCTTGCGCTTGGCGCTGCCGCGCTTGGCACCGCCGCCTGCAACACCGTCGAAGGCGCGGGCGAGGACCTGCAATCGGCCTCGCGCGAGGTGAAGGAGGAAATTTGACCTCGGAACCGGGGCGGCGGTGGCCACGCAGGCCTTGTCAGGAAAACTTAAGCCGGTTCATGCGTTGATCCACCAAGATCGACGAAAAAGGGACCTGCCGATGATTCGCAACCTGCTCGCCACCGCCGCCCTTGCCATGCTCGCGCTTGGCACCACAGCCTGCAACACGGTCGACGGGCTCGGCGACGACATCAAATCCGTCGGCCGGGCGGGCAAGCGCGCGATCGACTAGACGGCGCGATAGACCAGCACGATGTTGTTCGCTGGCAGCGCATGGCGCGCGCTGCGGGCCATGTCGTGCCGCGCGGCGAGCGCATCGAGCGCCTCGGCCTCGCGCAGGCCCCAAGCCCGATCGCGCGCCTTGAGACTGGCATCGAAGTCGAGGTTCGATGCCGCCGTCTCCACGCCCTGCTCGATGAAGGGGCCATAAATGATCAGCGGACGGCCAGTGCTGCCCAGCAATAGGGCAGCACCCCGGAAAAGCCCCACAGTTGCGGCCCAGGGGCTGATGTGGACCATGTTGATGCACAAAATGGCGTCAGCCTGACGCGCGGGCCAGCTCTCCGGTGCCGCCGCATCGAGCAGCTGCGGAGCGGCGAGGTTCGCGCCCTCGTAATCCTCCCGGTAGGCCGCGATCGAGGCGAGCGCCTCGGTGGAAGGATCGGTCGGCTGCCATTCGAGCGCCGGGAAACGCCCGGCGAAGAACACCGCGTGCTCGCCCGTCCCCGCCGCGATCTCGAGCACCGTGCCGGTCGCGGGCAGTTCGCGCGCGAGCACATCGGCGATGGGCTCGCGGTTGCGCAGGGTGGCGGGTGCGTGACGCTTCACCTCACGAGACCTGCCGTTCCTGCCCTTCCCAATAGGGTGCGCGCAGTTCGCGGCGCAGGATCTTGCCGCTGGCGTTCCTCGGCATCATCGGGATGACATCGACGCTCTTGGGCGCCTTGAAGGCGGCGATCCTCTCGCGCGCCCAGGCGATCACGTCGGCCTCGTCGACCTCGCAGCCGGGCTTGGGCACGACGCAGGCCTTGACCTCCTCACCCCACTTCGCGCTCGGCACGCCGATCACCGCGACCTCGGCGATGGCGGGGTGGCCGTAGATCGCGCTCTCGACCTCGGCCGGATAGACGTTCTCGCCGCCGGAGATGATCATGTCCTTGATACGGTCCTGAATGTAGACGTAGCCGTCCTCGTCCATCACGCCCGCGTCTCCGGTGTGGAGCCAGCCGTCGGGATCAATTGTCTTTGCGGTCGCCTCGGGCAGCTTCCAGTAGCCTGCCGTGTTCGAGGGTGAGAGGATGCAAACCTCGCCGATTTCGCCGCGCGGCACCTCGACATTGTCGAGCCCGCGCACTTCGATCGCGACCCCGGGCAGCGCCCTGCCGGCCGAGCGCATCCGCTGGTTGCCCTCGAGAGTGTGGTCCTCGGGCGGCAGGATCGAGACCGTGCCGGTCGTCTCGGTCATGCCATAGGCCTGGAGAAACTGGGTATTCGGCATTGTCTGCACCGCCTGCTTGAGCAGTTCCAGCGGCATCGGCGCGGCGCCGTAGATCAGATAGCGCAGGTTCGAGAAGTCGGTGCTTGCCGCCTGCGGGTGCTGGATCACCATCTGCAGCGCGGCGGGAACGAGGAACATATGGGTCGTCCCCGCCTCGATCGCCTCGAGCACGCCGGCGGGCGTGAACTCGGCCTCGAAGCGGCAGCGGATGCCGGCAATGATCGCGAGATTGAAGGTGCCCGTGCCGCCGATATGAGCGATCGGCATGGCCACCATCATGCAATCGCCGGGTCGGTAATCGGTATAGTAGGTCAGCCCCGCCGAAATCCCTTCGTTGCGCAGCCGGGTAAGGTTGGCGTTGGACAGGAGCACGCCCTTGGGATGGCCGGTGGTCCCGCTGGTGTAGAGCTGCAGGATCGGATCATCCGCGCCGCAGGGCGTGAACGGCGCCGGGTCACAGGCGCGCGCCGCCTCCAGCATCGCTGCATCGCCGAGCAGTTCGGGCGGGCTCGCCAGCTCCGCCATCGCCTTGCCCGCAAGCTCCTCGAAATCGGGCGCCGCTACCAGCAGCTTTGCTCCGGTATCGGACAGGATGTAGGCGATCTCGCGCGGGGCGAGACGCCAGCCGACCGGGGCGATCACGATCCCCGCCCGGGCGCAGGCACAATAGAGCAGGCCGTAGGCCGCCGCATTCTTGCCGAGAAAGGCCACCCTGTCGCCCGCCCCGATCCCTCGTGCTGCAAGCAGCGCGATGATCTGGCGCGACAGCCGGTCGAGCTCGCCATAGCTGAACGAAAGACCCGCGCCTTCGATTGCAGGTGCATCGGGCTGCTCGGCCGCCCAATGGGTAAGGATGTCATCGATGGTCAGCAGTCGGTGCTGCGCAATCTGGGCCATGCCGGTCTCTCTCCCCTAAGGCTTTTTGCCCGGGAGATTAGCCGACCGTCTGGCGTCGTCCAGCCCTTCCTTGTCAGCGGAAGCGGCCCTGCCTCCGGGCGATCGGCTCGCGGATCAGCAGCCACAGGCCCAGCCCCAGCGGTCCGGCCATGAGCGTCGCGAACAGCACCGGAGCCTGAACGAACCGCGAGATGTTTTTCGCATCGCCGTCACGGGCAATCCAAAGGCCGACAAAGAGATCGAAGGCGAGGTAATGCGTCCAGCCGATCGTCACGCCGGCATCGGTGGCAAAGATCGCGCGGATGCCGTCGATGGTCGAGAAATCCGCACCCCCGCCCCCGGGATTGGGGATCAGCCCGCTGACGACGCCGATCAGGCCCGCGGCATAGACGAGGCACAGCAGCCCGACGCCGAGATAGAGCACTGCCGCCAGCAGCGCTGGCCAGCGCGGCAATGCGATCAGTGCCACCCAGCCGAGCAGCGCCAGCAGGTTGACCGCACCGAACACCGCATCCCAGCTCATGCCGCCTCTCCCGTCTCGCCGACGCGGCGCCATTCCCGCGCCGCGCGGCGCATTGCCTCGTTGTCGTGGGTGAAGCGCCCGCCCGCCCGGCGCAGCGCCAGTCCGAGCGCGGCTTCGGCAACCAGCGCGGCGTCGATCGAGCGATAGCGCGTCCACGAACCGGAGAGCAGCGGATCGATCAGCGGCGCAGCGATCAGCGCGGCGCGCTCGGCAAAGCGCAGATCGCCCTCGCGCTGCCCGCGCAGCAGGCCGGGGCGCAGGATGTCGAGCCGCTTGAAGCCGATGCGTGACAGCGCTTCCTCGGTTTCGCCCTTGACCCGCATGTAAAAGGTCTTGGAGCGCGCGTCGGCCCCCGCGGCGCTGACCAGCACCATGTTGGGCACACCTGCGCGCTTGGCCGCCTCGGCGGTGGCGAGCACGAGATCGTGGTCGACCGCACGAAACGCGGCCTCGTCCTTGCCCGCCTTCTTCCAGGTGGTGCCGAGCGCGCAGATCAGCGCGCGCGGGCGCACCGCGTCCATGACATCGCCCCACTTGCCGGGGTCGGAAACGAACATCTCCATCCGCGCGCCCGGCGGCAGCGGCGCCTCGCGCCGGGCGATGCCGAGCAGGCGCACCTCGTCCCCGCGGCTGGCGGTGACGATCACCTCGCGGCCAACCAGGCCGGTCGCACCCACCAGCGCCACCCGAACGGGGCCCGTCACGCGCGGCTCATACATTGATCAACCCTTCCGGCCTTGTCCCGTAGATGCGCGCCACCGCTTCCATCGCGAAGCGGTCGCTCATGCCGGCGATGAAATCAGCGATCATGCGCGAACGCTGCGGCTCCTGTGCGGGGAGGCGCGCCGGCCAGTCCCCGGGCATCAGGCGCGCGTCCTGCGCATAGGCGGCATAGAGCCGCGCAACGACATCGCGGGCACGCTCCGCGGCGGCGATCTGTTCGGGGTGGTAGTAGAGGCGTTCGTACATGAAGGCCTTCAGGCGCCGCTCCTGCGCGGCCATGGCGGGGGAAAAGCCCGCCAGCTGCCGCCCGGCAGCGCGCACCTCGGCGACCGATCCCATGCCCTTTGCCGCGGCCGACGTGTTGGCAATCACGTCGTTCACCATCATCCCGATCTGGTCGCGTATCATCTCGCGCAGCAAACGCTCGCGGGGCGCGTGGGGAAAGCGCTTTTCGACCGCCCGCCACTGGTCTGCGAGGAAATCGAGCGTCAGCAGATCGTCCAGCTGGAGGAAGCCTGCCCGCAGGCCATCGTCGATGTCGTGGTTGTCGTAGGCGATGTCGTCCGCCACCGCCGCCACCTGCGCCTCGAGCGAGGGCCAGGTCGCCAGATCCAGCGGAAAGGCGGCGTCGAGTTCGGCCAGCGCCCAGCCCGGCGCACTCACGGGTCCGTTGTGCTTGGCAAGCCCTTCGAGCAGGTCCCAGGTGAGGTTCAGACCGTCGTGATCGGGATAGGGGCTCTCGATCCGCATGACCGTGCGAAGTGCCTGGGCGTTGTGGCAGAAGCCGCCGTGGCGCTCCAGCGCGTCCGAAAGCGCCGCCTCCCCGGCATGGCCGAAGGGCGGATGGCCGAGATCATGCGCGAGACACAGGGCTTCGGTGAGGTCTTCGTCGAGCCCCAGCGCCCGGGCGATCACCCGGCCGATCTGGGCGACCTCGAGGCTGTGGGTCAGGCGGGTGCGATAATGGTCGCCGTCGGGGGCGATGAACACTTGGGTCTTTGACTTCAGGCGGCGGAAGCTCATCGAATGGATGATCCGATCGCGGTCGCGCTGGAAGGCGCTGCGCGGGCCCCGTCGCTCGGCACTCTGCGGCCCGCCGAATTCGCGCAGCACCGGCGCATCGGGATCGGCGGCGAAGGGGGCGCGGGTCATCACGGTAGGAGCGATTAGGGGAGCGCAGCGCGCGGCTCAACCGGAACAGGTCGGGAACCTTGCCGGAAGCGCGAGATATGTGCGGGCAATTATGGGGCCGCCCCCCGGTGATTGGGGGGGAAGGGAGGCAGCCCCAAGGGCCTGTCGGTGCGACCCGAAGACCCGGATAATGTCGAGTACGTTTCCGTGACAAAATCCGCGCGCCACATAGGAGAGGCGTTAAGACGTTGCACCCCATGCAACCTTGCGATGCGGCAGGGTGCCCGCTTGGGCGGACGAACCGAGGACTAATTCACCACTTCCTGCTCGAGAATCCAGTTCGCGGCGGCCTCGCAGTGGATCCGGGTGCTGTCGAAGATCGGCAGGACGTTGGCGTCGACGTCGACCACGAGGTCGAGTTCGGTACAGGCGAGCACGATCGCCTCGGCGCCTTCCTGGGCCTTGTTCGTGATGATCGTCTTCAGCGTCCGCTCCGCCTCGCGGGTGACCTTGCCGACCATCAGCTCGTCATAGATGATACGGTCGAGCATCTCGACATAGATCAGATTGGGCGGCAGCAAGTCGATGCCGTGCGCGACAAGGCGCTTCCTGTAGAAGCTCTCGGTCATCACGTTGCGCGTTCCGAGCAGGGCGGCGCTGGTCTTGCCGGCGCGCTTCATGGCGAGGCCGACATACTCCGCGATATGCAGGATCGGGATGTTCACCGAGGCCGCGACATCGTCGTAGAGCCGGTGCATCGAGTTCGCGCCGATGATCAGCGCCTCGGCCCCCGCCCCTTCGAGCCGCCGCGCGCTGTCCATCAGCACGCTCGCCGCGCGTTGCCAGTCGCGCTCTTCGGTGAGGGCGTAGAGCTGGCAGAAGTCGAGACTCTCGATCAGGAGCGGTGCGCTCGCCATGGGGGCGGCACGTTTCTGGACGATGCGGTTGATGCGATCGTAATAGGTCGCGGTCGACACCCAGCTCATGCCGCCTATGATCCCGAGTTTGCGCAAACGGGCGTCCCTTCCTGTTCCAATGTGCACTTGCGAACGGCTTTAGGCGGCAAGCGTTCCGCGCGTCCAGAGGGTGCGGGCGTCAGGGTGCTTTCGGCGAGGCGGCGTGCCCGGCAAGCCACGCCTCGAGGGTCGCAAGTGTCTCGGCGGCCGCTTCCTCGTGCGGCAGGTGGCCGATACCGCTGTAGACCACCAGCGTGCTGGCGGGCAGGGTCCGGTCGAGCCACTCGCCCGCCTCGACCGGGATCAGGCGGTCCTCCTCGCCCCACAGGATGAGGGTCGGTGTGGTGACCGCCGCGACCTCGGCCTCGGTCAGCGGATCATAGGGTTCGCTGAACCGCTTCAGCGTCGCGCGGCGGTTACCAGGATAGCGCAGCAGCTCCCAGTAGCGGTCGATCATCGCCGGGGTGACGATCGCCTTGTTCGACACCGACTGCTCGAGGCTCTGGGCGATCAGGCTACGCGGGGTGATCTGTTCGGCCAGAAGGTTGACGCCCGGCATCCGCGCGATCCTGAAGCCGATATTGCCGGAGGTCTTCTCCTCCTTGGCCTTGTCGAGCTTGAGCATCGGCCCGCCGCTGCCGTCGACCAGCACGAGGCCGGCGAGCCGCTCCGGATGCGCCACGGCGAAGGCCAGCGCGTGCTTGCCGCCCATCGAATTGCCGCCGAGGACGAAGCGTTCGAGGCCCAGCCGGTTCGCGACCTCGAGAATATCAGCGACATAGTTGTCGCGCGAGTAATCCTCCTTCGGGTCGGGGCCTGTGAGGCCGTGACCGACCTGGTCAAAGCGGATCACGCGGTAGCGATCCTTGAGCGCCTGCACCCAGGGCTCCCAGGTGTGGAGATCGGCGTTGGAGCCGTGCAGCAGGACGATCGCGGGCGCATCGCGCGGGCCCTCGTCGCGCAGGTGGACGGTCACCCCGTCGCCAATCTCCACGAATTGCGAGGGCGGCGCGCCGTACTTGCCGCGCATTTCTGCGGCGTCGGTATCCGGCGTGCGGAAGACCAGAAAGGCGATCACCAGCACCGCAAGGAGCGCGAGCAATCCGCGCAGGAACCACTTGATCATTTCATCTCCGCGATCCAGCGCCGCACCACCGCGACGCCATCGTGATCGATACTGCTCTTGCCCAGTTCGGGCATGGCGATCCCCGGTTCGGCGCTGTCCATGCGGTAGAGCAGGATCGAGGCATCGGGGCGCCCCGGCAGCACCGAGAAATCGTGCCCTCCCGCGCCGCGCCCGGCGGCGACCGGGCGCTTCATGACGCCGATGGCGTGGGGATCGGTCTGCTCCCAGCGCAGGTCGAGCCCGGAATTGGAGGCGCCCCCGCCGGGCTGGTGGCAATGCGCACAATTGACGTCGAGATAGGCCCGCGCGAGCGGCTGCGCGGGACCAGTCGCATGGGTGCGCCAGTCGGGCAGACGGTCACCGGCGGCTATGTCGCCCTCCAGCCGGCCCTCGCGCCGCATGTCGCCCAGCCACTGCGCCGAGAGGTTCCTCGCCTTGGGGCCGATGGGGATCACCTGCCCGTCCTTGCTGTGGCAGGTCTTGCACTGGTTCTTGTTCGGGATGGCATAGGAGATCGCCTCGCCCGCCGGGGTGACAAGATCGAGCCGCCCGCCCGCCAGTGCAAGGGTCGCCTCGGTCTGCTCGGCGTTCCAGCGATAGGGCAGCGCCACCCAGCCATCGGCGCGGTGGAGGAGGATGCGGGTCTCGATCAGCCGACGGTCCGCGCCCTTGCCGAAGGCGAAGGTCTTGATGATCGCGGCGCCCACGGGGAAGCGCAGCAGGCCCTCCCCCTCGGCAGCAAGCTGTGTGCCTTGCGGAAGGTAGATGAAGCGCAGCTTTTCCGCCCCGTCCGACCACAACGGAACCTTGAGTTCGTAGGGGACGACCCCAAACGCCGGCACCTGCCCCCGGCCATCGGCGAAGAACCCGAATTCCGAAAGCGACCGCGGCATCCCCGCGCCAGCCACAACGCCGTCATTGACGCGCGGCGCGGCAGGCACGGCCCCGCGTGCGGCGATCGTGCCCGAAAGCAGCGCGGCCGCCGCCGCCAGCAGCGCGACGCCCCGCCTCACTTCAGCCGCGCCTCCAGCGCCGCCGGAGCACCGACTTCCGGAAACTCCCAGCCGGCGACCGGCGTCAGCATCAGCGGACCGGGCTGCGCCTCGGCGAGGCTCTGGCCGGGTTTCGCGAGGTTGAGGCTCCAACCGGTGACGCCCTCGGCGATCTTGAGCCCGTTGCCGGGCTGCTCCGCGATCCCGTCCCACAGCACCGGTGGCAGCGCCCCGCCGAAGGCCGACAGCAGCATCGCCGCGCCATCGAGCTGCGGATCGTCCCCGCCGCGACCGAAGGCGTTGGAGCCAACGATCACGTTGCGCGCATGGGGGTTGTAGCGCGCATCGTCATAGGGCTGGGTATAGGCGATCACCATGACATGGGCGGTGGGGTTGTTCTCGAAGGCGTTCTTCTCGATCAGCACGCCGTCATTGGCCATCACCAGCACGCCCGTTCCGCGCCGGACGGAAGCGACGATGTTGCCCGGCGGCGCGAAATTGGGGGTGTCGTTGTCTGACACGGCGTTGTTGCGCAGGATCACGTTGCCACCGCCCATCACCGGCAGGCCGGGAAGGTCGAATACCAGCAGCCCGCCGGTGTTGCGGGTGGCGACATTGCGCTCGACCAGCGCGTTGCGGCTGTTCTCGATCTCGATCCCGGCGACGTTGAACCTGACGACGTTGCCGCGCACCGTGATGTCGCGGCTCTGGCCGACATAGATCCCCGCGTCGGACGCCCCCGAGACGATCGACCGCGTCACCAGCACCCCGGTGCTCTCGACCGGGTAGATGCCGTAGGCGCCATTCTCCGCCTTGGGCCCGCCGGTCCATTCGACGCGGATGCCGTCATAGATGATCATGTCCGCGCCCTTGGACTTGATCCCGTCGCCCTTGGGGTTCTCGACCGCGAAATCGCGCAAGGTCACGTTGTCGGAGGTGACCAGCAGCCCCTCCCCCGCCCCCGCCTGGGTCGTGAAGTCGAGCACGGTCTTGTCCATGCCCGCCCCGCGCACCGTCACCCCGTCAACGTCGAGGCTGAGCCCGTCGGTGAGGACGAAGCGCCCCTCGGCGAGTTCGATCACGTCGCCCGGAGCGGCAAGGATGAGCGCCTCCTGCAGGCGCGTGGCTGCACCCTCGCCCGGTTCGACGCGGTGGGTCTCGGCGGCGAGCGGCGCGGCGGTTACGAGCAGCGCAGCGGCAAGTGCCAGTCGGTTCATTATGTTCTCCCTCTCCGCCGCGCACTCTGGCGCAAGGGGGGGAAGAAATGCAAGCGGCTAGCCGACGCCCAGCGCGCACAGCCCCGCGGAGGTGGTGAGCACCGCGACCGCCTCGCCGTCGTCGACGCGGCGAAGGCGCTTGACGAGTTCGCCAAAGCCATAGCCCTCTTCCGGTTCGCCCTCTTGGGCCGCCATGCCCTGCCGCAGTTTCCACAGCTGGCCGAGGGTGAGGCGTTCGACCATCCGTTCGGCCATACATTCGGCGCGGCCCTCGCCAATGCCGGATTCGACCAGCGCGCCCTTGACCTGCCAGCGCACCAGCGGGTCGGCGAGGCCGGTGAACAGCGCACCGGCCCCGAGACCTGAGATCAGCAGCAGTCCGATAAAGAGCTTGCGCATCAGTCCAGCGACTTGACGATTTCCTCGACCATCTTCTTAGCGTCGGCCAGCAGCATGACGGTCTGGTTCATGTAGAACACGTCGTTGTCGACCCCGGCATAGCCCACCCCGCCCATCGAGCGCTTGATGAAGAACACCTGCTTGGCCTTGTCGACGTCGAACACTGGCATCCCGTAGATCGGCGAGGACTTGTCGGTCTTCGCCGCAGGGTTCACCACGTCGTTGGCGCCGATGATGAAGGCGACGTCGCACTGGGCGAACTCGGAGTTGATGTCCTCCAGCTCGAAGACCTCGTCATAGGGCACACTGGCTTCGGCGAGGAGCACGTTCATGTGCCCCGGCATACGCCCCGCGACGGGGTGGATGGCATACTTCACCTCCACGCCCTTTTCCTTGAGCTTGTCGCCCATTTCGCGCAGCGCGTGCTGGGCCTGCGCGACCGCCATCCCGTAGCCGGGGATGATGATGACCTTCTCGGCCTGTTCGAGCATATAGGCGGCGTCTTCGGCAGAGCCCTGCTTGTAGGGCCGCTGTTCGCGTGCCCCGCCTGCACCGCCGGCGCCTGCATCCGCGCCGAAGCCGCCCGCGATCACCGAAATGAAGCTGCGGTTCATCGCCCGGCACATGATGTAGCTGAGGATCGCGCCCGAGGAACCGACCAGCGCGCCGGTGATGATCATCGCCGAATTGCCCAGCGTGAAGCCCATCGCCGCCGCGGCCCAGCCGGAGTACGAGTTCAGCATCGACACGACAACCGGCATGTCCGCGCCGCCGATCGGGATGATCAGCAGGAAGCCGATGGCAAAGGCCAGCACGGTGATCCAGATCACCAGCTGCCCCTCACCCGCGCCGCCCGCGCCCGACAGCGTGTAGGCGGCGATCAGGCCGAGGATCGCGAGCAGCGTGCCGAGGTTGATGATGTGGCGCGCGGGCAGCAGGATCGGCGAACCGCTCATACGTCCCGAAAGCTTGAGGAAGGCGATGACCGAACCCGAGAAGGTGATCGCCCCGATCGCGATGCCGAGGCCGAGTTCGACGCGGCTGACCGCCATGATCTGCCCGGCGGCATCGGTGATGCCGAAGGCGGCAGGGTTCAGCCATGCGGCAAGGCCCACCACCACCGCAGCGAGGCCCACGAGGCTGTGGAAGCCCGCGACCAGCTCCGGCATCGCGGTCATGGCGATGCGCCGCGCGATGGTCACGCCCAGGATCGCGCCGATGGCAATCGCAATTCCGATCTCGACAAGGTTGGTGCCGTGCATGACGAGGGTCGTGCCGACCGCGATGGCCATGCCGATCATGCCGTTGCGGTTGCCCGCGCGGCTAGAGGCCGGGCTCGAGAGCCCGCGCAGCGCGAGGATGAAGAACACGCCCGCCACGAGATAGGCGAGCATCGCCCAGGCGGGGGTGGCGCCTTCGCCGGAGGCGGCGGCGGAAAGGAGGGAGAAGTCCATCACTTACTTCTCCTTCTTCTTGTACATCGCGAGCATGCGCTCGGTCACGGCAAAGCCGCCGAAGATGTTGATGCTCGCCATCACCACGCCGGCGAGCGCGAGATACTTGGCGACCGGGTTCTCGGCCTCGGCCGCCGCGATCAGCGCGCCGACGATGATCACCGAGGAAATCGCATTGGTCACCGCCATCAGCGGGGTGTGGAGCGCCGGCGTGACCGACCAGACGACGTAATAGCCCACGAAGCAGGCCAATACGAAGATCGAGAGAATCGAGATAAAGTCCATGTCAGCCCCTTGTTGCGGTCCATGGCAGAACGAAGTTGCGGCCCTCCGCCCAAGTCTGGCCCACCATTGTGCCATCCACCAGACAGGCCGATGTGTGATAGAGACCCTGCCCGTCGGTGGTGCGGAACGCGACGCAGGACCGGCCCTGCGCCGATCCGGCACGCCCCGCAAGGATCTCGCTGTTGTAGAAGCTGCCGGTCACTATGCCATCAGCCGCCACGGTCAGCACCATCGGCTGCGAATAGGGTTCGTCGGCGAGGTCGACCCTGAGATCGACGCTCCACGTGCCGGAAAGCGCGGCAGCACGTTCCTCGGCGGGGGTGGCGGCCACAAGAACGGCTGCCAGCGGTACGATGGCGAGCCGTGTTGCGTAGTACGAGAGCCTTCCCATTCGTCCCCTCATTTGCCCGGAGCGAGATATTCGGTGAGCAGCGTCACCAGGCCAGGCACATCCGCGCCCCGGCTGACGTTGAAGGCAATCGGCGCAGAGCCCGACACGGTCAGCGTCACCTCGGTATCGAGGTCGAAATGTCCGGCGCTTTCCAGCGTGAAGGTGGTGATTGCGCGGTACGGGATGGTCAGGAACCGCTTCTTCGATCCGGTCAGCCCCTGGATGTCGATCATCAGGATGCGGCGATCGGTGAAGATGATCGAATCCCGCACCAGCTTGAACGCCATGCGCACCACTTCGCCCTTGCCGAGCGCATAGGCGAGGTCCTCGGCTGCGTCGGCAGTGTCCCAGACGGTGGCGTTGATCAGCCCCATCGGATCAGCCGAGCAGCCTCTCGTTCACCACCTTGCCGCCCTGCGTCAGGCGGATCGCGTTCCCGATCTCCTCGTCGAGCACGGGTCGCCCGGCCTCCTTGTCCCAGAAGGCGCTGAGGAAGTTGTAGTGGTTGCGCGCGAACAGCGCCGAGGCGTCGGCAGGAAGCTGCGCGGGCGTGTTCGAATAGCCGATGATGGTGACGCCGTGCTTGACCACAACCTGATCGGCGACCGAACCCTCGACGTTCCCGCCCTGCGCCACGGCAAGATCGAAGATCACGCTGCCCGGCTTCATGGTCGCGATCTGCGCGTCGGTGATGAGGCGCGGCGCGGCGCGGCCCGGGATCAGCGCGGTGGTGATGACGATGTCCTGCTTGGCGATGTGCCCGCTCACCAGTTCGGCCTGGGCCTTCTGGTATTCCTCGCTCATCTCGGTCGCATAGCCGCCAGAGCCCTCACCCTCGATCCCGGCGACGTTCTCGACGAAGATCGGCTTGGCGCCCAATGACTGGATCTGCTCCTTGGTGGCCGAGCGCACGTCGGTCGCCGAGACCTGTGCACCGAGGCGCCGCGCGGTGGCGATCGCCTGTAGGCCGGCGACGCCCACGCCCATGATGAAGACGCGCGCCGCCTGCACCGTGCCGGCAGCGGTCATCATCATCGGGAAGGCGCGGCCATAGGCGTCCGCCGCCGCCAGCACGGCCTTGTAACCGGCAAGGTTCGACTGCGAGGACAGCACGTCCATCGACTGCGCACGGGTGATGCGCGGCATGAATTCCATGCTCAGCGCCTCGAAGCCACCTGCCGCATAGGCGTCGACCACTTCGCGCTTGGTGAAGGGCTCGAACAGCGCCGCTACCCATGCGCCCGGTTTCGCTCCCGAAAGCAGCGCCACGTCGGGCGCCTGGATGCCGAGCACGATATCGGCATCCTTCACCGTCGCCGCCGCGTCGCCCAGCGCCGCGCCTGCATCCGCATAGGCCGCATCCTCGACAGAAGCGGTCACGCCCGCCCCCGCCTCCACCGCGACCGTGCAGCCGAGCGCCGCAAACTTCTTCACCGTTTCCGGCGTGGCGGCGACGCGCGTCTCGCCCGAGGCGCGCTCTTTCAGGATGGCGATTTTCACGTTGGCGCGGCTTAGCTGGCGATCGCCGCGACGACGGCGAAGGTGATCAGCGCGATCACCGGAACGGCCCATTTGAGCGTGCCCATGAAGCCGCTGTAGGTGGCCTGGGCCTTTTCCATGTCGTGAACAGTCATTCTGCTTATTCCCCTTGGGCCCCTCAACGCGCGATGGCGCGATTGGTTGCCGAATGGTTGCCGAAAAATCGGACCGGGTGGTCCATGGCGTTCCCGTATCGGAGCAGGACGGCTATCTCAAGTCACCTTTAGTGAGAGTCCGCCCCTTCCTCCGCCCGCCGTCGCGAAGCCCCTGTCCCGCGACGGCACAGCCTTAATCGGGTCTTTACCTCCCTGTCCTATGGATAGCCGGTGATGTCGGTTCGGGCGCCCTGCCCGGACGAACGAGGGAGCCGAGCGGTACAGCTGATGGCAGAGATGGATTGCCTCCCCCACGCGCAGGAAGACGCGCGAATCGTCATGCTGATCGACGACGAGCCCGCCCAGTCGCGGCTCATCACCGCGATCGCTGCGCGCGACGGCTGGCGCACGATCGTCGCCCCCGATGCCGAGACCGCGATCGCGATGCTTGGCACGCGCGAGGGGATGCAGCTCTCTGCGATCCTGCTGGACCAGTGGGTGCCGGGCGACGATGCTTGCGCACTGATCGCTGAGCTGAAATCCCGCCGCCCTGCGCTTCCCATCCTGATGCTCACCACCAGCGCTTCGCCGCTGCTCGCCGTGGAGGCGATGCGCGCGGGCGCCAGCGACTATCTCGTCAAGCCCGTCTCGCCCGACCGGCTGATGGAGGCGCTGCGCACCGTCACCACCCGCGAGAGCGCGCGCGACGAGCTCGCCCCGCTGACCGAGAAGATGTCGGCCAGCCTCGATTTCGACGCGATGATCGGCACCGCCCCGTCGTTCCGGGCCGCGCTCGCCCAGGCGGCCAAGGCCGCGCGCGGGCATGGCCATGTCCTGATCGAGGGCGAGAGCGGCACCGGCAAGGAAATGCTGATGCGCGCGATGCACGGCGCCTCCCCCCGTGCCAAGGACCCGCTGCGGATCATCAACCTCGCTTCGATCCCGCCCGGGTCGATCGACTCGGTGCTGTTCGGCCACGAGCCCGGCAGCTTCCCCGGCGCCTTCGACCGCCAGATCGGCGCCTTCCAGCATTGCGACGGCGGCACGCTGATCCTCGACGAGATCGACCGCCTCACCCCCGTCCTCCAGCAGCGCCTCGCCGAGGCGCTCGAGACCGGCATCATCCGCCCCGTGGGCGCGAGCTACGGCTTCCGGGTCGAGGTGCGCCTGCTGGTCACCAGCAATGTCGGGATCGACCGGATGGTGGAGGCCGGCCAGTTCGACGCGGCGCTTGCCGCCAAGCTCGGCGCGACCCGCATCGTCCTGCCGCCCCTGCGCGAGCGTACCGGGGACATCCCGGCCCTCACCCGCCACTTCCTCGCCCGGATCGGCGAGCAGCCGGGGCTCAACCACCTCTCGGTCAGCGACAGCGCCCTCGCGCTGCTCGCCGCCTACGACTGGCCGGGCAACGTCCGCCAGCTGCAATCGGTGCTGTTCCGCGCCGCGGTCTATTGCGAGGGCAACTCGCTCACCGCCGACAGCTTCCCGCAGCTGTCCGAGATGCTCGGCGGGCAGGGCAGCCTCGCCAGCGCCAGCAGCCACGAGGGCGTGGGCATCATGCTCTACACCCCCGACGGCAACCTGCGCCCGCTCGAGGAGATCGAGGCCGACGTGATCCGCCTCGCCATCGGGCACTACCGCGGCCGCATGACCGAGGTGGCGCGCAGGCTCGGGATCGGGCGCTCGACCCTCTACCGCAAGCTCTCCGACCTCGGCATCGACAACGCTGCTTGATCGGCGCGGCCGTCGGCTCTAGCCGGGGGCAATGACCACACTTCAGGACTTCACCGGGCGCTCGGCGCTCGTCACCGGCGCGGCCTCGGGGATCGGGGCCGCTTGTGCAAAGGCGTTGGCGGCACGGGGCGCGGCGCGGCTGTTCCTCGTCGATGTCGACGGGGCGGGACTCGACGCGCTCGACCTGCCCGGCGAGGTCCACCGCATCACCGGCAGCGTCGCCGACGAGGCCCTGTGGCAGGCGCTCGAACCGCGCCTCGCCGGCCTCGACCACGCCGTCGTCAACGCCGGCATCGGCGCGGGCGGGCCGATCGCGGGCCTGTCGCTGGCCGAGTGGCGCCGGGTGATGGCGGTCAACCTCGACGGGGCCTTCATGACGCTGGCGACCTCCCTGAGGGCGATGGAGGGCAAGGCCGGCAGCGTCGTCGTGGTCGCCTCGACCACCGGTCTCAAGCCCGTCCCCGGCATCGGCCCCTACGGCGTCTCCAAGGCCGCGGTCGCCCACATGGCCCGCATCGCCGCCGCCGAGAACGCCAGAAAGGGCATTCGGATCAATGCGATAGCGCCCGGCGGCGTCGACACCGCGATCTGGGAGAGCGGCGAGGACTTCAAGGCCTCGGTCGCCGCCATCGGCCGCGAGGCGACCCTCAAGGCGATGGCCAAGACCACCCCGCTGGGCCGCTTCGCCACCTCCGAGGAGATGGCGGACTCGATCCTCTACCTCCTCGGCGATGCCGCCGCCAACATCACCGGCCACGTGCTGGTGTCGGACGGCGGCTTCACGCTCTGACGGGTCACCAGTTGAAAGCCTGGCTCGCCAGCGTCGCGCTTGTGTTGCCCTTGAGCGTCAGCGTCAGCGCCTTCGCCTTCCAGTCGATGTCGACAAGGCCGTAATTCTCGATCGGGAAGAACTTCGTCACCCGCGCCGGATCGGGCTCGCGCGCGGTGCTGCGTTCGATATCGTCCCCGAAGGCGAGGTTGAGCGAGGAGCTGGTCAGCTCCCACAGCGTCTCGCCCTTGTGCTCGGTCTTGTATATGCCCGCCGCATGGCGATCGCCCGAGAGCAGCACCAGCCCGCTCGCCTCGCGCGCCGCCAGGAGATCGAACAGCCGCGCGCGCTCCGCGGGGAAGTTGGTCCAGCCCTCGAACTGGTGCGCAGTGGTGATGACCTGGGTCGAGGACACCACGATCCTGAGATCGGCGGGCTTGGCCAGCTCCTGTTCGAGCCACTTCCACTGCGCCGCTCCCAGCACGGTCTTGTCCGGGCTGTCGTCGGGCAGGTAGCCGCCGAGCGGCGGGCGGTCCTTGCTCCACGCTACACGCTTGAGGTCCGAACGGAAGAAGCGGGTGTCGAGCAGGATCACCTGCACGCGCCTGCCCTCGGGGCCGGTGATGGTGCTCTCGTAGACCCCGGGCCGCGCCTTCACCGCATCGGACGAGCGCCAGAAGCTCTCGAACAGCGCCTCGCCCCAGCGTCGCATGGGGAAGCTGGCGCCGGCATCGTTGAGGCCGAAATCATGGTCGTCCCATGTCGCCATCATCGGGATCTTCGTGCGGAAGTCGCGGAACTCGGGGTGCGAGGCCTGGAGCAGATAGGATTTGCGCAAGCTCTCCAGCCCGGCGTCGGCATCCCAGCCGTTGTCGCCATAGACATTGTCCCCGATCATCAGGAACAGCTGCGGGTTCTGCGCGGCGATCTGCGCCCACATATGCTGCGGCGCGCTCTGGTGGTTGCAGCTGCCGAAGGCGATGCGGGTTAGCGTCGCGGCCGGGCTCAGCGCGGGCGTGGGCCCCGCATCGGGCATGGCGACCTGCTGGCGCAGGGCGGCGAAATAGGGCTCGAGCAGCTGGTCCGGGGTGACGGCGACCGGCGCCGGCGCCGCGCCGATGGCGGGGGCGGCAAGGCCGAAGGCGGTGGCAGCGAGCAACAGCGAGGGGCGCATCGGGAAACTCCTTGAAGCAACAGACATGACGTGGCCGTGCTGGCGACCTCCGATGACAGGGTTGCGACAGCGAAGTGCGTTCCGCCCCGCCTGCCCTGCCCGCTCGCCGCCGGCTGGGCGAAGTTTACAAAGTTGACACTGTAAACTTCGAGTTCCTACAGGTTTTCCGCTTTTCTTTCATCGCGTTATCCCCCAAAACCGAAGTTGACACTGTGCGCGGCGTTTTTCCGGGCGTCCCTGCCAGCGCAGGCGTCCCCGCGTCCGCCCTGCCTAGCGCACCGCCCCGGCGTAGGAAAGGCTCAGGCTGGCCTCCTCAGAGCGGCGGGAGCGCGCTGAAATCGGTGAGCGCCGCATCGCGCAGCCCGCGCCACACGTTGCGCGCCTGCACCGTCTCGGCGACATCGTGGACGCGCAGCAGGTGGACGCCCGCGTCCATACCCTTCACGGCGAGCGCGATCGATCCCGCCAGCCGCGCGCCTGCCTCCTCCTCGTGCGACAGCGCGCCGATCATGCGCTTGCGGCTCGCCCCCAGCATCAACGGGCTGCCGAGCGCATGGAACAGCGGGAGGGCATTGATCAGCGCGAGGTTCTCGGCGAGCGACTTGCCGAAGCCGATGCCGGGATCGCAGATGATGCGTTCCGCGGCCACGCCGGCGGCGATGGCGCGGGCGCGGGCGGCCTTGAGGAAGTCGAAGACCTCACTCACCACGTCGACATAGTCGCCGCCCTTGTGCAAGTCCTCGCCGCTTCCGGGCGCGTGCATGAGGACGACCGGACAACCCTCGGTCGCGACCACCTCGATGCTGCGCGGATCGTAGCGCAGGGCAGAGACATCGTTCGCCATGTGCGCCCCTGCCCCCAGCCCCGCCGCCAGCACGCCTGCCCGCCGCGTGTCGAGGCTGATCGCGGCGCCCATCGCGGCGCAATAGGCGACCGCGGGGAGGATGCGGCCGATCTCCTCGTCCTCGAAGGTCGCCGAGGCGCCCGGGCGGGTGCTCTCCCCGCCGATGTCGATGATCGCCGCACCGGCCTCGAGCATGGCGGCGGCATGGGCGCGGCCGGCCTCGGCCTCGTCGTACCGGCCGCCATCGGAAAAGCTGTCGGGGGTGACGTTGAGGATCCCCATCACCTGCGGCTGGTCCAGCCGGACGGTGCGCGCGCCCATTTCCAGCGGCGGGTGGACCCGGGCGAGGTTCGCCCATTGCTCCGCGGCATCCTGCGCGAGCGCGCCCGGAAGGCGCGCGACCGCCGCCTCGATCACCTCGCGGGTGCCCAAGGTCCGCTCGGCAACCTGTCCGCCCTCGCGCACCACCAGCGCGAACTCGCGGGCATAGGCCATGCTGCCTCCGAGCCGCACCGCCCCGCCTTCGACGGCCTGCGGGCCGGCAACGAGGGTGAGCGGGTGGATGTAGACCGCGGCGGCCATGGCCCGCGATCAGTCCTCGGCGGCGAGCAGGTAGAGCTGGCGCGCAGCGTCGATCGGCTGCACCTCAGCGCCGCTTTCGTAGTGCCAGAAGGCCCAGCCGTTGCAGGACGGCGCGCCCTGGAGCTCCTTGCCGAGGCCGTGGATCGATCCGGTCTTGCCCTGGCACTCCAGCGAGCCGTCGGTCCGCACCGTGGCGATCCAGCGGCGCTTCTTGTCGAACACCTGCGAGCCGGGCGGGATCAGCCCCGCCTCGACCACCGCCCCGAAGGCCACCTTGGGCGCGGTGCGGGGGCTTTGCATGGTCGTGAGCGCACTTTCATCGAGCGGCAGTTCGCGGGCGATGCGCTTGGTCGCGACCTCGCGGTAGACATCCTCGCGCTCGCACCCGATCCACTCGCGCCCCAACCGCTTGGCGACCGCGCCCGTGGTGCCGGTGCCGAAGAAGGGATCGAGCACGACATCGCCCTTCTCGGTCGTCGCCAGCAGCACGCGGTAGAGCAGCGCCTCGGGCTTCTGGGTGGGATGCGCCTTCTTCCCGTTTTCCTTGAGCCGCTCCGCGCCGCCGCAGATCGGCAGCACCCAGTCGCTGCGCATCTGGAGCTCGTCGTTCAGGGTCTTCATCGCGCGATAATTGAAGTGGTAGCGCGCCTTCTCGCCCATGCTCGCCCAGATCAGGGTTTCATGGGCGTTGGTGAAGCGGGTGCCCTTGAAGTTGGGCATGGGGTTGGTCTTGCGCCAGACGATGTCGTTGAGAATCCAGAAGCCGAGGTCCTGGAGGATCGCGCCCACGCGGAAGATGTTGTGGTAGCTGCCGATCACCCACAGCGCCCCGTCGGGCTTGAGCACGCGGCGCGCCTCGGTGAGCCATTCGCGGGTGAACTTGTCATAGGCCGCCATGCTGTCGAACCGGTCCCAGTGGTCGGTCACGGCATCGACATGGCTGCCGTCCGGCCGGTTGAGGTCGCCGCCGAGTTGCAGGTTGTAAGGCGGATCGGCGAAGACGAGATCGACGCTCGCCGTGGGCAGCGAGCGCATCGCGGCGATGCAGTCACCGGGCAGGATGCGGCCCAGCGGCAGATCGGGTGCACGCGCAATTTCTTGCGTTTTTTGAACGCTTTTCGCCCGCGACTTCACCTTGTCTATCACGCCCGCCACGTGGCCCTCGCCTCTCATGCATGGAACTTATCCACAGGCATGAGTCTTTGAAGAGTCCGCGTCAAGCCTCTAATTTTTCGCACCCTTTGCGGCACGCAACGCCAGCGGCGCGGAACGAAACGAGTCCGGCACAAGATGTAGAGTCCCCCGCCACCCGGCGGACTCGATATGCGGGGGTGTGGCGCAAAGGACTCAAGCGCCGGGGCTTCAGTCCCCGAAGGGCCAGCCGAGCGTTTTGGCGAACAGCTTCTTGTGCCGCGCATAGGCTTCCTCGCCAACGCACATCTGGCCGACATAATGCGCCATCGCCATGATCTTGGGGATCATCGCCACCCGCGCCGCATCCCATGCCGCGACCGCATCCCAGCTGAGGCTGGCGGCGGCCTTGGCCTTCGCCATCTCGGCATCCATCTCCCCGCGCAGCTCGCCGAGCAGACGCTCGAGCTGGGGGACGAAATCGGGCGGATAGCCGCCCGGATGCTCGGGCAGGTCGAGCACGAAGCTCGACCGCTGGTCGGCGGCGAGCAGCAAGGTGTTCCACGGCTGCTGCGGCCACAGCCCGCAGGTCACCGCGAGCATGTGGCCATAGGGGCCGTTCCAGAGCGCCCACGGCAGCATGGCATAGGCGCACACCGTCGTGCCCGCGGGAAGCTGGGAATTGACCCGCTCGAGGAACTGGCGCTGCAGGTCGATCTGCTCCTGCTGGAGCGCGTCGGCGCGTTCCTGGGTCATGCGGTGGTTGGCGGGCGAATCCGGGTGCATCCCCATGTCGCGCAGGGTGTCGCCCGCGGGCCCGTCCCACACCTCCTCGGGCAGGATGCGCTTGGCGGGCGCGTCGTTTGCAACCTCATGGGGCGCGACGCGCAGAGGGGGGCGTTGGCCGGCGCCGGTCTGCTTGCGGCCGAATATGGGACGATGGATGGTCATGACGCATTACCCTTTCGCGCCATGCTTAAAACAAAAAGCTGAAATCTTTATTGATTGCCCGTTCAGATCAGCTGGAGCTGCGCGACCGGCGCGAAGCTGCGGCGGTGGAGCGGGCTCGGACCGTGGCGGCGCAGCGCCTCGAGGTGTTCCGCCGTGCCGTAACCCTTGTTGCGCTCCCAGCCATAATGGGGATGGGCGGCGGCCGCTTCGCACATCAGGCGGTCGCGCCATTCCTTGGCGATGATCGAGGCGGCGGAGATGCAGGGCTCCAGCCCGTCCCCGCCGACGATAGCGCGCGCCGGCCAGCGCCAGTCGCCGCAGCGCCCGTGCGGGGTGAGGTTGCCGTCGATCAGCACCTCGCGCGTCTCGCAGCCGAGCGCAGCGGTGAGGCCCGCCACCGCGCGGGTCATCGCCAGCATCGTCGCCATGAAGATGTTGACCCGGTCGATCTCCTCCGGCTCGACCACCGCGACGGCCCAGCCGCAGCCCTGCCGGATCTGCGTGTCCAACCGCGCGCGGCGGTTCGCCGAAAGGCGCTTGGAATCGTCGAGCCCTGCCGGTATCGCCACACCCAGAACCACGGCCGCAGCCACCACCGGCCCGGCGAGCGGCCCGCGGCCGGCCTCGTCGACGCCGATCACGACCGGCTCGTCCCTGATCGCCAAAACCGGAGTGACTCCTATCATGATCCGTTCCGCCCGATTGCTCGCCGCCTTCTCTCTCCCGGCGCTGGCGCTGGCAAGCTGCGCCAATGCCGAAACCGGGGAAACCGCCGCAGCCGGGGAAACCGCCCAGGCGGACCCGATCGTCGCGACTACCGGACCCGTCACCCCGTTCCGCGCCACCGGAGCCGGGACCTTCGAGGAACCCTGGGCGATTGCCTTCGCGCCCGGCACCCAGATGCTGTTCGTCACCGAAAAGTCGGGGACGCTCAAGGTGCTCGACGCCGCCAGCGGGAAAACCGGCACCGTCTCCGGCATGCCCGAGGTCGCCTATGGCGGCCAGGGCGGGCTCGGCGATGTCGCCTTCCTGCCGGCCGAGGCGGGCAAGCCGCTGAACGGCCGCACGATCTATCTCAGCTGGGCCGAGGCGGGCGGGGGCGACACCCGCGGCGCGGCGGTCGGCAGGGGCACGCTGGCCTGCACCGCCGTCGATTCCTGCGCCGTGGAGGGCCTGTCGGTCATCTGGCGCCAGACCCCCAAGGTCACGGGCCGCGGCCACTATTCGCACCGCATCACCTTTTCGCCTGACGGGAAATATCTCTTCATCGCCAGCGGCGAGCGGCAGAAGATGCAGCCCTCGCAGGAGACCGGCAACACGCTCGGCAAGATCGTGCGCCTCAACCTCGACGGCACGCCCGCCGCGGGCAACCCGATCGCCGATCAGGGCGGCGTCAATGCCGAGATCTGGTCGTGGGGCCACCGCAACATCCTCGGGATCGACTGGGACGCGCAGGGCCGCCTGTGGGAGGTCGAGCATGGCCCGGCGGGCGGTGACGAATTGAACCTCGTAAAGCCCGGCGCCAATTACGGCTGGCCGGTGCGCTCCAACGGCGAGCACTATAACGGCGACCCGATCCCCGATCACAAACCCTCGGACGGCTTCGCCCAGCCCGCGGCGAGCTGGACCCCGGTGATCGCGCCGGGTGACATGCTGATCTACACCGGCGACCTCTTCGCCGAATGGAAGGGCAAGGTGCTGATGCCGGGGCTCGGCAGCCAGGCGCTGGTCGCGGTGACGATCGAGGGCGAGAGCGCGCGCGAAACCGCCCGCTGGGGCTTCGAGAAGCGCCTGCGCAGCATCGCCCAGGGGCCCGACGGCGCGATCTGGATCGCCGAGGATGGCAAGGGCGCCAGGCTGTTCAAGCTGACCCCACGCTGATGGCCGCTGCCCCCCGCGCGGCCGAGACCGCGACCATCATCCCGCTCGAGGCGGTCGACCCCGCCATGATCGAGGAAGTGCTAGACCGTGCCTTCGGGCCGGATCGCCATGCGCGCACCGCCTATCGCATCCGGGAGGGCATGGACTGGCTGCCCGGCCTCAGCCTCGCCGCGCTCGACGCGGACGAGATGCTGGTGGCGACGATCCAGTGCTGGCCGATCGGGTTGCAGACGAAAAAGGGGCAGGTGCCGCTGGTGATGGTGGGCCCCGTCGCGGTCGTCCCCGAACGGCAGGGCGAAGGCTTCGGCATCGGCTTGATGAGCGCCATGCTCGCCGAGGATGCGCGGCTCGCCGCCACCGGTGGTCGCGCCTTCCCGCAGGTGCTTATCGGCGATGCGGAATATTACGGTCGCTGGGGCTTTTCCGCCGCGATGACGGGCGGCTGGCGCTGCCCGGGCCCCTATGAACAGCACCGCCTGCTCGCCCGCGGCCACGGGCTTGCCGCCATGCCGGCGGAAGGCATGCTGGGGCCGTGGGAGGGCTAGGGGGAGATAACCCCTTCACCTTGCGCGCCCCATCTGTCATCCCTGCCTGCGCCATGCCCTACGAACCGCCCCCGCACCTTGCAGGCCTGTCGCTCTCCGAGATCGCCGCGCTGGTGGCCGACCGCAAGCTCCCGCCGGTCGAGAGCTGGGCGCCGCAGAAAGTGGGCGAGAGCCACATGGTGATCGCTGCCGACGGGACCTGGTTCCATGAGGGCGGGCCGATCCGCCGCGAGGCGATGGTGCGCGCCTTCGCGGGCCTGCTGACCCGCGACGCGGCCGGGCACCACTGGCTCGTCACCCCCTTCGAGAAGCTCGCCATCGAGGTCGAGGACGCCGCCTTCATCGCGGTCGACTGCGTGCGCGCCGAGGGGGCCCTCGCCTTCCGGCTCAACACCGACGACATCGTCATCGCCGGCCCCGACCATGCCCTGCGCGCGGCGGGCACGGCCGATGAACCGGCGCTCTACCTCCACGTGCGGCGCGGCTGCGAGGCGCGGCTCAACCGCTCGACTTGGGCGCAGCTGGCCGAGATCGCGCTGGCCGAGGGGGCGGAGGAAAACGGCTGGCTGGTCGAGAGCCAGGGCGAGGCCTTCCGCCTGCTGCCATGAGCATCCTTGCCCCCCTCTCGCGCGCCTTCGCCGAGGGCCATGCGCGCGACATTCCCGATCTGCTGAGCGATGCGCAATTCGCCCGCGATGGCCGCGCGACGCCGGCCGCGGTGCTGATCGCGATCACCGACGTGGCAGACGATCCGCAGGTGATCCTCACCCAGCGCCCCCGCGCCATGCGCGACCACCCGGGGCAGGTCGCCTTCCCCGGCGGCAAGATCGATCCGGGCGAAGACGCCGTCACCGCCGCCCTGCGCGAGGCCGAGGAGGAGCTCGCCCTCCCCCGCAGCGCGGTGCAGGTGATCGGCACCAGCGACGTCTATCACACCGGCACCGGCTTCGTGGTGACGCCGGTGGTGGGCGTGGTGCCGCACGGCCTGCCGCTGGTGCCCAACCCGACCGAGGTCGAGGCATGGTTCGAGGCGCCGCTCGCCCTGCTGCTCGATCCCGCCAGCTGGACCACTAACGAGACCTTCTGGCGGGGGGCGACGCGGCGCTATCTCGAGCTCGAATGGCAGGGCTTCCGCATCTGGGGCGTGACGGCGGCGATCATCGCCAACCTGTCGCGGCGGATCACGCTGGAGGCGCTGCGCGATGCTGCATGATCTTGCCGCGGCCGACTGGACCCGCCGCGAAGGCCTCGCCGCGCTGACGGCGGCGCTCGGGGCGGAGAACATTCGCTGGGTCGGCGGGGCGGTGCGCGACGGCCTGCTGGGCGTGCCGGTCGCCGACGTCGACTGCGCCACCAAGCTGATGCCCGCCGAGGTCATCGCCGCCTGCGGGCGCGCCGGCATACGCACCGTGCCGACCGGGATCGAGCACGGCACCGTCACCGCGATCCTGAAGGACGGACCGGTCGAGGTCACCACCCTTCGCCGCGATGTCGCCACCGACGGGCGGCGCGCGACCATCGCCTTCGCCTCCGACTGGCCCGAGGACGCCGCAAGGCGCGATTTCACGATCAACGCGCTCTATGCCCATCCCGAGACGCTCCAGATCGACGACTGGTTCGGCGGGCGCGAGGATCTTGCCGCCGGGCGGGTGCGATTCATCGGCGAGGCAGCGGCGCGGATCGCCGAGGATCACCTCAGGATCCTGCGCTATTACCGCTTCCAGACCCGCTTCGGCGCCGATCTCGATCAGGAGGCCGAGGATGCCTGCGCTGCGCTGGCGCACACGCTGAAGGGCCTCAGCCGCGAGCGCATCGCGGCCGAGCTGCTGGCCCTGCTCGCCCTGCCCGATCCCCATCCGACGCTCGAGCGGATGCGGGCACGGGGGGTGCTCGGCGTGATCCTGCCCGAGGCTTGCGCCCCGCAGCTCGCCGCCCTCGCCCGCCTGATCGCCGCCGAGCGGGAACAGGGCTTCGCGCCCGATCAGGTGCGGCGCCTCGCCGCCCTGCTGCCGCCCTCGCCCGACGTCGCCGAGACCGTCGCCGCCCGCCTGCGGCTTTCCAAGGCGCAGCGCACCCGCCTTGTCGCCGCCGCCGAGCGCGCGCCTAGCGATGGTGCCGCGCCGCTGGCGCTCGCCTATCGCTTGACCCCGCCCGTCGCGACCGACCGCCTGCTTCTGGCGGGCGCCGATGCGCGCCCCGTGGCAGGGTGGAGCGTCCCCGTCTTCCCGCTCAAGGGCGGCGCGATCGTCGCGCGGGGCGTGAGCGCGGGCCCGTCCGTCGCGCGTATCCTTCAGGCCGTCGAGGCGCGCTGGGTCGCCGAGGGTTTCCCCGATTCGGCGCGGATCGAGGCGCTGCTCGCCGAGGAACTGGACAAGGCCCGCGCCTGAACCCTGGCCCCGGGGCGAACGGGGCCAAAACCGCGACAAATGCGCCCCGATCCGGTTGCCGCGCGTGTCTTACGCAGGTTAGCATCAGATCTGCGGGCCAGACCGGGACGCAGCCCCAAGAAGGCGCACCGGTCACTCTCCCCGGCCTTTTTGGCCCCTCGCCGCGGTGTCCTTCCCGAACCGCTCGCGCCCGCGATCCCCTGCCGGTCGTGCCGTTCCTTCGGCACGGCTACCGGCCACAAGAGTACGGAGTTGAAAGATGAAAACCCTCAAGCTGGCGCTGCTTGCCGGCGCTCTTGCCGTCACCCCCGCGGCGGCCATGGCGCAGGAGGTCGGCGCGACGATCTACGGCAACGACGGCAACCCGGTGGGCACCGTTTCCGAAATCGACGATCAGGTGGTGGTGATCGATACCGGCAAGCACAAGGCGGCAGTGCCGGTGAGCATGCTCTACGACGCCGATGCCGGCAAGAGCGTCAACGCCACCCGCGACCAGGTCGACACGATGATGGATCAGCGCGTCGCCGAGGCCAACGCCAAGCGTGATGCGGCGCTCGTCGTGGGCGCCAGCGTCGTCTCCGCCGGCGGCCGCGATGTCGGCAAGCTGACCGAGGTCGACCTTGCCGCCGACCGCATCCTGCTCGAGAGCCCCCAGGGCATGCTCCAGATGCGCAAGGAACATTTCGCGGTGAACCCGCAGGGCCAGCTCGCGGTGCTCTACAGCCGCGATCAGATCGCCAGCGCGGCCACTGGCGGCGGCGCGGCGAAGACCACCGGCGGCGCCTCCTGAACCTTCGTCAGGGTCGCAGAAGGGCTGCGGGAGCATGGCGCTCCCGCAGCCCTTTCAGCCGAACTTGCCGGACTTGGGGAAGCCCTGCGGCGGCATCCGACCGGCCGCACCGCGGGCGACCTTCCACATCCTGATCTCCGTCTCGGTGCGGGTGCGCTCGCCCGATCCGCCCATCTGCCAGCTGAGCCCGTCGGCGAGCACGAAGGTCGTCGCGTCCGACAGCCCGCCGTCGCGGTAGCGTTGCAGCTGCACCCCCTGCCCGCGCGACATTACTGGCAGTTCCTCGAGATTGAACACCACCAGCTTGCGGTTCTCGCCAACGACCGCAACATGATCGTGACCCTCGCCGATCGGGTGGATCACCGCCAGCCGCGCCCCATCCTTGAGATTGACCACCTGCCGGCCCTTGCGGGTCTCGGCCAGCAGCTCGTTCGTCTCGGCGACGAACCCCTTGCCGTGGTTCGAGGCGAGCAACAGGCGGCCACCCGGGCGGTGCACCATCATCGCGCTGACGCTGGCCTCGCTCTCGAGGTCGATCATGGTGCGCACCGGCTCGCCGAAGCCGCGCGCACCGGGGAGCTTGTCGCAACCCAATGTGAAGAAGCGCCCGTCGGAGGCGGCCAGCAGCAGCTTGTCGGTGGTCTGCGCGTGGCAGATGAAGGCGAGACCGTCGCCCTCCTTGTACTTGAATTCCTGATCGAGCGGCACGTGCCCGGAGGCGGCGCGGATCCAGCCCTTCTGGCTTAGGATCACGGTGACGGGCGCCTTCTCGATCATCGCGTCCATGCTGAACTCGACTGTGGCAGCGGCTTCCGCGATCAGCGTGCGGCGCTTTCCTAGGGCCGTGTCCTCGGCATAGTCCTTGCGCAGGTTGCGAAGGTCGCGCTTCAGCCGGGTGCGCTGCCGCGCCGGGCTTTCGAGCAGCTTCTCGAGCTCGTCCTGCTCGGCCAGCAGTTCGTCCTGCTCCTTCCTGAGCTGCATTTCCTCGAGCTTGCGCAAGCTGCGCAGCCGCATGTTGAGGATCGCTTCGGCCTGGCGGTCGGTGAGGTCGAATTCGGCCATCATCACCGGCTTGGGCTCGTCCTCGGTGCGGATGATCTCGATCACCCGGTCGAGATTGAGGAAGGCGATGATGTAGCCGCGCACCAGTTCCAGCCGGTCGGCGATCTTGGCGAGCCGGTGCTTCGCGCGGCGCTGGAGGATGTCGATCTGCGCGAAGGTCCAGCTTTCGAGCAGTTCCTTCAGCCCCATGACCATCGGGGTCCGCCCCAGCCCGGGCGGCGCGTCGAGCACGTTCATGTTGAGGCTGAAGCGCGTCTCGAGGTCGGTGAGCTTGAACAGGCTCTCCTTGAGCAGCTCGGGATCGACGTTGCGGCTCTTGGGCACGATGACGATGCGGATCGCCTCGTCGCTCTCGTCGCGCACGTCCTCGAGGATGGGGAGCTTACGGTCGGCGATGGCCTGCGCGATCTGCTCGATCAGCTTGGACTTGGGTACCTGGTAGGGGATTTCGGAGATCACCAGCTGCCATTGGCCGCCTCCGAGCCGCTCGATTCCGGCCTCGATATCGGCAGGATCCTTCGCCTCGGGCGCAAGGAACCGCCCGCGCAGGCGGAAGGCGCCGCGGCCGGTGCGATAGGCCTCGCTGATGACCGCGGGGCTGTCGATCACGTGGCCGCCGGTGGCGAAATCGGGGCCGTGGAACAGCTCCATCAGCCGTTCATGCGTGACAGAGGGGTTGTCGATCAGCTCCAGCGTCGCATCGATGATCTCGGCGACGTTGTGGCTCGGGATGCTGGTCGCCATCCCCACCGCAATCCCGCTCGCGCCGTTCGCCAGCAGATTGGGGAACAGTCCGGGGAAGATCTCGGGCTCGATCTCCTCGCCGTTGTAGGTGGGGAGAAAATCGACCGTGCCCTCGTCAAGGCCCGCCATCAGTTCCAATGCGGTCTTCGTCAGGCGCGCTTCGGTGTAGCGGTAGGCGGCGGCGTTGTCCCCGTCGACATTGCCGAAGTTCCCCTGGCCCTCGACCAGCGGATACCTCAGGGCAAAGTCCTGCGCGAGGCGCACCATCGCGTCATAGACCGAGGCATCGCCATGCGGGTGATACTTCCCGATCACGTCACCGACGACGCGGGCGGACTTCTTGAAGGCGCTGGAAGGATCGAGCTTCAGCTGCCGCATCGCCCACAGCAGGCGGCGGTGAACCGGCTTCAGCCCGTCCCGCAGATCCGGCAGCGAGCGCGCAGTGATCGTCGAGAGGGCATAGACGAGGTAACGCTCCGACAGCGCGGCATCGAAGGGCGCATCGACAATCGCGTCGAAACCATCGTCGGGCGTGTCGGTGATGGTGGGATCGGACATGGCCCTCGTCTAGCAACCCGCACCGCTGCGAGGGAGAGGGGTTTCCACAGGGAAAGCGGCCCGCCGCGCGCCGTAGCCGCCCTGACCCGCCCGAAGGAACTGCACGAGCGAGGCGCGACTAGCATCGGTCTTCACAAGGAGAATTTCCATGCAGCGCGTCCTCATCATCGCCACCGACGGCTTCGAACAGTCCGAACTCGAAAAACCGCGCGACCTGCTGGTCGAAGCGGGCGCCGAAGTCACGATCGCCAGCATCGAACCCGGCGAGATCCGCGGCTGGGACAAGAAGGACTGGGGCCAGACCGTGCCGGTCGACCTGACCATCGGGGAGGTCTCGGTCGACGATTACGACGCCCTGCTGCTCCCGGGCGGCCAGATCAATCCCGATGTCCTGCGTACCCATCGCAAGGTGATCGACCTGGTGCGCGCCTTCGATGCCGCCGAAAAGCCGATCGCGGCGATCTGCCATGCGCCCTGGCTGCTGGCCGAGGCCGATCTGATCGAGGGGCGCACGGTCACCGGCTGGCCCTCGATCCGCACCGATCTCGTCAATGCCGGCGCGGCGGTGGTCGACGAAGAGGTGGTGGTCGACGACAATCTCATCACCAGCCGCAAGCCGGACGATATCCCCGCCTTTACCGAGGCGCTGATGGCTGCGCTCGACATGGCGCCTGCCGACTGAGCCTGCGCTGGCGGCGATGGGAGAGGCGGACGCTGAGGAAGATGGGCGCAACGGCCTCGCCGAGCAGCGCACCGACTGGGCGGAGCGGCGCACGGACTGGGCCGAGGACCGGACCATCATGGCGAACGAGCGCACCTTCGCCGGATGGATGCGCACGGGCCTCGCCGCGGTGGGCATCGGGCTCGGCTTCAACGCGCTGTTCGGACGGCTCGAGCCGCCCTGGATACCGCGGGCGCTGGCAAGCGTCTTCATCCTCGTCGCCATCGCGATCTTCTACGCCGCGCAGCGCAAGGCAGCGGAGGTGGCCGACCGGCTCGAATGCCACAAGGCGCGCCCGATGCGGGGGCTGACGCTCAAGCTGGTGGCAGGCGCGCTGATGGTGGCGAGCGCAGGACTGGTGGCGGCGATCTGGCTGCTCGAGCTACGCCCGGAATAGCGGGGGCTACATTCGCCTCAGATCGTTGCTTTCGGCAGGGACGGAGACGGTCAGCCCGTCGAGGTCGGGCGTCAGTTCGATCTGGCACGACAGGCGGGAGGTGCGCCGTGCGCCGGCGGCGAAATCGAGCATGTCCTCTTCCTCCTCCGAGGCCGGAGGGAGGCGGTCGAACCACTCGGCCGCGACGATCACGTGGCAGGTGGAGCAGGCCATCTGCCCCTCGCAGGTGCCCTCCAGCGGCAGCCCCGCCGCCTGGCCCGCGCGCAGCAGGTTGTCGCCGCTTTCCGCCGCAGTCTGGACGGCTTTCCCGCGCGGATCGATGAAGGTCAGGGTGATGCTCACAGGCCTTGCTCCTTCGCGCCCGCGAGAATCGCGGCGGCGGCGGTCTCGATGTCCTGCCGGGTCGTATAGCGTCCGAAACCGAGGCGGATAGAGGACTTTGCCTCGGCCTCGCTCAGCCCGATCGCGCGCAGCACATGGCTAGGCCGCCCCGATCCGCTGGCGCAGGCGCTGCCGGCGGAGAACATCACCTGACGGCAGTCGCTCATCAGCCGCGCGACGTCGAGACCGTCCTTCCTGATGTTGAGATTGCCGTGCCAGCGATCGACCGCGCTGCCGTTCAGCTCCCACCCGGCGAAGGCCTCCCGCGCCATGGTCCAGAGCTGTTCCACGTGAAACATCTGCTCCGACAGGCTCTCCTGCGCGACCTGCGCCGCCGCGCCGAAACCGGCGCACAGCGCGGGCGAGAGCGTGCCCGAGCGCAGCCCCCGTTCCTGCCCACCACCGTGCAACAGCGGGGCGACGGGAGCGCCATGACCCACCCACAAGGCGCCGATGCCCTTGGGACCGTGACACTTGTGGGCGGAGATCGCGATGTAATCGGCAGCGACCTCGACCGGCACCCGGCCATAGGCCTGCACCGCATCGACCAGCACCCTCGCCCCGACCGACTGCGCGATCTCGACCACGGCGGCGAGCGGATTGCGCACCCCGATCTCATTGTTGATCGCCATGACCGCGACAAGACCTGTCGATGACGTGACATGACCGGCCAATGCCTCGACATCGGCGCGGCCATCGGGCGTCACGGGGAGCACCGTGAAGCGCCGCCCCTGAGCCTCGACCGCGCGCCGGCAATCGAGCACCGCGGCGTGCTCGGTGGCGAAGGTGACGACGTCGCCCGGGGTGCCTTGCAGCACCATGTTGATCGCCTCGGTCGCGCCGGAGGTGAAGACCAGCTGGCCGCCCGCAGGCAGCAGCGCCGCGACCCGCTCGCGCGCGGTCTCGACCGCCGCGGCGGCCATGCGGCCCATGCGGTGCGCGCTGTGCGGGTTGCCGAAGGTGTCGTCGGCAGGTCCGCCGAGCCAGCGCAGCATCGCCTCGCGCGCTTCGGGCGCGAGGGGCGTGGTGGCCTGGTAGTCGAGGTAGATCATGCCCCTGCCCCTACCCGTTCGTGCCGAGCTTGTCGAAGCACCGTTCTTCTTTGTGCGCTTTGGTCCGGAAGGAAAGACGGCCCTTCGAGAAGCTCAGGGCGAACGGTTCAGGTCAGCGAGCCCCACGCCTCAGCAAACCGTTCCAGTTCCTCGGGCGTGGTCGACCACCCGAGGCTCACCCGGATGGTGCGCGCTGCGACATCGTCGGGCACCCCGAAGGCATCGAGCACCCGGCTTTTCTTCAGAGTGCCCGAGGAACACGCGCTCCCCGCCGAGACGGCAAACCCCATCGCGTCGAGCCGGATGAGGAGGGCCTGCGCACTCATGGTGGGGTGCGCTATGGCGAAGATATGGTCGGTCTGCGCTCCGGGAGCGATAAGCTCGCCGGACTGTCCTAACGCGTTGGCAAACGCCAAATGGTCGGCGCGCTTCGTCGCCCATCCCTCCATTCCGCCCGTCTCCAGCGCCGCCGCCATTCCGATAGCGGCGGGCACGTTCTCGGTCCCCTGCCTGTAGCCGCGCTCGTGCCCACCGCTCGGTTCGAGGAGGTTGAAGTCCCGCACCAGCAGCGCCCCAATGCCGATCGGGCCGCCGAACTTGTGTGCGCTGACCACGATCATGTCCGCATCGGGCAAAGGCAACTTGCCTGCACTTTGCGATGCATCGACTAGCAGGGTGCTGCCCGCCGCACGGATCGTCGAGAGCAATTTGCCGCCCTTGTACGGCTGCATGATTGTCCCTGTTTCCGAGTTGACGTGCTGCAAGGCGACCAGCGCCCCGGAGCAGTCGGGCAACTCATCGGGATCGAACCCGCCGTCGAACGGCGGCACCACCTCGGCATCCGGTGCCGCGCGGAACACCGCATCATGCTCCACCGCGCTGACGATCCGGCGCTCCACTTTCGCCCGGTTGAGCGCAATCCACAGTGCCTCGCTCGCCCCCGAGGTGAAGATCAGCTCGCCTTCCCACCCAAGCGCCCGCTTGATCCGCTCGCGCGCATCCTCCAGCGCGGCGCGCGCCTTGCGCCCCTCGGCGTGGGGGCTGGAGGGGTTTGCCCAGATCGCAAAACCTTCCTCCATCGCCGCCTTCGCCTCCGGGCGCAGGGGCGAGGTGGCGGCGTGGTCGAGATAGACCCGTTCGGGAATGATGCCTGTCCTCGTGAAAAAATTGCGATTTGCGAGGCCCAGCCTATATAGGCGCACAATAGCGAGCGCCACCCGGCGGCTCGCGATCCCTCACGCCTAAGGTCGATCAATGCCGTCCGTCATCTTTCCCGGCCCCGAGGGCCGTCTCGAAGGCCGTTTCTCCCCGCCCCCGCGCCCGCGCGCGCCGGTGGCGATGATCCTCCACCCGCACCCCGAGGGCGGGGGGACGATGAACGACCGGATCGTGCAGCGGCTCTACAAGACCTTCGCCGACCGCGGCTTTGCCACCCTGCGCTTCAACTTCCGCGGCGTGGGGCGCTCGCAGGGGTCCTTCGACAGCGGGATCGGGGAACTCTCCGACGCGGCCAGCGCGCTCGACTGGGTGCAGTCGATCCACCCCGAGGCGCAGAGCACTTGGATCGCCGGGTATTCCTTCGGCGCGCTGATCGGGATGCAGCTGCTGATGCGCCGCCCGGAAGTGCGCGGCTTCATCTCGGTCGCGCCGCCGGCCAACATGTACGATTTCTCCTTCCTCGCCCCCTGCCCCGCGAGCGGCATCTTCCTGCAGGGCGCGGCGGACACGGTGGTACAGCCCAATGCGGTGCAGAAGCTGGTCGACAAGCTGCGCACCCAGAAGCACATCACCATCCACCACGAGGAAATCCCGCGCGCCAACCACTTCTTCGAGAACGAGCTCGAGGAGCTGATGCGCGCGGTCGACAACTATCTCGACTTCCGCCTCTCGCCGGATTGCCCGATCAGGTGACGGTTTTGACGAGCGGGCGTGGTGCTGCGTTCTCTCCCAGCTTTCTCTACTGATTTGATTGCAAAAAATACGGTATTGAAAAGCAACGCGAAACCGCTTCACCCCTAGCAAAAGTCATAGTATTCTCCGAGGCGAGCGGGGCCGGCGTGCCGTGCTTGCGAAAGGTGCTCCGGCCACCGCTCCCACGTGATGGAGAGAGGAGCACCCCCTATGACCTACGCTTCTGCCAACCGCCGCCCCAACCCCGCCGCTCTTGCCGGCGCGCTCGGCATTCCCGGTGCCTTCGGCGCGCTGCTGGTGGTGGGCCTTGCGGTGACGGTGGCGACCGCGCCCGACAAGCCGCGGCTGGAAGGTCGGCAGATCGCCGACATCCCCCTGCCCCCGCCGCCCCCGCCCCGGCCAGATCCCGCCAGGACGGACAGCACGCCGAAGACCCCCGCGACCCCCTCCGGCCCGACGACCATCGGACCGCGGGACGTGACGATCGGCGATCCGGTGCTGATCCCGCTGCCCTGGCCGGGCGAGGTGGTGGTCGGCAACGGCGCGGGCTCGGGCGATGCGATCATCCCGCAGCCGACCCCGGGCACCACGCCCTTCAAGCCGGTGGGCGCGGCGCCGCGCAACAATCTGGGGCGCTGGGTGACCAACGACGACTACCGCCCGCGCTGGATCCGCGAGGACATGGCGGGCACCGCCGCTTTCACCCTCGCGATCGATGCGGGCGGGAAGGTTACGGGCTGCACCGTCACCCGCTCGACCGGCCACGCCCCGCTCGATGCGGCGACCTGCGAGCTGGTGACGAAGCGCGCCCGCTTCGATGCGGCGCGCGACAGCAGCGGCAAGCCGGTGGCGGGCAGCTATTCCGGCAGCGTCACCTGGCAGATCCCCTGACCGGGTGAAGGGATGCGCCGGGGGAGGAGGATCATTCTCCCCCGGCCGCCCTGATCTGCTCGATCGGCGCCTCGCCCGTGGCGGTGGGGAGCGTCCAGATCAGCACGTTCGCGACCGCGATCACCGCCAGTAGCACCATCAGCGCGGGGTTCCTGACCTCGCCGGTGCGCCGCCACAGGATGAAGGCCCCCGCCACCAGCGCGAAGGCGGCGAGCATCACGATCGAGAGCACGATATCGGTCATGGCGCGCGCCTTAGCGTGGGAGCGAGGGCCGGCGCAATTGACTTGCGCGCGAGGCCTCGCCACACCTTCGCGCCATGAGAGAGAGCACCATCGCCGTCACCCGCCGCCAGACCCTTGCAGGGCTGGCCGGCACCTCCGCCATCGCCCTGCTGCCCGCCTGCGCCGCGCGCACCGCCGCGCCCGCGACCGCCGCCGCGCCCGCATCGCTCGCCGGGCTCGATCCCGACGCGGCGCTCGAAAAGGTCGCCTACCGGATGCTCGCGCACGAGCCGGGCCGCGCGACCGGCCTCGGGGTCGACACCGGCGAATACGCCGCCTGGCGATCGACCTTCGGCCAGCCCGGCGAGGCGGGGCGCGAGGCCTATGCGGCAACGCTCAAGGATCTGGTCGCCGAAGTGCGCGCCTATCCGCGCGAGGGCCTCACCAGCGACCAGCAGATCGGTTTCGAGGTGGTCGAGACCGCCTTCACCAGCGCGCTCGAAGGCATGGCCCAGCCCTATGGCGATGTCGCGGTCGGCAGCTGGCGCAATGCGCCCTATGTCGTGATCCAGAACGTCGGCGGCTATATCGACCTGCCGCGCTTCTTCGGCTCGGGCCAGCCGCTAAAGACGAGCGAGGACATCGGCCCCTACATGGACCGCCTCGCCGAGGTCCCCGCGATCCTCGACGGCGAACTCCAGCGCATCCGCGAGGCGCGCGGTGAAGGTCTGGTGCCGCCCGCCTTCCTGCTCGACAAGGCCATCGCCCAGATGGAAGCGAGCATCGGCGCGGCGAAGGAGAGCTATGCCGGGCCGCTCGAAGGCTCGGGCATCGCCGGCGCCGACAAGGCCGCCGCGCAGGCCGAACGCATCGCCGCCAGCGGCATCGTTCCCGCGCTGGAGCGCCAGCTGGCCGAACTGAAGGTGCAGCGCGCCGCTGCCAAGGATGCGGCCGGGATGTGGGCGCAGCCGGGCGGGGAGGCCTATTACGACTGGGCGATCCGCGCCTCGACCACCACCCGCATGACACCCGACGAGATCCACCAGCAGGGTCTCGACGAGCTGCGCACGCTCCACGGGCGGATGGACCCGATCCTGCGCGAGATCGGCTATACCAAGGGCAGCGTTGGCGAACGGATGCGCGCTTTGGCGGAGGACCCGCGCTACAAGTTTGCCGAGGGCGATCCGGGCCGCGCGGAGATCTTCGCCTTCATCAACGAGCGCGTCGCGTGGATCAAGTCGCAGATGCCGCGCGCCTTCAACCGGCTGGTCGATCCGCCGCTCGAAGTGCGCCGCCTGCCGCTAACCGAGGAGCCCGGCGCTCCCGGGGCCTATGGCGGCGCGGGCAGCAAGGACGGCTCGATCCCGGGCCGGTTCTGGATCAACCTCAGGACCACCGACCTCCACCGCAAGTACGACCTTGCCGACCTCACCTTCCACGAATCGATCCCGGGCCACGTCTGGGAGGGCGAGTTCTCCAACCGCCTGCCGCTGATCCGCTCGATCCTCGCCTTCAACGCCTTTTCCGAAGGCTGGGCGCTCTATGCCGAGCAGATCGCCGACGAGCTGGGCGCCTATGACGAATTCAAGGTCGGGCGGCTGGGATACCTGCAATCGCTCGCCTTCCGCGCCTGCCGGCTGGTGGTCGACACCGGGCTGCACTCGAAACGCTGGACGCGCGAGCAGGGCCGCCAGTTCTTCGTCGAGGAGAACGGCTCGAAGGTCGAGGAGGTCGCCTCCGAGGTCGACCGCTATTGCAGCTGGCCGGGGCAGGCCTGCGGTTACAAGATCGGCCATTCCGAGATCGTCCGCCAGCGCGCCCGGGCGCAGGCGGAGCTGGGCGCGAAATACGACTTCAAGGCCTTCAACACCGCCGTGGTGCTGGGCGGCAATGCGCCGCTCTCCGTGATGGCGAACACCGTGGGCCGCTACATCGCGCAGGCGAAGGCCTAGCCGGGGGGGGGTAAAGCTCCCCCTTCCCATCCCGCGCGCCTGACCCCATCTTGCAACCTTCGGGCGGCAGGAGGCGGACATGGAATCTCTGGGACAGGACCTTGAAACCATGCGCCGGGTGCCGCTGGCACCCGCCCATGTCGATGCCATCTGCGCGATCGGGGGCGAGAAGTTCTACCCCGCCGGCGCCATCGTCATGGACATCGGGGAGCCGATGGACCGCTTCGTCTATGTGCTCGAAGGCGAGATCGAGGTGGTCAATCCGTACACCGGCGAACGCCTGCTCGCATCCGCGCTCGGCCCCACGCAGTTCATGGGCGAGATCGCCTTCCTGAACCGCGGCACAAATTACCTGAAGATGCGCGCGAGCGTCGACACCCGCGTCATCGAGGCCCCGCGCGAAGGCGTGCTCGAGCTGATGAGCCGCATCCCTGAGCTGTCCGACCACCTCATCACCGTCTTCGCCGCGCGGCGGCGCAAGCAGTTCGAGCTCGGCAATGCCGCGGTCAAGGTGATCGGCGCCGATCGCGACGCCAGGGTGCAGGCGGTCGAGCGGTTCCTGTCGAGGAACCGCATCCCCTTCAAGAGCTTCGATCTCGACGCCTCGGACGCCCAGACGGTGGAACTGTGCACGCTGGTCGGCAGGGAGCCTGCTGTGCTGCTCGGCGCGGGCACCCGGCTGGAGGACCCGACCCCGCGCAAGGTGGCGCAATATCTCGGGCTCGATCTCGATATCTGTTCGCGCCGCACCTACGACCTCGTGATCGTCGGCGGCGGCCCCGCGGGCGTGGCGGCGGCGGTCTATGCCGGCTCCGAGGGGATCGAGGCGCTGGTGATCGAGGATACGGCCGTGGGCGGGCAGGCGGGCACGTCGAGCCGGATCGAGAACTACATGGGTTTCCCGACCGGCATCAGCGGCACCGACCTCACCTGGCGCGGGCAGGTGCAGGCGATGAAGTTCGGCACCCGCTTCGTCATGCCCCGGAGGGTCGAGGCGATGAGCCGCCGCGAGGACGAGGCCTACTGTCTCACGCTCGACGACGGCGACGAGCTCTGCGCCCGCGCGGTGCTGATCGCGACCGGGGTGCAATATCGCCGCCTGCCGATCGACAACCTCGAGGCGCTCGAGGGCGCGGGCATCTTCTACTCGGCGACCGAGATGGAGGCGCGCTTCTGCTCGCACACCGAGGCGGTGGTGATCGGCGGCGGCAATTCGGCGGGGCAGGCGGCGATGTATCTCAGCCGCGCGGCGAGCCACGTGCATCTCGTGGTGCGATCGGGCAGCCTCGCCGCCTCGATGTCGAGCTACCTGATGCAGCGGCTCGAGGCCGATCCGCGCGTAACGATCCACTACCACTCCGAAGTCACCGCTCTGCACGGCGAACGCTGGCTCGAAGGCATCACCCTGAAGACCGGCAAGAGCGAGCGGCGCATCGACACCCGCGCTCTGTTCATCATGATCGGCGCGGCGCCCAACACCGGCTGGCTTTCGGGTCTTGCGGAGACCGACCCCAAGGGCTTCGTCCTCACCGGCGCGGCCGCCGGGCAGGCCGACGACTATGCCACCACCGCGCCCGGCATCTTCGCGGTGGGCGATGTGCGCGCAGGCTCGGTCAAGCGGGTCGCGAGCGCAGTCGGCGAGGGTTCGGTGGTGGTCAGCCGCATCTGGCAGTATCTCGAGGACACGCGGCCCCACGCGGACGCAGGCATTTCACCGCAAGCCTCTGGTGTCGCGCAGTAAAGCCGATATGTTCGAACCGATCGTCCGGGTGTCGCAGACCGGACGGGAGGGGACGCACGCCATGATTTCCGGATTTTTCCGCCTGCTGCTCGCTGCCCTCATGGCGTTCGCGGCCGCAGCGCCCGCCTCCGCCGAATGGTACGAGGCGTCCAGCGATCACTTCGTCATCTATGCCGACGACCGCGAAGGCGACATCCGGATCTTCGCCGAGAACCTCGAACGCTATCACAGCGCCATCGCCGCGCTGACCGGGCGCACGGTCGAGAAGCCCAGCCCCTCCAACCGCGTGACGATCTTCGTGGTCGGCGGCCAGCGCGACATGCGGGCGCTGGCCGGCGGGAACCGCTATGTCGGTGGCTTCTACATCCCCCGCGCCGGGGCCAGCCGCGCCTTCGTGCAGGAGATCCGCAACCAGAAGGGCTACCCGCATTTCTCCACCATCGTGCTGCTGCACGAATATGCGCACCATTTCTTCATCTCCTCCTCGCGCTTTCCCCTGCCGCGCTGGCTGAGCGAGGGGTCGGCGGAGTTCTTCGCGGCGGCGAGCTTCAATAGCGACGGCAGCCTGCTGATCGGCCGCGCCGCGCAGCACCGCGGGCCCGAGCTGCTTCTTGCCGATCCGGTCCACGTGCGCGAGCTGCTCGACCCGGCGCTCTACGAGAAGCAGCGCGGCAAGGGCTATGACGCCTTCTACGGCAAGAGCTGGCTGCTCTACCACTTCCTGACCTTCAACCCGGACCGCAAGGGTCAGCTCGAACAGTATCAGGTCAACCTGTTCAACGGCATGGCCCCGCTCGCCGCGGGCGAGGCCGCCTTCGGCGACCTCGATGCGCTGGAGCGGCAGCTGGGCGCCTATCTGCGCGCCAAGACGATGATGACCTTCGTCCTGCCGCCCGGGAAGCTGAGCACCGGCAGCACGATCGCGCTGCGCAAGCTGCCGGCGGGTGAGGCGGCGATGATGCCGCTGGTGATCCGCTCACAGCGCGGGGTGAACGACAAGGAGGCGGCCGAAATCCTCGTCGAGGCGCGCGCCGTGGCGGCGAAGTATCCTGACGACCCGGGCGTGCTCGCCGCGCTCGCCGAGGCGGAATACGACGCGGGCAACGATGCCGAGGCCATCGCCGCCGCCGACAAGGCGATCGCCGCCGATCCATCGCGCACCAATGCCTATGTCCAGAAGGGCTTCGCCCTGTTCCGCCGCGCCCGCGAGGCCGAGGACAAGCGGGCGGCCTATGGCGAGGCGATGCAGCCCTTCCAGGCGCTCAACGCGGTCGAGAACGACCACCCCCTGCCGCTGATCCACTACTACCGCAGCTATGCCGAGCGCGGGGCGGTGCCGCCCGAGGGCGCCCGCGCGGCGCTGGAGCGGGCCTCGCAGCTCGCCCCCTTCGATCAGGCCTTGCAGATCAACACGGCGGTGATGCTGGTGCGCGAGGGCAAGATCGATCTGGCGCGCGATTACCTCGCCCCGCTCGCCGCCAACCCGCACGGCGGACCTTTGGCGGGCCGGGCCAAGGCGCTGTCCGAGATCCTCGCCAAAGCGCCGGCGGGCGCCAAGATCGACGCCGAGAGCCTGCTGGCGGGCGAGGCGGGCGAGGCGGAGGAAGCCGACGGGGCGGAGGATCCAGACGCCGGGCCCGAGCCTGCCGCCTGACGCGCGCCCCGGAGCGGCCCTTGCGCGTCAGCTCTTGCCGAACAGCTTGCCGGCCATGCCCATGATGTCGTCGAGCGGATTGCCGTCCTTGTCCATGTCGATCATCGAGGCGAAGTGGGCGAGCGAGCCCTCGCCCCCGATGGCGGCGACCACCTGATTGAGGATGTCGGGGCTGAGGCCGGTCTTCTCGGCCGCCAGCTGCACCGTGTCGCCCTCCAGCACGTGGGTCTTGCCGAGCGCGGCGATCGCCTGTTCGGCCATCGCCGGGTCGATGCCGATCTTGGCCGCGAGGTTCACCACATCGTCCGGCGCGCCGCCGATGTTCTTCAGGATGCCGTCGAGAATGCTCATGTCGTGTCTCCCCCGGGATGATTCGCCCCGGAGTGTGACGCGGGAACATGGCGATTCAAGGAAAAAGCCCCGCTCCGGCTCGGGCCGGGCGGGGCTTTCCTCTCCAACTCGTGGCTTGCCTCAGGCGGCGATGAGGCCCGGCGCGGCCTGACGCACACCGTCATCGACGTGGGCTTCGAACTGGGCGAAGTTGTCGATGAAGAGCTGCACCAGCTTGCGCGCGGTGGCATCGTATTCGGCGCCATCGGCCCAGGTCTTGCGCGGATCGAGGATGGTCTGGTCGAGACCCGCCTCGGCGAGCGCGGGGACGAAGACCGGCACTTCGAAGCCGAAATTCTCGTCCTTGCGGAATTCGACATCGTCCATCTTGCCGTCGAGCACGGCGTTGAGCAGCGCGCGGGTCGCCTTGATCGGCATGCGCGAGCCGGTGCCGTACTTGCCGCCGGTCCAGCCGGTATTGACCAGCCAGCACTGCACATTGCCCTTGGCGATGCGCTCCTTGAGGAGGTTGCCGTAAACGCTCGGGTGGCGCGGCATGAAGGCGGCGCCGAAGCAGGTCGAGAAGGTCGCTTCCGGCTCGGTCACGCCGATCTCGGTGCCCGCAACCTTGGCGGTGTAGCCCGAGAGGAAGTAGTACATCGCCTGGTCCGCGGTCAGACGCGCGATCGGGGGCAGCACGCCGAAGGCATCGGCGGTCAGCATGATCACGTTCGAGGGCGCGGGGCCGAGGTTCTTCTCCGAGGTGTTCGGGATGAACTCGATGGGGTAGGCGCCGCGGGTGTTCTCGGTCTTGCTGCCGTCGGTGAAGTCGAGCTCGCGGGTTTCCTCGTCCATCGTCACGTTCTCGAGGATCGTGCCGAACATCTTCGTGGTCGCGTAGATCTCCGGCTCGCCTTCCGCCGAGAGGTTGATCATCTTGGCGTAGCAGCCGCCCTCGAAGTTGAAGACCGCAGTGTCCGACCAGCCATGCTCGTCGTCGCCGATGAGGGTGCGGCTCGCGTCGGCCGACAGCGTGGTCTTGCCGGTGCCCGACAGGCCGAAGAAGATCGCGCTCTTGCCGTCCGCGCCGATATTGGCCGAGCAGTGCATCGGCATCACGCCCTGTGCAGGCAGGAGATAGTTGAGCAGGCCGAACACGCCCTTCTTCATCTCGCCCGAATATTCGGTATTGCCGATCAGGATCAGCTTCTCGGTGAAGCTCACCGCGATCACCGTATCGCTGCGGCAGCCGTGGCGTTCCGGGTTCGCCTTGAAGCTCGGCAGGTTGATGATCGTGTATTCGGGCACGAAGTCCGCCAGTTCATCGGCGGTCGGACGCACCAGCAGGGTGCGGATGAACAGGTTGTGCCAGGCGAGCTGGTTGATGACGCGCACGTTGACCCGGTATTCGGGCTGCGAGCCGCCGAACAGGTCGGCGACGTAGAGCTCCTGCTGCCCTTCGAGTTCCTTGAGGAAATCTTCCTTGAGATTGGCGAAGTGCGCCTCGCTCATCGGCTGGTTGATCGTGCCCCAGTTGATCGTGTTCTCGGTCTCGGCATCGCGGACGATGTACTTGTCCTTGACGCTGCGGCCGGTGAAACGGCCGGTGTCGACCAGCAGCGCGCCGTGCTTGGTGAGCTTGCCTTCGCCCTTCTTCAGTGCGTGCTCGACCAGTGCCGAGGTGCCGAGATTGGCATGGATCTTGGCGCCGGTGTGAAGGTTCTGGGCGGCCAGCGGGGTTGCGAGCGAGGTCAACTTACGTCTCCTGGGCGAGGCGGCTTGGGCATGATGGACGAGGATCGTCCGGCTGCTGCCGCCGAATCTCCCCCGCCCTTCGTCACATCCCCGTAGCAGGTGCGCATACGTATGCAACCGCAGGCGGAGGCGTAGTCGACAAGCCGTCCGATCCCTTGTCCGGCCCCATAATTGCCAAGCCGCGCTGCGTCAAACCGCTGCCCGCATGGCAAATCCGGCAGTCCTCCGGACCGTCGCCTTTTCCGCCCGCTTCGCCGAATGCCGCGCCGATTGCGAAGGCTGCGCGATGGCGCTACCCAAAGTCCCCAGCGATGGCGGCGGCCAGGAGGATCGAGCCCATGTCCGACAGCACCACCGAGCCCGCGCCGACCCTGCCCGAGAGCGGGGCGGGCGAGGCGCGCAAGCTCCAGATCGCGCTGGTCGACGACGATCGCAACATCCTCACCACCGTCTCGATCGCCTTGCAGGCCGAAGGATTCGCCACCCGCCTCTATTCCGACGGCGAAACCGCGCTGAAGGCGCTGCTCGACAATCCGCCCGATCTTGCCGTGTTCGACATCAAGATGCCCAAGATGGACGGGATGGAGCTGCTGCGGCGGCTGCGCGAGAACTCGGCGCTCCCCGTCATCTTCCTCACCAGCAAGGACGACGAGAGCGACGAGGAGGCGGGGCTGGAACTTGGCGCGGACGATTACATCGCCAAGCCCTTCAGCTTGCGCCTGCTGATTGCCCGCATCCGCGCGATCCTGCGCCGCGCCGAGCCGGTCGCGGCGGGCACCGGCCCTGCCGCCAGCCCGGAGCCGGCCCCCGCCAGCCTCACCCGCGGGCGGCTGTTCATGGACCCGGCGCGCCATCAGGTGACGTGGCAGGGCGAGGCGGTGAGCCTCACCGTCACCGAATTCCTGATCCTAGAGGCGCTCGCCATCCGCCCGGGCGTGATCAAGAGCCGCAACCAGCTGATGGACGCCGCCTACCCGGACGATGTCTTCGTCGACGACCGCACGGTGGACAGCCACATCAAGCGGATGCGGCGCAAGTTCAAGCTGGTCGATCCCGGCTTCGACGCGATCGACACGCTCTACGGTGCCGGATACAGCTTCACCGATGGCTGAACCGCAGCGGCGCGCGAACGGGGCCGAGCAGCTGACCGCGACCGGACGCTTCGCGCTCACGGGCCGGATCCTCGCGGTCAACATCCTGCCGCTGCTGATCCTCGGCGGCGGGCTGTTCTATCTCGACAGCTACCGCACGCAGCTGATCAACGAGCGGTTCAAGCTCGCCCGGATCGAGGCGCAGATCACCGCCGAGGCGCTCGCGGGCGCGACCCGCCAGCGGCAGGAGGCGCTGCTGGTGCAGATCGGCAAGGAGCAGCGGATGCGGCTACGCACCTTCGATGCCCAGGGACGGCTCACCGCCGACAGCTTCGCCCTTGCCGAACCTGCCTTCCGCTTCAACGACATCGCCGACGACGACTGGGAGCAGAACTTCGCCCGCTGGCTCGACCGCACGGTGGACACCATCGTCGCCGCCGAACCGGTGCAGGACTATGTCGAGCCCGAGGCGCAGGAGGCCGATGCCTGGCCCGAGCTTGCCCGCGCGCGCGAACTCGGCCTGTCGCAGGTCCGGCTCTACGACTGGCGCGACGGCACGCCGGTGATCACCGCGGCGGTGCCGGTGGGCCTCCAGGGCGCGACCCTCCTGACGGTGCGCAACGCGGTCGACATCACCGAGAGCGTGCGCGCGGCGCGCACCACGCTGTTCGTCGCGATGCTGCTGGTGATGGCGGCCTCGGCGCTGCTCTCCCTGTTCCTCGCCCGCACCATCGTCACGCCCCTGCGCCTGCTGGCGCGCGCAGCGGTGCGGGTGCGGCAGGGGCGCGACCGCGAGGTCGAGGTGCCGCGCCTGCCCCAGAGGAGCGACGAGATCGGGCTGCTCGCCCGCGCGGTCTCGGACATGACCGGCGCCCTGCGCCAGCGCATCGACGCGGTCGACAGCTTCGCGGCCGATGTCGCGCACGAGATCAAGAACCCGCTCGCCAGCTTGCGCAACGCGATCGATACCCTGCCGCGCGTGGACGATCCCGAACTGCGCCAGCAGCTTGTCGGCATCGCCGCCCACGACGTGCGCCGGATCGACCGGCTCGTCACCGAGATCGCCGCCGCCAGCCGGGTCGATGCCGAGATCAGCCGCGCGACGCTGGAGCGGGTCGACCTCGCCGCGCTGTTCGAGAATCTCATCCGCAGCCGCGAGGACCGCGGGATGAACGGCGGTCGCCGGCTCGAACTCGACGCCGCGCAAGACGGACCGGCGCGGGTGATGGGCGTGCCGAGCCAGCTCGAACGGGTGGCCGAGAACCTGCTCGACAACGCCGTGTCCTTCTCGCCGGAAGCGGGCGCGGTGCGCGTCACGATCCGGCTTGCCGGGCGCCATGTCGTTACCGAGGTGTGCGACGAGGGCCCGGGCATCGCCGCCGACGCGCGCGAGGCGGTGTTCCGCCGCTTCCATTCCGACCGGCCCGAGGGCGAGAGCTTCGGCAACCATTCGGGACTCGGCCTCGCCATCGGGCGCGCCATCGCCGAGGCGCATGACGGGACGCTGATCGCCGATGCCCGCCCAGACGGCGCGGGCGGCGCGTGCCTGCGCCTGACCCTGCCCGCGGCGCCATGACTGCGGAGGTCCATCAGGCGAGCGCAGTCGCGATCGGCGGCCGCGCGCTGCTGATCGAGGGCCCGCCCGGCAGCGGCAAGTCGAGCCTCGCGCTGGCGCTGATCGATCGCGGCGCGGGTCTGATCGGGGATGACGCGGTGACGCTGGCCCCGGCGGACGGGCGCCTGATCGCCGCCCCCCCGCCCAACATCGCCGGCCTGATCGAGGTGCGCGGCGTGGGGCTTGTGCCCCTGCCCTGCGCGTCCCCTGCCCCGGCCGCGCTGATCCTCACACTAGGAGGGCCGCCGCCCGAGCGCCTGCCGCTCGCCCCCCTGCCTGCCCGCACCATCGCCGGGGTCGCCATCCCCGTGCTCGCCTTCGATCCCGGCCCCGTCGCGCCGGCCCTGCGCGCCGAATGGGCGCTGCGGGTGCATGGGCTCGTATTCGAACCATCTTCCCTTTGCGCCCCGGTGCGGTCAGACTAGGGCCGATGAGCCAGCCCGAGCCCAGCCCCGCCCCGCCCGAGAAGCGCCAGCTGCTGCTCGTCACCGGGCTTGCGGGCGCGGGCAAGTCGACCGCGCTCGACGTGCTCGAGGATCTCGGCTGGGAGACCATCGACAACTTCCCCGTGCGGATGCTCAAGCGCCTTGTCACCATGCCCGACGAGACCCGCGCGCCCCTTGCGATCGGCTTCGATTCGCGCACCCGCGGGTTCGTGCCGAACGACATCATCGCGCTGGTGAAGGATCTCGGCGCGCGGCCCGATCTCGCGCTCACCTCGCTGTTCCTCGATTGCGGCGGGAGCGAGCTCGAACGCCGCTTCAACGAAACGCGTCGCCGCCATCCGATGGCAGCCGGCCGTCCGGTGCTGGACGGCATCGCCGCGGAGCGCGAGCTGCTCGAGCCGTTGCGCCGCTGGGCGGAGGTGCTGATCGACACCACCGCGCTCACCAGCAATGACCTCCAGGCCCGCGTGCGCGAGCTCTTCGCCCCCGCCGAGGCCGAAACCGCTTTGACCCTCACCATCTCGAGCTTCGGCTTCGCGCGCGGGATGCCGCCGCTCGCGGACCTCGTGTTCGACATGCGCTTCCTCGACAACCCGCACTGGGTGCCGGGCCTCAAGGAGCAGACCGGGCAGGATGCGGCGGTGGGCGAGCACATCGAGCGCGACCCCGCCTTTGCCGATGTCTTCGCCCGGATCCGCGACCTGCTGCTGGTGCTGCTCCCGCGCTATGCCGCGCAGGGAAAGCCCTATGTCCACGTCGCCTTCGGCTGTACCGGGGGGAGACATCGCTCGGTGTTCACCGCCGAACGCATGGCAGAGGCCTTGCGCGCGGCGGGATTTTCGCCCACTGTCCGACACCGCAACCTGGGTTCGCGCGCGGCCGACGCCATAGAGGGCGATCGCCGCTGACACCCGGTGCCGGATTTCGGCCGCGCAATGCAATGCAAGGCGCATTGTCGGTCATGGTATAAACGCGTAAGGCAGCCCCACGGGCGGGCAGTTAACGGACCCCTATTCACACATGATCGGCTTGATCCTGGTAACCCATGGCCGCCTCGCGGACCAATTCGTCGAGGCGATGGAGCACGTGGTCGGCCCGCAGGAAGGGATCGTCACGGTCTGCATCGGCCCGAATGACGACATGGAGCAGCGCCGCGCCGAGATCGCCGCGGCGATCGCCGCGGTCGACACCGGCAAGGGCGTGATCATCCTCACCGACCTGTTCGGCGGCACGCCCTCGAACCTCGCGATCTCGCTGCTCGATGCCGGGCACGTGGAGGTGATAGCGGGGATCAACCTGCCGATGCTCATCCGGCTGGCCGGCGCGCGCAAGGCGATGGACGTGACCGCCGCGGTCCACGCCGCGCAGACCGCGGGGCGCAACTACATCACCATCGCCAGCGAGCTGCTGGGAGCCGACACGGCGCCGCCCGCAAGGGCCAAGGCTTGAGGGTCGCCGCCGTGGGGGAGGCAAGGCAGAGCGTCACCATCGTCAACCGCCGGGGCCTGCACGCCCGGGCGAGCGCGAAGTTCGTCGGCGCGGTCGCGGCCCTGCCGGAAGGGCTCAAGGTCACCGTCAGCAAGACCCCGCACAGCGCCGCCGGGGGATCGATCCTCGGGCTGATGATGCTCGGCGCGGCCAAGGGCGACACGGTCGAGGTCGCGGTCGAGGGTGATGGCGCGGATGCGGTGCTCGCCGATCTGGTCGCGCTGATCGCCGACGGCTTCGGCGAGGATTGATACCACGAGGCCATTCGCCTCGAGCGCAGTCGAGAGGCCGGTGCGAGGTGTCTCGACTACGCTCGACACGAACGGCATAGGCTCACCATGCGCAAGCACATCACCGGCTTTTCCAATCCGACGGTCAAGTACCTGCGGTCTCTGCGCGACAAGAAGCACCGCAAGCGCGCGGGCCAGTTCCTGGTCGAGGGCCTGCGCCTGCTCGAGGACGCGCGCGCCTCCGGGCGCGTGCCGCGCACGCTGGTGATGGCCGAGGGGCGCGAGCATCCACTGCTCGGGCGGCTCGAGGCCGAAGTCATGGCGGCAGGCGGCGAGGTGATCGCGACGACGCCCGACATCCTCTCCAAGATCACCGGCAAGGAGAACGCGCAGACGGTTGCAGGCGTGTTCGACGAGTGGGACACCGCGCTCGGGCGGCTGGACCGGAGCGCCGCGCCGATCTGGCTGGCGGCGCAGGCGCTGCGCGATCCGGGCAATCTCGGCACGATGCTGCGCACCTGCGACGCGGTCGGCGCGGGCGGGCTGATCCTGATCGACGACTGCGCCGACCCCTTCAGCGCCGAGGCGGTGCGGGCCAGCATGGGCGCGGTGTTCACGGTCGGGCTGGCGCAGGCGCGGTGGGAGGAATTTGTGCCGTGGCTGCGCGGCGGAGAGGGACAGCTGGTCGCGGCGAGTTTGCGCGATGCGGTGCCCTATCGCGGCGCGGCCTACCAGGCGCCGTGCTTCATCCTTGTCGGCAACGAATCGCAGGGCCTGCCCGAGGACTACGAACTGGCCTGCGACCTGCGTGTGACCATGCCGATGAAGGGCCGCGCGGATTCGTTGAACGCGGCCGTGGCAGGGGCGGTGCTGGCCTACGAGGTGCTGGCGGCGCTCGGCGACTAGTCGCCCGCGATCAGCGCGGTGATCCGCCAGCCCTGTTTGGTGTCGGTCGCGAGGAGGCGATAGTCGATCAGGCTGCGCAGCTTCGCGGTCTCGACGAAGGCGGTTCCGCCCCCGCCGGGCAGGACGATCTGCGTGAAGGGCTTGCCCGGACCTTCGTAACCTTCGGCAAGGTCGACGATCGCCCAGTTCAGCTGCCCCGAGGCGGGCGATCCGGCATCGGGCTTCGGATAGGCGGGCACGGCCGGTCCGAGCGTCAGCATGCCGCGATAGGCATCGGCGTCCGCGGGCGTGTTGGCGAAGATCCACGGCATCGCCGCAGCGCCGCCGTCCTGTTGCCCGCAGCCCAGCGGCAGCAGGGCGGCGATCTCGTCCCACAGCCGGTAGCCCGGATCGTCGAGCCGCCGCCGCAATTCCTTCACGCCCGCGCCGCCGCCGAAATCGAGCCGGATATCGGGATCGACGAGCGCAGCGAGCGCGTCGGCATCGCGGCGCGCGACGGCCGCTTCCAGCTTCCCGCGGAATTCCGTCCAGCCCGGCAAGGCGGCACAATCGTCGCGCGGCGGGTAGTTGACGGAATTGAGCACCGGCCTGGTCGCGCCGGAGGGTGCGGGCCCGGCCCCCTGCGTGCCGCGCTCCCGGGCGGCGGGCTGATCCTCCACGTCTCCGGCAGGGCCCTCGCCGCAGCCGGCGAGGAGCACCAGCGCCAGCAATCCCGACGTCGCGAAACCTGTCTTCATGTCCGGCCTTTCGATCATCTCGCTACCGCGAACCGGCAAGCCGCGCCAAGTGCAGTCGCGGCCCCGGGACTTACACCGATTTCCCCCGACGGTTCCATCGGGGCTTAGGCGATCACGCGTTGCCGACGCATCAAGGATCGAGCGTCATGTCGACCGGCGGCGTGCATCGCCCGGACGCGGGAAGCGCGCCTTGAAGGTGAAGCTCTGCGGGGTCGACCAATAGCGGTCGAGCATCCACAGGCGCGAAAGGCCCTAGATGACCGAGAGTAATGCTTGCCGGGGTTGATCTGCGCCAGCTGCCAGCCCGAACACCAGCCGCCCGTCCGTCTCACTCCGCCGCGTCGCGATTCTCGCTTTCGTTCTGTTTGTGAGGCGCTTCCAGCGCTGCAACATCTTCGGCATTGTAGCGCGGGGCGCTCGCCACCAAGGGCACCTCGTCGATCTCGCGCTTGCCGATCTCGACGCCCTTTTCCGCGAGCCGCCGACCGGAGGACAGCACGTTGCGTTCGAAGGAGCCAACGAACTTGTTGTAATTGTTGACCGCGCTTTCCAGCCCGCCACCGACGCGCTTGAGATGCTCGGCGGCCGTGGCGAGGCGGTCATAGAGTTCGGCGCCCATCCGGCCGATTTCCTGCGCCTCTTTCGCAAGGCCATCCTGCCGCCACACCTGTGCCACCGTGCGAGCGATCGCAACGAGGTTGGTGGGCGTCGCCAGCAGCACGCGCTTGTCGAAGGCGAAGTTCCACAGGTCCGGATCAGCCTCGAGCGCGGCGGCGACGAAATGCTCGCCGGGCACGAACATCACCACGTAGTCGGGCGCGTCCTCGAACTGCGACTGGTAGCTCTTGGCTCCCAGCGTCTGGACATGGTTGCGCATCGAGCGGACATGATCGGCCAGCGCACGGGCGCGCGCATCGTCATCGGTCGCCTCGAAGGCCGCCTGATAGGCGTTGAGCGAGACCTTGGAGTCGATCACCAGCACCTTGCCGCCGGGAATGCGCACGATCGCGTCGGGACGCAGGCGGCCATCCTCGGTCGCGACGGAGTGCTCCATGATGAAATCGGTGTGCTGGGCGAGGCCGCACTGCTCGAGCAGGTTCTGCAGCGCCTTCTCGCCCCAGCGGCCCCGCGCCTTGGGCGCGTTGGTGAGGGAATTGCCGAGCCGCTGGGCCTCGCGCCGCACCTCGTCCTGCCCCTTGCGCATTTCCTCGATCAGCCGGTTCAGCCCGGCGAAGGCATCGCTGCGCTTCGTCTCGAGTTCGGCGACCTGCTTTTCGTAGCTGGCAAGCTTCTCGCCCACCGGAGAGAGCAGCGCCTTGATCTTCTGTTCGCCCGCTTCCTCGGACTGGCGGAAGCGCGCCTCGGCCCGTTCGAGAAACGCCTTCTGCGCCTGTTCGAGCACCCGGCTACCGGCGTTCTCGAACTCCTTCTTCAGGCTCTCCTGCGCGGCAAGCAGCGCGGCCTTCTGTTCGGCAAAGGCCTTCTCACGCTCGGCCGAGGCGCTTTCGAGCGCGGCGAGGCGCTGCGCCAGATCGGCGCGCTCGGCCTGCACCGCGTCGAGCCGCAGCAGCAGCCCGTCAGCCTGGGCCGCGCGCTCCTTGAGGCCCGCCACCTCGATCCGCGCCTCTCCCAGTTCGGCGACCGCGCGCTTGAACTCGGCCTCGTCCTCGGCCGCCGCACGCTCCGCATCGGTCAGCCGCGCGCGCAGATCGGCGAGCGGGCGGGAGGCGAGGAACCAGCCGCCGGCTCCGCCAAGGACGAGACCGGCGACAAGCGCGAGGAGGGGGAGAATCGAGGTATCCATATCGCGCTCCTACACGGAACGAAAAGAGAACGCCAGTCCCCGCGCGCGCCTATCCCCCGTCCTTTCCCGCAGCTTGCCCCGATCCCTCGGCCTTCGCCTTCTTCTGCCACGGCCAGCGCCCGTCGATCTCGACCTCGAGGCTGAAGCTGAGGAAGGTGCGGATGAGCACGATGAGGCCGAGCACCGCCACGCTTTCGAGGGTCGGGTCGATGGCGACGGTGCGGATGATGTCGGCAGCGACGAGCAGCTCGAGCCCCGTCAGGATCGCGCGGCCTAGCATTCGGCGGAAGGTGGCAACGCGGTCCTCACCGGACGTCGCACCGGGCCTTGCCTGCCCCGCGGCGGCGATCAGCGCGCCGAGAACGATGACCGCCAGCCCGGCGAGTTCGAACACCTGCGCCACACCGCGGGCGACGGCGAGCATGGTCGCATCGTCGATCATGCGCGGGGTTACCTTGGTGGAGGCGGCGAGGTTCCAACGGCAAGCAAGCGGGGCCCCGGGTCAAGCCCGGGGAGGAGAGAGAAAGCAGCCGGGCGAAAGCATCGGCCCGAAGGGCCGCGAGCGCACGCGCGCGAGCCGCAGCGGGCGCAGCTCTGCTGCGCGTCTAGCGAGGACGAAGGCGCGGAGGCGCCTTCACAATCAATTACGCCGCCCGGCGGATCTTCTCGAGCTTCTTCAGCACCATCGCGCGCTTGAGGCGACTGAGGTGGTCGATGAAGAGGATGCCCTCGAGGTGGTCCATCTCGTGCTGCAGGCAGGTTGCCATGAGGCCTTCGAGGTGTTCCTCGTGGGTGTTCCCCTCGAGGTCCTGATAACGGACGGTGCAGGTCGCTGGGCGATCGACGTCGGCGTAGATCTCGGGGACCGAGAGGCAGCCTTCCTGATAGGTCGAAAGCTCCGCCGCCGGATCGAGGATCACCGGGTTGATGAACACCCGCGGTTCCTTCTTGGTGGCCGGATGCGTGTGCTTGTGCCCGCCGTGGCTGGTGCATTCCACCGGCGGCGCGTCGGGGTCGTCCGGCTGGAGATCGATCACCAGCACCCGCTTGGGCACGCCGACCTGGATCGCGGCCAGACCGATGCCGGGGGCGTCGTACATCGTCTCGAACATGTCTTCGACGAGCTGGTTCAGCTCGGGGCCGAATTCATGCGGTTCGACAGGGGTCGAGACGACTTTGAGCCGGGGGTCCGGCACTTCGAGGATTTCACGGATAGCCATAATGCGCGCAAGATAGGGCCCGCGCCGCCTTCCGGCAAGCGCGATGCTCCGATCAGGGTGATCGGCTCAGCCGACCGGCCTTCTCGCCCGCAAGGCCTGCGCCAGCGTGCCCTCGTCGAGATAGTCGAGCTCGCCGCCGACCGGCAGGCCGTGGGCCAGCTGGGTGACGCGCAAGGGGTATGCCTCCAGCCGTTCGGCGAGGTAATGTGCGGTGGTCTGGCCCTCGAGCGTGGCGTTCATGGCGAGCACCACCTCGTCCACGCCGCCCTCCTCGACCCGCGCGAGAAGGCTGGCGATGTTGAGGTCCTCGGGCCCCACGCCATCCAGCGCGGAGAGCCGCCCGCCAAGCACGTGGTAGCGCCCGGGGAACAGGCGCGAGCGGTCGAGCGCCCAGACATCCGAGACTTCCTCCACCACGCACAGCGCGCGCGCGTCGCGGCGCGGGTCGGCGCAGATGCCGCAGGGGTCGCGGGTGTCGACATTGCCGCAGATGTGGCATTCGACCAGCGTCTCGGCGACCCCCGCCAGCGCCTCGAGCAGCGCAGGCAGCGCGCTTTCGCGGTGCTTGACCAGCCACAGCACCGCCCGCCGCGCCGAGCGCGGGCCGAGGCCGGGCAGGCGGGCGAGCGCGGAACTGAGGGCTTCGATTTCCTGTGAGGCCATGCCTTGTCCTCTAGCCGTTCGCCCTGAGCTTGTCGAAGGGCTGCTCTTTTCTTTTCCGTGGTCGAAAGTAAGGACGGCCCTTCGACAAGCTCAGGGCGAACGGGACTGGTGACGTGCGTGTAATCTTCATGGGAACGCCCGATTTCGCGGTGCCCGCCCTGCGCGCGGTTCACGCGGCGGGGCACGAGATCGCCTGCGTCTACACCCAGCCGCCGCGCCCGGCGGGGCGGGGCAAGAAGCTGATGCCCTCCCCCGTTCAGGTCGAGGCGGAGCGGCTGGGGGTGCCGGTGCGCTCGCCCGTTTCGCTGCGGGGGGCGCAAGCACAGGCGGAGTTTGCCGCGCTCGGGGCCGATGTTGCGGTGGTCGCCGCCTATGGCCTGATCCTGCCCCAGCCGGTGCTCGATGCGCCGCGGCATGGCTGCCTCAACATCCACGCCTCGCTCCTGCCGCGCTGGCGCGGGGCGGCGCCGATCCACCGGGCGGTGATGGCGGGGGACGGGGAAACGGGCGTCACGATCATGCAGATGGAGGCGGGGCTCGATACCGGGCCGATGCTCCACAAGGTGACGGTGCCGGTGGGGCACAAGACCACGGGCGAACTGTTCGAGGAGCTGGGCGCTGTGGGGGCTGCGGCGATGGTCGAGGTGCTGGCCGACCTCGCGGCCTTCCCGCCCGAGGCGCAGGATGATGCGGCGGCGGTCTACGCCCCCAAGATCGACAAGGCCGAGGCGAAGATCGACTGGTCGCAAAGCGCCGAGGTGATCGAGCGCCTCGTTCGCGGTCTCGCCCCCTTCCCGGGCGCATGGTTCGAACTGGGCGGAGAACGGGTCAAGCTGCTGCTCGCCGAGGTGGTGGAAGCCAGCGGCGTTCCCGGCACGGTGCTGGACGGAGATTTCGCCATCGCCTGCGGTTCGGGCGCGATCCGGCCCCTGAAGCTCCAGCGCGCCGGAAAGCCGGTGCTGGAACGGGCGGAATTCCTGCGCGGGCGGGCGGTGGCAGCGGGGACGGTGCTTGCCTAGGCCCTTCGCCTCGAGCGCAGTCGAGAGGCCCTGCGCAGGTGTCTCGACTTCGCTCGACACGAACGGCTAGGGCAGGACGGCATGACCCGCTTCGCCCTCACCCTCGAATTCGACGGTACGCCCTTCTTCGGGCTGCAACGCCAGTCGCACGGCCCGAGCGTGCAGCAATCGGTGGAGGACGCGCTGCACCGGATCACCGGCGAGACGGTCGTCATGCATTCCGCCGGACGCACCGATGCGGGCGTGCACGCGTTGGCGATGCGCAGCCATGTGGACATCGAAAAGCCCTTCGATCCCTTCCGTCTGATGGAGGCCCTGAACGCGCACCTCCGGCCCGATCCGGTTGCGGTCACCGCCTGCGCGGTGGTGCCCGACGACTGGCACGCGCGCTTTTCCTGCACCGGGCGGCGCTATCTCTACCGCATCGCCAACCGCCGCGCGCCGCTGACGCTGCTGCGCGACAGGGCGTGGCACGTGCCCCAGCCGCTCGACGCCGAGGCCATGCATCGCGCCGCGCAGGCCTTGGTGGGGCGGCATGATTTCACCACCTTCCGCTCGGTCCATTGTCAGGCCGCCGATCCGGTGAAGTCGCTGGACGAGCTGCGGGTCGAGAAAGTTGGCGAGGAAATCCACATCCACGCCGCCGCGCGTTCCTTCCTGCACCATCAGGTGCGCTCGATGGTGGGTTGCCTCAAGCTGGTCGGCGCGGGGACGTGGCCGGAGAGCCGCATCGCCGAGGCGCTGGCGGCGCGGGATCGCAATGCGCTGGGCCTCAACGCCCCGCCGCACGGGCTCTATTTCGTCGAAGCGACTTATCCCTGACGACCTGACGTAAGGTCACCCTAGCCATCGCGTGATTGCGGGCGTAGCGAAAGCGCAACTCGCAACGACGAACAAAGGGAAACGCAGGATGACCACCGGAAAGCAGCTCTTCACCACCCTCACCGCCGACGGCAAGCTGACGCTGGAAGTGGCGGAAAGCCAGTTCCCCGCGCCCACCGGCAATCAGGTGCTGGTGAAGATGGAAGCCGCCCCCATCAACCCGAGCGACCTCGCGATCCTCACCTCCGCCGCCGATTTCGAGACCGCCGAATACACCCCCGGCAAGGTCGTGGCGGCCATGCCCGAGCCCTTCCTCACCGGCAACAAGGCGCGCCACGGCCAACGCCTGCCCGCCGGTAACGAGGGCGCGGGTACGGTGATTGCCACCGGTGACAGCGACATGGCCAAGGCGCTCATGGGCCAGCGCGTCGCCTGCGTGCCGGGCAACGCCTTCTCGCAATACGCCATCGCCGACGCCATGATGTGCCTGCCGCTGGGCGACCATTCCTCTGAGACCGGCGCCTCCAGCTTCGTCAACCCGATGACCGCGCTGGGCTTCGTCGAGACCGCCAAAATGGAGGGCCATTCGGCCATCGTCCACCTCGCCGCCGCATCGAACCTTGGCCAGATGCTCAACCGCATCTGCATCGAGGACGGGATGAAGCTGGTGAACATCGTCCGCAAGGACGAGCACGTCGCGCTGCTCAAGTCGCAGGGCGCGCAATATGTCGTCAACTCCTCGGCCCCCACCTACATGGCCGACCTGCGCGCCGCGATCGCCGAGACCGGCGCCTTCCTCGGCTTCGATCCGATCGGCGGCGGGCAGGCCTCGGACGGGGTGCTGAAGGCGATGGAGCAGGTCGCGGTCAGCCAGATGAGCGAGTTCTCGCGCTACGGCTCGAACCAGCAGAAGAAGATGTACATCTACGGGCGGCTCGACCTGTCGCCGACCATCCTGACGCCCTCCTATGGCCTGCAGTGGAGCATCGCCGGCTGGCTGCTGACGCCCTTCCTCCAGCGCGCCGGCATGGAAACCGTGGTGCGGATGCGCAAGCGGGTGATCGACAATCTGACCACCACCTTCGCCTCGCATTACAAGGCGAAGGTGACGCTGGAAGGGATGCTCGAGAAGGACAAGATCTGCGACTACCGCCAGATGAAGACCGGCGAGAAGTACCTCGTCACGCCCTGGGGGTGATCAGGCAGGGCGCCGCGCGGCGGGCTCAGGCCCCGCCGCGCGCGCTGAGAAACATCGCGCGGGTCTTGCGGCTGAGGCCGGCGCCCGAGAGCCGGCCCTCGGGCGCGGCGAAGAAGGCGCCGGTGTCGGCTGCCGCCACGAGATCGTTGCAGCGCCCGGTGAAGCTCTTCTGAAAGCGGTATTGCGCATCGCTGCCCGCATCGATGCCGGTCAGGGTCATGGCCGAGGCCCAGACGGCAGGGCCGTGGATCGCGTTGAACCGCTCGCGCGCGGAGACGACATCGTCGCGGATGCGGGCGAGCGCCTGTTCGGACGGGATCGCCGCGTCCGCCGCCATCCGCTCGCCGATCGTTTCGCCCCAGTTGGCAAGGCCTTCGTAGTTCACGCCGAAGCCGAGATGCTCGCAGACATAGGCGGTGACGAGCACATCGGCGAAGCGCGCGGAACCGCCGTCGGCAGCGCTCACCAGCCGGTCGTCCGCCATCGTCATGGCCGCCAGCGGCAGCATCAGGGACATCGTCAGGGCCATAGGATCGCTCCTTGTTTTCCAGCAACATAGCAGATTATAAGCGGGACATGAACCGCCCATGAGCAAAGGGCGGCGACAGAAGCGCTCACCCCCCGTCGAACGCCGCCTGCACCGCCTCCGCGCCGGTGATGCCGTTCGCCACCAGCACCATCAGCAGCACCCGCGCCTTGGACGGACCCAGCGCGCGCGCGGCGACCAGCCCGAGACGGTCGTCCTCGACCTCGACATTGCGGTCGACCAGCCCCTCGTCGACGCGGCTCGCGCGCACCACCGGCACGCCGCTCGCCGCCGCGCGGGCGAGGGCCTCCAGCACGACGCGCGGCGCATTGCCTTGCCCCATCCCAGCGAGCACGATCCCGCGCGCGCCGATGCCGAGCAGCGCCTCGACCGGCTTTTCGTCCATCCCCGCCCCCGCCGTCAGGATCGCGACGCGCGGCAGCTCTGCCGGAAAGGCATGGCGCGCCGCCTCGCCCGCACGATGCGGGGGGCCGAACCAGTCGAGGCTCGAGGGCGTGACCCGCGCGAGCGGACCTCTCGGAAAGCTGCGGAAGGCGTCGATGCTGCTTGTGGCGGCCTTGCGGGCGTCGCGCGCGGCGAGCACCGCATCGCCCATCACCAGCATCACGCCGCGCCCCGTCGCCGCCGGATCGCCCGCGACCTTCACCGCGTTGGCGAAGTTCCGCATCCCGTCCGCCCCCACCGCATCCGCCGGCCGCATCGCGCCGACGAGGATGACGGGCTTGGTCGTCGGCAGGGTGAGATCAAGCAGCAGGCCGCTCTCCTCCGCCGTGTCCGTGCCGTGGGTGACGATCACGGCGTCCACCGCCGGATCGGCCATCGCGCCCGCACAGGCCGCGTGGAGCGCCTGCCACTCGGCAAAACCGATGTCCTGCGAACCGATGCGGGCGATCTCGTGCGGGACCAGTTCCGCCGCCAGCCCGAGCGCCGCGAGATGACCCACCAGCACCTCCAGCGAGAGGCCCCCGGGGCGATAGGCCGCTCCCGTCCCGCCCGCGCCCGCGCCCGCAATCGTGCCGCCGGTGCCGAGAACGAGGATGCGTGGTGACCTGGTCATGCCGCTGCCCTAGCCGCCGCGAACGTCCTCGCCTAGGCCTGCTCGCCGAACTGTTCGAACACCGCCGCAAGCCCCGGCACGTCGGGCTCGGCGCGCAGGGCCGCGAGCGCCTCGGCGATGTCGATCTCGAGCACCGAGACCCCGCCTTCGTGGCCCACCCCTTCCGCCCCCAGCGACCGCGCCAGCGCCAGGGCCGGACGGTTCTCGGGCAGGATGTGGACAGTGAACCGCTCCAGCCCCTCGCGCGCGCAATCGAGCAGCAGCACCGCCGTCAGCAGCCGTGCGAGGCCCCGGCCGTGATATTCGTCGATGACCGCGACGGAATACTCGGCCGCTTCCGGATCGTCGGCATCGCGGAAGGCGTGGACGACGCCGAGCGCAGGCGTATCGGCAAGGTCTGAGCGCAGCGCGCCCCAGGCGATGTGATCGTGCCCGTCCGCGCTCGCCAGTGCGCGGAGCACCTGCGGCGGTGCCTCGCGCATTCCCGAGAAGAACCTCAGATAGCGCGACTGTGGCGAGAGGCGCGCGATCCCCTCCTTCAGCCGCGCCTCGTCCTCGGGCCGGACGCGGCGGATGCAGACCGGGGTGCCGTCGTTGAGCTGGGTCTGAATGGTCATGGCCTGAGGGTTCTACCAGCTTGACCGCCGCGCGGACACGGGTAAACCGCCCGGACGCGCGCGCCTTGGGGCGGTTAGCTCAGTTGGTAGAGCATCTCGTTTACACCGAGAGGGTCGGCGGTTCGAGCCCGTCACCGCCCACCAGGCGCACGGCATCAACGGGGAGGCTGCGGGCGATGGACCTAGGGCTCGAAGGCAGGACGGCGCTCGTTCTGGGTGCCAGCAAGGGGCTGGGCCGCGCGATCGCAGCGGCGCTTGCGGCGGAAGGGGTCGAGGTCATAACCGTCGCACGCTCGGAGGGCGCGGACACGGGCGTGCTCCACATCACCGCCGATCTCGACAGTCCGGATGCGCCTGAAGCAATCATCGCGGCCGTGCGGGACGCGGGCCGCTCGCCCGACATCCTCGTGCTCAACGCCGGCGGGCCTCCGATGGCCGGTGCCGCCAGCGCCACCCCTGCGGACTTTGCCGCGGTCTTTCCGCGGATGTTCAACGCCCAGATCGCGCTCGCGCAGGCGTTTCTTCCCGCCATGCGCGAGCGCGGCTTCGGCCGGATCCTCGCGGTCGCCTCGACCAGCCTTCTCACCCCGATCCCCGGCCTCGTGCTCTCCAACGCGGTGCGTGCGATGCTGGCCTCCTGGTGCAAGACCCTCGCCGCCGAGGTCGCCGCCGACGGGGTGACGGTGAACCTGCTGCTGCCGGGCCAGATCGCCACCGACCGCCTCTCCAGCCTCCATGCCGCGATGGCCGCCGGACAGGGCCTCGCCCCGGAGCAGGTCACCGCCCGTTCGGTCGCGGCGATCCCCGCCGGGCGGCTCGGGCGGCCGGAGGAGTTCGGCGACATCGCCGCCTTCCTCGCCTCACCGCGCGCGGGCTTCATCACGGGAAGCGCGATCAAGGTCGACGGCGGGCAGACCGCGACACTCTAACCCCTGCGCTTGCGCACGGACGCCAAGGCCCCTAGCGCGGGGCCATGTCGTCCCTGTTCATCGCCCTCCAGCACATCCTCCCCCAGCACGCCCTTTCGCGCCTCGCCGGCAGCCTTGCCGCGAGCGAGACCCCGTGGCTGCGCGATGCGCTGATCCGCCGCTTCGCCCGCGCCTACGGGGTCGATCTGTCCGAGGCCGCGCGCGGGATCGGGGAGTTCGCGAGCTTCAACGACTTCTTCACCCGCGAACTGAAGCCCGGCGTGCGGCCCCTGGCGGATGCCGGGCAGTTCATCCTCTCGCCCGCCGACGGCGCGGTGAGCCAGCTCGGCCCTATCAGCGGTGGACGGATCATCCAGGCCAAGGGACGCGACTACAGCGTGGCGGAGATCCTCGGCTGCGGGCCCGATGAAGCCGCGCGGTTCGAGGGCGGGAGCTTCATCACGATATATCTCAGCCCCAAGGACTACCACCGCGTCCACATGCCTGCAGCCGGCACGCTCGCGGCGACGAGCTACATCCCGGGCGATCTCTATTCGGTCAATGTCGCCACCGCCGCCGGGGTCGACCGCCTCTTCGCCCGCAACGAACGCCTCGCCTGCCGTTTCGACGGCCCGGACGGGCACTTCGCCAGCATCATGGTGGGGGCGATGATCGTCGCCGGGATCGACACGGTCTGGCCCAACCGCTTCCGCACCCATGCGCACGCGCCGGTGCACGAGGATTTCGCCGGGCAAGGCCGCAGTTTCGCCGCCGGTGACGAGATGGGGCGCTTCTACCTCGGCTCCACGGTTGTGCTGCTGTTCGAGCCGGGCCGGGTGACGTGGCGCAAGGACCTGAAAGCGGGCGATCCCCTGCGCATGGGCGAGGCGATCGCGCAGCGGCTCGGCTAGGTCACTTCGCGGCGAGGCTGCCGCGGATCAGCGCCGCCGCCTCGGGCGTGCCCCATTCGTAGCCGCCGGTCACCCGCAGGACCTCCTTGCCGCTGGCGTCGAACAGGATCGTCAGCGGCAGCACACCTTCAGGGGTGAACTGGGCCGATAACTCCGTCTCGGGGTCGAGCCACGGCTCCAATCGCGTGTAGCCGCCCTTGGCGAAGAACGGCGTCACCACCTCGGCCCCGCGGATGTCCTGGCTGATGGTCAGAACCCGCACCTCGCTCTCGAGTTCGGCGGCAAGGGCATCGAGTTGCGGCATTTCCTTGACGCAGGGCGCACACCATGTCGCCCACAGGTTGACCAGCACCGGTCCGTCCTGCGCGCCCAGATCGAGCGTGTTGCCGGCCGGATCGGCGAGCGTGATCGCCGGCATGGGGGTGCCCGCGAACCTGCGCTCCACCGTGCCGGCCGCGCCCGCCGCCGTCTCAACCGGTTGCGCCGGGGCCTCTGCGGGCCTATCGCAGCCCGCCAGCAGCAGGAGCGATACGGCGAGAATGACAGGCGAGCGGGACATGACGGGCTCCGGAAGCAGTGCGACCAACGCCATGTGGGGCGGCCGCTTCGCCGACGGCCCTAGCGCCATCATGCGCGAAATCAACGCCTCGATCCCCTTCGACAAGGCGCTTTGGCGGCAGGACATCGCCGCGAGCAAGGCCCATGTCGCGATGCTCGGCACGCAAGGGATCATTCCGGCAGAGGATGCGCTGGTGATCGCCAACGGCCTCGATGCCGTCGCCGCCGAATACGAACGCGACGGCGTGCCGGAGGATTGGGACCGCGAGGACATCCACATGACCACCGAGGCCCGGCTTGCCGAGCTGATCGGGCCGGTCGCGGGACGCCTCCACACCGCGCGCAGCCGCAACGACCAGGTGGCGACCGACTTCCGCCTCTGGGTGCGCGATGCCTTCGTCCAGATGGACGAGTGGCTTGCCGCGCTGCAGCGCGCGCTGGTGACACGGGCGGGGGAGCATGCGGACAGCATCATGCCCGGCTTCACCCATCTCCAGACCGCGCAGCCGGTGACGCTCGGCCATCACCTTCTGGCCTATTACGAGATGTTCCGGCGCGACCGGGCGCGCATCGCCGATGCGATGGCGCGGATGAACGAGTGCCCGCTCGGGTCGGCGGCGCTTGCCGGCACCGGCTTTCCCATCGACCGCGAGGCCACGGCGCGCGCCTTGGGATTCGACCGGCCGACCGCCAATTCATTGGACGCCGTGTCGGACCGCGATTTCGCGCTCGATTTTCTTTGGTCCTGCTCGGCCACCGCGCTCCACCTCTCGCGCCTCGCGGAGGAGCTGATCCTCTGGGCCAGTCAGCCCTTCGGCTTCATCCGCCTGCCCGACAGCCTCTCGACCGGCTCCTCGATCATGCCGCAGAAGAAGAACCCCGACGCGGCCGAACTGGTGCGGGGCCATTCGGGGCGGGTGATCGGCGCGCTGTCCAGCCTGATGATCACCATGAAGGGCCTGCCGCTCGCCTATTCCAAGGACATGCAGGACGACAAGCCGCCGGTGTTCGAGGCGGCGGGGCTGATGGCGCTCAGCATCGCGGCGATGACGGGCATGATCGCCGGCGCGACCTTCAATTCCGCCCGGATGCGCGCCGCAGCCGAACTGGGCTATGCCACCGCGACCGACCTTGCGGACTGGCTGGTGCGCGCGCGCGGCATTCCGTTCCGCGAGGCGCACCATATCACCGGCAGCGCGGTGAAACTGGCGGAGCAGCGCGGCATCGCGCTCGACCAGCTGCCGCTCGCCGACCTTCAGGCGATCGATGGGCGGATCGACGAAAGCGTCTATGCCGCGCTGTCGGTCGATGCCTCGGTGGCGGCGCGCGCGTCCTATGGCGGAACCGCACCCGATCAGGTCCGTTTGCAGGTCGCCGCCGCGCGTGCGGCGCTGGGGATGGAGGAATGATGCGCCGCCTTGCCGTTACGGCCCTCGCCGGGCTCGTCGCCGCCTGCGGCACCGCCGCCCCCCTTACCCCGCCCGAGGGCGCAAGCCTGCCGACCGCCCCCTATGGCGCGAGCGAGAAACCCTCGGCCGAGGAACTGCTGCGCCGCGAGGCGCTCGCCGCGCCCGAACGCAGCGTCGAACTGCGCCGCCGCTCCGAAGAACGCCAGGACGATCCCTTCGACCTGCCCCCCGAATAGAAACGAAACCCGATGGACCACTTCACCTACCGCGACGGCGTGATGCACGCCGAGGACGTGCCCCTGCCCCAGATCGCCGAGGCCGTCGGCACCCCCGTCTATGTCTATTCGCGCGCAACGCTGGAACGCCACGCGCGGGTGTTCCGCGAGGCGCTGGACAGCGTGCCGGACAAGCTGATCGCCTTTGCCGTCAAGTCCAACCCCAACCTCGCCGTCTTGAAGGTGCTGGGCGCGGCCGGCATGGGGGCCGACGTCGTCTCGGTAGGCGAGATGCGCCGCGCTCTGGCAGCGGGAATCGCGCCGGAGAAGATCGTCTTCTCGGGCGTGGGCAAGACCGCCGCCGAGATGATCGCCGCGCTTGAGGCGGGGATCGGCCAGTTCAACATCGAGAGCGAGGAGGAGGGCGTCGAGCTGGCGGAGATCGCCGCCGCGCGCGGGCTGACCGCGCAGTGCACCTTGCGCATCAATCCCGATGTCGACGCCGGTACCCACGACAAGATCTCGACCGGCAAGGCCGACAACAAGTTCGGCGTGCCGATCAGTGAGGCGGGGCAGATCTTCGGCAAGCTCGCTGGCCTTGCGGGCGTGAACCTGCGCGGCGTGGCGGTGCATATCGGCAGCCAGCTCGCCGATCTGGCTCCGCTCGAAGCCGCCTTCGGCAAGCTCGGCACGCTGGTGCAGGCCCTGCGCGGAGCGGGCCACACGATCACCCATGTCGACCTCGGCGGCGGGCTCGGCGTACCCTACCGCGTGGGCGAGGTGCTGCCGGCGCCGGCGGAATACGGCGCGATGGTCGCGCGGGTGACGAAGGACTGGGGCGTCACCCTGATCTTCGAGCCGGGCCGGGTGATCGCGGGCAATGCCGGCGTGCTGCTGACCCGGGTGGTGCGGGTCAAGCGCGGGATCAGGGATCCCTTCGTGATCGTCGACGCGGCGATGAACGATCTCGCCCGCCCTGCCCTCTATGGCGCCTATCATCATTTCGAGGCGGTCGAGCCGCGGGGCGCACGCATGACCGCCAACATCGTCGGCCCGATCTGCGAGACGGGCGACACCTTTGCCATGGGCCGCGAATGCGACTTGCTGGAGGCGGGCGACCTCGCCGTGTTCCGCACCGCCGGGGCATATGGCGCGACCATGGCCTCGTCCTACAATTCGCGCGGTTTCGTCGCCGAGGTGCTGGTCGACGGCGACCGCTTCGCCGTGGTCGCCGACCGGATCGAGGCGGGCGCGATCATGGATGCCGAGCGCGTGCCGGAATGGCTCGCCTGATCCGGCCATGAGCCGTATCGCCAGCCTGCCGCTGTTCCACCGGATCGCGGGGCAACAGGTGCTGGTGCTGGGTGACGGCCCCGCCGCGGAACCCAAGCGGCGGCTGGTCGAACGCGCGGGCGGCGTGATCGTCGAGGATTTCGCCCAGGCGGTGGACGAGGGCGTCCGGCTGGCCTTCATCGCCTTCGACGACGCCAGGGCCTGCGAGGTGGCGGCGATCAATGCGCGCTGCGCCGGGATGCTGGTCAATGTCGTGGACCGACCGGAACTGTGCGATTTCACCACGCCCTCGATCCTCGACCGCGATCCGCTGCTGGTGGCGATCGGGACCGGGGGTGCGTCGGCGGGGCTTGCGAAGCACGTGCGGCTCAGGCTGGAGCGGGTCTTGCCCGAGACCCTCGGCGCGCTCGCGCGGGCGCTCGAGGCGGCACGGCCGGTGCTGCGGCGGCGCTTTCCCGACGGGGCCGAGCGGCGCCGCGCGGTGGATGCCGCCCTGCGTGAAGGCGGGCCGCTCGATCCGCTCGATCCGCAAGCCTCCACGCGTGTCGCGGCATGGGCCGAAAGCGGGGCGGCGCATCGGGGCGCGGGCGCGGTTTTCGAGATCACCCTGACCAGCCCCGACCCGGAGGACCTCACCCTGCGGCAGGCGCGCCTGCTGGGCGAGGCGGACGTGCTGTGGCTCGACGGTGCGGTGCCGGCGGCCATCCTCTCCCGCGCCCGCGCCGATGCCGCGCGGCGGCCGCTGGCAGAGGGCGAAGGGGTGGATGCCGAAGCCGCTTCGGGCCTCGTCTTGGTCCTGCGCTGGCGCCCCGGCTAGAGGCGCCGTCCGCACAAGCTTCAGGCCGCCTGCAGCAGCGGCGTGCGCAGGCTCGCAAAATAGCCCGACATGGCGGCGATCGCCTTGTCGCTGAGGGCAATGAAGGCGCGGCGACGGTCATCCGGATCAGGGACCCGCACGAAGATCCCGCTTTCGACCATCTGAGTCAGCCAGCGCAGCGCCGTCGTGGCGGGGACACCGGCAGCAATGCACAGCGAGGTCACCGAGACGCGGGTGCCTTCGCCATGCGCGGCGGTGAGATCGAGCAGCATGTCCCACGCCGGATCGCCGAACAGCTCGGGCGCGAAGAAGCGTGCGCGTGCCTGGCGACCGGCGATGATCTGGCGCACCATCTGCGGATCGGGCAGCGGCGGGACAGCGGCGGGCGCCGGGTCAGCGTGCTGGGCACCGAAGACAGGCGCTGACACCATCCCGGGCCCGCGATAGTCGCGCTTGAGTTCGCCCACTGCCGCGCCGGCGGAGACGGCATGGCCCATCCGGTCGAGCGAATGGGCGATCGCCTCGACCTGCTGCGAAAGCCGCAGCAGGGCCACGCGGTCCTCCTCGCCCATCTCGCGAAGGCGCGCCGCCCCGGCCTCGCCCATCACCCGCCCGACCGCGATCACCCGTTCGGCGCGAGTGGGTGATACGAGGATCTGAGGGTTGGACTGGTCGAGCACGGCAAAGACATCGTCGAGCCCCGCAAGGTTGGTCGCGACGATCAGCTTGGCACCCGACCGCGCGACCCGCATGTCGAGCCGCGCAAGGCCTGCCAGCATCATCGCGTCGATCCCGCGGCTGCCCATTACCGTGCAATCGACCACCACCACATCGCCGAGCAGGGCGATCGGCCCTTCGAGCAGGGAGCGCAAGGACCCTCCGTCGATGCTGCGGAACCCCGCCCCGCCGAGGTCGGCGCCGATCTGGCGCCGCAGCCCTTCGTCCTCGCCGAAAATCGCGACACGGGCGGGCAGGCCCGCACCGTCATCAGCGCAGCCATAGGTGAAGTCATCGGCAGGGGAAGCACCACGGACGGGGGAGGTCAGCATCGACTCGACTCCAACTAAGTTGGAACGAGAATAGAACAAAAAGGGATCAGGTCAAGTAAGTTGGCCCAATAGTCGCAGGCCCTCCGCCCCGCTCACGGCCTGATCTCGATCACCGTGCCGTCGGGCACGATGCGCCACAATTCCTCGATCTCCTCGTTGGAAAAGGCGATGCACCCGTCGGTCCAGTCGCCGGGAACGCGACCGAAGGGCAGGGAATTGGGCTGGCCGTGGAGGAAGATGTCGCCTCCCGGCGAGCGGCCGTATTGCGCAGCGAAGGCGCGGTCGGCAGCGTTGGGGTAGGACACCTTGAGGCTGAGGTGATAGGCGCTCCCCGGGTTGCGGCCTTCAATCACGTAGCGGCCCTCGGGCGTGCGCTCGTCCCCTTCGAACTGCTTGTGGCCTTGCGGCCGGTCGCCGAATTGCAGACCGCGCCAGGCCTTGACGGGCCGCCCGCCGGCATAGGCGACCATCAGCCGTTCGGACTTGTCGACGATGAGATAGTCGACGCTGGCGAAGCGCAGTTCGGGCACGATCCGCGCCGCCTCGCGCGCCAGCGGGGGCTGCGAGGAGGGGGCTTGCGCCTGCTCCACCGGCGGCGCGGCACAGGCGGCAAGCGCGAGCAGCGGGAGGAGCGCGAGGCGGGTCATGCGGGCGAGACTAACCCGCCCCGCCCCTCGCGATCAATCCACGAAAGGATCCCGCATCAGGATCGTGTCGTCGCGTTCCGGCGAGGTCGAGACCAGCGCCACGGGGCATTCGATCAGCTCCTGGATGCGCTGGATGTACTTGATCGCGTTCGCCGGGAGGTCGGCATAGGAGCGGGCACCTGCCGTGCTCTCGTGCCAGCCAGGCATTTCCTCGTAGATCGGCTCGCAGGCGGCCTGATCGGCGGCATGGCTCGGGAGGTAGTCGTAGACCTGCCCGCGCAGCCGGTAGCCGGTGCAGATCTTCACCTTCTCCAGCCCGTCGAGCACGTCGATCTTGGTGAGCGCAATGCCTGTCACGCCCGAAATGGCGCAGGACTGGCGCACCAGCACGGCATCGAACCAGCCGACGCGGCGCTTGCGGCCAGTGACGGTGCCGAACTCGTGGCCCCGCTCGCCAAGGCGCTGGCCGATCTCGTCCTCGAGTTCGGTCGGGAACGGGCCGGATCCGACGCGCGTGGTGTAGGCCTTGACGATGCCGAGCACGAAGCCGGTCGAGTTGGGACCGAGGCCGGAGCCGCTCGCTGCCGTCCCGCTCACCGTGTTCGACGAGGTGACGAAGGGATAGGTGCCGTGATCAACATCGAGCAGCACGCCCTGCGCGCCTTCGAACAGGATCTTGGCCCCGGCCCGGCGGACCTTCTTCAACCGCTTCCAGACCGGCTGGGCGAACTTCAGCACGAAGGGCGCGATCTCGCGCAGGTCCTCGAGCAGCGCGGCACGGTCGACCGGCGGCTGGCCGAAGCCGGCGCGCAGCGCATCGTGGTGGGCGCAGAGGCGGTCGAGCTGGGCCTCGAGGCTGTCGAGATGCGCCAGGTCGCACACCCGGATCGCGCGTCGGCCCACCTTGTCCTCGTAGGCCGGGCCAATCCCGCGCCCGGTCGTCCCGATCTTGCCCTTGCCCGCCGCCGTTTCGCGCAAAGCGTCGAGATCGCGGTGGAGGGGGAGGATCAGCGGGCAGTTGTCGGCGATGGCGAGGTTATCGTCGGTGATGGTGACCCCCTGCCCCTCGACCTTGGCGACCTCGTCGCGCAGCGCCCAAGGATCAAGCACCACGCCGTTGCCGATCACCGAGAGGGTACCGGAGACGATCCCAGAGGGCAGCAGCGAGAGCTTGTAGGTCTTGCCGTCGATCACCAGCGTGTGACCGGCGTTATGGCCGCCCTGAAAGCGGACCACGGCATCGGCGCGGCTGGCGAGCCAGTCGACGATCTTGCCCTTGCCCTCATCGCCCCATTGGGCGCCGATCACGGTGACGTTGGCCATGTGTGTCCTTATCCGGTGGCGGTGAACCGGGCGGGGGCCTAGGCGTTCGGGACGGGCGAGGCAAGCACGGCGCGAAGGGTTTTGCGGCCGATCTGCGTTGAACGGAACAACTGCCGTCCGCTCGAAAGGAAGCCTTCGCCGATGCGCCCCGCCGCCCAAGCCCTGATCGCCGCTGCCGCTCTGGCGGTGCTCGCCAGCCCGATCCTCGCCCAGCAGCGCAGGGGGGAGGAGCGCCTGCCCGCGAGCTGCCGGCAGGAGGTGGTGCGGCTGTGCGGCATCAACCGGGGGCAGATCGCCGCCTGCCTGCGCGAGAAATATGCCGAGCTCTCCGAGGGCTGCCAGGCCGAGCTGCGCCAGCGCATCGAGGCGCGCGGGGGCCGCGAGGGCGCGCGGCGCGGGGGAGCCGCGATGGCGTCCGGCCCCGCCCTCGCCCCGCAGCAGACCCTCGCCTACGGCAGCGATCCGCTCCAGGCGCTCGACCTGTGGGTGCCCGAGGGCAGGCCCGCCCCGCTGGTGCTGTTCGTCCACGGCGGCGGATGGTCGCGCGGGTCGAAGAGCAATGCCGTGGGCCGCGCCCTGCCCGGGCACCTGCTGGCGCAGGGCTATGCCTTCGCCTCGATCGACTACCGGCTCGTCCCCGCCGCGCGCGTCGAGGACCAGGCGGCGGACGTGGCTGCGGCGCTCGCCCACCTGCTCGCGCGCGCCGACGCGCTCGGCATCGACCGGACCCGCGTGGTGCTGACCGGCCACTCGGCAGGCGCGCATCTCGTGGCGCTGGTGGGGACGGACGAGACCTACCTTCGGGCTGCGGGCCTCTCCTTTGCCGACATCGACGGGGTGATGCCCAACGACGGCGCGGCCTATGATGTGGCGCAGCAGTTGGCACTCGCCGGACCGCAGATGCGCGGCACCTATGAACAGGCCTTCGGCAGCGATCCGGCGCGGCACAAGGCGCTCTCCCCGATCGCGCAGGCCGCTGCGCCCAACGCCCCGGCCTTCCTTCTCCTCCATGTCCAGCGCCCCGATGCGGCGGCGCAGTCGAAGGCGCTGGCCGAGGCGCTGCGCAAGGCGGGCGCCGAGGCCGAGGTCTCCGGCTTCCCCGGCGAGGGCCTGCGCGGCCACATGGAGATCAATCGCAACCTCGGCCAGCCCGATTACCCCGCGACCCCGGTGATGGACGCGTGGCTGAAGAAGGTGCTGGGCGGATAGGCGAAGTTTACAAAGTTGACACTGTAAACTTCGATTTCCTACGGCAATTCGCAATATATTTCAGTGACTTGCTTGGCAAAACCGAAGTTGACACTGTGCTTTGCGTTTTCATGGCCTGTTCGGGGCGCCATTCGGCACGGCAACGACGATGCGAAAGAGCCGCCGGACGCTATCAGCAGGTATCTGGGTAGTAAAGCGGGTGCTTCCTTACCCCTCCCCGCCCCTCGCCCCCTGCCTGACACGGGGCGACGAGGATGGGGCGCGACGAGGACCGGCTGCGATGGCCGGAACCTGCCCTAGATCGCCACCGGCTCCCCGCCCTCGAGCACATAGTCGCAGCCCAAAGCCTTCGTGTCCTCGCCCTCGGCGAGCTGGGCGATAGTGCGCCAGCCCTCAAACCTGAGGCGCGCCGCCGCGGCGCGGTCGTGGCCGAGGGGGAGGTAGCAGGTGCGCGGAGCCTCGGGCTGGGGCGCGGCCTCGGCGAGGCGGTCGAGATAGAGGGTGAAGCCGGTCGCCGGCTCCTCGCTCCCGGCGATGCGGTAGGTGCCGCCCCGCCCCACCGCGCGGCGCTGCCCTTCGGCATAGAGGGTGAAACCGAACCACGACTGGTATTCGAAGCCGTGCCGCTCGGTCGGATCGAGCGTGATGCGCGCCGCATCCCCGATGTGCCCGGCAATCGCCTCCAGCGCGTCGAGGCGCGACTTCAGTGCCCCGCCCGCATCCACATCCCGAAGCGCAGCGAGGGCACCTTCCAGCGGTCCGGTCGCGTAGAGCAGCGGCAGGTAGGCGCTGCCGCCCGCCGCGCGCAATCCGCCCGCGTCCTTGGTGTCGAGCTCGCGCCGCACGCCCTCGATCTGCTCGGGGGCGAGCGGGAAGGCCTTTGCCGCCAGCGTGTCGACGAGATCGGGCAGGGTGAAATCGACCGAGATGCCGGTCAGCCCGGCTGCCTTCAGCGCCTCGATGGCGAGCATCACCGCCTCGCCCGCGGCGGCGACGGTGTCGGAGCCGATCAGCTCGGCGCCGAGTTGCAGCCGCTCGCGCGCAGGGTCGAGCTGGCTCGCCTTGATCACCACCGTATCGCCACAATAGGCAAGGCGCAGCGGACGCGGCGCGGCGGCGAGGCTGGTGGCGGCGATGCGCCCGATCTGCGGGGTCATGTCCGAACGCAGCGCGAGCGTGCGCAGCGAAGCGGGATCGACGAAGCGGAACATCGTGCTGCGCTCGCCCACGCTCACGCCCGCCATGCGGCCGACCAGCGCGGCCTCGAACTCCAGCAGCGGCGGGCGCACGCGGTCGTAGCCGTGGGCGGCAAGCACATCGAGACAGGCGCGCATCGCCGCGGTGATGCGCGCGGCTTCAAGCGGCAGGCGGTCTTCGAGGCCTTCGGGCAGGAGGTCGTTGGGCTTGGTCATCGCTGGTGCGCTTAGCGGGCATTGCCGCGCTGGTGAAGGGGGCTAGCACCATGCAGGCCCACCCCCTGCCCCTCCCCGCAAGCGGGAGGGGAGTATCGGCGCGCACCAGTCCCCCTCCCGCTTGCGGGAGGGGTCAGGGGTGGGCGCTTCACCTCAGAACGACAGCGCCTTGACCAGCTTTACGCCCTCGAGCGTCTCGGCCTCGGCCACCACCTCGGCGGGCAGGGCCTCGTCGAGGCTCAGCAGCAGCACCGCTTCCCCGCCCGCCTCGCGGCGGCCGAGGTTGAAGGTGCCGATGTTGATGCCGTGGCTGCCCAGCAGCGTCCCGATGCGGCCGATGAAGCCCGGCTTGTCGTCGTTGACGATGTAGAGCATGTGGCCGGCGAGTTCCGCCTCGATCCCGATGCCGAAGATCTCGACGAGGCGCGGGCTTTCCGTCCCGAACAGCGTGCCGGCGACCGAGCGCGGCCCCTGCGCGGTTTCCACGGTGACGCGAACGAGGGTGTTGAACGCGCCCTCGCGCTGGTGTCGGACCTCGGCGACCTCAAGGCCCCGCTCCTTGGCGAGGAAGGGCGCGTTGACCATGTTCACCGTGTCGGAATAGCGGCGCATGAAGCCCGCCAGCACGGCGGCGGTGATGGGCTTGCCGTTGAGTTCGGCCGCCGCGCCCTCGCGCTCGATCCCGATGCGGGTGAGGTTGCCGTGGGCAAGCTGGCCGACGAGGCTGCCGAGCTTTTCGGCGAGCGCCATGTAGGGCTTGAGCTTGGGGGCTTCCTCCGCCGACAGGCTGGGGACGTTGAGCGCATTGGTGACGCCGCCGTTCACCAGATAATCGGCCATCTGCTCGGCCACCTGCAGCGCGACGTTGACCTGCGCCTCGGTGGTCGAGGCCCCGAGGTGCGGGGTGCAGATGAAGTTGGGCGCGCCGAACAGCGGGTGATCGGCCGCCGGCGGCTCGGTCTCGAACACGTCGAGCGCCGCGCCTGCGACCTGCCCGCTTTCGAGGCAGTCCTTGAGCGCCGCCTCGTCGATCAGCCCGCCGCGCGCGCAGTTGATGATGCGGATGCCCTTCTTGGCATTCTCGAGCCGCTCGCGGCTGAGGATGTTGCGGGTCTCCTCGGTCAGCGGGGTGTGGAGCGTGACGAAATCGGCGCGGCTCAGCAGCGTGTCGAGATCGACCTTCTCGATGCCGAGTTCGATCGCGCGGTCCTCGGTCAGGAAGGGATCATAGGCGATCACCTTCATCCTGAGGCCGAGCGCGCGGCTGGCCACGATCGAGCCGATGTTCCCGGCCCCGATCAGGCCGAGGGTCTTGTTGGTAAGCTCGACCCCCATGAACCCGCTCTTGGGCCACTTGCCTGCCTGAGTCTGGGCATCGGCCTGCGGAATCTGCCGGGCGAGCGCGAACATCAGCGCGATGGCGTGTTCGGCGGTGGTGATCGAATTGCCGAAAGGGGTGTTCATCACCACCACACCCTTGCCGCTGGCGTAGGGGATATCGACATTGTCGACCCCGATGCCGGCGCGGCCGATGACCTTGAGGTTGGTCGCGGCATCGAGGATCGCCTTGGTCACCTTGGTCGAGGAACGGATGGCGAGGCCGTCATACTCGCCGATGCGCGCGATCAGCTGCTCGGGCGTTTCGCCGGTGATCACATCGACATCGCAGCCGCGCTCCTCGAAGATGCGGGCGGCGTTGGGGTCCATCTTGTCGGAAATGAGAACTTTGGGCTTGGTCATGGGATTTCTCCGCAAATCTGGGAAAACCCGTTCGCCCTGAGCCTGTCGAAGGGCCGCCCTTCACTTTGCGGGCGGCACGGCATCAGAAGAAAAGCGGTGCTTCGACTAGCTCAGCACGAACGGGAGGATAGGGATAAGCTTGGACGGCCTCAGCCGTTCTTGACCTTCTCGTAGGCCCACTCGATCCACGGCAGGAGGCGCTTGATGTCCTCCTGCTCGACGGTCGAACCGCACCAGATGCGCAAGCTCGGCGGCGCGTCGCGGTAGCCGTTGAAGTCGAAGCCGACATTGCGCTCTTCGAGCAGCTTGACGATCTTCTTCGGAACGCCCGCCTTGTCCTCGTCGGAGAGGCTCTCGTACCAGTCGCCCTGGAAGACCATGCACACGCCGGTGTTGGTCTGGAGCGCGGGATCGGTCGCCATGTTGCGCAGCCACGGGGTCGCCTCGATCCAGTCCTTGACCAGCTGCGCGTTGGCATCCGCCCGCGCGATCAGCGCCTTGCGGCCGCCGATCGACTTGGCCCATTCGAGCGAGGCGATGTAATCCTCGGTCGCCAGCATCGAGGGGGTGTTGATCGTCTCGCCCTCGAAGATGCCGCGGTTGAGCTTGGCGCCCTTCTTCATGCGGAACAGCTTGGGCAGCGGCCATGCCGGATCGTAGCTCTCGATCCGCTCGACCGCCTTGGGGCTGAGGATCAGCATCCCGTGCTGCGCTTCCGAGCCCAGAACCTTCTGCCACGAATAGGTCGTGGCATCGAGCTTTGCCCAGTCCATCTCCATCGCGAAGATCGCGCTGGTGGCGTCGTTGATCGTCACGCCCTCGCGGCCCGGCTCGAGCCAGTCGGTGTTCGGGATCTTCGCGCCGCTCGTCGTGCCGTTCCAGGTGAACACCACGTCGTTGCGCTGCGGGATGGTGGTGAGGTCGGGGATCTGGCCGTAATCGGCGGTCAGGACCTGAAGGTTGGGCAGCTTCAGCTGCTTCACCGCGTCCTGGATCCAGACATTGCCGAAGCTCTCCCACGCCGCGACCGTCACCGGGAGCGCAGGATCGAGCATCGACCACATGGCGGCCTCGATCGCCCCGGTGTCGGAGGCGGGCATGATGCCGATCAGGTAATCGTCGGGGATGCCGAGCAGTTCGCGCGACAGGTCGAGCGCATACTTCAGCCGCGCCTTGCCGAGGCTCGAACGGTGCGAGCGGCCAAGCGATTCGGTCTTGAGCTTGTCCAGCGACCAGCCGGGGAATTTCGCCGTGGGGCCCGAAGAAAAGAAGGGGCGCTCAGGCTTCAGCACAGGCTCATGCGCGAGCCCGCGAACATAGTCAGTCATGTATTCTCTCCTTGCAGAGAGCACGCGCGGCGTTGGGACCGCGTGGCCCGTGGGCGGCTTTAGAGAGACCCGGTGACAAGTCAATGACGAAAGGGCCCTACCCCCGGCAAACGTCCCTCTCGCAAAACGCGCACAACCCGCCTAAACGCGGCTCTCCATGGACATTTCCGATCTGCGTGTTGCCCTGTTCAGCGGTAACTACAATTACACCCGCGACGGGGCGAACCAGGCCCTCAATCGCCTTGTCGGTTCGCTGCTCGCGCGCGGGGCGAAGGTGCGCGTCTATTCGCCCAAGGTCGCCCAGCCCGATTTCGCCCCGACCGGCGATCTGGTCGGCCTGCCCAACGTGCCGATGCCGGTGAAGGGTCGCGGCGAATACCGGATGCCGACGCACCTCGGCGCTGCGGTGAAGCGCGATCTGGAAGCCTTCGCGCCCGACATCGTCCACCTCTCCTCGCCCGATCCGGCCGCCCATGCCGCGCTGCGCTGGGCGCGCGCGCGCGGCCTGCCGGTGCTCGCGAGCGTCCACACCCGCTTCGAGACCTATCCGCGCTACTACAACATGGCCTTCCTCGAGCCGCTGATCGTCAAGGGCCTCCAGCGCTTCTACAACCGCTGCGACGCACTGGTCGCGCCCTCGCAGTCGATGATCGACGAGCTTCTGGCGATGGGGATGCACAGCCGCATCGGGCTGTGGAGCCGGGGCGTCGACCGCACGATCTTCTCCTCCGCCCGCCGCGACCGCGAATGGAGGCGCAGCATCGGCCTTTCCGACGAGGATGTCGCGATCGTCTTCCTCGGGCGGCTGGTGATGGAAAAGGGGCTCGACGTGTTCGCCGAGACCATTGCCCGCCTGAAAGCCGCCGGCGCGCCGCACAAGGTGCTGGTGATCGGCGACGGTCCGGCGCGCGGCTGGTTCGAGGCGAACCTCCCGGCAGGCGCGATCTTCGCCGGGTTCAAGACCGGCGATGCCCTCGGCCAGGCGCTCGCCAGCGGGGACGTGTTCTTCAACCCTTCGGTCACCGAGACCTTCGGCAACGTCACGCTGGAAGCCATGGCGAGCGGCCTGCCGGTGGTCGCAGCCGGGGCAACCGGCAGCGCCAGCCTCGTCGCCGACGGGATCACCGGCCGGCTGGTCGCGCCCTCGGGCAGCAAGGAGGCCGATGCCGCCGCCTTCGCGGCCGTGCTCGCGCCCTATTGCAGCGACCCGGCGCTGCGCTCGGGCCACGGTGCGGCGGGCGAGACGCGCGCCTGCGAATACAGCTGGGAGGCGATCAACGCGGTGGTCGCCGACACCTATCTCGAACTCGTCGAGGAACGGCGGCGGGCCGCTAAGCCGCCCCGCGAGGCGGCCTGAACGCACGCGGGCTCCGCCCTACCTGAGCACCCCGGCGAGCGCCATGCGGCGGGTGTAGAACAGCAGGAACAGCGTCACGACCCAGATCGCCACGTCGAGCGTGTGCGCCTGCATCGTGGCCGGCACCTCGAGCACGAGGTAGTTGCCGATGGTCGTGCCGACGAGGCCGACCGTTCCCACCACCATCGCCGCCACCGCCCATTTCGAACGCAGCAGCAACAGCAGCGATCCGGCGAAAGCCCCCCACACGCCCAGCGCCCAGAAGGCACTGATCCATGCCGGATAGCTCTCCATGAAGGCGATCTGCTCGGGCGTCAGCCCCATCTCGGCCAGCATCCCGAGCTTGGTCGTCAGGTAGCTGATGATGCCCATCGCGTTGAACAGCAGCGTCAGCCCGCCGACCAGCCACAGATGCCACGGCGTCGCCGGCCGCCCCCCGATCACGGTTGCCATAAGCTCTCTCCCCCATCCGGCGCGACCCGAACGGGGGAGAGGATATGCCTAACCTGCGTTAGCTGCAATCGGCTGCGTGTCAGAGGCGCTCGATGCGCTTGGCCATCTCGTCGATCATGTCGACGATCTCGTTGATGGTGTGCTCGTCGAGCTTGCCCGCGCGGGCGCGGTTCTTGAGCACCGAGCCGAGGTTGCCCATCGCCCGGAACAGGTCGTGCGAGCGCACGGTCGTGGTGCGTTCGCCGTGGCGACCGAGGCGGCGCATCAGGGTTTCGACCTCGTCCTGCCGGCTCTCGAGCTCGTCACGGCCCTGCTGGGTGGCTGCAAAGGGCTTCTTGGCGCCCTCGGCCTCGGCCTCCTCGATCGCGCCTTCGTCCTCGAGCAGCTGGAGCGTGGGATAGACCGCGCCGGGGCTGGGCGCATAGGCGCCGCCGGTCATTTCCTCGATTTCCTTGATGAGCTCGTAGCCGTGGCGCGGGGTTTCGGCGATGAGGGCCAGCAGCGCGAGGCGCAGTTCGCCCTGTGCGAACATCCGCCCGCGGCGCCCGCGGCGGCCGCGCTCCTCGCCCTCGCCGTCGCCTTCGCGCTCGCGACCGCGCGGAAACTCCTCGTCGAAGCGCGCGCGCATCTTCCAGCCGGGGCCGCCGAAGTTCATGTTGCCGTTCATCGCCATCATCGCCATCGTCTCGGCGAACTTTTCCCAGCCGCCGCCGCGGCCATACCGGTTCCAGGTCATGCCATCCTCCCTTGAGGGTTGAAGATACATCCAAGATATATCTTAGACCTATCGTTTCAAGCGCCCGCGCCTGCGACGGTTCCCTTTTCCGCCCGATGCCCTATCACGTCCGACCAATGGCTGACCTGTTCGGACAAGACGCTCCCGAAGATGCGCCGCGCGGCGATGCGCCCGCCCCCGACGCGCCGCTCGCCGACCGGCTGCGCCCGCGCACCCTCGCCGAGGTGGTGGGGCAGGAGCACCTGACCGGCCCGTCCGGCGCGATCGGGCGGATGGTGGCCGCCGGACGGCTGTCGAGCATGATCCTGTGGGGGCCACCGGGCACCGGCAAGACCAGCATCGCCCGCCTGCTCGCCGACGCCGTGGGGATGCGCTACGCGGCGATCAGTGCGGTGTTCTCGGGCGTGGCCGACCTGAAGCAGGCCTTTGCCGAGGCCGAGAAAATGGCGAAGGCGGGCCGCAAGACGCTGCTCTTCGTGGACGAGATCCACCGCTTCAACCGCGCCCAGCAGGACGGCTTTCTCCCTTACGTCGAACGCGGGGTGGTGACGCTGGTGGGGGCGACCACCGAGAATCCGAGCTTCGCCCTGAATGCTGCGCTCCTCAGCCGCGCGCAGGTGCTGGTGCTGAACCGCCTGGACGAGAGCGCCCTCGCCGCGCTGCTCGAAAAGGCCGAGGCGCTGGAAGGCCCCCTGCCCCTCACCCCCGAAGCGCGCGAGGCGCTCATCGCCCAAGCCGATGGCGACGGGCGATTTCTGCTGGGGCAGGCCGAGACGCTCTATTCGGCAAAGTTGAAGGAGGCCCTCGACCCTGCGGGCCTCGGGAATTTCCTCCAGCGCCGGGTCGCGGTCTACGACAAGGACCGCGACGGGCATTACAATCTCATCAGCGCGCTCCACAAATCGGTGCGCGGCTCTGACCCTCAGGCCGCGCTCTACTGGCTGGCCCGGATGCTGGTGGCGGGGGAGGAGCCGCTGTTCCTGGCGAGGCGGCTGGTGCGCATGGCGGTCGAGGATATCGGCATGGCCGATCCGCAGGCGCTCCCGCAGTGCATGGCGGCAATGGAGGCCTATCGCTTCCTCGGCTCGCCCGAGGGGGAACTGGCGCTGGTGCAGGCCTGCCTCTACCTTGCCACCGCCCCCAAATCGAACGCCGCCTACATGGCACAGAAGGCGGCCTGGAAGGCGGCCAAGGACACCGGCAGCCTCGCCCCGCCCGCCAATATCCTGAACGCGCCGACCAAGCTGATGAAGGACCTCGGCTACGGGGCGGGCTACACCTACGACCACGAAGCGGCCGAAGGCTTCTCGGGTGACAACTACTGGCCCGATAGCATGGAGCCCGCGCAGTTCTACGCCCCGGTCGAACGCGGCTTCGAGCGCGAGGTGAAGAAGCGCCTCGATTACTGGGACAAGCTGCGGAGCGAGCGGGGATGAGCGAGGCCTTGGACAGCTGGGAGGCGGCGCGCGATTTCGCGCTCACCCTGCCCGGCACCGAAGCGGCCAAGAGCTACGGCAAGCCCGCCGTGAAGCTGGCGGCGAACGGCCGCGCGATCCTCGGCACGGGGCGCGAGCCGGGCACCTCCTTCGTGCTGCACATCGACATCGCCACCGCCGAGATGCTGATGGCGACGGGGCCGGAGACCTTCTGGCAGACCCCGCATTACGAAGGGTATCCGGCGGTGCTGGTGCGCTTCGACAGCCCCGATCCCGAACGGGTGCGCGCGATGATCCGTCTCGCGCACGAACAGGCCGCCGCGCTGCCGCCGCCGGCCAAGCGCTGGCGATGACGGGGCGCTTCGCGCATTTCCTCGCCGTCGACTGGTCGGGCGCGAGGGGCGCGCGCCAGAAGGGCATCGCGCTCGCCGTGGCGCGCGCCGAAGGGGGCGCGCCTGTGCTGGTCGCGCCCTCCGATCCGCGCGGATGGGCGCGCGAGGAGGTGCTGGCGCTTCTGGCGAGCCTTGAAGCGCCGACGCTGGTCGGGCTCGATCTCGGCATCAGCCTGCCCCATGCCGATGCGGGCGCCTTCTTCCCCGGCTGGGACGCCTCGCCCGCCAACGCGCGCGGGCTGTGGGCGCTGATCGACGCGCTGTGCGCCGCCGACCCTCACCTCGAGGCGGGCGGCTTCGTCACCCACCCCGAAGCCGCGCGCTATTTCCGCCACGGCGCAGGCGCGACGGGCGACCGCTTTCTCCTCCCCGGCGCGCCCGGCCGCGAGGGCCGCTTCCGCCTCGCCGAACACGCGCAGCGCAAGCAGGGGGTTCGGCCGGTGAGCAATTTCAACCTCGTGGGCGCGGCGCAGGTGGGCAAGTCGAGCCTGACGGGCATGCGGATGCTCCACCGGCTCGGCGGCAGGGTGCCGGTCTGGCCGGTCGATCCGTTGCCATCCGAGGGCTCGGTCATCACCGAGATCTACACCGCGATGGCCGCAAGGCGCGGCGGCGTGACAGGCACCGCGACCAAGATCCGCACGCGGGAGGCGCTCAATGACGCGCTCGATGCGCTCGGCAGCCCGCCGGTCGCCGGAACAGGGCCGATCGACGACCATTCGTCCGACGCGCTGCTGACCGCCGCCTGGCTGCGGCAGGTCCACGCCCTGCGCGACCTTTGGCACCCCGAAAGCCTGACCCAGGCAGTGGCACGCACCGAAGGGTGGACTTTCGGCGCGTTGTGAGATTAAGGCCCGGCTCCTGAAGCCATGTGCCGGCTTAGCTCAGTTGGTAGAGCAGTTGATTTGTAATCATCAGGTCGTTGGTTCGATTCCGACAGCCGGCACCGCCACCACCTTTCCTCACCGCTCGTCGGCAAAAGTCACCTGCGCGGCCTCGGTCACGTGGACCCAGACCTGGTAATAGCCGACTTCGTGCTCGCCATAGAAATTGGCGATGGGCCGCGGCGAACCCAGCGGCGAGTCGATCCAGTTGCGGCGCACCTCGCCCTCCACGATGAGCCGGCGCCCGCCGAGCCGCTGCATCATCGTGAACATGTTGAGGTCCGGCACCCCCTCGCCGTAGCAGGCCTTCACCGTGATCTGCCCGTCGACCACATCCGCCGCGCCGCACCCGCGTGCCCGGCGCAGCAGCGCGTGCAGGGCCTCGGGCTCGAAGGCGATGGTGAGCGTGCCGAGCGTGGCGTAATCCCGCCGCGAGTTGACGAACAGCATGGTGCCGAGCTGCCCCTGGAGGCTCTGCCCGCCGCCGCGCACGTCGAGCAGGAATCGGCCTGCGCGCGCCTCACCCTCGCCCAGCGCCAGAGCCATCGCCGTTGCCTCGCCCGGGGTGATGCAGCCGGGTTCGCAATCGGGAAGGTCCGCCCGTGCGGCCTTGAGGGAGGCATCGGCCTCGGCCAGACCGGCAAGCTGCGCCGGGCCGAGCGCGTTCCCGGCGGCCCGCAAGGCAGGCGCGGCAAGAGCAAGGGTGACGAGGGCGGCCGCCGCGGCCGCGCGCAGGACGGCAGGTGGCTGTGTCATCGTGCAGGCTGATGCATGGCGCGTGGCACCTTGGCGGGCGGCCCTGAACACGTGGTGAATCCGTCACCCTTGCGGGCCGCCCCTAGCCGAGGCGCAGGAAAAACTCCTCGCGCTCGCGGCGCAGTTCCGCGGGGGTCATGGCGGCGAGGGTGTCGAGTTCGGCGCGCAGGGCCAGCGTCAGGCGCTTGACCGTCTCGGCCGGATCGCGGTGCGCGCCGCCGCGCGGCTCGTAGACGATGCGGTGGATCACGCCGAGCTTGAGCAGATCGCCCGCCGTCACCCGCATCGCCTCGGCAGCCGTGGCAGCCTGCGCGGCACTGCGCCACAGGATTGAGGCGCAGCCTTCGGGGCTGATCACGGAATAGACCGCGTGCTCGAACATCAGCACGCGGTTCGCAGCGGCGAGCGCCACCGCCCCGCCCGATCCGCCCTCGCCGATGATCACCGCGACGAGCGGCACCCCGAGCGCAAGGCAGGCCTCGGTCGAACGGGCGATGGCCTCTGCCTGTCCCCGCGCCTCGGCATCGACGCCGGGGAACGCGCCCGGGGTGTCGACCAGCGTCACCACCGGCAGGCCGAAGCGGTCGGCCAGTTCCATCAGGCGGATGGCCTTGCGATAGCCCTCGGGCCGCGCCATGCCGAAATTGTGCTTCAGCCGCCCGGGCGTGTCCTCGCCCTTGACGTGGCCGATCACCATCACCTTGCGCCCCTCGAAGCGCGCGAAGCCGCCGATGATCGCCTGATCGTCGCCGAAGGTGCGATCGCCTGCGATGGGCAGAAACTCGCTGAACAGCCCGGCCACCAGCTTCTCGAACCGGGGCCGCTGCGGGTGGCGGGCGACCAGCGTGCGCTCCCACGGGGAGAGGCGGGCGTAGGTGTCGGCGAGCAGCTTGTCGGCCCGCTCGGCCAGCATCCGCGCCTCCTCGGTGCCCTCGGGGTGGGCAGCGAGTTCGGCAACGTGCTTGTCGAGCGCCTCGATCGGCTTTTCGAAGGGCAGGTACTGGATCATGCCCGCCAGCTTATACCGTCATCGACATCCCGCGATAGATGCGCGCGCGATAGCGCGAATCCTCGGCATCGGGCAGCGGCGCGCCGACCAGCAGGACCGCACGGGCGAAACGGCGCACCTCCTCGAGATGCTCGTCGAGATCGCGCGGTTCTTCGGATTGGACGCGGCGGGTGAGGTTGATCTGGTTGACCGGCACATCGTGCACCAGCCGCTCGTTCTCGACCGCGAGCGTGGCGGTAAAGGCATGGAGCGTGGTCTTGATGAAGTTCGCCAGCGCGAAGGCCGGGGACTTGTCGCCCATCGGCACGTCCGGCGAGGTCAGCACCAGCTGGCAATCGTCATACAGCGAAGCGCGGCGCGAGACGCGGAAGTGGTGGGTGAGATTGTCGGCCACCACGCTGCGGAATTCCTCGGGGGTGAGCGGATCGTCGGTGGCGAACAGCTTGCCCGGCAGTGCCGACATCGGGGTCGAGAGGATGGTGGTGGGCTTGCCCCAGGCGAGCAGCGCCTCGTCCATCGCGGCTTCGATGTCGGTGGTCTTCACCAGCGAGGTCAGGGCCTCGGCGGTTTCGGGTTCGAGCTGCGCCTTGATCGCCTCGAATGCTTCGGCGGTGCGGGTGATCACCACCACGTTGGCCGCGTGGCAATCCTCGATGAAGGCGCGCGCGGTTTCGGCGAGGTAGTCGGCGAGGTGCTCGCCGATGATCCACACGGTCTTGCCCCGCATCTGGTCGAGGCGTTCCTGCTTGGGGCTGCCGAACAGCTCGCGCTCGGTGGTGGAGCGTTCCACGGAGAGCCCGCCCGAGGGCATGAAGGTCTCGCCCGAGACGGCGCGGTCGGCGAGGAAGAAGACGGTCGCCTGCGCGACATCATGCTCGGTCGGCATTTTGCCGAGGTAGAGCTTGGAGAGCACGCCGGTCCCGACCTTGTTGGCCTCGATCGCGATCTTGTCGGCGGGGAGGAAAGGCGCGTCCTCGGGCGGCACGCGCAGCAGCCAGTCGCCGTCTTCGGCAGGCGAACGCTCCGACCACTCGGGCGCGTCGAGGAACAGGCCCGCCTGCCGGAGGCGGCTGATCAGCGCAGCCGCGATGGCGGGGGTGAGCAGGTACTGGTCCCAGGTGCAGGTGCCGTCACCCTCGCGCGCGCAGGCGAGCGCCAGCTCGCGCAGTTCGTGCGGGTTGTTGGTGTCGTGGCTCATCTTGACGGTGTCGTTGCGGGCGAGCCGCGCGAGCACTGCCTCCACGCGCACCCCGCGCCGGATCGCCTTGATCGCGGCGGCGTGGACGGCATTGAGGCGCTTGTTCTCGAGGATCAGCTTGCCGCGCCGCTCGAACAGGCCGGGCTTGCCGCCGGTGCCCGACAGGCGGTCGCCATCGACCGGCCCCGGCGCGATGGCGTTGAACTGCACCTCGGGGCCGAGATAGCGCGCCATGCTCTCGACCATCGCGCGCTGCCCGGCCTTGGAGACGGCGTAGTCCGCGCGATTGGGATAGGCGACCGCGAGATACTTCTCGCCGCCGAAATAGGACGAGACGTTGAGGATGTAGCCGGAGCCTTGCGCCTTCATCAGCGGGGCGACGTGGTGCATCAGGAAGTAGTTCGACACGAGGTTCGCATCGAGCGTGTAGTTCCACGCGTCCACGGTCATGTCGACGACCATGTCCTCCGCGCCGGCGACCCCTGCGTTGTTGATGAGGTAGTCGATCCTCCCGAAGGCCTTCAGCGTGGCGTCGACCGCGCCCTTGAGGCTCTCGAAATTGCTGACATCGACATTGGCGAGGGTCTGCACCCGACGCTCGACACCGGCGAAACCGATGTCCTCGAGCTCCGAGACGATCCGCGCCCGCGCCACGGCAAGCTCGCTTTCGCGGCGGGCGACCATCATCACCTTGCCGCCCGCCAATGCGAGCAGGCGCGCGACCTGTCCGCCGATCCCGGCCGAACCGCCGGTGATGAGCGCGACCTTGCCGAGGTGCAGGCCGGTGATGTTCTCGGAGAAGCCCGGCATCGCCTTGCGCGCCCCGGTCGCCTCGCCAATGTTCGCCGGGACATAAAGCGTGATCTCGCCGAGCTTGCTTTCCTTCAGCAGGATGCGCGCTGCGTGGCCGGCTGTGAAGCGGATGTTCTCGGCCTCGGTGTTGGTGAATCGGACGATCTGGTTGCCCCACTCCGCTTGCCGGCGACGCCCGTGCGCGGTGTCGATCTCGCTCTCGTCGCGCCAGATGCGGATCAGCTGTTCGGTCGCGGCGCGCAGGATGTGGCCGTAGATGTCGCCCTTCCCGTCGCTCGCATGGCTGACGAAGACGAAACGCGGCGGCTGCAAGAGGTTGTCGTGCCGCTTCCAGTAACGGCTCATGGTGCGCGCGAGCGCCATGTTGCCGGCGAGTTCGGCATCCATCAGCGCCTGGACCACGCTGTCGTCCGCCGCCGTGATCGCGCCGCTGAGTTCGCCCGCGCCCAGAGCGGGGAGGAACAGCGCACCGCTGACCGGCGTGCCGCCCTTGGTGTAATCCTCGAGCGCGGCTTCCATGCCGGCCGGGTCCTTGCGGCTGAAACGGATGATCGCGAGTTTGTCGCCGAGGCCCAGCGCTTTGCAGCGCTTCTCGGCGATGGCAACGTCGGCGGCGCGCGGCAGGCCGAGCACCACGCTTGCCCCGCAGGCGAGCTGGACCTGCGCGATCTCGAGCGCCTCCTCCCAGTCGTCTCCGGCCGCGATCAGCACGGCCAACCCCGTGCCATCCATCGAGCGCATGGTGGGCCGCGCGAGGTAGGTGGAGCGCTGTTCCTTGCGCACGCTCATCCCGTGGGTGACCTCGAAATCGTGGCCGTTGTAGGCCGCGCTCTCGTCCGAGCCGAGGAAGACGCAGGTGGTGGCGATGTCGGTCGGTGTCGGGAAGGTCTTGGCCTTCTCGTTCCCGCCGGTCGCACGTTCCAGCGACATCATGTCGAAGAACTGGTTGGCGGTCGTGCCCGCCTCGTCCCCGCGCGCGACGTCCATCGCGGCAAAGACGTTGCGGATGCGCTCGCTCTCGATCGGGCCGGGGTAGACGAGATTGACGCGGATTCCCGTGGGACCGAGCTCGAGGCTCAATTCGCGGCTCCAGGCATTCATCGCCGCCTTGGGGACGACATAGGCCGCGCGCGCGTAATAGGGCGTGCGGCTGAAGATGGTCGATACGTTGATGATCGAGCCGCCTTCGGGGATGTGCTCGGCCGCGACGCGTGCGACGTTCCACGCAACGCCGAAGATGTTGCGCAGCGCATCGCCTACGGTCTCGCTGTCGGTGCTGCCGGACTTCTGGAGCGCGGCGAGTTCCTCGGCGGACAGCGGCAGGTTCTCGATCGGCTGCTTGGGCCCGGCGCTCCCGGCGTTGTTGACGAGAATGTCGATCCGCCCGAACTGCTTGACCACCTCGGCGATCGCCGCCCGGACCGAGGCGATGTCGCCCCCGTCGAGCGCGACCGTTGCGAGCCGCGCCGGGTCGGCACCGGTCGCCTTGAGCAGCGCCTCGGCAGCCGCCTTGGTGCGCTCGGGCGTGCGGCCCGTCATCACCACGGTTGCGCCTTCTGCAAGGTAGTGCGTGACGACATGCCCGCCGAGGTTCCCGGCCGCGCCGGTTACGACCGCGATCTTGCCGGCGAGACGGCCTGGGATATCGCCCTGGAGGGCAGGCGCAGCAGCAGCGGCTTTGGACTTCGCCATAGGACTCTCCTCACAGAAAATTGCCACGAAGCCGCGCTTCGCTTTGCACTTCGTTCAAACCCTGGGGAGGAGAGTTAAGAACGTTTCAAAAACCGCAACGCGCGGGTCAGGCTTCCGGTTCCCCGGGACTTGCAGATGCCGCGCCCGAGGCCGCCCACGCTTCGAGCAATGCGTCGCGGCTCCTGAGGCCCATTTCGGGGAGCGCATGGTTGACCACATAGGTCGATCCGGTGTGCCGGTTGTCCCACATCGCCTGGTGCGCTTCCGGCAGGCCTTCCCACGGCACCACCTCGGGCTCGGTTACTTCGAGCAGGCCCGCCGCGATCATGTCGTTCATCCGCGCGACCTCGTAGGCGTTGCACAAGTGCGTGCCGAAGATCTGCGCGGTCGGCATGTAGATGCGCCGCTGGCGGGTCCAGACCTGCGGGGCGTAGAAGGTGAAGCGGCAGCCGGTGAGGTCTTCCGCAAAAATCACGCGCCCGGTGAAGGGCTTCACCAGCGAGGTCGAAATGCCGAGCGTGTCCTGCCCGGCGCGTTCGAACACCAGATCGGGGCTGCCGCGCGGATTGTCGGGCGAGCGCAGGATCTTGCCGACCGCCGAGCCGAAGGGCTTCATCACCCGGTCCTGGTAGTCGCGCACGGCGGCCTTGAAGACCTCGATGTCGGCCTTGGCATCGGGCAGGCGGGGCATGGTGTCGGGCCAATGGAAGTTCGCCCCCTCGCGGCGGCGGATGCTCTCGAGGCTGACGATGCCCTCGATCGCGTCCTCGAGGCCCAGCGATTGCAGGAACTCGCGCTGCCCGTCGGTGGTGGTGGCGATGACCGAGCGCGCGTTGAAGCGGCGCGCGGCCTCGATCATTTCGAGCCCGGTCTCGTCGAGCAGGTCGGAGGAGCCGGGGCCGTAGAAGATCAGCACCGCCTCGCCGCCCCTGAGCTGCGCGCGGCGGAGCATCTCCTCGGGCGAAGCCGTTCCCGGCTTGCCCATGAAGCTGAAGTGGTAGCCCGACGACGCGCCGTAGAAGGCGAGCGTGCCGCCTTCGGCGAGCAGCTGGAACGACCGCGGGAAGGCGGTCTCACCTGCGTGGCTCACCACGTAATCGGCAAGCTTGCCGCCGTTCAGCGCCTTGTATTCCTCGATCAGCGGCGCGCCTGCGGCTTCCCACGCGATGGCCTCGGCCTTGTCCTCCGGCACGACGGTGAAGAGGTCGGCAAAGCGCCCATCCTTGCGGTTGATCGCCCCGACCGCGCCCTGCACCTTGGTGATGAAGGCCGCGCGCTCCTCCGAGGATACCAGCCCCGTCACCTGCAACCCGGTCCGCACCGAAGACCGGAGCGCATCAAGCCCCGTCCCCGTTGCCGCGCCCTCGACGAACAGCGTCCGCCCCGGCGCGATCTGGAGCGTCGTGAACAGGCAGCGCGCGATGGTGCCGAGGTTGAGGACGTAGCTCCCCGCCTGCTCCAGCGTCAGGTCGGGCGGCACCTTGTGCATCTGCGGCGCCTGCACCGTCAGGAACTGGGCGTGGCTGCCGGTCTCGGTCTCGTAGCCCTGAATCGAGAAGTCCGCATACATCGGATCGTTGCCGACCAGCGGCGAGAGAAGGTCGTTCGTCCCCGAATAGACCGTCACCAGATCGCCGACCTTGATCCGCCCCTGCGCCCGCGTCTCGGAGCCCAGCGCCGCGACCAGCGCGATGCCGCCGGAGCCCGTGATCTGCACGTCCTCCTCATGCGCATCAAACGGCGAGACGGGGATGCCGGTCAGCGCCCAGATGTCGTTGAAGTTGACCTCGCTCGTCAGCATGTAGAGCAGCGCCTCGTTGGGCGCGGGCTCGGGGGTCTTGACGATCAGCTCCTTCTCGTGGCTCGCGGGCGGGCCGAAGCGCGGCTGGCCGGTCTCGGGATCGCGGGCGATGCCGAAGGCATATTGCCACGGCGGGATCGGGGTGACGCCCGGGTAGAAAGGCGCGCCGACGGGGAGCAGATCGCCCGCTGCCTCAAGCGCCTGTGCGCGCATCTCGTGCTCGGCGTCGATCCACACCCCGTCGCGGCGGACGGGGAGCGGGGGGGCGACCTTGTCGATGAACTGGCGGATGCCGGTCTTCCCGCCCTCGGGATCGACGATGGCTTCGGCGAAGAGCCGCGCCTCGCGCGCCGTCCCTTGCGTGATGCCATGCTCCAGCCCGGTGCGCACCGCGTCCAGCGCCCGGGCACCCGCGATATCGCGGCCAGCCCATTCGAGCTGCCGCAGGATACGCTGGAGGAAATCGTCTTCCAGCACGGCATCGAGATCGACTTCTGCCGCGCTTTCCCAGCGCGCGGTCGCCGCCTGCCGCTCCGCGAAGGCGCAGCCGAGCGCACTGCCCGGCCCGTGCTTCACAAAATCGCGCACGGCGGCGTGGGCTGCCGAAAGCGCATCCTCGGCACCTTCGACCAGCTGATCCACCAGCCCGATGTTCGCCGCCTGCTCGGCGGTGATGCTCCGCCCGCCGAAGATCAGGTCGAGCGCATCGCGCACGCCTTCCGCGCCTCGTCGGTCGGCGAGCAGGCGCGGCAGGCGCTGGGTGCCGCCGTAGCCGGGAAGCAGCCGCAGCCGGATTTCCGGCTGGCCGAAGCGCGCCACCGGCTCGGCAACGCGGTAGTGGCAGGCGAGCGCGAACTCCATGCCCCCGCCAAGCGCCACCCCCTGCACCGCCGCGACGCAGGGCTTGTTCATGCTCTCGATGGTGCGGAACGCGAGGTGCGCGTTGTTGGGGAGCACCATCGCTTCTTCGACCGTGTGAATCTCCTCCAGCATCTGGCGGATGTCGGCCCCCGCGACGAAGGACGAGGTGCCCTCGCCGGTGAAGACCACCGCCACCACGTTGTCGTCGCGCGCGAGGGTGGAGGTGACCAGCACCAGTTCGTCGATAGCACGTTCGTTCAACGCGTTGACGGGCGGATTGGTGACCGTAACGGTCGCGACCTGCTTGCCCGGCGCAACCGTGTTGTACTGCACGAGGAAATAGCGGTGCCGGTCGAACAGCGCCTGCTCGTCGCTCATGCGTTGCTTGCGCTGCCAGTCGGCGATCACGCGCTGGAGCTCGTCCAGAGCCTCGGGGTTGCGCAGCGTCGTGACGTCGCCGACATCCTCGCCCACCACCAGCGCGCGGACCATGCGGCGCATGTATTTGCCGCTGCGGGTCTCGGGGAACTGGCTGACCTCGATGAAGTCCGCCGGCACCGCGACCGCGCCCTTCTCGGTGCGCACGAGGTCGAACAGCCGACGCTTGTCCTCATGCGTCAGCTTGCGCCCCGCGACCGGCACCACGAAGGCGAGCGGGGTGAGCCCCTTCTCGCGGTGAGGGGCGCCGACCACCAGCACGTTGCCGACCGGCGAGTCGGGCGCCAGCGCCTTGTCGCGCAGCACCGCGCCCTCGATCTCCTCGGTGCCCATGCGGTGACCCGAGACGTTGATCACGTCGTCCGAGCGGCCGTGGAGCGAGAAGGAGCCGTCGGCGTGCTGGATCGCGAAATCGCCCTGGGTGTAGGCCCATGCGCCCTTCCAGCGCCGCCAGTAGCCTTCCTCCCAGCGCTTGGCGTCCCCGCGCCAGGCGGGATCGACGCGGCCGTCCGCAACCTTGAAGCCCGCGATGTCGCCCCAGATGGTGCGCGCGAGATAGGGATAGGGGGCGGCGATGACGATTTCGCCCTTCTCGCCCACCTCGGCCCTGCGCCACGGCACGCCGCCCTCGCCGGAACGGGCGAAGGGGGCCTCGCCGCCCTGACCCGCCTCGTCCTCGACCCAGACGTCGCCGACGATCCACGGCAGCGGATAGGCGTGCGCGTCGGGGCGCAGCGGGAAGTCGCCGTTCGCGAACATGTGCGTCCAGGCGATCCCGCCGTGCTCGGTCGCCCAGTAGGAATTGATGTAGCGGGGCGTAACGTGCTCCATCCCGAAGGCCTGCACCGATGGCGAGACAGGCTCGGCACAGAAGGTCGCCACCCTCAACCCGCTCATGTCGTAGCGCTGCACTTCGGCGAGGTTGTCGGGGTCGGACATCACCGACTTGAGGAAGGTCACCCCGGCCTTGAAGATCTTCACCCCGTGCCGCTCGATCATCGAGGCGAACCTTCCGGCGTGCGGGAAGACCGGCGAGCCTTCCGAGACCAGGCTTGTCACGCGCGTCATCAGCGGCGCGCAGATCAGGTAGCTCTGCCCCGTGATCCAGCCCGGATCGGCAACCACGAACAGCGTGTCGCCAGGGCGCGCGTCGAAGCTCACCTTCATCGTCTCGGCAACGCCCGCGGCATAGCCGTGGCTGTGGACGATCCCCTTGGGCTTGCCGGTGCTGCCCGAGGTGTAGATGAAGAACATCGGGTAATCGGCATCGACCGGCATCGGCTTCGACGAAGCCCAGATCGCGCGCACGAAGTCGCCGTCCGGCAATGCCATCAGTTCCGCTTCCGACTGCACGGCGAAGCCTGCCGCGCGCGCCTTCTCCAGCACCGTGCCGAGCGCCGCCTCGGTCAGCTCGTGGCTCCAGCGGTCGCGTTCCTCGCGCCAGATCATGTCGGGCTGGTGGGTGTGGCGGCACACGATCACCGCCTCCACGCGCGGCGGCAGGGTGACGAGGCTCGAAGCAATCGCGATCCGCACCCGCGCCGCGTCAGCCGAGGTGATGCGCCCCTCGCTGCCGAGCTGGATCAGCGCCTTGCCGACGCCGCGCATCACGTCCGAACGGTCGACCGTGATCTCTCCAGCGAGCGCCTCGCGCACCGCGGCAAGGATGGTGTCGTGATCCTCCGCCGCCAGTTCGAGATCGAGGCCGGAGAGAATGTCCAGCGCCGTCGTCACCGGCACGAAATTGTCGAGCGCGGGATCGGTATAGGCGTTCTTGAAGGCCGCGACCTGCGCGTTACGGTAGGAGCCGTCGCTGGTGACGATCACCCGCGCCCCGGTGTCGGCGATGCGGTCCGAGAGGGTCTTGTCGGAAAAGCCCCCGAACACCGCCGTGTAGACCACGCCCATGCGCTTGGCGGCCTCGGTCCAGTAGATCTGGGGCACGATGCTGGGCATGTTCAGCGCCATGCGGTCGCCCGGCTTCAGCCCCAGCGCCTCGAGCGCCACCGCGCACTTGGCGACCTCGAGCAGCAGGCGCTTGCGGCTGACCGTGAAGCAGTCGATCGGGGCGCCCTTGCCGCCGTTGGCGCTCATGTCCCAGCGATCGCCCTCGAACACCAGCGCGGCTTCGGCCCCGTGTCCGGCGAGCACGTGGCGGTCGAGTTCGGAGAAGGCCGCGTTGGTGCGCCCGCCCACGAACCAGCGCCAGTGCGGCGGGGTGGAGCCGTCGAAGCCGGTGTGCCAGGGGGTGAAGCCCTCCGCCAGATCGGGAGCAACCGGAGCGGCGGTGGCGGCGTCCCAGCCGGTCCAGCGCCCGTCCTCGCCCTTGGCGAGCCAAGCACCTGCCGCGCCGGCATCGGCCACGAACCAGTGCATGTTCCGCGCCGCGATAGCACCGTGGAACGCGCCCGGATCGGCGAGCGCGGCCTCGCGCATCGCCTCCCAGTCGCCGCGGGTGGCGACGGGGTTCACCAGGTCATCGGGCTTGCTCGCCAGCAGAGTGTCGACAGAAATGACGCAGTCCCCCCGATTGTCGCAAAGTTCGCAAGGGCGCGGTCCCCAACGCCGGTGGTGATGTAGAAAAATTACGCAAGGCAGCCGTGCATCGGCAAGAAAATGCCCCACAGTTGCACAAACCGATAACGCTGCGAAACCCGAACGGTTCCGCGTCACTCGCCGCTGGCCTGCCTCAATCTGTCGTGCGCCGCCACGCCAGTCGGCGCGTAACGCTTTTTCAACGACGTTCGTCCTATGGCGGGCCATCCTGCGTGGACGATCCGCCCTGCGCCGGAGCAAGCACGCCTCGACACGGATTGCGGACAAGGATTGGGCATGCCACTCGGTTTTCGCAAAGCTTCCAGCAACCCCAGGGGGCAAGCGTCCGGGCGACGCAGCGCCGGGTCCCGCGGCGCGCCCGATCGCGGGGCGGTGCTGAGCGAGGTCGAGGAACTCGGCGTCGGGATGTTCTGGGCGACCGATGCCGAGGGCAATCTCAGCTTCCTCTCCCAGCGTGCGCTCGACGATCTCGGGGCAAGCGGCGAGAGCATGATCGGCAAACCGCTCACCCGTGTCTTCCACGACATCGACGAGGAAGCCGGCGCGCCGACCCAGCGCAGCCTCGCCTTCAAGCTCAACGCCCGGTCCAAGCTCGAGGAGCAGATCGTCGCCGTGCCCGACGGGCGCGGCGCGACGCGCTGGTGGCGACTCAACGGGCGGCCGCTGACCGATGCAGGCGGCACCTTCCGCGGCTATCGCGGCAGTGCGGTCGATATCTCGGCGCAATATGCCTACGAGACCCAGGTCGCGCGGCAATCCCAGGTCGACGAGCTGACCGGGCTCGCGAACCGGCGCAAGCTGAACGAGCGCCTGTCGGCGATGCTCGCCGCCTTCCGCATCACCCAGCGCAGCTGCGCGCTGATGATGATCGATCTCGACCGCTTCAAGCAGGTCAACGACACGATGGGCCACCCCGCGGGAGACGAGCTGCTCAAGCAGGTCGGGCAGCGCCTCACGTCGATCGTCGGCAATCACGGCGAGGTCGGCCGCCTCGGCGGCGACGAATTCCAGGTGCTGCTGCCCGACATGGACGACCGCGGCACACTCGGCGAGCTGGCCAACCGCATCGTCCAGTCGGTGTCCCAGCCCTACCAGATCAACGGTCGCCGGGCGATCATCGGCACCTCGGTCGGGATCGCGGTCGCGCCCTATGACGGGGTCGAGGCCGACGAGCTGACCCGCGCGGCGGACATGGCGCTCTATTCCGCGAAGGAAACCCGCGGCGGCACCTTCTGCTTCTTCACCAGCGAGCTGCGCGACGCCGCATCCAAGACCGCGATTCTGGGCGACCGGCTGCGCGACGCGGTCGACCGCGACGAGCTGCGGCTCGCCTACCAGCCGCTCGTCGACCCCGTCACCAACGAGGTCAAGTGCTTCGAGGCGCTGCTGCGCTGGCACGACGAGGAACAGGGCGACATCAGCCCGTCGCAGTTCATCCCCGTCGCCGAGAACGACGACCTCATCATCCGCATCGGCGAGATCGCGCTGCGCCAGGCCTGCATCGATGCGCTTGCCTGGCCCGAGACGATCCGGGTGGCGGTCAACGTGTCGGCCAAGCAGTTCATCCGTCCCGGCTACCGCAAGGCGGTCGCCGCCGCGCTGGCCGCCTCGGGCCTGCCCCCGCAGCGGCTCGAACTGGAGATCACCGAGAGCGTCTTCGTCGGCGATCTCGAGACGGTCGACGCGATCTTCCGCGATCTCAAGAAGCTGGGGGTGCGCCTCGCGCTCGACGATTTCGGCACGGGCTACTCATCGCTCGGCTACCTCAAGCACGGCCATTTCGACAAGATCAAGATCGACCAGAGCTTCGTGCGCGGCTGCACCGAGAACGGCGACATCAACCCCGCGATCATCGCCGCGATCGTCGCGCTGGCCAAGGCGCTGGGGATGGAGACAGTGGCCGAAGGGGTCGAGGCGATGGACGAGCTCGCGCTCGTCAAGGAGCGGGGCGCCGACCTCGTGCAGGGCTACATCTTCTCGCGCCCGATGACGCAGGAGCAGGTGCTCGCCCAGTTCGCCGAGGGTTCGGGCACCTTCCGCCCCAGCGGCCCGCCGCGTCACCGCTCGGAACGCATCACGATCTTCCGCAAGGTCGGGCTGATCCACGAGGACCACTACTACGACGTGATCCTGCGCAACCTCTCCAAGACCGGCGCGCGGATCAACGGGCTGGCCGGGGTGCCGGTCGGGACCGAGGTGGTGCTCGATCTCGGCCACGGGCAGCTGGTGGTGAGCAAGGTCGCCAATGCCACCGAGAACAGCCAGGGCCTGAAGTTCGAGACCCCGCTGATCTCCGACGGCAGCGGCGGGTTCATGACGCGCCACCGCATCTCGCCCTACTCGCTCGCCGAGGCCGGCATCCCCCTCGCGGCGCTCGGTGCCGGCGCCTTCCCGCTGGCCAAGTGGCGGGAGGCGAACAAGTCGGTGCCGAAGTTCGTGCAGCTCGAACTGAGCGTACCGGGGGCCTGATCCGGGCCCCGCTGTTTGACGTGAAACGCTTCGGATCGACGAAGCGCCTCGCAACGACACCGCGACGACCGGGCGATGATCACGCAACGACGGCGTGATGCGCCTTGATGCCGCCTACCCGCGCCCGCGATAGGACGGCACGCCTTGGTCGGGCAGCCATAGCCCCTCGGGCGGCGCACCCGATTGCCAGAACACGTCGATCGGAATGCCGCCGCGCGGATACCAGTAGCCGCCGATGCGCAGCCATTGCGGGCGCATCTCCTCGAACAGGCGCACCCCGATGCCCACGGTCACGTCCTCGTGAAAGCCGTTGTGGTTGCGGAACGAGCCGAGGAACAGCTTCAGGCTCTTGCTCTCGACGATCGTCTCCCGCGGAACGTAGTCGATCACCAGATGGGCGAAATCGGGCTGGTTGGTCACCGGGCACAGCGAGGTGAACTCGGGGCTGACGAAGCGCACCAGATAGGTGAGGCCGGGGCGCGGATTGGGGACATAGTCGAGCACCGCCTCCTCCGGCGAGGCGGGGAGCGGGGTGTCCTTGCCGAGGAACTGCGGGGTCGGCCTTGCGGGAGGGGGTGTGCTTTCCATGCCGCGCTGTTGCCGCGTTCCGCCGCAGCGCGCAAGGCCGGAACTGGCGCGGGGCGAGCGGCGGGCCTATGGGGGGGGCGATGTCGGGACAGGCGCGGTTCAGACCCGCCCCCGCACATGCCCGCCCGCCCCCTTGTCGCCCTGCCAACCCACGCCCGGAACGCCGCCGCGCCATGATCCTCCGCCCGACCCCGCTTCCCGTCACCGCCCGCCTGTCCGCCGCCGCCCTGCCCGCCGCCGCGCTGATGGCGCTCGCCGCGCCGCTTGCCGCGCAGGAGACGCCGGGGAGCTTCGAGCTGCCCCCTGCCAGCCCCTCGCCCACCCCCGCCCCTGCCGGACCCGCCGACGAGCGCGGCGGCGTCGCCATCCCGCCACGGGCCGTGCCGACCGCACCGCCGAGCGTGGATGCCGCACCGTCCCCCACGCCTCTCCCCGACCGCGCCCCGATCGCCCTGCCGCCTCCGCCCGTCCGCGAGAGCGCGCCCCCGGCGCGCGCGAGCGCTCCCTCGGCCCCCGCACCCGCCATAGCCCCGCCAGCCGCGACGCCGGAGGTGACACAGCCGCCCGGGGCGCCCGCGCCTGCGCCTTCGGACCCAGCGCCGCCGTTCACGAGCGCGCCCGCTGATGCTGGCGGGGCCGGGGCGGCACCGGAGAACGCCTTCCCGCCGCCGGCGCTCCCCGACTGGTGGCCCTTTGCCGCAGGCGGACTCGGCGCGCTGGCGCTGCTGGGCGGCGGCGCGCTCGCATGGCGGCGGCGCAAGGCGCGCCCGCTGCGCCTCGCAGCGCCCGCTGCCGCAGCCGAGCGGGAAAGCGCCGCCGCGCCCCCTGCCGCCGACCTTCCGCGCCTCGACCTCACGCTGGAGATCACCGCCGCGACCCGCAGCCTGATGATGTTCACGCTCGAATACCGGCTCGCGATCGCCAACCGCTCCGAGCGCGCGGTGAATGACCTTGCGCTCGCGCTCCAGCTCGCCTGCGCGCGGGCGAGCGGCGCGGGCAATGCCCCCTCGGCCGGCAGCGCCCAGGCGCTCCAGAGCATCGCGCGTATCGGCCCGCATCAGGCACGCAGCATCACCGGCACGGTGCAGCTCCCGCTATCGGCGATCGCTCCGCTGCGGCAGGGGACGACCCCGCTGTTCGTGCCGCTCGTCCATGTCACGCTCGAGGGCGAGGGCCAGCGCCCGCTCGCCCGCAGCTTCGTGGTCGGCACGCCCTCGGCCAGCGGCCGCGTCCACCCGATCCCGCTCGACGTGCCGCCGGGGGCGCTCGCCGGGCTGGTCGCACAGGCCATCGCGCTTCCGCCTGCCTCCGCCGCGGCCTGAGCCCCCTCGCCCTTTGCACCGGCGGGCGGTGCGCGCTAGGGTCGCGGGCATGACCTCGCTTCCTTCCGCCCTCGTCTCGGTCGAGTGGCTCGCCGCGAACCGCGAGGCGCCGGGCCTCGCTGTGCTCGATGCCTCGCACCACCTGCCCGCCGCCGGGCGCGATGCCTCCGCCGAGTTCGCCGCCGCGCATATCCCGGGGGCGCGCTTCCTCGGCCTTGCCAGCCTGTTCGATGCGGGCTCGCCCGTCCCCTATGCCCTGCCGACCCCCGACCAGCTTGCGGCGCGCCTCGCGCTGCTGGGCGTGCGCGGGGAGGACGCCATCGTGCTCTACGACGACAGCGCGATCCGCACCGCCGCGCGGGCGTGGTTCCTGCTCACCGCGATGGGCTGGCGCCATGTCGCGATCCTCGACGGCGGCCTTGCCGCTTGGCGGGCCGCCGGCCACCCGATGGCGCGCGGGGCGGAGCACGGTGAGGCGCTCGCCCCCGCCAACCTGCCGCCCCCGCGCCGGGTGCGCAGCAAGGCCGACATGCTCGCCAATCTCGCCAGCGGGGCGGAACAGGTGGTCGACGCGCGCTCCGCCGACCGGGTCTATGGCACCGGCACCGATCCGGTCCACGGCCTGCCGATGGGGCGCATCCCCGGGGCGCTCAACGTGCCCTTCACCGAGGTTCTGAACGCCGACGGCACCTACAGGACGCCGGCGGAAATCCGTGCCGCCTTCGCGGCGGCAGGCGTCGATCTCGACAAGCCGATCGTCACCACCTGCGGCAGCGGGGTGACGGCAAGCGTCCTGCTCTTCGCGCTGCACCTGGCGGGCGTCGACAGGACGGCGCTCTACGATGGCAGCTGGAGCGAATGGGGCGCCGATCCCGACACCCCCAAGGCGCAGGGGCCCGAGGCATGAGCGGCGGTGGAGACGAGAAGCACCTGAAGCCCGCGACCCGCCTCGTGCGCGGCGGGCGGCGCAAGGAGTGGACAGGGCCGGTGGTCAACCCGCCGGTGTGGCGCGGCTCGACCCATCTCTACGACTGCGACGCCGATCGCCACGCGGCGGGCGGCAACAATGCCGACGGGCAATTCTTCTACGGCAGGCGCGGCGCGCCGACCCAGTGGGCGCTCGCCGAGGCGCTGACCCAGCTCGAACGCGGCGCGCACGGCACGGTGCTCTGGCCGAGCGGCGTGGCGGCGATCGCGGGGTGCATGCTGGCCGTGCTGAAGCCGGGCGACCGGCTGCTGATGGCCGACAACGCCTATGATCCCACCCGCAGCATGGCGACGGGCCTGCTGGCGCGGCTGGGGGTGACGACCGACTTCTTCGACCCGCGCGACCTTGCCGCCTACGAGGCACTGTTCGCGCCCGGCGACGTGCGCGCGGTGTGGCTGGAGGCCCCCGGCAGCCTCACCTTCGAGATGTGCGACGTGCCCGCGCTCGCCGCCGTCGCGCGCGCGCAGGGCGCGGTCACGATGATCGACAACACCTGGGCGGGCCCGCTCGGCTTTGCCGCGCTCGAGCATGGCTGCGACATCGTGATGATGAGCCTCTCCAAGCACGTCGGCGGCCATTCGGACCTGATGATGGGCAGCGCGAGTGCGGGCAAGCGCTGGTATGCGGCGCTGCGGCGCGTCTCGCAGGAGCTGGGGCAGGTGGTCTCGCCCGACGATGCCGCGCTGGCGGCCCGAGGTCTGAGGACGATGGGCGTCAGGCTCGAGGCGCAGACCCGCACGGCGCTGAAGGTGGCCGAGTGGCTGGAGGCACAGCCGCAGGTCGCCCGCGTGGCGTGCCCGCTGCTCCCCTCCGATCCCGGCCACGCCTTGTGGCGGCGCGATTTCACCGGCGGCTGCGGCCTCTTCGCCTTCGTGCTGGCAAGCGATGATCCGGCGGCCTCCGCGCGGGTGGCGGACGCGCTTCAACTCTTCGGCATCGGCTATTCCTGGGGCGGGTTCGAGAGCCTCGCCCTGCCGATCCGGCCAGAGGACTACCGCAGCCTCATGCCCGGTACCGGCGGCGCGCCCGCCCTGCGGCTTGCGATCGGGCTCGAAGACCCGGATGACCTGATCGCCGATCTGGCGCAGGCGCTGGAGCAGGCGGGATGATCGTTCCCGCGCCCGCACCCTCGCCCTCGCCCTCCCGCGGCGGCGGCAGCGAGGCGGTGGGCGGCGCCGACGTGCTGCGCGAGGACATCGCCGAACGCAGCCAGACCGTCGGCGGCATCGTCAACCGGCTCGATGCCTTCGCGCTCGAAGTCGGCGACTGGCGCGTTTCGGCCTTCGACGTGATCTTCGTGGCCGGCGCGGTGCTGCTGGTGCTCGCCCTGGCGATGCTCGCCACCCGCCTCACCCGCGCGGCCCTGCGCCGGATCAAGGGGCTCGACGGAACGCAGGCCGTGCTTGCCGAGAAGATCGCCACCATCGTCATCTGGGTGACGACCTTCCTTGTCGGTGTGGACCTGCTCGGCATCGACCTCACCGCGCTGACGGTATTCTCGGGCGCCTTCGGCCTCGCCATCGGGTTCGGGTTGCAGAAGACCTTCGGCAACCTGATTTCCGGCATCATCCTGTTGATGGACAAGTCGATCAAGCCGGGCGACGTGATCGCGGTGGCCGACCAGTCCGGGCAGCAGACCTTCGGCCAGATCCGCCGCATCGGCATCCGCGCGGTCTCGGTGACGACCCGGGACGAGCGCGAATACCTGATCCCCAACGAGAACCTGATGATCAACCAGGTCGAAAACTGGTCCTATTCCTCCAGGAACGTGCGCATCCAGATCAAGGTCGGGGTCGCCTATGACACCGACATGGCGGTTGCCGAGAAGCTGATGCTCGAGGCGGCGGCCAAGGCGCGGCGTGTGCTCGAGACCCCGCCGCCGACGGTGTGGTGGACGGGGTTCGGCGACAGCTCGGTCGATTTCACCATCCACTGCTGGATCGACGATCCCGAGGAAGGCGTCGGCAACGTCCGCAGCGAGGTTCTGAAGAACCTGTGGGGCCTGTTCCGTGACAACGGGATCGAAATTCCCTTCCCGCAGCGCGATCTCAATCTCAGGCAGAGCGAGGCGCTCGACCGGATGATCGCGGCGCTGGGAGAACACCCCGCCCCGTCCCCGCAATAGCTCAGCTACGCGCCCGCCAACCCATTCTCGCTGGCACCCCCGCGCGCGGTGGCCCATCTGCGGCACCATGCGAACAACCGGCACCATATTTCTCGTCGGCGCGGGGCCGGGTCCGGTGGACCTCCTCACCCTGCGCGCCGCCCGCCTGATCGAGGGCGCGCGGGTGATCGTCCATGACGGGCTGATCGGCCCCGACATCCTGAGCCTCGCCCGCCCCGACGCGCGCCTGGTTTCCGTGGCGAAACAGCGCGCCCGCCACACCATGCCGCAGGAGGAGATCAACGCCCTGCTGGTGCGCGAGGCGCTTGCCGGGCATGACGTCGTGCGCCTCAAGGGCGGCGATCCCTTCATCTTCGGGCGCGGCGGCGAGGAGGCCGAGGCTGCCCGCGCCGCGGGCGTGCCGGTCGAGGTCGTCCCCGGCATCTCCGCCGCCAACGGCGCGGCGGCCGCGGCGCAGATCGCCCTCACCCACCGGGAGGCTTCGAGCACCGTCAGCTTCGTCGCCGGCCAGTGCAAGGGTCTCGCCGAGCAGGACTGGTCGGGCCTTGCGGGCAAGGGCCGGACGCTGGTGATCTACATGGGCGTCTCGACCGCACCGCAGATTGCCGAAAAGCTGATGGCCGACGGCCTCGCCCCCGAAATGCCCGTCGCCGTGATCGAGAACGCCGCCCGCCCGGAAATGCGCGTGCTGCGCGGGCTGCTCGCGGGGCTGCCCGATCTGGTCGAGCGCGAGGCGGTGAAGAGCCCCGCCCTCATCGTCATCGGCGAGGTCACCGCGCGCGAGGACGCTGCCGTCGCGGCGCTCGCACAGGAGAGTGCAGAATGAAGATCCTCACCGGCAACGACCTGCGCACCGGCGCGGTGACATGGTGGAACGGCACCGGCTGGTCGCTGTTCGTCGACGATGCCGTCGACGTGGGGGAGGATGCCGAGGAAATCCTCGCCCGCGAGGAAGCCGCGCGCCGGGTCAACGTGCCCTATGCCATCGAGGCGACCATCGACGCCGCCGGGCACGTCCGCCCGGCCCATATCAAGGACCGGGTGCGCGCGCTCGGCCCGACCGTGCGGCGCGACCTTGCCGTGCCGACCGCGCAGAAGACCGGCTGGGACTGGGTGGTCTGATGCGCGGCTCCGGCATCACCCCCGCCGCCATCGCCTCGGCCTTCGCCTTCGCCGCCGCGCCCGCCGTCGCCGAAACCGCGCCCGCGCCTGCTCAGGCACGCACCACGATGGTGGTCGAATGGACCCGCCTCAAGGCGCTGCCGGGCGAGCGCGCCAACCTCACCGCCTTTATCCATCTCAACTGGTTCGCCATGGACGCCAAGGCGGTCGAGCAGGGCCTGTTCACCTCCTACCGCCTGATCGCCAACCCCGCCCCGGACGGCGAGTGGGACCTACTGGTCGAAGTCGGCTACCCCACCCCGGCTGGTTACGACGATCCCGCCACCCGCACCGCCTTCGAGGCGATCCGCGCCGCGCACAAGGTGGTGCCGGTCGAGGGCAAGACCCTGCGCGAGCTCGGCACCATCCTCGGCACCGAGCGCCTCCCCGTTCTGACTGGAACCCGCTGATGTACCGTTACGATTCATACGATCAGGCCATGGTCGATGCCCGCGTCGCCGAATTCCGCGATCAGGCCCGCCGCCGCCTCGAAGGCAAGCTGACCGAGGACCAGTTCAAGCCGCTGCGGCTGATGAACGGGCTCTATCTCCAGCTCCACGCCTATATGCTGCGCGTCGCGATCCCCTATGGCACGCTCGACAGCCGCCAGATGGAGATGCTCGCCGATATCGCGGACAGGTATGACCGCGGCTACGGCCACTTCACCACCCGGCAAAACATCCAGTATAACTGGATCAAGCTGGAGGATTGCGCCGACGCTCTCGCGGACCTCGCGACGGTCGAGATGCACGCCATCCAGACCAGCGGCAACTGCATCCGCAACATCTCGTCCGATCACTTCGCGGGTGCTGCCGCCGACGAGGTGGTGGACCCCCGCCCCTATGCCGAGCTGATGCGCCAGTGGTCGAGCTTCCACCCGGAGTTCACCTACCTCCCCCGCAAGTTCAAGATCGCGGTGATCGCGTCGGAGAAGGACCGCGCGGCGATGCGGCTGCACGATATCGGCGTGCGGATCGTGAAGCGGGATGGTGAAGTGGGCGCCGAGTTCTACGCCGGCGGCGGGATGGGTCGCACCCCGATGATCGCCCCGCTGATCCGGGACTTCGTCCCCATCGACCAGTTCATCACCTATGCCGAGGCCTGCCTGCGGGTCTACAACCGCTACGGACGGCGCGACAACAAGTACAAGGCGCGGATCAAGATCCTCGTCCACGAACTCGGCGCGGCTGAGTATATCCGCCAGGTCGAGGAGGAATTCGCGCACCTGCTCTCGGTCGGCGTCGAGCCGCCGCGCGAGGAGCTGGCGCGGATCACCGAATATTTCGCCCCTCCCCCGTTCGTGTCGGGCGAGGTCGAGACACCCAGCCTCTCGACGATGCTCGAGGCGAACGGCGGTCAGGGCAGCGCGTTCGGGCAATGGGTCCGCCGCAACACCCACGCCCACAAGGCACCGGGCTACGTCTCGGCGGTGATCAGCCTCAAGCCCGCAGGCGGCATCCCCGGCGATGCGACCTCGGAGCAGATGCGCGTCGTCGCTCGCCTCGCCCGCGAATACTCGTTCGACGAACTCAGGGTGATGCACACGCAGAACCTGCTGCTGCCGCATGTGCGGATCGCCGACCTTCCGGCGGTGTGGCAGGCGCTCGACGCGGCAGGTCTCGGCGCGGCCAACATGGACACGATCGAGGACATCATCGCCTGCCCTGGCCTCGACTATTGCTCGCTCGCCAATGCCCGCTCGATCCCGCTCGCGCAGCGCATTTCCGAGCGGTTCGCCGAGACGGGCCGGACCGAGGTGGTGGGCGAATTGAAGCTCAAGATCTCCGGCTGCATCAACGCCTGCGGGCACCACCACGCGGGCCACATCGGCATCCTCGGCGTCGACAAGAAGGGGGTCGAGAATTACCAGCTCTCGCTCGGCGGATCGGAGGCCGAGGACGTCAGCCTCGCCAAGATCACCGGCCCCGGCTTCGACGAGGACGGCGTGATCGCCGCGGTCGAAAAAGTCACCGACGTCTACCTCGCCCAGCGCAGCGACGGAGAGCGTTTCCTCGATACCTATCGCCGCATCGGCATGGAGCCCTTCAAGGAGGCGCTTTATGGCCACGCGTGAGGCCGTGTTTCCGGCCGGTCGGCAGGATCTCTACGAGCAATTCCGCTATTCGCCGGCGGTCCGCTCCGGCGGGTTCCTGTTCGCCTCCGGTCAGGTCGGCAGTAGGGAAGACGGATCGCCCGAACCGGACCTCGCCCGGCAAGCCGAGCTGGCTTTCGAGAACCTTGACGCGGTCCTCGCTGCCGCCGGTTGCACCTTCGCCGACATCGTCGACCTCACGGTTTACGTGGTCGATCCCGAGGTGATGCTGCCGCACTTCATCGCCGCGCGCGAGAAGTGGTGGGGCGAGCCTCCCTATCCCACTCTCACCGGGGTGGGTGTCACCTGGCTTTCGGGCTTTTCCATCGAATTGAAGGCGGTCGCCCGTCTGCGGGAGGAAGCGGCATGAGCACCAATCTCGGCACCAGCCCGGACGAGGTGCAGTTCCGCTTCCGCGACGACGAGCCGGTCGATCACGCCGCCGTCACCGTCGATTCCTGCTGCGATCAGACCAACGCCACCGCCGTCCGGATCGAGCCGGGCGACGATGCGCGGGTGCTGCTGCCCTTCCTCGACCGGCTGGCGCTGGTCGAGGTCAACTTCCCCGCCTTCGGCGACGGTCGGGGCTATTCCTCGGCGCGCATCCTGCGCGAGGCGGGCTATACGGGCGAGCTGCGCGCGGTCGGGCAGGTGCTGATCGACCAGCTCTCGCACATGCGGCGCTGCGGCTTCGACAGCTTCGCCCCCGACAAGCGCCTCGACGAGGAAGATGCCGCGCGCGCCTTCGCGACGTGGGAGAACGTCTACCAGCGCGCCGCCGATGCCCGTCGCACCATCGCGGACAAGCGCCATGAAGCCTGAGCTCGGCCTCACCGGCAAGCCGCGCACTCGCGACAGCCTCGACCTCGCGCCGCGCTTTACCGAGCATGACGCCTTGCGGCTCAACCGCATGTTTCGCGGCAGCTCGACGCCGGAGATGCTCGAGGCGGTGATCCGCGATCGGCTGGCGGGCGACCTCGCCGTGGTCTCGAGCTTCGGGGCGGAGAGTGCGGTGCTGCTGCATCTGGTCGCCAGCGTCGACCCCACGGTGCCGGTGCTGTTCCTCGACACCGGCAAGCATTTCGCCGAGACGCTGGCCTACCGCGACCTTCTGGTGGAGCGCCTCGGCCTCAACCTCGTGGTGCTGACCCCCGATCCGGCGGACCTCGCCGCGAAGGACGAAACCGGCCTCAGGTGGTCCTACGATCCCGACGGCTGCTGCGATATCCGCAAGGTCAGGCCGCTCGAGAAGGCGCTGGCGGGCTATGATGCGAGCTTCACCGGCAGGAAGGCCTTCCAGGCCGCGACCCGCGCGAACCTGCCTCGCTTCGAGGTGGACACCTCCGACGCGCAGGGGCGGCTCAAGATCAACCCGCTGATCGACTGGGACGCAGGGCAGATCGAGGGCTACTTCATCCAGCACGACCTCCCCCGCCACCCGCTGATCGCACAGGGCTACCCCTCGATCGGCTGCTCCCCCTGCACCTCGCAGGTCGCGCCGGGCGAGGATCCGCGCTCGGGCCGCTGGAAGGGCTGGGACAAGACCGAATGCGGCATCCACAAGCCGGGCGAGGAGCCGTTCCTGTAAGTCTTCGTCATTGCGAGCGCAGCGAAGCAATCCATGGATTGAAGATGCCGCTGTCGCAACGGCCGGGCCATGGATTGCCGCGTCGCTACGCTCCTCGCAACGACGAGGGTATAGCGCCTCAGACCCACCCCTCGCGCCGGTACCAGTCGGCGGTGGCCTTCAGCCCCTCCTCGCCCGGGATGCGCGGCTGCCACAGGCCCGGCGGGGGCTTGCGGTCGAAGCGGGCGACCCAGTTGGGGTGGCACATGTAGCCTACGCGGTCGGCGGTGAGCTTGGCCCTGTCGCCGCGCAGGCGCCGGTCGGCGCGGGCGGCGGCTTCGAGCACGCCGCGCGGCAGGTGGGGCGCGGCGACCCTGCCCCGCCCCATCGCCCGCCCGATGGCGGCGGCGAGTTCCTTGTGGCTCCACCCGCCCTCGCGCCCGTCGTCGGGCTCGTAGACCTTCCTGCGCGTCGGCGCGGCGTTGCCCGCGGCAAGTGCCACGAGCAGCGCGGCGAGATCGTCGGCATGGATGATCGAGGTCGCCCCTCCCGGCGGCAGCGGCACCACGCCCCATTTCGCGGCGCGGAACAGGTCGAGCATGTCGATATCGCGCGGGCCATAGACGGCGGGTGGGCGCACCGTAGTCCAGTCGAGCCAGCTCCCCTCCACCAGCGCCTCGGCCTTCGCCTTGGATGCGCCGTAGAGCGACAACTCCGGCTGGCGCGCCGAGAGCGAGGAGACGAACACCAGCCGCTTCACACCCGCCCCTTTCATGGCGGCAATCACATTGGCCGTGCCGGTTACATTGGCGACGTCGAACTGCGCAGGATCGGGGGTGTTGGTGAGGCCCGCGACATGGATCACCGCGTCCGCACCTTCCACCAGTGCCGCCAGCGCGCCCTCGTCGCCGAGATCGCCGCGCACCCATTCGACGCCGGCGCGCGGCGGCTGGTCGCGGCGGGCGAGCGCGCGCACCTGGTGCCCCTGCGCCAGCGCTTCGGCCAGCACTGCAGAGCCGACGAAGCCGGTCGCGCCGGTGATCGCCAAAAGGCTCACAGCAGCACCATGTGGTCGCGGTGGATCACGCAGGAGCGCGGGGCATAGCCGAGACGCTCGGCCTGATCCTCGGCGCGCTTGCCGGCGATCAGCTGCACCTCGGCGGCGTCGTATTCCGCGAGGCCCTGCGCCAGCCGCTCGCCCTTGAGGCTGAGCACACTGACAAGGTCGCCGCGCCTGAAGGTGCCGGAAACGCCCACCACGCCCGCCGCCAGCAGGCTCGCCCCGCCCTTCAAGGCCGCGGCGCAACCCGTATCGACGCGCAATTCGCCCGCAGGCGCCAACCGCCCGCCGAGCCACGCCTTGCGGGCCGATGCCGCACTGACGGGGAGGAAAAGTGTCCCCGTCCCCGCACCGAGTGCATGGGCGATCGGCGCGTCATGCGTCCCGTTGAGGATGCCCAGCGCGATACCGGCGCGGGTCGCGATCTGCGCGGCCTGGAGCTTGGACACCATTCCGCCCGAGCCGAGGCCCGAGGACGAAGCCCCGCTCGCCATCGCCATCACCTCCGGCGTCACGGCGTCGACCACGGGCACCAGCGCCGCACCATCCTCGCGCGGGTCGCGGTCATAGAGGCCGTCGACATCCGAAAGCAGCAGCACCACATCGGCATTGGCAGCCTGCGCCACACGCGCGGCGAGGCGATCATTGTCGCCGAAGCGGATTTCCTCGGTGGCGACGGAATCGTTCTCGTTGATGACAGGGATCACCCCCGCCTCGAGCAGCCGGTCGAGTGTCGCGGCGGCATTAAGATAGCGCCGCCGGTCTTCCAGATCGCCGAGGGTCAGCAGCATCTGCGCCGCCGTGATCCCCTCGCCCCCGAGCGCGCGGCTCCACAGGTCGGCGAGCGCGATCTGGCCCACGGCGGCGGCGGCCTGTGCGTCCGCGAGGCTCCCGCGCCCGCCCTTCGCCAGCCCCAGCCGCGCCGCGCCGAGCGCGATCGCGCCCGAGCTCACCACGATCACCTGCGCGCCATTGCGGCGCAGCGCCGCAAGGTCCGCCGCCATCTGCGCCAGCCACTCCGCCCGCGGGCTTCCGCCGCCGACCAGCAGCGCAGAACCGATCTTGACGACGATCCGCCGCGCGGTGGTGATGTCGGCCAAATTCTTCATGGGTGCTGCGTCAGCATCGCGTCAGATCAGAGCGGCGACCATTCGGGGGTGTCGCCGTCATCCTCGACCTCGACGGCCTTCGTCTCGGTCGCGGTGCGATCTGGCAGGTAGCCGAGCACCGCGTCGAGCAATTCGGGAATGCCCGCGCCGGTCGCACCCGACACCGCGAAGACCTGCTCCGCGCCGGCGGCCAGCAGTTCCTGACGGAAACCCTCGACCAGTTCGGCATCGGCGAGGTCGAGCTTGTTGAGCACCACCAGCCGGGGCTTTTCATCGAGGCGCGTGTGCTCCTTGTCGCCATAGGCTGCCAGCTCCTCCTCGACGATGCGCATCGCCTCGACCGGGTCGGCATCCTCGGTGCCGGTGATGTCGATCAGGTGGATCAGCACCCGGCAGCGCTCGATATGGCCGAGGAAGCGGTCGCCGATCCCGACACCTTCCGCCGCGCCCTCGATCAGTCCCGGGATGTCGGCGAGCACGAATTCGCGCCCCTTGTGGCGCACGACGCCCAGCTTGGGGACCAGCGTGGTGAAGGCGTAGTCGCCGACCTTGGCCTGTGCGTTGCTGACCGCGTTGATGAAGGTCGATTTGCCCGCGTTGGGCAGGCCGACGAGGCCGACGTCGGCGAGAAGCTTCAATCGCAGCCACACCCACATTTCCTCGCCCGGCATCCCCGGCTGGTGCTGGCGCGGGGCGCGGTTGGTCGAGGTTTTGTAGCTGGCGTTGCCACGCCCGCCCATCCCGCCTTCGAGGAACACGACACGCTGGCCGACCTCGGTGAAGTCGGCGAGCACCTCCTCCTTGTCCTCCGAGAGGACCTGCGTGCCCACCGGCACCTTGATGACGAGCGGCTTGGCGCTGGCGCCGGTGCGGTCCTTGCCCATGCCGTGCCCGCCGCGCGGGGCCTTGAAGTGCTGCGAATAGCGGAAGTCGATCAGCGTGTTGAGCCCGGCGACCGCCTCGAACACGATGTCGCCGCCGCGCCCGCCGTCACCGCCGTCGGGGCCGCCATATTCGACATATTTCTCGCGCCGGAAGGAGACGGCCCCGGGGCCGCCTCCGCCGGACTTCACGTAGATCTTGGCCTGGTCGAGGAAATGCATGGCGGCCCCCTACGCAAATTCTGCTGCGAATGCGAGGGGAATGGCGCCCGGCTCCGACTCCGCTCGCCTTGAGCGAAGTCGAGAGGCTATTGCCAAGGTGTCTCGACTACACTCGACACGAGCGGAAGTTGTTCAGAGCCGCGCGATGAAAGACGCGAGGTGGTCCGGCACCGCGTCCGGCGTGTGGATCAGGCAGGTGAGCACCTCGGCGCTCTCCACCAGCCGCGGTCCGGGACGGTTGAACAGGTGGTGGCCGTCGACCGCATAGACCCGCCCCTCGCGCACCGCCCTGAGGCTTCGCCAAGGCTCCCCGGCGAGAAGCGCGCGGGCTTCGGGCAGGGTCTGGGCGAGCTGGTAGCCGCAGGGCATGAGCGCGATGATGTCGGGATCGGCAGCGACGACCGCCTCTGTCTCGATCCAGTGCGAATGGACCCCGGGCGCGGCGAGCAGCGGCTCGGCCCCGGCGGCGGTGACGAGTTCGGGCACCCAGTTGCCGGCGACCATCAGCGGCGCGATCCACTCGACCGCGAGCATGGTCGGGCGAACGGCCGGGGCAGCGGGGAGCGCGCCGAACCCCTCCCGCATCCGCGCCGCCGCCTCGGCGGCGCGCTCGGGCACGCCTGCCGCCTCGGCCACGCGCTGGAGATCGCCGAACACGTCCGCCAGATCGTCGGGTGCGAGCGACACCAGCACGGGCGGCGTCCCCACCCAACTCGCCAGCGCCTCTTCCAGATCGGCGGGTGTCACCGCGCAGACGGCGCACTGGGCCTGCGTGAGGATGACGTCGGGCTTCAGCGATTTCAGCAGGGCAGCATCGACATCATAGACCGACAGGCCCTTCTCGACGATCGCTTTGACCCGGTCCTCGATGGCTTGCGAGGTCAGGCCCTTCTCCAGCTTGGTCGAGGTGCAGACGGGCAGCGCCTTCACCGCCGGGGGAAAGTCGCATTCGTGCGATCGGCCGACGAGGTTTTCCTGCAATCCCAGCGCCACCGCGATCTCGGTGGCGCTGGGAAGCAGCGAGACGATCCTGATCGGCGGGTTCATCGCGCCTGCGAGGCCTCCAGCCCGGGGATGCGTGCGAGCACCTGCCAGCCGAGCCACAACCCCGCGAACCACAGCGCGTCATTCAGTGCGATCAGCCCGGCGATCTCCGGCGCGAACAGCGCCGGGTCGCCGAACGGCAGCGCATAGGCGAAAAGGCTCAGCTCGAACGCCGCGAAGGTGGCGAGGAAGGCGAGGATCGGCCCTCCCCTGACAGCCCTTGCTGCCGCGTAGGCGACGAGGCTCGAGGCGAGCAGCGAGAGACCCGCGGCAAAGGTCGGCCCGTCCCACGGGAAGCCCATGAGTCCGAAGCCGAGCACCTGGTTGCCGAGCCAGCACCCCGCCACGCTCGCCAGCCCGCGCCGCCCCGGCATGGCGAGCGCGGCGATGGTGGCGATGGCCGCGAAGGGCATCATGCAGGCGAGCACCACCGTGCCGCTCAGTGTCGTCGCGGCAAGGATTGCGGGGAGCGCCAGCGGCGTGAGCGACTTGTGAAGTCCGGTCATGTCCGCGCCTCCCGTCAGAACCGCGCCTCGACGCCCACGGCTGCCGAGCGGCCGGGCGAGACGAAGCTGAAGACCTGCTCGTATTCCTCGCCCAGCAGGTTATCGACCCGCGCGAAGCCGCTGATGCGGTCGGTCAGCTTCACCCGGGCGTTGAGGTTCACGAGGGTGTAGTCGTCCAGCTGCACCCGCACCGGGCGGAAGCTCGGATCGGTGAAGGCATCGTCGAGCGCCGCGCCGTTGTGGCGCACCACCAGCGTCGCCGAGGCGGCATCGCCCGGCGCGGTCCAGGTGAGCGCCGCGCTGGCGATGTGGTCCGGGCGGCGCACCTCCTCCCGTCCGTTCTCCTCGGCATCGAGGTAGCTGTAGGCGGCATCGAGGCTCCACTGCGGGCCCAGCCGTGCGCTGAGTGAGACTTCCACACCGCGCTGCCGGCTTTCCGTGGTTCGGTTGGCGGGAGTGGCGATGAAGGCCGGCGGCGGGAAGGTGGTGAAGATCTCGCCCTCCAACTCGCTGTCGAAATATGTGACCGCCACGCTGGCACTGTCGCCGATCTGCTGGTCGAGGCCGACTTCCCACCCCGTCGACTTCTCCGGGCGCAGCGCCGCATTGCCAATGAAGCGCCCGTCGACGAAGCCGTAGAGCTCGAAGAAGCCCGGGTTCTTGACCCCGCTGCCCGCCGCGGCACGCAGGCGGGTGGTTTCCGTCAGGCGCCAGCCCGCGCCGACGCGGAAGGTGGTGGCGTCCTGGAACAGGTCGTTGATGTCGTGGCGCAGCGCGGCGGAGAGATCGAAGGCCTCTCCGCTGTAGCGATATTCGCCCACCAGCCCGACCTGCTCGATCTCGCGCCGTTCGTCGAAGACGAAGCCGCCCGGAGTGGCGTTGCGGAAGCCCTCGACCTCGTAATCGGCGGCGAAGGTGAGGTTGTGCCGATCCGCCGGCCTGAAGGCGCTGACATAGGACGCCTTCACGCGGTCGCCTTCCGAGGAATTGGAGCGCCCGAACGGACCGAAGGTGTCGCGGGTGATGTCGGCGATCTGGGCCGAGAGATCATGGGTCCAGCGCCCGTCGAGCGCCTCGGCCCGCGCACCGACGAGGGCGTAGACCGCCTCGTTGGTGAAGCGCGTCCGGGGTGAGTCGATCACGAGGCCGAAGGTCGGGCTTGCCGGATTGAAGTCCTGATCGTTGAACAGGCCCTCGGTGCGGATGAAGCGGGCGGCGGCGCGCAGCTGCAGGCCGTCCGCCACGTCCACACTGCCCTTGCCTGCGAGGGTGTAGCTGTCGCGCCCGATATCGCGGGTGCCGCCGCGCGCGTTGGGTTGGCCGTCGGTGCTGACGACAACGGCGGAGAGCGCCGCCTCCCAAGCATCGCCCGCCGCGCCATATCGGACCGCGCCGTTCACCGTGCCCTGCGTCCCGCCCTCGACCCTTGCGGCGAGGCCCGGCACGTCGCGCCCGCCGGCGCTTTCATAGGCGACGACGCCGCCGATCGCGTCGGGGCCGTAGAGCGCGGACTGCGGCCCGCGCAGCACCTCGAGCCGCGCGCCGATATCGGCCTGAAGCGTGCCGATATCGAACTCCCCCGCGAAGGGATCGGAGACCTCGATCCCGTCGACCAGCACGAGCACATGATTGGCCTCGCTGCCGCGCAGGCGGATCTGGGTCTGCCCTGCCACGCCCGCGACCGCCACGCCGGGGATGTCGCGCAGCACGTCGGCGATGTCGCGGGTCTGGCGCTGTTCGAGTGCTTCGGCGGTTATGATCGTGTAGGCGCCGTTGTAGGCCCTGACGCTCACCCCCTCACCGCGGCTGGCCGTCACGAGGATGGGCTCCTCGAGTGCCGGGTTCCCGTCCCGGCAGCCATCGACGCACACCGCGTCCTCGTCCTGCGCCAAAGCAGGCGCAGCCCAAACCAGCGCCGCCGCAGCGACGCTTCCCAGCAATGCAGAATTCTTCACGGATTCCTCCCGTCACAAGCAACATGGTGGCGGCGGGGGAAGCCCCCCACAGCCCGGCGATGTCGCTCACAACGAAAGTCTGTTTCCGCGCCTGGCCAACCCCTGAACCAAGCAAAGAGCGACACGCCCCGGTCGGTCTCCTGGCTCACGGATCGCCGCATGGGATGCTCGCCTTCCCGGATGGCCCGAAGACCCCCAGTGGCTGCCCTTCGAAAAGGGAGCGCACCCCACACTCACCGCTTACAGTTGCAGGGACAGCTGCGGATTTGCACCGCATTCCCGTTACCTTGGCGCGGGAGCGTGGATAACGTCAGGTTCGGCTGACGGCAAGTGATGTAAAGAACAGTGTTCGACGAAGGCACTGTGTCGGCCCGTAAGGCCGCAAGCGCGAACGCGCGCCCGAGCCTTTGCGAGGAAAGCCAAGGCGGCCGGATGTCCGCCGCCCGGCGCTTGAGGGCGAAAACAAACAATCCAGTTTTCTGGCGAAGCTAGAAAACTGGTGGAGCCGAGGGGGATCGAACCCCTGACCTCGTCATTGCGAACGACGCGCTCTCCCAGCTGAGCTACGGCCCCGTTCCAGTTTTCGCGCCCGCCGCACACCCCGTGGGGGAGCGGGCGAGCGCGCGCATTAGCGGGAAGAATCGCCGCGTGCAACGGCGATTTTGCGCCGCGCGGGTGCCCGCATCAGGGCTTGCGCGGCGGGTTGGCGGTGGCAGGCGCGATCGGCTGAACCACCGGCTGCGAGGTGACGCCCTCGTTCACCGGGATGACCGGCACGGGGAGGCCCGTGACCGGATCGATCACGGTTTGCGCCGCAGGCCCTTGCCCGGCGGCCACGGCCCCGGCGCGGTGCTGCTGCACCGCCACCCAGCCGGGCTGGGAGGGGCCGTATTGCGCGCCCCACTTCGCGTCCCATTCCGCAGAGGCGCGCTGGTAGCCCTCGTATTCGTCGAAGAACTGCTCGAAGGGCAGCAGCAGACCGTCAAAATTGCCCTGCGCAAAGGCGAGCGGATCGGTCGGCGGGGCGGCCAGCGCGCGGTTCGCCATGTCGAGCGCGGCGCGGCAGAACCCGGCGCGCGCGGCCGGCTCGGCGAAGAAATTGTAGACCTGCGTGGTGTAGCCGTCGCGCGCCACGATCGCATCGCGGCGGGTGCGGTGACGGCTTGCATAGGTCTTCTCGAGCCGGTCGTTGACCGCCTTCAGCGATCGGACGTTCTTCGTCAGGAAGGCGCGGTAGCCTTGCAGGATCGGCTCGTATTCGGGGGCGAGGCAGTTGAGCGCAGCGACGTTCCAGGCAGAGCGGAGGTTCCAGACCAGCTGGTCGTTCGTGAGGTTCGAATTGACCGTGATGCGCCGCCCGTCGGGGCCCTTGGCGGGCAGGTCCATCACGTAATGCGCGCCCCCGGGCGGGAGCGGGCGATAGGGCACGGCCTCGACCACCGGCGGCGGCGGGGGCGGCGGGGGCGGCGGCGGAGGCGGTGCCGGGGTGGCGCAGGCGGCCAGTAGCGCGCCGCCGGCTGCCAGCGTGGTGATCGCGAGGCCGAAGGGGGTGCGCGTGGTGGTGCCACGGGCATCGGGACGGGTCGGGGTATGCGAGGCCGCGCTCATCGGGGGTATCTCTCTCCTGCTGCGGGTTGTGCCAGCCGCTCCGGGGCGACAATGCGCGCCCCCGGCTTGCTCCAGCCTGAAGCGCCCGCGATAGCCGCGCCGGACAGCAAAGCAAATGCCCGGGACCTCATGAAGGCCCCGGGCATCCGACATTTCAACACCTGTGCGCCAGGCCGAGGCCCGGATGGCGACCGGATTACTCGCGGTTGCCGAGGAAGCTGAGCAGGAACTGGAACATGTTGATGAAGTCCAGGTAGAGGCTCAGCGCGCCGAGGATCACGGCCTTGCCCGCGAATTCGGTGCCGCGCAGGTACTGGTACTCGTTCTTCAGGCGCTGCGTGTCATAGGCGGTGAGGCCCGCGAAGATCAGCACGCCGATGAAGCTGATCGCGTAGTGGAACGCCGGCGACTGCAGCCACAGGTTGAGCAGCGATGCGACGATGAGGCCGATCACGCCCATGATCAGGAAGCTGCCGAAGCCCGACAGGTTCTTCTTGGTGGTGTAGCCCCACAGCGAAAGGCCGGCAAAGGCCGCCGCGGTGGCGAAGAAGGTCGTGGCGATCGAGCCGCCGGTGTAGATCAGGAACACCGACGAGAGCGACAGGCCCATCAGGATGCTGAAACCCCAGAACAGCGCCTGCAGCGTGCCGGTGCTGAAGCGGTTCGCGCCGAAGCTCATGGCGAACACCACGGCGAGCGGCGAGAGCGCGACGATCCAGCGCAGGATGCCGCCGGTGAAGATCGCCGCCGCGGTGCCGCTGGTGAAGGCCAGCAGCGCGACAATCCCGGTCAGCAGGATGCCCGAGGTCATGTAGTTGTAGATCGAGAGCATGTGCGAGCGCAGGCCCTCGTCATAGCTCACGCGGCCGGCGACATCGCCTCCGGCGCGGGGCACGGAGCCAAGCCGCTGCGCATTGCGCGAGGTGTCATTCCAGTCAGCCATTGCGAAACCCTTGATCCTTGGTTTGCGGAGCGCGGGAAAAGCCCGCGCTCTCCATGCAGGCGAATATCGGGGTTTCGCCTGCGCATTTCAAGCGAAACCGGATTGCAAAGGGCGCAATTCGTTCAGATTAACAGAGGTTAATCTTAACTGCCTTGCGAGAGCGCCGCACCCTTGTCGCGGGTGGCGCGCAGCGTGTCGGCCAGCAGTCGGCGCAGCGCGTTATCGGCGTCGAGCACGTTCAGCCCCTCGCGGGTCATGCCTCCCGGGCTGGCGACGCGGTCGGCAAGGGTGGCGGGGGAGGCGTCGGAGCCCGCTGCCAGCGCTGCCGCGCCTTCGACCGTGGCTAGCGCGAGCTTGGCGGCGGTCGCCTCGTCGCAGCCGAGATCGATGGCCGCCCCCGCGAGCGCGTCGATGAAGCGATAGACGAAGCCGGGCCCCGATCCGGCGAGCGCGGTGACAAGATCGAACTGCGCCTCGTCCTCGAGCCAGACGGCGCTGCCCAAGGTATCGAACAGGGCGAAGACGGCATCGCGCCCTGCGGCGTCAAGGCCGGACTCGGCGAGGATGACGGGCGACTTGTTAATCCGCGCGGCAAGGTTGGGCATCACCCGGACATGCGCCGTGCCATGCGGGAAAGCGGCGGCAAGCTGAGCGAGCGTGATCCCGGCGAGCAGCGAGCAGACCGTGCGGCCCTGCGTCACCTCCTGAAGCCCCGGCCCTAGCGCAGCGAGTTGCTGCGGCTTGAACCCGAGCAGCACGGCGTCATGCGATCCCGGCACTTCGGCCGCCTCGCGATAGAGCCCCACGCCCTCCGGCGCCTCCGGCAAGGCCGGATCGAGCACCGAGAAACGCGCAGGCGCCTCGCCCGCCGCTAGCCACCCGGCAAGCATCGCCCCGCCCATGTTGCCGCAGCCGATGATGAGGAGGTGGTTCATACGCAACATCCGTTCGCCCTGAGCTTGTCGAAGGGCAGTCCTTCTTCTTCGATCGAAGCGCAACAAAGAAGTGCAGGGCTTCGACAGGCTCAGCCCGAACGGGGATCGGGTCTAAGGCCCTAGGCCTCGCCCGCCGCATCCACCATCGCCGCCTCGAGCGCGGCACGAGGGGACTTGCCGCCCCACAGCACGAACTGGAAGGCGGGATAGAAGCGGTCGCATTCGTCGATCGCGCTCTCGACCAGCGCCTGCGCCATGTCGAGGCTGAGCCGCCCCGCATCGCCCAGCAGCGCGCCGTGGCGGTAGAGCAGCACGTCGCCGTTCGACCAGATGTCGAAATGCCCCAGCCACATCTGCTCGTTGACGAGGCACAGCAGCTCGTAGGCGGCGGCGCGCTTGTCGTCGGTGACGCGGATGTCGGGCAGACAGAGGAACTGGAGCACGCTGTCCTCCGCCCGCCAGATCGCGCGCAGCTGGTAATTGGCCCAGCTGCCCTGCACCTCGCCGGTCATCTCGTCCTCCGAAACCATCTCGCAGGGCCACCCGCGCGCGGCGAAGAGGCTGGCGAGCATCTCGACGGGGGCGGCATCGTCCTCGGCGGAATAGTCCATGTCAGCTGCTCTCATGGCCTGGCTTTCGCGGGGCGGGGAAGAGGTTCGTTCACCATCGCGGCGATGGATGGACGCTTGAGGGGGCGATTGGCAATCGCTCAGGTTGGGGCGGCTGGGGAGAACCGGACAAGCTTGTGCAAAGCCTGTGCACAGATACCCGCTCCTGCTACTTAAGCGGTTGAACCGCCTCGCCTTCGTCGCTCAACCACAGGAAGCTGTCGAGCCCCTTGCCCTTGAGTTCGCGCACCAGGGCCTGGGCCTTGTCGCGGTTGTCGAGCGGACCGACGAGAAGGCGGTTGGTCTCGCCCCAGCGCGCGGTGTGGGGCTTGAGCTTCGCCAGCGCCGCCCCGCCCCCGCGGCTGATCCGGCGCCAGTCGAAACCGAGCGCGTCGATCTTCTTCCCCGTCGCGACCTGCACCCAGACGCGGCTGGGATGGACCGGTTTGGGCGGCTCCTTGGGCTTGGGCTTCTCGGTCGGCTTGGCGACCGGCGGCGGCGGCGGGGCCTCGCGCCGCACCGCGATTCGCGACAGGTCGACCGCATCGCCGCCGACCTTGGCATCGGGCAGCGGCGCACCGAGATCGGCGAAGGCATCGGCCACCCGCAACGGCGGGGGCGGAGGTGCCGCGACAGGGGCAGGTGCGGGAGCGGGAGCGGGCGCCGGAGCGGAGGTCTGAACGGCCGCGGCGGCGGGCGCGGTCGACACCGACACGCGCGTGACGGTCGCCACCCGCTCGGCAGCTGGCGCAGGTGCGGGCGTGGACACAGCCGCAGGAGTCGGCGAAGGCGGAGCCGTTGGCGCCGAACCGATGGCGGCGGCCGAGACCGGCTGGGCATAGACCACCGTCGCCGGCGGCGGGGTTGGCACGCTCGGTGAACGGGCATTGAGCGGCGGGCCGGAGGGCGCAAGGCGGCTCTCCGCGCGCTCATCGGCGGCAAAGCGCGCAAGGCGCGGGTCGTCACGGCCGATGTCCGCCGCGCGCGGGAAGATGCCGAGGTTCGCCGCCGCCGCCTGCTGCGGTTTCGTCAGGCGCGGCATGTAGCCGAGATAGGGCACCAGCCGGGTCGCGAGATCGCGAGGCATGACCTGCTCGACAATTGCCGTCGCTCGGTCGCTCTCGCCCATGATGGCAAGGCCGAAGGCGCGGGCGCGCTGGGCGGCCATGTCGCGCCGGTCGAGCAGCGGGCGAAGCGTCTCCTCGAAGCGCGCGCGGTTGCCGGTGATCGCGTGGCTGATCGCGAGGCGGCGGCGCGCCTCGTCGTTCGCCGGATCGATCTGGAGCGCCCGGGCATAGGCGGCCTGCGCGGCCGGTTGCTCGCCGACGAGGTCGAGCGTCAGCGCACGGTCGGTCAGCACCTCTCTCTCGGGCGCGCCGCCCGCCAGCGCGCGGTCGAACTGGACCAGCGCCTCGCCTGCCCGGCCCGCGCGCAGATAGACTGAGCCCAGCCCCTGCGCGACCGCCGGATGGCCCGGATCGACCTCCGCCGCACGGCCGAAGAAGCCGATCGCCGCCTCGAGATCGTCGACCCCGAGCGCCGCCTGCCCCGCCTCGATCAGCGTGTCGCGATCGCGCGGCATCTTGGCGAGGGCGATGAGCGCGCGGTTGAGGCGCTGCACCTCGGGCGAGGGCAGGGACTGCACCACCGGCTGCGCCACCACGTCCTGAGCCCGCGCGCCGCCCGCAGGCAGAACCGCGCCGCCGAGCGCGAGCGTGGCAAGGATAGAAAGGCGCGACACCATCAAGCGGGCCCTAGCAAGCGCAGCCCCGCACGCCAGCGACGCTGCGACACGGCGCGTCTGGCGCGCGGCTACTGGTTGTTCTGGCGACCGAGGAAGCGCGGGATGCTGAGCGCCGGACCATCATCGTCGCCGTCATCGTCGTCCTCGTCGCGCGCCGTGCTGCGCGAGAGATTGGCCATCCGTTCGAACAGCGTGCTGCCAGCGCCGGCACCGCCGCCGCCACCGCCACCGCCCTCGCCGCCGCCCACGAGCGGGCGACGCCGGCCGCCGAGCCGCGCCTCGACCGGGCGATCCTCGGCCGCGAGCCGGTCGGCGCTGGCGAGCAGATCGTCCTGTACCGGGCCCTCGGGCGCGTCGGAATAGGGCGCGTAGCCATCGTCGAGTTCGAGCGCGTCGTCCTCCTCGTCGTCGGCCGCCGAGGCCCCGGCCGGCGTGCCCGCGCCGTAGCCGAAGCCCGGCGCATCGTCGGCGCCGCGCAGGCCCGCGAGCGGATCGACGATATCGTCGACGTCGTCCTCGTATTCCTCGCCGTAACCGTCCCCGGCCTGCATCCCGGTCAGCTCGAACGGCGCGGCGGTACCGTAATCGCCTTCGTCCTCGTCGTCTTCGCCAAGGTCGAGCGTTTCGTCGTCATACCCGGTTGCAGCCGCCCCTGCGGCCGCGGCAGGTGCCGCGAAGCCGAAATCGGAGGTCGGCGCGGGTGCCGGGCTGGCGGTGGGAAGCTCGCTCAGGCCCTCGTCCTCGGACAGTTCGAGCACCGGACGCTTCGGCGCCCGCGCCCCGCCGAGCGAGACCGGCTGCGGCCGTTCGGACTGGCCGATCGCGCTCTGCTCGATGCCGGTGGCGACCACCGAGACGCGGATCTTGCCCTTGAGGTCGGGGTTGAAGGCGCTGCCCCAGATGATGTTCGCGTCTTCATCCACCAGTTCGCGGATGTGGTTGGCGGCCTCGTCGACCTCGAGCAGGCGCATGTCCTCGCCGCCGATGATCGAGATGATGACGCCCTTGGCGCCGGCCATGCTGACGCCGTCGAGCAGCGGGTTGGCGATCGCCTGCTCCGCCGCGTCGAGCGCGCGGTTCTCACCCTCGCCTTCGCCGGTGCCCATCATCGCCTTGCCCATCTCGCTCATCACCGAACGCACGTCGGCGAAGTCGAGGTTGATGAGGCCCGGCATCACCATCAGGTCGGTGATCGAGCGCACGCCCTGCTGGAGCACCTCGTCGGCGAGCTGGAAGGCCTCCTTGAAGGTGGTCTCCGCCTTGGCGACGAGGAACAGGTTCTGGTTGGGGATGACGATCAGCGTGTCGACGTGCTGCTGGAGTTCGTCGATCCCGGCCTCGGCGGCACGCATCCGGCGGGTGCCTTCGAACAGGAAGGGCTTGGTCACGACGCCGACGGTCAGCACGCCCATGCGGCGCGCGGCTTCGGCGATGACGGGCGCGGCGCCGGTGCCGGTGCCCCCGCCCATCCCTGCGGCGATGAAGCACATGTTGACGCCCTCGAGCGCCTTCTCGATCTCGGCCACGGTCTCTTCCGCGGCCGCCTTGCCGACCTCGGGACGCGCGCCAGCGCCGAGCCCGCCGGTGATGTCGGGGCCGAGCTGGATGCGCTTTTCCGCCGGCGAGGTCGCCAGCGCCTGGGCATCGGTGTTGGCGACAATGAACTCGACGCCCTCGATCTCGGCGGCGATCATGTTGGCGATCGCGTTGCCGCCGGCCCCGCCGATCCCGATGACGGTGATGCGCGGGCGCAGATCGTCGCTCGCCGCGGGTCCGATATTGATGCTCATCTGCTGGTCCTCCAGACGCCGGGGATGGAAATTTTCACCTTATTCCCCCGCGTTTTTCCTCTCTGACATAATCGCCATGCACATTTTATAGCGGCAAAACCCTTATCCACAGCATCGCCGCATGCTTTGCGCGCTCAGAAATACTCCCTCAGCGCGCGGAACAGGCGCATCAGCAGCGCCAGGAAGCCGCTCTCGCGGGTGAAGGCCTTGTACACCCCGCCGCGCCCCGCGCCTACCGCGCGAATATCGACCGGATCGTCGGCCGCGTAGAGGCACAGGCCCGCGAGCGTCGCGAAGCCCGGCGCGTGGTGCGCCTCGGGCATCCCGGCGAGCTGCGGCGGGCGCCCGAGCCGCACCGGCTGGCCCAGCGCGCCCTGCATGAAATCGGCCATCCCGGCGAGCTCCGCCCCGCCGCCTGTCAGCACCACCTGCCCCGCGCGGCTCCCGGCGAAACCCATGGTCTTCAGTGCCTTGCCGATCTCGCCGGTCAGCACCGACAATTGCTGCGTCACCACCGCGATCAGCTCGGCGCGCACGATGCGGTTCTTGTCGTCGGCCCCGCGCGCCAGCGGACCGGAGGGGACGCCGCCCTCGCCGCCCTCGGTCCCGATTTCTCCGGGACCGCTGACGGGGATCAGCTCGCGGTGATCGGACGGGCTGGCGATCGCCGAGCCGGCGACGCATTTCAGGCGCTCGGCCTGCGAGCGGCGGATGCCGAAGCTCGAGGCGATCGCGTCGGTGATCGATCCCGATCCCATCGGCACGGCCTGGAGGCCGAGCAGCATCCCGCCCGCGAAGACCGCGACATTGGTGATGTCAGCCCCGATCTCGACCAGCGCCACGCCCAGTTCGCGCTCCTCCGGGGTGAGGCAGGCGTGCCCCGCGGCGAGCGGCGCGGCGACCACGCCCTCGACCTCGAGATGGGCGTTCTGCACCGCTTCAGTGAGGTTCCTGACCGGCGCCCCGTCGGCGAGCATCACGTGGATGTCGACCCCCAGCCGCTCGGCATGAAGCCCGCGCGGATTGGCGACGCCGTGGGCGCCGTCGAGCGTGTAGTGCGCGGGCTGGGCGTGGAGCACCTTGCGCCCGTCGGGCTGGATCATCGCCTGCGCCTCGACCAGCAGCGCCTCGACATCCTCGTCCTCGATCCGCCGCCCGCCGATCTCGATGTCGACCGAGACGACATGGCTGGCAAGGCCCGCTCCGGCGCAGGCGATCCACACGGAGCGGACCGGCGTGCCGGAGGCCTTTTCGGCCCGCTCGACCGCATCGCGGATCGCGTGGCTGGCGGCGGCCATGTCCGTGACATAGCCCCGCTTCACCCCCGCGCTGGCGCGGTGGCCGGAGCCGAGTACCTGCAAGTCGCCGTTCTCGGTCTCGCCCATAATCATGGCCGAGATGCGGAACGAGCCGATGTTGACCGCGGCATGGGTGCGCGCAAGGCGGCGCGAGGGGGTGGAAGCGCGCGAGGCCATCAGGTCGTCTCCCCCTTCTCATTCGCGGCGACCACCTTGGGCTTGGCCGCCTCTTCGGGCAGGCGCATGTAGAGCCGCGGGGGCGTGCGCATATCGAAGGCCAGCACCTTGCCGCCGAGCAGCCGGTTCTTGCCATCGAGCCGCGCGAACTTGACCAGCGCGGTTGCGCTCTCGAGCTCGCCCTCGGGCAGGGCGAGTAGCTGGCCGGTGGTGAAGGTGAGGTTCCAGCGGCGGTTCCCGACCCACTCGGCGGCCTCGACCTTGGGCGCCAGCGCGGGCGCGGCGGCGAGCAGCGTCTCGAGCGCGCGCGCCTGCTTCGCCGCCCCCGGCCCGGCGAGGCGCAGCATCCCCTTGGCCTTGTCGGCGGCGACGGGTTCAAGCTCCACGCCAGTCGCATCGATCAGCACCAGCCGGTCGGGCTTCTCGAGGACCGCGTGCGGGGTCCGCTCGACGATGTCGATGGCAAGGGTGTGAGGCAGCTGGATCGAGACCCGCGCGTCCTTGACCCACGGCAGCGCGCGCAGATCCTCGCGCAGCTTGGCGATGTCGACGTCGGGCATGGCCTGGTTGCGGGTGGCGAGCGCGCGGGCATAGACCTGCTGCTCGTCCATCCGCGAAGTGCCCGTGACGCGCACGTGGCGCACCTCGAACCCGGCATCGGCAGCGATGGCGGCGACCTGCGCCCGCGCCAGCGCGGGCACGCCGGCGAGGCTGGCGATCACGAAGGCGATCCCCACGCTGCCGCCGATGATCATCGCCAGCCAGATGCGGCTCCACTGTTCCTCGGTGAAGGGCAGGACGCCCATGATCCGGTCGACGACGCCGCTTGCCGAGCGCCCCGCCTTGCGCGCGGCGACCGCGCGGCTCTGCGCCTTGGCGGCTCGGCGCACGCCGGTGGAGCCGCTACGCCTGATCTGCTGCGCCATGCCTGCCTCCCTGTTTCAATGCATGGACCCGCAGACCCTCGGCGCAGAGCATCTCGACGAGGTCCGCATAGGAGATACCGCAGCCCGCCGCCTGTTCGGGCACGAGGCTGAGCGGCGTCATGCCCGGCTGCGTGTTGGTCTCGAGCACGAAGAGCCCGTCCTCGCCCGCCTCCTCGTCCCAGCGGAAATCGGTGCGGCTGGTGCCGTTGCAGCCGAGCACCTGATGCGCCTTGACCGCATATTGCTCGCAAAGCGCGGTGATTTCGGGCGGGAGTTTCGCTGGGAAGATGTGCTCGGTGCGCCCGGCGGTGTACTTGTTCTCGTAGTCGTAGAAGCCGTTGGCAACGACGAGTTCGGTGACGCCGAGCGCGCGCGGGCCGTCGGGCCCGTCGAGCACCGCCGCGGTGAGTTCGCGGCCCTTGATGAAGGGCTCGGCGAGAAGTTCGGCGAATTCCTGCCACGGGCCGGTCGCGTCGGGGCTGATCGGGTTGCCTATATTGCTGTCCGCCGTGACGATGGCGACGCCCACCGAGGAACCCTCGTTCACCGGCTTCAGCACATAGGGCCGTGGCAGCGGGTCGCGCTCGTAGAGTTCCTCGCGCGTCACGATCCGCCCGCCCGGCATGGGGATGCCGTGCGGCACCAGCGCCTGCTTGGTCAGCTGCTTGTCGATCGCAATCACCGAGGTGGCGAGGCCCGAGTGGGTATAGGGCAGCCCCATCAGGTCCAGCATCCCCTGCACCGTCCCGTCCTCACCCGGGACGCCGTGGAGCGCATTGAACACGACATCGGGCTTCGCCTCGTGGAGTTTCAGGGCAACATCGCGCCCCATGTCGATGCGAGTGACGCGGTGCCCGCGCGATTCCAGCGCATCGGCCACGCCCGCGCCGCTGGTGAGCGAGACCTGCCGCTCGTTCGCCCAGCCGCCCATCAGGACCGCGACGTGGAGGGGTTTGGGGAGAGTCATTCTTCAATTCCGTTCGTGTCGAGCGCAGTCGGGACACCGCTCTCCTGCCTCTCGACTGCGCTCGAGGCGAACGGGTGTGGTGCTTTATGCATCACGGCCGCCCCACCCGCTGGATTTCCCATTCCAGGCTCACGCCGGTCGCGGCGTAGACCTTGTCGCGCACCATCTCACCGAGGCCCTCGATGTCGGCGCTGGTGGCGGTGCCGGTGTTGATGAGGAAGTTGGTATGCTTCTCGCTGACCTGCGCGCCGCCGAGCGTGAGGCCGCGGCAGCCAGCGCGGTCGACCAGTTCCCAGGCCTTGTGGCCTTCGGGGTTCTTGAAGGTCGAACCGCCCGTCTTGGTGCGCAGCGGCTGCGAAGCCTCGCGCGCGGCGGCGATGCGGTCCATCTCGGCGCCGATGGCGGCGGGATCGCCCGGATGCCCGCGGAAGCGCGCGGAGACCACGATCGCCCCTTCAGGCAGGGCCGAATGGCGGTAGGAGTAATCCAGTTCCTCGGCATTGAGCGTGATGAAGCTGCCGTCGTGCAGGATCACCGCGCAATCGATCAGCACGTCGGCCACCTCGCGTCCATAGGCCCCGCCGTTCATGCGCACGAAGCCGCCGACCGTGCCGGGGATGCCGCGCAGGAATTCGAGCCCCGCAATGCCGAGGTCGCGCGCGGTCGAGGCAACCAGAATACCGCTCGCCCCGCCGCCGCAGGTGAGTTCCATCTCGCCCGTGTGCTGCACGCCCGCAAAGGCCTTGCCGAGCCGCACCACGACGCCCGGCACCCCGCCGTCACGCACGATCATGTTCGAGCCGAGGCCGAGCGCCATGACCGGGATCTCGCCGTCGAGCCTCTCGAGGAAGGTCTTGAGGTCTTCCATGTCGGCAGGCTCGAACAGCCAGTCGGCGGGCCCGCCGGTCTTGAACCAGGTATAGGGCGCGAGCGGGGCCTTGTTCGTGAGCTTGCCGCGGATGCCCTCAAGCGGGATGAGCGTGCCGACCGCGCCCTCGACCGCGCAGGTCGGGGCCATGCCGGTGCCGTAGATATAGGTGTCGCCGGGCTGGTTCACGCAGCAACACCCCGCTTTGCCGTGATCGCCGGAGCCAGCCCTGCGGCCCACTTGGTGATGTCGCCCGCGCCGAGGCACACGACGAGGTCGCCCGCCGCCACTTCGCCCGCGAGCACCTCGGCCAGCGCATCGGCCCCCGCGATCTCGCGCGCGGCGCGGTGGCCGCGGGCCTTCATCCCGGCGACCAGTGCCGTATGGTCGACCCCCGGGATCGGCTCCTCGCCGGCGGGATAGACCGGAGCGACATAGGCGATGTCGGCCAGATCGAAGCAGGACTGGAAATCGTCCATCAGGTCGCCGAGCCGCGAATAGCGGTGCGGCTGGGCGACCGCGATCACGCGGCCACCCTCGCCCACCGCCTCGCGCGCGGCGGCGAGCACGGCGCGGATCTCGACCGGGTGGTGGGCATAGTCGTCGATCACGGTTACGTTGCCGCCCGCCAGCTCGACGGACCCGACCCTGGTGAACCGCCGCCGCACCCCCCCGAAGCGGGCAAAGCCGGTGCGGATCACATCGTCCGAACAGCCCATCTCGATGGCGACGGCGATGGCGGCCAATGCGTTCTGGACATTGTGGCGGCCCGGCATGGGCAGGTGCACGCCCTCGATCCGGCGGTCCTCGAGACCCCGCTGGCGCACGATCACGTCGAAGCTGTTGCCCCCGTCGATGCTGCGGACATTGACCCCGCAGATATCGGCCTGCAGCGAGAAGCCGTAGGTCACCACCTTGCGGTCGCGAACCTCGCCGATCACCGCCTGCACGACGGGATGATCGACGCACAGCACCGCCGCGCCATAGAAGGGCACGTTGTGGATGAACTCGACGAAGGCGCGCTTCACCCCGTCGAAGTCGCCGTAGTGGTCGAGGTGTTCGGGATCGATGTTGGTAACGACCGCTATGGTGCCGTCCAGTCGCAGGAAGCTCCCGTCGCTCTCGTCGGCCTCGACCACCATCCAGTCGGAATCGCCGAGGCGGGCGTTGGAGCCATATTGTTCGATGATGCCGCCGTTGATCACGGTCGGGTCGATCCCGCCCGCATCGAGCAGGGTCGCGATCATGCTCGTCGTGGTGGTCTTGCCGTGGGTGCCCGCCACCGCGACGGTGGACTTGAGGCGCATCAGTTCGGCGAGCATCTCCGCGCGGCGCACCACGGGGATGCGGGCTTCCAGAGCGGCGGCGACCTCGGGGTTGGTGCGGCGCACGGCAGTGGAGGTGACGACCACCGCCACGCCTTCGACGTTCTCGGCCCTGTGCCCGACATGCACGGTGATGCCGCGCGCGCGCAGCCGCTCGACGCTCGCTCCTTCGGCGATGTCGCTGCCCTGCACCCGGTAGCCGAGGTTGTGCATCACCTCGGCGATGCCCGACATGCCGATCCCGCCGATGCCGACGAAGTGGATGATGCCGATATCGGTGCCCACACCCTTCATTTGTCGGCGCGCTCCTTTGCGGCCTTGCTGGTCGAGGGCTGGGGCCGGACGGCGGTTTGCGCGGTGCGGGGCGCGGCCTCGCCGACGCGGATCACGTCCATCAGGTCGATCCCGCTCATGCTTTCCACGAGGTCGGCGAGGTCCTTCGCCGCATCGGGCCGCCCGCAGTTGAAGGCGCAGTGCGCGGCGTTGGCGAGGCTCTGCGGGTTCATCGCCATGACCTGGATCTGCTTGGCGAGCTCCTTGGGCTGGAAGGATTCCTGCCGGATCATCCGCGCCCCGCCCGCCTTCACCATCTCGCGGGTGTTGGCGGCCTGGTGATCGTCGGTCGCGATGGGGAGCGGGATCAGGATCGCCGGGCGGCCCACTGCCGTCAGTTCCGCGATGGTCGACGCGCCCGCGCGGCCGATGAACAGGTGCGCGTCCGCCAGCCGTTCGTGCATGTCCTCGAAATAGGTGCCGAGTTCGGCGGGAATGTCGTGCTCGGCATAGCGTTTGCGCACCGCCTCGAGGTCTTCGGCCCGGCATTGCTGGGTGATCTGGAGGCGCTGGCGCAGCGCAGGGGGGAGCATGGCGAGGCCATCGGGCACCACTTCCGAAAGCACCCGCGCCCCCTGCGATCCGCCGGTGACGAGGATGCGCAGCAGGCTTTCGTCGGTGAAGGCGGGGAAATCCTGTTCGCGCAGGGCCAGCACCTCGGCGCGCACCGGGTTGCCGACGAGGTGGACCTTGCCCGCGTGCTTGGGCTTAAGGCGATCGACGCTCTCGTAGGAGGTGGCGATGGCATCGACCCGGCCCGCCAGCAGGCGGTTGACGCGGCCCAGCACCGCGTTCTGTTCGTGGACGATGCTCGGCAGCTTGGCGGCCGTGGCGGCGAGCAGCGCGGGGAGCGCGGGATAGCCGCCGAAGCCGACGACGGCGGAGGGCTGGAAGCTCTCGAACAGCCGCAGCGCCATCGCCCGGCCCTCGAGCACCGCGCTCACGCCCGCAGGCCAGCCGAGCGGGTTCTTGCCGAAGCGCCCGGCGGGCAGGACATGGGCGGGCAGGAAGTCGGGCTTGCCCGGGATCGCCGCCCCGCGCTCGTCGGTGATGAGGGCCACGTGGTGGCCGCGCTGGTGCAGTTCGGCGGCGAGCGCGAAGGCGGGGATCAGGTGCCCGCCTGTGCCGCCTGCGGCCAGCACGTAATGGCGGGAAGCGCCGGTCGGGGTCGGGCTCGTCATGCGGGCGTGTCCTTGCGTTCGATCAGCTCGCGCAAACCGCCGCCCTCGCGGGCGAGGAACGGATTGCGCCGGGTGATCGCCAGCAATAGCCCAAGCGTGAAGCACACCGCCAGTGTCGATGAACCGCCATAGGAGATCAACGGCAAGGTCATGCCCTTGGAGGGGAACAGCTTGAGGTTGACGAGGATGTTGATGAAGGCCTGTCCCCCGAACTGGGTGATCAGCCCCGCGCCGGCCAGCAGGGCGAAGAGGTTGTCCTCGCCCGTCAGGCGCACCAGCGCGCGCAGCACCAGCGCGCAATAGACCAGCACCACGCCCGCGCACATCACCAGCCCGAACTCCTCGCCGATCACCGAGAAGATGTAGTCGGTGTGGGCCTCGGGCAGGTTCATCTTGCGGGTGCCGAGCCACAGGCCGGTCCCCGTCCACCCGCCCGCGGTGATGGTGCGCTGGGCAAGGTCGACCTGGTCGAAGGCCGTGCCCCCGCCGAGGAACCCGTCGATGCGGTGGCGGGCGTTGTCGTAGAACAGGTAGGCGAGGATCAGCCCGCCCGCGCCGATGCCGCCCAGCGCGGCGAGGCGCTGCCACGGCATTCCCGCGAGCAGCACCATCACCAGCCAGATCCCGCCGAACAGGATCGCATCGCCGAGATTGGGCTGGAGCATCAGCAGCGCCGCGATCAGGCCCATCAGACCGCTCACGTACCAGATCACCGGTAGCCCCGGATCGCGCAGCCGCCAGCTCAGCACCCAGGCGCAGATGATGGCGAAGCCGGGCTTGAGGAATTCCGAGGGTTGCAGGCTCATCCCGACATTGATCCAGCGCCGCGCGCCGTTCTTCTCCTCGCCGATCACCGGCACCACGAACAGCAGCGCCAGCATCACCGCGCCCACGAGGATGCCGAGCCGGCGCGCCTGGTCGCGGCTGAGGAAGCTGAGACCGATCATCAGCGCGAGGCCCATCAGCTGGAAGACGATGTGGCGGTTGAAGAACATGAAGTCGGGCACCCGCTTGGTGGCGGTCGAGAGCATGTCCGCGCTCGCGGGCGAGGCGGCGGCAACGGCGACGATACCGATCGCCATCAGCAGCCCGATCAGCAGCAGCAGCACCTTGTCGATCTCGCGCCACCAGATGCGCAGGGCATCGCGCCAGCGGCGCTGCACCGGCACGGGCGGGAGGAAGTTCCCGGGGCCGCGGGCGGCGGGGGTGTAGACCGGCGCGGTCACGGCAGGATGCTCCGCGCCGACGCATCATCGAGGCAGGTCTCGCAGCCGGTGATCGCGCCGACCATCTGCCGGAAGTGGTGCCCGCGCTTCTCGTAGTCGCGGAACTGGTCGTATGAGGCGCAGGCGGGAGAGAGCAGCACGATCTCGCCCGGGCGCGCGGCCTCGACGGCGCGGCGCACTGCCTCGCTTATGAGCTCGCAGCGTTCGACCCTGACCTGCCCTTCGAGCAGATCGGCGAACATCGGCCCGGCCTCGCCCACGGTATAGGCGGCGGCGATGTTGGCGAGATGGTCGGCGCAGGCCCCGAGCCCGTCTTCCTTGGGCAACCCGCCGACGATCCAGTGGATGCGGGGGCTGCCGCCGTTGATCGCCGGATCGGGCGGGAAGGCGGCGAGTGCGGGGGCGGCGGAGGCGGCGTTGGTCGCCTTGCTGTCGTTGATGTAGGTGACGCCCTCGACCTCGCAGACCCGCTCCATGCGGTGGGGCAGGCCGCGATAAGAGGCGAGCCCGGCGGCGATCTGCGCGTCCGTCAGTCCAAGCTGGCGGCAGATCGCGGCGGCGACCGCGGCGTTCTGGGCATTGTGCGGGCCCGCCAGCGAGGGCGAGCGCCCCTCCGCCAGCCCCGCCGCTTCGAGATCGGCGGTCTTGACCCGCACCAGCGGCTTGCCCGCGGTCTCCAGCCCCTCCGCGATGGCGGCGGTGGGTTCGTCCTCGTCGCAGATGATCGCCGTGCCCGTCTGCTGCATCTGGAACAGCCGTTTCTTGGCCGCGCTATAGGCCTCGAAGCTCGCATAGCGGTCGAGATGGTCGGGGGTGATGTTGGTGAGCGCCGCGACGTCGCAATCGAGGGTGAAGGTGAGGTCGATCTGGAAGCTGGAGAGTTCCAGCACGTAGACCCCGCCTTCGGGGAGCGGATCCTGCCCGAGGACCGGATCGCCGATGTTGCCGCCCATCACGGTCGGCACGCCCGCCTCGCGCAGGATATGGTGGACCAGCGCGGTGGTGGTCGACTTGCCGTTGGTGCCGGTGATCCCGACCACGCGGTGCGGCGGCAGGCTGGCGCGGGCCATCGCGAAGAGCTCGATGTCGCCGATGACGGGCAGGCCGTATTGCCAGGTGTGCGGGCCGATCGGGTGCGAGTTGAGCGGCACCCCGGGCGAGACCACCACGCCCGCAAAGCCGGTGAGGTCGAGCTCCAGCGGGTCGATCAGCCGGCAGCGCCCCTCGAAGGGCTCGCGCGCATGGGGCTGGCGGTCCCAGGCGATCACCTCTGCCCCGCTCGCGAGCAGCGCCTCGGCCGCCGCCGCGCCCGAACGGGCGAGGCCGAGCACCGCGAAACGCTTGCCCATGAAGGCGGGGGAGGTGATCACGCCGGCCGCCCCTCCCCTACCTGAGCTTCAGCGTCGACAGCCCGATCAGCGCGAGCACGATGGCGATGATCCAGAACCGGATCACCACCTTGCTCTCGCTCCAGCCGAGCTGCTCGAAATGGTGGTGGATCGGCGCCATCCTGAAGACGCGCTTGCCGGTGCGCTTGAACCAGAACACCTGCACGATCACGCTGACGGCTTCGAGCACGAACAGCCCGCCGACGATGCCGAGCACGACCTCGTGGTGCGAGGCGACCGCGATCGCGCCGAGGGCGCCGCCGAGAGCCAGCGAGCCGGTGTCGCCCATGAACACCGCCGCAGGGGGCGCGTTGAACCACAGGAAGGCGAGCCCCGCCCCCATGATCGCCGCACAGAAGATCGCCAGCTCCCCCGCGCCCGGCACGTGCGGGATGCCGAGATAGGTGCTGAAATCGACCCGACCCACCAGATAGGCGATGATCGCGAAGGTGCCTGCGGCAATGATCACCGGCATGATCGCAAGACCGTCGAGCCCGTCGGTCAGGTTCACCGCATTCCCCGCGCCCACGATCACGAAGGCGGCGAAGACGTAATAGGCCGGCCCCAGCGGGATGCTCACGCCGGTGAGGAAGGGCAGGTAGAGGTTGGTGTTGATCTGGCTCACGATCAGCCACGATGCCACGCCCGCCACCACGAACTCGGCGAGCAGCCGCACCCGCGCCGGAACGCCCGCATGGCTGTTCTTGGCGACCTTGTCGTAATCGTCGAGGAAACCGATCACCCCGAAGCCGATGGTCACCGCAAAGCACGCCCAGACGAAGGGGCTGGTGAGGTCCATCCACAGGAGCAGCGAGAGCGACAGGGCGACGAGAATCATCAGCCCGCCCATCGTCGGCGTGCCGCGCTTGGCGAGGTGCGACTGCGGGCCGTCCAAGCGGATCGGCTGGCCCTTGCCCTGCCGCACGCGCAGGAAGTTGATGAAGCGTTCGCCGATCAGGAGGCCGATCACCAGCGCGGTCATCAGCGTCGCGCCCGCACGGAAGCTCTGGTAGCGCACCAGATTGAGGATGCCTTCGAAGCCAAGCCACTCGGCAAGCAGGTAGAGCATTCAATCGTCCTCTGCGGCCCTGACCTTGGGGCCTGAGCTTCGGTGCCCGCCTCAGGCGCGGGCGTTGTCGGTAAGGTGTGACACCAGCCTGCCGAGCCCGACCGAGTTGGACCCCTTGACCAGCACCGCATCCCCGTTTGCGAGGCCGAATGCCGCGAGCGCCGCAATCGCCTCGGCAGGCCCTTCGCAATGGGCGAAGGTGAGAGCCTTGCCAAGCGAGCCGCCCGCACCTTTCCCCAGTTCCTCGGCGAGCGCGGCCATCTCCGGCCCGACGAGGATCGCGTGGGCGAGCCCGGCCTCGGCGATCGGCTCGGCGAGCTGGCGGTGGAAGGCGTCGGCGAAGTCGCCCAGTTCCTTCATGCTGCCCAGCACCGCGAGGCGGCGGGTGGCGGGCGTTTGCGCGAGCGCCTTGAGGGTGGCGCGCATCGAGGCGGGGTTGGCGTTGTAGCTCTCGTCGATCAGCAAGGCGGTGCCGCCCGCGGCCGGAATGGTGTGGCGCGCGCCGCGGCCCTTCAATCCGCCCATCTCGGCCAGCGCGAGGCCCGCGCTCGCCAGATCGCCCCCGGCGGCACGAACGGCGGCCATGACGCCCAGCGAATTGACGATCCAGTGCTCGCCCGGCTCGGCGATGGTGTAGCAGATGCGCCGGTCGCCGAGGTCGGCGGTGACCAGCGAACCGCCCCCCGCCGCCGGAATCGCGTCGAGCAGCCGCACGTCGGCATTGGCGGCGCGCCCGAAGGTCACGACCTGCGCCCCGCAGGCGCGGGCATGGCCGATCATCCGCCCGGCCCATTCGCTGTCCGCCGGGATGATCGCCACCCCGCCCGGAACGAGGCCGGTGAAGATCTGCGACTTCTCGTCGGCAATCGCCTCGAGGCTGCCGAGGTTCTCGATATGCGCCGGTGCGATGGTGGTGATGAGCGCCACGTGCGGACGGGCGTGGGCCGAGAGCGGCGCGATCTCGCCCGCGTGGTTCATGCCCATCTCGAACACGCCGAACTTCGCCCGGGCAGGCATCCGCGCCAGCGAAAGCGGCACGCCGACATGGTTGTTGTAGCTGCGCACGGACCGGTGCGCCGCGCCCCTGCTGGCGCGGTCGAGACAGGCGAAGATCGCTTCCTTCATCCCCGTCTTGCCGACCGATCCGGTGATCCCGATCCGCACCGCCTCAATGGCACGGTCGCGGGCCGCATGGGCGAACGCGTGGAGCGCCTCTGTCGTGTCCTTAACCAGCACGTGCGGGAAATCGACGGGACGATCGACGATCGCGGCGACTGCCCCATTTTCAAAGGCTTGGGGGATGAACCTGTGGCCGTCCATCGCCTCGCCTTTCAAGGCGATGAAAACATCGCCCGATTTGACGTCGCGCGAGTCCATCTCGACCCCGCTTGCCTGGAAATCGTGGCTGGCGATGCCGCCGGTCGCCGCCTCGATTTCGGCGGCGGTCCACAGCGCAAGGGGGAGCGCGTCGGCCGGCGTGACGGGCCATGCGTGGAGCATCGGGTAGGCCATCGGCGCGTTCATCTAGCACCGCCCCCCGGCGCATTCGCGCGCCACTTCGACATCGTCGAAAGCTTCGATCCGCATCTGGTCTCCTGCTCCGAAAATCTGGCCCTGCTCGTGGCCTTTCCCCGCGATCAGCACAATGTCCCGCGCCCCGGCTTCCCCGATTGCAGCAGCGATGGCCTCGCGCCGGTCCCCGATTTCGCGGGTATTGCCGCCCGCCCCGGCAAGGATCGCGGCGCGGATGGCGGCGGGGTCCTCGGAGCGGGGGTTGTCGTCGGTGACGATGGCAAGGTCCGCCGCGCGCGCGGCGACGGCGCCCATCTCGGGGCGCTTGCCGGCGTCGCGATCACCGCCTGCGCCGAATACCACGATCAGCTTGCCACCCTCTGCCACGTGCGGGCGCAGCGCGGCGATGGCCGCCTCGAGCGCGTCGGGGGTGTGGGCATAGTCGACATAGGCGGGCGCGCCGGCGGCATTGAGCGCCGCGCGCTCCAGCCGCCCGCGCACCGGCTGGAGCCGGGTGAGCGCGTCGAACGTGGCAGAGGCGGAAACGCCCGTCGCCAGTGCCAGCCCCGCCGCGACCAGCGCGTTGGCGGCCTGGTAGGCCCCGATCAGCGGAAGGTTGACCTTGCGGGTCGCGCCTTCATGCTCGATGTGAAGAAGCTGCCCCAACTGCCCGGGTTCGCGGGCGATCAGCTTGAGGAAGTGTCCGCCCTCGCCCACGGTCATCACACGGAGGCCGCGCGCCTGGCCCTGTGCGATCGCCTTCGCGGTCCACTCCGAACCATCGCCCGCATCATGGATCACCGCCGGGCTGCCGGGCGCGACGACTTCGGTGAAGAGCCGCATCTTGGCCGCGAAATAGGCCTCCATTGTGCCGTGGTAATCGAGATGGTCGCGGCTGAAATTGGTGAAGGCTGATGCCGAGACGGTCGGCCCCTCGCCGCGATACTGGTCGAGCCCGTGGCTCGAGGCTTCGTAGGCGACATGGGTCACGCCCTCGCGCGCCAGCCCCGCCATGTTGGCGAGGAAGGTGACGATGTCGGGGGTGGTGAGGCCCGTGGAGACGCTTCCGTCGGGGGTGGTGACGCCAAGCGTCCCGATGCTCGCTGCGCGTTCGCCCGCCATGCGCCAGATCTGGCGCGTCATCTCGACGGTGGAGGTCTTGCCGTTGGTCCCCGTCACCGCGGCGATGGTGGCGGGGTAGGGAGAAAAAAAGCCCGCGGCGAGGCGCGCAAAGGCGCGTCGGGGGGTGACGTCGATGATGTGCAGCGCACCTTCGACGCGGGCTTCAGGACGGGCCACGACGGCAATCGCGCCCGCTGCGATGGCGGGGCGGATGAAGTCCTCGCCATTGACGGTGGCACCCTGGAAGGCGCCGAATATGGTTCCGGGGGCGACCTTGCGGTGGTCGATGGCGAAGCCGGTCACGACCGCCTCGCCTGCGCCCTCCTGCGGCAGCCCCGCCTGTGCCAGAAGCTCGGCCAGCCGCATCAGTGCTTGTCCACCAGGTAGCGCAGGTCCGAGATGTCGACATCGCGCGCATCGTCGGGCTGGACGCCGAGCATCGGGCCGATCCGCGGCACCAGCTTGCCCACGACCGGCGCGGCGGTGTAGCCGGCGGTGCGCTGGAAGGAGCTGGCGACGGTGCCCTTGGGCTCGTCGAGCACGATCACCACGACATAGCGCGGCGCATCGAGCGGGAAGGCGGCGGCGAAGGAGGAAACCAGCGCGGTCTTGTTGTAGCCGCCCACGCCCGCCTTCTCGGCCGAACCGGTCTTGCCGCCGACGCGGTAGCCCGGCGCGTCGGCCTGCTTGCCGGTGCCGTAGAGCGAGATCATGCGCAGCATCTGGCGCATCCGCGACGAGGTCGATTCCTTGAACACCCGCCGCCCGCGCGGCACGTCGGCCGGCGCGAGCTTCATCAGGGTCGCCGGGCGCCAGATGCCGCCGTTGACCATCGCCGCATAGGCCGAGGCGAGGTGCAGCGGGGTCACCGCGAGGCCGTGGCCGTAGCTCACCGTCATGTTGGTGACGCGGCTCCAGTCACCCTGCGGCCACAGCGGCTTGCCGCGCGCGGGCAGTTCGATGAAGGGGCGGCGGTCCATGCCCAGATCAATCATGGTGCGCCGCAGACGTTCCGGCCCGAGCGCATCGGCGACGCGGGCGGTGACGGTGTTGGAGGAATAGACCAGCGCCTGCGGCACGTTGAGCGTGGCACCCTTGGGCTTGAGGTCCTTGATCGTGCGCCGCCCGACCGAGACGGGGGTCGCGTCCCACGCCTTGCCGAGATCGCGCACCACGCCCGCATCGATCGCGGCGGCGATGCTCAGCGGCTTGAAGGTCGAGCCCAGCTCGTAGACCCCGTTGGTGGCGCGGTTGAAGACGTTGATCGCCCCGGCGGCGCCCGCGGTGTTGGGGTCGAACTCGGGCAGGCTCGCCAGCGCCATCACCTCGCCGGTGTCGACATCGAGCACGATCCCCGCCGCGCCGATCGCGTTGGTGGCGAGCATCCCCTTGCGCAGCTCGTCCTCGAGCGCGCCCTGCACCCTGACGTCGACCGACAGCGCGACCGGTTGGGTGCGCGTGTCGGGGTGGGCGAGGCGCTGCTCGAGCACCTGCTCCATGCCGATCTGGCCGCCCTTCTCCTCGACCACATAGCCCAGCACGTGCGCGGCGAGCGTGCCCTGCGGATAGTAGCGATCGGTCTCGCGCGGGATCTCGAGCGCGATCTCGCCCAGCGCGAAGACGCGGTTGGCCTCCTCGGGCAGCAGGCGGCGGCGCAGGTAGCCGGCCTTGCCCGAGGCGAGGCGGCGGGCCATGCGCTCCTCGTCGATATCGGGGAAGATCGCCTTCAGGGCGCCCGCGACTTCCTGCGGCGAGCGCACCAGCGGCGAACCGCTGTCGCCCATCGCCTTGGGGTCGAACCACAGGGCATAGGCCGGGAAGGCGCGCGCCAGCGGGGCGCCGTTGCGGTCGGTGATCTCGCCGCGCGGGGGCACCATCGCCTCGGCGAGGCTGGTGCGTTCGGGCGCCTGCCCGCCGAACCCGAGCGAGACGATCCGCACCAGCGCGATCAGCGCGATGCCGACGAATCCGGCGAGCAGCCACAGCACGCGGAAGCGCGCGGCCCAGAGCATCTGCGCGCGCAGGCCCGTGCCGGGAAGGCGCCCTGCGGGGATGGCCGGCATGGCCGTGTGCGAGGCAGGAGAAAGGTGGGCAGCGCGGGCTGCCAGCACGGTCATTCGCCGCTTCCCTGCGCGCTCGCCGCAGCCTTGCCGACGCGCGGCGTTTCGGCCCGGGCGGGGCGGATCGGGGAGGCCTCGATCAGGAAATCGCCGAAGGCTTGGGTGAAAACCGCGCCGGCATCCTTCTCGGCCTCTGCCGAGGCGAGCGTCACTGTCGCACCCGAAACCGGCGAGCGCATCGGCGCCTCGGCGGCAGGGGCACCTGCGGCGGTCTCGGCGGCATCGGCCCGCGCAAGGCGGATCGGCGCGGGCGCATCGGGGCCGCGCATCTCGCCGAGGCTCGCGAGCTGGCGCTCGCCGTCGAGGAACTGGCCGGCGCGCGGGGCCTGGTAGCCGAACTCGACCGCATTCCACTCGGCCAGCTGGCGCTGGCTGGCGCGGGTCTGGAACTCGGTTTCGAGCAGCATCGTCTCGCGCTGGAGCGCGATCAGCTGGCGTTCGGCGAGCAGCACCTCGCTCTTGACCGCGTGCACCTTGAAGCTGAGCACCACCACCGCGGCTAGGCAGGTGGCGAGCACGGCGGCCCAACCCAGCGAACGGGCCTGTGAGCTGTTCATCATGCGGCTAGGCTCCTGGGCGGCGCGCCGGTGCGGGTGGCATGGCGCAAGGTGGATGAACGGGCGCGCGGGTTGCGGGCGATTTCGGCCTCTGTGGGACGTATAGCCTTGGAAACCTGCGCGAAGGTGGGGGGCGGCCCCGGGATTTCCCCAGGAAGGTGGCGCGAGACCGCACGGCCCGCGCCGGAAGCACTCTTGAGGAACTGCTTGACGATCCGGTCCTCGAGGCTGTGGAAGCTGACCACGGCGAGCACCCCGCCCTCGGTCAGCAGCGCCTCGGCGGCGGCGAGCCCGGCTTCGAGCTCGCCCAGCTCGTCGTTCACGTGGATGCGCACGGCCTGGAAGGTGCGGGTTGCCGGGTCCTTCTTGTCGTGCGGCTTGTGGCCCAGCGCGCGGCGCACCACGCGGGCGAGCTCGCCGGTGGTCGACAGCGGGCGCGCGGCGACGATGGCGCGCGCGACGCGGCGCGACTGGCGCTCCTCGCCGTAGCGGTAGAGCACGTCGGCGATGGCTTCCTCGTCGGCGGTGTTGAGGAAATCCGCCGCGCTCTCGCCCGCCTGGCTCATGCGCATGTCGAGCGGGCCGTCGTGCATGAAGGCAAATCCCCGCCCGCCCTGGTCGAGCTGCATCGAGGAGACGCCGATATCCATCACCACCGCATCGACGCTGGCGATGCCGATGGCGGCGAGTTCGCTGCGCATCGCCGAAAAGCGCGCGGCGTGGAGGGCGAGGCGGCCGTCGAAGCGCGCCACCAGCGTCTGCCCCGCCGCAATGGCGTCGGGATCGCGGTCAAAGGCGTGGACGGTCGCGCCCGCTTCGAGCAGCGCCGTGGTGTAGCCGCCCGCACCGAAGGTCGCATCGACGATGGTCTGGCCCTCGCGCGGGGCGAGCGCGGCGACGACTTCGTCCAGCAGCACGGGGATATGGGGGGCCGGGGCGCTCATGCCGCCTTCCTCGCGCTTGCGATCAGCTTGGCGCAGGCTGCCTGCGCGCCGCGCCATTCGGGGCCGAGCCGCGCGAGTTCCTCGGGGTTCCAGACGAAGAAGAAATCGCCCGCGCCGTGGAAATAGAGCCCGTCGCCCACCTTGCCGAGATCGCGCAGGTGCTCGGGCATGACGAAGCGGCCGCTGTCGTCGAAGGGCAGCTGCGAAAAGCCGAACAGTTGCGCCGCGCGCACGTCGCGGTCGAAGCCGTAGTCCTTGCGCTCGATGGCGAGCGCCTCTTCGCGGTCAAGCCGGGCGTTGAGCAGGTCGATGCGCGACAGGCCGAAGCCCATCAGGCAATCGAACTTGTCATGGACGCCGAGGCACAGGGTGCGGTTGCCGCCGGAGCTTTCCTTCACGGCCTTGCGGAACTCGGGCGGAAGGACAAAGCGGCCCTTCTCGCCCGCGGGCGAGTAGGCTTGGCCGTTATATCCTCCAAAGGCAGACACCGTCTGCGATCCCCTCTGTCCCCTTGCGGCGCCCTTCGATGGCGGTCCGCAACGCGCTCAATTCCCCCTGACACGCCTTCCCCGTCCCGGCCGCACGCGTGCGGCACGGTGCGCCGGCCAGTGGAGGCACGGCGCGCGACATACAGGCATGTCTGATGGACCCCGGTCATATCGGGGAAGGCGTGGGGATGGAAGGGATTTTTCGGGGATTTTACGGGAAAACTTGGTATGTCACTGTTTCAAAACAAATACCTCGTTTCCTCTCCCGCCTGTCGGTGCCCGCCCGGCCCCGGCAAACACCTGATTTTCGCGGAACAAACCGTGCACCTCCCGCAATTTCCCCGGACCTTGCCGGTTGCGACTCCGGCCGTCCCGCGATTTTCCCGATCCGCTCACCGCAGCGCCGCCGCGACCAGTGCGGAAAGATCGGCTCCATCCTCGCCCGCAAGCTCGGGATGTTCGAAGATGCCAGCATCCGCGATCAGTGTCACGCGCCCCTTGCCGACCGCGCAGCGCGCCGCCGCGCCGCCCGCTGCGATAGTGCAGTCCGCCGCCGCCGGGTCGGTGACGCGCACCGTGCCCGCGAGCGCCAGCGGCAGGGGCTCGCCCGCCAGCATTTCCGCCCTCACCGTGCCCGCCTGCCCCTCGTCGAAGGCGACCGCGAGGCCCCAGCGCGCCACCACCGGCAGGATCGGCGCGGCATCGACCGGGCGGCGCGGATCGCCGAGCGGCAGGTCGTAGTCCCCGGTCAGCGCCGGATCGAGCGCCAGCAGCAGCCGCCCTCCGCCGCGCACCCACTTGTCGAGCGCGACATTGTCCGCCGGCGAGAGCCCGCGCGGCTGCACCACCGCCAGCCGGTCGAGCCCGGCGAGCGGATCGGTCTCGGGCGCATCGGGGGTGAGGCCGGGGATCGGCGAGAGCGTGTCGAGCGGCTCGATCGCATAGGCCCGTTCGAGCGCCGCACGCTGCCACGGCACGGCGGCGGTGCCATCCGCCAGCGCCGCGATGCCGGTGCCGAGCGGCCAGTAGAGCGGCAGGCTCGTCATCAGGCCGAGGCGTTCGGCGGGCGCAGCATCGGACGGCGGCGCGGAAGGCTTCGCGGGCGCGGCCTCGCACCCTGCGAGCGCCGCCAGCAGCAGCGCGGCGAGCGCCGCGCAGGCCGGCCTATTCCTGGGGTGCGGCATTGCCCGGGGCTGCGGGGCGCGGCGGCGGGGGCAGATCGAGCGGCGGCGGCACGGGCGAAGGGCTCGGCTGGGCGGCGATATCGGGCACGACTCCCGCATCGGCGAGCGGGTTGGCCTGTGCGGGCGGTGCGCTCGGCTCGGTGGTGGGCGCGGCCTCGGGCGCGGCGAGCTGGTCGTTGCGATCGGCCTGACCGCCGATGATGCTCGCAAGCCCGACCAGCAGCACCATCGCCCCGATCCCGAACAGGCCGACCTGGAGCCGCTGCACCGCCTCGGCGCGCACGGTCGCGGGCGGCGGCAGGTCGTCGGGTTCGCCGGAGGGCTCGCCGGGGACGGCAGAGGGGTGGAACAGGCTGCGCTGGTTCATCCGCCGCAGCCGCTCGCGCCAGGACAGCCCGCTCATGCCGCCGCTCCCTGTTCCAGCCAGCCGAACACCGGCAGGCCCTTGGCTCTCAGCCACTCGGGGTTGTAGAGCGTCGAGAGGTAGCGGAAGCCGGTGTCGCACAGGATCGTCGCCACCTGCGGATTGGCCCGCCCCTCGGCGACCAGTTCGCGCCCCAGCATCACCGCGCCTGCGACATTGATGCCCGAGGAAAGCCCGAGGCACAGCCCCTCCTCGCGCAGCAGCCGCTCGACCCAGACGAGGCCTTCCTCGTCGCTGATGCGGTATTGCGTGTCGATCGGCGCGCCTTCGAGATTGGCGGTGATGCGCCCCTGCCCGATGCCCTCGGCGACCGAGGAGCCTTCCGCCCGCAGCTCGCCATGAGCGAAGTAGTTGTAGAGCGCCGCGCCGTGCGGATCGGTCAGCGCGATGCGGATGTCGGGGTTCTTCTCCTTCAGCCCCATGCCCACCCCGGCGATGGTCCCGCCGGTGCCCGCCGCGCAGGTGAAGCCGTCGATCCGCCCACCGGTCTGCTCCCAGATTTCCTGCGAGGTGCCCTCGATATGGGCCTTGCGGTTGGCGACATTGTCGAACTGCCCGGCCCAGACCGCGCCCGGCGTCTCCTCTGCCATGCGGCGCGAGACGTGCTGGAAATGGCCGGGATCGGAATATTTGGTCGGCGGGACGAGCACCAGCTGAGCCCCCAGCGCGCGCAGGGTGTCCATCTTCTCCTTGGACTGGTTGTCGGGCATGACGATGATCGTCTTGTAGCCCAGCGCATTGGCGACCAGCGCGATGCCGATGCCGGTATTGCCCGCCGTCCCCTCGATCACCGTGCCGCCGGGCCTCAGTTCGCCGCGGCTTTCCGCGTCGCGGATCATCCACAGGGCCGCGCGGTCCTTGACCGAGGAGCCGGGGTTGGCGAATTCGCACTTGCCCCAGATGTCGCAGCCCGCCGCAGCCGAGGGACCGGCGAGGCGGACGAGCGGGGTGTTGCCGATGAGCGCGAGCGTGTCGCCGAAGGGGCGCGTGATGTTCATGGGCGCAGAGTTAGGCGCTGGAGCCGCGCGGGGCAATGATCAAGGCGATGGAGCGTTCTCGTCATCGCGAGGAGCGTAGCGACGCGCCTGCGGCCCGCAATGACGAAGTTAGGTGAGGCTCAGCACCACCTCGACCTCGCCGCCCTCGGCAATCTTCTCGGCCTTGCGCACCACGGCCTTCAAGGGGAGCAGCCAGCCGCCATGCGCCTTCGAAGGGAAGAGCGAGGTGCGCCAGGTGGTGCCGCCTATGGTCGCCTCGATCCGGACCGAGCCCCAGGCATCTGCCTTGGTGGCCGCGGCCCTGATCGCGCCGGCGGTCTCGCCGTCGATGGTGAGGAAATACCAGCTGCCCTTGGCGGGCGCGCCGTCCGCGCCCTGCCACAGCCACACCGGCCCGCGCACCATCCACGGCCCCGCCGCGGTGCCCTCGGGCGCGTGGCCCAGTTCGTCGCGCAGGAAGCGGGCGAGATCGGCGTCCACCGGCCCGCCCCTTGCCGATCAGTCTTCGGGGGCGATGGTGACGTGCAGCCCGTCGAGATCCGCGGTGAAGGGGATCTGGCACGACAGGCGCGAGGTCGGGGCGCGGTGATCGGAGGATTCGAGCAGATCGTCCTCGTCCTCGCTCATCTTCGGGAGCTTGTCCGCGAAGGCCGGATCGACCACCACGTGGCAGGTCGCGCAGGAACAGCACCCGCCGCACAACGCCAGCAGTTCGTCGAAGCCGTTGTCGCGGATCGCCTCCATCACGGTAAGCCCGTCATCGACGGTAATCTCGCTGGTGGCGCCTTCGCGGTTGGTGACGACCAGTCTGGGCATGGAGTGCGGTTCCTTCCGGGCTGTTGAGCGCAAGACTGTGCGCTGTGAGAATGCGCCGAGGCTGCTAAGATACTCTCGGGGCCAAGGCAAGATAAGGAAATTGGGAGTGGGCTTGAGCGCCGAAAAATTGCGCGGGGATCTGGATGCGCTGGCGGCGCGCGAGCCGAAGGTGGCGCGCGCCATCGCGGCGGTCGGCTATCCCGAGCCGCGCCTGCGCGACCGCGGTTTCGTCACCATGCTGCGCACCATCGTCGGCCAGCAGGTGTCGGTCGCGGCCGCTGCCTCGATGTGGCGGAAGCTCGAGATGGAACTGGGCGAGGGCTTCACGCCCGGATGCCTGCTGAAGCGCGACTTCGACACCCTGCGCGCCTGCGGCCTCTCGCGCCAGAAGCAGGGCTATGCGCGCTCGCTGTGCGAGCTGGTCGAGGCGGGCGAACTCGATTTCGGGAGCCTGCCCGATGACGACGAGGAAGCCATCGCCCTCCTCACCCGCATCAAGGGCATCGGCCGCTGGTCGGCAGAGATCTACCTGCTCTTCGCCGAGGGCCGCCCCGACATCTGGCCCGCCGGCGACCTTGCGGTGCAGGAGGGGGTGAAGCGGCTGCTCGGGCTGGAGGAGCGCCCGGCAGAGAAGGCGACCCGCGCTCTCGCCGAACCGTGGGCGCCCCAGCGCGGGGCGATGGCGATCTTCACCTGGCACTACTACGCCAATCCCGCGCTTTAGGGCTTCGTCCGATATCGGCATTTTCGGCCGGGAAGCAGCCGTTCGGGTATCGACCGTGAAACGGTCGCTTCACCTCACGGCTGTGCTGACGGGATCAGATCGGGGACGGCCCCGCTGTTGGCCATTTCCTTTGCGCGCGCCTCGGCCTCGGCCTGCGCGATCAGGTCAATCACGGCGTCCCTGTCATAGGCCAGCACCCCGGGCACGGGCGGAATCCGCCCGACCAGCGCATTGAAGAAATTGTCGCGTCTGCCCGCGGCGCGCAGTTCGGCCTTGGCGTGCGGATACTGCGCGAGGGACTCAGGCACACTCCAGTCGGTCGGCACTGCCGGGCGATCGGGCAGGGATGCGTGGTCGATGGTGGTTTGCATCAACGCCTCGCGGTCTGCCCAGCCCAAGCTGAGGAAATTGCCGAGCGAGGTGATCTGCCCAGCCTTGGCCTCGAACTTGACCGATCCCATGCAATAGCACTCCCCGGGAGCCGGGCCATCGGTCGTGGGGAGCATCGGCCCGAGATAGGTATATTCGCCCGGCTCGACCTCGACCAGATAGGTGAAGCTTCCGTTCGGCCCGTCAGTCCTGTCGAAGAAGGATTTGGGGCCGAATGTCACGGTCATGTTCACATCGATCGGATACGGACCTCCCCCCCATAAGCGACCTTGCGGATTGGCCTCGTGGCTGGCGATTTCCGCCGGGGTCGGGGTCTTGAGGAAGGTGCCGGCGGCGCGGCCCTTCGGGCTGCGAATGAAGATATAGGCCTTGGCCGGATCAATCCGCTCCTTGCCCGAGAGCAGATGCCTGAGCATGACGGGCTTGTGGTCGGCCCGATCCGGTGCGCGCGTTTGTGCCGTCAGCGGAGCGGCGAACATCGCCAGCGCGAGGGCGAGGGCGAGCGAGATGACTGCACGGTTCATGGTTCGAGCACCTCGAGCGGCGGTTTCGGGCCGGAGGCGACACGCGCCTGCTTCAACAGTGCCACGAGCCGAACCCGCTCGTTCTTGCGGCCGAGCCCTTCCTCGAAATGGAACGCCTGCCACAGCGTCTTCTCGAGGCCATAGCGACCATAGCCCTTGTAGAACATGCAGGTGCGCATGTTGTAGCGCCGGATCCAGCGGCGTTCCCCGCTACCGAATATGGCGTCCCCCGGATTGGTAAGCGCTGTCATCGAGCCAAGCACAGGCCCCAAATCCATGGCGCTTTGGGAGACCGTGGAAGGCCAATCGTTTCCATATCTGGTTACCCCGTGGGCGAGTGCATCGCATTCGGTAATGTCGGCAAAGGCCTGATCGAAGCTGGTGTCTTCGCGGTGGAAGAAGAAGTATTTTTCGTAATCCGCCTCGATCCCGGGATCGGGCTCGAAGGCCAGATCGGGCATCTCAACTGCCTCGATCTCGGCTTGTGTGAAGGTCCGCATCGGGAGTTCCGGCATGATCGCATGGGCCTGTGCGGTCGCCGAAACCGTCAGCAGCAGGGCGGGCAACAGAGTGCGATTCAAGCCAATCCATGACAAGCTCCAGCACAGGCTGAGACCTGAACGGCGCTCTTTCGCTGGTCCAACCATGTGGCTGTCGGAGCACCGGATGGAAGCGATAGCAAAGCTGGATTTCGATTGGCTGAACAAATTGATTCGATGGAATAATATTCGATTCTCGCAAGATTCAGAGATTGGCTGCGACGCGGCCGTTGTCCCCGCTGAAGCGATTGGTCCGCATCATTGTCGAACCCCAACATCGTCAAGGCCGATAACCACCCATCTGCCGCCATTTGCCCGCATCTCCGGCGCTCCCGAAAGCGGACGCTCGGCGCGCTTTCCTACCGGCGGGCTTGCCGCTAGCCTCGGGCGGTTCTTTGGCATTGTCGTTGCCGCGCTGGACCGCCGCAGAGGGTTGCGCCTGCGCCGCATCTGGCGAAGAAAACGCAAAACACAGTGTCAACTTCGGTTTTGCTGCATAACGCTCTGAAAGAATTGCGGAAATTCTGTAGGAAATCGAAGTTTACAGTGTCAACTTTGTAAACTTCGCCCGCCGCTGTGCGTTGGCGCACTCTGCCTGCTGACAAGCCTGTCAGTCCGCTCTAGACGGTTGCAAAACGCAATCGAGAGGGGATCATCATGAGCACGCAGCGCAGCATCTTCATCACCGGCGGCGGATCGGGCATCGGGCGCGCGACGGCGCTGCACTTCGCCGCGCGGGGCTGGTTCGTCGGGGTGGCCGACATCAATGCCGGCGGGATGGCCGAGACGCTCAACCTGATCCAGGGCAGCGCCAAGTGGGCAGGCCCGCTCGACGTGCGCGACCGCAAGGGCTGGGACGAGGCGCTCGCCGCCTTCGCCGCAGCCGCCGGGGGGCGGATCGATGCGCTGGTCAACAATGCCGGGATCGGCACCGGCGGGTCGCTCTCCGAGCTCGACCCCGAGGAGATCGACCGCTGCCTCGACATCAACCTGAAGGGCGTGCTCTACGGCGCGCAGGCGGTCTATCCCTACCTGCAGAAGACCGCCCCGGGATCGGCCCTCGTCAACATCGCGAGCGCCGCCGGCATCGCGGGCTCGGCGGGGATGAGCGTCTATTGCGCCACCAAGTTCGGGGTGCGCGCGGTCTCCGAGAGCCTCGATGCCGAATGGGCGGGCGACCGCATCACCGTCGCCTCGGTGTGCCCGGGCTTCATCGAGACCCCGCTGCTCGACGGCACGGGCAACCGCAGGTCGAACGAGCAGATCCGCGACCGGGTGCGCGCGGCTGGGCTGGAGATCACGCCCGTCGAGCGCGTCGCCGAGGCGGTGTGGGACGCGGTGCACGGGGACAAGCTCGACTATTTCGTCGGCGCGACCGCCAAGCGCATGGCCTTCGCCAAGCGCTGGATGCCGGGCAAGGTCAGGAAGCAGCTGCGGGCGAGCCTGCGGCCGCTGGGGCAGTAGGACTGACCCCGTTCGCCCTGAGCCTGTCGGAAGCGAAGCTGACGCGTAGCGTCAACGGCTGCACTTCTCTTTGGGCCGCAGCGCGCGCCTCAAGAAAGGACGTGGCTTCGACAAGCTCAGCCCGAACGGGTTACGGTCGAAGCAACCCATCCACGGCTGCCGCCATCCGCGCGTCCCTGGCCGAAAGGCCGCCGGCATCGTGGGTGGTCAGCGTCACCTCGACGCGGTTGTAGACGTTGAACCACTCTGGGTGGTGGTCCTGCGCCTCGGCCAGCAGGGCGACGCGGTTCATGAAGCCCCAGGCCTCGGAGAAGTCCCGGAAACGGAAGGTCCGCGCGATCGCCTTGCCCTCGCGCGCCAGGCTCCATTCGGGGTGCGCGGCCAGCAGCGCGGCGGTTTCGTCGGGGGTGAGTTCGGGGACGGACATCGGTTGGTTCCTCGGATCGGGTCGCTTGTTTGCAGGCGCCCTTTTCCCTAACGCTGCGGCCCGATGCAAGCGCCCTCGCCCAGCCTGATCGCCGACAACCTCGCCTGCCGCAGGGGCGAGCGGCTGCTGTTCCGGCGGCTGTCGTTCCGGCTGGAAGCGGGCGCGGCGTGCCATGTGACCGGGGCCAACGGCGCGGGCAAGACGACGCTGATCCGCGCGCTGGCGGGGTTGACGACGCCGTTTGCGGGCGAGGTCCGGCGGGAGGGGCCGCTGGCGCTGCTCGACGAGCGCACGGGGCTCGATCCCGACCTGCCGCTGGGCAAGGCGCTGGCCTTCTGGTCCGGGATCGACCGCGTCGCCGACCGGCAGGCGATCATGGAGCGGCTGCGGCTCGCGGCGCTGGCCGAGGTGCCGGTGCGCTACCTCTCGACCGGCCAGAGGAAGCGCGCCGCGCTCGCCCGGGTGCTGGGGCAGGCCGCGCCCTTGTGGCTGCTGGATGAACCGCTGAGCGGGCTCGACACCGACTCGCAGGGCCTCGTCAGCGCGCTGGTGCGCGAGCATTGCGCGAGCGGCGGGATCGCGCTGATCGCCTCGCACCAGCCGCTCGATGTGCCGGGCATGACCAGCTTCGCGATCGAGGACTTCGCCCCCGCGCCGGAGGAGGAAGAGGCATGATCGCCGCCCTGCTCCGCCGCGATCTGGCGCAGTTCTTCCCCTTCACCGGGAGCGGGGCGGCGCTGCCTGTCGTGTTCTTCGTCGCGGTCGCGATGCTGTTCCCCTTCGCGGTCGGGCCGGATGCCAACGTGCTCGCGAAGACCGGCGGCGGGGTGGTGTGGATCGCGGCGCTGCTGGCGGCGATCCTGCCGCTGGAAAAGCTGGTGGCGCGCGACATTGCCCTCGGGTTCTTCGACCAGTTGCGCCTGCGCGGGATCACCGAGGAGGCGATGATGGCGGTGCGCCTCTTCGCCCACTGGCTGAGCTTCGGCCCGCCGCTGCTGCTGGCGACCTTCCCCGCCGCCGCGCTGCTCAAGATCGAGGGAGAGAGCTTCCAGATCCTCCTCCTTGGCCTGCTGGCGGGGACGCCGGGGCTGGCGGCCATCGGCCTGATGATTGCAGCGCTCACCGCCTCGCTCAGGGCAGGCGCCGCGCTTTCGGGGCTGCTGCTGATCCCGCTCGCGCTGCCGATCCTGATCTTCGGCGCGGGGGCGCTGGCGCGGCAGGATCCTGTGAGCCTCGGCTTCGTTGGTGCGATAAGCCTCGGCCTCGTCGCCCTCGCGCCTTTCGCAGCGGGCGCCGCGATCAGGGCCGCCAGAGAGATTTCGTGAGAGCACCCGAAAGTCACGTCCGCGCCAACATCCTGATGGGCAACATCGCGCTGGGGCTGCTGGGCTTCACGCTGTTCGCCTTCGCGCTCAAGGCCGTCGCCCATCCGCAGGTGCAGGCGCGCTACACCCCGCTGGTGGTGTTCCACGCCGGGAGCATGATCGCCTGGCTGATCCTGCTGGCAAGCCAGAGCTTCCTCGCCGCCCGGTTCAGGCTGGCCGCGCACCGGGCCACGGGGCGCGCCTCGATCGCGCTGGTGGGGGCGATGCTGGTGAGCGGCGGGGTGATCTCGTGGCGCATCGGACAGGAACTCGGCCGCCCCGAGGTGACGGTGGTGAACCTTGCCGCCTTCGCGACCTTCATGCCGCTCTATTTCCTCGCCCTCCACTACGCCCGCCGGAGGGACATCGCCGCCCACCGCCAGGCGATGCTGATCGCTACCCTCGCGCTGATGACCCCCGCCTATGCCCGCGTGGTGCAGGTGCTCGGCCTGCCCGATCCGGTCGCTATCGCGGTCCAGCCGCCGATCACGATCCTCGTCTCGGCGGGATATGACTGGGTGCTGCACGGGCGGGTGACGCGGCCGGTGATCGCGATGCTGGGGTTCTCGGTGGGGCTGGTGACGGTGATGAGCGCGGTGCTGGCAGTGCTGTTTCTTTAGAGCACCGCCCGTCATTGCGAGCCGCGAAGCGGCGCGGCAATCCAGAGCAACGCGCGCCCCGCTCTGGATTACTTCGTTACGCTCACAATGACGAGAGAACCGAAGCTGGCCTCGGTTGCTCCCGGGACGCAGGTGGCCTTACACGTAAGGCGGGAAATCCCGCCCCGTCGGGCTCTTGGTGAAGATCTCGTTCCCGGTCTCGGTGATCGCGATCGAGTGCTCGAACTGCGCCGAGAGCGACTTGTCGCGCGTCACCGCGGTCCAGCCGTCGCCGAGCACCTTCGCCCAGGGCTTGCCGAGGTTGATCATCGGCTCGATGGTGAAGAACATCCCCGGCCTCAGCTCCGGCCCCGTCCCGGCGCGCGCGGCGTGGATCACTTCGGGGGCGTCGTGGAACAGCTTGCCGAGACCGTGGCCGCAGAATTCGCGCACCACGCTGTAGCGGAAGCTGCTCGCATGGGCTTCGATCGCCGCGCCGATATCGCCCAGCCTTGCGCCGGGCTTGGCCGCCGCGATGCCGAGCATCAGGCACTCATAGGTCACCTCGACCAGCTTTCTCGCCTTCAGCGAGGGCTCGCCGGCGTAGAACATCCGGCTCGTGTCGCCGTGCCAGCCGTCCACCAAGGGCGTGACGTCGATGTTGAGGATGTCGCCGTCCTTCAGCACCTTGTCGCCCGGAATGCCGTGGCAGATCACGTGGTTGATCGAGATGCAGGAGCTGTGCGCATAGCCGCGGTAGCCGAGCGTTGCGGGGATCGCGCCGGCATCGAGCATCATGCCCCGGATCGCATCGTCGATGCTCCCCGTGGTGACGCCGGGCTTCACCAGTTCGACGCAGGCATCGAGGATCTCGGCGGCAAGGCGGCCGGCCTTGCGCATCCCCTCGAAGCCCTCGGGCGTGTGGAGCTTGATGGAGCCGTCGCGGTAGACGGTCGTATCGCCGTCGACGAGTTGATAGTCGTGCATGGCCCCCACATAGCGACTGCGGGCGCGAATTGCTACTTGCCCGGCGCGAAAGCCGCCGCGTATTCGGGCCTGACCGCCGCCAGCACCGCGGGCGTGACGGGCAGCGTCACCTCGTAGACCCCTTCGGCATAGGCGCCCGCGACATAGGGCGCGGCGATCAGGCCGATGCGATCGAAGCTCCTGCGGCTGGCCGAGCCGACCAGCACGGTGAGATCGGCGATCGCCGGGCACGGGAATATCCCGTCTTCGCTGTAGGCCCCCTCGAAGCGCTTGATCTTCTCGGCCTTGAGCGCCTTGCACCACGCCGGCCCGAGCGCCGCCTCGAGCGCCTCGGGCGAGCGGAACATCGCCTTGGGGTCGATCGCCTGCTGCGCCTCGCGGTCCCACACCAGCGCGTCGAAGGCGCCATTGCCATGGGCCCCGCCGGTGTAGGCGTAGAAGCTCGCCGAAAGCGAGAGGAAGCGCTGCAGATCGGCGACCACCTCCCAGCTCTTCTCGAAGGAGCGATTGACGCAGCCGAGGCAGTCGCCCTCGGCGAATTCGCGCAGGGCCTCGTCCCAGTCGGCGCGCTGTTCGGCGAGCAGCCTGTCGCGCTCGGCAGTGAAACGGGTGGTGAGCTGGGGCACGGCGGCGACCTTGGCCGGCCAGGTGTAGGAAAACTCGCGCAGCGCCTCGCCCGACCTCACGGTGTAGGTGGCGGTTTCTGAGAAGGCGGTCTTGTCCGGGGCGGGAGCGGCGGCCTCGGGGGGTGCCGGGGGCGTTTGCGCCGCGATCGCGGCGGGCAGGCTGCCGACCGCGAGGATCGCCGCGCCCAGCACAGCGGCGATGCGCAGGCGTTGCGATGCCGTTGTGCAGTCATCGCCCGGTCGTTGCTGTTTCACGTGGAACTTGTTGCAAGCCATCCTGACCCCCTCCCTGTCCGAATCCGCTGGTGACATCGGCGCGGGGGGGATTATGGAACGGCAATGACCGAAGCCAAAGCCCTGATCCGGCCCGACCGCGGCGAAAGCGCGGTGGCCATCCACCTCGTTTCCAAGGATACCTTCGAGGCCTTCGCCAAAACCCTCACCGCAGGCCAGCGCAGTGCCCTTGCGGCGCAGAAGTTTGAGGGCGGCGGCTACCAGTATGCCATTGTTCCCGATGGCGATTCCTGGTTCGTGGTGAGCGGGGTGGCGAACGTCGAGAGCCTCTCGAGCTGGTGCCTCGCCAAGCTCGCCGAGGAGCTGCCCGAGGGGCTGTATCGCCTCGCCAGCGGGGATCCGGGCCCGGCGATGTTCGGCTGGGTGACGGGGCAATACCGCTTCACCCGCTACAAGAGCGAGGACAAGAGCCAGGGCCCGCGCGTGCTGCTGACAGGGCAGGTCGGGCAGATCGACAGCTATGTGGCTGAAGCGGAAGCGGAAATTGCCCTGCGCGATCTCGTCAACGCGCCGCCCGAGGACATGGGTCCGGCAGAACTCGAGGCCGAGTGCGAACGCCTCGCCAAGGCCCACAAGGCCGAGCTGACCGTGGTGCGGGGCGATGCGCTCGAACAGGAATACCCGATGGTCCACGCCGTCGGGCGAGCGGCGTCCCGTGCCCATGCGCCCCGGCTGATGCACCTCGTCTGGGGCGATCCGGCCCACCCGGTGCTGGCGGTGGTCGGCAAGGGGGTCTGCTTCGATTCCGGGGGCCTGAACATCAAGCCCGGCAGCGGCATGCGGCTGATGAAGAAGGACATGGGCGGTGCGGCCCACGCGCTGGCACTCGCCGGTCTGGTGATGGGCGCGCGGCTGAAGGTGCGGCTGCATCTGCTTGTTCCGGCGGTGGAAAATGCGATCTCGGGCGGGGCGTTCCGACCGGGCGACATCCTGAAAAGCCGCAAGGGCCTGACGGTCGAGATCGACAACACCGACGCCGAAGGGCGCCTCATCCTCGGCGATGCGCTGACCCGCGCCTCGGAGGAAAACCCCGATCTGATCGTCGACTTTGCGACCCTGACCGGCGCGGCGCGGGTGGCGCTCGGCCCCGATCTGCCGGCGCTGTTCGCCCGCCGCGACGAGACGGCGGACGCCTTCCTCGCCGCCGGCAAGGCGAACGACGATGCCGCCTGGCGCCTGCCGCTGCACGATGGATACCGCGAATACCTCGCCTCCGACGTCGCCGACATGGCGAACTCGGCCGCCAATCCCTTCGCAGGCGCCTCGGTCGCCGGCCTTTTCCTCGACCGCTTCGTGGGCGAGGGTATCGACTGGGTGCATTTCGATACCTTCGCCTGGTCCCCCGCCCCCAAGCCCGGCCGCGCACGGGGCGGGCGCGGGCTGGGTCTGAGGGCAGCGTGGCACGCCATCCGCGCCCGCTACGGCAGCTAAGCTTGCCCCGCGCGCCGCTTGCCGCTAACGGGCCTGCCACGCTGCACGGCCTGGGGAGAGGTCGCCGGCGTCACCTGAGAAGGCCAACGGAACAGCCATGAGCGGCGCGCAGCGCGAGACGACGGAATATGCAGTGCCTGCGGGCGTGCTGGGTCTGAAGGGCCCGGTGGAAAAGCCCGCGCCCGGCACGCTGCCGCTGCGCGGCGATCTGGCGCACATCGCGCTCGCCGGGAGCCACCTCGCGGCGCATTACGTCATCCCCCATGTCCGCACTGTCGGCACGGAGGGTGCGGGCCTGCGCCTCGCCCCGCGCGCGGATGGTGAAATCTTCGCGACCCTCCCCGCCGGCAGCCGGTTCGAGCTGCTCGACGTGGCGGGCGAATGGGTGTGGGGCTGCCCCGGGCCGCAGGGCCCGACGGGCTGGTGCCGGGCGAGCGACCTCGCGTCCGCCGAGAGCTGAGGCGGTGGCGATCCGCCTGTTCATCGACGGGGCTGCGGGCACGACCGGCCTCGAGATTCGCGAGCGGCTGCAAGGGCGCAGCGAGTTCGAATTGCTGGTGCTCGACGATGCCCAGAGGAAGAACGAGGCCGCCCGCCGCGACGCGCTCCACGCCGCCGACATCGCGATCCTGTGCCTGCCCGACGAGGCGGCCAAGGAGGCGGTGAGGCTGGCGGAAGGCTCCGGCACCCGCATCATCGACGCATCGAGCGCACACCGCGTGGCCGAGGGCTGGACCTACGGCTTTCCCGAGCTGGTCGGGCAGGAAGCCATCGCCAATGCCCGTCTGGTGAGCAATCCCGGGTGCTACCCCACCGGCTTCCTCGCGCTGGTCGCGCCGCTGGTGCGCGCAGGGCTGCTGCCCGCTGACTGGCCGTATTCGGTCAACGCGGTGAGCGGCTATTCCGGGGGCGGGAACGCGCTGATCGACCGCTTCGAGGCCGATCCCGACATCGCCTTCCGCGCCTATGGCCTCGCGCTCGGGCACAAGCACCTGCCAGAGATGCAGGCCTATGCGGGCTTGGCCCATGCTCCGGTGTTCTCGCCGAGCGTGATCCCCGCCCACCGCGGCATGTTGGTCGACGTGCCCCTGCCGCTCGCCGCCCTGCGCGGCCAGCCGCGGGCCGATGCGCTGCACGCGGCGCTCGAGGCGCAGTTCGCTGGCAGCGGCCTCGTGTCGGTCGCACCGCTCGCGCCGGTTCCGGGTGAGATGCTGCTGCTGCGCTCGGCAACCCCGTGGGACGGCCTTGCGCTCCATGTCTGTCCCTCGGCGGACGGCACGCAGGCGCGGCTCGTCGCGGTGCTCGACAACCTTGGCAAAGGCGCGTCCGGGGCGGCGATCCAGAACCTCAACATCATGTGCGGACTGCCCGAAACCACCGGCCTGCGCCTCTGATCGCGGAGCGCCTTGCTTAAAATTTAGGCATGCGGTGATCTGATGCTGTGCACCATTGCGCAGTGCACCATAATCTTGCTAACCGGCCAGCACGGGCGAAAGACATCCCTCCCCTTGAGTCTTCAAGCGGCAAGGATTGTTCGCAGCCATCATCCATGGCTTGGCACGATTCTTGTTAAGAATCGGTCAGCATTCCAGCCAGGCGCGAACGGGGCCAACCGACGGGGACGACGTGAAAAAGATCGAAGCGATCATCAAACCCTTCAAGCTCGACGAGGTGAAGGAGGCGCTGCACGAAATCGGCGTGTCCGGTATCACCGTCACCGAGGCCAAGGGTTTCGGGCGCCAGAAGGGCCACACCGAACTCTATCGCGGGGCCGAATATGTCGTGGATTTCCTCCCCAAGGTGAAGCTCGAGGTGGTCGTCGCCGACGACCAGGCCGAGCGCGTGGTCGAGGCGATCGCCGCAGCCGCGCAGACGGGACGGATCGGCGACGGCAAGATCTTCGTCACCGCCATCGAGAGCGCGCTGCGCATCCGCACCGGCGAGACCAACGACGACGCGATCTGAATTTCCACCCTCTCCAGCCTGCCGCGGGGGCAGGCCGAACGCATCAAGTACCCGGAGGCAATAAGAAATGTCGAAAGCAAAAGACGTCCTGAAGAAGATCAAGGACGAGGAAATCGAGTGGGTGGACCTGCGCTTCACCGACCCTAAGGGCAAGTGGCAGCACCTCACCATGGTCGCCAGCGTCATGGGCGAGGATGAACTGGAAGACGGCCTGATGTTCGACGGCTCGTCGATCGCCGGCTGGAAGGTCATCAACGAAAGCGACATGATCCTCAAGCCCGACCTCAGCGAGACCTGGGTCGACCCCTTCAGCGCCACCCCGATGCTGATCATCAACTGCGACATCGTCGAGCCTTCGACCGGTGACTGGTACGCCCGCGACCCGCGCACCACCGCCAAGCGCGCCGAGGCCTACCTGAAGTCGACCGGGATCGGCGACACCGTCTATGTCGGCCCCGAAGCCGAATTCTTCATGTTCGACGACGTGCGCTTCGAGGACGGCTATGCCGGCTCGGGCTTCTCGATCGACGACATCGAACTGCCGACCAACACCGCCAAGGAATACGACAACGGCAACATGGGCCACCGCCCGCGTGCCAAGGGCGGCTACTTCCCGGTCGCGCCGGTCGACAGCGCTGTCGACATCCGCGCCGAGATGGTCTCGACCATGCTCGAGATGGGCCTGCCCTGCGACAAGCACCACCACGAAGTCGCCGCCGCCCAGCACGAACTGGGCCTGACCTTCGGCACGCTGGTGCAGACCGCCGACCGGATGCAGATCTACAAGTATGTCGTGCACCAGGTCGCCCACGCCTACGGCAAGACCGCGACCTTCATGCCCAAGCCGATCAAGGCCGATAACGGCTCGGGGATGCACACCCACATGTCGATCTGGAAGGACGGCAAGCCGATGTTCGCGGGCAACGAGTACGCGGGCCTTTCGGAAATGTGCCTCTACTACATCGGCGGCGTCATCAAGCACGCCAAGGCGCTGAACGCCTTCACCAACCCGACCACCAACAGCTACAAGCGTCTGGTGCCCGGCTTCGAGGCGCCGGTGCTGCTGGCCTATTCGGCCCGCAACCGCTCGGCCTCGTGCCGCATCCCCTATGGTGCGGGCGACAAGGCCAAGCGCGTCGAGTTCCGCTTCCCCGATGCGATGGCCAATCCCTACCTCGCCTATGCGGCGCTGCTGATGGCGGGTCTCGACGGGATCGAGAACAAGATCCACCCGGGCGAGGCGATGGACAAGAACCTCTACGACCTGCCGCCGGCCGAACTCGCCGAGGTGCCGACCGTGTGCGGTTCGCTCCGCGAGGCGCTCGACAGCCTGGCTGCCGATCACGAGTTCCTGCTCAAGGGCGACGTGTTCACCAAGGACCAGATCGAGGCCTACATGGAACTGAAGTGGGAAGAGGTGATCCGCACGGAAACCACCCCCTGCCCGGTCGAGTTCGACATGTACTACTCGATGTGATCCCGCGCCTCTCCGGGGGCCGAAGCATTGCACAAGAGGCCCGGGGATCGCTCCCCGGGCCTTTTGCTTGGGCCGCGGCAGGCCCTCAGGGCCTGGTCGTCATGCCGCTCCCGATCCTGAGGTAGCGCCGCATCACCTCGCGGTGATGGCCCGGGTCTGCGCCCGAACAGGCGAACAGCAGTAGCCCCGCAGGCGCGGGCATGATCGCCCAGGTCGCCCGCACATCCTCGCTGCTGCGCGTGTCCCAGCCGAGCAGCTTGAGCGGAATGGCCGAACGCTGGCCGGGCGTGTCGAGCACCATCGTCTCGCGGTTCTCGATGGTGAAGCCGAGCTGGGCGATCAGCGCGTCGAATGGCTCGTAGAGCGTATCGATCTCGGCCTGGATCGCCGCCATGGTGAAGGCGGCAAAGCTGCCGTCGGGAAGCCGCTGGGCGGCGCATTTCGTCTCAATCGTCCCGGCATCGAAGATGAAGCTGCGCATCGGTCCGGCCATGTCGATCCGTCCACCGTTGGGCATGGTGAAGCGGTACCACCCCTCCTCGTCGGCAAAGGCGACTCCGCCGGTGGCGGCATTGTCGGGATCGGGCAGCAACTGCCCCCGCGCCTCGGTGGGGATCTCCAGCCCGCCCGACGCATCGACCGCGACCGCCGCTTGGGGGGCCTGGGTGTCGCCTTCAAGCGGGTTGGTCTGGGCCCCGGCCGGCGCGGCGAGCGCCAGCAGCGCGAGGGCGAGGCTAGGCCGCAGCGGGATTGGCATTGATCACCCCCATGTAAAGCCCGTGCGTGGCGCGCGCAGCGTCGAGCGCGGCGGTCTGCAACAGGGCGGGATCGACCCGGTACTGGTAGGTCGAATAGTTGTAGCCCAAGGTCGGGCGCGAGGGCGCGGCCATGTTCGGCTCGGTCCACCAGGCGTTAGAGCGCACATAGGCGTTCCATTCCTCGATCTCGGCATTGTTGTTGAAATTGCTGGTCTGCACCAGCTGCCCCGCCTGACCGACAGCCACGCGGTCCTCGAGGATCACCCGCGCCATCTCGCCCGCAAGCGCGATCTTGGCATGGAAGAAATTGCAGTGCGTGAACAGCGGCACGAGGAACAGGCCCGGCTGGATGCCGACATTGGCCCCGCCGCCATAGGTCGAATGGCCGCTGCCGGTCAGCGCGGCGAAGTCCATGACGAGGCTCGGGATCACCACCACGCACTTGAGCGCCGCCGACATCGCGTTGAGCGCGCGGGCATTGCCGAGATTGAAGGGCGAGCGGTCGGACAGCGGCGCTTCCGGGCCGATGGTCAGCAGTGGCAGGTATTCCGGGCTCACCACGGCAACGGTGCGCGAATCCGCGAAGGGTTTCTTGAGGAAGGGATCGGGCGTCGGATCGAGCTTCTTGAAGCCCTCGCTTGCCGAGATCTCGTTCCAGCCGAGCACGGTGCGCCCCGTGGCGCGCAGCCGCTCGATGAAGTCGGTGAAGGCCAGATGGGCGATCTGGCGCATCAGCGCCGCATCGACCCCGACGAGATCGGCGGTGAGATCGACCTTGTTCGCCCCCTGCCCGCTGCTGGCCCCCATGCCGTTGCGCATGACCAGTCCGAACCGGTACGAAGGCACCGCGATCCGCGTCGTTCGCGCAAGGATCTTGGCCATTACCTGATGGTAGTTCTTCAGGCTCATGCCGGAGAGAGGCACCATGCCCTCCGCCGCGCGGGCCGGAGGCGCGGCAAGCCCTCCTGCTGCCAGAGCCCCCATAATTCCGGCGCCGCCATGCAGCACCGAACGCCGGTCCCAATTCGTTACGCTCATTCAAACCCCCTTGAATGCGCGCCCGGTCTTTTCTTTGGAAAGTAACACCTGGTTTCATGGCTCGCAACCCAAGGCGGAGTTACTTCACCTCCGCGCACGAACTCGCTAGGACCTCCGGGTAACCCGCCAACTGTTCAGGACATTCATGACCGAATCGCTGCTGCTCGTCGCCGGAGGCCTGGTGCTGCTTGCGCTGGGCGGGGAACTGCTGGTGCGCGGGGCTGTGGGGATGGCGGCGCGGCTCGGCATCTCGCCGCTGCTGGCGGGGCTGACGATCGTCGGCTTCGGCACCTCCACCCCGGAACTGGCGACCAGCGTCCAGGCCGCGCTGGCGGGATCCCCCGGGATCGCGATCGGCAACGTGGTCGGATCGAACATCGCCAATATCCTGTTCATCCTTGGCCTTTCGGCGGTGATCCTGCCGCTTTCGGTCAACCCCGCTTCCTTCGCCCGGGATTCGATCGCGCTCGGCGGCTCGGCGCTGCTGTCCACCGGTGCGGTGCTGCTCGGCGTGATCGGGCCTCTGGCGGGGATCGTCCTCATCGGCTGCCTCGTGGGCTACATCTGGTGGGCCTACAAGTCGGAGAGCGCCGCGCCCTGCCCCGAGGCGACCCGCCACGAGCACGAAGCCGAGGACGTGCCGGTGCCGCCCGATGCCGGCCCGGTGGTGCTCGGCGGGATGATCCTGGCCGGGCTCGCCGCCGCGATCTTCGGTGCCGGATGGCTGGTCGATGGCGCGGTCGTGCTGGCGGGCGCGGCGGGCGTGTCGGAAAGCGTCATCGGCCTCACCGTGGTCGCCGTGGGCACAAGCCTGCCCGAACTGATCGCCTGCGTCGTTGCGGTGCTGCGCAAGCACGAGGACGTGGCGCTCGGCAATGTGGTGGGATCGAACATCTACAACCTGTGCGGCATCCTCGGCACCACCGCACTGATCCAGCCCATTGAAGTGCCGGCCGAAATCGCAGGTTTCGATATCTGGGTGCTGCTCGGCGTGACGGCGCTCCTGATCGTCCAGCTGCGCAGCGGATGGCGGCTGTCGCGGCTCGAGGGGGCGGTGCTGGTGGCGCTTTATGCCGGCTACACCGCGCTGCTCGCCACTCGGTGAGTCGCCCCGCGCGTACGACCTGATGCCGGAAAGCAACGCCGGCAGGAAATGTTGTTTCACTCTTGCCCTGCTTCGGCGAGCAGCTAGTTTGCCGATCCTTCGCAACAGCTTGCGAACTTCAATACCCCCCTAGGGACGCAACAAGGTAGAGGTGTCTATGATCAAAGGTGATCGTCGGGTGCGCCCGGCGCTGATGACGGGTGTGGCACTGGCCGGCCTCGTGCTCGGTGCCGGAGCCGCCAATGCGCAATCCGTTCTGGGCGTGAACGGCCCGCGGCTCGACGCCGCCGAGCTCGAGGATGCGCGGCATCGCGACGTCATGCTCGACCCGCGCGAGGTGCTGAACGAGCGCCACGGCGGCACGATCCTCGATCCGACCCAGCTCCTCGACGAACGCCACGTGCGCGCTCCCGCGCTCGGCACCGAGATCGAGACTTATGTCGGCCAGGTCGACATCCAGGATGAATCCCAGATCGTGATTTCGCTGCCGGGCACCCCGACCACGGCACGCGATCCGGTCAACATCAACGGCATCGGCCAGATGATCGTCAGCACCCCGGGTGCCGGCGGCGGCGTGAGCCTCGGGCTGTGCACCGGCACCCTGATCAACCCGCGCACCGTTCTGTTCGCCGCGCACTGCGTGAACAACCGCCCCGCGACCGCCTACGGTTCGGCCTCGGGCGGGGTCGCGATCGGCTTCGGCTTCAACAATTCCAACAACACCACCCAGCCGGGTCAGCCGGCCGGCACCTCGCCGCTGCTCAACTGGCTGTTCGGTTCGGCCGCGCAGGGCCGCGCGCCCAACACCACCAGCACCAGCGAGTTCTTCTACACCGTCAACGGGCTGGTCTATAACCCGCTCTCGCTCGAACCGGCGGCTGCGGGCTTCCTCTATGGCGACGTGGCGATCGCCTCGCTCGACACGCCCGCGCGCAACATCCCGACCTGGGCGATCCTGCTGTCGGCGCTGACCCCGCCCTCGCAGATCACCGCGGCCAACGGCACCGGCTACCACGTCACCATCAGCGGCTACGGCGCCAACGGCATCGGCACCACCGGCGCGACCGGCGCGATCGACTATCGCCGCCGCGTGGCCGAGAACTGGCTCGGCGCGCTGACCTCGCTCAACGTGCGCGACACCTTCCTGTTCGGTGGCTTCTCGGTCAGCCGGCCGCAGAACCTCTACTGGATCGACTTCGACGATCCGCGCCGCGGCACCCCGCAGGCGTCCCCGTTCGACTTCAACGTGTTCCGCGACAACGCCCTGCCCAACGAAGGCACCACGTCGGGCGGCAACTCGGGCGGCCCGCTGATCCTCGACCGGACCTTCGCCCAGCAGGTGGTGATCGGCGTCCTTTCGGGCGGGTCGCGCTTCTTCGGCGCGCAGCCGGGTTCGAGCTACGGCACGGCCTCATTCTACCAGCCGATCTACCTCTACTGGGACTGGATCGCGGCGAACAACCCCTACCGCTACGTCGGCGCAGTCGCCGGCAGCGGCAACTGGGAAGACCCGACCCGCTGGGTTTCGCTGCAGGACCCCAACTACTTCATCATCGGCGCCAACGGCCAGCTGGTAAACGGCGTTCCGACCCGCCCCGGCGAGCAGAACCTTGGCACCTCGGGCCAGTTCGGTGACCTCTGCGTGCAGGGCCCGGCGGCGGGCGGCGGCGATGCGTGCCTCAACCTCGCGACCGGCCAGATCCGTCCGACCCCGGGTGGCATCGGCACCTCGGGCAACGACACACTCGGCGAAGGGGCGGGGATCGGCAGCGCGCTGTCGAACAACTTCGGCTCCGACGTCATCAACCCCGACGGCGCCTTTGCCGCGAACGGTGGCGTCACCGCTTCCGATGAGCCGCAGAACACGGCGGTCCTGCCCCCGGCGACCATCGCCAACGGTCTGCCGGGCGCGACCAACTTCGTGCCCAACAACACCCCGGGCAACCGCCTTGCGGGCGTGCTGCCGCGCTACTTCGACGTGACGCTGGCCAACTCCGGCACCACCACGCTGAGCAGCACGGTGACCATCGACCGGCTGACCCTGCGCGGTCCGGCCGGTCTGACGATCAACTCGGGCGCCCGCCTCAACTCGCTGATCGACATCACGCAGGCCGGCGGGATCATGAACGTGAACGGCACGCTCACCTCGGTGGGCGACTACACCGTGATGGGCGGCTTGCTGCAGGGTTCGGGCACGATCACTGCGCCCTTCGTGAACAGCGTGGCCGGCCAGATCGCGCCGGGCACGATCGGCACCACTGGGACGCTGTCGATCGGCGGCAACCTCGTGCTCGCCTCGGGCAACCAGTACCTCGTCGACATCTCGGGCACCGCATCCGACCGGATCGCCGTGACGGGCGCGGCCAATGTCGGCGGCCAGGTGGTGGTCGGCGCGGGCGTGACCGGACAGGTCAACGGCCTCGGTCGCCAGTTCACCATTCTCACCGCCACCGGCGGGGTGACCGGCACCTTCTCGGCCCAGAGCCTCTCGCCGATCCTCAGCCAGCAGTTCACCTACCAGCAGAACGCGGTGCTGATGCAGATCCGCGCGGCGAGCTACAACTCGGTGATCGACAGCAACAGCACGGTCCAGGCCGCCTATGCCCAGCTGTTCGACCAGAACCGCCCCAACGAGGCGCTGGCGAGCCTCTATGCGCTCGACTTCGCGTCGGTCGACACGATCCGCAACACCTTCGCGAGCCTCGCACCTGTCAACGAGCAGGCGGTGCGTTCGCTGTCGGCGCAGTCGGTCAACATGCTCCAGAACTTCAACGCCGCGCGCCTGCGCGAGGCGGACAAGTCGCGGGCGGGCGGCAAGGTCGCGGTGATCGGGCGTCCGCTCGAGCTGGCGCAGATGGGCATGGCCCCCGCGCTCCAGCCGCTCGGCGGAATCCAGATGGGCGTGCAGGACGGCGAGACCACGATGACCGAGACGAACCTGCCCGACAATGTCGCGATCTTCGCGGCGGGCGGTCTGGTGTTCGGCGACGCGGATTCGCTCCCCGGCTACGGGGTGGGCAACACGATCGCGGGCCGGCTGATCTCGCAGCCCACCGAGCTCGACGGGTTTTACCTGGCGGGCGGGATCGAGTTCTATCCGGGCGAGAGCACCATGGTCGGGATCTCGGGCTTCTACAGCTCGATCGACGCCAACACGCCGCTCGACCAGCGGGTCCAGAACGACACCTATGCCGCGTCGGTCTACCTGCGTCACGCCTTCGCGAACGGCCCCGTGATCGACGGCCAGTTCAGCATGGGCAGCATGGGCTTCGACACTCGGCGTCAGGTGCAGTTCCTCACCGCCCCGCAGACGCTCGAATCGACCTCGGACGACCTGCTGGTCTCGGGTGCCCTCGGCATCTCCTATGACCTCGAAAGCAGCATCGGCACGATCTCGCCGGGTATCGAGGCGCGCTACGCCAGCGTCGATCTCGCCACCACGCGCGAGACCGGCGGCACGCTTGGCCTGAACTTTGCCCGCGAGAGCTTCGAGAGCAAGCAGGCCCGCTTCGGCTTCGCCTACGAGAAGCAGGGCAAGCAGATCGCGATCAACGCCAACGCGCAGTTCGTGTGGGAGTTCGAGGACGGTCCGCAGCTGCTCGGCGCGAACTTCGCGACCGGCACCGGCCCGAACGCGAACTTCGTGCTCGACACGGCCGACCACACTTGGGGCGAGGTCGGCATCGCGGCGACCTTTGGCACCGGACCGCTTCAGACGGCGATCTCGGTGGACACCACCATCGGCCGCGACAATGCCGAGGCTCAGGTGGTGCGCGGCAGCGCGACCTGGCGCTTCTGATCGCCGCTCACGGCAAAGGAAAGGGGCGTCCGCCACACGGCGGGCGCCCCTTTTGCTTGGGCCCTGCGCCTTTCTAGCGGATCACCAGCATCCCGCGCCGGCCAACCACGATGAAGCTCGCCGCCAACACCAGCACGTAGAACAGCGTCACCAGATCGAGCGGCGCGGGCGCGGCGACCTGGCCGACATGGGCGAACATCGACCACAGGCCCACCACCAGCACGACGAGCCCATAGGTAATGGCCGCGGCCTCGAGATGAGCCATCCGCATCAGCTCGTCGCAGGCGCGATAGGCCACCACCGAAAGCACACCCCCGACCAGCAGCCCCCCTGCCCCGAGCGCGAGCGCGATCCCTTGAGGCACTGGTCCCACGGGCGCGGCGAGCGCGAGGCTGAGGAGGCCGATCCCCCAGAGCGCCATCGCAGCGCCGGAATAGATCAGCACCCGCTTCTGCTCGCGCAGTTCATCGGCGTCCTCGACATTGAGAAAGCGCGCACCGAGGCGCGGGCTGGCGGCACCGAAGCCGACCGCCAGCCCCATCAAGGTGTAGAACAGCGCCACCATCATGGCGAAAAGCGCCGACGCACCGAGCCCGTCGACGGTCTCGCTGTCGACGAAACGCATCGTCGCCGAAGCGGCAGCGAAACCGATCACGCCGCCCAGCGCGGCGGGGATCAGCAGCTTGCGGACCCAAAGGGGCGTGGCGGTCCGGGGGGTCTTGTCTTCCAGCATCATGACTCGGGCTCCCAGTGATCGATGAAAAGCTCGGGCACCGCCACGCCGAACAGGCGCGCCATGCGCAGCGCGAGGGGCAGCGAAGGATCATACTTGTCGGTCTCGACCGCGTTGATCGTCTGGCGCGACACGCCGAGGCGGCGGGCGAGTTCGCCCTGGCTCCACCCTTCGGCCTCACGGTATTGCTTCAGACGGTTTTCCACCTGCGTTCCTGCCGACAAGTTGATCAAGTGCATCCAGGCTCCGCCGATCCGCACGTCCGAATCGACAAGACCTGACAAGAGCTCTTTACAGACAAGAACTCTTGTCAGTCAAGAACTCTTGTCACCCTGCCGAAAACCGTTTTCCTACTCGCGCAAGCCGTGCGTAATTGCCGGGCCTCACCCCGACAGGAGGCAAGCTCATGCCCTTCAAACCCGCCACCCCGATCCTGAAGCTGATGCGCCGCCTCGCCGCCCTGCCTGCCGCGGACGCCCCCGCCACCCCGCGCCGCATCGGCCCGGCCGGCATCGCGCTCGTCAAGCGGTTCGAGGGCTGCGCGCGGCTCAGGGGCGACGGTCTCGTCGAGGCCTATCCCGATCCGGGCACCGGCGGCGCGCCCTGGACCATCGGCTGGGGCGCGACCGGGCGCGACCGCTTCACCGGCGGGCGCATCGGCCCGGACACGCGCTGGACCCAGGCCCAGTGCGACGCGCGCCTTGCCGAGGATCTCGCCGCCCATGCCGCCGAAGTCGCCGCCGCGATTGGCGAGGCGCCCACCACCCAGGCCCAATTCGATGCCCTCGTCAGCTTCCACTACAATACCGGCGCGATCGCCCGCGCCACCCTGACCCAGCGCCACATCGCCGGCGACCATGCCGGCGCCGCGCGCGAATTCGCCCGCTGGAACCGTGCCGGCGGGCGGGTGCTCAAGGGGCTGGTGCGCCGCCGCGCGGCCGAGGCGGAACTCTATCTGAGCGGGATGTGAGAGCCGGCCCGGACGGCCCGCTTCAATAGTCGCGGCTAACCTGCACCAGCACCGAATCGCGCCCGATGGTCGACACCGTCCCGAGCAGCGCCAGCCAGCTGGTGATCCGGTATTCCACCTGCGTCGCGCTGTAGCCACGCCCGTCGGTGATCAGCTCGACATATATCTCGCGGGTGATGTTCTTGCCGATGGCGATGCCCGTCCCGCGCCCGATCAGCGGGTCGGCGCTGACGATACGCAGCTGGTCGAGCCCGATCGAGCGCCGCAGTTGGCCGATCGGATCGAGCCCCCCGCCCCCGCCCTGCAACGCTGCCACCGCCGCGGCGAGCTGCACAGCGTCGGTCGCCGAAAGCGAGGTCACCGATCCGCCGAACAGCAGCCGCGAAAGGATCTCCTCCTCGGGCAGCGCGGGGTCGCTGGAGAAGGCGATCGACGGTGACTGCGCGTTGCCGGTGATCGCGATGTCGACATTCGTGCCGTTCTTCGAGGTCTCGGCGAGCACATCGAGACGCGGATTGATCGCTTCGTTCAGATCGAACTGGATGCGCCCGCGGGTCAGCTCGAAGCGGGTGCCCGCGAAGGTGTAGTCCCCGCGCACCAGCCGCGCCGAGCCGCCGATGCGCGGATCGTCGACCGTGCCGCGCAGCGCCACATCGATCCCCCATTCGCTCTCGAGCCCGAGCCCCTCGACCTCGACCCGCCCGGGGGCCGTGGCATTGACCAGATAGCGCCACGCCGCATCGCGGGACGATACCTGCGTGCGGGCACGCCCGTTCTCGCCGTTGATTTCGCGCGTGGCGATGCGCGGCAGGGCAACATCCTCGGCGGCATTGCCCAGCGCCCAGCGCGCGCGGTCGACCGTCACCCGCCCCGCGATCGTGCCGCCGAGGCCGTTGGAGACGATCCGCAGGGGGCCGGTGATGGTCGCCGCAAGACCGTTGGCATCGAGCAGCCGCGCGTTCTTGACCGCGGCGCGCAGATCGAGCGTCGGCCCACGGTTTGCGCTCATGCGCGCTAGGTCGACGGTTCCGCTGCCGCTCACCGTGCCGCCGCCCGCGGTCGATCCTGCAAAGCGCACCAGTTCGAGACGCGATCCGGCAAAGCGCCCGCGCGCGCTCACACCCGTGACCCGGGTGCCGGTGAGCGCGCTCTGCACCGTCAAATCGTCGGTCGCGAGGGTGCCGGCGATGCGCGGCTGAGCCAGCGTGCCTGTCGCGCGGGCCACGATCCGCACCGGCCCAGCGAAGTCGAAGGCCTCGACCGCGGCGAGGCGCCACAGCGTCTCGGCGGCCCCATCGAAGGCGAGCCGCCCGTCGAGCCGCCCGCGCATCAGCCGGTCGGTCAGTGCGCCTTCCGCGCCGAGGTCGGCGATCCGCAACGACAGGTCGCCGCGCCGGTCGGTGCCTTCGAACAGGCGCGCGGCGGCGGTCAGGCGGTCAGCCCCGAGATCGACCACGCCAAGCACGTTGATCGGCTTCGACGAGAGCACCAGCCCGGCGCGGCTGAAGCGGTCGATCCGCCCGCGCGCCCGCGCGGTGGGCGCCTCCCGCCCTACCTGCCGGTAATCGATGATCCCCGTCAGCCGCCCGCCGAGGCCGAGATCGGCACCGGCGAGATCGAGCAGGCGCAGCGGCATGCGCGACAGCTTGAGCTCGACCGCGGTCTCGCCCCCGCCGAATTCGCCCTCGGCGATGACGAAGCCGCCGCCGAAGCCGACCTGCGTGGGCGCAAGCCGCCAGCCGCCGCCGTCCTCGTCGGCGGTCAGCACGGCACGGCGCGGCATGGTGATCGGCGCGTTGCCGTATTGCCCGCGCGCCACCACCGCGACCTGTTCAGGGGCGACATTGGCATCGAAGTTGAGCGCGAAGCGGTCGGCGCGGCGACCCGATACGGTGCCCGTCACCTTGCCGCGTCCGTTGGTGACGGCGGCCTTGGCGGAAAGGTTGGCGAGGCGCAGGCCGCCATATTCAAAGCCGCTCGCGGTGATGTCGGCATCGACGCTGGTGCTGCCCTCGGCATAGCGGCCGGTGGCAGCGATGTCGGCGCGGGCGATGCTGATCGGGGTCGTGCCGCCGAAGCTCGCGTCGCGCGCGGCAAGATCCACCGCGAAGCCGATGGCATCGCCCGGCTGCGGGCGGAACGAGGCCGTGCCGTTGACGCCGCCACCCGCGAACCTGAGGTCGCCCGAAGGCCCTGCGTCCGCCAGCACGACGTTGCCGCTGATCGTGGTGCGATAGACCTCGAGCCGGTCGATCTCGATGCGGGTCGGGGCGTTCGCAGGCATGACGATCCCGAGCGCGCCCTCGAAGGGTCCGAGCAGCGATCCGCCCGCGACATCGACGCCGAAGCCTTCCCCGCGCGGGGCAAGCGCGATGCGCACGTCCTTGAGCCCTGCGGCGGGCAGCGGGTCGGCGAGCACCAGCACCGCGCGCGGACCGTCGGCGGCGATCTCCGCGTCGAAGCGGAAGGGGCCGTATTGCGCCTGCCGCCCGCTGCCGGCGAGCACGGTGCGGGTGACGCCGCCTGCAGTGATCACCCGGCTGTCGAGCCGGGCGGTGAGGCGCGGGGCGGTGATGGTGGTGTTACGGAAGGTGATCGGCTGGCCTGCGCCCATGCCAAGCTGACCCCTGAAGCGCACCTGTTCGCCTGCCAGATTGACGATCGTGGCATTGCCGATCCGGCTGAGGACACCGTCGAGATTGGCGCTGAGGCTCCACGGCGCGGCGGAGCCGAAGCTGGCGAGGATCTTCGCATTGGCACTCACCTCGCCGGCGCCCTCGACCTTGAGGCGGCTGGCCCTGATCGGTCCCGCAACGGCATAGGCTCCGGAGCGGGTGTCGCCGCGCAGCGCGAGCGTCGCCTCAAGACCCGGGAAGGTGATCCGCGCCCGGTCGGCGGCGAGCTTGCCAGCGCTGAAATCATAGGTGAGCAACCCGCTCGCACGGCCGTTCACGAGGCGCGGGTCGGCCTGGGCGATGCCGGTCGTCACCCGCTCGGCGGTGAGCGCCAGCGGCAGGCTGAGGACTGATCGCTCGAACCGCGCAGTGCCCGCCTGGGCAAGGCCGGTGGCGGCCACTACCCCGGGCGCTTCAAGACGGCGGACCGCGATCTCGTGCTTGATGCCGAGATCGTCGAAGGGGCCGGTGAGGTCGGCGACCATCGTTCCGCCCTCGATCCTGAGTGCCTCGCCGAACAGGTCGGGATCGCGCATCGCGAGCCGCACCCGTGCGCCGTCGACCGCATTGTCGGCGAGATCCACCACCCCGCCCGCCCGCAGGTCGAGCGCGGAGGAGACCACGGCGGCGCGCCCCTCGACGACGCTGTCCTCGAGCGTGAAGGAGGCGGCGAGCGCGGTCGCCTCACCCAGTGCCCGTCCGGTGAGGGTGTCGTCCGCAAGCCCGGCGCGCAGGCGGCCGAGCACGCCATAGCGCCCGGCATCGTTGGTGATGCGGAAGGCCGCGACCGGGCGCTCCCCGCTCGCGGCCCCGGCTCCGATCCGCCGCGCCACCGCGGCGCCGCGCCACTTCGCCCAGGTGCCATCCCCGGCGATGCGCGCGGTGTAGCCCTGTTCGAAACCCGCCAGCCCCGCCAGCACGCCGCCCGCGGGCGCGCGATAGTCGCCGGCCAGCTCGAAACGGTCGCCATCGGGTTCGGCATCGAGCAGGAGGGCGATGCGGTCCTCTGCCCCGAGCCGCGCCTTGGCATCGACCAGCGCGCGGCCCTCGCGGATATCGATCCGCGCGGTGAGGTTGGCGCGCTCGTCACGCGGCGTGGCGACCCCCCTGGCAATGACGAGGTTCTCGACCACCAGCTTGTCGACGCGGATATCGAAATCGGGAAGCAGCGGGGCGTCGGGATCGCCGGGGAGGAGTTCGGGCAGGCGGGTCAGCCGCCCGCGCCGGGCGGTCACCTCGCGGATGTCGAGCCCGCTCCACAGCCAGTGCAGGGGACGCCAGTCGAGCCGCACCTCGGGGATGGTAAGGAAGGCGCCCTTGGGATCGCTCACGGTGACACGGCGCAGCACCGCGGTGCGGTAGATGTCGCCCTCGATCCGCCCGACCGTGAAGCGCAGGCCCGATGCCGGGGCGGCGGCCGCGATCTGATCGGCAATGAAGCGCTTGCCGATGGGCGTCGCGAGGAAGGCGGCGACGAGCAGGAAGGGTGCGAGCAGCAGCGCCAGCGCCCAGCCGATGCGCTTGCCCCAGCGCCGACGGCGCGCGCTGCCCTGCGGCGGCGGCTGTGGCGCGGTGTCCACGATCTCGCCCCCTTCCGCCATCAGAACGCCTGCCCGAGGCTGACATAGACCACCACCGGACTGTCGAACTCGTTCGGGTTGAGCGGCGTCGCGACGTCAATACGGATCGGGCCGAAGGTGGTCTTGTAGCGCAGCCCGATGCCTGCGCCGAAGCGGATCTCGTTGAGATCGGGCGAAGACCCGCGGCTGACCGAACCCGCATCGATGAAGGGAACGATCTGAACGTTGCCGCCGAACAGCGGTGTGGCAATTCGCGCCTCGAGAGCGAACTCGATCAGTGAGGCGCCGCCCTCGGGATTTCCGAAACGGTCCCGCGGCCCGATCCCCTGGAAACCGTAGCCGCGCACCGATCCGCCCCCGCCGCCATAAAGCCGCCGCGACGGAGCAATGTCGATCGCTGCCGCGCCCTGGATGGTCGCCGCGCGCACGCGTCCTGCAAGGACCAGATCGCCGAAGGACTGGTAATAACTCGCGTCGCCCTGGGCGCGCAGGTAGTAGCTTTCCGTCCCTTGCGAGCGCGAAACCTCGGGCGCGAGGAACAGCGTGGCGCGATAGCCCTCGGTCGGATCGAGCAGATCGTCGCTCTCGTCGAGGGTGACGCTGCCGAACAGTCCGCCGATCAGGAATGTCTGACGCGGAAGAAAGATGTTGGTCTGATTGCGGCGGCGATCGATGTTGCGCTCGTCGGTGTAGAGCAGTTCGCCCCCCACCTGCCAGCTGAACTCCTTCTGGAACAGGATGTTCGACACCTTCTCGAAGGTTGCGCGCATCCCGAAACCGCGCGAATCCACCGCCAGGGTATTGATGTCGCTGGCGAAGAGATCGACCGTCAGCACCTGATCGCGATCGAGGAAGTTGTTGCGCCTCACCCCGATGCTCGCCAGCGCCTCGCGTGTGCCGAGGATGCCGCGCAGCCGCAGCGCCCCTTCGGGCGGGAAGAGGTTGCGGTGCTCCCACCGGCCCTCGACCTTCAGCCCGTCCTCGGTCCCGTAACCGATCGCGCCGGCGATGGTGCGTAGCGGCGCGCGTTCCATTTCCACATCGAGCGCAACCTCGCCGGGCTGCCCGTCCTGCGGCGCGCGGGTCTCGCGCGGGGTGACGGTGACGCTGGAGACGAGGCCGGTGGCGATGATCGCGCGCCTGAGATCGGTCTCGAGGCTCTGCTGGAACACGTCGCCCGGATCGAACCGCGCGATGCGCCCGAGATGGCGGCCCGAAAGGAAGCGGGGATCGTTGCTGACCACCTCGCCGAAGACGTATTTGCCCTTGGGTGCGACATCGAGGGTCAGGTCGCCTTCCTCGCGCGCATGGTCGATCAGCAGTTCGGGCTCGGCGACCTCGGCAAAGGGATAGCCGCTTTCGCCCAGCGCGACGCGCAGTTCCAGCTCGCGCTCGACGATGCGGTCGGCGTAGAGCGGATCGCCCGACTGGATGCCGAAGGCCGCAATCAGGCGGCTGGCGTCGGGCTCCGGCAGGGCGGGCAGCCCGCCGAGATCGATCCGCCCGAAGCGGTAGCGCGGCCCCGGCAGGATGTCGAAGCGCACGCTCGGCTCGCGCGCGGCGGCCTCGGCGGCCTCGTCCGCCTCCGCGCCATTCGACCCTGCGCGCCGCCCTCCCGAAAGCTGGCGCACGACGTCGCCGGCGTAATAACCGTAGGTGCGCAGGATGTCGCCGAGCAGTTCCTCGTCGGCGCGTGCCCGGGCCGAGACCTGGGGGGCATTCTCCTCCCCGTCGTCGAGGGCGCGCAAGGTCGAAAGGTCCTCGAACCGCTCGACGAATTCGGCGCGTTCGGGGAAGGCCTCGGGCGCGGATGGCAGCGCCAGCACCAGCGTGCTGCTGATCCGGGTTTCGGAGAGTTCGGGCAGCGCGGCGATGGTCGGCGCGGCGATCGCGGCGAGTTCTTCGAGCGCGGGATCGGGCGGGAGCGGCTGCGGGTCCTCGATGGCGAGGTCCGCGAGCAGCGCTTCGGCGGTGACGGGTGCATCAGGACCGGCGGGCGCATCGAGATCGGCGAATTCGGCATCGAAGCCGGGCAGCGTGACCTCGGCCAGAGGATCGACCGGCACGACCACCGGTGCCTGATCGGCGACGCCGCCCGCGGCCCAGCTTTCGGGATTGGTAACGGCGGCCTCGGGTATCAGGTTGTCGAGCGACTGCGGCACGGGCTCCGGCGTCGGCGGGGCCGTTGGGGGTGCAGGCGCGGGCTGAACCGCATCCGCTGCGTCCCCGTCGCGATCAGCCTCGTCCTGTTCCTGCACCGGTGCCGGCTGCAACACACCGGCCACGGCTGGAGCACCGTTCAGCGCCAGCGTGGTCTGACCCAATCCTGCGGCGATGGCGAGACCGAGCTTGAGACGGCGCTGAGTCTCAGGTGGCCGGAAACTTGACAGGCTGGCCATCCTTGCCCCGCACGCCCGAGCCTTCGTCCTGCGGCTGCCGGGGGGCGGTCGCCGCCGCGATCAGCCGGTGCTGGTCGCGCGGGTCCATCAGCTGCCAGCCCTCGCGCGTCAGCCGCTCCAGCGGACGATAACGGACCTTGTACTGCATGCGCGGACTGCCTTCGACCCAGTATCCCAGATAGACGTAAGGCAATGCCTCGGCTGCGGCGCGGCGGATATGATCGAGGATAATAAAGTTGCCCAGCCCCGCGCGGGTCGGGTGATCCGGCTCGTAAAAGGAGTAGATCATCGACAGGCCGTCACCCTGCCGGTCGGTCAGGCAGGCGCCGATCAGGCGGCCTGGCTTGCCGTTCGGACCGGGCTCTCGGTACTCGGTAACGACAGTATTGACCGGCGTGTGCTCGATCATGTCGGCGTAGTCCATCTCGTCCATCGCCGACATCCCGCCATCGGGGTGACGCTGGCCGAGATAGCGCGCGAGCAGGGCGAACTGTTCGTCGGTCGCCCAGGGGCGGCATTCGGTGACGATCAGGTCGGCGTTGCGCTTGAGATCGCGCTTCTGCGTGGCCGAGGGGCGGAACTTGCCCGCCACCACCCGCACCGAGACGCAGGCCTGGCAATCGAGGCAGGACGGGCGGTAGGCCACCGTCTGGCTGCGGCGAAAGCCGATGCGCCCGAGCGCCTCGTTGAGCTGGTCCGCGTGCGGGCCCTTCAATTCGGTGAACACCTTACGCTCGCTGCGGCCCGGCAGATAGGGGCACGGCGCGGGGCTGGTCACGAAGAACCGGGGGAAGCGGATCGGTGCCGTCACGGGTGGGGCTGCGTCCTTTGTGCGCCGGAAAGATCGGATGAATCGCGGATCGAATTCGTTAAGAAAATCTTATGCCCGCACCCTCGCCCCGGTAAAAGTCCCTTAACCACGAATTTTCGCGAATTTCGCGCAGAACGTCGGGCGCCCGGCCGCAAAACGCAGCCGGAGCGGTGCAATTCGGGACAGGGCCCGACCTGCGATCAGTGATTTCCCGAGGGCGTCAGCCGAGTTCGACCAGCTGCACCGTGTAGCCGTTGGCGCGCAGGCCCTCGACCAGCCGATCGACCTGCTCGGCATCGCGTGCCTCGCATTCGATGTCGGTGATCAGGCCCTTGGCCGGCAGCGTGGTGAAGATGCGCTGATGATAGATCTCGATGATGTTGACGTTGTGCTCGTCGAACAGCCGCATCACCCGGAACAGCGCGCCGGGGCGGTCCTGCAGGGTGATCCTGAGGCGCGCGAGGCGCCCCTGGCGGGCAAGATCGCGCAGCAGGACGTTTGCCAACAGGCGCGTGTCGATGTTCCCGCCGCACAGGGCGAGGCCGATAGACTTGCCGGCAAAGCGCGCCGGATTGCGCAGCACCGCCGCCAGCCCCGCCGCGCCCGCGCCCTCGACCACGGTCTTCTCGATCTGGAGCAGCAGCGCGACCGCCTTTTCCAGCGCCGGTTCGTCGACCAGCAGGATGTCGTCCACCCGCTCGGCGATCACCTTAGAAGTGAAGTCGCCCGGCTGCTTGACGGCGATGCCCTCGGCCAGCGTGTCGCCGCCGCAGGGCAGGTTCGCGCCCTTGATGCGATCGAACATCGACGGGAACAGGCCCGCCTGCACGCCCACCACCTCGATCTTGGGGTTCAGCGCCTTGGCGACGGTCGCCATGCCCGAGATCAGCCCGCCGCCGCCGATCGGCGTGACGATGCAATCCAGATCGGGCTTCACGGCCAGCATCTCGAGCGCCACCGTGCCCGCGCCGGCCGCAACGTGGGGATCGTCGAACGGATGGACGAAGGTCAGCCCCAGCTCGCCTTCGAGCTTCCTTGCATGGGCATAGGCCTCGTCGAAGGTCTCGCCCTCCAGCACCACCTTGCCGCCGACGCTCTCGGTCTGCATCACCTTCACCGTCGGCGTGGTGCGCGGCATGACGATAGTGACGGGCACGCCCAGCCGGGTGCCGTGATAGGAAAGGCCCTGCGAATGGTTCCCCGCCGAGGCTGCGATCACGCCACGCGCGCGCTGCTCCTCGGTGAGCAGCAGCAGCGCGTTTAGGGCGCCGCGCTCCTTGTAGGCGGCGGTGAACTGGAGGTTCTCGAACTTCAGCCAGATATCCGCCCCGGTGATCTCCGAGAGGGTGATCGAGTGCATCATCGGCGTTTCCACGACCGCGCCCGCGATGCGGGCTGCGGCGGCGCGGACGTCGTCGAGGGTCAGGTCGGCCGGAGTGGCGGCGGCGCCCTTGGGGTTCGATGCGGCAAGCTGTGTCGACATGGTGCCGAGGCGATTAGAGGCTTGGAGCCGCAAGGGCAATCGGCGACACGCCCGAGGTGCAAAAGGAATTCCTGTGCGGGTGAAAGTTGGCAAGCGGGCACGAAGGCGATAGCACACGCCGCCTGCCCTTCCGACCGATACCCAAGGAATGCCATGCTGCTGACGCTTGCCCGCTCGCTTGCCGCCGTCTCCGCCCTCGCCCTCGCCGCGCCCGCGCTGTCGGACACGCTGATCGACAATGTCGACGGGGTGACGATCGACGCCGAGGGCAAGGTCAGGCGCTTCAACGGGCTGGTGTTCGACGACGAGGGCAAGGTCACCGCCGTCCTCGGACGCGGCGACAAGCGCCCGCAGGTCGATTACCGCCTCGATGGCGAGGGCCGCGTGATGCTGCCCGGCATGATCGACGCGCACGTCCACGTCATGGACATGGGCTTTGCCGCGCTGACGCTGGACCTGTCCGGCACCACCTCGCTCGAGGATGCGCTGGCGAAGATCAAGACCTTCGCCGAGGAGAACCCCGGTCGCCCCTGGATCATCGGGCGCGGCTGGAACCAGGAGAAGTGGGGGCTCGGCCGCTTCCCCACCGCCGCCGAGCTCGATGCGGTGGTCTCCGACCGCCCGGTGTGGCTCGAGCGCGCCGACAACCACGCGCAGTGGGCGAACACGCTGGCGATCCAGACCGCCGGGATCACCGCCAAGACCCCCGATCCGGCTGGCGGCAAAATCATCCGCGACGCCAAGGGCAACCCCGCGGGCGTGTTCGTCGACAACGCGATCCAGCTGGTCGCCAAGGTCGTCCCGGCGCCGCGCCCGGAAGACCGCGACCTCGCGCTCGCCAAGGCGCAGGACGTGCTGCTGGCCAAGGGCGTGACCGCCGTCGCCGACATGGGCACCAAGCCCGCCGACTGGACCGCCTTCCGTCGCGCAGGGGACCAGGGGCGCTTGCAGGTCCGCATCATGTCCTATGCCGACTCCGTCGAGACGCTGGAACTGATGGCGGGCCCCGAGCCGACCGGCTGGCTCTACGATGACCGCTTGCGGATGGGCGGGATCAAGCTGTTTCTCGATGGCGCGCTGGGATCGCGCGGGGCGAGCCTCAAGGCGCCCTATGCCGACGATCACGGCACCCGCGGCCTGCCGTTGCTCTCGCCCTCGCAGCTCCGGAACCTGATGAGCCGCGCGGCGATGGACAACTTCCAGACCGCCGTCCACGCCATCGGCGATGCCGCCAATGCCGAGGTGCTCGCCGCGATCGAGGAGCTTTCGGAAAGCTACAAGGGCGACCGGCGTTGGCGGATCGAGCATGCGCAGATCGTCGATCCGGTGGACATCGCGCGGCTCGGGCAGCACGGGGTGATCGCCTCGATGCAGCCGCTCCACCAGACCTCCGACCGGCTGATGGCCGAGGCGCGGCTGGGGCCGGACCGGCTGGCCGGGGCCTATCCGTGGCGCAGCGTGATCAAGGTCGGCGGGAGGCTCGCCTTCGGGTCGGACGCGCCGGTGGAGCCCGCCGACCCCTGGGCCGGCATGGCCGCCGCGATCAGCCGCACCGACGCAAAGGGCGAGCCCTTCGGCGGCTGGTTCCCGCAGGAGGCCGTGAGCCGCGAACAGGCGCTCGCGGGTTTCACCGCCGATGCCGCCTATGCGGGCTTTGCCGAGGGACGCTTCGGGCGGCTGCTACCGGGCGAGCGCGCGGACTTCATCCTCGTCGATCGCGACCCGCTGTTCGCCTCGCCCGAGGCGCTGCGCGAAACGAAGATCCTCCAGGTGTGGATCGGCGGGGTGAAGGTGCGGGGCGAATAACCGCGCCGCCGGCTACTCCGCCGCGGCAGCCTCCGCCGCTTCCGCCGCCTCCGCCTCGCGCGCGGCCTTGTCGGCGGCGACCGCCTTCTCCTGGAGGCGCATCAGCACCAGCGAGGCTTCGAACAGCAGCCACAGCGGGATCGCCAGCACCAGCTGCGAGCCCGGATCGGGCGGGGTCACCACCGCGGCGATCACGAAGATGCCCACGATCACGTAGCGCCGCGCCGCCACCATCTGCCCGCGTGTGACGATCCCCGCCCGGTGGAGCAGCAGCAGCAGCACCGGCAGCAGGAAGGTGAGCCCGAAGGCGAGGATGAACTGCATCACGAGGTTGAGATAGTCCCCCGCGCTCGGCAGCGCCTCGACCCGCATTCCGCCGGTGATGCCGCCGAAATTGAGGAAGAAGGTGAAGGCCACCGGCATGACCACGAAATAGGCCAGCGCCGCCCCCGCGCCGAACAGCACGGGCGTGGCGAAGAGGAACGGCAGGAAAGCCTTCTTCTCGCGGGCATAGAGCCCCGGCGCGACGAAGGCCCAGAGCTGGTTGGCGATCACCGGGAAGCTCACCATGAAGCCCGCGAACAGCGCAACCTTGAGCTCGACGAAGAACACTTCCGGCAGCTTGGTGAAGATCAGCTGGCCCTGTCCGTCGGGAAAGGCATCCTTGAGTGGCTGGACCAGAATGCCGAGAATCTCGTCGGCGAAATAGAGGCACACCGCAAAGCCCACCCCCAGCGCCAGCAGGGCGCGGATGATGCGGGTGCGCAGCTCAATCAGGTGGTCGAGCAGCGGCGCGCGGGTCTCGTCGAGGTCCTTGATCTCAAACATCGGCAGCGCCCTTGGCCGGGGCCTGTGCCGGAGCGGGAGCCGGATCGGTCACGGCTTCCGGCGCGACAACGGGTTCGGGCTGCGCCGGCGGCGGCGCGGGTTCGGCAGGCGGCGGTCCCGTCATCACCGGCGCACCGGCCTCGGCTTCGGTCAGGGCGGCGGAGCGGCGCATGATCTCCTCGTTCTGCGCCTTCCACTTCTTTTCCATTTCCTCGAGTTCGGCCTCGCGGACCATCGCGTCGATCCCGGAGCGGAAATGGGCCGAGACACGCCGCACCTTGCCGATCCAGCGGCCCGCGGTGCGCATCGCCAAGGGCAGGTCCTTGGGCCCGATCACCACCACCGCGACGATCAGGATGACCAGCAGCTCTCCGGCGCCGATGTCGAACATGGATGGTGCGTCCCGGTCGCCGCGATCAGGGGCGGGCGATCACGCGCCGGTGCTGTCGGTCTTCTCGGCCGGGGCCGGAGCGGCGGTTTCGACAGGCGCGGCGGGCGGTTCGATCCGGGCGGCCTTGGCGGCGGTTTCCTCGGTCTCGTTGAGCCCCTTCTTGAAGCTCGAGATGCCCTTGCCGAAATCGCCCATCATCTCGGAAATGCGGCCGCGTCCGAACAGGATCAGCACGATCGCGAGAACGATCAGCCAGTGCCACAGCGAACCAATACCCATTGTCTCAACTCCTGAACCGCGGCGGGGCGTGGGGGATGCCGCAAGGCCGGGGCGCACGCCCGGCGGTCAATGGATGCCCATTTAGGTCAGCCTTGCGCGAATTGCGAGTCAGTCCGCCAGATTCTCGTCGTCGCCGGTGGCGCTTTCGTCCGCCTCGTCCGGCTCGAAGCGCATCGCGGCTTCCATCGCCTCGTCGACCGGATCGAGCAGGCCCGCGGCGCGCAGCTCGTCGATCCCGGGCAGGTCGCGGCGGCTGGCGAGGCCGAAATGGTCGAGAAATTCGGGTGTTGTCGCGTAGATCACCGGTCGCCCCGGTACCTCGCGGCGGCCTGCGGGCCGGATCCAGCCCGCCTCCATCAGCACGTCCAAAGTACCCGCGCTGGTCTGCACGCCGCGGATCGATTCGATCTCCGCGCGGCTGACAGGCTCGTGATAGGCGATGATCGCCAGCACCTCGGTGGCCGCGCGACTCAGCCGGCGCACCTGCTCCTTCTCGCGGCGCAGCAGGTGGGCAAGATCGGGCGCGGTTTCGAAGTGCCAGCGCCCGCCCCGCTCGACGAGATGGATGCCGCGCGCGCGGTAGCGGGTCTCCAGCAGCGCCAGCGCCTCGCGCACCTCGCCGGTCGCGAGACCGCCCAAATGGGCGGCGAGCGCCTCGAGGGTGAGGGGCGTCTCGGCGGCGAACAGGGTCGCCTCGACCGCGCGTTCGAGGGTGCCGGGTTCTCCGCTCATGAAGCCGCGGCATCCTTGAGGCGGCGGATGCGCAAGGGGGCGAAGGCGCCCTCCTGATCAAGCTCCGCCCGCCCGCGCTTGGCAAGTTCCAGCGCGGCCACGAAGCTCGAGGCGAGCGCCGAGCGCCGCAGTTCCGGCGAGGCATGGGGCGGGAGGAAATCGCGGATCTCCATCCACTCGAGCGTCACGCCGAGCATCGCCGAGACCCGCTCGAGCGCGGAATCGAGCGTCATCACCGGGCGATTTGCGACGTGGTAGATGCGCGGTGCGGTGCGCGCCTTGACCTGCCCATAGGCCTGGATCAGCGTGAAGAGGTCCGACCGCCACACGGTCTTGCGGTCTGTGCGCAGCCCTTCGGGCGCGCCCCGCAGGAAAACGTCGCGCCCGATCCGGTCGCGCCCCATCAGCCGCGCCGCCGCCTCGCGCATCGCGCCGAGGCGTTGCAGGCGCAGTTGCAGGCGCAGCGCCAGTTCCTCGGGCGAAGGGTCCTCCTGCTCCGCCTTGGGGAGCAGCATCGCCGACTTGAGGTAGGCGAGCCAGGCCGCCATCACGAGGTAATCGGCGGCCAGTTCCAACTTCAGCGCGCCCGCGCGCTCGATGTAGTTGAGGTACTGGTCGACCAGGGCGAGGATCGAAATCTGCCGAAGATCGACCTTCTGCCGCCGCGCGAGGTCGAGCAGCAGGTCGAGCGGGCCTTCCCACGCGCCGAGCTCGAGATAGAGCGCGTTCTCGTCGGCCTTGGCGGCCTCGGGCGGGAACATGAAGGGCGCGTCGGGGGCGTTCATGCCGGGGTTCCGGCGAGCGCCAGCAGGGCGTCGCGCTTGGCGAGGAACTCGGCAGCCTCGGGGGCGAGGGCGGGCGCGATGCGGGTGCCGGCGAGCGCCCGGTCGAGCCGCGCGGCGGTGGCGTCGGACATGGGGGAGAGCACCTCGCAGATGCCGACCATGTCGTCCATTTTCGCCCAGCAATTCAACACGATGTCGCACCCCGCCGCCTGGGCGCGGGCGGCGCGTTCGGGGATCGCGCCGCCGAGTGCCTCCATGTCGATGTCGTCGGTCAGCAGCAGCCCGGCGAAGCCGATCGACCCGCGGATGATGTCGCGGATCACGGTCTGCGACAGGGTGGCGGGATTTTCCGGGTCCCATGCGGTGAAGACGAGGTGCCCGGTCATGCCGACAAGTGCCTGATTGAGCGTGCGAAACGGGGCGAGGTCGGCTTCCAGCTCTGCCGCCGGCGCGGTGACCGTGGGGAGCGCCTTGTGGGTGTCGACATCGGTGCGGCCGTGGCCGGGCATGTGCTTGATGCAGCCCGTCACCCCGCCTGCGGCAAGGCCTTCGAGAACGGCGCGGCCCAGGGCTGCGACCTGCATCGGGTCGCTGCCGAAGGCGCGGTCGCCGATCACGTCGTGGGCGCCCGGCACGCGCAGGTCGAGCGGGGGGTGGTAGTCGACCGTGATCCCCATATACGACAGTTCCAGCGCCATCGCGGTGGCATTGGCGCGGGCCGCCTCGATCGCGCTCGCGGGGGCGATTTTGTAAAGCGCATCAAAGGCTTGGCCTGACGGATACCCGGCCCACAGCGGGGGCCTGAGGCGCGCGACGCGGCCGCCTTCCTGGTCGATCGAGACCAGCAGCCGGTCGCGCCCGTGGATGCTCCGGAGGTCGTCGGTCAGGGCGCGCAGCTGCTCCGGGTCGACGCAGTTGCGCCCGAACAGGATGTAGCCCGCCGGATCGCATTGGCGGAAGAAGGCGCGTTCGTCCGCGGTCAGGACGGGGCCGGAAATGCCGAAAATCGCCGGAATCATAAGACCGTCAGGTTCGCACCGTGGCGGTGCGCCTGCAAGGGCCGGAGGGCCTCAAGAGCGGGGAAAAGCCCCCGCAACGACCCCGCAACCACATTGCGACGACCACGCAACGACTGCGGGACGCCCTCGCGGACTACTTGATCTGGCAATCAACCCCGTCGGCCTTGAGTTCAGCGCACAGGCGCTCGGCCTCGGCGCGGTTCGCGGCGACCGCCTGGAGGCGGTAGACCGTGCCGATATCGACCTTGCCCTCGACCACGCGATACTTGACCCCGGCGAGCGCATCGGTGCGGCGGCCGATGTCGGTCCAGCCCTGCTCGGCGCGGGCGCGGGTGCCGTAGGCGGCGAGCTGGACGCCGACGCCGCCGGTCGCCGGGGCCTGTCCGGGCGCGGGAGAGGCCACCGGGACCGGCTTGGTCCCGGAAGGCGCAGGTGCGGGCGCGGGGCTCGGCGCGGTCACGGGCGCATCGGCGACCACCGCAGGCCGCGATCCGCCCTCGCCCACCACCGGCGCGACATTGCCCGTGCCCGCGAAGGTCTTGCCGCCCGGATCCTCGGGCCTTTCCTTGATCGGACCTTCGGGCGCAGGGATCACGCTGCCGTCGGCCACCGCCTCGCCGCCCGCGGCGCGGTTCGAGACCCACCACACCCCGCCGACCACCGCGCCGAGCAGCGCCAGCAGGCCGAGCGCGAACATCACGATCTGACCGGTGTCGATCCCGCCGGCGGTCTCATCCTCCTCGTCCGCCTCGAGCCAGGGCAGGCTGTCGGTGTCGGCGAGATCGAGCTCGCCCCCAAGCCCATCGGCGCCGTCGTCCAGTTCCTCGTATTCGGCATCGATCATGACGGAATCCCGCGCCCCCGGCTGTGCTACATGCTCTCGACCGCCTCGACGCCAAGCACGCCGAGACCACCGCGGATCACTTGCCCGATCGCGGCGGCAAGGAAAAGCCTCGCCGCGGTGAGAGCGGGGTCCTGTTCCACGATGAACCGCTTTTCCGGCCTGTCGTTACCGAGATTCCAGTAGGCGTGGAGATCGGCGGCGAGATCGTAGAGGTAGAAGGCGATCCGGTGCGGCTCGCGCGCCCGCGCCGCCAGCTCGATCTCGCGCGGGAACTGCGCGGCGCGGGCGACCAGCGCCAGCTCCTCGACGCCGAGCCTGACCAGCGCCGCATCCGAGGGCGTGATCCCCATGTCCGCCGCCTTCCGCAGCGTCGAGCGGATCCGGGCATGGGCATATTGCACATAGAACACCGGGTTGTCCTTCGAGGCCTCGACAACCTTGTCGAAGTCGAAATCCATCTGCGCGTCGGGCTTGCGGGTCAGCATGGTGAAGCGCACCACGTCCTTGCCGACCATCTCGACGACATCGGCAAGCGTGACGAAATTGCCCGCCCGCTTCGACATCTTGAACGGCTGGCCGCCCTTCATCAGCTGCACCATCTGGACAAGCTTGACCTCGAAGGGCTTGGGCGCCGCGCCGTCCGCGCTGGTCAGCGCGGCGACCGCGGCCTTGATCCGCTTCACCGTCCCGGCATGGTCCGCGCCCCAGATGTCGACCAGCGCATCGGCGGTCTGCGCCTTCTGGAAGTGGTAGGCGAGGTCCGCGCCAAAGTAAGTCCACGCGCCGGAGGACTTCTTGATCGGCCGGTCCTGATCGTCGCCGAACTTCGTCGAGCGGAACAGCGGCAGCGAGACCGGTTCCCAGTCCTCGGGCGGGGCTTTGCCCTTGGGCGCTTCGAGCACGCCATCATAGACCAGATCGTGCTCCCGCAGCCATGCCTCGGCCGCATCGACCTTGCCCGAGGCCTGAAGCTCGGCCTCGGAGGAGAACAGGTCGTGATTGATGCCGAGCGTGGCGAGGTCGGCGCGGATCATGTCCATCATCGCCGCGACCGCGCGGGTGCGGAAGAGGATCAGCCAGTCGCTCTCGGGCGCGGCGGCGTAGGCATCGCCGAACTCGGCGGCGAGAGCCTGCCCGACCGGCACGAGGTATTCGCCCGGATAGAGGCCTTCGGGAATGGCGATGGTCTCGCCCAGCGCCTCGCGATACCGCATGTGCACCGACCGCGCGAGCACGTCGACCTGCGCGCCGGCATCATTGACGTAATATTCGCGGATCACCCTGTGGCCCGCGAATTCGAGCAGCGAGGACAGCGCATCGCCCACCACCGCGCCGCGGCAATGGCCCATGTGCATCGGGCCCGTGGGGTTGGCCGAGACATATTCCACGTTGACCGTGGTGCCGCCGCCCATCTGCGAGCGGCCATATTCGCCGCCCAGCTGCGCGATGGCGCGCAGTTCGGCGAGCCACGCCTCTGGCGCGAGGCGCAGGTTGATGAAGCCCGGCCCGGCGATCTCGGCGCTGGTGATGCCCGGCTGCGCGGCCAGCTTGGCGGTGATCGCCTCGGCCAGCGCGCGCGGGTTCATGCCCGCGCCCTTGGCGAGCACCATCGCCGCGTTGGTGGCAAGATCGCCATGCGAGGCATCGCGCGGCGGCTCGAGCGTGACGTTGGCGAAGGAGGTGCCCGCAGGCAGGGTGCCCTCTGCCACGACGTCGGTCAGCACCGTTTCGATCAGGGCCGCATGGGCGGCGTAAAGGGTCTTGGTCATGGTTGTCTCGTGCGTGAGGCGCGGTGTGTCGCGCGTGCAAAGAAGGAAGCCGGGCCCCGGGTCAAGCCCGGGGAAGCGATAAGGGGACGCTTGCGACCACCGGGCGCATGGCACCTGATCGACGCCAAGGGCGCCGCGAGGCCACGCGGCCGAGCCGCAGGTGCCCGGAGCGAAGCGGAGGAACAGCACCGAGGACGGGGGCGCGGAGGCGCCCCCGCAAACTTACCTCGTCACATTATACTTCAGCTGGTCCTCGGTCAGCTGGAAGCCGACCAGCATCTCGAAGCGGGTGCGGGCGATCGCCGCCTTCACCTCGGGGTCGGCGAGCGGGTCGAGCGCCGCCTCGGCATCGCCCGCGCGTCGTCGCTTGGTGATCTTCTCGCGGATGTCGTCGGGCAGTGCGGCGTCGACGCGGTTGACGTAGCCGCCCGCCGTGGCGGTCGCGCTGGCGCGCTCCTGCCCGTCGGCGAAGGTCAGGGTGACGGTGCCGATCCGCTTGGAGACGACCGCGCTCCCGCCGCGCAACACGGTGACGAAATAGGGCAGCTGCACGCTGCGCGCACCGCGCGTGTCGGTGCGGCGGGCGTTCACGGTGAAGGTCGCCTCGGAATAGATGCGGTCGGCGGTGTCGTTGCAGGTGGCGCGCAGATTGGTCATCGCCGCGCTCAGATCGAGATTGCCGATGGTGGTGTCGCCGGGGCGGCGGAAGGTGGTGACATCGCCGGTGTAGTCGGGGATGCCGACCGCCGGGCACAGGCTCAGCACGCTGGCGACGCCCACGCCCTGGTCGATCACCAGCTCGCCCTTTTGCGAGCAGGCGGACAGCACGGCCACCAGACCCAGTGCCGCAAAGGCGCGCGCGCGAAGCATCATCTCAAGCCGTCCTCGAATTTCCGATCCGGTGCGCCCTAGCGAGAGCCGCCGGAAAACGCTAGGGGGGGTGACATGAACGCGCCCTTTCAAGCATCCGACGCGCCGGCAGCCGATCTGCCGCCCCTCAACCTCCTGATCGCCGCCCCGCGCGGCTTCTGCGCCGGGGTGGACCGGGCGATCGAGATCGTCGAGAAGGCGCTCGAACGCTACGGTTCGCCGGTCTATGTGCGCCACGAGATCGTCCACAACAAATACGTGGTCGAGGGGCTGAAGGCCAAGGGCGCGATCTTCGTCAAGGAGCTGGACGAGGTGCCCGACGATGCGCCGGTGGTGTTCAGCGCCCACGGCGTGCCCAAGGCGGTGCCGGCCGAGGCCAAGCGCCGCAAGCTGCTCTATGTCGATGCCACCTGCCCGCTGGTGAGCAAGATCCACCGCCAGGCCGAACGCCAGATCGAGAAGGGCCGGCACATCATCTTCATCGGCCACGAGGGTCACCCCGAGGTGATCGGCACGATGGGCCAGGTCGAGCCGGGCCAGATGACCCTCGTCGAGACGATCGAGGATGTCGACAAGCTGCCCTTCGATTCCGACGAGGAGCTCGCCTATCTCACCCAGACCACCCTGTCGGTCGACGACACGCGCGAGGTGATCGAGGCGCTGGAGTGGCGTTATCCCAACATCTCCGGGCCCAAGGCCGAGGACATCTGCTACGCCACCTCGAACCGCCAGGCGGCGGTCAAGGAGCTGGCCCACGACTGCGATCTGGTGCTGGTGATCGGGGCGCCCAATTCCTCGAACTCGCTGCGGCTGGTCGAGGTGTCGGAGCGGCTCGGCACCCCCGCCAAGCTGATCCAGCGCGCGTCCGAGATCGACTTCGCCTGGCTCGAGGGAGTGCAGAGTCTTGGCCTCACCGCCGGGGCCTCGGCGCCCGAGATTCTCGTGCGCGAGGTGGTCGCCGCGCTGGCCGAGCGGCGGACGATCCACGAGAAGGAAATCACCGCCACGGTCGAGAAGATGGTCTTCAAGCTGCCCCGCCAGCTGACCGAATAGCGTTACGGGCGGGGGGTTGCAGTGGCGGTCTACACCCATCTGGGCGCGGAGGATCTCGCCCGGCTGATCGGCGAATACGACGTGGGCGAGCTCGTCTCGGCCAAGGGGATCGCCGAGGGCGTCTCCAATTCCAACTGGCTGGTGGAAACGACCGGCTCCGGAGAGGCCAAGGGGTTCGGGGGCACGCGCTTCATCCTGACGCTTTACGAACGGCGGATCGACTATGCCGATCTGCCCTATTTCCTCGCGCTGCTCGATCATCTCGCCGGCAAGGGCTGTCCGGTGCCGCGCACCATGCACGACCGCGACGGCAAGTCGTGGCGGATGGTCGAGGGCAAGGCGGCGGCGCTGATCGAGTTCCTGCCCGGCGTCTCGCCGACTCGCCCCACCCCGCAGCAGGCCCGCAGCATCGGGGCGGTGCTGGCGAACCTGCATATCGCCGCCGAGGACTTCCCGATGGCGCGCGCCAATGCGATGGACTTCGCCGCGAGCGCCGCGATCCTCGGCAAGTGCGGCGCGGAGCGGCTGGCGACGATCGACGCAGGCCTGCCCGCGATGCTCGCCCATGCCGAGACCGCCGCCGCGCTCGATCTGTCGGCGCTGCCGGTGTCGCAGACCCACACCGATCTCTTCCCCGACAACGTGCTGATGCTGGGCGACCGCGTGACGGGGCTGATCGATTTCTACTTCGCCTGCACCGGCCCGATGACGCTCGATCTGGCAGTGACCCACGCCGCGTGGTGCTTCGATGCGGACAATGCCTACCGCGCGGATTGCGGCGCGGCGCTGATCGAGGGCTACCAGTCCGTGCGCCGCCTGACGCCCGCGGAGCGCGCGCTGTTCCCCGAGGTCGCCAAGGGCGCCTGCCTGCGCTTCGTCGCCTCCCGCGCCGAGGACTGGCTCGACACCCCCGACGATGCGCTCGTCACCCGCAAGGACCCGATGCAATTCGCCCGCCGCTGGCAGTTTTACCACGACCACGGCGCGGCCCTGCTTGCAGGCTGAGCCTGCGCCCGCCAAAGCGGCCCCGATGAAAGAGGTCGACATCTTCACCGACGGCGCCTGCAAGGGCAATCCCGGCCCGGGCGGCTGGGCGGCGATCCTGCGCAGCGGCGGCCATGAGAAGGAGCTCGTCGGCGGCGAGCCCGCGACGACCAACAACCGCATGGAGATGACCGCCGTGCTGCGCGGCCTCACCGCGCTCAAGGAGCCCTGCGCCGTCACCGTCCACACCGACAGCCGCTATGTGATCGACGGGATGACCCAGTGGATCTTCGGCTGGCAGAAGCGCGGCTGGGTCAATGCCGCGAAGAAGCCGGTCGCCAACGAGGACCTGTGGCGCGAGCTGATCGCCGCCGCGCGACCGCACAAGATCGCGTGGGAATGGGTGAAGGGCCACTCGGGCCACCCCGAGAACGAACGCGCCGACGCGCTGGCGAGCGAGGAGGCGCAGCGGCAGGCCGATCCGAAGTCGGCCTTCGGGCATTGATCTTGTGAGCCACCTTCGGTGGCGCAGACGTCCAAGCCCTTTGGCCGCCCCACCTCCCCGCCCGGCCACCACAGGATAGTGGCACTATTGGTGGCCGGGCGGGGAGGTGGGGCGGGGGGTCTGCGTCGCGCGTCAGCGCGACACGAAATCAGGAATTGTCTACGACCTCGGCGTCGGGGCCGTTCTTCTTGATCGAATCGATGGCGTTCTGCGCGCTCGCCTTGCTGGCGTAGCCTTCGGTCGAGAACATCGTCTCGGAGTTGTACTTGAACCGCACCCGGTATTCGCCGGCCTTGTCCTTGTAGATCTCGAACTTGTGCGCCATGTCGGCCCCCTCTCTTGTGGTTAACACAGGTGAGGAAATGGCAGATTGCCAGCGCCTTGCCTAGACCCCCTGCACGGCGTGGGCGGACAGGAAGCGCACCGGCGCATAGGTCTCCGCCGCGATCGCGGCGGTCATCGCGTCGGGCCCCTGACCGGTGAGCAGCTGCATCCCCAGCCGTGCCGCCGCCGGCGCGGTCTGGATGCCGAAGCCGCCTTGCCCCGCGAACCAGAAGAACCCCGGCACTTGCGGATCGAAGCCGTAGACCGGCAAGCGGTCGGGCGCGAAGCTCCTGAGGCCCGCCCAGCTGTGCTCGACCGCCTCGATCCGCCAGTCGGTGACGGACTGGAAGCGGTCGATGGCGATGGCGACATCGAGTTCCTCGGGCGCGGCATCGCAGGGGTCGGAGGGGATCTCGTCGTGCGGGGAGAGCCACAGGCGTCCGGCATCGGGCTTGAAGTAGAAGCTCCCCCCCACGTCGATCACCAGCGGCAGGTCGGCGGGCGCGGCGGGCGCCACGCGCAGCACGGCGACGGTGCGGCGGAAGGGGGCGATGCCGACGCTCGCCACGCCGGCGAGGCGGGCGATATCGTCCGCCCAGGCCCCGGCGGCATTGACGATGGTGGCCGCGCGCCAGGCCTCGCCGCGTTCGCCGGCAATCGTCCACGCCCCGCCCTCGCGTGCCAGCCCCGTCACCCGCGCGCGGGCGATCACCTCCACCCCGCCGCGCCGGGCGCGGGCGAGGTAGTGCTGGTGGAGCGCCGCCACGTCGATATCGGCGCAGGCCGGCTGGTGCAGCGCCTCGCTCCATTTCGGGCGGATATGCGGCACGATCCGCGCGAGGGCCGCAGGCCCGAGCGCCTCCAGCCGCACCCCGGTGCCCTCGTAGCTCTCGCGGAAGGCCGCCATCGCCGCGCGGTCCTCGCCGCGCCCGACATAGAGCGCGCCGCGCGGGGTGAGGAAGCCTTGTTCGGCGAGATAGCTGCCCGAGGCGCGGGTCAGCGGCACCACGCCCGGGCCGCCGTAGCATTCCTCCCAGAACGCCGCCGAGCGGCCGGTGGCGTGATAGCCCGGCGCATCCTCCGCCTCCAGCAGCAGCACCCGCGCATGGGGCGCGAGTTCGGCAGCAATGCTGGCGCCCGCCATCCCGGCGCCGATCACGGCAATATCGTGGATCATGCGTGCACGGTCTCGCGCGGGGCGACCCGGTCGAGGAAGGCAGCGATATGGGCCATGATCGGCCCGCGCACGGCATCGACCTCGCGCAGCACCTCGTGATGCGCCTCGGCCCCGAGCGCGAGGAGCTCGCCCTTGGGCAGGCGCGCGGCGGCGCGGACATTGGCCGGGTGGCTCACCAGCTTGTCGGCGGCGGTCGAGACGATCAGCACCGGCACCTCGACCCGCTCGAGGGCGCCGGGCGCCTCGAGCCGCATCCACGAGGCATAGGCGCGCTCGACCCAGCGCCAGCTGGCCGGGCCCATGACGAGTTCGGGGCGATGGTCGCGCCACCACTGCTCGTCGGCGTAGCGTTCGGGATCGTGGGTGAGGAGGTTCGCCCGGGCCGAGGGCAGCTCCCCCGGCTTCTCGCTCCACTTCCACGCCTGGCGCAGCGGATCGCCAATGCGGCACATGCCCTGCGCCACGCGGGCCAGCACGGGAAGCGGCAGCGGGGGGCCGGCGACGCCGGTCATCGGCGCGCTCAGCACCACGGCATCGGGGCGCACCCGCCCGTCGACCAGCGCGCGCAGCACCAGATGCCCGCCCATCGAATGCGCGGCGAGCACGTGCGGCCCCGGCGTTTCGGCGACCCAGCTGTCCCAGAGGTGGGCAAGATCGTCGATCCAGATGCCGAAATCCTCGATGTGGCCGGTGACGGCGTCCCGCCCGAGGCGCCCCGACCCGGCCTGCCCGCGCCAGTCGGCGGCCGTCACGCGCCAGCCGTCGCGGTGCCATTCCTCGAGCGTCTCGAGATATTTCTCGTAGAAATCGCCGCGCCCGGGGAGGAACAGGATCGAGCCGCGCGGGGGTTCGGCAGCGCCGGGCCAGTCGATCCGGCGCAGGCTGTGCCCGTCGGCGGCGGTCCAGCGGCTTTCGGCGGCGTGAGGCGGAATCGCGCGGCGATCGATCATGCGCGCAAGGCCCTGCTCGCGGGCTCCGGGGCGGAGATCGTGGTTACCATTTGGTAAGTCATAACCTGTAGCAGTGTCCCAAAGAAGGACGGTCCGCGCCGGGAGGCGGGGCCCTGCCCGGGGGCACGAAGTCGATGAGTTCCATTTCCTACGGTCTGCTGATCGCCTTGGCAATCGCGCTGGTCTTTGCCGCGGTGACCGACATCCGCCACCGCCACATCGACAACTGGCTGAACGCCGGGATCGCGCTCGCCGCGCCTGCCTTCTGGTGGGCGAGCGGGATGAAGCTGTGGCCCGACGTGGGCTGGCAGCTGCTGCTGTGCGGGATCGTCTCGGGCGTGCTGATCGGGATCGCCTACATCGGCTACCGCCTCAAGGTGCTGATCCTGGGCGGGGGCGACGTGAAGCTGCTGGCGGCGCTTTCGCTGTGGTTCACGCCGGTGAGCTACGTGCAGATGCTGGCGGTGATGTCGGTGTTCGGGGGCTTTCTCGCGATCGGCTTCATCGTCCGGCGCCTGGTGTTCAAGCCCAAGACGCCCGGCCGCCTGCCCTATGGCGTGGCGATCGCGATCGGCGGGCTATGGGTGCTCGCGCTCAACCATCACGATGCGGTGATGCGCGCATTTCCCGGCGCATAACCCGATTTTAACCAGTCAAGCCTTACGCACTGAAACCATACCTGCCCGCTAACCAACCCAAGGGCGATTACGAGGGGGCTATTTGAGCCATGGATAGGAAGAAACTGGTTCTGCTGCTCGGCGCGCTGATCATCGCGATCGGAACGGCGATTGCCGCGCGCAGCATGTTCGCCGGAGGCGCCGCCCCCGATGCAGACGCCGCCGCCGTGCCCACCGGCCCGCGCGTGCTGGTCGCCAAGCGGGCGCTGACCGCAGGCACCATCATTACCGCCGATGCGCTGGGCTTCCAGCCCTGGCCCAAGGAGCTGGTGCAGGACGCCTACTTCATCGACGGCGAGGCCGACATGAACAAGCTGCTCGGCACCGTCGTGCGCTACCCGATCACCGCCGGCGAGCCGGTCACCCAGGGCTCGCTCGTCGCGCCGGGCGATCGCGGCTTCCTCGCCGCCGCGCTCGGGCCGGGGATGCGCGCCGTGACGGTGCCGGTCTCGGCCATGACCGGGGTCGCGGGCTTCGTCTTCCCGGGTGACCGGGTCGACCTGGTGCTGACCCAGGAAATCGACGGCGCCGACGACAGCTCGTCGCTCAAGACCGCTGAAACGGTGCTGCGCAACCTGCGCGTGCTCGCCACCGACCAGACCGTCGAGAAGACCACCGACGAGAACGGCAAGACCGTGGTGACCGAATTCCGCACCGTGACGCTCGAGGTGACGCCCAAGATCGCCGAGAAGGTCGCGGTCGCCCAGACCATCGGCACGATCAGCCTGGTGCTGCGCTCTCTCGCCGACAGCCCCGCCGATCTCGAGCGGGCCGTGGCCGCGGGCGATGTCCAGATCCCGGCCAATGCCACGCCCGAGCAGGAAGACAAGATGCTCAAGGCCGCGATGGGCCGCCCGATCGACAAGGGCACGACCTTCGTGACCGGCGGCGACGTGTCGCGCTTCCAGCGCACCACCGTGCCGCCCAAGACGAGCACTCAGCCGCAGCCGCAATACATCGCTCCCGCCCCGTCGGCGCGCGGCGGCACCGGGCGCGGCGACGCCCCGGCCCCGACCGGCCCGAGCGTGCGCGTCACCCGCGGCAAGGACACCACCGAAACGCCCGTGAGCGCCAAGGCCAATGCGGGTGCGATCCTCACCAGCCAGTCGGGCGGCCTGCGCCGCACCGGCCAGGTCCTGCCGTCCGCCGGCGCGACCGTGATCAAGTGAGGGGAGCGACAACCATGCCGATCCATCCCGAGGGGGGACAACCCATGAAGCCCAAGTTCAAGACCAAGCTGCTGGTGGCCGCGCTCGCCGCGGTGCCGATGGCGGCGATGCCGGCGGCGACCGCCACCGCGCAGGCCGTCGTCAGCCCCTCGCAGGAGATCGTCCTGTCGATCGGCAAGGGCGAGCTGGTGACGGTGCCCGGCACCATGGCCGATGTCTTCGTCGCCAATGACGACATCGCCGACGTGCAGGTGAAGTCGCAGCGCCAGCTCTACGTGTTCGGCAAGGCCGGCGGCGAGACCACGGTCTATGCCAGCAACGAACGCGGCGACGTGATCTTCTCGGCCAACATCCGGGTCGGCTCGAACATCGGCAGCATCGACCAGATGCTCGCGCTTGCCATGCCCGATGCCAAGGTCGGCGTCGCGACGATGGGGGCCAACACCGTTCTGCTGACCGGCACCGTCGGCGCGCCCGAGGATGCCGCCGAGGCCGAGCGCCTCGTCCAGGCCTTCCTCGGCGAGGGCGCCAATGTCATCAGCCGCCTCAAGACCGCGACCCCGCTGCAGGTCAACCTCCAGGTCAAGTTCGCCGAGGTCAACCGCAGCCTGCTGCGCGAGATCGGCGGAAACCTTGCCACCATCGACGGCTCGAGCGGCTTCCGCTTCGGCGTCGGCACCGGCCGTTCGCTGGGCGGCACCGAGCAGTGGTTTGCCAACGGCCCGCTCGGCACCGGCAATGCGGTCGCCCAGTCGGCCTTCGTCCTGCCGGACGGCACCGAGATCCCCGGCCCGGCCGTGGATTCGCGCGGCGGCACCTCGCTGTCGGGCCTCGGCAAGCTGTTCGGGGTCGACGTGCTCGGCGCGCTCGACCTGTCGGAGCGCCTCGGCCTCGTGACCACCATCACCGAGCCCAACCTCACCGCGCTTTCGGGCGAGACCGCGACCTTCCTTGCGGGCGGCGAGTTCCCGATCCCGATCGCGCAGGGCCTCGGCCAGGTGACGGTGCAGTTCCGCCAGTTCGGCGTGAGCCTCGCCTATACCCCGACCGTGCTCTCGAACGGCCGCATCTCGATGCGCGTCCGCCCGGAAGTCTCCGAGCTCTCCACCCAGGGCGCGATCACGCTGAACGGCTTCCAGGTTCCCGCGATCACCACGCGGCGCACCGAAACCACGGTCGAGCTCGGCTCGGGCCAGAGCTTCATGATCGCCGGCCTGATGAGCGCCAACTCGCAGCAGCTGCTCGAAAAGGCCCCGGGTCTCGGCGACGTGCCGATCCTCGGCAACCTGTTCCGCAGCCGCCAGTTCCGCCGCGGCGAGACCGAGCTGGTGATCGTCGTCACCCCCTATCTGGTGAAGCCGGTCGACGCCAAGGATATCAAGCTGCCGACCGACGGCTATCGTTCGGCCAACGAGTTCGAGCAGCTGCTCGGCTTCCAGAACAACGCCGGCAAGTCGGGCGAACAGCGCCCCGGCCCGGTGTCGAGCCAGCCCGAGGCTCCGCAGCCGAAGGTGAGCGCGGCCGATCCCGAAGCGATCGTGCCCTCGAGCCCGGAAAAGCCGCGCCGCGCCGACAAGAAGAACCGCCGCCAGGAACGCGCGGCAAGTGCCGCCACCCCGGGCTTCAGCCTCTAATCCGAGAAAGGTGCCTCAGATGCCCAATGCACGACAGATTGCACTCGCGCTGACGCTCGGCCTCGGCCTTGCGGGCTGCGGCGGGATGCCGACCAACACCTCGCTCTACAGCGTCAAGCAGCCGGTGGTTGAGCGGACCAACCTGACTCTCGATCTCGCCACCACCACCGCGGGCCTGCCGATCTCCGAACAGCAGCGCCTCAACGGCTGGTTCGAGACGATGGACCTGCGCTACGGCGACCGCGTCGCAATCGAGAACCCGGGCCAGAACCCCGCGGTGACGAACGCGATCCGCGACATCGCCGCGCGCTACGGCCTGATGCTGAGCGAGACCGCCCCGGTCACCGAAGGCTTCATCCAGCCGGGCCAGGCGCGTGTCGTCATCACCCGCACCAGCGCCAGCGTGCCGGGCTGCCCGGACTGGTCGGCGAAGTCGGACATGAACTACACCAACGGAACGAGCCCCGGCTATGGTTGCGCGGTCAACAGCAACCTCGCCGCGATGGTCGCCGACCCGCAGGACCTGATCGAGGGCCGCAAGGGCGACAGCGAGACGCTGACCGCGACCTCGAACAAGGCGATCAAGAGCTATCGTGAAGCAGCCCCGACCGGCGCGACCGGTCTGATGGATGCCGGCAGCGCCGGAAGCGGCGGTGGCGGCGGTGGCGGCGGCGGAGGAGGTAACTGAGCCATGAATGCACCCTGGAAATCGGGCTTGCCCGGAAATCGCGATCCCTTCTCGGCTTACATCTGCGACGACAATGCGCTGGATGTGCTGCGCCCGGTGGTGATCGAACTCGGCTGGCAGCCGGAGAAGTGCAACAAGGGCGGCCTGCGCAACGCGGTGCAATCGCTCTCGGTCAGCGCCTCGCCGGCGATCCTCGTGGTCGACCTGTCGGAAAGCGGCGATCCGCTCAACGACATCAACGCGCTCGCCGAAGTCTGCGAGCCGGGCACGGTGGTGATCGCCATCGGCCAGGTCAACGACGTGCGCCTCTACCGCGACCTGCTCTCGAGCGGGATCCACGACTACCTGCTCAAGCCCTTGTCGCCGCAGCAGGTGCATGATGCCCTCAACCAGGCTCTGGCGGTGTTCATGAGCCCCAAGGCAGGCGATGCGGATTCGGCCAAGCGCCACATCTCCACCGCCGTGGTGGGCACCCGCGGGGGCGTGGGCGCCTCGACCATCGCGACCTCGCTCGCCTGGCTATTCAGCGAGGCGCACAAGGCGCCGACCGCGCTGCTCGACCTCGACGTGCACTTTGGGACCGGCGCGCTGGCGCTCGACCTCGAACCGGGCCGGGGCCTGACCGACGCGATCGAGAACCCGAGCCGCATCGACCCCTTGTTCATCGAGCGCGCGATGGTGCGCGCCGGCGACAACCTGTCGATCCTCTCGGCGGAAGCCCCGATCAACCAGCCGCTGATGACCGACGGTTCGGCCTTCGTGCAGCTGGAGGACGAGTTCCGCCAGGCGTTCGAGATGACGGTCATCGACCTTCCGCGCAACATGCTCATCAACTTCCCGCAGCTTCTGGCTGACGTGAACCTGGTGGTGCTGACCTGCGAGCTCACCCTCGCCTCGGCGCGCGACACGATCCGGATCCTCTCGTGGCTCAAGTCGAACGCGAGCCATGCGCATCCGATGATCGTCGCCAACAAGGTGCAGCCGAGCCTCGCCGAGATCAGCAAGGCCGATTTCGAGGCCTCGATCGAACGCAAGGTCGATTTCGTGGTGCCCTACGACATCAAGGCCGCCTCGAACGCGGCCAAGCTCGGCCAGGTGTTCGTCGATGCCAACCGCTCGAGCAAGGCGACCGCGGCGATCCGCCAGATCGCCGAGCGCGTGATGGGCGTGAGCTCGGACGACGGCGCGGGCGTTGCCGGCGAGAAGAAATCGCTGCTCGGCAACTTCGACCTCAAGTCGATGCTCGCCAAGAAGCCGAAGGTCGATCTGACCGAGGCCGAATAAGCAACCGCGCCGGGGGGCAGCGGGTGGGGCGGCAGACCGCCCGTCCCGCCCCGCCCCCTAGCCGCGACACGAGAACAGGCACCCGCCGCCCTGCGGCGGCCCGAGGCAGGAACCGACAGCATGGACTTCTTCCAAACCCTGCTCATCACGCTGGCGATCTTCTCCGTGCTTGTCATGGGGTATGCCCTCGTGGCCGGTTCGGGCGTGGCCAAGGCCCAGAAGCGCCGGATGCAGGCGGTGCGCTATCGCCACTCCGAAAGCCTCGACGCCAAGGTCGATGCGCAGTTCAAGCGCGCGATCGCCGCCCGCAAGCCCAAGGCCTACCGCGTCGCGGGTTCGGGCTCGCGGCTCGAGGCGCTCGCGGTGCGCCTCAACCGCACCGGCAAGAACTGGACCGTCACCCAGTACATCTACGCCTCGGGCGGCCTCGCGCTTGGCGTGGCGGTGGTGGTGTTCGTGCTCAGCAAGGCGCCGCTGCTCTCGCTCGGCGTGGGGCTGTTCGTCGGCGCGGGGCTGCCGCACTTCGTGGTCGGCTACCTGATCGGCAAGCGCACCAACGCCTTCGTCTCCAAGTTCCCCGATGGCATCGAGCTGCTCGTGCGCGGCCTGCGCTCCGGCCTTCCGGTGACCGAGACGCTCGGCATCGTCGCCCAGGAAGTGCCCGGCCCTGTCGGCTACGAGTTCAAGACCGTGATCGACCGCATCAAGGTCGGCAAGACGATGGAAGACGCGCTGCAGGACACCGGCGACAAGCTGGGGATCCCGGAATTCAACTTCTTCACCATCACGCTGGCGATCCAGCGCGAGACGGGGGGCAACCTGGCAGAGACGCTGTCGAACCTCGCCCACGTGCTGCGCCAGCGCGCCCAGATGAAGCTCAAGATCAAGGCGATGAGCTCGGAATCGAAGGCCTCGGCCTATATCGTCGGCTCGCTGCCCTTCCTCGTCTTCGGCGCGATCATGTACATCAACCCGAAATACATGGGCACCTTCTTCACCGACGACCGCCTGATCGTGGCGGGCCTCGGCGCCGGCGTGTGGATGGGCATCGGCGTGTTCATCATGGCCAAGATGGTCAACTTCGAGATCTGACGGCGGGGGCTAGAGACCAATGATCGACCAACCCGCCGGACCGACGCTGCTCGGCTTCGACGTCATCCTCGTCGGGACGATGCTCGTCGCGATGGCTGCCTTCGCCATGATGCTGGCGATCTACGCGGCCGTCACCATCCGCGATCCCATGTCCAAGCGCGTCAAGGCGCTCGAGGCGCGGCGCGAGCAGCTCAAGGCTGGGATCGTCACCGCGGCCTCGAAGAAGCGCACCAGTCTGGTGCGCCGCACCGACACGACCGACAAGGTCAAGTCGAGCCTCGACCGCCTCAACGTGCTGCAGGACAGCCAGATCAAGGCGATCCAGCAGAAGCTCGCCCATGCCGGCTACCGCAACAAGGAACTGGCGGTCATCATCATCGGCGCCCGCGCGATCCTGCCGCTGGTGGTGGGCGCGATCATGGGCCTGCTCATCTATGTCGTCGAATACTGGCCCGACTGGGGTCCGATGACCCGGCTCGGCGCCTTCGCGCTGTCGGTGTTCCTGTCGTACAAGGGCCCGGAACTCTACCTCAGCAACAAGGCGACCAAGCGCACCAAGGAAATCCAGAAGGGCCTTCCCGACGCGCTCGACCTGCTGGTGATCTGCGCCGAGGCCGGCCTCACCGTCGACGCCGCCTTCAACCGCGTCGCCAAGGAACTTGGCCGCGCCTATCCGGAACTCGGCGACGAATTCGCGCTGACCGCGATCGAGCTGTCGTTCCTCAACGAACGGCGCCACGCCTTCAACAACCTCGCCTACCGCGTCAATCTGGAAGCGGTGAAGGGCGTGGTGACGACCATGATCCAGACCGAACGCTACGGCACCCCGCTCGCCTCGGCGCTCCGCGTGCTCTCGGCCGAATTCCGCAACGAGCGCATGATGCGCGCCGAGGAAAAGGCCGCGCGCCTGCCCGCGATCATGACGGTGCCGCTGATCGTCTTCATTCTGCCCACGCTGTTCGTGGTCATTCTCGGCCCCGCGGCCTGCTCGATCTCGGACAACCTCATCAAGTAGGCGCTAGGCGCCTGCAACGGAAACGGCAGGGGCCGGAGCGGGGACACCCCTGCTCCGGCCCTTCCTGTCTGCGGGGCTAGCGCGGTTCGGCCAGCCGCATCGCGCGCTCGCGCAGTTCGGCGAGCAGGCGGCGCAGCAGCGCCTCGTCCGCCGGTGCCAACCCGCCCAGCAGATCGGCCTCTGTCGCCCGCGCGAGCGGCATCACCTCGGCATGGATCGCCGTGCCTTCGTCGGTCAGCGCCAGCAGGTGCGAGCGGCCGTCGACCGGGTTCGGCACCCGCGCGATCAAGCCGCGGTCCTCCAGCACCTTGACCGCGCGGTTGACCGCGACCTTGTCCATCACCGTCGCCGCGGTCAGGGCGCGCTGGGTCATCGGCCCGCCGCTGGCGCCGCTGTCGCCCAGCACCGCGATCACCCGCCATTCGGGGATCTTGAGGCCGAACCGCTTGCGGTAGCGTTCGGCGATCAGCGCGCTCACCGCGTTGGACGTGACCGAGAGCTGGTAGGGCAGGAAGCCCGCAAGCTCCCCCGCCCCGTCCCGCCTTGCGCCATCACTCATAGGCGCGTTCGCCCCACCAGGGGTAGAAATCGGGCATGTCGGCGCTGACCTTGCCGGGATACATCGCCTTGCGCTTCTCGAGGAAGCTGGCGATCCCCTCCTTGGCGTCGGCGCCGCGGCTGAGGCGGTAGATCGCACGGCTGTCGATCTTGTGCGCCTCCATCGGGTGATCGGTGGCGGCGAGGCGCCACATCATCGCCCGGGTCATCGCGACCGAGATCGCCGAGGTGTTGTCGGCGATCTCGCGGGCGAGGCTCTGCGCCGCGTGGAGCAGGTCTTCCGGCGCATGGATCGAGCGCACGAGACCACCCGCCTTCGCCTCCTCGGCATCGAAGATGCGGCCCGTGTAACACCATTCGAGCGCCTGGCTGATGCCGACGATGCGCGGCAGGAACCAGCTCGAGGCGGCCTCGGGCACGATCCCGCGCCGCGCGAAGACGAAGCCGTAGCGCGCGGTGCTGCTGGCGAGGCGGATGTCCATGGCGAGTTGCATCGTCGCGCCCACGCCCACCGCGACCCCGTTGCAGGCGCTGATGAGCGGCTTGGTGCTCTCGAACAGCCGCAGCGTCAGCAGCCCCCCGCCATCGCGCACCCTGGGGTCGGAGAGGTCGCTGACCTCGGTCGGATCGGAAAAGACATGCCCGCCCCCTTCCGGCGTCAGGTCCGCGCCTGCACAGAAGGCCCGCTCGCCGCTGCCGGTGAAGATCACCGCGCGCACGGTGTCGTCGGCGTCGATATCGTCCATCGCCGCCATGATCTCCTGCCCCATGGTGCGGGTATAGGCGTTCATCTTGTCGGGGCGGTTCAGGGTAATGGTGGCGATGCCATCGGCCTTGGTGACGATGATCTGGGTGTACTGGGTCATGGAAATCCCTCTCCTTGCTTGCCGCTTTGATGCCACGGCCCGGGCAAAAGAAAACCCCCGCAAAAGCGAGGGCTTTCCTTGACTGGCTTCCGGCGTTCACCTCGGGCCCGGAAGGGCCGCAAGGGCAACCGCCCGCCCGCATCGGAGCGAACCTTCAGGCTCGCATTACCGCGAGGGCACCGATCAACGCGGCGCCATGCGAATCGCGCCGTCGAGGCGCACGTCCTCGCCGTTGAAATAGCCGGTCTCGATCATGGTCATGGCGAGCTTGGCATATTCGGTGGGGATGCCGAGGCGCTTGGGGAACGGCACCGATGCGGCCAGCGCATCGCGCACGTTCTGCGGGGCGGCGGCGAGCAGTGGGGTGTCGAAGATGCCCGGCAGGATGGTGTTGACGCGGATCCCCTCGTTCATGAGGTCGCGCGCGATGGGGAGGGTCATGCCGATGACGCCCGCCTTCGAGGCCGAGTAGGCGGCCTGGCCGATCTGGCCGTCTTCACCGGCAACCGACGCGGTGTTGACGATCGCGCCGCGCTCGCCGAACTCGTCGATCGGATCGAGGGTCATCATGCCGGCCGCCGACTTGGCGATGCAGCGGAAAGTGCCGATCAGGTTCACCTGGATCACGAAGTCGAAGGCCGAAATCGGAAAGTGCTTGATCGAGCCGTCTTCCTTGCTACGGCTGGCGGTCTTGATCGCGTTGCCGATCCCGGCGCAGTTGACGAGGATGCGCTCCTGCCCGTGGGCCGCGCGGGCCTTGGCGAAGCCGGCGTCGACGTCCTCGTCCTTGGTCACGTTGACCAGACAGAACACGCCGCCGATCTCGGCCGCGAGGGCTTCGCCCTTTTCGGCGTTCATGTCGAAGATCGCGACCTTGGCGCCCTTGGCGGCCAGCGCGCGGGCGGTCGCCGCGCCGAGGCCCGAGGCACCGCCGGTGACGACGGCGGGGGTATTGGCTGAAACTTCCATTGGTTTTCCTCTCGGATTGGGGGTGATCAGAGCGCCTCGACGATGGTCACGTTGGCGACGCCGCCGCCTTCGCACATCGTCTGGAGGCCGTACTTCTTGCCGTGGCGGCGCAGCGCGTGGACCAGCGTCGCCATCAGCTTGGTGCCGCTCGCGCCGAGCGGGTGGCCAAGCGCGATCGCGCCGCCGTGGACGTTGAGCTTCTCCGGATCGGCACCGGTGTGCTTGAGCCAGGCGAGCGGCACGGAGGCGAAGGCCTCGTTGACCTCGTAGAGATCGATGTCGGCCATCGTCAGGCCCGCACGCTGGAGCGCCTTGTCGGTGGCGAACAGCGGCTCTTCCAGCATGATCACCGGATCGCCCGCGGTGACGGTGAGGTTGTGGATGCGCGCCAGCGGGGTGAGGCCGTGGGCCTTCAATGCCGCTTCCGACACCACCAGCACCGCCGAGGAACCGTCGCAGATCTGGCTGGCCGAGGCCGCGGTCAGCGCGCCATCGGGGCTGATCAGCTTGACCCCGGCGATGCCTTCCAGCGTAGCATCGAAGCGGATGCCTTCATCGATGGTGTGCATCTGGGTGCCCTCGGGCGTCTCGATCTCCACAGGCACGATCTCGCGCTCGAAGGCCCCTGCCTGCGTCGCGGCAACCGCCTTCTGGTGGCTCGACAGCGCGAAACGGTCGAGATCCTCCTTCGAGAAACCGTGCTTCTTCACGATCATCTCGGCGCCCATGAACTGGCTGAACTGGATGCCGGGGAACTTCGCCTGAAGCTCGGGCGACATGTAGTGGCCAAGGCCTTCCTTCATGTGCAGCGTCGCGTTGGAGCCCATCGGCACGCGGGTCATGCTCTCGACGCCGCTGGCGATGACCACGTCCTGCACGCCGCTCATCACCGCCTGCGCCGCGAACTGGATCGCCTGCTGGCTCGATCCGCACTGGCGGTCGATGGTGACGGCCGGGGTCGATTGCGGGAGCAGCTTGCTGGCCAGCACGCCCATGCGCCCGACCTGCATCGCCTGTTCACCCGCCTGGGTGACGCAGCCCGTCACCACGTCGTCGATCGCGGCAGGATCGATGCCCGAACGCTCGACCACCGCATCGAGCGACTTGGCCAGCAGATCGACCGGATGGACCCCGGCCAGACGCCCGCCGCGACGGCCACCGGCCGTGCGGACGGCCTCGACGATATAAGCTGTGCTCATAAGCTCTCCTCTGTCTTCGGCCCGGGCGAAAGGGGCCGCGCGTGCGCGATCAGTTGCGCATCGCCACTCGCCTGCCGCCCCGCCTATTGAAGCGGGAAGGCCAAATCAAGCGATCAAAAATGCCACCCGTTCGTCGCTCGAACGACACGCCTTATCTGCAGACTGTTGCAGATAAGGAACAGGACATCTGCAAAAGTTTGCATCTTCATGACATGGAAATTGCGCCAGATGCGGGCATCGCCCATCCGGCACGGTGGAGGGGGTCGTCTGGCCGGATTTTCGCCAGACGCCCTTGACGTTTGAAGTGTCAATCGACGGTCAAACCCAAAGGAGGACGACCACAATGAAGAAGCACACGCTTCTCAAGGCCGGTGCGGCAACTGCCGTCATCGCGCTCACCCTCGGTGCCCCGGCCCATGCGCAGGACGCCGATGTCACCACCGACGCCGCCGCCGACGAAGAGCCCGTCCAGGCGATCGTCGTCACCGGCACGCGTCTGCGTTCGCCCAACCTCGAATCCGCGAGCCCCGTCACCGTCGTGACCGCCGAGGAGTTCTCGCTCACCGGCACGACCCGCACCGAAGACCTCATCAACTCGCTCCCGCAGGTCTTCGCGGCGCAGGGCGGCAGCGTCTCGAACGGCGCCACCGGCACCGCGACCCTGAACCTGCGCGGCCTCGGCTCCGAGCGCACCCTGGTGCTGGTCAACGGCCGTCGCCTGATGCCGGGCACGCCGAGCACCTCGGCCGCCGACATTAACGCCATTCCGGCCGCGCTGATCGAGCGCGTCGACGTGCTGACCGGCGGTGCCTCGTCGGTGTACGGTGCCGACGCGGTCGCGGGCGTTGTCAACTTCGTGCTCGATACCGACTTCGAAGGCTTCAAGATCAACGCCAACTACGGCGTGTACAACCACAACAACCGCTCGGGCAACGACATCCGCGGCGCGCTCGACGCGCGCGGCTTCGGCTATCCGTCGGGCATGGTCACCGATGGTGGCACCTTCGACGGCACCATCGCCTTCGGCAGCAGCTTCGATGACGGCCGCGGCCGTGTCACCGCCTATGCCGGCTACCGCAAGATCGATCCGGTGCTCCAGGCCCGGCGCGACTATTCGGCCTGCGCCCTCTCGGCCAACTCGGCGGCTTCGGTCGCGGCCGGCGGTCGCCAGTACAACTGCGGCGGCTCGGCCACCTCGGCGACCGGCACCGTGTTCTACTTCGACGATTTCGACGACCTGACCGATGCCGACGGCAACGGCGTCGCGGATTCGCTGACCTCGACCATCGGCCAGTTCGGCCCCAACCGCACGCTGCTGGGCGGCTTCACGCCGTTCAACTTCGGCCCGCTGAACTACTTCCAGCGTCCCGACGAGCGTTACACCGCGGGCGTCTTTGCCGATTACGAGATCTCGAGCGCGATCAAGCCCTACATGGAGTTCATGTTCATGGACGACCGCACGGTCGCCCAGATCGCTCCCTCGGGCAACTTCGGCAACACCCTGTCGATCAACTGCGACAACCCGCTGCTCGGCGCCGGCCAGCGTGCCCAGATCTGCGACGGCGAGAACCTGCTCGTCAGCCCGCTGCCGGGTGACGCCTTCTTCGTCGTCGGCAACGTCGCGGCGGAGAACCAGGCACGCATCGACCGCGGCCTGGGCGAGCCCCTGCTGCCGACCACGCCGTTCAACTTCGTCAACCCGCTGACCGGCACCACCTACAACCGTGCCTTCGCGCAGATCCTGCGCCGCAACGTCGAAGGCGGCGGGCGTCAGGACGACCTGCAGCACGTCAGCTACCGCGCCGTGCTCGGCGTGAGGGGCGACCTGTCGCCGGCATGGTCCTACGATGCCTTCTACCAGTACGGCCGCAACAACTACTCCCAGACCTACCTCAACGACTTCTCGGTCACGCGCCTCGGCCGTGCGCTCGATGTCGTGACCGGTCCGAACGGGACGCCGGTGTGCCGTTCGACGCTCGACGGTTCGGACGCGAACTGCGTGCCGTGGGACATCTTCTCGCCGGGCACCGTCGCCCCGAGCCAGGCCTCGGTCCAGTACCTCGCCACTCCGGGCTTCTCGCGCGGGGTCGTGAGTCAGCAGGTCGCCAACGCCTTCGTGTCGGGCACCCTGGGCGAATACGGCATCAAGAGCCCCTGGTCCGACCAGGGCGTCGACGTCGTGTTCGGGACGGAGTACCGCAAGGAAAAGCTCGAGTTCAACTCGGACGTCGCCTTCAGCACGGGTGACCTTGCGGGCCAGGGCGCGCCGACGCTCCCGGTTTCGGGCAGCTTCGACGTGACGGAATTCTTCACCGAAATCCGTATCCCGATCGCGCAGGACAGCTGGGTCTACGACTTCACCGTCACCGGCGGTTACCGCTATTCGGACTACAGCACCGGCGCCAACACCGACACCTACAAGATCGAAGGCGAATTCGCCCCGATCCGCGACATCCGCATCCGCGGCGGCTACAACCGCGCGGTCCGGGCGCCGACCATCCAGGACCTGTTCGCTCCGAACCGGGTCGCGCTGGACGGTTCGACCGACCCGTGCGCGGGCTTCGTGATCACCGCTGCCGATACCGGCTGCCGGGCCCAGGGCCTTGCCGTCGGGCAGTTCGTCGCCCCCAACCCGGCCGAACAGTACAACGGCTTCGTGGGCGGCAACATCAACCTGCAGCCGGAAGTGGCCGACACCTACACCGCCGGTGTGGTGCTGACCCCGACCTTCCTGCCGGGCTTCAACCTGTCGGTCGACTACTTCAACATCGAAGTGAACGGCGCGATCCAGGGCATCGGTGCGGACCTCATCGTCCAGCAGTGCACCGACACCGCGGATCCGTTCTTCTGCGGTCTGGTCAACCGCGACGCCTCCGGTTCGCTGTGGCGTTCGCCGGGCGGCTTCGTCGTCAACCTGCCGCAGAACATCGGCTCGCTCGCCACCTCGGGCGTCGACATCAACGGCTCCTACCGCACGGAAATCGGCAATGCCGGCATCCTGACGTTCAACTTCGTCGGCACCTGGCTGGACGAGCTGAACTCGAACCCGGGCGTCCCGGGCGCGGCGGACGTGGAATGCGTGGGCCTCTACGGCAACCTGTGCGGCACGCCGAACCCCGAATGGCGTCACAACGCCCGTCTGGGCTTCAATTTCCGCAACGGTCTCGGCGCCTCGGTGCGCTGGCGCTACTTCGACGGGGTTGACTTCGACGGCCTGACGGCGACCACCCAGCCGGGGATCGCGGGCTTCGATGCGGTCAGCTACTTCGACCTCGCGCTGACCTTCGATGCAGGGGACAACTTCAACTTCGTCCTCGGCGCGAACAACGTCTTCGACAAGGCGCCGCAAGTCACCGGCTCGCAGGCCTGCCCTGCCGGCCCGTGCAACGGCAACACCTTCGCGCAGGTGTACGACGCCCTCGGGCGCTACCTCTTCGCGGGCGTGACGCTTGATTTCTAAGCGTCCGCTTCGATAGACCACGAATGGCGGGCCGCGAGGCCCGCCATTTTTGTTCGAGGACCCCTGCCAGCGTGACCCACGAGGAAGCCCTCGCCCGGATCGCCCGCTTCCCCCTCGCCGATCCGGCGGCGGCGCTGGGGCAGGGCCTCGCGCTGATCAATGCCGATTTTCCCGAACTCCTCCTGCCCCACGCGCGCCGCTGTGCCGAGCTCCATCCGGCAAGCCCCCGTGCGCACCAGCTGCTCGGCCTTGCCGCGCGAGCCTGCGGCGAGAGCATGATCGCGCACGAGGCCTTCGCTGCCGCCGCGCGGATCGCCCCGCACGATGCGCTTATCGCCCATTCCCGCGCCCGCACCGCGCTAGAGGCGGGCCTGCCCGCCGCCGCCCTGTTCGCCGCCGCCGCCACCCTCGCACCGCAGGACGGCGGGGTGATACTCGGCCATGCGGCCGCGCTGCTGCATGAAGCCCGCGCCGCCGAGGGCATCGCCCTGCTCGATGCCGCACTGGCCGCGAACCCGCTGTGGGTCGAGGGACACCGCAGCCGCGCCGCGATTGCCGGACAGATGGGCGCGGACCCGCTCGAGAGCGTCGCCACCGCCCTTGCCGGACATCCCCGCTCCGACGCGCTCCACCACTGCGCCATCGCGCTCGCCCTGCAGGCCCGCGACCTCGCGCGCGCCGCCGCCGCGGTCGAAGCCGCCCGCGCGGCGCTCGGGAGCCCGGGCTGGCTCAGCCTGCTCGCCGCCCACATCGCCTCGGAGGCAGGCGCGGTAGCCGAGGCCGATGCCCACTTCGCCGCCGCAGGCCCGCCCGCAGACGCCAACGCCGCGTGGATGCACGCCCGTCACCTGATCCGCGCCAGCCGCCCCGAGGCCGCCGCCGCCCTGCTCGAGCCGCGCCTCGCCGCCCCCGACGCCGGGCCACTGTGGCCCTATGTCTCGCTCGCCTGGCGGATGACCGGCGACGCGCGTGCGGGCTGGCTGGAGGGCGATCCGCGGCTCGTCGGGGTCTACGACATCGGCCTTTCCCCGGCAGAGCTCGCCGCGCTCGCCGATCACCTGCGCGCGCTCCACGTGACGCGGGACGCCCCGCTCGACCAGTCGGTGCGCGGCGGCACCCAGACCGACGGCAACCTGCTGCTGCGCGTCGAACCGGCGATCCGCGACCTCAAGGCGCGGCTGCTGGCGATCGTCGAGCGCCATGTCGCCCAGCTTCCGGAGCTGCAGGCGGGCCACCCCACCCTGCCGTTCGCCCGCGCCCCGCTGCGCATCGCCGGATCGTGGTCGGTCCGGCTCACCGACGCGGGCTTCCACAAGGATCACGTCCACCCGCAGGGCTGGTTCAGCTCGGCGCTTTACGTCGCCCTCCCCGAAAGCCTCGGACGCGGGCCAGAAGACGATGCCGGCTGGCTCGCCCTCGGCGAGGAACGCGATCTCGTCCCCGGCCTGCCCCAGCGCCGACTGATCGAACCCAAGCCAGGGCGGCTCGTGCTGTTCCCCTCGACCATGTGGCACGGCACCCGCCCCTTCCCGCAGGGCGAGCGGCTGACGGTCGCCTTCGACATCGCCCGCCCCCGACAGGATTGAACCCCATGCCCCCTCAGCCCGCCCCGCCACCCGCTGCGCTTGCTGAGGCGATCCGCCTGCGCCAGGCAGGCGATGCCGCGGGCGCGCTGGCTCTGGCCGAGGCCTACGCCTCACCCGACGAGGCAGGTGCGCCCTTCCTCGCCATCGCCGGGCTGGCGGCGCTGGAACTGGGCGAGGGCCTGCGCGCACTCGCCCATCTCGAACCCCTCGCCCGGCTGCGCCCCGAAGACCGAGGCGTGCGCGCCGACCTCGCCAAGGCTTTGCTCGCCGCGGGCCGCGCCGACGAGGCCCTACGCCTCGCCGAGGGCGCGCCGGAGCCCGACCTTGCCCGGATCGAGGCGTGGATCCGCACCGAGCGCGGGCAGCACCGCGAGGCGGTGGCGGCCTATGCCCGCGTCCTCACGGCCGAGCCGGGGGACGCTGCAAGCTGGAACAATCTCGGCAATATCCACGCTGCCGCGGGCCGGTTCGACCCGGCCATCGCGGCGCTCGAACAGGCGATCACCCACCAGCCCGATGCGGTCGCGATCTACCTCAACCTTGCCGACGTGCTGCGCCGGGCCGACCGCGGCGCGGCCCGCCTCAAGGTCGCGCGCGATGCCGCCGCTCTCGCGCCGGGGGACCGCACGGTGCAGACCGAACTGGCGATGGCGCTCGCGCACAACGAGCTGCTCGACGAGGCGATCGCCGTGCTCGAGGCGGCGGTCGCGCGCTGGCCAGACTTCGGCGAGAGCCATCTCGAACTGGGGCGGCTCTACGAGGCGACCAACCGCACCGCCGATCTCGCCGCCTTTCTCGCGGGCCTCGATCCCGCTGCCTGCCCGCCCGAGGTCGCTTTCCTCCACGCCTGGCTCGCCCAGCGCGAGGGCCGCTTCGCCGATGCCGCGCGCCACGCCGAGGCGATCCCGCCGACCATCCACCCGGTCCGCCGCGAGGCGCTGATCGGCAATATCGCCGAGCGGCTCGGCGATGCCCCGCGCGCCTTTGCCGCCTTCGCCGCGATGAACGCCGCCGCCATGGCCGAGGCCCCGCCCCAGCGCGGCCCGAGCTTCCGTGCCGCGCTGGAGGCCGAGAGCGCCCGCTGGACCCCGGCATGGGCCGCCGCCTGTGCCCCGCCCCTCGCCCCCGATCCGGCACGGCCCGATCCGGTGTTCCTCGTCGGCTTCCCGCGTTCGGGCACGACCCTGCTCGACACCATGCTGATGGGCCTCCCCGAGCTTTGCGTGCTCGAGGAACAGCCGATGGTGACCGAGGTGGCGCGCCTTCTCGGAAGCGGGGATCCTGCCACGCTCACCGGCCCGCAATGCGCCGAACTGCGCGAAGCCTATTTCGCCAGCGCCCGCGCCCACGGGTGGGACGGCTCGCGCTGGCTGGTCGACAAGCACCCGCTCAACATGGCGCGCGTGCCGCTGATCCACCGCCTCTTCCCCGGAGCGCGCTTCATCCTCGCCGAACGCCACCCGGCCGATGTCGTGCTGAGCTGCTTCATGGCCAACTTCACGCTCAACCACGCGATGCGCAGCTTCACCGATCTGGAGGAGGCCGCGCGCACCTATGACGCGGTCTTTACCGCGTGGCACAGGGCGCTCGCATTGTTCCCCGTCGAGACCCGCGCGGTGCGCTACGAGCGGCTGGTTGAGGACCCACGGGCCGAATTGCAGCCGCTGGTGGAGTGGCTCGGCCTTGCCTGGAACGACCGCCTGCTCGCCCACGAGGAGACCGCGCGCACCCGCAGCCGCGTGCGCACGGCGAGCTATGCCCAGATCGGCGAACGGCTATACACCCGCGCGCGCGGGCGCTGGGAGCGGTATGCCGAACAACTCGAACCGGTCATGCCGCTTCTCGCGCCCTGGATCGCGCGGATGGGCTATGACGGGTGAGCGCCGCAGGATTTGCCAGCATCGCCGCACCGGCGTAACGGTGGCGGCAAGGACGGGGCCTCGCGGCCCCATGCGAGGGAACATGACGAGGATGACCGCCTTCCGAGCCGCAGGTGCCGCCTTCCTTGCGCTCGCCGCCGCCCCGCTCGCTGCGCAGGACGCCAAGGGCGAGAGCAGCTATGTCACCGCGCTGCGCGACTGTCAGGCCAAGACCGATCCGTCCGAGCGCCTCGCCTGCTACGACACCGCCGTTGCCGCGATGGTCGCTGCCAGCACCGAGGGCGAGGTGCGCGTCGTCGACCGCGAGGAGGTGCGCGAGACGCGCCGCAAGCTGTTCGGCTTCGCGCTGCCCGATCTCGGCATCTTCGGCGGCAGGAGCGACAAGGAAGACCCGGACCAGGCCGAGGAATTCTCGGCGCTCGAAACCACCATCGCGGCGGTGCGGCCGATCAAGGGAAGCTTCGTCATCACCACGGCGGAAGGCGCGGAATGGCAGCTCGACGAGGTGCCCTCGCGGCTGATGTCGCCCAAGGTCGGCCAGTCGCTCGAGATCAAGAGCGGCGCGCTCAGCAGCTATTTCCTGCGCATCGACGGCCAGAAGGGCGTCAAGGGCCGGAGGGTGCGCTGAGGTGTCGGAGGGCGATCTGAAGACCCTGTTCGCAATTGACCCGGCGCTCGACGTGCCCGCGCTCGCCGCGCGCTTCGCGGCGACGGGCCGGGTGCAGATCCGCAACGTGCTGACGCCCGAGAGCGCGCGCGAATTGCAAATGGTGCTCGCGCGCGGCACGCCGTGGGGCATGGCGGTGGGTGCGGGGGCGGACAAGCCGGTCAGCATCAGCGCCGCCGATAGCCGCACGCCGCAGGGCCAGCAGGACTTGCAGCAGGCCTCGCGCAATGCCGAACAGCATTCGGCCCGCGGCGAATACGGCTTCCGCTTCGCCCATTACCCGATCATCGAGGCGCTGCAGCAGGGCCTCGATCCGGGCGGCCCGCACGAGGTGCTGATCGAGCATCTCAACGCCCCGGCCTTCCTCGATCTGGCACGCGCCGTGACGGGCATTCGGGGGCTGTTCAAGGCAGATGCCCAGGCCACCCTGTTCGCCCCCAACCACTATCTCGGCCGCCACATCGACAGCCACGTGGCCGAGGGCTGGGAGGTCGCCTATGTCCTCAACCTCGCGCGCGAGGACTGGCATCCCGACTGGGGCGGCCATCTGCTGTTCCTCGACGAGGAGGGCGACGTGATCGAGGGCTTCCGCCCGCGCTTCAACGCCTTGAACCTGTTCCGCGTGCCGCAGTCGCACAGCGTCAGCTATGTCCCGCCCTTCGCGCCGATCGGGCGGATGGCGGTCACGGGATGGCTGCGCAGCCGATGAACCTTCCCGCGAGTGCGCAAGGGGTGGCGCAGGCGGCGAGCCAGCTCGCGGCGGCCGGGCGCGACGGCGAGGCGGATGCGCTCTACGCCCGCGGGCTGGCGGCCTTCCCCGATGACCCGCGACTCGCCAACAGCGCGGGCAATTTCCACTTCCGGGCCGGACGGCTCGACCGCGCGCTGGCGCTGTTCGAGCGTGCGCTGGCACTGGCGCCCGATCTGGTCGAGGCGGCGGTGAACGCGGCGATTACCCTCGGCCGGATGGAGCAGCCCGCCCGCGCAGCCGCGCTGCTCGCCCCGCTGGAACGCGCGGGCGCGGGGAATGCGGGCTATTGGCGGATCCGGGCCGACAGCGAGCGGCAGGCGGGGCGCCATGCCGCAGCAAGCGCCAGCATGGCGCGCGCGGTCGCGCTCGACCCCGAAGGACCGCAAACCGCCCGCAGCCGCGCCCGGCTCGCGCTCGAACGCGGCGCGCCCGATGCCGTGCCCCTGATCGAGGTGGCGCTGATGCGCAACCGCGGCGATCCGCACCTGCTGTTCGACTATGCCCAGGCGCTCGCGGTCGCGGGGCGGATGGGCGAGGCGCTGGAATGCACCACCACGCTCGTCACCCACCTGCCGGGCTGGACCGAGGCCCTGAAGCTCCATGCCGAGCTGCGCTGGGCGGCGGGCGAACGCGGCGACTTTGCCGCCCATTTCGAGCAGGCGGTCGCTGCCCCCGGCGCGGGCCCTGCCGTGTGGCGGGCGTGGAGCGAGACGCTCGACGGGGTCGACCGCCATGCCGACAGCGCGGCCATCCTCTCCCGTGCGCGGGCGGCCTTTCCGGCGGACACGGGCCTAGCCCTCGCCCATGCGGTCGCGCTCGGCGAGGCGGGCGAGGCGGAGGCGGCGCAGGCGGTGCTCGACGATCATCCCGGCGAGACCGGCCCGGACTGGGCCATCGCGCGCGGGCGCAACCGGCTGCGGCTGGGCGATGCGCCGGGGGCCGCCGGAGCGCTCGAACAGGCGCTGGCGGCGCGGCCGGACGATGTCGCGGCCTGGGCGCTGATCGACTGCGCCTGGCGGCTTTCGGGCGATGCGCGGCACGCGTGGCTCCACGGACAGCCCGGATTGGTGCGCCAGCTCGCCCTGCCGCTCAGCGCAGCTGAGCGGGCGGAGATCACCGCCCTGCTGACCCGGCTGCACGCCCATTCCGCCATGCCGATCGGGCAGTCGGTCAAGCAGGGCAGCCAGACCAAGGGCGCGCTGTTCGCCCGGGCCGAGCCGGAGCTGGCGCGGCTGGAGACGGCGCTGCGCGCGGCGATGGAGGAATACCGCTCGGGGCTTCTACCTGCCGACCCCGCGCATCCCCTGCTGCGGCGGCGGGACGATCCCTGGGCCATCGTCGGCAGCTGGTCGATCCGGCTCGAGGGGCAGGGGCACCACGCCGCCCATATTCACCCGCGCGGGCTGCTTTCCTCGGCGAGCTACTGGCTCGTCCCCGAGGAGGTCGACGGCCCCTGCCAGCCCGGCTGGCTCGAACTCGGCAATCCGCCCCCTGGGCTGGCCGAAGGGCTCGGGAGCCTGCACGCGGTGCGGCCCGAGGCGGGGACGCTGGTGCTGTTTCCGAGCACGCTGTTCCACGGCACCCGCCCGATCACTGAGGGCACGCGGATGACCGTCGCCTTCGACGTAACGGCAAGGGTCTGACCGCCGCAAACGCGCAAATGACCGGCACACGACCGGCCGACGACCCGCCGACGACTGCACAACGACAGCACAACGAAAAAGGGCGGCGGACCGGATGGTCCGCCGCCCCTTTCGTTCGCTTTCCGACCGGGATCAGAAGCGGAAGTTCACACCCATGAAGAAGTCGCGACCGAGCACGTCGAAGAAGCTCGGCAGGGTGTTGGCCTGTTCGGCCTGCGCACCCAGAACCGGGGGCTGCTTGTCGAACAGGTTGTTGACGCCCGCGTTGATCGTCATGCGCTCGTCGATGTCGAAGCCGACGGCGAGGTCGATGTAGTTCCACGCACCGATCGAGCGCAGCGGCAGAGCGTTGTTCTCGATCCGGGTGTTCCCGCTGAAGGTGTTCTGCACGCGGAAATCTTCCGTCGGACCTTCATAGCGCCAGCGCACCGAGAACAGGGCCGGACCCTGGGTGTAGGTGACGCGGACGTTGTGACGGTAGTCGGGCAGACCATAGGTGCCCTCGACGATGTTCTCGCGCAGCGGCAGCAGGGCCACCGGGGTGTTGCGGAACTTGTCGAGCCAGGTGCCGAGGTAGAAGAACCCGAGCTCGCCCTTGAACAGCGGGAGGCTGTAGTCGAGCTGGACGTCGATGCCCGCCGTTTCGAGCTTGCCGACGTTGTCCTGCACCAGCGACGGGTTCTGGCCGCCCGAGTTCAGACCCAGCGCACCGGTACCCGGGTTGCGCTTGCCGGCGAAGATCGAGCACGCCGGATCCGTCAGGTTCTGGATGGTGTTGAAGCAGAGCGACAGAGCCGAAGCCAGACCACCCAGACGGGTGTTGATCGTGTCTTCAACGGTGATGTTGAAGTAGTCGACCGTGATGTTCAGGCGCGGCACGAAGCTCGGCTGGAGCACCACACCGATGGTGTAGGTGTCCGAGGTTTCCTCGCCCACGTTGGGGTTGCCGCCGAAGTCAGCCTGGATCTGCGCGTTGGGCTGGACGCCCGCACCGAAGACGGCTGCCGCCGGCACGCCCGAGGCGATGCAGAAGGCCCGCAGCGCATCGGTGCGCTCGGCCACCGGACCGCGGTTCGAGCAGGGGTCGGTGGCCGCCGGGAAGCCGGTCGAGGCACCGCCGAACAGATCCTGCACGTTCGGTGCACGGACCGCGCGCGAGTACTGGCCACGGAAGCGGATCCCCTCGATCGGCGACAGTTCGCCGCCGATGTTGTAGGTCCAGGTCCCGCCGACGCGATCAAGCGAGTAATCCGAATAACGGAACGCGCCTTCGACGGTCATCGAGTGGATCAGACCGTCCTCGACGATCGGCACGCGGACTTCGCCGAAGACTTCCTTCACGTCGTAGCCGCCGCGGGTCGGCAGACCGGCGTTGAAGCCGAGCACGTCGCCCGAAGCAAGGAAGGTGTCGGGAATGAATTCCGAGTCCATCTTGCGGTATTCGACACCGGCCGCGAAGCCGACATCATCCGCGCCGAAGCCGAGGTTGAACAGGGTCCCGCTGATCGAGCCCACCACGTTGCTCATTTCCGAGGTCGTGATGTTGGTGGCATTGATCGACAGGTAGCGCAGCGCCGCCGGGTCGGTCAGACCAAGGCCGAACACGTTGAGCGGCACGCAGCCCGCAGCCCGCGCCGAGGCGTCGATGCAGCGGTGCTGGCCGTTGACCACTTCGGTCGTCAGCGCGTTGCGGAAACGGCTGGCCGAGATGTTGCCCTGCTGGATGTTGGTGTTGGTCGTCCGGGCGTACGAGTAATACGCGTCGAAGTTGATGTTGTCGGTGATCCCGCCGCGGATACCGCCGAGGACGCGGAACGCTTCACGGCTGGCGTTCGAGTTACGCGAGCCGATGTCGTTGAAGCGGAAGTTGACCTGGGTCTGACGGTAGAGCGAGTTGCCGAGCGTCGGGCCTGCGGTGGTGCTCACCGGGTTCTGCAGCAGCAGCGCACGGGTCTGGTCGTTGAAGAACGGGCTGTTCACGAACAGCGGAACCGAAACGCCCGCCGGAGTCGGCGCGAGTTCCTGGGCCACTTCGTTGCGCACGAAGGAGAGTTCCGAATAGGCTTCGATGCCGTCGGTGAACTCGTAGTGGCCGTAGGCCCCGATCAGGTAACGCTCCTGCGGAAGCTGGAGGTAGTTGTCGGGCGCGAAGTTGTAGAGATCCTGCGGATCCTGGAACAGACGCGAACCGCCGCCGGTCGGGTTGGCGATATAGGTGTTCTGGGCACCGGTCGGACCGGCGATGAAGGTGCCGATCGGGGTGGTCGCCGAACCCTGCGGAATGAAGCCGAGCTCGCCGCCGCGGGCGAGGCAGGTGCCGACAGCGATGCCGGACGGGAACGGGGTCCCGATGTCACCACGGCCGGTGCTGCCCGGAACGATACAGCCATCGCCGCCGGCGCGCTCGGAGAACACGCGGGCGTCCTGGAAGACCGGGCTACGACGGGTGTAGTTGGCGAACATGGTCACCGCACCGCGGCCGTCGTCGAACGACGAGCCGATGGCGGCGTTGAACTGGTAACGCTCGCCGTCGCCGCGGCTGGTCAGCGAGTAGCTGCCGCCGAGTTCGAGGCCTTCGATGTCACGCAGCTTGAAGTTGACGACACCGGCGACCGCGTCCGAGCCGTAAACGGCCGAGGCACCGCCAGTCACGACTTCCACGCCGCCCAGCAGGAACTGCGGGATGGTGTTGAGGTCGACGATCTGGTTGGTATCGTAGAACATCCAGCGGCGGCCGTTGACCAGCACGAGGGTGCGGGTGGCGCCGAGGTTGCGCAGGTTGAGGGTCACCGCGCCGTTGCCGGGGTTGTTCGAGAAGCCGGTCAGGCCGGGAAGAACCTGCGGCAGGGTGTTGAGCACCTGCTCGACGTTGACCGCACCGGTCAGACGGAATTCCTCGGGCGAGACGACCGCCACCGGGCTGGTCGACTGGAGGTCGGTGCGCTGAATGCGCGAACCGGTGACGAGAATGGCGGTGGATTCTTCGGTCTGCGCGCCGGTGGACGAGACGTCGGCGGTCTCGGTATCCTGCGCATAGGCCGGAGCGGCAAACATGGCGCCTGCCATGATAGTGCCAGCGAGCAGCGATGCCTTCTGGAAGCGTTGCATTTAGGGGTCCCTCTCTGATGCGCGCGCGCCATGCGCACGAAGCTAAGGAGGCCCTCCTAGGTTAATCACATCGAGCCTCGCAATCGGCCCGTTGCGATTTGAAGACACTTGGGTCACGCCTGTTGCAGTTCGGATACACCTCGGTTCCCGCCCTAGGGTCACCGGTGTGACATATCTGCAATTTGCTGCAGATATGTCGGTTGGACTGCGCCGCCGATGGCCGCTATGCAGCGGTCGCAAGGGAGATATGCCATGATCCGTTCGTCCGTTTCTCGCCCGTCCGCAAGGCGCATCCTGACCCGCAGCGCGGCCGCCGCCGGTCTCGTGCTGGTGGCCGGCGCGGCCGTGATGGCCCAGCCGGTGTTCGAGGGCTCCGCCAGCCTCGTCGAGGGCCTGCGCGCCTGCCGCGCACTGCCCGGCAGCAGCGAGAGGCTGGCCTGCTACGACGACAAGGTCGGCGTGCTGCTCGGCGCGGTGGACGCGGGCGACGTGCGGCTGGTCGACCGCGAGCAGGTGCGCAAGACCCGCCGGCAGCTGTTCGGCCTCAGCATGCCCGAGGTCGACATCCTCAAGCCCGACGCCAAGGACGCGGCGGAGGACAAGGACAGCTCCGACCTGTTCGAGACCACCATCGCCAACGGCCGCCAGGTCGGCCCCGCCACGTGGCGCTTCACCACCGTGGAAGGCGCCGTGTGGGAGATCAACAACCCGCCGCGAAAGATCGCCCCGATCAACGCGGGCGACAAGGTGGTCTTCAAGAAGGCGGCGCTCGGCTACTATTTCATCCGCATCAACGGCCAGATCGGCGTGAAGGGCCGGCGGGTCTCCTGACCTGCACACATCACGCGAAAGGGCCCGGCCATCGCTGGCCGGGCCCTTCGTGCGCCGGGCGGAAGGGAGTTAGAGCCCGCCGGGACCGCAATCGTTGGCGAGATAGTCCAGCATCTTGGTGAAGAACTGCTGCTGGTGGGTGTACATCAGCGTGTTGTAGAAGTGGTCCGCCCCCTCGAGCGTGATGAACTGGCCGTCCTTGCCGGTCTGCTCGAAGGCCTTCTTGTAATCGGTGAAGTGGTAATAGAGCACGCGGCGGTCGACATCGCCGTGCACCATCAGCAGCGGGATGTTGACCTTCGCCACCTCGTCGACCGGGTTCACGCCGAAGGCGGTATTGAGCCAGTACTGGTCGACCGCGCTGTCCCGCCCGCGGCCCCAGACCGCCTTCAGCTTGGGCCAGTTGGAGACTGCCGCCCCGGCAATGGTGCACTGGTAGATGTTCTCCTCACGGCTCGCCGCGACCAGCGCCGCATAGCCGCCATAGGACCAGCCGAACATCGCGATCCGGTCAGGGTCGACGAGGCCCTGCTTGACGAGGTAGAGCGCACCGTCGTCCTTGTCGTCCTGCATCGCCTTGCCGTATTCGCCGAAGCCCGCGAGGAAGTGCTCGCGCCCCCAGCCGACAGTCACGCGGTATTGCGGCTGGAGCACCATGTAGCCCTGGTTGGCGAGCAGCTGACCCCATTCGTCATAGGTGATCACCTCGTTCACCATCGGGCCGCCGTGCGGCAGCACGATCAGCGGGAACGGGCCCTTGCCCTTGGGCTTGGTGACGTAGCCCGGGATGATCCGCCCGTCGCGCGCGGGGTAGCGGATGTACTCGACATCGGCGAGCGTCTCGGGGTTGAGCAGCGGGTTGCGGCTGCCGAGCTTGGCGAGCTTGCCGTCCTTGACCAGCCAGAAGGATCCCGGATCGCGCGGCCCGCGATTGGTCACGATCATGGAGCGCCCGTCGACCGATCGGCTGGAGATGCTGACCTGGTGCGCGTAGGGGATCTGCTGCTCCAGCGCCTGGTAGAGCGCCTTTTCCTCCTCGTCGAACCAGTGGCGTTCCATCTTGGCGCCGGGATAGATCGCGGCGACCATCCTGTCGTTGCCGGGGATCGAATGGGTCTGGATCCCCATCACGTCGGCGTCCTTGTCCTGGAACAGCTTCTTGCCGAGCTTTCCGGTCTGGAAGTCGAATTCGAACAGCGCCGCCTTGTCCTCGCCTTCGGCCCAGTTGACGAAATAGCCGAGGTTGGGATTGTCGGGATCGAGACCGACGAGGCCGGGAATGTCGGTGTAGACCGTGGCGACGTTCTTCACGTCGTTGAGATCATATTCGAGGAACTGCGTCCACGAACCGTCCCCGGGCTTGCGGTAGAAGAACTGCAGCTTGTTCGAGACGGAATCGATGCTCTGGGTGAAGCGCGGATTGCCGTCGTTGTCGAAGGTCGCCTGCGGGAACTTGCCCGAACCGCGCAGCACCAGCGTGCGGGCGCCCGTGTTGAGATCGAACTTGTAGTAGGAGCGCGGCCGGAACCGGGCGAAGGGGTCGCTTCCGGTGCCGTCGCCCACGGCCGTGCCGGTCGACACGAGGATGTGGTCGGGTTCCTTGGGCAGGGTGTTCACGAGGCCGAAATTGCCGTCCACGCGGCTGAACTTGTTCGCCTCGAGATCGTAGAAGAAGGACTGGTAGCCGCGCACGTCCTCTTCCTGGCCCTTCACCGTCTTGCGGATCACCTGCCACGCGCTGCCGTAGATCTTGGTGCCGCTCACCCAGGTGGCCGAGATGATCTCCATCGGGTCCGCCGCCAGCCGGCGCAGCGGCTTCGACAGATCGTCGGTACGGTAGATCTCGAGGATGTAGTCGCCCTCGCGGCTCTCGACCTTGTGGACCAGCAGGTGCTTGCCGTCGGGCGAGATCTGCACCGCGTTGACGACATCGCGCAGCGCCCAGACCTCGATCGGGACATTGCCCTGCGCCTGGGTCGGCGCGGGGGCGGCGGTGAGGAGGCCGAGGGCGGAAGCGCCGACAAGGGCGGCGGCGAGCGAGGCTTTGAGCAGTTTCATGGTCCGTGCGTTCCCGTGGGGGCGAGAGTTGAAGCGGTTACCGGGGCCGGAGCGGCAGCGTCCGGCGCGACCGGTTCAAACGAAAAATGCGGCCTCCCGGCTGGAACCGGAAGGCCGCATTCTTGTGTTCAGTCAGGTCATTCTTCGATCAGAAGCGATACAGCAGCTGGGCGAAGTATTCGCGACCGTCGAGGTTGTAGCCGGCACCCAGCGGGGTGTTGGCGATCGAGAACACTTCCGAGCTGTCGACGCGCGGCGGCGCCGTGTTGAACAGGTTGGTCACGCCCGCGATGATGCGGAAGCTGCCATTGTCCCAACGCACGGAAGCGGTGTGCTCGAACCACTCGTCGGCGAAGCCGATGTTGCGGCAGTAGACGCCGTCGCCCGGGACGATGCCGTTCGGCACGCCGTTGGTACGCGAACCGCCACCAAGGCAGGTGTTGGCGACCACGCCGGTCGGCTGACCGTTCGGGCCGAAGCCGAAGGCATCCGAGAACACGTCGACGAAGGCCGGATCCTGCGACACGTCACCGATGTAACGGGTCTGCCAGGTGAACAGGAAGTCGTCGTAGCGGATGTTGAAGGTCGCCCGGCCGATCCAGCTCGGGAAGGCGAACCGTCCCGCGAAGTTGTCGGTGATCCGGTTGCCCGCCGCATCGCGCGTCGTGGTCGAACGCTCGATCAGGTGGTTGGCGGTGAGGTTCAGCGAGAGGTCGAATTCCTCGCCGCTGATGTTCACCGGGTAACCGAAGGTGGTGTTGATATCGATGCCGCGCACCGATTCCTGGTCGAGGTTGATGAAGCCCGACTGCACCTGGGTGATCAGGAAGCGCGCCGTCGGATCCGTGCTCGCGGTGATACGGTCGCAGAACGGGCTGCGGCCACCTTCGAGACGACCGAAGCAGTCGGCGACGATGAACGCGCCGCTCGGCTCGATGATCGAGTCCTTCAGCTTGATGTCGTAGTAGTTGAAGTTGAAGGCGAACTCGAAGCCGCTGGCCCAGTCTTCCTCGAAGGCGAAGCCGGTCGTGATCGAGCGCGAGGTTTCGGGCTGGATGTCGAGGCTGCCGCCGCTGAAGACCTGGGTGCTGGTCGCCTGCACGGTGTTGAGGCCGAGCGGGTCGATACCGACGCGGGTCGGATCGCGACCTTCGCGGCGGCAGTTGGCGAGAACGGCCGGGTCACGCAGGTCGTCCGCGGCGCTGTAGCCCGTGCCCGCGCGGAACGCGGCGTTGGGAACGGCGCAGGGGTCGACGATGTTGCCGAAGCCCGACTGGCTGAGCAGGAAGTTCTCGCGCAGGTTCGGCGCACGGAACGAGGTGCCGTAGCTGAACTTGAGCAGCAGCGGAGCCACCGGACGCCAGCCGCCCTTGAGCGAGAAGGTGCCGTTGGTGCCGTAGAACTCTTCGTCGGTGATGCGGCCGGCGAGGTTGACGGTCAGTTCCTCGACCATCGGCTTGCCCGCCATCAGCGGCATGTCGATTTCGCCGTAGAGTTCGCGGATCCACTTCGAACCCTTGGCCCCGCCGTCGGCGAAGAAGCCCCAGAACAGGCCGTTCGAGGCGACGAAGTTGGGCTGCGAGTCGATCGTGTCCTCGCGCCATTCGCCGCCGAGCACCACGCCCACCGGACCGGCCGGCAGTTCGAACAGGTCACCGGTGATGTAGGCCGAGATGAGGATCTGCTCGTAGACGGTGTTGAACGAACGCTCGCCGAACAGGTAGTCACGCTCGGCCTGGGTGGCGAAGTCGCCGACCGGGCTGCCGCCCGGGCCGGGGTTGCCGTAGAGCGTGGGCGAGAACAGGTTCACCGGCACGCAGCCCTGGAGAACGTCGGCCGGCAGCAGGCCGGGGTTGCGCAGACCGGCCTGGTTGCAGGGCGTGCCCAGCGGGCGGCCGCCGGCGGCGAGCAGCAGGGGGCTGATGTCGAGGCTGACGTAGTCGTCGGCGATGCCGTCACCGTCGTTGTCGATCGTGTTCGGCGGGCTGCCGCCGAAGTCGGCCGACGGGTCGATGCCGAGCGCGAAGGCCAGCTTGTCCTCGCGGATACCGCGGCGCACGGTCTTGCCGATCGAGCGCGAGTACACGCCCGAGGCCTCGAAGGTCCAGCTCGAGCCGATGAACGGCAGGTCGCCGCGCAGGCCGAGCACGCCGCGATACTGTTCCTGCTCCACGTCGACGTTGTTACGGTCGCCGCGCACGAACGGGATCGGGCGAACCGAGAGCGTGCCGACCGGCGCCAGCGCGTTCACGCCGGGCGTACGGCCGAAGTTGGCCTGGCCGGGGTTGATCTGCTGGAAGTTGTTGTCGATCGCGCGGCACGAAACGCCGCCCGCCGCCTGATTACAGGGGTTGAACGGGTTGGAGCCCGGAACCCAGGGGAAGAACTGCGGGGTGCCGCTGTTTTCGACGAACTGCTCGAAGCGGCTGTAGCTCGCTTCGAAGAAGGGCGTCAGGTTGGCTTCGCCCGGCAGGGTGTATTCACCATAGGTGAAGACGTTGTAGGTGTCCTGCTGCGGGATGAAGGTGCGGCCCGGTTCGACCTGGGCGTAGTTGATGAAGTCGACGTCCTGGAACCCGTCGCCGTTGCGGTCGATCGGATCGAGGAAGGTGTTGGCGTTGTCCGAGAAGAACGGCACGCCGGTGTTGCCCGCGATCGGCTGGCCGTTGAGGGTCAGGCCGTACTGGCGCGGATCGAAGAACACGTCGCCCAGACGCGTGCCGGGCGTGCCCGACAGCTGGATGCGGCCGCCGATGTTGCCGAACTTGCACTCCTGGATCTGGGTGCGGACGCGGCCGTTGGAACGGCTGCGCGCCACGGCGTCGGTCTGCACGTCGAGGTTGCGGACGTTGCCGTCCTGGTCGATTTCGAAGTGACGGTCGCAGCCCGCGAGGAACGGACGGTCATCGAGCAGGATGCGGTCGACGCGGCGCCATTCGGCCCCGATGCCGAACACGGCGCGGTCGGTGTTGAAGCCCCACGCGGCACTGACGGTGAAGTCGTCACCCGCGCCGTATTCGTTGAGGTTGCCGTTGAGCTGCACTTCCAGACCGTCGAAGTCCTTGCGCAGGATCACGTTGACCACGCCCGCGACCGCGTCCGAACCATAGACCGACGAGGCACCGTCGGTAAGGATGTCGTAGCGATCGACCAGCGAGGCCGGGATCAGGTTCAGCGACGGGTTGGAGGGCGCGCCTTCCACGCCCGAGGGCGAGAGGCGGCGGCCATTGACCAGCAGCAGCGTGCGGTCGGCACCGAGGCCGCGCAGGTTGAGCGTCTGCGAACCCGGGCCGTTGTCGAGCACGAAGCCCTGGAAGGTCGCGTCGATCTGCTGGCCTGCGGCCGCTTCCGAACGCTGCAGGATCTGCGCCGGGTCGAAGGCACCGACGGCCTGCTGGTTCTCGGTGGAGAGCACCTGGAGCGGCGAGATCGACGAATAGGTGTCGCGCACGATGCGCGAGCCGGTGACCACGATGGCGCCCTGTTCGGTGCGGCCCTTGGCGTCGGTCCCGACCTTGACCTGCTCCTCTTCCTCTTCCTTCGGCTGGTCGTCAGCATCCTGGGCAGAGGCGGGTCCGGCGATCACGAAAGCGATGGCCGAGGCCGAGAAGGCAAGCGCCTTGATCGAATTGCTGTGAAATTTCTTCATGGTCACTCCAGTTGCCCTAACCGGAGACGCAACGGGCAACCGCACCCCGCCACCACAAGATTGCCCCCAGTGGTTGGCGAAGGCGCTAAAGGTTGCCCAACTCAGTCCCCGCAGTGACCTTTTTGTGCAATGGCGAAGGAATGATGTCAAAGAAGCCCGTCGCGGCGGCGCACTTTTCCGGAGCGTGTTGCGTTAATCCCACATTCAGGCGCGGCGCAGGCTGATTTCAGCAACTTTGTTCGATTATGGCTTTCCATATCTTAAAATGTGACAAGGTTTGCACGCAACAAACCGCCGCGCTTCACGTTTGAAACGCGGCGGCGATAGAATGTTGCGCCGGTCCTGGATCCGCCCGAACGCCCGTGCTCAGCGAATCGTCATCGACAGCTGGCCGTCGCCCTCGTCGATCACCAGCGTCGCGCCGTCGGGCAGTTTGCCCTCGAGCAGCATCTCGGCCAGCGGGTCCTGAAGGTAACGCTGCACCGCCCGCTTCAGCGGCCGCGCGCCGTAGACCGGATCGTAGCCGACCCGCCCCAGCCAGCGCAGCGCCGCATCGGTCAGGTCGAGCGTGATCTTGCGATCGGCGAGCAGCTTCTGCACCCGCTTCACCTGGATCTCGACGATCGGCGCCATGTGCTCCTGCCCGAGGCGGTGGAACAGGATGATCTCGTCGAGGCGGTTCAGGAACTCGGGCCGGAAATGCCCGCGCACCACGTCCATCACGTCCTTCTCGACCGTCGCGACCTCGGCTCCGTCGGGGAGGTTGGCGAGATACTGGCTGCCGAGGTTGCTGGTCAGGATGATCAGCGTGTTGGCGAAGTCCACCACCCGGCCCTGCCCGTCGGTCAGCCGCCCGTCGTCGAGCACCTGCAATAGCACGTTGAAGACGTCCGAATGTGCCTTCTCGACCTCGTCGAACAGCACCACCTGGTAGGGGCGGCGCCGCACCGCCTCGGTCAGCACCCCGCCCTCCTCGTAGCCGACATAGCCCGGAGGCGCCCCGATCAGGCGGGCAACGGCGTGCTTCTCCATGAACTCGCTCATGTCGATGCGCACCATCGCGCTGTCGTCGTCGAACAGGAAGCCGGCGAGCGCCTTGGTGAGCTCGGTCTTGCCGACACCCGTGGGGCCGAGGAACAGGAAGCTGCCGAGCGGACGGCCCGGGTCCTGGAGACCGGCACGCGCCCGGCGGACGGCCTTCGACACGGCCTCGATCGCCTGCGACTGGCCGATCACCCGCTTGCCGAGGATGTTCTCCATGTCGAGTAGCTTCTCGCGCTCGCCCTCCATCATCTTGTCGACCGGAACGCCCGTCCAGCGGCTGACGACGCCGGCGATGTCCTCCTCGGTCACCTCCTCGCGCAGCATGGCGTTTGCAGCCTGACCCTGCGCCTCGGTGAGCTGCTTTTCCAGCTCGGGGATGCGCCCGTAGGAAAGCTCCCCGGCCTTCGCCAGATCGCCCTCGCGCTGGGCCTGTTCGAGTTCGAGCCGCGCGGCGTCGAGCGCCTCCTTGATGCGCCCCTCCGCCGCGATCTTGTCGCGCTCGTTCTGCCAGCGGGTGGTGAGTTCGGCGGATTGCTGTTCGAGATTGGCAAGGTCCTCGCGCAGGGCGACAAGGCGGTCCTTCGAGTTCGCGTCGGTCTCCTTCTGGAGCGCCTGTTCCTCGATCTTGAGCTGGATGATCTTGCGGTCGAGCGCCTCGATCTCCTCGGGCTTGCTCTCCACCTCCATGCGGATGCGGCTCGCGGCCTCGTCCATCAGGTCGATCGCCTTGTCGGGGAGGAAGCGGTTCTGGATGTAACGGTCGGACAGCTTCGCCGCCGCAACGATCGCGCCGTCGGTGATCCGCACGCCGTGGTGCAGCTCGTACTTGTCCTTGATGCCGCGCAGGATCGAGATCGTGTCCTCGACGCTCGGCTCCTGGATATAGACCGGCTGGAACCGCCGCTGGAGCGCGGGGTCCTTCTCGACGTACTTCTGGTATTCGTCGAGCGTGGTCGCGCCGATGCAGTGCAGCTCGCCGCGCGAGAGGGCCGGCTTCAGCAGGTTCGAGGCATCCATCGAGCCTTCGGACGCGCCCGCCCCGATCAGGGTGTGCATCTCGTCGATGAACAGGATGATCTGCCCCTCGGCATGCTTGACCTCGTCGAGCACGCTCTTGAGCCGCTCCTCGAACTCGCCGCGATACTTCGCGCCCGCGATCAGCGCGCCCATGTCGAGCGACATGAGCGTGCGGCCCTTGAGGCTGTCGGGCACGTCGCCATTGGCGATGCGCAGCGCGAGGCCTTCGGCAATCGCGGTCTTGCCGGTGCCGGGCTCGCCGATCAGGGCGGGGTTGTTCTTGGTGCGGCGGGCGAGGATCTGGATGGTGCGGCGGATCTCCTCGTCGCGGCCGATGACGGGGTCGAGCTTGCCCTCGCGCGCGGCCTTGGTGAGGTCGCGGGCGAACTTTTCCATCGCGTCATAAGTGCTCTCGGCCCCGGCGCTGTCGGCCCGCTTGCCGCCGCGCAGCTGCTCGATGGCGGTGTTGAGCGCCTGCGGGGTCACGCCCGCGGCCTTCAGAGCCTCGCCGGCGGGGGTCTGGGACAGGGCCAGCGCGGTCAGGAGCCGCTCGACGGTGACGTAGGAATCGCCCGCCTTGTCGGCGAGCTGCTCGGCCTGATCGAGCACCCGCACCGCGTCATTGTCGAGCCCGGGGGTCGCCTGCGCGCCCGAGCCGGTCACGGCGGGGATCTTCGACAGCCCGGCATCGACCGCGGTCGCCGCCAGCGGGGCCTGCCCGCCGGCGCGCTGGATCAGCCCGGCGGCCATGCCCTCGCCGTCTTCCAGCAGCGCCTTGGCGATGTGCAGCGGGGTGATGCGCTGGTGGTTCATGCGGATCGCGACGGTCTGCGCGGATTGCAGGAAGCCTTTCGCGCGGTCGGTGAACTTCTCGAGATTCATGATCGTCTAACCCCTCCAAAGGTTACACCCGGCAGATAGTGTTGCACTTTGGCCACACAAGACCCCGCCGCAAATTTCCTGCACAGGTGTATTAGCCGACTAGGTGGGTTCCTGTGAGGCGCATGGCAAGAGGTCTTGCACTTGCCGCGCGAGCCTTGACCTTGCCGGGCTCCCAAGCGAAGGAAGGCCCGCGCGATTTGGGAGAGAAATCGGTGATGGTCTGGGTGAAGCGCGGCGCGTTTGCGCTGGTGGGGCTGCTTGTGCTCGCGGTGGCGGTGCTCGCCACCTGGGAACCCTTCTTCGCCAGCGCCGCCGCGCCGTTGCAGGGCCGCACCTATGTAGCCGAGATCGTCCGCGACGAATGGGGCGTGCCCCATATCTACGGCCAGACCGACGCCGACACCGCCTTTGGCGTCGCCATCGCCCATGCCGAGGACGACTTCTTCACCTTGCAGGACGTCGTGGCGATGGCGCGCGGACGCTACGGCGCGATCGCGGGGGAAGAGGGCGCTAAGGTCGATTACGTCTACCACTTGATCGACGCGCGCGGCACGGCGGAGAGGGAATATCCGAAGCTCCCCCAGGACACCCGCGCGCTGTTCGAGGCCTATGCCGCGGGGCTCAACCAGTATGCCGCAGAGCACCCCGACGAGGTCAAGCTCGCCAACCTGTTCCCCGTCGCAGGGGTCGACGTGGCGGCGGGCTTCGCGCTGCGCCAGCCGTTCTTCTTCGGGCTCGACAGCGTGATCGGCCCGCTGGTCGCCGGCGAGGAACTGCGCCGTGAGCACGGCCCCGATATCCCCGGCTTCCCGCGCCCGCCGCTGCCCGCGGCCGAACCGCTCGGGCCGGCGCCCGCCTCTGCGACGAAGCAGGCGCGCCAGCTGGTGCTGCCGCTGGGCGAGGATGCCGAACACATGGGCTCCAATGCCTTCGCCGTCGCCCCGCAGAAAGGTGGCGGCACGACGACCCTCGTCTCCAACTCGCACCAGCCGTTGCGGGGCGGCGTTGCATGGTACGAACTCGTCGTCGAGAGCGGCGAGGGCTGGCATTTCGCGGGCGCGAACTTCCCGGGCTCGCCTTTCCCCTTCCTCGGCCACAACGAGGATCTGGGCTGGACCAACACCGTCAACACCCCCGACATGATCGACGTCTACAAGCTGGAGCTGGACGAGACCGGCACCCGCTACCGGCTCGACGGCGAATGGCGCGACCTCGAAAGCCGGTGGGTGACGCTGCCGGTGAAGATGGGGCCCGTCGTCCTGCCGATCCGGCGCGAGGTGCTGCGTTCGGTCCACGGGCCGGTGATCCGGAACGACAAGGGCGCCTTCGCGGTGCGCTATGGCGGGATCGGCAGGCTGGAGCAGCTCGACGCCTATTACCGGCTCAACAAGGCCAAGAGCTTCGCCGAGTGGGAAGCGCAGCTGGCGCGCCTCGCTATCCCCTCGACCAACTTCATCTATGCCGACAAGGGCGGCACCATCGCCTATGTCTACAACGCCGCGATCCCCGCGCGGCCCGAGGGTGTGGAAGCCGACTGGCGCTCGGTGCTGCCCGGCGACCGCAGCGACCTGATCTGGCAGGGCGCGGTGGACTACAAGGCCCTGCCGCGCATCGTGAACCCGGCGAGCGGGTGGCTCTACAATTCGAACAACACCCCCTTCACCGCGGCCGGCGCGGGGAGCGACCTCGATCCGCAGGCCTTCTCGCCTCTGCTGGGGATCGAGCTCAAGCAGACCAACCGCTCGCGCCGCGCCTACAGGCTTCTGTCCGAGGCAAGCGTGCTCGACCGGGCGACGCTGGAGGCGATCAAGTACGACACCGGCTATGCCCGCGAAGGCTATGTCGCGCGGTTGTTCGAGGGGCTCGCGGCGCTCAAGGCCGAGGGCAGGCTGGCCGAGGCACGCGACCTGCTGCTCGCGTGGGACTTCGACGCCGACGGCAAGGGCCCCGCCGATGCCATCGCGCTGCTGATGATCCGCGACTTCATGTCCGCCGACTACGGCAACAAGCCCTTCCCCGACGTGGCCGAGAAGCTGCAAGCCGCCGCCGATCACCTCACCACCCATTTCGGCCGCCTCGATCCGCCCATGGCCGACCTGCTGCGACTGCGGCAGGGCAGCATCGACCTGCCGCTCGACGGCGGTTCGGACACCCTGCGCGCCTCGACCACCTGGGACGTCGACACCGACGGGCGCCTCAGTCTGAAGCACGGGGACAGCTTCATCATGTGGATCGAATGGGCCCCGGGGCAGCGCGTCGTCTCGCGCTCGGTCCAGCCCTTCGGCGCGGCCTCGACCCGCCCGCAATCAAAGCATTACACCGACCAGATGCGGCTGTTCGTCGATCACCGGCTGAAGCCTGTCCGCTTCTGGCGCGATGATGTGCTGGCGAAAGCCAGCGTCCGCCGCACCGTCACCAACCGGCGCTGACCGGCCCTTCATTCACTTCGCCTGATCCTTGCACCGGAGACCCGTTCATGACCCACCGCCTTGCTGCCGCCAGCCTTTCGGCGCTCGCCCTCGCGCTCGCCGTCCCGTTCTCGCCGGCGCTGGCCGACAATCATGCCGCCGCCTCTGCCGCCCCGCAGGCGACCGCCGACCTCCAGAGCCTCGTCTCGCAGGTCAAGATCCCCTACCAGGAATTCCAGCTCGAGAACGGCCTCACCGTGCTGGTGCACGAGGACCGCAAGGCGCCGGTCGTCAACGTGACGGTGTGGTACAATGTCGGCTCCAAGGACGAGCCGAAGGGCAAGACCGGCTTTGCCCACCTGTTCGAGCACCTGATGTTCAACGGCTCGGAAAACGCCCCGGAGGACTATTTCGCCTATCTCGCCGAGATGGGCGCGACCGACTTCAACGGCACCACCTGGTTCGACCGCACCAACTACTTCCAGACCGTGCCCCGCCCCGCGCTCGAACGCGCGCTGTGGCTGGAAAGCGACCGCATGGGCTACCTGCTCGGCGCGGTGACGCAGGGCAAGCTCGATAACCAGCGCGGCGTGGTGCAGAACGAGAAGCGCCAGGGCGACAACGAACCGGGCGGCCTCGTCTATTACGAGGTCCTCAAGACCATGTTCCCCGAAGGCCACCCCTATCGCCATTCGACGATTGGCTCGATGGCGGATCTCGACGCAGCCTCGATGGAGGACGTCAAGGCGTGGTTCCGCGACAAGTACGGCCCCAACAACGCGACCCTCGTACTTGCCGGCGACATTTCGGCGGCCGAGGCGCGGCCGCTGGTCGAGAAGTATTTCGGCAGCATCGCGCGCGGGCCGGTGAACAACCCCGCCCAGGCCGAAGTCCCGACGCTGGCCGAGCCGGTGCGCAAGACCTTCAAGGATCAGGTCGCGGCCACCAGCGTCACCCGTTACTGGCCGGTCGAGGGCCTCACCGGCAAGGACCGCATCGCGCTCGATGTCGGTGCGGCGATCCTCGGCGGCCTCGCCTCCAGCCGGCTCGACAACGTGCTGGTGCGTGACGAGCAGCTGGCGGTGAGCGTGTCTGCGGGCACCGAGATCTTCCAGCGGGTCGGCGGGCTCCAGGTCGAGGCCGTCGCCAAGCCGGGCGTCGATATCGCCACGCTCGAGGCGCGGATGGACGCGGTCATGAACAAGCTCATCACCGAAGGTCCGACCGAGGACGAGGTGCGCCGCGCGGTGACCAGCAACCTTGCCCGCACGATCCGCGGGCTCGAACAGGTCGGCGGCTTCACCGGCAAGGCCCAGACCCTTGCGGAGGGCAAGGTGCTGGCCGGCGATCCCGATTTCTACGCGCGGGAATTCGAGGCCCTCGCCAAGCTCACCCCGGCCGACGTCAAGGCGGCGATGGGCCGCTGGATGACCCGTCCGGCGCTGACCGTGGTGCTCGAGCCGGGCGCGCGCGATGCGAGCTACGAGGAAGCCGCCTCGGTCAAGGCCGATGGCGAGAACGCCTCCGAGCGCGACCGTGCGTCCGAGACGATCAGTGTGTCGGTCGAACGTCCCAAGCCTGCGATCGACACCATCGCCGCGCTCGATTTCCCCGATGTGGAGCGCGCAACGCTCAAGAACGGGATGAAGGTCACCTACGCGCGCCGCACCGCCGTGCCCGCGACCTGGGTGGCGATGGCCTTCAACGCCGGGGGCGCGGCCGATCCGCTCGACAAGCGCGGGCTTGAAGGGCTGACGATGGCGCTGTTCGACGAGGGCACCAAGAACCTCACCGCGCAGCAGATCGCCGAAGCCGGCGAGCGGCTTGGCGCAAGCGTCTCGGTGGGCGGGGGCGACGACCGGTCGACCTTCACCCTCTCGGCGCTGTCGGCCAACCTCGCCCCGAGCCTCGACCTGATGCGCCAGATCGTGCGCGAGCCCGCCTTCAACCCCGAAGACCTGGAACGCGTCCGCAACCAGACCATCACCGGCATCCAGCAGGCGATGAAGTCGCCGCAGGGCATCGCCCAGCGCACTCTCACTCCCGAACTGTTCGGCGCGGACAGCGCCTATGGCGGGGTAAGCACGGTTGCGAGCGTCGGCAGCATCACCCGCGACGACCTGATCGGCTTCAAGGATCGCTGGATCCGCCCCGACAACGGCGAAGTCTTCGTGATCTCCGACAAGCCGCTGGCCGAGGTCGTCGCCGCGCTGAACACCGCCTTCGGCGACTGGAAGGCGCCCTCGGCGCCCAAGGGCAGCAAGGCGGTCGAAGCCAAGCAGGTCGGCGCCGGCGGGCGCATCATCCTCGTCAACCGTCCGAACTCGCCGCAGAGCTTCATCTTCGGCGCGCAGGTCACCCCGCTCGACGCTGGCGATCCGGCCTTCGTCGACTTCACCAGCGCCAACAACGCGCTGGGCGGCAACTTCCTCGCGCGGCTCAACATGAACCTGCGCGAGACCAAGGGCTGGAGCTACGGCGTGCGCGGCGGCGCGCAGGCGCGCGAGAACGCGGTGATCTACGGCATCTCGGGCGGGGTCCAGGCCGACCGCACCGGGGTTTCGCTCGCCGAGATGATCCGCGAGACGAAGGAGTTCCTGACCGACAAGGGCATCACCGCCGACGAGCTCGACCGCTACCGTGCGAACGACATCGGCGCGCTGCCGGGCCGGTTCGAGACCTCGCCCGCGGTGCTCGGCGCGATGCAGGGCAACGCCCTGTTCGGCCGTCCCGACAACTACCAGGAGACGCTCGCGGGGCTCTACCGCGCGCAGACCACCGAAAGCCTCAATGCCGCCGCGCGCAAGGCGATCGACATGGACAAGTTCGTGTGGGTCGTCGTCGGCGACGCCAGCAAGGTGCGCGCCCAGCTCGACCAGCTCGGCCTGCCGGTCGAGCAGCGCGAGATGGAAGGGGAGTAGGAAAATGCCGGCGCGCCTCGGCCGGAATCCGGTTGAAGCGCGCTGACATTGTTGTAAGCAACGCAGCCGGAAGTGACGGGTCGCCGATGGTCCGCACTGAACAAAGGAGTTGGATCATGTCTGTTGCAGGAACCTACAAGACCGTCGTCAAGAGCCCGATGGGCGACCAGACCGGCACCCTCACCGTGAACCCCGACGGCGACACCTTCACCGGCTCGCTGGTCGGCAGCCTCGGCTCGATGGACATCAACGACGGCACCGTCGAAGGCAACACCATCAAGTGGAAGATGAACATGGTCGTGCCCATGCCGATGACGCTCGACTGCGAAGCGACCATCGACGGCGACACCCTGACCGGTTCGGTCAACGCAGGCGCCTTCGGGGCGATGCCGCTGTCGGGCACCCGCGAGGCCTGATCGCCGCAAACATGACGCTTTTCGAAAGCCGCCGGAGTTCGCGCTCCGGCGGCTTTTTTGCGTGCCCGGGGCGTTCTCGCCGGATTGCCTGCGTTCAGGATCGCGCGCTATCATCCGCCGGGCAAGCCACAGGGGAGTTCGCCGGATCATGCATCGCGCCATCGTCGCCATCGTCGCCGCCACCGCAACGCTGTCCTTGGGAGGCTGCGTGACCATCCCCGACACCCACCCGCTTGCCGGCACCGAATGGGAGCTGACCACGATCGACACTGCGGGCAGCACCACCACCCTCACCCCGACGCTGCAACGCCGCCACACGCTGGCCTTCCGCGACGGCGGCGAACTGGCGGCGCAGCTCGACTGCAACCGCGGCCGCGGCACCTGGACGGCGGGCATGCCCGCGAACGGGGCCGGCAGCATCGACATCAGTCCGATCGCCTCGACGCGCATGCTCTGTCCGTCCCCCAGCTTCGGCGATCAGCTCGGCGCGGGACTAGCCCAGGCGACGCGCTTCACCATCACGCTCGATGGACGCCAGCTGGTGATCGAGACGCCCGAGCTGCGCTTCACCTTCGCCGCCGCCGAGTAACCGCGCACAGCGGGATCGCAGCAGGGGCTTTGCAAGCGCCATGGCGGCGGGCATGGTGCGCCCGAGGCACCTGCGCGGGAGACAGACCATAGCGACCTCGAGGCACGGCAGCGCGGACGCCCTGCCCAAACACCATGCCGCCACCGCGACCGAGAAGCGCGTGATCCTCGCCTCGTCGCTGGGCACGGTGTTCGAGTGGTACGATTTCTACCTCTACGGCCTGCTCGCCACGATCATCTCGGCGCAGTTCTTCTCGGGAGTGAACGAGACCACCGGCTTCATCTTCGCGCTCGCGGCCTTCGCGGCGGGCTTCGCGGTCCGGCCCTTCGGCGCATTGGTTTTCGGGCGGCTGGGCGATCTGGTCGGGCGCAAATACACCTTTCTGGTGACGATGGGCCTGATGGGCGCGGCGACCTTCACCGTCGGCCTGCTGCCTTCCTATGCCAGCATCGGCGTGGCGGCGCCGGTCATGCTGGTGGGCCTGCGACTCGTGCAGGGGCTGGCGCTGGGGGGCGAATACGGGGGCGCGGCGACCTATGTCGCCGAGCACGCGCCTGAGGGGCGGCGCGGGCTCTACACCAGCTTCATCCAGACCACCGCGACGCTCGGCCTCTTCGCGGCACTGCTGGTGGTGATCGGCACGCGCACCCTGATCGGCGAGGAGGCCTTCGCGGACTGGGGCTGGCGCGTGCCCTTCCTGATCTCGGCGCTGCTGCTGGGGGTCTCGCTGTGGATCCGGATGCAGCTTCAGGAAAGCCCGGTGTTCCGGAAGATGAAGGAGGAAGGAACTGCCTCCAAGGCCCCGATCTCGGAGGCTTTCGGCAACTGGAAGAACGGCAAGGTGGCGCTCGTCGCGCTACTCGGCGCAGTCGCCGGGCAGGCGGTGGTGTGGTACACGGGCCAGTTCTACGCGCTGTTCTTCCTCGAGAAGATGCTGATGGTCGACGGCGCGAGCGCGAACATCCTGATCGCGGTGGCGCTCGCGCTGGGGACGCCCTTCTTCATATTCTTCGGCTGGCTGTCGGACCGCGTGGGGAGAAAGCCGATCATCCTCGCCGGCTGCGCGCTGGCGGCGCTCAGCTATTTCCCCGCCTTCCACCTCCTGACCGAGGCGGCCAACCCCGCGCTGGCGCGGGCGCAGCGGGCGGCGCCGGTGAGCGTGGTCGTGAACGATGCGGACTGTTCGGTGCAGTTCGACCCCGTCGGCCGTAACCGCTTCGACGCGCGCAGCTGCGACATCGCCAAGGCCTTTCTGGCCAAGAGCGGGGTGAGCTACACGCGGATCGAGGCACCCGCCGGCAGCATCGCCGAAGTCAGGATCGGCAGCCGGACCTTCACCGCCCCCGATCCGGCGACGGTCTCGGGCGAGGACCGCAAGACCGCCATTGCCGCATTCCAGGACGAGGTAAAGGCGGCGCTCGTCACGGCGGGCTATCCGGCAAGGGCCGATCCCAATGCGATCGATACCCCGCTGGTGATCGCGGTGCTGACCTGGCTCGTATTGCTGGTGACGATGGTCTACGGCCCCATCGCCGCGCTGCTGGTGGAGCTGTTCCCGACCCGCATCCGCTACACCGCGATGAGCCTGCCCTATCACATCGGCAACGGCTGGTTCGGCGGCTTCCTGCCGACCACCGCCTTCGCCATCGTCGCCGCGACGGGGGACATCTATTCGGGCCTTTGGTACCCGATCATCGTCTGCGCCCTGACCGTGGCGGTCGGCCTCGTGCTGCTGCCCGAGACCTTCCGCCGCAACATCGACCAGTAGGCGCGGTCTAGCGGTTCTGCCGCCCCTCGATCAGGCGGTCGACCAGCGAGGGATCGGCGAGCGTCGAGGTGTCGCCGAGCGAGCCGAACTCGTTCTCGGCGATCTTCCTCAGGATGCGGCGCATGATCTTGCCCGAACGGGTCTTGGGCAGGCCGTCGGTGAAGTGGATCACGTCGGGCGTTGCGATCGGGCCGATTTCCTTGCGCACGTGCGCCTTCAATTCGGCCAGCAGGGCGTCGGTGCCCTCCTCGCCGGCGTTGAGGGTGACGTAGCAGTAGATTCCCTGCCCCTTGAGATCGTGCGGATAGCCGACCACCGCCGCCTCGGCGACCTTGGGGTGGAGCACCAGCGCGCTTTCGACCTCGGCGGTGCCCATGCGGTGGCCCGAGACGTTGATCACGTCGTCGACCCGACCGGTGATCCAGTAATAGCCGTCCTCGTCGCGCTTGCACCCGTCACCGGTGAAATACTTGCCGGCATAGGTGCTGAAATAGGTCTGCACGAAGCGGTCGTGATCGCCGTAGACGGTGCGCGCCTGCCCCGGCCAGCTGTGCGTGATGCACAGGTTCCCCTCGGTCGCACCTTCGAGCACCGTGCCCTCGTTATCAACCAGTTGCGGGCGGATGCCGAAGAAGGGGAGACCCGCGCTGCCCGGCTTCATGTCGTGCGCGCCGGGGAGCGTGGTGATCATGCAGCCGCCGGTTTCGGTCTGCCACCAGGTGTCGATGACCGGGCAGCGGCCCTCGCCCACGACGTCGAAATACCAGCGCCAGGCTTCCGGGTTGATCGGCTCGCCGACGCTGCCGAGCAGGCGCAGCGAGGCGCGCGAGCGGCTCGTGACGTGTTGATCGCCCTCGCGCATCAGGGCGCGGATGGCGGTGGGGGCGGTGTAGATGATGTTGACGGCGTGCTTGTCGACCACGTCCCAGAAGCGCCCGTGATCGGGGTAATTGGGCACCCCTTCGAAGACAACCGCCGTCGCACCATTGAGCAACGGCCCGTAGACGACATAGCTATGACCCGTCACCCAGCCGATATCGGCGGTGCACCAGAACACTTCGCCGGGCTGGTAGTCGAAGATGTAGTGGAACGTGGTCGCGGTCCACACGCCGTAGCCGCCAGTGGTGTGGAGCACCCCCTTGGGTTTTCCGGTCGATCCGCTGGTGTAGAGGATGAACAGCGGGTCCTCCGCGCCCATTTCCTCGCAGGGCACATCGGCATCGCTGGCGAGGTCGTCGAGCCAGTGGTCACGGCCCTCCTGCATCGTGATCGCCCCGCCGGTGTGGCGGACCACCAGCACGCCCGCGACGTCGGTCACGTGCGCCGCAAGGCCGAGCGCGGCGTCGACATTCGCCTTGAGGGGCACGTGCTTCCCGCCCCTCAGCCCCTCGTCGGCGGTGACGACGAAGCGGCTGCCGCAGTCCTCGATCCTTCCGGCGAGCGCCTCGGGCGAGAAGCCGCCGAACACCACCGAATGAACCGCGCCCAGCCGCGCGCAGGCGAGCATCGCCACCACCCCTTCGAGGATCATCGGCAGGTAGAGCGTCACCCGGTCGCCCCGCGACACCCCGAGGGCCTTGAGCGCATTGGCCATGCGCAGAACCTCGCGGTGGAGTTCGCCATAGGTCAGGGTGCGGCTTCCGGCGGCCGGATCGTCGGGCTCGAAGATCAGCGCCACACGGTCGGCATGGTGCGGCAGGTGGCGGTCGACGGCGTTGTGGCACAGGTTGAGGGTGCCGTCCTCGAACCACCTGATCGCGACCGGATCATAGGCCCAGTCGCCGCCGACCGACGGCGCCTTGACCCATTCCAGCCGCTTTGCCTGTTCCAGCCAGAAGGCGTCGGGCGTCTCCACCGAGGCGCGATAGAGCGCGTCGTACTGTTCGGGCGTGCAGTGGGTGGGGGTGTGGGCCTTGGGCCGCTCGACGGCGTGGATCATATCGACTCTCCCTGACTTTGCCCTACTCTAGCCCAGACTACACGCCGGGCGCTGTCAGACAAAGGTCTTAGGCCGGCGACAGCAAGGGGCGGCCGGAGAGTCCGGCGGCAGGCAAGCGAAACCCCGCCAGCCGCATCCGGCCAGCGGGGTCCCTCGCCTGAACGGCAATCTCAGAAGCGGTAGCTGATACCGGCGCTGATCACCCAGGGGTCGAGCTTGTGCTCGGTCTCGATCGCCAGCGTGTTGCCGACGAACCACTGCGCGGTGGTGTCGATGAAGTAGCGCTTCACGTCGACGCTGATGCCGAGGCCCTTGTCGTTCACCGGCACGTCGAAGCCGGCCTGCAGCGCCACGCCGAATTCGTCCGAGAGGTTGGTCTCGGTCACGCCCAGCGGCAGGGTCGCGGCGCCCGGATCGTCCTTGAGCCACATGAAATAGGCGACCCCCGCCCCGACGTAGGGCTTAACCCCGCCCAGATCGAAGTGATACTTGGCGGTCACCGTCGCGGGCAGCAGCAGCGCGTCCGAAACGAGCTCGGCCCCGGCGGGAAGCCCCGCGACCGTGTCGACATCGTGCTGGGTGGTCCCGGCGATGGTCTCGATCGAGACGTTGTTGCTCAGGAAATACTCGATCGCCAGCGTCGGCACGACATTGTCGTTGGCCTTGGTCTGCAAGGTGGCCGGCAGGCGGGGCAGGTTGACGTTGATGTCGGTGATCTTCCCGTCGGGCAGCACCGCGGTGGCGAGCACCTTGATCTGCACGTCACCGGCCCGGTCGGTATCCGTCTGCGCCATCGCAGGGGTCGCGGCCAGCGCCAGCGCGGCGCCGCCAAGCATCAGGATAGTCTTCATTTTATGCGTCCTCATCGGCAGCAGTGGCCGCCCTCCGCGGCCCAGGATGCTTGCTGCCTGTGGGCGCCGGATAAACCGCGCCGCCGCGCCGCCTCATTGATCCCGATCAAAGACCAATTGCGCGGCTCGGCCCATTGCCGCATCCATCATGGCGACACTCAGTCCCCCGCCCGCCTCGACGCCTGCCGGCCCGCAGCTGGCCGCCTTCCGCGCCGCGCTGCCGGCCGGCACGGGCGACGGGCCGACCGCAGGCCGGCTCTGCGCGCTGGGCACGGCGGCGCATCTGGCGCGCGGGCAGGAGCTTGCGCCCGACCCGCAAGAGGACCGGCTGGTGTGGATCGCCTCGGGCTCGGCCAAGCTGGTCGCCGCCCATGGCGGCGGCGCGCCGGGCGGACAGGTGCTGGCCTTCCACTTCGCCGGCGATCTCGTCTCGGTGCTGCGCCAGTCGGACGGCGATTTCCGCCTCGTCGCGCTTGCCGATTGCGAGCTTGCGATCTTCCCCGCCGACCGTTTCCTCGACATCGCCCAGGGCGATCCGGCGGTACTGCGCTCGGTCCTGTCGCGCTCGCTCCAGGCGCTGCACCGCTCGCGCACCCGGATGATGCAGATGGGGCACAAGTCCGCTGCCGCGCGGATCGCCGATTTCCTCGTCTCGATGGCCGAACGGCTGACCGGCGCGACGTCGGGGGCCTGCGACTTCGCCTTGCCGATGAGCCGCCGCGACATCGGCGATTCGCTCGGGCTCACGATCGAGACCGTCAGCCGCCAGCTCACCGAGCTGCGCGAGGCGGGCCTGGTCGAGACCGAGGGGCGGTCCAAAGTACGATTGTCGGACATCGGCGCGCTCGCGAAAATGGCCGGGCGCACCCGCGTCCAGATGGAATGACGCGAAAAAAGCGGACCGGTTTTTGATCTCCGTCAAACACTAGGAATGGGGTGGCACGCTAAAGCGGCGGCCGTCGGAAGGGATTAATCAACATGGAAACAGTCGTTAAGCGGCTGGGAGTGTGGGCGCTTGTCCTGCTCGCCAGCATCGCCGGGCTTGCGCTTACCGCGGACAGCGGATTTGCCATCCACCTCGGCATCGTCGCGCTGGTCGCGGTGATCCTCATCATCGCCACGGCGACCAGCTACGACCCGCTGGCCCGCGCCCAGAGCATCTTCCGGATGCCCCCGGGGCCGAGCCGCTACGACGACGACGTGATCCGCTGGGGCGTGATCGCGACGATGTTCTGGGGCATCGCCGGCCTGCTCGCGGGCGTGTTCATCGCCGCGCAGATGGCCTTCCCCTGGCTCAACATCGAGCCGTGGCTCAATTTCGGCCGGGTGCGCCCGCTGCACACCAGCGCGGTGATCTTCGCCTTCGGGGGCAACGCGCTGCTCGCCACCAGCTTCTACGTCGTCCAGCGCACCTGCCGCACGACGCTGGCGCTGCCCGGCGTCGCGCGCTTCGTGTTCTGGGGCTACCAGCTATTCATCGTGCTGGCAGCGACCGGCTACCTGTTCGGCATCAGCCAGGGCAAGGAATATGCCGAGCCCGAATGGTATGTCGACCTGTGGCTGACGATCGTGTGGCTCGCCTATCTGGCGGTCTTCGTCGGCACCATCCTGCGCCGGCACGAGCCGCACATCTACGTCGCCAACTGGTTCTACCTCGCCTTCATCGTCACCATCGCGATGCTCCACGTGGTCAACAACCTCGCGCTGCCGGTGAGCCTGCTGGGCGCCAAGAGCTATTCCGCCTTCGCGGGCGTGCAGGATGCGCTGACCCAGTGGTGGTACGGCCACAACGCGGTCGGCTTCTTCCTGACCGCCGGCTTCCTGGCGATGATGTACTACTTCGTGCCCAAGCAGGCCGGGCGGCCGGTCTATTCCTACCGCCTGTCGATCATCCACTTCTGGTCGCTGATCTTCCTCTACATCTGGGCCGGCCCGCACCACCTCCACTACACCGCGCTGCCCGACTGGGCGCAGACGCTGGGCATGGTGTTCTCGGTGATGCTGTGGATGC